>Ga0160492_100001_pt1 | contig 1106234 bp, 481 predicted proteins | sample DID2MG_FD_108258 | JGI IMG/M metagenome (GOLD analysis project Ga0160492, IMG submission 108258) | Enriched soil microbial communities from UW Madison campus, WI, USA - DID2877_E24_FP2 MG | ecosystem: Environmental > Terrestrial > Soil > Unclassified | place: USA: Madison, Wisconsin... | reverse complement strand
CTGCAGGACCTCGTCCCAGCCCGTCTCGACGACCGGGGAGAACGCGATGACGTCCACGCCCTGGTCGATGAAGTCGCGCAGGGCCTTGATCTGGTTCTCCTGCTTCTGCTGCGCGTCGCTGAAGACCAGCTCGATGCCGTTCTCCGCCGTCAGGCTCGCCTTGACCGACTCCGTGTTGGCGGTGCGCCAACCCGACTCGGCACCGAGCTGCGAGAAGCCGACCTTGATGGTGCCGCCCTGGCCGCCGCCGGCGGTGCTGGTCGAGGTCGCCTTGCCGTCCGAGCCCGTGCTGCACGCGGTGAGACCGAGGGCGAGCACGGCGATCGTGGCAGCGATCCCGCGGGTACGACGTGACCTGTTCAGCATGCCTTCTCCTCATCGAGAAAGTCCGCGCCGGAGCACGTCGTCGTGCCGCACGGTCGCGGTGAGCCTCCATGTGAGCGCTCACACGGGACCGTAGCGGCTCGCCACCGGACCTCGTGGGGATTTGGCGGAACGCGGTCCATTCCCACGCATTCCCACGCCCCGGGACCGCCACGAACCCGGCAAACACCGCGCCCCACGTCCCGGGTGGGCGTGGGGCGCGGTGCGCGGTGGTGCTCGGCGAGGCCGCCGGGACGTGCCCGGGTGCGTGCGTCCCGGGCGGTCAGCGCTTGAGGTTGACGAGCTCCTGCAGGACCTCGTCGGACGTCGTGATGACGCGCGAGTTCGCCTGGAAGCCGCGCTGCGCGACGATCAGGCTGGTGAACTCCGAGGACAGGTCGACGTTCGACATCTCGAGCGCACCACCCGCGAGCGAGCCACGCGCACCCGTGCCGGCCGTGCCGATCGCCGGCTCGCCGGAGTTCACGGTCGTGCGGAACAGCGAGCCGCCGGCCTTCTCGAGGCCCGCGGGGTTGGTGAACGCCGACAGCGCGATGCGGCCGATCGCCTGCTTCATGCCGTTGGAGAACGAGCCCATGATCGTGCCGTCGGCGCCGAGCGTGAACGACTGCAGGGTGCCCGCGCCCTGACCGTTCTGCGAGTCGGCCTTGACCGTGTCGAGCCCCGCGAACCCCGTGAGGGTGGACAGGTCCACGGCCACGCCGCCCACGGTCATCGTCGTCGGGGACGTCAGGGCGCCCGCCGCGTCGAACGTCATCGCGGTCGACGCGACCGTCGCGGCACCGTCGGAGCCCTCGACGGCCCAGCCGGCGGCCGACTTCGTGAAGGTGAGCGTCAGCGTGCGGGCGGAGCCGGTCGCGTCGTAGACGTCGATGGTCCGGTGCAGCACGGTGCCGTCGGGCGCGGCGGCGTCGAGGTTGCCCTTGTAGGTCGCGCTCGTGGACGCCACGGCGGGCATCACGGTCCCGGCGGGCACGCTCAGGTCCGTCACGGGCCCGTTGGTGTCGATGACGCCGTTGACGGCCATCCAGCCCTGCACGAGCGCGCCCTCACCGGGGAGCACCATCTGGCCGGTCGCGTCGAAGTCGAACGAGCCGGCACGCGTGTAGTACGTCTCGGCACCCTTGCGGACCACGAAGAAGCCGTCGCCCTGGATCATCATGTCGGTGCTGCGGCCCGTCATCTGCGACGCGCCCTGCGTGAAGTTCGTGGTCACCCCCGCGACGCGCACACCGAGACCGATCTGCGCGGGGTTGGTGCCACCCACGCCGTCCTGCGCGCCGCCCGCACCCGTCAGGAGCTGGCTCAGGGTGTCCTGGAACACGACCTGCGACGACTTGAAGCCCGTCGTGTTGACGTTGGCGATGTTGTTGCCGGTGACGTCGAGCATCGTCTGGTGGCTGCGCAGGCCGCTGATGCCGGCGAAGAGGGAGCGGAGCATGGCGGTTTCCCTTCGAGGGCCGCGCCGGACGGCGCGGGTGGTGAGGTGAGGAGGCGGGTGCGGCGCGGGGGCCGGGTCAGGACTCGTCGTCGGTGGACGAGGCCGTGCGCGTGACGGTGGCGACCTGGTCGAGCGGGATCTTCTCGTCGCCGACCGTGACCACGGGCACCGAGCCCGCGTAGTCGACGGCGTCGACCACACCCGAGTGCTTGACGCCCTCGGCGTCGGCCCACGAGACGGTCTGCCCGACGAGCGAGGCGGCGGCGACGCGCATCTGCAGCGCGAACGCCTCGCGCGACGTGTCGGTGAGCGTGGTGAGCTGCTCCATCGTCGCGAGCTGGGTGGTCTGCGCCATGAGCTGCGAGGAGTCCATCGGCGAGGACGGGTCCTGGTTGCGCAGCTGCGCGACGAGCAGGTTGAGGAACGCCTGCTGGTCGAGCGTGCCGCTCGGCGTGGTGGCGGTCGTCGAGGCCGTGGCGCCGGTCGCGCCCGTGGCGTACGAGGTGTCGATGCTCATGCGTGGTCCTGTCCGTGCTGGTCGTCAGACGACGAGGTCGAGGTGGCGGCTGCGGGTGGAGGTCGCGTCCGGCTGCGGAGGCTGCCGGTCCGACGAGGTCGCGGGCGTCGCTCGCGCGTCGCCCGCTCGGCCCGTGCGCTCGTCGGGCCCGTCCTGCGACCCGCCGGCGCCGCCCGGCGAGCCGGACGACGTCTCGGGCGCCGTGCCGGAGCCGCCGCGGCGGCCCTCCGCGCCGACGTCCACCTGGACGCCGGCCGCGGCGAGGTCGCGGCGCAGGTCGCCGAGCGCGGCCTGCAGCGCCTGCCGCGAGGCCTCCCCCGCGCCGACGAGCTCGACGCGCACCGAGTCGGCGCCGATGTGCGCGACGATCCGCACCGGCCCGAGGTGCACCGGGTCGACGGGCACCGACAGCACGTGCGTGCCGCGGTGCAGCCCGCCGAGGGTCGCGAGCCGTGCGCCGAGCTGCTCGGCGAGCGGCACCGCCTGCGTCGCGGGCGAGGACGAGGGTGCGGGAGCCGCCGGGACGGGCGCCGGGGCGTCGGCGACGCCTGCGGCCGAGGGCGGGACGGCTGCCGGCACGGCGACCGGGGTCGCCGTCGTCGGGGCCGACGAGGCCGCGGGGGCCGACGCCTGCGCCGCTGTGGCCGCCGGGCCGGTCGGCTGACCCGTCGCCGGGCCGGTCGCGCGCTCTGCGGACCCCGGCGCAGGGGCGCCCGACGCGTCGGCGGCCGGGGCGTCGCGGAGCGCGCCCGCGGGTGAGCTCGGGCGCTCGGTGCCGGCGCGCGCGGTCGCCGCGGTGCGCTGGTCGGTGGCCTGCTCGGCGGGCGCGGTCGGTGCGTCGCCGCCGGCCACCTGCCCGGCCGGCTGCCCGGCTGTCTGCCCGGACGCCTGCCCGGGCGTCGCGGCCCTGTTCGGCTGCTCGGCGGGGGTCGTGGTCGGGCGCGCCGCCGGGGCGAGCGCGGCGTCGGCCTGGTCGGTCGCCGTGGCGTCCGCAGCGACCGTCTCCGCCTCGCTGGTCGCGGTCGTGGCGGCGAGCGCGACCACGCTCCACGCGGAGCCGTCGACGGTCGTCGTCGGGGTCGCCGGGGCCGAGCTCGCCGGGGTCGTCGGCGCGCTGTCCGTACGGTCGGCCGCGGTCTCGTCGGCGGGGTCCGTCCCCTGCGCGACGTCCCGCTCGAGCGACGGGTCCGCGGGCGAGGCGGCGTCGGTCGGCCGCTCGAGCGCACGGTCGGCGCCCTCGAGCGCGCGGGCGAAGTCCCGGTCGCTCCCGGTGGGGCGTGTGCCGCGCGCGGCGGGGACCGCCGCGGCGGGCGGGGCGGAGGCTGCGGTCACGGTCGTCATGCGGCACCACCAGTCAGAGCGGCGATCAGGGAGGCGGGGGCGAGCCCCGCACCGGCGGAGAAGGACGTGCCGGCGGCGAACGAGGTGCCGGTCGAGGCCAGGGGCGAACCGGCGCCGAGCAGCGCGCCGGCCGAGGCGGGGTTCGCGGGCGCGGACGTGCCGACGGCGCCCAGCAGCACCTGCCAGGCCGCCTGCGTCGCCGCGGTCGAGTCGGCCGAGGACCCGCCCAGCAGCCCGGCGAGCGACGCGAGCCCACTGCCGGAGGGCGCGGCCCCCGCGCCGGCCGAGACCGCGGCAGCCGCCGTGGCGGACTCCTGCGGCAAGATCCGGCGGATGTTCGTCGGCTCGGCCCACACGTCGCGGACGCCGACCGTGCCGCCCGGCTTCGGGGCGTCGAGCATCTTGCCGTCGCCGACGTAGATCGCGATGTGCGTGCCGCCGCCGAACACGAGCAGGTCGCCCGGCAGCGCCTCGTCGAGCGAGGCCACCTTCGTGCCGAGCCCCTGCTGGTCGCGGGCCACGCGCGGGATCCCCCGGCCGATGCCGAGGTCGCTCAGGGCGCGCAGCACGAGCCCCGAGCAGTCCAGCCCGCCCTCGGAGAGCGTCTCGCCGCCCCACACGTACGGCGTGCCGGTGTACTTCGTGGCCGCCTCGATGAGGTCCTGCGCGCTCACGCCCGAGCCGGGCGCGATGTCGGCGGTCACACCGCCGGGGTCCGCGGGCGCCGCGGGCAGCGACGTCGGGGACGGGGTCAGTCCCGCCGCGGCGAGCGCGGCGGCGAAGTCGACGGTCGACGGCGCGACCGACGAGGTCGCGGGCCGCGGGGCGACCAGCTGCTCGAGCTCGGCGATCCGCGCCTGCACCGCGGCGATCCCGGTCATGCGCCACCTCCCGGCGTCCGGACGGTCTCGGCCGCGGCGCGCCGCGACGCGACCTCGTCGAGCACGACCTGCTCGGTGTGCGCCTCGAGCGCACGCTCGGCCTCGTCGTGCCGCTGCGCGAGGCGGTCGATCGCCCGCACGTCACGGCGCGCCGACGACCAGTGCTGCGCCTGCTCGGAGACGTACTGCTCCGCGACGTGCACGTCGTGCTCGGCCTCCTGCAGCAGCAGGGCCAGCGACGAGCGGCTCGCCACGGCCGCGATCCACGCGAGCCGGTCCGCGCCCTCGGGGAGCGCGGAGTCCGCCAACGCCTCGCGCGCGCTCTGCTGGCGCAGCCGCACGGCCTCGGCCTCGCGGCGGGCCGCGGCGAGCTCGGCGGCGGCACGCTCCTCCGCGCGCTCGCGCACGCGCAGCAGGCCACCCAGGGGGAACGGTCGGCTCATGAGGGGTCTCCCAAGGTGTGCACGAGAGCGGCGAGCTGTGCCCAGGAGCTGTCGGCGGGCGCGGCCTCGGCCATGCCCTGCCGCAGGAACGCGTCGATCTGCGCGCCATGCGTGACGGCGGCGTCGACGAGCGGGTTGGAGCCGGCGACGTACGCGCCGACGTCGAGCAGGTCCTGCGCGGCGCGGCGCGCCGCCATGACCGACCGCAGGCTCTGCGCGAGCGCCCGCTGCTCGTCGGACGTCACGCGCGAGGCGACGCGGCTGATCGAGCCGAGCGCGTCGACGCTCGGGAAGTGCCCGGCGACCGCGAGGCGGCGGTCGAGCACGACGTGCCCGTCGAGGATCGAGCGCGCGGCGTCCGCGATGGGCTCGTTGTGGTCGTCACCGTCCACGAGGACCGTGTACAGACCCGTGACCGAGCCGCGCGCGCCGGTCCCGGCGCGCTCGAGGAGCTGGGCGAGCAGCGAGAAGGTGCTCGGCGGGTAGCCGCGCGTCGCGGGCGGCTCGCCGACCGACAGCCCGATCTCGCGCTGCGCCATCGCGACGCGCGTCAGGGAGTCCATCATCAGGACCGCGTGGCGGCCCTCGTCGCGCAGGTGCTCGGCGATGCGCGTCGCGACGAACGCGGACCGCATACGCACCATGGGCGGCTCGTCGGACGTCGCGACGACGACGACGGACCGCGCGAGTCCCTCGGCGCCCAGGTCGTCCTCGAGGAACTCGCGCACCTCACGGCCGCGCTCGCCGACGAGCGCGATCACGGAGACCTCGGCCTCGGTGCCGCGCGCGATCATCGACAGCAGGCTCGACTTGCCGACGCCCGAGCCCGCGAACAGGCCGAGCCGCTGACCGCGGCCCGCGGTGACCAGGGTGTCCAGGACGCGCACGCCCAGGTCCAGCGGGGTGTCGACGCGCGTGCGCTCGAGCGGGTGCGGCGCGGAGCCGTCGACCGGGACCCACGCCTGCGCCCGCAGCGGTCCGCGACCGTCGATCGGGCGACCCAGACCGTCGAGCACGCGGCCGAGCAGCCCCGAGCCGACGGGGACGCGCAGCGCGCCGGCCGGGCGCACCGCGGTGCCCACGCGCAGGCCGTGCGTCGCGCCGAGCGGCAGGCAGCGCGCGATCCCGCCGGTGGTCGCGACGACCTCGGCGAGCACGCTGTCGGGGCCCTCGCCGACGCGCACGAGGTCACCGACCGCGCTGCGCGTCCCGACGACCTCGAGCGTGAGACCGACGACGGTGCGCAGCACGCCGACCGGCTGCGGACGGGCCGCTGCGACGACCTCGGGGGTCAGGACGCGGCGCGTAGCGAGCGCGGTCATGCGCCCGCCCCCGGAGCCCGGCCGGGTGCGCGTCCCGTGCCGCCCGTGGGGTCGGCGACCCGGGCGAGCTCGTCGCGCGCACGGTCGAGAGCGGCGCCGATGCGCGCGTCCAGGTGACCGTCGGCGTGGTGCGCGAGCGCGTCACCGCGGTGCAGCGTTGGGTCCGCCTCGAGGCGCAGGGCCTCGGGGACGGCGTCCAGGTGCTGCAACGTCGCGAGGTCCGACGGGTGCAGCCGCACGGTCACCGGCCCCGGGCCGGGCTCGTCGGCGAGCACGCGGGCCAGCGCGGCCCGTGCCGAACGCTCGTCGTCGGCCAGCTCGACGCCCAGGACGGCCTCGGCGAGCTCGAGCGCGGCCGCGTGCACCGTCGCGGTGGACTCGGCGAGCACGGGTGCGGTCAGCGCGCGCACGGCCTGCGCCGCGGCGGCCAGCGTCGCCAGCGCCCGCGCGGCCGCCTCCTGCTGCTCCACCGCAGCCGCGGCGGACGCGGCGGCGACCCGCTCGGCCGCGGCGGCCGCGTCGACCGCCGCGCGTCGTGCGCCGGCGGCGTACCCGGCCGCGAACCCCTCGGCGCGCGCGGCGGAGTGCACCTGCGCGTCGAGAGCGGTCGACGTCAGCGGCTGCAGCGTGAGGGCGTCAGGCAACGTACTCGTCCTCGCCGTCGCGGCGGATGACGATCTGCCCGCTCTCCTCGAGGCGGCGGATGGACTGCACGATCGTCGAGCGCGCCTCCTCCACCTGCGACAGACGGACGGGGCCGAGCAGCTCGATCTCCTCGACGAGGTTCTCGCGCGCCCGCTCGGACAGGTTGCGCAGCACGGTGTCGCGGACCTCGTCGGACACGCCCTTGAGCGCGAGCGACAGGTCGGAGTTCTCCACCTGGCGCAGCACCATCTGCATCGCACGGTCCTCGAGCAGGACGACGTCGTTGAAGACGAACATCCGGCCGCGGACCTCCTCCGCGAGCTCCTCGTCACGCTCGGCGAGGCCCTCGAGGATCGCCTTCTCCGTGGTCGGGTCGGCGCGGTTGATGATCTCGACGAGCGGCTGCACGCCGCCGACGGCCGCGAGCTCGCGCGGCGTCAGGACGGCCGACGCCTTGCGCTGCAGCTGCTCCGCGACGACCTGCACGACGTCCGGCGACGCGCGCTCCATGAGCGCGATCCGGTGCGCGACCTCGCCCTGCAGCGTCGGCTCGAGCCCCGCGAGGATCGCCGACGCGTGGTCGGGCCGCAGGTGCGCGAGCACGAGCGCGATCGCCTGCGGGTGCTCGGCGGACAGCAGCGAGATGACCTGGCGCGCGTCGGCCTGCTGGAGGAACTCGAACGGCTGCCCCGCCAGGTGCACCTGCAGGCGTTCCATGACGGCCGCGGCCGCCTCGACGCCGAGCGAGGCCTCGAGGAGCTGCTGCGCCAGCGCCATGCCGCCGTTGAGCCCCGGACCGGCGACCGAGGCGTCGTAGAACTCCTCGAGCACCGCGTCCGCGAGGTCCTGGTCGACCCGGTCGAGCCGCAGGATCTGCGCGCTCAGCTCCTCGATCTCCGAGGCCTCCATGCTCGCCATGACGCGCGACGCGCGCTCACGACCGAGCTGGACGAGCACCATGGCGGCCTTCTGCGGGCCGCTCAGCTGCACGCTCATCAGCGCCGTCCGCTGGGCGTCGCGAGCCACGAGCGCAGGAGGTCCGCGACCTCTTCCGGCTGCTCGTCGGCCAACGCCGAGATCTCGGCGCGCTTGACGGCGATCGGGTCGGGGGTGGTCGGCAGCGGCGTGGGCGGCAGCACCGGCAGGTTGTCGATGTCGAGGCCCTCGAGCTCCGCGGCCGCGCCGCCGCCCGGGGTGTCGAGCATGGGCAGCATGCCGAGGTCGACGGCCTCACGGCGCGCCCGGCGCGAACGACGGGCGAGCACGATGACCGCGACGATGAGCAGGACCACGACGAGCGCGGCGGTCCCGGCCTGCCGCAGCAGCGTGTTCTGCGCCTCGGCCTTGGCCGCGGCGTCGGCCTTCTCGATCGCGACCTGGGCGGCCTCGGCCGCGCTCGTGTCGAACGCCGCCGACTGCAGCGCGAGCGTGTCGCCCCGCTCGGTGTCGATGCCGGCCGCGGCGGCGATGGTCGCCTGCAGCTCGGTGAGGTCCAGGCGCGCGGCTGCGGCCGAGTCGACGACGACGGCCACGGACTGGCGCTCGACCGAGCCCGGTGCTGCGACGACCGTCTCGGTCGTCTTGTTGACCGCGTTGGTGAGGTCCTCGCTCGTCGAGCTGTACGTCCCACCCTCCTGGGTCGTCACCGGGTTGACGCCGTCCTCGCCCGGGCCGAGCACGCCCGTGGGCGTCGTGCCGGTGCCGGTGTACTCCTCGGTCGTCGTCGACGACGCGAGCGGCGGCGTCTCCGGCGTCGAGCCGAACGTCTCGGTGGTCCGCTGGCTCTCGTCGAAGTTGAGCGTCGCGGTGACGGTCACGGCGGAGTTGCCCGCGCCGACGACGCGGTCGAGCAGGGCCTGGACCGAGGCGCGCACGCGCTCCTCGAAGTCGCTGGCCTCGCCGCCCGAGCGACCGGTGGTGCCCGAGCCGACCGCGGACAGGACCTGCCCGGACGCGTCGACGAGCGCGACGTCGTTCGGCACCATGTCGGGGATGCCGGCGGCCACGAGGTGGGTGATGGCCTCGACCTGGTCGTTCGTCAGCGACTTGCCGGCGCGCGTCCGGACGAAGACCGACGCGGTCGGCTCCCCGACCGTCGCCGTGAAGACGCTCTCCTCGGGCATCGCGAGCCGCACGGTGGCGCTGTCGACGCCGTCCATCGCGCCGATCGTGCGGGCGAGCTCGCCCTCGAGCGCGCGCTGGTAGGTCTTCTCCTGCTGGAACTCGCTCGACGTCATCGGCATGTCGTCGAGCAGCGAGTAACCGGCGCCGTCGGAGTTCTCCGGGATGCCCGCCGCGGCGAGCCGGATGCGCTGGGTGTAGATCTGCGACGCGGGCACGAGGACGGACGCGCCGCCGTCGGCGAGCTCGTACGGCACGCCCTGCGCGTCGAGCTCGTCGACGACCGCCGCGGCGTCCGCTCCGGACAGGCTCGTGAACAGCGGGCTCATGGCGGGCTTGCCGAGCCACGAGGTGAGCGCGACCGCGCCCAGGACCAGCACCGCGACGCCGATCACGGCGAGCGTGCGCTGCGCGAGCGAGAACTCCTTGACCGCACCCGTGAGCTTGCCCAGGGCGGCCTGCATCTGCGCGGGCATCAGGCCTGCATCCGCATGATCTCGTTGAACGCGTCCACGGCCTTGTTGCGCACGGCCGCGGTCAGCTCGAGCGCGAGCGACGACTCGGCCGCCGCGATCGTGTAGTCGTGCACGTTCTCGAGGTCACCCGTGACGGCCGCGACCGCGAGGCCGGCGGTCTTCGACTGCATCGCCTGCAGCGAGTCGACCGAGCTGAGGACGGAGCCGAACTGCGCTCCCGACGCGGCAGCTGCGGCGTCCAGCCCGCCCGCGGCGGTGGACGGGGCGACGGCCGTGACGGCCGTCGGCATGAACGCGCCGATCGGCGCGACGGGGGTGGGCATCAGGAGCGTCCGATCTGGAGTGCGGCGGTGTAGGTCTCCTTGGCGCGGTCGACCACGGCGGCGTTCGCCTGGTAGCCGCGCTGCGCCATCACGAGCTGAGCCATCTGGCTCGCCATGTCGATGTCGGGGTAGCGCACGTACCCGTTCTCGTCGGCCAGCGGGTGCCCGGGCTCGAACACGATCCGGCCCTCCGCCGAGCCGAACGCCGCGCCGACCACCCGCGCGCCGCCCTCGGCGCCGGGGGTCTCCTGCGCCACGACGTACCGCGCGCGGAACGCGGCCTCGTCGGTCGAGGTCACGGTCGAGACGTTCGCGAGGTTGTCGGACACGGCGTCCAGCCACGTGCGGTGCACGGTCAGGCCGGACTGCGCGATGCCGATCGCGCCGAAGATGCTCATCAGGAGGTCCTCATCGCTGCGCGGACGGACGAGTACTGGCCGCCGACGGCCTGCGTCGCGAGCTGGTAGCGCAGGTTGGTCTCGACGTTCAGCGTCGTCTGCTCGTCGAGGTTGACGTTGTTGCCGTTGAGCTGGGTGGGGGCGAGCGAGCGGCGCACCGTGGCGTCGGCGACGCCCGAGCCGCGGCCCACCGCACGCGCGAGCGCGTCCTCGAACTCGACGACCTGGGCGTGGTAGCCCGGCGTCTGGATGTTCGCGACGTTGTCGGCGATGGCGCGCTGGCGCAGCGCGAGAGCGTCGAGCGCGGTGTTGACCGCGTTGTAGCTCACAGAGTCGAGAAGGCCCACAGGTTTCGCCTCATCCGCGAGGGCGGGGCGGCCATCCGTGGCCTGCTGGGTGAGCTGTCCGTGCTCACAGTGGCCCATCGGAGCCTCGAGGCGGTTCGTGAGCAGTTCGAGCGGTCGGGATCTGCTCTCACCCGTTCGGCCGAGGTCAGCCCTGCGCGTCGAGGTACACGGGGACGGCCTCGGGGCGCGCGCGCAGGGCTCGCGTCGTCGCCATCTGGCGGCGCGACGAGGCCGCGGCCTGGGCGATGAGCCCGGCCACCTCGATCTGGCGCTCGAGGACCGCCTGGGCGCGCGCGAGCAGCGGCGCGGGCAGGGGCCCGAGGTCGGCGGGCGGGTGCCACGACGAGAGCTCGGCGACCTCGGCGACGCCGGGCAGGTGCGCGACGCGCAGCAGCTCCTCGGCCGCGACGAGGTCGACCTCGAACGAGGCGAGCGCCTCCTCCCAGCGGTGCTGCCAGGTCGCCTCGTCGGCGGGTGGTGCCGGCCGGAGGCCGGGCGCGCTCATGTCAGCCGATCCCGAGCAGACCGGCGCCGGCGGGCGTCGCAGCCGCCGCGGGAGCCGTGCCGGCGACTGCGAGCTCGGCGGCCTCGTGCCACGTCGCGGTGAGGGACGCGATGAGCTCACGGCACGACGCGAGGGTCGCGACATCGCTCGTGAGCGCGGCGTCGACGAGCGAGGAGTACAGGAAGGCGTAGACCGACATCAGGGCGGGACCGCCCTCCCACGCCGCGACGTCGAGGCTCGCCATGAGCTCGGCGACGATGTCCTGGGCGTGCTGCACCAGCGTGCGGCCCTCGAGCGTCTCGCCTCGTTCGAACGCAGCGCTCGCGCGGTCGACGTCGAGCAGCAGGCGGTCGAACAGCATGGTGACGAGCTTGGCGGGTGCGGCGGTCTCGACCGCAGCGGTGACGTAGCTCGCGCGTGCTGAGTACATGGCTTCTCCGGGGTCAGCTCGACTTGGACGACGTCAGCGCGTTGATCTGGCTGGTCAGGTAGCTCGACTGGGACTGCAGGTTCGCCATCGACGTCTCGAGCGCCGCGTACACGCGCTCGAGCGACGTGCGACGCATCGCGAGGCGGTCGTCCCAGTCGGTGATCCGCTCGCCGAGGTCCTTGACGAGCGCCTGCTGCGACTGGATCGACAGCGTCAGGCTGCCGGTGCTGGAGTCCGAGGCCGACTTCGCGGTGCCCGCGAGGCGCTCGGCGACCGTGCTGACGATCGACTGGACCCGCGAGGGGTCGGCCGCGAGCGCGGCGTCGAACTTCTCCTGGTCGAACGAGAACGTGCCGTCCTTGCCGATCACGATGCCGACGTCGGACGGCGAGACGCCGTTGACGGGCGCGGACGCCTGCGCCAGGAGGTTCTGCTGCAGGAAGCGGATCGTGGAGTCGCCCGAGAACAGTCCGCCCTTGACGACCGAGCCGCCGTCGGACGCGGTCGAGGTCGTCGACGCGGTGCGCGAGGTGATGTCGCCGAGGATCGCGCCGAGGTTGGAGACGAGCCCGGACGCCAGCGCCCGCAGCGCGGTCTTGTCGGACGCGACCGTGAGCGTCACGTCGGGCGCGTCGGCCGCGGTCACGGCGCTGACCGTCACGTCGATGCCCGACATGAGGCCCTCGAACGTGTTGCTCGCCGAGGTGAGCGTCTGCTGGGCGGACGTGCCCGCGAAGAGCGTGACGGAGGCGTCCGCGGCGGCGCGGATCTGCTCGAGCGCCACCGGTGCGGTGCCGTCGGTCGCGGAACGCGTCACGGTGAACGCGTTCGCGGCGCCCGTGTCCGTGCCGGTGAGCTGCACGCGGTAGGTGGTGCCGCCGGTCGGGTTGCCGTCGCCATCGAGCTCGGGGACCTTGATCGCGGTCGCACGCACGCCCGAGCCGGAGGAGTTGAAGGCCTCGACGACGTCGGCCACCGACGTGCTCTGGGCCGTGACGCTCGTCGTCTCGCCGTTGCGCGTGATCGTGAACGTGGGGGTCGCGGTGCCGTAATCGGCCGCCGCGGGGAGCGTCAGCAGCGACGACTGCGAGGCCGCGACCGCGCCGACGCGCAGCGTGAGCGTGCCCGCCTGGGCGCCCTCCTTGGCGGCGGCGGTGACGCCGGACCCGCTCGCGGAGGCCGTGACCGCGTTCCAGGACTGGGCCTTCGACGCCTTGGCGGCGTGCTCGGCGAGCGAGGCGACCTTGGTGTTGAGCGACTGCAGCGCGGTGACGAGCGAGCTCGCGGTGGACTGCTTGTTCTTCAGCAGCGACTGCGGGCCGGCCTGCAGCGTGATCAGGCTGTCGATCAGGGCGGTCGTGTCGAGACCGCTGACGAGGCCGTCGATCGTCGGCATGGCTGCTCCTGCGCTGCTGGGGTCCTCCGCAGGACGGGGGTCCTGCGGAGAGCTCGTGTCGTACGGAGAACGAGTGTTCGGGTGCACGGCCGGCGATGGGGGTGCCGGCCGTGCACCCGAGCTGGGGTCCGGTCAGACGACCGGAGACGTCACTGCAGGAGCTGCAGGACGCTCTGCGGGAGCGACTTGGCCTGGGCCAGCATCGCGGTGCCCGCCTGCGACAGGATCTGCGAGCGCGTGAACGCCACCATCTCCTGCGCCATGTCGGTGTCGCGGATCCGGCTCTCCGACGCGGACAGGTTCTCCACCGCGACGTTGAGGTTGTTGATGGTGTGGTCGAAACGGTTCTGGACCGCACCGAGCTGCGAACGCGTCTGCGACACCGTGTTGATCGCGGTGTCGATCTTGTCGATCGCGTCCTTGGCGCCACCACCGGCAACCGTGACCGAGGTCGCGGCCGCGTCGAAGACCGCACCGGCGGTCGTGACGGGGCCCGAGAGCTTGATCGTGCCGAACGAGTCCGCCTCGGCCGCGAAGTTCGTGCCCGCGAGCGCCGTCGAGAGCGCCGAGTTCATGAGCTTCTGGTTGGCCTCGGCGTCCGCCGCGGTGCCACCGGCAGCCCACCCGGTCAGGTCGACCGCGTAGGCGTTGCCGTTGATGACGACGTCGGTGGCCGTCGGCGCCGCGCCGAACAGGTCGACCGTGCCGCGGTACTGCGTCGCGTCACCCGTGACGTCGATCGCCGACAGGCCGAGGCCCGCGGTGCTCATCGACGCGGCGGTGAGGTCCACGGCGATCTTGTCGGCGGACGCCGTGTTGGCGCCGACCTGGAAGGAACCGTTGTAGGTGCCGTCCAGCAGCGTCTTGCCGTTGAACTTCGTGGTGTCCGCGATCCGGGTCAGCTCGGTCTTGAGCTGGTCGATCTCGTCCTGGATGTTGCCCTTGGCGGTGGTCGACAGACCACCGTCGTTGGCGGCCTGCACACCCAGGGTGCGCATGCGCTGGAGGATCGAGTGGGTCTCGGTCAGAGCGCCCTCAGCGGTCTGGACGACCGAGATGCCGTCCTGAGCGTTGCGGACGGCCTGCTTGGTGCCACCGATCTGAGCCCGCAGGCCCTCCGAGATCGCGAGGCCGGCAGCGTCGTCAGCGGCGCGGTTGATGCGCAGACCGCTCGAGAGCTTCTCGAGGGACTTGCTCAGGTCGTTCTGCGTGGTGGAGAGGTTGCGGTACGAGTTCATCGCCGCGATGTTGTTGTTGATCGAGAGACCCATCGTGATCTTCCTCCTTGAGTCGGGTCAGGTCAGCCCTTCCGTGGGCACACCTTCCCGATCGGCTCCCGAGGGGCCCGGGTGAGGATTTCTCGCGACGAGTTTCTGCGCCGGTCCTGCGGGTCAGGCAGAGCCGGCGAAGCGGGCCGCCTCGGAGGGCGACGACGCCGGGCTCGGCACGTAGGAGAGGCGCTCGGCAGCGGCGTACTGCGCGCTGCGCGAGGCGATCGAGGCGAAGTACGCCTGACGACGACGCTCGGCGACACCCTCGGGCCGATCGGGCGTCGAGACGAGGTCGGGGTCGAGGTGCGTGTTGAGCCCGTCGCGCAGGAGGCCCAGCGCCTCGGTGCGCAGCTGGCTGATGCGCGACTGGGTCACACCGAGCTCGTCGGCCAGCTCCGCGACGGAGCGGTCCTCGAGGAAGATCCCGCGCACGACCGCCTGCAGGCGCTCGGGCAGCGTGTCGACCGCCGAGCGCAGCCAGCGCAGCCGCTCGTTCGCGAGGACGACCTGCTCGGGCGTGCGACCCGCGTCCGCGATCGTGTCGGCGATGCCGGGACCGTCGGTCGCGTCGATGGACAGCACGCGACGGGCGGCGTCGCTGCGCGCCTCGTCGACCGCCTCGACCCGGGTGCCCAGCGCGGACGCGAGCTCCTCGCGGGTCGGCGGCCGGCCGAACGCTGCGGTGAGCCGCTCGGTGGTGTCGGTGAGCTCACGGACCCGGGCCCGTGCGCCTCGACTGGCCCAGTCCATCGAGCGCAGCTCGTCGACGAGCGCGCCGCGGATCCGCAGCGACGCGTACCGCGCGAACGGCACGCCCGTGGTCGCGTCGTACGACCGCGCGGCGAGCACGAGCGCGAGGCTCCCGGCCGACGCGAGATCGTCGCGCGAGACGGTCGGCGGCACGCGCCGGAGCATCTCGGACACGGCGTATCCGACGAGCGGGAGGTTCGTGACGACGAGGGCGTCGACATCGTTCTGCTGGGTCACGAAATGCTGTTCGGCGCCCGCGGCCCGGACCTTGAAGGTCCAGTCCTGCGACCCGTTTGTTAACGCTCCCATCGGCGATGGAACAATTCGGAAAACGGGTCGCGCGCATACAGCCTCCGACCTGCGCAGTGTCCGATGTGTGGACTCACCTGGGTGGCAGCACCCACGACACGCCGGTGTGATGCACATCACAGCCAAGAGCCCTCACCTGCCGCCCAGGTGGACGACCGTCCAGGTCAGAAGCCTGTTGACCCGGGCAGCAATCGCGCGCCGCACGCCCGATCGCGACACTTCCCCACGAGACAATCGAAACGACCACCGCGAGACGTTCAGCACCAGCCCGTCCCTGCCGATGGGTGCGGGCGAGGACACACCGACCGGTTGCTGGGCGGCGCGGTCCACCAAGGAGGTGAGATGACCATCGACGCCCTGTCGGAGGTGTTGTGGCACGAGCGCTCGCTGCTCGAGCTGCTGCTGTTCAAGCTCGAGGAGGAGCAGCTGCTCCTGACGAGCGGACGCACGCGGTGGCTGCCGCACGCGACGCGTGAGGTCGAGGCCGTCCTGGACCAGATCCGCGACGCCGAGCTCGGCCGCTCGGTCGAGGCGTCGGCGGCGTGCGCCGCGCTGGGCCTGCCCGACGGCGCGAGCCTCGCGCAGCTGGCCGACGCCGCACCCGCGCCGTGGGACGACCTGCTGCGCCAGCACCGCGCCGCGTTCGCGACCCTCACCACCGAGATCTCCCAGCTCGCCGACGGCAACCGCGAGCTGCTCGCGATGTCGCACCGCGCGACGCAGGAGACCCTCGCCTCGATGCACGACGTGGCCACGTACGACGGCACCGGCCAGAGCACGAGCCGCCGGGCCGACGCGCTGCTCGTCGACCGCACCCTCTGACCCCGCTCCCCACTCACCGACCCGCCGACGACGGCGGACAGGAGGACACCGACCGTGAGCACCTTCTCCGGGCTCGGCACCGCGCTGAGCTCGCTGATCGCGCAGCGGCAGGCGCTTGACGTCGCCGGCCAGAACGTCGCGAACGCCAACACCGTGGGCTACACGCGCCAGCGCGCGACGTTCTCGTCGGTGTCGGGGGTGCAGGTGCCGTCCCTGTTCTCCACCAACAACGGCGCGGGCCAGGGCACGCGCATCTCCAGCGTCGACCGCCTCGCCGACGTGTTCCTCGACGCCAAGCTGCGGGTCGCGACGTCGTCGTCGTCGTACCTGACGGCGCGCGCCGAGGCGTACTCGACGCTCGAGAGCTCGCTCGGCGAGCCCAGCGAGACCGGGCTGTCGACCCAGCTCTCCGACATGTGGGCGGCCTGGCAGGAGGTCGGCAACTACCCCGACAAGTCCTCGAGCCGCGCGGTGCTGCTCGAGTCCTCGCGCGCGGTCGCGCAGCGCATCGGGACGCTCTACTCCGACGTGCGGACGCAGTGGGTGCAGGCCCGGCAGACCACGGTCGCGCTCGTCGACCAGGTGAACGGCGCCGCGGCGAGCATCGCGGACCTCAACGGCCGGATCGCCGCGATCACGGCCTCGGGTGCCACCGCGCACGAGCTCGCCGACGAGCGGGACCTGCTGGTCAACCAGCTCTCGTCGCTGGTCGGCGCGGTCGCCGACGTGCGCCCCGACGGCAGCCTCGACGTCATGGTCGGCGGCAACGCGCTGGTCCGTGGCACGCGGGTCAGCACCCTGAGCATCGCCGGCGCCACGGCGTTCGACCAGGTCACCGCGACCCCGGGGCAGTCGGTCTCGGTCGTGTGGAGCGAGCGTCCGACGCAGGCCGTCGCCCTGACCGGCGGCCGGGTCGCCGGTCAGCTCTCCGTGCTCGCACCGGCCGACGGCACGGGTGCGGGCGGCCCGCTCGCCGAGACCGCGGCGCGGCTCGACGCGGTCGCGACCTCGATCGCGACCCAGGTCAACGGCCTGCACTCGACCGCGGTCCGCGCGGACGGCACCCCCGGCGGCAGCTTCTTCACGTTCACCCCCGGGCTGCCCGCAGCCCTCGGCCTCAGCGTCGCGCTCGACGACCCCACCCACATCGCGGTCGCCGCGGCCGGCGCGGGAGCGCTCGACGGCTCGATCGCGGACGTGATCGGCTCGCTCGGCACGTCCGCCACCGGGCCGGACAGCGAGTGGAGCACCGTCGTCGTGGACCTCGGCGTGCGTGCGGCCGGCGCGGGCTCGCGCGCGAAGGTCGCCGAGGCGGCGCGCTCGACCGCCGTGCAGCAGCAGCTCGCGCAGGCCAGTGTGGACACCGACGAGGAGTCGGTGAACATGCTCGCGTTCCAGCGCGCGTACGAGGGTGCGGCTCGCGTCCTGACCGCGATCGACGAGATGCTCGACACACTGATCAACCGCACCGGCGTCGTCGGACGATGAGGAGCCAGCCATGATCTCGCGCGTCACCCACCAGACGGTGCAGCGCTCGACGCTCGCCAACCTGCAGCTCAACCTCGGCAAGATGGCCGACCTGCAGAACCAGATGTCGAGCGGCAAGAAGGTCAACGTCCCGTCCGACGACCCCGCCGCGGCCTCCGACATGCTCCGGTTGCGCTCGGAGCAGCGGGTCAGCTCCCAGTACGCGCGCAACGCGGGCGACGCGGGCTCGTGGCTGCAGACGGTCGACACCGCGATCACGTCGTCGACGGCCGCGCTGCGCAAGGTGCGCGACCTGACCATCCAGGGTGGCAACGGCGCGCTCGGCCCGTCCTCGCTCAACGCGCTCGCCGACGAGATCGAGTCGCTGCGCGACACGATGCTCTCGAACGCCAACACCACGTACGTCGGCCGGTCCGTGTTCGCCGGCACGTCGGACACCGGCGTCGCCTTCGACGCCTCCTACGCGTGGACCGGCACGGGCGCCTCGGTCGAGCGGCGCGTCAGCAGCACGACGACCGTGCGCGTCGACGGCGACGGCCAGGCCGTGTACGGCTCGGGCAACGCCTCGGTGTTCGCGCTCGTCGACCGGATCGTGACGACGCTGCGCGCCGGTCAGGACCCGACCGGCGAGATCGGCGCGATCGACACGCGCCTCGACGCGATGCTCTCCGAGCTCGCGAGCGTCGGCGCCCGGCACAAGAACGTGCTCACGACGCAGCAGACGCTCGCGGCGCAGGAGGTCGAGACGAAGTCGCGTCTGGCGGACATCGAGGACGTCGACCTCGCCACGATCATCCTCGACCTGCAGTCCCAGGAGGTCGCCTACAAGGGCGCCCTCGGGGCCGCGGCCAAGGTGCTCCAGCCCACGCTGCTGGACTTCCTGCGATGAGCGCGCCCGCGACGGTGCAGGTCGGCGGCGCCACGCTGCCGACCACGCTCCGGGTCGCCGACGAGCTGCCCGGCCTGCCCGGACGCTCGTCGTACGTGCTCGAGCCCGTGGCCGACGCGGCGGGCCTGTTCACGCTCCGGTCGCTCGACGGCCCGCCCACGCGCCTGTACGTCGTCGACCCCGACGCGTACCTGCCCGGCTACGAGCCGGAGCTGCCCGGGTCCGGCGAGCGGCGAGCGCTGGTCGTCGTGCACCCGCCCACCGACGACGAGCCCGCGACCGCGAACCTGCTCGCGCCGATCGTCGTGGACGTCGCGACCGGGGCCGCCGCGCAGCTCGTCCTCGACGGCGACTGGCCGCTGCGCGCACCGCTGGGCTGAGCACGGCCGCTCTCCCCGTACCGGCCACGAGGCCGGTTCCGACGAAACCCTCAGTCCCGCACGACGCGCGCCGATGGTCTGGTCAGAACCACACCCTGCAGCCTCAGGAGCCTCGATGCCCGCCGTCGTCCAGCGCCAGGCCCTCCTCCATCCGGACGGGTCCCTGTTCGGTTACGCCGTGCACGCCCGCGTCGACGACTCGGGCCCCCTCGTGACGCTCGCCGCCGAGGATCGCATGGTCAGCGACGCCTACGACCGCGTCGACCTCGGCCAGGTCGTCGGTGACAACGCCGTCGTGCTGCGGGCCACCGGGCCCATGCTCCGCGGAGAGGTCACCATCCCCACCGCGCCGCGCAGCCTCGTCGTCGAGGTGCCTGCCCCGTGGGTGCACGAGGAGTACGCCGAGCAGGCGCTCGTCGCGATGCGCGAGCTGGGCTTCGGTGTCGCGCTCGGGTCCTTCACCGGGACCCTCGCCGAGCGCGCCCTGCTGCCGCTCGTGGACATGGCGAAGGTCGACCTGCGCCGCCTGACCGAGAACCTGCAGGCGCGCGTCGCCCAGCTCAAGGAGGCGGGCGTGTGGGTCATCGGCGTGCACGCCGACACCCCCGAGCTCGCCCGGCTCGCGCGCGAGCTCGAGCTGGAGCTCGTCCAGGCGCCCCTCGTGCGCCGTCAGGCACCCGGCACGGGCCGCACGGTGTCCGCGGGCGAGGCCCAGCACCTGCAGCTCGTGCGTGTCCTCTCGCAGGAGATGCCGGACCACCAGGAGATCGTGCGCGCCGTCGGCGTCGACCCCGAACTCACCATGCGCGTGCTGCGGACGGTGAACGCCTCGGCGACCGGTCTGCGGCACCACGTCGACTCCGTCTCGCACGCGGTGAGCCTGCTCGGCCCGCACCGGCTCGCCGCGCTGGTCTCGTCGGTGGTCCTCGGCAGCGACCCGGCGTCCGTGGACGTGCTCTGGACCGTCATCACGCGCGGGCTCGCCGTGTGGCGGCTCAGCGGCAACGAGGTCGGGTACACCGTCGGGCTGCTGTCCGCGGTGAGCGCGGCGCTCAAGATCTCCGTCGAGTCCGTCGTCGACCGGTCGGGGGTCTCGCCCGACGTCGCGGCGGCGCTGCAGGGTGAGGGCGGACCGTACGGCCCGGCGCTGCAGGCGGCGCTCGCGCACGAGGCGGACGACGACGACGCGATCCTGGCCGCCGGCTTCGACCCGGCACACGTCGCGCGCGTCTACCTCGAGGCGATGCCCGAGGCCCTCGCCTCGGCCTCGCACATGGCGGCCCCGCTCGCCCACCGGCCGTAGGCTGCGGGGGTGCCAGCCGAGCCCCGCCCCCTCGCTCCCCCGGTCCAGGTGGACCTCGCCCGCGTGACCGTCGTCGGCTGCGCGCTGTGGGCGCTCGCCCTCGTCGTGTGCCTCGTGCTGGCCGGCACGGGCACGACCGGCTGGCTGCCCGTCGCGGTGTGCGCCACGGGCCTCGCGCTCGGCGGCCTCGGTTACCTCTGGGCCGTCCGGCACCGCTGACCACCGCACCGCAACGGGCATGATGTCCGCCATGGCGACGCGCGTGCTGGTGGTCTGCACCGGGAACATCTGCCGGTCCCCCGCGGTCGAGCGCCTGCTGGCGAGCGGGCTCGCGGGCACGGACGTCGAGGTGTCGTCCGCGGGCACCTGGGCCATGCGCGGCCACCCGATGTCCCCACCGATGGCCGAGCTGGTCGAGGCCGCAGGGGCGCGCGCGGACGGGTTCGTGGCCCGCCAGCTCACCTCCGCCCTGGTGCGCGAGGCATCGCTCGTCCTGGCGCTGACCCGCGAGCACCGCACCGCGGTCGTCGAGCTCGAGCCCGCCGCCGTGCGCCGCACCTTCACGCTGCGCGAGCTCGCGCGGCTCTCGAGTGCCGTCGACCTGCAGCGCCTGCCCGCGGGCACGGCCGGTGAGCGGCTCGTCGCGCTGCTGCCCCTGGCCGCGGCGCAGCGCGCAGCGCTCGGTCCCGGCGACGACGACGTCGTCGACCCGTACGGCGGACCTGCGTCGCTCTACCGCCGCTCGTTCGACGAGCTCGACGGCCCGACCCGGCAGCTCGTCGGGGTGCTCACGCGCCGGCCGACGACGTCGGTCGGCTGACCTCGGTCGCGGGCTGGGCCGCGGGCTCTGCCGCGTCACCCGTCCCGGGCGGCTGCTCGAACGCCGCGTCGAGCGCGAGCTCTCCCGCACGCTCGGGGTCGGCGAGCGCGAGCTCGAGCAGGTGACGCAACCCCCACCGCCCGCTCCACTGCGCGAGCGCCGCCGCGAGGCCCGCGAGCGTCGTCGCGTGCAAGCGCGGCTCACCCGCGACCTCGTCGACCCACCACTCGACCTGCACGTGGTCCACGCGCAGGTCCTCGTGCTCGCACCAGAGCCTCGGCGCCCCCGGCAGCACGTCGTGCACCTGCGGCGGCACGGGCGCGTCGACCCCGTCCTCGCGCGTCACCACCCCCGGGGCCAGCTCGGAGACGCGCGGCAGGTCGAGCTCGCGCGACAGGCGCAACGCCTCGTCGTGGCCGTGCGCGGGGACCAGCGCTGCGACGTCCGTACGCTGCCACCACATCGGCCACGGCGCGACCGCGGCGTCGTGCGCGGGCACCACGATCACCCGGCCCGGTCCGACGAGCGCCGGCACCCGCTCGGGCGCCTGCGACGGCGCCGCGTGGCGCCACACCGCGGTCGCCGCGCGGACGTCCAGCACGGTCGACGTCGGCCAGGAGTCCAGCAGGTCGGTCCAGGCGTGCGGCGTCAGGTCGTGCGGCTCGGCGACGCCGCCCAGCGCCCGCAGCACCTGGACGTCGAGGTGGGCGACGTCGCGCGGCGCGGCGGGCAGCAGCGCGCGCAGCGGTCCGTCGTCGGCGACGGCGAACGGTGCGCCGAGCCCCAGCGGCGAGCGCTCGCGCAACCACCACGCCGTGTACGACTCCGCGACCGCACCCCGGTCGCTGCGGACCTCCTCGAGCAACGCCCTGCGCAGCGCGGGCTCCCCCGCGACGAGCTCGAGGACCTGCGGCCACGCCTCGTTCGCCACGGCGTCCAGGTCGGCGACCGCGGTCAGGTCCCCCAGGTACGCGCCGGCGCCGAGCTCGTCGGCCAGGTGCTCGACGTACTCGGCCCAGCCGTCGAGCGCCTGCGCGGTCAACGCCCCGGGCGCGTCCTCGTCCTGCTCCTCCTCGGTGACCACGTCCGGCACCGTGACGGTGACGAGCACCTCGCGGACGCCGGCCGCGACGAGCGTCGCCGCGCCCCAGCGGTCCACCTCCTCGGCGGACACCGCGGTGAGCACCCGCTCGTCGAGCAGGCGGTGCGCGGGTGAGCCGGGCAGCACCAGACCGTCTGCGGGTGCCCGCTCCCCGGTCGCCGCGCCCACGGGCAGCAGCGCCAACCACTCGCGGACGTCGCCGGGCAGCGCCTGCGCGGCGTCCGTCGTCGCCGACCAGCGGGCCGGGTCGCGCGGCGGCAGGTGCGCGGCGACGAGCGTGAGGACGGTCGTCGTGAGGTCCGGCTCGTCGGGCTCGTCGTCCTCGTCCCACGCCAGCACGGCCTCGCGCACCGGCGCGAGACGCAGCAGCCCGACCGCGTCCGGGGCCCGCGCACCGAGCCGCTCGAGCAGGGGGTGCGCCGCGACGGGGTCGACCACGCGCACGCCCCAGCGTGCCAGCGTCCCGACGACGGGCCGGACGAGCCCCGCGAGCGCGTCGTCGAGCACCACCGTGCCGCGTGCGCCCCGGACCACGCGACCGTCCGCGAGCGGGACCGGGAGGTTGGCGAGCGACTCGAGGCCCGCGGGGTCTGCCGCCGCGAGCGACTCGAGCGCGCCGTAGAGCGCGGGCCATCCCTCGTCGTCGGCCGGGGCCGCGAGCTCCTCCACGAGCTCGGCGAGCGGTCGTACGTCGACCCCGAGCAGCCGCGCGTGCGCGTCCCGTCCGGGCGGCACGACGACGAGCGCCCCCACCTGCCGCCCGAGCACCGCCAACGCCTCGGCACCGCCGCCACCGGCCACCGCCACGGCCCGCCGCGGCACCACAAACCCGTCCGGCGCCGCCCCGCCGGACACCAACCCGTCCCCCACCGACCCAGCGGACGCTCCGGCCACACCGGCCGCAGACCGGAGCAACCCCTGGCTCGCCCCGTCCTCCCCCACCGACCCAGCGGACACTCCGGCCACACCGGCCGCAGACCGGAGCAACCCCTGGCTCGCCCCGTCCTCCCCCACCGACCCAGCGGACACTCCGGCCACACCGGCCGCAGACCTGAGCAAGGGCTGGGTCGCGGGCGGGGTGGTGGCTGGGGTGAGGATCGGGGCCGCGGCCAGGCGGTCGACGAGCAGGGGGCGGAGCGCGGCGTCGAGCGTGCCCGTCGGCAGCGTCGTGGGCACGAGCGTCAGCGGGTCGTGGCCCGCGCTCGCGAGCTGCTCGGCGAGGGTCGCGTAGGCGTCGGCCGCGTGCCGCAGCAGCGCGTCGGTCAGCCGTCCCGCAGCGACGCGGCGTCGCGTAGGGTCCAGCGGGAGCGTCGCGACGAGCAGCGCGGGCAGGTCGAGGGGCTCGTCGGTGGGGGTCGGGGCGTGGACGACGCGAGCGCGCGCGGGCACACCCGCCGCCTCGTCGGAGAACGGGTCCGGCGCGCGGCCGCCCGGCTCGACCGTGCGCCGCGGCAGGGCCCAGGTGACGCGCCAACGCGTCGCCTCGCGCTCCTCGACCGGGCGGTCGGTCAGCAGGTCACGCGGCACGTCACCCGCGGACGTCGCGACGAACCAGCGCGAGGCCACGTCCGCGACGCGGCGCGGCCCGCCGTCGGACGTCTCGTCCTCCACGACGACCTCGGTCAGCCCGGGCAGCGCGAGCAGGAGCGCGTCGTCGACCGCGTGCAGCAGGCTGCGCACCTCGTCGGCGGCGACCTCGTCGCGCAGCACCAGCACGACCGCGGTGTCGAAACCCTCCGGCGGACGACCCTCGGCGGCGAACGGCAGCCGCAGCGCGGGCAACGAGCCGTCGCGCCGCACGACCTCCTGCGCGAGCGCCGGGACACGCTCCGCCACGTCCGCGAGCTCCTGCGCCGTGTCGGCCAGCGAGAACCGGACCGCGCCGGTCGCGGAGACCACGCTGATCTCGTCGGACACCGCGCGCACCGCCGCGAACCCGACGCCGTACCGGCCGACCACGCCCGGGCCACCGTGGTCGCGCTTCGCCGAGGCGCGCATCGAGGACAGCGCCGCGACGCCCGCGTCGTCGAGCGGAGCGCCCGTGTTCGCGGCGACGAGCGTCGTGCCCTCGTCGGTGCGGGCCAGCCGCAGCAGGAGCCGGCCGGGCACGCCGGCCCGCACGGCCGCGTCGGCGGCGTTCTGCGCGAGCTCGACGACCACGCGGTCGCGGTAGTAGCCGCGCGCGTGGTCCTCCTCGACGTTCGCGTCCTCACGCAGCCGCGCGGGAGACGACCGCCAGGCGGTCAGGGCCGCCGCGCGAAGGGCGGCGGTGCCGAACTGGTCCTGCGTCACTGCTCCGCGTCGGGCGAGCCGGACTCGTCGCCGGGCTCGGCGTCGGCACCACTGGCATCGCTCACGTCGTCGAGCCCGACCGCGACGCCCTGGTCGACCACGACCTCGTCGACCACCGCGTCGTCGGCCACACCCTCGCCGACGGCCGTCTCGTCGACCACGCTCTCCTCGACCACGACCTCGTCGACCACGACCTCGTCGACCACGACCTCGTCGAGCGGGGCCTCATCGGCCGCGGGCTCGACGACCGCAGGCTCGTCGGTCGGGGACCCGGCGAGCGCGAGCTCGCTGAAGCCGGACTCGACCACGGCGGCCTCGTCGGGGGTGGGCTCGACCACGGCGGCCTCGTCGGGGGTGGGCTCGACCACGGCGACCTCGTCGACCACCGCGACCTCGTCGGACGCAGCCTCGTCGGAGGTGGGCTCCACCGCAGCGGGCTCGTCGGCCGCAGGAGCCAGGTCGACCAGCTCGACGCGGAGCTCGTCGATGAGCGGGTCGGGCTTGGGCCAGTCGCTCGGGGCGGGGTCGACGTCCGTCTCGGAGTGCGCGCCGCAGCCGTGGTCGAGGGAGACGACGCGACCGTCGTCGGGCGACCACTCGTTCGCGCACACGCCGAAGACGGTGCCGAGCGCACCCTGCAGCGGCACCAGGAACCCGCACGACCAGCAGGCACCCGCGGAGGCCAGCGAGCCGGGGCTCGTCGGGCCGCGCGACCCCCGGTACCAGCGCTCGGCGGCCTCGTCACGTCCCTGGGGCGCGAGCACGCGCACGCGGGCGAGGGCGAGCTCGTCGATCGCGACCTCGTCGAGCTCGGGGTCGCCCGTGCGCGTCCAGCCCGGCTCGAGGCGCGGGTCGTCCGCGCGGAACGGGAGCACGTCGCCCGGGCCGATGTCGCCGGGGCGCAGCCGCTCCGACCACGGCACCCACGCCTGGCCGAGGATCGCGTCGGGGCCGGGCAGGAGCTCGGCCTCGCAGACCGTCGCGGTGCGGCCGCGCGGCACGCGCGCGACCGTGACGGTCCACTCCCAGCCGCGGTAGCCGCGGGACAGGCACGCGAACCGGTGGGAGACCAGGCGCTCACCCTCGACGACGACGCCGAGGTGCTCACCCACGTCGGACGGGTCGACCGCGATCTCGATCGCGACCTCACGGGCGAGGTCGACGGCCGAGCCCAGCACGGCGTCCTTGATGCGGGTGGCAGTGGCCATGATCAGCCCTCGAGCTCGTCGGCGACGGCGCGCAGCGCGGCCGCGTAGGCCTTGCCTCGCGCGGCGTCGGGGTAGCGGCCGCGGCGCAGGTCGCCGCCGACCCGGTCCAGGACCTTGATCAGGTCCTCGACGAGCACGACCATCTCGTCGGGCTTGCGGCGCTGCGCCTTGGCGACCGACGGGATCGGGTCGAGCAGCTTGACGGACAGCGCCTGCGGTCCGCGCTTGCCGTCGGCCACGCCGAAGTCCACCTTGGCGCCGGGCTTGGGGGCCGTGACGCCCGCGGGCAGCGCCGAGGCGTGCAGGAACACCTCGCCGCCGTCGTCGGCGGCGATGAACCCGAACCCGCGCTCGGTGTCGAACCACTTGACCTTGCCGGTAGGCACGGCGGACCCCTGTCGTGAGAAGAGCTACGTCGGAGCAAGGCTACCGGGCCGGGCACGTCCCTTCGCGCGAACAGCGGCGCACGCCGCTCGTGGTCCGCTGACGGCGAGCCGCCATGAGGACAGGTACACGGACGCGCCGGGAGCGCCGGCGTCGTTCACGGGCGCCTTCCGCCCGAGCGGCTGGGACGCGGCGAGCGACCCGGCCCAGAGGGACACGGCTGTCCACAGGTCCGTCTTGTGACGGTTGACGCACAACACCCGATACGGCCAAGGTTCCTCGCCAGGGCAGGGAGTCGCGGGAACACCACCGGCGGCGGCCGTCCCGGCTGCGGGGACGCACCCATCGCGCCCCCGCAGCGGACCGGCTGCGCTGCGGCAACAGCGACCGGTTCAGCCGCGGTGAGCGCACCCTCGCACCCCGGTCCGACGAGCCCGGGGACCGTCGGACCGAACGGGATCGGCCCCGCGGTGCTCGAGGCGGACGTACCGGGCGTACGAGCAAGGGCCGGCGCCTCGGCCCTCCGTACCGCACGAGTTGAGGAGCAGTGAGCCAGCTGAACCGAGAACAGGACACGCAGGAAGCGCCAGAGGACACCGAGGGGTACTCGCGTGCCCTCGCGAGCGCGGGGTGGGTGCTGCTCGGGGTGGCCGCGGCCGTCGCGGTACCCCTCGGGCGGACGAACGGCGCGAGCCAGGCGGTGCGAGTCATCGCACTCCTGGCGCTGGTGAGCGGTCTCGTCGCAGCGCTGCGCGAGCGCTCAGCCCGTTGGGGCGCGGTGGCGCTGCTCGGGGCAGCCGCGGCCGTCGTGGTGATGGTGACGAGGTGAACGCCGGGATGGTCGTCGATCGTGACGGGAGCGCCCGCGTCGACACCGGCGGCGGCCGTCGTCACGTCGGCGTTGATCTGGCTGGCCGTGCCGGCGGTCGTCGGCACCTACCGTCACCTGACGCGTGAGGTGCGATGACGAGCGGGGAGCATGCCGTCCCGGTCAGCCCTCGGCGAGGCGGTCCAGCGCGAGCGCGGCCAGGAGCGAGGCGCTCGTGGCGAGCGCGGAGTCGTCGAACCGGGCGTACGGCGAGTGGTTGTACGGGGCGGTCGCGGGGTCCGCGCCGGGCGTCAGCGCGCTGACGAACGCGAACGCGCCGGGCACCTCCTGCAGCACGTAGGAGAAGTCCTCGCCGCCCGCGAGCGGTTGCGGCATCTCGAACCACGCGTCGTCGCCGAGCAGCTCGCGCGTGAGCCGTGCGGTGCGCTCGAGCTCGGCCGGGTCGTTGCGGGTGACCGGGTAGCCGCGCTGGTAGTCGACGTCGGCGGTCAGTCCGTGCGCCGCGGCGACGTGCTCGCACACCTCGCGCAGCCGCTCGGGCGCGGCGAGCCAGGTCGCCTCCGAGAACGTGCGGACGGTGATCTCGAGCGTCGCGGTGGCCGGGATGATGTTGTTCGCGGTGCCCGCGTGGATGGACCCGACCGTCACGACGATCGGGTCGAACACGTCGAACCGCCGCGTGACCATCGCCTGCAGCGCGAGCACGATCTCCGCGGCGACCGGCACCGGGTCGAGCGCGCGGTGCGGTGCGGAACCGTGCCCGCCGGTACCTCGCACCGTGACGGTGACGGAGTCGGGCGCGGCCATGAGCGTCCCCGGTCGACCGCCGACGACCCCGCCGGGCAGCAGGCCCGACGACACGTGCACGCCGTAGGCGCCGACCACACGCTCACCGGCGGCGTCGAGCACGCCCTCGCGGATCATGATCTCCGCGCCACCGTCGCCCTCCTCGCCGGGCTGGAACATGAACACGACCGCGCCGGCGATCTCCTCGCGCCGCGCGGCGAGCAGGCGGGCTGCGCCGACGAGCCCGGCGATGTGCATGTCGTGGCCGCACGCGTGCATCAGGCCGGGGTGCTCGGACGTGAACGGCTCGCCGGTCTCCTCGGTCACGGGCAGCGCGTCCATGTCGCCGCGCAGCAGCACCGCGGGGCCGGGCCGGGCGCCGCGCAGCACCGCGACCACCGAGCTCAGCTCTGCGCCGACCGTGACCTCCAGGCCCAGGCCGGACAGCGCCTCGAGCACGAGGGCCTGCGTCTTGGGCAGGTCGAGCGCGAGCTCGGGCACCTTGTGCAGCTCGTGCCGCAGCGCCGCCAGCTCCGGCAGCAGCGCCCGCGCCTCGTCGTACAGCCCCGTCAGCTCGCCCACGTCACCCTCCACGTCCGACACGTCCTGCCCTGACGCTATCGGCCGCGGGCGTCGTCGTCCGCGCGCCGCTCCCGCGGCCGGCGCCGCCGGCTGACGAGCCCGCGCGTCGGGTCCACGTCCCGCGCCCGGGACCCCCGCCCCCGCGAGGCCACGTATCGTGGAGCGGATGTCCACGTTCACCGGGTTCTTGCGGTCGTCGTCCGACGAGCGCCTCGGTGCGCTGCTCGCACGCCGCCCGGACCTGGCCTCGCCGTCGCCGGGGAACCTCACGTCGCTCGCGGTGCGCGCCACGGGTCGCGCGAGCCTGGAGCGCGCGCTCGCGTCCGTGGACGCCGTCGTCCTGCAGGTGCTCGAGGCCGCGGTCGTGCTCGACGGTGCGACGAGCGCCGCGCTGCAGGACGCGATCGCGGGCCGGCGCGACGCCGAGGTCGCACGCGCGGTCGACGACGCCCTGACGCTCGCGCTGCTGTACGCCGACCAGGGCCCGGACGACGAGCGGACCGAGAGCCTGAGCGCCGACGCGGTGCTGCGCGTGGCCCCCGGCCTGGCGGACCTGCTCGACGCGCACCCTGCGGGCCTCGCGGTCGAGGTCAGCGGCCCCGCCGCGCGCAGCGGCCCGGCGGGCACCCCGACGAGCCCGACCACCAGCCTCACGAGCGCGCTCCCGGACGACGACGAACCGCTCGGCGCACCCGCGCGCGCGGTGCTCGACGCGCTCGCCTGGGGTCCGCCGGTCGGTCTGGCCCCCGCGCCGGGCACGACCGCCGGCGACGCGGTCGCGCTGCTCGTCGCGCGCGGGCTGCTGGTGCGCGGCAGCGGCCGGCACGTGCTGCTGCCCGCGTCAGTCGCCCTCGAGCTGCGCGGCTGGCGCACGCACCGCGCGGTCGCGACGCCGCCGGACCTCTCGGACGCCCCGAGCCGGCGTCCCGAGACGGTCGCCGCGGAGTCCGCGAGCGCGGGCGAGCGGTGCGTGCGGCTCGTCGCACGCCTGCTGCGCGAGTGGGAGCACGAACCGCCCGGGGTGCTGCGGTCCGGCGGCCTGGCGGTGCGCGAGCTGCGGCGCGCCGCGCAGCTGCTCGAGGTCGAGGAGGGTGAGGCCGCGTTCGTCGTCGAGCTCGCGTTCGCGGCGGGGCTGCTCGCGCAGGACGACGACGAGCCCGCGGCGTTCGTCCCGACGGCCGACGTCGACGCCTGGACGGCGCTCGACCTACCCGCACGCTGGGTCGCGTTGGCCTCGGCGTGGCTCGTCACCGCCCGCACGCCCTGGCTCGTCGGCTCGCGCGACGAGCGCGGGAACTTGATCGCCGCGCTCGACCCCGAGCTGTCGCGCCCGTGGGCGCCGCGCCTGCGCGCCGCGGTGCTGCGCGTGCTCGCCCGCGTGCCGGGCACGGCGCCGAGCGCGCAGGACGTGCTCGACGCGCTCGGCTGGGCGACCCCGCGCTCGGTGCCGCCGCTCGCGGCCGTGCAGTCGGTGCTGACCGAGGCGGCCCGCGTGGGCGTCCTCGGCGCGGGCGCGCTGAGCGAGGCGGGCGGGGCCCTGCTGCCGCCCGCGCCGGGCTCCGCCCCCGGGTCCACACCGGGCGCTCCCGATGCCGGTCCGGGCGCTCCCGGAACCGCACCGGGCGCTCCCGATGCCGCCTCGGCCGCGGAGGCGTTCGCGACCGGGCTCGCGCCCGAGGTCGGCGACCTGCTGCTGCAGGGCGACCTGACGGGCATCGTGCCCGGACGCCCGTCGCCCGCGCTCGAGGCGCTGATCGAGCGTGCCGCGGCGGTCGAGTCGCGCGGAGGCGCGATCACCGTGCGGTTCACGCCCGACTCGGTGCGCCGCGCGCTCGACGACGGGCTCACGGCCGACGAGCTCCTGGACCGGCTCGCCGCGTTCGGGCGCGGCTCGGTGCCGCAGGGCCTGGAGTACCTGGTGCGGGACGCCGCGCGCCGCCACGGACGCCTGCGCGCGGGCGCCGCCTCGTCGTACCTGCGAGCGGACGACCCGGCGCTGCTCGCGGGCCTCGCGGACGACCCGCGCCTGGCGGACCTGGGCCTGCTGCAGCTCGCGCCGACGGTGCTGGCCGCGCAGGCCTCCACGCACGAGGTGGTCGAAGCGCTGCGCGCGCACGGCCTCGCGCCGGTCGCCGAGACGCCCGACGGTCAGGTGCTGCACCTCGAGCGCACGGTCCGACGAGCGCGGCGTCGCGGCTCGCGGCGCGCGTTCACGCCCGTCGCGTCGCGCACCGTCGACACGCTCGCGCTCGTGCGCCGGCTGCGCTCGTCGGACGAGCGCGGCACGTCGGACGCGGGCACGACCCCGGCGACCGGCGCGTCGGTCCCGGGCGCCGGACCCGCCGGCACGACGAGCAGCACGACGAGCGACGCCGCGAGCAGCGGCTCCACGGTCAGTGACGCGGGGACGCCCGACGACTCGAACCTCCGCACCGGCCCGACGACGCACGACACGCGCGCGCCGCGCTCGTCAGCCCCTGCCGGAACAGCCGACCCCGTCGATGCGTTGGCACTCCTGCGCGAGGCCGCCGCCGAGCGCGCGAACGTGTGGGTCGAGCTCGTCGGACCCACGGGGCGTCCCGAACGCCGCCTGCTGCGCCCCCTGCGCGTGGAGGGCGGCCGGCTGCGGGCCGCCGACCCCGTTCGCGAGTCGGAGCTGACCGTCGCCGTCCACCGGATCGGCACGGTCGAGCGCGCCGACGACCTCGCGGGCACGGACCAGGAGGACATGTGAGCGGACCGCTCATCGTGCAGAGCGACAAGACGCTGCTGCTCGAGATCGACCACGACCAGGCGGACGCGTGCCGTCGCGCGATCGCCCCGTTCGCGGAGCTCGAGCGCGCGCCGGAGCACGTGCACACCTACCGGCTCACGCCGCTCGGGCTGTGGAACGCGCGCGCCGCGGGGCACGACGCCGAGCAGGTCGTCGACGTGCTGCTCGAGTACAGCCGCTACCCGGTGCCGCACGCGCTGCTGGTCGACGTCGCGGAGACGATGGCGCGCTACGGGCGGCTGCAGCTCGTCCAGGACCCCGTGCACGGCCTCGTGCTGCACGCGCTCGACCCGGCGGTGCTCGCCGAGGTCATGAAGTCCAAGCGCACCGCGGGCCTGCTGGGCGCGCGCATCGACGCGACCGACGTGATCGTCCACCCGTCCGAGCGCGGCCACCTCAAGCAGGTGCTGCTCAAGCTCGGCTGGCCCGCGGAGGACCTCGCCGGGTACGTGGACGGCGAGGCGCACGCGATCGCGCTCGAGGAGGACGGCTGGGCCATGCGGCCCTACCAGCAGCAGGCCGTCGAGGGGTTCTGGCACGGCGGGTCGGGCGTGGTCGTGCTGCCCTGCGGTGCGGGCAAGACGATCGTCGGCGCGGGCGCCATGGCCAAGTCCTCCACGACGACGCTGATCCTGGTCACCAACACCGTCTCGGCACGGCAGTGGCGCGACGAGCTCGTGCGCCGCACGTCGCTGACCGAGGACGAGATCGGCGAGTACTCCGGTGCCCGCAAGGAGATCCGGCCGGTCACGATCGCGACGTACCAGGTGCTCACGACCAAGCGGAAGGGCGTCTACTCGCACCTCGAGCTGCTCGACGCACGCGACTGGGGCCTGGTCCTGTACGACGAGGTGCACCTGCTGCCCGCGCCGATCTTCCGCATGACCGCGGACCTGCAGGCGCGCCGCCGCCTTGGCCTGACGGCGACGCTCGTGCGCGAGGACGGACGCGAGGACGAGGTGTTCTCGCTCATCGGGCCCAAGCGGTTCGACGCGCCCTGGAAGGACATCGAGGCGCAGGGGTACATCGCGCCCGCCGAGTGCATCGAGGTGCGCCTGACCCTGCCCGACGCCGACCGCATGGCGTACGCGACGGCCGAGCCGGAGGAGAAGTACCGGCTCGCCGCGACCGCGTCGGGCAAGAACCGCGTGGTCGAGCAGCTCGTCGCGCAGCACGACGGCGAGCCGACGCTCGTCATCGGGCAGTACCTGGACCAGCTGCACGAGCTCGCCGAGCACATCGGCGCGGACCTCATCACGGGCGAGACGACCGTGCGGGAGCGTCAGCGCCTGTTCGACGCGTTCCGCACCGGGGAGATCTCCAAGCTCGTCGTGTCGAAGGTCGCGAACTTCTCGATCGACCTGCCCGAGGCGTCGGTCGCGATCCAGGTGTCGGGCTCGTTCGGCTCGCGCCAGGAGGAGGCGCAGCGGCTCGGCCGCATCATGCGCCCCAAGGCCAGCGGGCGGACGGCGCACTTCTACACCGTCGTCGCGCGCGACACCGTCGACCAGGACTTCGCCGCCCACCGCCAGCGCTTCCTCGCCGAGCAGGGCTACGCGTACACGATCAAGGACGCCGAGGACCTGGGCGTCGCCTGACACCCCCCGGCCCCGCGCACCGACCCACCCGCGACCCAGCGCCTACTCCGGCCTGAGCCCCGCCAACCCGGAGCAACCCCGGCCTCGCGCACTCACCCACCCACGACCCAGCACCTACTCCGGCCTGAGCCCCGCCACCCGGAGCAACCCCGGCCTCGCGCCCTGCCCCACCCGCGATCCAGCGCCCGCTCCGGCTTGGGCGCTGCGGAGCCGGAGCGGGGGCTGGGTCGCGGGGATGTGGGGCGGGTGTTCACCTGGGGGTCGTGTGGGGGGCGGGGAGTGGTCGCGTCGGCGTGGGACGCTGGCCGGGTGCGACGGGTGCTCGGGGTGCGGGGGGCGGTGGTCGTCGGGCTGGCCGCGATGCTCGGAGCTGGCGTGTTCGCGGTGTGGGCGCCCGCCGCGCGCGCGGCCGGGGTGGCCCTGCTCGTCGGATTGCTCGTCGCGGCCGTCGTCGCGTGGGCCAATGCGACGTCGACGGCCCAGCTCGCCGCGGCGCTGCCCGTGGCCGGCGGCGCGTACGCGTTCGGCCGGGCCCGCCTCGGGCCCTGGTGGGGCTTCGCGGCCGGGTGGGGCTTCGTCGTCGGCAAGACCGCGAGCTGCGCGGCCATGGCGATGACGTTCGCGGCGTACCTCGCCCCGCCGGCGTGGCGGCGGCCGGTCGCGGTCGCGGCGGTCGTCGTGCTCGTCCTGGTCGCGAACCGCGGGATCACGCGGACCGCGACGGTCGCCGCCGCGCTGCTCGGGCTCGTGCTCGTCGGGCTCGCGGTGGTCGTGAGCGCGGGGGCCTCCGCGTCGTCGTGGCCGCCGCTGACGACGGGGACGACGGGGACGACGAGCGTGCGCGGCGTGCTCGAGTCGGCCGGGCTGCTGTTCTTCGCGTTCGCGGGGTACGCGCGCGTCGCGACGCTCGGCGAGGAGGTCCGCGACCCCGCGCGCACGATCCCCCGGGCCGTGACGACCGCGTGGGCGATCGCGGTCGCGGTCTACGCGCTGGTCGCTCTCGCGGTGCTCGCGACGCTCGGCGCGCAGGGTGCCGCGGACTCGACGGCTCCCTTGGCGGACGTCGTGGCCGCCGCGGGGTGGGACTGGGCGCGACCCGTCGTCGGCCTGGCCGCCGCCGCGGCGTCGCTCGGCGCGCTGCTGGCGCTGGTCGCGGGCCTGGGCCGCACCGCGATGGCGATGGCCCGCGAGGGCGACCTGCCGCGCCCGCTCGCGGCCGTCGACGAGCGGCACGGCGTGCCCGCGCGCGCCCAGCTCGTGCTCGGCGCGCTCGTCGTGGCGCTCGTGCTGGTCGCGGACGTCCGGGCGGCGATCGGTTTCTCGTCGTTCGGCGTGCTCACGTACTACCTCGTCGCGAACCTCGCCGCGTGGCGTCAGCCGTCGCACGAGCGGCGCTGGCCGCGCGGCGTGCAGGTGCTCGGCGCGGTCGGCTGCGCGACGCTCGCCCTGACCCTCCCGGGCACGGCCGTGACGGGCGGCCTCGTCGTACTCGCCGTGGGCGTGGTCGGGCGCGCGGTCGCGCTACGGCGCGCACGGCAGACCGAGCACGCGGGCTGACGCCCGGGCCCGCGTCGGAGCAGCGGGTTCAGCGGCCCCCGCGTCAGGGGGCGCGGTCCGGGCGGACCGGGTACCAGCGGTTGCCGAAGCGGCGCGTGAGCTGGCGGCCGTCGATCTCCGCGAGCTCGTCGAGGCGGTGCAGGATCGCCCACCCGGCCCGCCGCGCGGACGGGTCGTCGTCGGCCTGGTAGCGCACGGTCACCCGCGCGCGCCCCCGCACGACCTCGACGTCGCAGGCCTCGACGGTCACGAGCGTGCGCGCGAACGCCACCGCGTCGGGCAGCAGGTCGGGCGCCGACGTGCCGGGCCGCAGCAGGCCGACGTTCGCGCGGACCCGGTACGAGGGCACGCCGACCTCAGGCCGAGACGCTCGCCTCGGCGGCCTCGCGCACGACGTCGAGGAACGCGCAGGCCAGCACGGCACCGGTCGCGACGAGCTCGTCCTCGCGGGCCGCGTAGGCGGCGAGGATCGCCTCGGTGTCGACCGTCCCGTCCCAGGTCGCCCAGTCGCGCAGCGTCGTCGCCGAGGCCTCGGGGTGGAACTGCAGGCCCCACGCCGACCCGACGCGGAACGCCTGGTACGGGTACTGGTTCGACGACGCGAGCCACACCGCGCCCGGCGGCAGGTCGACGACCGCGTCGGAGTGCAGGGTCGGCTGCGCGCTGACCTTGCGGTCTCCCGCACCCGGCAGCCCGGCGACGAGCGGCCCGACGAGCGCGTCGGACGCCGCCTCGGGGCGCCACCACAGGTCGACGAGTCCCGCCTCGGGCCCGGGGGGCGCCGCGACCTGCACGTGCCCGCCGGTCGCGACCGCGAGCAGCTGCGCGCCCAGGCACACGCCGAGCGTCGGGACGCCGGCCGCCGCGGCCTGCGCGAGCAGCGTGCGCAGCGCGGGCAGCCACGGGGCCGCCTCGTCGTCGTAGGCGTTCATGTGCCCGCCCAGGACGACGAGCCCGTCGCCCACCTCGCGCAGCTCCGGGACCGCCTCGCCGAGGTCGGCGCGCACGATCGTCAGCTCCGCCTCGCTCCACCAGCCGGCGAACCGGTCCTGGGGCACATCGGCCGAGCTCTGTACCACGGTCACTCGAGTCACGTCCGCCGACGGTACCGGCTGCCGGACGCTCGTCCGAAACCCGCTGCTCACAGGCGCGCCCGACACCCTCCCGAACCTTCAGCGGGTTCCCAGGCAGCACCCAGGGTTCGGGGGCAGGATCGGCACCATGAGCACGCATGCGGTCGACGCCGAGGCCCGTCTGCTCGTCGTGGACGACGAGCCGAACATCCGGGAGCTGCTGGCCACGAGCCTGCGCTTCGCGGGCTTCGAGGTGCATGCCGCGGCCGACGGCGGCGCAGCGCTGCGCATGGCGCGCGACCTCGAGCCGGACCTCCTGGTGCTCGACGTGATGCTCCCCGACATGGACGGGTTCACCGTCACGCGGCGCCTGCGCGAGAAGGGCCAGCACATGCCCGTGCTGTTCCTCACCGCGCGGGACGACACGTCCGACAAGGTGCAGGGGCTGACCGTCGGCGGCGACGACTACGTGACCAAGCCGTTCAGCCTCGAGGAGGTCGTCGCACGGATCCGGGCGATCCTGCGGCGCACGGGCCCCGGCGACGACGACCAGGCCAACGTGCTGCGCTACGCCGACCTCGAGCTCGACGACGACTCGCACGAGGTGCGCCGCGCGGGGCAGGAGATCGACCTGTCCCCCACCGAGTTCAAGCTCCTGCGCTACCTCATGCTCAACGCGGGCCGGGTGCTGTCCAAGACGCAGATCCTCGACCACGTGTGGCAGTACGACTGGGGCGGCGACGCGAACATCGTCGAGTCGTACATCTCCTACCTGCGCCGCAAGGTCGACTCGTTGACCGGCCCGGACGGCGAGAAGCTCCCGCCGCTCATCCACACCAAGCGCGGGGTCGGCTACCTCCTGCGCACGGCGTCGTGACGGTCCGCGACCCCGGTCCCGTCCCGCCGCCCCCGGCCCGGCGTCCGGCGACCGCGCCGACCCCGACCGACGAGCGGGCACCGACGAACGAACCCGCGCCGACGAGCGAGCACGCACCGACGAGCGAGCCTGGCGGCTCCGCGGCCGGGCGCGCGACCGACGGGGCCGAGCCCGGCGTCGTCGGCGAGGCCGTGCGCTGGTGGAGCGGGGTGCCGCTCGTCGGGCGGCTGCTCGGCATCTCCACGGTGCTGCTGCTCGTCGGGCTCGTCCTGGCGGGCGTGACCGCGACGTGGCTCGTGCAGCGCACGCTCGTGGACCAGGTCGACGACAAGCTCGCGACCGAGGGCGTCCAGCTGGTCACGACGTACCGCACGCAGGACGAGCCGTGGGAGTCGCAGGGACCGCCGACGGACTACTACGGCGCGGCAGTCGAGACGGGCGTGGTGCACACGCTGTTCTCGCCGCGCGCGAGCGTCCTGGCGAAGCGCGGCACGCCCTCGCTGCCGCGCATGACGTACGACGAGGCCGAGGAGCGGGGCGGCGAGCCGTTCACGGTCACGTCCGACCGGGGCTCCGACTGGCGCGTGGTCGCGCTGCCCGCGACCAACACGTTCACCAACGAGCCGGTCGCCCTGATGGTCGCCCTCCCGCTCGCCGACATCGACGACACCATCCAGCTCATGGCGCTCGTGCTGGTCACCTCCGGCGCGGTGATCCTGCTCGCGGGCGCGCTCGTCGGCTGGTGGGCCGTCCGACGCTCGCTGCGGCCGCTGACGCAGATCGAGCAGACCGCGGCGGCGTTCGCGGCAGGCGACTTCTCGCAGCGCGTGCCGCCCGCGCCGGTCTCGACCGAGGTCGGGCGGCTCGGTGCGGCGCTCAACGGCATGCTCGCGCAGATCGAGGAGGCGTTCGCGGTGCGCACGGCCTCCGAGGCGCGCATGCGCCGGTTCGTCGCCGACGCGTCGCACGAGCTGCGCACGCCGTTGGCCGCGATCCGCGGGTACGGCGAGCTGTACCGCATGGGTGCGCTGACGACGAAGGACCAGGTCGACGACACGTTCGGGCGCATCGAGTCGTCCGCGACGCGCATGGGCCGGCTCGTCGAGGACCTCCTGTCGCTCGCCCGGCTCGACGAGCAGCGCCCGATGCGGCGCACGCAGGTGGACCTCACGGTCGTCGCAGCCGACGCGGTGAGCGATCTGCACGCGCTCGACCCGTCGCGCAGCACGCGCATCGTGCCGCTCACGCCGGGCGGGGTCACGGGCCCGACGACGGTCGACGGCGACGAGGCGCGGCTGCGGCAGGTCGTCGCGAACCTCGTCGGGAACGTCGCGCAGCACACGCCGGCGGGGTCGCCCGTCGAGATCGCCGTGGGACTGGCGCACGCCGACGCCCGGGACGGGGCTCCCGGCGGACCGGTGGGCGTCATCGAGGTGCGCGACCACGGCCCGGGCATCGACCCCGAGCACGCCGCGCGCGTGTTCGAGAGGTTCTACCGGGTCGACGCCTCACGGGGCCGGTCCTCGGGCGGCGCGGGTCTCGGGATGGCGATCGTGGCGGCCATCGTCGACGCGCACGACGGCCACGTGCGCCTGTCGGCGACGCCCGGTGGCGGCACGACCGTGCGCGTCGAGATCCCGGCGGCACCACCGCGGCCGGGACCGGGTGGTTCCACGCACGAGTCACCCGACCCGCAGCGCGCCGCGACGGACGACTCACCAGGCGACTCACCGGGCGACGCGCCGGGCGCCCCGCCGACGGGGGCGCACATCGGGCGGTAGCGGGACGAAGCCGCCCCGTTCGACGCCGCGCGCGGGGCTATGCTGACCCGTTCCCAGTCGTCGTCGTGAGGGTGGTCCATGGGCGTCCACGAAGCGCCTGCCTGGCTCGTCCCGGCGTTCGTCCGCAATGTCGTCGGTGCCGGAGCCACCGCGGCACCCGAGCAGATCCGTGCCGCGGGCGACAGGCTCCTGGAGCGCTGGTCCTCCCCGGGCCGCGAGTTCCACAACGTCAAGCACCTGGTCGACGTGCTGGTCCGGGTCGACGAGCTCGACTCCGAGAGCCACGAGCCCGACCTCGTACGGCTCGCCGCCTGGTACCACGGCGCGGTGTTCGACTCCGCGGACCGCAAGGCCTACGCGAACAAGGGCGGCGAGGACGAGGCCGCGAGCGCACGCGTCGCCTACGACGAGCTCGTCGGGCTCGGCGTCCCGGAGGCGCACGCGCGGCGCGTGCACGACCTCGTCGTCGCGCTCGTCCGGCACTCGCCGAACTCGCTCGACGTCGACTGCGCCGTGCTGTGCGACGCGGACCTCGCGGTCCTGGCCACCGAGCCGCAGCGCTACAAGGCGTACCTGCACGACGTGCGCGCCGAGTACGCGCACCTGCCCGCCGAGGACTACGTCCGTGCGCGCGCCCGGATCCTGCGCAAGCTCCTGGCGCGCCCGTCGCTGTTCTCCTCGCCGCTCGCCCAGGCGTGGGAGGAGCCCGCGCGGCAGAACGTCGAGGCGGAGCTGCAGCGGCTCGAGAAGGAGCAGGCGGCGTTCGAGGCCGCGCGCGCGGTGCACGACGAGCGCGTCGAGCTCGAGCGCGAGGCGGCGCGGCAGTCGGGTCAGCAGTCGGACGCGACCCCCGGTGCGACCAGGCACTCCGGCGAGGGGCCGTTCGTCGGCGAGGGTCCCGCGGCGACGCCGTGATCCTCCTCGACCCGCCGCTGTGGCCACGCCACGGGACCACGTGGGGGCACCTGGTCAGTGACGCGTCGCTCGCCGAGCTGCACGCGTTCGCCGCGGGGGCGGGCGTGCCGCCCCGCGCGTTCGACCGCGACCACTACGACGTGCCCCGGGAGCGGTACGACGAGCTCGTCGCGGCCGGTGCCGTACCGGTGGGGACGCGCGAGCTCATCCGCCGCCTGCGCGCGAGCGGGCTGCGCATCCCGGCGCGCGACCGCCACTGACCCGACCGCAGACCGTCGACGCCCGTCGATGCCGTAGCCCCACCCGACCCCGCCCGACCCGCCCCCTTCGCCGGCGGTCGCCGCTCGCCCTGCCCGCGCGCGGGTGCGGGGCTAGCGTGATCGCGTGGCCAGGATCGAGAACTCCCGGTTGACGGTCGTCGGCGCGGGGAGCGTCGGCGTGAGCATCGCGTACGCCGCGCTGATCCGCGGGTCGGCGCACACCGTGGCGCTGTACGACATCGACCGGCCGAAGGTCGAGGCCGAGGTGCTCGACCTCGCGCACGGCACCTGGTTCACGGGCGGCAGCGTCGTCGGCGGGTCGGACCCGGAGGTGGTCGCGGACTCGCACCTCGTCGTCCTCACCGCGGGCGCCAAGCAGCGGCCCGGGCAGACCCGGCTCGACCTCGCGGGCACCAACGTGCGGCTGCTCGAGGGCCTGCTCCCGGTCCTGCTCGAGCACGCGCCGAACGCGGTCTACTGCATCGTCACCAACCCGTGCGACGTGCTCACGGTCGCGGCGCAGCAGATCACGGGCCTGCCGGCGTCGCGCGTCTTCTCGTCGGGCACGGTGCTCGACACCTCGCGCCTGCGCCGCCTCGTCGCCGACCGCGCGCTGGTGTCCGCCGGCAGCGTGCACGCCGACATCGTGGGCGAGCACGGCGACACCGGCTTCGCGCTGTGGTCGCAGGCGCGCATCGGCACGACGCCCGTGCTCGACTGGGTCGCGCCCGACGGCCACCGCTTCACGCCTGCCGAGCTCGACGCGATCACGCAGGACGTGCGGGACGCCGCCTACCGGATCATCGAGGGCAAGGGCGCGACCAACCTCGCGATCGGCCTGGCGTGCGCGCGGATCATCGAGGCGATCCTCGGCGACCAGCACGCCGTCCTGCCGGTCAGCACCGTGCACGACGGCCTGCACCGGCTGCACGGTGTCGCCCTGTCGGTGCCGAGCGTCGTCGGTGGGGGCGGCGTGCAGTACGTCCCAGACATGTCGACCACGCCCGACGAGGAGGACCAGCTCCAGCACTCGGCCCAGACCCTCCTGGCCACCCAGCACGCGCTCGGCCTCTAGCCGGCCGCGGCCACGGGCCGGCGCTCGGTCAGGCCGGTGCGGTCGAGGATCGGCGCAGGCCGAGGACGACGAGAACCGCGACCGCGGCGACCCCTGCGAGGCCCGCGACGCCACCCGGGACCCCTGTGACCGCGCCGTAGTCGGCCAGCGGGACCTCCGCGAGCACGGAGCCGAAGGTGTGGTCGAAGCCGACACGCTGGGCCGCCCACTCCAGACCGTCCGGGGCGCTGACGGCGAGCGCGGACAGCCCACCGGCCGTCACGACGGAGCCGATGCCGAGCGCGAGCGACCCGCGACGGGTCGCGGCGGGGCTGGCCGGGCGTCGGTCCAGGGCCGTGACGCCGGGCGCCAGCACCGCGACGCCGGCGACGACGACGCCGCTGCTCACCGCCTCGCCGAGCCCGATCGCCGCGTGCACGGGGAGCATCGCGGCCGAGACCGCGCCGAGCCCGACGTCGGCCGTACCACCCACCGCGTACAGCGCGACGAACGCGAGCGCGGCGGCCGGGACCGACGCCAGCGCGCCGCCCGCGGCGGCCAGGGCGACGCGTCCGACGTCGGGCACGCGTGTCGCGAGCCGCGCGACGAGTCGCTGCACCGACCACCCGACGAGCGTCCCGACACCCACCATGAGCAGCACGTTCACGCCGAGCGCGGTGACGCCGCCGTCGGCGAAGAGCACGGCCTGCACCACGAGCACCGCGGTCACCGCGAGCGCCCCGAGCCACGGCCCGACGAGCGCCGCGGCCAGCGCCGCGCCGACGAGGTGCCCGCTCGTGCCGGGCGCGACCGGGTAGTTGACCATCTGCGCGGCGAAGACGAAGCCGGACGCGACCGCGGTCAGCGCGACGCGCTCACGGGTCGCCTCGGCGCGCGCGCGACGCACGGCGTAGGTGAGCGCGGCGCCCGCGACGACGGCCGTCGCGAGGCTCGTGCCGGGGTCCATCACGTGGTCGGGGACATGCATGGCGTGCTCCTGTCGTCGATACCGGTGGTGCCGGGCGGTGCGTCGGCGGTGGGTGCGGTGGGGGCGCCGGTGCCCTCGGGTGCCGCGGCGTCGGCGCGCAGGGCGGTCCGCCAGCGGCCGACGAGCGGTCCGACGTCGGCGACGTGGGCGGCGGCGCCGACCGCGCGGGCGAGGGCACCGGGTCCGTGCAGGTCGAGCACGACGACGCCGCGCCGCTCGTCAGGCCCCGCGCCGTCCCGCCCGTGGTGCCGTCCGTGGGCTCGTTCGTCGGCTCGGGGCGGGCGGGCGCCCGCCAGCAGGACCGAGTCGACGACGCGCGCCGCGCCCAGGACACCCGCAGCGGTGTGCGGGCCGGTGAGGTCGAGCTCCTCGACGAGCAGGTCCGCGCCGCCCACGACGGCGCTGGTCGCCGACCGCAGCAGACCGCCGCGCTGCCCGTCGCGGCCGAGCACGAGCGTCTCGCGCAGCAGCGCCGCGCCCTCGTCGTGCACGCGCAGGTTCGTCGTGCGTGCGACGTCCGCACCGTCGGACACGACGAACGGCAACGCGTCCCACACGAGTGACGCACCCCGACCGACGTGCACGTCCGCGCTCCACGACGAGGGCAGGCCCCGCCCGTGGTACGCCACGGTGCCGGACGTCTCGACGAGCTCGAGCGCCACGCCGTCGCCCACGCGCACCTCGACACGGACGTGGTCGCCGCCGAGCAGGAGCGCACCGGTCGCGACCAGTGCGACGGTCACCGCGCGGTCGGTCTGGGTGAGCACGCGCGGCGCGAGGTGCCCGGCGCGCAGCACGCACCGCACCCGGTGCCCCGCACGTGCGACCTCGACGACCGTCCTCATCGCGTCGCCCCCACGTTCCCGCGCCGGTTCGTCGCTGCGGCGGCACTTCGTCGTCCCGAACCGACGAAGCGACGCACTGCCGACGAACAGCCGTGCGCAACCGATGAACCGGCGGGGCGGGCGCCCTCGGCGGGGCGCGCGCAGCGGTGCGCACGTGCGGGAGCGGTGGGGTGGGTGCGGTGGGTGGGCATGGTCAGGCGTGGGTGTGGAGGATCCCGCCGGCGGGGTGCTCCTCGTCGGCGTGGAAGTGGGGGGCCATGGGGCCCGGGTCCTGCGGGACGTGCGCGCCCGCGCGGTGCGCCGCGAGCATCACGCGCACCCAGTCCTTCAGGGCCTCGACCGAGGCCGCGTCGTGCCGGGACAGCGCGAGCACCGGGCGGCCGTCGCGCGCCGCGGTCGCGTCCGCGACCATCCGCGTCACGTCGACGCCGACGTACGGCGCGAGGTCGGTCTTGTTCACGACGAGCAGGTCGGCCCGCCCGATGCCGGGGCCACCCTTGCGCGCCACGTCCCCGCCGCCGGCGACGTCGAGCACGAAGATCTGCGCGTCGACGAGCGCGGGCGAGAACGTCGCGGTCAGGTTGTCGCCGCCGGACTCGACGAGCACGACGTCGAGCGGCGCGAAGTCCTCCTCGAGGTCCTCGACGGCGAGCAGGTTGGCCGTGACGTCGTCGCGGATCGCGGTGTGCGGGCACGCGCCCGTCTCGACCGCGCGGATGCGCTCGGGATCGAGCACGCCCGCCGAGCGCAGGAAGCGCGCGTCCTCGTCGGTGTAGATGTCGTTGGTGATGACGCCGAGCGCGAGCTCGTGGGCCAGCTCGCGGCACACGAGCGCGATGAGCGAGCTCTTCCCGGTGCCGACGGGGCCGGCGACCCCGAGCCGCAACGACCTGGTCGGCGCGGGCGCGTGTCCGTGCGGCGGCGCGTCAGCGTGCGGGTGCGCGTGGCCGTGGGCTTGCGCGTGGGGGTGGGCGTGGTCGTGAGGGTGGGCGTGGTCGTGAGGGTGGGCGGGGTCAGGCGTGTGGTCAGGCACTGAAGAGCCTCTCTGTGCGGCGGAGGTGCTGCTGCGCCCACTCCTCGAGGAGCGGGGCGCCGGACGCGGGGATGTCGGCGGGGTCCGTCAGGCGCGCGACGCCCGCGGCCATGGCCTCGACGGTGGGCGCGGCGGCGACCACCCACGCGGTCGCGTCGGCGGGGTCGACGGGTGCGAGCTTGAGCGTCGCGGAGGCGATCGTCTGCACGTCGTCGTACCCGACGAGCTGCGCGACCTGCCGCGCGTCGAGCCCGACGCACGCCCCCACCACGCCCAGCACCAGGGGACGCGGCGGCTGCGCCCGGTCGCTGCGGCCCACGGGCCCGGCGCCGACCACGTGCTCGGCGGCGAGGCGCGTGCGTTCCGCGACGACCGCCGCGTCGAGCGCCACCACGCCCGGGTGCGAGCCCCAGAGCCGGTGCGCGAGGCGCAGGTAGCCGCGACCGAGCCGCTGCGAGGTCTCGCGCAGCGCAGGGCTCGGGGTGCGGGCGGCCCACGCCTGCCACGCGCCGCGCAGCCGGGCGACCCGCTCGTCGGGCTCGCCGCACACCGCGTGCCGTGCGACGACCGCGACCGCCGCCTCGGTCCGCGTGACGGTCGCGAGCCGGCCGCCGATGTACCCGGGCACGTCGCTCACCGACATGCCCGCGAGCAGCGCCGGCTCGAGCCCCGCGGACTGGGTGTGCCCGCCCGTCGGCAGGCGCGCGTCGGCGAGCAGGGCGAACAGCACGCTCGTCGGTGGGTGCGCGGCGGTCACGGCGGCCTCAGAACATCGTGTACAGCTGCGCGAGGGGCAGCCGGTCGGCGGGGGCAGGTGCGATCGGCTCACCGTCGACGGCGATCGCGAAGGACTCGGGGTCGATGTCGATGCGCGGCCGCGCGTCGTTGAGGCGCATGTCGGCCTTGCCGATGTCGCGCGTGTCCGCCACGGGCAGGAGCGTGCGCTGCAGCCCGAGCCGTGCGGCGAGCCCGTCCTCGATCGCGGCCGGGGCGACGAACGTGACCGAGAGCTCGGGCGCGATCGCGTCCCCGAACGCGGGCCGCATGAGCACCGGCTGCGGCGAGGGGATCGAGGCGTTCGGGTCGCCGAGCGCACCCCACACGATCGCGCCGCCCTTGAGCACGACCGAAGGCCTGATCCCGAAGAACTTCGGCTCCCACAGCACCAGGTCCGCGAGCTTGCCCGGCTCGACGGACCCCACGTGCGCGTCGATGCCGTGCGCGATCGCCGGGTTGATCGTGTACTTGGCGACGTACCGCCGCGCGCGCAGGTTGTCCGCGGGCTCGTCGGTCCCGAGCGCGCCTCGTCGGGCCTTCATGACGTGCGCGACCTGCCAGGTGCGCGTGATCACCTCACCGATGCGCCCCATCGCCTGCGCGTCCGACGACGTGATCGACATGGCCCCCAGGTCGTGCAGCACGTCCTCCGCGGCGATCGTCGTCGCCCGGATCCGGGACTCCGCGAACGCGAGGTCCTCGGGCACGTGCGGGTTCAGGTGGTGGCAGACCATGAGCATGTCGAGGTGCTCGGCCACGGTGTTGACGGTGTGCGGCAGCGTCGGGTTGGTCGAGCCGGGGATGACGTTCGCGTGCGACGCGACCGTGAGGATGTCCGGCGCGTGCCCGCCGCCCGCGCCCTCGGCGTGGAACGCGTGGATGCCGCGCCCCGCGATGGCTGCGAGCGTCGACTCGACGAAGCCCGCCTCGTTGAGCGAGTCCGAGTGCAGCGCGACCTGCAGCCCCCACCGGTCCGCGGCGCGCAGCGCGGCGTCGATCGCGGCGGGCGTCGAGCCCCAGTCCTCGTGCACCTTGTAGCCGGCCGCACCCGCGAACGCCTGCTCGTCGAGGCCCTCGTCGGAGACGGTGTTGCCCTTGGCGAGCAGCAGCACGTTGACGGGCAGCACGTCGAGCGCGCGATGGATCGTGCCCAGGTGCCACGCGCCGGGGGTCACGGTCGTCGCCTTGGAGCCCTCGGAGGGCCCGGTCCCGCCGCCGACGATCGTCGTGAGCCCGGTCGCGAGCGCCTCGTGCACCTGGGACGGCGACAGCAGGTGCACGTGCGAGTCGATGCCCCCGGCGGTGAGGATCCGACCCTCACCCGAGATGACGTCGGTCGACGGGCCGATGTGCAGGTCCGGGTGCACGCCGTCGGCGACGTCGGGGTTGCCCGCGCGGCCGAGTGCGACGACCCGCCCGTCGCGGATGCCGACGTCCGCCCGGACCACGCCCCACCAGTCCAGGACGATCGCGTTGGTGATCACGGTGTCGAGCGCACCCGCCGCGCGCGTCGTGGTCCCCTGCGCCATCGACTCACGGATCGACTTGCCGCCCCCGAACACCGCCTCCTCGCCACCGAACGTGCGGTCCTCGGTGACCTCGATCCACAGGTCGGTGTCGCCCAGGCGCACCTGGTCGCCCGTCGTCGGGCCGTACAGCGCGACGTACCGCGCGCGCGAGATCTCGACCACGCGTCAGTCCCCCGCCCCGGCCGGCGGGACCGCGCCCAGCGCGCCCCCGTCTGCCTTGCCCCGCTGGATCCCGGGCACGCGGCGGGCGCCGCGCAGCGCCACGGCCGCGACCACGGCCGACGCCCCCGGCTCGAACCGCCGCGACGTCCCCGACGGCACGTCGAGCCGGAACCCGTGCGCGGCGACCCGGTCCAGGTCGAGCGCCGCGTTCGCGTCGGGCAGGTGCACGTGGGAGCCGATCTGCACGGGTCGGTCGCCCGTGTTCGTCACGACGAGCGTGATCCGCTCGTGCGCCGCGCGGTCCGCGTTGAGGACCACGGGCTCGTCCTCGCGGCCGGGTGCGAGCCGGATCGCACCCGGCCCGCTCGTCGTCGTGCCTGCCATGTCGCGGGCCCCCTCAGGCGATCGGCTCGTGGATGGTGACGAGCTTGCGCCCGTCGGGGAACGTGGCCTCGACCTGGACGTCGGGCAGCATGTCCGCGACGCCGTCCATGACCTCGTCGCGGCCCAGCACGCTGCGCCCCTCGACCATGAGGTCCGCCACCGACCGCCCCTCACGCGCGCGCTCGAGCACCCACGTGGTCAGCAGCGCGACCGTCTCCGGGTAGTTGAGGCGCACGCCGCGCGCGAGGCGGTCGCGCGCGACCATGCCCGCCACCGCGAGCAGCAGCTTCTCGGTGTCGCCTGGCGTCAGGTGCACGGGCCCTCCTTCGGGTGGTTCACGGACGGGTGCACAGCCGTGTTCACAGGCCCACCGCCACGACCGCGAGCGCCTCGCCGGGCACGACCTGCTGACCGGGTTCGACGAGCACCTCGACGAGCCGGCCGTCGACGGGCACGGGCACCGCGAGCTCGAGCTTCATCGCCTCGAGCGCGACGAGCCGCTCCCCCGCCCGCACGCGCTCACCGACCTGCGCGTCGATGCGCCACACCGCGCCGACCATCGGCGCCTCGACGAGCACGCAGCCCTGCGGCGCGCGCCGCCGCGGTGCGCTCACGGGCGGTGCCGTCGCGGCCTCGTCGGGCGCGTCCAGCTCTCCCGCGAGCGCCCACGCGTCGCGCTCGGCCGCGAACCACGCCGCGCGACGGCCCGTGACGCGCGCGACGTCCTCGGCGTGGTCGAGCAGCGACTCGCGGTGCTCACGCGCCGAGAACCAGCCGTCCTCGATCACGAGCGTGCGGCGCCCCGCGGCGAGCTCGGCCCGCCACGTGAGCAGCTCGTCGGGCGCGACGGGGTGCCAGACGATCCGGTCGAAGCAGCGCAGGAGCCACGGCACGCCCGGCTCGAACGACCCGTGCTGCGCGTACGCGGACCACACGGGCACGGTCCGGCCGACGAGCTGGTACCCGCCCGGGGAGTCCATGCCGTACACGCACAGGTACTGCCCGCCGAGCCCGACCGTGCCCTCCGCGGTCCACGTGCGCGCCGGGTTGTACTTCGTGGTCAGCAGCCGGTGCCGCGGGTCGAGCGGGACCGCGAGCGGCGCCCCCAGGTACACGTCGCCGAGCCCGAGCACCAGGTACTCGGCCGCGGTCATGGTCGCGAGCACGTCGTCGACCGTGTCGAGCCCGTTGACGCGGCGCACGAACTCCGCGTTCGACGGCAGCCACGGCGCGTGCGGCCGCACGCCAGCGACGTACCGCTCGACCGCGGCCGCGACCACGGGGTCGTCGAACGAGAGCGGCAGGTGCACGCGCCGGGACGGCACGACGAGGTCGTCCGTGTGCGGCAGCGTGTGCTCGAGCTCGACGAGCACACCGACGAGCGCGCGCACGGGCAGCGCGTCCGGGTCGACGTGCACGTGCAGGCTGCGCACGCCCGGCGTCACGTCGACCACGCCGACGAGGCCGTCGCGCACCCGGCCGCGCAGCGCCTCCGCGAGCGCGTGGACCCGCACCCGCAGGCCCAGGTCGAGCACGGGCGGGCCGTACTCGACGAGCACGTTGTCGTCGCCGCCGCGCAGGTAGCGCACGCGCGGCCGGCCGACGGCGTCGTTCGCGTCGCCGGGGACCACCGCGAGCACGCCGTCGTCGCCGTCGGTCCCCGTCGCGAGGCCGGGCGGCAGGGTCGCCGCGCCGCGCAGGCGGTCGTCGGTGCGCAGGCGCTCGGCCGTGCGCGTCGGGACCGGGTCGAGGCGGACCGTGTCGCCCGGTCGCAGCTGGCCCAGCTTCCAGCGGTGCCCGGAGACCACCGTGACCGGGCACGCGAAGCCGCCGAGCGACGGTCCGTCCGGGCCGAGCAGGATCGGGGTGTCGCCGCTGACGTTGAGCGCGCCGACCGAGTACGGGGTGTCGTGCACGTTCGACGGGTGCAGGCCGGCCTCGCCGCCGTCGGGCCGCGCCCACCGCAGCCGCGGGCCGGACAGCCGCACGCCCGTGCGGCTGGCGTGCGCCTGCACCTGCCACGTCGCCCCCAGCAGCGTGGTCATGTCCTCGCGCGTGAGGAAGTCCGGCGCGGGGTGCGGGCCCTCCTGCACGGCCAGCCGCCACGCGCGCGTGAACCGCGGCCGCAGCTCGATCGGCACCGCCGCTCGCTCGTCGGCCGCCCGCTCGTCGGCCGCCCGCTCGTCGGCCACCCGCTCGTCGGCCGGCACCAGGACGTCCCCGGTCTGCAGCGCCCGGCCCGCGTAGCCGCCGAACCCGCCGAGCGTGAACGTCGCCGCCGAGCCCAGGTAGTCGGGAACATCCAGCCCGCCGTGCACCAGCACGTACGTCCGCAGGCCGGCGTGCCCGGGTGCCGCGACGTCGAGCACGGCCCCGGCCGCGACGCGCACGGGCTCCCACTGCGGGACCGAGCGCCCGTCGAGCGTCACCACGGCCGGGGCGCCCGTCACGCACACCCACGTGTCGTGGCTGAACCGCAGCCGCGGCCCGGTGAGCGTGCACTCGAGCCCGGGCGCACCCTCGTCGTTGCCCAGCGCGCGGTTGCCGAGCCGGAACGACAGGTCGTCCATCGGCCCCGACGGCGGCACCCCGACCTCCCACAGCCCGCGCCGGCCCGGCCAGTCCTGCACGGTCGTCATGTCCCCGCCGCGCAGCACCTCGACCCACGGCTCGTCGTCGCGCACGTCCGCGAGCAGCCCGGTGTCGACGGCACCGGCGTGCACGCGAGCGTCGGCCAGCGCGGCGCGCAGCTGCGGCAGGTTGGTGGCGACCCCTTCGACCCGCGTCCCGGCGAGCGCCTCGCCGGCCCGGGCGAGCGCCTGCGCGCGGTCCCGGCCGTGCACCACGACCTTGGCGAGCAGCGGGTCGAAGTAGCGCGTGACGCGCTGCCCGGGCTCGGCCCAGCCGTCGACGCGCACGGGCGGCAGCGTCACGTGCGTGAGCGTGCCGGTGCTGGGCAGGCCGCCGCGGCGCGGGTCCTCGGCGTACACGCGGGCCTGCACGGCGTGCCCGCTGGTCGGCACGGCGTCGGGACGGCCCGCGAGGACGTCGTCGCCGTCGACGAGGCGCAGCATCCACTCGACCAGGTCGACCCCGGTGACCTCCTCGGTCACGGTGTGCTCGACCTGCAGGCGCGCGTTGACCTCGAGCATCGCGGCGTCGCCGCGCTCGAGGTCGACGACGAACTCGACGGTCCCGACGCTGCGGTACGCCTGCGCGGCGAGCAGGTCCCGGGCCCAGCCGACGAGGCGCGCGCGCAGCGCGTCGGGCAGGCCCGGGGCGGGCGCCTCCTCGATCACCTTCTGGTGGCGGCGCTGCACCGAGCAGTCGCGGTCCCCGAGCGTCACGACCCGGCCACGCCCGTCGCCGAACGCCTGGACCTCGACGTGCCGCGCACGGCGCACGAGTCGCTCGACGTACAGCGCGGGGTTGCCGAACAGCTCCTGGGCGGTGCGGCGCACGTCCTCGACGGCCGCGACGAGCTCGGCGGGCGTCGCGCACCGGCGCAGGCCGAGCCCGCCCCCGCCCGCGACGGCCTTGACCATCACGGGGTAGCCGATCGCGTCGGCGGCCAGCAGCGCGTCGTCGAGGCCGGTCAGCGCGTCCGACGCCGCGAGCACGGGGACGCCGGCCGCGTGCGCCGCGTGCCGCGCGCGCAGCTTGTCGCCGAACGTCGCGACCTGCGCGGGCGTCGGGCCGACGAACGCGAGCCCGGCCGCCTCGACGTCCGCGACGAAGACCGCGTCCTCGGACAGGAACCCGTAGCCCGGGTGCAGCGCGGTCGCACCGGACCGCCGCGCGGCGGCCAGGACGAGCCCCGCGTCGAGGTAGGCGCGCGGGTTCACCCCCAGGTGCACGACGTCGTCGGCCAGGCGCACGTGCGGCGCCGCGACGTCGTCGTCGGTGCACAGCGCGACGGTCCGCCACCCGAGCCGCCGGGCGGTCTGCAGCACCCGCACCGCGACCTCCCCCCGGTTCGCGACGACCAGCGTGCGTCCCACGGCACCCCTCCCGTCGTTCCCGATGTAGGTCCGGGGCGTATACACCCCCGTATCCCGAACGGTACGAACAGGATGTTTCCTCCCGGACCCACCTAGATGAACGCCGCGTTACGCCCCCATGGCGCCGCTTCGTCGCCTGATCGCGTCGGTTCGTCGCAGCCGCGCCGGTTCGTCGCCTCGCAGCGACGAACCGCAGCGGGAACAACGAACCGCCGCGCGACGTACCCGTGTCGCCGCGCACCGAGGGGCGGCGACACCGGGCGCAGGGCGTCAGCCTGCGAGGGCCATGCGGGTCATCGCGCTCGTCGCGCGTTCCATGACGACTTCCAGCGACTCGCCCACGTGCTGGTGCAGGGCGGTGAGGGCTTCCGGGAGGCGGCGGGCCACGACCAGCTCGAGGATCTCGATGTGCTCGTCGATGGTCGTGGCGATGCGGGAGGTCTCGACGAAGTCGTGCATGCGCACCGCGCGGATCTTCTGGTTGACCGTCACGAGCGCCTCGGTGAGCTGGGCGTTGCCCGACGACGCGGAGAGCACCTGGTGGTAGCGCTCGTCGAGCAGCACGAACGACGGGTCGGGTGCCGGGGGCGCCGAGCGCAGCCCCACCCAGAACTCGAGCTCGGCCCGCAGCGCGGCCTCGTCGTGCCGCACCGACGGGTTCTCGATCGCCCGCTGGATGCCGCGCAGCTCGAGCGTGATGCGCAGCTCGTACAGGTTGCGCAGGTCCTCCAGCGACGGCACGACGACCGCGTACCCGAAGTCCGTGCGCTCGATCAGCCCGTCGGACAGCAGCCGCGACAGCGCCTCGCGCACCGGGGTGCGCGACACGTCGAACGTCTTGCCCAGCTTGGGCTCGGTGAGCCGCTCGCGCGGGCTGATCCGGCCGTTGAGGATCTCGTCGCGCAGCCGGTGGTACACCACCTCGCGCAGCGACCGACCGTCCGTCGGCGCACTCGTCGTGCTCGCGTCGGCCACGTCAGGACGCGGACCCGTGCTCATGGACATGGAGCCTAACCCTGCGCCCCGCGCGCCCCGCCGACCGGCGCACGCTGCGCGCGCCGGGCCCCTCCCACCCGCGTCGCTCGCTCACAGCGCCATCGCCGCGCGCACGGCGTCCTCCCGCTCGAGCCCGCCGGACCCCTCGCTCGTGACACGCCCCGACTCGAGCACGTAGTACCGGGCCGCGGCGGACAGCGCGAACCCGACGTGCTGCTCGACGAGCAGCACCGCGAGCCCGCCGGCGGCCGTCAACGTCATGATCGCGTCCTCGATCTCCTGCACGACGTTCGGCTGGATGCCTTCGGTCGGCTCGTCGAGGATCAGCACCCGCGGGCCCGTGATCAGCGCGCGGGCGATCGCGAGCTGCTGGCGCTGCCCGCCGGACAGCAGGCCCGCCCGCCGCCCGAGCAGCTCACGCAGGGCCGGGAACAGGTCGAGCGCGGCGTCCATCCGAGCCCGCCCCGCGGCGCCCGCGCCGTCCGCGACGAGCTGCAGGTTCTCCCGCGCGGTGAGCGTGCCGAACGACTGCTGCCCCTGCGGCACGTAGGCGAGCCCGCGCCGCACGCGCTGGTGCGGCCGCAGCCTGGTGACGTCCTCGCCGCCCAGCAGGACCGTCCCGCTGCGCACGGGCAGCAGGCCCACCGCGGCGCGCAGCAGCGTCGTCTTGCCCGCGCCGTTGTGGCCCATGACCGCGGTCACGGAGTCCTCGCCCACCTCGACGTCGACGCCGTGCACCACGGACGTGCGGCCGTAGCCCACGTGCACCCCGGTCAGTCGCAGCATCACTCCACCTCCGTCGCGGAGCCGCGCGCGCCCGCGCCACGGCCCAGGTACACCTCGACGACCTTGGGGTCGGCCTGCACCTGCGCGACCGTCCCCTCCGACAGCACGCGCCCCTGGTGCAGCACCGTGACCGACGAGGCGAACGCGCGCAGGAACTCCATGTCGTGCTCGACGACGACGACCGTGCGCTGCTCGCCGATGCGCCGCAGCAGCTGCCCGGTCTGCTCCCGCTCGGCGTGGCTCATGCCGGCCACGGGCTCGTCGAGCAGCAGCAGGCGCGCGTCCTGGACCAGGAGCATCCCGATCTCGAGCCACTGCTTCTGCCCGTGCGCGAGCACGCCCGCGGGTGCGTCGGCGAGCGCGGTGAGCCCGATCGTCTCGAGGGCCTGCGCGACCTCGTCGGGGATCGTGCGCCGCCGCCGCAGCAGGGTCGGCAGCCCCCGGCCCGAGCCGGCCGCGATGTCGAGGTTCTGCAGGACGCTGAGCTCGTCGAACACGCTCGCGGTCTGGAACGTGCGTCCCACCCCCGCGCGCACGATCCGGTGCGCGGGCCGACCGACGAGCTCCACGCGGCCGAACTGCACCGAGCCCGAGCACCGTGCGAGTCCCGTGATCGCGTCGACGATCGTCGTCTTGCCCGCGCCGTTCGGACCGATGAGGAACCGCAGGTCGCCTTGCGTGACGGTCAGGTCGACCCCGTCGACCGCGACGAACCCGTCGAACTCGACGCGCAGCCCGCGGACCTCGAGGTAGTCGTGCCGGAACCGCTCGCCGGGTGCGGCGATCACGGCCTCGAGCGCCTGCGGGTCGAGCGTGACCTGCGGCTCGTCCACGCCCGGCTCGGTGAGGGCTGGCTGCTCGGTCATGCGGTCCTCCCTGCGCTCGCGGTGGCCTCGTCGTGCTCGTCGTCGGGGGTCGTGGGGACGTCGGTACCGGGCGCGTCGGCGGCCGGGCCGGCGGGCTCGTCGGACGACGAGCGACGCCGCACGCGCAGCCGGCCGAGCGTCGCGAATCCGTCGGGCAGGAAGGCGACGACGAGGATGAACAACCCGCCCAGGAAGTACGTCCAGAACGACGGGAACCGCTCGGACAGGCTCGTCTCCGCCCAGGACACGGCGAGCGAGCCGACGACCGGGCCGAGCAGCGTCGCGCGCCCGCCGATCGCGACGCCCACGAGGAACGCGATCGACGGCACCACCCCCACGTCGGCGGGCGAGATGATCCCGACGATCGGCGCGAACAGGGCCCCGCCGATCGCCGCGAACAGCGCCGCGACCGTGTACGCGAGCACCTTGACCAGCGCGGGGTCGTACCCGAGGAACCGCACGCGGTTCTCCTGGTCGCGCACCGCGACGAGCAGCTCGCCGTAGCGCGAGCGCATGATCAGCCGCACGGTCAGCACCATGACGAGCAACGTGCCCGCGGCGATGTAGTAGAGCATCTGCTTGTTCAACGGGTCCGCCAGCGAGAACCCGAAGAACGACCGGAAACCGTTGAGCCCGTTGGTCCCGCCGGTGACCTTCTGCTGGCCGATGAGCAGGATGACGAAAGCGGCCGCGAGGGCCTGCGACAGGATCGCGAAGTACGCGCCGCGCACGCGCCGCTTGAACACCGCGAGCCCGAGCAGCGCGGCGAGTCCTGCGGGCAGCAGCAGGATCGCCAGGATCGTGACGACGGGGCTGCGCATCGGCTCCCACCACGCGGGGACGGTGCCGTCGCCGTACAGGAGCATGAAGTCGGGCACGCCGTCCGGGCCGGCGTCGGCGAGCTTGAGGTGCATCGCCATGAGGTAGCCGCCGAGCCCGAAGAACACGCCCTGGCCGAGCGTGAGCATCCCGCCGCGGCCCCACGCGAGCCCGATCCCGACCGCGACCATCGCGAGGCAGATGAACTTCGCGAGCAGGTTGAGCCGGAAGTCCGACAGGACGTTCGGCGCGACGACGAACAGCAGCAGACCGGCCACGCCGATCCCGACGAGCAGGCGGGCCCGCTCGTGCGACCACAGGGCGCTCATGCGAGGCTCCTCGTCCGGACGGCGACCAGACCCTGCGGCCTGACCTGCAGGAACGCGACGATGATGACGAACACGAGCACCTTGGCGACGCTCGCGGTCGACGAGTACTCGATGCCGGCCTGCAGGAGCCCGAGCCCGAACGCGGCGATCACCGCACCCTTGAGCTGGCCGATGCCGCCGACCACGACGACGAGGAACGCGTCGACGATGTAGGAGGTCCCGAGCGTCGGCCCGATCGAGCCGAGCAGGGTCAGCGCGACGCCCGCGACACCCGCGACGCCCGAGCCCAGGAAGAACGTGAGCCGGTCCGTGGCGCGAGTCGAGATGCCCGCGGTCTCGGCCAGGTCGCGGTTCGCGACCGTCGCGCGGATGCGCCGGCCGAGCGGCGTGAGCTTGAGCGCGAGGGCCAGCGCGACGACCGCGAGCGTGGCCAGCGCGAGGATGAACAGGCGCGTCCTGGGGACGCCGACCCCGAGCACCTGGACCGCGCCCGAGAGCCAGTCCGGCGCGCGCACGTCCACGTTCGGCGCCCCGAACACGTCCCGCGCGAGCTGCTGCAGCACGAGCGCGACCCCGAACGTGACGAGCAACGTGTCGAGCGGCCGGTGGTACATGCGGGAGATCAGGGTGACCTCGAGCAGCAGGCCGAGCAGCCCCCCGACCAGGAACCCGATCACCAGGGACACGAGCAGCGAGACACCGGCGTCGGCGACGACCTTCTGCACGACGAACGCCGTGTAGGCGCCCGCCATCATGAACTCGCCGTGCGCCATGTTGATGACGCCCATCTGCCCGAACGTGAGCGCGAGGCCGAGTGCTGCGAGCAGCAGCACCGACCCGAGGCTCAGCCCGGCGAAGAGCTGTGAGACCAGGGCATCCATGCACCCGCGTCCTTCCTGCGCCCTCGTCGGACGCGGCCTGCCGACGCCCGTGGGCGACGAACGGCTGGGGGCGGTGGCCCGACGCACGGAGAGCATCGTCGGACCACCGCCGTCAGGGGTGGGTCAGGACAGGCCCTCGGCCCACTCGTAGCCCTCGAGGAACGGGTCCGGCTCGATGGGGCCGTCGGACTCCCAGACCGGGTAGATCAGGCCGTCGGCGTCGATCTTGCCGATGAGCGCGGTCTTGGCGATGTGGTGGTTGTCGCCGTTGACCGTGACCGTGCCCTCGGGGGCCTCGAACGTCACGCCGTCGGCCGCGGCCTGCACGTCGGCCACCGCGAACGACTTCGCCTTCTCGACCATGCCCTTCCACAGGTAGAGCGAGGTGTAGGCGGCCTCCATGGGGTCGGAGGTCACGCGGTCGTCGCCGTACTCGGCCTTGAACGCCGCGACGAACTTCTCGTTCTCGGGGCTGTCGACCGTCTGGTAGTAGTTCCACGCGGTGAGCTGCCCGACGATGTTGTCGACGCCGATGCCGCCGACCTCCTCCTCGGCGATCGACACCGAGACGACCGGCACCGTCTCCGCGGTCAGACCGACGTTCTTGTACTCCTTGAAGAACGCGACGTTCGAGTCGCCGTTGAGCGTGTTGAAGACCGCCTGCGCGCCCGAGCCCTTGAGCTTGGTGACGATCGTCGAGAAGTCCGTGTGGCCCAGCGGGGCATACTCCTCGCCGACGACCTCGATCCCGTTCGCGCCGGCGTACGCGAGGATCTCCTTGTTCGCGGTGCGCGGGAACACGTAGTCCGAGCCGACGAGGAAGACCTTCGTGACGCCCTCCTCCTTGAGGTAGTCCATCGCGGGGATGATCTGCTGGTTCGTCGTGGCGCCCGTGTAGAAGATGTTGGGCGAGGCCTCCAGGCCCTCGTACTGGACCGGGTAGAACAGCAGCGACTCGTTGTCCTCGAAGACCGGCAGCATCGCCTTGCGGGACGACGAGGTCCACCCGCCGAACACCGCGGCCACGCAGTCGGACTTGATGAGCTTCTCCGCCTTCTCGGCGAACACCGTGGGCTCGGACTGACCGTCCTCACCGACGATCGTCAGCTGCTTGCCGAGCACGCCGCCCGCGGCGTTGATCTCCTTGGCCGCGAGGTCGAGCGCGTCGCGCACCGTCTGCTCGGAGATCGCCATCGTGCCGGACAGCGAGTTGAGAAAGCCGATCTTCACCGCGTCGCCGTCGGTCTCGACGCACGAGCCCGCGGCGCTCTCGCCGGAGGCCTCGTCGTCGGTGCGCGACCCGCAGGCCGACAGGGCGAGAAGAGCGGCGAGCGCCGCGCTGGACACCGCGAGCGCGCGGGTGGTGCGCATGGTTCTGGTCACGGAGGGGACCCTTTCGCTGGGGTGGAGCTCACGAGCGGAACCGGACGGGGGCGCAGGCACCGCGGCGCACCGCGCTGTGTCCCGGGGTGTATACATCCCTGTGCCCATGTCGCAGGACGGTAGGAGCCGGGTGTTTCGGACAGCGGCGCCCCGGCGTGAACGGGGTGTTTCGTCCTGATCCCGATCCGGTCACGCCTGCGGGTGCGGCACCGCGGGTCGGCACGCGCCTACGCTGCGACCATGCACCTGCGCGCCCTCGACCAGTCCGCCAAGCTCAAGGACGTCCTCTACGAGATCCGTGGGGCGACACTCACCGAGGCGGCGCGCCTGGAGGCCGAGGGCCACGCGATCCTCAAGCTCAACACCGGCAACCCCGCCGCGTTCGGGTTCGAGGCGCCGCACCAGATCGTGCGCGACATGATCGCGGCGATCCCCACCGCGCACGGCTACAGCGAGTCGCAGGGCATCCTGTCCGCGCGCCGCGCCGTGGTCACGCGCTACGAGACGGACCCCGAGTTCCCGCTGTTCGACGTCGAGGACGTCTACCTGGGCAACGGCGTCTCCGAGCTCATCACGATGGTCATGCAGGCGCTGCTCGACGAGGGCGACGAGGTGCTCATCCCGTCCCCCGACTACCCGCTGTGGACCGCGATGACGTCGCTGTCCGACGGCAAGCCGGTGCACTACCGGTGCGACGAGACGACGGGCTGGCAGCCGGACCTCGAGCACCTCGAGTCGCTCGTCACGCCGCGCACCAAGGCGCTCGTCGTCATCAACCCGAACAACCCGACGGGTGCGGTCTACCCGCGCGAGACGCTCGTGGCGCTCGCGGACATCGCGCGCCGGCACTCGCTGCTGCTGCTGGCCGACGAGATCTACGACCGGATCCTGTTCGACGGCGCGGTCCACACGCCGCTCGCCTCGGTCGCGCACGACCTGCTGTGCCTGACGTTCAACGGCCTGTCCAAGACCTACCGGGTCGCCGGGTACCGCTCGGGGTGGATGGTCGTCACCGGGCCGCGCGAGCACGCGACGGGGTTCCTCGAGGGCATCCAGCTGCTCGCGTCGACGCGCCTGTGCGCGAACGTGCCCGCGCAGCACGCGCTGCAGGCCGCCCTCGGCGGCGTCCAGTCGATCGACGCGCTGATCGCGCCCGGCGGGCGGCTGCACGAGCAGCGCGACGTCGCGTGGCGCGGCCTGACCTCGATCCCGGGCGTGACGTGCGTGCGGCCCGACGGCGCGCTGTACCTCTTCCCGCGCCTCGACCCCGACGTCCACGAGATCCACGACGACGCCAGGCTGGTCTACGACCTGCTGGTCAGCGAGCACATCCTGCTGGTGCAGGGCACGGGCTTCAACTGGCCCACGCCGGACCACCTGCGGATCGTCACGCTGCCCGAGGCGCGCGTGCTCGGCGAGGCCGTCGAGCGCCTCGGCAACTTCCTGTCCTCCTACCGCCAGTGAGACCCGAGGAGAGCTGACGGGCGAGGTCGTCGGTGGTCAGCTCGCGACGAAGCGCGCGTGGACCGCGGACTCGACCGTGATGTCCTCGGGCTTCAGGTCGAGCTGGCCGCCCGCCCCGTCGGCGACGGCACCGCGCATCATCGCGACGGCCTCGTGCGCCACCGGTCGGCTCTGGTCACCCAGCATCCCGGGCTCGGCGAGCGCGACCGCACGCACGTCGGCCAGCCCGAGCGCCCGCGCGTAGGCGCCCGCACGCTCGACCGCGTCCGCGACGGCCCGGGCGCGTGCGTCGGCGACGAGCCGCTTCTTCGTGACCTCGGTGAGCGTCCAGGTCACGCCCTGCACCGTGACCCCGTCGAGCACCGCGACCTGCTCGACCCACTCGGCCAGACGCGCGAGGTCCGAGAACTTCGCCTCGAGCCCGACCTGCGCGTGGTGCACGAACGGGAGCTGCTTGCCGTGGTCGTTCCACGGCCGCCGGCTCCACACGCTGAGCCGCTGCGCCGACCACCACGTGACCGGACCCGACGACGGGTCGTGCAGCGCGCGCACCTGGTCGACGATCCGGGCGTGCGCGTGCGTCGTGCGCTGCACCACGTCGTCCCGCTGCGGCCCCTCGAACCCGACGACGAGCGAGACGGTCCCGCGCTCGGCCGCGTGATGGTGCTCGAACCGGCCCTCGACGGTGATCGTGGTCTCCTGCACACGCCCGAGGCTAGTGGGCGCGGACCCGCACCGCCGGGCGTCGGGCCGCGTCGCCGACGACCGCCGGGTCCACGACCGGCACCCCGGCACGACGCCCACGCCGCCGGTCACCCACCACGCGCAGGACGACGACGAGCGCACCACCCAGCGCCCCGGCGACCGCGGCGACCAGCACGTCGTCGGTCGTCGCGCGACGCCCCGTGACCAGGACGTGCTGCAGGACCTCGATGACGACGCCCGTCATCGCCGTCGCGAGCGCGGCCCGCCACGGGCCCCAGCCGAGCCGCGCCGCGAGCAGCGCACCGCCCAGGCCGAACAGCAGCAGGCTCCCGCCGACCTGCCCGACCGTCGCCGGCCAGGACGCCTGCGCGTACGAGCCGAGGTCCCGGAAGGGCACGAGCTCGGGATCGGCCTCACCCGTGTGCGGCAACGGCCGCAGCGTCACCGTGGCGAGCACGAGCGCCCACACGACGACGAGCGCCTCGCCCACGGAGCGGCACACGGCCGACGACGACCGCTCGGTCCCCCGGTACGCCCAGCACCCGAGGAAGACCCCACCAGCGACCACCGCCCCGACCACCGTGACCACGGCGGCGAGGTCGGAGAAGTTGCGCCACAGCTGTGTCACGGAAGCCCCCTGCTCCGGTGCTCGCAGCACGGCCGCGCCACTGCGGCCGACCACGACCCTAGCGCGCACGCCCGCGCGGCGGCAGGGGCTGCGCTGGCCCGTCCGTGCCAGCGTCGGCGCGCCCGGGGGCGACGAACGGGCCGGCCACCCGAAGGTGACCGGCCCGTCCTGGGTCGTGCTGCCGGACGCTCGGCGTCCGGCGGTGCTCAGCTCAGAGGCCGGCGTCGGCTCAGAAGCCGCCGCCGAAGTCCTCGCCGCCACCGGCCGGGGCCGCGGGGGCCTTCTCCGGCTTGTCGGCCACGACGGCCTCGGTGGTGAGGAACAGAGCGGCGATCGACGACGCGTTCTGCAGAGCCGAGCGCGTGACCTTGACCGGGTCGTTGACGCCCGCGGCCAGCAGGTCCTCGTACGTGTTGGTCGCGGCGTTGAGGCCGTGACCCGTCGGCAGGTTGCGGACCTTCTCGGCCACGACGCCGCCCTCGAGACCGGCGTTGATCGCGATCTGCTTGAGCGGGGCCTCGATCGCGAGCTTCACGATCGCGGCACCCGTCGCCTCGTCACCCTCGAGCTTGAGGTCCGCGAACGCGGTGTTGCCGGCCTGGATGAGCGCCACGCCACCACCGGCGACGATGCCCTCCTCGACGGCCGCCTTGGCGTTGCGCACGGCGTCCTCGATGCGGTGCTTGCGCTCCTTGAGCTCGACCTCGGTGGCCGCGCCCGCCTTGATGACGGCGACGCCGCCGGCGAGCTTGGCGAGGCGCTCCTGCAGCTTCTCGCGGTCGTAGTCCGAGTCCGAGTTCTCGATCTCGGCGCGGATCTGCGTGACACGACCGGCGATCTGGTCGGCCTGGCCGGAGCCCTCGACGATCGTGGTCTCGTCCTTGGTGACGACGATCTTGCGCGCCTGGCCGAGGACCTCGAGGCCCACCGTGTCGAGCTTGAGGCCGACGGTCTCGCTGACGACCTGGCCACCCGTGAGGATCGCCATGTCCTGCAGCATCGCCTTGCGGCGGTCGCCGAAGCCGGGAGCCTTGACGGCGACCGACTTGAACAGGCCACGGATCTTGTTCACGACGAGGGTCGCGAGGGCCTCACCCTCGACGTCCTCGGCCACGATGAACAGCGGCTTGCCGGACTGGATGACCTTCTCCAGCAGCGGGAGCAGGTCCTTGACGTTCGAGATCTTGCCCTCGACGAGCAGGACGTACGCGTCCTCGAGGACGGCCTCCTGACGCTCCGGGTCGGTGACGAAGTACGCCGACAGGAAGCCCTTGTCGAAGCGCATGCCCTCGGTGAGCTCGAGCTCGAGACCGAGCGCGTTGGACTCCTCGACGGTGATGACGCCTTCCTTGCCCACCTTGTCGAGGGCCTCGGCGATCAGGTCGCCGATCGCCTGGTCGCCGGCGGAGATCGCGGCCGTGGCGGCGATCTGCTCCTTGGTCTCGACCTCCTTGGCCTGCGCGAGCAGGGCAGCGGTGACGGCCTCGACGGCCTTCTCGATGCCACGCTTCAGCGCGATCGGGTTCGCACCCGCCGCGACGTTGCGCAGGCCCTCGCGCACGAGCGCCTGGGCCAGGACGGTCGCCGTCGTCGTGCCGTCACCGGCGACGTCGTCGGTCTTCTTGGCGACCTCCTTGACGAGCTCCGCACCGATCTTCTCGAAGGGGTCCTCGAGGTCGATCTCCTTGGCGATGGAGACGCCGTCGTTCGTGATCGTCGGCGCGCCCCACTTCTTGTCGAGCACGACGTTGCGGCCCTTCGGGCCGAGCGTGACCTTCACGGTGTCGGCGAGGACGTTCAGACCCCGCTCGATACCGCGGCGGGCCTCCTCGTTGAAGGCAATGATCTTGGCCATGTGGCGAGCGATCCTTCGCTTGGGTTCGGGTCGGCCGGTCGGTGCCCGCGACGGACGACGACCGGGCGCGCGGTCTTGTCCCGCACACCCGACGTCTCACCTGACGGCCGGGGTGGTTCTGTCACTCTCTACCCGAGAGTGCTAAGTCAATGGTTAGCACTCGACCCCCGAGAGTGCAAGCAGCGGTGCCCGCCTTCACGCCTGGCGAACGCACCGACGCGCGGCGGTTCGGCCCACCGGGCACCGCCGCTTCGATAGGGTGCCGCGCGTGCCAGGTGACGACGCCCGGACGACAGGCCGACGACGCGCGTCCCGCGCCGTCGGCCCCGCGCTGCTCGCGGTCGGCGCGATCCTCGCCGCGGTGCTCCCGGTGGGCGTCCAGGTGGGTGCAGCCCGGCCCGCCGCGGCCGCGGACGCCCCGGCCGCCGGCGCCCCGACCACGCCGTACGCGGTCCTGCCGCTCTTCCAGGAGGGCGTCGCGATCGGGCCCGACGGTGCGGTCGTCGCGGTCCCCGCCGGCACCCGGCCCGCGTTCCTCGACGGCACGCGCGTGCTCGACCCCGAGCTGACGAACTTCGGGGCGGTCCTGGACGGCGGCGAGGTGGAGCACGGCACCCGCGAGGCCCACCGGCTCGCGAAGGCGCAGCTCGCGTGGCTCGCCGCGGGCTCGGTGCCGGGTGCGGGCGGCCCGTTCGAGGACCTGAGCCGGACCGCACTGCTCGACCTGCACACGCTCCTGCTGCCGGGCGGCGCCATGGTCGCGGGCTGGGAGGACCGCTGGCGGTACGTGTGGCCGCGCGACGCGGCGTTCGTCGCCGTCGCGTTCGCGCGCACGGGTCACGTCGACGACGCGCTCGAGGTGCTCGACTTCCTGGCGCGCGCCCAGCACGACGACGGTGGCTTCGAGGCCCGCTACCTGCCCGACGGCTCGGGACCGCCCGACGACCGCACGGCGCAGACCGACGGCCAGGGCTGGGCCATGTGGGCCGCGGGGCTCGTGCTCGCGGAGCTGCCGCCCGGACCGGTGCGCACGGTCGTCGCCGCGCGCCTCGCGCCGCTCGTGGCCCGCGCGGTCGACGGCACGACGAGCCTGCTCACCACCACCGGTCTCCCGCCCGCCTCGCCCGACTACTGGGAGCGCGACGAGGACGAGCTCACCCTGGGCACCGTCGCGCCGCTCGTCGCAGGCCTGGAGCAGGCGGTGACGGTGCTGGCCGAGGCGGGCGACGTCGAGCGCGCCGAGCGCGCGCGGGCGAGCGCACTGACCGTGCGCACCGCGACGGTCGAGACGTTCGGCGCGGCCGGGTTCACGCGCTACGCCGACGGCGCCGACCACGACGCTGCCGCGGCGTTCGTCCTCGCACCGTTCTGGCAGCGACCGGCGACGGGCGGCCGCGCCGCCTGGCTCGCGTCCGCCGAGGCGATGCGACGCCCGGTCGGGCTGGCCCCCGCCGGTGAGTGGCGGCAGGACGGCGTCACGTGGACGCCGCAGACGTCGCTCTACGCCTGGGTCGCGGCAGAGCAGGGCGACCACGCACGCGCGCTCGCGCTGCTGAGCGCGATCGACTCGCACCGGACCCTGACCGGCTCCGTGCCCGAGAAGGTGCTCGCCGACGGCCGACCGGCCGCGGTCGCCCCGCTCACCTGGAGCGCCGCGTGCGCCCTGCTCGCCCTCGACGCGCTGGACCCCTAGGCCGCACGCGGCCCAGGAATCAGAGCGGGCGGACCTGGTCGGCCTGCGGGCCCTTGGCGCCCTGCCCGACCTCGAACTCGACCTGCTGCCCCTCGTCGAGGCTCCGGTACCCGTCGCTCTGGATCGCCGAGAAGTGCACGAACAGGTCGGCACCCCCCGCGTCCGGGGTGATGAACCCGTAGCCCTTCTCCGCGTTGAACCACTTCACCGTGCCCTGAGCCATGCCCGTGCTCCCTCATACCGAATGACCTCGCGCCCCTGCACGAAGTGGCGCCGAGCCTAGTGGGAGCGCGCGCACCGACAACAGGGGTCGACGCGACGGCTGTGGACGACGGCGCGCCCGCCCCGGAGGCACGGATCGACCCTGGTCAGCCCGCCGCGTGGCGCCGGGGAACGATCAGGGCAGCGCCGAGACGAGGACGACGACGACTCCCGAGGGCGCCTGCGCCGGGTCGAGCTGCGCGGTGCTCAGGCCGAGCGTCGACGCGACGAGGTCGGCCGTGGCCTGGTCCTCCTCGGCCCCATAGAACACGGTCGAGGCGGCAGGCTTGGTGCCCGTGAAGTTGTCGGGCTTGACGGACGTGAAGCCGGCAGCCGTGAGCTGCTCGCCGGCCTTCGCGGCCAGGCCCTGGATGCCCGCGGCGTTGTAGACCGTCACCGAGGTCGCCAGGTCCGGCTCGAGGGCCGGCGGCTCCTCGGCCGTCTCGTCCTGCCCGGGCTCCGTGGGCTCCGGCGACTCGCCGCCGGTCTCGTCGTCGGAGCCGCCGGGCGTCGCGGTCGAGGTCGCGGCGGGCGTGCCGTCGTCGTCACCGCCGCCGCCACCGACCAGGGGGAGGTCGCCGCCGCGCGTCGCGAACGTGACCGCGCCGTAGGCGAGGAGCGGAGCGAGGACGAGGACCAGCAGGAACGGCGACCAGCGGCTCCACGCCGAACGGGGCGCGCGGTGGACTCCGCGGGGGGCGGTGGGGTCCGCGGGCGCGTCGAACTCGTCGTCCGGGTAGGGGTAGTCGGCCTTACTCACGGCAGGAAGGCTATCCGCCCGAGCCGTGTGCGCGGGCACCGGCGTGTCGGACACGCTCGCGGCTGGCGCGCCCGGAGCGGACGATCAGGACGGTCCGGGCGTCCGACGACGGGCGCCGGGTCCGGTCGTGGCGTCGGCGTCAGGCCTCGACGCCCAGCCGCCGGGCGGTGCGGGCCCGCTGGCGCGACGAGCGCATGCGCCGCAGTCGCTTGACCAGCATCGGGTCGTGCGCGAGCGCCGCCGGGTCGTCGATCAGGGCGTTGAGGATCTGGTAGTAGCGCGTGGCGGACAGGTCGAACAGCTCACGGATCGCCTGCTCCTTGGCGCCCGCGTACTTCCACCACTGCCGCTCGAACGCGAGGATCGACGCGTCCCGCTCGCTCAGCTCGACACCTCCGTCACGCCCGGCAGGCGCGAGCGGGGTCGGCTGGAGCTGCGCGGTCGATGCGGTCGCTGCGTCCATGCGCGCCAGGATAGGCCCCGAACCACATCCGTGTCATTCGTCCGGCCCCACCTCACCCACCCGTCCCACCCGCGCGCTCGTCGGCCCACCCGCCCCGGACGACGTCGTCGGTCCGACGCGAGATCGGCACTCCGGACTCACGACCTCGCATGCCACTGCCGACCTCGCCGGTGCCGGGACCGGTGAGGGCAGTAGGGTCCCGGGCGTGGATGGTGGGCTGGAGGGGATCGTCGCCGACGACTGGGCGCGCGCGCTCGCGCCGGCGAGCGAGCACGTACGCGCGGCGGGCCGGTTCCTGCGCGACGAGGTCGCCGCGGGCCGCGAGTACCTGCCCGCTCCGGACGCCATCCTGCGGGCCTTCGCCCGCCCGCTCGCCGAGGTCCGCGTGCTCGTCGTCGGCCAGGACCCCTACCCCACGCCCGGCCACCCCATGGGCCTGTCCTTCTCCGTGCAGCCCGACGTGCGCCCGGTCCCGCGCTCGCTCGACAACATCTTCCGCGAGCTCGTCGCGGACCTCGGGGTGCCCCGCCCGACGACCGGGGACCTGTCCCCCTGGGCCGACCAGGGGGTCATGCTGCTCAACAGGGTCCTGACGGTGCGGCCCGGTGCACCCGCGTCGCACCGGGGCAAGGGCTGGGAGGCCGTCACGGGCCGCGCGATCGAGGCGCTCGTGGAGCGCGGCGGCCCGCTCGTCGCGATCCTGTGGGGACGCGACGCGCAGACCCTCAAGCCCGCGCTCGGTGACGTCCCGACCGTCGAGTCCGTGCACCCGAGCCCGCTGTCGGCCTCCCGCGGGTTCTTCGGCTCGCGCCCGTTCTCGCGCGTCAACGACCTGCTCGTCGCCCAGGGCGGCACCCCGGTCGACTGGCGCCTGCCGTAGTCAGCGCGCGCAGTCGCCAGGCTTGCGTGTCTCGTGAAGGTTGATCTCGATCTCGGTCTGACCCCAGCCCGCCCAGTCCTTGGCGGTGAAGGCCATGACGGGCAGCGCCGAGCAGTCGGTGGCGGTGAACTCGCCCGACGCCCCCGAGGTCGACCACTTCCAGTCAGCCGGCATCCCGGGCGCCTTCGAAAGGTCGACCGTGATCCGCAGCCGCTCCCCAGCGTTCGGGTTCACACCTTGCGGTCTCACCTGAACCCTGATGTCCGCTCCGCGCAGGCCGACTCCGGCGCCCTCGTCCCACGGCTTGGAGACTCTCAGGCCAAGCACGTCACAGGTTGCCTTCCCGCTCACCGAGCCGTCGGCGGCGAGCACGACGCAACCGAGGGCGTGAGTCGACCACGTGCCGAGGGAGACCGTCGTGGTGGCGTGGACGTCGTCGGTCCACGCCGCGGAGGTGCGGGCGGCGGAGTCCGCGGCCACGCGGGCGCCGGCGGCGGCGAGCACGGCGACGACGAGCACGGCCACCGCGGCGCGCGCCCGCCTCAGGGTCACGGTCATGAGGTTCCTCCCTGGACGACGACGTCGACCGCCCCGAGCGAGCGCCCGCTGCACGCGGCGGCGTTCGCCCCGGCGGGGACCGAGAAGGTCACGGTCGCGGTCGTCACGGCTGCCGCGGTCGCGCTGGACGGGCTCCCGGCGAGCTCGGCGGCCGGGAGCGGCGAGTAGGTGACGGCGACGCAGCCGTCGAGCAGCGTCGTCGGGTTGGTGGACGCCCAGGTGAGCGCGAGCGGGACGCTCGAGGCGTTCCAGAGGTGGACGGTGCGCTGGACGGGCTTGTCGGGCGTCAGGCCCGTCACGGCGGCGAGCCGGACGGCGGCGCCGGCGGTGTCGGCGGGCGACCAGGCAGCACCGTCCGACGAGCCGCGCAGGTCGACGAGCGCCGCGGACGCCTCGGCGACGCCGTACGCGTCGTCGGTCCAGGCGGCGCTCGTCGCGGCGGAGCCGAAGCCCACGAGCACGCCGCCGCCGAGCACGGCGGGCACGACGACCCGCCAGCGGGGGTGCCGGGGGCCGCGCCGGTGGTCGCGGGGCGGGGTGTCAGACACGGTCGGGGCTCCTCTCGGGTGTGGGGACGGACGGGAGCGGGTCGGGACGGAGCAGGACCGCCCCGGTCAGGGTGGTCGCGGCGGCGAGCCCGACGAGGGCACCGACCGCCCGCAGGTCGCGCGCCGGTGGCGACTCCTCGCGCAGGGCGAGGAGACCCGCGAGCGCCCCAGCGGCGCGCAGCTGCGGCGCGTCGGAGTCCGCGACGGCTCCCGGACCGTGCGCGTCGGGCGCCGCGCCAGGGCCGGGCGCGGGGCGGTCCACGTCCACCCGAAGGTCGTGCGCGCCCGCAGGGAGCACGTCGCCGACGAGCTCCCGCGTCACAGGTCGGCACTCTCCGGTGGACCGGCCGCAGAGCTCGACCGTCCACGTGAGGTCGTCGGGCCCGCTCGTCGTGACGACGACGTCCGTGACGCGCACGGGCGTCGGCACGCGCACGACGCGCAGGAGCGTCGAGGTCGTGCCCGTGGGCACCGCGTCCAGGGACAGCGCGAGCGACTCGTCGCGCTCGTACGGGGTCGGAGCTGCGGCGGCGGTCAGGACGGCGGCGAGGGCGCACGCCGCGGCGACGGTGAGGCTCACCGCGGCCGCGCGCGCCCGGCGCCGCCTCATCGTGGCACCGCCACGAGCCGGGGCGGCTCACCGCTCGCGTCCGACCCGTCGTGCAGGGACCGGCCACCCGACCGCTCGTCGTCGCCGTGCTCGTCGTCCCGGCACTCGTCGTCCCGGCGCTCGTCGGTGGGGCGACGCGGCGGGGACGCGGGGAGCAGGCTGAGGCCGAGCAGGGACAGGAGCGCGACGCCCAAGGGCACCGCGACGGACGGCCGGGTCAGGGTCGTCAGGACCACGCCGCCGCCGCTGATCCGCCAGGTGGGCTGCCAGACGGTGCCGCCGACGACGTACACGCCGCCGTCGGGCGAGTCGTTGGCGTCGCCCTGCATGCGGATCTCCCACCGGCCGTCGGCGGCGGGCTCGATGCCGACGACACGGTGCGTGACGAGGTTCCGGGTGACCTCGGAGTAGATCGAGGCGACGTCGCCGACCTGCAGCTCGCTGGTCGGGCGGGGGCGGTCGATCAGCAGGTCACCGGTCATGATCCCCGGCTCCATGGAACCGGAGATGACGACGAGGGGCCGGATCCACCCTGCCTGCGTCGCGCCCCAGACGAGGACGCTGGCCAGCCCGAGGGCGGCGACGAGCCACAGCACGGCGTTGCCGAGCAGCTTGAGTGCGCGCATGACGACCTCCTAGGACGGCGCGGGTGACGGGTGTGGCCGCCCGCCGGCGCGAGGTGCGCCGGCGGGCGGGTGGGGGTCAGGCCCGGTTGGCGATCGAGCCCTGGAACCCGATGACGACGTCGCCCTCGGTGCCGCCGAACACGTCGGCGTCGGCGGAGTCGGGCAGTGCGATGGTCACGTCGACCGAGGTCGCGGCGCTGCCGCTGGCGAGCGACGTCGGAGCTGACCCGAGGGTGACGGTCGCGCCGCCCGCCTCGAACAGGTCGCCCTCGGTCTCGAGGGTCGGCGGCGCGATCACGAGGTCGGACGTGCCCATGTTCTTGATCCAGACGGGCACGGTGATCGAGTCCCCCGCGGTGAGGTCCGCGAAGACCTCGGCGGGGATCACGACGACGTCGTCGCCGGTCCCGGGGGCGTCGTCGGCGGTGATGAAGTCGCCGTCCGCGGGCGTGCCGTCGGCGACGAACGCGCCGCGCAGGTCGATCGCGGTGTCCGGGTCGACGGCGCTCGCGCCGGCGCCGAACCACGCGTCGTCGGTCCAGCCGGCCGACGTCGCGGCCGCGCCGATGCCGAGGACCGCCGCACCCGCGAGCGAGAACTTGATGATCGCGGCGCGCTTGCGCTTGCGCTCGTCGCGCTCGGTGGTCTCGAGGCGAGCGTGAGTGGTCGTCGTGGTCATGGTGGGTTCCTCCCTCTGCTGCACGCGGGGGTGACGGCGGTCACCTAGTTGCGAATGGTTATCACGTGCAGTAGAAGAATGACTTGGACGACTGTTCAAGATGTGGGTCGAGAGTCCCGATCTGGACAGGTGTCCACCGTTTCACCCGCTCCGCGGCATCCGAACGATGTGCCCCTTTCACGACCTGCGCACCATGCGCACCCTCTGCACCCAGGACGGGCACACCTCGCGCGGCACGCGGACGCCCGGCCCGACGCGCGGCACAATGGCGGACGTGCCCGAGCCAACCGTCCGCTGGAACCGTTACGTCGCCCTCGGTGACTCGTTCACCGAGGGCCTGTGGGACTCCCCCGACGGCGACGCCGGCCCCGCGACGCCCGACGTCCCGCTGCGGGGATGGGCCGACGTCCTGGCCGCACGCCTGTCCGAGCGACGCGTCGCAGCGGGCGAGGACCCCCTCGAGTACGCCAACCTCGCGATCCGCGGTCGCCTGCTGCGCCCGATCCTCGCCGACCAGGTCCCGGCCGCGATCGGCCTGCGCCCCGACCTGGTGAGCCTCGTCGGCGGAGGCAACGACATCCTGCGGCCCGCCGCGGACGTCGACCGGCTCGCGCGCCAGCTCGAGACCGCGGTCGTCCGGCTGCGCGCCGCGGGCATCGACGTGCTGCTGGGCACCGGCGTGGACACGGTCCACAGCGGGCTGATCCGCGCCACGCGCCCCCGCGTCGCGACGTACAACGCGCACATCTGGTCGATCGCGCGACGCCACGGCGCGCACGTCGTCGACCTGTGGGGCATGCGCTCGCTCCTCGACTGGCGCATGTGGGCCGACGACCGCATCCACCTCACCACCGAGGGGCACGCGCGCGTCGCGCAGGCCGCGCTCGTCGGGCTGGGCCTGGCACCCGACGACGAGCGCTGGGACGACCCGCTCGCGCCGCAGCCGCCCGCACCCCGCCTCGAGCAGCTGCGCGGCGACGCGCGGTGGGCGCGCGAGCACGTCTACCCGTGGGCGACCCGGCGCCTGCGCGGCCGCTCGTCGGGCGACACCCGCAGGCCCAAGCGCCCCGTACCCGAGCCGGTCGTCACGCAGGACGCAGCCGACGCAGGCGCACAGGACGCGGGCACGCCCGACGTCGGCGCGCAGGACGCGGGCCGACGGGACTGAGTCCCCGGGCCGAGCACCCGCTCAGCTGCAGTCGAGGACCACCGTGCCGTAGGAGGCGCCGTTGCGCGTCCCGGCGATCTGGAACTGCGCGGGCGAGCCCGCGGAGATGCTGACCTGGCCGTGCCCGGGGTTGCCGGTCATGACCGCCACGGGCGTGGGCGTGCAGGTCGAGGACCCCGCGACGAGCTGCGCGTCTCCGCCGCTGCCCTCCGCCACCTTCTCGGGCACGAACGGGAAGACCGACGTGTCCGTGAACCGGATCGTCACGCGCCACCGGACCGCGGTGGTCGACGTCGTCGTGACCCGGATCCCGCGGTAGAACACGTTGAGCGGGTTGCCCCACTCCGAGCCGCCGGTCACGACGGCCTGGCACGGGGTCGCCAGCGGCGCGCCGCTCGGGGTGAACGTCTGGCAGGACAGCGCCGGGAGGCTCGGGGGCGTGAAGGTCCAGGTCGCGGGCACGGGCCAGCCGTCGAGCAGGACGAATGCCTTGCCGCCGGACGTGTCGGGAGGCGTGAACGCGGCGCCCGTGGCCGTGAGCGCACCGCTCGTCACGGCCGTCGCCGAGGTCGACATGAACGTCTGCGTCCACGATGCGTCGGCGCCGGTCGCGACGCGCACGGCGCCCGTCGCGCACGTGCCGGAGATGCCCGACACGCGGACCTGCGTGTACTGGCCGTTGCTCGGCGTGCCCGTGGGCGTGACCGTGACGGGGCCGTTCGCGCAGCGCGCCTTGGTCGTCGCGTACGGACGCTGGGGTGCGCTGAGCGAGAGGTTCGCGGCGTGCGCGACGGTCGTCGTCACGAGCGCGAGGCTGAGCACGACGACGAGCGCCGCGGCGACCCGGCGGCGCAGACGTGCCCGCCCAGCGGCGGCGCGGGACACGGTCGTCATGCCGATGGCTCGAGCTCGGGGGCCCGGTCCGGGGCGCGACCGCGATCGCCGCCCAGCAGGTCCCAGCCCTCGTCAGGGCTCTGCTCGTGAGGGCTCAGCTCGTGAGGGCTCAGCTCGTGAGGGCTCAGTTCGTCAGGGGACAGCGTGTCGGGGCGCTGCTCGTCGGACGGCCCGTCGTCGGACGGGAGCTCGTCGCGGTCGTCGTCGTCGAGGTCGTCGTCGGACTCGTCCTTCGACGGCCAGACCAGCATCGCGAGCGCGAGCGCGATCATGGCGATCCACACCCACGCGTTCGAGAACGTCTGGAAGACGAGCCCGACCTTGGGGATGTGCACCCGCGCGACGCCGAGGACCTCGTCGCCGGCCGGCTCGAACGGGTCCAGGAACTCGTTGTTGTCACCCTGCATGACCCAGCCGTCGGCGGTCCCGCCGACGACCCGGTGGATGATGCGGCTGTTGCCCGCGACCTCGTCGGGCGCGTAGACGATCACGTCGCCGACCGCGGGCTGCCCGCAGCGCGCGACCACGATGTCGCCCGTGACGTACGTGGGCTCCATGGAGTGGCCCGAGACGAGCGTCAGGGTGGTGCAGCCGCCGAGGCTCGTCGGCCAGATGAACCAGGCGATGACCGCGACCGCCACGTAGAACAGGACCGACGGGAGCGCGCGTAGCGCCCGACGCGCGAGGGGCGCGTCGGGCGCTACGAGCTCTGGCCGGTCCAGCACGTCAGCCCGGAGGTCAGCTGTAGATGGTGAGCGCGAACTGGGCGATGGTGTCGGGCGCGACACCCGTCGGCAGCGCGACCGTGAGCGAGCCACCGGCGGCACCGACGGACGGGGCCGAGGCCGGCGTGAACTTGACCCAGTCACCGGACGCCAGCTTGTAGGCGGCCTCGTACTTCTTGGTGGCGCACGCGGCGTCGACGCCGGAGAAGGTCACGTTCGCGACCTTCCAGGGCGCCGTGACGGTGCCGTCGAACGTCGGCGTCGCGAAGGACGTCGTGATGGGGGTGGCCGCGGGCTGGCAGCTCGCGTTGACCGCGACGGTGCCCGTCTGGAAGTTGCCGCTCCAGCTGAGGTTCAGCTGCGACGCGGACGCGAGCGACAGGCCCGCGACGCCGACGATCGCCAGACCGACGGCCATGACCTTGCGGCGGTTGTTCTTCTTGCTCATGGGGGACTCCTCGACGAAGATCGCAACCCTCGCTCCGAGGGCCAGCTCGCTGTGGTCCGTGGGGGGCGGGCCGGTAGCGAACATAGGAGTCATCGGAAACGGGGTGTCCGACGGGCTGGGTGCTGCCACCCACCCCGTCCGAAATGCCGAGGTGATTCACCCGACAGTGGTCACCCGAAGATCTGGACGAGTGTCCGAAATCGGACTTCACCTGCGACGATGCAGTGCGGGCCGGGCCGCGGCGGACGCGTCACGCCGGCGGCCTGCTAGAGGGGCAGGCGGGCCTCGAGTCGCACCCCGCGGGGCCGCAGCGGGGCGAGCGTCACCGTCCCCCGGACGAGGTGCAGCCGGCTCGCCAGACGCGCCGTGCCGCCGTCCGGGTCGGCGTGCGACGGGTCGAGGGGCTGGCCGTCGTTCTCCACCGAGACGACGAGCGCACCGTCCTGCACGTCGAGCTCGACGACGATCCGCGACGCCGGCCCGAACTTGAGCGCGTTGGTCACGCCCTCCTCCACCACGCGCACCGCGAGGAGGCGCTGCGCGGTCGTCAGCGAGCCGCGCTCGGGGTCGTCGATCTCGCGCACCGGGGGCGCGACGACGATCTTCGTCGCGATCGTCATCGGCAGGCGCCCGACGAGCGCGCGCACGGCCGGGACCACGCCGAGCTCGAGCCGCTCCGGGTACAGCAGCCGGCTCATCTGCCGCACGTCCAGCTCGCGCACCACGTCGAGCTCGCGCCGCGCCCACTCCAGCGACGCGACGTCGTCGGGGTGGTCACCGCGCGCCCGGATGCGGTCGATCACCTCGACCAGGTGCGCGTTGACGATGACGAGCTTGCCCTGCAGCGTGCCGTGCAGACCCTCGGCGACCTCGCGCCGGACCCTGACCTCCTCGGCCTCGAGCGCCTCGAGCACGTGCTCGACCTCGACCGCCTCACGCTCGGCCCGGCGCAGCTCGGCACGAACCCTGCGGCGCGAGAGCAGCCCCCACATGCCGATGCCCGACGAGATGCCCGCGATGATCAGGCCCGCCGAGAACTCCGCCTCGATCGTCAACCCGTCGGGCTCGTCGTACACCCCCAGCGCGAGCTGCACGAACACCCGGCACACGGCCGCGATCGTCGACGCCACGACGGCGCCCGCGAACAGCTGGGGTGCGGTCGGCCACCGGTAGACCCGCAGCGCCCCGAGGGCGACGAGCAGCACGACGACGGCGGCGACGTTGGCGGCGATCCGCGACCAGACGCTCACCTCCGCCCAGTCGGGCACGTACCGGGAGTAGATGTAGGCCGCCTGCAGGGAAGCACCCAACCCGTAGCCGAGCGCGACGATGCCGGTCAGCCGCAGCAGCAGCCGACGGTTCTGGGCGTCGTCGCCGGGGCGCACGACCTCGCGCGTCACGTCGCTCATCGTCGCTCCCGCCCGACCCGCTGTGGTCCTTGCCCGCTTCCCGGGCCGTCGCAGACGATACTGAACCCGATGAGCACTCTTGACCCGGACGTGATCCGAGTGGCGGTCGTCGAGGACCAGCCACTCTTTCGCTCCATGCTCGAGCGCACCCTGGGCCAGACGGCCGGGCTCCAGGTGGTCGTGTCCGTCGGGACCGTGAGCGACGCGCGACGTGCGCTGCGTCCCGGCGCCGCGCACGTCGCGATCCTCGACATCGACCTGCCCGACGGCAACGGCATCGCCCTGGGCGTGACGCTGCGCCGTCAGCAGCCCGAGCTCGGCATCCTCCTGCTGTCCGCGCACGACGCGATGGACCTGCTGCTCGACCTTCCCGCGGACGTCGCCGAGGGCTGGGGCTACCTGTCGAAGAACAGCTCGACGAGCGAGGACCTGCTGGTCTCCGCGGTCCGCTCGGCGGCCGTGCGCCAGACCGTGCTCGACCCCGAGCTGCTCGCGCGCATCACGCCGCGCGCCGGCTCGGACGTCGCCCAGCTCACGCACCGCCAGTACGAGGTGCTGCGACTGCTGGCCGCGGGACTGTCGAACGCCGGCATCGGCGAGAAGCTCGGCATCACCGAGAAGTCCGTGCAGAACCACGTCAACGCGCTCTACGCGACGCTCGGCATCGACGCCGACCCGTCCCGCAACCCCCGCGTCAGCGCCGCCCTGCGCCTCCTGGAGGAGACCGGGCCGGGCCTCTGAGCACCGGTAGGCTGAGCGCCGACCCGCCTCCTTAGCTCAGCTGGCCAGAGCACCTGTCTTGTAAACAGGGGGTCATCGGTTCGAATCCGATAGGGGGCTCCCCAGCCGCCGCGTGCAGATCGCGGCGGACGACGAACGGGCCCGGCCCGGAGCCGCTCCGCAGAGCGACCCGGACCGGGCCCGTTCGTCGTGCTGGTGGTCAGCCCTTGGCGGCGAGCGCGGCCTCGACGGCCTCCTTCAGCGGACCCTGCTGGTAGAGCAGGCCGTTGTCACCCTCGGCGCCCGGCCAGTCCTGGCCGTCGATCGTGACGGTCGGCGTGCCGACCTTGCCGCGGTCCAGCTGCATCTGGTGCGTCGCAGCCGAGACCCACGGCGCGAAGGTGCGCCACTCGCCCGTGCGCTCCTCGGCGGGCTCGCCCACCTCGTACGTGCCCTCGACCGTGTCCGTGAACGTGTCCGCGACGTCCTGCGGGACGCCGACCCCGACGGCCAGCTCCGCGATCTCGTCGTCGGTCGGGCCCGTCGTGCCCTCCTTGGGCTGGGCCGAGAACAGCGCCGTGACGAACGCGGTGAACTTCTCGGGGGCCTTGTCGGCGACGATCGCGGCGGCGTTGGCGGCGCGCGTCGAGTACGACGTGCCCTTCGACTGCGGGTCGAGGAAGGAGATCGGGCGGTACTCGATGGTCACGCCGTCCTCGGCGGCCAGCGCCTCGAGGTCCGCCGAGTTCGCGGCGTCGAACATGCCGCAGTAGGGGCACATGAAGTCGAAGTAGATCGTCACGTTGACGTCGTCGGGCGAGGTCTTGCCCACGCCCGCGGCGCTGACGGGGATGCCGCCCTTGTCGTTCGCGGTGGCCGGTGCGGTCACGTCCGCGAGCAGCGGGGCCACGACCTGCGCCGACGAACCGCCGTACACGACCGTGCCGTAGCGCGCCTCACGGTCGGCGTTGCCGCGGATCGTGATCGCGACGACCACCGCGACCGCGGCGACGACCAGCAGGAGCAGGCTCGCGCTGAGGATCTTGGTCCGCTTGGCCTTGCGCTCCTGCTGCTGCCGCATCTGCAGCGCCTTGGCGCGGGCCTCGTCGCGCCGCTGCGACTTGGTCGGCTTGGGGTCGTTCGTGGGCACGGTCTCTCCTCGGTCGTGGACGACAGCCCACAGGGTACGGGGCGTTCCCGTGCGTCGGGAGCCGCCCAGGTCAGGGGATCGTCGGGACCGGCGCGGGAGCCCACACGATGCCCGCCCCGTTGGAGACGAGCGCCGCGATCACCGCCGCCGCCACGAGGCACACCGCGACCATCACGAGGGCGCCGAGCCGGCCCGGCGCGACGACCGCGAGCGCCCTGCGGGCCCCCGTGCGCGTCATGCCCGACGCCGGCCCCCACCACGCCACGACCAGCCAGAGCATGACGAGCACGGCGACGACCATCGCCGCGGCCGTGCCGTCGACCTCGTCGCCCGCGTCCAGGTCACCGATCGTCCACGTCCCGTTGTCCACCAGCCACGCGACGGCCCCGCCCGCGAGCAGGGTCGCGCACGACGCGACGACGAACGACGGGACGAGCCCGACGACCGCGCGCACCAGGTACCACGGCGTCGCCGCGAGCGTGCGCGGGACGTCGCTCGCGCGCACGCCGCGCACCTCGCGCCGCCCGTGCATCGCCTCGACCGCCGTCCCGTACGTCCGCACGAGCAGCAGCAGCACGACGAGCACGACGAGCACGACCACGGGCGCCAGCGCGGCGGCCGTCGCGACGACCGCGGCCGCCGCGAGCAACGAGCCCCAGCGGCGCACCGCCGGCGGGCGCTCGTAGCCCGACCCCTCCGGCACGACCTCGGACGCGTCGAGGTCGTCCTCGATCCACTCGACGCCCGTCTCGTCGACCCACTCGGTGTCGCCGTCGCCGTCGAACGCGTCGGGCTCGTCGGGCTCGTCGTCGTACCGGCCCGGGCGGCGGAACCCGTCCGGCGCGAGGCGCTGGCCCTGCAGGTCGGCGGGGTCGAGGTCGAAGTCCTCGACGTCGGGGTTGTCGAGGTCGTCGTCGTACGCGCGCTCGTCGAAGTCGGCGCCCGCACCGGCGGGCGGCACCGTCGTCGCACCCGCACCCGCACCCGCGGGCATCACGCGGGTCGCGCCGTCGTGCACGCCTTGGGCCGGCAGGACGCGCGTGGGGTCCGGCTTCGCGGTCGGGTTCGGGATGACGGTCGTCGCGGCCAGCGCGAGCGAGCGCTCGCCGTCCTCGTCGGGGTCGTCGCCCTCGTGGTCGTCGTCGTGCTCGTCGTCGTCGTGCTCGTCGTCGTCGTGCTCGTCGTCGTCGTGCTCGTCGTCGTCGTGGTCGTCTTCGTCGGGGTCGTCGTCCTCGGGGTCGTCGTCGCGGCCGTCATCCTCGAGGTCGTCCTGGCTGACCTGCGTCGTGGCGATCCCGTCGACGTCGTCGTCCTCGTCGCCGGCGCCGGCGTCCGCCTCGTCGCCGGCGCCGGCGTCCGCCTCCTCGTCGGCGGCGGCGTCCGCGTCCTCGTCGGCGGCGGCGTCCGCGTCCCCGTCGGCGCTCTCGCCGTCAGCGTCGTCGTGCTGGTCGGCGTCCTCGTCGACGTCGTCGTCACCCATGGCATCGGCTGCCGCGGCGTCGCCGTCCGCGTCGCCCTCGTCGAGCGCGTCCTCGTCGTCGTCCAGGTCGTCGTCCACGGGGTAGGCGACCGTGTGCGCCGCCGCGACGGGCCCGTCGAGCGGGTCGCCGTCCACCGCCACCACTGCGAGCGCGGCGATCAGGTCGTCACCGTCGAGGCGACTGTCGGGGTCGGGGTCGAGCGCGCGGCGCAGGGCGTCTGCCGTGAGCGGGCCCAGGCCGTCGACGTCCACCTCGCCGGCGCTCGCACGAGCCAGGACCGCCTGGAGCGGGCGTACGCCGAACGGCGGTCGGCCCGTCGCCGCGAACGCGATCACCGCGGCAAGGCCCCACAGGTCGGTCGCGGGCGACGGCTCGGCACCGCCCAGCAGCTCGGGCGCGAGGTAGCCGGGCGTGCCGACGACGAGCCCCGCCGACGTGATCTGGGCGGCGTCGTCGCCCGCGGCCTGCGCGATGCCGAAGTCGATGAGGACCGGGCCGTCGGACGTGACGAGCACGTTCGTGGGCTTGAGGTCGCGGTGCACGACGCCCGCCGCGTGCACGGCCGCGAGCGCGTCGAACAGGCCCGCCGCGAGCTCGTGCAGCTCGGTGAGCGCCAACGGGCCGCTCGCCCTGACGTGCTCCTCGAGGTTCGGGCCGGCGACGAGCTCGGTGACGATGAACGCCTCGGTCGAGTCCGCCTCCGCGTCCAGCACCGCGGCCACCGCCTTGTGCCGCAGGCGCTGCAGTGCGAGGACCTCGCGGCGCAGGCGGTCTCGCCCCTCGGCGTCCGCGCCGATCTGCGGGTGCAGGAGCTTCAGGGCCACGGCGGTGCCGCCGTCGTCGACCGCGCGGTAGACCGTCCCCATGCCCCCGGAACCCAGGGGCGCGACGATCGTGTACCCACCGATCTGCGACCCCGGTGCCAGGCCGATCCGTTCCATGCCTGGTCACGGTAGGCGGCGGCGCGCGGGCGCGCGAACAGGCGCGCGGACCTGGCCGGCCCGCGAGCGCGTCCGGACTGTGGCCAGGTCTGGTGCGGTGCGTCCGGTTCGCGTAGAGTCGAACACGTGTTCGACTCCATGACCTCCGTGCCGACCGGCAGCGCGCTGGTGCGCCCTAGCGGTGCGCCGTCGTCGTCAGGCGAGAGCTCCGTCGCGTCGGACGGTGCCGCCGTGGTGCTCGACGAGGGCGCCGCGGTGTCCGACGAGGGCGCCAGGGTGCTGGCGTCGTTGCAGGACGTCGCCCACGCGCTGCGCACGCTGGCGGTGCGGGCGAGTGGCGCGCAGGCGTGGACCGGGGCGACGCGTGCATCGGCGATCCGGGTGCTGGACGGGTTGGCCGGTCTGGTCACGGCGGTGCGCGGGCCGGTGCTGGTCGCGCAGCACGCCGCGGCGGCCGCGGCGGGTGCCGAACGGTCGTTCGTGGACACGCGCGCCCGGCTGACCGGGACGACGAGGTTCACCGCCGCGCGCCAGGTCGACTCGGCCCGGGCGATGCAGGCCCTCCCTGACGTCGGGCAGGCGGTCCTGGACCAGGCCATGCCCACGGGTCATCTGGACGTCCTGGGGCGCACCCTGGCCGAGGCAGGCCCGCAGGTCACCGCGATCCTGACCCGCCCCGAGACGCAGCGGCGCCTGGTCGACCTGGCCCGGCACAGCGACCCGCGTGAGTTCTCCCGCTCGGTGGCCGCGCTGGTCGCAGCGCACGACCCCGACGCGCTGGCGGACACCCGCGAAGCTGCGCGCCGCGCGCGCTACCTGACCATGACCCACACCCCCGAGGGGACGTTCCTCAAGGGGCGGCTCGACCCCCTGTCCGGGCAGGCCCTGGCTCGCGCGCTCGACGCCACCCGCCACCGCGCCGACCCCGACCGCACCGCCGACCAGGCGCGCGCCGACGCCTTGACCGCGCTGGCCCATCACACCCTGACCGCGGGTCACCGCCCGGAGCCCGGCTGCGGCACAAGCTCCGGTGCGTCCGCTGACGAGCAGGCGTCCCCTGCTGATCGCGCGCGCGACGCCGCCCAGCCCGACGGTGCCGTGAGCGCACCGGCCGCACAGGTGAACCTGCTCGTCCCGGCCGAGACCTGGCTGGAGATCCGCGAGCACCGGCGAGCCCGTCGCGCCGTGACCGACGCGCCCACGCTCGATGCCTCGCCCACCGGCGGCGCGCGCAGGCTCGTGCTGCCGGCGGTGAGCGACGACGGGATCGTGCTGACCCGGACCGAGCTGGCCACCGCGCTGTGCGATTGCACGATGACGCGGGTCGTCATGGACGCGCAGGGGCTGCCGCTGGACGTCGGACGCGCTCGCCGCATGTTCACCCCGGCCCAACGGACGGCGGTCATCGCCCGCGACCGGCAGTGCGCCTGGAACGGCTGCTCCACCACCGCCCGCCACAGCCAGGTCCATCACATCCGCTGGTGGCACCGTGACGCGGGTCGCTCGGACCTGGCCAACGCCGTGCTCCTGTGCGGTTTCCACCACCACGAGGTCCACCGGCTCGACCTCGACATCCACCGGCGGCACGCCCCGGACGCCTCACCGGAGCACGAGGACCCCGGACGGGCGGGATCGGTGGCGCTCGCCGGACTCGCCGGACCGCCGCGGTACGAGTTCCGCGACCGACGAGGACTCGTCGTCAACGGCCCCGAACCGTGAACGGGAGACCTGCACCGGACGTGCGCGTGACGCGCCGAGGAGGAGCGGCGGGTGCGCAATTCGGACGTTCGGGCAGCGCGGTGGAGGGCCCGCGACTAAGGTCAAGAATCAGTCAATCCCGGGAGTAGTAGTGCCTGCCGTGCCGCAAGACGGCTACGACCTCGTCGTCGTCGCCAACCGCCTGCCCGTCGACGTGAGCCTGGACGAGAAGGGGAAGCCCACCTGGACCCGCTCGCCCGGAGGGCTGGTGACGGCTCTCGCGCCGGTGATGGCCCAGGCTGACGGTGCGTGGGTCGGCTGGGGCGGGGCGCCCGACCTCGAGCTCGAGCCGTTCGAGGTCGACGGCACGCAGCTCGTGCCGGTGACGCTGTCGGACGCCGACATCGAGCTCTACTACGAGGGCTTCTCGAACGACACCCTCTGGCCGCTGTACCACGACGTGATCGCCCCGCCCGCGTTCCACCGGCAGTGGTGGGACGCCTATCGGCGGGTCAACCAGCGCTTCGCCGAGGCCGCCGCTGCGCAGGCCGCGCAGGGTGCGACCGTGTGGGTGCACGACTACCAGCTGCAGCTGGTCCCCCAGCTCCTGCGCGCGCTGCGGCCGGACCTGCGGATCGGCTACTTCCACCACATCCCGTTCCCCCCGCTGGAGATCTTCGCCCAGCTGCCGTGGCGCAAGGCGGTCGTGGAGGGTCTGCTCGGGGCCGACCTCATCGGCTTCCAGCGTGGCGGCGACGCGGCGAACTTCGTGCGCGTCGTGCGCCGGCTGACCGACCTGACCACGCGCGGTCAGGTCATCACGCTCAACGACGCGCACGGCCGCGTCACCCGCCACGTCCGCGCGGCGGCGTTCCCGATCTCGATCGACTCCCGGGCGTTCGACGAGCTGGCCCGCACCGACGAGGTGCAGCTGCGCGCCAAGGAGATCCGCCGCGAGCTCGGCGACCCGAAGACCCTGCTGCTGGGCGTCGACCGCCTCGACTACACCAAGGGCATCCGGCACCGCATCAAGGCGTACGGGGAGCTCCTCGAGGACGGCCGCCTGTCCCCCAGCGACACGACGCTCGTCCAGGTCGCCTCCCCCAGCCGCGAGAACGTGGGCGCCTACGCGCAGCTGCGCGACGAGGTCGAGCTGCTGGTCGGGCGGATCAACGGCGACTACGGGCAGGTCGGGCACGCGCCTGTGCAGTACCTGCACCAGTCGTTCCCCATGGAGGAGATGGCCGCGCTGTACCTCGCGGCCGACGTCATGCTCGTCACCGCGCTGCGCGACGGCATGAACCTGGTCGCCAAGGAGTACGTCGCGGCACGGTCGGACGACCGTGGCGCGCTGGTGCTGAGCGAGTTCACGGGCGCCGCCGACGAGCTCACCGGCGCGATCCTCGTGAACCCGCACGACATCGACGGCATGAAGGACGCCATCACGTACGCCGCGCACCTCGACCCGCGCGAGGCCCGCAAGCGCATGCGCCGCCTGCGCCGCCGCGTGCTCGGGCACGACGTCAACGCCTGGTCGCAGGAGTTCCTCGCGGTCCTCACCGCGGTCCCCCAGCGGAGCACGCATGTCTGAGTCCCCGCAGCATCCTGAGCACCCACGTCCGGCTCCTCGGTCGGTGCGTGCCGCCACCTCCGCGTCGGGGTCCGTGTCGGCGTCGGCGGTCGACGTGCGGTCGACGCTCGAAGGGCTCGCGCACGACGGGACCGCGCGGCCGCTGCTCGTCGCGCTGGACTTCGACGGCACTCTCGCGCCGCTGCAGGACGACCCGTCGCTCTCGCGGATGCTGCCCGACGCCGTCGCGCCCTTGCGCACGCTCGTCGAGGCGCCCGGCGTGTCGCTCGCGCTCGTGTCCGGGCGTGCGCTGCACGACCTCCACGCGCTCGCCGAGGTCCCGGTCGGGACGTACCTGATCGGGTCGCACGGCGCCGAACGGGCGCGCGTGATGCGCCACGGTCTGGACCGCGACGTCGTGCAGCTCACCGACGAGCAGGCGGACCGCCTCGCGACTCTCGGCGCGCGCGCCGCCGAGATCGCGCGCGGACGCGACGGGGTCTGGGTCGAGTCCAAGCCCACCGCCGTCGTCGTGCACACCCGCCTGGCCGAGCACGACGACGCGCGGGACGCCGAGTCGAAAGCTCTGGCACTCGGCGAGGAGCTCGGCTCTGGCGTGCTGCACGGGAAGGACGTCGTCGAGATCTCGGTGCTGCGTGCCAGCAAGGGCGAGGCGCTGCGCGCGCTGCGCGACGAGCTCGGCGCGCGAGTCGTCGTCTACGCGGGCGACGACGTGACCGACGAGCACGCGTTCGCGGCGCTCACCGAGCACGACGTCACCATCAAGGTCGGCGCAGGCGACACCGTTGCGCGCCTGCGCGCCGCCGACCCGCACGAGTTGGTCGACGCGCTCGTCGCCCTCGCCGCCGCTCTCCCCACCTGATGCCGGCCCGCCCTCCAGACCTGCCGGCCCGACCCCGGCCGGGACACCCCACCCGCACCACCTGCGCGAGTCCACCCGAGATGGGTCTGCCTGCCTGAGCCCGACTGCCGAGCCGGGCGACCGCGCACGGGAGCGCCCACCGCCCGCTCCAGACCGGCCGCCGCGCGGCCTACGGCGGCCGTTCGGCCCGCGACGGGTGCCATCATCGGCGCATGCCCGTCGAAGTCGAGCTGGTCGAGCTGGTCGAGCCCGAGCCGACCCCACCGACGGCCGGCGCCTCGGCTGCGAGGCCACGCCGCGCCGGGTGGTGGCTCGCGCTGGGTGCGGCGCTGCTCGTCGGGGTGCTCGTCGTCACCCAGCACGTCATGGATGAGCGGCGCCTGGCGCACGAGGCGCGGTTCGACCACGTGCCGGGCGTGCTGCGACCCCTCGATGCCATGCCCGTCGTCGCGACCGGCGACGTCCCCGAGCCGTGGCAGCTGGTGCCCGCCGGACCTGTGGTCATCGGATCGAGCGGCGACACGAGGACCGCGACGGTCGTCGGCTACGACCGCGCGACGGGACAGCGCGTGTGGTCGGCGGACGTCGCACTCCTCGACGGCTCCGGCCGCCCCGGGCAGGACCTCTCTCTCCCGGCAGACGTCCGGTGCGAACCCCTCGGCACACCTGGGACGAAGCGGTGGAGCGACCAGGTGGCGTGCACCGTCGGCGCGAGCGGCCAGGTGATCCCACCCGAGCCCGAGCGCCTCGTGGTCCTGCGCACCTCGGACGGCAGCGTCGTCGCCGAGCGCACCCTGCGCGCGGAGGCGTGGACCACGCTCGGCGACCTCGTCGTCGAGGCGTCCGCACGCCGCGACGACGACGGTGCGGAGACCTGGACCGTCGCCGCCACCACCGCGACCGGCGAGCCTGCTTGGGAGTGGACAGCGGCCGAGCCGATCGCGCGCGACGGGCTGACGTACACGGGCTCGCTCACCGCGAGCTCGGACGGACCGCTCCTGTCGGTGCAGGGCCACTGGTGGCGCCTCGACGACGCAGGACGGCTGACGCAGGAAGGCAGCGGACCCGGCGACTACCAGCGTTCGCCGGGGCGCGGCACCGCCCTGCTCGACCTCCCGTTGGTCGAGGTCGACGACGGCAGCTTCGTCCCGGCCGGACGGGTGGTCCTCGAGCACGCCACCGGCTCGGTGGAGTTCCCGGGCAGGGAGCTGCACCTCACGGTCGACGACGGCAGCGCGCCCGAGCTCATGTGGTTCACCACGGGGCCCGACGACGAGACGCTCGAGGCCCGTTCCACGACGACCGGCGAGGTGGTGTGGAGCCAGGACCTGACGGTGAGCGCGGGCCTGGCTCTCGGCGGGCGGCTGTACGTGTGCGCGGACGGCTCACTCGACGCGATCGACGCGGACGACGGCCGCACGCTGTGGCACGTCGACCGCAGCACCGAGACGGCGTGGTGCTCGCTCGCGACCGACGGTCGGGTGGTGATCGCCGTCGAGGACGGCCGGGCCCTGCGCGCGCACGACCTCGAGGACGGCACCGAACGCTGGGCGGGGACGCTCGACGACAGCGGGGCACCTGCAGGCCTCGACATCACGAGCACGACCCCAGGCGTCCTCGTCGCCGTCCGCAGCGACGAGGACGGCCCCCACGAGCGCGGCGCGTTCCTCGTCGCCCCGACCGGCGCCGCGGCCGCGCGTTGACGCCCACTGCGGTCGGACCGTCGCGCCCACTGCGGTCGGACCGTCGCGCCCGACGACGGTCAGGCGCGGGTGCGTCCTACCACGCGGTCCCGCCAGGGCGCCTGGGACCTCCCGGTGAGACAGATCACCCGCGTGTGGCAGGATGACCCACAGACCGGCGCGGGTCCTCCCGCCCGGTCTGTGTCAGTGAAGACACTGAACACCCTCCACAACGGATCGTCCGGCACGTACCTGCCGGTGAAGGGATTGGTAGCGCCATGGCTACTGTCACGTTCGACCACGCCACCCGGGTCTACCCGGGCACGGAGCGTCCCGCGGTGGACGCCCTCAACCTCCACATCGAGGACGGCGAGTTCCTCGTCCTCGTCGGCCCGTCGGGCTGTGGCAAGTCGACCTCGCTGCGCATGCTCGCCGGCCTCGAGGACGTCAACGCCGGCCGCATCCTCATCGGTGACCGCGACGTCACGGACGTCCAGCCGAAGGACCGCGACATCGCGATGGTCTTCCAGAACTACGCGCTGTACCCGCACATGACGGTGGCCGACAACATGGGCTTCGCGCTCAAGATCGCCGGCACGCCGAAGGCGGAGATCCGCCAGCGCGTCGAGGAGGCCGCCAAGATCCTCGACCTGACCGAGTACCTGGACCGCAAGCCGAAGGCCCTCTCGGGTGGTCAGCGTCAGCGTGTCGCCATGGGTCGCGCGATCGTGCGTCAGCCGCAGGTGTTCCTCATGGACGAGCCCCTGTCGAACCTCGACGCGAAGCTCCGCGTGCAGACGCGTACGCAGATCGCCTCGCTCCAGCGCCGTCTCGGCGTCACCACGGTCTACGTCACGCACGACCAGACCGAGGCCCTCACGATGGGTGACCGCATCGCGGTCCTCAAGGACGGCCTCCTGCAGCAGGTCGGCACGCCGCGCGAGATGTACGACACGCCCGCCAACGTCTTCGTCGCCGGCTTCATCGGCTCGCCGGCCATGAACATCGGCACGTTCCCGGTGCTCGACGGCCACGCGTCGCTCGGCCGCTCGCGCGTGCCGCTGACGCGTGAGGTCATCAGCAGCCTCACCGAGGACGACAAGAACCACATCACGCTCGGCTTCCGCCCCGAGTCGGTCGACGTCGTGCCCGCCGGCACGCCGGACGCCGTCCCGGTCATCGTGAACATCGTCGAGGAGCTCGGCTCGGACGCGTTCGTCTACGGCTCGCTCACCAACGAGTTCGGTGGCGCCAGCCAGGTGCACTCGGGCGCCGGCGACGCGCAGGTCATCGTGCGCGTCGACCCGCGTCAGGTGCCCGCCAAGGGTGAGACCGTCGCGATCAAGATCCGTCCCGGCGAGCAGCACCTGTTCCACGCCGGCTCGGGCGAGCGCCTCGCCTGATCCCCCTGCACCACGCGGAGGGGCGGTGGTGGCCTGCGGGCCGCTGCCGCCCCTTCGGCATTCACCCCTTCAGCATTCGCCCCCGGCTTTCACCCCGTCCCGCGGACCGGACGGCACCCTTCACGGGTTCTGCGCGCCACGTCCGCTGCTCCGACGAACGGACCGTCGGACCTCGCTGGCAGGATTGACCCATGAGCCCCACCCGGCAGCGCCTGCAGATCACGGCGGCCACGCCCGACCCGGCGCTGCTCGACCTGCCGTGGCACATCCCGCTCGAGGAGTGGCCGGCCGAGACGCTGGCCGCGCTCCCTCGCGGCATCTCCCGGCACATCGTGCGGTTCGCGCGACTGTCGGGTCGCGTCATCGCCATCAAGGAGATCGGCGAGACGGTCGCGTACCGCGAGTACGAGCTGCTGCGCCAGCTGCGCCGCCTGGACGTGCCGTCGGTCGAGCCGGTCGGCGTCATCACGGGTCGGCGTTCGCCCGAGGGTGAGCCGCTCGAGGCGGTGCTCATCACGAAGCATCTGCAGTTCTCGCTGCCGTACCGCTCCCTGTTCAGCCAGTCGCTGCGCCCGGACACCGCCACGCGGCTCATCGACGCGCTCGCCGTGCTGCTCGTCCGGCTGCACCTCGCGGGCTTCTACTGGGGCGACGTGTCGCTGTCGAACACCCTGTTCCGACGAGACGCGGAGACCTTCGCCGCGTACCTCGTCGACGCCGAGACGGGCGACCTGCACGAGCAGCTGACCGAGGGTCAGCGCGCGTACGACCTCGAGGTCGCCCGCGTCAACATCATCGGCGAGCTCATGGACCTGCAGGCCGGCGAGTTCCTCGAGGAGGACGTCGACGCGGTCGCGATCGGCAACGCGCTCGCGGAGCGGTACCGCGAGCTGTGGCGCGCCCTGACCGAGGTCGAGTCGTTCGGCTACGGCGAGCGGTGGCGTGTGCAGGCGCGCATCGACCGGCTCAACGACCTGGGCTTCGACGTGGGCGAGCTCGACATCACGAGCGACCTCGACGGCACCACGGTGCGCATCCAGCCGAAGGTCGTCGAGTCCGGCCACCACTCGCGGCGGCTCATGCGCCTGACCGGTCTGGACGTCGGCGAGAACCAGGCGCGGCGGCTCCTCAACGACCTCGACGAGTACCGGGCAGCGACCGACCGTCAGGCCGAGGACGAGTCGTTCGTCGCGCACGACTGGCTCACCGAGGTCTTCGAGCCCGCGGTCCGCAAGGTCCCGCGAGAGATGCGCGGCAAGCTCGAGCCCGCGCAGATCTTCCACGAGCTGCTCGACCACCGGTGGTACCTCTCGCAGCAGCAGCACCGCGACGTGCCGCTCAACGAGGTCGCGAAGAGCTACGTGAAGCACATCCTGCCGAACCGGCCCGACGAGCAGTCGATCCTCGGCATCCAGCCGGGCGACCTGAGGGACAGCACGGACACGATCCCGACGATCGACGACGACCAGCTCATCGGCTGACGGCACCTCCCCCGCCCGTTCCGGTGGGCGGCGGGTCGGGCTGGCGCTGGTCGGCGGCGGCCGGTTCGCGCACGGCCGGTCGGCAGATGCTGGTGAGCATGCACCTGGTCGGTTCGGTCAGCCCGCGGCCGGGCGGCAGTCACGGGTCAGCCTGCGGCGGGTCGGGAGTGACTAGTCGGTCTGCGGCTGGTGGGTCAGCGGGCGGTCGAGTGCGGCGCGCGCGGCGGCGACGACACGCTCGTCGGTCGTCGTCCAGCCCGCGTCCGCCCCACCACCCGGTCCGCCGTCGCCCGCCACCGCGCGCGAGGCCGACAGGTGCACCGCGGCGACGCCCGTCTCGACGATCGCGGGGATGTCCGCGACGCGCACACCGCCGCCCGCCATGACCTGCACGCGACCACCCACGTGCGCGACCGTCGTCCGGATCCGCGCGAGGCCGTCGCCCGCTCGGGCCGCACCCCCCGAGGTGAGCACGCGCGTGACCCCGTGCCGAGCCAGGACCTCCAGCGCCGCAGACAACGCCGGCGACGAGGGCGCGAGCACGTCGAACGCGCGGTGGAAGGTCACCTCGACGCCGTCGGCCGCGGCCACGAGTCGTTCGAGGACGCCCTCGTCGACCCGGCCGTCGGCGGTGAGCGCGCCGACGACGACACCGGACGCCCCCGCGCGCACAGCGGCGCGGACCTCCCGGACCTGCACGGCGACCTCGTCGGGCGCGTAGACGAATCCGCCCGGGCGCGGGCGGACGAGCACGTGCACGCCGGTCCCGGGCACCGCCTCGACGACCGCCTCGAGCAGCCCGACGCCGGGCGTCACCCCACCGGTCGCGGCCAGCGCGGTGCACAGCTCGAGCCGCTGCGCGCCGGCGCGGACCGCCGCGACCGCCCCGCTCACGTCCTGCACCGCGATCTCGAGGATCGTCGGCGCCGCCTCGGTCACCGCGTCGGCGGCCGGGTCAGGCACGGTGGCGAGCGACCTCGTACAGGGCGATGCCCGCGGCGACGCCCGCGTTGAGCGACTCGACCTCGGACGAGATCGGGATGGACGCGATCGCGTCGCACTGCTCGCGCACGAGCCGCGACAGGCCCTTGCCCTCGGACCCGACGACGACGACGAGCGGGTCACCGGCGTAGGGCAGGTCGGCGACGGCGACGTCCCCGCCACCGTCGAGCCCGACGACGAACACGCCGGCCTTCTTCCACTCCTGCAGGGTCCGCGCGAGGTTGGTGACCCGCGCGACGGGCACGCGTGCGGCGGCACCGGCGGACACCTTCCACGCAGCCGCTGTGACGCCGGCCGCACGACGCTCGGGCACGATCACGCCGTGCGCACCGAACGCACCGGCCGAGCGCAGCACGGCGCCGAGGTTGCGCGGGTCGGTCACGCCGTCGAGCGCGACGGCCAGCACGGGCACGCCCGCGCGCGCCGCGATGTCGAGCAGGTCCTCGTCCTCGGCATACGCGTACGGCGGGACCTGGATCGCGACGCCCTGGTGCACCGAGCCGTCGGTGAGCCGGTCGAGCTCGGTGCGGGACACCTCGAGCAGCGGGTAGCCCGCGTCGGCGGCGGTCGAGACGATCTCGCGCGTGCGGTCGTCGGCCTCGAGCTTGGCGGCCAGGTACAGGGTCGTGACGGGCACACCCGTGCGCATCGCCTCGAGGACGGAGTTGCGCCCCGAGACGATCTCGTGGGTCGACGACTTGCGTCCGCCCTTGCTGCCGGCGGCGGACCGCGACGCGGACGCGGCAGGTCGGCCGGAGGCGCCCCGGGCTCCCGCCACGCGACGCTCGGCCGCGACCTTCTTCTTGTGGGCCGTGTGGTACGGACGGTCCTCGGCCTTGGGCGTGGGGCCCTTGCCCTCGAGCGCCTTGCGGCTGTGACCGCCGGTGCCGACGGTCGCGCCCTTCTTGCCGCCCTTGCGCGTCGCGCCGCGACGCGAGCTGTTGCCGGCCATCAGTCCTCCGATCGGGGTGCGAGCGTCCAACGGGCGCCCGCAGGTGAGTCCTCGACCACGACACCGGCGGTGGTCAGCCGGTCGCGGATCGCGTCAGCGGTCGCGAAGTCACGCGCGGCACGCGCTGCGGCGCGCGCCTCGAGCTGGGCCTCGACGAGCTCGTCGAGCGCCCTCGCGTACCGCTCGTCGGTGCCGTCGGCGCGCCACTGCGGCGAGCCCGGGTCGAGACCGAGGACGTCGAGCATCGCACGGAGCGTGACGAGCGCGTCACGCGCCGCGGGCAGGTCACCCGCCGCGAGGGCGGTGTTGCCGGAGCGCAGGGTCTCGTGCACGACCGCGAGCGCGGCGGGCACGTTGAGGTCGTCGTCCATCGCCGCGACGAACTCGTCGGGCAGCGGCGCGGCCGCGACGGCGTCGTCGGGCACGTCGCCCGTGCGCTCGACCGCGCGCTCCACGAAGCCCGCGAGCCGGTCCCACGTGGCCTCGGCCTCGCGGAGCGTGTCGTCGGTCCACTCGAGCATCGAGCGGTACTGCACGGCGGTGAGCGCCCACCGCAGCACCACGGGCCGCACGTCGCGCAGCACGACGTCCACGAGCAGCCCGTTGCCGAGCGACTTGCTCATCTTCGCGCCGCCCTGCGTGACCCAGCCGTTGTGCAGCCAGTACCGCGCGAACTCCTGCCCGGCGGCGCGGGACTGCGCGAGCTCGTTCTCGTGGTGCGGGAAGCGCAGGTCGAGCCCGCCGCCGTGGATGTCGAACTCGGGGCCGAGGTAGCGCGCCGCCATCGCCGAGCACTCGAGGTGCCAGCCGGGGCGCCCCCGGCCGAACGGCGTGTCCCAGGACGCGGTCTCGGGCTCGCCCGGCTTGGGCGCCTTCCACAGCGCGAAGTCGTGCACGTCGCGCTTGGCGCCGCCCGCGGGGGCGTCGTCGGGCGCGGGGACCATGTCGTCGACGGGCTGGCGCGTCAGCGCGCCGTAGTCGCGGAACGACCGCACGTCGAAGTACACGTCGCCAGGCGCCGCCTGGTAGGCGTGCCCCTTCTCGACGAGCGTGCGCATGAGGTCGACCATCGCCGGGACGTGGCCGGTGGCGCGTGGCTCGTAGGTGGGCGGCAGGACCCCGAGCGCGTCGTACGCGGCGGTGAACGCGCGCTCGTTCGTCATCGCCCAGGCCCACCACTCGACGCCCGCCTCGGCGGACTTCGCGAGGATCTTGTCGTCGATGTCGGTCACGTTGCGCACCAGCGTGACGCGCACGCCCTGCCGGCGCAGCCAGCGCACGAGCACGTCGAACGCGACGCCGGACCGGACGTGCCCGACGTGGGGCGGCGCCTGCACGGTCGCACCGCACAGGTAGATGCCGACCTCGCCGGCGACCCGGGGGACGAAGTCGCGCACCGTGCGGGTGGCGGTGTCGTACAGGCGAAGACTCACGCGGGCAAGGCTACCGGCGCGACGCTCGTCGGACGTCCGGGCGCGGCGCGACGGCTCAGCCGAACGTGCGCCCCTCGCCCCGGTACGTCGGGACCGTCGCCTCGACGGCCTCGCCGCGCACGAGGTGCACGTCGGCGAACCGCTCCATGACCTCGCCGGACTTCGCGTGCCGGAACCACACGCGGTCGCCGACGCGCAGGTCCGCGCGTCCCCGCACCCGCAGCGGGGTCTGGACCTCACCCGCACCCTCGCGCGGCGTGAGCGTGAGCCCGCCGGGCCACACGGGCCGCGGCTGGCGTGACGCGGTCGGTGGCCCCGAGGCGATGTAGCCGCCGCCGAACGCCGTGGCGTACCCCGACGCGGGGATGCGCACGACGTCCAGGCCGAAGAACGCGGCCGGGCGTGGCTCGAACGAGCGGTACTGGTCGAACAGCGTCGGGACGAACAGCCCCGAGCCCGCGGTGACCTCGGTGACCGTCGGGTCGGAGACCGACGACTCGACCGAGCCCGAGCCGCCGGAGTTCACGAGCGTCAGCCGGTGGCCGACGGCCTCGCTGACCGCCTCGACGACGAGCCCACGACGGCGCGCGAGATCCCGGACCGACAGCCGCTTCACGGCACGCACGGCAGCGCTCGAGTCGGGCATGCCCGCGACCTGCGCCTCGTAGAACATGACGCCCCGCACCTCGAGGCCGTCACGGTGCGCGATCGCCTCCGCGAGCGCCTGCGCCTCGGCGGGCGTGTGCACGGGCGAGCGACGCACGCCGAGGTGCGCGCGCAGCGGTCCGACGCCCACGCGCAGCGACGCGTCGACGTCGAGGCAGACCTGCAGGGTCCGGCCGTGCGCGGCCGCGGCCTTCGCCGCGAGGTCCGCCTGCGCGACGTCGTCGACCATGAGCGTCACCGCGGCCGCGGCGACGGGGTCGGCGGCGAGCTCGTCGAGCCCGACCGTGTCGACCGACGGGTATCCGACGAGCACGTCGGCCACACCGTGCCGTGCGAGCCACACGGCCTCGCGCACCGAATACGCCATGACGCCCGCGAACCCGGGCGTCGCGAGGACCGTCTCGAGCACCGCGCGCACGCGCACGGACTTGCTCGCGACGCGCACCGGAGTGCCGACGGCGCGCGCGACGAGGTCCGCCGCGTTGGCCTCGAGGGCGTCCAGGTCGACCACGGCGAGCGGCGCGGGCAGGTGCCCGGTCGCGGCGTCGAGCCGGTCTCCGATCGTCACGCGATCACCTCTCTCTCACGGCGGGCCGCCTCGGCGTCGTCGTGCACCGCGAACCGCCCGGACAGCGTCGTGATGACGAGCACGAGCGCGATCGGGATGAGGAACCCGACGCGCAGCGACGAGAACCCGCTCACCACGCCGACGAGCACCGCGCCCAGCAAGGTGCCGCCGTAGTTGAAGACGTTGAGCCGCGCGACGACCGCGTCGGCGTTGTCGGGGTCGAGCGCGCCCGCGGCCGCGAAGCACAGCGGCGCCCCGAGCCCGAGCCCCGCACCAGCGAGTGCGAACCCGACCAGCGCGACACCGGCACCGGGGGCCGCGACCACGACGCCGAGACCGGCCGCGGCGACGAGCGACGCGGTCCGCACGACGCGCACGCGGCCCCACCGGCGCACGGCCGCGTCGCCGAACAGGCGCGGCACGAACGCGGTGACGAGGTAGGCCGCGAGCGTGAGCGGGCCGAGCCACGCGGCCGCGTCGAGCGTGCTGTCGACGTAGAGCGAGCCCCAGGTCTGCGCCGCGTTGTCGGCTGCGTAGAACGCGAGCAGCGCGACGCCCAGCACGAGCAGGGGTCCCCACGGGATCGGCGCGGCCGGGGCCGTGCCCGCGTGCTCGCCGTCCGCCGCGCGCCGCTCGTCGGACCCGACGGCACGCGCGTCCGTCCGCAGGCCGTCGCGCAGCTCGATCCACCCCGCACCGAGCGCGACGAGCACGCCGGGCAGGAACACGAGCATCACCGGGTCGTAGGGCAGCCACATCACGGTCGCGGAGCAGACGAGCGCCCCGACGATCGCGCCGGCGGACCACCCGGCGTGGAAGCTCGCCATGAGTGGGCGGCCCGCGGCGCGCTGCACCGCGACGCCCTGCATGTTGGTGCCCGCGTCGACCATGCCGAGCGCGATCCCGTACAGCGCGAACGCGCCCACGGCCGCGAGGAACACCGGCGCGAGCGCGACGAGAGGCAGGGTCACGGCGATGCCGAACAGGCCCGCGGCGAGCGCGACGCGGCTGCCGCCGGGGCGCCGCGAGAGCAGGTCGGCGAGCCCGGAGCCGGCCACCGCGGCGAGCAGGACGCCCAGCACGGCGTAGGTGAGCTGGTCCTCGCTGATGCCGTAGCGGTCCCGCACGACGGGCAGGCTCGCGAGGATCGTCGTCAGGACGTAGCCCTGGGCCGCGAAGGCCAGGGTCCCGGCGCGACGTGCGGGCAGGGCGCTCACGCCTCGCTGCTCGCGGCGCCGTGCGCGACCGTCCGGGTCACGAGGAACTCGCCGAAGCGGATCATCGACTCCCGGGCGGCGTCGTCGTCGCCGTCGACGAGCCAGGACAACGAGAGCCCGTCGACGAACGCGACGATCGCTCGCGCCAGCTCGGGCACCGGCTGCGCCCACTCGACGCCCGCGACCCGCGCGATCTCCTCGAGCACGGCCTCCGCGGCGGACCGCTGCCCGCGGTACTGCTCGAGCGCGACCTCACGCAGGTCGGCGTGCCGCAGCGAGGCGGTGGTCAGTTCGTACGACAGGAGCTGGGACCCGCGCGACGTGGAGATCGACTGCCAGAACGCGCCGACGACGGCCTGGACCACGTCCTCGGTGGACATGCCGTCGGGCAGCTCGGACAGGTCGGTGGGCGCGTTCTGCGCCGTGATCTTGTGCGCCATCGCGCGCATGAGCTCGGACTTGTCCTGGAAGCAGTAGTGCACCACCCCGAGGGAGACGCCCGCCTCGGCGGCGACCGCGCGCACGGTCGCTGCCTCGATCCCGTCCCTGCTCGCCACGGTGATGGCAGCCTCGATGAGCTGCTCGCGCCGCTCGGCCACCGGCATGCGGTCCCCTTCACATGGCACCGGTCAGGGCCCGGGCCCCCGCCCGCGACCAGTGCCGCCGCGACAACGATAGCCAAGCATGACCGCTGCGCTTGACTTGGACAAGTGTTCAGTCCCACCCTCGTCCCCATGACGAACGGGACAGACGCGACGCGCTGGGTGAACTGGGCGCGCACCGCTTCGTCATCCCCTGTCCGGTTCGACCGGCCGCGCGACGTGCCCGAGCTCGCTGCGAGCGTCGCCGCCGCCGCGGCGCAGGGCCTGACGGTGCGCGCGGTCGGCGCCGGCCACTCGTTCACGCCCGCGGCCGTGACCGACGGCGTGCAGCTCAGCCTCGACGCGATCGACACCCTCGAGGACGTGCACCGCCGCCCCGACGGCACCGCGCTCGTCACGGTGGGCGCAGGCATCCGCCTGGCCGCGCTCAACGGCGTGCTCGCCGCCCTCGGTCTCGCGCTGCGCAACCTGGGCGACATCGACCGGCAGTCGATCGCGGGCGCGATCTCGACGGGCACGCACGGCACGGGCGCGCGGCTCGGTGGCCTGGCGACGCAGGTCGTCGGCGCCCGCCTCGTCACCGCGGCCGGCGACGTCGTCGAGACCTCGCCGACCCAGGATCCCGAGCTGTTCGAGCTCGCGCGCCTCGGACTGGGCAGCGCTGGCGTGCTCGCGGCCGTCACGCTCGAGGCCGTCCCCGCGTTCCTGCTCGAGGCCGTCGAGGAGCCGTGGCCGCTCGACGCGGTGCTCGAGCAGCTCGACGGCCCGGACGGCCTCGTCGAGGGCAACGACCACTTCGAGTTCTACTGGTTCCCCCACACGCGCCGCGCGCTGACCAAGCGCAACAACCGGGTCGAGGCGGGCGCCGGCCTGAACCCCCTGCGGCGCTGGGTGGACGACGAGCTGCTGTCCAACACCGTGTTCGAGGCGACCAACCGCCTGGTCACCGCGGTTCCCCGGGTCACGCGCCGCGTCAACGCGATCGCCGCGCGCAGCCTGTCCGCCCGCAGCTACGTCGCGCGGTCGCCGGAGGTGTTCGCCTCGCCGCGGCGCGTGCGGTTCCGCGAGATGGAGTACGCCGTCCCGCGCGAGGCCCTGCTCGACGTGCTCGCGGAGATCGACCGGTGGATCGAGTCGTCGGGCGAGCGCCTGCCGTTCCCGGCCGAGATCCGGTTCGCGGCAGCCGACGACCTGTGGCTCTCGACCGCGCACGGCCGCGACACCGCGTACGTGGCCGTGCACCAGTACTGGCGGCTGCCGCACGAGCGCTACTTCGCCGCCGTCGAGCGGATCGTCGCCGAGCACGCCGGACGCCCGCACTGGGGCAAGCTGCACGGGCTCGAGGCGTCCCGCCTCGCCGAGCTGTACCCACGGTTCGCCGACGCGCAGCGCGTCCGCGCCCAGGCCGACCCGACGGGCGTGTTCGACAACGACTACCTCACGCGCGTCTTCGGCCCACGCCCCTGACACGTGTCACCCGTGAGGGTGATGAGAACCGTTTCAGCGCGCCCACCGCGGAACGGCCCTGGCCGTGCACGGCCCACGGGTGCACTCTGATCGGCGTGTCGCACACCAGCACCGCCGTCGTGGCGATCTCCTACGGCGGACCCGACTCCCTGCGCGTGATCGACGTGGACCCCGGCGAGCCGGGGCCCGGGGAGGTCCTCCTCGACGTCCGGGCCGCCGCCGTCAACCCGATCGACTGGAAGATGTACGCGGGCGGGCCGGGCGCGGACCCGCAACGCCTGCCCCTGCGACTGGGCATCGAGGTCGCCGGGGTCGTGACGGCTGTCGGCCCCAACGTGCGCTGGCTCGCGGTGGGCGACGAGGTCGTGGCGTGGCCGGTGCGCGGCGGGTACGCGCGCAGGCTCGTCGTCCCCGAGCAGGCGACCGTCCGCAAGCCCGCCGAGCTCGGCTGGCCGCAGGCCGCCGGTCTGCTGGTCGCCGGGACCACCGCCGTGCACACCCTGACCGCGACGCGCACCGGGCCGCAGGACGTGGTCCTCGTGCACGGCGGGTCCGGCTCGGTCGGCCGCATGGTGGTCCAGCTCGCCGAGCTCCGCGGCGCGCGCGTGATCGCGACCGCGTCGCCCGACACGCACGACGACCTGCGCACGCTGGGCGCCGTCCCCGTCGCGTACGGCGAGGGCCTGCTCGGGCGCGTCGAGGCCGCCGCGGCCGAGCTGGGCGCACCCGTGACGGTCGCGATCGACACGGTCGGCTCCGACGAGGCGCTCGACACCTCCGTCGCGCTGGTCACCGACCGCTCACGGATCGCGACGATCGCGGGCTTCCGGCGCGCGGGCGAGCTCGGCATCCAGGCGCTCGGTGGCGGCCCGGGGGCCGACCCGGGCACCGCGGTGCGCGACGCGGCCCGTGCGCAGCTCGTCGAGCTCGCGGGCGACGGGACGCTCGACGTCCACGTCGCGCGCACCTACCCGCTCGAGGACGTCGCGCAGGCCCACGCCGACAGCCGGACGGGCCACGCCCGCGGCAAGCTCGTCCTGCTGCCCTGAGCGCTCACCCCTCGGCCGGTGCCGGGCGCGCGGGAGTGGTGATCTGCGCCGCGAGCGCCTCGAGCTCGGCCAGCACGCGCTGCACGACGAGCCGCTCGGCCTTGTCCCGGCGCACCAACGCCTCGACGAGCCGTCCCGCGCGCACCCCGGCGAGCGGGAGGAGCCGCACGCGCGGGTCCGCCCCGAAGGTGTAGCGCGGCAGCAGCGAGATGCCGTGGCCGGCGCCGACCAGCGCGGCCGCCACGTGGAAGTCGTTGATCCGGTGCCGGACCCGCGGCTCGGCCCCGGCCCGCGCGCCGATCGCGGCGAGCACGTGGGCCACGGGGAACCCCGCACGCACCGCCACCCAGTCCTCGTCCACCAGGTCCCGCGGCTCGATGCCGTGCGCGTTGCTGTACTCGTCGTCGTGCTCGTTGCTGGGCCCGTCGCTGCGGCGAGCGGCGAGGGGGTGGTCGGGCGCGAGCGCGACGTCGAGCGGCTCACGCAGCAGGTGCCGCACCACCACCCCGCCGCCCCAGCCCGGAGACCCGTCGGGCCGGTGCGCCACGACGACGTCGATCTCGTCCGTCAGGGCGACGAACTGCGCCTGCGGGACGTCGTCGTCGGAGCACTCCACGCGCACGTCGGGCAGCGCGCGCACGCGCTCCAGGAGACCCGGGAGCAGCAGCTGCGCACCGCTCGCGAACGCGCTCACGCGCACGGTCCCGCCGGGTCGCTCACGAAGCCGGTCGACCGCGGCCCCGGCACGCTCGAGCGCGACCGCCACGTCCACCGCCGCCTCGCTGAGCGCCGTTCCCGCGGCGGTGAGGCGCACGCCGCGGCCCACGCGCTCGGTGAGCGGCACGCCCACGGCGCGCTCCAGCTGGTGCACCTGCTGCGAGACCGCCGAGGGCGTCAGGTGCAGCACGCGCGCCGCCGCGGTCACGCCGCCCTGCGTGCCCACCGCGCGCAGCGTCTGCAGGGCGCGTGCATCCATGCAACAACGCTACAACGTCCGTTCACGACAATGCGCTTGTCGTGAATGATCAGCCTGCCGCACGCTCGTGGCCATGACCGTGCGCGACCGTCTCCTCGCCGTCGTCGTCGCCGTGACCTGGGGCCTGAACTTCCCGGCGATCCACCTGACGCTCGAGCAGTTCCCGCCGTTCCTCGCGGTGGCCCTGCGCTTCTCGCTCCTCGCGGTCCCCACGCTCCTGCTCGTGCCGCGCCCGAGCGCGCCGTGGCGCTGGGTGCTGCTCTACGGCGCGGGCTTCGGCGTGCTGCAGTTCGTGTTCCTCTACTCGGCCATCGACTCCGGGATGCCGACGGGCCTGGCCTCGCTCGTCCTGCAGTCGTCGGCGCCGTTCACGGTGGTCCTCGCCGCCGCGCTGCTGCGCGAGCACGTGTCCGGGCGCCAGGCGCTCGGCGTGCTCGTCGCGGTCGTCGGGCTCGCGGGGATCGCCGTGCACCGGGCCGGGCTGAACGGTGGCGCGACGCTCGTCCCGGTGCTGCTCACGCTGTGCGGCGGCCTGGGCTGGGCGATGGGCAACCTCGGCAACCGGCGCGCGATGCAGGCCGCACCGGGTGAGCCGCTGCGCCTCATGCTGTGGATGTCGGTGATCCCGCCGCTCCCGCTGCTCGCGCTCTCGCTGACGCTCGAGGGCCCCGCGCGCATCCGCGCGTCGTTCACCGGCCTGGCCACGCCGACGGGCTGGACCGCGCTCGGCGCGCTCGCGTTCACCGTCCTGGTCGGGACGCTCGCGGGCTCGGGCCTGTGGACGTCGCTCATGTCCCGGTACCCCGCGGGCGTCGTCGCGCCGTTCTCGATGCTCGTGCCGGTGGTCGGCATCGGCTCGTCGTGGCTGATCCTGCGCGAGCGCACGTCGCTCGCGGAGCTCGGCTGGGGTGCGCTCGTGGTCGCGGGCGTCCTGCTGGGCAGCACCGCGCGGCGGCGGCCTCAGCCCGTCGTGCCGCTCGCGTCGGGCGCGGGGGTCACCGGCACGACGAGCGCCGTGGCGATCGCCGCCACGCCCTCGCCCCGCCCGGTCAGCCCGAGCCCGTCCGACGTCGTCGCCGAGATCGTCACCGGCCCACCGGCCGCCGACGAGAGCACGGCCTCGGCCTCGGCCCGCCGCTGACCCACGCGCGGCCGGTTCCCGACGACCTGCACCGCGACGTTCCCGATCTCGAAGCCCGCGGCCCGCACGCGCCGCGCCGCCTCGGCGAGCAGCGTCGCACCCGCGGCACCGGCCCACTGCGGCTCGGCAGTGCCGAAGTTGGAGCCCAGGTCGCCCAGGCCGGCCGCCGAGAGCAGGGCGTCGGCTGCGGCGTGCGCGGCGACGTCGGCGTCGGAGTGGCCCGCGAGCGGCCGCTCCCCGGGCCACGCGAGCCCCGCCAGGTGCAGCACCGCGTCGGGCGCGGGGTCCTCGTCGTACGCGTGCACGTCCACGCCGACGCCCGTGCGCGGCAGCGGGTACGCGGGCCTCGACGGGACGGGAGCCTCGTGCGTCATGCGTCCCCCAGGAGCTCGGCGACCCGCAGGTCGCGTGCGGTCGTGATCTTGGCGGCACGCTCGTCGCCGGCCACCACCCAGACGGCGTGGCCGAGCCGTTCGACGAGGCCGGCGTCGTCGGTCGCGGCGAGGGACTCGTCGTGCGCGTGCCGCGCGGCCTCGTCGTGCGCGCGCCGCAGCAGCCCCAGCGTGAAGCCCTGCGGCGTCTGCACCGCCCGTAGGTCCGCGCGCTCGACCGTCGCGCGCACCGGCTCGGCTCCCCCCGCGTCGGCCGGCCCGACGCGCTTGACCGTGTCCGTCACGGGAAGCCCCGGCACCACCGCCTCGTGCCCCGCCGCGACGGCGGCCACGACGCGCGCGACGAGCGCGGCGGGCGCGAACGGCCGCGCGGCGTCGTGCACCAGGACCGTCGTGCCGGCGTCGAGGTCCGCACCGAGTGCCGCGAGCCCGGCCGCGACCGACGCCTGCCGCGTCGCGCCGCCCGCGACCACACGCACACGAGGACCCGGGGACGGCGTCCCAGGGTCCTCGGTCGGTGTCGCGGCGAGCGCGACGACGAACGCGTCGAGGTGCTCCGCCGGTGCGGTCACCACGATCTCGTCGAGCAACGGTCCGTGCGCGCCGCTCGCGTCCAGGAGACGACGAGCGGCGTGCACGACGAGCGCCTCGCCCCGGAGAGGGACGAGAGCCTTCGGCAGCGCATGGCCGAGCCTGGACCCGCTGCCCGCAGCGGTCAGGACGGCGACGACGCTCACGCGCCGGCCGTCGTCAGGTCGGCCACATCCACCACCCGTACGCCACCACGACGCCGGGAGGCGTCAGGAGGCGAGAACCTCGTCGAGGATGGCCTCGGCCTTCTCCTCCTCGGTGTGCTCCGCGAGCGCGAGCTCCGAGACGAGGATCTGGCGAGCCTTGGCCAGCATGCGCTTCTCGCCCGCGGACAGGCCGCGGTCCGCATCACGCCGGGAGAGGTCGCGCACGACCTCGGCCACGCGGATCACGTCGCCCGAGGCGAGCTTCTCGAGGTTGGCCTTGTACCGGCGCGACCAGTTGGTGGGCTCTTCTGTGTACGGGGCGCGAAGCACCTCGAAGACGCGGTCGAGGCCCTCCTGGCCGACCACGTCACGAACACCCACCAGGTCGACGTTCTCCGCAGGGACCTCGATGGTCAGGTCGCCCTGGGCGACCTTGAGCTTGAGGTAGATCTTGTCCTCGCCGCGGATGGTCCGGGTCTTGATCTCTTCGATCAGCGCTGCACCGTGGTGCGGGTAGACAACAGTCTCCCCAACCGTGAAAGTCATCTGCAGGTGTCCCCTTTCGCAGGGGGCCTATCTTAGCACGCCAATCGGACGCGCCGACCGGCCGATGGTATCACTCGGACGCACGTCGTCGCAGGTCAGAGGCTTGCACGCGGGCGCACACGGGCGCGCGAGACCGCTCGGGGACGGACCTCGTGACCCGGGGACGTCACGCACACCCGCTCCGATCGTGTGGGCAGCCTCACGCCCGTGCGAGGGACGAACGTCCCTCGCACGCCCGCTCAGGAGCCTCTTGGCGCACGGCGACCGATAGGCTGGCCCCGCCCTCGACCACCCGCGCGCGCCTCGTCGCCGCGCGACGGCAGCAGGAGTCATCGTGACCTCGCACCGCCCCCGCCGCCTGCCCGTCCGGCTTCCCCTGCGTGCCAGCGGCGTCGCCGCCGCGCTCGTCGCGGGACTGCTGCTGGCCGGCTGCTCGGCGACCAACCCGATCGAGACCAGCAAGCCGTACGACGCGTCCGACGGCGTCGGCGTCACGCTGGGCGACGTCCGGGGCATCAACCTCATGATCCTGTCCGAGGGCGCCGGCAAGCCCGGCGTGCTGCACGGCGCGTTCACGAACGACGGCACCCAGGACGTCACGCTGACGATCGCGTTCGGCGCCGCAGGCGCCGCGGCGGACGCCGAGCCGAGCGACGACCCCGCGACGATCGACCTGCCCGCGGGCGAGACGGTCCTGCTCTCCGACGCCGAGGACGACAGCAAGCTGCAGGTGGTCACCGAGCGCGTCGGGGTCACCTCGACGCCGGTCGCACCCGGCAGCCTCGCCCCGATCAGCGTGAGCTCGGACGTCGCGGGCGGCGAGACCCTGCGGGTGCCCGTCCTCGACGGGACGCTGCCCGACTACGCGTCGCTGGTCCCGACCGCCGCGCCCGAGGGCTGAGCGTGCACGCACGCAGCGCGAACGCCCCGTCGCAACGTGAGCGACGGGGCGTTCGTCGTCCCCCGGGCAGGACGGCGCCGGGACGGTGCGCCGGACACGCGCCCGGACGGCACGGGTCCCGCGGGCGCGGTCAGCCGAAGCGGCCCGAGATGTAGTCCTCGGTGGCCTGCTCGCGCGGTGCGGAGAAGATCACCGAGGTGTCGTCGACCTCGACGAGCTTGCCGGGCTGGCCCTGGCCGGCGAGGTTGAAGAACGCGGTCCGGTCGGAGACCCGCGCCGCCTGCTGCATGTTGTGCGTGACGATCACGATCGTGTACTCGGCCTTGAGCTCGGCGATGAGGTCCTCGATCGCCAGCGTCGAGATCGGGTCCAACGCGGAGCACGGCTCGTCCATGAGCAGGACCTGCGGCTTGACGGCGATCGCCCGCGCGATGCACAGCCGCTGCTGCTGACCGCCCGAGAGCCCCGAGCCGGGCCGGTCGAGCCGGTCCTTGACCTCGTTCCACAGGTTGGCGCCGCGCAGCGAGGCCTCGACGAGGTCCTGTGCGTCGCCCTTGGAGATGCGCTTGTTGTTGAGGCGCACGCCCGCGAGCACGTTGTCGGCGATCGACATCGTCGGGAACGGGTTGGGCCGCTGGAAGACCATGCCGATCTGCCGGCGCACGGCCACGGGGTCGACGTCGGGCGCGTACAGGTCGACACCGTCGATCTCGACGTGCCCGTCGACGCGCGCGCCGGGGATGACCTCGTGCATGCGGTTGAGCGTGCGCAGGAAGGTCGACTTCCCGCAGCCGGACGGGCCGATGAAGGCGGTCACCGAGCGGGGCTCGACGGACATCGCCACGTCGGCCACGGCGCGGAACTCGCCGTAGTAGATGTTCAGGTCCTTGACGTCGATGCGCTGTGCCATGGGGGGGTCCTCAGCTGATGGTCTTGGGGGCGAAGAGTCGGGTGACGAGGCGCGCGACGAGGTTGAGCAGCATGACCAGGAGGATCAAGGTCAGTGCGGCGGCCCAGGCGCGGTCGTAGGTGATGGTCGCGATGCACGACATGTCGTCCGCGGAGCACGGGATCAGCCCCTGCTGGAACTGCCGGTACACGTACACCGGCAGCGTCATCATGCGACCCTCGAAGAGGTTGAAGTTGATCGAGTCGGCCACGCCGACCGTGATGAGCAGAGGCGCGGTCTCGCCGATGATGCGGGCGATCGCGATCATCACGCCCGTGACGATCCCGGCCACCGCGGTGCGCAGCACGACCTTGATCACGACGAGCCAGCGCGGCACCCCGAGCGCGAGCGCGGCCTCCCGCAGCTCGTTGGGCACGAGCCGCAGCATCTCCTCGCTCGACCGCACGACCACCGGGATCATCAGCACCGACAGCGCGACCGACCCGACGACACCCATGCGGATGCCGGGGCCCAGGATCACGGCGAACAGCGCGTACGCGAACAGGCCCGCGACGATCGACGGGATACCGGTCATGACGTCGACGAAGAACGTGACCGCGCGCGCGAGGTGGCCCCGGCCGTACTCGACCAGGTAGATCGCGGTGAGCAGGCCGATCGGGACGGAGATCAGCGTCGCGAAGAGCGTGATCTCGACCGTGCCGATGATCGCGTGGTAGATCCCGCCCGCGTCGATGCCGCCGTACACGCCGCGCATCGAGTGGGTCAGGAAGTACATGTCGAACCGCTCGATGCCGTGCGAGACCACGGTCCACGCGACCGACAGCAGCGGGAGCATCGCCAGTGCGAACGCGCCGGTGATGACCCAGCGCATGGCCCGGTCGGTGCGGCGGCGGCGCGGGTCGACCTGCCGGAGCAGGCTCGCGAGCTCCGAGGACGAGGCGGACGAGGAGGACGGCGTGGGAGCGTCCGTGGTGGTGGCCATCAGTTGGCTCCCGAGAAGTCCTTGCGCCGCGCGACGATCGCACGGGCCGACATGTTGACGACGAGGGTGATGACGAACAGCGCGAGGCCCGTCGCGATGAGGACCGACATGCCCTGGTCGCTCGCCTCGGGGAACTGCGCGGCGATGTTGGCGGCGATCGTCTGCTGCTGCCCGGCGACCAGGAGCAGCACGCTGTACAGGAAGCCCTGCGACAGGATCATCAGCACGGCCATCGTCTCGCCCAGCGCGCGGCCCAGACCGAGCATCGCGGCGGACACCACGCCCGAGCGGCCGAACGGCAGCACGGTCATGCGGATCATCTCCCAGCGGGTCGCACCGAGCGCGAGCGCCGCCTCCTCGTACAGCCGGGGCGTCTGCAGGAACACCTCGCGGCTGACCGCGGTGATGATCGGCAGGATCATGACCGCGAGCACCACGCCCACGGTGAGGATCACGCGCCCGGTGGGCGAGACCGTGCCGGAGAAGAACGGGATCCAGCCGAGCGTCGAGTTCAGCCAGCTCCACACCGGCTGCACGATCGGCGCCAGGACCATCGCGCCCCACAGCCCGTAGACCACGGACGGCACCGCGGCGAGCAGGTCGACCACGTAGCCGAGACCCGAGGCCAGGCGGCGCGGCGCGTAGTGCGAGATGAACAGCGCGATCGCGATCGCGACGGGCACCGCGAGCGCGAGCGCGAGCACGGCCGCCAGGACCGTGCCGAACACGAGCGGGCCGACGTAGTCGAGCAGCGACGACGAGTTCCGCATGAAGCTCACGGAGTCCACGAGCTCGGCGGACGTCGAGGTCAGCGCGGGCATCGCCTTCACGACGAGGAAGACCGCGACGGCGGCGAGGACCACGAGGATCAGGGCCCCGGCGCTCGTCGCGGTCCAGCGGAACACGCGGCTCGCGCCGCGCTCGACCGTGCGGGCCCGGCCTGCGGGGCGCAGGCGCGACGGCCGGCGTCGCGGTTCCGGGAGTCCGCCCGGCTCGGTCCCCGGCGGCGCGGGGCTGGTGGTGGCAGTCACGTCTGCTCCTTCGGGGAGGACTCGGGGGGGACGTCCCGCGGCGGGGCCGCGAGATCGTCGGTGGCCGGCCCGCGTCCCCCCCGGGACAGGCCGGCCACCGACGACAGGGGTCAGGCGCCGGTGATGGCCGCGACCGCGGCCTGCGCCTCTGCGGCGATGTCGCTCGGGAGCGGCGCGGAGCCCGCCGACTGCTGCGCGGCGGCCTGGCCCTCGTCGCTCACGATGTAGCCCAGGAAGCCCTGCACGAGCGCGGCCTCGTCGGCCGAGTCGTAGTCGAGGCACGCCACCGCGTAGGACACGAGGATCAGCGGGTAGGCACCCGCGGCGGTCGTCGTGCGGTCGACCTTCACGACGATGTCGTGCTCACCGCGCTCCTCGTCGCGCGGGGACGCGGCCAGGGCCGCGGCGGCAGCCTCGGCGGTCGGCGCGACGAACGCGTCGCCCACCTTGACGCTGACCTGGCCGAGCTCGGCCGGGACGGCCGACTCGTCGGCGTAGCCGATCGTGCCCTGCGCGGCCTGCACCGACTGGATCAGGCCCGACGTGCCGGTGCCCGACTCGCCGCCCTGGAGCGGCCAGTCGTCGGCCGCCTCGTCGGTCCACACGCCGCCCGCGGCCTTGTTGAGGAAGTCCGTGAAGTTCTTCGTCGTGCCCGAGCCGTCGGCGCGGTGCACGGGCGTGATCGCGAGCTTCGGCAGCGTCGCGTCGGGGTTGTCGGCGGCGATCGCCGCGTCGTCCCACGAGGTGATCTCGCCGCGGAAGATCTTGGCGATCGTCTCCGCCGAGAGGTTGAGCTCGGTCACGCCCTCGAGGTTGAAGGCGACCGCGATGGGGCTCACGTAGACGGGGATGTCGACGGCCTCGCAGCGCGCCTTGGCGGACTCGATCTCCTCGGGCTTGAGCGCCGAGTCCGAGCCGGCCCACGCCACGCCGCCGTCGATGAACTGCTGGCGACCGCCGGACGAGCCGACCGGGTCGTAGTTGATCGTCACGTCGGGGTTGCTCGACTGGAAGCCGGCGCGCCACGCGTCCATCGCCTTCTCCTGGGAGGAGGCGCCCGCGCCGTTGAGCTCGCCGGACAGCTCGCTGGCGGGAGCGTCGCTGGCGGGCGCGTCGCTCGCGCCGGCTCCGCCCGTGGCGGCAGCGATGGGGTCGTCCGATCCGCAGGCCGCAAGCGTGAGGGCGAGGGCGCCGGCGAGGGCGACCGCGCCGACGCGGCCGTGGAGGGAGAGCTTCACTGTGGGTCCGTCCTTCGATCCGATGCGCACCGGGATGTGCGCGCAACGGCAGGTTGGCCCTTCGACGTGACGCGCCCTGGGTCAGCGGGTGAACCCCGGGTGAACGCTGGCCGACGAACGCCTCAGGCGCTCGGGGTCGCGTCCTCGAGCTTGTAGCCCAGCCCACGCACCGTGACCAGGAGCGACGGGTTCGCGGGGTCGTCCTCGATCTTGGCGCGCACGCGCTTGACGTGGACGTCGAGCGTCTTGGTGTCCCCGACGTAGTCCGAGCCCCACACGCGGTCGATCAGCTGGCCGCGCGTCAGCACGCGACCCGCGTTGCGCAGCAGCAGCTCGAGCAGCTCGAACTCCTTGAGCGGGAACCCCACGAGCTCGCCGCGCACGCGCACCGTGTGCCGTTCGACGTCCATCACGACCGGCCCCGCAACGAGCAGGTCGTCGTCCTCGAGCTCGTCGGCGGGTTCGCCGGGGGCGGCCGACGACGAGCGCCGGCGCAGGACGGCGCGGATCCGCGCGACGAGCTCGCGCGACGAGTACGGCTTCGTGACGTAGTCGTCGGCGCCGAGCTCGAGGCCGACGACCTTGTCGATCTCGTCGTCCTTGGCCGTCAGCATGATCACCGGCACGTCGCTCGTCGTGCGCAGCTGCCGGCACACCTCGGTGCCCGAGAGCCCCGGCAGCATGAGGTCGAGCAGGACCAGGTCCGCGCCGCCCTCGTCGAACCGCGCGAGCGCGTCCGGGCCCGTCGCGGCCTCGACGACCTCGAACCCCTCGCGTCGCAGCACGTACGTCAGGGGGTCGCGGTAGGACTCCTCGTCCTCGACGACAAGGATGCGGGTCATGACGCACTCCGGTGCTGCACGTGCTCTCCCTGGTCGGGGTCGGTGTCGGGGTGGGCGCCCGGGTCGAGCGAAGTCTGGTCGGGCGAGGTCCGGTCGGGCGTGGTGTGGTCGAGCGTGGTCTGGTCGAGCCGGGTCACGCCGTGCTCGTCGGCCGGCCCCGCGGGACCCTCGTCGGGCGCTGCGGTGTCCGGACCCGGGACGCGCGGCAGGCGCATGGTGAACGTCGAGCCGCGTCCCGGCTGGGACCACACCGTGACCTCGCCGCCGTGGTCGCCCGCGACGTGCTTGACGATCGAGAGCCCCAGGCCCGTGCCGCCGGTGGCCCGCGAGCGCGCCGCGTCCACGCGGTAGAACCGCTCGAACACCCGCTCCTGCTCGGACGGGGAGATGCCGATGCCCTCGTCGACCACCGCGATCTCCACGACGTCGCCGTGCTCGCGCACCCCCACCCCCACGTGCGACGCCTCGCCCGAGTACGCGATCGCGTTGTCGACGAGGTTCCGCACGGCCGTGACCAGCAGGTCGTGGTTGCCGAAGAGCTGCACGCCCGTGTCGCCGCCGACGTCGAGGCGCACGTTCTTGGCGGCGGCGCCCGTGCGCGCGCGGTCGACGGCCTCGGCGACGACCGCGTCGACGTCGACGATCGCGAGCGGGCCCAGTGCACCCGCGACCTGCAGCCGCGAGAGCTCGATGATCTCGTGCACGAGCGCCGACAGGCGCTGCGCCTCGGCCTGCATGCGGCCCGCGAACCGCCGCACCGCCTCGGGGTCGTCGGCCGCGTCCTGCACGGTCTCCGCGAGCAGCGAGAGCGCGCCGACGGGCGTCTTGAGCTCGTGCGACACGTTGACGACGAAGTCCCGCCGCACGGCCTCGAGCCGGCGCGCCTGCGTCAGGTCCTCGGCCAGCACGACGAGGTGGCGCCCGCTGACCTGGGCGACGCGCACCTGCACCAGCAACGAGCCGCGGCCCACGGGTGCGCGGTCGAGCTCGAGCTCCTCGTCGCGGATCACGCCGTCGCGGCGCACCAAGGCGATCATGTCGCGGATCGCGGGCGGCGCGATCCGCCCACCGCGCACCAGCCCGAGGGCGTAGGCCGGGGCGCTCGCGCGCACCAGGTTGTCCTGCTCGTCCAGCACCACGGCGGCCGAGCGCAGCACGGCGAGCGTGCGCACCAGGCCGTCGTCGACCTCGGGCTCGGGCTGGGGCGGCGCGTGCTTCTGCGCGCGCTCGCTCCAGCGGAACGCGAGCGCCGAGGCGAGCCCGACGCCCACGCCGAGCAAGCCGGCCACGAGCGGCGCCAGGCCGTCAATACCGTCCACAGCGCCACCCTAGGGCGGCACGCGGTCGGCATCAGACCAGGCGGGCGCTCGGTGACCGGACGCTCGTCCAGCGTTCATCTGTCGTTCACGCGCTCGCGCGCGTGGCTGGTCGTTCAGCCGAACGCCTCGAGCAGCGTGCTGCGCTCCGCCTCGGTGAGGTTGGTGGCCACGAGCGTCAGGTTCAGGCCGTGGAACCGCTCCGCGACCCGGTCGAGGTTGCCCTCGTCGGTCACCGCGCACAGCAGCGACGTGCCGGGCGTCACCTGGTCACGGATCGTCCCGAGCTGGTCCTCGGTGATGCCCACGGCCTCGAGGCTCTTGCTCAGCGCGCCGAGCGCACCACCCGCGGCCGCGCCCAGCAGCGGCGCGAAGAACAGGGAGCCGAACAGCAGACCCCAGAACGCGCCCCAGCCCGTGCCGCGCCACTTGTCCTCGTGCCCGTGCACCACATCGGGCTTGGCCGCACCCTCGGGCCACCGCACGACCGCATGGTCGACGATCTTCACGAGCCCGTCCGACGATGCGCTCTGCAGCGCCGCGAGGGCCTTGCCGGCGCCGTCCGGGTCCTTGAAGCTCCAGGCGGTGAACGTCGTCATCGACCGCTCCTCTCTCGTCCCTGCCCCGCACCGTCTGAGGTCAACGCACCGCGCGCTCGACCTCGTCACCGTGCACCGTGAGCGCCCACAGCACGAGCGCGCCGAGCACGATGATCGCGAGCGACCACCAGGGCGTCACCGGCAGCCAGAAGAAGTTCCAGACGATCGCGGCCAGCATCGCCACGATCGCGACCACGCGCGCCCAGCCGGCCGCCGCGAACAGCGCGAACCCGGTGAACGTCAGCAGGATGCCCAGGAACAGGTGCACCCAGCCCCACGTCGAGATGTCGAGCACGTACGCGCCGTTCGCCGGGCTCCAGGCGAGCAGCTTGTCCTCGTCGAAGACGGCGATCAGACCCGTGATGAGGTTGAACAAGCCCACGCTGAGCAGCGCGAACGCGCCGAACCAGACCCAGCCGACCCACCCCGTGACCCTCTGCTCCATGGCAGTCCCCCGTTCGTCAGGGCCTCCCGGGAGGGCTCGTCGCACACCCGGGCGGACGCTCGAGGCCGAGCCTAGCCAGATGTCCGGTTCGTACATCTCATCCACAATGGGTGACGCGCGCAGGTCCGCCCGTGCGTGGTCGTCGCCCAGAAAGCCGCCGGGCGTTCACCCGGACGGTCCCGCTCGTTCACCTTCGCCTGCGACCGTGAGGGCGGCCACCCGGCCCACGGCCGTGGCCGCGCCTTGAGGGAAGGACTGACATGCGGGACATCTTCGACGCCGAGCTCACCCAGCTCGGTGAGGACCTCGTCGCCATGAGCCGACGCGTCGAGCGCGCCGTGACCGACGCAGGTGTGGCGCTGCTGACCGCCGACCTCGCGCTGGCCGAGTCGGTCATCGCCGACGACGTCGGCATCGACGCCATGGAGCGCGACCTCGACGAGCGTTCGATCCTGCTCCTCGCGCAGCAGCAGCCCGTCGCCACCGACCTGCGCATCGTCGTCTCCGCGCTGCGGATGAGCGCGACGCTCGAGCGCATGGGCGACCTCGCCCGGCACGTCGCCCAGGTGGCCCGCGGCCGCTACCCGAACCACGCCGTGCCCGACCCGCTCGCGGCCACGTTCGCGCAGATGCACGACGCCGCGGTGCGCGTCGCCCGCCGCACCACCACGCTGCTCGAGAACCGCGACATCGCGCTCGCCGAGAGCATCGAGGCCGACGACGACCTGCTCGACGGCCTGCACGAGGACACGTTCGCCGCCCTGCTCGGCGGCACCTGGACCGGCACCCCGCAGCAGACCGTCGACGTCACGCTCCTCGGCCGCTACTACGAGCGCTTCGGCGACCACGCGGTCTCCGTCGCCCGCCGCGTCACCTACCTCGTCACCGGCGCCGTCGCCGAAGACCTGAGCACCCCCGCCTGAGGCCGCGCCCTGAGCGGCGCGGCCTCAGGCTGATCCGCCGCTGGCGCCCCGATCGACCTCGGCACTCTCGCTCGACCTCGTGCATCCGGACTGCCGTGCTCGAGCGGGAGTGCCGATCTCGTCGGGGGCGGGCCGGCGGCGCGGGACCGGGTGTCGCCCGGTTGTCCACAGGAGGGTGCGCGGCGGCCCGGGTGCGCTCGCGGAGCGGCGATGCTGCGCGGCATGGGACGACGACCGGGGGCCAAGAGCCCCACGCCGACGACGCGGCTGCCGCTGGTGCACCTCGCCTCGGACCGACCGCGCGGGGTCGTCGCCGCCCACCTGCGCGCAGGCCGGTGGCAGAAGGTCGGCTACGGCACCTACCTGCCCGTGGACGCCACACCCGACCCGGCGGCTTTCGACGCACGGACCCTCGCGCTGGCCCGGGTGGCCGGCGTGGCACGTCGACTGCGCGCTCCCGTGGTGTTCTCCCACGTCAGCGCGGCACTGCTGTGGGGGCTTCCGCTGCTGCGGACACCCGCCCACGTGCATGTGATGCACCCCAGCAGGGCCAGTGCGCGCAGCGACGGCGCCATCGTCCGGCATACCGCGCGTCTCGACGACGACGACGTGCGCTCGGTCGCCGGTGTCCGGGTCACGAGCCTCGAGCGGACGCTGCTGGACTGCGCCGCGATGCTGGCACCCGTCGCCGGCCTCGTCGTCGCGGACGCCGCGCTCGCCGCGGGCGCCGATCCCGAGGACGTCGCCCGCCGTGCGCACGACGCGCACCGCGCGCGCCACGCGGTCAGGATGCGGGCCGTGGTGGCCTACGCAGATCCGGGCGCCGAGTCGCCGTACGAGACGGTGAGCAGGTTCGTCGTGCTGCGTGACGGGCTACCGCTGCCACAGACGCAGGTCCCCGTGCGAACCCACCTCGGCACCGTGTGGTCCGACTGGGGCTGGGCGGAGTTCGCGGTGCTCGCCGAGTACGACGGAGAGGGCAAGTACCGCGGTGCCGAGAGCGCCACGTTCATGGCGGAGAAGCGCCGCCATGACGCGCTTCAGGAGGCCGGTCAGCGCGTCGTGCGCGTGGTGTCCGCCGACCTGGGCGGGTCAGCTCTCTCCGCACGGATCCTGCCCCTGCTCCCCGCCTCGGTGCAGCGATCGGTGCGCCCCCCGCCCTGACCTCTTGAGCTGAACCCGCTCCCGGAACCGCCGCGCTCCGAACAGCGTGCCTCGCGCCAGCCGTGCCACAGCAGCCGTCCACACGCGCGCGACGCCAGGCAGGCAGGCAGTCTGGCGCGGGATCGGCAGCCTGGCGCGAGCGCGGCACTCCGGACGCACGAGCTCGCGCCGGGGTGCCGACCTCGCGCAGGAGTGCCGAACTCGTCGTGGCGGAAGGGCGAGGAGGGCGTGAGGGCGGGGACAGCGGAAGGGGCCACTCCTCGTGGAGCGGCCCCTTCCGGTGTGCTGGGGTCAGCGGCCCTGGTTGGCCACTGCGGCGATCGCGGCCTCGGCCGCGGACGCGTCGAGGTACGTGCCGCCCTTGACGGTGGGCTTGAAGCTCTCGTCGAGCTCGTACACCAGCGGGATGCCCGTCGGGATGTTGAGGCCCGAGATGGTGTCGTCGTCGATGTCGTCGAGGAACTTCACGAGCGCGCGGATCGAGTTGCCGTGCGCGGCGACCAGCACGGTCTTGCCCTCCTGGAGGTCCGGGACGATGCCCGACTCCCAGTACGGCATCTCGCGCTCGAGGACGTCCTTGAGGCACTCGGTCAGCACGACGGGCTCACCGGCGTAGCGCGGGTCGGTGTCCTGCGAGAACTCCGAGCCGGGCTCGATCGCGGGCGGCGGGACGTCGTAGGAGCGGCGCCAGAGCATGAACTGCTCCTCGCCGAACTCCTCGAGCGTCTGCTTCTTGTCCTTGCCCTGCAGCGCACCGTAGTGGCGCTCGTTCAGGCGCCACGAGCGCTTGACGGGGATCCAGTGACGGTCGGCCGCGTCGAGGGCCAGGTTTGCCGTGGTGATCGCACGGCGCAGGAGCGACGTGTGCACGACGTCGGGCAGGATGCCGGCGTCCTTCAGCAGCGCGCCGCCGCGCTTGGCCTCCTCGACGCCCTTCTCCGACAGGGGCACGTCGACCCAGCCGGTGAAGAGGTTCTTCGCGTTCCACTCGCTCTCGCCGTGACGGAGCAGCACCAGGGTGTAGGTCATGGGACCCATCCTGCCGCAGCGGCACCGGACCGTCGCAGGGACGTCCGTCCCCCGGGCACGCCACGCATCGCGGCTAGGAGCCAGTTGCGCTCGGCGTCGCGCGGGGTCAGGTGCCGCCGCGCTCGCGGGCGACCGCGTAGACCTTGAGCACCTGGTCCGCGGCGGACTCCCAGCCGAACCGCTCAGCAGAGCGCCGTGCGGCGCCGGCGAACGACGCGAGCCGCTCGCGGTCGCTCAGCACGTCCGCGAGCACGGTCGCCCAGCGCTTGGGGTCGTGCCCGCGGACCAGCACGCCGGAGACGCCGTCGTCGACGATGCTGCGCAGCCCGCCGACGGCCGCCGCCACCACGGGCACGCCCGCCGCCTGCGCCTCGGCCGCCACCAGCCCGAACGACTCCGAGCGTGAGGGCATCGCGACGAGGTCCGCCGCGTGGTACCAGGTCACGAGCGCGTCGCGCGAGGCGGGCGGGCGGATCACCAGCGAGTCGCCGACGCCCGTGATCTCCGCGAGCGCCTGGAGCTCGCGCACCGCGGTGGACCGGCCGGACGGCCCGCCGAGCACGACGAGCAGGGGCACCGGACGGCCGGTGGCGCGCAGGACGCCGAGCGCGTGGACCAGGACGTCGGGCGCCTTGAGCGGCTGCACGCGGCCCGCGAACAGCACGATGTCGCGGTCGGCGGGCAGCCCCAGCGCGGCACGGGCCGCCGCACGCTCGTCGTCGTCGACGGGCGCGAACCGGTCGAGGTCCACGCCCGGCTCGACGACGTGCACGCGAGACGGGTCCGCGCCGTACAGCTCGACGAGCTCAGTGGCCTCGGCGGGCGTCGAGGCGACCAGCGCGTCGGACTCCTGCACCACCTGCTCCTCGCCGAGCAGGCGCGCGGCCGGCTCGGGGTCGTCACCCGGGGCGAGCGACGCGTTCTTGACCTTCGCGAGCGTGTGCGCGGTGTGGACGAGCGGCACCTCCCACCGGTCGGCGGCGATGCGCCCGACCTGGCCGGAGAGCCAGTAGTGGGAGTGCACCACGTCGTACCAGCCGGGCCGGCGTGCGGCCTCCCAGCGCAGCACGCCCGCGGCCATGCCGCACAGCAGGCCGGGCAGGTCGTTCTTGTCGAGCCGCTCGAACGGGCCCGCGGGCACGTGGTGCACGAGCACGGGCGGGGTCACGCCCGGCGGCACCTCGGCCGCGGTGAGGATCTCGCGCACGCGCTCGCGGTCGTCGACACCGGTCAGCGGGGTCCCGTCGGCCTCGGCGCCCGGCAGCACGACCGTCTCGGGAAGCTCGGACGACGTCGCCCGCGTGAAGATCTCGACGCGTGCGCCACGCGCGGCCAGGGCGCGCGACAGCTCGAGCACGTACACGTTCATGCCGCCCGCGTCGCCCGTGCCGGGCTGGTCGAGCGGCGAGGTGTGCACGGACAGCATCGCGACGCGCGGCGCCTGCTCCACGTCTCCTCCAGCTCGACTCGGTCCGGCCGCCATTCTCACCCAGTCCGCGAGCGCTGCAGGGGCGAGCGCGTCACATCCCACCGACCGGACGCCGGACGGCAACATCACGATTCGGTCATAACCGGGATCATCTGCTCAAGTCGGGCGTCCCGCGTGCCGATGGGTGCGCCGCGCGCGCCGCCGTGCCGGTCAGGGGCGGGGCAGGACGCACGTCGGCGCGGGCAGCGCCAGGCGCGCCACGACCGGGTCGCGCGTCTCGTCGTCGCCCATGGCCGCACGGTCCAGCACGACGAGCTCGTCAGACCGCTCGAGCCCGGCGACCACCCAGCGCCCGACGACCGCGAAGTGCCGCGGCCACCGCCCGCCGAGCGCGAACGAGCGCCCGTCGGCGAGCAGCCCGTCGGCGCCGATGCGCCAGCGGGTGAGCACGTCCGCGACGCGCACCCCGACGAGCACGTCGACCCCGTCGACCACGACGTGGGAGGGCAGCGCACGCGCGTCGGGCGAGACCTCCGCGCCGACGACCGCCGGGACCGACTGCACGAGCGTGCCGGTCGCGCTCGCCGCGTCCCACGCCAGGACGTGCACCGCCACGTCGAGCTCACCCACGACGTACGCGAACCGCCCGTCGGGCGAGAAGCCCAGGTGCCGCGGCCCGGTGCCGGCCGGCAGCGTCGCGGCGACCCCGTCGGGACGCAGCCCGTCGTCGGTGCGGGAGTAACGGCGGATCTCGTCGGTGCCCAGGTCGACGACGAGCACGTGCGCACCGCCGGGCGCGACCGCCACGAAGTGCGCGTGGGGGCCGTCCTGCCGGTCGACGACGGGACCGCCGCCCGCATGGCCCAGGACCTGCCCGCCGGGGGCGAGCCCGGCGTCCGGCGTCAGGCCGATCACCGCGAGCGTGCCCGAGGAGTAGTTGGCGACCAGCAGGTCGGTGTCGTCGACGAGCAGGTGGCACGGGTCGTCGCCGCCCGACGGTCGCGACGCGCGCTCCACGAGCCCGTCGTCCAGGCCCTCGGAGCCGGGCGTGACCTCGAAGGCCGTGATCGTGCCGTCCGCGTGCTCGTTGCCCGCGTAGAGCACGCGCCCGTCGGCGCTCGTCGCGAGGAACGACGGCGACGGCGTCTCGACCACCTGCCGCGCGCCGCTCAGCGCGCCGGTCGCGTCGTCGAGGTCGACCGACCAGATGCCCTCGCCACGGCCGACGGGGGTGCCGGCGCCGGCCGACGGGTAGGTACCGATCCAGAGCTGGGTCACGGTGCCCGAGCCTACGGCGCGCGGAGGGCGTCCGCGCAGGTGGGACGACGAACGGCCGGGACCGCTCAGGCGCCGGCGGGAACCGGCGCACCCCCGCGCTCCGTGGGCGCCGCGCCCTCCGTGGGCTCTGCGGGCTCCGCATGGTCCGCGGGGTCCGCGAGCCAGTCCACGGGGTCGGCCAGGACCCGCCCGAGCTGGGCGAGCGCGGCACCGGTCATGGCGGGCAGGGGCGCGGCGAGCGCGACGTCCACGCGCGGCTCGGCCCAGGGCGCGGCGAGCACGCGGTCGCGCATCGCGACGAGCACGGGCTCCGTCAGCCAGCGCGCCAGCCGGGCGTAGGTCCCACCGAGCACCACGTCGGAGACGTCGATGACGTTCACGACGTTCGCGAGCGCGAGCCCCAGCGCCGCTCCGGCCGTCGCCAGCGCGCGCCCCGCGCGCGGTTCGCCGCGGTCGGCCGCCGCGACGAGCGCCTCGAGACCCTCGTCGGCGCTCAGCCCTGCGGCGCTCAGCAGCGCGTCCTGGCCCGCGACCTGCTCGAGCGTGCGGCCCTCGGCGACGACGATGTGGCCGACCTCGCCCGCCCACCCGTGCCGCCCGGCGAACAGCTCGCCGTCGAGCACGAGCGCGGCACCGACGCCGATCTCGCCCGAGACGTAGACGAAGCTCGGCCGGTCGCCGCCGGGCACGACGCGCGCCGCGGCCTCGGCGCGGGCGGCGAGGTCCGCCTCGTTGGCGAGCAGGGGCGGGTTCGCGGCGAGCGTCGGCGAGGCCTGCGCGAGGATGCGCGCGACGTCGACGTCGCGCCAGCCCAGGTTCGGGGCGAGCCGCAGGATCCCGGTGCTCCGGTCGACGAGGCCCGGCAGGGCGAGTGCGGTCCCGACGAGCCGCGGCCCGCCCGCGAGTGCCGCGACCGACTGCTCGACGAGCGTGCCCAGCATCGACAGGACCTCGTCGGGCGCGCTCCCCCGCAGGTCCGCGTGCGTGAGCCGCTCGTCGAGGACCGTGCCGGCCAGGTCGAGCGCGCGCACGCCGAGGTAGTCGACGTTGACCTCGGCGCCGATGGCCGCGAGCGTGCCCGTCGGGGCGGTGAGCGGGACCGCGGGGCGTCCGGCGCGCTGGGGCGCGGCGGGAGCGAGCTCGGCGAGCAGTCCGCCGGCGACGAGCTGGTCGACGAGCGCTGAGACGGTCGCCTTGGCCAGCCCGGTGGCGGCGGCGACGTCCGCGCGGGACCGTGGCGGTTGGTGCGCCGCACGCACCTCGAGCACGGTGCGGAGCACCAGACCGAGGTTGTGCTCCCGCAGGCTCGCCTGCCGCGCCGCCGTGGCTCTCATAGGGCTTGACCCTAGCGGCTGGACGGCATAAGTTCATCCGTACAACTAATCCCCGTCTCAACGTTGAGAGGTCTGAAGATGGTGCGCAAGCCCACCCCCGCTGACAAGTTCTCCTTCGGTCTCTGGACCGTCGGCTGGAACGCCCAGGACCCGTTCGGCGCCGCCACCCGGCCGTGGCTCGACCCGGTCGAGTCGGTCCACAAGCTCGCCGAGCTCGGCGCGTCGCACGTGACGTTCCACGACGACGACGTGGTCCCGTTCGGCTCGTCGGACGCCGAGCGCGAGAAGATCCTCGACCGCTTCAAGGGCGCTCTGGCCGAGACCGGCATCACGGTCGAGATGGTCACGACCAACACGTTCACGCACCCGGTCTTCAAGGACGGCGCGTTCACCTCGAACGACCGTCGCGTGCGCCGCTACGCGCTGCGCAAGATCCTGCGCAACGTCGACCTGGCCGCCTCGCTCGACGCGGACACGTTCGTCATGTGGGGCGGCCGCGAGGGCGCCGAGTACGACTCGGCCAAGGACCTCTACGCCGCGCACCAGGCCTACGCCGACGGCATCGACACCGTCGCCGCGTACATCAAGGAGAAGGGCTACAAGCTCCGCATCGCGCTCGAGCCCAAGCCCAACGAGCCCCGCGGCGACATCCTCCTGCCGACGATCGGCCACGCGCTCGGCCTCATCGCCAAGCTCGAGCACGGCGACATCGTCGGCCTCAACCCGGAGACGGGCCACGAGCAGATGGCCGGCCTGAACTACACCACCGGCCTCGCGCAGGCGCTGTGGGCCGACAAGCTGTTCCACATCGACCTCAACGGCCAGCGCGGCATCAAGTACGACCAGGACCTGGTGTTCGGCCACGGCGACCTGTTCTCCGCGTTCGCCACGGTCGACCTGCTCGAGAACGGCTTCCCGAGCGGCGGCCCGAAGTACACCGGCCCGGTGCACTTCGACTACAAGCCCTCGCGCACCGAGGACTTCGACGGCGTGTGGGAGTCGGCTCGCGCCAACATGGCCACCTACCTCCTGCTCAAGGAGCGCGCGATCGCGTTCCGCGAGGACCCCGAGGTCAAGGAGGCCCTCGAGGCCGCCGGTGTGTTCGAGCTCGCCAAGCCCACACTGAACGAGGGCGAGACGCTCGCGGACTTCCTCGCCGACCGCTCGGCGTTCGAGGACTTCGACGTCGACGGCGTGGCCAAGCACGGCTACGGCTTCGTGCGCCTCAACCAGCTCGCGCTCGAGCACGCGCTCGGCGCGCGCGGCTGACGCAGCACCGGACAGGGACGGAACAGGCATGGCGCTCGTCGCCGGGGTCGACTCCTCGACCCAGTCCTGCAAGGTCGTGGTCCGGGACGCCGCGACCGGAGCGCTCGTGCGCTCCGGTCGCGCGTCCCACCCCGACGGAACCGAGGTCGCTCCCGCGGCGTGGTGGGACGCACTGCAGTCCGCGATCGCTGACGCGGGCGGCCTCGACGACGTGGACGCGATCAGCGTCGGCGGGCAGCAGCACGGCATGGTCACCCTCGACGAGAACGGCGAGGTGGTCCGCGACGCGCTGCTGTGGAACGACACACGCTCGGCGCAGGCCGCGCTCGACCTGATCGACGAGCTCGGCGGCCCGCAGGCGTGGGCGGACGCGACGGGCTCCGTGCTCGTCGCCTCGCTCACGGTCACCAAGCTGCGCTGGCTGCGCGACGCGGAGCCGCAGAACGCGGCGAAGGTCGCGGCCGTCGCGCTCCCCCACGACTGGCTCACGTGGCGCCTCGCGGGGCACGGGCCGGGCACGGGAGGTCTCGACCAGCTCGTCACCGACCGTTCCGACGCGTCCGGCACGGGCTACTGGTCGCCCACGACGAACGACTACCGGCACGACCTGCTCGAGCTGGGCCTGGGCCACGACGCGGTGCTGCCGCGCGTGCTGGGCCCGAACGAGGCCGGACCGCGTTCGGCCGTCGGCGCACGCAAGCCGGTCCTCGGACCGGGTGCGGGCGACAACGCGGCCGCGGCGCTGGCCCTGGGCCTGCGCCCGGGCGACGTCGCGGTGTCGATCGGCACGTCGGGTGTGGTCTCGGCCGTCACCGGCTCGGCCACCACCGACGGCACCGGCATGGTGAACGGCTTCGCCGACGCGAGCGGGCACTTCCTGCCGCTCGCGTGCACGCTCAACGCGTCGCGCGTCCTGGACGCGACCGCGCGCATGCTCGGCGTGGACCACGCGGGCCTCTCGGAGCTCGCGCTGCAGGCTCCTTCGGGTGCCGACGGCCTGGTGCTCGTCCCCTACCTCGAGGGCGAGCGCACGCCGAACAAGCCCGACGCCACGGGCGCGCTGCACGGTCTGCGCCTGGCCAACACCACGCCCGCGCACCTCGCGCGGGCCGCGGTCGAGGGCATGCTGTGCGCCCTCGCCGACGGCGTCGACGCGCTGCGGGCGCAGGGCGTCGCCGTGGAGCGGCTGTTCCTCATCGGGGGCGGTGCGCGGTCCGAGGCCGTGCGGCGCATCGCGCCGAGCGTGCTCGGTCTCGACGTGCTGGTCCCGACTCCCGGTGAGTACGTCGCGGACGGTGCCGCGCGGCAGGCGGCGTGGGTGCTCTCGGGCGCCGACGAGCCGCCCGCCTGGAGCGCCGCCGGCTCGGCCGAGGTGTTCACGGCCGCACCCGACCCCCGGGTGCGTGAGCAGTACGCGGCGGTGCGTGACCTGACCGCCACCCGCCCGACGGACGTCTGAGGCACTCCGCAGCTCGGACGCCCCGCTCGGCGCGACGAAGGCCCGGTACCGCGAGGTACCGGGCCTTCGTCGTGTGCGGTGTCGTGCCGCGTGCGTCAGTGCGCCTTGTCGTACGCCTCGCGCACCTCGGCGCTGATGCGGCCACGCTCAGAGACCTCGAGCCCCTGACCCTTGGCCCACTCGCGGATCGCGTGCGCGTCGTTGTCGCTGCGGCGGCGGCGCGCGCCGGCGGGGCGAGCGGCGGACGTCGAACGGCCGCCGACCCGGCGTGCGTGGCCGACCCACGTCGCGAACGAGTCACGCAGCTGCGCCGCGCGCTCGGCCGTGAGGTCGATCTCGTACGTCACGCCGTCGAGCGCGAAGGTGACCGTCTCGTCCGCGGCGGCGCCGTCGACGTCGTCGATCAGCAGGACCTGAACCTTCTGAGCCATCCGGTGTTCTCCCGTAATTGTGTCGCACCGTCATTCTGTCGACAGTCAGCATCACACCGGGAAACAATTCACGTCAAATGGATGGGCGAGATTCCGTCGATGAATTCGTGGCGGCCCGCTCCGCTTCCTCACGATCCATCCGCGCGAGCGCCTGACGCTCGGTGCGGTCCGCGTTGACGATCGAACGCATCGCGAACCAGAACAGCAGCCCCACACCGATCGACGGAATGACCGCCGCGAGCACGCCCCCGATGCCGTTCATGCCTGCGGCTTCACGAGCGGGAACAGGATGGTGTCGCGGATCGACTGTCCGGTGAGCGCGATGAGAAGGCGGTCGATCCCCATTCCCATGCCGCCCGACGGCGGCATCGCGAACTCCATCGCCGTGAGGAAGTCCTCGTCGATGCGCATCGCCTCGTCGTCGCCGCGCGCCGCGAGCAGCGCCTGCGCCTCGAACCGCTGCCGCTGGATCACGGGGTCGACGAGCTCGGAGTACGCGGTCGCGAGCTCGAGGCCGCGCACGTACAGGTCCCACTTCTCGACGAGGCCCGGCTTGCTGCGGTGGTCGCGCGTGAGCGGCGAGGTCTCGACCGGGAAGTCGCGCACGAACGTCGGCGCGTGCAGGTGCGCCCCCACGTGGTGCTCCCACAGCTCCTCGACGAGCTTGCCGTGGTTGCGCTGGGCCGGGGCGAGCTCGATCTCGGCCTTCTCGAGCAGCCTGAGCAGCGTCTCGTCGTCCGTGTCGTGCGTGATCTCGACGCCCACCGCCTCGGACAGGGACTCGTACATCGTCAGGTGCGTCCAGTCGCCACCCAGCTCGTACTCGGTCCCGTCGGCGAGGACGGCCGTCGTCGTGCCGAGCGCCTCGAGCGCGGCGGTCTGCACCAGGTCCTGCGTGAGCGCCGCCATGGTGTCGTAGTCGCCGTAGGCCTCGTACGCCTCCAGCATCGCGAACTCCGGCGAGTGCGTGGCGTCCACACCCTCGTTGCGGAAGTTCCGGTTGATCTCGAAGACGCGCTCGACGCCACCGACCGCGGCACGCTTGAGGAACAGCTCCGGTGCGATCCTCAGGAACAGCTCCATGTCGAACGCATTCATGTGCGTCTCGAACTGACGCGCTGCCGCGCCCTCGGGGCGCACCTGGAGCATCGGGGTCTCGACCTCGAGGAATCCACGCCGTGCGAAGTTGTCGCGCAACGATCGCACGACGGCGGCGCGGGTCCGCACCATGTCGCGCGCCTTGGAGTTGACGATGAGATCCACATAACGCTGCCGCACGCGCGCCTCGTCGGACAGCTCGGCGCCCTCGTACAGGTTCGGCAGCGGACGAATGGCCTTGGCGGCCATCTGCCACGAGTCCGCGAACACCGACAGCTCGCCGCGCTTGGACTGGATCACGCGCCCGTGCACGAACACGTGGTCGCCCAGGTCGACGTCCGCCTTGAACGCCGCGAGGCGCTCCTCGCCGACCTCGGCGAGGCTCAGCATCGCCTGCAGCCGCGTGCCGGCGCCGTCCTGCAGCGTCGCGAAGCACAGCTTGCCCGTGTTGCGCAGGAACACGACGCGGCCGGCCACGCCGACCTCGTCGTCCGTCTCCTGTCCGGGCTCGAGCGCCGGGTACGCCGCGCGCACCTGCTCGATGGTGTGGGTCCGGGGCAGGGACACCGGGTAAGGCGCCGTGCCCTGCGCCAGCAGGCGCTCGCGCTTCTCGCGCCGGATGCGGATCTGCTCGGGCGTGTCGTCGGTGACGACCTCGGGCGCGTCGGCAGCGGGCGGCAGCGGGGTGTCGGTCACGGACCCATGGTAATCGGCGGGTCCGTCGCGACATTCACCCCAACGCGACCTGCACCCGCGACCGTTGTCACAGCGACAGTGGGATCGAGCAGCACGAGGAGACGACGTGGCCAGACCGTGGGAACAGCTGCTGGACCAGGTGGCGCGCGAACGCTACCCGCGCCTGGTCGCGCACGCCGCCCTCGTCGCGGGGTCGACGAGCGACGCACCCGACCTGGTGCAGGAGGCGCTCATCGCGACCTTCCGCGGCCGGGCACGGTTCACGACCGTCGAGCAGGCCGAGGCGTACGTGCGGCGCGCGATCGCGTCCCGCGCGATCGACGAGGTCCGCCGCCGCAAGCGCGAACGCCTCGTCGCGCTGCGCGCCGCAGCCGAGCCGACGCCACCCGACACGGTCGAGCCACCGGGTCCGGGCCGCGACGTGCTGCGGGCCCTCGCGCTCCTCAGCCCGCGTGAGCGTGCCTGCGTGGTGCTGCGGCAGATGGAGGACCTGTCCGTCACCGAGACCGCGCACGTCCTCAACCTCAGCGAGGGCGCCGTCAAGCGCTACACGTCCGACGGCCTGGCACGCCTCGCGCAGATCCTCGGCACCCACCCGCACCACCCCGACGAGACCGTCCCGGTCCGTCCCACGACCACCCCCGCCGTGCAGGTCCCCCGCCTCACGCCGACGACGAACCCGGAGGGCGCACGATGAACGACCTCGGCCAGCTCCTGCACGGCGCACGCGACGAGATCGCGGAGGCGACCGGCCCCATCGACGAGCGTGAGCTGACGCGCGTGCGCGGCACCGTGCGCCGCGCCCGCATCCAGCGCCACACGTTCGAGTCCGTCGGCGCCGCGGCGTGCGCGGGCGTGCTCGGTCTCGGCGCCTGGTCGCTCACCTCGTCGGACTCCAGCACGCCCGTGGACCCCGCGACGCGCAGCGCGACGAACGGCCCGACCAGCGCACCCAGCCCGACGACCGACGCGACGACCGAGCCGACGACCGAGCCCACGACGGCGGTCGACGACGGTCCCGCGGTGCGTGCCGCGCAGATCGACGACGCGACCGTGCTCGCCCGGCTGTCCGCGCCGCGCACCGGCGAGCGGTGGTTCGACGAGGCGATCGAGGCGTCCGACGCGCTCGACGCGCTGTTCACGGCCGACGAGCTCGCGAACGGCCCGGACTACCAGCTGACCCTCGTCGGCGACCGCGAGGCCTCGGCGATCTACGCGCTGTCCTTCCCCGGGGTGCAGGAGGACAGCGTCGCGTGGGGCGCGCGCGTCGAGCTCTACGAGATCGACGAGGACGGCCCGCGGGCGATCGTCTGCCCGAGCGCCCGCACCACCGACGCGTGCGCGACGGACTTCTCCTCGTCGAAGGCCGTCGAGGACCGGGACACGTTCTACGACACGCTCACGCTCCCCGCGAGCCTCGCGCTCGGCGACGGGTGGGCGCTGTCCACCGAGGCGACCCGCGCCGAGGCGAACCGGGTGGGTGGCATGTCGCTGCCGGCCGCGGGGTCCGGCGAGCGGCTCGAGGACGTCGCGACGTTCGGTCCGCTGACCGTCGCGCGCCGTGACGTCGTCAGCAACCTCGACGGGCTGCGGTCCTCGTCGTACGTCGTCCGCACCCCGTTCGGCTCGATGATCCCGGTCGCCGACGCCGACGTGCCGGGCCTGGACTACCTCGACATCACGTGGGACGACGGCGTGGACCGCAGCACGAGGGGCGCCGACGGCGACTGGGCGAACTACGCGCAGGCACCCGCCGTGGGCACGTGCTCGACCGCGCAGTTCTCCGTCGAGAGCTCGCACGACGCGGCGCAGTGGCGCACGGCGGGCCGCACCGCCGACGGGCGCGACGTCGTCGTCCCCGCCCCAGGCAACCCACTGGCCGCCGCGGTGCACGACTGGCAGCTGGAGAACTCCGGCACGATCGACCCGGACTCGGGCGACACGCTCACCGGGCTCGACGCCGGCTACCGGTTCGCCACCACGGACGACTTCCTCGCCGCGCAGTCGCTGTACGGCGTGCAGGGTCCGGGCGGCGAGTGGCACCTGCAGCTGCGGCCCGAGGCGACGAACATCGTCTGGGAGTGCGCCTGACGGCCCGGGCGCTCGCCCGGCTGGTGGCCGAGCGCCGCTGACGTCAGGCCTGCAGGTCGAGGGCCAGGTCGAGGATCGGGGACGAGTGCGTGAGGCCCCCGACGGACAGGTAGTCGACGCCCGTGCCCGCGACCTCGCGGGCACGGTCCAGGGTCAGGTTCCCGGTGGCCTCGAGCTCCGTGCTCGGGGCCACCGCGCGTACCGCGGCGACCACGTCGGCCAGCACCGGGGTCGGCATGTTGTCGAGCAGCAGGAAGTCGGCGCCCGCGGCGACGGCCTCGAGCGCCTGGTCGCGCGTGTCCGCCTCGACCTGGATCGCGACATCCGGGAACCCCGCGCGCACGGCCTCGATCGCGGCCGTCACCGAGCCGGCCGCGGCGACGTGGTTGTCCTTGACCATCGCGACGTCGTACAGGCCCATGCGCTTGTTGGTGCCGCCGCCGCAGCGCACCGCGTACTTCTCGAGCGCGCGCAGGCCCGGCGTGGTCTTGCGGGTGTCGAGCACGCGGGCGCCCGAGCCGTCGAGCGCGTCGGCCCAGCGGCGTGTGTGGGTAGCGACGCCCGACGCGCGTGAGGCGAGGTTGAGCAGCGTGCGCTCCGCGACGAGCAGGAGCTGCACAGGGCCGGTGAGCTCGGCGAGCACGTCGCCGCGGGTCACGCGGGTGCCGTCGGGCACGCGCACGACGAACGTCGCGGGAGTCAGTCCCAGGCGCTCGGCCACCTGGCGCAGCACCACGGGCACGACGACGAGCCCCGCGACCACGCCGTCGGCGCGCGCGACCAGGTCGGCGGTGCCGGTCGTCGTCGGCGCGATCGTCGACTGGGACGTCACGTCCCGCCCCGGCGCGGGGCCGAGGTCCTCGTCGAGCGCCGTCGCGACCAGGCGCTCGATCGCGGTCTCGTCGGGGCCGGGGTCACCGGGCAGCACGCCCGGGCGGGCGGCAGGCGCGCCGGTGGGCGCGCTCGTCGGGTGCGTCATCGTCGTCCTCAGTCGATCGGGGTGCGGGACAGCTCCAGGCGGCCGTCCTCGCCCAGCCGGGCGTGCAGGCGCAGGCGCCAGCGCTCGTCGGGCTCGGGGAAGTCGGAGCGGGCGTGCCCGCCGCGGCTCTCCTGGCGCGCGAGCGCGGTCGCCGTGAGCACGCTCGCGACCTGGTGCACGTTCGTCGTCTCCCACTCGGCCACCTGCGGGGCGGCGAGCAGCCGGTCGTCGTCGTGCCGCTGGTGCGCGTCGGTGGGGACCGCCGCCAGCCCGGCAGCGGCGCGGCGCAGGCCGTCGCCCGAGCGCAGCACGCCCGGACCGTCGGTCGCCAGGCGCTGCACGCGCGACCGGGACGCCGCGGCGACCAGCGCCTCGTCGCCCGCGCGCTGCACCGGGTCCTGGTGATGCAGCGTGCCGACCGCGACCTGCTCGGTGATGTGCCGGGCCGCGCGGTGCGCGAACACCAGCCCCTCGAGCAGCGAGTTCGACGCGAGACGGTTCGCGCCGTGCACGCCCGTGCAGGCGACCTCGCCCGCGGCGTACAGACCGCGCAGCGACGACCGCCCGACGAGGTCAGTGACGACGCCACCCGAGTGGTAGTGCTGCGCGGGTGCGACCGGGACCAGGTCCGTCGTGAGGTCGATGCCGTGCTCGAGCAGGCGCTCGTGGATCGTCGGGAACCGCTTGCGCAGGAACTCCGCGCCCAGGTGCCGCGCGTCGAGCCACACGTGGTCCGAGCCGGTCGCGGCCATCTGCCGGACGATCGCGTGCGCGACCACGTCCCGCGGCGCGAGCTCGGCCATCGGGTGCACGTCCGGCATGAACCGCACGCCGTCGGTGTCGAGCAGGAGCGCACCCTCGCCGCGCACGGCCTCCGAGACCAGCGTGAGCTGGCCCTTCACGCCCGAGCCCAGCCACAGCACGGTCGGGTGGAACTGCACGAACTCGACGTCGCCCAGGACCGCGCCCGCGCGCAGCGCCGCCGCGATGCCGTCGCCCGTCGCCTGCGGCGGGTTGGTCGACGAGCGGAACACCTGGCCGATCCCGCCGGTCGCGAAGATCACGGCCTTGCCGAGCGCCGCGCCCACGCCGTCGCGCTGTCCCTCACCGATCACGTGCAGCGTCACGCCGCACGCCGCGCCGGGCCGCCCGTCCGGTCCGGGAGGGCCGGTCAGCACGTCCAGCACCAGCGCGTGCTCGATGATCTCGATGCCCGGGTCCTCGCGGACCGCCTCGATCTGTGCGACGAGCGCGCGGGAGATCTCGGCACCCGTCGCGTCGCCGCCCGCGTGCACGATGCGGTCCGCGTGGTGGCCACCCTCGCGCGTCAGCGAGATCTGCCCGTCGGGGGCGGTGTCGAACACCGCGCCGAGGCCCACGAGCTCGCGCACACGCGCGGGCCCCTCGGTCACGAGCACCTCGACCGCGCGCGGGTCGCACAGACCCGCGCCCGCGACGAGCGTGTCGGCCAGGTGCGCGGCGGGCGAGTCCTCCGGGTCGAGCGCGGCGGCGATCCCACCCTGGGCCCAGACCGTCGAGCCCGACCCGAGCAGGTCCTTGGTCACCAGCAGCACGCGCGGCACACGCGTGCGCAGCTCGAGCGCCGCCGTCAGCCCCGCGATGCCCGAGCCGACGACGATCGCGTCGACCTCGATCGTCCAGCCCGCCGGCGGCGCGGCGAGCCGGGTCGCGAGCCGCGGGGGCGTGTCACCGGACGTCGCCTGCACAGGGTCCGACGAGGCCGCGTGCACGCCCGTCGTGGCGACGCCCGCCGTCGTCGGGGCGGTCGTCGTCACCGCGTGGCGCCGTGCGTGACGGGACCCTGGGCCTGCTCGTCGGACGCGGCGTCCCGCCGGTCGTCGGGACGCTCGTCGGACCGGTGCTCGACCGCGTTCCCGTCGACGACCGACTCGTGCGGACCGTGCGTGTGGGGCTCGCGCACACCGCACCCGGCGTGCGTGTGCGGCGCGCCGCGGTCCACCGCGTGCGGGTGGTCCACCAGGTCCCGGCCCTGCGCGAACGGCACGCCGCTCGGCAGGAGGCCCGCGGCCTGGGTCCACTCGTCCGGCACCTGACCGGGGTCGTCGGACAGGTCGACGATCCGGTTGTCGGAGTCGACGAGCACGACGTGCGGCTCGTAGGTGCGGGCCTCGGCGTCGGACATGACTCCGTACGCGATGAGGATCACGACGTCCCCGGGGTGCACCAGGTGCGCCGCGGCGCCGTTGATGCAGATCTGCCCCGAGCCCGCCTCGCCCGCGATCGCGTACGTGGTCAGGCGAGAGCCGTTCGTCACGTCGACGATGTCGACCTGCTGGCCGGGCAGCAGGTCCGCCGCCGCGAGCAGGTCCGCGTCCACCGTGACCGACCCGACGTAGTGCAGGTCCGCCTGCGTCACCGTCGCGCGGTGGATCTTGCCGGTCATCATCGTGCGCATCAGCGTGGTCATGCCTCGCCTCCCAGCGTCACGCTCGTGTTGTCGATCAGGCGCGTCGTGCCGACGCGGGCCGCGAGCGCGAGCACGGCCTCGCCTGCGTGGTCGTCGGGGACCGGCGTGAAGTCGTCCGGGTCGACGAGCGCGACGTAGTCCACGTCCGTGACCCCGGCCGCCGCGAGCGCCTCGCGCGCCGCGGCGAGCACCGCACCCGCGCCGGCGTCGGACGCCTGCTCCCCTGCCCGCAGCGCCTGGGACAGACCCCGGGCGCGGTGCCGTTCGTCGGGCGACAGGTAGGCGTTGCGGCTCGACAGGGCCACGCCGTCGTCGTCGCGCACCAAAGGCACGCCGACCACCTCGACGGGCACGTCCAGGTCCCGGACCATGCGCCGCACCGCGACGAGCTGCTGCGCGTCCTTGCGGCCGAACAGCGCGACGTCCGGACGCGTCAGGTGCAGGAGCTTGAGCACGACGGTCAGGACCCCGTCGAAGTGGCCCGGCCGGATCGCGCCCTCGAAAGACTCCCCCAGCGCGCCGGCGCTCACGCGCACCACCGGGTCGCCGCCGGGGTAGACGACATCGGGCTCGGGCGCGAACACCACGTCGTCGGGGCCGAGCAGCCCAGGGCCGGTGAGCAGCGCGAGGTCACGCTCGAGGTCGCGCGGGTAGCGCGACAGGTCCTCGCCCGCCCCGAACTGCAGCGGGTTGACGAAGATCGTCACCACCACCCGGTCCGCCAGCGTCCGCGCGTGGCGCACGAGCGACAGGTGCCCCGCGTGCAGCGCGCCCATCGTCATCACGACGGCACGCGCGTGCCGCGCTTGCGCCGCACCGGTGCTCGGCGCGCGCAGGGCGGCGTCGAGCTCCGCGCGGGTGCGCGCGAGCGTCGGGGTACCGACGGCGGTGGTCATGCGTCCTCCTGCGGGCCGGGCGGCCCGTCCTGCGGGTCGTCGTGCTGCTCGTCGCCCCGGGCGTCGTCGTGCGCGGACCCGGGATCGGCGCTGTGCTCTGACTGCAACGATCCCGCATCCGGATCGATGCCCGCGACCGGCGAGGACTGTGACGTACCCGACGCGAGCGCGTCGAGCACCCGGGCGGCGGCGTCCGCGGAGAGCAGCCCGGCGGCCAGCGCACGGGCGTCGGCGGCCCGCGCGAGCGTCCGGTAGGCCGCCGGGACGTCGGGTGCGCCCTCGACGGCGGCGAACGCGTCGAGCACCGCGAGGTGCTCCACGACCGTCCCCGCGTCGCCCCGGCGCACCGGCCCGGTCAGCGCGGCGATCGCCCCGCTCCCCCGTGCGTCCCGGCCCAGGACGTCACCGGGCGACTCGGCGCGCAGCGCACCGTCGAGCGCCGCCTCGAGCAGCGGCGTCAGCATCCGGCCGGGGTCGTCGACACCCGCCGCGGCGAGCGCCTGCGCGGCCTGCGCGACCAGCACGACGAGGTGGTTCGCACCGTGCGCGAGAGCCGCGTGGTACAGCCCGCGCGCGTCCTCGTCGAGCACGGTCGGCTCGCCGCCGATCTCCACGACGAGCGCCTGGCCGATCGGCAGCACGGCCGCCGGCGCGGTCACCGCGAACGGGCAGCCGATCAGGCGGGCCAGGTCGAGCGACGTCCCGGTGAACGTCATCGCGGGGTGCAGCGCGAGCGGGATCGCCCCGGCCGCGCGCGCGGGCGTCAGGACGTCCGTGCCGTGCCGCCCGGACGTGTGCACGACGATCTGACCGAGCTGCCACGCGCCGGTCTCCGCGAGCCCGCGCACCAGGTCGGCGAGCGCGTCGTCGGGGACGGCGAGCACGACGAGCTCGGCGCGCCGCACGACCTCCTGGACCTCGAGCACAGGCACTCCCGGCAGCAGCGCCTCGGCTCGGTCGCGTGACGCCTGCGACACCGCGCTGACCCCGACGACCGGGTGCCCGGCCGCACGCAGCGCGTTGCCCAGCACCGCGCCCACGCGACCCGCGCCGACGATCCCGACCCCGAGCCGCCCCGGACGACGCTCGGGCGCACCCGGCGCGACGTCGGCCGGCCCGACGCTCACGACCTCTCCCGCATCCACTGCTCGGCACGCGCCGCGGCCCGCGCCGTGCGTGCCCGCTCCGCCTGCTCGTCGAGCAGCGCCGCGGCGACGCGGCCGTCCAGGTGGTCCACGCGCGGCGAGACCGGCCCGGGCGTCGAGTGCACGACGAAGCTCGCGAGCCCCAGCCGGCGCTGCAGCGGCCCCTGCTCGAGCCCGAGGGACTGCGTCCGCTCGTGCGGGACGACGTCGACCTGCCGGACCAGCCGGCCGGAGCGCGCGACCAGTGCTGTGCGCGTGACCCGCACGCCGTGACGACGCCACGCGATCGGGTCGACCCAGCGCGCCTGCCGGGGCGCGGGCGTGAACCCGCCCTCGTCACCGACGCCCGACAGTGCCGCGTCGACCAGCGCACGCGGGTCGGCGACGCCCAGGTCCGGCAGCACGAGCCACAGCGCGGTCGCTGCCTCGTCGCGCGTCGCCACCGGGTGCAGGACGGTCGCCCGCTTGGCGTCCTCGCTCGTCCCGTAGCCGGCGACGTTGATCTCGACGCGCCACCAGTCCGACCGTCGCCACCACAGCGGCTGCGTGAGGCGCACGGCCTGCACACGCCCCGGCGGCACGGTCTGCGCGCGCTGCTCGGTCAGGCCGTGCCGCAGCCGGATGCCGTCCGGCGAGACCGCCGCACGGAAGCTCGCGCCCGCGTTCACGCGGCCCCACAGCGCACCGCCGAACCCGACGAACGCGGGGAACAGCACCGCGAGGATCCCCACGTCACGCGACCAGACGGCGCTCACGACCGCGACCACGACCAGCACGACGAGCCCGACGACCGTCGCCGAGCGCAGCGTCGCCGCGAGCAGGCGCGGCATCGGCACCGCGTAGACCTCCTGCTCGGGCGCCTCCTCGAACGCGGGAGGCAGCGGCAGGGTGGCCGACGACGAAGCGACCGGGGTCTGAGCGGCAGGGATCTCCGCAGCGCGGGTGTCGCCGACGGTCCCGTCGGCGAGGACGGTCTCGCCCGCCGTCCCGTGCTGGCCGGTCCCGGGCGTGGTGCCGACCGCGGGGGCATCGCCGGGGCCGGCGGCGGGCTCCGGGCGGGTGTTCACGGGGGTGCCGACCGCGGCGGTCACCGCGCTCGGCGTCGTCGCGGCGGCCGACGACGGGCGCCGCAGCCCCGCCGCGAGCGCGAGCAGCTCGCTGCGCAGCGCCTGCGCGTCGGGCTCACGCAGGTACGCGAGCTGCACGGCCGACCCGCTGCCGCCCGCGACCTCGAGCCGCAGCTCGGCGAGCCCGACCAGGCGCGCGAGCAGCGGCTGCACCACGTCGACCGCCTGCAGCCGGTCGAGGCGCGCCTGCCGCTGCGTGCGGAAGAGCACGCCCGAGTGCAGGTGCACGGCCTCGTCGGTCACGGCGAACCGCATGTGCCGCCACGCGATCGCCGCGTACCCCCAGCCGATCAGCGCGACGAGCAGCACGATCCCCAGCGCGATCAGCCAGCCCGGACCGCCGAGCAGGTCCGCGGCCGAGCGCACGTCGTCGGCCGCCTGGTACCCGGCGATCACGACGACCGCCACGAGCGTCTTCCAGCCCTTGAGCGCCGGCGTGACCGGGTGGACCCGACGCCACGCCTCCTCGGGGACGTGCTCGTCGTGCACGACGGTGCTCACAGCCCCGCCAGCCGAGCCTCACCGCGCGAGGCGAGCCGGTCCCGCAGGCGCGCCGCCTCCGCGGGCGGCAGGCCGTCGATCGACGCGCTCGTCACGGGCGACGCGGTGTGCAGCTGCACCGAGGCGATGCGGAACCGGCGCGCGAACGGCCCCGCGCTGACGTCCACGTACTGCATGCGGCCGTACGGCACGACGACGAGCGAGCGGAACATGATGCCGCGCCGGATCAGCAGGTCGTCGTCGCGCTCGGCGTACGCCATGGCGCGCACCTGCCGCGGGACGAGCAGTGCACCCCACAGGGTGAGCAGCGCGACGACGCCCGCGGGGATCCACAGCCACACGGCCTTGGTCGCGAGCGCGAGGCCGACGAGCAGCAGCACGACCGGGCCGAGCACCAGGGCGATCGACGTGAGCCGCGCGGAGGCCAGGCGTGGCGAGACCGGCGTCCACGTCACGCCGTGCGGCTCGAAGGGCAGGCTCGCGCTCGTCGGCGCTGCCGCGTCGGGGGCCTGGCTGGGCGCAGGAGTCGGTTCGGAGGTCACACCGTCATCCTTCCATCGTCGTCCCGCACACCCTGCCGCCGGACCTCAGCCGGCCGTGGGTTGCGGCGACGTCGTCGACTCGGCCTTCTCGTCGTCCTGCGGCGGCGGGACGCGGCAGAACCACTCGACGACGAGCCCGACCGCCGCGAGCACCAGCGCGCCGACGGTCGCGATGCCCGCAGCGACCGCGCGCCCGCCGTTGCCGTGCGTCGCGAGGTCGGTCACCAGCACGACCGTCTGACCGCCGTACCACCCGGCGAGGAGCGCACCCGTGTAGCACGACGCCTTCGCGAGCACGGCCGTGCGCGCCGCCCGGATCGGGTCGAGCGTGGGCCGCTTGCCGCGCAGGAACTGCCGCACCGCCCAGCCCATCGAGAACACGACGCACGCGATCAGCACCTCGACCGCCGCGACGAGCCACGGCACCTGCGGGGGAAGCCCGCCGCGACCCGCGAGCACGGAGAACCCGAGCCACGTGACGGCCGCGACCCCGACCGCGAGGAGCGTGAGCGTCTGCCAACGCGTGCGCTGCATCAGGACTCCGGCGGCGAGGGATGCCCCTGGGCGTCGTGCTCGGCGTGCTCGTCCCACTGCGCGGCGGGGACCGGTGCGGTCAGCCAGTCGAGCGCGAGCCAGCGCAGGCCCTCGCGGTCCGGCGCGGTCGCGGCCAGCGCGGCCACCGGACCGCCGCCCAGGCCCGGCAGCACCGCCGACGGGTCCACCTGCGCCCACGGCTGCAGCACGAACGCGCGCTCGTGCGCGCGCGGGTGCGGCAGCTCGAGGTCGTCCGTCACCGCGAGCACCGAGCCGTACACGACGATGTCCACGTCGAGCGTGCGCGGGCCCCAGTGCTCGAGCCGCTCGCGCCCGTGCCGCTGCTCGACCGCCTGCGTCGCGCGCAGCAGCTCGCGCGGCGAGAGCGTGGTGCGCACCAGCACGACCGCGTTGAGGAAGTCCGGCTGCTCCGGACCGCCCACCGGAGCCGTGCGAGCGAGCGGGGACACGTCGACCACGTCGATGCCCGGCGTGCGGTCGAGGTCACCCACCGCCGTGCGCAGCGTCTCCTGCGCGTTGCCCAGGTTCGCCCCCAGCGCGAGCACCGCGCCGACAGGTCCGGGGGGCACCTCGTCGAGCCTGTCGGTGACGATCTCGCCGTCGACGACGCGCTCGTCGTCCTGCTCGGGCGCCGCGAAGGCGGCGACGTGCGTCGCGTCGTCCGGCTCGAACGGGAGCGACGAGACGACCTGTGTCTCGTCGGCGCCGAACGGCGGTGCGGACATCACCTGCGTCTCGTCGGCCGCGAACGGCGTCGCGGCCATGACCTGCGTCGCGTCCGCGGCGTGCACGTGCGCCTCGTCGCCGGACGGCCCGCCGGTCACGACGTCGCCCGGCGGCGGCAGCGGGACGAGCGGCGGGGTCATGGCCGCCGCACCCAGGGGTCCGACGAGCGACGCGGCCGTCGGGTCGACGAGCGGCGCGGGGACAGGGGCGCCGGCGAATCCTGCCGCGGCGGGGAGACCCACAGGCGTCGCGCCGGGCACGGCGGCCGGAGCGCCCGTGGGTGCCGGGGCGTGCGGGGCGTCGGGCGCGACCGGCAGCGCCGCGGTTCTGGGGTGAGCGGCGGCCGCGCCCTGCGCGGCCCCGGGTGCTGCGGCCCGCGCGGCTGACTCGGGACCGTGGTTCTCGGGACCGTGGTTCTCGGGGCGGTGCTGCTCGGGGCGGTGCGGCTCGGCCGCGGGGAGCTTGGTGCGGTCGCGGCGGATCGTCACGACCACGTCCCCGAACGGCACCGTGATCGGCGCCTGCGGCTTGTGCACGCTGACGTCGACCGCGCTCACCGCGCCGTCGGCCAGGACGGTGGCGGCCACCCGCTCCGCGACCGTCTCGATCAGGTCCGCGGGCGGCCCCTCGATCACCGCGACCACCTGCTGCGCGAGCGCGCCGTAGTCGAGAGTGTGCGCGAGGTCGTCGCGCGCGGCCGCGCGGCGCGTGTCGAGGTGGACGACGACGTCCACGACGAAGGTCTGCCCCTCGCGGCGTTCGTGCTCGAACACGCCGTGGTACCCCGTCGCGCTCACCCCGACGAGGCGGATCTGGTCCAGGCGGTGACCCTGGGCGTCGGTCACGTCGCTCACGCGTCCTCCTGTCGTTCGCTGCCGGTGCCTGCGGTGCGTGTCGGTCCGGTGCTGGTCGGCCCGGTACCGGTCTCCCCGGTCCCCGGGCGCTGGGTGTCGGTGCGGTCGGTGCGGCTGCCACCCTGCCACGCTGCGGCGACACGCACGGCGTCCGCGGACGCTGCGACCTCGTGCACGCGTACGCACCAGGCCCCGGCCGCCGCCGCGAGCGCGCTGATCGCGGCGGTCGCGTGGTCCCGGCGCAGCGGTGGCGCGGGCGTGCCGTCGGGGCCCGCGAGCAGGTGGCCCAGGAAGCGCTTGCGGCTCGCGCCGACGAGCACCGGGAAGCCGTCGGCGACGAGCTCGGGGAGCCGCGCGAGAAGCGGCCAGTTCGTCGCGCCAGGCTTCGCGAACCCGAGCCCGGGGTCGAGCACCACCTGCTCGTCGCGCACGCCCGCGGCCCGCAGCGCGGCCACCCGCGCCGCGAGCTCGCGCCGCACGTCGGTCACGACGTCGTCGTACGCGTCGAGCTCGTCCATGACGTCCGCGTGCCCGCGCCAGTGCATCGCCACGTACGCGACGCCGGTCTCCGCCACGACGTCGTACATCGCGTCGTCGGCCAGTCCGCCCGAGACGTCGTTCACGACGAGCGCGCCCGCCTCGACCGCCGCCCGCGCCACCTGCGCACGCGTGGTGTCGACGCTGACGACCGCGCCGCGCCGGACCAGCTCGGCGACGACCGGCAGCACACGTGCGCGCTCCTCGTCGACCGGCACCCGGCGCGCGCCGGGCCGCGTGGACTCGCCGCCGATGTCGAGCAGGTCCGCGCCCTGCTCGAGCAGCGTGATCCCGTGCGCGACCGCCGCGGCGGGCGTGTACCAGCGACCACCGTCCGAGAACGAGTCCGGTGTCACGTTCACGACGCCCATCACGAGCGTGCGACCGGCACGGCGCAGCTCGTCGGGCAGCCCGACCGGTCCCTCGACGCTCACCCGCAGAGCCTATGCGCCCACCCCACCCAGCACCCCCACCCCACCCCCACTCCCACCCACCCCCCCGCGAGCCAGCGCTCACTCAGGCCTCACCCCGCCACAGCCGGAGCAACCCCTGGGTCGCACCTCCCACCACCCACGAACCAGCGCTCACTCAGGCCTCACCTCGCCACAGCCGGAGCAACCCCTGGGTCGAGCGCAGCGCGTCACCGAGCCAGCACCTACTCAGGCCCCACCGAGTCACCGCCGGAGCAAGCCCTGGGTCATGCCGCCCACCACCCACGAGGCAGCGGTTGCTCAGGCCTCACACCGCCGTGGCCGGAGCAAGTCCTGGGTCGAGGGCCAGGGCGCGCGGACCAGCCTGCGCTCGCTCGGGGTCGGGGGGTCGGAGGCTGAGCGTGCGCTGGGTGGAGAGCAGCGGTGCGGGTCGAGCAGCGCGGGCGGGTGGCGTGCGTGGCGTGGAGTGAGTGGAAGGCGTGGGCGGTGGAGGGGCACGTGCGGGGCTGGGTCGAGTGTGGGTGGGCGGGTGTCGGAGGGCTGTCGTAGCGTGCTGGGGGTCCGATTCGGCCGATTCGCGGTCGGGCGGCACGACGAGGACGGAGCGTGCGATGCCCCACGGAGACATCACCCACATCGACATCCCGGTGTCCGACAACGACGCCGCGACCCGCTTCTACGGCACGCTGTTCGGCTGGCAGATCGCCGAGGTCGCGGGCTACGAGGGCTACCCCATGTGGCAGGCGCCCAACAAGATCAGCGGCGGCGGCCTCGCTCCGCGCTCTGAGGGCTTCACCCAGCCGCGCAGCTACGTCGAGGTCGACTCGATCGACGAGACGATCGCGAAGGCCACGGAGCTCGGCGCGACCGTCCTCATGCCCAAGTCGCCGATCAGCGAGACGAGCTGGTGGGCCGTCGTGCGCGACCCCGACGGCAACGACATCGGGCTCTACGAGGGCGAGACCAGCTGACCCAGGCCGCGGAGTCGGGCGGGCAGTCGGTACCGGGGGGTGCCGGGGTCAGACGAGCAGGCCGATGGCGAGCGTCCCGACGAGGGCGATCGCCGCGACCATGGACACGACGACGAGCACCCTGCGCGACCGCATGAACCTCATACCGACTCCTCCCCCGACTCGGCGCGCAGGCGTGGCTCGGTGCGCCGCCGCGGCTGGAAACCTGACTTGTCGGCGTAGAACGCACGGATGACGTCCATGTCCGCGCGGACGTCGCCGGTGAGCCGGACGGTCGGTCCGAGGCCCGTCGTCATCGTGGTCCGGTCGACGTAGCCGAGCGTCACCGGCCAGTCCACCTCGCGGGCGATCCGGTAGAAGCCCGACTTCCAGCCGGACCCGCTGCGCGTGCCCTCGGGCGTCACGACGAGGTAGAACCGCTCGCCGTCGCGCACCCGCGAGACGAGCTCGTCGACGAGCCCGGCGGGGTCGCGCCGGTCCACGGGGATGCCGCCCAACCCTCGCATGAGCGGGCCGGCGAGGCCCGAGAACAGCGTGTGCTTGCCGAGCCACCGGAACGGCAGCTCCTGCTCCCACGCGATGCCGAGCATGAAGATGAAGTCCCAGTTGGACGTGTGCGGGGCGCCGATCAGGATGCCCGCGCCGTCCCGCGGCGGACGCTCGGTGACCAGGTCCCAGCGGCTGACCCGCCAGAACGCGCGGGCCACCGTCCGACGAACGCTCACGACTCGCTCCTCGTGCTCAGTGCGCCTGGATGAGGCTCATCGCCTCGGCACGCGTCGCGGCGGTGCGCATCTGCCCGCGCACCGCGGACGTCACGGTGCGTGAACCAGGCTTGCGGACACCGCGCATCGACATGCACAGGTGCTCGCACTCGATGACGACGATCACGCCGCGGGGCTCGAGCTCCGCGACGAGCGCGTCGGCGATCTGCGTCGTGAGGCGCTCCTGGACCTGCGGGCGCCGCGCGAAGACGTCGACGAGCCGCGCGAGCTTCGACAGCCCCGTGATGCGACCGTCGGCGCCCGGGATGTAGCCGACGTGCGCCACACCGTGGAACGGCACCAGGTGGTGCTCGCACGTCGAGTACACCTCGATGTCCTTGACCAGGACCATCTCGTCGTGACCGAGGTTGAAGGTCGTCGTCAGGACGTCCTTCGGGGTCATCCGCAGCCCGGCGAAGATCTCCCGGTAGGCACGCGCCACACGCGCCGGGGTGTCCTGCAGGCCCTCGCGGTCCGGGTCCTCACCGACGGCGATCAGCAGCTCACGGATCGCGGCCTCGGCGCGCGGCTGGTCGTACTCACCGACGGGGCCGGTGGGCTCCGTGATCGGGTCGACCATCAGTTGGCCTCGGGCGTCTGCGACGGCGGGAGCTCGATGGTCTCGACCGGCGGGCGCTCGTGGTTCGCGGCGACGGCCTCGTCCTCGGGGACGACGGCGTGCCCGTTCTGCGCGGCGATCTCGGCGGGCGTCTGGATCGGCGGGCGGTCCGAGACGGCACGCTGGTCGCTCGAGAGCCACACCTGCCGCGGCTCGCGCTTCACCACGGGCTCGAAGATCTCCGCGAGCTGCTTGGCGTTGAGCGTCTCCTTCTCGAGGAGCTCGAGCACGAGGGCGTCCAGGACGTCGCGGTACTCGACCAGGATCTCCCAGGCCTCGTCGTGCGCACGGTCGATGAGCCCGCGCACCTCGGCGTCGATCCGGCCCGCGACCTCCTCGGAGTAGTCGCGCTGGTGGCCCATGTCGCGGCCGAGGAAGACCTCGCCGGAGTCCTGACCGAGGCGGATCGCGCCGATCGAGCTGCTCATGCCGAACTGCGTCACCATGCGGCGCGCGGTCGCGGTGGCCTTCTCGATGTCGTTGCCCGCACCCGTCGTCGGGTCGTGGAAGACGAGCTCCTCGGCGACGCGGCCACCCATCGCGTAGGCGAGCTGGTCGAGCAGCTCGTTGCGCGTGACCGAGTACTTGTCCTCGACGGGCATGACCATCGTGTAGCCGAGCGCGCGACCGCGGGGCAGGATCGTCACCTTCGTGACGGGGTCCGTGTAGCGCAGCGCGGCGGCGACGAGCGCGTGGCCGCCCTCGTGGTACGCCGTGAGCTTCTGCTCCTTGACGTTCATGACGCGCGTGCGCTTCTGCGGACCTGCGACGACGCGGTCGATCGCCTCGTCGAGCGCGTGGTCGTCGATGATCTGCGCGTTCTGCCGCGCGGTGAGCAGCGCGGCCTCGTTGAGGACGTTCGCCAGGTCCGCGCCCGTGAAGCCGGGGGTCCGACGAGCGACCGCGGTCAGGTCGACGGCCGGGGCCATCGGCTTGCCCTGCGCGTGCACCTGCAGGATCCTCTCGCGGCCCTTGAGGTCCGGCGGCTCGACCGCGACCTGGCGGTCGAAGCGGCCCGGGCGCAGCAGGGCCGGGTCGAGGATGTCGGGCCGGTTGGTCGCGGCGATCAGGATGACGTTCGTCTTGACGTCGAAGCCGTCCATCTCGACGAGCATCTGGTTCAGCGTCTGCTCACGCTCGTCGTGCCCGCCCCCCAGGCCGGCGCCACGGTGGCGACCGACGGCGTCGATCTCGTCGACGAAGATGATCGCGGGAGCGTTCTGCTTGGCCTGCTCGAAGAGGTCACGCACGCGGCTCGCGCCCACGCCGACGAACATCTCGACGAAGTCCGAGCCGGAGATCGAGTAGAACGGCACGCCGGCCTCGCCCGCGACGGCGCGGGCCAGGAGGGTCTTGCCGGTCCCGGGCGGGCCGTACAGCAGCACGCCCTTGGGGATCTTGGCGCCCACCGCCTGGAACTTCGCCGGCTCGGAGAGGAACTCCTTGATCTCGGTGAGCTCCTCGACCGCCTCGTCGACGCCCGCGACGTCCGCGAACGTGACCTGTGGGGACTCCTTGGAGACCAGCTTCGCGCGCGACTTGCCGAAGCTCATGACCCGCGAGCCGCCGCCCTGCATGTTGGCCATGAGGAACCAGAAGATCGCCAGGATGATGATGAACGGCAGCACGAGCGACAGCAGGCTGCTCCACCAGGAGGTCTGCGGGTTCTCGGACGTGAAGCCCTTCTCGAGGTCGGCGCTCTGCACCGCCTTGACGACCGTCTCGCCCTGCGGCACGACGTACTGGAACTGCACGAGCTTGCCGAAGTCGTCGTCGCCCTTGACGAAGTTCTTGTCCAGCGTGAGCTGCACGCGCTGGACGCCGTCGGTGATCTTCGCGGACTCGACGGTGTCACCCGCGAGCAGCGCGAGGCCGTCGGACGTGTCGATCGACTTGACGCTGGGCTGGGTCAGCGTGGACACGCCGATCCAGAGCAGCACGACGGCGAGCACGATCCACAGCAGCGGACCGCGGGCGAGGCGCTTGACGTTCATAGGCGTTCGGGGCTCGGCCCCTCATCCTCCTGCTCGAGCGGGCTGATCGGTCGAACGTACACGTTCCGCCTGGCGTTCCCGGGCCCTGTTCGCGCAGGGCACAGCCTGCCGACGGCCGGGTCGTGCACCGCCGACGGACGGGTCCGCGGGGTCAGGCGCCGTAGACGTGGGGTGCGAGCGTGCCGACGAACGGCAGGTTGCGGTACTTCTCGGCGTAGTCGAGCCCGTACCCGACGACGAACTCCGACGGGATGTCGAACCCGACGTACCGGACGTCGACCTCGACCTTGGCGGCGTCGGGCTTGCGCAGCATCGTTGCGATCTCGACGCTCGCCGGGCCGCGGCTGCGCAGGTTCGACACGAGCCACGACAGCGTCAGGCCCGAGTCGATGATGTCCTCGACGATCAGGACGTGCCGGCCGATCAGGTCGGTGTCGAGGTCCTTGAGGATCCGCACGACACCGGACGACTTGGTCCCCGACCCGTAGGACGAGACCGCCATCCAGTCCATCTGCACGGGTGAGTGCAGCCGGCGCGCGAGGTCGGCCATGACCATCACGGCACCCTTGAGGACGCCGACGAGCAGGAGGTCCTTGCCCGCGTAGTCCGCGTCGATCTGGGCCGCGATCTCGTCGAGCCTGCCGTGGAGCTGCTCTTGCGTGAGCAGGACCTTCTCGAGGTCGGCTCCCATGTCCGCAGGGTCCACTGCTGCTCCTGTCAGGTGCGGTGCTGGTCCGCCGGACGGGTCGCCCGGGCTGGCATCGGTGGGCTGTCGGGCCCGACGACAAGCGTGCCACAGCGGCGGCGTGCCACCACCCGCCCCGGCAGCTGGACGGGGCCCTGGCCGTGCCAGTCGGTGAGCAGCGCGTCCACCGCGAGCACGTGCACCCGGTGCACCGAACCCGCGGGCGCCCCCGCGGCGACGACCGCCGCACGCACGGCCCGCCGCCGCACGGCGTCCTCGGCCCCGAGCAGGACACCCACGTCGAGCACCACCCCCACCCCCACCCCCACCCCGCCGTCGGAGCCCGCCGCGCCGTCGCCGACCGGGGCCGCGTCGTCGTTCCCGCGCGGGTTCGTCGCTTCGGGCCGACGAAGCGGTGCCGGAGCAACGAAGCGCCCGGCGACCGGGACACGGGGGTCGGCGGGGGAAGACGAGTCGGCAGGGGTGAGGGCGTCGGCGAGGAGTGTGGCGCCCGCGGCGTCGAGCGCTGCGGCGTCCTCGCGCAGGTGGGTCGCGGTGCGGGCCAGTGCCCGCGCGACGCCCGGTCCCAGCTCGCGCTCCAGCACCGGCAGCACGTGGGCGCGCACGCGGCTGCGCAGCGGGTCGCCGGGCTGGCCCGCGTTGGTCGGGTCGTGCCACGGGTCGAGGCCGAGCACCTCGCACACCGCGAGCGTGTCCTCGCGCCGGATGCCGAGCAGGGGCCGGCGCAGCCGTCCGCGCACCGCGGCCATACCCGCCAGGGAACGCCCGCCGGAGCCCCTGGCGAGGCCGAGCAGGACCGTCTCGGCCTGGTCGTCGAGGGTGTGGCCGAGCAGCACGGCGGCGGCCCCGGTCTCGTCCGCGGCCTGTTCCAGCGCGGCGTACCGCGCGGCGCGTGCGGCGGCCTCGGGCCCACCCGCGCCGAACACCTGCACGCGCACGACGAGCACGGGGTCGAGCCCGAGCGCGCGGCACTGCTGCGCGGCGCGCTCGGCGACGTCGGCTGAGCCCCGCACGAGCCCGTGGTCGACGACGACCGCACCGGCCCGTCGCGCCGCCGACGGGCCCGCCGAGGCCGACTGAGCCGGCCGCACCGCCGAGCCCGACAAGCCCGCCGAGCCCGACGAGGCCGACGAGCCCGACGAGACCGCCGAGACCGACGCAGCGGACCCGGAGCGTGGCACCGCGAAGGCCGCCGCCGCCGCGAGCGCGAGCGAGTCCGGCCCGCCGGAGCACGCGACCAGCACGAGCGCGTCGTCGGGCAGGTCCGCGACCGCGGCGGTGACCGCGCGCCGCACGTCGGCGACGCGGGGGTCCGGCCCGGGCACGGTCAGCCGTGCACCCGGCGCACCCACGCGCTCGGGTCGGCGATCTCGGCCGGGCTCGGCAGCTGCTCGACCGACGTCCACACCGCGTTGAGCCCGTTGACGCCGACCCTCGAGCGCACCGCGCGCACGAACACCGCGCCTTCGCGGTACTGCGCGAGCTTGGCGTCCATGCCGAGGAGCCGCCGCACGATGCCCGCGGGCCCCCGAGCGCGCGCACCGTGGTCGCGCCGTTCCTCGAACTTGCGTCGGATCTCCTTGACCGACGGCACGACGCCCCGGCCGACGGCGTCCATCGCGACGTCGGCGTGCCCCTCGAGCAGCGACATGACCGCGCCGACCTCGTCGACCACGACCCGCTGCTCGGGCGTCAGGACGTCGAGGAGGCTGCCCTCGTCGTCGGTCAGGACCTTGCCGACCGCCGACACCATGCGGCCGAACGTCTCCTCGCCCTGCCCGGCGAGGTCGCCGAGCAGCTCAGCGAAGCGAGTGCGCAGGTGCCCGGCGAGCCACGGCGCGGCCGCGAACTGCAGCGCGTGCGTCTGCTCGTGCAGCGACACCCACAGTCGGAAGTCGTCGGGGTCGACGCCCAGGCGGCGCTCGAGGTGCAGGACGTTGGGCGCGACGAGGAGCAGGCGCCCCTCCCCGGGCGCGTCCGGCGCGGCTCCCGCGGGCGGCGTGAACGGGTCGAACTGCCCGAGCACCTTGCCCGAGAGCAGGGCGAGGGCCGCTCCGAGCTGGGCACCGGCGGCGAGCCGCCCGGCGAAGCCCGTGCGCGCGGGCGGGTCGAGCGGAGCGCCGTCGGCCGGCGCGGCACCGGCGGGCGGCGCGCTCATCGTCGCGAACATCCGCACGTTCGCCCGGGTCCAGCCGGCCCGGTCGACGACGAGGATGCGCGACACGTCGGCGGGCGCCCGACCGTCGGCCGGGACAAGGCGGGTCACGCGCGCGGCATGCTCGGCGGCGGGACCGGCGGCGTCACGCAGCCCGGCGACCAGGTCCTCGAGCTCGGCCCGCGGCGCAGCGGGCCCCGGCCGGGCCGCACGCGCGGCGACCCGCTGGGCGGTGTCCCAGTCGACCGGGCCCGTCGTCGCGCTCATGCCGCTCACGGTAACCCGCCACCCTGGCCGCCCTCCCCGCCGTTCGCCCACAGCGTCCCCACCACACCGCCCCGCCCACGCCCCGTCCACCCCCGCCCACGTGCCGCCCCCGACTCCCGTGCACGAGATCGGCAGTCCCGTACGAGATCGGCAGTCCGGACTGACGACCTCGCGTGCGAGTGCCGACCTCGCCGGCGCTCACCACAGGTCGCGGCGGGGCGGCCGGCCGGCGTGAGGTCGGCAGGTCTGCGCGAGGTCGGCAGCTCTGCGCGAGGTCGGCAGTCGGAACTCACGACCTCGCGGGAGAGGGCCGGTCTCGCGGGCGTCGCGGGCGGGTGTCGCGAGGGAGCGGGGGGCGGTGGGGGGTCAGCCCGTGCAGCCGCAGGCGTGGAGGTTGGTGACGAACTCGTCGATCGCCTGGCGCGGCCCGAACGGGCCGGTCTCCTTCTCGTGCTTGACCAGCACGACGAAGACGAGCTGGCGACCGTTGTCGTCGACGACCGTGCCGGCCAGGCCCTTGACCCCCGACAGGCTCCCGGTCTTGGCGCGGACCAGCCCGCGCGCGTCGGACGACAGGTAGCGGTCGCCGAGCGTGCCGGTCAGGCCGCCGATCGGCATCCCCGCGGCGATCGAGCGCAGCTCGGGATGGGCCGGGTCGACGACGAGCTGTACGAGGTCGAGCAGGGTGAGCGGGGTGAGGAGCGAACCCTCGGCCAGGCCGGAGGCGTCGGCGAGCACGGCGTCCTTGGTGTCGACGCCGAGCCGCGTCACCGCGCGCAGGACCGCCTGGGTGCCGCCCTCGAAGCTCGCAGGGAGGCGCTGGTCGAGCGCGACGACGCGCGAGACCACCTCGGTGATGGTGTTGTCGGAGTCCTCGAGGAAGAAGTGCACGAGCTCGGGCAGCGGGGCCGACGAGACGTTCGCGAGCACGGTCGCCCCGGCCGGTGCGGCGGCGCGCGCCGGGTCGCCGGTGACCGTGATGCCCGCCTCGGTGAGCCGCTGCGCGAAGATCTTCGCGGCGGCGATCGTCGGGTCGGCTGACCGCGGCGGGTAGGGCACGCCCTCCTTGGTCGCCGCGATCTTGACCGCGAGCGCGGTCACGGGCGCGACGTAGCCCATGTTCAGGTCGCCCTCGTCCCAGCCGGGGCTGGTGCGCGGCCCGGTGAACAGGGTGTCGTCGACCCGCAGCGTGACGGTCGTGAGCCCGACGAGCTTGAGCTGCTTGGCCGCCGCTCGCGCGAGATCGCCCAGGCCCGCGCGGCCGTTGACGACCGCGGCGTCGCCCGCGTCGGGCGCGAGCATCATGTCGCCGCCACCGACGAGCACCACCTGGTCGCCGCTGCCGCGCACGACGCTCGTCGTGAGCGTCGTCGTGGCGTCGAGCGTGCCGAGCGCCGCGACCGCGGTGACGAGCTTCGCGGTCGACGCGGGCTCGCGCGGCGCGGTGGACCGCCGCTCGGCGATGACCTCGCCCGTGAGCTGGTCGGCCACGACGACGCCCGTCGCGCCGTTCTTGCCGAGCCGGGAGTCGTTCGCGAGCTTGTCGACGAGCGTCGCGACGGGGTCGGACGCGGGCTCGGGCACCTGCTCGTCGAGGTCGCCGAGCGCGGGGACGACGTCCGGCGGCGCGACCGCGGCGGGCGCGCTCGGGAACGGCGCGGCCTCGGCGGGGACCGGGTCCAGGGTCACGAAGCCGGGCGCGACGTCGTACGCGTCGGCTGCGACGTAGCCGCCCAGGCCGAGGACCAGGACGAGCATCGTCGTGCCGACGACACGCGCACCTGTGGCCATCGTCACGCTCCGCTCGGGGACCCGATGGGACGGTCGGCCCACCGGTGGGTCAGAATATGTCGACAAGACGGTCCGCCCGTACCTGCGGCGCGCCGGTCCCCGAACCACGCCGCCCGGCCACGCGTCCGATCCGCGACCCGGCGAGCGGACAGGAGAGCCGTGGAGTTCGACGTCACGATCGAGATCCCCAAGGGTCAGCGCAACAAGTACGAGGTGGATCACGCAACGGGGCGGATCCGGCTCGACCGCATGCTCTTCACGTCGACCCGCTACCCCGACGACTACGGCTTCATCGAGGGCACCCTCGGCGAGGACGGCGACCCGCTCGACGCCCTCGTGCTGCTCGAGGAGCCCACGTTCCCCGGTTGCCTCATCCGCTGCCGCGCGCTCGGCATGTTCCGCATGCGCGACGAGGCGGGCGGCGACGACAAGGTGCTGTGCGTCCCGACGGGCGACCAGCGCGCGGCCTGGCGGCAGGACATCGACGACGTGTCCGACTTCCACCGCCTCGAGATCCAGCACTTCTTCGAGGTCTACAAGGACCTCGAGCCCGGCAAGTCCGTCGAGGGCGCGCACTGGACCGGCCGCGCCGAGGCGGAGGCGGAGATCCAGCGCTCGCGCCAGCGCGCGATCGACGCGGGCTACGAGCACTGACCCACCCCGCACGTACGACGAAGGCCCGGCTCCCGTGAGGGACCGGGCCTTCGTCGTCGCTGGTGCGGGTCAGGGGCGACCCGCGTACGGCATGGAGCCGGCCCAGCGCATCGACGTGATGCGCACGGCCACGCCCGGCCGCGGGGCCTCGATGATCTGACCGCCGCCGATGTACATGGCGACGTGGTAGATCGAGCCCGGGTCGTTCGGGTTGGTGCCCCAGAACACGAGGTCACCGGGTCGCATGTCGGCGTACCTGATCTTGAGGACCTGCTTGTACTGGTCGCGCGAGGTGCGGTTGATCGCGACGCCCGCGCTGCGCCAGGAGGTCATGGTCAGGCCGGAGCAGTCGTAGCCCGGGCCCGTGCCGCCCCACACGTACGGCGCCCCGAGCCGCGTCTTGGCGACCGCGACCGCGTTCTGCCCTTGCGCGGCCGAGCCGCGCGAGATGCCGGTGCCGAGGCCGTACTGCGACGGCGGCGTGGTGGGCTTGGGCGGCGGCGGGGTCGTCGGCGCAGGCGGCGGGGTGGTCGGGTTCGCCGGTGGCGGCGTCGTGGGGTTCGCGGGCGGCGGGGTGGTCGGGTTGGCCGGCGGCGGGGTCGTGGGGTTCGTCGGCGGCGGCGTCGTCGGGGTCGTCGGCGGCGGAGTCGTCACCGGCGGGCGGGTCGGCTGCTGCGTGGGCGGCGGGGTGGGCTGCTGCTCCTCCTCGCGCTTGCGGCGGGCCTCCTCCTCCTCGCGCTTGCGCCGCTCCTCGTCGATCGCGGCCTGACGCTGACGCTCGACGTCGACGCTCGTCTGACGCGCGGTGGCGAGCTCGGCCAGGAGCGTCTCGCGCTCGGCCTCGCCCGCGGCCTGGGCGGCGGCCGCGTCGTCGGCGGTGGCCTGCGCGGCATCGAGGAGCGTCTGCGCCTGCGCCTGCGCGTCGGTCGCGTCGTCGGCGGCCTGCGTCGCGGCGCCCGCGAGCGTGCCGGCGACGAGCGTGGTCGCCTGGTACGCCTGGACGGCCTCGTCGGTCTTGCGGGTGAACTGGTCCATCTGGCTGGTCCGACGAGCGACGTCCTCGAACCCCTCGGCGGACAGCAGCGCCTCGACGAGGTCGGCGGACCCGCCCGAGCGGGCGACCTGACGCGCGATCGCGACGAGCTCGCGGCGCGCCTTCTCGGCGGCGGCGGCGGCCTCGTCGGACCGGTCCTGCGCCTGGGCGGCGGCGTCGTGCGCGACCTGCGCGTCGGACATCGCCTGCGTGTAGGCCTCGCCGGCCTGCTGGACCTCGAGCTCGGCGGCGTCGGCCTCGGAGCTCAGCTGCGCGAGGCGGATCTCCATCTCGGCGACCGAGCGCTGCGCACGACCGACCGCGGCCTGCGCCTGGCGCACGTCGTCGTCGGACGGCGCGCCCGGGTCGGCGACGGCTCCCGGCGTGCTGACGAGCAGCAGCCCGACCGTCGCTGCGGCGAGCGCACTCGCGCCCCGTGCTCGTCGCACGGCCCCTCGTTCGCCCACGTCGTCGTGCCCCTTCCAGCGGTCCCTGCTCGTGCGTGCCCCTGCGCACGCCACCGGCGGTGACGGACGCGCTCTGCGGACGCTACCTGCGGGAGCCCCAGAAGTGAACACCAGTCACAACAGTCCCACCTTTCACACTAGTCACATATCGGACGAACCGGATGGACGAGACAGGGGATGTTCACCATGCGAGACGGGCGTTTCACGTTGCGGTACGTGGTGCCTACTCTCACCCCATGCCCTGCCGTCGAATGTGTCGCTGACGCGCACGTTCGGCCTGCCCGCCGGCTGCTCGACGTCGATCCGACGAGCACACCGACGAAGGTCCAGCGGGGCCCTCCCCGTTCGAACCGTGCGCGACCCTCCCCTCTCCCGCGGGACGGACGTCGGCTGCCCGAGCTCCCCGCGGATCCCCTTCCCGCCACCAGGAGCACGCAGATGAGCAACGAGAACTGGAACTTCGAGACCCGTCAGGTCCACGCCGGCCAGACGCCCGACCCCACGACGGGCGCCCGCGCGCTGCCGATCTACCAGACGACGTCCTACGTCTTCCCCGACGCCGGCACGGCCGCCGCGCGCTTCGCGCTGCAGGACCTCGGCCCGATCTACACGCGCATCGGCAACCCCACGCAGGAGGTCGTCGAGAACCGCATCGCCTCGCTCGAGGGCGGCGTCGCCGCGCTGCTCGTGGCCTCCGGCCAGGCGGCCGAGACGCTCGCGATCCTCAACGTCGCCGAGGCGGGCGACCACGTCGTCGCGAGCCCGTCCCTCTACGGCGGGACGTACAACCTGCTGCACTACACGCTGCCGAAGCTCGGCGTCGAGACGACCTTCGTGACCGACCCGCACGACGCCGAGGCCTGGCGCGCGGCGATCCGCCCGAACACCAAGGCCTTCTTCGCCGAGACGATCCCCAACCCCAAGTCCGACGTGCTCGACATCGAGCTCGTCGCGGGGGTCGCGCACGAGTACGGCGTGCCGCTCATCGTCGACAACACGGTCGCGACGCCCTACCTCATCAACCCGCTCAAGTGGGGTGCCGACGTCGTCGTGCACTCGGCCACCAAGTACCTCGGCGGGCACGGCTCGGCGATCGGCGGCGTGATCGTCGACGGCGGCTCGTTCGACTACGCGCAGTACCCGGACCGCTTCCCGGGCTTCAACTCGCCGGACCCGTCGTACCACGGCCTCGTGATCGCCGAGGCGCTCGGCGTCGGCTCCGCGTTCGGCGCGAACCTGTCCTTCATCCTCAAGGCGCGCATCCAGCTCCTGCGCGACCTGGGCGCGGCGATCTCGCCGTTCAACGCGTTCCTCATCTCGCAGGGCATCGAGACGCTGTCGCTGCGCGTCGAGCGGCACGTCGAGAACGCGACGAAGGTCGCGCAGTGGCTCGAGGCGCGCGACGACGTGCTCGGCGTGCACTACTCGGGCCTCGAGTCGAGCCCGTGGCACGCCAACCAGGTCAAGTTCGCGCCGCGCGGCGGCGGCGCAGTGCTCGCGTTCGAGATCGAGGGCGGGTCGGCGGCCGGTCAGGCGTTCGTCTCCGCGCTCGAGCTGCACTCGAACGTCGCGAACATCGGCGACGTGCGCTCGCTCGTCATCCACCCCGCGTCGACGACGCACAGCCAGCTCACCCCGCAGGAGCAGGCGCTGTCCGGCGTGACGCCGGGCCTCGTGCGCCTCGCGGTGGGCATCGAGCACATCGACGACATCCTCGCGGACCTCGAGGCGGGCTTCCGGGCCGCCAAGGGTGCCGCCTGACGCTCGTCCCGACGAGCGGGGTGGGGCGTCGCACGGCGCCCCACCCCGCTCGGTCCACGGACCTTCGTCCCGCACCGCGGTCGCGGCGGGACGTCGGCCGCCCCCGTGCGTAGATTGGTTCCCCATGTCCGACGAGTCCTCCGCCTTCGCCCCCGCCCGGGCGCTGGCCAGCACGCGCGCGAGCCGCACCCCGGTCGCGCAGCGGGCTGCCGTGCCCGCGTCGTCGGCATGGCAGGACGGCGACGAGGTCGGGCGTCGGCAGTTCGCCGACCTCGGACCGTTCGCGCTCGAGTCCGGCGGTCGCCTGCCCGCGGTCCGGCTCGCGTACGAGACCTGGGGCGAGCTCGACGAGGACGGCTCGAACGCCGTGCTCGTCCTGCACGCGCTGACCGGCGACTCGCACGTCACGGGCGGGGCCGGCCACGGGCACCCGACGCCCGGGTGGTGGCAGTCGATGGTCGGGCCGGGTGCGCCGATCGACACCGAGCGCTGGTTCGTCGTCGCGCCCAACGTGCTGGGCGGCTGCCAGGGCTCGACGGGACCCTCGTCGCCCGCGCCCGACGGCCGCCCGTGGGGCAGCCGGTTCCCGCAGCTGTCCGTGCGCGACCAGGTCGCCGCCGAGGTCCGCCTGGCCGACCTGCTGGGCATCCGCACGTGGGCGCTCGTGATCGGCGCGTCGATGGGCGGGCTGCGCGTGCTCGAGTGGGCCGCGTCGGAGCCGCAGCGCGTCGAGGCGTTCGCCGCGATCGCGACGAGCGCGCAGACCTCGGGCGACCAGATCGCCAACTTCCACACCCAGCTCGTCGCGATCCACGCCGACCCGAAGTTCCGCGGCGGCGACTACTACGACGCACCCGACGGCGACGGCCCGCACGTCGGGCTCGGGCTCGCGCGGCAGATCGCGCACCAGAGCTACCGCTCGGCGTACGAGCTCGACGAGCGCTTCGGGCGGATCCCGCAGGGCGCCGAGGACCCGCTCGAGGGCGGGCGGTTCGCGGTGCAGTCGTACCTCGAGCACCACGGCGACAAGCTCGTACGACGGTTCGACGCCAACACCTACGTCACCCTCACGCGCACGATGATCACGCACGACCTGGGCCGCGACCGCGGCGGCGTGGACAACGCGCTGTCGCAGATCACCGCGCGCGGGCTCGTCGTGGCCGTCGACACCGACCGGCTGTTCCCGCTCGCACAGGCCGAGCGGATCGCCGCGCACGTCCCGGGAGCGGGACCCGTGCGCGTCGTGCACTCCGACTTCGGGCACGACGGGTTCCTCATCGAGGAGGACGAGGTCGGCAGGCACGTCTCGGAGTTCCTCGGCGAGCTCGTCCGCACCCGCCCCTGACCTGCGCCCCGCATCGGCGAGCCCGCACGGCAGGATGGGGCCATGACCGCGTCGCTGACCGAGGCCTCGACCGCGCTGCACGACCAGTGGGACCTGCTGCGGCGCTGGGTCGTCGAGGTCGTCGACGACTCCGTCGGCGACGCACCCTCGGTGCTCGAGGGCTGGACGGTCACGGCGCTCGTCGCGCACCTCGGCCGGGCCATGGATGCGCTCGCCGCGTGCTCCCCGCTGCCGGCCGGCACGGTCCCCCTCACGCTCGCGGAGTACCTCGGGACGTACGCGGGGCGGGCGGGCGACATCGCCGAGACCACGCGCGCACTGGCCGCCCAGGTGGCCGGCGACCCGATCGGCTGGATCGACGACCGCGCGGCGGCCGCGTTCGCGGCGCTCGACGCGCTGACCGCGGCGGGCGACCCCGTGGTGCAGGCCCGCCGCGGGCCCGTGCGCCTGTCGACCATGACCGTCTCGCGCGTGATCGAGCTCGTGGTGCACGCCGACGACCTGTTCGTGTCCGTGCGCCGCGTGCCGGGCGCGGGCGCCGGCCCGGACCCGGTCGAGCCGCGGGCCCTCGACCTCGTCGCGCGCGAGCTGCTCGCGATCGTCGTCGCACGCGGCGGGTGGGACCTGGAGGTGACGGACGCGCGCGCCTGGGTGCGCCTGGCCAGTGGTCGCGCACCCTACGACGTCGACGCGCTCGCCGCCGCGATCGCCCCACGCTGGACCGGCGACTCCGTGCCCGACCTCGGGCGCATGCTGCCCGTGCTCTGAGGGCCCCGGCACCCGGATTCACCCTGGGCAGCGGCGGCGGCATCGGCCAAGGTGGGCGCATGGGGGTGCCGAGCGGGGAGCCGAACGGGGTGCCGAGCGGGTCTGTCGCGATCGGGCGGGTCCTGGCCGCGATGGACGCCGAGCGCGCGCAGTGGTCGCGCACCGACGGGCTGGGCGTGTTCAGCGACGTGTACCGGGACGTGACGGCGCTCGTCGCGGTGCGGGTGACCGACGGGACCTTCACGCACCCGGACTTCGTCGAGGACCTCGACGTGCGGTTCGCGGGCTTGTTCCTCGACGTGCCGCGCGACCTCGCGGCGCGGCGCACGGTCAACAAGGCATGGGCGCCGCTCGTGGAGCGTCGCGCGCACGCCGGGCTGTGGCCGCTGCAGCTCGCGCTCGCGGGCATGAACGCGCACATCAACCACGACCTCCCGCTCGCGGTCGTCGCGACGTGCGAGGCGCGGGGAGTGCCACCGACCGCACGCGGTGTCCACGCGGACTTCGAGCGCGTCAACGACGTGCTCGCGGAGGTCGTGCGGCCGCTGCGTCAGTCGTTCCTCGACGCGCGCGTGGTCGCAGCGGGCGGTGAGCTGTCACCCGTGGCCGACCTCGTCTCGAACTTCTCGATCGACAAGGCGCGCGACGCGGCGTGGGCCAACGCGCTCGTGCTGTGGCACGTGCGCGACCTCGGCTTCGTCGCCGCCGCCGCGCGCGACGCGCTCGCCCGGACCGTGGGCCTCGTGAGCCGCCAGCTGCTGACGGTGTTCCCGGACCCGCTCGACCGGCCGTAGCCGCCCGCCCGGGTTCCGGACCTGCGCGTCCCCGGGCCGGGCGATTCCCGTGCCCGGCGCACTACCGGTGGGTAACGTGACGGTGTGATCGCGGCCTACGCACGAGACCTCTCCCCCGACGACCCCGTCGCCGCCCTCGAGGTCGGCGACCGGCCCGAGCCGCAGGCGCGCGAGCACTGGTCCGTCGTCGACGTGCGTGCCGCGGCGCTCAACCACCACGACGTGTGGTCGCTGCGCGGCGTCGGGCTGCGCGCCGAGCAGCTCCCGATGATCCTCGGCACCGACGCCGCGGGGGTCGTCGACGGGCGCGAGGTCGTCGTGCACGGCGTGATCGGCGGGACGTCCGGGCACGGAGTCGGGCCCGACGAGCCGCGTTCGCTGCTGTCCGAGCGGTACCCGGGCACGTTCGCCGAGCGGGTCGCGGTGCCGACGTGGAACCTCGTCGACAAGCCCGCCGAGCTCTCCTTCGTCGAGGCCGCGTGCCTGCCGACCGCGTGGCTGACCGCCTACCGCATGCTCTTCACGACCGGACGTGCCACCCCCGGGCAGCGCGTGCTGGTGCAGGGCGCGGGCGGCGGGGTCGCCACCGCGGCGATCCTGCTGGGGGCGGCCGCCGGGCTCGAGGTGCTCGTCACGAGCCGGTCCGACGAGCGGCGCACGCACGCCCTGACGCTCGGTGCGGCCGCCGCGGTCGAGCCCGGGGCGCGCGTGCCGCGCGTCGACCTGGTGCTCGAGACCGTCGGCCGGGCGACGTGGTCGCACTCGCTGCGCTCGGTGCGTCCCGGCGGGACCGTCGTCGTCGCGGGGGCGACCTCGGGCGACCCGACCGCCGCCGAGCTCACGCGGGTGTTCTTCCAGGAGATCTCCGTGCTCGGCGTGACCATGGGCTCGCGCGACGACCTCCAGCACCTGCTCGCGTTCCTCGCGCGGACCGGCGTCCGGCCGCTCGTCGACCGCACGTTCGCGCTCACGCAGGCGCGCGACGCCGTCGCTCGGCTCGCGGCCGGCCAGCAGTTCGGGAAGATCGTCCTGACGACGTGAGCACGCAGGCGGGCGCACGACGAGGGAGGCGAGGACGGTGAGCGACACGACGGCGACGGAGCCGGCGAGCGGAGCGGCCACCGGCCCGACGACCGCTCCCGCGACGCCCGACGAGGACGTACCCACCGTCGTCTCACCGCCCGGCACGTGGGTGCCCGACGTGCTCGGGCCCGACTACCAGGCCCAGACCCTGTACCTGGCGCCCGACGACGAGGGTGCGGTCGTCGCGACGGTCGTGCGGCACCGACCCCCGTCCGACGAGGCCGTGCGCCCCGCGCGCGCCCTGCTGTACGTCCACGGGTGGTCCGACTACTTCTTCCAGACCGAGCTCGCCGAGCACTGGACCGCGCGCGGCGTCGCGTTCTACGCGCTCGACCTGCGCAAGTACGGCCGCAGCCTGCGCCCGCACCAGACGCCCGGCTACGTCGACGACCTCGTGACGTACGACGAGGACCTCGCCGCCGCGCTGGACCTCGTCCACGAGGAGCTCGGGCGGCACGCGCGGGTCGTCGTCATGGGCCACTCGACCGGCGGCCTCATCGCCTCCCTGTGGGCGCACCGCAACCCCGGACGCCTCGCCGGCCTCGTGCTCAACAGCCCGTGGCTCGAGCTCCAGGGCTCGGGCATGCTGCGCCACCTGTCGAGCCCCGCCGTCGCGCAGATCGCCCGGTTCCAGCCCAAGGCGCCGCTGCCCAACATCGACCCGGGCTTCTACAACCGCACGCTGTCCGCGGCGTCCGGCGGCGAGTGGACGTTCGACGACCGGTGGCGGCCCAGCCCGTCGTTCCCGGTCCGTGCGGGGTGGCTGTCGGCGATCATGACCGGGCACACGATCGTCGCGCGCGGGCTGCAGATCGACGTGCCGGTGCTCATGATGGCGTCGTCGCGCACGCTCATCACGCCGCGCTGGAACGACGCGATGCGCTCGGCCGACACCGTGCTCGACGTCGAGCTGCTCGCACGGCGCGCGACCCAGCTCGGTCCGTGCGTGACGGTCGTGCGGATCGCGGGCGGCCTGCACGACCTGGTGCTGTCCGCGCCGCCCGTGCGGGCGCGCGTCTACGCGGAGATCGACCGCTGGTCGGCGGGGTACGGCTGGGCCTGAGGCTCAGCCGCGCACCTCGTCGTGGCGTCCCGTGGCCTCGGCGAGCGTCGGCCCGCCGTCGCCCAGGCGCCACGCGCGCCAGCCGTCGACCTCGACGGGCGTGCCCGCGGCGTACGTCGCGGCCTCGCTCGGCTCGAAGAACCGGGCACCGTCGGCGAACTCGATCGACCCGTCGGGCGCGAGCGTCGCGACGAGGCGCTGACCGCGGCGCTCACGGAACCACACGAGCGTCACGAGCGCGCGGCGCTGCTTGGCGAGCGTCGCGAGCTCGGGGTACGGCATGTCCGGTCGGCGGGGCGGCGGGGGTGGGAGCTGCACGACGGGCGCGGGGGTGGCAGGGGGGTCGGGGTCGGGCGCCGGCTCCTCGTACGCGGGCTCGTCGAGCGCCTGCTCGTCGAGTGGCTGCTCGTCGGGCGTCTGCTCGTCGTACGCACGCTCGTCGTACGCACGCTCGCGGTGTGCACGCTCGTCGTGTGCACGCTCGTCGTGTGCACGGTCGTCGTACGCCTGCGCGTCGGGCGCCGGCCGCCGGGGTCCGGGGTGGCCGAACGGCTCGTGCGACGTGCCCAGGACGTGGCTCAGCGGCTCGGCGAGCTGCGCGGGGGCGGGCGCGAGGTCCGACAGGAAGGAGGACATCGACTCGTACAGCGGCGACGCGGTCGCCGGGTAGCCGCGCTCACCGTCCGGGTCGGACGCGGCGGGCATCGGGGCGGTGCTCGTCGTGCGGGACGCGGGCGGCGACGGGACGGGTGCGGGCGGACGCGCCGCGTGCGCGGCGGAGTACGGCGCACCGTACGGCGCGGGTGGACGGCCCGGCGTCGCGCCCGTGACGTGCGGGTTCGTCAGGGGCGGGTGCGCCGGGGCGTGGTTCACGGGCGGCGCGTACGACGAGGTCGTGCGGTTCGTCGGCGGCGCGTACGACGGCGGGACGGGCGCACCGGCGGCGCGGCCCGACTGCGGGATCACGGCCGGGGTCGCGCGCGTGGACGCGGAGACCTGCGCGCTCGGGGTGCCCGCGACGGGCAGCACCGCGGCCGTGGGCGCGGCGGTCGTCGGGCGTGCGGGCTGCGGCGGCGGGGGCGGGACGGCGGCGTTCTCGCGGCTCGTCGTGGGCAGGCCCGGGGCGCGGCTCGTCGTCTGAGCCACCGGACGGTGCGCTCCCGGCTGCGGGGGTCGGGCGGTCGTCGGCTGGCTGGGGCCCGAGGGGAAGGCGGAGGTGGACGGCAGGCCCGAGCCGTACGGCGAGCCGCCGTTCGCTGCACCGCCGTTCGCTGCACCGCCGTTCCTTGTGCCGCCGTGACCTGTGCCGCCGTGGCTCGTGCCGAATCCGGGGAGGCTCGGTGTGGCGCCGCCGAGCGGTGCCGGCGGGCGGCGACGGCCGTCCTCGTACGCCATGGCCGTCGCGAACGACGCCTCGCTCGACCGGACCAGCCGCAGCGCCGTCGGCTCGACCGGGCGCCGCACGTTCTCGTGGCGCGCGAGCGGCGAGACGTCGAGGAACCGGCGGTCGTCGACGCCGCGGACCACGCCGAGCTGCAGCACGTCCACGTGCCGGCCCGGGCCCCGCAGGTAGCTCAACGTGTCGCCCGCCTCGGTCGCGACCTCCGAGCAGATCACGACGAGGCGTACGCCCTCACGCCGGCTCGTCGCCATCCCGTACGCCACCTGGTCGCGGAACGCCGCGAAGTCCACCGCGAACCGGTCGGGGTCCGCGTGGTACGAGCGCGCCAGGTCGGTGCCCGTCATGCGCGCTGCCGCGCCCGCGTGCCGCAGCGCCGCGACGACCGCGTCGTCGTCCAGCACCTGCACGGCCTCGAGGACCACCGCGCGGCCCGTCGCGTCCAGCGCGAGGAGCTCGGGCAGGTCCGCGTGGTCCGGCGCGCTCGAGCGGTGACGCACCGGGAACAGCGGCTCCCCCGCGATCGCCGCGAGGTGGTGCGTGAGCAGCGACGCGAGATCCTGCGCGAACGACCCGGGCAACGGCTGCATCGGCTGGACGAGGCGCGGGCGACCGTCGTCGAGCTCGAACAGGGGCATCCGGTCCCGGCCTTCCTGGGGCGCGCGACGTCCGACCGGCGCGGTCTCTGCGCCCTGCCCGGGCGTCTGAGGTCCTCGTCCCGGCGTTCGTGGCAGCCCCGACGACGGTGTGCACGCGGAAGTTCCACGTGTCAGCGACACTCTGGCACGTGCGCGCATGTCCGGTCTGTCCGCCGGACGGGTCGAGTTGACCGCCCGCGACGGCCGTGCGGGTGACGTACCGGGGCAATCCTCGCCCTGACGGGGACGCATGTCACGCGTCGGCGCTCGTGTCGGCGCAGCGAGGACGCCCCTGGCCGCTCGCCGTTCTCGTGGAGCGTCTGCTCCGGTGGACCGGTGGCCGCTCTCAGGCGTCCCGGAGCGCGTCCTCGACCCGAGCGACCTTCCCGTCGAGCTCGCCGACGTAACCGGGCCGGATGTCGGCCTTCAGGACGAGCGAGACGCGCGAGCCGAACGGAGCGACCGCCTCGGTCGCGCGCCTGACGACGTCGAAACAGGCGTCCCAGTCACCCTCGATCGTCGTGAACATCGCGTCGGTGCGGTTCGGGAGACCGGACTCCCGCACGACCCGGACCGCCGCCGCGACGGCTTCGGAGACGGAGCCGTCCGCACGGCCGGTTCCGCTGGGGGCGACGGAGAAGGCGACGAGCATCCCCCGACCCTGCCCGTCTGGCGGCCGGGACGCAACGGCTGGTCCGACGTGTGTGGCCCGACGCGTGTGTGGCCCGACGCGTGCGGGGTCCGACGCCTCGGGTCCGGCGCGTGTGGGTGGTCGGAGGTTCGATGGGCGGATGACGGCACGAGTGCGATGGGCGGACGTGAGGCGTGACGCGCCGGACCTGGCGACGGTGGTCGAAGCGCTGTTCAGCGCGGGGACGAACAAGACGATGGCGACGCTGCGGGCCGACGGCTCGCCGCGGATCTCCGGCACCGAGCTCGAGCTCGGTGACGACGTGACGCTCGGCATGATGCCGGGCTCGGTCAAGCTGCAGGACGTGCTGCGCGACCCGCGCGTGGCCGTGCACAGCCCGACGCTCGAGCCGCCGTCGGACACGACGCAGTGGCTGGGCGACGCCAAGCTCGCGGGTCGGCTGGTCGAGGTCGCCCGGCCCGCCGAGGGGCCACCGGGGGCGTACTTCGCGCTCGACGTCACCGAGGTGGTGCACACGCGGCTCGACGAGTCGGGCACGCGGCTGGTCGTCACGTCGTGGCACCCCGGGCGCGGGACGACGACGTTGTCGCGCGACTGACACGGGGGGGCGGGAGGACGACGCTGTCGCGCGGCTGACACGCGGGGCGGGGGGACGACGTCGTCGCGCGACTGACACGCGGGGCGGGGCGACGACGTCTCGTGTGACCGCGGGGTGCGACGCGGCGTGGGAGGCTCGCTCGCCGCCGTCGCGATGGCCGTCCCACCGTGACCCCTCGCTGTCCACAGGGCCGGCCTGGCACGTCGAACCTTCCCTAGAATCGTACGTATGTTCGATCCATGGGGGCCGGGTGGCGTGGGCGCGGTGCTGGGCGGCGCGCGCTCCGGCAGTGCCGCTCCGCGGGCCGAGGACGTGCTCGCGGAGCTGGAGGACCTGCGCGAGCGCCTCATGGGGCTCGCGCGTCGAGCGGCTGACGCCGATCGGTGGACCGGTGCGCAGCGTGCCATTGTGCTCGGGACGCTCGACCGGCTCGCGGCGCTCGTCCCCGCGGTGCGCGCGCCGGTGCTCGCGGCCCACCAAGCGGCGGCAGCGGCTGCGGGCGCCGAGCGGGAGCTCGCCGACACCCGGGCGCGGCAGACGGGCTCGTCCCGCTGGCAGGTCGCGACGCAGGTGCGCACCGCCGAGACGCTCACCCGCCTGCCGGACGTGCGCACCGCGATGGCCGAGGGGCGTGTGCGCGAGGGGCACGCCGACGTGCTCGCCCGGACACTCGCGGAGGCGCCCGCGCAGGTGGCGCAGGCGCTCAGCACCGCCGAGGGGCAGGCCGCGGTGGTCGACCTCGCGCAGGGCGTCGACTCCCGTGAGTTCGGGCGCGGGCTCGCCGCCTGGGTGGCCGCGCAGGACCCCGCGCACCACGCGGACCGGCGGGAGGCGCACCGCCGCGCCCGGTTCCTCACGCTGACGCATGCGGCCGAGGGGACGTTCCTGCGCGGCCGGCTCGACCCGCTCGCGGGCGCCCGCCTGCAGCGCGCGCTCGACGCGACCGGCCACCGCCCCGACGAGGACCGGACGCCTGAGCAGGCACGCGCCGACGCTCTCACGGCGCTCGCCGGCGGGTCAGTCCGGCACGGGGTTGGTGGCGGTGTCGCCGCGGCGGCGAGCGGCGGCGACGCCAGGCAGACCGCTGGCTGCGACGAGGACGACATGCCGGTGGAGGGCGGCGACGCCGACGGGGCGGCGGGGCCTCGTGGAGTCGGCGCTCCCGGCGTCGGCGGCGCCGGGTCGGGGTCGCACGTCTCGCTGCTGGTTCCGGCCGAGACATGGGCGCTCGTGAGGAGTCAGCAGGGGCAGCGTCGCGCGGCCGGTCCACGAGCACAGGGGCGGCGGTCAGAGGGCGTGCCCCTCATGCCGCCGACCGTCCCGTCCGCGGTGACCGACGCGGGGGTACCGCTCTCGGCGACCGAGCTCGCTGCCGCGCTGTGCGACTGCGCCATGGCGCGCGTGGTGATGGACGCTGCGGGGCTGCCGCTGGACGTGGGGCGGACGCGGCGAGCGTTCACGCCCGCGCAGCGCTACGCCGTGATCGCGCGGGACCGGGTGTGCGCGTGGAACGGCTGCAGCGTGCCGCCCGCGTACGGCCAGCTGCACCACATCGCGTGGTGGCACCGCGACGGCGGCGCGACCGACCTCGACAACGCCCTGCTGCTGTGCGGCTTCCACCATCACGAGGTGCACCGCCTCGACCTGGACGTCGAGCGCGTCGAACGGGCCGAGCCCGGGGTGCTGTCGACGCTCGGCTCACCAGTCGGCGGCGAGGGTCGGCGGTACGTGTTCCGCACGCGCGGCGGTCGCACGTACAACGCTCCAGGAGCAGTGCCGGCCGGGGGCGCGCGTGTCGAGGCGGTCCCGCCGTGAGAGCCCGACCGCCCGTGAGCAGGTCAGGAGGTGGGCGTGGCCGCGTCTCGCTGGGCGGGGAGGTGGGAGGCCAGGAGCTGCGCGAGGTGGATGCCCTCCACACCGGCGAGCTGGTCGGCCTGGGTGCGGCACGAGTAGCCGTCGGCGAGGTAGATGTCACCGGGTGCCGCGTCGCGCAGTGCGGGCAGGAGGGAGTTCTCCGCGACGGCGACCGAGACGTCGTAGTGGCCCTTCTCCATGCCGAAGTTGCCTGCGAGGCCGCAGCAGCCGGCCATGGCCGAGAACTGCGCGCCCGCGTCGGTCAGCAGTCGACGGTCAGCGGTCCACGTCATGACCGAGTAGTGGTGGCAGTGCGGCTGGACGACGGCGGTGACGTCGGACAGGTCGGGCACCTGCCAGCGGTCGCCGGGGCCGATCGGCGCGGGCGCCGTGAGGAGCTCCGCGAGGGTGCGGGTCTCGCGCGCGACCGCGACCGCGCGCGGGTCGTCAGGCAGGAGGTCGGTCAGGTCGGAACGGAGGACAGCGGTGCACGAGGGCTCGAGGCCGACGATCGGGATGCCGTTGACCGCGAACGGGCCGAGCACCTCGAGGAGGTGCTCGAGCTGGTGACGCGCACCGTCGAGCTGGCCCGTGCTGATCCACGTGAGGCCGCAGCAGGCCTGGTGGTCGGGGACGAGCACCTCGTACCCGGCGTCCCGCAGCACGGCGACCGCCGCGTGGGCGACCGAGGGTGCGAGCGCGTCGCTGAACGAGTCGGTCCACAGCAGCACGCGCGGACGTCGGCCTTCGTCGTCCCCGCGCTCAGGCCGAGGCTCGTCGGGCGTGCTCGCGACCGTGACCTGGTCCGCGCCCTCCCGTCGGACCCAGCGCCGGAACGGCTCGTCCGCGAAGCTGACCATCTCGCGGCGGGTGTCCATGCCGCCCCCGGCGAGGACGAGCTTGGCGATCGGTCGGACCCCGAGCACCGCGTTGACGACCCGCGCGAGCCCGGGCACTCCCGTGACGATGCGCGCCCAGCGGGGCAGCCAGCCGAGCGCGTAGTGGTTGATCGGGCGAAGCCTGCGGCGATACGTACGGTGCAGCACCTCCGACTTGTACTGAGCCATGTCGACGCCCGCGGGGCAGTCGGACGAGCACGCCTTGCAGCTCAGGCACAGGTCGAGCGCCTCGTGGACCTCGGGCGACGACCAGCCGCGCGAGACGAGCGAGCCGTTGGCCATCTCCTGCAGCACGCGCGCGCGGCCGCGCGTCGAGTCCTTCTCGTCCTTGGTCGCAAGGTACGACGGGCACATGAACCCGCCCGCGGCGGTCGAGTCCGCGCGGCACTTGCCCACCCCGACGCACCGGTGGACGGCGGTCGTGAGGTCACCCGCGTCGTGCGCGAAGGCGAAGCCCGTGGCGGCCGGCAGACGGTGCGCGGCGGGGCGCCGCAGGTCGGCGTCGAGCGGCCGGGGCCGGACGAGGACGCCGGGGTTGAGCAGGTCGCGGGGGTCGAACAGGTCCTTGAACGCCCCGAACACCTCGATCGCCCGCGGCGAGTACATGACCGAGAGCAGCTCGGAGCGAGCCCGCCCGTCGCCGTGCTCGCCGGAGAGCGACCCCCCGTGCGACGCGACGAGCTCCGCCGCGTCCTCCATGAACGCCCGCAGCGGGTTGCCGGACCGCTCGAGCGGGATGTCGAGCCGCAGGTGCACGCAGCCGTCGCCGAAGTGCCCGTACGCGAGCCCGTCGACCCGGTGCTGCGCCATGAGCGCCTCGAGGTCACGCAGGTACCCGCCGAGCTTCGCGGGCGGCACGGCCGAGTCCTCGAAGCCCGGCCAGGCCTGCTCGCCGGACGGCGTGCGCCCGCCGAGACCGGCACCGTCCTCACGGATGCGCCACATCGCGGTGGCCGCCGGACCGGGCGGGAAGAGGGCCACGGCGTCGGTTGCCGAGTCGGCAGCCAGCGCCCGGGCCCGGTCGAGTGCCTCGTCGAGCGTGTCGGCGCCGACCTCGACCATCAGCCAGCCGCCACCGGGCGGCAGGTCGGGCACCGCGGCGGCACCGCGGACTCGTCGGACCACGTCGACCAGCCGCGCGTCCATGCCCTCGATCGCGATGGGCCGGTGCGCAAGGAGTGCGGGCACGGCGTCGGCGGCGGTCGGCATGTCCGGGTAGCCGAGCACCACGAGCACGGGCGCTGCCGCGACCGGGACGAGCCGGAGCGTGGCCTCGAGCAAGGTGCCGACCGTGCCCTCGGTCCCCACGAGCGCCTTCGCCAGGTCGGTGCCCTTCTCGGGCAGCAGGTGCTCGAGCGAGTACCCGGAGACCTGGCGCCCGAACCGCCCGAGCTCGGTGCGCAGCAGGTCGAGGTTCCCTCGCACGAGCTCGGCCAGGCCGGGGACCACGTCGAGCGCGCCCTCCCCCGCACCGGCCGTGAGGCGACGGCCGGTGCCGTCGACGAGGTCGAGTGCGAGCACGTTGTCCGCGGTGCGGCCGTAGGCGACGGCGCGCGGCCCGCACGCGTTGTTGCCGATCATCCCGCCGAGCGTCGCGCGGGTCCACGTGGACGGGTCCGGCCCGAACCGCAGACCGTGGGGTGCGGCTGCCCGCTGCAGCGAGGCCATGATCACGCCCGGCTCGACGCGCGCGGTGCGTGCCTCCGGGTCGATCTCGAGGATGCGGTTCACGTGGCGCGAGAAGTCGAGCACGACGCCGGGGCCGATCGAGTTCCCCGCGACGGAGGTCCCCGCACCGCGAGCCGTGAGCGGCACACCGGCCTCGCGCGTGACCGCGAGCGCGGCCAGCACGTCGTCGCGGTCGCGCGGGAAGACGACGACCTCGGGCACGACCCGGTAGTTCGAGGCGTCGGTCGAGTACTCGGCGCGGCGACGGGACGAGTCGTCCACCGCGCCGCGCACGGCGGACCGGAGCGCGGCGACGACGTCGGTGCGCAAGCGGTTCTCGTCGGCCACGGCAGTCACGGGGGGCATCTTCGCACTCGCGCGCGGACCCGGACCGGGACCGGTCGCAGACCGGACGCCGACCCCCATGGCCCTCGAGCCACGACCAGGCCGAGCCCGTCAGCGGCAGGCCCGTCACGGCAGGCCGGTCAGGTGCAGGCCGGTCAGTGGCAGGCCGGTCAGGGGCAGGCCGGTCGGGGGCGGCTGGTCTGTGGCGCAGGCCGGTCAGGGGCGGGCTTGGTGCGGGCAGGTCAGCGGCGGGCGAGGGGGCAGCCGGCGCACGCGAGTGGGAGCGGGGTGTCGCTGGGCGTGCCGGGGTCGCACGACGAGCACGGCGCGTCGCGGCGGGCGAGCGTCGGCGCGAGGGCGCCGCGGCGCGCCCAGTGGTCGAGCGCGGCGACGACGAGACCCTCGTCGATCCCGAGGGTGCGCGCGGTCGTGGCGGGCGTAGCGCCGGAACGCGTCACGCGCAGCACGTCGTCGAGCACGCTCATCGGGTCACCTCCGGACCAGCAGCGTTCGCGCGCCCTGTCCGCGCGGGTCGTGGCACGTCCCTCTCCGCGTTCATCCCAGCAACCGCCCGACCTGGAACACCACGACCGCGCCCACCCACGCGACGGTGAACCCGACGCCGACCCCGAGCGCAGTCCACCGCAGCCCGAACATCCTCCGCTGCTCGGCGAGGGTGGCCAGGCACGGGCTGTAGGCGAGCACGAACCACAGGAACCCCGCGGCCGCGGCCCCCGGGTGCCCACCGGACGACCGCTCGAACGTCGCCCGCAGCCGGTCGCCGAGGCCGCCCGGGTGCGCGGGGTCGTCGGGCTCGGCCACGGCGGCCGTCTGCGCGAGCGACCCCACGACGACCTCCTTGGCGACGAAGCCGGTCGCGAGCGCGGCCGCCGCCTCCCACGTGCCGAACCCGGCGGGTGCGAGCACGGGGGCGAACGTCGAGGCGGCGCGCCCGTACAACGAGTCCTGCACGGGCACGTCCGCGATCGCGTGATGGCCCGTCACGGGGATCGCCATGAGCAACCACACCGCGGTGAGCGTCCCGACGATGATCACGCCCGCCTTCCGGGCGAACGCGAGCACCCGGACCCACACCGACAACGCGATCGGCCGCGGCGCGGGGCGCTGGTAGGCGGGCAGCGCGAGGACGAGCGGCTCGCGGCGGACGTCGCGGAACAGCGTGCGCCGCAGCGCCAGACCGCCGAGCACGACGAGCGCGGCGGACGCGAGGTACATGACGAAGATGACGGTGCCCGCGTGCTGCGGGAAGAACACCGACGCGAGGAGCACGTACACCGTGAGCCGTGCGGTGCACGACGTGAACGGGATGAGCAGCCCCGTGAGCAGCCGCTGACGCGCGTGCGGGAGCGTGCGGGTCGCGGCCAGGGCGGGCAGGTTGCAGCCGAAGCCGACGACGAGCGGCAGCACCGCCCGGCCGTCGAGTCCGATCGCCCGCATCGCGCGGTCGGCGACGAACGCCGCGCGGGCGAGGTAGCCGCAGTCCTCGAGCAACGCGACCGCGACGAACACGAGCGCGAGCAGCGGGACGAACGACAGCACCGTCCCGACGCCCGCGAGGGCGCCGTCGACGAGCAGGCCCTCGAGCCAGTGCCACGGGCCCGACGACGGCAGGGCGGCGCGCACCGCGTCGGCGAGCCACCCGTTCACGAGCGTGTCGACTGCGGCGATGAGCGGGGCGGCCACGGTCGTCGCGAGCTGGAACAGGGCCCACATGACGACGAGCAGCACCGGGATCCCCGCGCGCGGGTCCAGGAGCACGCGGTCCACGCGGTCCGACCAGGTGCGCACGGGTGCCCGCGGCGCGTCGCCCCCGAGCTGCACGGCGGCCAGCACGTCGGCGACCCACGCGAACACGCGCTCGGCCTCGTCGTCGCTCGCGGCGGTGCCGGCCGCGGCCGCCTCCCCCTCGAGCACGGTGTCCGGAGCGGTCCCGGGCGTGGTGACGCGTCGGCTCGGCGCGGTGGTGAGGCGGCGGGGGTGCGTCAGCGCGAGGGCGACGGCCGAGGCGAGCCGGTCGAGGCCGGCCCCGGTGCGCGGGTCGACCACGACCACAGGGACGCCGAGCTGGTCCGCGAGGGCGTCGGCGGGCACGGTCAGCCCTCGCGTGCGAGCGACGTCGGTCATGGTCAGCGCGACGACGACGGGCCGCGCGGCGCTCGCGACCTGACCCGCCAGTACGAGCGACCGGGCCAGCCCCGCGGCGTCGACCAGGAGCACGACGAGGTCGGTGCTGTCGTCGTGCACGGCGTGCGCGGCGACCTGCTCGTCGGGCGAGCGCGCGTCGAGGCTGTACGTACCGGGCAGGTCGACGAGGCGGCACGGGGCGCCACCCACGCGCCAGCGGCCCTCCTGCAGCTCGACCGTCGTCCCGGGGGCGTTGACCACGCGCTGTCGCGCGCCCGTGAGCGCGTTGAACAGGGTCGACTTGCCCACGTTCGGGTTGCCGACGAGCACGATGCGGGGCTCGTCGAGCACGGCGGTGCCGACCGGCCCGGGCGAGATCGCCGCGGGCGCCTCGTGGCAGCTCATGACGTGGTCAGGTCGACGGGCGCGACGTACACGTGGACGCACGTCTGGGCGTCGAGCGCGAACCGGTCCGCACCGATCCCCACGACCCGGCCGCCGAACCCGCCGCGGTGCGTGACGTGCACGACCGCCCCCGGAGCCAGTCCCAGCTCACGGCAGCGTCTGCGCATCGCCCCGTCGAGGTCGATGCGCGTGACCCGGACCACGTCGCCCGGCGTGCTCTGCGCGAGGTTCACGCACTCGACGCTAGTGATGAGGTGAGGCAATCCTCACGGGACGGAAGTCCCGAACACCTCGCCCCGGGACCTGGGTTCCGGGGCGAGGTGCCCTCGGGTCAGGCGAGAGCTGCGTCCAGCGTGATCTCGGTACCGGTCAGGGCCTTGCTCACCGGGCAGCCGAGCTTGGCGCTCTCGGCGGCCGCGAGGAAGCCGTCGGCGTCGAGCCCCTCGACCTGCCCGCGCACCCGCAGGGCGATCCCGGAGATCCGGAAGCCGCCGGCGGGGTCGGGCCGCAGCGTGACGTCAGCCGTCACGTCGAGCCCGACTGGCGTGCCGCCGGCCTCGGCGATGACCGCGGAGAGCTGCATCGCGTAGCAGGACGAGTGGGCGGCCGCGATCAGCTCCTCGGGGCTGGTGACGCCCTCGGCGTCGTCGGCCGCGCGGCGCGGGAACGAGACGTCGTACGCCCCGGCGCCCGAGCTCGTGAGCTCGACGTGACCGGTGCCCTCGGTCAGGGTGCCGTGCCAAGAGGTCTTCGCGCTGCGCGTGGGCATGTCCGCTCCTTCTCGTCGGGGTGGTGGGCGCTCGTCGTGCCGCGCGAAGCGACGCCGCCGGGCCCGTCCGCCCACGCTAGGCCCCTGCCCGCCGCGGCGCAGCCCGGCGCCCACATCGCGGCACGACCGGCGCGCGGGCCACCGGCCAGGACCGCGACCAGGACGGCGGCGACGGTCAGCGGGCGCGTTCGAGGTGGGTCGCCACGACCGCCTGCGGCGCACCCGCCTCGCGCAGCGTCCACGCCGCACGGGCGTGCAGCGCACGTCGGTCGGCGGGCAGCAGCCCGCCGTACAGCGCCGCGCGCACCACGTCGTGCCGGAACACGAGCCGGTCGCCACGCGCCTGCACGACGCCCGCCGCGAGCGCGTGCCGCAGGGTCCGCCAGACCTCCGCGACCGGCCGGTCGACGAGCGCGGCGAGGTCCACGACGACGAACGAGACGCCGAGCACCGACGCGGCGGACAGCAGCGCGAGCACGTCGGCGCCCAGGTAGGCGACGCGCGACCGGACGACCTCCTCGACCTCGCCCCGCCAGCCGGGCAGCACCGCGTCGATGCCGCCCTCGACGGCGACGAGCGCGCCGGCGTCGTGCGCGGTCGTGACCACGTCGACGACGAACCGAGGGTTGCCGCCCGCGGTCGAGATCGCGCCGCGCAGCGACGGACCGAGGCTCGCGCCCACGATCGCCTCGGCGAGCTCGACGGCCGCGGCGGTCGGCAGCGGGCGCAGCTCGAGGTAGCGGGCGCCGGCGCGCGTCCACCGGCTCACGACGTGCGTGACCGCGGGGCGGTGCGGCACCGGGCGCAGGGTCAGCACGACGAGCGTGCGCGGCGGGAAGCCGTCGCCCGACGCGGCGGCCAGGCCCGCGAGCTCGTCGTCGTCCCAGGAGTGCACGTCCTCCAGGACGACGAGCCGCGCGGACCCGTCGACGCACGGGCGGCGCAGCTCGTCGAGCGCGTCGGCGCCGCCGCACACGCGGATGCCGAGGAGCTGGGCGCCCGACTGCAGCGCCTCGACGAGGCTCGTGCGGCCGACCCCGGCCTCACCCTCGAGCAGGACGGCGCCGCCCGGCCCGTCGGTGGCCTCGGTCAGGTAGGCCTCGAGGTCGTCGAGCTCAGCGGCGCGGCCGACGAGCGGCCAGGCACGACCCGGTGCAGGCATGGACCGATGCTAGGTGCAGCTGGCCACTACCAGGCTGGGTGAAGAGCGGGACACGCACGGGCGGCCGACTGCCTGCGCGGCCGGCGGACCGGGCGCTCGCTCTCGCGCGCCACGGCAACCGGACCTCCGCGGCTCAGCGCGTGTACTCCCAGTGCCACGCCTCGGGCTTGCTGCCGCCGGCCCGCGCCCACGCCGGGTGCACCCACCCGAACTCGCCCGCGTGCTGCTGCATCCACGCGTGCTGCTTGGTGCCGAACACCTGGATGCCGCCGCCGAGGTCCACGGCGATGCCGGTCCCGTGGTTCGACGTGCCGGGCTGGGCGCACAGCCAGCCCTTGCGCGCACGGCAGCTCACCTGGTTGCCGTACGAGCGGTAGGAGTCGGAGATCGCGAGGTGCACGCCGAAGTCGGCGTGGTACGCGGCGTCGAGCGCGTCAAGGTCCTCGGCGGCGTCGCACCGCAGCAGCGCGCTCGAGTCGAACGACGGGGCGCACAGCGCGGAGGACGGGATCTGGCCGTTCGCGTAGCCGAGCAGGGACTGCTTCCAGGCGGCACGCTCGGCCTCCTTGGCGGCGGCGGCCTCCGCGGCGGCCTTCGCGGCGGCTTCCGCCTCGGCCTTCGCCGCGGCCTCGGCGGCGGCCTTCTCGGCGGCCGCCTTCTCGGCCGCGGCCTGCTGCTCGGCGGCGATGCGCTCGCGCGTCTCCTGGGTCGTCTCGGCGACCTCGCTGCTGAGCTCCACGACTCGCGCGACCGCCTCGCGGATCTTGCGCGTCGTCTCGTCCTCGGGCCCGGCGACGGGCGGCACGACGACCTCGTCGGCCGGGTCGACGACCTCGGCGGGGGTGTTCGGGTCGGCTGCGCTGCTCGGGTCCGCGGCACCGGGGTCTGCGGCCGGGTCGGCCGGGGTGGTCGGCTCGGCGGTCGCGCCGTCGGCCGGGGCGGTCGGCTCGGCGGTCGCGCCGTCGGCCGGGGCGGTCGGCTCGGCGGTCGCGCCGTCGACCGGAGCCGTGGCGTCGTCGGCCGGGGCCGTGGCCGCGGCGTCGGGTGTCGTCGTGGCGTCGGGGGCGGCCGGTGCGAGGCGGTCCTCGGACGCGCTCAGCAGGCCGGGCACACGCGCCGGGGCGTCCGTCGCGGTCTCATCGGTCGCGGCGCCGTCGGAGGCGGCGTCGTCGGAGGGCGTCGTGGCCGAGCCGTCGGCGCCGCGCTCGGTCGCGGCGGTGCGGTCGGCGGTGCGGTCAGCGGTGCGGTCAGCGGTGCCGTCGGCGGTGCGGTCGCCGCTGCGGGACGGGGCATCGGCGGACCGCGCCCGCAGGACGCCGGCCTCGTCGAGCAGGTCCTCGAGCTCGGCCGTCGCGGCGTCGAGCTCGTCGAGCGTGTCGTCGTCGGGGGTCACGACCTCGGCCGCGTCGGTCGCGGCGCGCGCGGTCTGCACGGCGTCGAGCGCGGCGTCGGCGACGGCGGCTCGCGCGTCGCGCATCGCGGTGCGGTCCTGCTCGTTCGCGGCCGTGCTCTGCGAGACGAATCCGCCGAACGCCGCCGTGAGGGCGACGACGACGAACCCCTTCGCCAGTCGGCTGGGGGTCATGCGGGTGGTGGGGCGCGTGCGAGTCCGCTCTGCTGCCGCGTGGCGGCCGCCTCCGGACGTACGCCGGCGCTGCGGCTCGTCAGTCATCGATCTCCACGCTAAGGAGCGTTCGCGGGATGTCCAGGTTGAGATCCGTCAAGGTCCTGCAAGGCTTGGCCGGCGCAGTCGCACATGTCCGACACAACGCCCAACCGGGCAGCGATCAGGCGGCGGAACGCCTCCGGAGCGACCGACGGACGTCCCTCCTGGTCACGTCCCGAATGCGCGCCGAGGGCCCTGCGGAGCACTTTCCGCATACCGGACACGGGCTCGCCGCAGGCCCTCGACGGGCGTCTTCACGTCTCCGACACACAAGTTCACCCGCTCCGACGAGGCTGTGACAGCGACCACAGGAGCCGCGACACGCCGTGCTGACCTGCGCAGACCGGACACGTCGGACGAATCGTGCACACGCTTCCATGTCGCCGACACCCGGAGCGCCGCGGCCACCGGCACGTGCACGAGCGTCGGGTGCGGTGAAGGACGGGTCTGGTGAAAGACGGGTGCGGTGAAGGACCCGTCAGTGCCTGGGCAACGCCGCCGGGGCGTGCGCGGGCACCACGGGTCGCGCGGGCGGTACCGGCGCCAACCGCACGTACGGCTCGCCGGGTCGCGGCCGCGGGTCGCTCTCGCCCCGGTTGGGCCACAGCGCACACGCGCGCTCGGCCTGGGCGGTGATCGTCAACGACGGGTTCACCCCGAGGTTCGCGGAGATCGTCGACCCGTCGAGCACGTGCAGCCCCGGGTAGCCGTGCACGCGGTGATAGGGGTCGACGACGCCGTCGGCCGCGGAGCGCCCGATCGTGCAGCCGCCGATGAAGTGCGCCGTCATGGGCACGTCCACCACCTCGGCCACGCTCGAGGCGGGGAACCCGCCGAGCTGGCGCGCCATGGCGCGGTACGCGTCGTGCGCCTGCGGGATCCACGTGGGGTTGGGCTCGCCGTCGCCCGGCGTCGAGGTCAGGCGCACGCGCCCGCGCCAGGTCCGCCGCGGCTGCACGACGATCGAGGCCGCACCGGTCTGCATCACGAGCCCGATCACGGTGCGCTGCGACCACGAGCCCAGGCCCAGCAGCAGCGAGCCCATCTGGCCGGGGTGGCGCAGGGCCGCGGCGCACCAGCGCCCTACGTGGCGCACCCGCGCACCGGTCGGTCGCTCGCCCGTCGTCGGGCCCGCGGTGAGCACGGTCGACAGCAGGCCCATGAGGTTGGACCCGCGGCCGTACCGGACGGGTTCGAGGTGGGTGCGCTCGTCGAGCCAGATCGACGAGGTGATCGCGACGCCGCGGGTCAGGTCCGGCCCGGTCCGCCGGTCGCGCCACCGCGCGACCGCACCGCCGAGCGCCTCGGAGTTCGTGCGCGTCAGGTGCCCGAGCCGGTCGGACAGCGCGGGCAGCACGCCGTCGGCCTTGAGCCGGTGCAGCAGGTCCTGCGTCCCCCACGCTCCCGCGGCGAGCACCACCTGCCCGGCCCGCAGGGTCCGACGAGCAGTCCGACGGGCCGTCCGACGAAGACGCCGACGGCCGGTCGCGACGACGTCGACCTCCCATGTGCCGTCGTCGGCCGGGCGCACCGCGGTCACGGTGGTGAGCGGCACGACGCGCGCGCCGCCGCGCTCCGCGAGCGGCAGGTAGTTGGTCTCGAGCGTGTTCTTGGCCCCGAACCGGCAGCCTGTCATGCACGCGCCGCACTGCGTGCAGCCCCGGCGCTCGGGCCCGACGCCCCCGAAGAACGGGTCGGGCACCACGGTCCCCGGCTCGACCCGGCCCTCGCGCCCGAACACCACGCCGACGGGTGCGCGCCGGTACGTGCCCGCGACTCCGAGCTCCTCGGCGGCGCCGCGGACGACCTCGTCGGCCGGCGTCGTCGCGGGGTTCTCGACGACGCCGAGCATGCGCCGCGCCTGGTCGTAGTGCGGCGCGAGCTCGGCGCGCCAGTCGGCGATGCCCGCCCACTGCGGGTCGTCCCAGAACTCGTCACGCTCGGGCTCGTACAGCGTGTTGGCGTAGACGAGCGAGCCGCCGCCCACCCCGGCGCCCGCGAGCACGAGCACGTCCGGCAGCGCGTGGATGCGCTGGATCCCGGTGCAGCCGAGCCGCGGCGCCCACAGGAACCGCCGGACGTCCCACGAGGTCCGCGGCAGCGTCTCGGGCGTGAACCGCCGCCCGGCCTCCAGGACCATGACGCGGTAGCCCTTCTCGGTGAGCCGCAGCGCCGCGACCGAACCGCCGAAGCCCGACCCGACCACGATCACGTCGGCGTCGAGGGCCGCGGTCGGGCCGGGGGGCGACGACGGTGTCGCGGGCCGGGGATCACTCACGCGCCTAGTGTCGGTGCTGAGGACGGCCGACCGCGCGCACGGCCACGCAGCGGCGCGGCGGAGCACGACGAGACGAGCACGACGACGGCCGGGTGACCATCGGATGAGCGAGGACCGGGTACGGGAGGCGCTGCGGGCGGTGCCGCGGGTGCAGTTCCTGCCGCGCCCGCAGCGGGCGCACGCCGACGAGGACCGCGCGCTGCCGCTGTGGCACGGCTCGACGGGCTCGCAGCCCAGCACGGTCGTGGCGATGCTGCGCCTGCTGGACGTCCCGCCGGGTGCAAGCGTGCTCGACGTGGGCGCGGGCTCGGGGTGGACGACGGCACTGCTCGCCTGGCTCGTCGGACCGGACGGCGACGTGCTGGGGCTCGAGCTGGACCCCGAGCTCGCGGTCTGGGGCGCGGCGAACGTCGCCGAGTACCTGGGGACCCCGGCCGGCGCCGGCCGTGCGACCCCTCGCGCGCGGCTCGAGATCGCGCCGCCCGGGACCGTCGGGCGCTCTCGCCCGGGCGGCTGGGACCGGATCCTCGTCTCGGCGGCCGCGCGCACGCTCCCCGACGAGCTCGTCGGGATGCTGGCCGACCCGGGCCGCCTGGTGCTGCCGATCCGGTCGACGATGCACCTGCTCGTCGTCGCGGACGGGCAGGTCAGCGACACGACGCACGGGTCGTACGCGTTCGTCCCGCTGCGCTGAGGGGCGCGCCGGCGCGCCAGTCCTCGGCGGGGCGTTCGACGAGCGCCGCCACCAATTCGGTCGTACCGGATGACGTGGGGCGTACCGGTCAGTAGCGTGCGTCGGGCGTGCGTGGTCTCCGCCGACGAGGGCAACGGTCAGCCCGACGGTCCCACGGACGCTCCGTGAGAACCCACAACTCCAGGGGTGCACATGTCACGCAGATCCGTCCTCGCCTCCACCACCGCGCTCGCGGTGGCCCTCAGCACCGCGCTCCTCGGCTCGTCGGCCACCGCCGCGCCACCCGGTCCACCCACCCCGTCCGACCACGGCATCGACCCCGCGCTCAGCAGGGTCACGCTCGACGAGGCGCGCAAGGCCGCCGGGATCGTCGGTGCCAAGGGTCGGATCACCGCGCTCGTCGAGCTCGACACGGCCGCGGGCGTCGAGGTCGCCGCCCAGGGTGCCGACGCCGTGCAGGACGCCGCCGCGCAGACGGAGGCCGTCGCGCAGGACGTCGTGCCGGCCGAGCTCACCGCGAAGAACGTCGCCAGCGCCGCACCGAAGCGGCTCGGCACCCTCACCAACCTCATCGCCGGGACGCTCGTCAGCGGCGACGCCGCCAAGATCCGGGCGCTCGCGTCGTCGGACAAGGTCACCGCGATCCGCCTCGTCGTCCCCAAGCGCCCGACGAACGCCAACACCGTCACGTTCACGCGTGCGCTGCAGGCGTGGCACGACACCGGCCAGACCGGTGAGGGCGTCTCGGTCGGCGTCATCGACACGGGCCTGGACTACACGCACGCCGACTTCGGCGGTGCGGGCACCGTCGAGGCGTACGAGGCCGCGTACGGCGAGGACGGCACCCAGCCGATCCCCGCGGGCTCCTACGACCCGGCCAAGTTCGCGGGCGGCTACGACTTCGCCGGGCCGCTGTACGACGCGAGCCTCGACGAGCCCGGTTCCACGGACGTCCCCACGCCCGACGAGAACCCCATCGACTCGCTGTCGACGTCCCCCAACTCGGGCCACGGCACGCACGTCGCCGGCACCGCCGCCGGCTACGGCGTCGACTCGACCGGCAGCACGTTCGACGGCGACTACTCGACGCTGACCGACGTCTCCGACTGGCAGATCGGCCCCGGCGCCGCGCCCCGCGCACAGCTGTGGTCGTTCAAGGTGTTCGGCGACATCGGCGGCTCGACGGATCTCACCGGCCTCGCGCTCGACCGTGCCGCGGACCCGAACGGTGACGGCGACCTGTCCGACCACGTCGACGTCCTGAACCTGTCGCTCGGCAGCGACGGCACCCCGGCCGACGACCCCGACAACGCCCTCATCGACGCGCTGACCAAGCTCGGCGTGGTCGTCGCGATCTCCTCGGGCAACGCGGGCGACATCACCGACATCGGCGGCTCGCCGGGCAACGCCGCGAGCGCGATCACGGTCGCGAACTCCGTGGGCGCCCCGGTGCTCGACGCCGTCAAGGTCACGGCCGCCTCCGACGCCTCGCTCGTCGGGAAGCTGTTCGCGGCGCAGAACTCGGTCGCGTACTCCGGGCCGGACGTCACCGCCCCGGTCGCCTACGTGGCGGCCGACTTCGACGGCTGCACGGCGTTCACCGCGGCGCAGGCCGCGCTCGTCGCCGGCAAGATCGCGTACCTGTGGTGGAACGACGACGACTCCGCGCGGCTGTGCGGATCGGCCGTCCGCTTCAACAACGCGACCGCCGCGGGCGCCGTCGGCGTGGTCCTGCCCACCGAGCAGGCGGTCTTCGCCGCAGGTATCGCGGGCAACGCCACGATTCCCGGCGCGCAGCTCACCAAGCAGTCGACCGACGCGCTCCTGCCGGAGATCGAGGCGGGCACGCTGTCGCTGACGATCGGCCCGGGCCTCGCGCAGTCGAGCAGCCAGGAGGGCGCGGGCGACCTGCTGAACGACGGCTCGTCGCGCGGCGTGCACGGCTCGCTCGGCATCGCCAAGGTCGACGTCGCCGCACCCGGCACCGGCATCCTGTCGGCCGCCTCGGGCGGCGGCACGGCGGGCCAGCTGCTGTCGGGCACCTCGATGGCCGCACCGCACGTCGCGGGCATCGCCGCGCTGGTCCGCGCCGCGCACCCGCGCTGGTCGGCGACCGACGTCAAGGCCGCCGTGGTCAACACCGCGACGCACGACGTCACCACCGAGCCCGGTGGCACAGGTCTGGCGTACGGACCCGAGCGGGTGGGCGCCGGTCGCGTCGACGCGCTGCAGGCCGTGCAGACGAACGTCCTCGCGTACAACGCCAAGAACCCGGCGCTCACGTCGGTCGCGTTCGGCGTCGTCGACGTCGGCCCGAAGACGGTCGTGCGCACCGCCAAGGTGACCGTGCGCAACACCGGCCGCACGCTCGCCAGCTACGACGCGTCGTTCGTCGCCGCGTCCACCGCGGGCGGCGCGAGCATCACGGTCCACCCGACGCGCGTCAACGTGCCGCCGGGCCGTTCCACGACGCTCACGGTCACGCTCAAGGCCGACCCGGCCACGCTCGAGCGTGACATCGACCCCACGTCCGCCTCGGTGCAGTCCGGGCTGCCGCGCGAGTACGTCGCGGGGCTGACCGGTCGGGTCGTCCTCGACTCGCGCACCGCCGCCTCCGACCTGCGCGTCCCGGTGCAGGCCGCGCCGCGTCTGGTCTCGCACCTCAAGGCCAAGGACGTCACGTTCTCCGGGACGTCCACGACCGCGGGCCTGGCGCTCACGGGCAAGGGCGTGTCCTCGGGCGGCTGGCAGTCGCTCACCACGCCCCTGATCCTCGGCACGACGAGCCCCCAGCTCGAGGAGGACCCGACGCTCACCACGTCGGCCTCGGCGCTCGCGTCCGGCGACATCAGGTACGTCGGCTGGTCCTCGACCGCTCCCTACGTCGAGGCGCTCGGCGCCGACCCGCAGGAGTACGGGCTGCTCAACATCGGTGTCGCGACGCAGGGCGACTGGGCCTCGCTCGGCCAGGCCGTCATCCCCGTGATCGACACCGACGTCGACGGCGACGGCACGTACGACCTCGAGTCGTACGTGTGGAAGCTCGACCCGTCGATCGACCTCACGGTCGTCTCGACGTTCGACCTGCACGCACCCGCGTCGAACCCGGCGGTCGACATCGAGCCGATCAACAACGAGCTCGGCGACGTCGACACGGGCGTGTTCGACAACAACGTGCTCGTCGCGCCGATCAGCCTCGGTGCCGTCGGCATCGAGCCGGGGGCCACCCCGACCGTCACCGTCTGGACGTACTCGCCGTACGGCAAGGACGACGTGGTCGACGAGGCCGAGCCGTTCACGGTCGACCCGTACGCCCCGCCGTTCTGGTTCGAGAACGACCGCGACTCGCTCATCTCCACGAACGGCGCCGGCGGGGTCACCATCCCCGTGCACCGCTCCGCGAGCGCAGCCTCGGCCGAGCTCCTGGTGTTCCAGCACCACAACGTCGCGGGCAAGCGCGTCCAGGTGGTCAAGGCGACCCTGCCGACCGCCACGACGACGACCCTGTCGGTCGTCGGCGGGACGTCGTACGGCGAGAAGGCGCTCCTCAAGGCGAGCCTCACGCCGCCGTCGGCGAAGGGCACCGTCGCGTTCCGCGACGGCACGCACCTGATCGCCGTCGCGGACGTCCGCCGCGGCGCGGCCACCGCGTCGGTGCAGCTCGGGCTCGGCGCGCACTCGATCACCGCGTCGTTCGTCCCGGCGAGGGGTTCGACGTTCCTGCCGTCGGTGTCCGCGGCGGTCCCGGTGACGGTCGCCAAGTCGGCGACGACGACGAAGGTCACGGTGACCGGTGCCTCCGTCCGCTCCGGGGCGTCCGGTACGACGAGCGGCGGCGGCAAGCCGTACCCGGGCGGTCCGGGCGCGTCGCAGGCCGTCGTCACGGTGACCGGCGCGACCGCGGCCCCGTTCGGGACGGTCACGCTGACCGAGGGGACGAAGGTCATCGGTACCGGCACGCTCAAGGTCCAGCGCCTCACGGGCACGGTGTCGATCGCGCTCCCGCGTGATCTCGCGCCGGGCCCGCACACGCTGACGGCGAGCTACGCCGGCGGCAAGTCGACCGAGGCCTCGCAGGGCTCGGTCACGTTCACGGTCCGCCGCTGACGCGGTCGCCCTGACGAGCACGCCCTCGGCGGGGCGTCGTGGCCACGGCCGCGGCGCCCCGCCGTCGTGCCGGGCCCCGGCCCGGGCGTTCGCGCGACGAGCCGACTCAGAAGACGAGACCGGTCAGAGGAGGACGAGCCCGCTCAGAACAGCGTGTCGACGACGAGCCCGCGCGCAGCGGGCTGAGCCGCCCCGTCGGGCCGGGTCGCGGCGTCGGCGACGGTCGTGGGCCGCGGGAGGAGCCCGTCGCGGGCGGCGCGCGCGGCGATGCCTGCGAGCTCGTCGGCCCGCTCGTTGAACCGGTCCCCGCGGTGCCCGCGGACCCACGTGAACGTCACGGGGCCCGAGCGCTCCGCGATGGCGCGGTCGATCGCCTGCACCAGCGCGAGGTTCTGCACCGGGCCGCCGCCCGCGGTGCGCCAGCCGCGGCGCCGCCACCCGTGCACCCACTCCGACGAGCACTTGATCGCGTACTGCGAGTCGGCCTCGATGCGCAGCGGCTCGTCGCCGGGGTGCGCCCGGACGGCCTCGAGCACGGCCATCAGCTCGGCGATCTGGTTGGTGCCGGACGTCTCGCCGCCGCTGGCGCTCGTGCCGTCATGGTTGGCCCAGGCCCACCCGATCGCACCCCCGGGGTTGCGCAGGCAGGAGCCGTCGGTGCTCACGGTGATCATCGCCGACCATTGTCGGCCACCCGGACGCGCACGGTCGTCACCGTCCACACCTTCGTCGTCGCCCCTGTTCAGGGCGTCGTCGCCGGGGCGAGATGTCCACCCCTCGGGATGTTGCCGCCATCTCGCCGCGACTTCGTTGCGATCAGGTGAACTCGCCCCTCGATCGTCCTACTGGTCAGTAACGTGCGCCCCACGCTCCGCACCGCGCCCTCGTCGAGATCGGGTCGCGGGGCGCCCCGAGGGATACACGAAGGGACACGCATGTCACGACCAGTCCGGCGCTCACTCCTGGCGTCCACCACGGCGGTGTCGGTCGCGCTGACCAGCGCGCTGCTCGCCACGTCCGCCACCGCTGCGCCTTCCGACGCGGGGCCGGCCGCCTCGCGCCTCGACCCCGCACTGTCCTCGACCACGCTCGCCGAGGCCCGCAAGCGCATCGGCGTCACCGGTGACGAGGGCCAGATCACGGCCCTCGTCCAGCTCGCGACCGACGCGGGCGTCGACGTCGCCGACGAGGGCGCCGACGCCGTCCTCGAGGCCGCCGCGGCTGCCGAGGACCTCGCGGCCGACGTCGTGCCGACCGAGCTCACCGCGAAGAACGCGGGCTCGGCCACGCCCAAGCGCCTGGGCACGCTGACGAACCTCATGGCGGGCACGCTCGTCACCGGCGACGCCGAGAAGATCGCGGCGCTCGCCGCGTCCGACGACGTCACCGCGATCTACCGCGTGGCGACCAAGCGTCCGTCGAACGCGAACACGGTCGACTTCACGCGCGCGCTCGCGACGTGGCAGGACACGGGCGAGACCGGCGACGGCGTGAGCATCGCCGTGATCGACACGGGCCTGGACTACACGCACGCCGACTTCGGCGGCGCGGGCACCCTTGCGGCGTACGAGGCCGCGTACGGCGACGACGGCACGCAGGCCGTGGACCCGGCGTGGTTCGACGCGGCCAAGTACGCGGGCGGCTACGACTTCGCCGGGCCGCTGTACGACGCGAGCCTCGACGAGCCAGGCTCCACGGACGTCCCGACGCCCGACGCGAACCCCATCGACTCGCTGTCGACGTCCCCCAACTCGGGCCACGGCACGCACGTCGCCGGCTCGGCCGCCGGGTACGGCGTGACGGAGAGCGGCACCACGTTCACCGGCGGGTACGACGACCTCACGGACGTCTCCGACTGGCAGATCGGCCCCGGCTCGGCGCCGGGCGCGACGGTCTGGGCGTTCAAGGTCTTCGGCGACATCGGCGGCTCGACGAACCTCACGAGCCTCGCCCTGGACCGCGCCGCGGACCCGAACGGCGACGGCGACCTGTCCGACCACGTCGACGTCGTCAACATGTCGCTCGGCTCGGACGGCTCCCCGGCCGACGACCCGGACAACCTGCTCGTCGACGAGCTGACCAAGCTCGGCGTCGTCGTCGCGGTGGCCTCCGGCAACGCGGGCGACATCACCGACGTCGGCGGCGCACCCGGCAACGCCGCGAGCTCGCTCACGGTCGCCAACTCGGTCGGCGCCCCCGTGCTCGACGCGGCGCGCGTCATCGAGGCGGACGCCGCGGCGCTGCGCGGCCAGACGTTCGCCGGCCAGAACTCGATCGCGTACTCGGGCGGCGCCGACGTGACCGCGCCCGTCGTGTTCCTGGGTGCCAAGTTCGACGGCTGCACGCCGTTCACGCCCGAGCAGGCCGCGGCCGTCGCCGGCCGGATCGTGTACCTGTGGTGGGACGAGACGCCCGCGCGCGTGTGCGGCTCGGTCGCCCGGTTCACGAACGCCTCGAACGCCGGCGCAGCCGGTGTGGTGCTGCCGACCGACGTCGACGTGTTCTCCGCCGGCATCTCGGGCAACGCCGCGATCCCCGGCATCCAGCTCACGAAGTCCTCGACCGAGGCGCTCATGAGCGAGATCGAGGCCGGCTCCCTGCGGCTGCAGATCGGTCCGAGCCTCGCGATGCGCGGCACGCAGGCCGGGGCGGGCGACCTGCTCAACTCGGGCTCGTCGCGCGGTGTGCACGGGTCGCTCGGCATCGTGAAGCCCGACGTGGCCGCGCCCGGGACGGGCATCCTGTCGGCCGCGTCCGGCGGCGGTGCTGCCGGGCACGTGCTCTCGGGCACGTCGATGGCGACCCCGCACGTGGCCGGCATCGCCGCGCTCGTCCGGGCGGCGCACCCGGGCTGGACGGCCCAGCAGGTCAAGGCGGCCGTCATGAACACCGCGACGCACGACGTGACCACCGAGGCCGACGGCGCGGGCATCGCCTACGGCCCCGAGCGCGTCGGCTCCGGCCGTGTGGACGCGCTCGCCGCGGTCGAGACGGACGTCATCGCGTACGCCTCGCAGGACGAGGAGCTCACGTCGGTCGCGTTCGGCGTCGTCGACGTGGCGGACCAGGTCGTGACGAAGAAGGCCACGGTCACCGTGCGCAACTTCGGCTCGTCGGCCCGCACGTACGACACGGCGTTCGTCGCGGCGTCCACCGCCGGCGGCGCGGGCATCACGGTCTCGCCGTCGCAGGTCACCGTCCCGGCCGGCCGGGCGTCCACGCTCACGCTGACCCTCACGGTCGACCCGGCGACGCTCGAGCGGGAGATCGACCCGACGCAGGAGCTCGCGCAGTTCGGGCTCCCGCGCGAGTACGTCACCACGCTCTCGGGTCGCGTCGTGCTGACCTCGACGTCCGACGACCAGGAGCTGCGCGTGCCCGTCCAGGCGGCGCCGCGCCTCGTCGCCGACCTCAAGGCGTCGAACGTCGCGTTCTCGGGCACGGCCACGACCGCGGGCCTCGCGCTCACCGGTCGCGGTGTCGACGCGGGCGGCTGGACGTCGCTCACGTCGCCGCTGATCCTGGCGGCCACGAGCCCCCGGCTCGAGGCCGACGCCTCGCTGACCACGTCCGCGTCCGCGATCGCCTCGGGCGACCTGCGGTACGTCGGCTGGTCGTCGAACGCGCCGTACGTCGACGCGCTCGAGGAAGACCCGGAGTGGGCCACGCTCAACATCGGCATCGCGACAGACGGCGACTGGGCCTCCATCGGCACCGGGGTCATCCCGGTCATCGACATCGACGTGGACAACGACGGCGAGGCCGACCTCCAGTCGATCATCACGAAGATCGACCCCGAGGTGGACCTCACGGTCGTCCAGACGTTCGACCTGCACGCCGACCCGTCCGACGACGCGATCGACACGCAGCTCGTCAACGGCGTCATCGGCATGGACGGCGGCCTGTTCGACAGCAACGTGCTGGTCGCGCCGATCGGCCTCGTGGCCACGGGCATCGAGAAGGGCGACACCCCGACGGTCTCGGTGTGGACGTACTCCGACTACGCGCGCGACTCCGTCGTCGACGAGGTCACGCCGTTCACGGTCGACCCGTACGACCCGTCGTTCTGGTTCGAGACGGACCCGGGCCTGCTCGTCCCGGCGATCGGCGAGGTCGGCACGATCCCCGTGCACCGCTCGGCGACCGCGAAGTCGGGCAAGCTGCTCGTCCTGCAGCACCACAACACCGGCACGTCGCGGGCGCAGGTCGTGGACGTCACCGTCCCGGTCCCGACGAAGACGACGACGAAGCTCGCCGTCTCGGGTGGCACCTCGTACGGCCAGAAGGCCACGCTCACCGCGACGGTCTCCCCCGCCGCGGCCGGGCGCGTGACCTTCTACGACGGCACGAAGTCGCTCGGATCCGTCACGGTGTCCGCGGGCAAGGCCACCAAGGCCGTCGCCCTGGGCGTCGGGACGCACCAGCTCAAGGCGGTCTTCGTGCCGACGAGCTCGGCGTACGTCGGGTCGACGTCGGCCGTCGTCAAGCTCACGGTCGCGAAGTCCACGACGACGACGAGCGTCTCGCTGTCGAAGTGGACCGCGAAGAAGGGCAGCACGGTCAAGGCCACCGTCACCGTCAAGGGCGCGACCGCTGCTCCCTCCGGGAAGGTGACCATCAAGGAGGGCAGCAAGACGATCGCGTCGGGGACCCTCACGGTCAGCGGCACGACCGGCAAGGCCACGATCACGCTGCCGACCTCGCTGGCGGTCGGGAAGCACACGCTGACCGTCGGCTACGCGGGCACGGCCGGGACCTCGGCCTCGTCGAAGACCGTGACCTTCACGGTCACGCGCTGACGACCCCTGCCCGTCGCTGACGCGGCGGATCACGCACGCCGACGGGGTGTCGTGGCGGCCCCACCGCCACGACACCCCGTCCGCATCCCACCCCGCCCCTCCCGGCACCCACGACCCAGCGACTGCTCAGGCCACCGCGCACCCAACCCGGAACAGTCGCTGGCTCGCGCCAGCACCCACCAGCGACCCAGCGGTTGCTCAGGCCAACGCGCACCGAGCCCGGAACAGTCGCTGGCTCGCGCCAGCACCAACCAGCGACCCAGCGCTCACTCAGGCCAACGCGCGTCGAGACCGGAGCGGTCGCTGGTTCGTGACCGGGCAGGCCGGCGGAGCAGGTGGAGGTGGTGCGGTGGACGGGGTGAGGGTGGGGTGGGGTGGGGTGGGGTTGCACCCATCAGGGCGATTCGTCTCATGTCCCGGGCGGGACGTGCCGATGGTGCGGGCATGACGACGTTCGAGGACCTCGACATCGGCGAGGCGTTCGGTGACTTCGGCGACGCGGGCACCGAACCCCTCCGACGTTCCCGCGCGTGGGGGCTGGTGGCCTCGCTGATCGCGCTCGTGCTCGTCGCGCTGGGCCTGGTGTGGCTGAACGCCGCACGCGACGCCCCCACCGCGGCGGCCTCGCCGGAGAGCATCGTGCCCGCGCTCGGAGCCGCGCAGACGGCCGCCGACACGCTCGCGGGCGCCGACCTCGACTCGCTCACCGTGCTCTCGTCGAGCACGCGCCTGCTCGGGACGTCCGAGTGGGGCAGCCACTACGCCGCGCTCAACGAGTCCGGCGCGGTCTGCCTCGTCACGGTCCTCGACGGTCAGCTCCCCGCCCAGGCCTGCGGCGGTCCGAACGCGCACCTCTCGCTGACGACGACCGACCTCGACGGCCGCGACGTCGTCCTCCTGACCGCGCAGGACGCCGCCCCGACCTCGGGCGACGGCTGGCACCGCCTGACGGACCACCTCTGGACCCGCCCCTGACCGACCCGGTCCCCCAGCCCAGCGACCCCGCGGTTGCTCCGGCCTCCGGGTCCCGGAGCCGGAGCACTCGCTGGCTCGTCGGGGTTGCTCGTCGGGTCCGCTCGGCCGGGGGTCACCCGGTGAGGGCGGTGACCAGGCGGGTGATCGGGGACGACAGGCCCCAGCGCGCCGCCAGCGCGACGAGCGCGTCGGGGTCCGCGGGTGTCGTCGGAAGACGGTCGTCGACCGCCGCGACGGGAGCGTCCGCCGCGACGCGCACGACCGTCGGCGCGACGTCCAGGTAGTCGGCGGCCTCGGTGAGCCGGCGCAGCTGCGTCGGCGTGAGGCCCTTGTCGCCCGCGTCGCGCGCGGCGAGCACGCCGGCGAGCGAGCCGTACCGGCGGATCAGCGCGGCGGCCGTCTTCTCGCCGATCCCCACGACGCCGGGCAGCCCGTCGCTCGGGTCGCCGCGCAGCGCCGCCATGTCCGCGTACGCGGCCCCCGACGGCACGTCGTACCGCTCCTGCAGCCGCGCGAGGTCCACGACCTCGAGGTCCTTGATGCCCTTGACGGTGTACAGGACCCGCACGCGCGCGTCGTCGTCGACGAGCTGGAACAGGTCGCGGTCGCCTGTGATCACGTCGACCGGGTCGCGCTCGTCGGCGGGCCGCGCGGCCTCGCGGGCGACGAGAGTGCCGATCACGTCGTCGGCCTCGAACCCGGGCGCCCCGAGCCGCGGGATGCCGAGCGCGGCCAGCACCTCGGCGATCACCGGGACCTGGGGTGCGAGCGTGTCCGGGACCTCCTCGACGCTCGTCGTCGTCCCGCCGGGCGCGGGGACCTCCGCCACCACCCGGTGCGCCTTGTACGACGGGATCGCCGCGACCCGGAACGCGGGCCGCCAGTCGTCGTCCCAGCACGCGACGAGCCGCGTGGGGTGCCGGTCGGTGACGAGCCGCGTGATCATGTCGAGCAGCCCGCGCACCGCGTTCACGGGTGAGCCGTCCGGTGCACGCCCCACGGACTCGGGCACCCCGAAGTACGCGCGGAAGTACAGGGACGCCGTGTCGAGGAGCAGCAGCCTGCCGTCACCAGCCATGGTCCACACCGTAGGGCCGCGGCCGACGAGACGCCCCCGCCGACGCCGCCCCGGATCGACTCGCGTCCCGCCGGTCAGCCGGTGAGCTGTCAGCCGGCGGCGGGCGGCGCGGGTGGCGGCGCGGCCGACGCGGTCGGGGTCGAGGCAGGGGCGGGCTGGGGCTTGGGCGGCTTCGGGGGCAGACCCAGACGCTCGCGGAACAGCTGACGCTGCACGTACCAGCCGCTGCCGGCCACAGCGAGCCACACGACGAGCATGACGGTCTGCTGCCAGCCGTCGTCGGGCTCCGCGAGGAACCCGAGCGCCGAGGGCCACAGCAGCGCGGCGCCGGACAGGATCACGCTCGCGCCACCCAGCGCCGTGAACCACAGCAGGGCCCGCCGCGCGTACTTCTCCGCGAGCAGCGCCGAGGTGTACGCGGTCGTCAGCACGAGGACGACGCCGAGCAGCGCGCTCGTGCCCGGGTCGCTGAGCGCGGACCACAGCTTCGCCCCGATCACGGCGCCCGTCGCGAGCCCGACCACGAACGTCGCGAACCGGAACACGAGCGAGACGATCATCCAGACGAGCACGCCGGACCCGAGCCCCACCCACAGCTGCGTCCAGGAGTCCGCGCCGAAGGCCTCGGCGACCAGGAACCCGAGCGCGAACCCCGCCGCGACCAGCGCCAGGTTCACCGACCGGATCCCGTAGAAGCACAGCAGCAGACCGACGACCAGCACCACCAGTGCCGTGGTCACGGTGGCCTCCCTCCGACGAGCGCCACGCTAGCGCGCACACCGCCGCGCAGCGCGTCGACCGAGTACTGGGCCAGACAACCGAGCGGCCGGCGACAGCGCAGTGGGCCACGGCGACAGAGCAGCGCCCCGGGACGACGAAAGGCCGACCGACGCCCCTCCGCGTCGGCCGACCTCGCGTCCATGCCCGTCCCGGGGAGTGACGTCACCCGGTTCAGGCGCCCGAGCTCAGCTCGAGAGATCCAGCTGGTCCTCGACCACGGCGATGACGCTCCACGACCCGCCCGTGCTGTCGGTCAGCTCGTAGGCCGGGATGAGCGCTGCGGCGCCGTTGTCGAGGTACTGCAGCGCGATGCCGAGGCGCGCACCGGTGATGGTCACGTCCTGGACGGGCCACGCGATCGGGTCGCCCGCGTGCAGGGTGGGCGGCACGCCCGGCTTCTCGGGGGCGACCGCGGTGTCCGACGAGTCCGACTCGAGGGCGTCCACGCCCTCCAGGGCACCGCGCGCGTTCGCGGCCATCGGCCACACGCCGCTCGAGAAGCTCGAGAACCGCGGGTCGTTGAGCCGCTCGACCGCGTCGGCGGGGCTCACCACGTCGTAGTCGCCCAGCGCGACGAGCGGCGCGAGCGGGCCGTAGGCCGACTGCAGGCCGTCGACCATGACGAGGAACGTCCACGTCACGTTCGCGGACTGGCCGTCGACGACGAGCGTCGCGGTCACGTTGGTGCTCGCCTGCGAGTCGCTGCTCGTGTCGAACGTGAACGCGTCCGTGTCGAGGCCGAGCTCGGTGAGCGTGTCCTTGGCGGTCGCGATCGCCGACGACTTCGAGGGCGGGTCACCCGCGCAGTCCGCTGCGGGCGAGGTCTCGTCGCCGAGCACGATGTCGACACCGTCGCCGGAGGCCGACCCTGCCTCGTCGTCCTTGAGGCCGTCGTCCTTGGACTGGTTGGGCTCGTCGGGGGCCGAGAGCGTCTCGCACGACCACGGGTCACGCGTCGGGTCGTAGAACGACAGGCTCGCCTGACCGTCGGGCGACAGGCTCACGTTCGGGCCCGAGCCGTCGAGCGTGCCGATCGACAGGCCGTACTCGCGGGTCACGTCGCCGGTCACACCGAAGACGTCGGCCGCGCGCTGCAGCGTCGCCTCGGAGTAGACGCTCGCGGCGTCGAAGCCCCACGCGGCCTGCGAGCCGCCGTCGTCGGACAGGCCCTTCGCGTGGAACACCTGGCGCCCGCCGAACCCGATCATCGTCCGGGCAGCGTCGCTCGACATCATGCCGGCGCCGCCGGCGACCTCGGCCGCCGGGGCACCCGTGTCGCGGGCGCCCTCGCTGCTGCCGAGCGAGATCGGGGGTGCGACCGACGAGCCGTTGCCGTCCGCGCCGATCGCGTACCCACCCGTGCCGACGACCGCCACGGCGGCGACCGCTGCGGCGGCCTGCAGCCAGCGCGTCCGGCGTCGGCGGGACCGGGCCGCGGCGAGCTCGTCGGTCGGGAGCTGCACTCCCGTGGTCGCGGCGAGCGTCGCGTGCAGGCGCTCGGTGTCGAGCACCGCGTGCGCTGCGGGGTCAGCCGCCGCGACGCGCGCCAAGGCGTCGTCGACGAGCTGGGGATCGACGTCGCGGTCGTCCGGCTTCTGGGTGTTCACCGGTCCTCCTGAGGCTTCGGGCGTACGGGGGTGTGCTGCCGAGCGCCGGGGAGCGCCCTTCCACCCCCTTCGTGTCGGGGTGGGTGCCGGTCTTGCAGGGCAGAGCCCGACGGGCTCAGTCCGACGAGCTCAGTCCGACGAGCTCAGTCCGACGAGCTCAGTCCGACGCACCGGCCCACGCGGTCGCGAGGCGGGCCCGGGCGCGGCTCAGCGCGGCGTCCGCTCCCCCACGGCCCACTCCGAGCACGTCCGCGAGCGCCTGTCCCGTCAGACCTTCCCAGGCGTTGAGCAGCACGATCTGCCGGTCGCGCGGGCTCAGCGCGCCCAGAGCGAGCCGGACCCGCTCGTCGTTCACGGCCCGCAGCGCGGGGTCGTCCTCGTCGACGATCTCGGGCAGGTGCTCGACCGGGATCGGCCGGCCCTTGCGACGGTGGTTGGCGAGCACGAAGCCCGCGGTCCGGTAGAGCCACGGCAGCTCGGCGCCCTCGGGGACGTCGTCGCGGCGGCGCCACGCGATCGTCAGCACGTCGGCGGTGAGGTCCTCGGCGTCCTGGCCGGCGCGGCGCACGAGGTAGCGGTGCACGTCGCGCTCGTGCGCGCGCACGAGCGCGGTGAACCACGGCGCGTCACGCGGTCCGGTGCGCGGCACCCGGTCACCGGTGCCGTCACCCGGCAGCACGTCGTCGTCGCCCTCAGCGGTCCCGCGCTCGTCGGAGCCAGTCTCGTCGGAGTTCAGCTCGTCGGAGCCAGTCTCGTCGGCGTTCAGCTCGTCGCCGCCGGGACCCCCAGCGTCCGGCTCGTCGGACGGGTCCGCGGCGCGATCGTTCGTGCCGGGCTGGTCCGCGGCGGGCTCGTCCGACGCAGGTCCGACCCGCTCCAGCTGGTCGATCGCGTCCTCGGGCGGCTCGTTGCGCGGCACCACTGGTTCCCCGTCTCGTCGTGACCGTCGACGGGCGCGCGACAGCGCACCCTGCACCCCTCTGTGTCCCCGCACCACATGTTCTTGCACGTGACCCGGAAGCTCTCGAGAGACGTGCGCGGCCTACAGCCCGTCGGCGACGATCGCGGTCGCCCGCAGCCACGCGTCGCGCGTCGCGGGACGCAGGGACTCGTAGTCGATGGGCCCGCCCGGGACGAGCGACGGGTCGTGCGGTACCTCGACGACGGCGCGCGTGAGCGCCCCGAAGTGGCTGCGCAGACGCTTGCGCAGGTCCTTGTCGATCTTGCGGTCCGGTGCGGACAGGATCGTCACGGCGCGGCGCACGGCGTCGTCGTTCCCCGTGGCGCGCAGCGCGTCGAGCGCCCACGCCGCGGACTGCGCGGTGTCCTCGCGGATCGTCGAGACGATCACCACCTGGTCGGCGGCCGAGACCGCGGCCTGCCAGTTCGACGCGCGCATGTTGTTGCCCGTGTCGATGACGATCACGCGGTAGAAGCGCGAGAGCACCTGGTGGAGGGCACCGAAGGCCTCGGCGTCCATCGACGCGGCCGACGCGGCGTTCTCGTCGGACGCCAGGACGTCGAACTGCTCGTCGGTCTGCGTGCGCACGTAGCCGTCGAGGTCGCCCACGCGGACCGTGGCGGCGCCGCCCAGCGACGGCAACGCCTGCAGCAGGTCGACCGCGGTGTGCTGGTGCTCGGTGTGCGCCGAGCGCCAGCCGAGCGTGCCGCGCGTCTCGTTGTTGTCCCACGCGAGGGTGTACCCGCCGCGCTGCAGCCCGAACGTCGCGGCGAGCAGCATGGTGGCGGTGGTCTTGTGCGCGCCGCCCTTGGGGTTGAGCACGACGACCGTGCGCGGCCCGTCGAACGTGCGGCGCACCGCGGCGGTCTGCACGCGGCGCTGCCGCTCGGCGCGGCCGGGGCCGGGCTTGATCGCGCCGAACGTGACCTTGCGCAGCCCGCCGCGCCAGCCGTGCTCGGCGGGTCCGGCGGAGGCCGGGTGACGCTTGGCGAGCAGGTCGTCGAGCGTCGGGAGCGTCGCTGCGGACGCGCGCTCGCCCTGGCGGGCGGCCGCGGTCGCGGCGGCGCCGAGGCGCGCGCCGGCGGCTTCGTCGGCCGCGGCGGTGCCGGACGCACGGTCGGGTCCTGCGTCGGTCGCGGGTTCGGTCGACGTCCCGGTCGCGCTGCCCGACGCAGGGGCGGTCGACGCGGACGGGCCGAACGGCGCGGACGTGGCCGCGGGGGACGGCGTGGACGCGTCGGACGACGAGGTCGTCGACGACTCGCCGCTCGTCGTGCCGCCCGTGGCACCGCGTGCGCCGCTCGTCGTCCCCGACGCCCGCGTACCGCCGACCCCCAGGTCGGTGTCCTCGAGCCCTGCCGTGTCGACGCCCGCGAGCGTGTCCGGCACGCTCAGGCCCGGGCCGGTGAGCGCGGCGGCGCCGTCCGCCGGCGCCTCGTCGACGAGCCCGTCCGGGTGGATCAGCAGCGACCACATGCCGTCAGGGTCGCGCACCTGCACGGGCACGGGCTCGCCGACCTCACCGGCGATCGCCGCGATCCGCTCGGTGATCGCGGCGCCGGCCTCCTGGAGGTTGGCCATGCGAATCCGCTCGATCACCCCGTCGATGGAGATCTGCCCGGTCCCGTCGTCACGGACCTCGGCCGTGACCTGCGGCAGCCGTGCCGTCCGCGTGGTGCTCTCGCTGTCGCTCATCGGTGGTCCTTCCTCGTCGGCCCCCGAGTGCGAAACTACGCGAAAGGGAGCCTGCGCGCGCGGAGCGAATGAGGCGAAAAGCCGCCGCGACCTGCGTGGGATGCGTCACGACACCCCCGAGGAGTGCCTCAGGCGTCGTCGACCTCGAACCAGACCGTCGTGTGACCGCCCTCGTGGGTGGTCCCCCAGCTCGTCGCGAGCGCGTCGACGAGGGCGAGCCCGCGCCCGTGCGCGGCCGTCGGCTCGGTGCGTCGCAGCACCGGCTGGCCCCCGCCGCGGTCCTCGACCTCGACCCGCAGGACGCTGCCCGCGACCTCGACGCGGATCACCACCGGCAGCCCGGCCGGGCCGTGGACCACGGTGTTGGCCACGAGCTCGCCCGTGAGCAGCTCGGCGATCTGGTTGGCGGCGCCACCGACGCCAGCCGCCGCGGCGACCTGCATGACCCAGCGGCGCGCGGTGCGCGGTGCGAGCGGCTCCGCACGGGTGACCATCTCCTCGCGCACGCTCGCGCCACGCCTGCGCACGCTCGCTGCGCTCCGGATGCTTCTCACCTCGCCCACCGCAACAGGGTGCCCGACGATCGGCTCTCGCGCCCCGTGAACGGCACGCTGATCCCGCTCGCGCGTCGTGAGCGACGGTGGTACCGCGGCGGTCCCCGTGGCCGGGGTCGGCGTGACCGGGGGCTGCGAGGGCACGACGGCATCGTTCCACCAGCGGGTGACGCGCGTCACTGCTCGCCCCTAGGTTGGGGCACATGCCGTCCTCGACACCCGCGACCGAGATCGACGTCCGCGGCCGCGCGGTGCGCGTGAGCAACCCCGACAAGGTCTACTTCGCCGGCCGCGGGCTCACGAAGCTCGACGTGGTGCGCTACTTCGTGTCCGTGGGCGACGGCATCCTCGCGGCCCTGCTCGACCGGCCCACGACCCTCGAGCGCTGGCCCAAGGGCGTGTTCGAGGGCGCGAAGCTCGCGACGCGCGCGGACTCGTCGGGCGACGCGTTCTACCAGAAGCGCGTCCCGGCGGGCGCGCCGGACTACGTCCGGACCGCGCGGATCGGCTTCCCCTCGGGACGCACCGCCGACGAGGTCGCGCCGAGCGAGCTCGCCGTCGTCGCGTGGGCCGCCAACCTCGGGACGCTCACGTTCCACCCGTGGCCCGTCACGGCCGACGACGTGGACCGGCCCGACCAGCTGCGCATCGACCTCGACCCGCAGCCCGGCACCGACTTCTCCGACGCGGCGCGCGTCGCCCCGCACGTGCGCGAGCTGCTCGCCGAGCACGGGCTGGAGGGCTGGCCCAAGACGTCCGGCGGGCGCGGCATCCACGTGTTCGTGCCCATCGAGCCGCGCTGGACCTTCGTCGAGGCGCGGCGCGCGACCATCGCGTTCGGCCGTGAGCTCGAACGCCGCCTGCCCGACGAGGTCACCATGAAGTGGTGGAAGGAGGAGCGCGGCGCCAAGATCTTCGTCGACTACAACCAGATGGCCCGTGACCGCACCATCGCGTCGGCGTACTCGATCCGGTCCAACCCGCGCGCGACCGTCTCCGCTCCGCTGACCTGGGACGAGGTCGCCGACGTCCACCCCGACGACTTCGACGTCACGACGATGCCCGCGCGGTTCGCGTCCGTCGGGGACCTGTTTGCGCCGCTCGCCGCGCACGCGCCGGGGCGGTTCTCGATCGCCTCGCTCCTCGAGCTCGCCGAGCGCCAGGAGCACGACGAGGGCCACGGCGACCTGCCGTACCCGCCCGAGTACCCGAAGATGCCCGGCGAGCCACCGCGCGTCCAGCCGTCCCGCGCCAAGAAGCCGGACGCGTCGTCGGGCGACTGAGCGGCCCGGTCGGGTCCCCTCGGACCTCGTCGGGCGTCAGCCCACGTACTCGTAGTGCCAGTACTCCGGGTTGCTGCCGTTGCGCAGCGCCCACGACGGCTGCACCCACCCGTACGACGGGCCGTTCGCGACGAGCCACGCACGCTGCGGCGTGTCCCACCCGTACTCGCAGGGCAGCTCGGGCACGTCGAGGGCGTAGCCGGTCCCGTGCTTCGAGGTCCCCGGCACCGCGGCGATCGACCCGAGCGCCTTGCGCATCGCGGTCTGCGTATCGAAGTCGCGGTACGTGAGGTCCAGGTCGAGGTCGTGCCCGAACTGCGCGCGGAACGCCACGTTGAGCCGCTCGAGCGCCTGCGTCGCCTCGGTACGCAGCCAGTAGCGAGTGCCCTTCGGGTCGACGCCCCAGGAGGTGGCCCGCAGCATCGACTCCGGCAGCCGACCGTTGGAGCCGTCCCCGCCGCGGGTGGGCGGTGAGGTGTAGAAAGGCGGGCCGTCGTACGTCGTCTCGCACCGGTCGCCGCCCGAGCCGCCGCCCGGCGCGCGGGGGCGCTGCGTCTCGGCCGCCTCGCGCGCCTCCTGCTCGGCGCGTGCGGCATCCCACTCGTCGTGCGCCGTCTGCACCGCCTTCTGCGCGGCGAGCACCTCGGCCGCGAGCGTCCGCAGCGCCGCTGCCGACTCGCCGTCGGCGGCCGGCTCCGACGAGGTGGTCGCCGACGCGGCGGGGGTCGACTCGAGCGCGTGCTTGGCCCGCTGCAGGACTTCGGCGAGCGTGTCGCGCACGGCTCCGTCGGCGACCTCGCCGTCGCTCGCGGCGAGCGTCTCGTTGCCCTGCTCGACGGCCGCGAGCAATGCGTCACGCGCGGCACCTCGCGCCGCCGCGCCCGCCTCGCGCCCCGCACGCGCCACGGCCGCCCCGTACGCGGCGGTGTCCTGCGCGCGGGCGCTCGCCGCGACCTCGGCCGACGCGCTCGCCTCCGCCTGCAGCCGCGCGTGGTCCTGGCTGCGCTGCAGCCCGAGGCCGACCCCGACGCCCGCGACGAGCGCGACCGCGACGACGGCCGCGGCCACCGCGGCTCGGCGGCGTGTCGCCGGTGGCGTCGGTCGGACCATCGGGCGAGTGTGACCCGTCGGACGAATCCGGCGCAACGCCACACGTCAGCGCACGGTCGGACGGGCACGACGACCGGTACGACGACGCCACGACCCGCGTGATCACCCTCCGTCCGGCTGAAACCGCGGGGCGCCGCTCAAGACCGACAGCCGTCGGACCGATCGTGGACGTATGACCAACGTCCGCGCGCCCGAGACGCCGACGGCCGGGCCTGCCGCCCCCGCGGCCGCCGGGATGCGCGAGCTCACGGAGACCGAGCACCAGCACCTCGACCGGCTCCGCGGCCACCTCGCGTCGAGCGGCGCGCCCGTCGGGACGCTCGACGGTCTCGGGCACCTGCTGCAGGCCGCGCACACCGCCTGGGTGCGCACCCCGCAGGCCGGCCGGCCCGACCCGGGGCCGATGATCTCGTCGATCGCCGTCGGCGTCGGCGACCTGGTGCTCGCGGGTGCGCCCGCGGCGCGCTGGGTGCTGCACGTCGTCGGCCAGGCCTCCCCCGCGCTGCTGTCCGCAGACGGTTCGGCCGCCGTGGTGCCGTTCGCCGACCTGCACCGGCGCTGGGCCGAGGGCGCCGACTCGTCGCACCTCGACGGGGGGGCGTCGTCCGACGACGAGTCCGACGTGGCCGTCGACGCCGCGTGGCTCACGCGCTACGTGACCGCGGCCTCCGCACACCTCGCGGCGGCGGATGCCGCTGCCGTCGTGCCGACACCTCGTCCGCCCGTGCCGGGCGAGCACGCCTGGGCCGCCGACACCGAGGCCGCGCCGGTCCCGGACGCCCCCGCGGATCCCGTCAGCGCGCCGCCTGTCCCGGAGACCGGATCGCTCTCGCGGCACGCGGCCGACGAGTACGCCGTCGCCGAGCCGGTGCCCGCCGGTGCCACCGCCACAGACTCCGGCCACACCACGGACCCGGACGACGGCACGCGGCGCCGACGCTCGCGCGCGGCCGACCGGGCCGACGAGCCCGTGATGCGCTACCGCACCCCGACCGAGCTGCCGTTCGTCCCCTCGGTCGACGTGCAGAACCTCGCGCTGCGCGCGCTCGACCGCGGCCTGACCACGGCACTGTCCGACGGCCCGACCCCGTTCGCGATGCGCGACGACGGCACCAACGTCCACGTGAAGTGGTTCCGGATGAGCCCCGACGAGGCACTCGGCCAGGCGGAGCGCTGGGTCGAGGACGGCCTCGGGGTGCGCGCGGCGATCGGCTGGATCGTGGCCCTCGACCCCGACGGCGGCGTCGCGGTCCCCGGCCTCGGGGCGCTCCCGTCCGACGAGTCCGCTGCCGCGCTGGGCGCCGACCACGCGGTCGTCGTGCTCGCGTCCGACGCCCGGCTGCCCGGCCTCGTCGTCGCCCACCGGTACAGCGCGGGCCCGGACGCGGGCCCGATCGGCGAGCCGCTCATCGTCGGGCCGTGCCCGACCCTCCTGTGACGCGCGCTCAGCCCAGCCGGAACTCGACCCACAGCGGGTAGTGGTCGCTGATGCGCCACGACACCTCCGTGCGCGTCAGCCCGGGGAACACGTGCGGGAGGAAGTCGACACCCCCCGCGCGGTTCGTGTACGTCATGGCCTCGAGCATCGACGCTCCACCGGGGTCGGAGAACCACGCGACCTGGTCGTAGAAGTGCCGGTCGCGGTCGTCGTCGAAGATGGTGCGCGGCAGGTCGTTGAGCTCCGCCGGCGGCCACAGGCCGGTCGAGACGAACGCGTCGTAGAGCGGGTTGCCGAGGCGGTCGAGGTTGAAGTCGCCGAGCACCAGCAGGTTGGTGTTCCAGTCGTCGTTGCGCTCGGCCCATCGGCGCATCCACTGCGCGAACTGCTCGATCTCGACCAGCCGCGCCTGCGGGCTGCCCCACAGCACGTGCACGGTCGTCAGGACGAACGACACCGGCCCATCGGGCAGGACCCGCTCGAAGCCCACCGCGTACGGGGTGCGGGCGAACTGCGCGGCCGGGTGGTCGACCGCCGGCGGCAGGACGATCTCCCCGACGAGCCCCGACGGCTCCACGCGCGTCGAGTCGTAGAGGAACGCGAGGCGCTCACCGTTGCCCGCGTTGCCCTCGGTGACGTCGGAGGCGAGCACGCGCCAGTGCGGGCCGAGCAGCGAGCGCAGGAAGCGCAGCGCGGTCGTCGAGCGCCGGACCTCCTGCAGCGCGACGACGTCCAGGTGCTCGACGACGGCGGCGATCGCCGCGACCGCCGCCCAGTCACGCTTGGGCGACGACTTCGCCGTGGCCTTCCAGGTGGGACTCACGTCCCCGAACGCGCGCAGGTTCCATGTGCCGATCAACAGGTTGTCCGGCAGGCGGGGCGGGATGGTCGCGGAGACCGCCAGGCGCAGCGCCGCCACCTGCGCCTCGACCGTAGCGGGCGCTGCAGGGACCCCGGTGGTCGGGCTCACCCCTCCATGTCACCACTCCGCCACCGCCCGCACCACACCCCCACCGGGCGAACTCCACCCCCAACCGCCCACTCCCCGCGGCCCTCACCGGTCCACCCTCTCCACGAGACAGCACTTGCTCCGGCCATCCCGCCCCAGAACCGGAACAACCGCAGGCTCACGGGGCGCACCCCCTGCCCAGCCAGCGCCTGCTCCGGCGACCCCGCCTCAGAACCGGAGAAACCGCAGGGTCACGGGGTGCGTACAGGGCCAGCCAGCACTTGCTCCGGCCACCCCGCGCCAGACCCGGAACAACCGCAGGGTCACGGGGTGCATAGCCTCTACAGCCCGTCGTCGGGCCCGACGACCTCGGCACGGGTCAGACTGCGCTTGCTCCGGCGACCCCGCACGAGAGCCTGAACAACCGCAGGGTCACGGGGTGCATGCCGGCCCCAGCCAGCACTTGCTCCGGCCATCCCGCGCCAGAGCCGGAACGACCGCTGGGTCGCGGGGTGCATAGCGAGTCAGACTGCGCTTGCTCCGGCGACGCCGCGCCAGAGCCTGAACAACCGCTGGGCCGCGGGGTGCATGCCGGCCCCAGCCAGCACTTGCTCCGGCCATCCCGCGCCAGAGCCGGAACAACCGCTGGGTCGCGGGGTGCATAGCGGGTCATACTGCGCTTGCTCCGGCGACGCCGCACGAGAGCCTGAGCAAGCGCTGGGTCGCAGGGTGGGGGCGTCAGCTGCGGGCGGGCCCGTCTGCGCCCGGGTCGGGCTCGTCGCCCTCGAGCGCGACGGCGGTCTCCAGGACCTCTGCGGCGCCCGCGGCCTCGGCATCGCCCGACGAGACCGGCGGCTGCGCACGAGGCGACTCCGACCCGGAGGGCTGCGGCGACGCCTCCGCGCCGCCCTGCTGCGTGTCCGGTTCCTCGGCGCGGGCGGCCGTGACCACGTCGCGGATGCGCAGGACGGTCGCGACCAGCCAGACGACGCCGATCACCGCGAACGGCCACGGGTACCGCCCGCCGGAGAACACCGCCGACAGCCCGATCACCAGCCCGGCGCCGAGCGCCGAGCGCACCGCCCCGTCCCGCAGCACACGTCCCAGCACGGATCCGCGCGACCCACTTCCCTGCTCAGCTCCGACGGCCATGGCGCCATTCTCCCCGACCACCCCACCGCCCCACGGCGCCGTTCGGCGTCGCGGGCGTGGCGTGGGCCGACCAGGCGCATCTCCAGCAGGTACGGGCCAGCCGGGCGCGGGCCAGCCGGGCGCCCGGCGAGCGTCGCCGCGTTCGTGCGCGCGTCACGACGAGCTGGTCGGCGCAGTCAGGCCGCGGTCGACCGACCTGGTGCGGATCCGACAAGGTGCGGGCCGGCCGGGTCTGAGCCCGGCGGGTGCGGGTCGGCGGGAAAGGGTGAAGGCCCCGCCACCGGAGTGGGGGGCCTTCGAGGGAGCCGCCTAAGGGAATCGAACCCTTGACCTTCTCATTACGAGTGAGACGCTCTGCCGACTGAGCTAAGGCGGCGCTGTCGGACCAGCCGGTCCGGCGAGCGCGCCTACTGTACCCGGACGGGTGCCGGGTCTCCAAAGCGGGCCGCAGTGACCTCGATCCCGTCCGCGACCGAGCCCCGGACCGCCGTCGACCAGGGAGGTCGGCCCGAGGTCAGCGAGCGGTCAGGGCTGAGGTCGGCTGAGGTCAGCAGCGTGTGCCGTCCGCAGGGACCGTGCCGTCGATGAGGTACGCGTCGACGTTCTTGGTGATGCAGTCGTTCGAGCGGCCGTAGGCCGTGTGGCCCTCGCCCTCGTACGTCAGCAGGACGCCCGAGTCGAGGATTCCCGCGAGCGCCTCGGCCTGCGCGTACGGGGTCGCGGGGTCGTTCGTCGTCCCGATGACGACGATGGGCGCGGCGCCGGGCGCCGAGTAGTCCTCGAGCCCGCCGACCTCGGGCACGGACCACTGCGCGCACAGCATCGGGCCGTAGGAGAACAGCTCGCCGACCGTGGGTGCGGCGGCCTGGATGCGCTCGGCCTGCGCCCGCATGTCGTCGAGGTCCGCGCTCGCACGGGAGTCGGCGCAGCCGATTGACCAGAACGCCTCGGTCGAGTTGGTGGCGTACGTGCCGTTGGCCTGCCGGTCGTAGTACGCGTCGGCGAGCGTGAGCAGGATCGAGCCGTCGCCGTTGCGGATCGCCGCGGTGAGCGCGGAGGTCAGGTACGTCCAGAACGTCTGCGAGTAGAGCGTGACCGCGATCCCGGTGAACGCGAGCGACTGCGTGAGCGGGCGGTCGTCGTCGCCCGTGGGCAGCGGCGCGGCCTTGGCTCGGTCGAGCAGGCGACGCACCTGGGTCAGCCCTTCCTCCACGTCGCCGGTCAGCGGGCATGCCTTGCCTGCCTGGCAGTCGGCGACGTAGGCGCGCAGCGCGTTCTCGAAACCGACCGCCTGCTGGAACGTGGCCTCGTCGCTGCTGAGCGTCGGGTCCACCGCGCCGTCGAGCACGAGCCGGCCGACCCGCTGCGGGAACAGCGCCGCGTACGTCGCGCCGAGCTGCGTGCCGTACGAGAACCCCAGGTAGTGCAGCTCGGTGTCGCCCAGGACAGCGCGCAGGACGTCCAGGTCCCGTGCGGCGCTCACGGTGTCGACGTGGCCGAGCACCGGACCGGTGTTGTCGAGGCACGCCTGGGAGAAGGCGGCGAACCTGTCGATCGCGGCCTGCACGCCCTCGGGGGTCGACGTGTCCGCGTCCGCGGCGAGCAGCGTGTCCATCTCCGGCGCGGAGTAGCACGTGATCCTCGGGTCCGAGTTCTGCACGCCGCGCGGGTCGAAGCCCACGAGGTCGTAGTGCTCCTGGACGTCCTTGCTCACGGTGTCGAGCGCGTCGGTCAGGAAGTCGAAGCCCGAGCCGCCGGGGCCACCGGGGTTGAGCAGCAGCGAGCCGAGTCGCTCGGTGCCCGTCGCGGGGTGCCGGTTCAGCCGGATCTTGATGGTGTCACCGGCGGGTGCGGCGTAGTCGAGCGGGACGTCGATCGTCGCGCACTGCAGGTCGTCCTCGCACGACTGCCAGGTGAGCTCCTGGCCGTAGAACCGCTCCAGCGCGGTGTCCGGCGCACTTGACGCATCCGGCGTCACCACCTGCGGCGGCGCCTGCTCCTCGGTGGTCGCGGTGCAGCCGGCGACGACGAGCGCGACGACGGCGACGAGCGCGGACAGCCGCGCGAGCGGACGCCGACGGGGCACGGGGTGAGGACGCACGGGGCGAGGACCCCCGGAGTGAGGACGCACGGGGTGAGGACGCGCGGTGGGACGAAGCACGCCGACACGGTAACCGGCCCGGCGAGGTCCCCAGCCACGGATCGAGCGATTGTGGACAACGAGGCACCAGACCCACACACGACGGGCGCGCGGATCGCCCAGCGCGGCCCAGCCCCGGCCCGGGCCAGTCGCCGCCTCAGCCCTGCGGGCGCAGCGCGATCGCCATCGCCTCGACCGCGAGCAGCGGCGCGACGTTCCCCTCGAGCCGCGTGCGCGCCTGACCGATCGCGTCCATGCGCCGCAGCGTCTGCTCGGGCGTCGACGTCGCGGCGAGCTCGCCCACGGTCTCGGCGTGGTCGAGGTTCACGAGCGACACCTCGGCGCCGAGCTGCACGACGAGCACGTCGCGGTACAGCGAGAGCAGGTCGAGCATCGCCCGGTCCAGGACGTCGCGCTGCGCGCGGGTCGCGCGGCGCTTCTGGTCCTCCTCGAGCTGACGGACCTGGGTCCGCAGCGCGGGCGGGATCGTCGCGGAGCCCTCGGCTCCGAGCGTGCGCAGCAGCGCGGCGCGCTCGGCCGCGTCGCGCTCCTCGGTGGCGGCCTTCGCGTCGGCCTGCGCGGTCGCGACGAGGTCGCCCGCGGCAAGCACCGCGTCACCGACCCCGCGGATGCGGGCGGCCACCCCGAGCACGTCCGCCCGGCGTCGTCGGGCCTCGGGGTCTCTCGCGAGACGGCGCGCGATCCCCACGTGGCTCTGGGCGGCACGCGCTGCGACCTCGGCGACCTGCGGGTCGATCCCGTCGCGCTGCACGAGCAGCTCGACCACCGCCTCGACCGGCGGGACGCGCAGCGCCACGGAGCGCGAGCGTGAGCGCAGCGTCACGAGCACGTCCTGCGGGCTCGGCGCGCACAGCAGCCACACCGTGCGGGGCGCAGGCTCCTCGAGGGCCTTGAGCAGCAGGTTCGACGTGCGTTCGACGAGGCGGTCGGCGTCCTCGACGAGGATCACGCGCCAGCGCCCCTCCGACGGCGAGCGCTGCGCGAGCTCGACGAGCGGGCGGACCGCGTCGATGAGGATGTTGACGCCCTCGGTCGCGACCACCGTCACGTCGGGGTGGGTGCCCGCGAGCGCGGTGGTGCACGCGTGGCACGTGCCGCACCCACCCTGGGGGCACTGCAGCGCCGCGGCGAACGCGCGCGCCAGGTTGGAGCGGCCGGACCCGGGCGGGCCGGTGAGCAGCCACGCGTGCGTCATCGCCTGCGGGTCGACGATCGCGCGCTGCAGCTCGGTGATCGCGGGCTCCTGCCCGACGAGCCCCGTCCAGACGCTCACGCCCCACCCCCGCGCGCATCCGCGGCACGGTCCGCGGCGAGCCCGAGCAGCGGCGCCACGCGCGTCCGCACCGCCTGCGCGAGCGAGTCCGGGTCGCCGGTGCCGTCGAGCACGAGCCAGCGGCCGGGCTCGGCCGCAGCCCGGTCGAGGAACGCCTGCCGCGTGCGCCGGTGGAACTCGTCGCCCGCGCTCTCGAGCCGGTCGGGGCTCCCGGTGAGCCGCGCACGGCCCAGGTCGGGGTCGACGTCGAGCAGCACCGTCACCGCGGGCAGGAGACCCCCGGTCGCCCACAGGGACAGGCGCTCGACCTCGTCGGCCCCGAGGTCGCGACCGGAGCCCTGGTAGGCGACGGACGAGTCGAGGTAGCGGTCGGTCACGACGAGCGCGCCACGGGCCAGCGCGGGCCGCACGAGCGAGGCGACGTGGTGCGCGCGGTCGGTCGCGTACAGCAGCGCCTCGGTGCGGGCGTCGACGTGCTCGCCGTGCAGCACCGCGTCCCGCAGGGTCTGCCCGAGCGTGGTCCCGCCCGGCTCGCGCGTGAGCACCACCTCGCGCCCGTGCTCGTGCGCCCACTGCGCGAGCAGCCGCGCCTGGGTCGACTTGCCCGCGCCGTCGCCGCCCTCGAAGGACACGAAGACACCGGGGAGGGTCGGCTCGGCGCCACCGGCTGGTGCGGGCAGGCTCGTCGGACCGGCGGGACTCGTCACGGCGTCAGGCTAGCCGCCCCCACCCACGCACCCCCACGACGACCGTGCACGACGACCGTGCACGACGACCGTTCGCGACGACGAGCAACGCCGACGACGGGCGAGGACGACGAGCGACGGCGAAGGGCCGACCGGCTCACTCGCCCGGGTAGACCACACCGATCTGCCGTCGCACCTCGTCGAGCGTGCGCATGACCTCGAGCGTGCCCTGCCACGACATGCGCGGGCTCTCCACGTCGCCCGCGGCCACGCGCCGCGCAACCTCGGCTGCCTCGTACTGCAACCCCTTGGCGCCCGGCTGCTCGAACGTCCACCGACGCCCGTCGACGCGCGTGACCTGGAACGAGGTCGGCGTGTAGAACGGCCCGGCGACCTCGATCGATCCCTCGGTCCCGGAGATCAGCGCGACGGTCGGGGTCTTGGCCCACAGCGTCGTGGAGAGCGTGGCCTGCGTGCGCGCGCCGTACGACAGGACGATCGAGACCTGCCCGTCGACGCCGGTCTCGGTGAGCGTCCCGGCGGCGAGGACCGCGTCGGGCGCGCCCAGCAGGTCGTGCGCGAACGAGACCGGGTAGACGCCCAGGTCGAGCAGCGCGCCGCCCGCGAGCGCGGGGTCGTACAGGCGCGAGGTCGGGTCGAACGCCATGAGCTGGCCGTGGTCGGCGGTCACGTTGACGATCTCGCCGATCTCGCCCGCGTCGATCACCTGGTGCAGCGCGGCGACGTGCGGCAGGAACCGCGTCCACATCGCCTCCATGACGAACACGCCGGCCTCACGCGCCGCGGTGAAGACCTGCTCGGCCTCGGCAGCGTTCCGGGTGAACGCCTTCTCGACGAGCACGTGCTTGCCCGCACGGATCGCGAGCAGGGCGTGCTCGAGGTGCTCGGAGTGGGGCGTGGCGACGTAGATCGCGTCGACCTGCGGGTCCTCGACGAGCGCCTCGTAGCCGAGGTGGGTCGTCGGGATGCCGTGCGCGGTGGCGAACCGCTCGGCGCGGTCGCGGTGGCGCGAGCCGACGGCGACGAGCTGCGCGCGCGTGTGCTGCGTGACGGCGTCGGCGAAGGCGCCGGCGATGCGTCCTGCGCCGAGGATGCCCCAGCGGATCGACGGTGCGGTGCGGGGGTCCTCGGTGCGAGCCATGGCGCCAACGTAGCGCGCACGTGCGGCCTCTCGGCAAGCGCGCACGGTCCCGACGAGCAGCGACCGCCCTGGTCCGGCGCGTCGACGGACCGCCGGCCCACCAGCGACGTCGTCGCCCCCGCCAGATCCGTACCGTTTCGTCTTCCGTCAGGCACTTTCTTTACCTACTTGATTTAGTTAGCGTCGATCTGCTCGGGCTCGCCCGTGGGCCGAGCGGTCATCCCGACGCACCCGTCGGACAGTTCAACGGAGAGCTCCATGACCAGACCCGGCCGCCAGTCAGGACCACGCCGCGCCCTCGCGCTCGCCGCGACCGCCACGCTCGCTCTCGCGGGGCTCACTGCCACGAGCACCACGGCCCACGCCGAGCCCGCTGCCGCCACGACCGCCGCCGCCGCCAGCACGGATCCCGAGGAGGAGACCGTCGCCATCTCCGACCCGCAGGCCACCGCCGACACCCGCGCCCTGTTCCGCTACCTGCGCGACCAGGAGTCCGGCGGCATCCTGTTCGGCCAGCAGCACGCGGTCGACGAGTCCGTCTCGTCGTCGGTCACCGGCCCGGACGGCAAGCCGCTGCGGTCCGACGTGCACGACGTGACGGGCGACCTGCCCGGGGTGTTCGGCTTCGACACGCTCGCGCTGCGCGGCGACGAGAAGCCTGGCACGCACGAGAACACCGGCGAGCAGAACGCGCGCGCCCTGGCCGACGAGCTCGTGCGCGCCGACGCGCTGGGCGCTGTCGTCACGCTCTCGGCGCACATGCCCAACTTCGTCACCGGCGGGCCCTACAACGACACGGCCGGCCGCGTCGTGAGCCACATCCTGCCGGGCGGCGACACCCACGCCGAGTACCGCGCGTACCTCGACCTCGTCGCGCTCACCGCGCAGAGCGCCGAGCGGCCCGACGGCTCGCTCGTGCCCGTCGTCTTCCGGCCGTTCCACGAGAACAGCGGCTCGTGGTTCTGGTGGGGCGCCGCGCACGCGACGACCGGCGAGTACAAGGAGATCTTCCGGTTCACCGTCGAGTACCTGCGTGACGTCAAGGGCGTGCACAACCTGCTGTACGCGTTCTCGCCGAACGGCTCGTTCGACGGCGACTCCGCGCGCTACCTCGAGACGTACCCGGGCGACCAGTGGGTCGACGTCCTGGGCTACGACAACTACGAGAGCTCGAACGCGGCCGACGACTCGTCGGCGTACGTGAGCGCGTCCGTCACCGACCTGGCGATGGTCGTCGACGTCGCGCGCGAGCGCGGCAAGATCCCCGCGTACACCGAGTTCGGCCGCAACGGGGACCGCACGATCAAGCCGACGGGCAACAAGTCGCTCGCGTTCTTCACGCAGCTGCTCGACGGGCTCACGGCCAACCCGAGGGCCGGCCAGGTCGCGTTCATGCTCACGTGGGCGAACTTCGGCTCGGGGCAGATCTACGTCCCGTACGCCGGCCACGAGATGGCCGCGGACTTCCAGGCCCTGTACGACGACGAGGCGTCCGTGTTCGCGAGCCAGACCGGACCGCGCTTCGACCTGGCCGCGAGCCCCGGCGCGCAGGAGCCGTTCCTGCGGGTCGTCTCCCCCGCGGACGGCGCGCGCGTCACGACCGCGACGACGACGGTGCGCGCCCGGCTCACCGCGGCACCCGGCGTGGACTCCGTGACGTTCACGCCCGCGGGCGGCGACCCGCTCGCGCTGACTCTCGACGCCGACGGGTACTACTCGGCCACGTGGGACGTCGGCGAGGAGAACCTCACGAACCGCACGGTGCAGGCGACGGTGACCGCGACCGGCGGCGGCCACGACCTGTCGAGCACCGTCTCGCTCATCCTCGGCGCGGCTCCGGTGCTCCCGGTCGGGACCGTCGACGACTTCGAGGGCTACGGCGACGACCTCGCGCTGCGCGCCGCGTACACGGTGGCGAACGCGACCTCGTCGGCCCTCACGCTCGCGCCGCACGACGCGTCCGCGCCCGACGAGGGCCACGCCGCGCGCCTGTCGTACGACTTCCCCGCGTCCCGCACGGGCTACCTGGGCTTCGGCCGGTCGTTCGCGCCCACGCAGAACTGGTCGGGGTTCGGCCAGCTCGACGTGTGGATCGACCCGGACGGCTCGGGCCACAAGCTCGTCGTCCAGGTCCAGGCGGGCGGTGTCGCGTTCGAGGCGTACCCCTCGCTCACCGGCGACGACCCGTACGTCGCGCACCTGCCGTGGAGCACCTTCGCGCCCGCGCCGTGGGACACCGCCAACGCGGAGGCGACCCTCACGTGGGAGCGCCTGGCGAAGGTCGGCCAGGTCTTCGTCTACGTGAACGACGCGGGCGGCACCGCGCCGCTGACCGGGTCGATCCTCGTCGACGACCTCAAGGCCGGCGGCGAGGGCGAGTACGTCGACCCCGAGCCGTCGGCCGACCCGATCGTCGTCGACGACTTCGAGTCCTACGCCGACGAGGCCGCGTTCGACGCCGCGTGGGGCAACCGCGCCAAGACGGACCGGATCGCGCTGTCCACGGACGCGGGCCAGGGCGCGCAGGCGCTCGCGTTCACGTACGACCACGCGGACGGCGGCTGGCAGGACGTCGCGCGCTGGCTCGGCGGGCAGGACTGGTCGGGCCGCGACGCGCTGTCGCTGCGGGTCAAGGGCGACGGCTCGGCCAACCAGCTCGCGATCCAGATCGGCACGGGCTCGGGCGGCTACTACCTCGCGCAGGTCCCGCTGACCGACGCCTCCTGGCACGCGGTCGAGATCCCGTTCTCGTCGTTCGCGCCGTCCTGGCCGCCCGAGCTCACCGACCCCCTGACGGACGCGCGCCTCGCGGTCGTCAACGAGCTCGTGCTCGCGTCGAGCTCGACGAGCGGTGCGGGGACGTTCGGGGTCGACGACCTCACGGTCGTCGGCGGCGACGGGGCACCCGAGATCCCGGACGGCACGCCCGAGGTCCTCGACACGTTCGACGCGTACGGCACCACCACGGACCTGCGGGTCATGTGGGGCAACATCGCCGAGCAGGCGTGGGGCGACGGCTGGCAGCTGGCGCTCGCGCCCGGCAAGGGCTCCGGCGGGTCGAAGGCGGGCGAGTTCGTCTACGACTTCACCTCGACCACGTACCTGCAGGAGTCGCGCTGGCTCGGTGGGCACTCGTGGGCGGGCCTGGACGGGATCACCGCGTGGGTCGACCCGAACGGCTCGGGCCAGTCGCTGTCGCTGCGGTTCCGCACGGCCTCGGCCGACGGCACGGGCGACGACTGGTACTGGGACCTGCCGGTGCCGCTCACGGGCGCCGCGCGCACCGTGCACGCGGCGTTCGACGACGCCGTCGTGACGTACCCGAACGGTCTCGACCAGGCGCTGCGCCCCACCCGGGCCCAGCTCGCGAAGGTCAACGAGGTCATCCTCATGGCCACGCAGGCGGACGCCTCCCGGCCCGCGACCGGGTCGTTCTTCGTCGACGACCTGTCCGTCGGCGACTTCCCCGACGAGCCCGCCCCGGCGGCACCCGCGGTCACGACGCAGCCCACGTCCGTGAGCGGCACCCACGGCAGCACGGTCACCCTCACCGCGGCGGCCTCGGGCCAGCCGGCCCCGACGGTCCGGTGGGAGCAGCGCCGCGGCACGCGCCACGGGACCTGGAAGCCGATCCCGGGAGCCACGTCCACGACGCTCGCGCTGCGGCTCACCCCGAGCCTCGACGGCGCGCAGGTGCGCGCGGTCTTCACCAACACGCTCGGCCAGGCGACCTCGGACGCGGCCACCGTGACGATCACACGCAAGGCGCCGCACCTGCTGTCGCAGCCGGCGTCGGCAACCGTGGCGCGCGGCGCCGCGGTGACCTTCCGCGTCACCGTCGACGCCTACCCGGCGCCGACCTACCAGTGGTACCGGCAGTCGCCGGGCCGCAGCACGTGGGTCGAGGTCCGGGGCGCGACGTGCTCGTCGTACACCACACGCGCGTCGGCCGGCCTGTCCGGGGCGAGGTTCCGGGTCGTCGTCACGAACGAGAAGGGTCGCGTGACGAGCCACGCGGCGACCCTCCGCGTGCGCTGACCCCACAGACGACGACGCCCCGCCGGATGGGCTGCCGGCGGGGCGTCGTCACGCCCGCGTGCCCAGGACGTCGAGGTGCTCAGGACGTCGAGGCGCTCAGGACGTGGAGGTCTCAGGACTTCGTGGCGGCCTTCTTGCGCGTCGTCGTCGTGCGGCGGGCCGGGGCCTTCTTCTTGGCCGGGGCCGACGCACGCTTGTCGGCGAGCAGCTGGATCGCCTGCTCGGCGGTGATCGACTCGGCCGTCACGTCGCGCGGCAGGGTCCGGTTCGTCACGCCGTCGGTCACGTACAGCCCGAACCGGCCGTCCTTCACGACGATCGGCTTGCCCGACGTCGGGTCGTCGCCGAGCTCGCGCAGCGGCGGCGTCGCGGTGGCCCCGCGCCCGCGCTTGGGCTGGGCGTAGATCGCCAGCGCCTCCTCGAGCGTCGTCGAGAACAGCGCCTCCTCCGAGGCCAGCGTGCGCGAGTCCGTGCCCTTCTTCAGGTACGGGCCGTAGCGGCCGTTCTGCGCCGTGATCTGCGCACCCGACTCGGGGTCGACGCCCACCACGCGCGGCAGGGACAAGAGCTTGAGCGCGTCCTCGATCGTCACCGTGTCCAGCGACATCGTGCTGAACAGCGACGCGGTGCGGGGCTTCGGCGCGGCCGCCAGGGCCTTCTTCTTGGCCGCGGCGGACAGCGACGGGTCGATCTCCGGCTCGGGCAGCAGTTCGGTGACGTACGGCCCGTAGCGGCCGTTCTTCACGACGATCGTCGTGCCCGTGGTCGGGTCCGTGCCGAGCACCTTGTCGCCCTCGGGCTCGCTCTCGATGAGCTCGCGCGCCTTGGCGGGCGTCAGCTCGTCGGGCGCGAGGTCCTCGGGGACCGACGCGCGGCGCGGGTTGCCGTCCTCGCCCAGCACCGACGGGTCCTCGAGGTACGGGCCGTAGCGGCCGACGCGCAGCGTGATGCCGTCGCCGATCGGGATCGAGTTGACCTCGCGCGCGTCGATCTCGCCGAGGTTCGCCACCAGGTCCCGCAGGCCCTCGCCCTCGGTGCTGCCCGAGCCGTCGCCGAAGTAGAAGCGCGTCAGCCACGCCACGCGGTCCTTGTCGCCCGCCGCGATCGCGTCGAGGTCCTGCTCCATCTCGGCCGTGAAGTCGTAGTCGACGAGCCAGTCGAAGTTCTCCTCGAGCAGGCGCGTCACCGCGAACGCGAGCCACGACGGCACGAGCGCCTGGCCGCGGTTCGTCACGTAGCCGCGGTCCTGGATCACGGAGATCGTCGCCGCGTACGTCGACGGTCGGCCGATGCCGCGCTCCTCGAGCGCCTTGACGAGCGACGCCTCGGTGAAGCGCGGCGGCGGCGAGGTGCGGTGGCCGTCGGCCGCCAGGTCGCGGCCCGTCAGCGGGTCGCCCTGCGCCATCTTGGGCAGGCGCGCGTCCTTCTCGTCGGCCGGCGCCGCGTCGTCGTCGTACCGCGAGACGTCGCGACCCTCCTCGTACGCGGCGAGGAAGCCGCGGAACGTGATGACCGTGCCGGACGCGGAGAACACCGCGTCGCGACCGTCGGACGCCACCGCACCCAGGCGGACCGAGGCGGTCTGCCCGCGCGCATCGCCCATCTGCGAGGCGACGGTGCGCTTCCAGATCAGCTCGTACAGCCGGAACTGGTCGCCCGACAGCTCGCGCGCGACCTGCGCCGGCGTGCGGAAGTGGTCGCCCGCGGGACGGATGGCCTCGTGCGCCTCCTGGGCGCCCTTCGCCTTCGAGGTGTAGACGCGCGGCGCGTCCGGGACGTACTCGGCGCCGTACAGCTCGGCCGCCTGCCGGCGCGCGGCGGAGATCGCCTGCGACGACAGCACGGGCGAGTCGGTACGCATGTAGGTGATGTAGCCGTTCTCGTACAGCGACTGCGCGGTGCGCATGGTCTGCCGCGAGGACATGCGCAGCTTGCGCGACGCCTCCTGCTGCAGGGTGGAGGTGGTGAACGGCGCGGCCGGGCGGCGCGTGTACGGCTTGGTCTCGAGGCTGCGGACCTCGAAGCCCGCGCCGTCGAGCGCCGCGACGAGCGACGTGGCGGCGGCCTCGTCGAGCTGCACCGCCTCGCTCTTGAGCACGCCGCGGTCGGTGAAGTCCCGGCCCGAGGCGACGCGCACGCCGTCCAGGGCGGACAGCCGCGCGGAGAAGGCGGGCTCGTCGTCGTCGGCCACCGCGAACGTGCCGGTGACGTCCCAGTAGTCCGCGGCGACGAACGCCATGCGCTCGCGCTCGCGCTCGACCACGAGGCGCGTCGCGACCGACTGCACGCGACCCGCGGACAGCCCCTGGCGGACCTTGCGCCACAGCACGGGGCTGACCTCGTAGCCGTACAGGCGGTCGAGGATGCGGCGGGTCTCCTGCGCGTCGACCAGGCGGTCGTCGAGCTCGCGCGTGTTCTCCAGCGCGCGGGTGATCGCCTCGCGGGTGATCTCGTGGAACACCATGCGCTTGACGGGGACCTTGGGCTTGAGCTCGGACAGCAGGTGCCACGCGATGGCCTCGCCCTCGCGGTCCTCATCGGTGGCGAGGTAGAGCTCGTCGGACTCCTTGAGGAGCTTCTTGAGCTCGGCGACCTTCTTCTTCTTGTCCGAGTCGACCACGTAGTACGGGGTGAACCCGTTGTCCACGTCGACCGCGAACTTGCCGAAGGGGCCCTTCTTCATGTCGGCCGGCAGCTCCGAGGGCTGCGGCAGGTCACGGATGTGCCCGACGCTCGCCTCCACGTCGAAGTCGTCGCCCAGGTACCCCGCGATCGTGCGGGCCTTGGCGGGCGACTCGACGATGACGAGCTTGCGCCCTGCCGACATGCGTGCCTCTTCCTTCGTGCTCGGCCCACTCGGCCGTTCGAGTGGTGCCGTCCGTCTGGGGACTCTACGACGCCCGGTCAAGCGCTCCGCAATCGTCGGCCCGCTCCCTGGCGCAGCGCGAGGCTCATCGCGAAGGCCCACGCGCACGCCGCGACGGTTCCCGCGACGCCGCCCGCGTAGGCGGTGAGCAGCTCGTCACGCGTCTCGACCGAGGGCAGCGCGGCGAACGTCCGCGACAGCGCGACGGCCGCGACGACGGCCGCGCACGCGCCCACCGAGCCGAGCGCGACGAGTGTGCCACGCAGCGTGCGGGGCGTCGGCGGCGGTCCGTCGAGCGCGTCCTCCGACAGCCGCGCGGGCCACAGCGCCGTGATCGCGCACGTGGCCGCGGTCCACCCGAGCACGACGAGCACGGCCGCGATCACGTCCGAGGGCCGGTGCCACTGCCCGACGAGCGTCGAGACGCCGGTCGCGGCGGCGTACGCGGCGCCGACCGCCGCGACGAGCGGCCGCATCCGGGACGGCACGACGAGCAGCAGGACGACCGCGATCGACATCGCCGCGGTCGTGTGACCGCTGGGCAGCGAGTTCGCCTGGCTGCCGATCGGGATGCCGTGCTCGGGCCGCGCCAGCACCGCGTACTTGAGCACCTGCGTGGTGAGGTTCGCCCCGCCCATGACGACCGCGACCTGCACCGCGAGCTCCCACCGCCGGCGCAGCACGGCGATCCCGACCGCGACCAGCAGCACGACCGCGATCGCGGACACCGACACGACGTCCAGCACGCGCTCGGCGACGCGCCACAGCTCGGTCTGCCCGTACGCGGCGCCCTCGACCGCGGCCGCGTCGACCTGCTGACCCTTCTCGGTGCGCACGAACACGCCCCACAGCGCGAGCACTCCCGCCATGCAGGCGACGGCGGTGAGCACGCACGCCGTGACCACCCCGGCGCGGGCGCGCTCGGGCCGTCGCGTCGTCGTCGTGCTCGTCACGCGCCCACGCTAAGCCACCCGAGCACCCCACCCCCGCCGTCTCCACGTCCTGACCACACACCCGCCCCAACGACCCCTCGAGCACCAGCCGACGCGAGTGCGGTGGGCGCTCGGGCACGGGACGACCGTCAGGGGGCGGGGTGGGTGAGGGCCGGCGGGAGGAGGCGGGGGCTGAACCCTGCGGCCTCGACGAGGGCGGGCGTGTGCAGGTGGCAGGCCACACGGCGGGCGGGGTCGTCGCCCGGGACGGCGCTCGGGACGAGCTCGGGCTGGATCGCGGCGCACGCGTCGAACGCGTGCGCGCACCGGTCCCGGAACGGGCAGCCCGTGGGCAGGCTCGCCAGGTCGGGCGGCGAGCCGGGGATCCCGCCGAGCTCGCGACGAGGCCCGCGCAGCGGCGGGAACGAGTGCAGCAACCCGTCGGCGTAGGGGTGGCGAGGTGCGCGGTACACGTCCAGCGCGGCGGCGTCCTCGACGATCTCGCCCGCGTACATGATCGCGATGCGGTCCGCGATCTCGATGAGCAGCGAGACGTCGTGCGTGATGAACACGACCGAGAACCCGAGCCGCTCACGCAGGTCGGCGATCTGCTCGACGATCTGCCGCTGCATGACCACGTCGAGCGCGGTCGTCGGCTCGTCCATGATCAGGACCTGCGGGTCGAGCGCGAGCGCCATCGCGATCATCACGCGCTGGCGCATGCCGCCGGAGAGCTGGTGCGGGTAGTCGCGTGCGCGGTCCGGGTTGATGCCGACGAGGTCGAGCAGCTCGGCGGCCTTCTCGAGCGCCTCGGGCTTCTTCATTCCGGGCCGGTGCGCGGTGATCGCGTCCGCGATCTGCCGGCCGATCCGGTGCACGGGGTTGAGCGAGTTCATCGCGCCCTGGAAGACGATCGCGAGGTCCTGCCAGCGTGAGGCGCGCAGCGCGCGGTCGTCGAGCGTGAGGATGTCGCGCTGCGTGCCGTCGCGGTCGGTGAAGATCACCTCCCCGCCGGTGATGAGGCCGGGCGGCGGGAGGAGCCGTGTCGCCGCGTACGCGAGGGTCGACTTCCCGCACCCGGACTCCCCCGCGAGGCCGAGCACCTCGCCGCGGTTGAGGGTCAGCGAGACCTGCCGCAGCACGTGCGTGGGCTCGTCGTACCCGTAGTCCACCGACAGGTTCCGGATCTCCAGCACGGGGTCGGCCGCCCGGCCACGGGCGTGGGGTCCGGCGGGCGAGACGGGCTGTGCGCTCATGCGCGGTCCTCCTTGGCCTCGTGCACGACCGGCGTGAAGCCGATGCGCGGGCGGATGCCGCGGCGGCGCAGGGTCTTGGCGTTCAGGCCGGTGCTGCGCAGGCGCGGGTTGACGAACTCGTCGATGCCGAAGTTGATGAGGGTCAGCGAGATCCCGACGAGCGCGATGCACAGGCCCGGGAACATGTACCACCACCACGCCCCGCGCTGGAGCGCGAGCTGCGCCTGCGCCCAGTACAGGACCGTCCCCCAGTTCCACGTGTCGGTGGGGGTGATGCCGATGAACGACAGCGTGATCTGGGACAGCACGGCGAACGACACGGTCCCGACGAACCCCGCGGCGATCATCGCGGTCAGGTTCGGCAGGATCTCGGCGAGGATCAGGCGCCACGTGCGCTCGCCGTTCGCGCGGGCGGCCTCCACGAAGTCGCGCTTGCGCAGCGAGAGGGTCTGCGCCCGCAGGACGCGCGCGCCCCACGCCCACCCCGTGATCGCGATGACGACGGCGACGGTCAGGCCGCCGGCCGACGGCAGCATCCCCGCGATGATGATGATGAGCGGGAGCTGCGGGATCACCAGGAAGACGTTCGACAGCGCGGACAGCCCCTCGTCGCCGAACCCGCCGACGTAGCCCGCGGTGATGCCGACGACGACGCCGATGAACGTCGCCAGGAACCCGGCGACGAACGCGATGAGCAGCACCGACCGGGTCCCGAGGATCACCTGGGACATGACGTCCTGCCCCAGGTGCGTGGTGCCCATCCAGTGCTCCCACGAGGGTGGCTGCAGCAGGTCCGACGAGCGCTCGTCCGGGTCGTACGGGGCGATCCACGGCCCGATCGCCGCGATCAGGGCGAAGAAGGCGAGGATCCCGAGCCCCGTGAGGGCCTTGGTGTTGCGCATCCACAGGAAGCGCCGCTTGGTGCCGGTCGGGGCGGTCTGCTCCGTGCCGACCTGCGTGGTCTCGGTCGTGACGAGCTCGGCGGCCACGGTCAGCCCTCCTGTCGCGTGCGGGGGTCGAGCACGCCGTACGCGAAGTCGGCGATGACGTTGGCGAACAGCACGGCGAGCGTGATCACCAGGAAGCAGCCCTGCATGAGCGGGTAGTCCTTGGCGGACGTCGCCTTGAGCAGCTGGTAGCCGATGCCCTGGTACGAGAAGACCGTCTCCATGACGAGCGTCCCGCCGACGATGAACCCGAGCGACAGCGCGAAGCTCGACAGCTGCGGCAGGATCGCGTTCCGCGCGGCGTAGCCGAGCATCACGGTGCGCTCCGGCAGGCCCTTGGCCTGCGCGACCGTCACGTAGTCGTCCGACGAGACCGTCACCATCATGTTGCGCATCCCCAGGATCCAGCCGGAGACGGACGTCACGACGATCGTCAGGGCGGGCAGCGTGCCGTAGTAGACGACGGAGCCGACGAACTCCCACGACAGGTTCGGGACCATGCTGCGGTCGTACGACCCGCTCGCGGGGAACCACCCGAGCCGCACGGCGAACACCGCGATCACGACGAGCGCGAGCCAGAAGTACGGGACGGTCGAGAAGAACGTCGAGATCGGCAGCAGGATGTCCGCGCGCGTGCCGCGTCGCCACCCGATCGCGACGCCCGCGAGCGTGCCGATCGTGAAGCTGATGATCGTCGCGATCCCGACGAGCCCGATGGTCCACGGCAGCGAGCGCGCGAGGATGTCGACGACCGGCTCACGCCCGGAGAACGAGATCCCGAGGTCGCCCTGGAACAGGTGCGCCCAGTAGGTGACGTACTGCTGCCACAGGGTCGTCTTCTCGTCGAGCCCGAACAGCGCCTTGAGCGCGTCGATCGCGTCCGGGCTGATCTTGCCCTGGTTGGCGGCGATGAGCGCCGAGACCGGGTCGCCCGGCATGAGGCGCGGGATGAAGAAGTTGATCGTCATCGCGGCCCAGAACGTGATCGCGTAGAAGACCGTGCGGCGGACGAAGAACCTCATCGGTCCACCTCCCCCGCCGCGCCCGGACGCGCGCCGTAGGCCTCGAGCACCGAGCCGACCTCGGGCCGGCCGTCGCGCTGCGAGTACCCCCAGCACGCGGCCTCGCGGCCGTCGCTCACCGGCAGGAGCGGTGGGACCTCGGTGCGGCACAGGTCGACCGCGAACGGGCAGCGCGGGTGGAACCGGCACCCCGCGGGTGGCCGCACGAGGCTCGGCGCCTCGCCGCGTGCGCCGCGGGCCCGGGCCGCGAGGTCGTCCGGGTCGGGCGCCGAGCTGATGAGCAGCTGCGTGTAGGGGTGCGCGGGGTCCTGCGTCACCGACTCGCTGTCGCCCTGCTCGACCACGCGCCCCGCGTACATGACCATCGTGCGGTCCGCGAAGTAGCGCGCGGAGGCGATGTCGTGCGTGATGTACAGGATCGCGATGTGCAGGCGGTCGCGCAGGTCGCGCAGCAGGTTGAGGATGCCGAGCCGGATCGAGACGTCCAGCATCGAGATGGGCTCGTCGGCCAGCAGCACCTCGGGGTCCGCGGCCAGGGCGCGCGCGATCGCGACGCGCTGGCGCTGACCGCCCGACAGCTCGTGCGGGAACTTGTCGACGTAACGCGCCGGCGGGGTGAGCTGCACGCGGGTCAGCAGCTCGTCGAGCGCCGCCTCGAGCTCGGCACCGCGCAGGCGCCCCTGGTGGATCCGCAGGCTGCGCGTGAGCGTGTAGCGCACGGTGTGGATCGGGTTCAGCGAGCCGAACGGGTCCTGGAAGATCATCTGGACGCGCCGCACGTAACGGCCGAACGCGCGTCGGCCGGTGGCCGTGGCGTCCGTACCGTGCAGCAGGATCTGGCCGCTCGTGGCGGGCACGAGCTGCGCGAGCAGGCGCGCGATCGTCGACTTGCCCGAGCCGGACTCGCCGACGAGCGCGACGACGCGGCCGCGGTGCAGGTCGATCGAGACGTCGTCGACCGCGTGCACGACCGCGTGGTTGCGCAGGCCGCGCACCGGGAAGTGCTTGCGCAGCCCGACGGCGCGCAGGACGGGTGGCTCGTCGGCGTCGGGGCCGGGCCGACGCGCGTCGGGCGGGCCGACGAGCTCGTCGGACCCGTGGGGGGAGGTTCGCATGAGGGGTTCACCTGGGGACGTGGCCGCGGCGCGGGGTGCCGGAGGAGGAGCTCCGGCACCCCGCGCCCTGACTCGGGTCGGACCGCGACGCCCCGCGGGGCCGGGCGGTCCGGTCGGCTCAGGCCGTGGGCTTGAGCTTGGTCAGGATCAGCGCGGCCTGCGGGCCCGTGGGCTGCGGGTTCGCGTACGGGTCCTCGTCCGTGGGGAAGCCCGTGTAGTTCGCGGTCGAGTACTGCGCGACGGCCGGGCGCGACCAGATGACCAGGCCCGGGACGTCCTCGACGAAGCGCTTCTGCACGACCTGCAGCGCGGCCATGCGGTCCGCGTCGGTCGTGGCGGACTTGAACTCGGCGAGCGCGGCCGTGGCCTCGTCGTTCTGGTAGCGGCCGAAGTTCCAGTTCGCGGGCTGGCCGAGCTCGACGTACGACGCGCCGTCCATGATGTTCGAGTACAGGTTCCACGGCGTGGAACCGCCGTCGGTCCAGTGCAGCGACGCCTGGAAGTCGCCCAGGTTGATGACCTGGTTGAACCACGTGTCGGCGACGACGGGCTCGACGGTCGCCTCGGCACCCAGCTCCTTGGCACCCTCGGCGATGATCCCGAGCGCGTCGAGGTAGTCCGTCCAGCCCTGCGGGTTGGTCAGCGCGAAGGAGACCTTCTCGCCGTCCGGGTCGACGAGCGCGTCGCCGTCCCACGTGTAGCCCGCGTCGGTCAGCACCTGCTTGGCGCCGTCGACGTCGACCTCGAGCTCCTGGCCGGCGAACTCGTCGGAGATGAACGCGTCACCCGACGGCTGCGGCAGGCCGGTGACCGACGTGATCTGCGGCCACACGCCGTACCCCGCGGTCGCGGAGATGTCCGCGCGGTCGACGACCATGTTGAGCGCCTTGCGGAACGCGACGTCGTCGAACGGCTTCTTCTGGGTGTTGAGGTACAGCACGTCGACGCCGAAACCACCGCCCGCGACCTGGTGGAAGTGCTCCGGGTCCTGCGCGATGAACGTGTTCTCGAAGTCCGGGATGAACGTCCAGCCCCACTGCGCCTCACCCGACGTGAGCGCGGTCGTCAGGCCCGCGTTGTCCTTGAACGCGTCGTAGCGCAGCTCGCCGACGAGCGGCGCGTCGCCCCAGTACGTGTCGTTCGGGACGAGCGTGACGGCCTGCGGCGTGAAGCTCTTCAGCGTGAACGGGCCCGTCCCGATCATGGTGTCGGCCGTGTACGTGACCGGGTCCTCGTTCTCCCAGATGTGCTTGGGCACGATCAGGAGCCGGTAGAGCTTGGCGGCGTTGACGTACTGACCGGTCGTGAAGCCCACCGTGACCGTCGTGCCGTCCGTCGTGATCTCGCCGTACTGCTCCGGGAAGTCCACGTTGAGCTCGGGGTTGTCCTTGCGGATCTGGAGCGAGTAGGCGATGTCGTCGGCCGTGAACGGCTCGCCGTCGCTCCACGTGACCCCCGCACGCGGCGTGATGACCGCCTCGGTGTACGTGTCGTTCCACTCGACCTTCTCCGCGAGCCACGGCATGGGAGGGTCGGTGGGCTTGACGTCGTTGACCTGCATGAGCGACTCGTAGATCGCGTACGCGTAGCCGAACGAGGTGGAGCCCGAGCCGGGGGCGATCGGGTTCTGGTTCCCCGACGCCTCACCGTTGGGCATGCCCACGGTCAGGACCTTGTCGGAACGCTCGTCGCTCGTCGCCTGGGTCTGCCCCGAGGTCGGGTCGTCGCTGCCGTTGCCGCCGCCTGAGCAGGCGGTGGCGAGCAGCGCGACGACCGCCACGCTGGCTGCCGCCGTCGAGAGCTTGCGGATCCTCACGAGAGTGCCTCCTTGCACTGGGTGAACTGCGGGAGTGGTGGTGCTGGTCCTGCCGTGCTGGTCCTGCCGTGCTGGTCCGGCGGCACTGCGGAGGTCGCCGGGCCGGGGGCTCGGGGGTCGTCTGCGGGCAGGTCGACCCCCGGGCCGGTCTAGGTGCGGACGGTCACCTCGGTGCCCACCCGCAGGTCCTGCACCGAGCGGCCCGCGCGCAGCCGGTACGTGCCGGGGGGCACCACCCAGCCCGCGTCCCAGGTGCGCCACGTGCTCGCGGGCACCCGGACGGTCACGTCGCGCCGCTCGCCCGGGGCGAGCTCGGCGACGGCGAACCCCGCCAGCCAGCGCACGGGACGGTCCGACGAGGCCGCGGGCGGCTCGGCGTACACCTGGACCACCTCGCGACCCGCGCGGGGCCCGGTGTTGCGCAGCGTGACGACCAGGTCGTACGCGGCCGGCTCGTCGGCCACGGGCTCGGCGCGCACGCCGTCGTACGACCACGTGGTCCAGCCCAGCCCGTGGCCGAACGGCGCGGCGGGCGTGCGGCCCAGGCGCAGCCACGACCTGTACCCGACGTGCACGCCCTCGCGGTACTCGACGACGCCGTCGACGGGCACCGCGTCCGGGACGGGCACGTCGCTCTCGTGCGCGGGCAGCGTCCACGGCAGCCGGCCCGAGGGCTCTGTCACGCCCGTGAGCACGTCGCCCAGCGCCTCGGGCCACTCCTGGCCGCCGAGCCACGCCCAGAGCACGCACGGGACCTCGTCGAGCCACGGCAGCAGCACGGGCGCACCCGCGTTGACGACCACGACCGTACGCGGGTTGGCCGCGAGCACCGCCTTGACGAGCTGGTCCTGCGTGCCGGGCAGGGCGAGCGACGTGCGGTCGTACCCCTCGGACTCGACCTCCTCGTTGGTGCCGACGACGACGACCGCGAGATCCGCCGCCGCAGCAGCCGCGACCGCGTCGGCGAGCAGCTCGTCGGGAGACGTACCGGGCGTGCGGTGCACGAGCTCGGCGCGCGCGAACGACGCGTAGCCGACGGGGTGCACGGCCTGGACGGTCGCGTCGAGCTCGATCGTCACCGGCTCCGCGTGGCCCGCGGCCGCGTGCGGCGTCTCGACGGTGAGCGTGACGGGCGTCGGCGCGTTCACCGACGAGTCGAGGATCACCTCGGCCCCCACCTCGTGCTCGCTCGTCGAGAGCACCTCGCCGCCCACGACGACGCGGTGCCGCCCGACCGTGCCCACGCCCACCTCGTGGCGTCCGGGCTCGTCGAGCGTGACGGTCGTGCGCAGCCGCACCGTGTGGGCGTCGGCGCGCACGTCCCGGAGCCACCCGGTCCACGCGGTGACGGTCCGCGCCTCGAGCACGGCGCCTGCCGCGTCCAGCACCTCGACGAGCACGCCGGGCTCTCCCGCGGGGCTGGTGCAGCGGTGCGCGAGGTCGAGCGCCGGGGGCAGCAGGCGGGAGACCGCGCCGGCGTGCACGGTGACCTCGGCGCCGGCGAACGCGTCGCGCACCGCGTCGTCGAGCTCGGCGCGCCGCTCGGGCCGCACGTACGCCGAGCCGCCGCCCTGCACGAACGGCGCCAGCGCGTTGGGCCCGACGAGCGCGACCCGGCGCACGTCGCCGCTCGCGAGCGGGAGCGCGTGCTCGTCGTCCTTGAGCACGACCATCGACCGCGCGACCAGGCGGCGCAGCGTGCCCCGCACGTCCACGTCGGCGACGCGGTCCCGCGACGCGCCCTCGGGAGCGAGTCCGTCGATCGCGCCGACCCGACGCGCGAGCAGCAGGATCCGCTCGACCTTCTCGTCGAGCGCGGCCTCGTCGACCTCCCCTGCGCGCACCGCGGCGAGCAGCCCGTCGCCCCAGACCCCGTCCGGGCCCGGCATCTGCAGGTCGAGACCGCCCTCGAACGCGCGGGCGACCGACCGCGTGGCGACCCAGTCGCTCACGACCACGCCGTCGAAGCCCCACTCGTCCTTGAGCACCCCGGTGAGCAGCGGCCGGTGCTCGAGCGCGGGTGCGGCCGTGGTGCCGTCGTCGATCCCCGAGTACGCGCCCATGACGGACCACGCGCGGGCCTCGTGCACGAGCTGCTCGAACGGCGCGAGATAGACCTCGCGCAGCGTGCGCTCGTCGACACGCGAGAGGTACGTGGTGCGCTGCGTCTCGGAGTCGTTCGCGACGAAGTGCTTGACGCACATCCCGACGCCCCGCTCCTGCGCCGCGCGCACCACGTGCACGGCGATCCGGCCCGTGAGGGTCGGGTCCTCCGAGTAGCACTCGAAGTGTCGGCCGCCGACGGGCGTGCGCTGGAGGTTGACCTGCGGCGCGAGGACGACGTCGACGCCGTGCCGCCTGGCCTCCGCAGCGAACAGCGCGCCCAGCTCGTCGGCCAGGTCGACGTCCCAGGTCGCGGCGAGCGCACTCGGTGCGGGGAACGACGCGGAGGTCTCGGCCGCGTCCTCGGACACGCCGCGCACGCCCGCGGGACCGTCGGACACGTGGACGGCCCGCAGCCCGACGCGCGGGACCGCCGCGGTGGACCACAGGCCCGCGCCGACGAGCAGCGCGACCTTCTCCTCGAGCGTGAGACGCGCCCGCAGCACGGCGATGGCGCGATCGGTGCTGCGTGCGGCCGGCGCGGCGGTGGCCGTGGCGCGCGGTCCGGCTGGTGCGGGCTGCGCGGGAGCGGGTTCGGTGGTGCCGAGAGACACGGTGGGGCTCTCCTCGTGGTCGACCTCGTCGTCGTGTGCGGTGATCGAACCACAATTCTTACTAACTTGTCAGTAAGTCCAATGATCACAGTATGGTTGCGGCCATGGACGACGACGCCAGCGGTGTGGACCGCCCCCGCACGGGCACGACGGCGGGGGCAGCGCTGCCCACGACGACCGCTCGCCGCCAGCGGCGCCCCCGCCAGGCCACCGCGGAGCGCCGCGCCGAGATCCTGCGCGCCGCCGCCCGCACGTTCGGCGCCAAGGGCTACAAGACGGGCTCGCTCGCCGAGGTCGCCGAGCAGGTCGGCATCACGCACGCCGGCGTGCTGCACCACTTCGGCTCCAAGGAGCAGCTGCTCGTCGAGGTGCTCGAGTTCCGCGACAAGGAGGACGTGCGCGAGCTCGAGGGCCAGCACATCCCCGACGGTCTCGAGCTGTTCCACCACCTCGTGCGCACCGCCCGCGCGAACGAGCTGCGCCCCGGGATCGTCCAGGGCTACACCGTGCTGACCGGCGAGTCCGTCACCGAGAACCACCCAGCGCGCACGTGGGTCACCGACCGGTTCCGGGTGCTGCGCGGCGAGATCGCCCACGCGGTCACGGTCGTCGGCGGCCCCGGCACCAGCGACGAGGCGGCCACGCGCGCGGCGAACGCCATCATCGGCGTCATGGACGGGCTGCAGGTCCAGTGGCTCCTCGACCCGTCGGCCGTCCAGCTCGCCGAGGGCACGCGCGTCGCGATCGAGGCGATCCTGACCGCCGCCTGCCCCGACACCACCATCCCCACCCTGGGCTGACCCCGCGGCTTTCCCAGCGATCTCCCAGGTCCGGCCCAGGCTGGTTCCAGCGGGCCCCGACAGCGTTGCGGCCATGACAGCCACGACCACCACTGCGACCGCCCCCGGGACGCTCGTCGTCGGCGACCTGCAGCTCGACGAGACGAGCGGCCAGGTCACGCGTGCGGGCGAGCCCATCCACCTCACACCCACCGAGCGGGACCTGCTCACGTACTTCATGCGCAACCCGCGCCGCGTCCTGTCGAAGCGGATGATCCTGGACCGCGTGTGGCGTGGCGACCGGGGCGGAGCCGACGGCGTCGTCGAGCTGTACGTCAGCTACCTGCGCCGCAAGATCGACAAGGGCCGCACCCCGATGCTCCACACCCAGCGCGGCCTGGGCTACGTCCTGCGCGCTTCCTGACGCCGCACCTCACACGCCGCCGACCCTGCGCATGCCGACCGGCCGCCCTCACCTGCGGGTGGCCGGTCATGCTCGTGCGGGCTACAGCGGGAAGGCGCGGTACAGGTCGAGGAGGTCCTCGACCGGGGCCTCGATGCGGAACACCGCGGTGAGGTTGCGCCAGACGACGACGCCCGTGCCGTCCCCGAGCGCCACGGCCGTGTAGGTGCCGACCCGCTCGTCACCCACGCGCACCGCGCCGGTCTGCGGGAGCTTGTCGCGGCCCGACGCCGGGGCGCCGGCGCGGGTCGTGGCCGTCGCGTCGGCCGACGGCGTCGCGCCGAGCTCCTCGCTCGTGCCCTCGACGGCCGCCTCCGCGGTCGGCAGCTCGGCGACGAGCGCGTCGGTGAACGCGCGCGCCTCGTCCTGCGTGGCCCACTGGCCGGACAGGACCGTCGCGGTCAGGTCGCCACCGTCGGTGAACGACTCGGTGTAGGCCTCGAGCGCGCCGGCGGTCACCCAGGTCGCCTCGGGGGCCGACGACGCGAGCGCGTACTGCAGCACCGACGAGGGCAGCGCGGTCGCGAACGGCGTCGTCGCCTCGCGCGCGACGGGCTCGATCGAGGGCGTCGGGGAGGGCAGGCGGATCGTCGTCGCGACGAGCGGCTCGGGAGACGCGGAGTCGTTGCCGCGGTTGGCCAGGACGATCCCGGCGGCCACGGCGCCGACGAGGAGCACGCCGCCGCCGATCGCGACGGGCAGCAGCCACTTCGGCCGCTTGTCACCGGACTCGGGCTCGGGTCCGCCCGTGCCCGGGCCGGAACCCTGACCCTCGCTCGTCGTCGGCTGCCCGGCGACGGGTGCACCCGTGGCCGCGAACGCCGCCGGGAAGGCGGACGTCGCAGCGGCGGGGCTCGCGGGGACCGGGCTGCCGGGGACAGGGCCCGTGGGGACCGGGCCCGTGGGAGCGGCGGGACCGGCCGCGTGCGCGCCGTGGCCGCTGTGCGCGCCACCGGGTGCGCCGTACCCGCCGGGTGCTGCGTGGCCCTGCTGGCCGTACCCGCCCTGCGGCGGCCCGGCGTGCGCGCCGTGCGGGGCAGTTCCGCCGACGCGCGGCGCCACGGTCGGCGCGGCGGGCGGCGGCGTCGTGCGCCGCACGGGCAGCTGGCCCTGCTGGTCGCGGCGCGGCTCGACGGGCGGCCCGACCGGCGCCTGGGGCGCTGCCGAGCTCCCGGGCCACCCGGGCTGGTCCTCGCGCGGCGTCCAGGCCGGACGCCGGTCCGGCGCGGGCTGGCGCGGCTCGTCAGGTCGTCCGGTGTCGCTCATCGATCCCCCTCGCCGTACGGTGCCCGTGGTCCGGGACGAGCCGCAGCCTACCCAGCGCGCACGGCGCCGAGCCCGCCGACCCGCGCGCCACCCCGCGAGGTCGCGCCGGCGCAGCCCGACCAGCCCGAGCGCGACGAGCAGACCCGCCACGAGGGTCACGAGCAGCACGTGCAGCCGGCTCATGGCCGCGGCCGCGGTCCGACGCGCAGAAGGGGTCGGGTGCCGGCCGTGTCGGACGCGGCGGATAGCGTGCGGGCCGTGGCGACCAAGAGCAGGACCCCCGTGCGCGCGGGCTTCCGGTGCACCGAGTGCGGGTGGACGACGAGCAAGTGGGTCGGCCGGTGCGGCGAGTGCCAGTCCTGGGGCTCGGTGGTCGAGGACGCGGGACCCGGTGGCGGCGCACCCAGGACCGCGGCTGCCGCACCCTCGCGCGGACCGGCGCGGCCGATCAGCGAGATCCCCAGCGAGACCGCGCAGGCCCGGCCGACGGGGGTCGACGAGCTCGACCGCGTGCTCGGCGGGGGTCTGGTGCCCGGTGCTGTCGTGCTGCTCGCGGGCGAGCCGGGCGTCGGCAAGTCGACCCTGCTGCTGGACGTGGCCGCACGCGCGGCCCGCGGCGGGCGGCGCGTGCTCTACGTGACGGGCGAGGAGTCGGTCGCGCAGGTCCGGCTGCGCGCGGACCGCATCCGCGCGCTCGACCCGAACCTGCTGCTGGCCGACGAGACCGACCTCGCGAGCGTGCTCGGGCACATCGAGCAGTCCGCGCCGGACCTGTTCGTCCTCGACTCGGTGCAGACCGTCGCGTCCACGCAGGTCGAGGGCTCGGCGGGCGGCGTCGCGCAGGTGCGCGAGGTCAGCTCCGCGGTGATCCAGGCCGCCAAGTCCCGCGACATGCCTGCCGTGCTCGTCGGGCACGTGACCAAGGACGGGTCGGTCGCGGGCCCGCGCACGCTCGAGCACCTCGTGGACGTGGTCTGCCAGTTCGAGGGTGAGCGGCACTCGCGCCTGCGGCTCCTGCGCGCGACCAAGAACCGCTACGGCCCCACGGACGAGGTCGGGTGCTTCGACCTGTCGGAGTCGGGCATCGTCGGCCTGCCCGACCCGTCCGGGCTGTTCGTCTCGCAGGCGCTGCACGCCGTCCCCGGCACGTGCCTGACGGTGACGCTCGAGGGTCGCCGCCCGCTCGCGGTCGAGGTCCAGGCGCTCGTCGCGCCCTCGGCGTCTCCCAACCCGCGGCGCACGACGAGCGGCGTGGACTCCGCGCGGCTCGCGATGGTGCTCGCGGTGCTGCAGCGCCGCCTCGGCGCGCGGCTCGCGGACCAGGACGTCTACCTGTCCACGGTGGGCGGCGCGCGCGTCGTGGAGCCCGCGGGCGACCTCGCGCTGGCCCTCGCCGCGATCGGGTCGCGCGAGGACGTCGCGCTGCCGCGCGGGCTCGTCGCGCTCGGCGAGGTCGGGCTCGCGGGCGAGATCCGCGCGGTGCCCGGCGTGGGGCGGCGGCTCGCGGAGGCGGCCCGGTTGGGCTTCCGGCGGGCGATCGTTCCTGCCTCGTCGGTCGACGACCTGGTGCCCCCGGACGGCGTCCACGTGCTCGGTGCGACGGACCTCGCGCACGCCGTCCAGCTCGTCGGGGCCGTGGGTTCACCCGCGGCCGCCGGGCAGTCGGTCCGGGCCTGACCGGTCGCATCGTTACCATCGTCGCGTGGCCGCCTTGCACTCTCCCGACGACCTGCTGCGATCGACGCTCGCAGCGGTCGCGCCCGGCAGCGCCCTGCGCGACGGTCTCGAGCGCATCCTGCGGGGCCGCACGGGTGCGCTGATCGTGCTCGGCTTCGACAAGACGGTCGAGAGCATCTGCTCCGGCGGCTTCGTGCTCGACGTCGAGTTCTCGGCCACCCGCCTGCGCGAGCTGTGCAAGATGGACGGCGCCGTCGTGGTCGACCGCGACATCAGCCGCATCGTGCGCTCGGCGGTCCAGCTGCTGCCGGACGTCACGATCGAGACCTCCGAGTCCGGCACGCGGCACCGGACCGCCGAGCGGGTCGCGAAGCAGACCGGCCTGCCGGTGATCTCGGTGTCCGCGTCGATGCGGATCATCGCGCTCTACGTCGGCAACCAGCGCTACGTGCTCGAGGACTCGACCACGATCCTGTCCCGTGCCAACCAGGCGCTCGCGACGCTCGAGCGTTACAAGACCCGCCTCGACGAGGTGTCCGGCACGCTGTCCGCGCTCGAGATCGAGGACCTCGTGACGGTCCGCGACGTCTCCGCGGTGGTCCAGCGCCTCGAGATGGTCCGGCGCATCTCCGACGAGATCGAGAGCTACGTCGTCGAGCTCGGCACCGACGGTCGTCTGCTCGCGCTGCAGCACGACGAGCTCGTCGGGACGATCGGCTCCGACCGCGAGCTCGTCATCCGCGACTACCTCGACCAGTCCCGCGTCGGCCTCGACGCCGTGCTCAGCTCGCTGGCCGACCTCGACTCGACCGAGCTGCTCGACATCGCCCGGATCGCCCGCGTGCTCGGCCTGCCCGGGGGCGGTGACGCGCTCGACGCCGCGGTCGGGCCCCGCGGCTACCGCCTGCTCTCGCGCGTCCCGCGCCTGCCGGGGACGATCGTCGACCGGCTCGTCGCGCACTTCGGCGGCCTGCAGAAGCTGCTGGCCGCGGGCATCGACGACCTCATGGCGGTCGACGGCGTGGGCGAGCAGCGGGCGCGTGCGGTGCGCGAGGGCCTGTCCCGGCTCGCCGAGTCCAGCATCCTCGAACGCTACGTCTGACCCGTTCGCCTGACCCGCTCGCTCTGTCGGACGCGCGCCCGCGCCGGCCGCTCCGCGCCCGCGCCGTTCGCTCGGCGTCGGCTCAGCGCAGGTCGAAGACGGCCTTGCCGACGGTCTCGCCGCCGAGCCTGAGCTTGGCGGTGTACGTCCCGGCGCGCGGCGCGTCGCCGCCGGACGTGCACCCCTTCGCCGAGCGGACGCGCGGCCACGTGTAGACCTCGTCGCTGGGTGCACCGGGCCCGAGCAGGAGCGGGCGGCTCGCGGGCTCGGCGGGCAGGCAGTGGGAGCTCGACCAGACGAGGTCGTCGCCGGACGACACCGCCACGCGACGGTTGGCGTCGCCCGCCTCGAGCAGGCACGCCTCGTCGCCGGTGTTGGTCACGGTGATGCGGAACGCGGGCTTGTCCCCGCCCGAGTACGCGTCCGCGGTCGCCTCGAACTCGACGTCGAGCGAGTCGGGCACGCACACCGGCACGCCGGCCGCGCTGGCAGCCTCCTCGGCCGCGGACCGGACCTCGTCGTCCGACGTGGCGTCGTCGTCCTCGGACGAGCTCGCGCTGCTCCCCTTCGTCCCCTTGTCGGTCGGCTTCGTCGTGGCCTTCGTCGTCGCCTTCGCGGTGCTGGTCGCGGTGGTCTGCGCGCGTGGGGTCGTCCCGTCGGACGAGCTGCGGCCCAGGAACCACCAGACGACGAACGCGACAAGCACGAGCGGCACTGCGACGACGATCAGGCGGCGCACCACGTAGACGCGGCGCGGCAACGGCGCCCGCGGCGCACCGGGCCGTCGGCCTGCTCCACTGCCCTGAACCACGTCCTCCTCCTCGCCCGTGCCGTCGTCGTCGCCCACCGTACGAGTCGCGCGCACCCCCGCGGCGCCCCGGCCCCCGGCGCGCCGCGGATCGGACATCGGACTTTGGCAGGATGCGGGGATGACCCGCCCGGCCTCCTCGTCGTCGCGCGTCGGGGCGACCCTCGTCGCCACCGACGCGGGCACCGCAGCGGACCTCGTCGCGGACGTCGTCGGCTGGTACGACGAGCACGCGCGCGACCTGCCGTGGCGCGCACCCGACCGCACGCCGTGGGGCGTGCTGGTCAGCGAGGTCATGCTGCAGCAGACGCCCGTGGTCCGCGTCGAGCCCGCATGGCGCGCGTGGATGGAGCGCTGGCCGACGCCGGCCGACCTCGCGGCCGCACCGACCGCGGACGTGCTGCGGGCCTGGGACCGGCTGGGCTACCCGCGCCGCGCGCTGCGCCTGGTGCAGTGCGCGCAGGCGGTCGTCGAGCGGCACGCGGGTCACGTCCCCGACGACGAGGATGCGCTCCTGGCCCTGCCCGGCGTCGGCGCGTACACCGCCGCGGCGGTGCGGTCGTTCGCGTTCGGCCGGCGTGCCGTGGTGCTGGACACCAACGTGCGCCGGGTCCTGGCGCGCGCGGTCGACGGTCACGCGCTCCCGGCCCCGACCCAGACGCGTGCGGAGGTCGCGCGTGCGGCGGCCCTGGTCCCCGCGGACGACGCGGGCGCCGCGCGCTGGGCGCAGGCGAGCATGGAGCTCGGCGCGCTCGTGTGCACCGCCAGGTCGCCGCGCTGCGAGGTCTGCCCGCTGGTCTCGTCGTGCGCGTGGGTCGCGGCGGGGCGGCCCGCCGACCAGCATGCGCACCGCCGCCGGACGCAGGCGTGGGCGGGCACGGACCGGCAGGTGCGCGGCCGGATCATGGCGCTGCTGCGCGAGTCACCGGTGCACGTCCCGGAGCCGGTGCTGGACGAGGCGTGGCCCGCGACGCCGCAACGCGCGCGGGCACTGGCCGGCCTGCTCGCCGACGGGCTCGTGGTCGAGTCCCAGCCGTCGCCCGACGAGCCTCCGCTCTACGCCCTGCCCGCCTGAGCGCGCCGCGGGGCTACAGGTCGACGATCATCCGCGTGTTGCCCAGGGTGTTGGGCTTCACGCGGGCCAGGTCGAGGAACTCAGCGACGCCGTCGTCGTGCGAGCGCAGGAGCTCGGCGTACACCGTCGCGTCGACGGCCTGGCCCTCGACCGGGCGGAAGCCGTGCTGCGTGAAGAACTCGACCTCGAACGTCAGGCAGAACAGCCGCTGCAGCCCGAGCGCACGCGCCCGCTCCATGAGCGCGGTGAGCAGCGCGTGCCCCACGCGGCGACCGCGGAACTGCCGCGAGACCGCGAGCGTGCGGATCTCGGCCAGGTCCTCCCACATGACGTGCAGCGCGCCGCACCCGACGACCTCGCCGGCGGTGTCCGGCTCGTCGGACACCGCGACGGCGAACTCCTGCACCGACTCGTAGTAGCCGACCCACTCCTTGGCGAGCAGGATCCGCTCGTCGGCGTACGGCTGCACGAGGGATCGGATGACCCGGACGTCAGCGGGGAGCGCTGGACGGACGTGCACAGGTGCGGCGGTCACGGGGACAACCTAGACCGCGCGGCTACGCGCTCGCCGCGCCCGTCCGCGCCCTGCCGCGCCGCAGGGGCGTGGGTTCGGCGGCCTCGAGGAGCGCCCCGGCGGTGACCTCGTCGACGACGAGGTCGGTGACGACTCCCGCGCGCAGCGCCGCGAGCAGGGGTGCGACCTTGTTGTCGCCGGCGACCACGCACACGCGGCGCGGCAGGCGCTGCAGCTCGGTCGGGGTGGGGCCCGTGGCGCGCGCGTTGAGCGGCACGTCCTGCCACGAGCCGTCGGCGCGCAGGAACACGGTGCACACGTCGCCCACGACGCCCTCGTCGTGCAGCACGCGCACGTCCGCGTCGTCGAGGTAGCCGGCCGAGTAGACGTGCGACGGGACGGCGCCCGCGACCGCGCCCACGGAGAAGACCGCGATGTCCGCGCGGCGCTGCATGTCCAGGACGCGGCGCACCGAGCGCTCGCGCCACATCGCGGCCTTGGTGTCGGAGAAGTCGAAGAACGCCGGGACCGAGAAATGGTGCACGGCCGCCCCGAAAGCGGTACCGAACGACGAGATCAGGTCGCTCGCGTAGTCCACGCCCGAGGTCCGCATGTTCGCGGCGCCGTTGAGCTGCACGACCGCGGCCCCGCGCGTGGGCTTGGGCACGAGGTACCGCGAGACCGACGCGAGCGTGGTCCCCCACGCGATGCCCAGCACCATGTCGGAGTCGAACCACGAGGTCAGAAGCTTGGCGGCGGTCATCGAGACCTGGTCCAGCCGCTCGATGTGGGACGACGAGTCCGGAACGGGGACCACGTACGCGTCGACGTGGAACGTGGCGCTCACCGAGCGGCCGAGGCCGGGCGCACGCGTGCTCGCGGGCCGCAGCGTGATCTCGACCAGACCGGTCTCCCGCGCGCGCTTGATGAGCCGCGACACGGTCGAGCGCGACGTGCCGAGGTGCCTCGCGATGACCTCCATCTTCAGGTCCTGCAGGTAGTACATCGACGCGGCGCGCAGCACGTCCTGCTCGCGGTCCAGCTCCATCTCTCCCCCTCGCACGGCCCCCGGGGCGTCGCTCCCGTTGCACGTATGTGCAGTCCGGTTGCGCATCTGTTCTGCTCGTGATGACCATAGCGAGCGCAACCGGATCGGGCGAGGGGACCTCCCACCGCACGGTCCGCCTCCGGCGGTGCCCGTGCTCGGTCGGGCGGCGCAGCGTCGGTGGGCCGGGTATCCGTGCACACGGGCACCCGGAGGACGACCAGCACGCTCGAGGAACAGCAAAGAGGAGAACGCGCCATGAGGACCGCTCCACTGACGGCCCAGGCACGGCAGGACGCACTGACGAGACTGCGCGACTCGGCCCGCCAGGGCGACGAGCTCGACATCCTCGTCATCGGCGGCGGCGTGACGGGCGCGGGGATCGCGGTCGACGCCGTGACGCGCGGCCTGTCCACCGCGATCATCGAGGCCCAGGACTGGGCGAGCGGGACCTCGAGCCGGTCGAGCAAGCTCGTGCACGGCGGCCTGCGCTACCTGCAGATGCTCGACTTCCACCTGGTCCGCGAGGCGCTCACGGAGCGCGACCTGCTCATCACCCGGCTCGCGCCCCACCTGGTCAAGCCCGTCTCGTTCCTCTACCCGCTCGAGAACCGCGTCTGGGAGCGCGCGTACGTCGGCGCGGGCGTCGCGCTGTACGACACGCTCGCCACGGTCTCCGGCACGCGCCGCGCGATGCCCATCCACCGGCACCTGACCCGCAAGGGCATGGAGCGCCTGTTCCCCGACCTGCGCCACGACGCCGCGATCGGCGCGGTCCGGTACTGGGACGCGAGCGTCGACGACGCGCGCCTGGTCTCCACGCTCGTGCGCACCGCGGTGAGCTACGGCGCGCACGCCGCGAGCCGCACGCAGGTGGTCGACCTGCAGACGACGACGGGCGGCGCCGTGACCGGTGCGGTCGTCGAGGACCTCGAGACGGGTGAGCGCATCGACGTGCGCGCGCGCCAGGTCATCAACGCGACCGGTGTGTGGACCGAGCAGACCGAGTCCCTCGCCGGCTCCGAGGGCGGCCTGCGGGTGCTCGCGTCCAAGGGCATCCACATCGTCGTGCCGCGCTCGCGGATCGCGGGCGACACGGGCCTGATCCTGCAGACCGAGAAGTCGGTGCTGTTCATCATCCCGTGGTCGCGGTACTGGGTGATCGGCACCACGGACACCCCGTGGGTCCAGGAGCTCACGCACCCCGTGGCGACCAGCGCCGACATCGACTACGTGATCGACCACGCGAACGCCGTGCTGTCCCGGCCGATCTCGCGCGACGACGTGATCGGGACCTGGGCGGGCCTGCGGCCGTTGCTGCAGCCCGGCACCAAGGAAGGCACCTCGTCGGCCAAGGTCTCCCGCGAGCACACCGTGGCCTCCCCGACTCCCGGTCTGACCGTGATCGCCGGCGGCAAGCTCACGACGTACCGCGTGATGGCCAAGGACGCGGTCGACTTCGCGATCGGCTCACGCGCGACCACGCTGCCCTCGCTCACGCACGACCTGCCCCTCGTCGGCGCGGAGGGCCTGCACGTCTTCCAGCGGCAGGCGAGGGCGATCGGCAAGAAGTACGGGTGGGACCGGCCCCGCATGGACCACCTGCTGCACCGGTACGGCTCGCTGCTGGGCGAGCTGACCGACCTGTGCGACGAGCGTCCCGAGCTGGCCGCACCGCTGCCGCACGCGCCGGCGTACATCGGCGCCGAGATCGTCTACGCCGCGAGCCACGAGGGCGCGCTGCACCTCGACGACGTGCTCATGCACCGCACGCGCCTCAACTACGAGCAGGCGGACAAGGGGGTCGGTGCGCTCGACGAGATCGCCGACCTCGTCGCCCCGGTGCTCGGCTGGGACGACGCGACGCGCAGCCGCGAGATCGAGGCGTACCGCGCGCGCGCCGAGGCCGAGGAGGCTGCGGCCGCCGAGCCCGACGACGCGTCGGCCGAGAAGGTCCGCCTGCGCGCGCTCGACCTCGCCCCGATGAAGCCTCTCGAGACCTGAGGCACCACTCCCCCGACGCCCGCGCGCCCGACGCGCGGGAGCACGTGACAACGAAGTCCGTCTGCCAGAAGTGAGGACCCCCATGGACGTCTCGCTCATGCAAGTGTTCGTCTCCGAGGTCATCGGTACCACGCTGCTGCTGCTGCTGGGTGCCGGGGTGGTCGCGAACGTGATCCTCCCCAAGACGAAGGGTTTCAACGGCGGTTGGCTCCTCATCAACTTCGGATGGGGCCTCGCCGTCTTCGCCGGTGTCTACGGCGCGTACAAGTCCGGCGCACACCTGAACTTCGCCGTGACGATGGGCCTGCTCGCCAACGACGCGGGTGAGTACGCGCCCGGTGTCGCGATCACGTTCGCCTCGACGATGGTCTACCTCGCGGGCGAGATGCTCGGCGCCTTCCTCGGTGCCGTGCTCGCGTTCCTCGCGTACAAGAAGCACTTCGACGAGGACGCCGACCCCGCCACCAAGCTCGCGGTCTTCTCGACCGGCCCCGCGGTGCGCAGCTACGCGTGGAACTTCGTGACCGAGGTGCTCGGCACGTTCGTGCTCGTGTACGTGATCCTCATGTTCGGCAAGACCCCGGCCCAGCTCGGGCCGCTCGCGGTCGCCCTGCTCGTGGTCGGTATCGGCGCGAGCCTCGGTGGCCCCACCGGGTACGCGATCAACCCGAACCGTGACCTCGGCCCGCGCATCGCGCACGCCGTGCTCCCGATCAAGGGCAAGGGCTCGAGCGACTGGTCGTACGCGTGGGTGCCGGTCCTCGGCCCCATCGTCGGCGGTGTGCTCGCGGGCCTGCTCGCCTCCTGGTCGCTGACCTACCTCGGCTGACCGCTACCGACGACCAACCCCCGACACGACGAGGTGAAGGAAGCAGATGTCTGACACGAAGTACGTCATGGCGATCGACCAGGGAACGACGAGCACGCGCGCGATCATCTTCGACCAGCACGCGAACATCATCGCGACCGGCCAGAAGGAGCACGAGCAGATCTTCCCCAAGGCGGGCTGGGTCGAGCACGACGCCGCGGAGATCTGGGTCAACGTCCGCGAGGTGGTCGGCCAGGCCCTGGGGCGCGCGAGCCTGCAGAACGGCGACATCGCCGCGGTCGGCATCACCAACCAGCGCGAGACCGCGGTGGTGTGGGACAAGCGCACGGGCGAGCCGGTGTACAACGCGATCGTCTGGCAGGACACGCGCACGCAGAAGATCTGCGACGAGCTCGGCGCGCTCGGGGGCGGTGCGGAGCGCTACAAGGACCGGGTGGGCCTGCCCCTGGCGACCTACTTCTCCGGCCCGAAGATCCGCTGGATCCTCGACAACGTCGAGGGCGCCCGCGAGAAGGCCGAGGCGGGTCACCTCGCGTTCGGCAACACCGACGCGTGGGTCCTGTGGAACATGACGGGCGGGCCTGACGGCGGCGTGCACGTCACGGACGTCACCAACGCGTCGCGCACGATGCTCATGAACCTCGACTCCCTGTCGTGGAACGAGGAGATCGCGGGCGAGATGGGCATCCCGATGTCGATGCTCCCGGAGATCCGCTCGTCGTCCGAGGTCTACGGGCAGGGCCGCGAGAAGGGCCTGCTCGCGGGCGTGCCGATCGCGGGGATCCTCGGCGACCAGCAGGCCGCGACGTTCGGGCAGGCGTGCTTCGAGGTGGGGCACGCGAAGAACACGTACGGCACGGGCAACTTCATGCTCATCAACACCGGCACGTCGCCGGTGCCGAGCAAGAACGGCCTGCTGACCACCGTCTGCTACAAGATCGGCGACAAGGACGCGGTGTACGCGCTCGAGGGGTCGATCGCCGTCACCGGGTCGCTGGTCCAGTGGCTGCGGGACAACCTCGGGATCATCTCGTCGGCGCCGGAGATCGAGACGCTCGCGGCGAGCGTCGAGGACAACGGCGGCGCGTACTTCGTGCCGGCGTTCTCCGGGCTGTTCGCGCCGTACTGGCGGTCCGACGCCCGCGGAGCGCTCGTCGGGCTCACGCGGTACGTCAACAAGGGGCACATCGCTCGCGCGGCCCTCGAGGCCACGGCGTTCCAGACCCGCGAGGTGCTGGACGCGATGAACGCAGACTCGGGCGTCGACCTCACCGAGCTCAAGGTCGACGGCGGCATGATCGCCAACGAGGCGCTCATGCAGTTCCAGGCCGACATCCTCGGCGTGGACGTCGTGCGGCCGAAGATCGCCGAGACCACCGCGCTGGGTGCGGCCTACGCGGCCGGTATCGCGGTCGGCTACTGGTCGGGCGAGCAGGACGTCATCGACAACTGGGCCGAGGACAAGCGCTGGACCCCGCAGATGGACACCGACGAGCGCGACCGTCAGTACCGCCTGTGGAAGAAGGCCGTCACGAAGACGTTCGACTGGGTCGACGACGACGTGAAGTAGTCGACCGCCTCACGAAGGCGGAGGGCCGGGACGCAAGGCGTCCCGGCCCTCTGTCGTGGCACGCGCGTTCCGCCATCTGAGACGCCGCTCGGATGTACCGCCGTAACCCGGTCACCCGGGACTTACGTCCGCACTCGACGCTCAAGGTGCAGGTCAGAGCGTCGATACCCGACGCAGGCGCCAGGCGTGGGCGTCCATGTCGACGTGAGGAGCGCTCATGCGCGCGCGCAAGATCGCGGCCACCACCGCGGTGGCACTGACCACAGCAACCGCGTGGGTCGCGGCACCGGCCGCCGCCGCGACCGGCTCCGAGCTGACCGCGGCGGTGCTCTCGCCCACGACGCGCGCACTCGTGACGAGCTCGAACCTCACGTCGCCGGACGCGACCGCGACGGCCGTGCGCACGGACGCGCTCGCGGGCTTCCCCAGCCGCGCAGGAGGCTCGTACGCCGTGCTGGCCACCGGCGCGGCGAGCCACCTCGGCAACCCGCAGTACACCCCCGGCGAGTTCGGGTCGTCGTCGGCGGGCACGCGGGGCGCCGCAGCGTACGACGTGACGACGCTCGAGGTGAGGCTCGACGTCCCCACGACGGCCAACTGCATGCTCGGCGTGACCTTCCGCTTCCTGACCGACGAGGCCCCCGGGGATCTGTACAACGACGGCTTCATCGCCGAGGTCGGCCAGAGCACGTGGCAGATCTCCGGCTCCACCATCAACGCGCCGAACAACTTCGCGTTCGACTCGGCGGGCAAGGTCGTCTCCGTCAACTCGGGGCTGTTCTCGAACCAGGCCGCCGCTGTCGCCGAGGCCGCCGGCACGTCCTACGCCTTCGCGAGCCCCCGCCTCACGGCCCAGGTGCCGCTGACCCCCGGGACGCAGCAGTCGCTGTTCTTCAGCATCTTCGACGCCGGCGACGCCTCGGTCGACTCGGCCGTGATGATCGACAACCTGCGCATCGGGACCGTCGCCGACCCCGCCACCGAGTACGTGCGGGGAGCCACGGTCAGAGGGCCCGAGGACCTCGTGTCCGCGGTCGCGCCGACGACGGTCGACCTGTCCGGCACCGCGGACGACACGTACACGATCCCGACGACCGACGGCGTCGTGTACTCGGTCGACGGTGCCGTGAAGCCCGCTGGCACGTACCCGGGCACGGGAACGGTCGTCGTGACCGCGATCGCAGCGTCCGGCTTCGCGCTCTCCGGACCGACGCAGTTCACGCTGCAGTTCTCGTCGGCGGCGCACGTCACGGCCACGGAGCCGACGTGGACGGACACGTGGGGCACGCAGGACGACGCCTACACGATCCCGTCCGTCACCGGCGTGCAGTACTCCGTGGGCGGCAGCCCCGTCGCCGCCGGCACCCACCCCGCGACCGGCACCGTGACCGTCACCGCCTCGGCCGCGAGCAGCGCCTACGTGCTCAACGGTGCGACCGAGTTCAGCCACACGTTCACCGACGTCCGCCAGGCCACCGCCTCCGAGCCCACCTGGACCGACACGTGGGGCACGCAGGACGACACCTACACGATCCCGTCCGTCACCGGCGTGCAGTACTCCGTGGGTGGCAACCCCGTCGCCGCCGGTACCCACCCTGCCACCGGGACGGTCACGGTCGACGCGGCCGCCGTGCCCGGATACGTCCTGACGGGCCCGGCGCAGTTCACGCACACGTTCACCGACATCCGGCAGGTCACCGCCGTCGAGCCGACCTGGATCGACCCGCTGGGGACGGCCGACGACCGGGTGGTGATCCCGTCGGTCCCCGGCGTCCGGTACTACAGCAACGGCTACGTGGTCAGCGCGGGCACGTACATGATCGCCTCGGGCACCGCCGAGCTCAGCATCACGGTGCAGGCCACGTCCGGCTACGTCCTGGTCGGCCCCACCGCGTTCACGTACACGTACACGAACGGCCAGCAGGTCAGCGCGACCGCACCCTCGGTCCACGACCCGTACGGCACCGACGAGGACGCCTACACGATCCCGTCGACCGCAGGCGTCGAGTACGTGATCGACGGCGAGGTGGTTCCGGCGGGCACCTACTCCGTGTCCACGCCCACGACCTTCACGGTCACCGCACGGCCCCTGCGCGGCAACGAGCTGACCGGTCCGTCGACGTGGGAGCTGGCGACCACCGACATCCGCCTCGCGACGGCGGTGGAGCCCACCTGGAACGACGGGTACGGCACCGACGACGACACGTACGTCATCCCGGACGTCACCGGCGTGCAGTACTCGGTCGGCGGCAGCCCCGTGGCTGCGGGCCCGCACCCCGCCGCAGGCGAGGTCACGGTCACCGCGACCGCCACCACGGGCTACGTGCTGTCCGGACCGTCGCAGTTCACGTACACGTTCACCGACATCCGCCTGGTGACCGCGACCGCGCCCACGTGGGCCGACGCGTACGGCACCCAGGACGACACGGTCACGATCCCGTCCGTCGAGGGCGTGCAGTACTTCCTCGACGGTGACCCGGTCGACGCCGGCGTCGCCCACGGGGTCGGGACGGTCGTCGTGACCGCCGCCGCGACCGCGGGCTACGAGCTGACCGGCGCGTCGCAGTTCACGTTCACGTTCACCGACATCCGGCTGGTGACCGCGACCGCGCCGACGTTCGCCGACCCGTGGGGCACCGAGGACGACACGGTGACGATCCCCACCCTCGAGGGCGTGCAGTACGCGATCGACGGCTCGACCGCGGCGGCCGGCGAGCACCCCGCCGCGGGCACGGTCGTCGTGACCGCGGCCCCGCAGGCGGGCTACGAGCTGACCGGCCCGACCCAGTGGACGTTCGCGTTCACCGACATGCGCCTGGTCACGGCGTCCGCACCGACGCAGTCGGACCCGTACGGCACCGAGGACGACACGTACACGATCCCGTCGGTCACGGGCGTGCAGTACTCGGTCGGCGGCGAGGTCGTCGCACCGGGCACGTACCCGGGCTCCGGCACGGTCGTCGTCACGGCGACCGCCACCGCGGGTCACGCCTTGTCCGGGGTGTCGCAGTTCACGCTCGTGTTCACGAACATCGTCCTCGCGACGCCCGTCGCGCCGACCTGGACCGACGTGGACGGCACCGCGTCCGACACGTACACGATCCCCGCGGTCGACGGGGTCGTGTACACGGTCGGCGGCGGGGTCGTCGCGCCGGGCACGCACCCGGCCTCCGGCACGGTCACGGTCGTCGCGACCGCCGCGCCGGGCTACGAGCTCACCGGCACGACGGTGTTCTCGCACGCGTTCACGGACCTCACCCACGTGAGCGCTCTCGCGCCGACGACGCGCGACGAGCCCGGCACGGCACGTGACCGCGTCACGATCCCGGCGGTCGCGGGCGTGACGTACCTGCTCGACGGCACGACGATCCCGGCCGGCTCGCACGCGCTCACGGGCGACCTCGTCGTCACCGCGCAGGCGGCGGACGCCCGCCACGTGCTCGTCGGCACGTCGCGGTTCGAGCTGCACCTGTCCGACGCGGACGTGCCCGGTCAGCCCGTCGTCTCGGCGACGGCCGGCTCGGGCTCGGTCGACCTGGCGTGGTCCGTGCCCGCGGGCGCACCCACCGGGTACGACGTCCAGAAGTCGTTCGACGGCAAGACCTGGACGGCGGCCGCGAGCACGACCCGCCCGAGTGCGACGGTCACGGGCCTCGACGACGGTCGCACCGTGGCGTTCCGGGTCCGGGCGGTCAACGGGCTCGGCGCCGGCGCGTGGAGCACCTCCGTCACGGCGACGCCGGTCAGCCTGCCCGGTGCTCCGACGATCACCGCGGTCGAGTCGGGCAACCGCACGCTGCAGGTCACGTTCGACGCCCCCGCCTCGGACGGCGGCGCGGCGGTCGAGCGGTACGAATACACACGCGACGGCGGTGCGACCTGGACCGCGGCCGACGGCTCCCCGGTCGAGCTGACCGGGCTCGTGAACGGGACCGAGTACGTCGTGCAGGTGCGCGCCGTGACCGTCGTCGGCACCGGCCCCGCGAGCGCGCGGGCCACCGGGACGCCGCGTCCGGCACCTGTCCAGGTGCCCGGCGAGGACGGCTCGCCGGCTCGCCCGCGGGTCGACCCCGGCGTGGTGCGGGGCTGGGTCGGCGACGAGACGACGCCGCTCGTCGTCGGTGTCCGGGACGGCCGGCGCACGGTGTCCGGGCCCGGCTTCGACGTGGTGCTCGGCGGTTCCGACGCGGCGGGCGTGCAGCTCCCGGTGGACCCCGAGGGCCGGATCATCGTCGGCGCGGGCGGCTTCGTCGACGTCGCCGGCTCGGGCTTCGCGCCGGGTGAGCAGGTCGACGTGTGGCTGTTCTCGACGCCGGTCCTGCTCGGCACCGTCACGGTCGACGCCGACGGCGCGTTCGACGACCGCCTGGCCCTCCCGCTGGGCGTCCTGCCTGGCGTGCACACGCTGCAGCTCAACGGCGCGCGCGCCGACGGCGAGCTCGTGAGCATCGCCGCCGGGATCGTCGTGCGGGCGGCGGCCGACGAGCCGGTGGCCCCCGGGGCGTCGCGGCCGGAGGACGACACGCTCGCGGTCACCGGTACGTCGACCGGTCCCGGCGCGCTGCTGGCGCTCTGGCTGCTCGTCGTGGGCGGTGGCGCGGTGATCGTCGCGCGGCGCCGCACGCGTCAGCGCTGACGCACCGACGCACGCAAGGGCCGCCGCGGACCAGTCCGTGGCGGCCCTTGCGTCGTGCGCCGTCAGCCGTGGGCGAGGCGCATCGACCCGTCGTCGTCGACCTCGAGCCGGGCCATCCGCACGCTGCGCAGGTGGTCGCGCCCGGAGCGCTCGGCGTCGTGGTACAGCAGGTACCACTCGCCGCCCCACTCGACGATCGACCCGTGCGTGGTCCAGCCGGTGACGGGACCGAGCAGCACGCCGCGGTAGGTGTACGGCCCGTACGGCGAGTCGCCCGTCGCGTAGACGAGCTGGTGCGAGTCGCCGTTGGAGTACATGAAGACGTAGCGACCCGCGACCTTCGCGATCCAGGCACCCTCGAAGAACCGGTTGACGTCACGCGCCGCGAGCGGCCGGCCCTCGTCGTCGACCAGCACGACGGGACGCGTCGGCTCGGCCAGGGAGAGCAGGTCGTCGGACAGGCGCGCGATGCGCGGGGCGAGGGCGGGCTCGTCGAGCGCCGGGTACGCGTCGACGCCCGTGTACTCGTCGTCGCGCCAGCGCTGCAGCTGGCCGCCGAGGATGCCGCCGGTGACGAGGTACGACGAGCCGTCGTCGTCGGTGAACACCGCGGGGTCGATGCTGTACGCGCCCGCGATCGGCTCGGGCTGCGCCTCGAACGGCCCGCCGGGGTGCGCGGAGGTGGCGACGCCGATGCGGAACACGCCCTCGTGGTCCTTGGCGGGGAAGAACAGGTAGTAGGTGTCGCCGCGGCGTGCGGCGTCCGGCGCCCAGAGCTGCCGGGAGGCCCAGGGCACGTCCTCGACGGCGAGAGCGACCCCGTGGTCGACGACCTCGCTGTCGAGGCTCGCGAGCGACAGCACGTGGTAGTCGCGCATGTCGTAGTGGCTGCCCTCGTCGTCCGCGGCGGCGCCGGTGTCCTCGTCGTGCGACGGGTAGATCCACAGCGTGCCGTCCCAGACGTGCCCCGAGGGGTCGGCGGTCCAGATGCCGTCGACCAACGGGCCGGCGAGCGCTGCCGGTTCCTCGCCGTGGTCGAGCGGGGCGACGAGCCGACCGTCGTGCGTCGTCGTCGGGGTGGCGACCGCCGTGGCACCGCGAGCGTGCATGCGCCCATCTCCTCAGTTTCGTGCTGGTTGCCGAAACTCTAGCGGTCGAGTATCGCTCTGTGTGCAGGACGTCTCATGGGACCTCGCGCGGGTATGTCCGTGTGCGCCGGTAGCCTGCCCGCCATGCGCGTCGCCACCTGGAACATCAACTCGATCCGTGCCCGTACCGAACGCGCGGTGTCGTTCCTGGAGCGCAGCGGTGTCGACGTGCTCGCGCTGCAGGAGACCAAGTGCAAGGACGAGCAGTTCCCGCACGAGGCGTTCGAGGCGCTCGGCTACGAGGTCGCGCACGTCGGCTACAGCCAGTGGAACGGCGTGGCCGTGGTGTCCCGAGTCGGGATCGACGACGTCGAGATCGGTTTCCCCGGCATGCCGACGTGGGGCGACCCCGCGGCCGTCGAGGCGCGCGCGATCGGCGTGACCGCGGGCGGCGTGCGCGTGTGGAGCCTGTACGTGCCGAACGGTCGCGAGATCGACGACCCGCACTACGTCTACAAGCTCGACTGGCTCGCGCGACTGCGCGAGGCCGCGGCCGGCTGGCTCGCTGCCGATCCCGCCGCGCAGATCGCGCTCGTCGGCGACTGGAACATCGCCCCGCTCGACACCGACGTGTGGGACCCCGCGTGGTTCGCCGGCCGCACTCACGTGACCCCCGCCGAGCGCGAGGCGTTCACGGCGATCGCCGAGGTCGGGTACACCGAGGTGTCGCGCGTGCACCTGCCCGCCGAGCACACCTACACGTACTGGGACTACCAGCAGCTGCGCTTCCCCAAGAACAAGGGCATGCGCATCGACCTCACCTACGCCTCCCCGGCGCTGGCCGCGCGCGTCGCAGGCGTGACGATCGAGCGCGACGAGCGCAAGGGCAAGCAGCCGTCCGACCACGTGCCCGTCGTGCTCGACCTGGCGGACTGACCCGAGTCACTCCCCCGGGTAGACCACCCCGAGGCGGCGGCGGATCTCGTCGGCCGTCTCCAGGACCGTGACCACCTCGTCCAGCGGGTGCAGCGGCGACTCGGTCAGACCGGCCCCGACGTAGCGCGCGAGCGCCGCGGCCTGGAAGCACAGCCCGTCGAGGTCCTCGATGCGGTTGTCGTCCCACGTCGCCGTCTCGTCGCCCACGTGCAGGTGCACGCTCGTCGGGCCACGGAACTGCGGACCCGTGGCGACCCATCCCGCCTCACCGTGCACGCGCGCCTCGTCGTCCGCGGGCGTCAGCATCGAGGTGAACAGCTGGGCCTGCAGGCCCGGGTACGCGACCTGGAACGCGACCTGCGCGTCGACGCCCGTCGGCGCGAGCGAGCCCATGACCTGCAGGTCCGTGGGCGTGGTCGGCAGACCGATCGTCGTCGCGACGAACGAGGCGAACGACAGCGGGTAGATCCCGATGTCGAGCAGCACCCCGCCCGCGAGCGCCGGGTCCATCAGCCGGTGCGTGTCCGGCACGACCGTTCGCGTCGCGAACGAGCCCGTGACCCAGCGCGGCTGGCCGATCGTGCCGTCCTCGAGCACCTGGCGCAGCACGTCGATGTGCGGCAGGTATCGCGTCCACATGGCCTCCATCGCGAAGACCCCCGCCGCACGCGCCGCCTCGACGATCAGGCGCGCCTCGGCCGCGTTGCGCGCCATCGGCTTCTCGACGAGCACGTGCTTGCCCGCCGCGATCGCCGCGAGCGCCTGCGCCGGGTGGTGGCTGTGCGGGCTGGCGACGTAGACGACGTCGACCTCGGGGTCGTTGACGAGCTCGTCGTACGACGACAGCGCGCGCTCGACCCCGAACTCGTCGGCGAACGCCTGCGCACGCGACGCGTCCCGGCTCGCGACCGCGACCACGCGCTGGTTCGTGTGCCGCTTCAGCGACCCGACGAAGTGCCCCGCGATCCACCCGGGCGCCAGCACCCCCCACCGCAGCACGGGCGCATCACGCGGGTCGGGAAACCGGGGCTCAGGCAGTCGCAGCGTCACGCCCACACTCTCGCACGCGCCCAGGTCACGACGGTCCGGCGTCCCGGGCGCGGTTGCCGGTGCGCGGCCCGACGAACCGCCTAGCGAGGGACGCGGCCACCGCGCAAACCACGCTCGCCTCGTCGTCCTGACCACGGTGCACCGTGCCCACGGCGCCGACGCACGCGCGTCGAGTGCGCCGCACGGGGCGGAGCACGGCCTGTCGAGAACACAGGACGGCGTCGCTACCGTCCGGCCTCATGCTGACCGACCGGGACCCCACGCCAGAAGCACCCCCCATCCTCTCGGCGCGGTCGGCGGCGATTGCGCGACAGCTTGATCGCCCTTGCCGTCCTCATGGTCCGGGCACCCCTGGGCTGTCGCACCCCCGATGCTCGGGTCAGTGTCACGACGCCGAACCGCACGTCCTGGTCGGCAGTGGGCCCGTGCAGCACGAACCGGCCGCACGCGCGCAACCGACCCGTGGGAGGAGCGGCGCCGCCTGCTCGACGCACGACCGCCAGGATCGCTGTCGCGGCCCGGGCGCACCAGGAGCCGCTCGACCGGCGGTCAGTCGGGATCACTGACCCTCGGTCAGACGCCCGTCGTCGAGCACCTGCAGCAGCACGTCGAACACTTCACGGGGCGGCGAACGGCCCGCCGATCCGCGCGGTCCATCGCGCCTGGTCGCCGTCCAGCCCACCGGCGAACGCGCGGTCCGGGCCTAGCGCGTAGCCGGTCGCCACCGCGAACCCGTCGTCCGCGCGACGACGGTCGCCGAACATCTCTACGGCCTCGCCCGCGACGATCCGCCGCACCACCTCGGCGACGTCACCCATGTCCCCGTCAGACGCCGCAACGAACCGAACCAGCAGCCCCGATCCCGCGATGACCCAGATCTCGTCGTCACCCCGCGCGGACAGGCGCACCGTGATCTCCGTGTCCGACGACCACACCATCGCCTCACGGTCCGCCCCGGCGCACAGATACGCCCCGAACTCTTGCGAGAGTTCGTCCACGACCGCGCGCAGGGCGGGTCCTGCAACGTCAGACATAGAGCATACCCAGGAGAACGAGATCGGCGATCGCATGGACAGCGACACACAGAAGGATACTGCCTCGACAGCAGAATCGCAGCGCGGCCATTGCGAGCCCGAAGCAAGCTGTTGCCACAACGCCAGTCCACCCGCCGGGCGTTCCGTAGAGATGAGACAGGCCAAAGCCGAGAGAGACCATAATCAACCAAGGCGCAGCAGTGGAGTCACGAGGCGCAAGCATGTCGGCCATTCCGGCCCGCCAGAGGAACTCCTCAAAGAGACTGTTGACGACCGCCACCAGTACCACTCCAGTGACAACCAAGCCGATCGGAAGATCCGGCCGGGTTGGCTCGTTCCAGCTAATCGCCGCACCGGTGCGCCCGCTCGTCGAACCCTGCCACACGATGAAAACCGCGAGCCCAGAGAGAGAGAGGACCGAAATCCACACCGCCGAACGCGGGAACGTGCGCGAGAACAGTTCCCGCCAACGTGGCCGAAGCGCGAGAGCGAGGCACACCACACCCACAGCGGGCGTTCCCCACGCCAGCCCAAAGCCCATAGGCGAAAGAGACAGTCCAATCGCGACTGTTACTCTCGAACGTGGCCCATCATCCACTGCCAATTGCAGACCGGCGATGAGCAAGAGTGCCACCACAACACCGAATACGACCACGCGCGAGGTTGGGGCCGCCAGGTACGCCGCAACGACTCCGGATAGCGTCAGGGCTGCGATCGGAAGCCGGCCAGGCCAGCGAAGCGCTACGGGCACGGATTCGTCGTCGCGCGACCGTACTCCCAAGAGCTCAAGCCCGAGTAGCGACCGTCGAGGTAGGCGCCAGCACGAGAACCCGTTCGGAAGGTGCCCTTCTGGCACCGCACGAAGCCGCTGACCCCCGTGTATGTAACGCCTGACTTTACCGTCGCCTTCGTGGTCGTATTTGACCCACCCCTCACGTCAGTCCATACGCCCGCAGCGCTCTTCTTTTGCAGTTTGGTCTCGATAGTGAGGTTTGTCAGCTTGCCCTGAGTGTAGACACACTTTACCTTGCCCTTGCCGTCAATGTAGCCCGACTTCGTGGCCGAGGCATGTGCGTTATCGACTGTAAGAACGCACTCGCCGTTCCCCGGGAGTGAAGCAGAACAGCCGGACGCAGCTGCCAGGAGAGTCGCGGCGACAGCCCCAGCAACAACCCATCGACGGGCATGGATGAACTTCATATTGACCTCCGGGCTGAGCGAACCGACGGAACGGTACCTAGCCGCCGATACCATGTCAATCCGGACATCCGGGATTGCCCGCGCGGCCGATGAATACCGCACGCCCGGACGCACTGCTGCCGCACCACCACGCGGGCCGCGGTATCGCTCGAGAGTCAGAGAATCGGGCGGGAAACCTCACCGCCTGAGCGCAGGCGTTCCTGCGCGCGGCCGGCGCGCGGCGCCGGCCGCGCGAGAACCAGTGGGGCGACGCGAGCGGGAACGCCGCAGCGTCTCGTCCGCTGCGAGACCACCCGCGAACCTGCCCTGTGTGGCGAGCTCGGGGCCGGAGCGCATCCGCCTGCAACCAGCGCCACGTCATCGGAGGGTCTGGAGCGGGCTTCGACTCGCACGACCCGATAGAACAACTCTCGCTGAAGGCCCAACTCCAACTGGATCTCCCGAGGCACACCGCAAGATGCTCGTCGGTCGGCCAGCCGCTCGGATCGTCACGACCGACCAGTCGTCCGATAGTTCGAGCACTCCCACACGCTGATCGCGGCACGCGGGAGCGGGGAGATCGGGGCCAACTTCGTCGAAATGGACCCGCTTGGCGGTTCCAGTTGGTACCGTCCGCACATCGGACGATCTCGGGTGGATCTACTGGTCAAGGGGGCGTCATACGAGTTTCGCACGCAATCGCTGGAGGAGTGTGAAAATACCGCACCATACTGGCCGGTCGCCTTATTCGACACACACGCCAGACTTTGCCACGCTGCCCACACGAGTAGCCCGCGGAGTAGCCACATTTGCACACGGGCGAGCCAACGGAACCAAGGCTCGCACATTCGACCGTGGCGACTCTGGCGGGACGTGGTTTTTCGGAACGAAGGCGATGGGCATTACCTCGGGCTTTGGAAAGAATGAGGGCCTGTTCAGCGGGATCGGTTCCCTCAATCTGCTGGGCCTCACGGTCATCGTCAGTTAGGGACGCGACTGCTCAAACGAGCAGTAATTGCAGGAACGTCCCTCCTGGTGGCCGCTGGCATCGGGCTCCTCATTTGGGCAGTTCCCGAGTCCGGGGCCCCCATCAGCTGCGGGCCGACGAAGCAGATGGCGTCCTCTTCCTGCGCCACCAGCCGCAGCTCGGCGACGCGGTCGAGCACGCAGGCACGTTCCTGCTGGGTGCTGACTCGTGCCTCTACGTCGTCGTCGATGACAAGGAAGGTTCGACGTTCATCGCCGCCGTCGGTCCCGACGCGCACGTGACGAGCGACCATGTGACGCTGGGTCCGGGGAGGGCTTTCGCGATGGGAGAGCCCGCGGTGTTCGGACGCGAGAACGTCGACGGCGTCCCTCCTGACGAGGTTCTCACGAGGTGCACGAGAACAAGCTCCGTCTACGGCGTCGGATAGCGCGGAGCGTCCTGCCGCGACCCTCGGGCGACGCCGATCGCACGGCGTCCGGCGCCGGGCAGTACCGCATCAGTACCGCTCGGCGCCGGGACCGGCCGGGCTGGTCAGGCGCCCGTGATGCTCAGGCCGGTGTCGTCGCGGTCGACGACGACCGTCTGGCCGTCGTGGATCTGGCCGGACAGCAGGGCGCGGGCCAGGTTGTCGCCGATCTCGCGCTGGACGAGGCGGCGCAGCGGGCGGGCGCCGTATGCGGGGTCGTAGCCCTCGATCGCGAGCCACTCGCGGGCGGCCGGGCTGACCTCGAGGGTGAGCCGGCGGTCGCGCAGGCGCTTGGCGAGCAGCTCGACCTGCAGGTCGACGATGTAGCCGATCTGCTCGAGGGACAGCGGGTCGAAGAGCACCACGTCGTCGAGCCGGTTGAGGAACTCGGGCTTGAACGACGAGCGCACCGCACCCATGACGGCCTCGCGCTTCTCGGTCTCCGAGAGCATCGGGTCGACCAGGAACTGCGAGCCGAGGTTCGACGTCAGGATGAGGATGACGTTGCGGAAGTCGACCGTGCGGCCCTGGCCGTCGGTGAGACGGCCGTCGTCGAGCACCTGCAGCAGGACGTCGAACACCTCGGGGTGCGCCTTCTCGACCTCGTCGAGCAGGACCACCGAGTACGGGCGTCGCCGCACGGCCTCGGTGAGCTGGCCGCCCTCCTCGTAGCCGACGTACCCGGGAGGGGCCCCGACGAGCCGCGCCACCGAGTGCTTCTCGGCGTACTCCGACATGTCGATGCGGACCATCGCGCGCTCGTCGTCGAACAGGAAGTCCGCGAGCGCCTTCGCGAGCTCGGTCTTGCCGACGCCCGTGGGGCCCAGGAACAGGAACGAGCCCGTGGGACGGTCGGGGTCGGAGATGCCCGCACGGGCGCGGCGCACCGCGTCGGAGACCGCGCCGACGGCCTTCTTCTGGCCGATCAGGCGCTCGCCGAGCACCTCCTCCATGCGCAGGAGCTTGGCGGTCTCGCCCTCGAGCATGCGGCCCGCGGGGATGCCGGTCCACGCCGAGACGACCTCGGCGATCTCGTCGGGCCCGACCTTCTCGGCGATCATCGGCGGGCCGTCGACGACGTCCTGCTGGCTCTCGCTCGCCTCGGCGTCGGCGATCTGCCGCTCGAGCGTCGGGATCTCGCCGTACAGGATGCGCGCGGCCTTCTCGAGGTCGCCCTCGCGCTGGAGCCGCTCGGCGTCCGAGCGCAGCGCGTCGAGGCGTGCCTTGAGGTCGCCGACGAGGTTGTGGCCGGCCTTCTCCTTCTCCCACCGCGCGTTGAGCGCCGCGAGCTCCTCGCGACGGTCCGCGAGGTCCTTGCGCAGCCGCTCGAGCCGGTCGAGCGAGGCGGGGTCGTCGGACTCGGACAGGACGACCTCCTCCATCTCGAGGCGCGTCACGGCACGCTGCAGCTCGTCGATCTCGATGGGCGAGGAGTCGAGCTCCATGCGCAGGCGCGAGGCGGCCTCGTCGACGAGGTCGATCGCCTTGTCGGGGAGCTGGCGGCCCGTGATGTACCGGTCCGACAGCGCGGCGGCAGCCACCAGGGCGGCGTCCGAGATCGTCACCTTGTGGTGCGCCTCGTAACGCTCCTTGAGCCCGCGCAGGATCGCGACCGTGTCCTCGACCGACGGCTCGCCCACGTAGACCTGCTGGAACCGCCGCTCGAGCGCGGGGTCCTTCTCGATGTGCTCGCGGTACTCGTCGAGCGTCGTCGCGCCGACCAGGCGCAGCTCGCCGCGCGCGAGCATGGGCTTGAGCATGTTGCCCGCGTCCATCGCGCCCTCGCCGCCGGCACCCGCGCCGACGACCGTGTGGAGCTCGTCGATGAACGTGACGACCTCACCCTCGGACGCGGTGATCTCCTCGAGGACGGCCTTGAACCGCTCCTCGAACTCGCCACGGTACTTGGCGCCCGCGACCATCGAGGCCAGGTCGAGCGACACGAGCTTCTTGCCGCGCAACGACTGCGGCACGTCACCGGCCACGATCCGCTGCGCGAGCCCCTCGACGACGGCGGTCTTGCCCACGCCGGGCTCGCCGATGAGCACGGGGTTGTTCTTGGTGCGGCGCGAGAGCACCTGCACGACACGCCGGATCTCGGCGTCGCGGCCGATCACCGGGTCGAGCTTGCCCTCGGCGGCGCGCTGCGTGAGGTCGAGGCCGTACTTCTCGAGCGCCTTGTACGTGCCCTCGGGATTCGCCGAGGTCACGCGGCCGTTGCCGCGCACGGTCGGCAGCGCGGCGAGCAGCGCGTCGCGCGAGGCGCCCGCGGCGCGCAGGGCGTCGGCGACGCCGGACTGGCCCGCGGCCAGCCCGATCAGCAGGTGCTCGGTGGAGACATAGTCGTCACCGAGCGCGCGGGCCTCGTCGTTCGCGGCGAGCAGGGCCGCGGTCGTCTGCCGCGAGGCGGGCGGCTGGGAGACCGTCGAGCCCGACGACGACGGGAGGTTGACCAGGACGCCACGCACGGAGCGACCGAGCGCTCCCCGGTCCGCGCCGACGGCGTCGAGCAGCCCGTTGGCGACGCCCCCCTCCTGCTGGAGCAGGGCGTCCAGGATGTGCGCCGGCTCAAGCTGTGGGTTGCCGGCAGCGCTCGCGGACTGGAAGGCGCTGCCGAGCGCCTCCTGCGAGCGGGTGGTGAACTTGGCGTCCACGTGACCTCCTAGCGCGAACGACTCGCGCATCGCTGATTGTGTCGTCCTCTTCGCCTCAACGCGACAAAGTTGAGTGTATTCCGCTCAACTTCATCCGCTCCACCCCGATTCGTCGCGGCGACAGCACGCGAGGGCGCCGTCGCGCACTGCCCGGTGGTCGCACCCGCGCGACGGCAGCGAGCGCCGACGGACGTGCGCGACGAGCGCGCCGAGGGGACCGAATCGATTTTCTCCATCGAAGTAGAGCCGCCTCCCTCGACACCCGACCGAGCCGTCGCGACGGTGGAGTCGCGCAGCTCTGCCCGGCGCGCCACCCGGCCGCCGACCGCGCGACGACTGACGACCTGGGAGGTTGCACGATGAGACGACTTGCACGGGCGGCATGTGCCGGCGCCGTCGCGATCGGCACGCTGCTCGCCACGGCCGTGCTGGCGATCCCGGCCTCGGCGGCCGCGGGTGGGTCCGGTCCGTACCCGGCGGACTACGAGACCTCGGGCTCGCTGGCGAACCACACCATCTACCGGCCCGCGAACCTGCCCTCGGCGAAGATGCCGATCCTGGTGTGGGGCAACGGCGCCTGCTCGGCCAACGGCACGTCCGCGTACAACTTCCTGCGCGAGATCGCCTCGCACGGCTTCCTCGTCATCTCCAACGGCGCGCCCAACGGCTCGGGCTCGACGAACTCGGCGATGCTCACCCAGTCGATCGACTGGGCCGTGGCCGAGAACGCGCGCAACGGCAGTCCCCTGCGCGACCGCCTCGACACCAGCAAGATCGCGGTCGCCGGGTTCTCGTGCGGCGGCATCGAGGCCTACGCCGTCTCCGGCGACCCGCGCGTGACGACGACGATGATCTTCAGCAGCGGCCTGCTCAACGACGGCGACGACTACCAGCTCCGGCGGCTCGACCACCCGATCGCCTACTTCATCGGCGGCTCGGGCGACATCGCCTACCCCAACGCGATGGACGACTGGGGCAAGCTCCCGTCCGGGCTCCCGGCGTTCATGGGCAACCTGCCGGTCGGCCACGGAGGGACGTACGACCAGCAGAACGGCGGGGAGTTCGGCCGTGCCGCGGTGCTGTGGGTGAAGTGGCAGCTCAAGGGCGACGCCGACGCCGGGCGGGTCTTCGTCAACCAGGGCTGCGGGCTGTGCGCCAACGGCGCGCAGTGGTCGGTGCAGCGCAAGAACCTCGTCCTGACCACCCCCACCCCGACCCCCACGCCGACGCCCACGCCGACGCCCACGCCGACTCCGACACCGACGCCCACTCCGACGCCCACTCCGACACCCACCGCGACTGCGACGCCCACGCCCACCTCGACGCCGACGTCGACGCCGGGCGGCGCCTGCACCGCGACCTACTCGGTCGTCAACCAGTGGCCCGGCGGCTTCGTCGCGCAGGTGGACGTCAAGGCGGGCCAGGCGCTCAGCGGGTGGGTCGTGCAGGTGACGCTGGCCAACGGCGCCACGGCGAGCAACACGTGGAGCGGCGTGCAGTCCGGCCCGAGTCAGTCGCCGACCGTGCGCAACGCGCCGTGGAACGGCTCACTGGCACCGGGCCAGAGCACGAGCTTCGGGTTCCAGGGTGTCGGCACGGGCGCCGGTGCCACGGTGACCTGCCAGGCAGCCTGAGGGACTCGCCCGGGCACGCGGCCCGGTGCCGGTCGCGCGGACACGGCACCGGGCGTTGGCGCCCAGGCGCAGCAAGACGACGAGGCGCCCGACTGGGGGTCGGACGCCTCGTCGTCGGGCGCCTGCGCGCTCTGCGGGTGGACCTGGTCACGCCTGGCGTGACCTTCTCCACCCGATCCGGCGCCTGGGCTGTGGGTGGAGCTCAGCCGGCGAGGAAGTCGAGGAGGGCCTTGTTGACCTCGGCGGTGTGCGTCGTGAGCATGCCGTGCGGCGCACCCTCGATCTCGACGTAGGTCGCCGAGGGCAGTGCCTGGGCGAACCGGCGGCCCGTCGCGTCGACCGGCAGGATGCGGTCACCCGTGCCGTGCACGATCAGCGCCGGCACGTCGATCTTGGGGATGTCCGCCCGGAAGTCCGTGCCCCACGTGAGCGGCGCGGCGGCCGACGCGTACGGGCCCGAGTCCGCGGCGACGTCCCACGCGTGCCGCACCTGCTCCTCGCTGATGCGGCTGCCGAGGAACTCGTCCAGGTTGAAGAAGTCCTGGTAGAACGCGGTGAAGTAGGCGTACCGGTCCTTGCGGACGGTCGCGGCGATGTCCTCGAAGAACGAGGCCGGAGCCGCGCCGTCGGGGTTGTCGTCGGTCTTGGTGAGGTAGGGCTCGAGCGAGCCGAGGAACGCGGCCTTGGCGACGCGCGCCGAGCCGTAGGTGCCGAGGTACCGGCCGACCTCACCGGTGCCCATCGAGAAGCCGACGAGCACGACGTCACGCAGGTCGAGCGTCTCGAGCACCGTGTGCAGGTCCGCGGCGAACGTGTCGTAGTCGTAGCCGACCGACGGCTGGCTCGACTGGCCGAACCCGCGGCGGTCGTAGGTGACGACGCGGTAGCCCGCGTCGAGCAGCGCGGCCGTCTGGCCCTCCCACGAGTTGCCGTCGAGCGGGAAGCCGTGGATGAGGACGACGGGCTGACCGGTTCCCTTGTCCTCGTAGTGCAGCTCGATGTCGACCGAGTTCTCCGTGCCGACCTTGATGCGACCCATGATGCGCCCCTTCTCGAGTCCGGGAGAACGATCGTTCTCCGCCGATGTGGACTACAGTAGAGAACGAGCGTTCTCGGCGCAAGTGCTGGGGCGGAGCAATGTTCAGGAGAGCAGTCGACGATGGCGAGCACGGCACAGGGGACGGCGTCGACGGCGCCGACGAACGACGAGGTGCGCGCGCGCATCGTCGACGCCGCGGACGCGCTGTACTACGCGCGCGGCATCCAGTCCGTCGGGATGGACGAGGTGCGCTCCGCCGCGAGCGTGTCGCTCAAGCGCCTCTACAGCGAGTTCCCCGGCAAGGAGCAGCTCGTGCTCGCGGTGCTCGCCTCGCGGCACCGGCAGTGGGAGGCCGGGCTGGCGCAGGCCGCGGCCGGGCTCGAGGACCCGCGCGCGCGGCTGCTCGCGGTGTTCGACTTCCTCGAGCAGTGGTTCGGCAACGACGCGTTCCGCGGCTGCGGGTTCATCAACGCGTTCGGCGAGCTGAGCGCGACGTCACCCGCCGTGGCCGAGGCGGCGCGTGCGCACAAGCAGTCGTTCCAGGAGTACGTCGCGCGGCTCGCGCAGGAGCTCGGCGGCGACCCGGAGCTCGGGGCCCAGCTCGCGCTGCTCGCCGAGGGCGCGCAGACGACCGCCGCCATCGCCGGGCGCCCGGACGCCGCCGTGCACGCGCGCCGCGCGGCCGAGGTGCTGATCGACGCGGCCCTCGCCCGCCGCTGACGGCCGGCGCGCCACGCGCCGGAACGTGCATCGGCCCGACACCCCGCCGTCGCCGCCTCGTCATGTCCCGCGCCTAGCGTCGGCAGCGACCGATGACGACGAAAGGGCGACGATGACCCTCACACTCACGCTCGTGCGGCACGGGCGGACCCACTTCAACGCGCGGCGCGTCCTGCAGGGCCGCTGCGACTCCCCGCTCACGCGCGAGGGCCGTACCGGCGTGCGCACCACCGCGCGGCACCTGGCGGACACCCCGTTCACCGCGGCGTGGTCCTCGCCGTCGGGGCGCGCGATCGCCACGGCGGTCGAGCTCCTGCGACACCACGACGACCTCCGGCTGCGCACCGACGCCGACCTGCGCGAGTACCACTTCGGGATCTACGAGCGTCGGCCCGAGACGAGCCTTGACGCCGTGGTCGCGTGGCCGACGCTCGTCGGACAGGTGCTCGCCGGCACGCATCCCGGCCTGCCCGGCGGAGAGCACGCCGCAGACTTCATGGCCCGCACGACGCGCGTGTTCGGCCGGCTCGTCGAGCGGCACCTCGGCACCGACGAGCACGTGCTCGTCGTCGGCCACGGGCTCGCGCTCGGCGCCTACCTGGCCACGCTCGAGCCGATCGGTCTCGTCGCGCTGCCGAACGCCTCGGTCACCACGGTCGAGGTCGACGAGACAGGCGCAGCCCGCATCACGGCCCTGGCCCAGGACGTCGCGGGCCAGGGCCACCTCGCATCCCGCCCCGCCCCCGCCCTGGCCCCGGTGGCCTGATCTCCCTCCCTGCCCGGTCTGAGCCGCGACCGGGTGGACTTGCGCTCGCTCAGCGAGCGGAACTCCACCCGGTCCCGCCTCCACCCGGTCCCCGCGGGAGGTGCGACGATGCCCGGATGGGCGACGACACGGGCAGCGGCGGGGGCACGACGAGCGCGGCGGGCGCGGGGCGGGCCGGCGCGGCGGTGTGGGACGACGAGCGGGCCGACCTGCTCGGGGAGCCGTGGGTCGCGCGGACGCTGCACCTGCCGCCGGATGCGGAGACGGCCCGCGAGGGCGTCGAGCCCGTGGCGACGCTCGTGCACCGGCCCGCGCGGCATCGTCGGGCCGTGCTCTACCTGCACGGCTTCGTCGACTACTTCTTCCACACCCACGTCGCGGACGCCCTCGACGCCGCCGGCTGGGACCTGTACGCGCTCGAGCTGCGGGACTACGGGCGCTCGATCCGGCCCGGCCGGCCCGCCAACCACACACGCGAGCTCGCCACGTACGCCCAGGAGATCGACGCCGCCGTGGCGCTGCTGCGCACCGACCACGACCATGTCGCCCTGCTCGGCCACTCCACGGGCGGCCTGGTCGCCGCGCTGTGGGCGCACGCGCGCCCCGGCGGGGTGGACGCGGTCGTGCTCAACTCCCCGTGGCTCGACCTGCGCGGGTCCTGGTTCGAGCGGCACGTCCTCACGCACTGCCTGGGCCCGCTGAGCAGGGTCGCGCCCGACCTCGTGCTCGGGCACATCGCGCCGCACTACGGGCGCGCGCTGCACCAGGACACGGGCGGCGAGTGGGACTTCGACCTCGCCTGGAAGCCGCACGAGGGCTTCCCCGCGCGGGCCTCGTTCGTCCGGACCATCCGGGTGGGGCACGCGCGCGTGGGCCGTGGGCTGGCGATCGCCGAGCCCGTGCTGGTGCTCACGTCCGACGCGACCGGTCCCGACGACCGCGAGCACGACGCGCTGCTGACCACCGACTCCGTGCTCGACGTCGACCACATCGCCGCGCGGGCGCCGCTGCTCGGCCCGGACGTCACGCTCGTCGTCGTGCCGGGCGGCTCGCACGACCTGGCGCTGTCCCCCAGCCCCGCCCGCGAGCGCTACGTGGCCGAGGTCGTCCGGTTCCTCGACGAGCGCGTACCGCCGCAGGGGTAGCCGTGGCGGGCGGGGTCGCGCGGGGGGCGGCGGCGGCACGAGCCTGGGGGCTGCGCCGCTGGGACGCCACGCGCGGCACCCCGACCGGTCGTCTGCTCGAGCGCATCGTGCGCGAGCTCGTCGCGATCGAGGTGTTCGACCGCGCCATGACGCTCGCCGCGCAGGCGTTCACCTCGATCGTCCCGCTCATGCTGGTGACCGCCGCGCTGCGGCCGGACGACGAGGGGGTCGGCAGCTGGGTCTCGGGCTCGCTCGGCCTGTCCGACGAGACGCGCGCCGCGCTCGCGGGCTCGGTGCCGGACTCGAGCCAGATCGCGAGCACCATCGGGATCCTGGGCATCCTCGTCGCGCTGATCTCAGCGACGTCGTTCGCGCGTGCGCTCGAGCGGGTCTACGTCCGTGTCTGGGGCGCCCGGCGTCCCGGGCTGCGCAACGCGTGGCGCTGGCTCGCGACCGTCCTGGCCGTCGCGCTCGCGACGTCGATCGTCGCGTTCACGCGTGACGTGGTGACGTCGTCGTGGCGGGGCGTCACCCAGCTCGCGGTGCAGGCGCTCATCTGGTCGGCGGTGTTCACGCTCGTGCCGCAGCTGCTGCTGCGCCGCCAGCTCCCGCGCCGCCCGGTCGTGGTGACGGGTGTGCTGACGGGCGTCGCCATCGCGCTGCTCGGTCAGGCCGGGTCCGTCTACCTGCCGCTCGCGCTGACGGCCGGTGCGCGCCAGTTCGGCGCGCTGGGGCTCGTGTTCGCCTACCTCGGGTGGCTGTTCGCGCTCGCGCTCGTGGTGATCGCGTGCATGGCGATCGGGCACGCGTGCGCGTCCGACGACGGCCCCGTGGGCCGATGGGTCCGCGGCACCGGCCCGGACGCTCGTGTGCCGACGACCGACGGCCCGCGCCCCTCGCCGACGGCTGCGGACGCCGACCTCTGACGACGGACGCCTGGCCGCGGCGTCAGTGCGGGGCCCGGCGGGGTGTGAGCCCCGGGTCCTCGGGCTCCGCGAGCGACAGGAGCGCACCGACGACGCCGGGCGTCGCACGGATGCGACGCTCGAGCGCGGCGAGCTGGTGCGAGGCCGCTGTCTCGTCGGGCTCGCCCACCAGGTCCACGGCCCCGGACAGGAACACCTGCCGCGCCCCGACGAGCTCGAGCCTCAGCTCGCTGACGCGCGCGACCTCGGGCTGGGCCTGCAGGGTCGCGAGCGCGGCGTTCCACAGGCGGTCGTCGGCGACCTCGCCGACGAGGAACCTGCGGTTGCGCTCGATCAGGACCACCGCGACCACGCCGAGCAGGATCCCGACGAGGATCGAGCCGATCGCGTCGGGCACGGACGACCCCGTGATCTCGTGCGCCGCGATCCCCGCGGCGGCGATGACGATGCCGACGAGTGCGGCCGCGTCCTCGAAGAACACCGCGCGCACGGTCGGGTCCGACGTGCGCAGCACGTGCTCGAGCAGCCCCTGGTCGCGGCGCCGCGCGGCGGTGCGCACCTGCCGGTTGGCCTGCAGGAACGAGACACCCTCCAGGACGAACGCGACCCCGAGCACGGCGTAGGCGACGCCGAAGTCGGTGGCCGGCTCGGGGTGGGCGAGCTCGGAGATCCCGTGCGTGATCGAGACCCCGGCGCCCACCGCGAACAGCCCGATCGCCGCGAACAGCGACCACACGTAGACCTCGCGGCCGTACCCGAGCGGGTGGGTGCGGTCGGCGGGGCGGGCGGCCTTGCGCTGCGCGATGAGCAGGAACACCTCGTTGCCCGTGTCCGCCCACGAGTGCGCGGCCTCGGCGAGCATCGACGCTGCGCCCGTGACCATGGCCGCGATCGACTTGGCGACCGCGATGAGCAGGTTGGCCCCGAGCGCGATCGCCACCGTCAGCGCGGACTCGTCCCGCGTGTCGTCGGACCCGGTCAGGACGGGCAGCGCGCCGGGCGCGCCGGGCTCCACGGGTGACGGCCCGCTCATGGCCGCTCCCCCGCGGCGGGCGGGTCCGGCGTCGGCTCGGCCCCGGCTGCGGCCGCCGGTCGGGGGACGCCCGGCTCGGGGACGCCCGGTTCGGAGACGCCCGGTTCGAGGGCACCCGGTTCGAGGGCGCCCGGCGCGGGCACGCTCGGCGCAGGCACGGGCAGGGCGGTCCCGGCGGGGGCGGCCGCCGTCGCCGCCTCGTCGGCGTCCGCCCGTCGTCGGCCCAGGAGGTCGCGGTGGTCCAGGACCGCGGACCCGAGCCAGGCCGCGACGGTCGCGATCACCGCGACGGGCACCGCGTCGAGCCCGGGACGCCCGACGAGGAGCGCGGCGAACAGCACAGGCGAGACGACCATGCGCGTCATCGCCGCCATGCCCGCCCCGGCGCCCACCGCGATCGCCACGGTCGGCGACAGGTCGACCGTCACGACCGCGAACGACGCGAACGCGACCCCCATGAAGATCGCCGGGAAGATCGGCCCGCCCCGGAAGCCCGCCCCGAGGCTCACCGCGTAGGCCAGCACCTTCGCGACGAGCACGACGAGCACGGCGGCGACCGATCCGCTGGCGACGAGGTCCGGGATCGACGACTGCCCCGAGAACAGGACTTCCTGCGGGTCCGCACCGAGCGCGTCCGCGACGAGCGCCAGCACGCCGACCGCGAGCCCGCCCAGCAGCAGCAGGGGCCCCCGACCGAGCCGAGGCTCGAGGCCCGCGAGCGACGTGGCGGCCCGTCGCACGAACCGCGCGACGACGGCCGCGAGCACCCCGACGAGCACCGCGACGACCACGTCACGCACCAGGACGGTCTCGTACTCCGGGAGTCCGGGCATCGCGAGCCCGCCGACCGGGAGCCCGGCCCACGAGCCGAGGCCCGTCACGAGCGTGTACGCGACGGCGGCGGACACGAGCGCCGGCACGAGCAGCGGGATGACGAGCGCGCCGGCTCCGACGCCGCCCTCGAGCAGCATGAGCCCCGCGACGAGCGGCCCCCCGAACAGCGTCGACATCGCCGCGCCGGACCCGGCCGTCGCCACGACGGTCCGGCCCTGGTCCGTCATCCGCGCCCACGACGTGACCCACGTGCCGACGATCGCCCCCAGCGCGATCAGGGGCGCCTCGGGGCCCAGCACCATGCCGAACGGCAACGTCGCGACCGCGGCCAGCGCGACTCCCCAGGCGTCCCGCGGCCGCGGCGCGCCGCCCAGGTGCAGCCCGTGGATGGGCGACGCCCCGCCGTCACCGGGCAGCATCCGGGCGAGATGGACGAGCAGGCCGCCGAGCACGGGCAGGGCGAGCACGAGGTACCAGGGCGGCGCGTCGGCGCCGAGCAGCACCGGCAGGTCGTCCCACAGCCAGGACTCGAGCTCGTGCACCAGGCCGATGAACGCGAAGGCGACGAGACCGGCGGGCAGGCCGACGAGCGCTCCCAGCAGCGCGAGGCGTGCCAGGTCGCGGGGCGGCACGTGCGAAGCGGGCTCACCGGCCTGCGGCATGAGGCCGACAGTAGCCACGCGACGGCGGGGCCGCGCGGGGTCCGTAGGCTGCTGTGCGTGAGCCAGCCGCCCGACGCGTTCCGCCACGAGGCTGCGCGCCCGCACGAGCCGTTGCGCACGTTCCATCCGCGGCGCGCGGCGCTCGGCCGCGACCGCACGGACGCGCTGACGCGCCTGTTCCCCCGGTTCGGCTTCTCCGTGCACGACGAGGCCTCGCCGTTCCCCCGCACGCCAGACGGTCTGCTCGACGCCACCGCGCTGTTCGGTCGCCGCGCGCCGCTCGTGCTCGAGATCGGGCCGGGCATGGGCGAGACGACCGCGGCGATGGCCCAGGCCGACCCGGACCGCGACTACCTCGCGGTCGAGGTGCACCTGCCGGGCCTGGCGAACCTGCTCGTGCTCGTCGAACGGCTCGGCCTGACGAACCTGCGCGTCGCGCACGGCGACGCGCTCGACCTGGCCCGGCACGCGATCGGCGAGTCGACGCTCGACGCCGTGCACGCCTTCTTCCCCGACCCGTGGCCCAAGGCCCGCCACCACAAGCGCCGGCTCGTCCAGCCCGAGCACGTGGCGCTGCTGCGCTCGCGCCTGCGGCCGGGCGGCACGCTGCACGTCGCGACGGACTGGGCGCCGTACGCCGAGCAGATGGTCGAGGTCCTCGCGGCCGACGAGGGCCTCGACTCGGCCGGCGCGGTCCCCCGACCGCCGCACCGCCCGGTCACCAAGTTCGAGGCCCGTGGGCTGGCGACCGGCCGCCCCTCCACCGACGTGATCGCGAGGCGCACGGCATGAGCGAGCAGGACCCCACGCACGGCCCGGCGTCGGACGCCTCGTCGGCGGACACCTCGCCGCCGGCGTTCCGGCTCGGCATGGTGCCGGGCGTGAACCCGGGCCGGTGGGTGCGCGTCTGGGAGGAGCGGATCCGGGACGTCGCGCTCGACCTCGTGCCGGTCGCCGCGGCCGACGCCGTGGACGCTCTGCGGGCGGGCGACGTCGCGGCGAGCCTCCTGCGCCTGCCCGTCGACCGCGCGGGCATCGACGCGATCCCGATGTACACCGAGGCGACGGTCGTCGTCGTGCCCAAGGACCACCTGTTCACCGCCGCCGAGGAGATCACGGCCGCGGACCTCGCCGACGAGACGCTCGTCGTGCCCGTCGACGACGTGCTCGGCTGGGCGGACGCGCCCGGCGAGCGGTTCGCGGGTGCGGTCGCGACGACGAGCGACGCGGTCGACCTCGTCGCCGCGGGGCACGCGGTGCTCGTCGCGCCGCACTCGGTCGCGCGGCTGCACCTGCGCCGCGGCCTGACGACGCGTCCGGTCACCGACGCGCCGGGCTCCGCTGTGGGCCTCGCGTGGCTGACCGAGTCCTACGACGACCTCACCGAGGAGCTCATCGGCATCGTCCGGGGGCGCACCGCGACGTCCTCCCGCGGCCGGGGTGCGACGGCCGAGGCGCCGACGAAGGCGTCGGGCAAGGGCAGCGGCAAGGGCGGGGCAGGGAAGAGCGGGGCCGGGAAGGCCGGCGGCGCGAAGAGCGGCACCGGCAAGGGTGGTGCCGGCAAGGCGACGAAGGGCGCTGCCGCCGGTGGGCGACGCGCCCCGAGCCCTCGCACGTCAGGCGGTCGCAAGCCCGGGACGAACCGCGGCCGCAAGCGCTGACCGCACGCGACGCGTCAGGACTTCTCGCGGCGAGCCTGCTCGGCGCGGCGGTCGGCCTCGCGCGCCTCCAGCCGACGCTCCTCGCGGCGGACCTCCTCGAACGTCTGCCGCTCGCGCACGAGCCACTCGGGCGGCTCGGCGATCAGCGCGTTGATCTCGTCGGTCGTCAGCGCGTCCGTGACCCCGGCACGCGCGAGCCCGGACGTCGAGACGCGCAGCCGCGCGGCGACGACGTTGCGCGGGTGGGGTCCGTTGCGACGCAGGTCGACGAGCCACTGCGGCGGGTCCTGCTGCAGCTCGGCGAGCTCGTCGCGCGTCACCGTGCCGGTGCGGAACTCCTCGGGCGTCGCCGGCAGGTACACGTCGAGCTTCGCCGCCGCCGTGGACGGCTTCATCTCCTGCGTCTTCTTGGCCACGGCGACACCCTACGCGCGAACGGGGGGCGCCCCGCGCGCCGTGCGACGCCGACCACCCCTCAGGCGTCGCCCCCGTAGTGGGCGATCTTGCCGTCGAGGACGTCGATCGCGGCCCGGATGCGCACGGCCTGATCCTCGAGCTCGGCGCGACGACGGCGCAAGAACGCGACGCGGTCGTCCTGCCCTGCCTCCGAGCGCAGGAGCTCGGTGAACCGGCGCAGGTCTGCGATGCCGAGGCCCGCCTCGCGCAGGCACGTGACGATGCCGATCCAGGCGACGTCGTCCTCGTCGTACCGGCGCTGCCCGCCCGCCGAGCGACCGACCGGCCCGACCAGGCCCTCGCGCTCGTAGTAGCGCAGCGTGTCCAGGCTCAGGCCGGTGCGCTGCGCGACCTCACCCGGTGCGTACCCCGTCATAGCCGTCATGCTCCCACCGACCTCTGCCGCCCCCGCGTCAGGCCGGCTCGTCGAGGCGCGTCTGCGTCTCGTCGGTCACGGCGACCTCGCGCGCCGCCATCGCCTCCGTGAGCTGGTCGACTGAGCTGACGCCCAGGATCGGGTGGATGCCCTGGTCCAGCAGCCACGCGAGCACGACCTGGTTGCGCGTCGCGCCGAGCTCGTCGGCCACCTGCGCGAGCACCTCGAGGCGGCGGTGAGTGCCCGGGTGGTCGTAGCCCGGCGACAGCGGGCGGTCGCTGCGCACGTACGCACCGGTCAGCAGGGGCGAGTACGCCCACAGGTCGAGGCCCTGCGAGCGCGCGTGGTCGAGCTGGTCGCGCTCGGCGTGCACGTGGCCGCCCTCGGGCAGCGTGACCCCCGGCCGCGGCACGACGTACGAGTAGCGCAGCTGCACGGCGGTCCACGGCTCCACGCCCTGCTCACGCGCGATCGCGCGCGCCTGCTCGACGCGCCACGCGGCGTGGTTGGACGCCCCGAGCCGTCCCACCCGGCCGTCCGCGACGAGCTCGCCGAACGCCGCCACCGTCTCGTCCAGCGGCACCGACCGGTCCTCGGCGTGCGCCCACAGCAGGTCGACGGAGTCGAGCCCGAGCCGGTCGAGCGAGGCCGCGAACCCGCGCTCGATCGCCTCCGCGGACAGCCCCTCCGCCGACGAGGGCCACTCGTGCGGGACGAGCGGCTGGTGGCGCACCTTCGTCGCGAGCCGCACGCGTTCGCGCATCCCCGGGCGTGCCGCGAACCAGCGTCCGAGCACGCGTTCGCTCTGCCCGCCGACGCCCGACGGGTCCTCCCAGAAGGCGTAGCAGTTCGCGGTGTCGATCCACCGGCCGCCCTGGTCGACGAACGCGTCCAGGAGGTCGAAGGAGAGCGCGTCGTCGGCGCGCGTGCCGAAGTACATGGCACCGAGCACGGGCTCGGCGGTGCGGGTCGTCGTCAGGTCCTGGTCCATGACGACGAGCCTGCAACCTGGAGCGCACTCCAGGTCAAGCCCCCGGTGCATGCGCGTGCCGGCCCGTCTGGACGCGGGCTCGTCGTCGGACGACGAACGCCCCTGCGCCCGAGGTGGGCGAGGGGCGTTCGTCGGTGTGGCTCAGGCCTCCGGCGCGACCGGGTAGGTGTGCCAGATGCGGTCGATGTAGTCGCGCATCGACCGGTCGGACGAGAAGAACCCGCCGCGCGCGACGTTGAGCACCGCGCGCCGCGTCCAGTCCTCGGAGTCGGCGTAGGCCACGTCGACCCGGGCCTGCGCGTCGACGTACGCCTGGAAGTCGGCCAGCGCGAGGAAGCGGTCCTCGTTGAGCAGGTTCGAGACGATCGGCTCGAACGTCGCCCGGTCGCCGCCCGAGAACGCCCCCGAGGCGATGAGGTCGAGCGCGTTGCGCAGGTCCAGGTTCGTCTCGTAGTACGCCGACGGGTGGTAGCCGCGCTCGACCACCTCGGCGACCTGCGGCTCGGTGAGGCCGAACAGGAAGAAGTTCTCGTCGCCGACGAGCTCGCGGATCTCGACGTTCGCGCCGTCGTCCGTGCCGATCGTCAGGGCGCCGTTGAGCATGAACTTCATGTTGCCCGTGCCCGACGCCTCCTTGCCCGCGAGCGAGATCTGCTCGGACAGGTCCGCCGCCGGGATGAGCGTCTCGGCGAGCGTGACGTTGTAGTTGGCCGGGAACGCGATGCGCAGGCGGCCGTCGAGCGCCGGGTCCTCGTTGATCGTGCGACCCACGGCGTTGATCAGGGCGATGATCTGCTTCGCCAGGGCGTAGCCGGGCGCCGCCTTCGCGCCGAACGCGAACGTGCGCGGCGTGACGTCGGCGACCGCGATCTTGCCGGTCGTGATCTTCTCGTACAGCGACACGATGTGCAGGAGCTTGAGCGTCTGGCGCTTGTACTCGTGCAGGCGCTTGACCATGACGTCGAACAGCGTGTCCGGGTTCACGACGATCCCGTCGCGCTGCTCGAGCACGGAGGCGATCCGCAGCTTGTTCGCGTACTTGATCTCGCGGAACCGGCGGCGGAACTCGGCGTCGTCGGCCAGCGGCTCCAGGCCCTTGAGCTGGTCGAGGTCCGTGACCCAGCCGTCGCCGATCGCCTCGGTGATGAGCCCCGAGAGCCCCGGGTTCGACAGCTTGAGGAAGCGGCGCGGCGTGACGCCGTTGGTCACGTTGGTGAACTTCTCGGGCCAGTAGCCCGCGAAGTCGTCGAGCACCTTGTCGCGCAGCAGCTGGCTGTGCAGCGCCGCGACGCCGTTGACCTTGGTGCCCGCGACCGTGGCCAGGTAGGCCATGCGCACCGCGCGCACCGGGTACTCCGCGATGATCGACATGCGGCGCACGCGCAGCTCGTCGTGCGGGTAGGCGACGCGCAGCTCGGCGAGGAACTCGTCGTTGATGCGGTAGATGATCTCGAGGTGCCGCGGCAGCAGCCGGCCGAGCAGGTCGACCGGCCAGACCTCGAGCGCCTCGGGCAGCAGCGTGTGGCACGTGTACGCGAAGCACTGCTTCGTGACCGCCCACGCCTCGTCCCAGTCCCAGCCCTTCTCGTCCACGAGCACGCGCATGAGCTCGGGGACGGCGATCACCGGGTGGGTGTCGTTGAGCTGGAAGACGATCCGGTCCGGCAGCTTGTGCAGGTCGAAGTCCTGCGGCAGCACCTGGTCGACGAAGTCCTTGATGGAGCACGCGACGAAGAAGTACTGCTGCTGCAGGCGCAGCTCCTTGCCCTGCGGCGTCGAGTCCTCGGGGTAGAGGACCTTGGAGATGTTCTCCGCGAACGTCTGCGCGCGCACGGCCTCGGCGTAGTCGCCCGAGTTGAAGATCTCCAGGTCGAACGCGCGCGTGGCGCGGGCGCTCCACAGGCGCAGCGTGTTGACGCGGCCCTCGTCGTACCCGGGGACCATGTAGTTGTAGGGGACGCCGAGCACGGACCAGCCCGGGACCCAGCGGCGCTTCACGACGCCGTCGTCGTCCTGGTACTGCTCGACGTGCCCGCCGAAGTTGACCTTGACCGCGGCCTCCGGGTGCGGGAACTCCCACGGCGAGCCGAGGCGCAGCCAGTCGTCGGGCTTCTCGACCTGCCAGCCGTCGACGAACGTCTGCTTGAAGATGCCGTACTCGTAGCGGATGCCGTACCCGATCGACGGCACGTTCATGGTCGCGAGCGAGTCGATGAAGCACGCCGCGAGCCGGCCGAGGCCGCCGTTGCCGAGCCCGGGCTCGATCTCGGCCTGGCGCAGCTCCTCCAGGTCGATGCCGAGGCTCTCGAGGCCCTCGGAGACGATGTCCTCGAGGCCGGACGCGAGCAGCGCGTTGTCGAGCTGGCGGCCGAGCAGGAACTCCGCCGAGAGGTAGGCGACCGACTTGGCCTGCAGCTTGGCCTGACTGCGCAGCGTCGAGAGCCAGCGGGTCATGAGGTAGTGGCGCACAGTGCGCGCCATCGCCAGGTACTTGTCGTTCACCGACGCCCGGGTCAGGTCCACGCCCTGCCCGAAGTTGAGCTCGCGCAAGAACTCGCGCACGAAGCCGTCGACGGTGTGTTCGCGCGTCGCGATGGGGGGTGTCGTCTCTGCCGTCACCAGTCCACCGTAGCCACGGAGTGTGTCCCGTGAGTGACGCAATCCCTTGCAATTCTTGCGAAACGCCTTGAGAAGTGGCTCACGTTCACCCGTACGGGTGACCTTAGTCCCGGACGAACCGCCCGCTACGGCCTCCGCGACAGCGTCCGGGCGCCGACGAAGAAGCGGCCCCCACCGGAGAACCGATGAGAGCCGCTTCACGATGCGCGCCCGAAGGGACTCGAACCCCCAACCTTCTGATCCGTAGTCAGATGCTCTATCCATTGAGCTACGGGCGCACGACCCTTGCGGGCCGGAAGAGACGATACAGGGCGCGGACCGCGACGCCCAAACCGGGACCGCGTGACGCTGGCCACCGCACCCGGCGCGAGCGCGGTATCCACTGGCCCACGCGGCGCCACGCGGGGGACGATGAGCGCATGAGCACCCCGACGCTGGACCGCCTGACCGCCGACCTCACCACCGCGATGAAGGCCCGCGACACCGCCCGCACCAGCGTGCTGCGCCAGCTGATCGGCGCCGTGCGCGCCGAGGAGAAGTCCGGCCCGACGGTGCGCGAGCTCAGCGAGGACGACGTGCTGGCCGTGCTGGCCCGCGAGGTGAAGAAGCGCCGCGAGAGCGCGCAGATCTACACCGACGCGCACGCCCCCGAGCGCGCGGCGAACGAGACCGCCGAGGCCGACGCGATCGAGACGTACCTTCCGGCACGGCTGTCGGACGACGAGCTGCAGGCGCTGGTGACGGCCGTGGTCGCCGACCTGGGCGCGACGAGCATGAAGGACATGGGCGCGGTGATGAAGGAGGCCACGTCCCGCGCGGGCCTGGCCGCCGACGGCAAGAAGCTCTCCACCCTGGTCCGCACGGCCCTGACCCGCTAGCCCGGCCCGCGCGCCGGCCCGCGCGTCGGCTCGGCGGCGCTTGTGGGTGGAGAAGCGATCGCTGGGCGGGCGTTTCTCCACCCACAACGGGTCCGACGGCCGGCCCGCGAGGGCCCGGCGTTGGTGGGAAGCGGTCAGGGGGTGAGGAGGGCGCGGGCGCGGGGGGCGACCTCGGTGCCGTAGAGGTCGATCGCGCGCAGCAGGTGCTCGTGCGGCAGGGGGCCGTGGGCGTACTTGAGGTCGAACCGCTGCACGCCCAGCGTGCGCACGGTGTCCGCGATGCGTCGCGCCACGGTGTCCGGCGAGCCGACGAAGAGCGCGCCCTCGTCGGCCTCGGCCTCGAAGTCGTCGCGGGTCATGGGCGGCCAGCCGCGCTCGGCGCCGATCCGGTCGCGGTTCGCCTTGAAGTGCGGGAACAGCAGGTCGCGCGCGTCCTCGTCGGACTCCGCGACGAACCCCGGCGAGTGCACGCCCACGGGCGGCACCACGGCGTCGGCGCCGTGCAGCTCGCGCACCGCGCGCCCGTACAGCTCGACGAACGGCGCGAACCGCGCGGGCGCACCGCCGATGATCGCGAGCATGAGCGGCAGCCCGTGCCGCGCGGTCCGCACCACCGACTCGGGCGTCCCGCCGACCCCGACCCAGACCGGCAGCGCACCACCGGCGGTCGTCGGCCAGGCGCGGCGCCCGTCGAGCGGTGCGCGCGTGCGGCCCGTCCACGTGACCGGACCCTCGGAGCGCAGGCGCACCAGGAGGTCGAGCTTCTCCTCGAACAGCGCGTCGTAGTCGGCCAGGTCGTACCCGAACAGCGGGAACGACTCGACGAACGACCCGCGCCCCACCTGGATCTCCGCGCGCCCGCCCGAGATCCCGTCGAGCGTCGCGAACCGCTCGTAGACGCGCACGGGGTCGTCCGACGAGAGCACCGTCACGGCCGAGCCGAGCGTCACGCGCTGCGTGCGGGCGGCGATCGCGGCAAGCACCACGTCGGGCGCCGAGACCGCGAAGTCGTCGCGGTGGTGCTCCCCCACCGAGAAGTGGTCGACGCCCGCACGGTCCGCGGCCACCCCCTGCTCGACCACGTCGCGCAGCACCTGGTGCTGCGGCACCGGCCGGCCGTCGCTCGTCGTCGTGACGTCCCCGAACGTGTCGAGGCCGAACGTCACCTGCTGCGCCTGAGTCGCGTTCACCCCCACCAGAACCACCCCCGGCCGCCGCCGATTCCGCACCGCCGGGCACGGGTGCGGGGACGGAGGCAGCGGCCACGCTCGACGAGCGCGTCGACTGCCTCCGTCCCCGCCGGGCGCTGCCCGCGGTCCCCGCGGGCCTCAGCGGCGGATCGTCACCGCGGCGCTCGTGCGGGTGTGCGTCTCGTAGCCCGCGAGCGTCCCCGTGACCTGCACCGTGACGCGCGTGCCCGCGAGCGCCGCCCCGGGCGTGAACCGCCAGCTCGTCGCGCCGGAGATCCGGCGACCGTCCGCGAACCACGCGTAGGTGAACCGAGTGCCGGGTGTCCACGTCCCACGCGCGACCGTGAGCGTCCGGCCGACCTTTGGCGTGCCCGTGATCGTCGGCCGCGCGCTGGTGAGCTGCGCCTGGGCGACCTTCGCGGTTGCACGCGACACCACGCTCGTCGTCGCGTACCCGGTGCGCGTCCCCGTGACACGCACGGTGATCCGCTTGCCGGCCTGGGCGGGTGCCAGGCGGTACGACGACGAGGTCGCGCCGCGGATCGCGGACCCGTCGGCGTACCACTGGTAGGCCAGCGTGACCGGCGCGGGACCCCACGACCCCGGCCGCGCCGTGAGCGTCCGGCCCACCGTGGCCGCCCCGACGACCACCGGGGTCGCCGTGCGCAGCGCGCCGGCCGCGACCGACGGCGTCGCCGCGGACGTGCGGACCACCTGCGGGTGGCCCGCGAGCGTGCCGGTGACCTGAACCGAGATGCGCTTGCCGCGGTGCGCGGGAGCGAGCACGAGCGACGACGAGGTCGCGCCCGCGATCCGCGTGCCGCCGGCGAGCCACTGGTAGCGCAGCGTGGTCCCCGAGGTCCACGTGCCCGGCACCGCACGCAGCGCCTCGCCGACCGCTGCGGTGCCCGAGATCGTCGGGACGGGCGACAGCGGGATCGTCGTCGGTGCCGCGGCGACGAACGTGCGCACCGCGGACCGGTGCACGCCGCCGTGCGGGCCGGTGGTCAGGACGTACCAGCCGTGCTCGCCCGCGGGGACGTCGCGCCACACGGCCGAGACCGTCGCGCCCGACGGCACCGAGGCGAACGACGCGATGGTGCGGGACGTGAGCACGTCCACGCGGAACGAGTCGGTCGCCAGCGTCTTCGTCGTCGGGGTCAGGCCCACCGCCGCGTACGGCACGGTGAACTCCTGCATCCCCGGCGGCGAGTTGAGGGACGCGTCGTCGGAGTCGAAGTCGTCGAGCGACGGCGAGTACGTCCGCACGACGATCCGGCCCTCGTCGTTGTCGAAGTGCAGCAGGCGCAGGTAGCCCTGGCCGCCCTCGGTCAGGCCCTGGTAGTCGAAGAGCATCGAGTAGACCGTGCGGTCGGCGGTGCCGTCACCGTCGTCGTCGAACTCGTCGGTGCGCGTGTAGGCGTCGTGGTAGTGGCCCGAGCTCACCGCGAACACGTTCGGGTTGGTCGCGACGACCTCGTCCATGACCCGCTGCGGGATCGGCCCGAGGCCGCCCGTGGTGAGCATGAACTCGTGCAGCGCGATCCACACCTTGCGCTCGGGGTAGGCCCGCGCGACCTCGTTCATCCACGCGATCTGCTCGTCGGCCGGACCCCAGCCCATGTACAGCACCAGCAGGTCGATGCCGTCGGCCGTGATGAGGTCGTAGTGGCCGCGGTTGTCCTGCAGCTGCCCTCCGTACCAGGGGTTGCCCTCGAACCGTGCGGCGCCGAACCGCGCGCTGTACTGGGAGTAGTCCTGCGCGGCGTGCCCGACGTCGTGGTTGCCCGCGAGCACGCCGTACGGCAGCCCGGCCTGGTCGAGCTGGGCGTACGCCGCGTCGGCGCGCTCCCACTGCTCGGGCTGGTCGTAGTCGTCGACGATGTCGCCCGTGTGCACCAGGTACTGCAGGTTGAGGGCGTCGCGCTGCTCGAGCAGGAACCGGTGGATCGCGAGCTGGTGCGGGTAGAACGCGGGGTTCTCGTTGTAGTACTGGGTGTCCGACTCCCACGCGACGGTGAAGTCGTACTCGTCGCGCGGCGTCGCCGCGGCGTGGAACGGCGTGACCGCGGACTCGCGCGTCGAGCGGACCTCGCCCGCGAAGCCCTCGGAGTGCTGGACCAGCACGGTCACCGTGCCGTCCGCGAGGTGGTCCGCGACGGGCACGAGCGCACCGAGCGTGAAGTCGGTGGCCCCGCCGTCGGTCGTCAGGTGCCGGTCCACCTCGTCCCAGCGGTTCGCGGTGGTGTTCCGGACGTACAGGAGCACCTTGGCGTCGGCGTTGGCCGAGCCGCTCCACGCGACCCGCACGTGCGCGTCGGCGCCCGCGTCGGCCGGGACCGCCACCGTGAAGAGCTGGTACGGGAACTGCGTCGCAGAACTGACCTGCGACGCCAGGCCGTCGGTGCTGGCGAGCTTGGCGAGCTCGTCGGCGGACAGGAGCGTCGGGTCGAGGTCGTCGCCCGCGGCCACGCCCGTGACGCCCGAGGCGGCCGTCACCTCGTCGTCGCCCGCCGTGAAGGCGTAGCCCTCGCGGAGCGCGACGCCGAGGGCGTCGCCCTCGGGACTCGTGGGCGTGGCCCGCAGGACCACGTCCCCGACCGGGACCCGCGCGCCGTCGAGCGGCGAGAGCAGGTCCGTCACGGGGGTCTCGTCGGCCGTGCGGAACGTCAGCGTGCGGCGTGTGGTGCTGCCGAGCGTGTCGCGCGCCTCGAGCACCGCGACGTGCTCGCCGGGCGTCAGGTCGAGCGACGAGGTGACGTGCGGCAGCGTGACGGGCGCTCCGTCGAGCGTCGCCGTCAGGGACGCGACGCCCGAGCCCGCGTCGGTGGCCTGCGCGTCGACCGTCAACGGCCCGCGGTACAGGGTGCCGTCGACGAGCGGGGTCGTGACCTGCGGCGCGGTGTTGTCGACGACGACCGTGCGGGTCACGCTCGTCGTGCCGGCCGTGGCGGTCACGGTGTGCTCACCGTCGGCGACCGCTGTCGTGTCCCACACGTGCGCGAGGGAGCCGAATGCGTCGTCCGGGATCGTGAACGTCGCCGTGAAGTAGACGAGCGTCGCGTCCTTGAAGCCGATGCTCGCGGACGGGTCCGGGCACGGCACCGCCGCGTGCTCGGCGCCGGCGGCCTCACCCGCGACGCCGCACGAGGTGGGCCGCAGCACGCGGCCGTCCGGCAGGGCCAGCCGCACGTTCGAGGCCGAGAAGTCGTCGTTGTTCTCGTTCACGTCCGGCTGCGGCCACGCCTTGGTGCCCGCGTAGATGCCGATCGTGAGCTCACGCCCGCGCAGCACCTGGTCCACCGGGACCTCGGCCGTCACCGTCTCGACCCGCGAGTAGAAGCCCTCGTCGAAGATCGTCAGGACCTGGTCGCCCAGCTTGACGCCGTTGCGGAAGAACGCGTCGGTGCTCGTCGCCTCGAACGCGAACACCGGCGCCTTCTCGAGCGAGGGCACGACGCTGCCGACGGGCTCGCCGTCGATCGCCAGGCCCAGGTCGGCGGGGTCGCCCTCGGTCGTGGCGGCCACGCGGGTCCGCCCGCCGACGAACTGGCCGTCGCGCACGTCGAGCCGCACCGCGTCGGGCTGGCCGTCGCCCAGCTCGAGCCGCACCGTCTCGCTCGTCGTCGTGTGCGTGCCGTCCGAGGCGCGCACCGTGTACTCGACCCACCGCTTGCCGAGCAGGTCGACCGCCGGGATCGAGTACCCGAACCTGTGCGGCGCGCTCGCCGTGAGCAGGTGCGTCACGGGCGCGTCGACGTTCGTCGTCAGCGTGAGCGCGACCGTGCGGACCTGACGGTCGTCGGTCACGTCGAAGAGCAGGTCGAGCGAGTCGGCGTCCGGGCTCTCGGAGCCGCCGGTCAGGTCGCGCACCACGGGCGCGGTGGCGTCCACGGGCGGCACGACGAGGGTCGTGGGCACCTGCGACGCGGAGACCCGGCCCGGCGTGGGAGCGGCCAGCCCGACGAGCGTCTGCGCCGGGCCCGCCGGGTCGGCGGGCGTCCACAGGTGGTCACCCGGTCCCGGGTTCCACGCGTACTGGATCGCGGTGGTCGGCGTGGTCTGCGCGTCGGTGAACCAGTACGCGGAGCTGACCTCCTCGCCCGTGTTCGTCGCGACCCGGATGCCGCGCGGCCCGGCGTTGGCCATGCCGCCCGAGGCGATCTCGACGAGCTGCGTGCCCGCCGCGAGGTCCGTGCCGTACTGCGCGTTGAAGTCGGCCGCCGTCAGCGCGCGGCTCGCGTCGTTCTTGATCCAGAGCACGAGCGTGCCGCCCGCGGGGATCGCCGGGTCCGTAGGGGTCGCGGGCCACAGGGCCGCGCTCGTCTGCACCGCGTTCGCGTCGACGTACAGGTAGCTGATCGTGAAGTCGTCGAACGAGACGGGCGCGGTGGAGCCGTTGTAGACCTCGATGAACTCGTAGGCGTCGGCGCCGGCCAGGTTCGGCGTGTCCGGCGCGAGCTCGGTGACCTGCAGGATCGGCGCGACCGCGCCGGGGGGCGTGGTGGGGCCGGTCGTGGGCTCCGTCGTGGGCTCCGTCGTGGGCTCAGTCGTCGGCTCCGTCGTGGGCTCGGTCGTGGGCTCGGTCGTGGGCTGGGTCGTCGGCGTGCCCGACGGGTCCGGGCTCGGGGCGACCAGCTGGTCCGGCGTGACGCTGCCGGGCGACGGGATCGCGGCCTGCGCGTGCACGCCGGCCGCCGTCCCGGAGGCCGGCCGACGGTAGTGGGCGCTCCGCTCGGCGGCGGTGTCGGTGCCAGCGGTGTAGGTCGACGACGCGATCGTCTGCCCGCCCGAGCGCAACGCCACCCCGCGCGTGCCGCTGTTGGCGAACCCGGCCTGACCGGTCACGTACGCGACCGGGACGCCGGCGTCGAGCCCGTAGTGCGCGCGGAAGTCGTCCGCGTCGAACAGGAACGCGTTCGGGCTGCCCGACGAGTACCCGTCGGCTGTGCCCGAGGAGTACCGCAGCCACAGCGTCAGCGCGCCGCCCGCGGGCACCACCGCCGGGCTGGGCGAGTCGGCCGCGAGGCTCAGCGACGTGACGTTCGTGCCGTTCGTGTACGCGACGCTCACGCCCGACGCGACGAGGTCCACGTCCCGTGCGCCGGGGTTGGCGATCTCGACGAACTCGAAGTTGTCCTGCGTGCTCGGGTGCCCGTCGACGACGTGCGCGCCGTTGTCGGGGTTGATCTCGGAGACGAGGAGCGTCGGGAGGGCGGGATCGTCGGCGGCGGCGGGGGCCGCGACCGCGAGGGCCGTGCCGACGACAGCGGCGGAGACGAGGGCGGCGACCGGCCGCACCCCGGGGGCGTGCACACGCATGAGGTCTCGCTTCGGGTCGGGGGTGATCCGGGGCGAGCCTCACGCGCGTGGGTGAACACCGGTCCCACCTCGGGCGACGCCGAGGTGTCCGGTCGATGCCGAGCGCGTCCGACCTGCACGAACGGGCGTCGAGCCTCACCCGTCCGGCCGCAGGGCGGTGCGCCGGGAGCGGCGCACGTCAGGACGGAGGGCGGTCGGTGGGGTGCAGCGCGATGAGCCAGGACAGGTAGTGCTCGGTCACGGTGCCGCCGAGGTCCCGCACGGCGCGCGCGGCGGCGTCGACCTCGTCGGGCGTCCAGTCGCTGAAGGTCGTGAACAGGCGGTGCACCTGCTGCGCGTCCAGGTCCACGGACCAGCGGAACGTGCGGACCGCGTCGGCGCGGAACAGGCCCGAGCGCGTGAGCGTGGCGACCGTGGCGGCGGCGTCCTCGGCGTCGGGACCCGGGCGCGGTGGCCGCGTCCGGGCGCGGACGATCTCGTCGGTCCGCGCGCGGAACGGCGTGGGCACGTCGCGGTCGCCGAACACGTTCCGCCAGACGAGGAAGGTGCCGTCCGGGACCAGCGCGCGCCGCACCTTCGGCAGCACCGCGTCGAGGTCGAGCCAGTGGATCGAGGTCGCCGCCACCGCGAGGTCGAACGCGTCCTCGCCCAGGTCCGCGTCCTCGGCGCGCGCGACGACGACCTCCGCGGCCGGGTGCGTCGCCCGCAGGCGTGCCGCGAGCTGCGGCCCGGGCTCGACGGCCGTGACGTGCAGACCCGCCGCCAGCAGCGGACCGGTGGCCTGCCCGCTGCCAGCGCCGAGCTCGAGCACCCGGCGCCCTGGCACGAGGTAGCCGGCGCGCGTCAGCTCGTCCCAGAGCGCGCGCGGATAGGGCGGGCGCGCGTCGTCGTAGATCGCCGCGTGCTGCTCGAAGTGCCGCGGGTCCACCATCCCGCCGAGCCTACGACCGTCGCCCCGCGAGCACTCCGCCGCGCACGACGCGCACCGGAGCCCGGAGACTAGAACGTGTAGGTCACGGTCCAGCGGGCCTGGGCGCCAGGAGCGAGGGTGGCGACGTGGAACGGCTCGGCGGACACCGTGTAGTGGTTCCCCCAGACGACGAACCGCTCGGGGACGTAGCTCGTCGTCATCGTGATGCTGCCGACCGCGTCGTGCCAGTGGACGAGGGTCAGCGGGTCGCTCGCCGCGTGGTCCAGCTCCTGATAGTGACCGACGTGCCCGGGCGCCAGCACGCGCCGGTGCACGCTGCCGTCCTCGGCGACCCGGTAGCCCTCACTCTCGGGGAGCGTGACCGCGGCGCTCGTCCGGAACAGCTCGTCGGCCGCCGGCTGCGGGAAGAACGGGTGCGGGAACCACCGCACGGGCAGCGCACGACCGTCGTCCGCGTTGATCAGCTCGGTGGCCGAGCGCAGCGTCCGCCCGACGAGCGTGAGCGTGCGCTCGAGCGTGCACGCGAACCCGCCCCACGCGTGCGCGGTGCGGAACGTCAACGTCGTCGCCTCCTGAGCGACGTCCCACGCGCACCGCTCGACGACCGTCCCCGCCTCGACGTCGCACACCCCGACACCGAGCAGCAGCGCGTCGCCGTCCTCCGCTCCGGGAGCCCGCAGGGGCTCGAGCGCGAACGAGTCGGGGATGCCCTGCCCGTCGAACCAGTTGAAGTCGTCGGGGTAGGTCGGCCCGGACATGAGCGGGCCGTGGCGCGCGTCGTGCACCTGGAAGACGTATCCGCCCGTGCAGTACCGCGGGCCGGTCAGTGCCGCGTCCGCGACCGGGTCGAGCACCTCGACCCGCAGCTCGTCCGTGAGCAGCTCGTACATGCGCCTGCCTCAGCCCGTCGTTCGGTCGGTGGGCACGCTACCGGCACCGACCCACCGACGACGGCGACGCTCCCGGACGCGCGAGAGGCCGGACCAGCCTCGGCCCGGCCTCACGGCGCAGCGACGTGCACTCGGCGGAGACGGTGGGATTTGAACCCACGGAAGGGTTGACCCCTTCACGGCCTTAGCAGGGCCGCGCACTAGACCTGGCTATGCGACGTCTCCAAGTGCGCACAGGCTACCCGTGCAGGTCGCCGGGAACCAAAGCGCGTCCGCGACGAGTCGCCTCAGCGGTCGAACGCCCAGGTCCGGTCGGTGAGCATCCGGGCGACCGCGAGCCCGATCGACAGCGCCACGACGACCAGCGCGGCCTGCACGCCGTACGCGAGGGCCTGCAGCGTCTGGCCGTCGGACAGGTGGAAGATCGCTCGGTAGGCCAGCACGCCGGGCACCATGATGACGACCGCGGGCACCGCGACCGTCACGCGCGGCACGTCGAGCCGCGGCGCCAGGTAGGCGGCCAGCAGGCCGACGACGAGCGCGGCGCAGGCCGCGGCACCCTGCGTGACCACGCCGACCTCGACGAGCAGCAGACGCCCGACGTTCGCGACCATCCCGACCGTCGCCGCGAGCACCGCCATGCGCCACGGGCTGTTGAACATGAGCGCGAACCCGATCACGCCGAGGAAGCTCGCGACGAACCGCAGCCCCCACAGCGCGAACGGGTCGAGCGCGGGCGGCGGGGGCGGGTCCGGCTGCAGGCCGACGAGCGAGGAGACCGCCCAGACCGCGAGCGCCGCCGACGTCAGGACCATGAGCGCGTACGTGAGCCGGGACAGGCCGGCGGAGAAGTCGAGCCGCGCGAGGTCCAGCGCGCCCGCGACGAGCGGGAACCCCGGGATGAGGAACAGCACCGACGAGACGTAGCCGGCCTCGTGCCGCATCGACAGCGCACCGAGCTCGTGCAGGCCGGTGACCAGGCCGAGGTAGGTGAAGCACGCGAGCGCCGCGGCCAGCATGGTCACGCCGAACGGGTTGTAGCCGCGGTGCAGCATCGCGCGGCGCAGGAGCTGGCCGAGCCCCGCGGCGACGAACACGCCGCCGATCTCGACGGGTCCGCCGTTGTTGAGGAACGCGAACGCGGCGCACGCGATCGCGGACCACAGCGCGTTGAGGAGCGCGTTGTACAGCGGCGGGCGGGCGGCGATGGTGCGGACCTCGGCGAGCACGTCGTCGACCGGGACCGGCACGCCGGTCTCGTCGTGCCGGCGCTCGAACCGCGACACCATGCGCTCGATCAGGGCGAGCCGGTCGGCGTTCACGCCGACCGCGCGCACCTCGGTGACCTCGGTGCGGAACGACCGCTCGCGGTGCGACGTCGTCGTGATCTCGGTGAGCGTCACGTGCGCCTCGTGCCGCTCGACGCCCATCGCGCGCGCGATGCGCGCCATCGACGCCTTGACGCGGTAGGAGCCGGTACCGCCGGACAGGCTGAGCTTGCCGACCTGCAGCGCCGCTCCCGAGCGACGGATCAGGTCGAGCTCGTCGTCGTCGGGCTGGATCGAGGACGTGGACACCTGCACATCTTGGCGTGCCCGTGCGCGCGCGGCTGGGTCGATCGGTCCCAGGCGGCGGGTCGTGCAGGACGACCTTCGTCACACCCGGGCGGGTCACGCGCTCGTCGTGACGTCCCCGTCGACGTACTGCCAGCCCTCCGGGCCGCGCACGAACCGACTGACCTCGTGCAACGACCCACGGCCACCCGGGCCGCGGTGGAACGCCTCGAACTCGACGGTGCCGACGGTGTCGAACGCTCCCCCGCCGCTCGTCGCGCGCACGTCGAGCCGGTACCACCGCACGTCGTCGTCGAGCGTGAGGCCCGCCGGGCGCGTGCTCGGGTGCCACGAGCGCAGCAGGTAGGCGGCGTCGCCCACGGCGAACGCGCTGAACCGCGAGCGCATGAGCTGCTCGGCCGTGCCGGCGGCGCGGGTCCCGTGGTGCAGGGGTGCGCAGCACTCGTCGTACGTGAGCCCGCTCGAGCACGGGCAGCGGGTGGGGGCCACGCGTCCAGTGTGCGCGACCGGGCGCGGACACTGGACGCGTCGCGTGACTGTGCGCGTCCCCGTCAGGCGCGGCGGTCACCCGTCCCGGCGCCGAACAGCATCCTCGCGAGCATGAGCAGCCACGGGCCCGACGCGGCGACGAGCACCAGCCACGCCCACGCCCAGCCGCCCGCGAACCCGACGGCCAGGAACACGGCGGCGGCGACCGTCCAGAGGGCGGCGGTGTAGATGCCGAACCGGGCGGCGGCGGCCGGGTCCTGCTCGAACCGGTTGTCGGCGACGTAGGCCTGCTCGGCGTCGCGGGCCCAGGCCTTCTTGCGGTTGGTCTGGGTCGCGCCGAGGGCCGAGAGCAGGCACACCCCGACGACGAGCAGCAGCCCGGCGGGGACGTACCAGCCGGTGGCGAGCGGCCGGAGCGCGGTCGCACCGGCGAGTGCGGCTCCGCCGACCGTCAGGCCGGCGCCGAGACCGTAGCCCGCGGCGCGACGGGCGGGCAGCGGGTGGTTGGTCGTCGTCTCCTGAGCCAGCGAGGCGCCGGTGAGCCAGCCGACCGCAGCCGCTGCGACGACGAGGGCGGCCAGGAGCGCCGCGTCGGCGACGTCGACGGTGCCGAGCGCACCGAGGGTCGCGACGACGAGTGCGCCCGCGCCGACGAGCGACGCCAGGACCACGCCGACGACGAACCCGGGGCGGGGGCGGACCTTCTGCAGCCGTGCGGTCTGCGCGGCGCGCTGCACCGCAGTGACCTGCGGCCGGGCGCCGTCCGGCGAGCCGACTGTGACGGGGGCGGCGCCTGCGGCGTCCGCGACGAGCGCCCGGACGTCACCGAGCTCGTCGAACGCGCGCCGCGGGGCCTCGTCGGGCGAGACGCCGGCCAGCTGGAGCTCGAGCGCGCGGGCCTCGAGGTTGCTGCGGATCTCCTCCTTGAGGTCCTGGACCTCGGGCGTGAGGTCGACCCCGGCGAAGGCGTCGTCGAGCAGGCGGTGGACGGTCGACATGGGTCGGAGCCCTTCGTGGACGGAGCTCATCGGTCGGAGCCCTTCGTGGCGGGAGAGGTGCGGGGGGCGGGCTGGTCGAGCAGCGAGTCGATGACGTCGCGCGTGGCCACCCAGGCCGCGACGTTGCGCCGGTAGACGGCCCGCCCGGCGTCGGTGATCCGGTAGTACTTGCGGCGGCCGCCCTGGGACTCGTCGCCCCAGTACGCCTCGACCAGGCCGTCGGAGGTCAGGCGCCGGTACGTGGCGTAGAGCGTCGCCTCCTTGATCTCGTGCGTGCCGCCGGTGGCGTCGCGGATCGCCCTGTAGATCTCGAAGCCGTAGCGGTCGCCGTGGCGCAGGGTGCCGAGCACGATCGTGTCGGTGTGGCCGCGCAGCAGGTCGGCCGAGAAGGCGTCGCCTGCGGTGTCGGGCGTCGGTCGTTGCATCACGACGGGTACTGTATCTGATCCACTACCTGATGACAACGAACCGCCGTCGCTCACCGCACTCGCTCTGCCCTAGACCCCCAGGTCGATCACGACCTCCTCGCGCTTGAAGGTCGGCGGATCTGCCGGCAGGTCGGCGGTCATCGAGTACGGCACGCCGTAGTTGTTGGCCATGTCCATGACGAAGTGGAACCGGTGCACGCCGGAGGCGGACGTCGTGTACTTCTGGTTCCAGAACGCGAACAGGGCCCACGCGAGGGCCTCGAGCGTCTCGACGTCGGCACCCGCGCCGTGCGCCAGCTCCATGAACCGGCCGGTCGTGAAGCTCGGGCCCATCTGGATCGGCTTCTTGAGCCACCGCGCGGAGACGATCACCTCGTTCTGCTCGTCGAGCGTGCCGGTCGCCTTGTCCCGGAACGTCGCCTTGCCCGTGCCGTCGACCAGGTCGGCCTTGTGCTCACCGCCGACCAGCGAGGTGCCCTTCGACTTGCTGGGCGGGACCTGGACGGCGGCCGGCTGGATCTCGAAGTAGCAGTCCGTCAGATCGTGGATCGCGGCGACCTTGGCGGCCAGCGAGTAGGTCGACGGGTTGTCGAACACGTCGCCGAACCCGCCGGTGAAGCCGATCAGGTACCACGGGTAGTACTTGCCCATGTGCCAGTTGCCGTACCGCGCCGCGATGGTCGTTCCCATCCGGGTCTGGAACTGGGTCTTGAGCTTGGGCATGAGCGTGTCGAGCTGGTGCGAGAGGTACGCGCTGTCCATGGCACGCGCCGCGAGGTCGGTCTCGGCCTTCAGCTGGGGGGCGGCCTCGATCTCGCCGACCAGCGCGACGGCCAGGTCGACGTAGTTCGAGTACACGCGCCCCACCGGGACCTGGCCCAGCACCGCGCGCTTGACCTGCGGCCCGATCCCAGCGGTGTTCTCGACCGCGATCCAGGAGGCCAGGAGTGCGACGACCTTGTCCTTCACGATCGCGATCTCGTTCGACAGCACGCGCCCCGTCTTGGGGTACGTCGTCCCGGTGACGGCCTGGTACATCGCCTGGTAGGTCGCCTCCGCGTCGGTGCAGCGCGCACCGTTCACGACGACGACGCGTCGGACCTCCTCGGCGCCGGCCGCCACCGCGTGCGGGGCACCGGGGGTCGCGTCGGAGGGCCGGTCGGACGGGAGGTGCCCGACGAGCGCGCGGTGCGCGAGCGCGTCCGCGGCGGCCTCCGCGGGGTCGTCGGCCCGTCCGACGAGCGGGGCGCGGCCGGTGCCGGACGAGCCCGAGCCCTCCTGGACGACGTGAGCCAGCTCGTGCGCGAGCAGCGACCGGCCGCCCGTCGTACCGGGCGCGTAGGTGCCCTGCGCGAAGTACACGTCCGTGCCGTACGTGAACGCCCGCGCCTGCAGCTGATCGGCGATCCCGGCGGCCGCGGGGTCCGCGTGGACGCGGACGCGCTCGAAGCTGGTGCCCATCGCGGCGCCGAGCGACTCGCCGATCTCGGCGGGCAGGCGCTCGCCGCGGCTCCGGCGCGCGTCGAGGACCCGGCGCAGCGGGGTGGCCACCTCGGTCCCGCCCAACGGGTCCGCCGCGACTCCGCCTCGTCGGACGAGGTCGGGGGCGACGACGTGCGACACGGGGGCGGGCCGCAGCGGCGCTCCCGGGACGGGCTGCGGGGCACCGTCCTGAGCGTCCGGGGGCGCCGTCCCCCGCGACGACTCGTGCACGTGCATCGCCACGTCAGTCATGCGGACCTCCCCTGGCAGCGGCGCCGCGTCCGCCTTCACCGTACGCCGGGTCGTCTGCGTGCGGGAGCCCCGGGAGCGGGTGACGTGACGCGCTGGATGGGCGCTCGCTGGATGGGCGCTGCGGGCGCTGCCGGCTCCGCGGGTCTGCGCCGGGCAGGGTGTCCGCTGTGGGCGAATATGCGTTGACCCGCACCCCACCTCGGGAGTGTGCTGACGACGTCCGACGACGACGGGGACGCGTCGGACGCCACGCGCGGCCGCGCGGACCGGACGTATCAGGGCGTGTCAGACCCTCTCGTTAGCGTCTGGCCCTCGGCCGGTGTCTCTTCGGACGTCGCGCCGACGGCCGCTCCCAAAGCACCGCAGCACGCCAGCACCCCCGCACCCCAGCACCACGTCAGCACGGCCCCTTCACTGGTCCTCTCGCTCCCGCACCCGCGCTCCAGCCCGGGTGCGGACGGTCTCGACGCCGCGCCACCGCGCGCCCTTCACAGCACGGAGAAACCCCATGTCCGAGCCCCTCACCGCGACGGCGACACCCGCCATGCCCGGCACCCCGGCCCAGCCGGGCTCGTCCGCGCCCGACCCTCGGCGGTGGCGCATCCTCGGCGTCATCGCCATCACGCAGCTCATGCTCGTGCTCGACGGGTCGATCATGAACATCGCCCTGCCGTCCGCGGCCGACGACCTGCAGATCGCCCCGAACGACATCCAGTGGGCCGTCACCGCGTACACGCTCGCGTTCGGCGGGCTGCTGCTGCTCGGCGGTCGCGTCGCCGACTACCTCGGGCGCAAGCGCGCCATGCTCATCGGGCTGGTCGGGTTCGCCCTGGCCTCGGCGCTCGGCGGGGCCGCGGTCAACGCCGGGATGCTGTTCGGCGCCCGCGCGCTGCAGGGCGTGTTCGGCGCGCTGCTCGCACCCGCAGCACTCGCACTCGTCACCGTCACGTTCACCGAGCCGCGTGAGCGCGCCAAGGCGTTCGGCGTGTTCGGCGCGATCTCCGGCGGTGGCGCGGCGATCGGCCTGATCGCGGGCGGAGCACTCACCGAGTACCTCGACTGGCGCTGGTGCCTGTTCGTCAACCTGCCGATCGCGCTGGTCACCGCGGTGATCGGCGCGCGCGTGCTGCGCGAGTCGAAGGCGCACGGCGACACGCGGTTCGACATCCCCGGTGCGCTGCTGTCGACCGTCGGGCTCGTCGCGCTGGTCTACGGGTTCACCGAGGCCGCTCGCCGCGTCCCGGGCGAGAACGGCACGCCGACGACCGTCGGCTGGAGCGACCCGCTGGTCGTCGGCCTGCTCGTCACCGCCGGCGTGCTGCTCACCGCGTTCGTCCTGCTCGAGCGCCGGGTGCGCAACCCGCTGCTCCCGCTGCGGATCGTGCTCAACCGCAACCGCGGTGGCTCCTACCTGGTGTTCCTGCTGGTCGGCGCGGGCCTGATGTCGATGTTCCTGTTCATGACGTTCTACTTCCAGTACGTCATGGGCTACGAGCCGCTGCGCGCCGGGTTCGCGTTCCTGCCGTTCAGCCTGGTGCTGATCCTGTTCGCCGGGGTCGTGGCGCGGCTGCTGCCGCAGACCGGGCCGAAGCCGCTCATGATCACCGGGCTCGCGCTCGCAGTCGCCGGCATGCTCCTGCTCACCCTCACGCGGCCGGACTCGAGCTACTGGACCACGGTGTTCCCGGCGCTCGTGGTGCTGAGCCTGGGCATGGCGATGGTCTTCATCCCGGTGTCCTCGACCGCCCTCGTCGGAGTCGGCGGGCACGACGCGGGCGTGGCGAGCGCCATGCTCAACACCGCGCAGCAGGTCGGCGCGTCGCTCGGCATCGCTCTGCTCAACACGCTCGCGCTGTCGGCCACGACGAGCAAGCTCGCCTCGCTCGTCGCGGGCGGTGCGGACCCGGCGTCGCCCGCGACGCAGGCCACCGCCAACGTGGCCGGGTACCACGTCGCGTTCGTCGTCGGCGCGGGGATGTTCGCGCTCGCCCTGCTCGTGGCCGCGACCGTCGTCGTCGCCCGGCGCGACGACCTGCCGACGGAGGGTGCGGTCGTCGCCTGACGCCGGCCGCCGAGCGAAGGCCGACGCGCTCGCCCGGTCCGGGGGCACCCTGCTCCCGGACCGGGCGTCAGGCCTCCTCGAACCTCACGCTCCGCGTCGCGACATCGGTCGAGACGAGTCGCACGCGCTGCCGCGTACCTGCCTCGAGCCCGGTGCCCGCGACCTTGGCGTGCACCACCGGGTCGGCGAGCTGCAGCACGCCGGACGTGCCGTCGTCGGACGCGTCGACGACGATCCCGTCGAACACCTCCCCCTCGCGGCCGGCCAGCAGCGCGGCCTCGACGAGGTCGAGGCACCCGCGCTCGTACGCCGACGCGCGTCGGTCGCCCGCGGTCATCAGGTCGGGCAGCGTGGGCAGCGCCGCACGCACCCAGTCCGCGGGCTCCTCGTCCGCCGCGATCGCGAGGCAGACCTGGGTGGCGAACCGGTCGACGAGGCGCCGCAGCGGCGCGGTGACGTGCGCGTACGGCGAGGCGATCGCGCCGTGCCCCGGGTGCTCGGGACGTTCGCCGTCGAACGCGACATAGGCCGCGCCGCGCAGCAGCGTCGTCGCCTCGGTCAGCACCGCGGCCTGACGCGGGTCGGCGGCGTCGAGCTCGCCGACGACGTCGCCCACCTGCGCGCCCTGCGGCCACGCGACGCCGAGCGCGAGCGCGGTGCGCCGCAGCCGGGCCACGTCCTTGGGGTGCGAGGCAGGCAGGGTGCGCAGCACCCCGATGCGCGCGTCGAGCATGAGGCGTGCCGCGCAGATGCCCGTGAGCAGCGAGATCTGCGCGTTCCACTCCTCGACCGGCAGCGTCGTGCGGCTCGCGAGCTGCCACGTGCCGTCCGGCCCGAGCTCGACCTCCTGCTCGGGCATGGGCAGCGTGATCCCACCGCGCTCGCGCTCGGCGGCGACCCGCAGCTCGCCGACCCGCCGCAGCAGCGCGAGCGGCCCGTCCCCGGCGGCGAGCCCGGAGCGCGCGTCGATCGCGCGCTGGGCCTCGTCGTACGTGAGCCGCGCGGTCGAGCGCACCAGCGCGCGTCGCACGTCGACGCGCCGCGGCGCACCGTCGTCGTCGAGCTCGATCTCCCACAGCGCGGCGGGAGCCTCCTGGCCCGGCAGCAGGCTCGCCGCACCCTCGCTCAGCTGCGGCGGGTGCAGGGGCGTGCGGCCGTCGGGTGCGTACAGGGTGGTGACGCGGCGACGTGCCTCGTCGTCGATCGGGTGCCCGGGCTCGAGCCACGCGCCCACGTCCGCGATCGCGTACCGGACCAGGAAGCCCTTGCCGCGGCGCTCGACGTGCAGCGCCTGGTCGAGGTCCATCGAGCCGGGCGGGTCGATCGTGAGCAGCGGGATGTCGCGCGCGTCGAGGCGCTCCGCGGGCAGGGGCCCGGCCGCGGCGCGGGCCTGCGCCTCGGCGAGCACCGCGGCGGGGAACGCGGCGGGGACACCGAGCTCGTCCCGGAGCGCGGCGAGCCCGCTGCGGACGGCGGTGTCCACTTCGCGGGCCCGGTCGACGGCGACCGCGGGGACCAGGCGTACGTGACGACGAGGCACGCGCCGAGCCTAGAGGCGTAGGTCCACCCGTGCGCGCGGCCGCGCATCCCCGCGAGCGTGACGCGGGTCAGCGCCGCTCGTACCGCCCGCCCGGCGTCAGCGCGTCGCCGAGCAGCTCCGGGACGGTGACGAACGTGTAGCCCTGCGCGAGCAGCACGTCGACGATGCCGGGCACCGCGTCGACCGTCGAGACCAGCGGGTCGTGCATGAGGACGATGGAACCGGGGGTGATCCCCGCCAGCGCGTGCGCAGCGGTCGCCGTCGCGTCGCCGTGGTCCCAGTCGCGCGTGTCGACGTCCCACAGGATCGCCGCGTCGCCGCGTGCGCCGACGAGCCGCAGCAGCTGGTCGTCGATCGCGCCGAACGGCGGGCGGAACAGGTGCGTCGTGACGCCCGTCGCCGCGTGGATCGCCGCAGCGGTGCGGTCGAGCTGCTCGCCGACCTCGTCGGCCGACAGCGTCGTGAGGTCCGGGTGGCTCCACGAGTGGTTGCCGAGCGCGTGCCCCGCCTCGTGCGTCGCACGCACCGTCGCGGGGTCCGCGGCCACGTGCTCGCCCCACAGGAAGAACGTCGCGCGGACCGACCGCGCGGCCAGCTCGTCGAGCAGGCGCCGCGTGTGCGGCCCCGGCCCGTCGTCGAACGTGAGCGCGACGACGCGCTCGTCCGGGACCTGCGTGTCCGTCGCGTCCTCGTGCACCCGAGGACGCTACCGCCGACGCCCTCGCCGGGCGCCGAGCGGCACGCGCAGGTCCCGGACGGCTCAGGCGAGCGCCCGCGCCTTGAGCGTCGCGAACTCGTCGGGCGAGATCGCCCCGGCGTCCAGCAGTGCCTTGGCGTCGGCGATCTCGGCGGCCGGCGACCTGCCCGTGCCGGCCGTCGCGCGGATGTACTCGTCCGTGGCCTGCTTCGTCTCGACGGCGTCCTTCATCTGCCGCTGAGCCATGCCGCGGCCGCGCGCGACGATGTAGATGAACGCCACCAGGAACGGCAGGAAGATCAGGCCGATCACCCACAGCGCCTTCGCCCAGCCGCCGAGCTCCGGGTCACGGAAGAGGTCCGCGACGATCTGGAACAGCAGGATGAGGTACGCGAAGAAGCAGAACCACCACACCATCAGCCAGAACCAGTCCCAGAAGTCCATGGTCGTCTCCTCATCCGGTGCACACGCGTTGACGTCCCCCACTGTCGGGACGCGTCGCCGCGCGTCCATCACCCGCCGCGGGTAGTCGCCGCGAGTAGTCGCCGCAGCGGTGTGGTGTCACGATGCACGGATGAGCGCCTCGACCAGCACGGTCGAACCCGCACGGCTGCACCGCCGCCGTGCGTCGCACCTCTACGGCCTCATCATCAGCGGGTCCGTGCTGGCCGCCGCACCCGTGGAGTTCGGGCTGGGACGCGTCGCGGCTGCCGTCGTGCTCACGCTCACCGTCTACTGGGTCGCGGAGTCGTACGCGCACTGGATCGCGGCGCGCACGGTGCACGGGCGTGACCTCACGCGCGACGAGCGGCGCACGGTGCTCGCCGACGGGCTTCCGCTCGTCGCGTCCTGCCTGGTCCCCGTCGGCGTGCTCCTCATCGAGGCCGCGCTCGGCGTGCAGACCAAGGTCGGCGTCGACATCGCCCTCGCCGTCAACGTCGGGCTCCTCATCGTCGTGGGCTGGCGCATGGGCCGAGCCGGTGGCCTGCGCGGCCTACGGCTCGCACTGTCCGCGCTCCTGACGGGGATGCTCGGCGTGGTCATGGTCGTGCTCAAGCACGCGCTGCACTGACCCGCGCGCCCTGTCTGCTCTGGGAGCACTCCTGCGGTGCGAGTGCACGCTCGCACGCTAAGCCCAGTGATCTAGCCGAACGAGCGGCGCAGGTGGCTGACAGGCCGTCGGACTCGCGTCAGCCACCCGCGCGGTGACATCAAGGTGCTTCGCTCGTGCGCCGACGCCCAAGGGCGTAGCCGCCACCGCCGATCAGCACCAAGCCGCCGACGACCGCGGCGAGGGAGCCCCAGCTCAAGGCAAGTCGCCTGTCCTCCGTGCTCGCACCGCCGGTGGGAGCGAACGCTCCGATGGCGTCATCCGAGACGTTGGTCGGCTGCTGAGCGAGCCCACGAGCGTGCTGTTCGTTCTTGGCGTCGCGGAACGCCTTCGCCGTCACGGCCTTGCTCCCGACGAGCGCCTGCGCGGCTGGAGTCAGAGCTGTGAGACGGCGGTTGTCGGGCGTCATCGAGTAGAGCTCGTCGCCCCAGAGCGACGTCCCGACAACTTTGGCGTCGTCGGGGAGCGCCGCAAGGATCGCGATGTCGTCCGGCAGCCAGCCATCGAGCTGGACGAACGCCCCTGCGTTGTCGACCTGGATCGCCGAGACGGCCGTGCCCGAGATGTACTCGACCGCGACCCACCGGGTCCCCCGCTTCGCGTCGAAGTCCTGCGCGCCGAGGGTCGACGCCTTCGAGCTCGACGGGACCCACGTCAGGAGCATGTGGGGCGTGCCGAACCGGGTCGTGCTCTGCGCGGCCCTTGATGCGTCGGCTCGACCCGTGTCGAGCGGAGTCGCGTTGAGCTCGATGGCAGCGTCGAATGCGTCTCCACCAGGCGCGAGCGACTCGACGACGGCGGCCGGCAGCAAGCGGCGCCCCATCTCGATCCCGGGACAGGGCGGGGCGACCGCCCCGTACCAACGACCATGGCCCGGCGTGTCAGGCCATGACAGGCTCCGCAGGGATGCGTGAGGTCACCCCTGATGGGTGAGGCCCCCGCAGGGGCGTGCTGTGAGCGTGGGACCCGGACGTACCGGGAGGAACCATGACCGTGGCACCCGAGACCCGCACGACCCTCCAGGCGTACGCGGCCGACCCGGCGCAGGTGTGCGCGGCGTTCGACGTCGACCCGGCCGTCGGCCTGACCTCCGCCCAGGTGCTCGAGCGACGCGAGCGGTACGGCCGCAACGCGCTCGCCGAGGAGCGCAAGGAACCCGCCTGGCAGGCGTTCCTGCGGCAGTACAAGGACCTCATGCAGCTGGTCCTCGTGGGCGCGGCCGTGGTCAGCATCATCGCGCTCGGCGACGTCACGACCGGCGTCGTCGTGCTCGCGCTCACGGTCTTCAACGCGCTCATGGGCCTGCACCAGGAGGGCAAGGCGGCGCAGAGCGTCGCCGCGCTGCGCCAGATGCTCATCATGAACGCCAAGGTGCGCCGCGACGGCCAGCAGCAGATCGTGCCCGCCGAGGAGCTCGTGCCGGGCGACGTGGTCGGCTTCGAAGCGGGCGACAAGGTGCCCGCCGACGGGCGCCTGCTGGTCACCGCGGCGCTCGAGATCGAGGAGTCGGGGCTGACCGGCGAGAGCGCGCCCGTGGCGAAGGCCATCGCCGCAGTGCCGGGCGACGACGTGCCGCTCGGCGACCGTCTCGACATGGCCTACATGAACTCGCAGGTCACGCGCGGTCGCGGCGAGATGGTCGTGACGGCGACCGGGATGACCACCGAGGTCGGGCGGATCTCGGGGATGCTCAGCGGGGTCGAGCAGGACAAGACGCCGCTGACCAAGCAGCTCGACCGCATCACGGTGATCATCACCGTCATGGCGGCGATCGCGCTGGTGGCGATCGTGCTGCTCGGGCTCGCGCGCGGGCAGGACTTCGACAGCCTCTTCGTCGTCGGCATCAGCCTCGCGATCGCGGCGATCCCCACCGGGCTGCCCGCGGTCGTGACGATGCTGCTCTCGCTGGGCACGCGGCAGCTCGCCGAGAAGGGCGCGATCGTCAAGCGCCTGAAGTCGGTCGAGACGCTCGGCTCCACGTCGGCGATCTGCTCGGACAAGACCGGGACGCTCACGCTCAACCAGATGACCGCGCGCACGCTCGTCGCCGCCGGCCACCGGCTGTCCGTCGAGGGCGAGGGGTACTCGACGACGGGCCGGATCCTCACGGTCGCCGGGACGGGCGACCTCCCGCTCGAGCCGTTCGCGCTGCCGATGGCGCTCGCGTCCGACGCGGTGATCCGCGACGGCGCGTGCGTGGGCGACCCGACCGAGGGCGCGCTCGTCGTCCTGGCCGCCAAGGCCGGGCTGGACGTCGAGGGGACGCGCCGCACCTACGCGCGCGTCGCGGAGGTGCCGTTCGACGCGGAGTACAAGCTCATGGCGACGTTCCACGAGATCGGTGACGTGGTGCGCTGCTACGTCAAGGGCGCGCCGGACGTCCTGCTCGCCCGTTCGACCAGTGTCCGTGGCGCGCAGGGGGCGGCGCGGACGTGGGACGAGGTCCGCGCAGCCGTGCTCGCGGAGAACGACGCGATCGCCGCCGAGGGCATGCGCGTGCTCGCCGTCGCGCAGCGCGACCTGCCCGCGGGGTCGGTGACCGTCGCGAGTCCTGACGAGCTGCTCGCGCTCGTCGACGGGCTCGAGCTCCTGGCGCTCGTCGGGATCGTCGACCCGCCGCGCAAGGAGGCGCGCGACGCGATCGCCGAGTGCCACGACGCGGGCATCCGCGTGCGCATGATCACCGGCGACCACGCGACGACCGCAGCGGCCATCGCGCACCAGCTCGGGATCGAGGGGCGCGCCCTCACGGGCGCGCAGTTCGCGGCGATGTCCGACGCCGAGCTCGACGCGCAGGTCGACGAGATCGGGGTCGTCGCGCGCGTCGCCCCCGAGGACAAGGTCCGCCTGGTCGACGTCCTCAAGCGCCGCGGCGAGATCGTGGCGATGACCGGCGACGGAGTCAACGACGCGCCCGCGCTCACGCGCGCCGACATCGGCGTCGCCATGGGGATCACCGGCACGGAGGTCACCAAGGACGCGGCCGAGATGATCCTCACCGACGACAACTTCGCGACGATCGTCGCAGCCGTCGAGGGCGGTCGCGGGCTCTACGACAACCTCATGAAGTACATCCGGTTCCAGATGGTCGTCCTGACCGGCTTCATCCTCACGTTCGTGGGTGCGGGGATCTTCACGATCGCCGACGGCACGCCGCTCACGCCGCTGCAGATCCTGTGGATCAACTTCGCGATCGACGTCGTCCTGGCCATCGGGCTCGGGTTCGACGCACCCACCGAGGGGCTCATGCGCCGCAGGCCACGCTCGCCCGAGACGCCGGTGATCGGGCGTGCCCTCGGTGCGCGCCTCGCGACCGGTGGGCTGCTCATCGCGATCGGGACGCTTGTCGTCGTCGCGTACGGCGAGGACCGGTACGGGCTGACGATCGCCACGACGATGGGCCTGACGACGATGTCGCTCCTGCACGTCGTCGCCGCGATGCAGTGGCGGGACCCGCTGGCCAGCGTGTTCTCGCACGACACGCTCACGAACGGGCGCTTCGTCGTCCTCATGCTCGTGGTCATCGCCCTGACGTTCCTCGTCACGACGATCGACGGGCTGCAGCGGATCTTCGGCACGGTCGAGCTCGACGGCCCGCAGTGGCGCGCGTGCCTGCTCGCGACGCTGGCGTTCCTGGTGCTCGCCGAGCTCGGCAAGCTCGTGCTGCGCAGCGTCGTGCGGCGGCGCGGCGGCGCTGCACCGTCCGGCGAGACGGCCCTCGCGTGACCGGTCCGGCCGCCCCGGCGGGCGCGAGCGAGGACACCGGCCGGCTCGAAGGACCCCGGCGCCGGCTCGCGCTCCTGCTCGCGATGGCGATGTTCGTCCTCGTCGTCGACACGTCGATCATGAACGTGTCGATCTCGGCGGTGGTGCGCGACATCGGCACGACGGTCAGCGGCGTGCAGACGGCGATCGCGCTCGAGGCCCTCGTCTCGGCGGCGTTCATCCTCATCGGCAGCAAGATCGGCGACCTGTTCGGCCGCAAGCGCGCGTACCTGCTGGGCCTCGGCGGCTACCTCGTGGGTGCGGTCGCGATGACCCTCGCGACCGGGCTGACGCTGATCGTGGTGTGCTGGGCGGTCATCGGCGGGCTCGGCGCGGCGCTCCTGCTGCCCTCCATGCAGTCCCTCATCCACGGCAACTTCCCGGGCGCGGCGCGCAAGCGCGTGTACGCGCTCGTCGGTGCCGCGGCCTCGATCGCTGCGGCGGTCGGACCGCTGCTCGGCGGGTTCATCACGACGTACCTGTCGTGGCGGGTCGCGTTCGGCCTCGAGGCCGTCGTCATCCTCGTCGTCCTGTCCGGTGCGGGGCTGGTGCAGGACGCGCCCTACCTGGGCGACCGGGCCGTCGACCCGCTCGGTGCCGTGCTGTCCGTGATCGGCATGGGCGGCATCGTGCTCGGCGTCCTCGTCTGGCAGGAGGGCGGCGAGTCGGTGGCCGCGCTGATCGTGCTCGGGCTCGGCGCGCTGCTCGGGCTGGCCCGCTGGCTCGTCGTGCGCCACCGTCGGGGCCGTCCGACCCTGATCGACCCGGACCTGTTCCGCGCGCCGCTGTTCCGCCTCGGCGTGACGGGGCAGATGCTCCAGCAGATCGCCCTCGGCGGGGCCATGATCGCGCTGCCGATCTTCCTGCAGATGGTGCTCGGCTACGACGCGATGCTCGCGGGCCTGTCGATCGCGCCGCTGTCGCTGTGCATGTTCGCCACCGCGCTGCTCGCCGGTCGGCGTGCGGGCCAGCGGCGCCCCGCGGTGGTCATCCTCGCGGGGTTCGCGCTGCTCACGGTCGGCGTCGCCGCGCTCCTACCCGTGGTCCCGCGCGCGACCTCCGGCTGGTGGCTCGCCCTCCCGCTCGCGGTCGCCGGGTGCGGGCTCGGCCTGCTCGTCTCGCAGCTCAACAACTACACGCTGTCCCCCGTGAGCCAGGAGCGCGTGAGCGAGGCCGCCGGGGTCAACTCGGCCACCGGCTCGTTCGGGCTGTCCCTGGGACTGGCGCTCACGGGAGCGGTCATGCTCGCCTCGCTCGCGGTCGGCTTCACCGCCCGCACCGACGCGAGCGACGTGCTCCCGCCCGACGACAAGGCCCAGATCGCGCGTGCGCTCGAGGACGACGCGCAGGTCATGAGCGACGCACAGCTCCAGGAGCTGCTCGCCGACGAGCCGCCCGACGTGGCCGCCGAGGTGCAGCGGATCAACACCGAGGTCCGTCCGCTCGCGCTGCAGGTCGCGCTGCTCGTGCCGTTGGTCTCCGGCGTCGCGGGTGCGCTCGTCGCGCTCCGCATGCGCCGCCGGCCGGACCCCCAGCCCAACGACGCGGCCGAGTCCGTGCTCGGCGGCTGACCCGGCGGACGCCGGCCCGCGCCGCCTTCCGCGCGCCCGCGAGGCCGGGTCAGGGCAGCAGCCCCAGCTCCCGCGCCCGCCGCACCGCCTCGCGGCGGCTGTCCACGCCCAGCTTGCGGAACAGCGCCTTGAGGTGCGCCTTGACGGTGTTGACCGAGACGTAGAAGTCGGCCGCGATCTCGGAGTTGGTCTGCATGGTCGGCAGCGCGCCGAGGATCGCGAGCTCACGGCTCGTCAGCGGGTCGACCAGCGGCTCCGGCTCGTGCGGCGCGGCCTCGCCGTGCACGACGGTGCGCCACCGCTCGGCGAGGTCGCCCTCATGGCGGCTCAGCCGGGTCGCGGCGCGAGCGGCGAGCGCGGGCGTCGGCAGGAGCAGGAAGGGCCGGACGAGCACGTCCGGCGCGGCCGTCTCGATCGCCCGGTCGAGTGCGGTGTCACACCGCACGTGGTCGCCGCCGCGCTCGTACGCGGCCGCGACGACCAGCCACGCCTCGGTCTCGGACAGCGCGTCACCGTCAGAGCCCGCCCACTCGCGGGCGTCGTTCGCGAGGCGCACCGCGGCGCGCACCTCCCCGCGTGCGACCTGCACGCGGGCGTCGCCGAGCAGGGTGAGCGCGCAGGAGACACCCGCCGGCGCCGGCCCTGAGGGAGCCTCACCGACCAGACGCGCGGTCTCCGTCTGTGCCCGCCATGCGAGGTCCGCGAGCACGGGCGAGAGCCCGGCACCGCTCTCCGTGGCGGCCCGCACCGCCGTCCGGGCCGCCCGGCTCCGGCCGCGCTGCACCGCGACGAGCGCCTGCATGAGGTGGATCGTCGCCTCGGTCGGTGGCTCCCTGCCCCCGAGGTCGCTCGCGAGCGCGATGGCGAGCATGTGGTCGGCCTCGTCGGCCTCACCGCGCAGCAGCGCCGCCCACGCCACCGCCGTGTACGCGCACCGGCACTGCAGGTACGTCGCCCACCCGAGCTCACGCGCGTCGCAGATGACCTGCCGCGCGCGCTGCGCGGCCACGTCGACCTGGCCACCCAGCGCCTCCGCGAGCGCGAGGTACGACCGCGCGTTCAGCAGCGGCAGCAGCGGACGCGCCTCGGCCGACGCGCGGACGAGCGCCTCGAGCCCCTCCCGCGCCTCGAGCGGCCGTCCGCTCCAGAACAGGCCCACCGCGTGAGCGTTCGCCGCGAGCGCGCGGTAGGCGGGCCACGCGTCGGTCGGGAGCGGTGCCGCGTCCAGCACGACGAGCGCGGCGGCCGACGCGCTCGTCGTCGTCACCGCGTCCCCGGTCCCGCGGGCCGCGCTCGCCGCGAGGATCTCCGTCAGCGCGGCGACCTGGGGGTCCGGGTCGTGGGCCGCGGCCAGCTCCCGCGCCCGGCCCACGTGCGCCGTCGCGGCCTCGAACCGCCCGGTGACGACCGCCAGCGCGGCCGCGCACAGCTCGAGACGGGCATCCGGTGCGAGCTCGGCGAACGGCACCCTGCCCACGAGCTCGAGCAGAGGCTCCCGCTCGGCGGCGACCAGGCCCGGCGCCGCGCTGTCGACGAACACCTCGCCGAACAAGGTCCAGTCCTCGATCACCGCCGCGTGCTCGAGCGCACGCTGGGACTCTCCGTGGCCGACGAGCCACGCCGCGGCTCGGCGGTGCGCGAGCCGCCAGTCAGCCGGCTCCGTGGTGCGCAGCCGCCCGACGAGCACCTCGCGCAGCAGCGGGTGGTAGCGGAACCAGGTGCCGTCGGGCCCGAGCGCGGTCACGAACGTGCTGTGCGGCACGAACGTCTCCCACTGCGCGCGCGCGGCACCGCCCGGCAGGATCGCGTCGACGAGGTCGGCGCACGTCGACCGGGTCACGCTCGTCATGAGCAGGACCCGCTGCACGTCCGGCTCGAGCTGCGACAGGACCTCCTCGACGAGGTACTCGGAGGCGTCCTGGTCCGGACGCGTCGCCCTGCCGACGCCGCCCGACGAGCGCAGCTGCAGCCGGACGCCGACCGCCCACCCGTCGGTGCCCTCGAGCACCCGCGCCACGTCGTCGCTCGAGAGCGTCTGCCCGCGCTGCGCCCCGAGCGCCGCGACGGCCTGCGCGTCGAACGCGAGGTCCTGGGCGACGACCTCCCCGAGCTCGTTCTCGACCCGCAGCCGGTGCACCCGCAGGAGCGGGTCGACGCGCGTGACGACGACCAGCCGCAACGGCGACGGGTAGCGCAGGAGGTCGTCGACCGCCTCGACCAGCGCGGGGCGGGTCACGTGGTGGAAGTCGTCGAGCACGAGCACCACGGGCTCCGGGAGGTCCTCGAGCGCCCGGAACAGGCGTGACCGGAACTCGGGCGACGCACCCGGCGGCACCCGCAACGCATGCAACGGGTGGTCGTCGGGCACCGCGTCGCAGGACCGGAGCGCCTCGAGGACGTCGCTCCAGAAGGCGCCCGGCGCGTCGTCGTGCGGGTCGAGCGACAGCCACACCACCCGCCTGTCCGTGGCCGAAGCCCACTGCGCGACCGCGACCGTCTTGCCCCAGCCGGGGCCGGCCGTGACGATCGTGAGGCGTCGCTCGACCACGCGCTCGAGCAGCGCCTCGATCGCTGGGCGCCGCACGACGCCCGCCTGGCGTGGCACCGTGCGGCGCGCGCGGGCCAACGCCGGCGCTCCCGGTACCCCCCGGCGGACCGCCCCCGCGGTCGCCGACACCCTCCCGGCCATGTTCGCAGCCTAGGGGTCATCCACCCCTTTCGGGTGATTTGTCGAAGCGCGCGGGTCGCCACAGTGGGACGCGCGGGAGGTGGCACCGTGCGGTCCAGGATCATCGAGCTCACGATCGAGGGGCCCGTCAAGCACGCCCAGCTGGACGCGCTCGAGGAGTCCGGTGTGCGGCGCGCCGCCGCGCACACGGTTCTCGTGGCGGAGATCCGGGACACCGCGGCCCTGTTCGGGGTGCTGCAGCGCCTCGGCTCGCTGGGCCTGGACGTGCGGGGCCTGCGCACGCTCGACACGCACGACCCGCCCGAGGTGGAGATCGTCATCCGGGGCGCCCTGGGCCCGCTCATGGAACGGATGCTCGGCGCCGAACGGACCGCGACCCGTGCGAGCTCGCGCACCTACCTGCTCGAGGACGCCGAGCTCGCCGACCTGCTCGCGCGGGTCGAGTCCGCGGTGCGCGCAGCGGACCACACCACACCCGACGCGTGGCTCCCGCTCACGCGCACCGACGGCACCGGGACCGCCCCGGTGCGTGAGGAGGAAGAGATGGATGTCGACCTTCAGGAGATGGGGCCCGTCGACTACCTCGTCGTCGAGTTCCCCCAGGACCGGCTCGACGGGACGGCGTTCCCGCTGCTCGTCGACCTCGTCGAGCGCGGCATCATCCGCGTGCTCGACCTCGCGTTCGTCCGCAAGGGCCATGACGGCGTCGTGTCCGGCGTGGAGATCACCGACCTGGACGTGACGGGCGACTTCGACCTGACCATCTTCGAGGGCGCTTCGTCGTCGCTCGTCGGGCAGGACGACCTCGACGAGGTCGGCGTGGCGCTCACCCCCGGCTCCGCGGCCGGCGTGCTCGTCTACGAGAACGCCTGGGCGGCCCCGTTCGCCACCGCGCTGCGCAAGGGCGGCGCCCAGGTCGTCGCCGGCGGGCGCATCCCGATCCCCGCGATCCTCGCGGCTCTCGACGCCGTCGAGACCGCATGAGCCACCCGACGTCCACCGCGACGTCACGACGTACGGCACCACGAACCACCAGGAGGACGACGTGCCAGGACTGATCCGCGGGGTCGCCCGCACAGCAGTGGTCGCAGGGACGGCCAGCGCGGTCTCGGGCCGCGTCCAGCGCCGCCAGCAGGGCCGCTGGGCCGCGCAGGACGCGGCGGCGCAGCCCAGCTACGCAGCGCCCCAGCCTGCGTACGCGGAGCCGCAACCCGCCTACGCCGCACCGCAGACCGTGTACGCGGTCCCCGTGGAGGCGGCGGCACCCTCGATGGACGACAAGATCTCCCAGCTCAAGGAGCTCGCCTCGTTGCGCGACGCGGGCGTGCTGACGCCCGAGGAGTTCGACGCCCAGAAGGCCCGCCTCCTCGGCTGACGACGAGCACGCGGGCGAGCCCTCACGCCGCAGGCCGCCCCTGACGACCACGCCGACCGTCGGGGGCGGCCCTTCCGTGCGCGGCGTCAGCCACCGCCGGGGGCCGCCGTTCCCTGTGCGGGGTCAGCCACCGCCGGGGGCGGCCGTTCCCCGTGCGGGGTCAGCCACCGCCGGCGAGCTCGCCGGCCGCGGCTCTCCGCGCGCTCCCCTGGCCCGCCCCGTCACCGGTGCGGGCCGTGCGTCGTCGGGCGGAGGGCAAGGGATTCGAACCCTTGAGGACGAGAGGTCCCGCCCTAACGGTTTTCAAGACCGTCGCTTTCGGCCGCTCAGCCAGCCCTCCTCGCCGGCCTGAACCGGCGGCGACGAGTCTCCCACAGCCCCCACCCTCCCGACCCATCCGAGCCCTCGGCCGCACCATCGAGCGAGGTCGATGCAGGTATGGATACAGAACAGCGGCGCCCCACCACGACCAAAGCTGCAGTCATCCCTGCATCGACGGGATGGCCGCACCGGGGACGGGGCCGCGCCTGGTGGCGACGGCGCGCGCAGCAGCGGGCGTGGCAGCCGGCGGGGCGGGCGTGGCGGCGGGGTGGGTGGGGGTCAGGAGGGGAGGTTGCCGGCGGTGATCGCGGTGGCGAAGGTGGCGTGGTCGCGTTCGACCTGGTCGGCGTACGTCGCAGCGAACCGCGCGAACGCCTCGTCGGCCCGGGACGACGAGCCCAGGTACGCCGCGATCGCGACGCGCTCCCCCGAACGCGCATGCGCGCGAGCCAGCGTCCACGCGCACGCGCGCCCGTACGGCACGAGCGCCTCGGGGCGGATGCGCTCGACGTCGACCGCGCCCTTCCAGTCGCGCAGCTGGCGCACGTAGTACGCACGCGGCACGCCGTCGAGGCCCACCCTGTCCTGCCAGCCGAGGAACACGTCGCTCGCCGCCTGCATGAGGCGCTGCCCCTCGACCACGCGCCGGCCGGGGTGCGCGTACGGACCGGGCGGGAGGTGCGCCTCGAGCACGGACGCGCGCGCCTCCTTCGCCTGCAGCACCAGGACGTCGTCCGACGAGGCCCCGACGAGGAGCAGCACCCACGCGCGCGTCCCGACGCTCCCGACCCCGACGACCTTGCGCGCCACGTCCACGACGCGGTATTGCGCCGCGAGGTGGCGCCGGTCGGCGGGCAGGCTCTCCCGCCACTGCTCGACGAGCTGCTCCATGCCCGCGCGGAACGTGACGACCTCGTCGGGGGTCAGGTAGCTGCTCGCCGGGACCAGCAGAGGCGGGTCCGCGACGAACCTGCGCTCACCCTCGGGTGCGAGCGTCGTCAGCCGCGCCGCCGCCTGCCGGTGGTCGCGTGACGTCGCGCGGCTCGTCAGGCGCTGCCAGCCGCGACGAGCGGTCGGGTCCAGACCCAGGCGGCGTCCGAGGCCGGCGTCCGCGGCGTCCAGGCTCGCGTACCAGACGTCGACCGCGCGGGCCTGCGCGAAGGAGCGGATCGCCTCGCGGTACTCGCGGGCGGTGCGTCGGCACGCGCGCCGCCGCGCGTCCTGGCCCAGGCCCAGCGTCCGCGCGGCCACCTCGATGCTCGCCACCAGCCGCTTCACGTCCCAGTCGAACGGGCCCGGGTGCGTCTCGTCGAAGTCGTTGAGGTCGAAGACCAGACGGCGTTCGGGGGTGCCGAACACGCCGAAGTTGCTCAGGTGCGCGTCACCGCACAGCTGGGCGAGCAGGCCGGTGTGCGGGCTCCCCGAGAGGTCCGCCGCCATGAGGCCCGCCGTGCCGCGGTAGAACGCGAGCGGTGACGCGGCCATGCGCGCATGGCGCAGCGGGATGAGGTCCGGCAGCCGGTCGACCTCCTGCGCGAGCACCTCCGCGACCGGGTCCCGGCCCGGGCGGTCGGTCGCGACCGCGGCCAGGCCCCCGCGGGGCAGTGCCGCGCGCGCCGCGCGTCCTCGCTCCGCGCCGGCCGTGACCGGTTCGACGACTCCCGACGTCGGGGTGCTCACACCGCCACCGTAGAGGCACGCCCGCGGTCAGGACAGCCAGGGCGTCGAGTCGTCCTCCCACCAGCGGTCCGGGCGGCCCGGCGTCACGACCTCGAGGCCGTAGAGCGCGGCGACGCGCGCGAGCCGCGCGTCGTACGTCGCGACCGCCGTCACGTCCGGCTGCGCGAGAGCGGTCCCCAGGTGCACGGCGACGAAGGGCGGCAGGACGCCCGCCACGTCGGTCGCGCGGTTGACCGCCTGGTCGGAGATGCGCACGACCTCGATCTCCAGGAGCACGCGCTGCGCGATCTCCCGCGCCTCGGCGTCGTGCATGCGCGCGGTGCCGCGCAACTCGCTCACGCCCAGCTGCGTCGTCAGAAGGTTCGGCCCGTTCTTCCGCGCCCACATCAGCCACGGCGCGCGGTTCGGTGCCCCCGGCAGGTACCGCGACAGCGCCGAGCCGTCCGCGTACACGCGCGGTCGTCCGACGGTTCGCTGGGGCACGATCCCATGATCGCCCACGCGCCGCGCTCGGCGCCGTGCCTTGCCCGCACGTCCCACGAACGCCGACGGCCGACCACCCTGAACACGGGTGGTCGGCCGTCGACGTCGCTGGTCAGCGCTGGCGCAGACGCTCCATCGCGAGCTGCACCAGGGCGATCAGGGCCTGCTTGGTGGCCGCACGCGAACGCGCGTCCGTGTAGAGGACCGGGACGTGCGCCGGGATGGCGAGCGCCTCGCGGACGTCGTCGAGCGCGTGCTTGGCGACACCGTCGAAGCAGTTGACACCCACGACGAAGGGGATGCCACGGCTCTCGAAGTAGTCGACCGCGGGGAAGCACTGGTCGAGACGGTCCGTGTCCACCAGCACGACGGCGCCGATCGCGCCGCGCACCAGGTCGTCCCACATGAACAGGAACCGGTCCTGGCCAGGCGTGCCGAACAGGTACAGCCACAGCGAGCCCGGCAGCGCGATGCGGCCGAAGTCCATGGCGACCGTGGTGGTGGTCTTGCGGTCCGACTGACCACCGGCGTCGTCGACGCCGATGGAGTGCTCGGTCATCGCGGCCTCGGTGTTGAGGGGCTCGATGTCCGAGATGGACCCGATGAAGGTCGTCTTGCCGACGGCGAAACCACCGGCCACGACGATCTTGACGACTGTGGGGGCGACGGCGCCAGCGGTTCCGGCCGGAGCGGCCACCGCGGCGTCAGAGGGCGGAAATGCCATTGAGAACACTCTCCAGCACGCTCAGGGACAGGGCGGGGGACTCACCGGTGTTGACCTCGACCGGCTGTGAGGTGTGCACGCGCACGAGCTGCTGATCGGACATGTCCGAGACCAGGATCCGGATCACGCCGATCGGCAGGTGGAGCAGTGCCGACAGCTCCGCGACAGAGATGTACGTGCTTGCCGCGTGCTGCAGGATCGCGCGCCGCTCGGGCGGCAGACCCTGACTCGACACTGCGTCAGGCAGCGCCTCGACCAACGCCTCGATCGGCAGGTCGGAGCGCGCCGAGCGCACGCGCCCGCCGGTCACGGCGTAGGGCCGGACCGTTCGGGCGACGTACTCGATGTGCTCGCTCATGAAGGATGGGCTCCTCAGACTGCCGGGGCTCGGGTAGCGCCGTCGACGGGGAGCTGGCCACGCATCTCGGAGATGAGCTGCGGGGTCAGCGTCGCCTCGGTGCGGGACACGAGCATGGCCATCTCGTATCCGATGAGGCCGACGTCGCAGCTCGAGTCGGCGACCACGGCGAGGACGGAGCCGTTCGAGACGGTCATGAGGAAGAGGAACAGCGTGTCCATCTCGATGATCGCCTGACGCACCTCCCCCGCACGCAGCTGCCGCGACGCGCCGCGGGTCAGGCTCGACATGCCAGAGACGATCGCGGCCAGCTGGTCGCCGCTGGTGCGGTCCAGCTGTTCCGACATCGCCATGAGAAGACCGTCGGCCGACACCACAAGCGTGTGGCGAGTGCCGGGCACGGTCCGGACGAAATTGTCCAGGAGCCAGCCGAAATTGGCTGCCTCGGTGCTGAGCGCGGTCACACTTCCTCCTTGCTGGTGCAGTCGACGACTGCGGGTTCGAACGTCCCCACGACGGGGGCGATGTGGGGAGCTGCGGTGGTGGTCATGACGAGCTCCGAGGCGAGTCGCCCGCTGCCTGACGGCCGCGGGACGTGCCGGACTGGAAGCTCGACAGGCGGCTCCGCAGCTCGTTGGGGTCACGCTGCGGGCCCTGGCCTGCGGCCTCGGAGGGCTCGGGGGCGATCGGCGGCATGGCCGTCGGGACGCGCTTGGTCAGGCGCTCGCCGGAGCTGTTGACGCTGGGCCGGTACGACGAGAGCTGGCTCAGCTCGGACAGCGCCTGCTCCTGGATGTCGGAGCGCAGCGCCAGCATCGCGGCGACGTTGTCGTCGAGCGTGCCGATGCGCGGAGCCACCGACTGCGGGACGACCGGGTTGGGGACGTCGACCGTGGTCGCGGCGGGCGTGGGCTGGCGAGCGGCGGCCCACTCGGGCGGCGCCCACCCACCGGCGGCGGGAGGCGTGGGCGCCACCGGGGCCGGCGCGTGCGGCGCCGGGGGCTCGGGGGCGGACCACGCGGACTGACGCGTGGGCTCGGCGGGCGCGGGCTGCTCCACAGGGACCGACGACGACCAGGACGGCGCCGCCGGCGCGGACGCCTGCGTGGGCGTGAAGCTCGCCGCGGGCGCCGCGGCCTGCTCACCCTTGCGGCGACCGAACAGGCCCCAGCGCTTCTTCGAGCCCTTGTCCTCGGACGCCGCGTGCTCGAGCTCCGAGACGCCGGCGGCACCGAACCCGGCAGCGGCACCCCACGGCGCGGCGGGGGCGGGCTGCTCGGCCACGGGCTGGACCGGGGCGACGGGCTGCGGCTCGACCGGGGCCGGCTGCGCCTCGAACACGGGCTGCGGTGCGGCGGGCGGGGCGTACGACTGCGCACCCTGCTCACCGTCGGCGATCGACGGCCACGCGGGGGCACCCCACGCCGGCGTCGTCTCGGCCCAGACCGGGTCCGCCTCCTGCGCGGGCTCGTCCTCGGCGAGGGCGGGCACCGTGAACGCCTCGTAGGCGGCCGGCTCGGCCGGGACTGCCTCGGCGAGCTGCTCGGTCGGCGCCTCCCACACGGGTGCCTGCCAGGCCGCGGCAGGCTCGACGGCCTGCTCGGGCTGGACGGCCTCGTGCGCGACCGGCTCGTGCGTGACGGGCTCGGCGACGGGCTCGTACGCGGTCGGCTCGTAGGCCACGGGCTCCGCGACCTGCTGGTGCGACACCGGCTCGGCCACGGGCTGGAAGGCTGCCGGCTCGTACGCGGGCGCCTCGGCCACGGGCTCGTATGCGGCGGGCTCGTACGCGGCAGGCTCGTACGCGGCAGGCTCGTGCGCGGCGGGCGCCTCGACGGCCGGCTCAGCCACCGTCGGCATCGCGCCGGTGTGCCAGGCGCGGGCCTCGTCGAGCGTGCGCTCGAAGTCGAACGGCTGCTCTGCCTCCGCCTGCGCGCGGCCCGCGGCAGACCAGCCCGCGTAGCCGCTGTACGACGTGTACGGCACCGGCGTGGGCGTCACGACGCGAGGCGCCTCCGCGACCGGCGCGGCGGCGAACGCGGCGGGCTGCTCGCTGGAGGGCTGGTACGTCTCGTCGGACTGTGCGGCGACGGCCTCGGCGAGCTCGACCGACGGCGCCTCCCACTGCGGGAAGCTGTCCGCGGTCGCCCCGGAGGCGGCGGCGCGTGCGACGAGCGGCTCGCCGATCGCGGCCGTCGGTGCCGGCTCGAAGCTCACCGGCTCGTAGCCCTCGGACTCGTAGGCAGCGGGCTGCTCGTAGCCGACGGGCTCGTACGCGGCAGGCTGCTCGTAGCCGACAGGCTCGTACGCGGCAGGCTGCTCGTCACCGGCCAGCTCGTCGGCCGCGGCTGCGGGCTCGTCCTGCGCCGCGGGCTGGTCGTCGTACGAGTGCTCGGCCTGCGCGTAGCCGGCGGGCTCGTACGTGAGCGGCGCGTCAGCAGGCTGCGCGTACTCGGACCGGGCGTACTCGGGCTGCGCGTACTCGGGCTGCGCGTGCTCGGGCTCGTAGGCGGACTGCTCGGCCTGGAACGGCTCGTACGCGACCTCAGCGGCGGGCGTCTGGGTCTCGACGGCCTCGTCCTCGTACGCGATCGGCGCGGCGGAGGCCTCGTGCTGCTCGGCGTACGTCGGCTCGGCGTGGGTGTGCTCGGCGGGCGCCTCGTCCTCGACGAACGTCGGGGCCCAGTCCTGCGACACGGCGGCGGGCTCGGCCTCGGCGGCCTCGGGCTCGTCGTCGGGCACCAGGCCGGGGACCTCGAGCTGGGTCGGCGCGGAGTCCTCCGGGGCCCATGCGGGCTCGTCGTCCTGCGCGAGCGCAGGGACGTCACCGGCGGCGGGCGGCAGACCGTGCGCGCCGAGCGACATCCACGGGGCGCGCACCTGGTCGCTGCCCTCGCCGTCGCCGAACGCGGAGCGTCCGCGGAACCCGGAGAACAGGCCGGCACGCGCGGCGGGCGTCGGGATGGCCGGCGTCTCGTCCGGCGCAGGCGCTGCCGGAGCCGCGGGGGTGATCGCGGGGGAAGCGGAGCGCGCGGCGCGGCTCGGCAGACCGGTGCCCGACACCGACTGCAGGGTCGCGGGGGCCCAGTCGGGAGCGGACGACGACAGGTCGGGCGAGAGCGTCGGCACCGCGGTCTCGGGCAGGACGATCGCGTTCTCGTCGAACGTCTTGCGCGGACGGGCCGGCAGCTCGCCGCCGCCACGCGTCGGCAGGCCGGAGCTCGCGACGGGGATGGGCGCGGAGTCCGCGGACGGCTCGCCCTCGCCGCGACGACGGCGCGGCAGACCGAGCGACGTCTCGCCGTCGGTGAGCGCGGCGAGGTCGACGGGTGCGACCTCGGGGGCCTCGGCGGCCGCGGCGGCGACCTCGGCCGCGATCGACGGGGCACCGTAGGCCGTGGACTCGTTGGAGGCGAAGAGCGACGCGGGCAGGAGCACGGTCGTGTCGGTACCCGTGCCGCCCTCGGCCTTCGCCAGACGCACGGCGGCGCCGAGCTTCTGGGCGATGCGGCCGACCACGAACAGGCCCAGGCGCTGGGCGCCGAGCGCGTCACCGGCGCCGGAGGACACGATCTTCGCGTTCGCGGCGACGATCTCCTCCTCGGTCATGCCGAGGCCGTGGTCGCGGATGCGGACCGCGACGAACTGGCCGGACACGCCGGTGGTGACCGTGACGGGCGTCTCCGGCTCGGAGAAGACCGTGGCGTTCTCGAGCAGCTCGGCGAGCAGGTGCGCCGCGGGCAGCGCGTTGAAGCCCAGCATGTGCGGGTCGACCTGCAGGTCGAGCTCGATGCGGTCGTACTGCTCGATCTCGGACGAGGCGGTACGGATCACGTCGGACAGCGGCATCGAGTCACGCAGACGACGACCCGAGTCGATGCCGGCGAGCACGAGGAGCGACTCGGCGTTACGACGCATCCGGGTGGCGAGGTGGTCGAGGCGGAACAGGTTCGCCAGCGTGTTCGGGTCTTCCTCGGAGCGCTCGAGCGAGTCGATGAACGACAGCTGGCGGTTGAGGAGGACCTGGTCGCGACGAGCGACGTTGACGAACATCTCCGCGATGGACCCACGCAGGGCGGCCTGCTCCTGGGCGACGCGCACGGTGGTGGAGTTCATGGAGTTGAACGCCTGGGCCAGTCGGCCGACCTCGTCACGCGAGTTGACGGGGATCGGCTCGAGCTGCACGTCCGGCTGCTCACCGGGGGTCGCCACCTGCTCGACGATCTGGGGCAGGCGCTCACGGACGTCGGAGGCGGCCGACGTCAGGCGGCGCAGCGGGATGACGATCGACCGGGAGACGACGAGCGCGAGGAGCAGCGACAGGACGAACGCGAGGATCGTGGCGGCGACGGTGACGTACGTCCGCTGGGTCGCGGCGTCCACGTCGGCGGCGGCGAGCACCTGCGCCTGCTGGATGGCGTCCTCGGCGACCCCGACGAGCGCGGTGGTCTGGGCCTCGACCTCCGCGGCGTAGGCGGCGGGGTCGACCTTCTGGACCGACTCGAGCTCGCCCGAGGCGAGCTGCGCGCGCTGGGAGATGAAGAGCGACGTGGGCTGGCCCTTGGGCAGCGTCAGGTCGCCGGGCATCCGGTTGAGCGCGATGGCGGCGGACGTGCGGCTGAGCTCGACCGCGTCGACCTTCTCCTGGTACACCGCGCCGAGCGCGGGGCTGATGGTGCCGGCGAGCAGGCTCGAGCCCTGGATCAGCTCGGCGACGAGGTCCGTCGACGTCTGCGAGAGCGTGCGGTACCCGGTGACGGCCGCGGCGACCTCACGGTTCGGGAAGATCTCCGCGAGCTGGGCGACGAGCTCGAGCTGACCGCGCTCGATCGTCTGGAAGTTGGCGCGGACCACGGAGGACACACCACCGCGCTCCACCGCGAGGCGTGCGGCGGGCAGAGTCGTCTCGTAGTCGGCCTGCACCGAGTCGAACTGCTGCACCAGCGCGGTGGGGAACCGGTCGAGCGGGAGCTTGGCCGTGTACTTGCGCACGTCGGCGAGCGCCACGTCCGTGGCGGCCTGCGCGGCCTTGATCGCCTCGGGGTCGTTGCTCGTCATCGACACGATGTACTCCGTGTCGATCGCCTGCCCGAGCGGCATGTACGCGCGCAGCGTGGTCGTGACGCTCTGCGTCGCGCGCGCCTCGTTCATCTCGTCGAGGGCGCTCACGGAGATGTAGACACCGAGAAGGACGAGCACGAGCATCGGCACGGCCAGTACGGCCAGCACCTTGGCTCTAATGCCAAGTCGTCGCAGCATCTCGTTCCCTTCCTCGCCTGACACGGGGCTCCGTCGGCGCGGACACGACGATGGATCACCCGTGCCGCAGTATCGGCCGTTGGACGATCGACCATTAGCCCGCGCCAGAGTTTGCCACGGACCTCACCCGGAGGGATACGACGAACCGGGACAACCTGGCACGCCCCGGCACGGGTTCGACCGTTCGAGGGGTCCGGATCGCCCGTAAGGTGCGGAGCGTGCGTGCCGTCGTCGTCGCCGAGCCGGGGGGACCCGAGGTCCTCGTGCCCCGCGAGGTGCCCGTCCCGAGCCCGGGTCCGGGCGAGGTGCTGGTCGCGGTCGAGGCCGCGGGGGTGAACCGCGCGGACCTCCTGCAGCGCGCAGGCGCCTACCCTTCGCCGCCCGGCTCGCCGCCGTGGCCTGGCCTCGAGGCCGCGGGGGTCGTCCAGGCCCTGGGTCCGACGACGGGCGAGGGTCCGACGACGGGCGAGGGTCCGGCCGCGTGCGCGGTCGGCGACCGGGTCGCGGTGCTGCTCGGCGGTGGCGGCTACGCCGAGCACGTCGTCGCCCCCGTGGCGCTCACGCTGCCGGTACCCGACGGCCTCTCGTCGGCCGAGGCCGCGGCGCTGCCCGAGGCGCTCGCGACCGTGTGGTCGAACCTGCGCGAGGCGGACGCCCGCGCGGGCGAGACGATCCTGGTGCGTGGCGGCTCGGGCGGCATCGGCTCGATCGCGGTGCCCCTCGCCCGGCTGCTGGGGCTGCGCGTCGTCGCGACCGCGGGCGGGCCGCAGCGCGTGGCACGCGTCGCGGCGCTCGGTGCCGACGTGGTCCTCGACCACCGCGCCGACGACCTCGCGGACCAGGTGCTCGCCGCGACCGACGGCCGCGGCGTCGACGTCGTGCTCGACGTGCTGGGCGCCGGCGGGCTCGAGGACAACGTCCGCGTGCTCGCGACCGGCGGCAGGCTCGTCGTGATCGGGTTGCAGAAGGGTCGTCGCGGGACGCTCGACCTCGGTGCTCTCATGGCCCGCCGCGGTCGCGTGATCGCGACGACGCTGCGCTCACGCGACCCGGCGGACAAGGCACGGATCATGGCCGAGGTGCGCGAGCGCGTGTGGCCGTTCGTGCTCGACGGCCGGCTGCGCCCCGTCCTGCACGCGACGCTCCCGCTCGACGACGCGCGCCGCGCGCACGAGCTGCTCGAGAGCGGCGAGGTGTTCGGCAAGCTCGTCCTGCTGCCCTGACGGCCGTGCACGCGCCACGGCCGTCGGCCTCAGGCCGTTGTCAGGCGAGCAGCCCCGCGGCGAGGGCCGGTGCGAGCGCGGGCGCGAGCGGTAGCCGCGGGATGAGGGTCGCCTGCACCGCGTGGTAGATGTCGGCCTTGCCCGCCCACACGGTGCGCGAGACCTCGTTGTCGGTGCCGAGCTCGTGCCACCACGAGCCGCCCTCGCGGTCCAGGTGGTGCGCACCGACGTACTCCCACCACGTCGTGTACCAGGCGTCGAAACGGGCCTCACCCGTCGCGGCGTGCAGCGCGGCGGCCGCCGAGACGGCCTCGGCCGCGACCCAGTGCATGCGCTCACGCACCACGGGGGCGCCGGCCCAGTCGACCGTGTAGACGAAACCGGGCGCGCCGTCGACGTGCCACCCCTCGACGACGCCCGCGTCGAACAGCTGCGTCGCGTCCTCGACCATCCAGTCCGGCGCCGCGTCGCCGCGCGCGAGCAGGGCCGTCCGGACGTGCAGCGTCAGACGGGCCCACTCGAACGAGTGGCCGATCGTCGCGCCGTACGGCCGGAACGGGTGCGCGGGCGCGTCGGCGTTGTACTCGAGCAGCGGGTTCCACGCGGAGTCGAAGTGCTCGGGGATGCGCCAGCCGTTGCCGCGCGCGAAGCCGTGCACCACGCGCTCGACGATCCGCGCGGCGCGGTCGAGCCAGACCCGCTCGCCGGTGACGTCCGCGGCGGCGAGGTACGCCTCGACCGTGTGCATGTTCGCGTTGACCCCGCGGTACGCGTCGAGCTCGGCGAACGACGCGTCCCACTCCTCGACGGCCATGCCCGCCTCGTCGTCCCAGAAGTGCCCGGCGGAGGCGGCGAGGGCCGCGTCCAGCAGGGCGCGCGCACCCGGGCGGCCGGCGGCCGTGGCGGACGCCGCGGCGAGCACGACGAACGCGTGCGGGTAGGCGGCCTTCGTCGTCGTCACGGGGACACCGTCGCGCGCGACCTCCGCGAACCAGCCGCCGTGCTCGTCGTCGGCGAACACCTGCGCGAGCGCAGCAAGCCCGTGGTCGACCACCGCGGCCGAGCCCGGACGGCCGAGGAGGTGACCGAGCGCGTAGACGTGCGTCATGCGGCACGCGATCCACAGCTCCCACGGGCCGTCGGCGGGCCGTCCCGCGTCGTCCTGCCGCGCGAACGCGCCCCCGGGGACCACCGACCCGCGCCCGAACGCCAGCAGCCGGTCCGTCTCCTGCTCCAGCCACCGGGCGTGCGACGGCGTGCTCAGCCAAGGCATGCGCTCACCCTAGCCGCCGAGGTCACGTGCGCCGCGGCCTGGTCGACATCACCGTGTTCGGCGAGAATGCGACGGTGAGCGACGAGCAGAGCGGCCCCGGCACACGTGACCCGCGCATCCTCGTCGTCCCGCCGGACGGCGTGGGCGAACCGAGTGACGAGCCCGTCGGCGCGAGCGACGACGAGGACATCCGCGGCATGGTCGCGCAGCCCGCGAAGGTCATGCGGATCGGCACGATGGTCAAGCAGCTGCTCGACGAGGTGCGCAGCGCACCGCTCGACGACGCCGCCCGGGCCCGGCTCGCCGAGGTGCACGAACGCTCGCTGCACGAGCTCGAGCAGGGCCTGTCCCCCGAGCTGATCGAGGAGCTGCACCGCATCACGCTCCCGTTCACCGAGGACGCCACGCCGTCCGACGCCGAGCTGCGGATCGCCCAGGCGCAGCTCGTCGGCTGGCTCGAAGGCCTGTTCCACGGCATCCAGACCGCGCTCGTCGCCCAGCAGATGGCGACGCAGGCGCAGCTCAGCCAGATGCGCCGCGCCCTGCCCCCGGGCGCGATCCACGCGCCCGGTCTGTCCCCGGACGCCCGCGCGATGGACGCGCGCTCCTCCGACGAACCGGGGGGGACCGGGCAGTACCTCTAGGGCTCGGCCCGGAGGGCTCAGGCCGGCGGCGGGGCCTCGCGGTCGGCGTCCGTGGTGCGCGCGGTCAGCGCGATCGCGCCCGAGACGAGCACCAGCCCGACGACCTCGACGCCGTGCGGCACCTGCTGCAGCATCACGGCGCCCACCACCGCCGCGGTCGCGGGCAGCAGCGCGAGCAGCACCGCGAAGGTGGCCGGTCGCACGCGCCGCAGCACCACCTGCTCGATCCCGTACGGCACCACCGACGAGAGCAGTGCGACGAGCACGACGAGCACCGCGAGCCGCGCGTCGGTCAGCACCGGGCCCGCGTCGCGCGCGAGGAACGGCGCGAGCACGAGCGCACCGGCGGCCATCGCGACGCCGAGCCCCGTGAGCCCGCCGGTCGGCGCGGTCGCCACGCGGCGCCCGAGCACGATGTACAGCGCCCAGCACGTCGCGGCCACGGCGATCGCGACGAGCCCGCGCACGGCCTCGTCGCCGAGGTGCAGGCTCACGCCCGCGAGCAGCACCACACCGCTCGCCGCCACGACGATCGCCGCCCGGTCGCGCCACCCGCTGCCGGTGATCGCCGCGACCGCGACCGGGCCGGCGAACTCGAGCGCGACCGCCGTGCCGAGCGGCAGCGTGTCGAGCGCGACGTAGAACGCCACGTTCATGACCGCGAGCACCACGCCGAACAGCGCCGCGGTCCGCAGCGCGGGTCGCGTCCACCGGCCGCGCGAGCCCCACGGGCGGGTCCAGAGCACGAGCACGAGCGCGGCGATCGCGACGCGCAGCCACGCGACGGTGCCCGGACCCATCCGGTCGAACAGGTCGACCGCGACCGCGGCCCCGACGTACTGCGCGATCGCCGAGACGACGAACAGCAGCGGGGCGGGCACGCCGTCAGGCTAGCCCGCCCCGCCGCGTCGGCCGGTCCGCCGGCTCACCCCTTGACGGAGCCCGCCAGCAGGCCGCGCACGAAGTAGCGCTGCAGGGACAGGAACACGATCGCGGGGATGATGATCGACACGAACGCGCCTGCCGAGAGCAGGAACCACTGCGACCCGCGCGTCCCGGTGAGGTTGAGCAGCGCGACGGTCATGGGTGCGAGCTCACGCGACGAGCCCGCGAACGTGAGCGCGACGAGCAGGTCGTTCCACACCCACAGGAACTGGTAGATGCCGAGCGCCGCGATCGCGGGCTTGAGCATCGGCAGCATGAGGCGGAAGAAGATCGTCACGTGCCCGGCGCCGTCCACGCGCGCCGCCTCGATGAGCTCGCCCGGGATCTCCTGCATGAAGTTGTGCAGCAGGAACACCGCGAGCGGGAGCCCGAACATGGTGTGCGACAGCCACACGGCCCAGAACGTGCCGGCGATGTTGATGTCGACGTACAGGCTGAGCAGCGGGATGAGCGTGACCTGGATCGGCACGACCTGCAGCGCGAACACCGCGATGAACAGGACGTTCTTGCCGCGGAAGTTCATCCACGCGAACGCGTAGGCCGCGAGCGTCGCCAGGAACATCGGCAGCACGACCGCGGGGATCGTGATGACGATCGAGTTCACGATCGAGGGCGCCAGGGACTGCGAGCTCTCCGTCGAGAGCACGGTCTGGTAGTTCTCGAGCGTGAAGTTCGGGTTGGTCAGGACTGTCCACCAACCGCTGTTGTTGATGTCCGCCACGGGGCGGAACGACGTGACCAGCAGGCCGAACGTCGGGATGGTCCACAGCACCGCGAGGATGACCGCGAACAGCGACGCCCACGGCTTGGACAGGCGGCGACGCGCGGCGGCCGCGGTGCTCTCGCCACCGGGCTTGACGGGTCCGCCGACGGTCGCGGTGTCGATCTGCACGGCGCTCATCGGTTCGCCTTCCGCAGGTGGTGCACGTTGTAGACGATGATCGGGACGACGAGCACGAACAGCAGCACCGCGAGCGCGGCACCCAGCCCCTGGTTCCCGGCGCTGAAGCTCTGCGTGTAGAACTCGTTCGCCACGACCGACGTGCCGTACCGCCCGGCGGTCATGGTCCGGACGATGTCGAAGACCTTCAGGCAGCCGATCGCGATCGTCGTCAGGACGACGATGAGCGTGGGCCGGATGCTCGGAACGGTCACGAACCGGAACAGCTGTGTCGAGCTCACGCCGTCGAGCCGCGCCGCCTCGGTGATCTCGGTCGGGATGGCCTTGATCGCCGCGGACAGGATCGTCATCGCGAACCCCGCCTGGATCCAGATCATCACGGCGATGAGGAAGAAGTTGTTCCAGGGGCTGTTGAGCAGGAAGTTCTGTGGCGACCCGCCGAGCCACACGATGATCTGGTTGATGAACCCGATCTGGTTCGGGTTGTTCTCGACCGACGGGTCGTAGAACCGGTACTCGTACATGAACTTCCAGATGATCGACGCGCCGACGAACGAGATGGCCATCGGCAGGAAGATCAGCGCCTTCGCGGCGGCCTCACCCTTGGCGCCGTCGACGAGGATCGCGTAGATCAGCCCGACGACCGTGGCGACGAACGGCGTGACGAGCACCCACAGCACGGTGTTGCGCAGCACGACGAGCTGCTCGCCCGAGGTGAAGATGTCGGTGTAGTTCCCGAGCCCGATGAAGGCCGTCCCGGCGGCGTCGTAGAACGAGCGCCACACGGTCCGCAGTGCGGGGTAGACGAGCCCGATCGCGATGAGCAGGATCGTCGGCCCGATGAACCACCAGGCGACGCGCCGCGCGCCGCGGCGTTCGAGCAGGTGGACGACGAGCAGGATCACGCCGATGACGACGGCGAACGCGACGAGCGCGACCACCATCCCCACCAGCTTGTCGGCGGCTTCCATGGCACCTCCCGGCAGGAGCAGGGGACGAGCGGGACGGCTGGGTGCAGACCGGTGCCCCGGGGGCGGTCCACCCCCGGGGCACCGAGCTCAGGTCACGGCCAGGCAGCCTCGATCTTGTCGAGCGTGTCCTTGGTCGACTGACCGGTGATCCAGCTCGTCGCCTCCTTCCAGAACGCGTTCGAGCCGACCGCGGCGGGCATCATGTCCGAGCCGTCGAAGCGGAACACCGCGTTCGGGTCGAGCAGGATGTCGGCCGAGAGCTTGTCGATCGGGTTCGTCAGGATGGACGCGTCCAGGCCCTTGTTGGCCGTGATCCAGCCACCGTTGGTGCGGTCGACGCTGGCCTGCGCCTTGAGGTTCGCCCACGTGTCGGTGCTCCAGAACTCGAGCAGCGCCTGCACCTCGGGACGGTCGGCGAACGCGGTGACGAACTCACCGGCACCCAGGACGGGCTTGTCCGACGTCGTCTTGCCCGGCAGGTAGAACGCGAAGATCTGGCCGTTCTCGGAGATGTCCGTGCCCTGCGGGAAGTTCGCGGCGTAGAAGCTCGCCATGCGGTGCAGCGAGCACTGGCCGTCGAGGATCGGCAGGCCGCCGTCCTGGAACGCGGTCGTGGCGATCGACGAGACGTCGCCGAACCCGCCGTTCACGTACTCCGGGTTCTTCAGGTACTCGCCGACTCCGTCGAGCGCCTTCGTCGGGACCTCGGAGTTGAACGGGATCTCGTGGCTGACCCACTGGTCGTACACGTCGGCGCCGCCCTCGCGCAGGACGAAGTCCTCCATCCAGTCGGTGACCGGCCAGCCGGTGGCGGCGTCGGACGCGATGCCCGCGCACCACGGCTTGTGACCGGAGTCGGCGGCGATGGTGTCGGAGAGCGTCTTGAGCTCGTCGAGGGTCGTCGGGACCTTCCAGCCGTTCGACTCGAACTCCTGCGGCGAGTACCAGACGAGCGACTTCACGCTCGCCCCGGACGGCGCGGCGTAGAACGTGCCGTCCACGGTGCCGAGCGCCTTCCAGTCCTCGCCCCAGAACTCGTCGACGTTCGCGGCGACGCCGGCTGGCGCCTCCTTGACGGTGCCGGTCGCGACGAGCTGGGCGAGCAGGCCCGGCTGCGGCACGATCGCGATGTCCGGCGGGTTGCCCGCCTGCGCGCGCACGAGGATCTGCTGCTCGAACTGCTTGTCGGCCTGGTAGTCGACCTTCGCGCCCGTGCACTCCTCGAACGGCACGAACGAGTCCTTGTAGGGCTGGTCCTCGGGGTCGACGATGCCCGCGTAGATCGTGATGGTCTTGCCCTTGAGGTCGCCGTACGACTCGTAGGCGGCGCAGTCGGCGCTCGCCGTCGAGCCGCCACCCCCGTCGCCGTCCCCGTCACCGTCGTCGTTCGACGAGCAGGCGGTCAGGACCAGTGCGAGGGTCGCAGCCGAGGCCGCGACCAGGGTGTACCGACGCTTGCGCATGCCGTTCATGAGACCTCCGTGTCGTCATGGCCGCACCCGCGGACGTCCACGTCCGCGTGCCATCCCCACGATGCAATCCGTTACAGAAATCCCCCGCAACCCGAAAGACGGGACAAAGCGGTCACGGTTGCGTCACGAAACGGCAGTCATGGCGCGCCGCCCCTCGGCGGGCACCGCGAGGGCGTTCGCCGAGGTCGGGGCGGCTAGACCAGGAGGCCGCGCAGGATGGTCAGGGCACCGTCGTCGTCGATCGTCCCGGTCACCTCGTCGGCCACCGCGCGGACGCGCTCGGAGGCGTGACCCATCGCGACGCCGCGCGCGGCCCACTCGAGCATCTGCAGGTCGTTGCCACCGTCGCCGATCGCGAGCGTCGCGAACGGCTCCACCCCCAGGCGCCGGCGCACCTCCTCGAGCGCGCTCGCCTTGGACACCCCGCCCGGCGTCAGGTCCAGCCACGCGGTCCAGCCGACCGCGTACTCGACCTCGTGCAGGCCGACGCGCTCGACGAGCGCGTGGAACTCGTCGGGGCTCGCGCCGGGGGCGCGGATGACGACGCGCGTCGCGGGCGTCGCCGCCAGCTCGTCGAACCCGACGACGTCCATCTCGCCGCTCAGCTCACCGGTGGGGAACAGGTCGGAGACGCGGAACCCCACGCCGAGGTCCTCGACCGCGTACAGCGCGTCGGGCAGCTCCATCGCGATCGCGCGCAGCGCCGGGCCGGGGTCGAACGTCACGGTGTCGACGATCGCGAAGCCCGCGGGCTCGTCGGCGTCGAGGCGGGCCGTCACGGCACCGTTCGAGCACACGAGCCAGCCCTCGGTCAGGCCGAGGTCACGCGCGACCGGCGCCGCGGAGTGCACCCCGCGGCCGGTCGCCAGGACCACGTGCACACCCGCGGCGACGAGGTCGCCGATCGCCTCCCGGACGTCGTCGGAGACGACACCGTCGTAGGACATGAGCGTCCCGTCGACGTCGAGCGCGACCAGGCGTGTGCGACTCATCAGGGCTCCAGTACCTCGAGGCCGCCCAGGTAGGGCCGCAGCCCCACCGGGACGTGCACCGATCCGTCGGCCTGCTGGTGGTTCTCGAGGATCGCGACGATCCACCGGGTCGTGGCCAGCGTGCCGTTGAGCGTGGCGACCGTGCGCACCTGACCGTCGGCGGTGCGCTCGCGCACCCCCAGGCGGCGCGCCTGGAACGTCGTGCAGTTCGAGGTCGACGTCAGCTCGAGGTAGCGCTGCTGGCTGGGCAGCCACGCCTCGCAGTCGAACTTGCGCGCCGCGCTGCTGCCCAGGTCCCCCGCGGCCGTGTCGATCACACGGAACGGCAGCTCGGCGAGCGCGAGCATCTCCTTCTCCCAGGCCAGGATCCGGCGGTGCTCGGCGCGGGCGTCCTCGACGGTCGTGTACGAGAACGCCTCGACCTTGTGGAACTGGTGCACGCGGATGATCCCGCGCGTGTCCTTGCCGTACGAGCCGGCCTCGCGCCGGTAGCACGCGCTCCACCCGGCGTAGCGCTTGGGACCCGCCGTCAGGTCGAGGATCTCGCCCGAGTGGTAGCCCGCGAGCGCGACCTCGCTGGTCCCGACGAGGTACAGGTCGTCGGCCTCGAGGCGGTACACCTCGTCGGCGTGCGCCCCCAGGAACCCGGTGCCCGCCATGACCTCGGGCTTGACCAGCGTGGGCGTGATGACCGGCGTGAACCCTGCCGCGAGCGCCTTGTCGACCGCCGCGTTCAGCAGCGCGAGCTCGAGGCGCGCGCCGACCCCGGTCAGGTAGTAGAACCGCGCACCCGAGACCTTGGCACCGCGCTCGGTGTCGATCGCGCGCAGCCCCTCACCGAGCTCCAGGTGGTCCTTGACCACGAAGTCCGGCCCGTACTCGGCCGCGAAGTCGCGCGGCGTGCCCACGTGCTCGAGCACGACGAAGTCGTCCTCGCCGCCCGCCGGGACGCCCTCCTCGACGATGTTGCCGATCCGGCGCGCGAGCTCGTCCGCCCTCGCCTGCGCGGCGTCGGCCTCGACCTGCAGCGCCTTGACGCGGTCCGCGACCTGCTTGGCGTGCGCGAGCAGCGCGTGCTTCTCGTCGCCCGTCGCCTGCGCGACCTTCTTGCCGTGCGCCTTCTGCTCGGCACGCAGCGACTCGAACTCCGTCAGCGCGGAACGCCGGCGTGCGTCGGCGTCCAGGACCTCGTCGACGAGGCCGGGGTCGTCCCCACGGGTCACCTGGCTGGCGCGCACGGTGTCGGGGTCGTCGCGCAGGAGCTTGAGATCGATCACCCTTGAAGGCTACCGACCCGGCCGCTCCACCCTGAACCTGAATGAGCGCGAGCGACCGCCGTCGCTGGGTGAAGGTGCGCCGTGGCGGCGCGCCCGCACGAACCCCCTCGACATTCCACGCGACCAGGGGCGATGCGCTGGGTAGGTTGCGCATGTGAGGTGGGAGGCCTGGGTCGCGGTCGTCGCCGGTGTCCTGGCGGTGGCCGCACTCGTCGTGGCCGCCGTCGTCGGGATCCGCCAGCGCGAGCTGCGCCGTCGGCTCGAGGCCTCGAGCGTCGCGAGCAGCCCGCGCGCGCAGTCGCTCGGGCGCGAGGTGCGTGAGCGCGGGCAGCAGCTCGCGTTCGTCGCGAACCCGACCAAGCAGGACGTGCCCGCGCTGCGCGAGGCCATCGAGCGCGCCGCCGACGAGCAGGACCTCCCGCAGCCGTTGTGGTTCGAGACGAGCGTCGAGGACCCTGGCGCGGGGCAGGCCAAGCAGGCGATCGCACAGGGTGCCGACGTCGTCGTAGCCGTCGGCGGGGACGGGACCGTGCGCGCGGTCGCCTCGGCCCTCGTCGGCACCGGTGTGCCGATGGGGCTCATGCCGCTCGGCACCGGCAACCTCCTGGCGCGCAACCTCGACATCCCGCTCGGCAACGCGCTGTCCGCGCTCGAGGTCGCGCTCGGCGGCCGCGACCGCACGATCGACGTCGGCTGGCTCAGGGTGGTCCACGCCGCGCACCTGACCGAGAGCGACGGCGTGCACGCCCGCACGAACGACGAGCACCTCTTCCTCGTGATCGCCGGGCTCGGCTTCGATGCCGCGATGGTCGCGGACGCCGACGACGACCTCAAGGCACGCGTCGGGTGGATCGCGTACTTCGTCGCCGGGATCAAGCACCTGCACGGCCGTCGCACACGCGTGCACGTCCGGATCGACGACTCCCCCGCCACGTCCACACGCCTGCGCAGCCTGCTCATCGGCAACTGCGGCAAGCTCCCGGGCGGCCTGACGCTCCTGCCCGACGCCGTGGTCGACGACGGGTGGCTCGACGTCGCCGCGATCGACACCCGCGGCGGCGTCGCGGGCTGGGCACAGCTGTTCGGCGAGGTCGTGCTCCAGGGGGTCGGGGTCAAGGGGATGCCGCGGGGTGTCGGGCGCATCGACCACACGCGGGCCCGCGAGATCCGCGTCGTCGTCACGGGCGGTGAGCACGCGCAGGTGGACGGCGAGGTCATCGGCCGCGTCACCGAGGTCGCGGCGCGGGTCGACCCCGGCGCCCTCGTCGTCCGGGTGCCCCGCACGGAACGCTGAGCCCGGCCGGCACGGCGCGCGGGGCCCACCGGCGCGGCACGCCGACGTGACGCAGCCCGCCTGGTCCCCGGGACGTGGGTCCCTCATGCGGTCCCGTGTGCGTGCATACGCTCGATCGACCAGCACTGCGACGCGCAGGAGGCATCGTGCCTGTCCCCACCCAGACCGCGGCGGTCGAGTCCGGACGGCTGCTCCTCGCGGACGTCGTCTACGAGCGGCTCATGTCGGTCATCGTCAGCGGCGAGCTCGCACCGGGCGAGGTCGTCCGCGAGGAAGAGATCGGCGCCTGGCTGTCCGTGTCACGCACCCCCGTGCGGGACGCGATGCGTCGGCTCGGCGACCAGGGCCTGCTCTCGTACCAGCCGAACCGCGGCTCGCGCGTCGCGCCGCTGGACCCGCGGCACCTCGAGGAGGTCCTCGACGTCGTCGCGACCCTCTCCGGCAAGGCGGCCGCGCGCGTGGCCCCCGACCTCGGCGCGGCGGACCTCGCGATGGTCGAGGCGCACCTCGACGAGGCGGCCAAGGCGCACGCCAACGGCGAGGGCATCGCGCGCGCGGTCGAGCTCGACGCCGCGCTCGACGTGCTCCTGGCCCGTGCCGGCAACCGTGTGCTCACGCGCACGGTCGTCGGGATGCGGCCGCACGTGGACCGGCTGCTGGGCCTGCTGCCCGGCTGGCCCGAGGCGACGCTCGTCGAGGAGCGGACCACCGCGCTGGTCGACGCGCTGCGCTCGCGCGACCCGGGGACCGCGGGCGACGCGGTGCACGACCTGGTCCTCGAGCTGGGTCACACGCTCATGGCCGAGGCCGTGCGGCGCGGGCTGGCGTCCTGAGCGGCCAGCCCTCCCGCTGACCGACGGTCAGGACGTGCGGCCGGTGCGCACCTCGTCGAGCCACGCGCGGGCGGCGACGAAGTCCGTGTCGCTCGTGCCGACGTGCACGGTGGGCCGGACCGCGTCGGCGCGCGGGTAGGAGCCCAGGAAGCGCACGTACGGGCAGCGCCGGTGCAGGCCCATGAGCGCCTCGCCCACGCGCTCGTCGGTCACGTGACCCTCGGCGTCGATCGAGAACGAGTACCGGCCGAGCGCGTCGCCGATCGGGCGGGACTCGATGCGCGAGAGGTTCACCCCGCGCGTCGCGAACTGCTCGAGCATCGCGAGCAGCGCACCGGCCTCGTTGTCGGGCAGGTGCACGACGAGCGTCGTCTTGTCCGCGCCCGTGGGCGGCGGGATCTGCCCGGGGTGCCCGACGACGACGAACCGCGTGACCGCCGAGACGTTGTCCGCGACCTCGTGCGCGAGCGGCGTCAGGCCGTAGGTGTCCACCGCGGGCGGCGGGACGAGCGCGGCGTCGAAGCCCAGGTCGGCGGTCGCTCCCTGCGCGGCGGCCTCGGCGAGCAGCGCCGCGGGGGCCGTGTTGGAGGTCGCCGGCACGTGCACGACGCCCGGCAGGTGGTGCGCGAGCCAGCGCCGGCACTGCACCCACGCGTGCGGGTGCGCGGAGATGCGCCGCACGTCGCCGAGCGCCACGCCCGGCGCCGCGGCGAGCGTGAACTGCACCGGGACGAGCACCTCGCGCAGCAGGACGAGCGGGGTGCCGGCAGCGAGGCTGTCGAGCGTCGCGGTCACGCCGCCCTCGACGGTCGACTCGATCGCGACGACCGCGTGGTCGGCCACGCCCTCACGCACGGCGTCGATCGCGGACGCGACGTCGACCTGCGGCAGGTAGACCGCCTCGTCGGGCGAGGCGACCTGACGCAGCGCGGCCTCCGTGAACGTGCCGGCGGGGCCGAGGTAGGCGTAGCGCAGGGGGCGGTGCCGGTCGTCTTCAGGCTGGCTCGTGGACATCGGGGCCGTCCGGTCGGGGTGCGGTGAGGTCGTGCCGGGTCTCGGTGAGGTCGTGCTCGGCAGGGTAGTCGTCCACGACGGCGCGCAGCCCGAGCGTCCCGAGCAGCGGCACAGCCGCCACCAGGATCACCGTGGCGATCCGCACGCCGTAGTCGTTGACCAGCCCACCCGCGACGGCCGCGATGAGCAGCCCGACGACCACGGGCCGCGCGGGCGGCCAGCGCCGCTCCAGCAGCTCCCACGCCGGGACGCGCACGCGCGAGCGCGGCCACAGCACGACGACGACGCCCACGACGATCGCGAGCGTCAGCACCGCGACCCACCCGCTCGTCACGGTGTCCGCCGCGTACCCGAGCTTGCGCGCGACCGTCTCCCACGCCGAGCCGTCGACGACGCGCTGCACGAACACCCCCAGGTGCGTGCGCTCCGCGGCGGGCCGCAGCCAGTCGACCACCGCGATGCCCCCGACGAGCACCACGCCCGCGACACCCGCGACGAGCAGCCGCTGCCACGTCACGCGCACGCCCGCGACCCCGAGCACCACGACGAGCCCGGCGGGGACGAGCACGAGCCCGCCGCCGACGTCCGCCCCGAGCGCGGGCCACAGGTCCACGACGAGGGCGACGAGGCAGACGAGCCCCGCGACGGCCGTGCCGAGCAGCCGCCGGCCGCGCCGCACGAGCGCCCAGCCGAGGATCGCCGCCGTGACGAGTGCGGCGACCACGTAGAAGGAGTACGTCGGGTTGCCGAAGCCGTAGAACCGCCCGCCGAGCGTCACGGCGGGCCCCTGCGGGCTGCCGCGGTGCAGCGGGGTGCCGAGCACCGCGTCGAGCGTGAGGACCACGAACGTGATGCCGGCGATCAGTCCCGGGCCGAGCGTGAGCGGCCGCCGCGGGGCGAGCGCCGCGACGCCTGCGACCGCCGCCGTGCCCGCGGCCAGGCCGAGCCACAGGTTGCGGTCGGGGTCCGCGAACCGCCACCACGACGTCGTCGTCATGAGGAACAGCCCCACCGGGAGCGCCGCGAGCGTGAGGAGCACCGCGTCGGCCACGCGGCGCAGCCGCTCCGCGAGGGCCGGGCGGCTGCGCGCGAGGCGCGGTCCGGCGACCGCCGCGACGGCCACCACGAGCAGCGCGAGCAGCAGCGGCGGCGTGGTGACGGGCGAGGACGTGCCGCGCAGCGCCTGGTCCCGCGCGGAGAGGTCGGCGAGCTGGCGCACGGTCGTCGCGACCGCCGCGGGCCGGTCCGCGCCGACCCGCACGGGCGAGCCCGCGAAGTCGTCGGAGACGGGTGCGTCCACGTGGCCGAGCAGCGCGACCGGCACGTCGAGGAGCCGGAACACCCCGACCCAGCGGGTCGACGCGCTGCCGAGGAAGCCCGCGCCCGTGTCCGGGTCGCCGATGCCGATGCCGAGCGCCGCCGGGCCGCGCTGCGCGCGCCCGGTGTCGACCACGAGCACCGTGGCGTCGTCGGGCGCGGCGCGCAGCACGCGTGCGACCGTGCGGTCCACCGCGCGCATCGCCTCGAGCTCCGCCTCCTCGCCGAGCACGTCCCGCAGCACGGGCTCGACCACGGCCGAGCCCGCGTCCACGATCGTCGTCGGGCAGGAGAACGCGTCGGTCGGGTCCGCGAGCGCGGCGTCGAGCGTGCGGTAGCGCGCGATCGTGCCGTCGAGGTCCGCGAGCGCGAGGGCCGCACCCTGCCCGACGGCCGTGCTGCACGTCCCGGACGCGGCCAGGCCGGCGCCGAGCGCACCGAGGCGCGGACGGAACTCCGAGCGTCGCTGCAGCGCGACGAGGTCGTCCCAGCGCTGCACGGTCGCGCCGCCCGCGGCGTCGGGCGTGACGGACCAGTCGGCGCACGACCACTGCCCGCCCTGCGTGCTCCCCGCGACCGGTGCGCGGCCCGAGGACAGCGCGAGCCACCCGCCCGACGCGCACCACGCGTTGCGCCCCGACGCACCGGGGGTGACGCCGCCCGCGGGTGCGCCGTCGCGCAGCAGACCCCACAGCGTGGGGGTCTGGACGCGGTCGACGGCGGACCAGTCGACGCCCGTCGTCCCGACGAGCACGACCGGGCGCTCGGCGGGCATCGCGGTGGTCCCCGTACCCGTCGTCACGTCCCCCGCGACCGCGGCGGGCAGCGGCACGACGACGGTGGCGAGCAGGAGCGTGGCGAGCAGGCCGCCGCCCGTCGCGAGGATCACCGCGGGCATGCGGTGCAGCGGGGCGCGCACGGGCGCGGGCTCGTCGGCCAGGTGCGCCCAGCGGTGCTGCAGCAGCGACCCGAGCAGCAGGACGCCCGCGACGGCGAGCACCGCGGACGCCACCACGACGCCCGAGTCGTTGAGCAGCGAGCCGAGGACCGCGGCGACGACGACCGCGAGCAGCGTGCGGCGCAGCCCCGGCCAGGTCGTGTAGAGCCCGCGCAGCACGGGCGGGCGCCAGCGGTCCGGCCCGACGAGCACCGCGCACACCGCGAGGCACACGACCGCCGCGACCATGCCGATCGGCTCGGCGACGGTCGCCCACGCGCCCGCGGCCTTGCCCGCGACCACGCCGAACGCGTCGCCGTCGAGGACCCGCTGCACGAACTGGCCCAGGTGCGAGCCCCGGCCCGGCCGCGCCCAGTCGACCACCGAGACGACCGCGACGAGCGCGACCGCCACGCCGAGGTATGCCAGGACGCGTCGGACGCCGATGACCCCGCCCGCGACGCCGACGAGCAGCACCGCGAACGCGGGTACGAGCGCGAGCACGCCGCCGAAGTCGGCGCCGAACCCCGGCCAGCCGTCGACGACCACCGAGACGAGCCCGATCACCGCGACCCCGGCGACGGCGAGGCGTCGTCGTCCGCGCTCGAGCGCGTAGGCCGCGAAGCCCGCCGCGAGCACGAGCCCCGCGGCGGCGTACACGCCGAACGTGGTGTTGCCGAAGCCGTAGTAGCGCGCGCCGAGCGTCGAGATGCCGAGCACCGAGCCCTGCTGCAGCACCGTCCCCGTCACGCCGTCGACGGTCACGACCACCCACGTCACGCCCGCCGCGGCGGTCGCCAGGCGCCACCGGCTCACCGGCAGCAGCCGCATGACCCCCCAGGCCACGAGCGCGGTCCCGACCGCGGCCGCACCCCACCACGCGGCGGCGGCGAACATCGGCGCGGGCGAGCCCCACCAGCGCGACAGCGCCGCGAGCTGCGCGCCGACGGGCGTGCACGCCCCCAGCAGCAGGAGCGCGACGGTCAGTCGGCGCAGCGCGGGCACGGGGCGGCGCCCGCGGCGGCGCAGCAGCACCACGGCCGCGAGGACGAGCGCGCACGCCCCGCCGACCACGCCGAGCAGCAGCGGCAGCAGGTGCGGCGCGATCGTCGTCATCTCGGTCAGGTATCGACGGTTCTCGACCGTGCGGTCCGCGGTCATGCGGCGCTCGGCGCTGACCCGCAGCGGTGCGCCGTCGAGCTCGGACGTGTCGGCCCCGGCCGCGTCGACGAGCGTCGCCGACAGGTCGGTGAGCGTGACGATGCCCGTGCGCCGCGTCGAGTCCGACGTCAGCCACCCGACCGTCCCGCCGCCGGCCCGCCACTGCACGACCGCCTGCAGCCCGGTCTCACCCGTGGGGCCGTCGGACGTGCCCGCGACGACGACGCGCGTGCCGGTCTCGACCGCCGCGACGATGCGGCGCAGCTCGTCGTCCAGGAGCGACAGCGCGTCGCGCCGCTCGGCACGGTCGGCGGGCAGGTCACCGCCGTCGACGACCGTGACCGGGCACGCCACGAGCGCCGGGTCGGCCACCTCGCCGAGGTGTTCGGCGTACCGCGCGAGGCTGCCCTGCTCGTCGGCCAGCGCGAGCGCGGCGCCCGCGCCGATCGCGGTCGTGCAGCGCTGCGTCGGCGCGATCAGGGTCGCGACCGTCCCCGGCGTGCCGTACGAGCCCGCGGGCACGTCGGCCGAGGGCGGGTCGACGAGGTCGCCCCAGCCGTCCACGGTGGCCGGGCCGGGCAGCGCGTCGTCGGTGCTGACCTCCGGCAGGGGCGGGCAGTCGTCGCCCGTGTCGCCGGTGTCGTCCTGCTCGCCCGACCCGCCCTGCTCGCCCGACCCGTCCTGCGCGGGCAGGACGGTCTGCGGCGACTCGACGGGCGGCACGCGCCGCCCCGCGGAGATCGTGAGCCAGCCGCCGAGCCGGCACATCTGCGCCGCCGACGTGTGCACGGAGATCGACCCGACCGAGCCCTCGTCGACCATGCGCCACAGCGTGGGCGTGCCGGTGCGGTCCACGTCGTCCCAGTGCAGGCCGCCGACGCCGACGAGCACGACCGGACGCGCAGCCGCGATCTCGTCCGTGGGCTCGGCCGCCGCGGCCGACGCCCCGCCGACGACGAGCGCGGTCCCGAGCACGGCGCCGAGCAGCGCGGTCAGGGCACCGCGCGCGGCCCGCAGCCCGCGGCGGGCGCGGGCAGGGCGGAGGGCGGGCACTCGTCCAGGGTAGGGCGAGGGGCTCTGGCTCAGAGGTGGGTCGCCGGGCGCGAGGGCGAGACGGTCCGCTTCACGGTGCCCGCGGCGGCCCGCAGCCGGCGCGCGTTCACCGCCAGCTGCACGTCGCGGTACTGCGCGGCCCGGTGCAGCTGCCCGCGCAGGTCCGAGCCCGAGGGCCGGTGCCGCAGCTCGCACGGCACCTCGACCACGCGGAAGCCCTGGCGCAGCAGGTCGATCGTCATGCCGGTCTCGACGCCCCAGCCGTGCGCGAGCGGCGTCGCGGCCTCGAACGCCTCGCGCGTCAGGCAGCGCATGCCGGACAGCGGCTGCGTGGGCGTCCACCCGGTCAGCGACGCGATCGCGCGACGCGCGGCGCCGACGACGATCCCGCGCCCACCCGCCCCGGGCTGCGGCGGCAGGAGCGCGATCGCCAGGTCCGTGTGACCCTCGAGCACCGGCGGGACGAGCGGTGCGGTGTTGACGGCCGTCTCGGCCAGGTCGCCGTCGATGAACAGCAGCACGCGCGGCGCGCGGTCCGGGGCGTCGCGCATCGCGACCACCGCGGCACCGGTCTCCATCGCGGCGGCCTTGCCGCGGTTGTGCGAGTGCCGCACGACGACCGCGCCGGCCTCCCGCGCGACGTGCTGGGTGTTGTCCTCCGAGCCGTCGTCGACCACGAGCACCAGGTCGACGTGCGGGATCGCCTTGGCCGAGCGGACGGTCGCCGCGATGCGCCGCGACTCGTCCTTCGCCGGGATGATCACGGCGACGCGCTGACGTACGCGCGGACCGGAGGGCGCACGGCCGACGGCCTTGGCCGACGAGCCACCGGTCGGGGTCCCGGGCTCGTCACCTGCGGGGTCGGCGGGAACGGGGGGGTTCACGGCGTCAGCCTATCGACGTGCGGCCCGCACGCCGCGCGCGGACGGTCCTGTGTCCCGCCGCGGGCACCGAACCCGCACGGGACGTCCACGTCCGGCTGGCGCGCACAGGTCAGAACAGCCTGCCCGTCCGCGTGGAGTCCCCCTGCTCGAGGTCCAGGAGCGACCGCTTGCGGTCGACGCCCGCGGCGAACCCGGTGAGCGTGCCGTCCGCGCCGATCACCCGGTGGCACGGCACGACGATCGCGATGCGGTTGGCCCCGTTCGCGGCACCGACCGCGCGCGACGAGGTGCGCGGGTCCAGCCCGAGGTCCGCCGCGAGCGCGCCGTACGTCGTCGTCGTGCCGTACGGGATGCGGCGCAGGCCCGCCCAGACGAGCAGCTGGAACGCCGAGCCGGAGGGCCGCAGCGGGAGGTCGAACGCGCGCAGCGTCCCCGCGAAGTACGCCGTGAGCTGGCGTGCCGCCTCGGCCAGGACGGGGTCGTCGTCGGGCAGGACGCGCGTGCCGGGTGCGTCGCCGAACGGGTCGGGCGACGCGTCGTCGGACCGCGTCATCCGCACGTGCGTGACCGCGCCGTCCGCCACCGCGACCGCGACCGGCCCGATCGGCGTCGTCAGCACCGTGTGCAGCCGCCCGCTGCTCTGGTGCTCCGTCTGGTGCTGCGCGCTCAGCGTCGTCACGTCGCCCTCCTCGTCGTCCAGGATGCGCCGCGGGTCCGACACAACGGTGCCCGGGCGTCGTCGTGCAGACGCCCGGGCACCGTGGGACGTGAGGTCGCTCAGCGCAACGTGACCTGGCGCGCGACGAGGCCCGCGCGGGCCCGTCGCTCGTTCGCGTCGAGCGGCTCGGTGCTCTCGAGCGCGGCCGTGAACCGCGGCAGGAACTCGGCGATCGGACCCTCGAGCTCGTCGGCCTCGGTGCCGCGCGCGAGCTCCCAGACCGGCACGACGAGGCCGCACGAGCGGAAGTAGCCGATGAACTTGCCGTCCGCGAAGCCCGACTCGCGCTTGGCGTGCAGCCGCGCGAGACCGTCGAGGACCACCTGCTCGTCGTGCGGCTGCGCCCAGCGCAGGAACTCCTTGGTGCCCATGCGGCACCAGTACGCGGACTCGACGCCCGCGACCGGGGCGGTGTCGATGATGCCCGCGTCGGCGTCCTCGATCGCGGCCTCCAGGTCGGACGTGCGCTCGACGTCCGGCGCGAGCCAGTACGAGAACGACGTCTGCACCGTGACCTCGAACGGCACGGTGAGGTCCAGGACGTCCTGCAGGCGCGGGCCGGGCTCGGGCAGGCCGATCGTCTCGATCGCGGTGCCGGGCTCGACCTCGAGCGCCTCGAGCAGCGCGACCGCGAGGTCACGGCTCGCGTCGCCCGAGCTCGACGCGGTCTGCAGCGCGAGCAGGATCACGCCGTCGGCGCGGTGCAGCGCGGGCCACGCCTGCGGCAGCACCGTCGTGACCAGCACCTCCTTGGCGCCGTACTCCTTGGTGGTGCGCGCCGTGGCCGTCGCTGCGGGGACGACCTCCTTGAGCGCGACCCAGTCGGGCTCGCCGGGGAGCCCCTCGAACGGACGCAGCACGAACTCCACAGAACCCTTGGCCATGCGCGCGAGCCTACCGGCCCACCCCCACCCCCCACCCCCCACCCAAGGCGCCCCGCACCTGACGCCGCCGAGTCGTTGCTCCCGACGCCGGTTCGTCGTTGCCGCGTCGATTCGTTGCTCTGGGGCAACGAATCGACGTCCGAGCAACGAACCACCGGGGCGAGGAGCGGTGGCTCGGGTGGGTGTGACGCGGGGCGTGGCGGGGTGGGGTGTGCAGGGGTGTGGTCGTCGGGGAAGGATGGGCGGCATGCACCCGCGCGCCGGAACTCCCGCCCAGCCCGAGGACCTCATCGACGTCGACGCGCTCGTCGGCGCCTACTACGACCGTGTACCGGACCCGACGGTCCCCGACGAGCAGGTCGTGTTCGGCACGAGCGGCCACCGCGGCTCGTCGTTGTCGACCGCGTTCAACGAGGCGCACATCGTCGCGATCACGCAGGCGATCGTGGAGTACCGCCGCAGCCAGGGCACCGACGGCCCGCTGTTCATCGGCCGTGACACGCACGCGTTGTCCGAGCCTGCGCAGCGCACGGCCATCGAGGTGCTCGTCGCGAACGGCGTCGAGGTGCACGTCGACGCGCGCGACTCGTTCACGCCGACGCCCGCGGTGTCGCTCGCGATCCTGCGCCACAACGGCGCGGGCACGTCGGAGGGCGTCCGCACGCGCGGGCCCGGCCTGGCCGACGGCATCGTCGTGACGCCGTCGCACAACCCGCCCGCTGACGGCGGCTTCAAGTACAACCCGCCGCACGGTGGCCCCGCCGGCGGCGAGGCGACCGGCCCGATCGCGGCGCGCGCCAACGAGCTGCTCGCCGACGGCTGGCGCCGGGTCGCCCGGACGCCGTACGAGCGCGCGATCGCGTCCGACCTCATCAAGCGCCACGACTACCTGACGGCCTACGTCGACGACCTCGCGAACGTGGTCGACCTGGACGCGATCCGCTCGGCGGGCGTGCGGATTGGAGCGGACCCGCTGGGTGGGGCGATGGCCGAGTACTGGGGCGTGATCGGTGAGCGCTACGGCCTCGACCTGACCGTCGTGAACGCGACCGTCGACCCGCGCTGGCCGTTCATGACGCTGGACTGGGACGGCAAGATCCGCATGGACTGCTCGTCGCCGTACGCGATGGCCTCGCTCGTGAGCCGCATGACCGCGGGCGACGGACCGGCGCCGTACGACATCGCCACGGGCAACGACGCGGACTCCGACCGGCACGGGATCGTCACGCCCGACGGCGGGCTCATGAACCCGAACCACTACCTCGCGGTGATGATCTCCTACCTGTTCGGCGGGGCGCGCCCGCAGTGGCCCGCCGGGGCGGCGATCGGCAAGACGCTCGTCTCGTCGTCCCTGGTCGACCGCGTGGGCGCGAAGCTGGGCCGGCAGGTGCTCGAGGTGCCGGTCGGCTTCAAGTGGTTCGTGCCCGGGCTGATCGACGGCTCGGTCGGGTTCGGTGGTGAGGAGTCCGCGGGCGCGAGCTTCCTGCGCACCGACGGCACCGTGTGGACCACCGACAAGGACGGGCCTATCGCCTGCCTGCTCGCCTCGGAGATCCTCGCGACCACCGGGAAGTCCCCCTCGGAGCACCACCGCGCGCTCGTCGACGAGCTCGGCGAGTCCTGGTACGCCCGCGTGGACGCGGCCGCGACGCGTGAGGACAAGGCCCGGCTCGCGGTGCTGTCCGCCGAGCAGGTCACGGCCACGACGCTCGCGGGCGGTGCGATCACCGCTCGTCTGACCGAGGCGCCCGGCAACGGCGCGGCGATCGGCGGGCTCAAGGTGACGACCGACGACGCATGGTTCGCGGCGCGGCCGTCGGGCACCGAGGACGTCTACAAGATCTACGCCGAGTCGTTCGTCTCGGCCGAGCACCTCGCGCAGGTGCAGTCGGAGGCGAAGGACGTGGTCGCGGCGGCGCTCGCAGACTGACGCCGCACGACGCAGGACCCCGCCGCCCTCGTCGGGCCGCGGGGTCCTGTCGCGTCCGGACAGGCGTGCGTCAGGTGGACTCGCGCACGACGAGCGACGCGGGGAGCGTCACCGCCGCGGAGGACTTGCCCTCCACGACCTCGAGCAGCAGCCGCACCATCTCCGCGCTGATCCGCTCGAACGGCTGCCGCATCGTCGTCAGGTGCGGGTTCACGGTCACGGCCACGCCCGCGTCGTCGAAGCCGCCGACCGCGACGTCGCCGGGCACGGAGCGGCCCGCGTCGGCCAGGACGACCATCGCGCCCGCCGCCATGAGGTCGTTCGCGGCGAACACCGCGTCCAGGTCCGGGCGCCGCTCGAGCAGCTCCGTCATCGCCACCGTGCCGGAGGCCCGCGTGTAGTCGCCGTGCACGACGAGCGACTCGTCGAACCGGTCGCCGAGCTCCTGCCGGTAGCCCTCGAGGCGCAGCCGCCCCCCGGGCGTGTCCATGGGGCCGGTGATCATCGCGATGCGCTCGCGACCGCGCTCGACCAGGTGACGCGTCATGGTGCGGGCGCCGCCGAGGTCGTCGGCCGCGACGTAGCCCACCCGCGACTCGAAGCCCAGCGGGATGCCGCACGCGATCGTCGGGATGTCCTGCGACACGAGCTCGCGCAGCACGGGCGAGCCCGCGTGCGAGGAGATCAGCAGCACGCCGTCGACGTGCCCCGCCCCGACGTACCCGAGCATCTGCTCCTGCTCGGCGGGCGACCCGGCGACCATGAGCAGCAGCGGCATGCCGCGGGCCGCGAGCTCGGTGGCCGCGCCGCGCAGCAGGATCGAGAAGTTGGGGTCCTCGAACAGCAGGTGCTGCGGCTCGGTGAGCAGGAACGCCACGGAGTTGGCGCGGCCCGTCACGAGGCTGCGCGCGTGCTGGTTCGTCTTGTAGCCGGTGGTGCGGATGGCCTCCTGCACCGCGGCGAGCGCCTCGGGCGAGACCCAGTGGCCGCCGTTGATGACGCGCGACACCGTGCCGCGCGAGACCCCGGCCGCGGCCGCGACGTCACGGATCGTCGGCCGTCTGCGCGGTACCCCGGTCGTGTCCATCGCACGCACTCTAGAACCCCGGGCCGGGAACGGTCACAGTCCGTGGTCCCACGGTCGCCCGTGTCGCACCCGGCGGCGGTCGGACGGCACCGGTCAGGCGGGGACGCGCACGAGGTCCTGGTACTCCGGGTGGCGCTCGATCCACGCCTTCACGAACGGGCACAGCGCGACCACGTCACGCCCCGACGCGCGCACCTGGTCCAGCGCGCCGCGCACCAGCCCGCTGCCGACCCCCCGGCCCTCCGCCGCGGGCAGCACCTCGGTGTGCGTGAACACCACGGTGCTCCCCTGCGCGTCGTAGGCCGAGATCCCCAGCAGCGCCCCGTCCGCGTCGCGCGCCTCGAACCGCTGCTCCTCGACGACCTCCACCACGTCCACCATCCGCACATCCTCACCCGCGAGCCGCGGGACCGCACCCGTGCCGGGCCTCGCGCGCCTGCACCGCACCGGCTCGCCACATGACCGAATCGTCCCGCCGTGTCGCGGCGCGCGCCTCGAACGTGTCCGGCACCACGGCTGCGCGTGCGGCTCGCGAGCAGGTCGGGTGCGACGATGGGCCCGTGTTCCGGCCGTATCGCGAAGTCCTGTCACGGCCCGGCGCTCTCGCGTTCTCCGCCGCCGGCGTGATCGCCCGGCTTCCCATCTCGATGGTCGGCATCGGGGTCGTGCTCGCGGTCTCCTCGATCTACGGGTCGTACGCGATGGCGGGCCGGGTGTCCGCCGTGCTGATCGTCTCCTCGGCGATCACCGCGCCGCTGATCGCGCGCGCCGTCGACCGGTACGGCCAGGCCCGCGCGATGTTCCCGGCGCTCGCGACCTGCGCGACGGGGATGGTCGCGCTCATCGTCGCGCTCGTCGCCGAGGCGCCCGAGCCGGTCCTGTACGTGACCGCGGTCGTCGCGGGCGTGAGCGGGCAGTTCGGCTCGCTCGTGCGCGCCCGGTGGACGTACGTGCTGCGCGGGGACTCGAACGCGCTGCACACCGCGTACTCGCTCGAGGCCGCGCTCGACGAGCTCGTCTTCATCATCGGGCCGGCGGCCGCCACCCTGCTCGCGACCGGTGTCACCCCGACGGCCGGCATCGTCGTGCCGCTCGTCGCCACGGTCGTCGGCGGCACCTGGTTCCTGCTGCAGCGACGCACGCAGCCGCCGCCCACGCCGCGCCACGACGCCGGCGGGCCGTCGATCCTCGCGGCGCCCGGCATGGTGCTGCTCATCGGCGTGTTCCTCGCGATGGGCGCGATCTTCGGGGCGACCGACGTCGCGACCGTCGCGTTCGCCGAGGAGGAGGGCCGCAAGTCGATGGCCGGGCTGATCCTGGCCGTGTTCGCCGCCGGGTCGCTGGTCTCCGGCCTGCTGTACGGCGCCCGCCGCTGGGTGCAGCCGCTGTGGGTGCGGTTCGCGATCGGCATGGTGCTGCTCGCCGTGGGCGTCTCGTTCTTCTTCGTCGTGAACTCGCTGTGGGCGCTCGCGGCCGTCATGTTCGTCACGGGGTTCGCCATCGCGCCGACCCTCATCAACGGCAACGGCCTGGTGCAGGAGCTCGTCGCGCCGGGGCGCCTCACCGAGGGCCTGACCTGGGTGGGGACGTCGCTCGGCGTCGGGGTGTCGATCGGGTCGTCGATCGCCGGGGCGCGCATCGACGCGCACGGGTCGCACGCCGGGTTCCTCGTCGTCGTCATCGCCGGCGGTGCGGCCGTGGTCGCGACGCTCGCCTCGTTGCGCACGTTGCGGGCGGGCCACCGGGCGCGCCTGTCCGACGAGCTCGCGCGCGCGGGTCACACGGCCGACGAGCCGGTCCCCGACGAGCGCGTCGCCGATCGGGTGGTCGACGCCGACGGGCCGTCGGACCTGCACCGCGACACCTGAGCGGGCCCTACGCTCCTCGCGTGACCGAGTCCCGCACGCCTACCGTGACCGTCCCGCTCGACGCCCTGACGGCGCTCGTCGCGCCGCTGGGTGCGCTCGTCGATGCGGTCCGGCTCGAGGGCGGCTACTTCGCGACCTCGTACCGCGTCACGCTCGACGACGGGACGCGCGTCGTCGTGAAGACCGCGCCGACGGACACGTCGCGGCTCATGACCTATGAGAAGGACCTCATCCGCACCGAGGCGCTCGTCTACGGCCTCGCGGCCGAGCACCCCGCGCTGCGGATGCCGCGCGTGCTGCACACCGACTTCACGCGCACGATCTTGCCGAGCGACGTCGTCGTCGCGTCCTGGTTGGACGGCGTCCCGCAGTCGGACGCCGGGTTCGGGTCGTTCGCCGACGACGAGCGAGCGGCACGCGCCCGGCGCGACCTCGGCTCGCTCATCGGCCGGCTCGCGACCGTCACCGGGACGACGTTCGGCTACCCGCAGTCCCCCGCGCTGCAGGCCACGACGTGGCGCGGGGCGTTCACCGCGATCGTCGAGGCGCTGCTCGCCGACGCCGCCACGTGGGACCTCGACGTGTGCGCGGACCGGGTCCGCGCCGCGCTGGACGCGCACGGCCACCTGCTCGACGAGGTCGTCGTGCCGTCGGTCGTCCACACCGACCTGTGGCCCGGGAACCTGTTCGTCGACCCCGCCACGGGCGAGATCGTCGGCGTGATCGACCCCGAGCGCGCGATGTGGGGCGACCCGCTCGTCGACCTCGTCGGCGCGGACCCCATGTGGGACGGGCTCGACCGCCCGGAGGACGCCGCGCTCGTCGGCGCGCTCGACGTCACCTCGCCAGGCGCGGCGGAGCGGCTGCTGCTGTACCGGATGTGGCTCGCGCTCGTCATGACGATCGAGGGCTCGCCGCGCGGCTACACGGGCGACTGGGCGCAGTGGTACCGCACGACGAGCCACGCCAACCTGCTGCGCGCGCTGGACACGCTCGGCTCCCCCGAGCCTGCGCGCGTCTAGCGTCGGGACGCCGGGGCGAGGCAGGCTGAGGCCCATGACCGGGACGCCTGACGCACGCCTGCGCGAGCTCGCGCTGCTGCGCCGCGTCCGCGACCGGATCGACCGCGAGTACGCCCAGCCGCTCGACGTCGAGGCGCTCGCGCGCGGCGTGCACCTGTCCGCCGGGCACCTGAGCCGGCAGTTCCGGGCCGCGTACGGCGAGTCGCCGTACAGCTACCTGATGACGCGGCGCATCGAGCGCGCGATGACGCTGCTGCGGCGCGGCGACCTGTCCGTGACCGACGTGTGCTTCGCGGTCGGCTGCTCGTCGCTGGGGACGTTCAGCACGCGGTTCTCCGAGCTCGTGGGGATGTCGCCGAGCGAGTACAAGCGCCTGGCCGCCGACGACGGTGCGGGCATCCCGAGCTGTGTGGCCAAGCAGGTGATGCGGCCCATCCGGCAGTCGTCGCGCTCGTCGGACACTGCCCCGCCCTCGTCGTCGCAAGGCGCCGGTCAAGAGGTCAGGAATCGAGAAGCGGTCACCGGCCCGCGCTCCTAGCGTGGCGGTATGGACCTCATCATTCACACCACGTTCCTGCCGGCCGACGACCCCGACACCTCCCTGGCGTTCTACCGCGACGTCCTGGGCTTCGAGGTGCGCAACGACGTCGGCTACGGCCAGATGCGCTGGATCACGGTCGGCTCGCCGGACCAGCCGCAGACCTCGATCGTCCTGTCCCCTCCGGGGGCGGACCCGGGCCTGACCGACGACGAGCGCCGCACCATCGCCGAGATGATGGCCAAGGGCTCGTACGCGACGCTCGTCCTGGCCACGTCCGACGTGGACGGCACGTTCGAGAAGGTCGCCGGCGCGGGTGCCGAGGTGACCCAGGAGCCGATGGACCAGCCGTGGGGCGTGCGCGACTGCGCGTTCCGCGACCCGGCCGGCAACCACCTCCGCATCAACCAGCTGTAGCCCGCGCCCCCAGTTCGTCGCCCCCCAGCCGCCGGTTCGTCGTTCCAGCACCGGTTCGTCGCTTCGCACCAACGAACCGATGCTGGAACGACGAAGCGCAACCTGACTCGATCGGGTCACCAGCCCGACGAGGAGTCCGGGGCCATGGGGGCGCAGGCGGTGGCGCCCTTCGGGAGCGCCTCGAAGTGCCAGACCTCGTTGGCGTAGGTGCGGCACAGGCCGAAGTCGAGGCCGTGCTCGCCGAGCCACAGCGCGCCCTCGGTGGGGCCGACGTCGACCGCGAGCCCTTGCACGTGCGCGGAGCTCTCCGGCGGGAGCACCCAGCGGCTGGCCTCGCGCTTCGACCCGTACCGCTTGATCGCGGCCGCCACGAGGCCCTCCTGCTCCTCGGCGGTCCGCTTGCCCGATGTCAGCGTCAGCACCACGCCGTCCGCCTCGGCGGCGGCCTGCGCGCGGGCCAGCCGCCGCGCGAGGGTCGGGTCGAGTCCTGTGGCGACGAGCGCGTCGGAGACCGCCTCGACGTGCGCGTCGTCGTCGGTGCCGTCCTGGACGGTGTCCTGGCCGGCGTCCCCGTCACAGCCCTCGTCGTTCTGCTCGGGGCACTCGCCGACGACGCCGTCGTCGGTCTGGTCGGCCGGCACCGGCCCGACTGCGCCACGGTCGGACGCAGCCGTCGGGTCCCCCTGCTCCCCGACGGCCGCGTCCGAACGTCCCTGCCCCAGCCCGTACACCGCCCCTCCAGCGAGTACGAGCGCGACGACGAACCCGAGCCCCCGCCGACGACGTCGCGCACCCTCCTGCGCGACGGCCGCCGCGAGCACCCCGCCCGGCACCGGTGCCGACGACCCGGTCGAGTGAGCCGTGCGTGGTACGCGCGGCTCCTCACCCGCCGCGTCCCCGGCGGTGCCGGGTGCGCTGCGGTGGTGTGCGGCGCCGGCCGGGTCGGGCACGTGGATCGCTGCCGAGCGCACCGACCGGCCTGGCGTAGGGCTCGTGGCCCCGGTGCTCGTCGTCATGCCATGAGCCTCGCCGGGTGAGGCATCGCGGGGCGTCGGGCTGGGGTCGGGTCCTGGCGCGCGCGGCACCCGACCCTCGGCCGAGGCGACCCCCACCCGGCGGTGACCTCGCGCGCCGCGGGTCCACCCCAGGGTGGAGAGCGTGTCGGTCTGGGGTGCGTCGGCCGCACTGCCGCACGCGCGTACGGTGTGGCGTATGTCGCCCGCTGATCCGGCCCGCAACGCCGTGACCAGGCCGGACGCGTCGCCGTCCGGCGGTGCGACGCAGGGCGACACCGCCACCGAGGCCCTGCTGCGCTGGGGAGCACCGCCGCCTCCGGCCCTGACGAGCGCGCCCCTGGCACCGCGCGCCACGGGCGCGCAGCTGCGCAACGACGTCGGGATCGCCCTGACGGTCGGGGTCCTGTGGGCCGGCGGCCTGATGATCGCGGGCTCGTGGGACTACTGGATGCCGCGGTCCATGGCGACGTGGTGGTGGGCCGGGCTGTGGCTCGTCGTCGCGATCGCGCTGCGCCGGGCCGCACCGCGCGCGGGCTTCCTGCTCGTGACGCTCGGGTACGCGCTCACGTACACGCTCGTCGTCGACGGCGGCCGCATGCAGGCGCTCGTCCACGTGATCCCGCTGCTCGCCACGACGTATGCCGTGACCCGCGCCGGGGCGCTGCCGGTCTGGGTCGCGGCGCCGGTCGCCGCGGTGACGGGGGTGGCGCTGCAGGCGGGCGTGGCCAACGCGGCGTGGGGCCTGAGCACGTTCGACTGGCACCCCGTGCTCGACCTGTCCTCGGCCGTGCAGCTCGTCGCGCTCGTCGTCGCCTCCGCGGTGATCGGGGCGATGGTGCACCGGCTCGCGCAGACGTCCGCGTCGCTCGCGGAACGCAACGCGCAGCTCGTCGCGCTGCAGGAGGTCCGGGCGCGGGAGGCGGTGCTCGACGAGCGCACGCGCATCGCGCGCGAGCTGCACGACGTGGTCGCGCACCACGTCTCGGCGATCGTCGTGCGCGCGCAGGCCGCCGACCGCGTCGCGGACGCCCAGCCCGATGCGCCGCGCGAGGCCGTGCGGTGGATCGCGCAGGCGGGCCGCGAGGCGCTGGACGCGATGCGGTCCGTAGTGCGCGTGCTGCGCACGGGCGACGACGAGTCCGCCCCCTACGCCCCGACGGCGGGCCTCGAGTCGCTGCCCGCGGTCGTCGGACGCGTCCGCGAGGCGGGTCTGGACGTGGACGCGACCCTGCCCGCTCCCCTGCCGGCGTGCGCACCCGCGGTGGGGATCGCCGTGGTGCGGGTCGCGCAGGAGGCGCTGACGAACGTGCTCGTGCACTCGGCGACGACGACCGCATCGCTCACGCTGACCGCGGGGGCCGGCACGCTGCAGCTCGTCGTGCAGGACCCGGGCCCACCCCGGCCCCGCGACATCGGCGGTGGCAGCGGCCTGCTGCACATGCGCGAACGCGCCGTCGCGGCGGGCGGCACGGTGACCGCAGGACCCCGACCGGGCGGCGGCTGGGCCGTCCACCTCACGCTCCCCTTGGAGGGCGCACATGCCTGACCTGACCCGCGTGGTCGTCGTCGACGACCAGCCGACGATCCGCCTGGGCCTGCGGATGATCCTCGACCACGAGCCAGACGTCGAGGTCGTCGGCGAGGCCGGCGACGGCACCGCCGCGCTCGACGTGGTCCGCGCCACGCTGCCCGACGTGGTGCTGCTCGACGTGCGCATGCCCGGGATGGATGGCGTCGAGGCCACCCGCCAGATCCGGGCGGACCCTCTGCTGGGTGACGTGCGCGTCGTCGTGCTGACCACGTTCGACGACGAGGAGTACGTGACCGGTGCGCTGCGCGCCGGGGCGGATGCGTTCCTGCTCAAGGACACCGAGCCCGCGACGCTCGTCGCGACCGTGCAACGCGTGCGCGCCGGCGAGCAGGTCCTCGACCCGAAGGTCACCGGCGTCGTCGTCGGGCAGTGGCGCGCGTGGGCCGCCGGCCGCAGCGCACCTGAGCCCTCTGCCGGAAGCGGTCCGGCTGGTGCCGTCGCGAGCCTGACCCAGCGTGAACGCGAGGTCCTGATCGCCGTCGCCCGCGGCGGCTCCAACCCGGCCGTCGCCGACCAGCTCGGCGTCGGCGAGGCCACCGTCAAAGCCCACGTCCACGCCCTGCTCCGCAAGCTCGGCTGCACCACCCGCACCCAGCTCGTCGTGGCCGCCTACGAATCAGGCCTCATCACCGTCGGCCACTAGGCGCTAGGTAGATGGTGCGGCTTGGTCAGTCGCTGGGGAGCTCACCGACGAGCCGGAGGTCTCGAACCACATCCTCAAGCTCCGGCGTACCCAGGTTGCGAAAGGCACCACGTCGGAGGCGGATCCGCAGCTCTTCGCCATCGGCGAAGACACAGACAACACCGTCCCCGAACTGCTCATTGAACCTTCTCACGGGTCCCACAGACACATCAATCAGGGTGTCGGTCTCATACTCGGCCAGAAGGCGAAAGCCGTCGACTTGCCAAACCTCGATCGCGCCAGGTCGGTAGGAGAATACTGCAGGATAGTCCCCAGAGTAGCGGGCGTGCAGCGAGATATAGGGCGCAAAGTCGACACCTAGGGCCGCGGCGAATATGGCCGCGGACGGCCGCTCCTTACGCACACGATCTATGGCAGACGCAAGATTTCGACGGTGCACGAATATGTAGAGCGCCGCGACAACCGCCGTGAATACGGCCGATATCGCAGCCATATGCAGGCCATACTGGCTCATTTGGCGAAACGACCAATCATTGCGTCCAACTACTTCCCCTCCACATACATGTCGATCGCGGTGCGCGATGTCCTGCCTACCACCCACGTCGTGGCCCACCCTACGACGGCACCTACTCCAGCACCGACCGCCGTCCCGATAACGGGCTCTTCACGGGGACGAGGCCGTCTGGATCTAGATCAGGGTCGCCATTGAGGACGGCGTAGTCGGCAAGCTCATATCCATGGCGGGCCGCCCAGGCAGCCTCCTGTGGCGAGTTCGTCATCCAGGTGCGCATCGCGTACGCGGCGGCGGCAGCGGCGTTCTGGCCGTATCCAGCTCGGCTACACAACCCGCACCCAACTCGTCGTCACCGCCTACGAGTCAGGCCTCGTCGCCGTCGGCCACCAGTCGAGGGGTCGTCCGCGCGAGCGAGACTGGCATTGCCGCCTCGGAGACGACTACGCACGCCATACTAGCGCCCCAGTTCCACCTGCAGATCGCCGCCGAAACTGAATGCCCTGACACTCACGCCCTCGAACAGGATCGTTATCCCTGAGAACTCACCGACTTCGTTGAACATCGGCTCGGCCGCAATCACCGTGCGGCCGACGATCGATGCAGGGCCAACGGGCGCGTCGTCCACTTCCCAGATACCGAGATCAGGGAATAGTTCACGCTCGGCAGCGGTCGCCCCGGGAAATGGTTCCACCCAACGACTGCGAGAGAGACACAAAGTCCAGTCTGCGTTCACGTCGATGGTGAGGACGGTGGAGTCGTCCCAAGTAAACTCAAGCGCCACAACGTCCCGAGCGTTCTCACCTGGCATCCGATGACTCACGATGCGAACCATCTCGCACCGATGACCCGGCAGCTCGTCGATCACTAACCGATCACCTCCGCGTGCTTAAACCAGGCGTTTCCTTCGTTCGGGAACATGGTAACAAACTCGCCCCCTTCGCGGGTGATGAGGAGATCGCGACCCTGGCGGAAGAAGAAGTAGTCATCACCGCCATTCCCTCGAGGATTCCACGGTCCACGGCGCACCTCGTCAGGATTGCGATGCACGTCCTGTACGCGACTCGCGAACCAGGCGCGGGCCGAGTCGCTGTTGGGGTCAAGCCCGTAGTCCGAGGCATGCCTGCCCCACTTCGTACCAAACTGCTTCGAACTAATCGAGAGCGGCGGACGAATGTCAGTTGCGACCTTCGCGGCCGCCTCCGCAGCGTCGGCTGCCTTCTTGCCGTTCCTCCACCACTTGAAGGCCGTCGAGAGCCACCCGCCAACGGGGATCAGCGAGAGCCCGGAGAGACCGGCGCTTGCCCAGTCCCCCTCGGCCGCGTACTAGATTGCGTTTGCGCCATCTGCGGGTTCGAAAACCAGCCCAACGACATCGACCGCCACGTGGCCCATCTCTGCGGCGGTCGGCGCGGAACTAGAACCGCTGCATGGGCAGGGGTGCGGAGGGGGTCCGGGGCTCGGGCTCGGCTCAGGGTATGAACGACGCTGAGCTGCTGGCGCAGGCGAGGAGGTGGCGGGTGGGCGCTTGGCCAGGGGGCCGCGGCCGCCGTCGTAGTCGTCGTCGATGCGGGGCGTCAGGCCGCTCGGGTCGGACAACGTGGTGGGGTTGTTGTTGGCGTAGGCGTAGGCGTTCCACTGTTGCGGGTCGGCCAGGTCCAGGACCGGGTCGACGGAGATGAACCGTCCGTTGGCCTCGTCGTAGTACCGGGCCCCGACCATCGTCAGACCGGTGGCGGTGTCACGGGTCTTGTCGAGGAACTGCCGGTCGCCCGGGATGCTCGCCGTCGTGCCGCGCGCCGCACCGAACGGGTCGGTGTACTGCTTGACGACGTCGTTCGCCGCCCACTTGGTGTTCGGGATCGCGGCAAGGCCGTGCCGTGGGGGTCGGACACCAGCAAGGTGACCCCGCCCAGACCGTTCTTGTCGCGCACAGCGACGGTCTGGCCGTCAAAGCGGCTCACCGGACACCGAGCCCGCGACGCTCGTCGCGACCGTGCACCGCGTGCGCGCCGGCGAGCAGGTCCTCGACCCGAAGGTCACCGGCGTCGTCGTCAGTCAGTGGCGCACGTGGGCCGCCGGCCGCAGCGCATCCGAGCCCGCTGCCGGTAGCGGTGCGGCCGGTGCCGTCGCGAGCCTGACCCAGCGCGAGCGCGAGGTCCTGATCGCCGTCGCCCGCGGCGGCTCCAACCCCGACGTCGCCGACCAGCTCGGAGTCGGCGAAGCCACCGTCAAAGCCCACGTCCACGCCCTGCTCCGCAAGCTCGGCTGCACCACCCGCACCCAGCTCGTCGTGACCGCCTACGAGTCAGGCCTCATCACCGTCGGCCACTGACCCTCGGCAGAGATCAAGGGGGACTCACAAATGACGCGGCGACGGCGGTCCGGGGCTTGGCTCGCGGTATCAACGACGCTGAGCTGGCGCAGGCGAGGAAGTGGCGGGCGGGCGCCTGGCGAGGGGGCCCGCGGCCGCTGTCGTAGGCGCAGGTCTGAGCGTGCAGCGGGCGGATCAAGCGGCGTGGCCTCCGCTGCTCTGGCGACCACCGGCGACCCGATGAGGAAGCCGGGCGAGAGGACCAGGGCGCTCCTCATGGCCTCTGTCCGGGTTCGAAGGATCGTCACCCAGTCTCCGGTCAGGCCATTCCAGGCCTGGTCAGCAGCCTTGATGAGCGCCCAGGCGTCCCCGGTTCCGACGACCTTCTCGATGTCGAACACGGGGTAGGCCGTGACCTTGTGCCATCCCTGGCTCCGACAGTCGGGCGGTACTCCACCTCGTATGACGGGCGACGGCACCATCGCCTCGATATGCGACGCACCCGGATCAAGGCTGGAAGTCCTGGAGATAGCTCCAATGACCGCGCACCTGGTTCAGCTCCATGTTGTAGGGACTGCGGCCGGTTCGATTGACACCCTGACAACCAGCCCCGCAACGGTCCCCAGGCCGACAAGCGAGTCGACCACCTGCCATCGCGGAATTCGCGGAGCCGTCTACGAGGATCACCCGCCGTGGCCGCGTCACGTCCTGCCGTCACGACGTCGGAGGTCCGCAACGATCCCATCCATCGAGCCGAAGAGTCGCGGTGTGGACAGCTCGAAGAGCGCCGCAGCCAGGTACTCCTCGTCTGCTGGGTCGAGAGTCACGTCGTCAGCTCCCTGCGCCAGTTCCGCCCATCGCTCAAGTTGAACGGCCGATATGGCGTTCTTCCCGAAGGCATCAAGCACGCCCCTGAGCAGGGAACGATCGACCTGGATCGTCGCGCCCGGTTGAGCCGGGCCACACGCCGCAAGAGCAGCAAAGTTGGCATCGAGATCCCCGACCAAACCGATCACGAACTCGAGAAGGCGGAGTCGATCGGGTGACGCGGTCATGGGCTCAACTCATCTTCGGTGTGGAGGACCGCCCCGTCAGGAAGAACGGTCGTCTTGGTGTAGCCGACCGTCGCTCCGGACGCATCGACGACCTTGTCGTAAGGCGCGTATGCCCCTGGAACGCGGCCAGGGCAGGCCCGCGGCCGCTCCAACCCCGACGTCGCCGACCACCGGCGAGCAGAGCCATCGCTCACACAGGCTCGGCACCACGGCAGCGGTAAACGACCGACTCGCGATCCAGGAACTCTTTCCACCGGCGCTCCAGCCCTCGAGCACCGCCCGAGGCACCGGAATGGCCAGGCATGAAGCGCACCACGCCTTCAATTTCACTCGGGTAGCCAAAGTCGGCGTAGAGCAGTTCAACCAGACCCAATGGGTCTACAAAATTCGACCTGTGCTCGTATATCCACGCCATTGCCAGGTAGATCCACACCGCCCTGAGAGCGCCCAGTTCCGCGGGGTCGATGCCCCGCGCTATCTCATCGATCAGCTCACGCACTCTGTCCAGCTCGTCGTTCAGCAAGAGAGCCAGCCCGTCAAGTGCGTCCGAGTCAGAACCGCCTTGGCTGTAGTGCGCCAGCGCAAGGCTGACCACGTCTTGGTCCTTGATCCAGCCCTGCCCGTACCCATACGCCAACTCTCCAGGAGTCAGGCGAACCCGCGCATTGATGAACTGCGCCGGAATCTCGAACCTGATGAGTTCGTCACTCATGGCTTGATCGGAATTCCGTTGATAGTCCCATTCCGCACGAACAGCTGATGCACCAGTTTGTCCCCCTCAACAAGCCACTCGTGCCGCCCACGATAACTGTTCAGCCCGCCAGGAGCCTGCACAAACAACCGCTGAACGGGACTGCTGCAGGGCTGGTTGACACTCTGACCTGCCCCACGGTTCGGTTACCAGTTCGGGTCTGGTGGTTCGGGCTTCTCACGAGAGAAGGTCTGAACCATGCCGAAGCCGTATCCGGCCGAGTTCCGCACCCGAGCGATCGCGCTCGTGCGGGCCGGCAAGCCCGCGACCGCCGTTGCTGGTGATCTCGGGATCAGCGGCAGCTGTCTGCAGAACTGGCTGCGTCAGGATCGCATCGACCGCGGCGAGATCGAGGGCGTCCCGCGCACGGAGAGCGCCGAGTTGCGACGGGCGCGGGCCCGGGTCCGCGAGCTCGAGCGTGAGGTGGAGATCTTGCGGGTCGCCTCCAAGCTGCTCGGACAGGAGGCCCCACACCCAAAAGAGTCCACCCGGTGATCGACACCCTCGTCGCCGCCGGGCATCCCGTCCTGACCTGCTGCCGCATCCTGGGCGTCAGCAAGCCGGGCTATTACCGATACCGCAACCGACCGACTTCACAGACCCAGCTGCGCCGGCAGTGGCTGACCGGCCTGATCCGTGAGGTTCATGTCGCCTCCCGAGGCACCTACGGTTACCGACGGGTGCATGCCGAGCTGACCATGGCGATGGACGTGACCGTCAGCTCACGGCTGGTGTTCATGCTCATACACGACGCCGGGGTCTACGGGTTGCCCGGACCCTCCCGCGTCAAACGCCTGCGGGGTGTCGTGACCGCCGGTGACCTGGTGAACCGCAAGTTCCACCGGGTGCGACCCAACGAGCTCTGGGTCACCGACATCACCGAGCACCCCACCCGTGAAGGCAAGCTCTACTGCTGCTGCGTGCTGGACGCCTACAGCCGCAGGATCATCGGCTGGTCGATCGACTCCACCCAGGACACCCGACTGGTGATCAACGCGCTCGACATGGCGATCAGCAACCGCGACCCAGCGCCCGGCGGGATCGTGCACGCCGATCACGGCGCCCAGTTCACCTCCTGGGCGTTCGGCGACAGGATCCGCCGGGCCGGGCTCATGCCCTCGTTTGGATCCGTCGGCGACGGCCTGGACAACGCGATGATGGAGTCCTTCTGGTCCTCCATGCAGATCGAGCTGCTCGACCGACAACGCTGGAACACCCGGGTCGAGCTCGCGAACGCGATCTTCGAGTACATCGAGATCTTCCATAACCGCCGCCGACGCCACTCCAGCCTGGGCTACCTCAGCCCGATCGAGTTCGAACTACGCTCCAAATCGCCAGCCATCCCCGCCTGACCACCACACCGACAGTGGTAACCAGGCCGTGGGGCAGGTCAGGGTGTCACCTACTCGTGCATCAGCCCCAGGCGTAGGCGGTGGTGTCGTAGGGGTAGGTCGCAGTCGCGGCCGAAGCCGGTTGGGCGCCCACCAAGCCGACGACTAGTGCGAGGACGCCGACAGTCGCGACCAGCAGAGTGGTGAGCAATGCGGGCGCGCCGACCCAGATTCTCCGCACGGCGCGGCCTGTCACTGGAAGACCAACTCCTCACCCAATGGCCAGCGCTCAGGGGGCTCGTCGGTGAACCAGGCCTGCTCGAGACCGACCAGCCAGCCGTCCCTCACCCACACGAGCAACTCACCGACGAGCTGGCCACCCTGTCGGACGACCGCAGCACGAACGGGAAGGGGGCCATCGCTGCAATCACATGGCTGACTACCCACGGGGACCTCAAGATCAATCATCCGACCCGGCACGTCGCGGATCACGAGGGCCCGGCGGGCCTGGGCATCCAGGACCCTGGCCGTCTCCCCGCCGAGCGAAGCGAGCACCGGGCCGAGCGCGGCGTACGCCGCCGGGGCCACGTCGATGAAGCGCTGATCGCTCATGGCGTGAACGCCGTCCCGATCCGGGCCACTCCATTGACCACCGCACCGCGGACGACCACGCTTTGGCCGCCGACCTGCGTCGTCACCTCGAAGACTCCTGAACTCAGCAGGCCGGCTCCATCCAGGCGTCGAACTATCTGTTCCATGGCCCCGGCCTCGCTCCCATAGGTCTCGACGAGAGGTCCGAAGTTGTGCTTCGGGTCGAACACGTGAGACAGCTTGTCCGGACGCAGAGCATCAGTCAGTGTCCTCGCTTCGACCTGCGACAGGGGACGCGCCACGTCAGCCGCGGTGTTTGCGGCAACACCGAACCGCCCGGACGAGACAGGGCTCACCCAGGACGCGGCGCCCGACCCCGCAGGGCAGCCCGTCCCCGCCTCGACCAGCGCGTACGGAGCCGACAAACGTGCCGTCGCGTCGTAGGTGTAGGCGACGGTGTCGTAGCTGCAGGGAGCCGGAGCGGCCGACGCGGGTGCCGAACCGAAGATGACGGACACGATGGCCAGGAGTGCGGCCATCAGCGAAGGGACCCAGCCCGACCATCTGGCTTGGGGGGCGCGGGACGCGGACCTCGTGCCCCTCCGGCCGCAGGCAGTCCCTGGCTCAACGGCCGCCTCGGCCGCGACGGTCGCGTCGATGTTCAGCGTCGTCACGGCTCACCCGGTGCGGGCGCCCACGGGTCCCCGAGCAGGTAACCCGCCGGCACGTCGAGTACCCGCCCGAGACGGCCCAGGAGCGCTCGCTGCTCCTCACTCACCTCAACGTCGTACTCATACGTTTGGGTGCAGAGCGTCTCGAGCGCAAGCCGCCACTCGCCAGCATTGATCAAGACCGCAATCGAGTCAACATCGCTCGCAGGCAGACCGCCTGCACCTTCAAGCGCCCGTCTCAACTCGCCGATCACAACGCTCGGGTCCATCGCTTCTCCCGTCATGGCAGCGGGAATCCGGTGATGATGCCCTCGCCACCAGGCTCGACGATCACCCGCATTGGTACACCCTCGCGCACCGTGGCGGCTGCCGTGACGTTCGCGCTCTTGTTGGACCCGGCACTGGCGGGTGCGGACGACGAGGTGGTCGACTCGCTGGAGGCGCGGACAGAGAACCTGGCCGCGGTGGTGGCGGGTCTGGGTGTGCCGGAGCTGCAGGACGCAGAGGTGGTGTCCGCCCAGGTCGTGGAGCCTCCGGATGACCCGGAGGCGGAGCCCTTGCCCGACGACATCCCGGAGGGCGACGACGAGCAGCTGATTGACCTTACGGAGCCCGGAGGCTCGCAGACGGAGAGCACCACCCCTACGTCGGACGGAGAGGCGGGCACCCTGGCCCGCACGGTCGTCGGCGGGCTCACACTCCGAACCCGGCCCAGACGGACCGACGACGGCGCACGCCGGCTCACGGCCGGCCTGCGCCGCCGACACGCCCCCATAGGGTCGAGGGCGAGCCAGCCCGGCCAGATGGAGGAGACACCATGAGCACGAGCCCCGGTCCTGTCGACCTGACGTTCTCCGCGCCGATCGGCGTCACGGTAAAGGACGACGTGTGGTCGTGCGTCGAGGTCCCCGGCTCGGTCGAGCTGTTCGGGACCGGCAAGGCGGTCAAGGTCGTCGCGACGGTCGACGGCGAGCCCGTGACGGCCGGGCTGATGCCGACCGGCTCGGGCGGGCACATGCTCTCGATCAGCGCGAAGCTCCGCAAGAAGCTCGGCAAGGCCGTGGGCGACGACGTCACGGTCCACCTCACGGAGCGCCTGACCTGACACCCGTGCCTCGGTGTCACGGCACGAGCGCACGGACCGCCGTGGACCGAGCTCCCGGGGCGACCTACGTGAGCGTGGTCAGGGTGGCGCGGGCGTCGTAGCGCCAGAACGTGCGTTGGGTGCGGACCAGCAGCCACAGGACGCTCGCGCACAGGACGCCGCCGATGACCACGGCCCAGCCCTCACCGACGACCGTGGACACGGACCCGATGAACATGTCGCCGAGCCGCGGCCCGCCCGCGACGACGACGATGAACACGCCCTGCAGCCGCCCGCGCATGTCGTCGGGCGTCGCAGTCTGCAGGATCGTCTGCCGGAAGATGGCGCTGACCTCGTCGGACGCGCCCGCGGCGATCAGGGTGAGGCACGCGATCGCGAGCGCCCCCCACAGCACGTTCTCCGGTCGATCCCGCCCGACGACGACGAGCACCAGCCCGAACGCCGCCACCGACCCGGCCCACCCCGTGATGGCCCACGTGATGACGCGCCCCTGCCACCGCACGCGCGCGAGCCCGCCGGACAGCAGGCCGGACGTCACGGCGCCGACCGCGAGCGCGGCGGTGAGGATGCCGGTGGTGGTCGCGCCGCCGCCGAGGTACCAGATGCCGACGGCGGGGAACACGACGCGCGGCATGGCCAGGACCATCGCGCACAGGTCCACGAGGAACGTCATGCGCACGTTCGGCTGGGTGCCGAGGTAGCGCAGGCCGTCGACGACCGAGCCGAGGCCGACGCGTGCGCGGCGGGTGTCGGAGGGTTCGGGCGGGACGGGCGGGAGCCGGAACACCGCGACGAGCGCGGCGGTGAACAGCACCGCGTCGACGGTGTAGGCGAGGCCGAAGTCGATGGACGCGAGCGCTGCGCCGGCGAGCGGGCCGACCGTCAGCGCGGTCTGGAAGCCGATGGCTTGCAGCGCGTTGGCGGCGGGCATGAGCCGCGGCTCGAGCAGGCGCGGAATGATCGCGGACCGCGCTGGGGAGTTCACCGCGTTGGCTGCGGACTGCACGGCGGTCAGCCCGTACAGCAGCCCGACGTGCTCGTTCCCGAACCAGCCCTGCACGGCGAGCACCATGATCGCGACCCAGGACACGAGGCTCGCGACGAGCGCCACCTGCCGGCGGTCGTAGTGGTCGACGATCGCCCCGCCGTACAGCCCGAAGATCACGAGCGGGACGAACGCGAACATCCCCAGCACCCCGACGGACAGGGTCGAGCCGGTGATGTCGTAGACCTGCAGCCCCACGGCGACGACCGTCAGCTGCGTGCCGAGGTTGGAGACCGACAGCCCCCACCACAGCCTGCGGAACGCGGGACTGATCCGCAGGGGCGTCGTGTCGACGACGAGGGACCTCACTGCCTCACTGTAGGCGGCAGGTAGTCGAGGACCGTCGCGGCGTCCGCCTCACGTGAGGGGCGGACGCCGCGACGGGTCGGTCAGACGACGCGCAGCGTGCGGTTCGTCGCCGCGCTCGAGGCGATGTTCGTCGTCCCGGGGTAGGTGACCTTGACGGTGTACGTGCCCTTGGTCAGCGCCTTCAGCGAGACCGAGGCCTTGCCACCGGACAGCGGCGCGTAGATCGTGCGCCGGACCTTGCCGCTCTGCACCAGCTGGATCTTCGCCTTGCCCGTGGGGACCACACCGGTCGTGGTGCGGACCGTCACCTTGAGCGTCGCGATGCCGGTCCCGGCCTTCAGGCTCGTGCGGCTCAGCGTCGTCGTGATGCTGGAGGAGACCTTGACGACCTTCGTCGTCCTGGTCGCCGACGACGCCTTGACGCTCGCGCTGCCCGAGTAGGCGACGGCCACGGAGTACGACCCGACCGCGAGGCGCGGCAGCGTCACCGTGGCCGCGCCGGAGGCCAGCGTCACCTTCTTGGTCGAGACCACCGTGCTGCCCTTGCGGACGGTGACCGTCGCGGTGCCGGTGACCTTCGTCGTGCCCGCGGTCACCTTGACCTTCACGGCGTGCGTGGCGCCGTACGCCACGGACGACGAGAGGGTCACGGCGGTCGTCGACGCGACGGGCTTCTTCGTCACGACCACCCGGTACGTCGCGGTCGTCGTGCCGTCCTGCGCCGTCACCGTGATGACGTAGGTGCCGTCGGCGGCCTTCGGCGCGACGACGACGGTGGCGTCGGTGTCGGTCGCGACAGCGCGGACGACTGCGCTGCCGGACGTGGTCTGCACCGCGTACTGCCGCACCGCCGGGCTGAACCCGGGGAGCGCGACGCCGTCCACCGTGATCGACGCGAGCGTCGCGTCGGTGCGCGGCGCGACGACCGCCGCGCTGGCCGGCGTGGTGCGCACCGAGACGTGCCCGGCGGCGTCGGTCGCGGTGACCTCGGCGGTCACCGTCAGCCCCAGGTCGGCGGCCCGGACGACGAAGGTCGACCCGGTCGCCCCGGCCACCGGGTCGCCGTCGACGAACCAGCGGAACCCGGTCGCGGTCCACTCGGCGCCGGTGGGCGCAGCGGTCAGCGTGGCGCCGACCCGCGCGGCACCGGTCAGCGCCGGCACCATCACGGTCTGCGGCGTCACGTGGCGCAGCGTCGGGCGGATGGTCTGGAACAGGCCGTTCGCGCCGATGGTGATCTGGTCGAGCTTCGTCTCGCGGTAGTACCCGGTGCGCTGACCGGCCGGGACGCTCTGGGCGAACCGGTGGTACGCGATGTACCAGTCGTCGGTGCCGGGGACGTTGAGGATCGACGAGTGCCCGGTCGCGTAGACGTCGAGCGCGGGGTCCTTGACGAGGATCTCGCCGCGGTAGGTGTACGGCCCGGCCATCGACGTCGCGGTCGCGTAGCCGACGCGGTAGTTCTCGCTGCCGGTGTCGTCGATCGAGTACGTCAGGTGGTAGGTGCCCTGGCGGTAGTTCATGAACAGGCCCTCGCGGAAGTTCGTCAGCCCGCGGATCGAGATCGCGGACGTCTTGAGCGAGGTCATGGAGTCGTCGAGCTCGGCGTAGTACGGCGTGCCGTTGCCCCACATCAGGTAGTACTTGCCGGTCTGCGGGTCCTGGAACGCCGCCGGGTCGATCTCCTGGCCGTTGCCGGTGGAGCCCTTGAGCATCGAGTCGGGCTCCGCCGTGAACGGGCCCTGCGGGCTGTCCGCGATCGCGACCCCGATGTTCTTGGCGTTGTCACCGGGATGGTGGCCGGAGAAGTAGAAGTAGTACTTCCCGTCGCGCTCGATGATCGTCGGCGCCCACGCGTTGCCGGTGGCCCACGGCACGTTGCCGTTCGCGCCGTCGAGCGTGAGGAACGGCTCGGCCGCGCGGGTCCACGTGACCAGGTCCTTCGAGCTCCACGCGTAGAACGTGTTGCCGCCCCAGCCGGGCTTCCCGTCGGTGGTCGCGTAGATGTAGTACGTGTCGCCGAAGACCGCGATGTTCGGGTCGGCGTAGAAGTGGCCGCCGGTCGCGTCGACGAGCGCGGGGCCGTCGTTCGGCAGTCGCGTGGGGACCTGGAACGCGACGGGCGGCAGCGTGCGGGTGACGCCGGTGCGGTCGACGAGCGTGGCGGTGGCCGTGACGTCGATCAGCTCGTCCTGCTCGGACTGCGGGCGCGTGACCGTGCCGTCGGGCGCGACGATCCCCGCCACGTCGGCCGTCCACGTGACGCCCGGCGCACCGGGCAGCGACGCGGTGACCTGCGTGCCCGCGACCGCGGCGACGTCGGCCGCGAACGCCCCGGCGACCGTCGCGGAGTTCGAGCGGTACAGGTCGGCGACCTGCTCCGGGGTCAGCGCGGTCGCGTAGATGCGCGCCTGGGACACGCCCCCGACGTACATCGAGTCCGCGCCGTACGCCGAGCGGCCGATCGTGTTGAGGGTCTGCGTCGCGAGCTCCGCGGGCGTGACGACCGAGGCGTTCGTCGTGGACGCGACCTGCTCGCCGTCCACGTACAGCGTGATCGTCGCCGGCGAGACCGAGCCGTCGATCGTCGCGGTGAGGTTGGTCCACGTACGCGCGGGGAGCACGGCCGGGTCCTCGGCGCTCTGCTCGGCCGTGTATGTGGTCGCGGTGATCTTGGTGCGCGCGTGGCCGTTGCCGGTCGTCGCGAACCAGTAGCCCTGCGTGCCGGTCCCGCCGATGTTCCACAGGAAGTTGTTGCGACCCAGCGAGACCGGGTCCGCGCTGGTCTCGATCGAGACGGTCGCGCTGCGGGCGCCGACGAGCAGGTTGTTCGGCAGGGAGACGTAGCTGCTGCCGTCCAGACGCAGGCCGTGCCCGCCGATCCAGGCGGCGTTCCCGACGACGGTCGCATCCGCGTCGTTGCCCGAGCCGTCGGCCGCGACGGTGCCGCTCGTCTCGTCGAACGCGTAGTGCGCGACGAGACGGTCGGCGCGCTGCGCGGGGACCGTGACCGCGTAGGTGGCCGCGTCGGTGAGCCCGCGCGTCGCGTAGCTCACCTGCAGGGTCACCAGGGCGTCGGGCTGGCCCGCCACGGGCCGCACGACGACACCGTTCGCACCGATCACGGCCGGGTCCGACGACGTGAGCGTGACACCCGGAGGCAGCGCCAGGCTGCGCGTCGCCCGGCCCTCGCCCGCCACGACCCGCAGCGCCTTCTCGACCTGCGCCCGCTGCGCGGCGAGCGCCTCGGCGGCCTGCTCGTCGGCGATCGCATCCGCCTCCGCGGCCGTCAGCGCGTCCGAGTAGACGCGCAGGTCGGCGACCTCACCGCTGAACCGCGCGTCGTCGGCGTACGCCGACCGGCCCAGGTAGTTGACCGCGTGGCTCCCGAACTGCCCCGGGGTCACGGTGACGTTCGTGGCCTGCGCGGCCTGCACGCCGTCGACGTAGAGCGTCAGCGTCTGGGAGTCGGCGTCCAGGACGCTCGTCATGCTGTACCAGGTGTTCGCGGCGAACGCGCTGGTCGCGCGCGCGTCCCGCTCGTTCTGCCAGTTGGTCGACGTGATCTTGGTCCGCGCCTGCCCGGTGTGCACCGCGCCGAACCAGTAGCCCGTCCCACCGCCCGACGCGCTCACGCCGACACCGCCGAACGTCCACACGAAGTTGTTCGCCAGGAACGCCGCCGCGTCCGCGCGCACCTCGACCGACACGCTCGCGCTCGACGTCCCCGCGAGCAGCGACGGCAGGGTCACGTACGCGTCCGGCCCGAGCAGCAGCCCGCGCTCCCCCGCCGCGACCCGCCCGACGACGGTCGCGTCACGTCCGTTGCCGCTGACGTCCGGCACGGTCGACGAGCCCAGGTCCGCGAAGTCGTAGTGCGCCACCAGGGCGTCGGTGGGCGGCCCGGCGGGCTCGGCCGCGGTCGCGGGCATCGCGAGCCCGGCGATCACGAGCCCCGCGAGCGCGGCCGCGCTGGTCGTGCGGGTGAGGGTGGAGCGCATCGTCTTCCTCTCGTCGCTGCTGCGCACCGGTGACGTCACCGGCGCATGCCACAGGACGCGCTCGCGCGCGCCAAGGGGCGGCCGCCCCGGAGGTTTGCGGCCCTCCGGGGCGGCCGGGCGGGTCAGCGACCCGCAGGGTGAGCGCTGTGGGTCCGCGACGCGGTCGGCGGTTGCTCGCGCGCGCAGCGCTCGTGTGGTCCGTCGTGCTTCGTGGTTCGGGCTTCGTGGTTCGTGCTTCGTCGTGCGCCCGGTCGTGCGTGTCGCGTCGGGGGGCTGACCGTGCTCCTTCGCAACGGTCCGCGACGTCGTCGTCGGCTGTACCCGGGCAACTGTCGTCCGGTTGGCGGCGATGTTAACGCTCACACGCCGCGAAGGGAAGGCCCCGCGCGCCGGCTGGGCCGACCGGGCGACCGTCTCCGGGCGCGGGACGCACGGACGGCAACTAGGGTCGGCTCTTTCGGGTGACCCGATCGTGGGGAGGTGGTCGTCGTGGGTACGAGAGCCGGGACGTTCGTCGTCGGAGTCGGCGTCGGGTACCTGCTGGGCACACGTCGCGGGCGCGAGCTGCTCGGCAAGGCGGGCGGCAAGGCGGGCGAGGTGTGGCGGCACCCGCGCGTCCAGGAGTACGTGCAGGACGTCGAGGTGCAGGCCAAGGAGTTCGCCAAGGCGCAGGGCACCGCGCTCAAGGACAAGGCGTTCGAGGCGGCCCGCTCGGCCACGGGGACGTCCGGCGACGATGCGCCGAGCGTGGTCGTCGAGCCGGACACGCGCTACGACATCTGAGCCACCGGCACCACGCGCGCGGGACTGCGGGGCGCGCTCCGTCTAGCGCGAGACGAGGGCGAGCCCGTACGTACGCGCCGCGGTGCCCGAGCGGACCGCGGCCAGGTCGTCCCCGTCCAGTGCCCGCTCCAGCGCCGCGTCGACGGCCGCCCGCGCGCGTCGGCCGGGATCCGCGAGCAGGCACACCGGCCAGTCGGAGCCGAGCATCAGGCGCTGCGGCCCGAACAGGTCGAGCGCGACGTCGACCACCTCGCGCACGTCGTCGGCGTACGACGGGCCAGGACCGTCGGTCGCGTACAGCCCGGACAGCTTCGCGACGACGAGGGGGTTGCGCGCCACCTCAGCGAGCGCGGCGCGCCACCGCGCGAGCCCGGCCCGGTCGCCGAGCACGGGCCCGCCGAGGTGGTCCAGCACGAGTCGCAGCCCAGGGTGACGCTCGCCGACCGCGGGCAGCACAGCAAGGGCGGCCGCACCGGCGGCCGGGTCCACCGCGATCGATCCCGTGACGAGGATCCCCCCGGAGCCGCCGAGCGTCGTGCCGTTCGGGGGCATTCCTTGCAGGGGCGTGCCTTGCAGGGGCGTGCCGTCGACCGCCGAGCGAGCGGGCGCCCTGCGCACCGTCGTGCCGTCCGAGGTCACGTAGTCGTACGGCAGGTCGAGCCGCTCGAGGACCCCGAGCCCGGCGTCGGTCTCGGGCCGCAGCACCCAGCCCGGGTCGCGGCGGTGGTGCTGCAACGTGCGGACGCCGACGACGCGCGTGCCCGCCGCCGTGGCCATGCCCCGCGCGCGCTGCACCTCGTCCGCCACCTCGTCGGGCCGGTCCAGCGGCGCCCACACGACGAGCCCCGCGACCCGCGCCTCGTCGCGCGCGACCGACGCCATGACCTCGACGTCGCGCGGGTCGTCGCATGCCTGCACGAGCACGGCGCGCACGGGGTCGTCAGCCGTGCACCCGTCGTCCTCCTGCTCGTCGTCGAGGTGCGCCGCGAGGTCCGGGTAGGTGAACGCCCCCGTGAGCGGGCCCATCCGCGGGCGCAGCCACGGGTACCGCACCCACGCCGGGTCCCAGACCTGGGCGTGGGCGTCGATGATCACGGCACCACCTTGGCCGACTTGCCGCTTTTCGGGTAGAGGGTGGGGCCGACGGTCTCAGCGTCCTGCTGTGCCGCGTGACCTGCGGCGCAGCAGGACGAGACCGACCAGTTCTACTGGCCGCGGTCCCCGGCGCGGCCGACGAGCACCGAGCACCGCGCGTGGTGCACGACCGCGGACGCGGTGGACCCCATGACCGCGCGGCGCAGGCCGCTCAGGCCGCGGGTCCCGAGCACCACGAGGTCCGGCTCGGTCTTCTCGATCATGCCGAGGATCGTCGGGCGCACGTCGAACGAGACCGTCATGGGGACGGCGCCGACGAGGAACGTCCGGACCTCCTGCGCGCCCGCCGCGCGCAGCTCGTGCGCGGCCTCGATGATCGCCGCGCGCGGGTCGCCCTGCGCGGTGTCGACGCCCATGACCGTCACCGCGGCGTCGCGCAGCAGCGGCAGGCTGCCGAGCGTGCGCACCGCGTCGAGCGCGTCGGGCGAGCCGTCGGCGCAGACCAGCACCGAGCGCACCGGCTCGGTCGAGCGCGCGATCAGCACGGGCGTGAGCGGACGGTGGGCGGAGACGAGCCACTCGGCGGTGCTGCCCAGGTGCAGACGCTTGAGCAACCCGTGCCCGCGCGGGCCGATCACGATCAGGTCGGCGTCGTCGTACCCGTCGAGGACCACACGCGGGTCGGCCTCGGCCAGCAGGTGCTCGACCGGGACGTCCGGCTCGGTCAGCGCGCGCGCCGGCTCGGGGTGCCAGGCGTGCGGTGCGGCCTGGTCGCTGGGCGAGCCGTCCTCGCGGGGTCGCGCGGTGATCGCGGTGACACGCCAGCCCGACCAGGGCTGTGCCGCGACCCAGGCCCACACGTCCGCCGCGGAGTCGGTGCGGTCGTCGCCGACCACCAGCCAGGGGCGAAGGTCATCGGGACCGTGCGTCGTCGCCTCGTCGGGACGAGGTGTCGTCGTGGGGGTGCTCATGGCCGCCACTCCTTCACGGGCAGCCGCGCCGCGGCAGTCGTCCAGTCGACGGCTCGGGACCGCCACGCGGGACTGCTCTCCCTTCGGTTGTACCTCCGGCCCCTGCGCCGGGTATGGGCCCTTCGGCCCGGTCCGTCCGCTCGCCTGGTGCGCGCCGGGCGACCGGCGCACCCTGAGGGCATGCCCCTCGAACACGGCTACGGCGTGCTGGTCGGCACCCTGACGTCCCACGAGCGCGACACCCCCGACAACCAGGGGCGGTGGTTCCACGTCAACCTGCAGGTGCAGACGCCGGCGGGCAGCTACCGGTGCGCGGTCGACGTGGACTCCGCGAAGTCCGCGATCGGGGTGCAGTGGCGCACGTTCGGCGTCTCGGCCCGGGATCTCGGGCCGGTCGCGACCATGACGCCCGGCTTCCACTTCCTGGCGAGCAACCCGACGAGCGGGGCCGTCGACCTCATCCGGCACCCCGCGTTCCGCCCCCGCGGCGGGTGCCTGTTCGTCACGGCACCGCCCGCGTGGCTGCAGGCGATCATCACGTGGCTCGCCGAGCACGCCTGGACCGCGGGCGACAACGTGGCCGCGGCCACCGCGCTCGAGTCGGTGCTGCAGGTCGGGGCGCGCACGCTCGTCTTCGGCGAGCCGTTCACCAGCGGGCTCGGCGTGCACAACATCCACCAGAACCAGGGTGACCCGGCCGGCTCGCAGTGGTGGGACGACAACGCCATCTGGCAGGACGGCGCGACGCTCGTGCTGCGCCCCGACGGCGGCTACGCCGTGTTCGTCTCGAAGTTCTCGTCGCAGTCCTCCGCGACGGACGCCGACGGCCACCCGCTCTGACGGGCCTTCTGCCCTGCCTGCGACCAGCTCAGACCGCAACCCGACAGCGACACACGCGACACACCCCGCTCACGCGCCGACGTAGGTCGCCAGGTGCTGGCCCGTGAGCGTCGAGCGGTCCGCGACGAGCGCCGCGGGGGTCCCCTCGAACACCAGCCGACCGCCGTCGTGGCCCGCACCGGGGCCCAGGTCGATGATCCAGTCCGCGTGCGCCATGACCGCCTGGTGGTGCTCGATGACGATCACAGACTTGCCGGAGTCGACGAGCCGGTCGAGCAGCGCCAGGAGCTGCTCGACGTCCGCGAGGTGCAGGCCGGACGTCGGCTCGTCGAGCACGTACACGCCGCCCTTGTCGCCCATGTGCGTCGCGAGCTTGAGGCGCTGACGCTCGCCGCCCGACAGCGTCGTGAGCGGCTGGCCCAAGCTGAGGTAGCCGAGCCCGACGTCGGCGAGCCGGTCGAGGATCGCGTGCGCGGCGGGCGTGCGCGCGTCCCCCGCGCCGAAGAACTCCTCGGCCTGCGTCACCGACATCGCCAGGACGTCGGCGATGTTCTTCCCGCCGAGCGTGTACTCGAGCACCGCGGCCTGGAACCGCCGGCCCTCGCACACCTCGCACGTGGTCGTGACGCCCGTCATCATCGCGAGGTCCGTGTAGATGACGCCCGCGCCGTTGCACGTGGGGCACGCGCCCTCGGAGTTCGCGCTGAACAGCGCGGGCTTGACGCCGTTCGCCTTCGCGAACGCCTTGCGGAACGGCTCGAGCAGCCCGGTGTACGTCGCGGGGTTGCTGCGCCGGGAGCCGCGGATCGCGGTCTGGTCGATCTCGACCACGCCCTCGCGCCGCGCGACCGACCCGTGGATGAGCGAGCTCTTGCCCGAGCCCGCCACACCCGTCACGACGACGAGCACGCCGAGCGGCACGTCCACGTCCACGCCCTGCAGGTTGTGGGTGCTCGCGCCGCGGATCTCGATCGCCCCGGTCGCGGTGCGCACCGTGTCCTTGAGCCGGGCGCGGTCGTCGAGGTGCCGACCGGTGAGGGTGTCGCTGCGCCGCAGCGCGTCGACCGTCCCCTCGAAGCACACCGTGCCGCCCTGCGTCCCGGCGCCGGGCCCCAGGTCGACCACGTGGTCCGCGATCACGATCGCCTCGGGCTTGTGCTCGACCACGAGCACGGTGTTGCCCTTGTCCCGCAGCTGCAGCAGCAGCTCGTTCATGCGCTGCACGTCGTGCGGGTGCAGGCCGATCGTCGGCTCGTCGAACACGTACGTGACGTCCGTCAGCGACGACCCCAGGTGCCGGACCATCTTGGTGCGCTGCGCCTCGCCCCCCGACAGCGTGCCCGCGGGGCGGTCGAGGCTGAGGTAACCGAGCCCGATGTCGACGAACGAGTCGAGCGTCTCGCCGAGCGAGGTGAGCAGCGGCGCGACAGTCCCCCACGGGATGGCGGAGCCATCCTTCCCGTGGGAGGTACCCCCAGGCTCGTCGAGCCCGCGCACCCACGACGCGAGGTCGTTGATCTGCATCGCGCACGCGTCGGCGATCGAGATGCCCGCGATCTTCGACGAGCGGGCGCCCTCGTTGAGCCGCGTGCCGTCGCAGTCCGGACACGTGGTGAACGTGATCGCGCGGTCGACGAACGCGCGGATGTGCGGCTGCATCGCCTCGCGGTCCTTGGACAGGAACGACTTCTGGATGCGCGGGATCAGACCCTCGTACGTGACGTTGATGCCCTCGACCTTGATGCGCGTCGGCTCCTTGCGGAGCAGGTCGTCGAGCTCGCGCTTGGTGAACTGGCCGATCGGCTTGTCCGGGTCGAAGTAGCCGCACTCGCGGAAGATGCGCCCGTACCAGCCGTCCATCGTGTAGCCCGGGATGGTCAGCGCGCCCTCGTTGAGCGACTTGCTCGCGTCGAACAGCGCCGTCAGGTCGAAGTCGGTGACGCTGCCCATCCCCTCGCAGCGCGGGCACATGCCGCCGATCTGCGAGAACTCGCGACGCTCGGTCTTCTTGCCGGACGCGCCCTCGATCGTGATCGCGCCCGCGCCGCTCACCGACGGGATGTTGAACGCGAACGCCTGCGACGAGCCGATGTGCGGCTGCCCGAGGCGGCTGAACAGGATGCGCAGCTTGGCGTTGACGTCGGTCGCGGTGCCGACCGTCGAGCGCGAGTTCGCCCCCATGCGCTCCTGGTCGACGATGATCGCGGTGGTCAGCCCGTCGAGCACGTCGACGTCCGGGCGCGGCAGGTTGGGCATGAATCCCTGCACGAACGCGCTGTACGTCTCGTTGATCATGCGCTGCGACTCCGCGGCGATCGTCGAGAACACGAGCGAGCTCTTGCCCGAGCCCGAGACCCCGGTGAACACCGTGAGCCGCCGCTTGGGCAGGTCGATGCTGACGTCCCGCAGGTTGTTCTCGCGCGCGCCGCGCACCCGGATCAGGTCATGGCTGTCGGCGGCGTGCCGCCCAGGGGCACCCTCGCTCGTCGTCGTTGCTGGCGTCATCGCTCGCGTCTCCCTCGCTGCGCACCTCCCGACGGAGGACCGGTCCGTCGGAGCCGGCGGTGGCTCGTCGTCGCGGCCACGCTAGCGCGCACGACCGACACGCGGTTCAAGGGCCACCTGGCCCCAGGGCGTGCCGCGGAGCGGGGCTAGCGGCCCTCGGGCTCGTCGTGCCCGCGGTACTCGAACGAGCGCACGACGACGTCCCCGCGCTCGGCCACGACGCCCACCATGCGCCCGGTGAACCCGGCCGCGACCTCGGTGGACAGGTACCGGCCGTCGAGCCGCCCGAGCTCACGCCGCCCCGCCGCGCTCTCGACGCGCGCGACGACCTCGTCGGGCCCGCGCTGCGGGCTGAAGACCCCGAACGGCGAGGCACGGACCTCGAGCTCGAGCACGGCGTCGTCGTCCAGCGGCGCCTCGCCCAGCACGGAGGTGAGCGAGCCGATCCGGGCGACCGCCCGCACCGTCGACCCGTCGACCTCGAGGGTCACCGCGTGCGTCGCGTCGAGCCGGATCTCGAGCCCGCCCACGCCCGCGGACGCCTCGACGCGCGCGTGCGCGACCACCCGGTTGTGCTCCTGCCGCCGCCCGACGAACGTGCGCCCGCTCGTCGTCGCGGTCAGCCGCCACGTGCCGTCGCCGGCCGGACGCAGCACCTCGTCGGGGAACACGTGCGCGCCCACCCACTCACCACCGAGCTCGGCGCCCAGGTGCTCGCGCGCAGGCGCGATCGCGGCGGGCTGGATCGGGGTCGTCGGCACCGGCCAGCCGTCGCGCCACTCGACCTCCGCGGCGAACGTCTCGCGGCCCAGCACGTGCCACGAGGGGAAGTAGCCGCGCGGCCGCACGGCCAGGAAGACGATCGCCCACGAGCCGTCGGGACGCTGGACGAGGTCGGCGTGGCCGGTGCTCTGGATGCTCGCGTCGGTGCTGCGCGCGGACAGCACCGGGTTGGTCGGGCAGGGCTCCCACGGGCCCGACGGCGACGGTCCGCGCGCGATCGTCACCATGTGCCCGGCGGCCGTCCCGCCCTCCGCCGCGAGCAGGTACCACAGGTCCCCGACGCGGTAGAGGTGCGGCCCCTCGACGTGCGCGCCACCCGTGCCCGCCCAGGTGAGCTGCGGCTCGGTGAGGAGGTGACCGGTCACCGGGTCGAGCTCGGCCTGGCGCAGACCGGCGTCGCACCACGTGATCAGGCAGCGGCCGTCGTCGTCCCACGCGATGTCCGGGTCGATGCCGCCCGCACCCTCGATCCGCACCGGCTCGGACCACGGCCCCGCCGGGTCGGTCGCGGTCACCAGCAGGTGCCCGGGCCCGTCGGACACGTTCGTCGTGATCATCCAGAACCGGCCGTCGTGGTGCCGCAGCGTGGGCGCGTAGATGCCGCCGGACGGCTTCGCGTCGGCGACCCGCAGCTGCGAGGGCCGCGACAGCGCGTGGCCGATCAGCGTCCACGTCACCAGGTCGTCGGACCGGAAGATCGGCACCCCCGGCGCGTACTCGAAGCTCGAGCACGCGAGGTAGTACGTCTCCCCCACGCGGCACACGGACGGGTCGGGATGGAACCCGGAGATCACGGGACGCGTCGGCATCGGCACGACGAAGAGCCTGCCACGCCCGCCGCCGCACACCGGGCGGGGTTCCGGCGCGTCCGCGCGACGATGCGCTCTGCACGGCCACGGCCCAGCGCGCGGCGCTGTCTATCGTTGCTTTTCGAACGATAGCGCCTAGGATCGCCGTATGAGCGTGGCGGTGACGACTGAGACGCAGGTGGGCACGGCCGTGCGCGCGCAGCGCCTGTCCCGCGAGCTCGACCAGCGCGACCTGGCCGAGCTGGCGGGAGTCGGCACGAGCGCAGTGCGCCGCCTGGAGTCCGGACATGGATCGACGATGCGCACGGTGCTCGCAGTCCTCGCCGTCCTCGAGATGCCCCTCACCCTGCCGACCGCCGAGCACCAGCCGCCCGTGAGTCGGCGTGTTCGCGGCAAGACCCACGGACGTCCCGCGCTGGAGCGCCGCGAGGAGAAGATCTCCCTGGAGCTGCACCGTGCGGTCGCGCGGCGGCTGCGCCACGACGGCCCGAGCGTGCGGGCCAAGGCGAGGGCGAACCTGCCGAGGATCGAGAGCAAGGTGCACGGGCGGCAGGCGGTCGACTGGGTCCGTCAGTGGCGCGACGCGCTCGACGGGCCGACGCATGAGCTCGTCGACCTGTTGGTACGTGAGGACGAGCACGGCATCGACATGCGCCAGGTCTCCCCGTTCGCCGGCGTGCTCAGCGACGACGAACGCACCGCAGCGATCCGCAAGGCCCGCCAGTGGTGAGCCGGTCCGATCTCGAGCACGCCATCCGCGCATCGACCAGGATCGTGCAGCAGCAGTCGGTCATCATCGTCGGCTCGCAGGCGGTGCTCGGATCTTGGGACGAGGATGAGCTGCCCGCCGAGGCCACCCTCTCGGTCGAGATCGACGTGTGCCCGATGCACGACGACGACGCGGAGTCCTTGGCAACCGAGCTTGACGCCCGGATCGGTGAGCTCTCGAGCTTCCACGAGACCCACGGCTTCTACATCCAAGGCGTCGGCCGACGCACCGCACTCCTGTCAACCGCGAGAAGGACCACACCTATGTCGGGGCACTGATCCAGGCGCGGTTCGTCGATCCGAACACCGTCTGGGATCGAGTCACGCGACCGACACCGACGCGCAGCGCATCGAGGCGGCGCAACGCTGGCTCCTTCAGCACTGCCAGGTCTGGCGCGCCACGGGCGAGGTCGCCCGGGCGCCGTCGCACGGCCCACGCTGAGGCCTTCGTCGCAGACCGCCGAGCGAGGTTCCACCGCAGGCTCGGGCGGGCAGCGGGCAAATCTGGGCGACGGTCGGGGTGTTGCGTGCCAGCATTCCTGGCGCCCCCGACAGCAGATCGAAGAGAGCCCAGTGCCCGTGCGCGAGCCGTCGTCGCCTCGTCCTGCCCCGTTCAGCGCCTACACGACGCCCGAGTTCTGGGACGACCCGCACGTCTCGGCCCAGATGCTCGCGCTGCACCTCGACCCCGACGCCTCGCACCGGTCGGTCGAGCACGCGCGCGCCGTCGCTGACGCCGAGGGCCGGCCCGCCGAGTTCCGCGTCGCGAACTACCTCGTCGACGACCTCGGCCGCGAGCACGACACCGCGCTCCTCCTCTACGAGGACTTCTGCGCCCTGAGCCCCGCGCAGCGCGGCGGGCTGCTGCGGCGCACGCGCGAGGCGCTGCGGCCCGGTGGGGCGTTCGTCATGGACGTCACGGCCGCGCCCCGGTTCGCCACCGAGCACCTGGGCGAGCGGCACGAGCGCGACCTCGACGGTGCGGGTGGAGAAACGCGCGCCAGGCGTGACCTTCTCCACCCACACCGTCGGTGGTCGGTCAGCGGGAGCTGAACGCCGCGTCGAACGCCGCCGACGGCGGGTCGAAGGCGTTGCGGCGGACGAACTCGAGGGCCTCGGGGGCGCCCACGAGGCGGTCCATCCCCGCGTCCTCCCACTCGACCGAGATCGGGCCGTCGTAGCCGATGGAGTTCAGCGCGCGGAACGCGGCCTCCCACGGCACGTCGCCGCGGCCGGTCGAGACGAAGTCCCACCCGCGGCGCAGGTCCGCCCACGGCAGGTGCGAGCCGAGCCGACCGTTGCGACCGTTGCCGAGCCGGAGCTTCACGTCCTTGCAGTCCACGTGGTAGATCCGGTCGCGGTGCTCGAGGATGAAGTCGACCGGGTCGAGGTCCTGCCACATGAAGTGGCTGGGGTCCCAGTTCAGGCCGAACGCCTCGCGGTGGCCGATCGCCTCGAGCGTGCGCTGCGTCGTCCAGTAGTCGTACGCGATCTCGGAGGGGTGGACCTCGTGCGCGAACCGCACGCCGACCTCGTCGTACACGTCGAGGATCGGGTTCCAGCGGTCGGCGAAGTCCTGGTAGCCCGCGTCGACCATCGCAGCCGAGGCCGGCGGGAACATCGCGACGAACTTCCAGATCGACGAGCCCGTGAACCCGACGACGGTCTTCACGCCCAGCCTCGCCGCGAGGCGCGCGGTGTGCTTCATCTCCTCCGCGGCGCGCTGCCGGACGCCCTCGGGGGCGCCGTCGCCCCACACCTGGTCGGACAGGATGTCGCGGTGCCGGGCGTCGATCGGGTCGTCGCAGACCGCCTGGCCCTTGAGGTGGTTGGAGATCGCCCAGACCTTCAGGCCGTAGCGGTCGAGGATCGCGAGGCGGTCGGCGACGTACGCGTCGTCGTCCCAGCGCCACGGGTCCAGGTGGTCGCCCCAGCAGGCGATCTCGAGGCCGTCGTAGCCCCAGCCGGACGCGAGGCGCGCCACCTCCTCGAACGGCAGGTCGGCCCACTGGCCGGTGAACAGGGTGATCGGGCGGGTCATCGTCAGGCCTCCTGCGTCTCGATCGGGGTCCACGTGCTGTCGGCTGCCGCCGAGCGTTCGACGGCGTCCAGGACGCGCTGCACCTGCAGTCCGTCGGCGAAGGTCGGGGCCGGGTGGTCGCCGGCGGCGATCGCGCGGACCAGGTCGACGGCCTGGTGGGTGAACGCGTGCTCGTACCCGAGCCCGTGGCCCGCGGGCCACCACGCGGCGACGTACGCGTGCTCGGGCTCCGTCACGACGATCCGGCGGAACCCGGCGGTGACCGCAGGCTCGCTCGCGTCGAAGTAGTGCAGGACGTTCATGTCCTCGAAGTCGAACGCGAGCGAGCCCTTCGAGCCGTTGATCTCGAGCCGGATCGCGTTCTTGCGGCCGTAGGCGAACCGCGTGGCCTCGAACGTCGCGAGGCCGCCGCCGGACATGCGGGCCAGGAACACCGCGGCGTCGTCGACGGTCACCGGCCCGGTCGCGCCGGAGGACGACGACGAGCCGGACAGGCCCGTGAACTCGTCGGCCACCGGGCGCTCGTGGACGAACGTCTCGAGGATCGCGCTGACCCCCGTGACCTGCTCGCCCGTGATGAACTGCGCGAGGTCGACGACGTGCGCGCCGATGTCCCCCAGTGCACCCGAGCCTGCCTTCTGCTTGTCGAGACGCCAGGACAGCGGCACCGACGGGTCCGCGATCCAGTCCTGCAGGTACTGCGCGCGCACGTGCCGCACCTGGCCGATCCGTCCCTCGACGACGAGCGTGCGCGCGAGCTGGATCGCCGGGACGCGGCGGTAGGTGAAGCCGACCATCGCGACCTGCCCGGGCGCGGCGGCGGCCGCCGCGGCCATGGCCTCCGCCTGGGCGACCGTGTTGGCCAGCGGCTTCTCGCACAGGACGTGCTTGCCCGCGGCGAGCGCGGCCAGTGCGACCTCCTCGTGCGTGTCGCCCGGCGTGCAGATGTCGACGAGGTCGACGTCGTCGCGCGCGACGAGGGTGCGCCAGTCGGTGGTCGTCTCGCGCCAGCCGAGGCGCGCGGCGGCGGCGCGCAGCTCCGGCTCACGGCGTCCCGCGACCACCGCCATGTCGACCTCGAGCGGAAGGTCGAAGAACCGCGGCGCGGTGCGCCACGCGTGCGAGTGGGCGACGCCCATGAAGGCGTAGCCGACCATCCCGACGCGCAGGCGGGGTCGGGCGGTGCTCGGTGCGGTCACGGGTCCTCCTCAGGAGCCGGGGCGGGGCGGCCGGGGTGCGGCCGCCCCACCGGGAGCGTCAGGACTCGAAGGCCGTCGGCAGGTACTGGTCGACGTTCTCCTTGGTCACGACCGGCGCGTACAGCTGGATCGTGCGCGGCACCTCGACCTCGACCAGGTCGCTCATCGACTTGCCCTGGACCAGGAGCCGCGCGAGCTTGATGCCGTCGGCCGCCTGCGTGGACGGGTAGATGACCGTGGCCTTGAGCACGGTGTCGTCGGCCTTGATGGCCTCCATGACGTTCTTCGACCCGGCGCCGCCGACCATGAAGAACTCGTCGCGGCCCGCGGCCTCGATCGCCGCGAGGACGCCGACGCCCTGGTCGTCGTCGTGGTTCCAGATCGCGTCGAGCTTCGGCGCGGCCTGCAGCAGGTTCGCCGCGGCGGCCTCGCCGCCCTGCACGGTGAAGTCGGCCGCCACGCGGTTGGCGACCTTGAGCCCGCACTCGCCGAGCGCGTCGGCGAACCCCTGGCTGCGGTCCTGCGTGAGCGGCAGCGAGTCGATGCCCGCGATCTCCGCGACCTTCGCGTCGGCCTTGCCGCCGAGCTGCTCGCAGATGAACCGGCCCGCGCTGATGCCCATGCCGTAGTTGTCGCCGAGCACGGTCGTGCGCGCCGCGGTCGGGTCGTCGAACTCGCGGTCCACGTTCACGACGACGATGCCCGCCTGCATGGCCTTGATCGCGACCTCGGTCAGCGCGGCGCCGTCGAACGGCAGCAGGACGATCGCGTCGACCTTGTCGTTGATGAACTGCTCGATCTGGCTGATCTGCAGGTTCACGTCGTTCGTGCCGTCGGCGACCTTGAGGTCGATGTCGGGGTACTGCTTGGCCAGGTCCTGCGCGGACTTGGTGATCGAGCCCATCCAGCCGTGGTCGGCGGCGGGGGCGGAGAAGCCGATCGTGACGGTGTCGCCCTTCTCGTCGTTCTCCCCGCCCGGCACGACGGCGGCCTGCGTGGTCGCGTCGTCGGTCTCCTGCGGCTCGTTGGACGTGCAGCCGGCCACGAGCAGCGACGCGGCGGCCAGCGCCCCGGCGGCGGCGACCCAGCGCCGGCTCAGACGTGCGGACATGACGATCCTCCTTGATCGGTGGTGCGCGAGTGGTGCGCCGGGCGGGAGCCGGCGCGAGCTGGGGTCATGGCGAGGCGGCTACGTGCCGGCCCGGGAACGGTCGGCGAGCCGCTGCTGCAGCAGCACGGCGCCGACGATGATCGCGCCCTTGAACACGGACTGGGCGGAGATCGACAGGTTGTTCTGCGTGAACACGTTGGTCAGCGTCGTGAAGATCAGGACGCCCAGGACGGTGCCGACGATGCTGCCGCGGCCGCCCGCCAGGAGCGTGCCGCCGACGACCACCGCCGCGATCGCGTCGAGCTCGTAGAGCATGCCGTTGGTGGAGCTGCCCGCCGTGGTGCGGCCGAGCATCATGACGCCGGCGATGCCCGCGGCCAGGCCGGACAGCGCGAACAGGTACATGGTGTGGCGCTGGACCTTGATGCCCGCGAGACGCGCTGCCTCGGCGTTGCCGCCGACGGCGACCGTGCGGCGCCCGAACGTGGTGCGGTTGAGCAGCACCCACCCGGCGACGGACACCACCGCGAAGATCCACACGAGCACCGGCACGCCGAGCGGGTCCGCGCGGAAGAAGTCGAGGAAGTCGCGCACCCGCACCACCTGCGTGCGGCGGTTCGCGATCACCTCGGCCAGGCCGCGCGCGGCGACCATCATGGCGAGCGTCGCGATGAACGAGACGACCTTGCCGTACGCGACGAGGACGCCGTTGATCAGCCCCGCCCCGACACCCACGCCGAGCGCGACCAGCACCATGACGATCCAGTGCGAGTCCTCGGCCATGGTCTGCGTCGCGATCGTCGACGCCCACACCGAGGCCAGGCCGAGCACCGAGCCGACGGACAGGTCGATGCCGCCGCCCGTGATCACGAACGTCATGCCGATCGACAGCACGCCGAGCACGGACGCGAGCCGCAGGATCGTCAGGAGGTTGTCGAGCGTGGCGAACCGGTCACCCGCGGTGATGATCCCGACGAGGCAGATCGCCACGAGCGCGATCACCAGCCCGAGGTTGCGACCCGCGGGGCCGTGCAGCAGGCTGCGGCGCCGCCGTGGCTGTGATCCCGGGGGCGACGCCACGGTGCCCGGGGCGGGCGCGTCGCTCGCCGCGACGTCGTGCTCGCTCATGCGGCACTTCCTTCCATGACGAGGTCGAGCACGCGGTGCTCGTCGATGTCGGCGGCGGGCCCGGTGTGGACCACCCGCCCTTCGGAGACGACAAGGACGCGGTCGGCCAGGCCGAGCACCTCCTCGATCTCGCTCGAGACGACGACGACCGCCGTCCCTGCCGCGGTCAGCTCGGCGACGAGCGCGTAGATCTCGGCGCGCGCGCCGACGTCCACGCCGCGCGTCGGCTCGTCGAGCAGCAGCACGCGGCAGCCGTGCACGAGCCAGCGCGCGAGCACGATCTTCTGCTGGTTGCCGCCGGACAGCGTGCGCGCGTGCCGGGTCACGTCCGCGGGCCGCACCTCGAGCGCCTCGACCTGCGCGCGGGCCTGCTCGCGCTCGGCGGTCTCGTCCAGGAAGCCGCCGCGCGCGGTGCGGGTGAACGTCGAGAGCGTGACGTTGCGGTAGACCGGCTCGTCGAGCAGCAGCCCCTGGCTCTTGCGCTCCTCGGGGCACAGCCCGATCCCGGCGGCGACCGCGTCGGCGACCGATCCGGTCCGCACGCGCCTCTCGCCCACCCGCACGGTCCCGCTCGTCGCGCGTCGTGCGCCGAACACGGTCTCGAGGATCTCGGACCGGCCCGAGCCGACCAGGCCCGCGAGCCCGACGACCTCGCCGGCCCGCACCGAGAACGACACGCTCTCGAACGCCCCGCGCAGCGCGAGGTCGGCGACGTCGAGGACCACGGGCGCGTCGGCGGCGACGGGAGCACGGCGCGGGATCGCGTACTCGACCGTGCGGCCCGTCATGAGCCGGATGAGGTCGGGCGTCGGGGTCGTCGCGGGCAGGCCCGAGGCGACGGTCCGGCCGTCCTTGAGCACCGTGATCCGGTCGCCGATCTGCCGGATCTCCTCCAGGCGGTGCGAGATGTAGACGACCGAGACGCCCTGGGCGGTCAGGTCCCGCACCACGCGGAAGAGGTTGGCGACCTCCTCGGAGTCGAGGACCGCCGAGGGCTCGTCCATGACGATCACGCGCGCGTCGTGCGACAGGGCGCGCGCCATGCTGACGATCTGCTTGCCCGCCGCGGACAGCCGCCCCACCTCGCGGTGCGGCGGGATCGAGGAGTGACCCAGCCGGGCCATGAGCTCGCGCGTGCGCTGCGTCGCCTCCCGGCGCCGCGTGAACCCGCCGCTCGACAGCTCGTGGCCCAGGTAGATGTTCTCGGCGACGGACAGGCCGTCGACCACGTCGAGCTCCTGGTACATCGTCGCGATCCCGAGCCGCAGCCCGGCGACCGGGTCCGCGATCGTCACGACCTCGCCGTCGACGACGATCTCGCCCGCGTCCGGCTGGTGCGCGCCCGCGAGCACCTTGATGAGCGTCGACTTGCCCGCGCCGTTCTGGCCGAGCAGGCAGTGCACCTCGCCCGCCCGGACGTCGAGCTCGACGCCGTCGAGCGCGCGGGCGCCGGGGAACTGCTTGACGATCCCCCGCATGACGAGAAGCGGAGCGTCGGGACGCGGCGCTGCGTCCGGTGCGCCCGGGATCGGGCGGTCTGCGTCGACCATGAGGATGAACGTAGGGTCACTTCTGCTCAGCGTCAAGCAAAAGTTGCCTATTGCGAATCAGAGTTGCACGATTGCGATCCACAGAAGCGGTGCCCTTACGCGCGCACGCCAGGACGAACGTGCCGCCGACCTGCTGAAACGGAGTGGTTCACTGTGCGCATGGACGAGCAGACCCGCGCGCCGCGTCCCAGCGGCACGGGCGAGCTGTTCCAGCTCCTGCGCGACGGGCAGCCCCGGACCCGGTCCGACCTCGCGTCCGTGACCGGCCAGTCACGCTCGACGATCGCGACGCGCGTCGACCTGCTCCTCTCGTCCGGCCTGGTCAGCCCGGCGGGTGAGGCGTCGTCGACCGGCGGCCGCCCGCCCGCCACGTTCGCGTTCAACCCCGCCGCGCGGGTCGTCCTGGCGGTCGACCTGGGCGCCACGCACGCGCGACTGGCCGTGACCGACCTCGCGGGCACGGTGCTGGCCGAGCACGGCGAGCCGATCTCCATCGGCGCGGGACCGGCCGTGGTCCTCGACCGCGTCGTCGAGATCGGCCTGGACCTGCTCGTGGCCGCCGGCCGCCCGCAGAGCGACCTCGTGAGCGTGGGCGTCGGCCTGCCCGGGCCGGTCGAGCACTCGACCGGCCGTCCGATCAACCCGCCGATCATGCCCGGCTGGGACGACGCCGACGTGCCCGGCCTCCTGCGGTCCCGCCTGCACGTCCCGGTGCTCGTGGACAACGACGTCAACCTCATGGCGCTGGGTGAGCACACCTCGCAGTGGCGCGGCGTGGACCACCTGCTCTACGTCAAGGTCGCGACCGGGATCGGCGCCGGGATCATCTCCGACGGCGCGCTGCGGCGCGGTGCGCAGGGCGCCGCGGGCGACCTCGGGCACGTCGCGGTCCCGGGCGGGCAGGACCGGCCGTGCCGGTGCGGCAACACCGGCTGCCTCGAGGCCGTCGCGAGTGGTCCGGCGATCGCCGGCGAGCTGCGGGCACGGGGCCTGGACGCGACGACGAGCGCCGACGTGGTCGCCCTCGTGCGCGCCGGCGACCTGACCGCGAGCCACGCGGTGCGCGAAGCCGGGCGCAGCATCGGCGGCGTGCTGGCCGCGTGCGTGAGCCTGCTCAACCCGTCCGTGATCGTCGTCGGCGGGCAGGTGGCCGAGGCCGGCGAGCACCTCATCGCGGGCATCCGCGAGGTCGTGTACCGCCGCTCCCTGCCGCTCGCGACCCAGCACCTGCGCATCGTCGCGACCCGGACCGGCGCCGAGGCCGGCGTCCTGGGCGCGAGCGCCATGGCGGCCGAGCACGTGCTCTCGGCCGCCGCGATCGACACCCTCATCGCCTGACGCGTCCAGAGAGATGGCCGCCTGCTTCGTCCGGGCACCTATACATGGTGTGTATACGTGGTGTGTATAGTCGCCCCGTGAGCATCGCACCCGCCCTCCTCGGGCTCCTGCAGACCGGTCCCCGGCACGGCTACGACCTCAAGCGCGCCTACGACGAGCGCTTCGGCCACGACCGCCCGCTCGCGTACGGCCAGGTGTACGCCACGATGGCCCGCCTGCTGAAGAACGGGCTCGTCGAGGTGGAGCTCGAGCCTGGCGACGGCCCGGACCGCAAGCGCTACGCCATCACCGACGCCGGGGTCAGCGACGTCGAGCAGTGGCTGTCGCGCCCCGAGAAGCCCGAGCCGTACCTGCAGAGCACGCTCTACACGAAGGTCGTCCTCGCGCTGCTCACCGGGCACGAGCCGACCGACGTCCTGGACACGCAGCGCGCCGAGCACCTGCGCCTCATGCGCGAGCTCACGCGCCGCAAGGCCGAGGGCGACCTCGCCGACCAGCTCGTGTGCGACCACGCCCTGTTCCACCTCGAGGCGGACCTGCGCTGGCTCGAGCTCACCGCCGCCCGCCTCGACCAGCTCGCCGCCTCGGTGCGCGCGTAGCCCACCCGACCACCAGCACGCGCTCGAACCCGCACCCACTCCAGGGGGATCTCGTGACCACCGCACCAGTCACCACCGGCCCCGGCGCCGTCATCCCGTCGTCCGGACCGCTGCTCGTCGCTCGCGACCTGCACGTCGAGTTCGGCCCGACCACCGCGCTCGCCGGCGCCTCGCTCGAGGTCCACGGCGGCGAGGTCCTCGCGCTCATGGGGCCCTCAGGCTCGGGCAAGTCGACCCTGCTGCACTGCCTCGCGGGCATCCTGCGACCGGACTCCGGGACGGTCGCGTTCGACGGCCGCGACGTCACCGCGATGTCCGACGCCGAGCGCAGCGCGCTGCGCCGCTCCGAGTTCGGGTTCGTGTTCCAGTTCGGCCAGCTCGTCCCCGAGCTGACGTGCGTGGAGAACGTCGCGCTGCCGCTGCGCCTGGCCGGCGTCACGCGCCGCGACGCGCACCGCACCGCGCGCGGGTGGCTCGACCGGCTCGAGGTGCCCGACATCGCCGACAAGCGACCCGGGCAGGTCTCCGGCGGCCAGGGGCAGCGCGCCGCGGTCGCCCGCGCGCTCATCACCCGGCCCCGCGTCGTGTTCGCCGACGAGCCCACGGGCGCGCTCGACTCCCTCAACGGCGAGCGCGTCATGCAGCTCTTCGTCGCCGCGGCCAAGGACACCGGTGCGGCCGTCGTGCTCGTCACGCACGAGGCGCGCGTCGCCGCGTACTCCGACCGTGAGGCCGTCGTGCGCGACGGTCGCGTGCGCGAGCAGGTGCCCGCATGACGCCCGGTCGCAGCAGCGCGCCGGCCGACCTCGCGCTCGGCGTCCGCATGAGCGTGAGCGGCGGCCGCTCCGGCTGGGCCAGGCTCGGACTCATCGCGACCGGCCTCGGGATCGGGGTGGCGATGCTCCTGCTCGTCGCGTCGTTGCCGACGATCCTCGACACGCGAGCAGAGCGCGATGCCGCCCGCTCCCCCGGCACCGAGGTCGTCGAGCCGGGCGACGACACGCTGCTCGTCAAGCGGTTCGCCTCGGACGTCGCGGCCGACCTCGTCGTCGGCTACCTGGTGCAGCCGGAGGGCGCGAACGCCCCGCTGCCACCCGGCGTCGACCGCGTCCTCGCGCCCGGCGAGGCGCTGATGTCGCCCGCGCTGCAGCGCGTCCTGGACTCGCCCGAGGGCGAGCTCCTCGACGGGCGCTGGGGCGACCGGGCGGTGGGGACGATCGCACCCGAGGGCCTCGTCGGGCCACAGGAGCTGCGCGTCTACGTGGGCACGGACCAGCTCACCGGCGAGAACGCGCAGCGCATCAGCGACTTCGGACGCGCCGTGCGCGACGACGGGGCGGACGCGACGACGATGCTCATGGCGCTCGTCGGACTGACCGGCCTGCTCGTCCCCGTCGCCGGCTTCATCGCGACCGCCGTGCGGTTCGGCGGCGAGGCGCGCGACCGTCGTCTCGCCGCCGTCCGCCTCGCGGGCGCCGACGCGGCGACCACGGGACGCATCGCCGCGGGCGAGACCCTCGTCGGAGCGGTCGGTGGCCTGCTCGTCGGCGGGTTGCTGTTCCTGGCGCTGCGCGCGGTGGTCCCGCCACTGGTCCCGTCGTCGCTGACGTTCCACGGCGCCGACCTGCGGCCCGTGCCGGTACTCGCCGCGCTGGTGGTCGTCCTCGTCCCCGTCGCGTCCGTGCTCGTCACGCGGTCCGCGCTCAAGCACGTCATCGTCGAGCCGCTCGGCGTCGTCCGGCGCAGCACGGTCGTCCACCGGCGCCTGTGGTGGCGCGTCGCGGTCCCGGTCGTCGGGCTCGCACTCATGCTGACGCCGCTGCTCAGCGGCGGGACCGGCTCCTTCGGGGACTCGCAGGGTCTCGTGCTGCTCGGGATGGTGCTGCTCCTCGTCGGCGTCGCGCTCCTGCTCCCCTGGCTGCTCGACGTCACCGTGCGCCGGCTGCGACCCGGGGCGCTCTCGTGGGACCTCGCGCTGCGTCGTCTGCAGCACGAGAGCGGCACGGCCGTCCGGGCAGTGTCCGCGGTCGTCGTCTCGGTCGCCTCGCTCGTCGCGGTGCACGGGTTGCTCGGCAGCGAGACGGGGACCCCGGGTTCCGAGGACGGGCGGTTCGAGGCGGTGGTGTACGACGACCTCCCGGGCTCGGACGGTTCCCACTGGGCGTCCGCGCTCGCCGGCATCGAGGGCGTGCAGGGCATCGAGACGCGCGTCATGACGTCGGCGGAGCCCGTCGACGGCGGCGAGCCGATCGCCCTCGTCGTCGGCAGCTGTGCCTCCTTCACGGACACGACCGGTGCGACCACCTGCACCGACGGCGACGTCATGCTCGTCGCACCCCCCGACGCCCAGGCGCCCGCACCGGGCACCACGTACGTGCTGGGCGCGCCCGGCTCGGGCGCGTCGACCTGGTCCGTGCCCGCGGACGTGGCCACCGTCGAGCCCGAGTACCCGGACAGCGCGCCCTGGCTGTTCGTCACGCCGCGGGCGCTCGGCGACGCGGTCGTCGTGCCGTCCGGCGACTACGACAACGCGATCGTGACGATCGCGCTCGACCACGCCGCGCCCGACGTGACCGCGCACCTGCAGACCGCGATCGCGCAGATCGACCCGACGGCCACCGTCATCATCAACGACCCCGAGGCGACCAGCTCGATGGTCACGGGCATCCGTCAGGGGCTCATGCTGGGCACGGTCGCGCTGCTCGCGGTCGTCGGCGCGAACCTGCTGGTCACCACGGCCGAGCAGCTGCGCGAACGCCGACGCCCGCTCGCGGTCCTCGCCGCGTTCGGCGTCCGCCGCCGCGTGCTCGGGTTGTCGGTGCTGTTCCAGGTCGCGGTTCCCGTGGTCGTCGGGCTCGCGCTCGCGGTCGTCGTCGGCAGCGGCCTGGCCGTGATCCTGCAGGCCGGCGCCGACCTGCCGGTGAGCCTGGACCTCGCGGGGATCGGCGTCACCGCGGGCGGGGCCGCCGCCGTGGTCCTCCTCGCGACGGCGGCGCTCCTGCCGCTGCTCGGACGGGTCACGCGCCCCGCGGGCCTGCAGGGCGAGTGACGCACCCTGCCCGTGGGCGTGCTGGGGGCGCCCACGGGCAGGTCGTCATGGTGACTTCCGTACCGGCTACGGATGCCGCGGGGCACGCCCGGCGGTCAGGCTGAGCCGGTCCCGCGAGTCGACAGCCCGGAGGGCACGGATGGATCGGCAGCACGTCAGGGCGCGCGCGCAGGCCGCCGCGTCCGCGCTGCCCGTCCCACGACGCTCGTCGGAGCCGAGCCCGAAGGCGCCGCTGCTCCCCGCCCCGCTCCCCCTGTCAGCGGGCGCCACGAGCGCCCCGGCACCGGCGACGCCCGGCGGGCTCGGGGTCCTGCGCCGCTACACCGACCGCACGCCGTCGGCCGCCGCGCCGCCCGAGCCGCTGCCGATCATCCGCCGCGCACGCACGAAGCGGACCTCGAGGAAGCACTTCTCGGGGGGCGTGCGCAAGCACCGGCGGTCGAAGGCCAGCCGCTTCGACATGACCAGCGGCACGCGGTACGCCACCACCGACCGCACGCTCACGCTGAGCCAGCGAGCCTCCGGCGGCTTCAAGCCCGACGCGCACACGACCAGTGAGGACTTCCGGTTCCGCTCGAACCCGACGACGGTCGGCGTGAGCTCGGGGTACCACGAGGCAGCGGTCACCACCGACACCTTCACGTTCTTCCGCAACGCCGACGACCAGGGCGACGGCACCGCGGAGCTCCCGGCCACGGCCAACACCGCTCCGCTGCAGGCGTTGCAGGGTGCGATCGTCGACAAGAGCGTGCTCGACTTCCTGCTGGGCGCGGCCGACGGGTTCCGCACCGACACCGCCCTGACGATCCTGTCCGCACCCGACGGCGAGCCGGCCGGCCACTCCGGCTCCGGGATCAGCCAGTCCGGCCAGAGCGCCGCGCACGACCTGGTGCGCGAGGCGTGCGCGCGCGTCCTGCAGGATCCCGACACCGCGAAGGTGTCCCGCCAGGCCGTCACCGTGGCGCTCGGCGCCTACGTCGTCGGCTCGATCGCGCCCGGGGAGGTCGCCAGGCTCGTCTCGACCGACACCCTCAAAGCGGGCCCGGCCGCGATCGCGACCTGGGAGACGCGGCGCAACGAGGCCAAGGCCCGCGTCGAGGGTCTGTTCGCGACGCTGTCCGACGACGAGAAGACCTACGTCCAGCGGCACTCGCAAGCCTTCCTGACGTCCGCCGACCCGACCGGCGGGCGGCACCTCGGCCAGAACACCAAGCCCGCCTTCAAGCGCGCCACGTCGGTGCCACGCCTCGAGACCAACCACGGCACCGAGGTGTCGGGCGGCAAGTACGACCAGACGCGCGGCAACGAAGCCACGTCCGCTCCCTCGTTCGCCTCGGCATCCGACGTCGGCGTCTACGTCACCCAGCCCTTCCGCCTCGACCGCTAGTAACCGACACGGCACCACCGGCATCAGTGGGCGAGCTCTCTCGGGTTCGTGTTCGTCGAGCACGCTCATCGTCCTGCACCGGACAGCGTCGCACCGGAGCGTCCTGAATGACGGTGCGGCCCGCGCGCTCCGTGCGGGACCATCGGCCCTCGTCGTCGTCCTCGCGCACGTGAGTCAATGGGCGGCGTCGCGTCGTCGACGGAGGAGATCGCATGCCCACGGCCGCCCCGGCCGCCGCCACCGCGCGCCGGTCAGGTCGCGCGGGTGCCGTGATGCGGTTCGGCGCCACCGGCGCGTCCGCCGCGCTGCTGTACGGCGTCGTCGCGCTCGCGCTCGGGACCGCCTACCGGTGGCCCGCGCAGGTCTCCCACCTCGCCGCCACGGCGGCCTCGACCGTCCTGGCCAGCTCGCTGCACCGCCGGTTCACGTTCCGCGCGACCGGGACGGCGTCGTGGCAGCAGGGGCAGACGGTCGGGGCGATCACAGCGGTGGTCGGGCTCGCGATGAGCACGCTCACGCTCGACGTGTGGCGGCACCTGGCCCCCGAGGCGGACCGGCTCAGCGGGGTCGTCCTGGTCTACGCGGTGAACGCGCTGATGGGTGTCGTCAACTTCCTCGTGCTGCGGCGTGCGCTCACGGGGCCGGCGCGCGGCGGCGCCGTTCGCGTCGCTTCCCTGCGCATGCGGTGACTCGCGTCCGTCGATGTGTACAGATGTGCATATCAACACCTAGCATGGGCTCCGTGACCCACGACTACTTCGCCGACGACCCACGCACCAACCGCGAGCGCATGCTCGCCGGGGACCTCTACATCGCCGACGACCCCGACAGCGAGCGCATCGCGCGCGAGGCGCTGCGCCTCTCCGACGCGTACCACCGCGCCGAGGTCGTCGGCGACCCGGACGCGCGCGAGCACCTCGTCGCACTGCTCGGCTCGCTCGGCGAGGGCGCGTACGTCAAGCCGCCGCTGTTCGTGGACTACGGCGAGAACCTCCATATCGGGGCGCGCACGTTCGCCAACTACAACCTGACGGCGCTCGACGTCGCGACCATCACGATCGGCGAGGACTGCCAGATCGGCCCGAACGTGCAGCTGCTCACGCCGACGCACCCCGTCGCGCCGCAGCCGCGCAAGGACAAGCTCGAGGCCGCCAAGCCCATCACCATCGGCGACAACGTGTGGCTCGGTGGCGGCGTGATCGTCTGCCCCGGCGTGACGATCGGCGACAACACCGTCGTCGGCGCGGGGGCCGTGGTCACGCGTGACCTCCCGGCGAACGTCGTCGCGGTCGGCAACCCCGCGCGCGTGGTCCGCGAGATCACGGATCAGGGCTGACGTGACGAACCCACCGGACCGGCGACGGCGCCGGTTCGACCCGGACCGCCGCGACCGCATCATCGACGCGTGCCTCGCGGTCATCGGCGAGGTCGGTGTCGCGGGGGCGTCCAACCGGCGCATCGCGGCCGCCGCCGACGTCTCCCTCGGTTCGATGACGTACCACTTCGCCGGGACCGACGAGCTGCTGCGCGAGGCGTTCGGACGGTTCGCGCGGCACGTCAGCGACCGGTTCGAGGATCACCTGGCGCGGGCCACGGACGCCGACGAGGCACGACGAGCCGTGGTCGACCTCATCACCTCCGACGTCCTCGTCGACCCCCGCGAGCTCGTCCTGACGCACGAGCTGTACACGCTCGCCGCACGCGACCCCGGCTACCGGGAGCTCACGCACGCGTGGATGGCGCGCAGCCGGCACGCGCTCGAGCGGCACTTCGACCCCGCGACGGCACGGCTGCTCGACGCGCTGATCGAGGGCCTGACGATCCACCGCGCCCTGGACACCGAGGCGCACGACCCCGACGAGGTCCGCCGCGCGGTCGACCTCGTGACGCGCCCTCTGGCTGGCACCCCGCCGACGCCGACCTGACCGACCGAGTACCGCACCACGCTGCACGACGGCCGCTGGTGCTGCGCCGCGGGGCTCAGTGCGACATGCCGTCCATGAGGGACCCGTCGTCCATCGTGTGGGTCGGGTTCCAGCCCAGCACGGTCGGGTCGAGCATGCCGACGATCATCGCGACGTGCGCCACCACCAAGAACACACCGACGAACGTCGCGTGCAGCTTGAGCCAGCGCTGCTGGTCCCAGCCGGCTCCGACGACCCGCGTCTCCATCAGGCTGATCCCGTACAGCGGGACCAGACCGAGCAGGTAGAAACTGACGGCGATGACGTCGGCCGGGCCACGCCAGCCACCGTCCGCGGTCAGCGGGATGACCGCGTGCTTCATGAGGTAGACGAAGACCCCCAGGAAGTAGAACCCGGCGATCAGCCCGGCGTACCGGTTCGCCGCGCGCACGGCACGGCCGGCGCGGGCGGGGCTGAACAGGATCACGAGCTCGGTCACCGCGATCGTCTCCGCGCAGATGACCGGGACCGCCATGAACAGGAGCAGGTTCCACGGCTGGTTCGCCGCGAGCAGACCCATGTAGTGCGTGCCGCCCATGTCCTGACCCGCCGGCCAGGCGGGGAGCGCCAGCGCGACGACCACGACGAGCAGGCTGAGCGCCGCGACGACCGCGAGGCGCAAGGTGCGGCCGCCGACGACCGTGTCGGGCGTACGCGGGGTGCGGGGACGGGTGGTGGTGTCGGTGGCGACCATGCGGGGCTCCTCCGTGACATCGCCGGACCGTCCGGCGCAGGACCACCGTTCTGCACGCCCGGATCGGTTCGCCTGAGATCTGATGAAGGTTCGATCAAGGCTCGTCCTGCGGGCGCCGTCGCCCAGCGCCGGGGGACGAACGACCTACGGCACCCCTTCGTCACCCGGTCGGCCGACGGTCCCGTCACCGTCAGAGCCCGCCCAGCAGGTTGGTCATCTCCGCGATCTCGGCGGTCTGGGCGTCGATGATCGTGCGGGCGAGAGCGAGCGCGTCGGCATTCCGACCGCGCGCGAGCTCCGCCTCCGACATCTCGATCGCACCCGCGTGGTGCGCGATCATCAGCTCGAGGAACCGCCGGTCGAACCCGACCCCCGACTGCCGCTCGAGGTCGGTCACCGCGCCGGCCTGGTCCATGCCGTCCATGTCCATCCCGCGATGGTCCATCCCGGCGTGGCTCATGTCGGGCGGTCCGGGCTCACCCCAGGCCCGGAGCCACGCCGTCATCTGGTCGATCTCGGGCTGCTGGGCGGCGGCGATCCGCTCCCCGAGCGCCTTCACCTCGTCCGTGGAGGCGGCGTCGATCGCGAGCTCGGCCATCTCGATCGCGCCCTCGTGGTGCACGATCATCATCTGCGCGAACTGCGCGTCCGCGGCGTTGCGCGTGGTGCTCGCGGCCTGCGACGAGACGGTCGTCGCCCGGTCCGGGGAGAGCGCACCACCGGCGTCGCTCGTCGCGCACGCCGTCAGCGTCACGGTCAGGGTCAGAACGGCCGCCGCGGCCGCCAGGCGTCGGGACATCGTCTTCTCCTCGGATGGTGTGCGGGTGGGTGATGGTTCACAGACGGCTGGTGACCTCGTCGAGCAGGTCATCGGGTGCGAGCCACATCGACGGGTAGTCGCCCTGCCAGACCTGGTTCCCGTCGGCGTCGACGAGCACGAAGCCGTGACCCGGCAGGCCCTCGTGCATGCCGGTGCCGAGGGTGCCGTACGCGTCGGAGACGGTGCCGTCGTCGATCAGGAACGGGGCCTGCACCCCGAGGCGCTCGCGGTCGGCGTTGATCTGCTCGGCCGTGTTCATCACGATCGGCAGGACCGTGATCCCCGCCTCGGCGAACCGCGCGTCCTTCTCGATCGCGCCCATCTGCGTGAGGCAGGCGTCGCACCCGGCGCCCTCGTTGAAGTACAGGACGACCGGTCCGCCGCGGAAGTCCGCCAGGGAGACTGTCGACCCGTCCGAGGCGGGCAGCGTGAAGCCGGGTGCGACGCGCACGTCGTCGGAGACCGTGGGACGTGCGGACATCAGGCCCGCGGTCACGAGCACGCCGACGACGAGGACGGCCAAGCCCCAGACGGTCCGCGTGCGCCGGCGGTGGTGTCGCGCGTCGGCGGACTGCTGGGCGCGGACGGCGTCGAGGGTGCTCTCGCGCTGGCGACGGACGGCGGTGCCGGAGGTCATGACGGTGCTCCTTGGCTGGTGGCGGAGGCGGGCTCGTGGTGGCAGACGGGGGCCGCCGAGCGGTCGGCGGGGTGGACGTCCTGGTCGTCCGGGTCGCCCAGGTCTCCCCCGTCGACGGCCGTGGCGCGCGTCCCGCGGTCGGTGAGGGTCGCCCACACGAAGGCGCCGGCGACCGCGAACAGCGCGATCGCGAGCACCGGCTCCGGCACCGGTGAGAGCCAGTCCTGCACCCGGCCGAAGACCGTGGTGAGCGTGCGGCTCGCAGCGTCCTGGATCGGGGTGCCGCCGCTCATGTCCTTGCGCCACGCGAGCGCGATGACCGCGACGCCCATCAGGGCGAACCCGATCGCGACCGCGACGTTCAGGCTGTTCGTCACCAGGGTGCGACCTGCGACGGACAGGCGCACCACCTTGGCGCGCACGAGCCGGCGGTCCCCGAGCCGCGCCTTGTCCCAGAGCAACGCCATGACGAAGAGCGGGAAGACCATCCCGAACACGTAGGCCAGCCCGAGGACCAGGCCGCCCCCGGTGGAGCCGGACAGCGCCGAGAGGGTCATCACCCCGGCGAGCACCGGCGCGCAGCACGACGACGCGATGCCGGAGAACACCCCGAGCGCGAAGAAGCTCGCGGTGTCACCGCGCGTGGTGTCCGGCGACCGCACGAACGAGGGCAGTGACCACATGCGTCCCGACAGCGCCAGCCCGGCCAGCGCGAGCATCAGCACGCCACCGGCCCAGTACAGAGGCGCGTGGTATTGCGCGATCGCGCCCGCGAGCACGCTCACGCCCAGCGTGATCGGCACCAGGATGACGGCCAGACCGGCGGCGAAGACGAACGTCAGCGGCAGCAGGCGCCACCGAGCGTTCTTCACCGCGCCCGCGAGGTACGAGGGCGCGAGGAAGACGATGCAGCAGGGTGCGAACAACGCGACCCCGCCGGCGAGGAACGCCGCGAGGATGCTGCCCGTCGCCAGGAGCTCGGTGCCCATCAGTGCACCGCCGGCACGCGCGCGCCCAGCGCCGTGAGCGTGCGCTCGAGCTTGCGACGCGGCAGCCGTCCCGACGAGAAGAACTCGCCGTCCAGCAGCACGAGCGGCGCCAGCGCCGGGCGGTGCCTGGCCACGAGCGCGCGCCCGTCAGGGGAGGTCGCGTCGACGATCTCCACCACGATGGGGTGGTCCTTCGACAGCTCGGCCAACGTCGCCTTGGCCTCGTCGCACAGATGGCAGGCCGAGGCCTCGACCACCGTGATCTGAGCACTCGGTCGGGCACGGTCGCGCATGGCAGCCTCCTGGGTCAGCTCCGGTACCCAGCAGCCTCGGCCCGGAGCCCGGCACGCCCGCTCGTGGTTCGATCAAGGTTCGGTGAAGACTCCGGAACGACCCCCGGACATGCGGAGAATGGGCGGATGAGACAGACCCCGGCGGCCGGGCGGCGTGCGGTCGTCGTCGACGACGAGCAGGCGCTGGCCGGCCTCATCGGCTCCTACCTCGAGCGCGACGGCTTCGACGTGACGCTCTGCCACCACGGTGGCGCGGCGATCGACGTGCTGCGCGACGTCGACCCCGACGTGGTGATCCTCGACCTCGGCCTCCCCGGTATCGACGGGGTGGAGGTCTGCCGACAGCTGCGGACCTTCTCCGACTGCTACGTCGTGATGCTGACCGCACGGTCCGAGGAGGTCGACACGCTCATCGGGCTGTCGGTGGGTGCGGACGACTACATGACGAAGCCGTTCAGCCCGCGCGAGCTCATGGCACGCGTCGCCGTCCTCATGCGCAGGCCACGGCGCGCGGCGAGCAACGGTGTGGTCGCGTCGGCACCCGCGCTCGAGATCGGGTCGCTGCAGCTCGACGTGGACGGCCGTGAGGCGCACGTCGACGGAGAGCTCGTCCCTCTCACGCGCACGGAGTTCGACCTGCTGGCCGCGTTGGCCGTCCGCCCGGGTTCGGTGCTGTCGCGCCGGGCGCTCATCGACGCGGTGTGGGGCACCGGCTGGGTGGGCGACGACCACCTCGTTGACGTCCACGTGCTGCACCTGCGCCAGAAGCTCGGCGACACCGCCCAGGAGCAACGCTTCGTGCGGACCGTGCGAGGAGTCGGCTACCGCATCGGCACCGGGTCGTGAGCCCGTCCGGCCGCCGGCATCAGGTCGGGCTCGCGCCTCGGCTGCTCCTGGCGCTGCTGATCGTCCTGGCGACCGCCGCGGTCACCGCCTGGGTCGTCGGCGCGCTCGTCGGGCCCAGGCTCTTCCACCAGCACATGGTGGAGGCCGGGCTCGACGACAACGACGCCGCGGTGCTGCACGCCGAAGAGGCGTTCCGGTCCGCGACGAGCACGGCTGCGACCCTGGCGTTCGCGGCGGCCGCACTCGCGTCGGCCGGCGTGAGCGTGGTGCTCGCGCGGCGCATCGCCGCATCGCTGGGCGCCGTCTCCACCGCCGCCGCGGCCCTCGGGGCAGGCACGTACGGGGTCCGGGTGCCGTCGTCGGGGCTCGGCGCGGAGTTCGACCAGCTCGCCGGGTCCTTCAACGCCATGGCGGACCGGCTCGAGGACGCGCAACGGCTGCGGGAACGACTCCTGGCGGACCTGGCCCACGAGGTGCGGACGCCGATCGCGACGATCGCCGGGTACCTCGAGGCGGTCGAGGACGGCGTGCGACCCATGGACGACACGACCGTCGCTGTGCTGCGGGACCAGGCCGACAGGCTGACCCGGCTCTCGCACGACTTGTCGGCCGTCACGCACGCCGAAGCCGGCGACGTCGTGCTCGACCTGGAGCTCGCGCCGCCCGAGCAGCTCGTCCACGCGGCCGTCCAGGCGGCTGCCGAACGCGCCGCCGATGCCGGGGTCGAGCTGCGAGCGCACGTCGACCCGGGCGTGCCGGCGGTCAGCGTCGACCGGCACCGCATGGCGCAGGTGCTGGACAACCTCGTGACCAACGCCCTGCGGCACACGCCGCCCGGCGGCGCGGTCAGCGTCCTCGCGGGCCGCCAGGGCGGTGCCGTGACGTTCACGGTCTCGGACACCGGGGACGGCATCGCCGCGGAGCACCTTCCGCACGTGTTCGAGCGCTTCTACCGCGCGGACGTCGCGCGCGACCGGGACAGCGGCGGCTCCGGGATCGGGCTGGCCATCAGCAAGGCCCTCACCGAGGCGCACGGCGGCACGATCCTCGCCAGCAGCCCAGGCCCGGGGCGTGGCGCGGTGTTCGTCGTCAGCCTTCCCGCCGCCGCCTGACGGGCGACCTCGACGCTCACCCGGCGCGTCCGCCGGGGCGTGGATACGCTCGCTGAGGCGGCAACGCCGCTGCACGGCGGCAGACGAGGGGAGAGTCCAGTGGGCATCAAGGACGACGACATCACCAGCGAGCCGGCACCCGCAGGGGAAGGCGTGGCGGACGGCGGCGCCAACCCCGGCGGGCACGACGGCGGAGCGGACGGCTCGGCCGGCGAAGGCCTCGCCGACGGCGGCGCCAACCCGGGCGGGCACGACGGCGGAGCGGACGGCTCCGCGGGCGAAGGCCCGGCCGACGGCGGCGCGAACCCCGGCGGGCACGACGGCGGGGCGGACGGCTCGGCGTAGTGGCGCAGGACGCCCTGACGGAGCGCGGACCGGTCACCCGGTCCGCGCTCTCGCGCTGCATCGCCGTCCCGGCCGAGCAGTTCGCGCGCGAGCACTGGGGCCGCGCGCCGCTGCTGTCCCCGGAGCACGACGACTTCCACGACCTGCTCTCGCCGGACGCGGTCGACGAGCTCGTGGGCCGACGAGGGCTGCGCACGCCGTTCATCCGGCTCGCCCATGAGGGCAGCGTGCTGGCCGCGGAGCGGTTCACCTCGTCGGGCGGGTTCGGCGCCGAGGTGTCCGACCAGGTGTCGAGCGACAAGGTGCTGGCCGAGTTCGCGGCCGGCGCGACGATCGTGCTGCAGGGCCTGCACCGGATGTGGCCCCCGCTCGTCGACTTCACGCGTGCGCTCGTCGGCGAGCTCGGCCACCCCGCGCAGGTCAACGCGTACGTGACGCCGCCGTCGTCGCAGGGCTTCTCGCCGCACTACGACACGCACGACGTGTTCGTCCTGCAGGTCTCCGGCGAGAAGCACTGGGTGATCCACGCGCCAGTGCACCCGGACCCGCTCAAGGGCCAGGTGTGGACGGACCACCGCGCGGCGGTCGCTGCGGCGGCTGCGGGCGAGCCCGTGATCGACCGGGTGCTGCGTCCCGGCGACGCCCTCTACCTGCCGCGCGGGTGGATCCACTCGGCGACGGCGCTCGGCGACACGTCGATCCACCTGACCGTCGGCATGGCCGCCTACACGCGGGCCGACGTCGTCGACACCCTGCTGAGCGTCGTCGGCGACACGCCGGCGCTGCGCACCTCCCTGCCGCTGGGGCTCGACGTGTCCGACGCCGACGAGCTCCGGCCGATCGTGCAGGAGACCGTGGAGGCGCTGGTCACGGCCTTGACGAGCGCCCCGGACCCCGCCGGCCTGGCGGCCGGGCGGCTCGGCGCACGGTTCGGCCGGGACACGCGTCCCGCACCCGTCGCGCCGCTGGCCACGTTGAGCGCCATCGCCTCCCTGTCCGAGCACACGCGCGTCCGCTGGCGCGAGGGCCTGGGGGGTCGCCTCGAGACCGCCGACGACAAGGTGCGGCTGACCGCGGGAGGCGTCGTCCTGTCGCTGCCCGCCGAGACGTCGCGCGCGTTGCAGACCCTGCGCACGGGCGACCCGGTCGCCGTCGGGTCGCTGCCCGGGCTCGACCGGGCGAGCGCGCTCGTCGTCGTGCGGCGCCTGCTGCGCGAGGGCGTGGTGGTGACGTCGCAGTGAACGACGCGTGGGTGCCGTGCAGCGACGGCGCCCGCGCACGCCGGGACTCGCTCGTGGCCACCGGCTCGCACGGCGACCGCTGGTTCCTCGTCGAGAACCAGGCGGGGTGGGGCCGGCACGCCCTGCTGGACCCGCCGTTCGACCCCACGCTGGGCCGCGCGCTCGTCCACCGGATCGAGGGTGCCGGTATCCGGCCGCTCGCCATCCGGCGGCCCGGGCGCCGCGTGACCCAGGAGGGGACGCGGTGGGCGCTGGTCGACTCCCGCCCGGGCCGGGAGTCGGTGCGGTGGGGGCGGGTCGACGACGAACGCGAGCTGCTGGACGTCCCCCTCGACGGGTCTGCGGGCACCCCGTCCGACCGCCCGGTGCTCGCCGTCTGCGCGCACGGCCGCCACGACCAGTGCTGCGCGGTGCGCGGGCGCGTCGTCGCCGCGCGCCTCGCCGCGGCCTACCCCGAGGAGACCTGGGAGTGCTCGCACCTGGGCGGAGACCGGTTCGCCGGCACGATGGTGCTGCTCCCCCACGGCCTGTACTACGGCTGGGCCGACGACGGGGACGCGGTCGCGATCGTCGACGCCTACCTGGCCGGACGCGTCGACCCGCGGTTCCTGCGCGGCCGCAGCGCCTACTCCCACCCGGTCCAGGCCGCGCAGCACTTCGCCCGCGCCGATCTCGGCGACGACACCCTCGACGCCTACCCCCCGCTCCACGAGCACCGCACCGCCGACGGCTGGTCGGTGCAGCTGAGCACCCCCGACGGACCGATCACGGTGCGCCTCGTCGAGACGCAGTCAGAACCCCTGCTCTCCACCTGCGCCGCAACCCGCCCCCTCCCGGTCCGCCAGTGGACCCTCACAGACATCGTCGACCCCAGCGGTCGGCGTCGCGTCGCGAGCTCGAACGGCACGGGCGAAGGGTGACGGCATGCCGCCAGTGCAGGACGACGGGGGTGGCGTTCCCGGCGGAACGCGGGTACGTTTCGGGACGTTGTACAGAACGTACACGGCGTACATGGTCGCCACCGCGACCACCATCTTCAACCGGGAGCCGCTGTGTCTGTGCTCGAACTGCCCGCGACCGAAGCGCGGGCACGGTTCAAGGACGTCCTGGACGCCGCCGAGGAAGGCCGGGCGACGACGATCGTCCGCGACCGCGTCCACTTCGCGGTCGTCGACGGTGAGCGACTCCGGTCTGCCCTCGCCGGTCTCGTCGACGCTGACGCGCACCTCGTGGCAGAGGCCGGCGGTTGGTCCGCGTTCCTCGTGGGCCGCCCGATCTCGGCGTCGGGAAGCACGGTGGAAGAGGCGATCGAGGACCTGCTCGTCGCTGTGCGCGAGTACGCCGAGGACTTCAACGATCACCTCACCAGCGCACCCAACCACGCGGCGAACTGGCAGTTCGTCCAGCTGGTCGCACTGTCCGACGACGACGACCTCCGCGAGTGGCTCGTGGGGGACGCGACGCGCCAGCTCGAGTCCTCGAGCCGGTGAGCGCCGGCCGGCGGATCGGCACCCGTGACGACCACGAGAGGTTCTGCGAGGTCGAGGGTTGGGATCAGGTGCGCAGCGCCCGTGGCAAGCTCACCGGCCACCACGCCACCTACGAGCTCGCCCTGCCGGACGGCCGGATCCTGCGCACTCGGATCTCGCGGCCCGTCGACGCCACCGTCTACGGGGTGAGCCTCTGGGACCACATCCTGCGAGACCAGCTGGACGTCACCGAGGACGAGTTCTGGTCGTGCGCGAAGGACGGACGACAACCTGAGCGTTCGCCGGCACCGGCGGAACCCGAGACCGCCCTGCCCCTCGGCCTGGTCATGACCCTCAAGCGCGAACTCGGGCTGAGTGAGGATGAGCTCAGGACCATCACGAAGGACGACGCCGTTGCCCGCCTGAACGAGCACTGGGCGAGGGGCTGACTGCCCGGACTTCCCTGGGCCGATCTGAGAGGACAATGCCAACTCCGAGCGCATGTCCGGGCCGCTGCGTGACGAGCTCGAAGGGTTGCGCTCGGCGCGCCGCGGCGACTACCGCGTCTTGTTCGCCCTGGACCACGACACCCGCGTGCTCCTGATGGTGCCGATCTCCCACCGGGCCGACGCCCGCCGCTGAACGCCCCCGTCTAGAACTTGCCAAGCGTCGGGGGGCGCGAACAGCGGTTCGGCGCCGCCGCACCAAGGCTCACCCGTTCCGCCCACGCCGCAGGGCTGGCGCGCTAGGGTCAGGTGAGCGACCTGGACCGTTCGAGGTCCGGGTCGGCGAAGGGGGACTGATGAGCTACTCCATGCCGCGGCCGGCCGCGCACCCGGGCGGAGCCGCGCAGAACGTCCACCCTTACGCGAATGGCGTCGCCGCGCTCGCACTCGCCGCGGCAGGTGCCGCGGCGATCGGGGTCTCGGCGTCCTCCGCGAGCTCGGAGGGCGGCATCTGGACCATCTTCGTCCTCGGTATGGGGCAGGCACTCGTGTTCAGCCTCGCAGGCACCCTGCCGTTGGGCTACCGCGTCGCCTCGGCCATCGCACTGCTCGCTGCGCTCACGACCGCGCTCGTCCCCCATCTGCTGGGCGTGACACCGCTCGGCCCGGTCGCGGCAGTGGCCCTCGCTGCGGCAGGGTCACTGCCGATGTGGGCCGTGGCCATCTGGAGGCTCGCGGTCGCCCGCCGCCCCCTCGCCGACGCGTAGCGAGCCTCGCCGCCTGGTAGTACTCGGGGCGCCTTCGTCTCGTCGTCGTTCGTACTAGCAGCGTTCGCGCTCGCGGCCGGGCCGCCAGACGCTAGCGCTGGGCGAGTACGGGAGGCAGCGATCAGTTGGACTCGGACTTGCCGTGGCGCCAGTAGCCCATGAACGCGACGGCCTTGCGGTCGATGCCGCGCTCGGTGACGAGGTGGCGGCGCAGGCCACGGATGACGGCGGACTCACCGGCGAGCCACGCGTACAAAGGCGCGGCCTCGCGCAGCGGGGTGCCCGTCGCGTGGTCGACCGGGACCTCCCACACGTCGTCGTCGGTGGGGTTGTACGACCACGGGACGTCGACGAGGTCAGTGTCGGCGGTCCGGACGGCGGGCAGGACGCGCTCGGCGGCGGAGCGGACCGCGGGGTCGAGCAGCGAGCCGTGCGGGGCGCCGTCGCGGCCGAGCCAGTGGATCGTCACGCCTGCGGGTGCGGTCAGGTCGAGCCGGTCGTCGGAGAACGGCATCTCGATGAGGGCCTCGCCGCGCGCGTCGGCGGGCAGGCGCTCGAGGATGTTCGCGATGGCCGGCAGGGCCGTCTCGTCGCCGGCGAGCAGGAACTGCTCGGTGCGCATCGGCGGGATGAAGTCGACTCCGCCGTGCGGGCCGCTCGCGTCGGCGTTCGGGCCGAGGACGACGAGCTCGTCGCCGACCTTCGCGTTCATCGCCCAGCGCGACGCGGGGCCGTGGTCGCCGTGCAGGACGATGTCGACGTCGAGCTCGCGCTGGAGCGGGCGCACCTGGCGGGCGGTGTAGGTGCGCATGGGGTGGCGCTGCTCGTCGGGCAGCTCGCGCCAGCGGCCGTACCAGTCGCCGCTGGCCGTGAGGTCGAGGAGCTCGGCGTAGCCGCACGCCAGCGGGAGGAAGAACTTGATGCGCTGGTCGAAGCCGTTGTCGGCGAACTTGTGCAGGTCGTCGCCGGTGAAGGTGACGCGCAGGAGGCTCGGGCACATGCGGCGGACCTCGCGGACCGTGACCGCGAAGGTGCGGAACGGGCTCGCGGCGGGCGCCTCGGTCTCGATCTGGGTCGCAGTCACCCCTGCACTGTAGGCAGGCAAGCCTTACCTATCAAGGGGCGTCCGGCGGGCCTACGTCACACCCGCGGTCAGGCGACCGTTGTCCCGAAGGTCAGACCCAGCAGGTAGGTGGCCGCGGCGGCGCCCCAGCCGATCGCGAGCTGGCGCAGCGCGCGCTTGGCGGGTGAGGTCCCCGACAGCAGCCCGACGACCGCACCGGTCCCGAGCAGCGCGACCCCGACGAGCCCCGTCGACCAGGCGACCGCGGTCCAGCCGGTCGCGCCCAGCAGGTACGGCAGCACGGGGATGGCCGCGCCCGACGCGAAGAAGCAGAAGCTCGCGACCGCCGCCCCGACAGCGGTGCCGATCGTCTCGTGCTCGTCGGGCTCGTCGACGGCCTCGGAGGACGCGGCGGCCTCGCCAGGATGCGAAGGGGCCGCGGGCTCGTCGGAGCTGAGGTCCGGCAGGACCAGCGCCCTTCCTGCGAGCTCCTCCAGGGAGGTCAGCACCGTGCGGGCGTGCTCCGCGGCGTCCTGCGGCGCCATGCCCCGAGCGCGGTAGACCAGCGCGAGCTCGTTCGCGTCGACGTCGAGGTGGGGCAGCGCGGCGCGTGCCTGCGGGCCGGGGCGCGAGGCCTCGAGCAGCTCGCGCTGCGAGCGCACCGAGACGTACTCCCCCGCACCCATCGACAGCGCCCCGGCGAGCAGTCCCGCCAGGCCGGTCAGCAGGACCGTCCCCGAGGCGACCCCGGACGCGCCGATGCCCAGCACGAGCGCCAGGTTCGAGACGAGGCCGTCGTTCGCGCCGAACACGGCCGCGCGGAACGTCCCGGAGATGCGGTTGCGCCCGCGGATCGCCAGGCCGCGCACGACCTCCTCGTGGATGCGCTCGTCGGCGGCCATCCGCGCGGTCGCGTCCACGTCGTCGTCGTACGACGAGCGTGCCTCCGCCCGCTGCGCGAGCGCGAGGACGAAGACCGACCCGAACCGGCGCGCGAGCCAGCCGAGCACACGCGTGCGGAAGTCCCCGCGCAGGGGCTTGCCCACGTCGTCGCCCAGCAGGTCCAGCCAGTGCTGCTCGTGGCGGCGCTCGGCCTCGGCGAGCGCGAGCAGGATGTCGCGCTCCTCACCGCTGCGGCGCGACGCGAGGTCGCGGTACGCGGCGGCCTCGGCGCGCTCGTCGGCCAGGTACTGACGCCACCGCCGCACCTGGGAACGCGTGGGCGGGGTCGGGGTCGTCACGCCGCCATCGTGCCAGGCGGGCATCGGACATTCCGGTCACGAGCGCGAGTTCGCCGAGCCGAATCCACCGTTCCGGAGGGCCCCGCGGTTCCGCCGCGCCGCGGAGGTCGCACGCCGCTAGCATCCGCCTGGTGAGGAAGATCCGGGTGTTCGCGGGGCAGGCGGGTCGCAGCTTCGCGGCAGGGATGTGCGACTACCTCCAGGTCCCGCTGAGCGGGTCACGGCTGCAGCGGTTCGCCAACGACTGCCTGCAGGTCCAGCTCCTGGCGAACTGCCGCGAGCGGGACGTGTTCCTGGTGCAGCCGATCGTCGCGCCCGTGCAGGAGAACCTCATGGAGCTCCTGCTGATGATCGACGCGGCACGCGGCGCCTCCGCCAAGCGGATCACCGCGGTCATGCCGCACTTCGCCTACGCGCGCTCCGACAAGAAGGACGCGCCGCGCATCTCGATCGGCGGCCGGCTCGTCGCGGACCTGCTGACCACCGCCGGTGTGGACCGGATCCTGACGATGTCCCTGCACGCCCCGCAGGTGCACGCGTTCTTCCGCGTCCCGACCGACCAGCTGCACGCGCTGCACGAGCTCGCGACGCACTTCTCGCTGCAGGACCTGTCCCGCACGACGGTCGTCTCCCCCGACCTCGGCAACGCCAAGACCGCGACGCTGTTCGCGAAGATGCTCGGCACGCCCGTGGCCGCGGGGTCCAAGGAGCGGCTCGACGGGGACGCGGTGACCATCTCGACGATCATCGGCGACGTCGCGGGCCGCGACGTGATCGTGCTGGACGACGAGATCGCCAACGGCAGCACGATCCTGGCGATCGTCCGCCTGCTCGAGGACGCCGGTGCGCGGCGCATCCAGGTGGCCTGCACGCACGGGCTGTTCTCGCACGGCGCGCTCGACCGCATCACCGCGTCAGGCCGTGTCTCCGGGGTGGTCTGCACGGACACCGTCCCGCACGACGACCTCGCCGACGACGACCGCGTGACCGTGCTGGGGGTCGCGCCCGCGTTCGCGGAGGCCGTGCGCCGGATCCACTCCGGGGAGTCCGTGAGCGCGCTGTTCGCGCACGACGGGGACTGACCTCCTCGGGGTGAGCCCGGCCGTCAGCGCCAGGGCGGCGTCGGGACCGTGACGGTGCGGCCGGTGTCCGCGGCCTCCTCCATCGCCAGCGCGACGCGGTGGTCGTGGCAGCCGTCCGCGAGCGGGTAGGGCTCCGGGCCGCCGTCGCGCAGCCACGACGAGCACGCCGCGAGCAGGTGCGCGACCGCGAGCTCGTCGTCGGCGAACCGCGACCCGAGGAACGGGTTCCTGTACAGCACCCGCTCCCCCAGGCTCAGGTGCTCCAGGTCGAACCCGTCGAGGTTCTGCTCGCGCCCGCTGACCCGCCGTTCGATCGAGCTGGTCAGCACCGTGCGCTCGCCCGCGAACCACGTGACGTCGTCGCCGACGATCTCGCCGTGCGACCCGCGCACGACGATCCGGTTGGTGCGCAGCGGGTTGTGCCACTGGTTGTCCGTGAAGTCGTACGTGCCGGAGCGGCCGCCGCCGAAGTCGAGCGTCGCGATGAGCGTGCGGGCGTCGCGCGGCTGCGTCTCGCCGGTCCAGCCGTCGCGCGCGAGGGGCTCGAGCAGCGGCGCGGTGAACCGGTGGGCGCGCACGACGACCTCGTCGCGGCCGGCGTCGAGCAGGTGACGGATGAGACCGACCGCGTGGTACAGATGCGTGGACGAGATCTGTACGCTCGTCGCCGCACCGATCAGCCCGGCGTCGACCACGGCGCGACGCGCCTGGTGCGCGGGCATGAACGGGCTGTGCTCGGCCACCTGCACGAGCCCCGAGGCGCCCACGTCGGCCCACAGCCGCTCAAGCCCCTCGACGTCCGGGGCGGGTGGCGTCTCGGCGAGGACGGGGACGCCCGCGGCGACGAGCTCGCGCGTCGCCTCCGGCGTCACGGGCCACGGCACGGACACCACGACGATGTCGGGCCGGTCCGGGCCCGCGACGAGCTCGGCGATCGAGCGGACCGTCGGCACGCCCCACTCGGCCTCGACGTGCGCGCCGCGCTCCGCCGACCGCGTCACGACTCCCGTGCACGCGAACCGCTCCGGCAGCGCCCGCGCCGCCCGCGCGAAGAACTCCGCGCGCCACCCGCTCCCCACGATCCCGAACCGCAGCTGCGCCATCGCGACCTCCTCGTCGCCTGCGACCCTAACCGCGTCCCCGCTTCATCCACAGACCGGCCCCTGGCTTCCCCTGCTCGCGCTACATTCCCGGGTGAAAGGTGCACGCCACCGACGACGCCGCAGGTCCCGAGCGCGGGGGAACGGACGCCATGACCACGCCGGAGCCAACCGCTCCTCCCGCCGTACCGGACGAGTCCGTCGCGTCGACGCCGGTCCGGCTGCGACGGTGGCTGCCATGGGCCGTCAGCGGCGCCGTCGCGCTCGTCCTCGGGGCGTGGCTCGTCGTCGGGCTGAACCCGACGCTGTCGTCGAGCTACACCGGGGCCGCAGATCCCGACGCGCTCGAGGAACCCTTGGGGTTCGGGCTGTTCGGCCCCGACGAGTCGACGGTCGTCGACCCGTCCGACGGCACCTACGACGGCATGTGGAGCTTCCGCAACGACGGACGCGTCCCGGTCGACGTGCGGCTCGCCGCCTTCGAGCCGAGCACCTACGAGTGGCGCGCGCACCTGTTCAGCCTGCCGGACGACGGCAGCGTGACCGACGAGATCATCGACCGCGCGGCCGACGTCCTGACGGTCGGTCCCGGCGAGTCGTTCGGCGTGCAGTTCGCGCTCGGGTTCGGGTGCGCCGAGTTCGCGGGAGGCAGCGGCACGGGGATCGACTCGTTGCGCCTCGACGTGACCACGCTCGGCCTCACCCGCACGGTCGACGTCCCGGGTGGTTCCTCGGTCGCCATCATGACCGAGACGTCGCATCACCCGCCTGCCGAGTGCGACGGCTCCTGATCAGGACACACCGCGCGCGTCCTGGCACGTCGGGGCGCTGCGTGGCAGCGTGCTCGGGTCGGTCCGGTCACCCGACGAGGAGGTCTCGGTGAACGTCGTCGTCGCGCTGTTCCGGTTCTTCATGGTCTACCTGGCGCTCATGGGCACGCGGGAGATCTGGCGGGACGGCCAGGTCGACGACCTGCTCTACTTCACCAACCAGTCGGGGATCCTGCTGGCGGTCGTGATGACGTGGGCCGGGATCGCCTCGCTGCTGCGCAAGCGGCAGCCGCCCGCCTGGTTGAAGGGCGGCGTCACGCTGTTCCTGGCGATCACCGGGCTGGTCGCGTACTTCGTCCTCGACCCCGAGGCGGCAGGCACGCCGGACCTCACGATCGGGCTCACGTCCGGCCAGATCGAGCACCAGCTCAACCCGGTGCTCGCGTTCCTCGACTTCCTGCTGCTCGACCCGCACCGCCGCATGCGCTGGCGATACGCGTGGTGGTGGCTGACGTACCTGCTCGCGTACGTCACGTTCACGACGATCCGCGGGACGGTCTGGGACCTCGGCTACCCGTACGGGTTCATCGACCTCGACGCGCACGGCTGGGGCGGGCTGCTGCTCAACGTGCTGATCTACGGCACCGGCTTCTACCTGCTGGGTCTGCTGATCGTCCTGATCGACCGCCGCATGCCTCGTCGGGCACGGCTCGGGACACCGGTCGCAGGCTCGTCCTGACCGGTCCCGAATCGGTCCGCGGGCCGCTCGCGGGCCGAGAAGCACAGACAGCTCCCAGGTTCGTCGCGTACCGTGCCGGGGGCGCCGCCACCGCGGCCCCTGCCCCAACCCCCGGAGTCCACCGTGCAGTCGATCGTGCGCCGCACGACCACCCGCCGTCTCGCAGCCGCCGCTCTCGCAGCGTCCCTCGCCCTCGCGCTCACCGCGTGCGGCGGGGACGACTCGGACGGCAAGCCGAGCGCCACGGCGACCGCCACGTCGACGGCTGACGCCGACCCGAGCGCGACCGCGGAGCCCACGGCGAGCGCCGAGGACATCGCCGCGCTCGAGAAGGTCACCATCGACGGTGAGCCCGGGACGCAGCCGACGATCACGCTGCCCAGCGCGCCGTTCAGCGTCTCGGCCGCCGTCGCGCGCGTCGCGACCGACGGTGACGGCGAGGCCCTCGGGGCCGGCGACACGGTCGAGATCCAGCTGACCGCCGTCAACGGCGAGGACGGCAAGGTCATCGGCAGCACGTACACCGACGAGGCCACGGGCACGTGGACGGTCAAGGACGACGGCAGCGGCATCCCCGCGCTCGACGAGGTCCTGCTCACCACGAAGGTCGGCGCGCAGGTGCTGTTCGCTCTCGCCTCCGACGGCGTGACGCAGGTCTACGTGCTCGAGCCGGTCGCGAAGATCCCGACGCGCGCCGAGGGCACCGCGGTCGCCCCCGTCGAGGGCCTCCCGACCGTCACGCTCGCCGACGACGGCACCCCCACGGTCAAGGCCGCCACGGGCGACGCCCCGACCACGCTGACCGTCCAGCCGCTCATCGAGGGCTCCGGCAAGGAGGTCGAGGCGGGCGACAACGTCCTCGTGCACTACTCGGGCGTCCTGTGGGACGGCACCCCGTTCGACGACAGCTGGAGCCGCGGCGCGCCGTTCCAGGTGAGCTCGATCGGCCAGGCGCAGGTCATCGACGGCTGGAACGAGGGCCTCGTCGGGCAGAAGGTCGGCAGCCAGGTGCTGCTCGTCGTCCCGCCGGACAAGGGCTACGGCGACAAGGAGAGCGGCTCGATCCCCGCCAACTCCACGCTCGTGTTCGTCGTCGACATCCTCTGGGCCTCCTGACCCCGGGCTGGCACCTCCGACCGCACCCCCGGTCCCCAGGACTCTCGTCCTGACGGGACCGGGGGTGCGTCGTTAGTGTGGGCCGCAGGTCGCCGACGATCGCCGTGGGAACCACCCTCGTACCCGCCTGGCGGCCGGGGAGACGAGCATGGACCAGGCAACGACGCCCAGGATCCGCACCGTGGCCCTGGTGGGCGCCGCCGGAGCGGGCAAGACCACCCTCACCGAGGCGCTCCTGCACCGCGCCGGCGTGATCGCACGCCCGGGCAAGGTCGAGGACGGCTCGACCGTGAGCGACCACGAGCCCGAGGAGATCGCGCACGGGATCTCGCTGACGCTCTCGTCGGCGCCGTTCACGTGGAAGGCCCCGGACGGCCTGAGCTACGACGTGACGCTGCTCGACACCCCCGGCTCGGCGGACTTCGCGGGGGCCGTGGACGCGGCACTGGCCGTGGCGGACCTCGCGGTCGTCGTGGTGAGCGCGGTCGACGGCGTGCAGGCCGGGACGCACGTCGCCTGGCGGCTCGCGGCCGAGGCCGGGGTGCCGCGGCTCGTCGTCGTCACCAAGGAGGACAAGGCGCGCGCGGACTACCACCACGTGCTCGACGACCTGCGCACCGAGCTCGGGGACGGGTTCGTGCCGCTCGAGCTGCCGCTCGGCGAGGAGCACGCGTTCCACGGTGTCGCGGACCTGCTCTCGCAGGAAGGGCTCGAGTACTCAGCCGACGGTCGCCACAGCACGGGCGCGCTGCCCGACGACGTGGCCGACGAGGAGCACCGCCTGCACGACGAGGTCGTCGAGGAGATCGTGTCGCACGACGACGACGCGCTCGAGCGGTACCTCGGCGGCGACGAGCCGAGCGCGCCCGAGCTCGAGCGGTCGCTCGCGCACGAGGTGCGCGACCTCGAGGCGTTCCCCGTGCTCGTCGTCTCGGGTGTGACGGGCGTCGGCGTGGACCGGCTCGCGGACCTGATCTGCGAGCTCGGGCCCGAGCCGGCCGACCGACCCGCGCGCGTCCTGGCCGGCGATACCCCCGTCGAGGTGGCGGCCGACCCTGCCGGGCCCCTGCTCGTGCACGCGTTCCGCACCGTCGCCGACCCGTTCGTCGGGCAGGTCACGCTGCTGCGCGTGCTGTCCGGCACGCTGCGCCCCGGCGACCGCCTGCTCAACACCGCGACCCGCACCGAGGAGCGCGTGCCCGGCCTGTTCCGCCTGCGCGGCAAGGAGCACCTGCCGCTGGACGCGGCGCCCGCGGGGCAGGTGGTGGCCGTCGCGAAGCTGACGGGTACGCCCAGCGGCTCGCTGCTGGCGGACAGGTCCGGACCGGGCGCCGCGATGTCGGCGCCCGCGCTGCGTCCGCGCCCGCCCGTCTACGGGCTGGTCCTGTCGCCGGTCACGCAGTCCGACGACGACCGCCTCTCCGCGGCGCTCGCGCGCCTGGTCGCCGAGGACCCGACGCTCGTCGTCGACCGCTCGTCGGACCGGACGATCCTGCGCGGGCTGGGCGACACCCACCTGGCCGTCGCGCTCGAGCGCCTCTCGCGCGTGTTCGGCGTCAACGTCACCACCTCGCCCGTGCCCGTCGCCTACCGGGAGACGATCCGGCGCAAGGTCGAGGCCGAGGGGAAGATCAAGAAGCAGTCGGGCGGGCACGGGCAGTTCGCGGTCGCGAACCTGCGGGTCGGGCCCGCACCGCACGGCGCCGGGCTCGAGTTCGTGGACTCCGTGGTGGGCGGCGCGATCCCGCGCAACTACCTGTCCGCGGTCGAGAAGGGGGTCGTCGAGGCGATGGCGCACGGCGGTCCGCACGGGCACCCGGTGGTGGACCTGCGCGTCGAGGTCTACGACGGCAAGTCGCACTCGGTGGACTCGTCCGACATGGCGTTCCGCACCGCGGCCGCCAACGGAGTACGTGAGGCGCTGGCCGCCGCGGGGACCGTGGTGCTCGAGCCCATCGACCACGTCGCGGTGACCGTGCCGTCGTCGGTGCAGGGCGACGTGATGGGCGACCTGTCCGGGCGTCGGGGGCGGATCACCGCCTCGACCGCGCTCGACGACGGGACGGTCGTGATCGAGGCGGACGTGCCGCAGTCCGAGCTCACGCGGTACGTGCTCGACCTGCGCTCACTCACGGGCGGCCGCGCCGAGCTCGTCGTCTCGCCGAGCACCTACGAGATCTGCCCCGACCACCTCGTGACGAGCTGACGCCCCCGCAGGCACCCGCGGGGGCGTCGGTGGGACGGTTCGCGGGCCGGGCGTGCGGGTCCCCTCCGACCCGCGCGCCCGGCCCGACGCCTTACTCGCTCGCGATCGCGTCGAGCGCACGCATCCGTGCGGCCCGGATCGCGGGCCACAGGGCCGCGACGACGCCCACGACGACGGCCAGCGCCACCATCGTCCCGAGCCCGCCCCACGGCACGACGAGCTGGTCGAGCCCCTCGTCGGCGTAGACGGTCGGCAGTGCGGACGCGAGCCCCACGCCGACGACGAGCCCGAGGACCGTCCCGAACAACGCCGTCAGCACCGACTCGACGGTGACGGTCCCCGCGAGCTGCGTCCGGCCGAGCCCGACGGCTCGCAGCAGCCCGATCTCGCGGGTCCGCTCGATCACCGACAGCGCGAGCGTGTTGACGATGCCCAGCACCGCGATCACGAGCGACAGCCCGAGCAGCGCGTACAGGATCACCAGGAGCTGGTCGACCTGGCCGGCCATCTCGTCGACGAACTCGTCGCGGTCCTGGACCGAGACGACCACGTACGGCGCGACGGCCGACGTGACCGCGGCGCGCAGGTCCGCCTGCGAGACGCCCGATGCCGCGTCCAGGGTCACCGTGTCGATGACCTGGGCCTCGTCCGGCGCGAGCTCGTCGAGCACCGCGGGCGTGACGACCACCGACGAGCCGATGATCTGGCTCTCGAACAAGGCCCCGACCCGCAGGTCGCGCGTGCCCGTCGCGGTGGTCACGGTGACCGTGTCGCCCACCGCCCAGTCGTCACCGGCGAAGTCGGTGTTGAGCAGCGCGGTGTCGTCGGCGAGGTCGTCGGTCGAGCCTGCCGTGACGTCGACCAGGAGCGTCGAACCCAGCACCCCGGGCTCGAGCGACACGACGCCGCCGGAGTCCTGCGGCGTGGGCGCGACACCCGGCGAGGGCGAGACGCCCGCGTAGCTGAACGCGAGCTCGGCGACCTTGCCCACCTCGGGCAGGTCCCGGACGTCGTCGACCGCGCCCTGCGGGATCGCGAACGTCGCGGACTGCAGGATCAGGTCGGCGTTGGTCGAGCTCTCCACGACGCTCGACAGCGACGCGGTCGCCGACGCCGCGATCACCGAGACCGCCCCGACCAGCGCCATGCCGATCGTCAGCGCACCCGCGGTGTTGGCGGTGCGGCGCGGGTTGCGGACCACGTTGCCGCGCGCGAGCCGACCGACCGGCTTGAGCAGCGCCACGAACGGCGCGGCCAGGAAGCGCATCGCGGACCGCGCGAGCATCGGCGAGGCGACCAGCACCCCGACGAGCACGAGCGTCGCCCCGAGGCCGAGCAGCGCGTCGGCGAAGTCCGCCTCCGCCTTGATCGCCGCGGCGACCACGCTCGCAGCGCCGGCCGCCGCGACCGCGACACCGAGCACGCCGCGCAGCTGCAGCGAGCGCTCGTGCACCGTGATGTCGCCGCGCATCGCCTCGACGGGTGCGACGAGCGCCGCGGTGCGCGCCGGGAACGCGGCCGCCACGGCCGAGACCAGGGTGCCGAGCACGAGGCAGCCGACGACCGTCGTCGTGCTGAGCGGGATGTCCTTCGCGAGGTCCATGCCCATTCCCGAGAGCGCGACGCGCACGAGCTGCACGAGCCCCAGCCCGCCGAGCACACCGAGCGCGGAGCCGACGAGCCCGACGACCGCCGCCTGCCCGACGACGACCGAGAACACCTGCGTCGGCGACGCCCCCACGGCGCGCAGCAGGGCGAACTCGCGCACCCGCTGGCGGACCGACATCGCGAACGTGTTCGCGATGATGAACGCGCCGACGAACAGCGCGATCACCGCGAAGATCAGCAGGAACGTCGTGACGAAGCCGAGCATCTCGCCGATGTCCGACTGCAGCGCCTCGCGCATCTGCGAGCCCTCGACCGCCGACGCGTCGCTGCCCCCGTCGAGGCCCGGCAGCGCCGCGGCCAGCGTCTGGGTGAGCGCGGACTCGGTCACGCCCTCGTCGCCGAAGACGGCGATCTGCGCGACGTTCCCGTCCGGCGCGAACGCGGCCTGCGCGGTGGCGGGGTCGAGGAGCACGATCGTCGCGCCGGCCATGGGGCCACCCGCGTCGACCTCGCCGACGACCGTCACCTGTCGGACCTCGCCACCGATCACGAGGTTCGTCTCGTCGCCCAGGGCGAGCCCGGACGACTCGAGCGTCGCGATCTCGAGCGCGACCTCGTCGGGCCCGGACGGCATCGCGCCGTCGACGAGCGTCAGGCCGGGGTCGCGCTCGTCGTAGCTCAGACCGAACGACGGCGCCTGCGTGGACTGGACGGCGGTGCCGTCGGCACCGACGAGGACGACCATGCCCGACACGTCCGGCAGCGCGATCTGCACGCCGTCCAGGTCGTCGAGCTCGTCGGCCAGCGCGATCGGGACCGGGTTGCGGGTCTCGCCGACGCTGAAGCCGGCGTCGCCGCCCGCGACCTGCGTCGCGCCGCGCACGTACGCGTCGGCGGGAGCGGACGCGTCGACGATCCCGTCGAACGTGCTGGACATCATGGTGCGCAGGCTGAACGTGCCCGCGACGAACGCGACCCCCAGCGCCACGGCGAGGATCGACAGCAGGAACCGGACCGCGTGCGCCCGGACCCCGCGGAGCGTGACGCGCAGCATCAGCGCACCTGCGCGGGCGTGGCGTCCAGCAGGGCGGACGGGGCCGAGTCGGCGCCGGCCTCGACGCGACGCGTCAGGGCACCGAGGCGCTCGAGGACCGTGTCGGGCGTCGGGTCGCGCAGCTCGTCGACGATCCGGCCGTCGGCCAGGAACAGGACGCGGTCGGCGTAGGACGCCGCGGTCGGGTCGTGCGTGACCATGACGACCGACTGCCCGAGCTCGTCGACGCTGCGACGCAGGAAGCCGAGCACGTCGCGGGCGGACGTCGAGTCGAGGTTGCCGGTCGGCTCGTCGGCGAAGACCACCGCGGGCCGCGTGACGAGCGCACGGGCGCACGCGACGCGCTGCTGCTGCCCGCCGGACAGCTCCGCGGGCTTGTGCGACAGGCGGTCCTGCAGGCCCACCGCGCGCACCACGGCGTCGAGGTGGTCCTTGTCGACCGAGCGCCGCGCGATGTCGAGCGGCAGCAGGATGTTCTCGAGCGCGGTGAGCGTGGGGACCAGGTTGAAGGCCTGGAAGACGAAGCCGAGACGGTCGCGGCGCAGCTTGGTCAGGCCGCGCTCGGACATGGCGGAGACGGTCTCGCCGTCGACGGTCACGGTGCCGGCGGTCGGGCGGTCGAGGCCCGCCATGCAGTGCATGAGGGTCGACTTGCCGGAGCCCGAGGGGCCCATCGTCGCGGTCAGGCGACCGCGCTCGAAGTCGACGTCGATGCCCGCGAGGGCGTGGACCGCGGTGTCTCCGCGGCCGTAGGTCTTGACGAGGCCGCGCGCGGAGGCGATCACGGCAGCAGAGTCCGGGGTAGTGGTCGGCGTGTTCACGTGACTGATCCTTGCCCTCCCCGCCCACAGAAGCGATCGGGTTTCCCCCCGGATCCGACCCTGAGAGTGGTGGGGGTGGCCTCAGGGTGCCCCTCATGGACGAACGTCCTGGTCAGCGCGCTCCGGTACGTCCGAAGGCCCGCACCGGCGCTGGCCGACGGCTGCGCCTCGGGGCATCCCGCGCGCCCCGGTGCGGCCAGGCAGCCGTCGGTGCCGCGCACTACGGTGGCGGCATGGCCCGCTACCTCGACGTGCACCCGCACGACCCGCAGCCGCGTCTCGTCGCCCAGGCGGTCGCGGTGCTGCGGGACGGCGGCGTCATCGCGTACCCCACGGACTCGTGCTACGCGCTGGGTACGACGATGGGCTCGCACGACGGCGCGGACCGCATCCGCCGCCTGCGCCACCTGGACGACAAGCACCACTTCACGCTCGTGTGCGCCGACTTCGCCCAGCTCGGTCAGCTCGTGCACCTCGACAACGCGGCGTTCCGCGCGATCAAGGCCGCGACCCCGGGCCCGTACACGTTCATCCTGCAGGCGACCCCCGAGGTGCCGCGCCGCCTCGCGCACGCCAAGAAGCGCTCGGTCGGGGTGCGCATCCCCGACCACCCCGTCGCGGCCGCGATCGTGCGCGAGCTCGGCGAACCCCTCCTGTCGTCGTCCCTGCTCATGCCGGGCCACGACTGGCCGCTGACCGAGGGTTGGCAGATCCGCGAGGAGCTCGACCACGAGCTCGACGCGGTCGTCGACGCGGGCGACTGCGGGACGACGCCGACCACGGTGGTCGACTGGACCTCGGGCGCGCCCGAGGTGGTCCGCGTGGGTGCGGGAGACCCCGACCGGTTCCAGTGAGCGGCCCGCGTCACCGGTCCGACGAGCCCGCCCCGCCCCCGGGTGCGCGGGGCCCGGCTGCGCGCGGTCCTGGTGCGCCGACGACGATCCCGCCCGGCGACCCCGACGCCGCGCACTCACCGGCGCTGGCCTCGCTCGACGCCGACGTCGTGGAGTGCCGGCGCTGCCCGCGGCTCGTCGCGTGGCGCGAGCAGGTGGGGCGGGAGCGCCGCGCCGCGTTCCGCGACGAGACCTACTGGGCGCGTCCGGTCCCGGGCTTCGGTGACGCGGCCGCGCGCATCCTCGTCGTCGGGCTCGCGCCCGCCGCGCACGGCGCCAACCGGACCGGCCGCATGTTCACCGGCGACCGCTCGGGCGACTTCCTGTTCGCCGCGATGCACCGCGTCGGGCTCGCGAACCAGCCCACGTCCGTGTCCGCCGACGACGGGCTGCGCCTGACCGGCATCCGTGCGACCGCGCCCGTGCGGTGCGCGCCGCCCGCGAACAAGCCCACGCCCGACGAGCGCCGCGCGTGCGCGCCGTTCCTCGCACGCGAGCTCGAGATCGTCGACCCGCGCGTCGCCGTGGTGCTCGGCGCGTTCGGCTGGGCCGCGCTGCTCGACACCTTGCGCGACCTGGGATGGGCCGTGCCGCGGCCCGCACCCCGGTTCGGGCACGGCGCCGAGGTCGTGGTGCACCGCGGGCCACGCACGCTCACCCTGCTCGGGTGCTTCCACGTGAGCCAGCAGAACACCTTCACCGGCCGCCTCACGCCGGACATGCTCGACGACGTGCTGCGCCGTGCGCAGGCCCTCGCGCGCGACTGACGCCGGGGCCGCAGCGGTTCCGGCGTGGCGGTACCTGCATGGCGGTGCCGACGCGGCGGTGCAGGTGCCGGCGTCGGCGGGTGCGGGCGGTGCGGGTGTCGGAGGCCTGGTGCAGGGTGGCCGCATGGAGATCTCCTTCGTCGCAGGCTTCGGCCCGATCACGCGCGACGCCGACGCCGCCCGCACGTTCTGGTCCGAGGGCGGGCTGGGCATCCCGCTCGAGGAGCCCGCGCCCGGGTACCTGACCAACGACACGCTCCAGGGCGTCAAGGCCTTCGCGCTGTGGCCGCTCGCGCAGGCCGCCGAGTCGACGTTCGGCACGCCGCAGTGGCCCGAGTCGCACCCCGTCCCGCAGGCGTGGCTTGAGCTCGACGTGGCCACGCACGAGGCAGTGGCCGAGGCCGCCGCCGAGCTCGTCGGGCTCGGGCACCGGCTCCTGCGCGAGGCCCACCTCGAGCCGTGGGGCCAGACCACCGCGCGCCTGCAGAGCCCCGAGGGCCTGCTCGTCGGGATCTCCCACACCCCGTGGATGCACGTCGACGGCGCCGAGGACGCCGCGGCGGAGGAGTACACGGGCCACGCCTGACGCCGGGCCGCTGGTGCCGGGGCGGATGCCGGCCCGTCGGAGACGGCGCTCGACCACGGCTCCGTGCGGGTGCGGTGCCCGCCCTCGTCGGACGGGCACCGCACCGCTCGTCAGTGCTCGCGCAGGACCTCGGCGACGAACGCGGCCGAGCGCGTGCGCAGACCCTCGATGCGGTTCGCGACCATCTGCGCCCGCACCTCCTCGATCGCCGAGCCGGCCTCGGTCCGCGTCGGAGGACGGCGCACGTTGGCCGAGCACAGGAAGTGCGTGCAGATGAGCGTGCCGATGGTGTTGCCGCGGCGGCCGGACGCGCCCGCTCGTCGTGCGACGTAGAGGCTCACGTCGTCGGTCGCGACGACGTCCTCGCACCACGCGCACACCGCGCGGCGTCGGATGCGCTCCTTGGCGTCGGTCGAGCGGAGCAGCACGCCCGTGGGCGTGCCGTCCACGGGGACGACCGCGTACGCCACGAGCGGCGCCTTGCGGTCACGCCACCCGAGGTAGTCGAGGCGCTCCCAGTCGAGCGTGTCGAGCACGGGGAGCACCGCCTGCGCGGCCTCGCGTCGGCTCGCGTTCACGAAGGACGCGCGGATCTGCTTGTCGGTCAGGGGTTCCATGAGTCGTGGTTCTCCGGGGTTCGAGGTCTCCGCCGGGCGCGCGCGGACGGCGACGGTCGTCCGTCGTCGATCGTGCGGCGCGCGTGGGCTGGTCGCGACGGCGCGGCCCGCGGGCCTGGCCGGTGCGTCCCGCCCGTCGGCGGAGGAGGGCGGTGAAGTGGTCGATCGCGTCGTCGGACCGGTCCTCGCGCTCGTGGCGCACCGGATCAGGTGCGGCCCCGCCCGGCGGGCGGTGCGCGGGACGTCGCTCACCGGTCCGGGACGTGCCCGGTCATGCCTCGCGCAGCGGCGGGGCGGTGTGTCCGGGGGGCGGTGTGTGCGGTGGACTCAGACGCAGCGCGCGGCGCGGCCTGAGCAGGCCGCAACGGCCACCCCACAACCTGCGATGCGATGCATCCGCGCTCTCCTCGTCCGTCTCTGATCCGTGCACCCCGGTGCCCGGTCGCGCTCTGCCGCGCCCGGCTGCCTCGAGCAGCCACCGTCCATTGTGCCTCAGCCTCCCGCCTTCGCCCTCGGGACCGTCCGCGAGGTCGACGATCCCGCGCTCACGCCGCGCGCGCCGCGGCTGCGTGGACGGCACCTGTGGGCTCCCTGCCGAGGGCGGGAATCGACGACGCGGCGCGGTCGTTCCCCTGTGCATGACGTTGACTGGCGAGTACGTCCCGAGCGCGTCGGCCCAGACCCGCAACCAGGTCGAGCTGTACGAGGCCAGCGGGGGAACCAAGGGCACCACCATGCGGGGCCGGCCCGTCGTGATCCTCACGACCGTCGGGGCCTCGTCGGGCAAGCTGCGCAAGGCCGCGCTGATGCGGGTCGAGCACGAGGGCCGGTACGCGATCGTCGCCTCGCTGGGCGGTGCTCCGCAGCACCCGTCCTGGTACCACAACGTCGTCGCGCACCCGCTCGTCGACCTCCAGGACGGCCCGACGGTGCGCAGCTTCGTGGCCCACGAGGCCACCGGCGCGGAGCGCGACGAGTGGTGGGCGCGCGCGGTCGCGACCTGGCCGGACTACGACGAGTACGTCACGCGCACCACCCGCACGATCCCGCTCTTCGTCCTCACCCCCACCCCCTGACCCCCGACCCAGCGCCTGCTCAGGCATCTCGACCTCATACCCGGAGCAGCCACTGGCTCACCGCCACGAGACGACGCGACGCAGCGGTTGCTCAGGCAATCGGCCGGGGAGGCCGGAGCGAAGGCTGGGTGGTGGTCTCGGGCGCCGCGTGCGGTCTGCCCAGGAGCGGTCAGCCGAGGAGGGTCAGCCCAGGAGGAGGTGCCAGCCGCCGACGCCGATGACGCCCGCGACGAGCGGTGCGGCGACCGGCACCCAGCCGTACCGCCAGTCCGAGCTCCCCTTGTGCTTGAGCGGCAGCAGGGCGTGCACGATGCGCGGCCCGAGGTCACGCGCGGGGTTGAGCGCCGGACCGGTCGGCCCGCCGAGGCCCGCGACCAGGCCCCAGACCAAGAACCCGAGCGCCAGGTGCGCGGTGCCGGGCTCGTTCGCGGTCAGCGGCGAGTGCGTGATGGCCAGCGCGCACGAGAACAGGACCACCGAGCCCAGCAGCTCGTTCGCGAAACCGTTGAGGCGTGACTTGGCTGCGTTGACCGTCGAGAACGTGGCCAAGATGTCGTCAGGGTCCTCGGTGCGGTCGTAGTAGGGCTTGTGGGTCGCGACGATCGCGAGCTGGCCGGCCATCGCGCCCAGCAGCTGCGCGACGATGTACGGCGCCACCTCCGCCCACGGGAACAGCCCCCAGGTCGCGAGCCCGAGCGTGAACGCCGGGTTGATGTGGTTGCCGCTGATCCCGCCGAACATGAGCGCGGGGATCATCACACCGAAGCCGTAGCCCATCGCGATGAGCGACCAACCGCCGCGGTAGCCCTTCGACCCCTTGAGGTGCACGTTCGCCACGGTCCCGTTGCCCAGGATGATCAGGATCGCGGTCCCGATGAACTCGCAGGCCAGGCGCGTGGTGAGGTCGAACGACGGATCCATGCGCCAACTCTGGCAGCGGTGGTTCTCCCTCCGGCGTAGCCACGCCCGCGACACCCCGGCGCACCGCCCGCCCGCCCCGCCCGTCTCATCGGCCGGACACCGACCCGACCCCAGCCCTCGTCCCCGCCCCCCTCGTCCCCACCCACCGACCCCCACACCCCCACACCCCACCGACCCGACGACCCTGATACCGACCACCCACCCCGACCACGCCCCCCAGCACCCGCTGCTCCGGCCCGCCGCCCTCCAACCGCGAGCAACCACTGGCTCACGCACAAGACCCGAGACGAACCAGCGGTCGCTCCGGGCTCAAGGAGCCAAGACCTGAGCAACCACTGGGTCGCGCAAGGCATCGAACGCGACCCAGCACCTGCTCCGGGCTCGCGGACTCAGAGCCTGAGCAACCGCTGGGTCGAGCACGAGACCCGCACGAACCAGCACCTGCTCAGGCCTCAAGGACTCAGAGCCTGAGCAGTCGCTGGGTCGAGGTCGGGGTGGGCACGGGGTGGAGGGGCGCCATGAGGGGCGGGAGGTGGGGACTGGTCGTGACGTGGGGCGGAGGGTGGGGACTGGTCGTGGGGCGGGTGGTGCGGGTCGGTGGGGGCGTGGGGTGAGCCGGTGGTGGGTGGGGTGGGTCGTGGTGGTCGTCGTCGGGGTGGCGGTGGGGCTCGGCGGGCCCGTGGTGCTGCGCGAGCGGGCCAGCGCGCGGTACCCCGTCACGGCCGCGGACCTCGCGGCGGGGCGGTCGGCGCTGGCTGCGCTCGCGGGGCCAGATCAGCGCCCGGCCGCGGCGGACGGATCGGCGGTGCCGGACGGGTCGGGGGTGGCGGACGGGTCGTCGTACGAGCGCGAGCAGTTCGGGACGGCATGGGCGGACGTCGATCGCAACGGGTGCGACACGCGCAACGACGTACTGCGCCGCGACCTGACGGCCACCACGATCGACGCCGACGGCTGCACGGTGCTGACCGGCGTCCTCGCCGACCCGTACACGGGGCGCCGCATCGTGTTCGCGCGGGGCAAGGGCTCGGCGCTGGTGCAGATCGACCACGTGGTCGCGCTCGCCGCGGCATGGTCGTCGGGAGCGGCGTCGTGGGACCGGCGCACACGCGAGGCGTTCGCGAACGACCCCGCCAACCTGCTCGCCGTCGACGGGCCAGCGAACCAGGACAAGGGCGCGTCCGACGCCGCCGCCTGGCTCCCGCCCGATCCCGGCTTCGCGTGCGTCTACGCGCTCCGCCAGATCCGCGTGAAGGCGGCGTACGGCCTGTCGGTCGCCGACGACGAGCGCGCAGCCCTCGACGACGCGCTGGACACCTGCGTCACCGCCTGACCGCGGGCGCGCCCGCGTCGGCTCCGATGCCGGTCCTGATGGTCGGGCGCGCGCCGTCGGCGAGGGCACCGGTGCCGGACGTCAGGTGCCGGGCACGCCGGTGCCGGGCTCAGACGCTCAGGGCGCGGCTCCCGGGACCGCGACGTCCGTGCCCGACGCAGTGACGCGCACGCCGTCGCTCTGCACGACGGCGTCGGTGAGCACCAGCCCGTCGGGGAGGTCCTCGACGGGGATCTCGAGGTCCTGCAGTCGCGACGCGAGGTCGCTCGGCAGCGCCGCGGCTTCGACCCGCACGCCACCGACGCTCACCGTCGCGACGTCGACGAGCAGTCGACCATCCTCGACACGCGGCGTCAGCTCGCCCGCCAGGTCGAGCCCGAGCACCTGCCCGCTCAGACGCAGCGCATCCCCGGCGACCTCGACGGTGAGCTCGAGCGACGTGCGCTCGACCACCGCGCCCTGCAACGACGCCGTCGGGATCGTGGCGTGCACGACGACCTCGTCCGCCCGGTACGGCGTGCTCGTCGAGACCCCGTCCGCGCCGATCACCAGGTCCGTCATCGCGATGCCACCGAGCGTCGCGCCGTCGACCGTCGCGTCGAGCCGGTCGAGCTCGCCGCGCGCGAGCTGCGGCAGGAACGGGAACCCGCCGACGTCGACCACGGGCGCCCCGACGACCTCGTCGACGTTCTCGACGATCGCGTCGGACACCGTCTCGCGGGTGCGCTGCGCCGCGACCACGTCGGCGACGACGAACCCGAGCGCCACGAGGACGAGCAGCGTGAGGCCCACCACGAGCCCGGTCCGTCGTCGATGCGTCGTCATCCGGACACGGTAGGAGAGCCGCGGCGCTGCCGCGCGTCCGGACGACGACACGCGGTTCGTGGCCCACCCCCTCGCGGGCCGGGCGACGGCGTGGCGTTCGCCCAGGTCATCGCCGCGCCGAGCGGCGCCGAGTGGCCACCGAGCGGTGCTCGACGCCGCGCCAGATCCGGGCACAAACATGTGGCGCGCGTCACGCCCCGCGCCTAGCCTGGTGTCGAGGTCGCGACGAGGGACGCCCGATGACGTGGGTTCTGCTGCTGGTACTCAGCTCTCTGCTCCCGGCGCTCCTCTTCGGGGCGGTGTGGTCGCTGTTCCCCGGCGAGGAGGAGACGCCGCGGTGGCGTGCGGCCCTCGCACGGCGGTTCGAGCGCTGGGCGCACGCGCTGCGCCACGAGCCACCCGTCACGACGAACCCGTTCGACGCCCTGTGGGTCCAGGACCGGCTGACGAAGGTCGCCGACCACGTCCGGCAGCTCGAGAGCGACACCCGCGGGTACGCGCGCGCCGAGCGGATCATCGCCTCGCAGCTCGCCTACGACCAGCTCCTCGCGAAGGCCTGCGGCCTGGCCGGGGTGCAGGTGGTGCCGAGCCCGCTGGGCGACCCCGCCGAGAGGTTCCGCGAGGAGGTCGAGCTCGCCTCCCGCGGCTGGTCGTGGTGAGCGCGCGGCCAGACCCGTGCAGGGACGACCGGTCCTGAGCAGGGCCGAGCTCCGGCCCGGCGTCAGCCCGCGCGGACCGTGAGCGTGCTCGGTCCGGCCGGTGTGCGCCGGACCTCGATGCGGTCCGCGATGGTCTGCTTCAGCGCGTCGACGTGCGACACGACCCCGACCACGCGGCCACCGGCGCGCAACCGGTCCAGCTCGGCGAGCACCTGGTCGAGCGTGTGCGGGTCGAGCGACCCGAACCCCTCGTCGACGAACAGCGTGCCCAGGTCGATCCCGCCGGCCTCGGCGGTCACGACGTCGGCCAGCCCGAGCGCCAGGCACAGCGAGACGTAGAACGTCTCCCCGCCCGAGAGCGTGCGCGGGTCCCGCGGCTGCTCGGTGTGGTGGTCCAGCACCCGCATCGCCAGGCCGGTGCGACGTGAGCTCACGTCCTCCTTGCGGTCGCTGCGCACGAGCTCGTACCGGCCGTCGGACATCCCGACGAGCCGTGCGTTGGCCGCCGCGACGACGTCCTCGAACCGCCGGACCAGCACGTACGTCGACAGCGACAGCCCGTGGTCGTTCTCGGTCCCCGTGCCGCTGGCCAGACCGGCCATGCGCAGGACCGGCGCCGCGTCCCCGAGCCCGCGCAGATGGAGCTCGACCGACTGCCGCACGGCCCGTGCCGCCTCCTGCGCGGCCTGCGCACGTGACGCGCAGACGCCCGCCCGCGCGGCCGCTGTGCGCGCGTGCTCGGCCGCCTCACGCTCGACCTCGAGCGCGCGGGGCAGGTCCGGGCCGGCCTGCCCGTCCTGCGCGTCGCGTCCGACGAGCAGCGGGTCGTCCTCGAGCTCGCGCAGGCCGGTCCGGACGCGGTCGAGCGCCGCGTCGTGCTCGCGCAGGGCACGCTCGAGCGCGGCGGCCTCGCCGTCGGGCAGGTCAGCCGCGCGTGCGGCGGCCGCATCGGCGAAGTCGTGCTCGGCGAGCGCGGCGGCGAGCTCGGACGCGGCCCGGCTCAGCTCACGGTGCGCGGCCAGGAGGTCGTCGAGCGCGGCGCGCAGACCCGCGGCGACCGCGGCGCGCTCGACGAGCTCCGCGTGCCGGGCGGCGACGGTCGGGTGTCCCGCTCGCGCGAGTGCGACCTCCGCCTCGGCCTCGCTGACCTTGGCGGTGCACGCGTCGACGACCATGACGGCCTTCTCGCGCGCGGCCTGGGCGAGCGCCCGGTCCCGGCGGCGTTCTTCGGTCGCGGTGGCGTGCGCGTCGATCTCGGCCGTCAGGCGCGTCACGTCCGCGAGCGCCGAGCGGGCGGCCGCGAGGCGCGCCTCGGCCTCGGTCAGCTGGCGTGCCGCGTCCTGCGCGGAGACGCCGCCCGTCGCGTCGCGCGCCGTCGCGACCTGCGACTCGACCCCCGCGAGCGCCTCACGGGCGCCGGTCAGCGCCGCCTCGGCCCGCTGCCGCGCCGCTTCCGCGCGGGCCACCTCGTCGGCGGTCACGTGGTCCGCGCCGAGCGCGGCCGGGGCGGGGTGCTCGACGCTGCCGCAGACCGGGCAGCCGTCGCCCGCGCGCAGCCCGGCGGCGAGCTCACCGGCGAGACCGGCGATCCGGGCGGTGCGCGCGGCGGCCTCGCGCTCGACGGCGACCAGGGCGTCGCGCGTGGCCCGCTCGGCCTTCGTCGCGGCCTCGTCGCGACGCTCCAGCAGCCCCGCGAGACGCAGGTGCGCCTCGACGCGGTGCCGCGCGGACTGCAACGCCACCGCGAGGTCCGCCTCGCCCGCCGACGCGGTCCGCGCCAGCTCGAGCGACGACCCCAGCACTGCGGCTTCGGCAGGCCGCGCCGCGAGCCACTCGTCGTGAGCGGCGAGCTCGGTGTCGTGGTTCTCGACCGCGCCACGAGCGGTCGTCAGCGCGAGCCGAAGGCCCTGCAGCGACTCCTCGACCTGCACCGCGTGCTCGAGCGCCGCTGCCTCCCGCACGGCGTCCTCGTACGCCGAGACGAGCCCCGCCCGCGCGCCCGGCTCGGCGCCGACCCGCCCGGCGGCGTCAGGACCGGTTGCCGTGAGTCCGGCGCTCGGAGGCATGCCGTCGCCCGGCACCACGTCCCCGACGAGCTCGGCCAGGTCGGGCGGTGCCACGTCACGCGCCGCGGCGAGGCCCTTCGCCGCCGCGTCGACGGCCACGGTCGCCTCCTCGGCAGCGCGCAGCAGCGGTCGCACGGTCCGGGCGGCGCGGGCGCGGACCAGCCGGAGCCCGCGCTCGGCCTGCACCCCGGCGGCCGCCTCGAGGGCGGTGTGCTCGCGACCGAGCCGATCCCGCGTCTCGAGCAGCCGCACGGTGCGCCGCGCGAGCTCGGCCGCGGAGCCGGCCGCGGTGTGCTCGGCGGTGGCCGCGTCAGCCTCGGCGCGGGCCCGCGTCGCCTCGTCGGCGAGCAGTCCCAGCGGCCCCGCCAGCGCCGCGTCGAGCGCGCGAGTGTCGGAGCGTCCGACGAGCGCTGCGGACACGGCCTCGTGCACGGAGGCGAGCGCGGTCGCGTCGAGCCCGGCCGCACCCGCGAGGTGCGCGACCTTCTCCTCGACGACCCGACGGGTCCCCTCGGTCGCGCGGTCCGCCTCGCGGCGCATCTCGACGAGCCGTACCTGCATCCGCTGGTAGACCTGCGTGCCGAAGATCTTCTGCAGCAGCGCGGGCCGCTCCTTCTCGGGGTCCGCGCGCAGGAAGCGCGCGAACTCGCCCTGCGGCAGCACGATCGTCTGGACGAACTGCTCACGGTCCAGCCCGACGACGCGCTGGATCTCCGCGCCCGCCTCGTCGAGCCGCGTCGAGAGCATCTCGCCCGTCGGCTCGTCGTCCGTCGAGGCCGGTGCGTCCGCGGCGAGCCGCCACAGCCGCACCGACGCCTGCTGCCGCACCGTCCCGGTGCCGCGCTTCTTCGCGCGGTCGAACGCGGGCGTCCGGCGCACGCGGAACCGCCCGGCGCCGACCTCGAAGGTCAGGTCGACGAACGACTCCGTCTCGTCGTCGGCGTAGGCCGAGCGCACGCGGTCACCGCTGGACTCGGCCGAGGCGACCTTGCCGTAGAGCGCGAACACCACGGCGTCGATCACGGTGGACTTGCCCGCGCCGGTCGGGCCCTCGAGCAGGAACAGGCCCGACGCGCCGAGCTCGGCGAAGTCGATCGTGTGACGCCCCGCGAACGGCCCGACGGCCTGGAGCGTCATCGAGACGAGCTGCATCAGGCGCTCCGCTCGGCGGCCGCGGCGTGCTCGTGCGCGGCGCGGAGCACCGCGAGCTCGTCGTCGTCCGGGCGTGCGCCCGTGACGTGGGAGACGAAGTCGCACGCGACCTCGACCGGGTCGGCGGCGGCGGTCACCGCGCGCAGCGCGGGTGCGCCGACCGCTGCGGGAGGCCGGTGCTGCACGACGAGCGCGTGCGGCAGGCGCGCCCGCACGCGCGCGTACAGGTCCTGCGGCCGGCGCTCGTCGGTCACCACGACGCGCACCCAGTCGTCCACGTGCGGCGCGCCCGCCGCGCCCAGGACGTCCTCGAGCGTGCCCGTGACGTCGGCCAGCCGGCGCGGCACGGGAGCGGCGACGAGCTCGGTGCGCACCTGCTCGCCCGACAGGTCGACGAGCACGCTGGACTTGGTGTGGTGCTGCTCGGAGAACGAGTACGCCAACGGCGAGCCGCTGTACCGCATCGTCGTGCCGGCCGGTCCGCTGACCACCTGCGGCCCGTGCAGGTGCCCCAGCGCCGCGTAGTCGACGCCGCCGAGCACGTGCGACGGCACGTGGTCCACGCCGCCCACCCGGATGTCCCGCTCCGACTCGCTCGCCACTCCCCCGACGACGAAGGCGTGCGCGACGACCACCGAGCGCGTCCGCGGCCCGCCCGCGCGCGCGGCGAGGTCGGCGCGCACGCGCGCCATCGCGGCGGCGGTCACCGCCTCGTGCGAGCGGGCCAGCACGGGCGCACCGGGCTCGGCGAGCTGCGAGCGCACGGTGTCCGGGTCGAGGTACGGCAGGCCGTACACGAGGAGCGTGCGGCCCTCGTCGTCGGTGACCTCGACCGGCCGGTCCAGGCCCGCGACGCGCGTGCGCAGCTGCACGCGCTCGCGCATGAGCGCGGCACCGAAGCCCAGCCGCGTCGCCGAGTCGTGGTTGCCCGACGTCAGGACGACCGTCGTCAGCTCGGCGAGCCGCGCGAGCGTCTCCGAGAGCAGCGTGACCGCCTCGACCGGCGGGATCGCACGGTCGTAGACGTCCCCCGCGACGACGACCGCGTCGACCTGCTCGGTGCGCACGACGTCGACCACGTGGTCCAGGTACGCCGCCTGGTGGTCGAGCAGGTCGACCCCGTGCAGCGACCGGCCCAGGTGCCAGTCCGACGTGTGCAGCATCCGCATGAGCCGGACGGTATCCGCCACGTCCGACACCGCTGCGGTGGACAGGCCGCGAGCGTCCGATCGGCACCGCCTGCACCGATTCTTCACACGACATCATCCCCTGGGGGGACCCCACGCGGCCTGCCGAGACGCCAGGGTTGCTCTCAGTACGACGGGAGACCAGGCCGACCCGGCCCGGCGTCGTACCTGATGACAGGGGGTTTCTCATCATGCAAGCCCGAACTCGCGCGTCCGCCCTCGCGGCGCTCGTCGTCACGGTGGCCCTGACGGCCTCGTCGATGACCGCCGCCACCGCGGCCGGCCCCGCTGCCGCGCCCGCCGCGACGCCCGCCCTGACGCCCGCCGACCGCACGAGCGCCGCGGAGGCGGCCCGCGTCGACTCCGTCACCGCTGACATCGACTGGTTCGACTGCACCAACGTGGTCGGCCCCGGCGTCGACTGCGGGACGGTCGACCTCCCGCTGGACTACGACGACCCGACCGGTGAGCAGACCAGCGTCGCCGTGCTGCGCTCGCGCGCCACGCAGCCGACCAAGAAGCTCGGCACGCTCTTCGTGAACCCCGGCGGCCCGGGCGGCTCGGCCGTCTCGCTCGCCGCCAACGCGGCGTACTTCCTCCCGGCGGACATCGTCAAGCGGTTCGACGTCGTCGGGATCGACCCGCGCGGCACGAACTTCAGCTCGAACGTCTCCTGCTGGCGCAACCTCGGCGCGCAGACCGACGCGCTCCTGCCGATCCTCGAGAACGCCTACCCGGCGACCGTCGCGACGCGGATCGACTACATCAACGCCGCCAAGAAGTTCGGCACGGCCTGCTCGACCACGGGCCAGCCGCTGTCCGCGTCGATGTCGACCGCGAACGTCGCGCGCGACATGGACGTGCTGCGCCGCACCCTCGGCGACTCGAAGCTGTCGTTCCTGGGCTTCTCCTACGGCACCTACCTCGGCAACGTGTACGCGAACCTCTACCCGGACCGCGTCCGCGCGATCGTCATCGACGGCGTCGTGGACCCGGCCGGCTGGCAGGGTCGCGCCGCGACCGCCAACATCCCGCAGACGCAGCGCATCGCCTCCGGTGACGGCGCATGGAAGGCGTTCCGCGAGATCCTGCGGCGCTGCGGCGTGAAGGGCCCCAAGTACTGCATGCTCGCGCAGCGCAGCTCGAACCCGACCGCGCTGTTCGACTCCTTCGCGAAGAAGGTCAAGGCCAAGCCGATCGACCTGGGCGACGGCTTCATCATCGACTACCCGTTCGTCATGTCGCTGCTCCTGAGCGACCTGTACTCGTCCGACGGCTGGGCGTGGGTCGACATGGACCTCGACATGCTGATCACGCTGCAGCAGCAGCCCCAGACGAGCGCCGAGCGCAAGGCGTGGAACGCCGCGAAGAAGCAGCTCACCAAGCGCATGAAGGACTTCACGGACCTCAAGGACGCCGACGAGCGCGAGATCGCCAGGCTCGCGAAGGCGCCCGGCTTCGGGTACCCGTACGACAACTCGCCCGAGGCCTTCCAGTCCGTCCTGTGCACCGACGGCCTCAACCCGGCGAACGCGTCGGCATGGACCAAGGCGGGCCAGGAGGCGGAGAAGACCGGCGGTGGCTTCGGTCAGCTGTGGACCTGGGCCTCGGCGCCGTGCGCGTCGTCCACGTGGACGGCCAAGGACGAGGACTCCTACCGCGGCAGCTTCTCGGCCGCCACGTCCGCCCCGATTCTCGTGATCGGCAACAAGTGGGACCCCGCGACCAACTACCGCGGTGCGTACAAGGCCGCCAAGCTCCTGAAGAACTCCTCGTTCATCTCGAGCAACAGCTGGGGCCACACCGCGTTCGGCTCGTCGAAGTGCGTCGACACGACGCTGACGAACTACCTGCTCACGGGCAAGGCCGCGCTCGGCACCAAGACCTGCACGGGTGCTCAGCCGTTCGCGTGGAAGCTCGACTCCGGTGAGTCGGCCTCGCTCGCGCTGACGCACGCCAAGGGTCGCGCGCCCGTCACGCCGCCGGTCCCGGGCACCGCCCCGCACCTCTGAGCGACCTGGGCCTCGTGAGGTCCTGATCGATCCCGACGGGGGTCGCGACGTCCGCGTCGCGGCCCCCGTCCTCGTCCCCCCGGGACACGATCCGCGGGACCAGATCCGCGGGACACGACCCGCGGGACACGATCCGCAGGACACGATCCGCAGGCCGAGCGGCAGGGCGCGCAGGCGGGCGTCGCTCAGGCAGGCGTCGCGTCCTGCGTGACGTCCGCGAAGGTCGCCTCCAGCGCGCGCGCCAGGTCGTCGCCGTCCACGGTCGCGGCCACGCCGTGCGCACCCGCGCCGATCGACACCCGCCGCCCCCGCACGCGCTCGTCGGCGACCACCGGCCAGGCCGTGAGCGACCCGAACGGCGTGATCGTGCCGCGCTCGTACCCGGTGACCTCCAGCGCGGTCCCGGCGTCCGGCAGCGACAGCCGCGAGACGCCGAGGAGCGCGCGCAGCTTGGGCCACGAGATCGCGCGGTCACCCGTGACGAGGACGAACAGGTAGTCGTCGTCGCCGCGCCGCACGACGAGCGACTTCACGACGTCCCCCGGCTCGACGCCCCGCACCGCCGCGGCCTCCGCGAGCGAGCGCACCGGCCCGTGCCGCGTGATCTCGAACCCGATCCCTGACGCCTCGAGCGCCGCGAGCGCTCGGCGCTCTCCGTCCTGCCCAGTCATGCCCCCACCTCATCACACGGGGACCGCTCGCACCCGGCTCAGCGGAATCCAGGGGCGGACCTCCGGGCAGACCTGGGAGGATGGGAGGTCGTGACCACCGACCAGCCCCAGCACCCGGACCGCGCGGACCGTCCCCGCCGCGCCTCCGGTCGCTCGGGTGAGCAGTCGGGAGACCAGCCCGCAGGGCAGCGCCGGGGCCGCCCCGGCAAGCGACGCCAGGGCCAGCAGGGCCGGACGACGACCGAACAGACGCAGGGTGGGCAGACGACGAACCCGCGCGGCGGGGGCGCGGCACGACGAGCACGTGCCGCGCAGGCACGAGCGGCGGCCGTCCTGCCCCCGCTCACCTACCCGCCCGAGCTCCCGGTCAGCGCGCGCCGCGAGGACATCGCCGCGGCGATCCGCGACCACCAGGTCGTCGTCGTCGCGGGCGAGACCGGCTCGGGCAAGACGACGCAGATCCCCAAGATCGTGCTGGGCCTGGGCCGCGGCCGCGAGGGCCAGATCGGCCACACCCAGCCTCGGCGCATCGCGGCCCGCAGCGTCGCGGAGCGCATCGCGCAGGAGATCGGCACGCCGCTCGGCGAGCTCGTCGGGTACCAGGTGCGGTTCACGGACACGTCCAGCGAGCACACGCTCGTCAAGGTCATGACGGACGGCATCCTGCTCGCGGCGATCCAGCGCGACCCGCTGCTGCTGGCGTACGACACGCTGATCATCGACGAGGCGCACGAGCGCTCGCTCAACATCGACTTCCTGCTCGGCTACCTCACGCGCCTGCTGCCGCGCCGCCCGGACCTCAAGGTCGTCATCACCTCGGCGACGATCGACTCGGCCCGGTTCGCGCGGCACTTCGCGGGACCGGCGACGCCCGAGCACCCCGACGGCGTCCCCGCCCCGGTGGTCGAGGTCACGGGCCGGACGTACCCGGTCGAGCTGCGGTACCGGCCGTTGTCGCCGGACGCGCTCGGCGTCGACGACGAGGACGAGCTCACGGATTCCGACGAGCGTCCGGGTCGCGGGGGGCGCTCGTCGTCCCGTCCGACGAAGGTCGGTGCGCGATCGTCGGCCGCGAGCCCGTCGTCCCGTGCGCCGGCACGTCAGGCGGTCCGGGAGCGCGACCTCATGACGGGCATCACCGAGGCCGTCGACGAGCTCAGCGCGGAGGGCCCCGGCGACATCCTGGTGTTCCTGTCCGGCGAGCGTGAGATCCGCGACGCGGCCGACGCGCTGCGCGCCTCTCTCGGCACGCGCGTCACCGACCCGCGGCACCCGCAGGCGGTCGAGCTGCTGCCGCTGTACTCGCGGCTGTCGGCGGCCGAGCAGCACCGCGTGTTCTCGTCGCACCAGGGCCGCCGCGTGGTGCTCGCGACGAACGTCGCGGAGACGTCGCTGACCGTGCCGGGCATCCGGTACGTGGTGGACCCGGGCACGGCGCGCATCAGCCGCTGGTCGAAGGCGACCAAGGTGCAGCGGCTGCCGATCGAGCCGATCAGCCAGGCGTCGGCGAACCAGCGGTCGGGCCGGTGCGGTCGTGTGGCCGACGGCATCGCGATCCGGCTGTACTCGCAGGAGGACTTCGAGCGCCGCGACCGGTTCACCGAGCCGGAGATCCTGCGCACGTCGCTCGCGTCCGTGATCCTGCAGATGATCGCGGTGGGCGTCGCGGCGACCCCCGAGGACGTCGTGGACTTCCCGTTCGTCGACCCGCCGGACGTGCGCGCGGTGCGCGACGGCGTGCAGCTGCTGACCGAGCTCGGCGCGATCGAGACGGGCGCGGGCGGGACGCGGCTCACCGAGACGGGCCGCGCGCTCGCGCAGCTGCCCGTGGACCCGCGGCTCGCGCGCATGGTCGTCGAGGCGGCGCGGCGCGGGGTGCTGCGCGAGGTCGTCGTCGTCGCGGCCGCGCTGTCCATCCAGGACCCGCGCGAACGCCCGTCCGAGGAGCGCGAGAAGGCCGACGCGCTGCACGCGCGGTTCGCCGACCCGACCTCCGACCTGCTGTCGTACCTCAACCTGTGGACGTACCTGCGCGAGCAGCAGCGCGAGCTGTCCGGCAACGCGTTCCGCCGCCTGTGCCGCAGCGAGCACCTCAACTACCTGCGCGTCCGCGAGTGGCAGGACGTGGTGACCCAGCTCAAGGACCTGGCCAAGCACCTGCCCGGGGCGGACCGCGCGCGCGGCCGCGGCGAGCTCGGCACAGCGACGCCGGTTCGGCAGTCCGGACTGCCGAGCTCGGACCGGACTGCCGATCTCGTCGGGTCGTCGGCCACAGCGGGCTCACCTGGCGGGACCGGGGACGCGGCCGACGAGCAGGCGGGTGGCGGGCCGCGGCGCGGCGAGCTGCGCCAGGAGTGGGACGCCGACGCGATCCACCGCTCGGTGCTCGCAGGGCTGCTGTCCCACGTGGGCATGCAGGAGGCCACCGAGGTCGCCGCGCCCGCTCGTCGGGGCGACAAGCGCACCCCGGGCAAGCCCGACCGTCGCGGCCGCAACGAGTACCTCGGGGCACGCGGTGCGCGGTTCGCGATCTTCCCCGGCTCGGGGCTCGCGAAGAAGCCGCCGGCCTGGGTCATGTCCGCCGAGCTCGTCGAGACGTCCCGGCTGTGGGCGCGCGACGTCGCGCGCATCGACCCCGCGTGGGCCGAGGAGATCGGCGCTCACCTCGTCAAGCGCTCGTACTCCGACCCGGCGTGGTCCACCAAGCAGGGCGCCGCGATGTGCACCGAGCGCGTCCTGCTGTACGGCCTGCCCGTCGTCGCGGGGCGGCGCGTGCTGTACGCGAAGGTCGACCCGGAGGCGGCGCGCGAGCTGTTCGTGCGGCACGCGCTCGTGCAGGGCGAGTGGACCACGCACCACGAGTTCTTCCACGAGAACCGGCGCCTGCTCGCCGAGGCCACCGAGCTCGCGGCTCGCGCCCGCCGCGCGGACCTGCTGGCCGACGAGGACGCGCTGTTCGACTTCTACGACGAGCGCGTGCCGGCCGACGTCGTCTCGGCGCGGCACTTCGACCAGTGGTGGAAGACCGCGCGGCGCCGCGACCCCGACCTGCTCACGTACTCGCGCGAGCTGCTCGTCTCGTCCGACGCGGACGCGATCGACGAGTCGTCGTTCCCGTCGCGCTGGCCGCAGGGCGACCTGTCGCTTCCGCTGACCTACCAGTTCGAGCCCGGCACCGAGGCCGACGGGGTCACCGTGCACATCCCGCTCGCGCAGCTGCCGCGGCTGACGCCCGACGGGTTCGGCTGGATGGTGCCCGGGCTGCTCGACGAGCTCGTCGTCGCGACGATCCGCGCGCTGCCCAAGCCCGTGCGCGTGCAGCTGGTCCCGGCACCCGACGTGGGCCGCGCGGTGAGCGCGTGGCTGCGCGAGCACACCGCGTCGTGGGCCGACACGGTCCGCGCCGGCGACGCCGCTCCGTCGTTCCACCAGGCGTTCGCCTCGGCCGTGCGCGCCGTGCGGGACGTGGACGTCCCCGCCGACGCCTTCGACGACGAGCGGCTGCCCGCGCACCTGCGCGTGACGTTCCGGGTGGTCGGCGACCGCGGCGGGGTGGTCGACGAGGGCAAGGACCTCGCCGCGCTGCAGCACCGGCTCGCGGACCGCGCGCAGGACGCGGTCGACACGGCGGTGCGGTCCGCGCTGCGGCAGGCGATGCGCGAGGCGGGTCTGGTGGCCGACGACGCGGGCCGTCCTGCGCCGCGCGGGCGTGGGCGGGACGACGAACGGCGTCGGCCGGGCGGCGGGGGCGGCGCGGTGCCGGGCAGCTCGTCGGACCGCGCGGGTGCGTCCGCGGGCGCCGGGGGATCGTCGGGAGCCTCGTCGGCTGCGGGCTTGTCGTCTGCGGGTCCGTCTGCTGCGGGCTCGTCGGCGGGGGGCCCGTCGGGTACGGGCTCGTCGGCCGCGGGGTCGCTCGTGGAGGGTGTCACGCGGAGCGGGCTCACGACGTGGCCCGACGACCTCACGCTCCCCGAGGTGGTCGAGGTGCGCTCGGGCGCGACGCTCGTGCGCGCGTTCCCCTCGCTGGTCGAGGAGCGCGCGGGCGGACCGGCGACGGTCTCGGTGCGCACGCTCGCCGACGAGTCCGCGCGCCCGGCCGCCGCACGCGCCGGGCTGCGACGCCTGCTGATGCTCGACATCGGGCTCGCCCCGGCGCGCGTCACGTCGCGCTGGAGCGGCGCGCAGGCGCTCGCGCTGGCCGCCAACCCCTACCCCAGCCGCGAGGCGCTGGTCGAGGACGTGCAGCTCGCGGCGATCGACGCGCTCGTCGCCGAGCACCTCGGCGCCGGGACGCCGCGCCGCGCCCCGCAGGATGTCCGCGACGCCGCGCAGTACGCCGAGCTGCGCACGTGGCTGCGCGACCGGCTCGAGGACCGGGTGCACGCGCTCGTCGGCACGCTCGTCGACGTGCTCACGGCCTCGCGCGAGCTCGAGGTCGACCTCAAGGGCACGACGAGCCTGGCGCTGCTGGCCACCGCCTCGGACGTCCGGGCGCAGGCCGGCGGCCTGGTGCACGCGGGCTTCGTCGTCGAGACGGGTGCCGACCGCCTGGTGCACCTGCCGCGCTACCTGCGCGCGGCCCGGTACCGACTGACGAAGGCCGCGGAGAACCCCGCGCGCGACGCGGACCTGGCGTGGCAGGTGCGTGACCTCGAGGACGCGCTGGCCGCGGCGCCCGGTGCTGACCCGGCACGCCGGGCCGAGGTCCGGTGGCAGATCGAGGAGCTGCGCGTGAGCCTGTTCGCGCAGCAGCTCGGCACGCCGACGCCGGTCTCTCCGCAGCGCGTCCGCAAGCTGCTCACCGCACTGTCCTGACGCTCCGCCGAGCCACCGCAGCCCCCGCCTCGATCACCCGAACCCCCACCACCCAGCACCTACTCGCGCACCCCACCGCCAAAGCCGGAGCACACGCTGGGTCGCGGACTGGGAAGACGACGACCCAGCGGTTACTCGCGCATTCCACCGCCGGAGCCAGAGCACACGCTGGGTCGCGGATCGGAGAGACGACGACCCAGCGGCCACTCGCGCATTCCGCCGCCAAAGCCGGAGCAGACACTGGGTCGAGTCGGGTCGGGTCGGGTCGAGCCGCGGCGGGTCGCGTCGGGGCCGGTCGAGTCGGGGCGGGGGCGGGGGTGCGGCGGGGGTGACCGCTCGTTGTCCACAGGTTGTGTCGAAGAGGCCACGCGTGTCGGTGCCACGGGCCAGACTCGCCCCATGGCTGCATCCCCACCTGACGCGCTCACACCTGACGCGCTCACACCTGATGCCCGCACGCCCGATGTCCGCACGCCCGATGTCCTGAGCGCACTGCTGGCGCCCGCGAGCGCACCCGAGCCGCCTCGGGTCAGCGGGCGGTGCTTCGGGGACGGGGACCCGCTGTACGAGCGCTACCACGACGAGGAGTGGGGCGTCCCCGTGCACGGCGAGGCGGCGCTGTTCGAGCGGATCGCCCTGGAGGGGTTCCAGTCCGGGCTCGCGTGGATCACGGTGCTGCGCAAGCGTGAGTCGTTCCGGGCGGCGTTCGCGGGGTTCGATCCGGAGGTCGTCGCGGGGTACGACGAGCACGACGTCGAACGGCTGCTGGGCGACGCGGGCATCGTGCGGAACCGCCAGAAGATCGAGGCCACGATCGCCAACGCCCGCGCGCTGCTGGACCTGCACGCGTCCGGTCGGACGCTCGACTCGATCTTCTGGTCGTTCGCGCCGGACCGCTCCCAGCACGTCCGCCCCGCGTCGTGGGCGGACGTCCCGGCGGCCACGCCCGAGTCGCGCGCGCTCGCCCGCGAGCTCAAGTCGGCAGGGTTCCGGTTCATCGGGCCGACAACCGCCTACGCGGCGATGCAGGCGTGCGGACTCGTCGACGACCACCTCGTGACCTGCCCTTCCGCACCCCACTGACCCGGTTGCCCCGGGCGCGGCCGCCGGTCCCGGGACACGTGTCCGTCGCGGCGGCGTGTGCTCCGCTCGGGTGATCGCTGCGCCGGGACTTCGCCTGATCGAGGACCGCGGCTACAGTTCCGCGCATGACCGAGATGCCCGACCCCGAGATGCGGCTCGAAGCCGTTCTCGGTGCGCGGGAGGCCATGGCCGGTGCCCAGGCACCGGACGCCGACGTGCTCGAGGCCGTCGAGGCGGGCCTGCTGTCGGTGGCCGGCGGCGCCCTGAACTGGGGCGAGATCCCCCACCAGCGCCCGCGCCCGCTCGGCTGACCTCCGCGCCCCGGGCCGCACCAGCAAGGGACGCGATCGCCCCCTCGCGTTCCACGACGGCCGACGCAGTCGTGGACTGTCCGCTCTGCGACCCGCCGGTCTCACAAAGTGAGAACTCGTGGTCAGCATGTGGGCTCCCGGCCTACGATCACGACAACCATCCAGAGCGGCCGAGAGACCTGGCTCGTTGACGCCGCAGCAACCCCCCTCCGCGACGAGGGTGTGGGTGCTTCCGCCAGGACCGATGGAGTCGACATGTCGCAGACCTCGTGTCTGAACGGTCCGTCCGCGTGAGCGCCGCGACCGCAGTCCCGCCCGTGGCCGCCCCGCGGCCCTCCGACGCGCTCGCCGCGCCCGGCGCCACCACGACGACCGAGACGCGCGCCGTGACCGGCACGCACGTCGCGCCGTCACCGCGTCCGCTGGGCAGCGTCGACCGCCCGACGATCTCGTTCGAGCTCTTCCCGCCGCGCAACCCGCAGGCCGCCCCGCGCCTGTGGGAGACCGTGCGGGCGCTCGAGTCGGTGCACCCGGACTTCGTCTCGGTGACCTACGGCGCCTCGGGCAAGACGCGCGAGACGTCGCGCGCGCTGGTGTCCCGGCTGCTCCAGGAGACGTCGCTGTCGCCGATCGCGCACCTGACGTGCGTCGGGACGAGCCGCGAGGAGATCACGACGATCGTCGAGGAGTTCCTCGACGAGGGCGTCCGCTCGTTCCTCGCGCTGCGCGGCGACCCGCCCGTCGGCCAGGACGACTGGCAGGCGCACCCCGACGGCCTGGCGACCGCGAGCGAGCTCGTCGGGCTGCTGCGCGAGATCGAGAGCCGCCGGTGCACGGCGAGCCCTGCCCAGGCGGTGCGGGCGCGGGTGCGGCCGCTGTCGGTCGCGGTCGCCGCGTTCCCGCGCGGCAACGCGGCGACGGGCGGCACGCGAGCGCAGGACGTGGCGTCGCTGCTGGCCAAGCAGGAGGCGGGCGCGGACTTCGCGATCACTCAGGTGTTCTACGACGCCGAGGCGTACCTCGGGCTCGTCGCCGAGGCGCGCGAGGCCGGCGTGGTCATCCCGATCATCCCGGGCATCATCCCGGCGACCGACCCGGCGCGCCTCGAGCGCGTGCAGGCGCTCACGGGCGTCCCCGTGCCCCGCGCGCTGCTCGAGACGCTCGCCTCGGCGGACGACGAGCGCGAGCGGCACCGCCGCGGGATCCGCGCGGGCGTGGACCTCATCAACGGGATCCTCGACGGCGGCGCACCCGGCGTGCACCTCTACACGTTCAACACCCACGGCGCCGCACTCGACCTGCTCGAGGGCGCCGACCTGGACGGCCGCGGTCGCGACTGACGCCCGTCGTCGGCCCGCCCGCACCCACGCACGACCCGAGAACCACGCACCACCCGAGCACCACCCCAGAACGTCAGTCCCCTGCACGACCACGACACCGAAGGCTGGACCCTGATGAGCGAGACCCCGCAGTTCCCGACCGGCTCCGTGCTCGGCTACCCGCGCATCGGGCCGCGCCGCGAGCTCAAGAAGGCCATCGAGGCGTTCTGGGCCGGGCGGTCGACGGCCGACGAGGTCGAGGCGACCGCCGCGCAGCTGCGTCGTCGGACGCGTGACCGCCTGGTCGAGCTCGGCCTGCCGAAGGACGTCCCCGCGATCCCGAGCGCGTTCTCGTTCTACGACCACGTGCTCGACGCGAGCGCGGTCGTCGGCGCGATCCCCGCGCGGTTCGCCGACCTGGTCGACGAGGACGGCGCACTCGACCTCGCGGGCTACTCGACCGTGGCGCGCGGCCGCGGCGACGACCTGCCGCTCGAGATGACCAAGTGGTTCGACACGAACTACCACTACCTGGTTCCGGAGATCGGCCCCGAGACGACGTTCCGCTACGCGGGCACGCGTCCGGTCGCGGAGTTCGTCGAGGCGCTCTCCGAGGGCGTGCTCACGCGCCCTGTGATCGTCGGTCCGGTGACCTACCTCGCGCTCGCGAAGGCCACCGAGGGCGCACCCGCGGACTTCTCCCCGATCGACCGCCTGCACGACCTGCTGCCGGTCTACGCCGACCTGCTGCAGGATCTCGCCGCCGCGGGCGCCACGTGGGTGCAGCTCGAGGAGCCGGCGCTCGTCTCGGAGAGCATCGACGTGCCGGTCGAGCGCCTGCTCGCCGCGACCGTCGAGGCGTACCGCGCGCTGAGCACCGACCTGACCCGTCCGCAGCGGCCCGCGATCTTCGTCGCCGCCCCGTACGGCGACCTGGGCGCGGCGCTCCCGGTGCTGGCCGCCACCGATGTCGAGGCGATCGGCCTGGACCTGGTCAAGGGCGCTGCGCCCGCCGAGGCCGTCCCGGGCCTGGAGACCAAGACGCTGGTCGCGGGGGTCATCGACGGGCACAACATCTGGCGCGCGGACCTCGACGCCAAGCTCCAGGTGCTCGAGCAGCTCGAGGTGCTGGGCGCCGCCGCCGTCACGGTCGGCACGTCGACGTCGCTGTTCCACGTGCCGCACGACACGGCCGACGAGCCGGACCTGGACCCCGCGCTGAAGAGCTGGCTCGCGTTCGCCGACCAGAAGGTCGCCGAGGTCGTCACGCTCGCCGAGGGCCTGTCGGAGGGCCGCGAGGCGATCCACGAGCAGCTGCTCGAGGCCTCCGACGCCGTCGCCTCGCGCCGCGGTGCGCCGGGCGTCGTGCGGCCCGAGGTCCGCGAGCGCACCGGCTCGTTGACCGAGGACGCGTTCCACCGCGGGGACTTCGACGACCGCAAGATCGCCCAGGCCGCGCGCCTGAACCTGCCGCCGCTGCCGACGACGACGATCGGCTCGTTCCCGCAGACGCCTGAGATCCGCAAGGCCCGCGCCGCGCACGGCAAGGGCGAGCTGACCGACGAGCAGTACGTCGAGGAGATGAAGGCGGAGATCCGCCGCGTCGTCGAGCTGCAGGAGCGGATCGGCCTGGACGTGCTGGTGCACGGCGAGCCCGAGCGCAACGACATGGTCCAGTACTTCGCGGAGAACCTCGACGGGTTCGCAGTCACGCGCAACGGCTGGGTGCAGTCGTACGGCTCGCGCTGCACGCGTCCGTCGATCCTGTGGGGCGACGTCTCGCGGCCGAAGCCGATCACCGTCGACTGGACCACGTACACCCAGTCGCTCACGGACAAGCCCGTCAAGGGCATGCTCACCGGTCCGGTCACGATCCTCGCGTGGAGCTTCGTGCGCGACGACCAGCCGCTGCGCGAGACCGCCAACCAGGTGGGCCTGGCACTGCGCGACGAGATCGCCGACCTCGAGGCCGCGGGCATCGCCGTGATCCAGGTCGACGAGCCCGCGCTGCGCGAGCTGCTCCCGCTGCGCGAGGCGGACCACGCGGACTACCTCGACTGGTCGGTGAGCTCGTTCCGGCTCTCGACGTCGGGCGTGCGCCCGGACACCCAGATCCACACGCACCTGTGCTACTCGGAGTTCGGCCAGATCATGGGCGCGATCGACGGCCTCGACGCCGACGTGACGTCCATCGAGGCCGCGCGCTCGAAGATGGAGATCCTCGGCGACATCGCGGCGGCGGGCTACCCGCGCGCGGTCGGCCCGGGCGTCTACGACATCCACTCGCCGCGCGTGCCGTCCGAGGAGGAGGTCACTGAGCTCCTCACCGACGCGGTCAAGGCCATCGCGGTCGACCAGCTCTGGGTCAACCCGGACTGCGGCCTGAAGACCCGCCGCTACGAGGAGGTCACCCCTTCGCTCGAGCGCATCCTGGCGGCGACCCGCACGGTCCGCGCCACGCTCTGACGCGCGTCCTTCGACGGGCCGGTCCTCCCTGCGGGGGCCGGCCCGTTGGTCGTGACCGACCCCGGCTCACCCGCCCGGGGCTCTCCCCGCCCTGCGCCACCTGCCGCTCAGGCACCCTTGGTGATCAGGCGCATGATCGCGGCATCGCGAGCTTCTCGATCCTTCTCACGCTGCGCGGCCTTCACGGCGTACTCACCGCCAGGGGCGAGCTTGGCGTCCAGGACCTCGAATGCCGCACGGTCGCTCGCGCTCAGGCGGCGGGCGGGCCCACGCCGGACCGTGTGGCCGGACGTCGCATCGCTCTGCTTCACGGTCGCCGCCTCCTCGTCACCCTGCGTGGCGTGCTGATGCTCTTGCGGTACTTGCTGGACGCGACCGCGACGAGGGCCACCGCGACCCGGTCCGGCGCCGACTGGGCCACTCTGAGGTCCCGAGCTCGGGAGGCAGGGTGCTCGCGTCCATGGGAGACGACCGTAGCGGCGAACCGGACATCTGGGGCGCAGGCTGTGGAGGGTGGGGGGCGCCCGGGTGGGTAGTGTCCGAGCCGTGAGTGTCTTCGACGTTCCCCTCGACGAGCTGCGCAGCCGCACGAGCCAGAAGTGGCGACGCTACCCCGCCGACGTGCTGCCGCTGTTCGTCGCCGAGATGGACGTGCGCGTGTGCGAGCCGGTCGAGCGGGCGCTGGCCGACGTCGTGCGGCGCAGCGACACGGGGTACCCGGCGGGCCGGCCGTACCAGGAGGCGTTCGCGGGGTTCGCCGAGGGTCGCTGGGGCTGGACCGTGGACCCGGCGACGATCGCGCTGGTCCCCGACGTGATGCAGGGCTCGGTCGAGGTGCTGTCGCTGCTCACCGACCCCGGAGACGCGGTCGTCATCACCCCGCCCGTGTACCCGCCGTTCCGCGGCTTCGTCGAGCGCATCGGCCGCCGGGTGGTCACGGCGGACCTGGGCGCGGACGGCCGCCTCGACCTCGCGGCGCTCGACGCGGCATTCGCGCGGGCCCGGTCCGACGGGCGCCGGGCGGCCTACCTGCTGTGCCACCCGCACAACCCGACGGGCACGATGCACCGGCCCGACGAGCTGCGCGCGGTCGGCGCGCTGGCGGCGGAGCACGGCGTGCGCGTCGTGTCCGACGAGGTGCACGCTCCGCTCGCGCTCGACGAGCCGTTCACCTCGGCGACGACCGTGATCCCCGACGCGGTCGCGCTGCACTCCGCGTCGAAGGCGTTCAACCTCGCGGGCCTCAAGGCGGCGCTCGCGGTGCCCGGCCCGGACGCGGTGGCCGACCTGGCCCGGCTCTCCGAGCTGGTCGGCATGGGCGTCGGCCACGTCCCGGTGCTCGTGCACGCGGCGGCGCTGACCGGTGGCGGGGACTGGCTGGACGCGCTGCTCGACTCGTTGCGTGAGAGCCGCGCGCACCTGCGCGGCCAGCTCGACGAGCACCTGCCGCTGGTCGCCTGGACGCCCGGCGCCGCCACCTACTTCGCGTGGCTGGACCTGCGCGCGCAGCTCCCGGGCGACGCCAACCCGGCTGCGCGCGTGCTCACCGAGGGGCGCGTCGCGGTCAATCCGGGCCACACGTTCGGCGCTCCAGGCGACGGGTTCGTGCGGCTCAACTTCGCGACGTCGCCGGCGATCCTCACCGACGCGGTGAGCCGCATCGCGGCGGCACTCGCCAGACCGGCCCCCGCCTGACCGGCGCGGGGCTCCTGACCGCTGCGGTCAGGGCACGCGCAGGGACTCGACGATGCGCACGTCCGCGTCGAGCCACGGCACGTCCATCCAGTGCGCGCGGGGCAGCCACCGCAGCTCGTCGTGCTCGACCAGGGGCTCGGGCGTGCCGCTCGCGAGCTCGGCCCACCACAGCCGCATCACGTACTGCTCGGAGAGCCGCCACAGCCCGTCGTCGGGCCCGACGACCTCGGCACCGAGCGTGATCCGCACGCCCAGCTCCTCGCGGATCTCCCGGTGCAGCGCGTCGACCGGGGACTCGCCGTCGTCGACCTTGCCGCCCGGGAACTCCCACCGCCCTGCGAGGCTCGCGGGCGTCGTGCGTCGGGCGGCGAGCAGCTCGTACGGCGCGTCGAGGTCGTTGACGATCGCGGCGGCCACGACGAGCACGGGATCCATGCGGTGAGTCTGCCAGTCGAACAGCGCCCGACCGGGACCGCCAAGGGGCCCGGGTACGACGACGGCCCGCCCTGGAGGGAGCGGGCCGGTCGGGTGTGTCCGCCGGAGCGGAGACCGCCGTTCGTCGTGGAGCGGCGTGGGTCGACGAGGCGGGAGTCAGCGGATGCCGTGCTCGACCGCCCACGCGACGGCCTCGGCGCGCGTCGAGACGCCGATCTTGCGGTAGACGCTGCGGACCTGCGACTTGACGGTGTTGCGCGTGACGAAGAGCTGGGTGGCGATCTCCTCGAGCGTGACGTCCTCGGCAAGCTCCGCGAGCACCACGCGCTCACGACGGGTGAGAGTCTCCGCGACCGTCACGGTCCCGGTGGTCTCCAACATGCTCATCTTGTCCTCCGATCGGCTGCACGGGCCCGGCAGTGCCGGGCATCCGTGGGTCATTCGGTGGATGAGAGGGGCCGGGCACGCGTCCATGACGCCGTTTCGCCCGACTTCTTTTTCTCACCGTGATCCGCACCCACGGGTCGTCCCGCTTGTGCCCACAATGAACGCGAGGTCGTCGGCCTGATACACCCGACCCCGGTGCGGCCCCGGGCTTTCACCCGTTCGGCCCAGGTGCGCGTCACCCGCGACGCGGCGTCGTCGGCGGTGCCGGACGGTTCCCCCGACCGGCGTCGCCTAGCCCGCCGCGTGGGCGGCGTACTCCTCGGCGGTGAGCAGCGGACCGGCGGTGGTGACCTCGACCTTGAGGAGCCAGCCCGCGCCGAACGGGTCGGCGTTGACGACCGACGGGTCGTCGACGGCCGCGGTGTTGACCTCGACCACGGTGCCGGAGACCGGCGAGAACAGCTCGGAGACGGACTTGGTGGACTCGATCTCACCGATCACGGTGCCGGCGTCGATCGACTCACCGACCGCGGGGAGCTCGAGGTAGACGATGTCGCCGAGCGCCTCGGCGGCCACGGACGTGATGCCGACCGTCGCGGGGCTCCCGTCGGTCAGCCACTCGTGCTCGAGCGTGTACTTCAGGTCGGCGGGGAGGTCAGTCATGGAGGTGCTCCGCTCTCGTACGTCGTCTACTAAGGAGGTCTACCGGTCGCGGCGGTAGAAGGGAAGTGGAACCACTCGCACGGGCTCGTGCCGGCCGCGCACGTCCACGGCCAGCTCGGTGCCCTCGGCGCTGACCTCGGGGGTCACGTAGGCCATCGCGACGGGGTGGCCGAGGGTCGGCGAGGGCGCCCCGGACGTCACGGTCCCGACGACCGCGCCGGAGCCGGTGACCACCGGGTAGCCGTGGCGTGCGGCGCGGCGGGACAGACCCTGCAGCCCGACGAGCGTGCGCGCGGGCGCCGACGCGGCGCGCGCGGCGAGCGGCTCGCGGCCGACGAACGGCAGGGGCGCACCCTCGTCGTCGACCTTGTCGAGCTTGACCACGCGGCCCAGGCCGGCGTCGTGCGGGGTCGTCGTGGTGTCGAGCTCGTTGCCGTACAGCGGCATGCCGGCCTCGAGGCGCAGCGAGTCGCGCGCGCCCAGGCCCGCGGGGACCAGGCCCAGCGGCGTGCCGGCGTCCAGCACCGCGCGCCACAGCGTGGGGGCGTCCGGCGCGGGCACGAACAGCTCGTAGCCGTCCTCGCCCGTGTAGCCGGTGCGCGCGACGAGCGCGTCGAGCCCGGCGACGCGCGCCGGCACGGACGCGTAGTACGTGAGCGTGCGCACCGCCTCGGCCTCGGCCGGGTCGTCGACCAGGCCGACGACGACCTGCTCGGCACGCGGGCCCTGCACCGCGATCAGCGCGGTCTCGAGCGAACGGTCGGTGAGCGTCACGTCGTCGCGGCCCGCGAGCCGCTCCGTGAGCGCGTCGCGCACCACGTCCACGTTGGAGGCGTTGGCGACGACGAGGTAGCGGCGCGAGGCCTGCGCCGCGCCGTCCTCGTCGGCGAGGCGGTACACGACGAGGTCGTCGAGCACGCCGCCGTCGGGGGCGCAGAGCATCGTGTAGCGCGCGCGGCCCACGGCGAGCGCCGTGAGGTTCCCGACGAGCGCGCGGTCGAGCGCGTCGCCCGCCCCCGGTCCCGTGACCCACAGCTCGCCCATGTGCGACAGGTCGAACAGCCCGGCCGCGGTGCGCACCGCGGTGTGCTCCGCGACGTCCGAGCCGTACCGCAGGGGCATCTGCCACCCCGCGAAGTCGGTGAGCGCGGCGCCCAGCGCGACGTGCTCGTCGTGCAGCGGCGACCGGCGTGCCTCGTGCTCGCTCATGCGGTGCTCCTCGGTGTGCTCTCGTCCTGCGGGGTTTACTCGGCGAAGGACTCGACCGGCGGGCACGAGCAGACCAGGTTGCGGTCTCCCCGGGCCCCGTCGATCCGGCGGACCGGCGGCCAGTACTTGTTCCGGCGCAGGCTCGCCAGCGGGTAGGCGGCGAGCTCGCGGCCGTACGGGTGCGACCACTCGTCGGCCGTGACCGACGCCGCGGTGTGCGGCGCGTTGCGCAGCGGCGAGTCCTCGAGCGGCCACGTGCCCGCCGCGACCTCGTCGATCTCCGCGCGGATCGCGACCATCGCGTCGACGAACCGGTCGAGCTCGGCCAGGTCCTCGCTCTCGGTCGGCTCGACCATGAGCGTGCCCGGCACGGGGAAGGACAGCGTCGGGGCGTGGAAGCCGTAGTCCTGCAGGCGCTTGGCCACGTCCTCGGCCGTCACGCCGGTGTCCTTGGTGAGCTCGCGCAGGTCGAGGATGCACTCGTGCGCGACGAGCCCGTTCGGGCCCGTGTAGAGCACCGGGAAGTGCTCGCGCAGGCGGGTCGCGAGGTAGTTCGCGGCGAGCACAGCCACCTCGGTCGCGCGGCGCAGGCCGTCGGGGCCCATGAGCGCGACGTACGCCCACGAGATCGGCAGGATGCCGGCCGATCCCCACGGCGCGGCGGACACGGGCGGCACGTGCACCGCGGGGTCGGCCTCCGTGGACGGGCGCGTCGGGCTCGTCGTCGGGTTGCCCGGCAGGTACGGCACGAGGTGCGCCGCGACCGCGACCGGACCCACGCCCGGACCGCCGCCGCCGTGCGGGATGCAGAACGTCTTGTGCAGGTTGAGGTGGGAGACGTCGCCGCCCATCTCGCCCGGGCGCGCCAGGCCGACGAGCGCGTTGAGGTTGGCGCCGTCGATGTAGACCTGGCCGCCCGCCTCGTGCACCAGGTCGCAGACCTCGCGCACGTGCTCCTCGTACACGCCGTGCGTGGACGGGTACGTGATCATGATCGCCGCGACCTGCGGGCCGTGCTGCTCGAGCTTCGCGCGCAGGTCGTCGAGCTCGATCTCGCCGTCCGGGGCGGTCGCGACGACGACCACGCGCAGACCCGCGAGCGCCGCGCTCGCCGCGTTCGTGCCGTGCGCCGAGGCCGGGATGAGGCACACGTCGCGCTGCGCCTGGCCGCGCGCGTGGTGGTACGCCTTGATCGCGAGCAGCCCCGCGAACTCGCCCTGCGAGCCGCCGTTCGGCTGCACCGAGACCGCCGCGTACCCCGTGATCTCCGCGAGCCAGTCCTGCAGCTGCGTGACGAGCTCGGCGTAGCCGGCCGTCTGGTCGGCGGGCGCGTACGGGTGGACGTCCGCGAACTGCGGCCAGGAGATGGGCTCCATCTCCGCGGTCGCGTTGAGCTTCATGGTGCACGAGCCCAGCGGGATCATCGTGCGGTCCAGCGCGAGGTCCTGGTCCGAGAGCCGGCGCAGGTAGCGCAGCATCGCGGTCTCGGAGCGGTACAGGTGGAACACCGGGTGCGTGAGGAACTCGTCGGTGCGCGTCGCCCAGTCCGGCAGCGGTGCGCTCGGACGGTCCTGCGCGACGAAGCCGAAGTCGACCTGACCCTGCTCGTCGACCTCGAGCGTCGTGGCCCCGGCGAGCGCGAAGGCGCCGATCACCGGCGACAGGTCCGCCGGGGTCGTCGTCTCGTCGAAGGCGATCTGCACGTGGTCGTCGTCGGGTGCGAAGAGGTTCACGCCCAGGCGCGCGGCATGCGCGACGATCTCGCGCGCCCGCCCCGGGACGACCGTCCGGACGGTGTCGAAGAACGCGTCGTGCTCGACCTCGACGCCGTGCTCGACGAGCAGCTCCGCGAGCCGGTGGGCGCGTGCGTGCACCCGGTCCGCGATCGCGCGCAGGCCGTCGGGGCCGTGGTGGACCGCGTACATCGAGGCCACGATCGCGAGCAGGGCCTGCGCGGTGCAGATGTTGCTCGTCGCCTTCTCGCGACGGATGTGCTGCTCGCGGGTCTGCAGCGCGAGGCGGTAGGCGGGCGCGCCGTCCGCGTCGACGCTCACGCCGACCAGGCGGCCGGGCAGCATGCGCTCGAGGCCCGTGCGCACCGCCATGAACGCCGCGTGCGGGCCGCCGCCGAACAACGGGACGCCGAACCGCTGCGCCGAGCCGACCGCGACGTCCGCGCCGAGCGTCCCCGGCGAGGTGAGCAGCGTGAGCGCCAGGAGGTCGGTCGCGGCCGTGACCAGCCCCCCGCGCTCCTTCGTCGTCGCGATCACGTCCCGCAGGTCCCGGACCTGGCCGGACGCGGCCACCTGCTGCACGACGAGACCGATCAGGTCACCCTCGACGTCGGGCAGGCCCTGGGACAGGTCGGCCACTACGACGGGCAGGCCGATCGCCTGCGCGCGGCCCACGGTCACCGCGAGGGACTGCGCGAAGAGCTGGTCGTCGAGCACGACCGTGCCCGCCTTGCCGCGCTGCACGCGCCACATGAGCGCTACGGCCTCGGCCACCGCGGTCGCCTCGTCGAGCAGGCTCGCGTTCGCGATCGCCAGGCCCGTGAGGTCCTCGACCATGGTCTGGAAGTTGAGCAGCGCCTCGAGACGACCCTGGCTGATCTCGGGCTGGTAGGGGGTGTACGCGGTGTACCAGGCGGGCGACTCGAGCACGTTGCGGCGGATCACGGGCGGCGTGATCGTGCCGGAGTAGCCCTGGCCGATCATCGGGCGCAGCACCTGGTTCTTGTCCGCGATCGCGCGCAGCGCACCCTGCACGTCGTGCTCGTCGCGCGCCTCCGGCAGGTCCAGCGGGCGGCCGCTGCGGATGCTCTGCGGCACGGCCGCGTCGATCAGGGCATCGAGGGAGTCGTAGCCGACCGTCGCGAGCATGCGCGCGGTCTCGTCGCCGCGGGGCCCGACGTGCCGGTCGACGAACTGCTGCGCGGCGGGCGAGACGCGGCCGGCGCCCGTGGGGGCAGTGGCTGCGGGGGGCGTGGTGATCGACACGAGCTGCTCCGGGGGTCGTCCGGCGACGCCGGGACGGGTGGTGGGCTCCCCGCTCTGTCATCCGTCGCGTGGCGCGACGACCTGAGAGTTTTGCCGGTCCGCCATGGCTGTCGATCCAGCCCGGGGCGCGCCGGCTTGCACCGTCGGTGGGCCGTCCCGTGGTGGGCCGGCCGCTTTCCAGAGTTGCCTCGCCGTGGCGGTACAGGGGCCTGAGAGATTCCCGGGGAGGGTTGCTCCTTCGGCGCCCGCTCCTGCGGGACTCTCCCGCCTCGGTTCGAGCAGCGTGTTCAGTTGTCCGCCGCTGAGACCGGACCGGCCGACGACGCTGGGGCAAGGCTACCCGCTCACCGCTGCCGGGTGACGGCGGGTGCCGGTCCGGGTTTCCACGGCGAGACGCCGGGCAGATCGGGCGCAGGCGTGGTTAGCCTGGCCGGGTGAGCGAACCCCGTGCGGTCGTGGTGGTCGTCTCCGACCGCTGCGCGGCCGGCACGCGCGAGGACCGGTCCGGTCCTGCCGCGGTCGAGCTGCTGCGCTCGGCCGGGTACGCCGTGGGCGATCCGGTCGTCGTGCCGGACGGCGCCGAGTCGGTCCGCACCGCGGTGCTCGCGGCGGTGAGCGGCGGGGCGCGGCTCGTCGTGACGTCCGGCGGGACGGGCGTCGGGCCGCGCGACGAGACGCCCGAGGGCACCCGCCCGCTGCTCGCCAAGGAGCTGCCCGGCGTGCCCGAGCTGCTGCGCCGGTCGTCGGACGTGCCCACCGCCACGCTCAGCCGCGGGCTGGCCGGGGTGACCGCCGAGGGCGTCGTCGTGGTGAACCTGCCCGGCTCGACGGGCGGCGTGCGGGAGGGGCTCGTCGTGCTCGTGCCGCTGCTCCCCCACCTGCTGAGCCAGGTCGAGGGCGGAGACCACGGGTGATCGCGGCCGTCACGGACCAGCCGCTTGACCTGCTGTTTCACGTGGAACATGTGTCCGGGCCCCGCGCGGGCGCGGTGGCGACGTTCGTCGGGCTGGTCCGGGACCACGACCCGTCGGTGGTCGGCGAGGTCGTCGGGCTCGAGTACAGCGCGCACCCGGACGCGGGCCGCACGCTCGAGCGGTTGGCCGCGCAGGTCGCGTCCGACGAGGACGTGCTCGGCGTCGCCGTGAGCCACCGGGTCGGGCACGTGCGCGTGGGCGAGGCGGCGATCGTGGCGGCCGTGGCGGCCGCGCACCGGGCCGAGGCGTTCGACGCGTGCCGTCGGCTCGTCGAGACCGTCAAGGCCGAGCTGCCGGTCTGGAAGCGCGAGCTGCTCGCCGACGGCACCCACCACTGGGTGGGGCTGTGACCACTCCCCCGCCGACCTCGCCGCCCGGGCCCGCTGTGCCTCCTGCTGCACCTCCCGCTGTGCCCCCGCGGGGCACGCTCGTCGACCGGTTCGGCCGCGCGCACCACGACCTGCGCATCTCGCTCACCGACCGCTGCTCGCTGCGCTGCACCTACTGCATGCCCGCCGAGGGCGTCCCGTGGCTCGCGCGCTCGACCATGCTCAGCACCGACGAGATCGTCCACGTCGCCCGGGTGGGCGTCGCGCTCGGCATCCGGGAGATCCGGCTCACGGGCGGCGAGCCGCTGCTGCGCGTGGACGTCGTCGACGTCGTGCGCCGCCTGACCGCGCTCACCACCCCCGACGGCGCGCCCGTCGAGGTCTCGCTCACCACCAACGCGCTGCGCCTGCCCGCCCTCGCCGCCCCGCTGCGCGACGCCGGCCTCACCCGCGTCAACGTCTCCCTCGACACGCTCGACCGGGCGCGCTTCGCCGAGCTCACGCGCCGCGACAAGCTGGTCGAGACGCTCGCCGGCATCGCGGCGGCCGACGCCGCCGGGCTGCACCCGGTGAAGATCAACGCGGTCGCGATGCGCGGCGTGAACGACGACGAGGTCGTCGCACTCACTCGGTTCGCCGTCGAACGCGGCTACCAGATGCGGTTCATCGAGCAGATGCCGCTCGACGGCGGACACACCTGGGACCGGACCGAGATGGTCACGCAGGCGGAGATCCTCGAGCGGCTGCGGGCGGCGTTCACGCTGACCGAGGTCCCCGGCCGGGGTGCGGCGCCCGCCGAGCTCTGGCACGTCGACGGCGGGCCCGCGACCGTGGGCGTCATCGCGTCGGTGTCCGCGCCGTTCTGCGGCGCGTGCGACCGGTTGCGCCTCACCGCCGACGGGCAGCTGCGTGCGTGCCTGTTCTCGCAGACCGAGGTCGACACGCGCGACGTCCTACGGTCCGACGAGCCCGCGCCCCTGATCGACGAGGGCCTCGCGGCCGCGTACCGGCAGTGCCTGGCCGGCAAGAAGGCCGGCCACGACATCGACGACCCCACGTTCCTGCAGCCGCGCCGTCCCATGAGCGCGATCGGCGGCTGACCACCCGCCCCGTCCCCTCCCGCCCGCTCGGCGGCTCGCCGGCAGGGCTCAGCCGCCCGCGAAGGGGGGCAGGACGTCGAGCGTCGCGCCGGGCGCGACCTGGTCCGACGGCTCGACGCGGCGACCGTCGGCCAGCAGCGCGCACCGGCCGAGGATCGGCTCGAGGGCCGGGTGTCGCGTGACCAGCGCGGCGCGCAGCGCCTCACCCGTGCCCGCCGGGACCTGCTCGGCGTCACGACCGGCGGCCTCCGCCGCGGCGGCGAAGTAGCGGACGGTGATCATGCGGACTCGTCGTCCCACGCGCTCGCGGCCGCCTCGACGTCCGCAAGGATCGCCGCGATCTCGTCGGGCGTGCGTCCCGCGGCCGCGAGCCCGGCGACGAACATCGACACCGGCACCGCGGGCCGCGCGACCGAGTGCGCGACCTCGCTGGACAGGTCGAGCAGGCGGTCGACGTCGACGAGCTCCCGCTCGACGCCGAGCCGGTCGGTCAGGTGGTCGACCCACAGCGGCAGGTCGGCCCCGGGTGCTCGACGCGGATCACTCATGACGCTCCCTCGGCTCGCTGTGCGCTTCCCTGATGGTGCCACCCTCCGGGTGCGCGTCCGCCCGTTCAGTCGTACGAGTCTCCCCCCGGCGGTCGGGTGCGGCCGACGCGAGCTCGGCGTCCAGCCGGTGGATGGCCGGCCAGGTGTCGGCGTCCGCGGCTGCGCCGCCCGGGTCCGGGACGTCCGCGAGCCTCAGCGTCGCGACGAGCCGGCGGACGGAGGCGCCGCGCACACCACGGTCGTGAGCGGGTGCGCGGTGGTCGGCGGCGACGTCGTCGGCGTCGTCGGCACCGGCGCGGAGCGCTGCGAGCGCGCGGACGAGTGCGGTGCGGCGGTAGGCGGCGACGAGGTGCTGGGGGTGACCCTCGTCGTCGACGAGCCGGGCGCCGTCCACACCGGGGTCCTGCGCCGCCGCGACGAGCGCCCCCACGACGAGGCCCGCGCGCGGCACGTCGCACGCGAGCACGACGACCACGTCGGCCGCCCCGTGCTCGCGTTCCTGCTCGAGCCCCTCCAGCAGCGCGAGGCCCGCGGCGATCCCCGCGACCGGGCCGCCGAGCGGTGGGTCCTCGAGGGTCGTCGGGACGTCCGGGCGGGCCAGGGCGTCCGGGGCGACGAGCACGCGCCGACGCGCCTGCGCGACCGCCGCGAGCGCGTGGTCGACGAGCGCCCGCCCGGCGACGACGACCTCGGGCTTCACCACGCCCGCCTCGAGACCTCCCAGCCGGCGACCCGCCCCGCCCGCGAGCACGATCGCGTCCCACACGTCAGGACGCCCGGTGCCAGTCGCCCGACTTGCCGCCCGTCTTCGCCTCGAGCCGGACGTCCGCGATGCGCACGGACTTGTCGAGGCCCTTGACCATGTCGACCACCGCGAGCGCCGCGACGCTCACCGCCGTGAGCGCCTCCATCTCGACCCCCGTGCGGTCGGCGGTGCGCACGGTCGCGGTGATCCGGACGCCGTCGTCGTCGATCGACAGGTCCACGGACGCGCCGTGCACCCCGATGACGTGCGCGAGCGGCAACAGCTCGGGCGTGCGCTTGGCCGCGGCGATGCCCGCGATGCGTGCGACCGCGAGCACGTCACCCTTGGGCACGGACCCGTCGCGCAGCGCGGCGACCACCGCAGGACCGCACGCCACGAGCCCGGACGCCGTCGCGGACCGGACGGTCGGCTTCTTCTCGGTGACGTCGACCATGCGCGCGTGACCGCGCGCGTCGAGGTGCGTGAACTCGCTCATGTCCAGAAGACCTCCAGGGTGTCACCGGCGCGGACCTCGTCCACGTCGGCGGGCACGATCGCCAGTCCGTGCGCCTGCGGGAGCCGCGCGACGAGATGCGAGCCGGAGCCGCGCGGCGTCGCGCGCCGGACGCACGGGAGGCCTCCCTCGTCGGACGACACGTCGTCGGACCGCACGTCGTCGGACCGCACGTCGTCGGCCGGCACCTCGTCGGACGGCACGCGGCGGACCGGCATGAGCTGGGCGCGCGCGGGCGGGGTGCGCCAGCCCTCGCCGACGACGACGCGCGTGCGCGGCCGCTCGACGTCGGCGAGGCCGAGCATGCGGCGGATCGCGGGCCGCACGAACACCTCGAACGACGCGTGCGTGCTCACGGGGTTGCCCGGCAGCGTCCAGATCGGGGTGCCGCCCGGGAGCCGGCCGAGACCCTGCGGCTTGCCCGGCTGCACCGCGACGCGCACGAACTCGACGCCCCGCTCGTCGGCGAGCGCGGCCTTGACCACGTCGAACGCCCCGACGCTCACACCGCCCGAGGTCACGATGCCGTCGACCGTCCCGTGCTCACCGGCGTCGAGGCCGACGAGCAGTCGGTGCAGGGCGGCGGGGTCGTCGGCGACAGGGCCGAGGCGCAGCGGCTCGGCGCCCGCGTCGAGCACCGCGGCAGCGAGCAGCCAGGAGTTGGAGTCGGGGATCTGACCGCGCCGCAGCTCGGCGCCGGGCTCGACCAGCTCGTCGCCGGTCGAGATCACCGCGATGCGCGGCCGACGGTGCACGACGAGCGTCGCGCGCCCGACCGACGCCGCGGCTGCGAGGTGCGTCGGGCCGACGAGCGCGCCCGCCGGCAGCACGGCCTCGCCCGCGTCGGCGTCCTCGCCGGCTCGTCGCACGTGCGCGCCGGGCGCGACCGCCGCACGCACCTCGACGAGCCCCGCGCCGCCGCCGTCGGCCCACTGCGGCTCGGCCGGGTCTCCGGCGGGCGCGTCGGGCACGGCGGTCTGCTCGACCGGGACCACGGCGTCCGCGCCCGGGGGCAGCGGTGCGCCGGTCATGATCCGGACCGCGGTGCCCGGGGCGACCTCGGGCTCGTCGGCGGAGCCGGCCGCGACGTCACCCACCACGCGCAGGACGACACCCGCGTCCACGGCCGCCGCCGCGACGTCCGCCGCGCGGACCGCGTACCCGTCCATCGCGGAGTTGTCCCATCGCGGCAGCGCGGCCTGCGTGGTCACGTCGGCGGCGAGGACGAGCCCCAGCGCGTCGAGCAGCGGGACCTCGATGGCCGGCAGCGGCGCCGCCAGCGCGAGCGTCGCTGCCCGGTGCTCGTCGAGCGACCGCACGTGTACCCCTCTCGTCGTCGCCCGATGCTCCCACGCCCGCCCCACCCCGTGCGCCGCACCACGCGCCCCGCCGTCCCGTCGGTGCAGCGATGGATCCGTCGGTGCAGCGATGGATGCAGGGTGCGCGCAGCGCAGAGGCATCCGCCCTGCATTCATTCGTGCATCGAGCGCCCGACGACGTGGGCGCCGGCTGGTGGGTCAGCGGTGGGATGTCGCCGTCGGCGCGTGGGAGAGCCAGGCGACGATGCCGCCCGTGAGGTTCGACGCGTCGATCCCTGCCGCGCGCAGCACCTGCGCGGCGGCGTGCGAGCGGGCACCCGCATGGCACACCACGACGACCGCCGGACCGTGCGACCAGTCGTGCAGCGCGGAGCCGTCGAGCACCGTCGCGAGCGGCACGGGCACCGCGCCCGGGAACGGTGCAGCGGCGATCTCGTACGGCTCACGGACGTCCACGACGACGACACCGTCGGCCGCGTCGGCGATCCGCGCCGCGAGCTCGTCGGCGCTGACCTGGGGCACACGGTCCGCGGGCGAGACCGGCGACGGCCCGGGCGCCTGCGCCGGGACCTGCACCGACGAGCCCGCCGGCGACGGCTCCCCCGTCGGCGCCTCGTCCCGCGCGTCGGCCCGCCCCGCGTCGGCCCCCGGACGCGACGACCGCGCGAGTGGAACCTCGGTCCAGCGCGAGCGCAGTGCGTCGAGCACCAGCACGCGACCCAGCAGCGGCTCGCCGAGCCCGCACACGAGCTTGACCACCTCGGTCGCCATGAGCGAGCCGACCTGCCCGCACAGCGCCCCGAGCACGCCGGCCTCGGCGCACGAGGGCACCTCGTCGGGCCCGGGCTCGACCGGGAACAGGTCGCGCAGCGTCACGCCGCCGCCCGGCGCCGCGGACCAGAACACCGACACCTGCGCGTCGAACCGCAGCACCGACCCCCACACGACGGGGATGCCGAGCGCCGCGGCGGCGTCGGAGACGAGGTAGCGCGTGGGGAAGTTGTCCGTCCCGTCGACGACGACGTCGTACCCGCCGAGGATCTCGCGCGCGTTGTCGCTGGTCAGGCGGACGGCGTGCGGCACGACGACGATGCTCGGGTCGAGGTGGTGCACCGCGTCGCGGGCCGAGTCCACCTTGGGCCGGCCCACGTCCGACGAGCCGTGGACGACCTGCCGCTGCAGGTTGGACACGTCGACCTCGTCGTCGTCGACGATCCCGAGCGTCCCGACACCCGCCGCGGCGAGGTACTGCAGCACGGGCGCCCCGAGCCCGCCCGCACCGAGCACGCACACGCGCGCGGCGCGCAGCCGCCGCTGCCCGACGAGCCCGATCCCCGGCAGGAGCAGGTGCCGCGAGCTGCGCGCCATCTGCTCAGCGGTCAGCTCTCCGCCCGGCTGCACCAGCGCTGAGTTCCCCACCCCCCCAACCTACGACCGTCCCGCCCCCGACCCCGACGACCCAGCGACTGCTCCGGCGAAGGGCGGCGGTGGCCGGAGCAAGCGCTGGGTCATCCCAGGAACCCCGACGACCCAGCGACTGCTCCGGCGAAGGGCGGCGGTGGCCGGAGCAAGCGCTGGGTGGCCGGTCGTGGCTGGGGTCAGTCGAAGTCGAGGAGGTCGCCCAGCCAGGACTCGCGCTTCTTCTTGCGCCGGTAGCGCGGGTCGTCGTACCGCGGGTCGCCCGACGAGCCGTAGCGCGAGCGGTCGTCGTCGCGCCGCCGCTCGTCGTAGCGCGGCTCGTCGTACCGGGGGCCGTCGTGGCGGGGGGCGTCGTAGCGAGGAGCGTCGTAGCGGGGTGCGTCATGGCGGGGCCCGGCGCCTGCGGGCGGCGTGCCGTAGGGGGGCGGCGTCGCAGCGGCACCGGGCGCCGGCGGTACCCCGGGGGCCGAGACCGCCGCGGCGCGGTCGAGGATCTTGTCCAGCTCGCCGCGGTCGAGCCACACGCCGCGACAGGTCGGGCAGTAGTCGATCTCGACCCCCTGCCGCTCGGACATGACCAGCTCGGCCTGGTCGACGGGGCACTTCATGGCGCGCTCCTGAGGGAGTGAGGGCTGCTGACGCCACACCAACGACCGAACGACCGCGGACGTGCCCGGTTCGTCGGGCTCAGCCGGTCGCCAGTGTGCGCTGCCACGCGACGATCCGGTCGACCGCCGAGCGCACCACGTCGACCGACGACGCGAACGACAGCCGCACGTACCGCGACCCGTCGACGGGGTCGAAGTCGGTGCCGGGCGTCAGGGCGACGCCCGCCTCGTCGAGCAGGCGCGCGCACCACGTGACCGAGTCGAGCCCGGACGCGGACACGTCGCCGTACAGGTAGAACGCGCCGTCGGCGGGGGCGACGTGGGTCCAGCCGAGCTCGGGCAGTCGCGACAGCAGCAGTGCGCGGGCGGCCGCGTACCGCTCGACGTTCTCGCGTGCGGCGGCCATGCCCTCGGGCGAGAACGCCGCGATGCCCGCGTGCTGCGCGAGGGCCGGCGGGCACAGCGCCACGTTGCCCGCGAGCGCGTCGACGGGCGCGACGAGGTCGTCGGGCAGGACGAGCCAGCCCAGGCGCCACCCGGTCATCGCCCAGTACTTGGAGAACGAGTTCACCACGACGGCGCCCGAGCCGAGGTAGCACGCGGCGGTCGCGACCCTCGCGTCGGTGTAGGTGATGCCGTGGTAGATCTCGTCGCTGACCAGGCGCACGCCGTGCTCGCCGCACCAGCGGGCGAGGGCCTCGAGCTCGGCGGCGTCGATCATGGTCCCGGTCGGGTTCGCGGGTGAGGCGACGACGAGCCCGTCGAGCGGCTTCGTCGCGTGCGCCGCCTCGAGCATCGCGACGGTCGGCTGGAACCGGGTCTGCGGCCCGGCGGCGAGCTCGACGACCTCGCAGCCGAGCGCCGCGAGGATGTTCGTGTAGGCCGGGTAGCCGGGGCGGGCGAGCGCCACGCGGTCGCCCACGTCGAACGCCGCGAGGAACGCGAGCATGAACCCGCCCGACGAGCCCGTCGTCACCGCGATGCGCGCGGGGTCGAGCGCGACGCCGTACCAGTCGCCGTAGTGCGCGGCGATCGCGGCGCGCAGCCCGGGCGCCCCGAGCGCCTCGGTGTAGCCGAGGTCCCCGCTGGTCAGCAGCTCGATCGCGCGCTGCCGCACCACGTCGGACGCCCCGGTGGCAGGTTCGCCAGCGCACAGGTTGAGCACGTCCTCCCCCGCCGCCCGCCGGGCGTTGGCGGCAGCGATGATCTCCATCACGGCGAACGGCGGCACATGCGCGCGAGCAGCAACCTTCACGGCCCCCATCCTGCCCGCCCCCACCACCCCCCACCCGACGATCCCGCCACGGGCACGCCACCCACCGCGCGGCACGCCACCCACCGCGCGGCACGCCACCCACCGCGCAGCACTCCCCTCACCGCGCAGCACGCCACTCACCGCGCGGTGAGTGCAGGGATGAATGCAGATCACACCACCTGGAACGGCACCTCCCCTGCATTCATCCCTGCACCCACCGGGCTCGCGGCGGGGAGCGGGGGTGGGCAGGGCACGTGGGGCCGCGGCGCGGCGGAGCAGGAGGGGGTGGGTGGGGGTGGGTGGGGTCAGGGGTGGAGGGTGGCGCGGAGGTGGGCGACGACGCCCGCGGTGGCGGCCTCGATCTGGGTGAGGCAGTCCTCGAAGTCCTGCATGCCGCCGTACCAGGGGTCGTCGATGTCGAGCACGTGCTCCGGCTCGCCGGGGCCGACGACCGGCGCGGCCGGGTCGAAGCGGCGCAGCATGACGATTCGGTCGGCCACCTCGGCGGGGGCCATGCGGCGCAGCGTGCGGGCGTGCTGCGCGGTCGCGGGCAGGATCAGGTCGCGCGTGCTCAGCTCGGTCGCGGTGATCCGGTGCGCGTGGTGCCCGTCGCCGGTCGGGTAGCCGTGCGCAGCGAGCACCGCCCGCGCGCGGCGGTCGACGGGGTTGCCGTGCTCCTCGTCGGACACGCCCGAGGAGTCGACGACGACCTCGTGGGCCAACCCGGCTTCCTCGAGGCGCGCCCGCAGCACGATCTCCGCCATGGGCGAGCGGCAGATGTTCCCGGTGCACACGGTCATCACGCGGTAGGTCACGCCCGTCATCTTGGCCCACGGAGCCCCACGGGTCCGGACAAGGCCCCAGCGACCGCCCGCACGTGCGCGTCCGAGCAGGTGCCAGACCGTTCCGCTTGACATCAGGCGCCCCCGGCAGCAATCTGGCCATAGCGCTGGTGACACGAGTCAACGGACATTGCGCCTCGACGTGGAGGCGTGCGTCGCGGGCGCTGCGAACCGGTGCCCGTCACCACTGCTCTGACCGACCCGCTTCCCGCAACGTCGCGCGAAGTCGGTCGGATCGCGTCCGGCGGATGTCCCCCTGACTCCGCCGGTGACCTACGCTGCCCGACCCGTCCCCGGCGTCCGGCAGCCGAGAAACGGAGATGCCCGGATGCCTGCCCACGCCGATCCGTCGCGCGCCCGCCCCCTCCCGATCCCCGACCGCCGCGTCGTCGTCGCCCTCGTGGCGGCCGCGGCGCTCGTCGTGTCGCTGCTCCAAGCCGTGGCGATGTCGCCACGTGCCGACGCCGCGAACGTCGGCTCCGGGAGCTACGCCGACGCGATCCCGGCCGGGGGCGCGGTCCCCACCGAGTGCAACAACACCCCGATCACCAACCCGCGCGCGCACGTCACGAGCAACTTCCCGGCGGGCGCGATCCCGACGAACGACTGGTGGACCTCGCTGCTGTGGCGCAAGTTCGACTGCGCCTCGATCTCCGAGAACCTCATGGCGCACCCCGCGGCGTTCCACGCGTTCACCAACGGGCTCGGCATGAGCTACCCGACCAACGCGAGCATCTCCGGCACGGCCACGGGCGTCTCCGAGTACCACTACTCGTACGCGGAGGACGTGCGCATCGGCATCGCGGGCCTGACCGCCGACGGCAAGGTCGACGGCTACTCCGACTGGACCGTGAGCGAGCTGTGGAGCAGCGGCGGCAACAGCCTGCGCACCACGTTCGGCCACGGCCTGCCCTTCGTCTACGCGACCAAGACCGGCGGCAACGCGACGCTCACGACGACCGGCACGCCGACCGTCTGGAGCACCGCGAACGGCGCGGTCGGCTTCAGCGTCAACGGCCACGACTACGCGGCATTCGGCCCGACGGGCTCCACGTGGTCGGTGTCCGGCACGACGATCAGCTCGTCGCTCAACGGCGGCGCGTACTTCTCCGTCGCGGTGCTCCCGTCGACGGGCAGCGCGTCCGGCCGCGCCGCGGCGCTCGCGGCGTACGCCCCGTACGCGCACAACCACGTCACGGGCACCAAGGTCTCGTGGACGTACGACGAGTCCGCGGCCAAGCTCACCGCGACGTACCAGTTCACGACGACCGCCAAGCAGGCCGGCAGCGCGGGAACGGTCTTCGCGCTCTACCCGCACCAGCGCGACAACCTCGCCGGGACCACGCTGAGCACGTACTCCTACGTCTCCCCGCGCGGCCCGATGCGCGTCGCGATCGGTGCGTCGCAGTTCCAGACCGTCACGCCCTTCAACGGCGTGCTGCCGCAGCTCGCGAACACCGGCTTCACGTCCGGCGCCGACGTCAACCAGCTCAACGGCTACGTCAACGAGGTCGCGGGCACGGACCCGTTCGCGGGCTTCGGTGAGGACACGTACTGGACGGGCAAGGCGATCGGGCGGGCCACACAGGTCGCGCAGATCGCCAACCTCACCGGCAACACGGGCGCGCGCGACGCGCTGCTCGGCAAGGTCAAGACGCGGCTCACCGACTGGATGACCGCCTCGCCCGGCGAGACGCAGCGGCTGTTCGCGTACGACTCGAGGTGGGGCACGCTCATCGGGTACCCCGCGTCGTACGGCTCGGACACCGACCTCAACGACCACCACTTCCACTACGGCTACTACGTGGTGGGCGCCGCGACCGTCGCGCAGTTCGACCCGGCCTGGGCGGCGGACTCGGCGTACGGCGGCATGGTCAACACCGTCATCAAGGACGCCGCCAACTGGGACCGCAACGACACGCGCTTCCCGTTCCTGCGCGACTTCGACATCTACGCGGGCCACGACTGGGCGGCCGGGCACGGCGCGTTCGGGGCGGGCAACAACCAGGAGTCGTCGTCGGAGGGCATGAACTTCGCGAGCGGGCTCATCCAATGGGGTCAGGTCACGAACAACAAGACCGTTCGTGACCTGGGCATCTACCTCTACACGACGCAGGCCTCGGCCATCGAGAACTACTGGTTCGACACCGACGACGAGGCGTTCCCGGCAGCGTTCGGGCACTCCACGGTCGGCATGGTGTGGGGCGACGGCGGCGCCTACGCCACCTGGTTCAGCGCCGAGCCGGAGATGATCCAGGGCATCAACCTGCTGCCGTCCACGGCCGGCCACCTGTACCTGGGCTACGACCCCGCGTACATCGGCCGGAACATCGCCGAGCTCGAACGCAACAACGGCGGCCCGGCCACGGTGTGGAAGGACATCATCTGGGAGTTCCAGGCGCTGGCCGACGCCCCGACCGCGCTGTCCCAGTTCCGCTCGCAGGCGGGCTCGTACACGATCGAAGAGGGCGAGTCGCGGGCCCACACCTTCTACTGGCTGAAGAACCTGGCCGGTGTGGGGACGGTCGACCGGTCGGTCACGGCGAACACCCCGCTGCACGCGGTGTTCGTCAAGAACGGGGTGCGGACGTACCAGGCCGCGAACATGGGCTCGTCGGCCGTGACGGTGCGCTTCTCGAACGGCGTGACGCTGAACGTCCCGGCGCGCTCGGTCGCGAGCTCGACGGGCGGGACGACGAACCCCACGCCGACTCCCACGCCCACACCCAGCCCGACGCCCACGCCGTCGCCGACCCCCAGCCCCACGCCGTCGCCGACACCGAGCCCGACCCCGAGCCCGACCCCCAGCCCGACCCCGACCCCCACGCCGACGCCCGGCATGGGCATCCCCGCCACGTCCCGCATCCAGGCGGAGGCGTACGCGGCGGCGTCGGCGGTCGCCGTCGAGGCGACCGAGGACCTCGACGGCGGCTCGAACGTCGGCTGGATCTCGAACGGTGACTGGCTGCGCTTCGACCGGGTGGACTTCGGCAGCACGCCGCGCACCCAGTTCGTGGCGCGGGTGGCCTCGGGTGCGATCAACGGCGCGAGCGGCCTGGTCCAGGTCCGGCTCGACAGCCCGACCGCGGCACCGGTCGGGAGCTTCGCGATCGCGAGCACCGGCGGCTGGCAGGCGTGGCGCACGGTCCCGGCGAACATCGCGGGCACCACCGGCCGGCACACCGTCTACCTCACGTTCGAGTCCGGCCAGCCGGCGGACTTCGTGAACGTCAACTGGTTCACGTTCCAGTGACCGCGAGGTAGTCCCGAGCAGCAGGGCCCCCGCCGTTCGCACCCGGCGGGGGCCCTGCTCGCGTCCGGGCGCGTCGCTCTCAGGCCGCGTTCTCTCAGGCAGTGCCGCTCTCAGGTCGAGGCGCGCTCGAGCACGTGGAACACGTCGTCGGGCCGGACGGGCGGCTCGAGCGACGGGTCCAGCGCGGCCAGCACGGACGCCGCGAGGTACTCGGCCTGCGCGTCGATGGCCTGCCACACGGTCGTCAGCGGCGGCGACGCGAGGCGCGCGACGGGGATGTCGTCGACCCCGATCACCGCGAGGTCGTCCGGCACCACGAGCCCGGCGGCGGTGGCGCCGGCCAGCACCGCGAGCGCGACCTCGTCGTTGTACGCCGCCACGGCGGTCACGGGTACGGCGTCGTCCCGCCACCCGCGCACGGCCGCCGCCGCCGACTCCACGGTGAGGTCCACGGTCGTCACGCGCGGCTCGGGCAGACCCAGGCGCGCGCACTCGGCGCGCACGCCGGCGAGGCGACGGTCGGCGAACGCGACCAGGCGGTCGTCGGCCGGTGCGGCGTACGCCAGCGCGCGGTGGCCGCGGGCCACGAGGTGCTCGACCTGCAGGCGGCCGATGCTCGTCTGCGGCACGACGAACGTCTCGGGGTGCGGGTCCTCGTCGAGCGCCGAGCCGACGACGACGATGCCCGAGCGGGTCATCGCCCGCGCATCGGCCGCCGCGAACGGCACCAGCCCGAGCACCGCGCACGGCGTCACCGCGCGCCACAGCTCCGCGAGCGGGCGCGAGCCGCGGCTGATGTGCACGAGCACCGACAGCCCGTGCTCGGCGAGCGAGGTGGTGACGTGGTCGATGAGCGTGTCGAGCACCGGCCCGACCGTCCAGTCGGGCAGGACGCACAGCACGAGGTCGCTGCGCCCGGAGCGCAGCGCGCGAGCAGCGGCGGACGGCGTGTAGCCGAGCCGGCTGGCCGCCTCGAGCACGCGCCGCCGTGTGGCCTCGGTGATGACGACGCCGGGCTTCGCGTTGAGCACGTAGCTCACGGTGGTGCGGGAGACGCCGCTCTCGCGTGCGACATCAGCACTGGTGACCCGCACGGCTCCCCTCCTCGCGACCCCGGCACGGCTGCGCTGATCGTAGACCTGATCAGCGACGACGCAGCCGGCCGGACAGCGCCGTGAGCGCGCACACGGGTGACGTGCACGCGGCACGGACTGCTGCTCCGGGTCGCGGGTGCCGACGTCCCGGGGTCAGCGCACGGTGAGCGTGCGCGACGCGGTGACCGGCAGGTACGAGGTCGAGCCCGCGTAGCGGACCGTGACCGCCGAGGTCCGGGTCGCGGGGGGCAGCGTCACGACAGCCCGGCCGCCGACGAGCGTGCGGGTCGCCACCGTCGTGCGGCCCACCTTCACGGTCACGGTGCCGCCGGGGGTCGCGCCCGCGCCGGTCACCTGCACGACGATCGTCGGCCGCGTGCCCTTCGCCACGGTCCACGACGACGCCGCGAGGCTCACCTTCGGCGTCGCGCGCCGGACGGTGACCGTGGCCGCCGACGACGACCCCGCGACGTCGGACGTACCCGCGTACACCGCGGTGAGCCGGTGGCGACCCACCGCGAGCGACGCGGGGAGCGTGACCGTCGCGCGGCCCGACTTCCCGGACGTGAGCAGCGTCCCGGTGCCCAGCACCTTCGACCCCTCGCGGACCTGCACGCGGCCCGTGGGCGCGGCGGTCGCACCCGTCACGGTGACCGTGACCTTGACCGGCGTGCCGTAGGTCGGGGTGCTCGCGGCGACGCGCGTCGTCGTGCTCGTCGTCGCCTTGCGGACCGTCACGCGGACGGCCGGCGACGACGAGGGCGCGGCGGTGTCGTCGGACGGCGTGAACCGCGCGACGAGCGCGTGGGTGCCCGCCGCGAGCGCCACGGACGCGGTCGCGGTCCCGGACACCGCCGGGGCGCTCGCGACCGTGCGCGTGCCGTCGAGGAACGCGACCGTCCCGGTGACCGCAGGCGTCACGGTGGCCGTGAGCGTCTGGCGCTGGCCGTACGCGAGGCCGCCCGTGACGCGCAGGGTCGCGCTGGTCGCGGTCGCACCGAACACCGAGGTGCGCGTGCCCAAGTCGAGCAGCACCGTCTCCCCGGTCGCGTCGGCGAGCGCGTCGTTGTCGGTGATCGCCCACACCGTGCCGTCGCCGGCGATCGTCAGGCCCTCGAGCTTCTCCTGCGTCCAGCCCGCGGTCGCCCGCAGGTCGGGCAGGACGTCGTGCGCGAGCGACTTCGTCAGGACCGCGACCTCGCCGGGTGCGGGGTCAGCCGGCACGTCCACGGTGTAGATGCGCTTCACCGCGGCGTTCGGGCCGTTGAGCTTGTCACGCTCGATCACCGCGAGCGTGTCGTCGTCGACCGCGACGACCTCCGAGAGCCCCAGCCAGTCGCCGGCCACGCTCGTCGTGCCCAGCGGGTAGGCGAACCACGTCCACGTGCCGTCGGCGGTGTCGTACCGCCCGAGCCGCGCGGTGCCCCCGAGGCCGCCGGGGTCGCTCGTCAGGCCACGCTGCAGCGCGACCCACACGTGCTCACCGTCGGCGTCGTCGGTCGTCGTGACGCCCTCGACGCCCCACTTGGACAGGCCCGCCGCGACGTCGGCCGGCAGGGCGACCCGCTCGACGACCGCGCCGTACGCGTTGGTCCGCACGAGCTCGTTGCCCGCCCCGGCCGCGCCCTCGACGCCGAGCCAGAACCCGCCCGCGCGCCGCGTGGCGACACCCTCGACGTCGAGCGTGAGCCCGACGCCGCGCTCGGTCACCCGCAGCTGGCGGTCGATCACCGCGGGCGTGCCGCTGACGTCGATCGACAGCAGCCGCGTGTCGGCGTACGCCGCGTCGGTGGCGGACCACAGGCGCTCGTCGTCGCGACGGTCCGCCGCGAGCGCACCCAGCGCGCCCCAGCCGATCGGCGCACCCGCGGCGTCCGCGGAGACCACGGACGGGAACGTCGGCGCCCCGGCCGCGGAGGCGTACCCCTCGCCGCGGCCGTAGACCGTGACCGCCGAGCGGACGTTCACCGCCGCGGAGTCCGTCTCGGAGGAGACGATCAGCAGGTCGCGCGCCGGCACCGGCAGGATGCCCTCGGGGCCGTTCGTCGTGGCCAGGACCTGCGCGAACACCGGGCTGGTCGGGTCGCTCACGTCGTAGGCCGCGACGAAGTTGGAGCGCTCGGAGCCGACGAGCACGTACGGCGTACCGCCGAACGTCGCGACCGCGAGGCCCTCGATCTCCACGCCCTTCTTGGCCGCCCGGTCCTCGGTGTGCAGCCCCACGCGTACCGCCAGGCGCTCGAGCGAGGCACCCGCGTCCCACACGACGTCACCGGTGGTCGTGTCGAACACCGACCAGCCGCGCGTGCCGCCCTTCCAGTCGCCCTCGTTGGCCGTCGCCACGTGCCGCGCATCGAGCCAGCCGATCGCGTCGGGCTCGCGCGGCACCGCGGCGATCGCGCCGGTCTGGTCGATCACGCCGTCCTTCTTCGTGTCGATGCCCGTCACCGCCTGCGTGCCGGCCGAGAAGACCTTCGTGATCGCGCCCGTCGCGACGTCGACCAGCACGACGCCGTTGTTCTCCTGCAGCGTCACCGCCACCGTCGTGCCCGTCGGGTCGATCGCCACGTACTCCGGCTCGGGGTCCTGCGGCGTGTCGAGCCCCGCGGCTGTGAACGCCGGCAGCGCGGCCCCGCCGTCCGTGAACGGGACCTCGCGCAGGCTCCAGCCCTCGGGGCTCGCCGGGTCCGGCAGGTCGACGAGCTGCAGGAAGCCGCCCGGGAGCTGCGGCAGGTCCCCCTTCGCACCGCCCGCCGGCTTGGCGTCCTCGTCGCGCTCGTTCTCGATCGCGATCGCGGCGTGGGCCTGGTCGGGCGTCAGCGCGATCGAGTCGGGCTGACCGCCGAGGTCGAGCGTCCGCACCACCTCGTGCGTCGCGAGGTCCACGACGACGAGCGCACCCGACGGGCTCGTGAACGACGTCGAGGTGTCGACGACGACGAGCACGTACCCGCCGACCACGGCGACGCTCGTCGGCTCCGCGTGCGCGCCGACGCCGAGGTCGGCCGCGAGATCGAGCGTGCCGCGCCCCACCGGGTGCGCGGGGTCGGTGATGTCGACGAAGCCGATGCGGCGCGCCAGCGCGTCCGTGTGGACGAAGGTCGTGCCGTCCTGGGAGACCGCGGAGATCTCCGCGACCGTCGCGGCGGCGGCGTCGACGCCCGCCGGGCGGTTGAGGTAGACGGGGTAGGTCGCGAGCCGGTGGAACGCGGAGCCGGGGGTCGGCGCGGTCCAGCCGTCGTCGGACCAGCCGTTCGCCGGGGTGCCGGCCGCGAGTGACGCGGCGGACGTGACGGATGCGGCGGGTCGGACGGGGGCGGCCGACGCGGGGGCGACGGTCAGGCCCGTGACGGCCAGGGCGCCGGTCACGGCGAGCGCCGTGGGTCCGGCGAGCGCGCGGCGGGGGCGTGCGGGCAGCATCAGCTCTCCTCAGGACGGGGTCGCGCCGAACTGTGCCGACCGTGCGTGTCCGGGCACGGAACCGCAGGTGAACGCGTTGCGGCGGGCGCTCGACGAGTCGGTCGGCGAGGCGGTCTCGTCGGGCTGCCGCGCCGCCCGGACGCGTGCGCCGAGCCGACCGCAGAGCACGTGACCGAGGCGACCCTGTGCGGTTGGCGGCGTGTCGTGTACTCTCGGACACGCGTTCACGTGACGGGTCACCCCGTCGCAGCTCTTCGGTTCATCGCATCGAAGCAGGACCGCGAGCCCGGACGGCGACCGCCGTCACCGATTCACCTTGAGATCCATCCACCCCGACGAACGCGCGGGGCGCGAGAGTAGTCAGCATCTTCACCAGTCTTGATCCCCTGTCCCAGACAGGTCCCCGGCCCGCAGCACCGCGCTGGCGCCAGGCCGACGAGGACCTTTGGGTCGCCACCGTCGCGGACGAGTACGCGGGCCTGGCCCAGCGCACCGCCGACGGTCTGCGCATCAGCGACCGCTTCACGCGGTCGCTCGGCGTCGTCGCCACCTGGGCGGCCGCCGACGCGCTCCTGGTCCCGCACCGTGCGACCCGTCCCCACCCGCGTGCTCGCCGAGCCCGCGCCCACAACCGTCCGCGACCCCCTGGGCGCGGCGAGCGAGGTCGCGCCCGCGACCACGCCCCTCGAACGAGAGAAGACATCATGGCCACCGGCACTGTGAAGTGGTTCAACGCTGAGAAGGGCTACGGCTTCATCGCCCCGTCCGACGGCTCCGCCGACGTGTTCGCGCACTACAGCGCGATCCAGTCCTCCGGGTTCCGCTCCCTCGAGGAGAACCAGCAGGTCGAGTTCGACGTTGCTCAGGGCCCCAAGGGCCCGCAGGCGGAGAACATCCGCCCGCTCTGAAGCCAGACTTCTGACGCCGGTCCGCCGGCATCAGCTCGAAGGGGCCGTGCCTCCCGGTACGGCCCCTTCGTCGTCCCCGCACACGCCTGCCCGCCCCCGCAGACGCCCGTGGACGCACGACACCCGCGCTCGCCGACTGCGCGGGCGCGGGTGTGAGGTCGTGCGGGACGGGCGCGACCCGTCGGGTCAGACGCGCCGGAAGCGGGACACCATGTGGCACTCGAACGGGTCACGGGCCGCGAGGCCGACCTCGTTGAGGTACCGCACGACGATCGCGTACGAGCGCAGCAGCGTCGTCTCCGCGTACGGGACGTCGAGCGTGCGGCAGTGCTCGCGCACCAGCAGGCGGGCCTGGGCCAGGTGCGGGCGCGGCATGCTCGGGAACAGGTGGTGCTCGATCTGGTAGTTGAGGCCGCCCATGAGCGACGTCGCCCACCAGCCGCCCCGGACGTTGCGCGAGGTCCGCACCTGCTTGGAGAAGAAGTCGAGCTTGGAGTCGCGGCCGATCACCGGCATGCCCTTGTGGTTGGGGGCGAACGAGGCCCCCATGTACACGCCGAACACCGCGAGCTGCACGCCGACGAACGCGAACGCCATCCCGATCGGCAGCAGCCAGAACACCGGGACCCAGAAGGCGACGAACCGCACCCCGATGAGCACGAGCTCCTGCCAGCGGCGGTCGACCTTCTCGCGGCCGAGCAGGTGCTGCAGGCCCAGGCGGTGCAGGTTCAGGCCCTCGAGCGTGAGCAGCGGGAAGAACAGCCAGCCCTGGCGCCGCGTGATGAGCGCCCGCAGGCCGGTCGCGGTGGCCGCGTCCTCCTCGACGAACGAGATCGTGTCGATCTCGATGTCCGGGTCCTTGCCGACCTTGTTCGGGTTGGCGTGGTGCCGGTTGTGCTTGGTCTCCCACCAGGACAGGCTCACGCCGACGACGCCGCACGCGAGGATGCGCGCGAGCCGGTCGTTGGCCTTGCCGCCCGCGAGCACCTGCTTGTGCGCGGCCTCGTGCGTGAGGAACGCGGTCTGCGTGAGCAGGACACCGAGCCCCGCGGCGATCAGCAGCTGGAACCAGCTGTGGCCGAGCAGCAGGAAGCCCGCGAGGGCGCCGACGAACCCGGCGAGCAGCACCGCGCCCACCCCGCCGTAGAACCCGTATGCCCGGCGCAGGAGCCCGCGTTCGCGCACCACGGCTGCGACCTGCGTGTACGCATGCGTGAGGTGCGGGAACGTGGTGTCGCGGGCGACCGTGGGGCGGAAGCCCTCACGCAGCACGGTCGAGGTCACGGGGGGAGTGGTTGTGGCGATGAAGCACCTGCCGGGGTGGTGGGCCCGCCGTGGGCGGGCGTCGTTGCCATGGGCGGGTGCCGATCGCCTGGCCAGAGTACCCCGCGGGCCTGTTCGCGCCAGGGGTGTTCTGCGTGGGTCGTGTGTGGGACCTCGGTCCTAGCCTCGGTGCATGCGCGCAGCCGAGGTCGTCCGCCGCCGGCTCGAGACCCAGCGCCTGCGCGGCCCGCGGGCTCGAGGCGCAGGTCAGGTCGTCGCCGAGCAGCTCGCCGTGCAGGGGCAGGAGCTCCCGGTCGCCCGGTGGTCCCTCGGCCAGCGGTGCGCGGACTCGTCGGACGACGACGTGCGGCGCGCGCTCGACGACGGCGCGATCCTGCGCACGCACGCGCTGCGGCCCACGTGGCACCTGCTCACACCTGAGGACCTGCGCTGGGTGCTCGCGCTGACATCTCCCCGGGTGCACCGGCAGTGCGCGCCGCGGGGCCGCGAGCTCGGGCTCGACGACGAGACGCTCGTGCGCACGGACGTGGCGCTCGCGCGCGTCGTCGAGCGCCTGACGCCGGGCGGGCACCCCACGCGTGCCGAGATCGGCGTGGCCCTCGCCACCGAGGGTGTCGAGACGACCCCCGACCGCCTGTCGTTCGTCGTGATGCACGCCGAGCTCGAGGGCATCGTCGTGAGCGGTCGCGCGCGCGGCACCCTGCACACCTACGCGCTGGCCGACGAGCGCGGCGCGTCCCGTCCCCGCGGCGACCTCACGGGCGACGAGGCCCTCAGCGAGCTCGTGCGCCGCTTCCTCGTCGGGCACGGTCCTGCCTCCGTGCGCGACCTCGCGTGGTGGGCCAGCCTCACGCTCACGCAGGTCCGACGAGGCCTCGCGGGTCTCGGCGACGCCGCCGAGCAGCTCACGGTCGACGAGCACGAGCTGTGGTGGGTGCCGCGAGACCTGGGCGCACCCTCGTCGGGCCCGGGCCCGCGGGTCGACCTCCTGCAGGCGTACGACGAGGTGTACGGCTCGTTCCCCGCCACGCGCTCGCTCGTCGACCCGGCGGGCCTGGCCGCCGGACGCCCGCTCGACTACGCGTCACTGCACGTGCTGCTCGTCGACGAGCAGCTCGCGGGCTGGTGGCAGCGGCGCGTCGAGCGCGGCGTGATCGAGGTCCGCGTGCACCCGGCGCGCGACCTGTCCGTCGCCGAACGCGACGCGGTCCTCGCCGAGCTCCAGAGGTACGCGACCTTCGCAGACCAGGAGATCCGCACCACCTTCGCGTAGCCCGCCCGCCGCGCCTGCCCCGGCGCGCACGACGATCCCGAGCCTCACCATGCGACACGTCGCGCGGGGGCCCGCCGCGTCGGCGTCCCAGGCAGAGGCGGGCCCGCCCGTGCGGATGGCACCGGCACGGGGGTGTGGCCGGGCCTGGGCGCGGGGGGCTGGGCCGGAGGTGGGCATGGGACAGCCCGTGGGCCGGAACCCCTGACGGGGCCCTGCCGCGAAGGACGAGGTCGCGGCTCCCACGGGCTGCGGTGACTGCCTGAGACTCGCTCGCCGCCCTGGTCCGGATCCTGGGGGTCCGGCGGGCTCAGCGGGCGGATCATGCAATCCGTCCGAAGTGCTCGGGCGACTAGCGGACAGTCACCTCACGCGTCCTGGAGAACTTCATGTCTCGGACCACCTCCTTCCGTGTGTGCTTCGACGCTACGCCCCCCTCCGCCCCCTGCCACCCCTTTTTCCCGCCCCCACCCCCTACCCCCCGCCGACCCAGCACCTACTCGCCCCCCAGCCCCCATAGGCCGGAACAACCACTGCCTCGCCAATCCCCCCACGCCCGACCCAGCGCCTACTCGCCCCCCAGCTCTCATTGGCCGGAACAACCACTGCCTCGCTAATCCCCCCACGCCCGACCCAGCGGTCGCTCGCGGCTTCACGCCCGCAAGCCAGAGCAGACGCTGGGTCGGCGGGTGCGGGTCGACGGGCGTGGGTCGGCGGGGTGCGGGTCGGCGGGTGCGGGTCGGCGGGGGTGCGGCCCACACTCCCCACCCACCCCGCCGACCCAGCGCTTACTCGCCCCCCAGCCCTCGTTCGCCGGAGCAACCGCTGTCTCGACGATCCCCCCCACCCCCGACCCAGCGGTTGCTCGCGGAATCAGCGCCGCAAGCCCGAGCAGGTGCTGGGTCAGCGGGTCGGGGTCGGCGGGCGGGGGTCGGCGAGGTCGGGCTCACGCTTGCCGCCCACGCCGCCGACCCAGCGCTTACTCGCCCCCCAGCCCTCGTTCGCCGGAGCAACCGCTGTCTCGACGATCCCCCCACCCCCGACCCAGCGGTTGCTCGCGGAATCAGCGCCGCAAGCCCGAGCAGGTGCTGGGTCGGCGGGTCGGGGTCGGCGGGTCGGGGTCGGCGGGTGGGGGTCGGCGGGTGGGGGCGCGGGGCGAGGCGGGTTGGAGGGGTCAGGGGTGGGGGACGAGGGGGCGGATCTCGGCGTCTTCGGTGAGGGTGTCCGCCACGAGGGTGGCCAGGTCGTCGACGTCCGTCGTCGCGACGAGGTAGAGGCCGCCGACGATCTCGGTCGTCTCGCCGAACGGGCCGTCGGTCACGGTCGTCGTCGTGCCGGCTCGTCGTCGCACGACCTTCCCCACGGCGGTCGGGCCCAGCTCCTCGCCGCGGATGATCGTGTGCCCGCGCTCGGCCGCGAGCGCGTTGAAACGGACGTGCGCGGCGTCGTTGGCCGCGATCTCGTCGTCGGTGCGCGCCTCCCACGCACGCTCGTCGCCGCGCAGCAGCACCAGGTGGGTCGCCGTGGTCATGTCGTCCTCCCGAGGGTGTGCGGGACCGTCCCGCTCGTCGAGGTGACGGGGCGCGGGACGCCGGTTCGACAGTAGGGGCGATGCGGCTACGGCGGACCGCCGCGAGGTGGCAAGGTGAGGGCGTGATGCTGAAGACCAGGTCCGAGCTGACGGCGATGCGCCCCGCGGGGAAGTTCGTCGCCGGCGTGCTCTCGTCGTTGCGCGACGTCGCGAAGGTCGGGATGACGCTCCAGGCGCTCGACGACCACGCGCACCGGATGATCGACGACGCGGGCGCGCACTCGGTGTACCTCGGCTACCACCCCTCGTTCGGCGCGATCCCGTACCCGGGCGTGCTGTGCACGTCGGTGAACGACGCTGCGCTGCACGGCCTGCCGTCGCCGTACGTGCTGGCCGACGGCGACGTGCTGTCGATCGACTTCGCGGCGCAGGTGCAGGGGTGGGTCGCGGACTCCGCGATCACGTTCCAGGTCGGGACGACGACGCCCGAGGCCCAGCGCCTCATCGAGACCACCGAGCGCGCGCTGTACGCGGGCATCGCGGCGGCGAAGGTCGGCGGGCGCATGGGCGACATCTCCGCGGCGATCGGGGACGTCGGCCACGAGGCCGGGTACGGCATCAACACCGACTTCGGCGGGCACGGCGTGGGCCGCACGATGCACGAGGACCCGCACGTCCCGAACGACGGCCGCCGCCGCAGCGGCCTGAAGCTGCAGGAGGGGCTCGTCATCGCGATCGAGCCGTGGTTCATGGCGGGCGGCAACGGGTACGTCGTCGACGACGACGGCTGGACGATCCGCTCGACGGACGGGTCGCTCGCCGCGCACTTCGAGCACACCGTCGCGCTGACCAAGGACGGCCCGCTCGTCCTGACCGCACGCGACTGACGGAAGGGGACCGCCGTGGGGGGCACCGAGAGCGACCGCGGCCCGTACGACGTGCCGCCGACGAGCCCGTACGGGGTCCCGGTGGTCTCGTCCGGCCCGCCCACGCCCGTCTACGGCACGCCGCCGGTGTCGCCTCCGGGCACACCGGGCTCCGCGTGGGGCGTGCACGACGACGTCGCGCCCGTGCAGCCGTACGACGTCACGGTCTACCCGCCGGCGCCGACCGGCCCGCCGCCGCCCTGGCTCGCCACGCGCACGGACCAGGTGCCGCCGTCGAGCGCGGTCGTGGTGGTCGCGTGGGTCGTCACCGTGTTCACGAGCTTCTACCTGCTGCCGTGGGCGATCGCCGCGACCCGCGGCAAGGCCGCGCGGTGGGGCATCTTCTGGGTCAACCTGCTGCTCGGCTGGACCCTCGTCGGGTGGGTCGCGACGCTCGTGTGGGCGTGCCTGCCGCACGGCGTGCTCCACCCCGCGCCCGTGGCCGTGCCGCCGGGCTGGTACCCGCTGGCGAACGGCCGGTACGGCTTCTGGGACGGGACGCGCTGGACGGGTCACGTCGCCTGACCGGACGGGTTCAGCCGTCCGACGAGGGCGCGACAGCCTCCGCGAACGTCCGACGACCCGTGGCGTGGCCGGGCGTGAGCTGGTGCCCGGCGCGGAACGCGGCGAACGCCTTGCCCGGTAGCCGCACGTACACGGTGCGCCGCCGGCGCCCGGTCGCTCGCTCGAGCGTCTCGACGACCTCGTCGACGGTGAGCACCTGCGGCCCGCCCATGTCCTCGACCCGGCCCGACGGCCCGGCCTCGACGAGGTCGACGAGCCGCGCGGCGACCTCGCCCACGTCGACCGGCTGCAGACTCGTGCCGCTGGGCAGGACCGTCACCGGCCCGAGCGTGAGGCGGTCGAGCAGCAGCGCGACGAACGGGTGGAACTGCGTCGTGCGCAGGACCGTCCACGGCACGTCGCCGGCCTCGAGCAGCTCCTCGACCTGGTGCTTGGCGCGGTAGTAGGAGTACGGGATCCGGTCGACGCCGACGATCGAGATGTACACGACGTGCGGCGCGGCACCGCCCGTGCTGCGCGCCGCGAGCAGGAGCCGGGCGGCGGCGGTCACGTCGTGCGCGGGCTTGGCCGGCTCGCTCGCGCAGTGGATCACGCACGTGACGCCCGCGAGCGCGTCGTCGACACCCTCCCCCGTCGTCAAGTCACCGACGACCCGCTCGACCCCCGGAACCGACGGCCCCGGGCGACGGCTCAGCACCCGCACCGCGCGCCCTCGTCGGACGAGCTCGGCGACCACCTCACGCCCGAGCATCCCTGTCCCACCGGTCACCAGCACGGGCGCGTCGTCGGTCATGGCGCCATCCTCGCCGCCCACGCGTCCGGCGCACCAGCGACCGTTCCGAGGGCGGGTCGGTGGCCCGTCGGGTGGACAGGAGGGCCTCTCGATCGTGCTAGCCTTCTGCAGCGCGCGCGAGTGGCGGAACGGCAGACGCGCTGGCTTCAGGTGCCAGTGTCCGAAAGGGCGTGGGGGTTCAAATCCCCCCTCGCGCACACAGAGCAAGGGCCTCTGACCAGGGTATGACCCGGGTCAGAGGCCCTTCTGCTTGCCCGGCGTGCGCCCGCAGGAAGGGGCGGACGGGCGGCCGCGGGGGCGGGCGTCCGCGCGGCCCCCACGGTCGTCGGTCGTCGGACTACCTCCGGACCGTGACGGTCGCGCGCTGACCGTGACGGGCGGCGGCGCGTCGGTCCCGTCGTCGCCCCCGTACGCCCTCGGACGACGAGGCGGGCGCTCCGCGAGAGCGGTGAACCACCCATCAGGTGACGGGGCACCTCACTCGTCCGGATGAAACGCGCAGGTCGCGGGCTCACATCGGTCAGCGCGGCGCTCCCGCAGCCGATCGGGACGACCAGCGGCACTGCTGCCGCACCAGACTCTGGAGCCCACGATGTCGCTGCCACGACTCTCCCTACCCCGACTCCCGGCGCCCCGGTTCGCGGCGCCTCGGCTCTCGTTCCGCATCGCCGTGCGCACCAAGGTGCTGGGTGTCGTCGCGGTCGCGATCGTCGTGGCGTTGACGATCGGGCTGCTCGCGACGGCCAGCACGGGCCGGCTGCGCGCGACGACCGCCGAGATGGCGCGCACGCAGACGTCCGTGTCCGCCGCGTTGCAGGAGCTCAAGGACGCGCTGTGGACGGTGCGCCACGAGGTCGCCGTGATCGGGACGTACGTGGGCGACGACGTCGAGGCGAGCGTCGACGCCTACGCCGATGCGAGCGTCGCCCTCGACAGCGCCGTCTCCCGGTTCAAGGGCGAGTACTCGACGAACGGCGCCGCACTCCCGGACGAGTTCTCCGCGTTCCAGTCCACGCTCGACGCGTACCGCGGCGCGGTGCAGCAGAAGCTCGTCGCCGTCGCGCGGGCAGGTGACCGCGAGGCGTTCCAGGCGGCGCGCGAGGAGGTGGCCGCGGTCGGGGGGCAGATGCTCGACAACCTGCACGCCGTCGAGCAGGGGGTCGCGGCCGACCTCGACGCCATGGCGCGCGAGGCCGAGGCGGACGCCGCGCGGGAGATCACGCTCCTGCTCGTGACCCTGGCGGTCGGCGTCGCGGCGCTGCTCGCGCTCGGGCTGGCGCTGGCGAGCTCGTTGCGGCGCGCGGTCCAGGCTCTGCAGGTCGCGGTCACCGCGCTCGCCCGGGGCGACCTGACCGTCCGCGCACGCGTGACGACCTCCGACGAGCTCGGACAGATGGCCGCGTGGCTCACCACCGCGCAGGAGGCCGTGGGCGCCACGCTGTCGCGCGTGGTGGACGCGGCGGCCGCGGTGGCGGCGTCGTCGGAGTCGCTGTCCGCCGCGTCGTCGCAGGTCGTCGCGGGGTCCGAGGAGACGTCCGCGCAGGCGGGGGTCGTGGCCGAGGCGGCCGAGCAGGTCTCGCGCAACGTGCAAGCGGTTGCGGCGGGCGCCGAGCAGATGGGCAGCTCGATCCGGGAGATCGCACAGAACGCCGCCGACGCCGCGAAGGTCGCGACCACGGCCACCGACATGGCGGCCCACGCGAACGACACCGTGACCCGGCTGGGGACCTCGTCGGCCGAGATCGGCAACGTCGTCAAGCTCATCACGACGATTGCGCAGCAGACCAACCTGCTCGCGCTCAACGCGACGATCGAGGCCGCGCGGGCCGGGGAGGCCGGCAAGGGCTTCGCCGTGGTCGCGGGTGAAGTCAAGGAGCTCGCGAACGAGACCGCGAAGGCCACCGAGGACATCGCGCGGCGGGTCGAGGCGATCCAGCAGGACACCACCGGTGCGGTGACGGCGATCGGCGAGATCGGCACGATCATCGCGAACATCAACCAGTACCAGCTGACGATCGCCTCGGCCGTGGAAGAGCAGACCGCCACGACGAACGAGATGTCGCGCGGCGTCGCGGAGGCCGCGACCGGCTCGGGCGAGATCGCGACCAACATCACCGGCGTCGCGGCCTCCGCGCTGTCGAGCACCCGCGCCGTAGGATCTGTCTCCGACCACGTGGCCGAGCTCGCCAGCCTGTCGCGCAGCCTGCGTGAGCAGGTGGCCACGTTCACCTTCTGATCCGCCGCCGCCGGTGGCGCCCGGCCTCGTCGTCCGACGCGGGACGAACGGGCGGGTGCCTCACGCGACGGTGACCGGCCCGTCCTGGAGATCTCGTGAGCACCGATCTGCGCGCGATCGCGGCACGCACCCTCGCCGAGGTCCCCATGAACACCGCGTTCGCCCGCGCGGTGGTCGAGGAGACGGTCGCCGGTGAGCTGTGGGCGGACCGCGCCGAGGACCCGCGCGCGTTCCACGCCGTGCACCCGTACGGCATGTCGCTCGTCTGGGGCGACGCGGTCGACGAGGCCCTCGACCTGGTCGTCGCGTACCTGCGCGAGCGCGCCGACGAGGGGCAGGGCGAGTGGTTGCAGGTCGACCCGCGCTGGGACGCGATCGACTGGGACGACACGCTCGACGCCGTCCCGTTCGAGGACCACGACCAGCTCGCGGGCGGTGAGCGCGTCGTGCGGCACACGCGCGTGAACTTCACGTTCGACGCCGGCGCGTTCTGGGAGCGGCGCGACGAGCACCTGCCCGTCGAGCCGTGGCAGGTGCGCCGCACGGTGCGCGCCGACTTCGACTGGCCCGGGTCGGTGGTGCCGAGCGAGTTCTGGCCCGACGCCGACACGTTCCTGGCCAACGGCGGCGGGTGGGTGCTCGCCGACGGGCCGCAGGTCGCGGCGATGGCGTTCGCGTCGTACCGGGCGGGCCGTCAGGTCGAGCTCGGGATCGAGACCGCGCCCGACTGGCGGCGCCGCGGCCTCGCGACGACCGCCGCGGCGGCCATGATCGACAACCTGCTCGTCTCGCACCTGACGCCCGTGTGGTCGTGCCGCGAGGACAACGTCGGCTCGTACCGGCTCGCGACGACCCTGGGCTTCCGCCCCACGCTCCACCTGCCGTACTACCGCGTGCCGGCCGCGACCGCGCGGCCGACGCGTCGGTTCGGCTGGCGCCCCGACGTCACCGGCCCGCTCCGGCGACGCAGGACCGGCACCGCCGGGCGCGCGTAGCGCGGCCCGCGCGCCTCGTCAGGAACCCGTGCGACCCGCGGCGGTTGACGGCCCGGCCCCGCGGCGAGAACCTGGCGAGGACGACTTCGGCCGGGGGCGCAGATGTCCGAGCAGCAGCACGCGGCACCGCACGCGGCGCCTGAGCGCAAGCAGGGTGGTCCCGCCGCGCCCGGCGCACCCGCCGCGTCGCACCTCGCTCCCAGTCCCGTGCCGTTCGTCGTCGCAGGCCACGTACCCGATGGCGCGACCGGCACCCGGCGGCCCGACGCCGAGCCCACCATCCGCCCGCTGGGCGCGCTCCGCCGGTACGGGGGTGACGAGCCGGACGCGCCGCCGACCGCACCCCGTCCCCTGACGATCCGGCGCAGCATGGGGCTCGAGGCGGAGACGAAGAGGCAGATCCAGACGCCCACGGGAGCCAAGGTCGCCGAGGGCGACACGAAGGTGCTCAGCCACCCGCACTTCTCCCTGGTGTCCGACAAGACGTCGTTCGTCAACGCTCGGGACAAGAGGATCCAGTACTCGAACCTCGAGTTCGTCATGAAGCACTTCGACCAGCTCGCCGGCTCGGAGGCCGACGCGATCGCCCAGCTCCAGGTCCGCCTGACCGCGATGAAGACGCTGCGCGACCGTCTCTACGCGGGTCATGGCGCGCTCGGGACGGTCGTCCCGCACGTCACCGCCCACGGCGTGGCGGCGGGCCCGGGGGACGAGTACCAGGCCAAGGCCAGCGTCCACGGCGACACCTCGACGTTCCGCGTCGCGCCGAGCCCGGACCCCGCCGGCGACGACGGCAAGGTGTACGTCCACTACACGGTCGGCTTCCGGCCCCGCGACTGGCACACGATGCTGACGAAGGTCACGAACGTCAGCCGCAAGGACACTGCCTCGACCCGGGGGGTCCAGCTGTCGACGGACGCCCGCGAGGTCGCGGCGCGCGTCCTGGTGACGACGCCTCCCGCGGTCGCGTTCACCGCCGACGTCCAGCAGGAGGTCCTCGGCCAGCTCGCGCTGACCTACATGCAGATGCGGGTGTTCATCGACCGGACGGTCGGCCTGCAGCGCGAGGACGCCGAGAGGGTGCTCGCCAAGACGGACAAGCCCGTGAAGAGCCTGCGAACCAAGATCCGCGCGCTCGAGCGCAAGGAGGCGACGTCCGGTCTGACCCCTGACGAGACGGACCGGCTCGAGAAGCTCAAGAAGAAGAAGACGAAGCTCGACGACCGCCGAGAGCCGCGGGAGCGCCTCCGTGATCGTGCGGCCGCCAGCGAGCCGTTCGGCAAGGGGCAGCCGAAGAACAAGGTCGTCGCGCTCCCCCGGGCCTCGCTCGCACTGGCGTTCTCGATGCTGGACCCGGCCGCCCAGGGGTATCTCTCCGCCAACGTCGAGGAGATCCTCGACACGTTCTCCGATCACCTGGGCGAGAAGCTCGGCGTGGACCTCACCGAGGGCTACAGCCTGACGAGCGACGACCCGGCCGTCGGCAGCGCGTCCCTGGGCGAGTACGTGCGCGCCGGTCTGGGCAGTGACGAGCAGGTCAGCCAGCAGGTGCTGTTCGGGGGGATGAACGAGGTGGGCGTGGACGCGTCGGACCCCGCCGCGCCGTTGCTGCCGTTCGAGTTCCGCAGCATGTTCAAGCACCGGGTGACGTGGGACGAGCTGGAGACCGACGCGACCAAGGTGCTGAGGTGGTCGCGCGACCCGCAGGGCACGGCGCTCCCGAAGGACTGACGCGGTGCGGGATCAGCCGCGCGGTGTGCGGGCTGGGTCAGCGGTCGCGTGGGGGCGCGTCGGCACGAGCTCGAGCACGCGGCGGGCCAGGGCGACGCGATCCGTGCCGGCGTGGCCGAGACCGCCGGACGCCAGGGCCTCGGCCACCACCTCGCGCAGCGCGTGGGTCGCGGCCGAGCCCGGGTCGTGCAGCGCGAGCACGTGCGCGACGACGAGGCCGTGGTACTGCTCGAACGCGCTGACAGGCTCGGTGATCGCCCTGGTCGCGACCGCGTGGCTGGCCGCGGGCGGGTAGCCGCTCATCATCGCCAGCACCATGACCCGGCGCTCCTCGACGCCGACGGAGAACTCCTCGCGAGCGTCGGCGTAGAGGGCCTCGAGGGCCTCCCTCGTCGGCTTCTTCTCCTGCGCGTCCTGGGCCCACGCGCGCACCTGCAGCTCCTGGTCGGCCGAGCGCCGCCAGCCCGGTGACGACCGTCGCGTCCGCGCGAACCGCGCGATGTCGTCGGCGTTGCCCGTGATCAGCGCGCGCGCCTCGTCGCGCAGCTCTGCCGCGCGCTCGTGGTCGCCCTGGTCCTCCGCCTCGTCGGCCTCGTCGAGCTTGCGCGCGGCCACCTTGCCCAGCTCGACCTTCACGCCACCGGCCTCGACCGCCGTGATGCGGTCGGCGAGCACCGCGACGAGCAGGAGCGCGATCCCGGCGGCGATCACCGCTGCCGTGCCGGCGCTGTTCGCGGAGACGAACACCGCGACGCATCCCAGCACGACGAGCCCCGTCCCGCCGATGCCGCACAGCAGCCGCACGCTCGTCGGGACGCGCGGGACGGGGATCTCCCGCGGGGTGGACCCGGACATGTGCGCGTCCCCTTCGTCGGCTCACAGGCAGGACGTCGTGATTGTGGCGGTTCGTCCCGCGGGCTGTCGACTCGCCCACCAGGACGTCACGTCACGCGACTGTGGGGCCCCCAGACCCCGAGCACCCTCCCGGGCTGCCGTGACGCGCGGCCGGCACCGACCGCCAGACCGGCCTCCCACCCGGGCGCACGCCACCCGTCCGGCGGCCGCACGTCCTTCAGGTCGTGGCCCGACGCGCGCAGCAGCCACGCGACGACCGAGTTCGAGTTCCACATGCCCGCGGTCCCGACGGGCCGGCCCCACGTCAGCTCCGGCACGTCGGACGTGCACGCGAGCAGCAGGCCCGCGCGCTCGTCGCCCTCGTCGAGCTCCGTGCGCGCGACCGCGTACGCGACGTCGGGGATCGCGACGCCCGGGCGCACGCGCACCTCGTACCGGAACCAGCGCGAGCGGCCCAGCACCTTGAGCCCGACCGGCCCCGACACCGCCACGGCCGTGCCCGGTGGACCCGCCCACGCCGGCACCATCTCGACGGTCCACGTGGCGCGCGCGCTCACGTCGGGGCCGGGCGGTGGTGGCAGGTGGACGACGAGCGCCGCGTGCACGAGGCGACGCGGGCGACGACGCGCCAGCGCCGCGACCGCACGCTCGAACAGCCACCCGCTCACGGCGACGACGGACACCCGCTCACCCGCCCCCACCGGCACCCACACGACCTCGACCGCCACGACCCCTCCGCCCTGAGCGCAGCCCGCAGGCACCCAGGTTCCCGCCGCGCACCCGCCCCCGCGACGGCCGAACGGCCCACGAACCGGTCGCCGCGCGTCGGCACCCGCTCGCGCGCGCACCGTCTCGTGAGCCGGTTCGTCGCTCCCGCGCCGGTTCGTCGGCTCGGAGCAACGAACCGGCGCTCGGACGACGAAGCGGCGGGCGGGAGCGACGAAGGCGCGAGTGGGGGCGACGAGTGGGGGCGACGAGTGGGGGCGGTGGCTCAGTGGGTGAGGGCCGGGGTGCGGGCGGTGGCGGCGACGCGGGCGAGGATCTTGTCCAGGACCACGCCGCGATCGAACTGCAGCGCGTGCTCGCGCGCCCGCGCCGACCAGGCGCGACGCTCGTCGGCGCCCATCGCCACGACCCGGTCGATCGCCGCGGCGATCGCGTCCGGGTCGGACACGGGCACGATCAGCGCGGTGTCACCGACCGCCTCGCCGATCCCGCCGGTCACGGTGGTGACCACCGGCCCGCCGCCGGACAGCATGTTCTCGACCAGCGCGATCCCGAACGTCTCGACGAACTCCGGGCGCGGCTTGGACGGCAGGACGAACGTGGTGCAGCCCGCCATGAGATGCACCTTCTCGTCGTCGGTGACGTCGTGCAGGAAGGTGACGAGCTCGCCGTGGCCCGACGCGGCCGCGAGCGCGTGCAGCTCGTCGGCCTGCGGGCCGTTGCCGGCGATCACCAGGCGCTGGCCCGCGGCGGGGGCGCCGGAGCGCGCGTAGCCCGCGATGAGGTCGTCGACGCCCTTGGCGTGCGCGAGCCGGGACAGGTAGAGCACGTACCCGCCGTGGGTCAGGCCCCGCGCGTGCAGCACGCGCGCGGTCTCGTCGTCGTCGCGGGACAGGTACGCCGCGACGTCCACGGCCGGGTAGGAGATCGCGACGCGCTCGGCGAGCTGCGCGGCGAACCGGGTCCCGTGCTCGGCGTCGAGCGCGGCCGCCTCGGCGACGACGAGGTCGCGCGTGTACTGCGAGACCGCGAGGCACACGTCGTGCTCGAGGTAGGACGCGAGCACGTGCGCGGCGGCGCCGAACCGGCCCTCCTCGACGCACGCGCGCACCACGTTGGTGACGTCGGAGCCGACGGCCTCGGCCACCGTCACGACGTCGACCGGCAGCCCGGTCCGACGAGCGACGTGCACCGCGTCGGCGATCGCGGTCGCGTGCGGCGACAGGTAGAGCGACATCGCGACGGTCGGGACGCCGTCGGTGAACAGCTCGACGAGGCGCCCGGTCAGGCCCGCGAGCCAGCGGCCGTCGGGCACCTTGTAGTCACCGACGGGCTCGGGGCGCTCGACCACGATCCCGGGGCTGTACGGCAGGACGCCGTCGAGCGGCTTGAGCGGCAGGCCGGCGGCCTGCAGCCGGTCGATGGGCCAGGTGACGATCCGCACCTCGTCGAACCCGCGGTCGAGCGCGGCCTCGGCGAGGTTGCGGGCCTCTCCGGAGTGGCCGCAGATGACGGGATCGGCGCGCACGACGACGACGAGGCGGCGGTTCGGGCGGGCGACGTGAGGGGTCACGGGCGTCGTCCTCTCGGATCAGGGGGGGGTGGGGATCACGCGTGGGTGCCCGACGGACGGCGCCGGGCCGCGCCGGTCAGCGGGTCGCTGGCCTGGGAAGGCTGCTGCCGGCCGGGGCGGGTGTGCTGGGTGGGCGATGTCGTCTGCCCCACCCCGACGGCTCCGGCCCCAGCCCGACGAGCACGCGCCCGCCGCGGTGCAGCTCGGCACCCGTCAGGTACGGCCGGTCGAGCGGCTCACCGTCGAGGTGCACCGACTGCACGTGCTGAGCCGGGCCGCCGGGCTCGGGCTCGACGAACCCGGTGGTCTCGATCGACAGCGGCGCGCCGCCCACGTCGAGCCGGGCCTCGCGCCACGCGGGCGCGTTGAGCAGGAACAGGTTCTGCCCGGCGACCGGGAACAGCCCGAGCGACGCCCACACGTACCAGGACGAGAGCCCGCCGGAGTCGTCGTTGCCGGGCAGCCCGCCGCGACCCGTGCCGAACTGCTGCTGCACCACGTCGTGCACCACCTGCGCGGTGCGGTCGGGGCGCCCGGCGTACATGTACGACCAGGGCGCCTCCATGTCCGGCTCGTTGTTGAGCCCCTCGAACCGGTGCAGGGCGTAGCCCGCGGTCATCTCGTCGATCCCGGGCGCGTGCCCGGGCTGCTTGACGGGGTCCGCGCCGAACCCGAAGAACCGGTCGAGCATCCGGACGAACGCGACGTCGCCGCCCGCGAGCGTGATGCGCGAGGCCATGTCGTGCAGCAGCCGGAACGAGTAGTTCCACTTGCCGCCCTCGTACCAGGTGGAGTCGACGAGCAGCCCGTCGCGCGGGTCGAACGCGCGCGGCCACCCGCCCGCGAGCGCGCTGAGCTGGTCGACGAGCGTGCGGTCCCCCACCCGCGCCGCGACCACCGCGGTGCACCAGTAGCCGAACGCGATGTCGAGCGTGTGGCTCACCGGGTGGGTGATGCCCTTGGTCAGGTACTCCTCGCCGTACGTACGGCGCAGGTCGTCGTGCATGTGCACGAGCGCCCAGTCCCAGTCGACGCCCGGCAGCTCGAGCGCGCACACGTCCGCGAGGAACGTGTGCGCGAGCGCCGAGCCCTGCCGCGAGAACCGGTCCGCGCCGCGCGCCATGCGGTACCCGATCGGGAGGTTGCCCTCCTCCTCGGCGATCTGCAGCAACGCGTTCGCGAGCTCGACCGCCTTGTCCGGCACGAGCGCCGTCATGAGCGGCAGGTGCGTGCGGTAGATGTCCCACATGGTCGACAGGTCGAACGCGAACGGGCCGGGCGTGGGCCAGAACGGGGACTCGTCGACCGCGAGGCACGGCTTGATGAGCGAGTGGTACAGCGCCGTGGCGAGCACCTGCTGCTTGTCCGACGAGGGCGTGTCCACCGCGACCTTGCCCAGGTGCTCGCGCCACACGTCGCGCGTGGCGGCGCGGCGTTCGTCGAACGAGCGCGGGCCCGGCCCGCACTCACGCTCGAGCGACTCGCGCGCCTGCTCGACCCCCCGCAGCGAGAACCCGAACCGCAGCTCGACGACCTGGCCGGCGTGCGTCGGTCCGGCCCACATGAGGCCGAACGGCCGCAGCGTCGTCGGGCGGATGCGGTCGAAGTCCAGACGCGTGCCGCCGGGCATGAGGCGACGGTCGTACCAGAGCAGCTGCCGCCAGCCCGGGGCGTCGCACTCGACACGCACCGCGAGCGGCGCGCCCTCGACCACGACCTCACCCTCCGCGCAGCCCGCCCCGACCGTGCCCAGGTGCGCCCGCAGCGGCACGGTCCGTCCGAACGGGATGTCCAGCCCGCCGAGCGAGAAGTCGATGACCACGCGCGCGTCGTGGTGCGCGGGGAACGTGTACCGGTGCACGGCCGACTTGGGCCCGACCGTGATCTCCGCGCGCACGCCCGAGGCGAGTGTCGCGGCGTAGTACCCGGGCTCCGCCTGCTCGTCGACGATCTCCCACGTGCTGCCGAGGTCGTCGAGCGGGCGCAGCATCGGCGTCACGCGGAAGTAGTTGTAGTACTTGCGGATCGCGCCTGTGCCGGACTGCTGGAAGTGCGTGAACCCGCTCGCGACGAGCCGGTCGTGCAGGACCGGCGGCAGACCCTCGGTCGACAGGTCGTAGCGTCCGTAGCCGGTGGGGTAGGCACCCGAGTAGGCGCACGCGGAGACCATGCCGAACGGGAACGTCGCCCCCGGGTGCGTGTTGCCGACCTGCGGCTTGGGCCACCACCACGTCGCGGCGAGGCCCGTGGGCGCGGGCAGGTCGGTCGCGTCCGTGCCGATGAACGGGTCCACGTGCTCGAACACCCGCGCTCCTCCCTCACGTCCGCCGTTCGGGGTGGGCGGTGCGCGGTGCGACCGCGCTGTCCTTGCCCCGTTGCTGCGACGGTACGAGCGCCGTGTGACGCCCGTGTTGCGCGCAGATAACGCTCGACCCGGTCCCCGCGGCGGACCTGGGCGTCGACGCGGGTCAGCCGAAGCGGCCGTTGACGTAGTCGGCGGTGCGCTGGTCCTGCGGGTCGCCGAACATGGCCGCGGTCGGGCCGTGCTCGACGATCCCGCCGGGCGTGCCCGCCTCGGCCAGGAAGAACGCGCACCGGTCGGAGACGCGCGCCGCCTGCTGCATGTTGTGCGTGACGATCACGACCGTCATGTCGCCCTTCAGCGCGGCGATCGTCTCCTCGACGCGGCGCGTGGACGTCGGGTCGAGCGCGGAGCACGGCTCGTCCATGAGCAGCACGCGCGGCCGGACCGCGAGCGAGCGCGCGATGCACAGGCGCTGCTGCTGACCGCCGGACAGTCCCCCGCCCGGCGCGCGCAGCCGGTCCTTGACCTCGTTCCACAGCCCGGCGCGCGTCAGGCACTCCTCGACGAGGTCCGCCCGGGCGCGCGACGAGACGCGCACCCCGGTGAGCGCGAGCCCGGCCACCACGTTGTCCTGGATCGACATCGCCGGGAACGGGTTGGGCTTCTGGAACACCATCCCGATGTTCCGGCGCGCGTGGGTCACGCGCTTGCCCGGGTCGTAGATGTCCTCGCCGTCGAGCAGCACCTCGCCCGCGAGCGCGGCCGAGGGCACGAGCTCGTGCATGCGGTTGAGGATCCGCAGGAACGTGGACTTGCCGCAGCCGGACGGGCCGATGAGCGCGGTGACCTTGCCCGCGGGCACGTCGAGCGACACGCGCTCGAGCACCTTGTGCGTGCCGAACCACGCCGAGACCGCCTTCGCCTGCATCGCGTGCCGCTCGGCGGGGAGCGCCAGGCCGCCGGCCAGGACGAGCGTCTCGGTCAGGGGGTCACGGGTCGCTTCCGCGAGGTCGAGGCTCACCGGGTCACCGTGCCGCACCCGGACGACGACGACGTGAACGCCCGACGAACACCGCCGGTCGAACCGGGGACCACCGCGGCATGAGCGTCAGACGAGGTTGGGCAGGAGCGAGAACAGCTCCCCGGCGGCCATCGCGGCGCACACGCCGACGAGCGGCAGCCCCACGACCCACGCCTGCCAGCGTCCCCACCAGCGCCGCATCACGACGACGAGCACCGCGGCACCGGCCAGCGCGACGAGCGCCAGCAGGAACGTGGGCCACGCCGAGCGCTCACCGGCGAACGCGGCCTCGTCGTCCCCCAGCACGGTCCGGGCCAGCACGCCCACGGGCGTCGGCAGCGAGGGCGTGACGAGCTCGGCGTCGACGCGCACGAGCGAGTCCGGCGCCCAGCGCGACCCGCTCGCGCTGACCAGCGTGAGGCGCCCGTCGCCGGACGCGAGCGGGTCGGGCAGCGGGTCGCCGGGACGGCGGACGCCCGAGACGACGTACGTGCTGGTGCCCTGCCCGGTGGTGGTGAGCACGGTGTCGCCCGCGCGGAGCGCCGCGATCGAGCCGAACACCCCGCCGTACGCGGCGGCCCGGCCCATCACGACGCTCGGGCCGGCCTGGCCCGGCAGCACCGTGTCGCGCCGGTGCCCGGGGCCGGACTTGAGCACCGAGGACGTCGTGCCCTCGAGCACGACCTCGTCGACCCCGAGACGCGGGATCTGCACGATCGCCACGGGCGTGCCGAGCGCCAGCAGCTCGTCGGACGGGGTGACCTGACCGACGGGCGCGGTCCCGTTCGCCAGGTCGTAGCGGAAGCTCGCGTACGCGAGCCGCTGGTCGCGCGCGTGGTGCAGCGGCGAGAGCAGGACGGCGTTGACCACCACGCCCACCGCCAGGGCGGCGACGATCGCGAGCGTCGTGCCGAGCAGGCGGGAGCGTTCGCTCGGCGGGACGGGCGCGAGGGCGACGTCGAGGCGGTGGGCGGTGGTGGTCATCGTGGGCGCGTCAGTCCGTCAGACGACCTTGACGGTCTTGCTGACCTTCGCGGTCGAGACCGTCGTCGAGCCGGCGTAGCTCACGACGAGGGTGTGCGAGCCCTTCTTGAGGCCCTTGACCGTGATCGTCGCCTTGCCGCCCTGGAGCGTCGCGGTGCCGAGCACCTTGCTGCCCTCCTTGACCGTGACCTTGCCGGACGGCGTGACACCGGTCGCGGTCACCGTGACGACGACCTTCGCGGACCGACCCGCGCTGATCTTCGACGGCGCCGTCACGGCGAGCTTCGCGGCCGCCTTGGCGACGGTCACCTTGACCACGGCGCTCGTCGAGCCCTTGACGGTCGCGGCGCTCGACGGCGCGAACACGGCCTTGAGCGAGTAGCTGGTCTTGGTCGCCTTGATCGAGAGCGTCGCCGTCTTCTTGCCCGACGCGATCGAGACCTTCTTGAGGACCTTGCTGCCGTCGTAGAACGTCACGGTGCCGGGCACGGGCTTGGTCGCCGTGACCGTGGCGGTCGCCGTGAACGACTTTCCGACCGTACGCGGCGAGCTCACGGTCACGCGGGTGGTCGAGGCGACCGCAGCGGCGACGACGGTGAGCGGCTGCGCGGCGGACTCCGAGGCGGCCACCCCGAGCAGGCTCGGGACGAACACGCCGCGCACCGCGAGCGAGCCGGCGGTCGTCGGCGTGAAGGCGCCCGTGGCGGTCGACGCGCCCGCGGGCACGGTGACCGAGCCGAGCAGCGCGTCCGTGGCCGAGTAGAGGCGCACGACGCCGCCGCCGTTGCCCACGGACGTCACGGAGACGGTCGCGCCGACCGACGAGCCGACGACGGCCGACGACTTCGCGAGCGTCACGGCGACCTGGCTCGTCGACGCCCGGTACGCGCGCGTCGTCGTGTCGCCGCACGTCACGCTGCCGGACAGCAGACCGAACCCGTACGACGTGATCGTCGACGTCTGCTGGCACACGCGCGAGCTCGAGCCGACGAACGTGCGCGCCACCTGCGAGGTCGGGTCGTCGGCCAGCGCCGAGGGCACGACGTTGTAGACGGGACGGGTGAACGCGTTGAACGACGAGTTGAGCGCGAGGGTGTGCGCGCCCGCGTCGCCCGTGGTCGCGGCGACGCCGTTCACGCCGTTGATGAGCGCGCCCGCGCGGTGGTCGGTGACCTTGGCGTTGCCCTGCGCGACCCACTGCGCGATCGAGAACGGCGCGATGGCGCCGGCGTTCTGCGCCGCGGTGCCGGAGACGAGCGCGGCACCCTTGTGCTCCTGCACCGACTCGCCGTCGAAGTCCACGGCCTTGAGGTTCGGGTACGTCCCGTCGGAGATCTGCTGCTCGGTGATGCCCATCTGGCCCAGCCAGTAGGAGCGCGTGCCCGAGCCCGCGGCGGGCAGGAACGTGGTGATCGCGGTGACGGTGTCACCGGCCACGGGCGTGTACGCCGGGCCCTGCAGGGTGGTGGTGCCGCCGTTGACGACGACCTTCGTGTACTCGCCCTTGTAGATCGAGACGATCTGCGCCTTCGTCAGGTTGGCGGGCACGACCGAGCCCGGCGCCGTGGCGTAGGAGACCGCGTCGATCGCGAACGGCACGTACGTCAGCACGCCGTCGGGGGTGACGTCGCTGCTGGAGGGACCGCTCGACGAGCGCGCGAACTGCACCTGGCCCGCGACCTGCGCGGTCGTGACCGTCACGGGGCTCGAGCTGAAGACCGGGATCGCGGCCGTCTCGGTCTGGCCGATCGCGACCCGCAGGAGGTCGCGTCCGCCGCCGGAGTTGTTCGCCCGCGGGATCGCGACGCCGCCGGAGCGTGTCACGACGGTGCTCGAGCCGGTCGCGTCGTACGAGGCCAGGACGCCGCTGCCGACGGCCGTGGCGAGTCCGCCGACGACGTCCTGCGTGGTGTCCGAGCCCAGGCCCGCCAGGGTGCCGAACGTGCCGGCCGGCGGGTCCGCGAGCGCGGGCGCGCCCACCGTGCTGACGGCGATCGCGACGAGGCCCGCGGCCAGGCCGATCCGCCCGAAGGTGGAGACCTTCATGGTGTTCCTCTCTGAGGCGACGAAGGGGTCGTGCCGGCGCGGTCAGGCCGCACCGCAGGTCAACCTAGGAATCGCAGGCGAACGCCAGGTGGCGCGCCTGACAACGGCCCGTCATCACGGCACGAACTCCGCCGCTCAATGCGACGACTCACGCGCCGCGAGCACGCGCGCCCGACGCATGAGCACCGGCCCGGTCAGCGCGCACGCGGCGCCCAGCCCCATGGACCCGGTGACCGCGAGCCGCGCGGCCCCGAGCGGTGCGGCGCCCGTCAGCGGCGCGTCCGGCTCGGCGATGCCCGTGTCGGGGTCGGCGGCGGGCGCGGGGGTCGACCCGGGCGTGGACGTGGGCGCCGGTCGGACCGGGGCGGGCGGGGCTGCCGGAGCCGCCGGGTCGGGGGCGGGTGCCGTGGTCGGCGTCGCGGTGGGCGTCGGGGTCGGCGTGGGCGTCGGGGCGGGGCTCGGCTCCGCGGGGCACAGCTGCGCGAGCTGCGCGTCGTCTTCGAGGGTCTCGGCGAGGTCGAGCGTGCGCTGCACGTCGCGCTCGGACAGCGGCAGGTAGCCGCGCGGCAGCAGACCCTTGGCGTCGCCGCGCTGCTGCCCGGTCGTCACCGCGTAGCGCAGGAGGCTCGCGTAGTCGCCGCGCTGCTCGTCGTCCGCGCGGCAGACCGCGACCCCCGCGTACTCGACAAGCGTCAGCGGGTAGGCGCCCAGCACCCGGGTGCCCGGGTCCGTGCGGACGACGCCCTCGACCGGCGTCGGGACCATCGCGTCGACGGCCGCGCGCATGCTCGTGTCGTCGGCACCGACCGCCTGGCCCGCGGCGTTCACGAGCCGCGCCGTGCGCAGGCCGTAGCGGTGCGCGGAGGTCAGGTCCGTGACCGCGAGCTCGAACCGCTGACCCGGCAGCTGCGCTCCGGACGAGACGAACGACGGCGGCACCTTGTTCGGCTCCCACACGACCTTCGCGCCGGCGTTCGCGCGCTGCACGCGCACCGCGGCGTCGGCCATGTCCTGCGTGTACGGCCGCAGGTCGAGCGTGCCGTAGCCCGGCGCGGGCACGGTCTCGTCCTGCCGGTACGTGCTGAGGTCCGACTTGGGGAAGCTGTCGAGGCTCGTGTCGTCCGCGAGGTCGAGCGCGGCGTACACGGGGTTGATCCGCATGCCGTACTCGTCGGGCTCGCCCTGCAGGAAGGCGCGCGCGAACGGGTCCGCGACGATCCAGCGCCACAGCTGCGCGTACGCGTCCGACGAGCCGATGCTCACCAGGAGGCCCTCGGGCGCGGCGGTCGCCACGAGCTGGGCGAGCTCGGGGTTGAGCGCGACGAGCTCGGGGTCGTTGACGATGCTGCGCGGGTTGGTCGTGAGCGGTGCGGTGGTGCCGCCGCCCGGGACGTCGGCGCGGTAGGACTGCGTGAGCAGCTTCGCGACGAGCCGCGCGTTGAGCACGAGGTCCTCGACCGGCGTGCCCGCCCGCCCGATGTCGGGGCTGTCGGCGCGCAGCGCGCGGTCGATCTGGAACGCGATGACGATCGCGCCCTGCGCGAGCGGCGCGTAACGCAGGCCGGTGTCCTCGACGGGGTCCTCGGCGCCCGCTGTCGGCTCGCTCGGCACCGGCTCGTTCACGACCGCGAAGCCCGAGGCACCCGGGACCGTGGAGACCAGCTGCGCGCGCGCCTCGTCGTCCCCGACCTGCGAGAACCCGAACGTCGTGCCCGTGCGGCACAGGGCGGGCTGCCACGACGTCATCGCGGCGGAGAACAGCTCGTTGCCGACCAGGCGCTGCTCGGCGCTGCCCATCGGGCACGACGACCCGATCGCGGAGAACTGCAGCGGGAAGACCATGCGGTTCGCCCAGTTCGACGCGGACAGCGGCGAGCCCGCGATCGCGCCCGAGGGCGTGTCCTGCGCGAACGTGCCGTCGGCGAGCAGCTCGCCGCGCGGCACGACGACGAGCCAGCACGCGCGCGCCGCGCCGGACCCACGCGCCTCGCCGCAGCCCAGGTGCGGTGCCTCGAGCGCGGTCTGCACCTCGAAGGTGGCCGCGCCGGTGCCGTCGTCGCCCGTGCGGGCGCCCGTGATCTCGTTCGTCGAGGTCGGCGTGAAGTAGTCCGCGACGTCGGTGACCGGCGTGCCGCCGACGGGCGTGAACGGCATCGCGTACGCCTTGAGGTTCGGGTTGGTGATCGGCGGTGGGACCTGGTGCGCCGCGTCGTACGCCTGCCGCTCGTCCTCCCCGGCCTTGAGCGTGCGCAGCCCCACGCGGTCGCCCAGCAGCGACGACAGCGCGGGGTTCGGCGCGCCCCACTGGCACTGCTCGGGGGTCGGGCCGCTGGCCTCGTCGCCCCAGCACTGCATCACCTGCAGGAAGTTCGTCGCGAACCGGCCCGCACTCGTCGGGCGCCCGCCCGACCACGAGACCACGACCCCCTGGTGCGTGAGGTCCCGCGTCTGGCTGACCGTGACCTCGAGGTCACGGAACGTCGCGTAGTCGTCGTCGGACGGCTCGCGCGTGCCCACGACCGACGCGTCCGCCCACGCCTGCACGACGTGCGAGCTCCCGGTCTGCGTGCGGTCCGCGGCGCCGGCCGGAGCGCCAGCCGCGGCGAGCATCCCCGCCCCCAGCGCGACGACGAGCGTGCCCGTGGCCGTGAGCCACGCGCCGAACCGGCGCAGGCGCTGCGGGGTCACGCCGCACCCGCCGCGGCCCGACGCGCGCGCCGCCGGCTCACCCGTGACGCACGCCGTGACGCACGCCGCGACGAGCCGCCCGGACCGTCCGCCGCCTGCGCCGCCTGCGCCGCCCGCACCGCCGCGCCGCGCGCGACCAGCGGCGGCACGACGACGATCGCGACCACCAGCGCCCCCGCCGCGACGACCGCCCACGGGTTCACGCCGCTCGTCGTGCCCGCGGCGGTCTCGACCGGCATCGCCACGACGTTGGTGCACACGCCCGTGTCGTCCTCGCACATCACCGGCCCGCCGCCCGCGAGCGCGCCCCACCCGCCGGCGTTGCTCCCGCCCTGCCCACCCGAGCCGCCGGCGCCGCCGTTCACGCCGTCCGTGCCACCCGTGCCGTCGCCGGTGCCGCCCTGGTCCGTCGTCCCGTCGCCGGCGCCACCAGACCCCGAGCCGCCGGTCCCGCCGGTGCCACCGGTCCCGCCGCCGCCCGAGCCACCGCCCGAGCCGCCGCCGCCCTTGCCGCCGCCACCGCCGCCGCCCGGCGCGCCGGGAGCACCGCCGGTGGGTGCGTCGCACTGCTCGTCGGCGCCGCGCTTGTCGCACGCGGACGGGTGCGGGGCGTTCGTGGCGAGCGTGTTGCTGCCGTCGGAGGAGAACGTCGGGTTGTGGCACTTCGCGACGTCGAGGGTGACGGTCGTGGAGCCGGGGATCTTGCCGATCTGGTCCATGCCCGCCTTGACGAGGTTGATCGGCAGCGGCGAGTACCCCAGGACCTCGGCCTGCTGCTGGCCCTCGCACAGGAAGTAGTTCGCGAACGCGCCGAGCGTGTAGCCCTTCGCGGTCGTGAAGCCGTTCTCGGTCCCGGTCGGCACGACGACGTAGGAGTACGACGACAACGGGTACGTGCGGTCGTCGGCGCTCGTGAACACCCCGGTGAGGTCCTGCGTGAGGTACGTCGGCGAGCCCTCGTCGGTGTCGATCGTCGCCTTGAGCAGCCCGACGGCCACGTTCGAGGCGGTCGGCTCGACGAAGTAGCCCGCCTGGTTCAGCACCTTGGCCACCGGGTAGCCGGTCTTCAGGGCGTACGAGTACTCGACGTAGGTGATCGTGCCCTCGTTGCCGGTCTGCGCGACGTACCCCGCGACCCCCTGGGAGTTCGGCTGCGCGACGAAGCCGCGGCCCGGGATCACCGGGTAGGTCGACGTGACGCCGCACGGGGTCGAGCGTCCCGCGGCCTTGCAGTACGCGTCCCAGACCGAACGGTGCTGCGAGGCCAGCCACGTCGTGAGCTGCGCGGTCGAGCCCGAGCCGTCCGAGCGGACCACGGGCACGATCTTGCGCTTAGGGAGCCGGATCGAGGGGTTGTCGTCGGCGATCGCCGGGTCGTCCCACGACGTGATGGTCCCCGCGAAGATGCCCGCGACCGCCTCGCCCGACAGCCGCAGGTTCGTGATCCGCTTGCCGCCCGCCGTGAGGTTGTACATGAACGCCGTGCCGCCCGCGACGATCGGCAGGTACACGAAGCCGCGCGTCGGTGGCGTGTCGACCACGCCGCCGTCGGTCAGGCCGTACGGGATCTCGGTGATCGCGAAGTCGACCGTCCCGGCCTTGAACTGGTTGCGCCCGTCGGAGGAGCCGGTGCTCGCGTAGTTGATGCGCATGCCGTACTGCTCGACGTTGCGCCGCCACTGGTCGACCGCGTTCGAGCTCCACGACGAGCCCGCGCCGTTCACGGGCACGTAGGAGTCGGCGGCGCTCGCGGGCACCGCCGCGAGCACGGCGCCGAGCCCGGCGACGACGAGCGCGAGCACCCCCGCGAGGGTGGTGCGCGTGGTGCGGTTCACGGGATCTCCTCGAGAGCGACGGGGACGGGCGAGGGCCGCTGACCGCGGCCCCGACGCAGCAGGGCGCGGGTGCGCTGCAGCTCGGACCGCCACGCGGCGGCGAGCGCGGCGCGGCGCTGCTCGCGGCGGCGACGCTGCGCGTCGACCGTGAGCGGCGTGCGTCCGCCGACGACCCGCGCGACGACGAACAGCAGCAGGACCAGGAGCATCAGCACGGCGGCCGTGCCGAACCCGCGCGCGACCATCGTCGGCTCGGGTGACTTCACGAACTGGAAGATCGCCAGCGGCAACGAGACCATCGGGCCCTGCGTGGGGTCCGCGTTGAGCGCGGCCGTGAAGCCCGAGGTCAGCAGCACCGGCGAGGTCTCGCCGATGCCGCGCGCGGTCGCGAGGATCACCGCCGTGGTCAGGCCCGAGCGCGCGGTGGGCAGCACCACGTGGGTGACGGTGCGCAGCTGGCCCGCGCCGAGCGCGTACGACGCCTCCTTGAGCGTCCCGGGCACCAGCCGCAGCACCACGTCCGAGGACCGGACCATGATCGGCAGCATCATGATGCTGATCGCGGTCGCCGCGGCCACGCCGGACTTCGGCACCCCGAGCGCGAGGATCAGCGTCGCGTAGACGAACAGCCCCGCGACGATCGACGGCAGCGCGGTCATCGCCTCGACCACCGTGCGCACCAGCCGCGCGAGCCGCCCGGGCATCTCGCTGAGGAACAGTGCCGTGAGCAGGCCGAGCGGCACGGTGATCACCAGCGCGATCGCGATCTGCAGCAGCGTCCCGACGATCGCGTGCCAGATCCCGCCACGGTCGAGCGGGTCGAGCGGACCGGCCTGCGCCATGTCGTCGGTGAAGAAGTTCAGGTGCGGCAGCGCGCTCGCGCCGCGCGCGACGGTGAACACGACGACGAACGCGAGCACGAGGATCACCGCCCCCGCGAGCCCGTGCACGACGACCGCCACGAGCCGGTCACGGACCATCACCGAGCTCTCCGTCAGCCCGACGAGGAGCGCGTACAGCAGGACGAACAGCGCGACCCCGACCGCGCCGAAGCCCATCGGGTGGTTGATCGGCAGCACCTGGGAGGCGAGCAGCCCGGTGAGCGCGAACGCGGCCACGGCCGCGCCGACGACGTCGAGCAGGTCGCCGAGCCGGATGCCGCGCAGCTGCCGCCGGGTCTCCGGCCCGCTCGTCGTGCCTGTGCTCGTCGTACTCGTCGTGCCGGTGCTCGTCGTCACGCTGCTCGTCGTGCTCGTCGTCGTGCTCATCAGCTGCTCGACCCCGAACGCGAGCGTGCGACCACCGACGACGCGACGAAGTTGACGACCAGCGTCATCAGGAACAGCGCCAGACCGGCCGCCATGAGCGCGGACATCCCGAACGGCGTCGACTCGCCGTAGCGCAGCGCGATGAGCGAGGACACCGAGCTGCCGCCGTTCGCGAGCACGTGCCACTGGATCGCGAACACCGGCGAGATGATCATGTAGACGGCGATGGTCTCGCCCAGCGCGCGGCCGAGCCCGAGCATGGTCCCGCCGATGATGCCGCCCTTGCCGAACGGCAGGACGACGGACCGGATCATCCCCCAGCGCGTCGAGCCCAGCGCGAGCGCCCCCTCGCGCTCCCCCACGGGCGCCTGCGAGAACACCTCGCGCATGATCGACGCGATCACCGGCGTGATCATCATGGCGACGACGACTCCCGCGATGAACGTCGACGACGTGTAGACGGTCGCGGTCGCGAGCGGGTCGCTCGGGTCCGTCCCGGGGACCTGGAACGGGCCGAACCACGAGAACGTCGTCGACAGCCAGCGTGCGAGCCCCGTGACGTGCCCCTGCAGGAAGAAGAAGCCCCACAGGCCGAACACCACCGACGGGATCGCGGCCATGAGGTCGACCACGCTGGTCAGCGCGGGCTTGATGCGCGGCGGCGCGAACTCGTTGATGTACAGCGCGACACCGAGCGAGAACGGCACCGCGACGAGGATCGCCACGAGCGCGATCAGCACCGTCCCGACGAGGATCGCGGCGATCCCGAAGTTCCCGGAGTCCGGTTCCCACGCCTGCGTGGTGAGGAACCCCCACCCCGCCACGCGCAGCGCGTCCCACGCCCGGGCGAGCAGGAACAGCCCCACGGTCGCCATGACGACGAGCACCCCGACACCGCTCGCGGTGAGCACCGCGCGGAACACGCGGTCGCTGCCCGAGCGGCGCGTGCCGATCCGGCGCGGCTCGTCCTGCTGCGCAGGGGGGATGGCCGGCGGCGGTGCGGGCGGGATCGTCGGAGGCTCTCCCCCGCCGTCCGCCTCCGCGGAGGCACTCCCGAAGTGGCGGGTGCCGACGAGCACGGGCACGACGGCCATCGCGCGCTGCGCTCCTCCCACCGGGTCCGCCCGGTCGTCGTGGGACCCGGCAGCCGCCGGGGCGCTGCGACGATGGCACCGCCAGGTGAAGCGCCGACGAACGCTCCGGGGCGGGCAGGGGTCGCCCGGGTGGCCACCTGCGTGCGACCGGGAGAATCGCCCGACGACGAGCCGCTCCTATGCTGTGCGCGTGACCTCCCCCACCTCCGATGTCCCTCGCGCGCGCCTCGCCATCCTCGCGTCCGGCACCGGGTCCACCGCCGCGGCGATCATGGACGCGGCCGGGACGACGATCGACGCGACGGTCGCCCTGGTCATCAGCAACAACAGCGGCTCGGGCGCGCTCGAGCACGCGCGCACCCGTGGCGTGCCGACCCTGCACCTGTCCGGCGTGACGCACCCCGACCCGGACGTTCTCGACTCCGCGATGGTCGAAGCGCTCGCGGACGCGCGCGTCGAGCTCGTCGTGCTGGCCGGCTACATGAAGAAGCTCGGTCTGCGCACGCTCGACGCGTTCAGCGGTCTCGTCGTGAACACCCACCCCGCGCTCCTGCCCGCGTACGGCGGCCAGGGCATGTACGGCGACCGCGTGCACGCCGCGGTCCTTGCCGACGGCGCCCCGCAGACCGGCGCGTCCGTGCACATCGTCACGGCCGAGTACGACGCGGGTCCCGTCCTGGCCCAGGCGGTCGTGCCCGTCGAGCCGTCCGACGACGTGGCCTCCCTGCGCACCCGCGTCCAGGCCGCCGAGAAGTCTCTCCTCCTCGACTGGCTCGCCACCCACTTCCGCTGACCGCACCGACGCGTCAGATGAGGGTTCTCTCACGGAGCGCTCACGTGCGCCTCATCGCCGGCCGGTTCCCTCGTGCACGACGGGTTGCCATCGACTGAGGAGTGACCATGACGAAGAAGCCAGTGCTCGCGTGGACGACGGGCGTCGCAGCCCTCGGCGTGGGGCTCGCCCTGACGGTGGTCGGCGGCACGGCCGCGAGCGCCGCCGTCCCCACGTGCCACGGCAAGGCCGCGACGATCGTCGGGACCGGCGCCGCGGACGAGATCGAGGGGACGTCGGGTGCTGACGTGATCGTCGGGCTCGGGGGCGACGACGAGATCGACGGCAACGGTGGCGACGACACGATCTGCGGCGGGACGGGCCACGACGAGATCGACGGCGGCTCGGGCGCGGACTGGATCGACGGCGGCGCCGGCAAGGACGAGCTCGAGGGCGGCACCGGCGACGACCGGCTCTACGGCGGGACGAGCAACGACCACCTCGAGGGTGAGGCGGGGCGCGACAAGCTGTGGGGCCAGGACGGCCACGACCTGCTCGAGGGCGGGCGCGACACCGACGCGCTGAGCGGTGGCCGCGGCACGGACCTCGTGGCTCAGGGCAGCGTCTCGCAGGCGGTCGAGGACCGCTGGGAGCACACGTACGGCAACGACGACTGAGCACCGGCTGAGCATGACGACGGCGACCCCCCACCCCCGGGAGGTCGCCGTCGTCGTGAAGCGGGCGCTAGCCGTCGCGGTTGAACAGCCAGAACGCCACCCCGGCCAGGACGAGCCCGACCACGACTGCGGCGACGATCTTCGGGACGCTGTAGGGGCGGTCCCCGACGACCTCGCCGGTGTTCGCGTTGACCATGACCTGCCACTGCTTGCCGGCGTACATGAACGTCGCGATCCAGATCGGCAGGAGGATCAGCTTGAACATCACCTGCGAGTAGGTGGTGTCGATGTGGTGGATCCGCTGCTCGTCGCCGCCGATGTCGCGCTTGACGTCGGCGCGGATCTCGTCGTCCATCGTCTGCTTCGCCTCGACGTACCCAGCCTGCGGGTCGACGTCGTACCGCACCGCCGAGTGCCCGACGAGGTACTCGGCCTTGTACGGCTTGACCTCGCCGAGCGTCCACGGGCCGAGCTTGGCGACCCGGTTGCGCGGCAGCGTGGTCGACGCGGGGACGAGCAGGTCGTCGAACGTGTTGCGGATGCGGCCGCTGGCGTGGTGCCAGCGCGTGCGCCGCACCTCCTGGTCGCCCTGCTTCTCGGTGTAGTGCTCGCCGCGCTGGCCCGTGTAGTCGCTCGTCGTGTTGGCGTCGAACGTCCAGTGCGGCAGGTAGGTCCCGCGGATGGACTCCGTGTCCCCGACCTGCTTGAGCGCGCCCGGTGCGAACCACCGCGAGCGCACCCACTTCGTGAAGTTGTCGCGCGCGGCGCGGCTGTCGACCAGGAACGGCAGCACGCCCTCGGGCGGGATGACGCCCTCGGGGTTCGACGACGCGACCAGGTTCCCGCCGCAGAACTGGCAGTGCCCGGCGACGTCCTTGGTCTCGGTGCTCGCGCCGCAGCCGTCGCACGCGAGCACCTGGCCGCCGATCGAGGCGACCTCGTAGCGGTCGTTGTGCGCGAGCCACTGCTCGAACGAGTGCTCGGAGACGCTCTCGTCGTCGCCGTGCGTGATCTCGACGCGGTGGCCGCACGAGCCGCAGACCAGCGCGGAGGAGCCCGCGCCGTACGCGAGGGCCGCACCGCACACCGGGCAGCGACCGCGCTCGACGGCGGCCGAGTCCTCGCCCCAGCCGGCCGTCGCGGCGGTCGGGGTCGAGTCGGTCGAGGGCGTGTCGGTCCAGGGACCGGCCGTCGTGTCCTGCGGGAGCGGCGGCGGCGCGAAGGAGTCGTGCGTCATGGTCAGGCGCCCGGCGTCGGGGCGGCCGTCGGGGGCAGCGGCGGCGGGGCGTGGAACAGCCCGGCGAGGTTCGGCACCTCACCCGCGGCGGTCCAGGCGGCCATGCCTTGCTTCCAGACGAGGGTGTCGCGCGTGACCTGCCCCGCGCCGACCTGCTGCGCGAGCGCCTCGGGCGTCACCGGGCCGGCCTGCGAGCCGCCGGTCGCGTAGTACCAGAGCTCGTCGGTGACGGGCAGCGGCGGGGGTCCGGCCGGCGCGGCCTGGGGCGCCGCCTGGTGGGCCTGGTTGGACTGCGCGATGGTCTGCGCCATCTGCGTGCCCATCGCCATGCCCATGCCCAGCCCGAGGCCCTCGCCCGCGCCGCCGGGGTTGTTCGCGGCGTCGCCGATCGCGGTCGCGGTCTGGAACTTCGTGTACGCGTCGAGGTCGCCGAGCACGCCCATCTGCGTGCGCTTGTCGAGCGCGGCCTCGACCTCGGGCGGCAGGGAGACGTTCTCGATGACGAACCGCGGGATCGTCACGCCGTACTCGGCGAGCTCGGCGCTCAGCGCGGGCGCGAGCCTCGAGGAGAGCGACTGCTGGTTCGCGGCGAGGTCGAGCATCGGGATGCCCGAGCTCGCGATCGCCGGCGCGAGGTGGCCGATGATGTTCTGCCGGAAGAACTCCCCGATCTCGTCGGTGCGGAAGTTCGAGTCCGTCCCGACGAGCTGGCGCAGCAGCACCGACGGGTCGGCGACCTGCAGCGCGTACGTGCCGAACGCCCGCAGGCGGACCATGCCGAACTCCGGGTCGCGCAGCGTGATCGGGTGCTGCGTGCCCCACTTGAAGTCCGTGAACTGACGGGTCGCGACGAAGTACACCTCGGCCTTGAACGGCGAGTTGAAGCCGTACTTCCAGCCCTTGAGCGTCGTGAGGATCGGCAGGTTCTTCGTCTCGAGCACGTACCGGCCCGGGCCGAAGACGTCGGCGATCTGGCCCTCGTTCTCGAAGACCGCGACCTGACCCTCACGGACCACGAGCTGTGCCTGGTTCTTGATCTCGTTCCCCTGCCGCGGGAAGCGCCACACGATCGTGTCCCGCGAGTCGTCGAGGAACTCGATGATGTCGATCAGCTGACCGCGCAGCTTGTCCGCAAAGCCCATGCGTTGCTCCTTCGTCGAGGCCGGTCCGTGCGCATCGGTGCTGGCAGCGCACGGGGACGTGTCGGGTGTCCCCCGTGGTGGCCGGTGTCCCGACCGTCCAGCGGCGAACGGAGCAGCCTCGCAGGTCAGACGCGCGCCGTCTACTACTTCTTTGCCTGATCATGACTTTCACCCGCTGATCACCAGGCCGACGAGGCGCGTTTCACCCGACCGGCCGACCCCACACCGGCCTGTCCCCCCGCCCCACACCCCACCTCACCCCCAACCACCCCCCACTCCCACCCACCCCCACCGCGACCCAGCACCTACTCCGGCCAACGGCCTCCGCAACCGGAGCAACCCCTGGCTCGCCCACCCACCCCCACCGCGACCCAGCGCGTACTCCGGCCAACGGGCGCGCACGCCGGAGCAACCCCTGGGTCGCGCACCCACCCCCCGACCCAGCGACTGCTCCGGGCGATGGGCGTGCACGCCGGAGCAACCCCTGGGTCGGGCAGCCATACCCGCCGCGACCCAGGGGTTGCGCCGGGTGAGCGGTGGTGTGGCCGGAGGAGGTGCTGGGTCGGTCTGGATGGGGTGCGTGATGTTGGGGGTGGACGATGATGTGCGCCACACAGTATTGTGTCTGTGTGACCGACGAAGAGACGTGGGAGATCCACCGGCAGGAGCTGCGCCGGGGGACGGTCGTGCTGGCCTGCCTCCGCCTGCTGGAGCAGCCCGGCTACGGGTACGGGCTGCTCGAGGAGCTCGCCGCGCGGGGGTTCGAGACCGACGCCAACACGCTGTACCCGCTGCTGCGCCGCCTGGAGAAGCAGGGGCACCTCACGAGCGAGTGGAACACCGACGAGTCGCGGCCGCGCAAGTTCTACCGGACCAGCGCCGCCGGCCGGCAGCTCGCCCGCACCCTGACCGACGAGCTCCGCGCGATCGCCGCCGCGGTCGACGCCCTGCCCGACAAGGAGTGACCATGCACCGCACCCCAGCCCACCCGGGCGCGACCAGCGAGGCCCTCACCGACGCCAGCCTGACCGCGCGGTACGTCGAGGCCGCGACGCGCACCGTGCCGGACGCGCAGCGCGCCGACGTGGCCGCCGAGCTGCGCGCGTCGATCGACGACCAGGTCGAGGCGCGCGCCGCGCAGGGCGAGGACCCCGCGGCGGCCGAGCGCGCCGTCCTGACCGCGCTCGGCGACCCCGACGCGCTCGCCGCGGGCTACACCGACCGCCCGCTGCACCTGATCGGCCCGCGCTTCTTCCTGGCGTGGTCGCGCCTGCTCAGGCTCCTGCTCGCGATCGTCGTGCCCTGCGTGGCGTTCGCGGTCGCCCTCGGGGGCGCGCTCGACGGCGACTCGTTCGGCTCGGTCGTCGGCTCGGTCGTCGTCACCGCGATCGGTGTCGCGGTGCACCTCGCGTTCTGGACGACGCTCGTGTTCGCGGTCGTCGAGCGCACGTCGCGGGCGGACCACGAGCCGCTCGCGCCGTGGAGCGTCGAGAAGCTGCCCGAGAAGCAGGACGCCGGCACGGGTCTGGGCGAGCTCGTCGCGACCCTCGGGCTGCTGGCGCTCGCCGCCGGTGCGGTGCTCTGGGACCACGCGCGCGGCGTCGTCGTGACGGGCCAGACGGACGAGTCGTTCCTCGACCCGTCGCTGTGGCCGGTGTGGACCACGGGCCTGTTCGTCCTGCTCGCCGCGGAGGCGCTGATCGCGGTGACCGTGTACGCGCGGCGGCGCTGGACGATGCCGCTGGCGGCCGCGAACGCGGTGCTCAACGCGGTGCTCGTCGGCGGCGTGCTGTGGCTCTACGCGCAGGACCGGCTGGTCAACCCCGAGTTCTTCCCGGCGCTCGTCGAGGGGGACGCGGCCGAGGTCACGAGCGTCGTCGCGACCGTGCTGGCGTTCGTGTTCGTCGGCAGCGGGCTGTGGGACACGTTCGACGGGTTCCGCAAGGCACGCCGGGTGCGGTGACGCCTCAGCAGGTGTCCGCGGCCGGCTGGCCCGCGAAGCGGGCACCCGTCCAGGCGAACAGGTCGCGCATCGCCGGCGAGCCCGCCTCGACGAGCGGCACGTGGTTGAGCCCCGCGTAGGTGCGGTAGTCCACGGCGTACCCGGCGTCGCAGCGCGCCCGCACGTAGGCGTCCTGCGCGGCCGGCAGGACGAGCGAGTCGTCGGCGCCCTGCCCGACGAGCACCGGCGCGTCGATCGGGCCGGACGGCACGTTCTGCACGAGGCGGTCGTGCAGCGCGCCGCGGTCCGGGTCGCCGTCCCAGATGGGCTTGTCGAGCACGAGGGTCGAGAGCACCGAGACCAGGACGCCCGGGTCCTCGAGGCACCGCTGCGCCATCTCCCGCACGAGCGTGCGCGCGGCCGGGCGCACGTAGTCGTCGAACCGCACGTCCGGGTAGGTGCTCGTGTAGCCCTCCGCGACGTACGCCGCGAACAGCTCACCGCCCGTGATGCCGTCGAGGCTGTGCACGAGCTCCGGCAGGTTGGCCGCGGGCGCCAGCGCGGCGACGCCGTCGAGCGTGAGCTCGGGCGCGTACGACGACGCGAGCACGCCCGTCCACAGCGCGGCTCCCCCGCCCTGCGAGTGCCCCCACACCACCGTCCGGTCCGCGAGCGCGACGCCCCCGAGCTGGTGCGCGGCGCGGATCGAGTCGAGGACCGAGCGTGCCGTGGCGTCGCCGACGAGGTACGCGTGCGGGCCCCGGGTGCCGAGGCCCACGTAGTCGGTCGCGACCATCGCCCAGCCGTGCGCCGCGACCTGGTCGGCGACGAACATCGCCCCGGCCGCGAGCCCCGACTCGAGCACGGACGGCGCGCAGCCCGGCGAAACGCCGGTGGTGCCGTGCGCCCAGGTCACGACGTCGGCGGGCGGCGCCCCCGCACCGACCGACGACCGCGGCACGAGCACCAGCCCCGACGCCACCGCGGGCGTCCGGTCGTCACGCGTCGTGGTGTAGAGGATCCGCCAGGCCGCGACGCCGTCCGGGACCCAGTCCGCCGCGAAGGGCTCGCTGCGGATCAGCCGTCCCGGCTCGGCGGGCACGGCCTCGGGTGGCGTGTAGAACGCGTCGGGCCGGTGCGCTCCGCGCTGCAGCCCCACGCTGACCACCGCGACGACGACCGCCAGCAGCAGCACGGCCGCGTTGCCGCCGAGCCGCCACCGTCCCGGGCGCGCCCGCTCGCGCGCGCCGGTCCGCGCGGGCCGGCCCGTGGTCACCGCGACGATCGCACGCGCGCCGAGCATCACCACCTTGAGCCCGAAGACCAGTCCCACGACGAGCAGCGTGACGTCCGGCCACGCGAGCGCGACGAGCCCGAGCAGCACCGACGCCGCGCCCCCGAGCCACGCGTTCCACCGCGCGGTCCCGCGCGCCCGCACCCCCGCCCACAGGTCCAGGGCCCCGTCGACGACGAGCGCGACGCCGACGACGAGCGCGAGCACACGGATCGTCGGACCGGGCCACACCAGCACGACGACCGCCGCCGCGAGGTAGAGCGCACCGGACACCCAGCGCAGGTGGCGACCGTCCCGACCCGCCGCGACGAGCTGCGTGCCGCCCGCGACGACGAGCCCCACGACCGCCGCGATCAGCAGCACCGCGAGCGACGAGAACGGCCGCAACGCCAGGAACAGCCCGACGAGCACCGCCAGCACCCCGAGCGCGAACCGCACCCACCGCGCGAACCGCGCCTGCGTTCGCCCGCCGTGCGATCCGCGCGAGCCCGGCCGAGCCGGTGACGCCGGCGCGCCCGGACCGGTCGACGAGGGCGTCGGGGCCGAGGGGGCGGGCGGGCCGTCGGGCATGGCGCCAACGTAGCGAGGTATCACGCCGGCCACGGCCCGCTCCTCCCCGACACCCGGGCGGCAGCGTCGCCGCCCTCCCCGCCGGCTCCCCCGCCGCACGACTCCCCCCGGAGAACCCGATGCACTCGACCTACCAGCGCGCCTCGGTCACGCGCGTGCAGAACCGCCCCGGCACCGCGCCCGCGCGCGGCGTCTCCCTCGCCGACTACGCCCAGGCGCTCGAGGCCCGATCCGACGGCCGTCGCTACGGCCGCAACAAGGTCAAGGACGTGCCCGGTCAGGCCGTCGTGACGTTCCCCGACGGGCGCGTCGAGCGGGTCCGGTTCACGCAGGACACCGTCGCCGAGGGCCGCGAGGTGTGGATCCGGACCGCGTGGCGCCGGCGTCGCTCACGCCGCCCCCGCTCGGCGACGGTCTTCCAGGTGGGCGACTGACCGCCAGCCGGCACCGACCGCAGCAGCACCGACCGCAGCAGCACCGACCGCAGCAGCACCGACCGGGCAGCACCGAACGGCACCACCCCGTGGCGTCGACAGCGCATGCGTCCCGGGCCCAGGATGGGCGCGTGACACGGCCCGACGACGAGGTGAGCGGCTGATGAGCGGCGTCGCCGAGCGGTTCGCGGGACTCACCCCTGGGCGCGCGCTCGTCGTCGGCGCCGCGGGCACCGACGCGACGGTGCTGGCCGAGCGCGGCTGGACCGTGACCGTCGTCGACCCGGCGCAGGACTCGCTCGACCGCGCCCGGGAGCACGCGGGTGCGACGAGCCGGTTCACCTGGGTGTGCGCCGACCCCGCGACCTGGCTCACCGCGCAGCGGTTCGACCTCGTGACGTCGACGAGCGTCACTCCTCGACCTGACCGCTGGCTCTGCGCGCTCGCGGCGCTCGTCGCACCGCGCGGTTCACTCGTCGTCGGGGCCGACGCGGGCGAGGGCGAGCTCGCGGCGCTGCTCGGCCCGGGCGACTGGACGGTCGAGACCGCCCCGCCCGACGGACCGGGCGCTCACGGTCCCGCCGTGCTGCACGCTCGTCGTCGGGGCGCGGTCCTGCACTGACCCCGCTCGGCTACGCGGCCTGCGGTCCCGCGAGCGACCGGCGGCGCGCCTTGGCGCGCACCACCCACCAGATCACACCGCCCACGGTCAGCCCGAACCCGACGACGCCCAGGCCGATCGCGACGAACACGCCCCCGACCGTGCCCAGCAGACCCGAGACGAAGCCCGCGACGTCGTGCCCCTCGACGAGCACGACCAGCGCGTCGTCGGACGACGCGGCCGGGACCGTCAACGTGTACTCGCCCGCCGACTCCACGCGGAACCCCGCGACGGTGAACGCGCGGCTGCCCCCCATGCTCGCGTTGCCGTTCACGCCGGGCGGCTCGGCGGTCACCAGCTCGCCGTCGGGGCCGGTGAGCTGCGCCGTGCCCTCGAGGTTCGCGTAGCGCTCGCTCGCCGGGACCACGAGGTACAGGTCGTAGTAGCCGGGCTCGAGCGTGGCGGTCGTCGTGCCGGGGGCGTCGGTCGACGCGAGCGACGACGAACCCGGGTTCCCGCTGCCGTCGAGCACGCCGAGCGGCACGAGCGACACGAACGTCCGCACGACGAAGAACGCGACGACGATCGTCGCGACGACCAGGAAGACTCCCACGGCCGTGAGCGTGATCGGCCCGGCGAGCGACGTCTTGACCGGCCGCGGCGGCACGCCCGGCGGCGGCCCTCCGTACGGCCCGTAGGGCACGGTCGCCCCCGCCGCGTACGGCTGACCGGGGTACGGCTGCCCCGGCTGCGCCTGCCCCGGGTACGGCGGACCCGGGTACGGCTGACCCGCGTACGGCTGGCCCGGGGGCGGGCCTGGGTACGGCTGCGGCTGCGACGGGTTCGGCTCAGGCTGGTTCGGCTGCTGCGGTGTGGCCCCCATGCCGAGCGAGCCTACGGCGCCGTCGGACGGCGTGGGGGTCAGGTGAGCGGTCGCTGCATCAGGACGACCTCGAACCCGGGCCGGCCCGTCTGCGCGACGGGCTCGAAGCCCCACGAGCGGTAGACGTCGTCCAGGTGCGGGCTGGACGCGCGGTGGTCGAGGCGCAGCCACGTCACCCCCGCCGCCCGCGCCCGCGAGTCCGCCCACTCGACGAGCGCCCGGCCCAGCCCGGAGCCCGACGCGCGCCGCCCGACCATGAGCCCGTGCACGTACAGCGCCGACGCGTCGTCGTCGCCCCAGTACTCCGGGTCCGTACCGACGAGTCGCACGGCGGCGACCACTCCGTCGTCGTCCCGCACCACCCACCACTGCCCGTCCGCGACCTGCGCCGCGATGCGCTCGAGCGGAACCGAGCCGACGGGCCACTGGTCGATCCCGCGCGCGGCCATCCAGTCCTCGAGCGAACGGCGCAGCGCGTGGATCGCCACGACGTCGTCGGTGCCTGCCTGCCGCGGTTCGGTGCTCATGCCTGCCGACGATACGGATGCCGGGCGCCGCCGCCTGTCGGGCGCCGCGCGGCGGTCTGCACAGCGGATACCGACGCGGCGCTTTGCGTAGTGGATACCGACGCGCGGGCCGCCGGCCGCACGCGAGGCTGGCCCACGCCACCGGCACGCAGTCCGCGGGTCGGGGCGGAGGGGGCCTTCCGTGAGTGAGCTGACGCACGAGATCGCGACGCCGAGCGCGCCCGAGCCCGAGCCGGTCCCCACCCCCGCCACACCGGCCCTGACCCCGGCACCGCTCAGCCACCTCCCGGTCGGGGGCGAGTTCCTCGGCCCGGACGACGCGTTGCCCGCCTCGCCGACCCCCGGGACCCCCGCGTACCTGCTCGCGTTCGACCCGGCCGTCGGCAAGTTCCGGCAGTCGGAGTACGAGACCGCTCGGCGGATCATCGACGAGCGGCAGGTCAGGCTGCGCCGCGCCGAGCCGGGCGCCCGGCACGACTGGGTCGACCAGCACGGCACGACCTACGACGCCGTGGGCAACTTCCCGGCGAAGTTCTTCGACAAGCAGTGGGACAAGCTGAAGGAGCAGATCGTGCTGCACCTCAAGAAGGCGCAGGTCGTGCCGGTGGACGTGGCACAGTTCACCGAGGAGCAGCGGGTGCTCGTCCGCGAGTTCGTGAGAGGCCTGGCGAACGTCCAGGTCGTCATCGTGGGAGACAAGTGATGGCGGGAACGGTGTTTCTCGAGGACGGCCGCGACTGGAGCACGTCGTCGTCGATCTTCTACTGGACGCTCGACGCGCTGGCCGACCGTGCGTCCGAGCCGCTCGCCGAGATCCTGCGGGAGATCAGCGAGTACAACCTCGGCATGCTCAGCCTGGACGACCTCGCGCCCGAGCAGCGCACCGAGCTCGTGGGGCTCGTCGCCGAGCTCCCGACGACCGCACGCGCCGAGCTGCCGCAGAGCGACGGTCGGGACGCGATCCTGGCGCAGCTCGACGAGCTCGCGGCCCTGCTCTCCGGCGGCGCGTCCTCCGCCGACTGACCACCCCGGCCGCACGCTCGTCGGACACGTTCGTCGGACACGCGCGTCGGACACACGTCGCGTCCGACGAACGCGCGTCAGCCGGTGCGCTGGCCGGGCTCGAGCCCGGTGACGGTCGTGAGCAGGAAGACGGAGTCCTCGAGCGCCAGGACCGCGTGCCGCTCGTGGGTGAGCACGACGAGCTCGCCCTCGGCCACCTCGGACTCGTCGATCCCGGTCACGCGCACCCGCCCGACGAGCACCTGCAGGCTGGCCGCGTGCGGCGAGTTGTGCTCCGCGAGCTCGGTACCAGCGACGAGCGCGAGCACGGTCTGCCGGAGCACCCCGTCGTGCACGACGAGCTGCGCGTCTCTCCCGTGCGCGGACGCCCGCGCCGCCTCCAGCCGCTCCCGCCCGGCTCCCACAAGGTCAGCCATCTGCACCCCTTCGTCAGTCGGTAGCCCCACCTTCCCGCACGAGAGGCGTCTCGGCGCGCGTATCGGGTGGACCTGGTCACGCCAGGCGTGCCTTTCTCCACCCGTGGGCCGGTCGGGACGCCCGCGTCCGAGCCAGGAGCCGCGTTCGTCGGACGCTCGTTCGTCGGACGAGCCCGCCGTCAGCAGCAGCGGTCGTGCGTGAGGAGCTCGCGGGCGTCGTCGCGCGCCCGCCACCACTGCGCGCGCGTGAGCGGAGGGTGGTCGGCGCCTGCGTGCGCGGCGACGTACCGGTCGTACGCCGCCTCACCCGTGGACTCCCGGACGAACCGCCGCACGCTCGTCGCGACGCCGCGCGCGCCGTCGAGCAGCCGTGCCCACATCAGTGGTGCCCTCCCGCGAGCAGCCTCGGGTCGCCGACCTGCGCGTACTCCGTCTCGACCTTGCGCTCGAGCGGGCTCGGCACGAGCAGCCCCTGCGGTGCGTAGAAGTGCGACGGCTCGTACGGGTCCTCACTGGACTCGGCGGGCGCACCCCGGCCCGCGCCCGCACGCACCGCCTTGAGCACGGCCATCAGCGCCGTGACCATGAGCAGCGCCACGAGCACCAGGAACGCGATCGACAGCGTCCCCTGGATCGCGGTGTTGCGGACCGTGGCGTGCGCGTCGGCGAGCGCCTGCCCCTCGAGCCCGCCCGCGGCGATCGTGTCCTTCGTCGCGTTGTGCAGCGCCCAGTACCCGAGCGCCAGGTCGCTCGAGAAGATCTTCTGGAACGACGCGGTGAACGTCGTGGCGGTGTCCACCGCGAGCGGCACCAGTGGGATCCACACCCACTTCAGGTAGCCCTTCTTGACCACCATCACCGTGACGATCGTGAGCGCGCAGGCAGCGATGAGCTGGTTGGCGATCCCGAACAACGGGAACAGCGTCCGGATCCCGCCGTTGGGATCGGTCACGCCCATGAGCAGCAGCGATCCCCACGCCGCGACGACGACACCCGTGGTCAGCCACGAGCCGACGCGCCACCCGGGGTCGCGGAACTTGGGCAGCACGTTGCCGATCGCGTCGCCGAGCTGGAACCGCGCCACACGGGTCACCGCGTCCACCGCGGACAGGATGAACAGCGCCTCGAACATGATCGCGAAGTGGTACCAGAACGACATCATGGCTTTGCCGCCGACGACGTTGTGCATGATGTTCGCCATCCCGACCGCGAGGGTCGGCGCGCCGCCGGTGCGCGACACGACGGACGGCTCGCCCACGTCGTCGGCCACGGCCTCGAGCGCAGGGGCTCCGGTGAGCGTGACCTCGTCGCCGTCGACGACCGTCTCCCAGATGATCTCGGGCTGGTTGCCGGCGGGGTCGGACACGCCGAGGTTCGCGACGGCGGCGGCGGCGTTCTCCTCGGGCGTCGCCTGCGCGGAGTACGACGAGCCCGCGGTGGACTGGATGGACGCCGCGGACATGTTCATCGAGAAGTAGATGCCCTGGTTGAGCGAGACCGCCGCCGCGAGCGCCATGATCGCCACGAACGACTCCATGAGCATGCCGCCGTACCCGATCATCCGGGTCTGCGACTCCTTCTGGATCATCTTCGGCGTCGTGCCGGAGGCGACCATGGCGTGCATCCCCGAGAGCGCGCCGCACGCGATCGTGATGAACAGGAACGGGAAGAGGGCGCCGGCGAACACGGGCCCCTCGGTGTTGAACGCGAACTCCGTGAAGTCCGGCATCTGCGCGATCGGCCGCACGACCACGATGCCCACGGCGAGCACGATGATCGTGCCGACCTTCATGAACGTCGACAGGTAGTCCCGCGGCGTGAGCAGCAGCCACACCGGCAGCACCGCCGCGAGGAACCCGTAGACCACCATGCAGACGACGAGCGTGGTGGGCGTCAGGTGGAAGAACTCCCCCCACGACGACTCCGCGACGTACCGCCCGCCGATGATCGCGGCGAGCAGCGCGAGGAACCCGATGATCGAGACCTCGCTGACGCGTCCGGGCCGCAGGAACCGCAGGTACAGACCCATGAGCAGCGCGATCGGGATGGTGCAGCCCACCGAGAACACGCCCCACGGGCTGTCCGCGAGCGCGTTCACGCACACGAGCGCGAGCACGGCCAGGACGATCATCAGCATGACGAACACGACGACGATCGCGACGGTCCCGCCGAACCTGCCGATCTCGTCGCGCGCCATCTGCCCGAGCGAACGCCCGCCGCGCCGCATCGAGTAGAACAGCACGAGCATGTCCTGGACCCCGCCGGCGACCACGACGCCGAAGATGATCCACAGCGTCCCGGGCAGGTAGCCCATCTGCGCGGCGAGCACCGGCCCGACGAGCGGACCCGCCCCCGCGATCGCGGCGAAGTGGTGGCCGTACAGGACGCGCCGGTCGGTGGGGTCGAAGTCGCGGCCGTTGTTGATGCGCTCGGCCGGGGTCGCGCGCGTGTCGTCGGGCCGCATGATCCGGCGCTGCACGTACAGCGCGTAGAACCGGTACGCGATCGCGTAGGTCGCCACGGCGGTCACGACGAACCAGATCGTGTTGACCTCTTCGCCGCGGATGATCGCGAGCATCGTCCAGCCGGTCGCGCCGACCAGCGAGATCACGACCCACAGCGCGACCTTCCCGGGTGTCCAGCGTGGCTTCTCGACCACCCCGACCGGAACCTCGGTGTCGTCCCGCAGAACTTCGGCGGCTTCCTCGTCGGTGTACTCGGGCAGGTTCCGCGTCGTGGTCGTCATGGTGGCAGCTCCGTCGGTGCACAGGTCGGGACCCCGCCATGCTCACGCCACGACGCGCGCTCGGCGACTGGACCCGTGTCCGACTTGGGCGCTGGGTCAGACCCCGGCGGGAGCGGGTCCCGGCGCCCCTGGGCCGTCCGACGTCTCCTCGTCGTTCTCCCGGCGCCCGCCGCAGGTGTGCTGGGCGCGCGCGGCGAGGCTAGGTCGCGCGCCACCGGGGGCGATACAGCGCCGATACAGCCGCGGGTGTGCCGGGGTCCGTCACGTCGGCCGCCCCGACGCAGTCCCGGGCGACCAGAGCAGTGCCGTCAGGCCGGGACGGGCTCGCGCGGCACCTCGGCGGCGTCCAGGAGCTCGAGCAGCGCGAGCGCCGCGGGGCTCGCCGGCGTGGCATGCACCGCGGAGACGATCCACTGCGGCTCGGCCTCGGGGACCATGCGGACGGTGGTGAGCCGCGCGGCCTGGGGCTTGGCGGCGATGTGCTCGGGCACCAGTGCGACGCCCATGCCCCGGTCGACGAGCTCGAGCAGCGTGTGGATGTCGTCGACCGTGCACCGCACGCGCCGATGCACGCCGCGGGCCGCGAACGCGGCGTCGTTGAGCGAGCGCACGCCCCACGAGGGGTGGAAGTCGACGAAGTCGGTGTCGGCGAGCTCGGGCCAGTCGATGCGGCCGGTCGAGGCGAGCGGGTGCTCGGGCGGGCAGACGAGCACCACGGGGCGCTGGCCGAGCACGGTCCGCGCGGTGGCCCCGAGGTGGTCGGTCGTCGCGACGAAGGCGATGTCCAGCGCGCCCGCCCGCACCTGCGTGGCGAGCGCGTGCGAGCCGCCCTGCGTGAAGTCGATGTCGACCTGCGGGTATCGCCGCTGCAGCCGCGACAGCAGCGCGGGGACGTCGACCATCCCGAGGCACTGCTCGGCGCCGACGCGCAGGCGGCCCGACAGCTCGCTCGTCGCGCGCACGACGGCGTCGCGTCCGGCGACCGCCTCGGCGAGCATCGTGCGGGCGTGCGGGAGCAGGGCGCGGCACGCGTCGGTGGGCTCGACGCGACGCGTGGTGCGCAGGAACAGCGGCGTGCCGAGCTCGTCCTCCAGGCTGCGGATCGCGGCCGAGAGCCCAGACTGGGAGACGCCCGCGATCGCGGCGGCCCGGGTGAAGTGCTGCTCGTCGGCGAGCGCGACGAGGTACTCCATCTGACGCAGATCCATTGATCGACTCCGGTGGTGAATGGCATCGCTTGTAGTTGTTGGACTTCTTGATCAAGCGTACCTACGGTCGGAGCCACACCACGAGAGAAGTGAGACAGACGTGCAGCAGCGCACCCTCGGCCCCCGCACCGTCTCGGCGATCGGCCTCGGCGGCATGCCGATGTCCATCGAGGGCCGGCCCGACGAGGCCCGTTCCGTCGCCACGATCCACGCCGCGCTCGACGCGGGCGTGACCCTGATCGACACCGCGGACGCCTACCACCTGCTCGCCGACGAGGTCGGGCACAACGAGGAGCTCATCGCCGCGGCCCTGCGCTCCTTCGGTGGCGACACGTCCGACGTGCTCGTCGCGACCAAGGGCGGCCACCTGCGCCCGGGCGACGGCACCTGGACGCAGGACGGACGCCCCGAGTACCTCAAGGAGGCCGCGAAGGCCTCCGCCAAGCGCCTCGGCGTCGAGGCGATCGGCCTCTACCAGTTCCACCGCCCCGACCCCCGCGTGCCGTACGCGGACTCGGTCGGCGCGATCCGCGACCTGCTCGACGAGGGCGTCATCGAGCTCGCGGGCATCTCCAACGCGAACGTCGAGCAGATCGACCTGGCCAACGAGATCCTCGGCGGACGCCTCGTCTCGGTGCAGAACCAGTTCTCGCCCGCGTTCCGGTCGTCGCAGGGCGAGCTCGAGCACTGCGCCGCGCTCGGCATCGCGTTCCTGCCGTGGAGCCCGCTCGGCGGCATCAGCCGCGCAGGCGAGGTCGGAGGGCGGCACTCAGTGTTCCAGGACGTCGCCGACGCCCACGGCGTGAGCCCGCAGCAGGTGACGCTCGCGTGGGAGCTCGCGCTCGCGCCCGTCGTCATCCCGATCCCCGGCTCGTCGCGCCCCGCGACCATCCAGGACTCGCTGCGCGCCGCCGAGCTGACCCTGACCGACGACGAGATCGCGGCCCTGTCCGCGCTCGCGCACTGACCTGAGCAGGTGAGCTGACCGTGAAGCGTTTCACCCTGGCCGGGACCGACATCGAGGCCCCCGAGGTCGTCCTCGGGCTCATGCGGATCGCGGACAAGTCCGACGACGAGATCCGCGAGCTCGTGCGCACCGCGCGCGACGCGGGCATCGACTTCGTCGACCAAGCCGACATCTACGGCGGCGAGGTCCACACGTGCGAGCGCCGGTTCGCCGAGGCGATGGCGCTGACGCCGTCGCAGCGCGACGAGCTGACGATCCAGACCAAGGCCGGGATCGTCACCGACGGGCCGTACTTCGACTTCTCCTACGAGCACCTCATGGAGACGGTCGAGGGCTCGCTGCGTGCGCTGAGCACCGACCGGATCGACATCCTGCTCCTGCACCGGCCCGACGCGCTCGTCGAGCCCGAGGAGGTCGCGCGCGCGTTCGACGAGCTCGAGGCCGCGGGCAAGGTCCGGCACTTCGGCGTCTCGAACCACACGCCGCGCCAGATCGACCTGCTCCGCACGTCCGTGCGTCAGCCGCTCGTCGCCAACCAGGTGCAGCTGTCGATCACGCACTCCCCGCTCGTCGCGCAGGGCGTCGCGGGCAACATGCAGGGGCTCGACCAGTCGATCGTCCGCGACGGCGGCGGCCTGCTCGACTACTGCCGCCTGAACGAGATCGCGATCCAGGCGTGGTCGCCGTTCCAGGCCGGGTTCTTCGACGGGGTGTTCCTCGACCCGGACCGCTACCCCGAGCTCAACGCCGTGATCGACCGGCTCGCGGCCCAGTACGACGTCGAGCCGCTCGCGATCGCCACCGCGTGGATCACCCGGATCCCCGGCCGCACGCAGGTGGTGCTCGGCACGACGACACCGTCGCGCGTCACCGCAGCGGCCGCCGGCTCCGACCTGATCCTCACGCGCCCGGAGTGGTACGAGCTGCTCCGCGCCGCCGGCTACGTCGTCCCCTGACCCCGGCCCCCACCCCGCCGACCCAGTGCCTGCTCCGGCTCTCGCGACCGATCGCCGGAGCAGGCACTGGGTCGCGGGGTTGTCGGTGCCCGGGCCTACTGTCGCCGTCGTGAATGAGCCCCTCGTGAGTGAGCCCCTCGTGAGTGAGCGCCCTCGTGAGTGAGCGCCCGACGTCGACCGTTCCCGCTGATCAGCGTGCCCCTGGTGGACGTCGCAGCGGCTGGACCGCGCAGGGTCTGCTCGCGGGCGTGCCCTGCGACCGTCCCTCGGTCGGGCTGAGCGTCGCCGTCGGCGGCAGCGGCCTCGAGCCGGACGCGGGCGCGACGGGACTGGCCGACGTCCGCACCGGCCGGCCGCTGCGGCCAGGGACGCTCCTGCACGCGTGCTCGATGAGCAAGCTCGTCGCGGCCGTCGCGGTGCTGCGGCTCGCCGAGCTCGGGACGGTGGATCTGCACGCCGACGTCGAGCGGCACCTCGACGCACCCCTCGCACGCTCCGACGACGACCCCGCCCGCCCCGTCACGCTGGCGCACCTGCTCTCGCACCAGGCCGGGTTCGTCGACCCCGACGCCGCGGGCGAGCCGGTCGCACCGGGGCCGGCGCCGGACGTCGCCGCGCTCGTGCGCACCGGGCTCGGCACCACCACCGGGCTCGGCACCACCACCGGGCTCGGCACCAGCACTGGGCCCGGCACCACCGGCCCGGCTCCCGTCACCGTCCCGCCCGGTGAGGGCTTCGCGTACTCCGACGTGGGCTACTGGGTCGTCGAGCACGTCGTGGCGCGCGCGACCGGACGGCCGTACGCGGACGTCGTCGACGACCTGGTGCTGGCGCCGCTCGGCCTGACCGGTCCGGCAGCCGGGCCGGGTGCGAGCACGGCGTGGGCCTACGTCGACGCCGGTGCGGGCGGGCGAGCCGAGCGGGTCGTCGACGATCTCGCCGCGGTCGGGCACACCACGTCCGGTGGCGTCGTGGCCGGCGACCGGGCGGTGTACCGCGGGCTCGCCGCTGCGGGGCTCTGGGCGACGCCCACGGCTCTCGCGCTCCTGCTCACCGACCTCGTGGACTCGTGGCACGGGTCGTCGGACGGCGTCCTGACGCCCACGAGCGCGCGCACCCTGTGGTCCGCGCCGGGACCGACGAGCTATGCGGCGCTCGGCGCGTTCCTCCTGCGGCACCGGACCGAGACGGTCGTCCAGACGCACGGCTGGGGTGCGGGGTTCCAGGCGGTCGCGCGCGCGCACCTCGACCGGCGCTCCGTCGTCGTCGCGATGATGTGCTCCGACCCGGTCACGGACCAGGACGGCTCGGCGGTCGGCGCGGTCGCCGACGCATGCACCGAGCACGGGTAGTCACCGACCGATACGCCGCGTGGTCCGCCTCGCGCGGGTACGAACGGGTGACGAGGTCAGGCGGGGAGCGTCGCGGCGATCGCGGCGATCTCGATGAGGGCGCCCGGGACGCCGAGGCCCGCGACGCGCGCGGCGATCACGAGCGGTGGCGCGCCACCCGCGGCGAGTCGCGGTGCGATCGCGCCGTACGCGGCTCCCAGGTCCGCGTCCTCGTGGATGAGCACGGTCCACTGGACGACGTCGGCGAGCGTGGCGCCCGCCGCCTCGAGCGCGGTGCTCGCGTTGTCGAGCGCCCGGACCGACTGCTCGGCGACGTCGTCGGAGACGATCGCGCCGTTCTCGTCGACGCCGTCCTGGCCCCCGACGTAGATCGTCGTCGCCCCCGCGGGCACGACGGCGACGTGACTGAACGCCGGGCTCACGACGAGCCCGGCCGGCTGCAGCTTCGTGATCTCCATCCGGCCACGGTCCCACCGGCCACCGACACCGGCACGGGGGGAGCCACGGGGACGACGAAGGACGGACGCGGCACACCGCACGGTGCCGCGCCCGTCCTTGTCTAGCTCGGCGAGGTCAGGAAGCCGAGCAGCTGATCGACGGCCAGGTCCAGTTGCCGCCGTGGTTCACGGTGAAGCCGAAGCCGGTCGACTGCCCGCTGCCGAGCGCGCCACCCGTCACGACCATCGTGCGCTGGGCCGGCCAGCTCGCCTGGGCTCCCCAGACGGCGCTGATGAGCTGCGGGTTCTGCAGCTGGACGGTGGCGGTCCACGAGCTGATGTTGCCGTTCGCGCGGATCGTCACGTTGCCGTTGAAGCGGTCGTTCCACTTCTGGCCCTCGGAGTAGCTGGCGGTGCAGCTGCCACCACCGGTGGGCGGGGGCGTCGTCGGGTTGCTGGTGGGGTTGCCCGTCGGGTTCTGCGTCGGGTTGCCCGTCGTCTCACCCGGCACCGGGGTGCCGCCCGCGTTGAGGGCGTTGAGCACCGAGGTGTACGCCTGCTTCTTGTTGCCCGAGCCGTCGAACAGCAGCGGCGTGCCCGAGGCGCGCCACGAGTCGCTGTCCCGCACGCCCCAGACCGTGATGCCGGTGCAGCGCGCGACCGAGAGGCACGCCTGCACGACACCCTGGTACTGCTGGGCCTGCGAGCTGCCCGAGCCCTCGATGTCGAGCTCGGTGATCTGCACGTCGACGCCCAGGTTGGCGAAGTTGCGCAGCGTGGTGTCGTAGTTCGACGGCACCGGGTTGCCGGAGTTGAAGTGCGCCTGGAAGCCGACGCAGTCGATCGGCACGCCGCGCGACTTGAAGTCGCGAACCATGTTGTAGACGCCCTGCGTCTTGGCGTGCGACCAGTTGTCGGTGTTGTAGTCGTTGTAGCAGAGCTTGGCGCCCGGGTCGGCGGCGCGCGCGGCGCGGAACGCGGCCTCGATCCAGTCGTTGCCGGTGCGCTGCAGGTTGGAGTCGCGGCGCGCGCCCGACGAGCCGTCGGCGAACGCCTCGTTCACGACGTCCCACGCGTAGATCTTGCCCTTGTAGTGGGTCGCGACCTGCGTGACGTGGTTGAGCATCGCGTTGCGCAGCGACGTGCCGGACATGTTCTGCATCCAGCCCGGCTGCTGCGAGTGCCAGGCGAGCGCGTGGCCGCGGACCTGCTTGCCGTTGTTGCGCGCCCAGTTGACGATCTGGTCGCCGCTGGAGTAGTTGAACTGGTTCTGGTTCGGCTCCGTGGCGTCCATCTTCATCTCGTTCTCGGCCGTGATCATGTTGAACTCACGGTTCGCGATACCCGAGTAGGTGCCGTCGTTGAGCCGGCTCGCGGCGATCGCCGTGCCGAAGTAGCGGCCGGTCTCCTTCGCGGCGGCCTGCAGCGTGCTGCCGGCGGCCTGCGCCGGGATGGCAAGCGTGACAGCGATCGCGGCCGCGGCGAATCCGCCGACGACTGCCACCATGCGGCGGCTGTCCGTACGGCGGTGGCGGTGACGTGGGGTCGTCATCGATCCCTCCTTGATCGTGGGTGTACGCCGGTCAGCATTGCCCGGCACGTCACCTTTCGCCCGGTCCGGGAGACCCGTCAAGACCCGGGCGAGTGCTGATAGTTTCGGACCCGGTTCCGAAGCGTTTTGTCACACTTTAGAGTGACATTCATCGGTGTAGAACGTCACTCGAAGGTAGGATGCTCCCGACTTGAGCCCTGTCTGCGCACTGTCCGGATTCTTCCGGTTCCGCAACTATCGGGCAGGCGGCGCAGTGATTCGGAACCGCTCCCGGCGGCTCGCGGCGCAGCGCGCTCAGGCCTGGACGTCGACCCGGTGCACCTCGAGCACGACGCGGTGCTCCTCGAGCACCGGGACGAGCGCACCCACGAACACCCCCGTGCGCAGCCACACCGGCCCGCCGTCGCCCACGTCGAACCGGGGAGAGGTGAGGATCGGCAGCTGCGCGTCCGGCTCGTGCGTCGCGGTGTTGGTCACGACGACCACCGAGCCGTCCGCCAGCCGGAGCTCGTACCGCGCCCACAGCTCGACCGAGCCGTCGGCGTGCTCGAGGTTCCAGTCCGCGCCGCCGGGCAGCACCTCGCCGTCGAGGCCGTCGCGGACGGTGCCGCCGACCAACGGGATCACGCGGCGTCGTCCGGTCGGCGTCAGGCCCACGTCGCGGACCTCGCCCAGGAGCGCCTCGATGGTGAGCACGTGCGTGCCCGTCAGCCTCACGGCGCTCCCTCGTCGACCAGCACGCGCCGCACGAACCGCGCCATCTGCTGCCACGCCGCGAGCGCGTGCTCCTGCGGCCCCTGGTGGGTGAACGCGTGGCCGCAGCCCGGGAACGCGGTGTGCTCGGTCGCGACGCCCGCGGCCCGCAGCCGCGCCGCGAAGAGGTCGCCGTCGTCCCGCAGGAAGTCCAGCTCGGCCGTGAGCACGAGCGTAGGCGGCAGGCCGCTCAGGTCAGCCGCGAGCACGGGCGAGGCGAGCTCGTCCGTGCCCTGCGCGGGGTCCGGCAGGTACCACGCGTTGAAGCGCGCGCCGATCTCGGCGAACTCCGTCGTGCCGGGGTCCGCGCGCATCGCGTCCGTGAGCTTGGTGCCCGGCGGCGAGGCCAGGTCGAGGGGCGCGTAGTCGACGACGAGCCCGCGCAGCGCGGGCCGGCCCGACCGGCGGGCCAGGAGCGCGCACGCCGCGGCGAGGTTCCCGCCCGCGCTGTGCCCGCCGACCGCGAGGCGCGAGCCGTCCAGCCCGTGCTCGGCGCCGTGCGCCTCGAGCCAGACGAGCAGGTCGTACACCTGGTGCACCGCCGCGGGGTACGGGTGCTCGGGCGCCAGGACGTAGTCGACGTTGATCACCGCGCAGCCGGAGACGTCCGCGAGCAGCCGGCAGTACGGGTCGTCGTCGCGCCAGTCACCCAGGACGAACCCGCCGCCGTGCAGGTTCACGAACACGGCGGGGACCTCGGGGCCGTCCTGCGGCCGGTAGACCATGAGGTCACGCACGGGCGCCTGCGCCCCCGCGTCGATGACCTGGAACGTCTCCCTGGGCAGATCCGGGAGGGCGCGCGGCACCGTCAGGGCGTGCCGCGCCGCCTCCACCCGGAATGCGCGCGCGTCGTCGAGCACGTCCGTCACGACTTCCCCGGCCTCCCGTCACCGCGTCCGACCAGCCCACTCACCCCTTCACCGCGCCCGTCAGGCCGCCGACGATGCGGCGCTCGAACAGGCTGAAGAAGACGAGCGCGGGCAGCATCGCGAGCGAGGTGAACGCGAGCACCTTAGCGGTGTCGACCGAGTACTCCGACGCGAACGCCTGCACCCCCAGCGGCAGGGTGAACGAGTCGGAGTCGTTGAGGATGAACAGCGGCAGCAGGTAGCTGTTCCAGCTGCCGATGAACGCCAGGATGCCCACCGTGATCACGCCGGGCAGCGAGAGCGGCAGCACCATGCGCCAGAAGAAGCCGAGCCGGCTGCACCCGTCGATCGCCGCCGCCTCCTGCAGCTCGGCGGGGATCGCCCGCAGGAACGGGACCAGGATGATGATGGTCGTCGGGAGCGCGAACCCGATCTGCGGCAGGATCACGCCTGACAGGTCGTTCATGAGCCCGAGCGTGCGGACCAGGATGTACAGCGGCGTGATGGCCACCGTCATGGGGAACATCAGCCCGGCCGCGAACAGCGCGTAGAGCGCACCCCGCCCGACGAACCGGTACCGCGCGATCGCGAAGCTCGCCATGAGCCCCAGCACGACGACGCCGATCGTGGTCGCCCCCGCCGCGATGGCCGAGTTGAGCACCTGACGCCAGAACACGCTGCCCGTCAGGACGTCGACGTAGTTGCCCGCCTGCCACGGGTCCGGCCAGCCGGACGGGTTCGTCGTGATCTGCGAGTTGGTCCGGAAGCCGCCGATGACGACGTAGGCGACGGGCGCGAGCATCACAAGGATGAGGAGCACCGCGACCACGTACACGCCGGGGCTCCCCCAGCGCAGGTCCCGCTGGTTGCGAGTGGTCTGCGGCGCCTCGTCGGGGACCACCGGCGGCACTGCGACGGTCGGGACGGCCATCAGCGCGCACCTCCTGTGATCGCACCCTCGGTGTCCCGGCGCAGGACGAACCGCTGGTAGACGAGGGCGACGACGAGCGAGATCAGGAACAGCACCACGGCGACCGCGTTGCCGTAGCCGTAGCTGCCGGCATTGCGGCCGAAGGAGACCATGTACGTCGCCATCGTCGACGTGCCCGCGGTGGAGGCGACGTACTGCCCCCAGATGATGTAGACGAGGTCGAACAGCTGCAGCGCGCCGATGATCGACAGGAACGCCCAGATCCGCAGCGTCGGGGCGAGCAGCGGCAGCGTGATGCTGCGCTGCACCTGCCAGTACGACGCGCCGTCGATCGCGGCCGCCTCGTTGAGCTCCTGGGGGATCCCTTGCAGACCCGCGAGGAAGAGGATCACCGCGAACCCGATGTACTTCCAGGTGATGATCCCCATCAGGGTCCAGATCGCGATGTCCGGGTCGGAGATCCAGTCGTTCGCGAGCCCTCCGAGGCCGATGCGCTCCAGCAGGTCGTTGAGCGCGCCGGTGCTCTGCAGGATCAGGCTCCACCCCGTGCCGACGACGACCTCGGAGATCACGTACGGCACGAAGATCAGGACCCGGATCACCGACTGCCCGCGCATCCGGCGGTTGAGCAGGAGCGCGATGAGGACCGCCGCGGGTCCCTGCAGGATCAGCGAGAACACGACGATGAACGCGTTGTGGCGCACCGCGTCGTGGAACAGCGGGTCCTGCAGGATCGTCTGGTAGTTCTTCAGGCCGACGAAGTCGGTCGGCGGCCCGTAGCCCTCCCAGCTGAAGAAGCCGTAGTAGGCGGCCATCAGCACGGGGAAGATCACGAAGGACAGGAAGACCAGGAGCGCCGGTCCCGCCAGGATCGCGATCTCCAGCCGCTCGCCCCAGCCGACGCGACGCCTGCCGCGGCGCGGCGGGGGCGGCACCACAGGGGTACCGTCCCCGCCGGCCGGCAGGTCGACGGGCGAGCCGTTCGCGGGGTGCGAGCTCGCTCGCGTGGACGACATCTGCGTTGCTGCCCCTTACGACTTGGCGGCAGCGTCGTTGACGGCCTGGACGACGCCGGCGGCGTCACGCTTGCCGGCGAGCAGGTCGACGATCGCCACGTTCAGCGCGTTGCCGACGTTCTGCCCGTAGACCGTGTCGAGCCACTGCGACACGAACGGCGCCGCGTTGTAGGCCTCGAGGACGCTCTTCAGGTACGGCTCCTCGATGACCTTCTGCGACTCGGTGTTGACCGTCGGCGCGTTGAAGGCGCGGTAGTACGCCTCCTGCACGTCGGTGCGCGCGATGTAGTTGAGGAACGCGGCGCACGCCTCCTTCGGCGCCTTGGCCGAGCACGAGTAGCCGTCGACACCACCGAGGATCGAGCCGGGCTCACCCTTGCCGCCCGGGACCTCGGGGAACGCGAACCAGTCGAGGTCCGGCAGCGGCTTCTCGTCGGGCGTGAGCGAGCCGATGACGCCCGGGTCCCACGCGCCCATGAGCTCCATCGCGGCCTTGTGGTTGGCGACGAGGCCGGCCGACGAGCCGGCGCCCTGCTGGGCGGAGGTCGTCAGGAAGCCCTGGTTGAACGGCTCGGTGGCGGCGAACGCCTCGAGGTTCTCCGCGGCGTCGAGCCAGCACGGGTCGTCGAACTTCATCGACGCGGCCGTGTCCTCGAGCGTCTGCGGGCTGCACGCGCGCAGCGCGAAGAAGTAGTACCAGTGCGCGGCCGGCCAGGCGTCCTTGGCGCCCAGCGCGATCGGGGCGACGCCCGTGCCCTTGAGCTTGGTCACCGCGTCGTTGAGCTCGTCGATCGTCTTCGGCGTCGCCATGATCCCGGCCTGCGAGAACAGGTCCTTCGAGTACCACAGTCCGCCGGGGAGCACCGCGATCGGCATCGCGTACGTCTTGCCCTCGAGCTCGTTCGCCTTGAACGAGCCCTCGGGGATGAGCTTCTTGGTGTCCTCGGAGACCAGGTCCGTGATGTCGAGGAGCTGGTTCGCCCGCACCATCGCGGCCATCTTGCCGCCGCCGCGCTGCAGGAAGATGTCCGGCGCGTCACCCGAGTTGAGTGCCGTCTGGAGCTTGCCGTCGAGGTCCTCGTTCTGGATCGACTGGACCTTGATGGTGACGTCGGGGTTGTCCTTCATGAACGACGCGACCGTGTCGTCCCAGAACGCCTTGCCGGGACCCGTCGACGCGTTGTGCCAGAAGGTCATCGAGACCTTCCCGCCGGTCTCGCCGTCGCCGCCGCCGTCGTCGCTGCTACAGGCTGCGAGACCCGTGGCACACAGGAGCATCGCGGTGCTTGCCGCGAGCATCGCCCTCATCTTCATCCGAGCTGCCTCCGTACTCCTCGTTGAGTGATGCAGCCGCGCCGACGAGGCGACGATGCGCGGACCCGCGCGCTGTTCTGTCGCACTCGTCCACCACGGTTCAGAACCGCCTTCTTCACCGTTGGAGAACGCGTCCGTGAACACCGTGGCAACCCCGGGCGGTGGTGTCAATCGTCTGGGATCACCGTTCTGTCACGGTCTGCGCACGTTCCTGGAACGGAGCACGCCTGCCCGCGCGCGCCCCCGGGGCCGCGCACCTCAGTCGCGGCGCGGCGTGCTCTCCCGCTCGACGAGCCTCAGGTCGGCGACGTGCAGCACGGGCGGGCGTCGCGGCAGGTCAGGGGACGCGACCTCGTCGAGGCGGCGCAGCAGGAGGTCCACCGCGACCTCGGCGATCTCACGACGACCGGGGTCCACCGTGGTCAGCGCCGGCGCGGAGTACCGGGCGTCCTCGACGTCGTCGAACCCGACGACCGCCACGTCCCGCGGGATCGACAGGCCCCGGACCCCGAGCTCGTACATCGCGCCGAGCGCGAGCGCGTCGTTGAACGCGACCACGCCGTCGACCTCGACGCCCGCGTCGAGCACCGCGGCCATCGCGCGCGCGCCGTTCGCGCGGTGCCAGCCGTCGTCGGCCCAGCCCAGGAGCCGGTCGTCGACCGCGAGCCCGCGGTCCTCGAGCGCCTCGCGATACCCCTGGAACCGCAGCGTCGCGGAGCCGGCCGTCGGTGCGTGGAGCATGCCGATCGCCGCGATCCGGCGCCGGCCCACGTCGAGCAGCAGGTCCGTGGCGGCCCGCGCGCCCTCGACGTTGTGCATCGTCACGTGGTCGACGTGCGTCGAGAAGACCTGCTCGCCGAGCAGGACCAGCGGGTAGTCGAGCTTCTCGAGCAGGTGGGCGTCGCTCTGGTCGAGCGCCGCCGGGCTGAACACCAGACCGTCGACCAGGCGCCGACGCGGCTCACGCAGCGCCTCGAGCTCGCCCTCGCGCGTGAAACCGGTCGGCTCGATCAGCACGTGCACGCCGCGACGACGAGCGGCCGCGAGCACCTCGTCGGCGAGCTCGCCGAAGTACGGCTGGCCGAGCTCCGGGACCGCGAGCCCGATCAGCCCGCTGCGCCCCGACCGCAGGATGCGCGCCGTCACGTTGATCTCGTAGCCCAGGTCGTTCACGGCCGCCAGCACGCGCTCGCGCGTCGACTCGCGCACGTAGGGGTAGCCGCTCAGCACGTTCGAGACGGTCTTCGCGGACACGCCGGCACGCCGCGCGACGTCGGCCATCGTCGGCACAACCATCCCCTTCGCGTCGTCGCACCAGGCTCGCGCACGCCCGATGGGAGCGGGCGGGCAGCGGCAATCTATCGGACACGACGAGCGTCGTCCGCCGCCCCCCGACCCGCCGCGCAGGGTGAAGACCGTCGCGTCGCCGTATCTGCCCGGGCCGCCCCCGGTCCTCCTCCCCGTTGTCGCCGCGAGAGCGACGCAGGACGGCGAGATAGCAGGGGGGTGCAAGGAAGATGACGATCGAGATCATGGACGTCGAGGAGATCACCGCGACGCGGATCCACCTCGACCCTGAGGCCGGCGGCGCCTGAGCCGCACGGAGCCGGCCCGGTCACCACGACCGGGCCGGCTCCTCTCGTCCGACCCCGCTCGCCTCGCTCAAGGACCGACCATGCTGCCCCGACTCAAGTCGCTCAACTGCCTCGCCGGCGACGGCGAGCTGATCGTGAGCCTCGACCCCAAGGTCCGCACGCGGGTCGCGGACCCGGACGGCCAGGTGCTCGCCCTGCTCAGGCTGCTGCAGGACGGCACCCGCGACGCCGCGCAGCTCGCATCCGCGCTGCGCGGCCGCGCGCCCGGCCTGACCGAGGCGGACGTCGCCGCCGTGCTCGCCCAGCTGGACCACCTCGGCTGGCTGGAGGACGCCGCCGCGCCGCAGACGTTCGACACGCACGACCGCGAGCGCTACTTCAGCAACCTCGCGTTCTTCGACGCGTTCACCACCCTGACCGTCCCGCGCGAGCAGCCGCAGGCTCGCCTGCGCGACGCGCACGTGCTCGTGCTCGGCGCCGGCGGGCTCGGGTCGGCGGTGCTGATGAACCTCGCCGGGCTCGGGGTGGGCGCGGTGACCGTGGTCGACCAGGACCGGGTCGAGCTGCGCAACTTCGCGCGGCAGTTCACCTACACCGAGGCCGAGCTCGGCCAGCCCAAGGCCGAGCGGGTCGCGCAGTGGCTCACCGCCTTCGACCCGACGTTGCGCGTCGAGGCGTTCGCGCGTCGGGTCGAGTCGCCCGACGACGTCACCGCGCTGCTGCGGGGCTCGGCGCTGAGCGCCCTGCCGGACCTCGTGGTCTCGGCGATCGACGAGCCCGACGAGGTCGACCGCTGGGTCAACGAGGCGTGCGTCGCCGCCGGGGTGCCGTTCATCCGCGGCGGCCTGGCGTACACGCAGGGGCTGTACTGGTCCGTGGACCCGGGCCGCAGCGCGTGCCGCGAGTGCCTCGAGCGGCACCGCGAGCGCCTGGCCACGGGCATCGACCGCGAGGTCGTCGACCGGCCGCGGGTGCTCGAGCAGGCGCGTGTGAACCGGGCGATCGGGCCGGTGACGAGCGTGCTCGGCGGGCTCGTGTCGCTCGAGGCGATGCGGTTCCTCACCGGGCTGACCGCGCCGGTGTCCCTCGGTCGCTACCAGCTCGTCGACTTCGCGGGCGACGGCCGCACGACGACCGACGCGTGGCCCGCCGACCCGGACTGCCCGGTCTGCGCGACGGCCCCGGCCCGCGGGACCCGCGCCGGACGCGCGGCGCGCACCGCCGCCGCCTGATGACCACGCTCGACGCGGGCGCGAGCGCCGGGCCGCCCACCCCGGCAGCGCCCACCCCAGCAGAGCCCACTCCAGCACCGCACGTCCGGGCCGGCTCCGTCCTGCGACTGCACCCGCTCACGCGCACGACGCAGGGCGACCGCGTCGTCGTCGGACGCGCCGACACCGGGCGGTTCGTGGCGATCCCCGCCGTAGGCGCCCAGGCTCTGGACCTCCTGGAGGCCGGGCTGACGGTCGAGGCGGTCGAGGCCGCCGTGACGCCCGCGGGCTCCGCCGAGCCCGTCGACGTGCTGGCGTTCGCGCGCAGCCTCGTGCGGCTCGGCTTCGTCGCCGAGGTGGACGACGAGCGCGCGGGCGCCGGTGCGTCGCCCGCGCCGACCACGCGGGGCCTCGTCGTCGCGCCGCGCGCCCGCGCCCGCTGGTTGTTCTCACGCTGGGGTGCCGCGTTCGCGGGTCTGTGCGCGGCCGCGGTCGTGGCGATGCTCGTCGTCGTGCCCGACGTGCGCCCTGACGCGCTCGACGTGTTCTTCCTGGGCACCCCGGCGCGCAGCCTCGCCGCGCTCACGGTCCTGACATACGTGCTCGCCGGGCTGCACGAGCTCGCGCACGTCATGGCGGCCGCGGCGCTGGGCGTCCCGGCGCGGCTGCGGATCACGCGGCGGCTGTACTTCCTGACCTTCGAGACGAACCTGACGGGCCTGTGGGCGCTGCCGCCGCGGCGGCGGATCGGCCCGCTCGTCGCGGGCATGGCGTTCGACGCGGTCGTCCTGGCGGTCGTCCTCGCGCTGCGCGTCGCCGGCGTCGGACCGGACGCGCTGCTCGCCGCGCTCGCGCTCGTCGAGGTGTCCGCGATCGTCGTGCAGTTCTTCGTGTTCCTGCGCAGCGACGTGTACGCCGTCATGACGGCGGTCCTCGGCTGCACGCACCTGCAGCGGACCACGCGCCTGCTGCTGCGGCGCACGGTGCGTCGCCTCACGCCCGACGAGCGCGCCGCTCTGGCCGCGAGCCCGCCGCGGGACCTCGCGGTCGCGCGCTGGTACCGGTACGTGCACGTCGCGGGGATGGCCGTCGCCGCGTGGTTCTTCGTCGTGCTGTTCGTGCCCTCGACCTGGCACCTGCTGAGCTGGATGCGCGACGCGCTGATCACTGCCGGGCCCGCGACCTGGGCGTTCTACGAGGCGCTCGTCCTCGGCGTCCTGCTGCTGTCACCGCGCGCGCTCACCGCAGTCGTGGCCCTCCGCGAGGTCGTCGACCGTCGGCGAGCGGCCCGGCGGCCCCCCGCGTCCTCGGCGGCGCTCCGCGTCGGTCCGTCGCACTAATCGTTTGGCCGCTGGTCGGGTCTGTCTCGGTGCGTGCCACAGTGGCGACATCCGCCCGTGTTAGCGATCACACGCGGAGCCCGTGAGTCTCACACCGCACAGGAGACGACCATGCGCGACGACGACGTCGACACCGCACCACCGCCCGCACAGCTCCCGACGAAGCAGCCGCACGGACCTCGTCGGCGCCGACGCCGACAGGCCTTCCTCGTCGTGCTCGCCGTCGCGCTCGCCGGCCTCGTCGCGGTCGGCGGGGCACCCACCGCGACCGCCGCGACCATCGACACCTCGGCGTCGTACGTGCTCGTCAACCGCAACAGCGGCAAGGCCCTGGACGTCTACAACCTCGCCACCAACGACGGCGCCCGGATCACCCAGTGGTCCCGCAACGACGGTGCGCAGCAGCAGTGGCAGTTCCTCGACTCCGGGAACGGCTTCTACCGGCTGAAGTCGCGGGTCTCGGGCAAGGTGCTGGACGTGGCGAACCGGTCGACCGCCGACGGCGCCGCGCTCATCCAGTGGACCGACACCAACGCGACGAACCAGCAGTTCAGCATCCAGGACGTCGACGGCTACATCCAGCTGATCAGCCGCAACAGCGGCAAGGCCGTCGAGATCCAGAACGCGTCCACTGCGGACGGCGCCAACGTCGTGCAGTACTCCGACTGGAACGGGGCCAACCAGCAGTGGCAGCTGGTCCGCCTCGGCGGCACACCGACGCCTACGCCCACGCCCACGACCCCGCCGGGTCCCACGGGCACGTTCACCAACCCGGTGGTCTGGCAGGACTTCGCCGACGGCGACATCATCCGCGTCGGCGACGCCTACTACTACTCGGCGTCGACCATGCACTACTCCCCCGGCGCCCCGATCCTGCGCTCGTACGACCTGGTGAACTGGGAGTACGCCGGGCACTCGGTGCCGCGTCTCGACTTCGACGACAGCGGGTACGACCTGTCCGGCGGCCGCAAGTACGTCAAGGGCATCTGGGCGTCGACGCTCGGCTACCGCAAGAGCAACTCCACCTACTACTGGCTGGGCTGCACCGAGTTCAACCGCACCTACGTGTACACGGCCACCGCGGTCGACGGCACGTGGTCGAAGAAGGCCCGGATCAACAGCTGCTACTACGACGCGGGCCTGCTGGTCGACGACAACGACACGATGTACGTGGCGTACGGCAACGGGACGATCAGCGTCGCGCAGCTCAACGCAGACGGCACCGCACAGGTGCGTGCCCAGCAGGTGTTCCAGACGCCGTCGAACGTCGGCACGCTCGAGGGCGCCCGGTTCTACAAGCGCAACGGCTACTACTACATCTGGCTGACGCGTCCCGCGAACGGCCAGTACGTGCTGCGCTCGAGCTCGCCGTTCGGCCCGTACGAGATGCGCCAGGTGCTGCTCGACCTGCCCGGCCCGATCTCGGGCGGCGGCGTCCCGCACCAGGGCGGCCTCGTCCAGACGCAGGCCGGCGACTGGTGGTACATGGCCTTCACCGACGCCTTCCCGGGTGGGCGGGTGCCCACGCTCGCACCGATCACCTGGACCGGCGACGGGTGGCCCACGCTGCAGACGGTCAACGGGCGCTGGGGCACCACGTACAACCGCCCGAACATCACGACGAGCAAGACGGTCGCCTCGATGATCGGCCGCGACACCTTCGTCGGCCCGACCCTGGGCCACCGCTGGGAGTGGAACCACAACCCGGACACCAGCCGGTTCAGCGTCGGCAACGGCCTGCGGCTGCAGACCGCGACCGTCACCAACGACCTCTACAACGCGCGTAACACCCTGACCCACCGCATCCAGGGCCCGTCGTCGACGGCGACGGTCGAGCTCGACTACTCCGCCATGGCCAACGGCGACCGGTCGGGCCTGGCGATGCTGCGGCAGTCGTCGGCGTGGATCGGCGTGGTCAAGTCAGGCGGCTCGACGCGCGTCGTCATGACCGACGGGCTAACGATGAACAGCTCGTGGGCGACCACCGGGACCGGGGTCGAGCGTGCGTCGGCGAACGTGTCCGGCGGCCGGATCTGGTTGCGGACGACCGCCGACATCCGCCCAGGCTCGGGCCGGACCGCGACGTTCTCCTACAGCACCGACGGCACCACGTTCGTACCGCTCGGTCCCGCGTTCACCCTGAACAACCAGTGGGAGTTCTTCATGGGCTACCGCTTCGGGATCTTCAACTACGCCACGCAGGCGCTCGGCGGAGCCGTCACGGTCCGCAGCTTCGACCTCACGACGCCCTGACCCGGGCGTCCTGACTGATCCACCGTCGCCGCACGACGAGGGCTGCTTCGTCGTGCGACGAACCGCCGACCCCGCGACCGACGCGAGGCCACCGAGAAGAGAGCGAGACATCATGCGCACGACGCCCGCACACCTGCGCCGCCCCGGATGGCGACGACAGGCGAGCGCACTCCTCGCCACCACCGGGCTGGTGGTGACCATGGCCGTCGCCCTGGCGAACCCCGCGCAGGCGGCCTCGACGCTCGGGGCGTCGGCCGCGGAGAAGGGCCGGTACTTCGGCACCGCGATCGCCGCCGGCCGGCTGAGCGACTCGACGTACTCGTCGATCGCCAACCGCGAGTTCAACATGATCACCGCGGAGAACGAGATGAAGTGGGACGCGACGGAGCCGTCGCAGAACTCCTTCAGCTACAGCCGCGGGGACCAGATCGCCAACTGGGCGCGCAACAACGGCAAGCAGGTCCGCGGTCACGCACTGCTGTGGCACGCGCAGATGCCCGGATGGGCGCAGAACCTGTCCGGCAGCGCGCTGCGCAACGCCGCGATCAACCACGTCACCAAGGTCGCGACGTACTACCGCGGCAAGATCCACTCGTGGGACGTCGTCAACGAGGCGTTCGCCGACGACGGGCGCGGCAGCCGCCGTGACTCGAGCCTGCAGCGCACGGGCAACGACTGGATCGAGGCGGCGTTCCGCGCCGCTCGCGCCGCCGACCCCGGCGCCAAGCTCTGCTACAACGACTACAACACCGACGGCATCAACGCGAAGTCGACGGGCGTCTACAACATGGTCCGCGACTTCAAGTCGCGCGGCGTGCCCATCGACTGCGTCGGGTTCCAGTCGCACCTCGGCACGGGCCTGCCGGGCGACTACCAGGCGAACCTGCAACGGTTCGCCGACCTGGGCGTCGACGTGCAGATCACCGAGCTCGACATCGAGCAGGGCGGCAACCAGGCGAACATGTATGCCGCGGTGACCAACGCCTGCCTCGCGGTCGCGCGGTGCAACGGCATCACCGTGTGGGGCGTGCGGGACAGCGACTCGTGGCGCACCGGGGCCAACCCGCTGCTGTTCGACTCGTCGGGCAACAAGAAGGCCGCCTACACCTCGGTGCTCAACGCGCTCAACGCCGGCAGCAACAACGGCGGCGGCGGTGACGGTTCGATCGACACGAGCGCCTGGTACGTCCTGCTCAACCGGAACAGCGGCAAGGCGCTCGACGTCTACAACCTGGCGACCAACGACGGCGCCCGGATCACGCAGTGGTCGCGCAACAACGGCAACCAGCAGCAGTGGCAGTTCGTGAGCACCGGTGACGGGTACTACGAGATCCGCTCGCGCCTGTCGGGCAAGAACCTCGACGTGTACGCGAAGTCCACCGCTGACGGTGCGGCGATCGTGCAGTGGAGCGACAACAACGGCACCAACCAGCAGTGGCGGGCGACCGTCTCCGGCGGGTACGCCACGCTCATCAGCCGCCTGAGCGGCAAGGCCCTCGAGGTGCAGGGCGCCTCGACGGCGGACGGCGCGAACATCGTGCAGTACAGCAGCTGGAACGGCGCCAACCAGCAGTGGCAGCTGGTCAAGGTCGGCTGACCGGTCGAGAGGGAACGACGAGGGCCGGCCCGGTCTGCGCGACCGGGCCGGCCCTCGGCTCGTCACCCCGCACCCGGTCCGCAGAGCGCCCGACGGGTATTCGAGCGACTGGCCGGGTCACGGCCCGCTAGCGTCCCGGGATGCACGACGACGCGAGAACCGACGCCCAGCGCGCCCAGCGCCTCGCGCCTCACCGCAGGACCGCGCTGCGGCCCGCGTGGCACGAGCTGCCCGACGCCGTGCGCGCGGCGGTCGAGTCGCACGCCGGGGCGGCCGTGCTGCACGCCCACTCGCAGGACGGCGGGTTCACCGAGGGGTTCGCGAGCCGCCTCGAGCTGGCCGACCACACGCGCGTCTTCGTCAAGGCCGCGACGGCGTCGCGCGGCGAGCACGCCCACCCGGCGTACCGGCACGAGGCGCGGGTCGTCGCCCTGCTGCCCGAGACCGTCGCGGCGCCACGGCTGCTCTGGAGCGTCGAGGCCGGCGACTGGGTCGTCCTGGGGTTCGAGGACGTCGAGGGCGCGACGCCGCAGCGTCCGTGGCAGCCCGACGAGCTGGCCGCGGTGCTCGCCGCCCTCGAGGGTCTCGCCGAGGCGCTGACACCTGCGCCCGACGCCCTGCTCCCGCTCGGCACGACCGCCGACCTCGACGGCGACCTGCACTTCTGGCGTCGGTGCGCGTCCGGCGAGGTCGACCTCGCGCTCGTCCCGGGCCCGTGGCGGGCGCGCGTCGCGGAGCTCGCGGTCAGGGAGGGAGCGTGGGCGCAGGCCGCATCCGGGACCACGGCGGTGCACTTCGACCTGCGCGACGACAACGTGCTGCTCGCCACGGACGGCCGGGTGCTGGTGTGCGACTGGAACTGGATCCAGCTGGCCGCGCCCTGGGTGGACCTCGTCGGACTGCTCGTGAGCGTGCACGGCGACGGACTCGACGCCGAGCGCATCCTCGCGACGCACTCCCTGACCCGAGACGTCCCACGCGCCTCGATCGACGCGTTCCTCGTCGCGCTGGCCGGGTACTTCGTCGATGCTGCCGGCCGCCCGCCGGTGGAGACGTCGCCGTGGCTCCGGGTGCACCAGGCGTGGTACCGCGACGCGGCGCTGGACTGGCTCACGACCCGCCTCCGCCACTGACCGTCGTGGCGTGGCGCGCACCACGCGCTGTCGGGTCAGGTCAGGCCTCGACCCACACCGGAGCAGGGACGGCGTCGGCGGCCTGGGCGAGCAGCAGGTGGGTGGCTTCGGCTGCGGGGACCGGGCGGGAGAACAGGAAGCCCTGGACGAACGGGCAGCCGAGCTCGGCCAGCGCCGCGGCCTCGTCCTCCGTCTCGACGCCCTCGGCGATGACGGTCAGGCCGAAGCGCGCGCCCATCGTGATCATGAGCCCGACCAGCTCGCGGCTGCGCGCGCTCGCCTGCATGCGCTGGATGAAGGAGCGGTCGATCTTCAGGGCCGCGACGGGGAGCTCGTGCAGGGCGGACAGCGACGAGTGCCCGGTGCCGAAGTCGTCGATCTGGAACTCGATGCCCTCGTCGCGCAGCTGACGCAGGAAGCTGACCGCGACGTCCTGGTTGTGCATGATGACGCCCTCGGTGACCTCGAAGATCATCGAGGTGGCGGGCACGTCGTAGCGGTTGATGACGGCGCGCAGCGTCGGCAGCAGCTCGGGGTCCCAGAACTGGCGGTTGGACAGGTTCACGCTCACGGTGATGCCGTCGAAGCCGGGGACGGTCCCGCGCCACTCGGCGATCTGGCGGCATGCCTGGGTGATGGTCCACTGCCCGATCTGACGGGTCTGGCCGGTGGCCTCCGCGACGGGCAGGAAGTCGTTGGGCGGGACCAGCCCGCGCTCGGGGTGGTTCCAGCGGATCAAGGCCTCCAGCGCGACGATGCGACGCGTGTCCAGCCGCACGATCGGCTGGTAGTACAGCTCGAACTGCTCGAGCGCGATGCCCTGGTCGAGCGCGGACTCGAGCTGGAGGCGGGCCATCGCGCGCGCGTGCATCGCGCCGTCGAACATGACGACCGACCCGGGCCCCTGCGCCTTGGCGCGGTACATGGCGGTGTCGGCGTCGCGCAGGTACTCGTCGGCCGAGGTGTAGCCGCTCGCGGACACGGCGATGCCAGCGGCGGCGCTGACCGCGCGCGTGCCCTCGGTGAGGACCACAGGCACGGACATCACGGTGAGCAGGCGCCTGACGACCTCGGGCAGGCCGGAGATGTCGCGCACGTCGTCCAGGAGCAGGACGAACTCGTCGCCGCCGAACCGGGAGACGGTGTCGCCGGGCCGCAGCCCGGCGGAGAGCCGGGTGGCGACCTCGACCAGGAGCTCGTCGCCGACCTGGTGGCCGAGGCTGTCGTTGACCACCTTGAAGCCGTCCAGGTCGAGGAAGACGACCGCGAAGGTGGAGTCGGGGTTGCGCCGGGTGCGCAGGATCGTCTGGTCGAGCCGCTCCAGGAACAGTGCGCGGTTCGGCAGTCCGGTCAGCGGGTCGTAGTGGGCGTCGTTGCGCAGGCGGTCCTCGAGCTCCTTGCGCTCGGTGACGTCGGTCATCGAGCCGACCAGCCGGATGGCGTGACCGTCAGTGCCGCGCACCGACAACGCGTTGGTGATCATCCAGCGGTGGCTGCCGTCCGCGGTGCGCAGCCGGTACTCGACCTCCAGCGACGGCTCGAGTCCGGACAGGTGGTCCGCCAGCGCCTTGTCGAAGGCGGCACGGTCGGCCGGGTGGATGCGCGTCAGCCACTCCTGGGACGTGGCGTCGAGCTCGTCGTCGCGGTAGCCGAGCAGCGCCTTCCAGCGCGCCGAGTAGTACGCGGCGCCGGTCACCAGGTCCCAGTCCCACATGCCGTCGTTGGCGGCCTCGGCCGCGAGGGCGTACCGCTCCTCGCTGACGCGCAGCCGCTCCAGCGACCGGTCCTGCTCGAGGGCCACCGAGAGCAGCACCGCCCAGTGGTTGACCCGCTCGAAGACCGCCTCCTCCATCACGTCGAACTCGCCGGTCAGCGCCAGGAAGCCGTGGTCGTTGCCGTCGAAGGTCACCGGCACGACGAACGTCAGCTCGTCGTGCTCGGTCCCGCCGGGCTGCTCCGGGGCTGCCGGGGGAAAGGCCCGCACGTCGCACGGCTCGTCGAGCCCGGTGCCGGTCGCGTCGCCGGGGTAGACGCCCACGAGCCGCAGCTCTCCCAGGTCGTTCCACAGCGCGAGGCTGGCCGTGCGGACGCCGGTGTCGGCCAGCCACGTCAACGACCTGGCGTTGCGGCCCTTGCGTCGCACCAGCTCGGTGCTGATCCGGTAGTGGCGACGCTGGATGTCGACGTGCTGGTTGAGCACGACTGCGCTGTCGTGCTCGAGGTGGCGTTGCAGCGCGCGCGTCGCGACGTCCACGGCACGCTCCTGCACGGCTGCCCCGGCGAGCGTGTCCCCCGGGGCGAGGTGGTCGACCACGGCCTCCGCGAGCTGACGCACCACGAGCAGTGCGCTCAAGGGGTACCGCGACCGAGAGACCGCGCGGCGCAGCGCGTCCGCGGCGGCCTTGTCCGCCTTGTCGAGCTCGAGCAGGGCGCCCGGCTCGGAGTCCGTCGCCCGCAGGGTCTCGACGAACAGCGTGACCAGGCGCTGCACCGCAAGCTGGAGCCCGAGGTGCTGCGGCGACGGCAGCTCCTCGTCGCCGTACAGCGCGTCACCGAGCCGGTCGACGAACGGCTGGCTCACCTCGTCCAGGGCCGCCCGGCCGGGCACCGTCTCGGCCACGGTCGCCTGGCAGCCGCAGGACTCGCGCACGACCAGCTTGACCGGGATGCAGTGCTGGCCGGGCTCGATGTGCTCCCCGCTCAGGGCGCGCAGGGCCAACCCACAGGCGGTCACGCCCGCGAGGCTGAAGCTCTGTGCCACGGTGGACAGCGGCGGGTGGTGCTCGGCGGCCGCGGCGATGTCGTCGAAGCCGACCACCGCGACGTCGTCCGGCACGACGAGGCCGTCCTCGGTGAGCGCCTTGACCACCGCCATCGCCGTCGCGTCGGTGCACGCGACCACGGCGGTGGGCATCCGGTCCAGCTCCCTGAGGCGTCGCGCGGCGGCCGAGCCGTCGTGCCTCTCCTCACCGGTCCAGGGCACCATGATCGGGTCGGTCGGAACCAGGCCGTTGGCCTCCATCGCCCCGCGGTACGCGTCGTACCGGATCGCGTCGTCTGCGTTGGCGGGCTCCCGGCCCGCGAAGACGATGTCCGAGTGCCCGTGGCCGATGAGGTGGTCCACGGCCGCCGAGACGCCCTGGACGTTGTCCGGAACGACGGTGGGACAGGCCAGTCCCGACGGCGCGGCGTACATGGTGACCAGCGGCTTGCCCGTGGCGGCGAACTCGTGCAGGTACGAGTCGTCGGCCGGTGTCACCACCACGACGAGCGCGTCGAGATGGTCCCAGGCGACCTGGGCCGTGAACTGCTCGTCCGAGATCGCCTTGAAGAACCCCGCCTCGCGGGCCTGGATCGCCAGGACCCTGGCTCCGTGCGCGGCCGCGGTGTCCATCACGCCGTCGAGGATGCTGCCGTAGAAGTACCCGTGCACGTTCGGGGCGAGGTACCCGATCACGGGCGGGCGAGCGGCACCCGCGACGTCATCGCGCCGCTGGTCGTCTCTGCTCGCTCCGCTCATGGTCCAGCAATCGACAGGATCAGGCGCTCACCTGAGAGTTTCGACGTACCGCGTGTGCGCTTGCGTACCGGCTACCGATACGTATCACCCATCCTCGTCGGAAGCGCGGATTCAGCCAGATCGGGTGCCTTCCGGGCGAACCCGGGCGGCGTCACCGCGACCTCATGGGGCGGCTCGGGGTCAGGTGCGTGGGGCGTACATGATGACGGCGACGCCGAGCAGGCAGATGGCCGCGCCGACGACGTCCCAACGGTCGGGCTGGAACTTGTCGATGGCCATGCCCCACGCGAGCGAGCCGGCCACGAAGATCCCGCCGTACGCCGCCAGGATCCGCCCGAAGTGTGCGTCCGGCTGCAACGTCGCGACGAAGCCGTAGGCGCCGAGGGCGACCACTCCGGCACCGATCCACAGGACCCCGCGGTGCTCGCGCACGCCCTGCCAGATCAGCCACGCACCGCCGATCTCGGCGACGGCCGCGACGGCGAACAGCAGGAGCGAGCGCAGCACGGTCATGCGCGCAGTCTCTCGTGCCTCGGCTCCCGCTCGCGGCAGGCCGTGCGAGGTCGTCGAGTGGTCGCGCTCAGCACGCGCCGCCGCACCCGCACGTGCTCTCCGGCTCGGTCGTCGCCGCGGCAGCCCGACGGCCTCGCAGCCACAGGGCAGCACCGACCACGACGGCGACGAGTGCGACCACGCCCAGCGCGAGCGCCACCCCACCCGTGAAGAACGCCCCGACCCCCGCCGCGACGCCGCCCGCGGCGATCAGCGGCACGGAGCAGGCCACGGCACACACCAGCGCGAGGCCGAACCCAGCCAGTACCCCCTTCTTCGTCGTGGCGTTCGCGCTCGTCGCGTGGTCGGGGGTGGTCGAGGCGTTCATGGCGTCTCCCAGGGGTGTGCGGGCAGAGGGGATCGCGGCCGGAACCGAGTGCGGTGCGGCCGAGGCTCGTGCGGGTTCAGGCCGCGGTGCCGAACATCGCGGCGACGACGTCGGCGGCGTGGTCGGGTGCGCGCACCTCGAGGCGGATCTGCCCCGTGGTGAGCCGGACGGTGAAGTCGAAGAACGTGCAGCAGTCCTGCTCGGCGGCAGCCAGCCGGGCGACCTCGGCGACCAGCTCGGGCGCGGCCACGAAGTCGAGGGCCACGCCGCCGGCGATCGGCTCGCGGCGCACCGCCCGGGCCCCCAGGCCCTGCCACTCGGCAACCCGGTCGGGCACCGAGCCGGCGTCGAGCGAGCACGCGATCACGGGAGCGTCCGGTGCTGTGCCCGGAGCGCGGGTCAGCGGGACGAACGTGCGCCGGTCCGCCAGCGGCTCCGGCGCCGCGGTTGCGCACGGGCACCCCTGCCCACACGGGCCCGAGGTCTCGGCCTCGGCGAGCCGCGCCGAGACGCGCTGCAGCTGGGCCGCGAGCGCCACGAGCTCACCGATGCGCGTCTGCGTCTCGACCAGCCGCACGGCGACCATCTCGACCACCTGGTGCGCGACGCTCGAGCAGTCGTCGAGGTCGTACGCCTTGACCAGGTCGGCGACGTCGGTCAGCGGGATGCCGAGGTTCTTGGTCGCGGTGATGAACCGCAGCCGGGCGATGTCGTCGTCGTCGTAGGACCGGTAGCCGTTGCCACCCCGGGCGGGCTGCGTGACGAGGCCGATGTCCTCGTAGTAGCGCAGCGTCGTGGCCGGCACCCCGACCAGCCCGGCGACCTCAGCGATGCGGTAGCTCATGCGGCGACGGTAGACCTTCGACCCGAGTCGAAGGTCAAGCCCGCGCGGGCGGATGCCGGCAGGGCGCCGGCCCCAGATCGCTCCGCGGCGGGCGGAAATGCCGTGCGACGGCGGTGCTGTCGGTGTGGGATCAGCCCATGACCGTCGAGCTCGGCACGCCGTCACCGCAGCTGCTGCCCCGCGTCGTCGAGACCCTGCGGGGCTGGCAGGACGAGTCCGCGCCCCTGCAGCTGCACCCGGGCGACCTGGGCTGGTACCGGAGGTTCGGCGCCGACGCCGCGGCCGCCGCTGTGCGGACCTGGAGCCGGGACGACGAGGTCGTCGCGATCGGCCTGCTCGACGGTCCCGACGCGCTGCGCATGACCGTCGCACCCGGCGCGTGGCAGGACGACGACGTCGCGCAGCAGGTCGTCGCCGACGTGTGCGACCCCGTGCGAGGTGTCCTGCCGGACGGTGCGGTGGTGGTCGAGGCGCCCCACGCGACGCGGGTCCACGAGCTCCTGGGCGAGCGCGGGTGGGGTGCGGGCGGGCCCTGGACGCCGTTGCGCCGCGACCTCACCGACCCGGTCGAGGTCGACGGGCTGCACGTCGAGGTGGTCGAGGCCGGGCGGACCGCGGAGTTCACCGCGGTCCACCGCGCGGCGTGGGGGAACGAGCGGTTCACCGACGAGGTCTGGCAGACGATGGCCGCCGGGTCGGCGTTCGTCGACGCGCGGTGCCTGCTCGGCCGGGACGCGGCGGGCGTGCCGGTCGCCGGGGTCACGGTCTGGTCCGCCGGTCCCGGGCGGCCGGGGCTGCTCGAGCCGATGGGCGTGCACGCCGCGCACCGCGGGAGCGGGCACGGGCGGCGCATCTGCCTCGCCGCCGCGGCCGAGCTCAGGGCGCTCGGCTCGTCGTCGGCGCTGGTCTGCACACCGACCGCCAACGTGACGGCCGTCGCCACCTACCGCTCCGCGGGCTTCCAGCCCGAGCCCGAGCGGCTGGACCGGACGCGCGGCTGAGCCGCGGTCACGGCGCAGCCCGGAGGGCTACTGCTCGTCGTCGCTGTCGTCGCGCAGGTTGCGGACCATGGTCCGCAGGGCGTCGAACGCGCTGCGCTGCTCGTCGGGCGTCAGGCCGGTCAGCATCGCGAGCTCGACGGACCGGACCGCCACCGTCGCCTGCTGCAGGCTGCGCCGCCCCGCGTCGGTGAGCGTGGTGGGCAGGACCTTCCCCACGGGCGCCTCGCTCGGCCGGCTGACGTAGCCCTCCTGCTCCAGCGCCTGGAGCAGCGCGTTCATCGACTGCCGCGTGACGAACGCGCGCCGCGCGAGCTCCGCGCTCGACATCCCGGGCCGCTGGGCGAGCAGCTCGAGGCACGCGTACCGCGTGACGTTCATGCCGAGCGGCCGGAGCACCTCCTCCATGGCCGTGCGCAGGGCGGCCGAGACCTCCTTGAGCGCGTAGCCCATGGACGTCCCGAGGTCGACGCCGGCATCCCCTTGACCCATGTCAGCATCCTGACATACGTTCTCCGTGTCAGGAACCTGACACAGACCCCGAGGAGCCCCCATGCCCGTCACCGGTCCCGACTTCGTCTCCCTGCAGGTCCGCGACCTCGCCGCGTCGCAGGCGTTCTACGAGCAGTACCTCGGCCTGGTCCGGTCGCCGGCCGGTCCCCCGCACGCCGTCGTCTTCGAGACCCGGCCCATCGCCTTCGCCGTCCGCGACGTGATGCCCGGGACCGACCTCGACTCCGCGCCCCGGCCCGGGATCGGCGCGGCCGTCTGGCTGCACGCGACCGACGTGCAGGAGATCCACGACGCCCTGGCGGCCGACGGGCACACGATCGTCGCGGCCCCCGTCGACGGACCGTTCGGCCGCACGTTCACGTTCGCCGACCCCGACGGCTACCAGATCACCCTGCACGACCGGGCGTGACCCGGGCGGCGCGGCTGTCGGGCCGCGCGGTTCGGGCCCCGTCAGGTGCCCGTGACCATCCAGGCCGTGCCGCGGGCGCGGTAGCCGGTGGTCGCGGCGCGGGCGAGCATGAAGACGCCGGAGAACGCGGCGGTCAGCCACAACAGGCCGTCGGCGCCCGGCGGGGCGTACGCGCGCACCGCGAGGGCGAACGGCACGTAGACGACGAGCGTGACGAGCCCCGCCCACGCGAGGAACCGGCCGTCGCCCGCGCCGATCAGCACGCCGTCGAGCACGAACACCCACCCGGCGATCGGCATGCACACGCCGGCGACCAGCATCCCGAGCACGATCGCGTGCCGCACCTCGTCGTCGGACGTGAACAGCGGCGCGTACAGCGCGGCCGCGCCACCGAGGATCAGCCCGAGCACCACGCCCGCCCCGACCCCCCACTGCAGCGTGCGCCGCAGGATGCCCCGGGTGCGGGGCACGTCGCCCGAGCCCAGGGCATGGCCGACGAGAGCCTGCGCGGCGATCGCGAGCGCGTCGAGAGCGAAGGCCGCGAGCCCCCAGACGGAGCTGACGACCTGGTGCCCGGCCAGCGTCACCGCGCCGAGCCCCGCGGCGACCCACGTGGTGAGCAGGATCGCGCCGCGCAGCGTCGCGGTGCGCGCGAGCAGGGGCAACCCGTGCCGCGCGCTCGCCCAGATCCCACCGGCGGCGGGCCGCAGCGACGACCCGGCGGCCCGCGCACCGCGCACGACGACGAGCCCCAGCACCACGCCCATGCCGAGCTGGGTCAGGGCGGTGCCGGCGCCGGATCCCGCGATGCCGAGGTGCAGCCCCCACACCAGCGTGACGTTGAGGACGGTGTTCACCACGGCGCCGACGACCGCGACGCCCAACGGGGTGCGGGTGTCCTGCAGCCCGCGCAGGGTCCCGGTCGCGGCCAGGACGACGAGCATCCCGACGAGGCCGGGCGCCGACCAGCGGAGGTAGGTGACGGCCTGCCGGGCGGTCTCGTCGTCGGCGCCCATGAAGGCGACCACCCACGGCGAGGCGATCCACAGCCCCGCCGCGAGGACCACCCCCAGCCCCAGCGCGAGCCACATCCCGTCCACACCCACCTGCAACGCACCCGCGTGGTCCCCGGCGCCGAGGCGGCGGGAGACCGACGCGGTGGTCGCGTAGGCGAGGAACACGCACAGTCCGACGACCGTGAGCAGCACGCTCGAGGCGAGCGCCAGACCCGCGAGCGCCGAGGTGCCCAGGTGCCCGACCACGGCCGAGTCGACCAGGATGAACAGGGGCTCTGCGACGAGCGCCCCGAGCGCGGGGATCGCGAGGGCGAGGATCTGCCGGTCGATCGTGACACGGGGCTGTCCGGTGGCTGAGATGGTTCCGACCCCCTGGCGTGCTCCACACCCGTTGAACTGCGTATGTGCTCGTCGCACCGGCGATTCGCCGACCCGACCCGCGGTATCCACAAGTCTGTCCACGGCCTGTGCACATCTTGATGCACAGGCGTCCCCACGGCGATCCACAGGTTCGACGGCGTGTTTCCACAGGGGCTCTGGGCGATTCGCGCGGCGCACCCCGGCGGTCCTACTGTGCGCGGGAACCTTCCCACGAGCGGTGCTTCGCCGTGCATGTCGGAGGGTGGGGGTAGAACACGGGTTCGAGGACTTCGTCCAGCGGGGATTGGGTGCGTAGGTGACGATCGAAGAGCTCGAGTACGGCATGCCGTCCGACGCCGGATCCGGACGGCGCGAGTTCGACCGCACCCCTCCGCAGGACCTCGAGGCCGAGCGCTCGGTCCTCGGCGGCATGATGATCTCGAAGGACGCCATCGCCGACGTCATCGAGCAGATCCGCGGCACCGACTTCTACCGCCCCGCGCACGAGGTCGTCTACGACGCGATCATCGACCTGTACGGCCGCGGCGAGCCCGCGGACGCGATCACCGTCGCCGACGAGCTGACCAAGCGCGGCGAGATCGGCCGCATCGGCGGTGCGCCCTACCTGCACACCCTCATCGCGTCCGTCCCCACGGCCGCGAACGCCGGGTACTACGCGCGGATCGTGCGCGAGCGCGCGATCCTGCGCAAGCTCGTCGAGGCCGGCACGCGCATCGTGCAGCTCGGCTACGGGACCGACGGCGGCGACGTCGACGAGCTCGTCAACAACGCGCAGGCCGAGGTCTACGCGGTCACCGAGCGACGCTCGTCCGAGGACTACCTGCCGCTGTCCGAGATCATCGGCGGGACCGTCGACGAGATCGAGGCCGCCGGTCACCGCGGCGAGGGCATGATCGGCGTCCCCACGGGTTTCTCCGACCTCGACCGCCTGACCAACGGCCTGCACCCCGGCCAGATGATCGTCGTCGCCGCCCGGCCGGCTATTGGGAAAAGTACGCTGGGAATTGACGTCGTCCGATCGGCCGCCATCAAGCACAACATGTCGGCTGTCGTGTTCTCGCTCGAGATGAGTCGCAACGAGATCGTCATGCGTCTGCTGTCGGCCGAGGCGCGAGTGCACCTGCAGAAGCTGCGCACCGGTCAGATGGGCGAGGACGACTGGGCGAAGATCGCTCAGACGATGGGCAAGATCTCCGCGGCACCGCTCTTCATCGACGACTCGCCGAACATGTCGCTGATGGAGATCCGTGCCAAGTGCCGGCGCCTCAAGCAGCGGCACGACCTCAAGCTCGTCGTCATCGACTACCTGCAGCTCATGACGTCCGGCAAGCGCGTCGAGTCGCGCCAGCAGGAGGTCTCCGAGTTCTCGCGTGCGCTCAAGCTCCTCGCCAAGGAGCTCGAGGTCCCGGTCATCGCCATCTCCCAGCTGAACCGTGGTCCGGAGCAGCGCACGGACAAGAAGCCGCAGATGAGCGACCTTCGCGAGTCCGGGTGTCTGACCGAGGACACGCGCGTCTTGCGGGCGGACACAGGAGCCGAGACGACGCTCGGCGAGCTGTACGCGCTGCGCACCACCGATGTGCCGGTCTGGGCGCTCGACGAGCGGCTGCAGTACGTCCGACGCCACCTGACCCACGTGTTCCCGACGGGCATCAAGCCGACCTACCGGCTCCGCCTGGCCTCCGGCAAGGAGGTCACCGCGACGGCGAACCACCCGTTCCTGACGTACGAGGGTTGGACCCCGCTCGGCGAGCTCGAGCCCGGCTCCCGCATCGGCGTGCCGAGGCACGTCCCCGGCCCGGAGCAGACGGCTACGTGGCTGGACCGCGACGTGACGATGCTGGCGCGCATGATCGCCGGGCGCACCGCCCCGGGTGCCGCAGTCTGGGACGACGAGGTGTGGGAGCAGCTCGGCGAGTCGCTGCCGGCCTCGCTGTTCCACCTGCCCAAGCCGCAGATCGCGCTGTTCCTACGCACACTGCTGACCCAGAACGGCGCGGTGACGCTCGACGGCGGGACGGGCCTGGTGACCCTTCGGGCAACCGGTCGCCGCGTGCTCGACGGCGTGAGCCGCTTGCTGCTGCGGTTCGGTATCTCCACGCGCATCCGCCGGTCCACCGACGGCATGGTGCTCGAGCTGGTGGAGAAGGACGACCTGCGGCGCCTCCTTCAGGAGGTCGGCATCGAGGGCCGTCACGCGGTCGCCGCGGACGAGTTGCTCAGCCGGGTCCGGGAACGCGACGTCGATGCGTCGACCGAGCCGGTCCGCATGTGGGATGAGGTCCGCGCGGTCCTGGTGGCCGCGGCCGCTCGTTCCCAGGCCGAAGGACGGGCGCCGCTCGCGCAGGTCGTCGACGTGCTCGACCGCGCCGACCTGCAGGTTGACGCCGTCAACGACCTGCTGTGGGACGAGGTCGTCGCGATCGAGCCGATGGGGGATCAGCAGGTCTTCGACGCGACCGTCGTGGGGACCCATAACTTCATCGCCAATGGCATCGCCGTCCACAACAGCATCGAGCAGGACGCCGACATGGTGATCCTGCTCCACCGCGAGGACGCCTACGAGAAGGAGTCGCCGCGCGCCGGCGAGGCCGACCTCATCGTCGCCAAGCACCGAAACGGTCCGACGGACACGATCACGGTCGCCTTCCAGGGCCACTTCAGCCGCTTCGTCGACATGCAGGCTTAAGCCGCCGCCGGTGTAGGTTCCGCGCAGTAGTTGCGGAGTCCATCTCCGGAATGCTGTGTCGTTGCGGCGTTCTGCGACTGATTGCGGCGCCGCGGTGTCGAGATGCGACGGCGACGTCGAATGTCCCGAGCATGCTGGCGTCCGCTGGCCCGGGGACTTGGAGGGCCGGCGGGGGTCGTGGCGTTGGCCTACTGGCGCGACCGCCGCGAGGTCGGCAGAGGTGAACCTCCACCTCACGGGCTGGCACGAAGCTCCTGCCGACGACGCCTGGGGGCGTTCGTGGATCGGCTGGCGGGCCGACTTCACCGACACCGAGCCGTGGGAGTTGAACCGCGGAACATGGCCGATCAGTGACGCCGCCGATCAGGAGCGCTACGCGACGATGTCGTACGAGGGCCTCGTCCGGCCTCGTGGGCCCCGAGCCCGCTGTACGAGCCGGACCGCACACAGCGGGCCGGGCGCCCAGCCTGGCACAGGTTCGCCGCGCAGGGCGGGACGTCGCCGATCGACTACCTGACGCGGACCGATCACCCGATAGTTGGCGGCTCGTATGAATCGCATTTCGCCGCATCGCCTTGTGGGCAGATCGTGAGCTCGGTCCTGAACGTCTTGGCGTAACGGAGCCAGCCTGCACGGTAAGTGACCCTGACGCCTGCGAGGGTTCCGATGCCGGACTGCGCGTATGGAACCTTCACTCCGATGTACAACTCGAGCCCGATGTCGTCACCGGCGCGGATGGCCATTCCTTCGACTGGCTTGCCCGCGGCCCGCGGCCAGCCTGGCGCAACGTCGAACAGGTTCGAGCCGCGCTGCAACACGCGCTCGGGACCGATCGCGTCGATCGGGTCTGCGATCTGCAATGGGATCTCCCCGAAGAGCACCTCGATGTGCTCAACGGTGATGTCCTTGTCGCTTGGGTTGGTGAGGTCTTGCAGCCCGAAGGTCACCCACGTGTCGGCAGGGAAAGCGTCGACGATCACGCCGGTGTTGTCGCTGCCCTCCAGCGGGCCACCCGGGACGGTCCGGAATACAAGCCAAGCGGTCACCCCGACGATTGCGAGAATTGCGGACGCGGCAATCGAAATGCGGCGGCGCCGCTTCGGGGGCTCCTCGTGCGCGTCGATGCTACCTATCTGGGTGGTAGGCGTGCGGGATTCGTTCGGTTCGACCATCATGCCGGTCCAGTGTCCGCCGGCGGCTTGCCTTCGATCGCGATGTCCGCGACTGAAGGCTTGCCGTTGTTTCCGCAGTAGCTCACCTTCGCCGTCGCACTGGGAGAGGCCTTGTAGTAGGTGATGCAGCCCGAAGCTCCCCTGTCAGTGCGCTTCGAGTCAAGATGCCTGCGTGTGCAAAGTAGCGGTTCTCCCGGCCGCGCGTGGGTGGTTTCGCAAGGGAAGTCTGAACCCGGCTTCAGTGGGGGCCCGCAAGTGACGCGTCGACGGTTGTCGGTGCGTCGTTCTGACGGTAGTAGTTGTCTTCGTGCTCGGTGGGTGGGATCAGCCCGATCTTGCCGTGCAGGCGTCGGTGGCTGAACCAGTCGACGTACTCCGCGACGGCGATCTCGAGGCCGTCGACGCTTCTCCACGGGCCCTCGCTGCGGACGAGCTCGGCCTTGAACAGGGAGTTGAACGCCTCAGCGAGGGCGTTGATGCTCCTCCGTCTGTCAAGCGGCTTGCGCTGCACCGGTCGCTACGACGCGGAGGGGTCGCATCGCGGCCCAGAGCGCGGGGGCGAGGTGACGTCTGAGGCAGCGGATGATCTCGGACTTGGTCTTGCCCTCGGTCATGCGGCGGGTGACGTAGGACCCGGTCGGTTCGTGGTGCTGCATCCGTACGATCACGACCAGGTAGAGGGCTGCGTTGGCCTGTCGGTGACCGCCGCGGTTGAGTCGGTGGCGGATGGTCGTCCCCGAGGAAGCTGGGATCGGGGCGACCCCGCAGAGCCTGGCGAACGCCGGCTCGGACCGGACCCGTCGAGGATCTGAGCCACCCCCTGCGCGACCTGGTGTGGGCTGTCGGGATCTCCCGGGCTGACGTCTCAGTCCAGGCGCGAGCGATCGAGCTCGACTGTGCCTGAGTAGCACACGGTGCTACTTTGGGTGGATGACGACCGTGGGGGTTCGGGAGCTCAGGCAGGATGCGTCAGGAGTTCTGCGTCGCGTCGAGGAGGGTGAGCGCGTCGTCGTGACTGTTCACGGACGGCCGGTCGCGGACCTCGTGCCCCACCTCGAGGCCCGCCCGACTTGGCGTCCGGTCACGGACCTGGCGGCGCTCTTCCCCGGCGTGGATGACCCCCACTGGGACGAGGACATGTCGCTGATCGATGGCGCGCCGACCGACCCGTTCGAGCGGGACGCTCACCTGTGAGGCTCATCCTCGACACGAACATCCTGATCGACGGGCTGGTGCCCACCGACACGGGCGACGAAGCCGCGATCAGTATCGCGACGCTTGCCGAGTTGCGCTTCGGGGTCCTGATCGCGCGGACACCCGAGAGCCGGGCGGCGCGGATGCGGGTGCTGTCGAATGCAGAGGGCGCGCTTGCCGCCCTGCCGATCGATGACACGGTCGCGTCGTCGTACGCCCTGCTGGCGACCAAGACCGTCACCGCCGGACGGCAGCCGCGTGCCCGAGCGTTCGACCTGCTGATCGCGGCGACCGCCCACGCACACGGCGCGGTGCTGGTCACACGGAACGTCGGCGACTTCGCGGGGCTCGACGACGTCCTCGAGGTTCGCGCGCCCTGACCGGTCGGGCCACCGGCTTGCGCCGCCTGCCCTGAGGCAGCTGGCCCGTCGGGGGCGCAGTGCGTCTCTGGTTCCACGGATGGCCGCATGCGCCGGTGTCAGCTTGGATGCTCCGGCACGTCGGCTCGAGCCCCGGGATGCTGCGCCGCCGGGCGGGCCTCGTGGCCCGGGCGACCGTGGGTCCGTTCCCGCTCCTTGAGCTGCGCCTCGAAGACGTGCCGGCGCCCTCCCATCGTCACCCGCAGCGGGCGTCGTCGCGCGGCAGGCGGTGACCCGTCCTGCTCGCCGGACCAGACGCGGGGCTGCGACGCGGCCGGGCTCGACGTACGGTCGAGAACGTGCCCCGTCCTGTCCCGATCCGCCCCGCACCCGGGCAGGAGTCGGTGTGGGACTACCCGCGCCCCCCGCGCGTCGAGCCGTGCACGGCCGAGCTCGTGATCGTGCTCGGCGGTGAGGTGGTGGCGCGGACCTCGTCGAGCTGGCGGGTGCTGGAGACGAGCCACCCCCCGACGTACTACCTGCCCCGGTCGGCGTTCGTCGCCGGGTCGCTGCGCACCGCCCCCGGAGCGTCCTGGTGCGAGTGGAAGGGGCAGGCCGCGTACGTCGACGTCGTGGGCGGGGAACTCGTGGCGCACCGTGCCGGGTGGACGTATCCGGACCCGGCGGCTGGTTACGAGGTGCTCGCCGGCTCGATCGCCGTGATGCCGGGCGCCATGGACCGCTGCACGGTCGACGGCGAGGTCGTCCAGGCCCAGGAGGGCGGCTTCTACGGCGGCTGGATCACCTCGCACGTCGTCGGACCGTTCAAGGGCGGTCCGGGCACTCAGAGCTGGTGACGGCCGGACACCAGGTCTGGACGACCGTCGTCCGGCGCTCTCCTTGCCATGCCGTACCCGGGGACGGGACGATCACGTCCGTCGAGCGCATCGGCGCTGGCGAGCACGGGGATCGAGCCCCGGCGGGCGGGGGCGGAGCTGCGGTGGGCACGAGGCCGGGCGGCACATCGAGGGTCACCGATTCCGTGCGCGAGCGCGCCCGGAGGTCGCTCGGGCCGGCAGTGTGGCGGTTGCGTCGGGAGTGGCAGTGGCGGCAGGCCGGCGTGCAGGCGCGGCTGGACCGTGTGGCCGTGGACGGCTTCGAGCACGAGGTCGCGGCCCACCGCACACCGATCTTCCGCGAGCTGGCCGGGGTGGACCGCCGCCTGCAGGAGAACAAGGCGGTGAACCTGGCGATCGCGGCCGGGCGGTTGGACGGCAGTGCGCTACGGCCCGGGCAGAGGATGTCGTTCTGGCGGGTGGTCGGGCGACCGAGCTATCGGCGCGGGTTCACCGACGGCTTGGTCCTGCGGCAGGGCGAGGTCGACGAGGGCGTCGGCGGTGGGCTGTGCCAGATGACCAACCTCCTGTACTGGATGACCGTGCACTCACCGCTGACCGTGGTCGAGCGCTGGCGGCACACCTATGACGTCTTCCCGGACACCGGCCGCACGCAGCCGTTCGGCAGCGGCGCCACGTGCTCGTGGCCCGTGCTCGACCTGCAGATCGAGAACCGCACGTCCGCGACGTTCCGGCTCTCGCTGACGGTCGGGCAGACGCACCTCGTCGGGGCGTGGACCAGCGACCAGGCACCGTTGCACACCTACGAGGTGTATGAAGCCGCGCACGAGATGAGGAACGACCTGCCCGGCGTCTTCACGCGTCACAACGTTCTGCGCCGACGGGTGCTCGACGGGGCCGGGAACGAGGTGGACGACGAGCTCCTCGCGGTCAACCAGGGCAGGCTCATGTACCAGCCGTTCCTGGGGGCCGGCGGCGCCGGCTAGGCGCGTCTCCCGGTGCCGAACGTCATCCGGGGCCGAGGGCGCACCCAAGCGTGGAGCGGGACACTAATGCCTGGTCAGGCCCGGTGCCGGGTCGCCAGACTCGGCGCGTGACCGACCGAAGCTGGCGCGTCGTGCGCGCTCCCGAACCACCCGCCGACCTCGACCACCCCGACGCGTGGGCGCTGCACGCGTTCAGCGACGTCGAGCGCGAGCGCGAGGCCGCCGTGTGGGGCTGGACCGACCAGTGGGCTCCGCCGTGGGTCATGCACGGCGTCGTCCGTCACCAGGAGTACGACCGCAAGCAGATGCTCCTGGTGGTGCGCGCCTCGCACCCGCAGGACGTCCCGCCGCAGCCCGCTGACGTCGTCGGCGTCGCGCTCGTCGTCGTCGGCCGCGAGGCCAACACGCACCTGCTCTGGGCCGGACCGCTGGCCGTGCGTCCCGCGCACGCTCACGACGGCGTTCTCGACGTGCTGCTCGCGGGGATCGAGGAGGAGGCCGCGGCGCTCGGCTGCACGACCGTCGTCTACACGGCACCGCACGCCCCGGAGCCGCCCGCGGGGCCGGGAGCGCTCGAACCCCGCACGGGTGCCGGCCGCGTGCCGGTCGACTCGCCCGAGGCGGTCGCCTCGCTCGAGCGCGGCTACGCGCTCGAGCAGGTCGGTCGCCACTCCACGCTGTACCTGCCGGTTCCGTCGCCGGTGCTCGACCGCCTCGGCGACGATGCCGCCGCCGCGGCCGGTGACACCTACCGGATCGTCACGTGGCGCGACGAGATCCCCGAGGAGCGTCTCGACGACCTCGCGCGGCTGTGGACCCGGATGAGCACGGACGTGCCGCTCGGCGACGTCGACTACGACGAGGACCCGTGGGACGCCGACCGCGTGCGCAGCCATCTCGCGGACCTCGCAGGCCGGCAGCAGCACGTGCTGATCGCGGTGGCCGAGCACGTCGCGTCGGGCGAGCTCGTCGCGTTCACGGTGCTCCAGGTGCCCTTCCCCGAGGTCCCGTTCGGGTTCCAGGAGGACACGCTCGTGCTGCGCGAGCACCGCGGACACCGCCTCGGGATGCTCGTCAAGGTCGCGAACCTGCGTGCGCTCGCCGCGTGGCGGCCGGGTGTCGCGCGGATCCACACGTGGAACGCGCAGGAGAACGCCCACATGCTCGCGATCAACGTCGCGCTCGGCTTCGTGGCGGACGGTGTCGCGGCGGTCTGGCAGAAGCACCTGGCGTGATCGCACCTGCTGAAGGTCGCGGAAGCGGCCGCAGCGGACACGGCCGCGGCACAGGACCTGCTCGACGCACTTCGCCGGCGGCGCCGGAGGGGGGTGGGCTCGGATGAACCGGGCCCACCCCCTGGCTCCCACGCTCGTGGGTGTCGTGCGCCGCGCTCGTCAGCGCCGGAGCGTGAGCAGGCCCGGGCGGTACGGCAGGTTGTTGTAGTCGGCGTTCACGTTGGGGTCGCGGCCCTGGTAGAGCAGCTGCAGGTTGCACGGGTCGATCGTCTTGGTCTGGTCGGGGTTGGACCGGACCAGGTCGCCGTGGCTGATGTCGTTGGTCCACGTCGCGCCGCTGTTGGCCTTGCCTGCGAACGGGTTGCTCTCGGACGCGGCCTGCGGTGTCCACGACCCCGACAGGCTGGAGGACGTGAACGAGCGGAAGTACCGCCCGCCCGAGCCCATCGCCTCGACGATCATCAGGTACTGGTTCTGACCGGCGACCTTGTAGACCTCCACGCCCTCGAACAGGTTGGCCGTGGTGTCGCTCATGATCGTGGTGTAGCTCGACCCGAAGCTGCCCGGGAAGTTCCCGATCGGCATGCTCGCGCGGTAGATCTTGCCGTTGTCGCCGGCGAAGAACAGGTACATGTTCTGCCCGTCACCGATGAGGGTCTGGTCGATCGGGCCGGTCCCGGAGCCGGTGATGCTGCCCGTGAACAGCGGCTGCGGTGACGACCACGAGTTGACGTTCGTCGGGTCGGTCGAGGTCCGGTAGATGAACGGCCACTGACCCCACTGGTAGGCCAGGACCCAGATGTTCTTGGGCGCGAAGTAGAACAGCGTGGGAGCGACCGTGCCGGAGGGGAGGGCGTTCTGGCTCATGGTCGCCATGTCCGACCAGTTCGTGAACGGGCTGAACGCCATCGAGCCGTAGCTGCCGTTCTCGACCTTCGACGCGTACACGAGGTGCTTGCCGTTGTGGACGACGTTCGTGAAGTCCTTCAGCGACGTCCAGCCCGACCGCGGCTGGGCGAGAGGGCCGGAGGAGTCCCACCGGTACGACGACGGCAGCGAGCACCCGGTCCCCGACGTGGGCGTCGGCGTGGGCGTGGGCGTGTCACCGCCGACGCGGACCATCTGCCACTGCTGGTTGCTGCCGTTCCAGTCGGCGTACTGCACGACGTTGCCGCCGTCGGCGGTGGAGGCGCCCTGCACCTCGACGGCCTTGCCGCTGTGGCGCGCGATCAGCTGGATGTACCCGTCGACGTCCTGGATGCTGAACTGCTGGTTCGACGAGTTGTTGTCGGTCCACTGGATGATCGCGGCGCCGTCGGCAGTGGACCGGCCGCTGACGTCGAGGACCTTGCCGGACAGGCGCGACTTGAGCCGGTAGTAGCCGCCGCCCGAGTCGACGAACTGCCACTGCTGGTTGGTGCCGTCGTTGCGCGACCACTGCGTGATGCGGGCACCGTCAGTGGTGGCCCGGGCGTACACGTCGAGGGCCTTGCCGCTGGTGCGGTTGACCAGCACGTACGACGCCGAGGTGTCGATGCTCGCTGCGGTCGCCGTCGGCGCCGCCGCGACCGCGACCGCACCGGCCGCCGCGACGCCCAGCGCGACGAGCATCGCGGACCACCGTCGTCGCGGGCTCCTTGGGCTTCTTCTCACTGTCCATCTCCCTTCGATCCGGGAGCGGGTGCGCCGCGTGGACGGACCCACTGGCATCCGTCGTGTGATCGTTCACACGGCGTCGGGCTCAATGTCACACGGGACGATGCCCCCCGGTCCTGCCTGAAACGCTTCGCGTGGACGACGAGTGCGGGCTTCCCTGCGGCTGACAGCGAGACGGCCCGTGATGTGATGTGCGCATGAACCTGCCCCGCTCCGCACCTGTCCCGTCGCCGCGCCCGGCAGCTCTCGTGCAGGCCGGGGACGCGCGGGTCTCGTCGTCGCACGTCGGGGTCGGCGCATGAGCCGCGTCGTCGTGACCGGCGGGAGCGGCAAGCTCGGCCGCGCCGTCGTCGAGCACCTGGCGGCGCACGGGTACGACGTGGTCAACGTCGACACCGCTCCCCCGCCGGCGGATCAGCAGGCGCTGTTCACCCGGGTCGACCTCACCGATCTCGGCGAGGTGACCGAGGCGCTCACGGGGATCGACGACAGGTACGACGGTGTCGACGCGGTGGTGCACCTGGCAGCGATTCCCGCGCCGGGTCTGCGCCCGAGCGGTGCGACGTTCGCGAACAACGTCGTCGCCACCCACCACGTGTTCAGCGCCGCCCGCCGCGCAGGCATCAAGAACGTGGTCTGGGCGTCGAGCGAGACCGTCCTCGGGCTGCCCTTCGAGACGCCTCCGCCGTACGTCCCGGTCGACGAGGAGTACGCCGTCCGCCCGGAGAGCACGTACTCCCTCGGCAAGGCCGTCGAGGAGGAGATGGCCCGGCACTTCACGCGCTGGGACCCGGAGCTCAAGCTCGTCGGCCTGCGGTTCTCCAACGTCATGGACGTCGCCGACTACGCCGCGTTCCCGAGCTTCGCGGCCGACCCGCGCAGCCGGATCTGGAACCTGTGGAGCTACATCGACGCCCGCGACGGTGCCCTCGCGGTCCGCCTCGCGCTCGAGAGCGACCTGCGGGGGTTCGAGGCCTTCATCGTCGCCTCACCCGACTCGGTGCTGGACCGCCCGTCGGCCGAGCTGGTCGCCGAGTACTTCCCGGACGTCCCCGTGCGACGCCCGATCGAGGGCCGCGAGACGCTCCTGTCCATCGACAAGGCACGTCGCCTGCTGGGGTACGACCCGCAGCACACCTGGCGCGACGAGGTCTGAGGCCCGTGCCCGGTCTGTCCGACCGTGACCCTGCGTGACGGTCGGAGCCGCAGCTCCCGCACCTCCGCGAGGCGGCGCCGCCGCTCGCGCGAGTCAGGCAGGTTGGAGGTCTCGCTGCCTCAACCGGTGGACGCCCGCCCAGGTGAGCGCAACGGCGACCATCGTCAGAGCCACCAGGGGCGTCCAGGAGAAGGGCTCCAGCGGAAGGTACGGGACTGCTGCGAACGGCAGTCCGTCCAGGACCCAGTCGGGCAGCCCGAAGACCTCACCGAGCATGGTGGCGAACCACATCGCGACCATGACGCCCCAGGTGGCGGGCACCGCGACGCGGGGCACCCAGCCGGACAGGGCGACCGCGAGCCCGACCAGGACCATGACCGCCGGCCAGTACGCGAGCGTGGCGCCGGCCATCGCGGCTGACTGAGAGGGGTCGCCGACCGTCGCTCCGTACACGGCTCCGAGGACCGCGCCTCCGACGGCGAGCAGCACGGCGGAGCCGGCCACGGGGATGAGCAGGCGCTCCAGAGCCCAACGGGTGCGTGAGATGGCTCCGGCGAGCTGCGGCTCGAGGATGCCGGTCGCCTCGTCGCCGCGCAGCGACACTGCCGACTGGGTCGCGAAGACCGCCGTGACGAGTCCGATCGTGCTGGCGAGCATCGACAGCAGCGCCGGAACACCCGCGCCTCGCAGCAGGTCGGCCGTATCGCCGCCGGCGTCGTCCAGGAGGTCGGCCATGGCCTCGGCGACGGAGCCGAACAGCACCGCGGCGAGCACGACCGCGATCGTCCATCCGACGATCGGCCCGCGCTGCAACCGCAGCCCGAGCCCCAGGGGCGAGGCGAACCGGCGTGGCGCCCACGCCCGCCCTGGCCTCGCCGCGATCAGTCCTGCGCCATGGTCACGCCGGGCTTCGAGCGTGATCGCGACCGTGCACAGCACGACGGCAAGGAGGGCGAGCAGCGCGAGGGGCCACCACCGATCGCCCGCGAACGGCTCCATCTTCTGGCCCCACCCGATCGGTGACGCCCACGTGAGCGCGCCGTCACCGAGGTCGCCCACCATGCGCAGGACGTAGAAGCCGAGGATCACCGCCGATCCGAGTGCATTCGCGGCTCGCGCGGTCCCGGCCACTTGTCCGGCAACGGCGCCGACGCCCAGGCCGACGAGACCGACTCCCGCCACTGACGCGCCCAGCACGGATGAACCCCGCAGTCCCGCGCCCGCAGGATCGAGGCCCTGTGCGGCGGAGACGAGGGTGATGCCGACGCCCACCAGGACGCACAGGCACGCCAGGACCAGCCACGAGGCGACGGTGGCGGCGTGCACCCCCAGCATCCGAGAGCGCAGCAGCTCGGTGCGGCCCGCTTCCTCGTCGGCCCGGCCGTTCCGGGTGGCGAGGAACACGACCCCGAGCGCCAGGGCCAGCGCGATCGTCATCCAGGCCTTCGTCCAGACCGCACCGCCGAGCGTGTTCGCCGCTGGCGACAGGCCGGTGAGGGCCCTGATGCCGGGCGTGTTCGAGACGGCGGCGAAGTCGTCGAGCGCCGCCTGGGTGGGGAGGAGCTCCTGGTAGTAGGACGCGACGTAGGCGAACATCGTGACGAGTGCGACGAGCCACGCCGCCAGACGAACCCGGTTGCGGCGCAGCTGGAGGCGCACCATCGGCCGCCACCCTGCGCAGCTCTCGAGCGTGCGTCCTCGACGGGCTGTCGGCGCGAGTCGCCGCGGAGGCGTGGCGGTCGTGGCCGTCACGGCTGCCGCTCCGCACGTGCGGACAGAGCTGCGAGCTCGTCGCCGTAGTGCCGCAGGAACAGCTCTTCCAGTGACGGCGGGTTGGCGACGAGCGAGCGCGGCCCGAGCACCGCGACGCGCGCCAGGACTGTCGGCAGCGCCGCCTCGTCGACGGCGAAGGTCACGTGCCGGTCGAGCACCGTCAGGTCGTGCACACCGGGCAGCGTCGCGAGGCCGTCCACGCCCCCGTCGAGCACAGCGGTGACCTGGGTGCGCGTCAGGTGCCGGAGCTCGGCGATGGTCCCGGCCTCGACGGTGGCACCTTCGCGGATGATCGTGACGCGGTCGGCGAGCTTCTCCACCTCGGCGAAGATGTGGCTCGACAGCAGCACCGAACGCCCCTGCGCCTTGATCTCGCGGATGGACTCGGTGAACGCCGCCTCCATCAACGGGTCGAGTCCGCTCGTCGGCTCGTCCAGGAGGAGCAGCTCGGCGTCGGAGGCGAGGGCGGCGACGAGCGCGACCTTCTGCCGGTTGCCCTTCGAGTAGGTGCGTGCCTTCTTGGTGGGGTCGAGCTCGAACCTCTCGAGCATGGCGTGCTTCCGCCGCGGGTCGAGCGGGCCGGAGATCCGGCAGAGGATGTCGATCGCCTCGCCGCCGGTGAGGTTCGGCCAGAGAGTCACGTCGCCGGGCACGTACGCGACGCGCCTGTGCAGCCGCACCGCATCCGTCCAGGGGTCGCCGTCGAGGAGAGAGACGCGTCCGGAGTCGGCCTTGAGCAGACCGAGGAGGACGCGGATGGCTGTGGTCTTCCCGGCCCCGTTGGGGCCGAGGAAGCCGGTCACCTGACCGGTCGGGACGGTGAGGTCCAGCCCTCGCAGGGCGTGGACGTGGCCGAAGCTCTTGTGCAGGTTCTCGACCTGCACCGCCATGGAGGCTGCCGTGGGCATGAACGTTCCTCGGGAGGTGTCGTGGCAGGTGGAGGGAGCGGACGGCTGCGCCGTCACGCACTCTGTCGATCTGACTGCTGCTGGTCACCGTCGGGCGGGTCGCCGACGTACAGCAGGTAGTCGTCGAGCATCCGCCTGGAGGTCAGCAAGCCCTCCGTGAAGAGCTCCAGGGTCGGCAGGATCTGGTCGTGGTTGCGCGCGCTCACGGCCTCGACGAATGCCCGGGGTGTGGCGTCGGGCATGGTGAGGAACTGCATCAGCAGTGACCCCATGGTCTGGAAGACGAGGTAGCGCAGGCGCGCCTCCTCGTCTCGCGAGGGACGCACGAGTCCGGACTGGACGCTGTCGCGCATGATGTCGCGCGCCTCGTCGACGAGATGCTCGAGGAACTGCTGTGCGGGCTCACCCCCGGCATGGATCGCGCGGATCATGTAGACGACGAGCTCGGCGGAGGGCCCGGGGTCGGTCAGGTTGGCGAACAGGTACGCGCTCGGGTCGGCCAGGCTGCTCGCCTTGAGGGCCCCGTAGCGACGCAGCACCTCGGCGTCACAGTGCTCACGCAGGCCGGCCTTCGAGCCGAAGTGGTGCGTGATCAACGCGGGCGAGACGCCGGCGCGCTCGGCGATCACCCGGAACGGCGCGTCGAACCCTTGCTCGGCGAAGCACTCGACGGCCGCGTCGCGGATCCTCGCCCACGCGGTGAGCTCGCTCGCGCGCCGGTCGTCCGGCGACGATGCTGTACGCACAACCAGCACGCTATACGCGCAACCAGTCCGCGGCAAGAGGTCTCAGCGACACAGGTCGTCGTCCTCCTGGGCGCGGGGACGACCCCGGCCGGAGTCGACGTCCGGGGATGACGCGGGCTGGGGGCAGGCCCGCGGCCTCCGCGGAGCTCGTGCCTGTGGTCCCGACGATCTGCGCACGTCCTGCTGGCGCCTCAGCTCATGACGAGGCGGGGGGCGAGCTGGGCGACGCGGCGGCTCAGCTCGGTGACGGCGTGGTCGAACGCGTCGTCGCTGCCGTCGGCGACCGGATCCGGGATGGACCAGTGCGCGTCGGCGGTGAGCCCGACCTCCTCGTGGGCGCGGTCGCAGACCGTGATGACGAGATCGCCCTCACGGCGGACGTCATCGACGGTCCGCGGACGTCCGTCGCGCAGGTCGACGTCGTGGCGCGCCGCCGCGGCGATCGCCCCCGGGTGGATCACGGGTGCGGGGTGGGTGCCGGCCGACGCCGCCGGGATCTGACTGGCGCGCCGCCAGAGGGCCGCCGCGAGGTGCGAGCGCGCGGAGTTCGCGGTGCAGACGAACAGGACGCGGGCCGGGCGCGGCAGTGGGCTCGTCGTCAGGGGGCCGAGCTCGGTGGGCAGCAGGCGCAGGTAGGTGCGGCGGCGGTCGCCCTCCGAGCGCGTGCGTTCGACGAGGCCGTGCTCGACCAGGACGTTGACGTGGTGCGCGAGGAGGTTGGAGGGCATCGACAGCTCAGCGGCGAGCTCGGACGGGGAGGCGTCCCCGCGCGAGAGCAGGTCGACCACGGCGAGACGGCCGGGGTCGGACAGAGCGCCGTGCAGCGCCGCGCGGCGTTCGACCAGGGCTAGCCACTCAGTGTTCATTGAGTCAATGTTGACTGATCGACGTACGGATGGTCAAGATGTCCGCGTCCGACCTCTGCGTGAGCGCCTGAGCCACCGCGCAGCGGCCCTCGTCACGAGCCTGTCCCCCCCACGACCTGAGGAGTGAGTCATGGCCCCGACCACCGACAAGCCCAGCGTCCTGTTCGTCTGCGTCCACAACGCCGGCCGCTCGCAGATGGCCGCCGGCTTCCTGTCCGCCCTGTCCGGTGGGGCCGTCGAGGTCCGTTCGGCCGGTTCGATGCCCGCCGACCAGGTCAACCCCGTCGCGGTGGCGGCGATGGCGGAGGTCGGCGTCGACATCGCCGCCGAGCAGCCGAAGATCCTCACCACCGAGGCCGTGCAGGCCTCGGACGTCGTCGTCACCATGGGCTGCGGCGACGCGTGCCCCTACTTCCCGGGCAAGCGCTACGAGGACTGGAAGCTCGAGGACCCCGCGGGCCAGGGCATCGAGTCGGTCCGCCCGATCCGCGACGAGATCCGCTCACGCATCGTGACCCTGCTCGACGAGCTCGGCGTCCCTGCCGTCGGGGCGTGAACCCCGCGGCCTCCTCGACGCCTGACGTCGTGCACGGCCGGGACCTTCGTCCGAGGCATCGACGCGTGTCGATGAGACGGTGGTCCCATCAACGTACATCGATGGATGGAGGTGGCGTCATGGCGACTGTCGAGGTCTTCGACCCCGCGATGTGCTGTTCGACGGGGGTGTGCGGGACGGACGTCGACCCGACGCTGAGCAGGTTCGCGGCGGACCTGGAGTGGTTGTCCGGCCAGGGCGTCCAGGTGAGCCGCGCGACGCTCTCCCAGGAGCCGGGCAAGTTCGTCGGCAACCCGCTGGTGGCGACAGTGCTGGCCGAGCTCGGCGTCGACGGTCTGCCTGCGCTGCTGGTCGACGGCGAGGTCCGCGCCACGGGCCGCTACCCGGACCGCGCCGAGCTCGCGGGCTGGGCCGGGCTGGCTGCACCGGTGGACCGGCTGCTGCCCTTGGCGCAGTCGGCCGGCGGCGGGTGCTGCGGCGGCACAGGCGGGTGCTGAGATGACGACGACCGCCGTCCAGCACGCGTGGCTGGCCGGGATCGTCGAGCACGCCACGCCGTTCCTCTTCTTCACGGGGAAGGGCGGCGTCGGCAAGACGTCGTGCGCGTCGACGACCGCGGTCGCCCTGGCGGACGCGGGTCGCCGCGTGCTGATCGTCTCGACGGACCCGGCGAGCAACCTTCCGGAAGTCCTGGGCGTCACCGGCGACGACGATCGTCCCGTGGCGGTGCCTGACGTCCCCGGCCTGGTCATGCTGGACCTCGACCCCACGGCCGCCGCGTCGCGCTACCGCGACACGGTCGTCGGACCGTACCGGGGGCTGCTGCCACCCGAGGCGGTCGCGCAGATCGAGGAAGAGCTGTCCGGGCCGTGCACGGTCGAGGTCGCCGCCTTCAACGAGTTCGTGCGGCTGCTGGTCGATGACGAGCTGGTCGGTGGGTACGACCACGTCGTGTTCGACACCGCGCCGACCGGCCACACGCTGCGCCTGCTCAGCCTCCCGGCCGCGTGGGACGGATTCCTCGAGTCCAACACCGGCGGGATCACGTGCGTCGGCCCGGTCTCGGCGCTCGGGCAGACCCAGGAGTCCTACGCCGGTGGCCTCGACGCGCTGCGTGACGGCTCGCGCACCACGGTGGTGCTCGTCGCCCGCCCCGACGACGCCTCGCTCACCGAGGCGGCCCGGGCGAGCGGAGAGCTCACCGATCTGGGGATGCTCAACCAGCGTCTCGTCGTCAACGGCGTCCTGGGCGACCCGGACGACGACGCGCTCGCCCAGGCCCGCAGCGACCACGAGCTCGCCGCGCTGGCCGCCATGCCCGAGCCTCTGAGGAGGGTGTGGTCCGGCGACGAGATGCCTCTGCTCGCCCGCGCCCCGCTCGGCGTCGACGCGCTGCGCGCCGCGGCACAGCCGTGTGCCGACGAAGCCGAGACGCCGTCGCTCCCACCGAAGTCCCCCTCGACCACCCGACTGGTCGACCTCGTGGACGCCGTGGCCGCGGCCGGGCCGGGGATCGTCATGACGATGGGCAAGGGAGGCGTCGGCAAGACGACCGTCGCCGCCGCGATCGCGCTCGCCCTGGCCGAGCGCGGCCTGCCGGTCACCCTCACGACCACCGATCCCGCGGCCCACGTCGAGCTCGTGCTGCAGGACCCACCGGCAAACCTCCACGTCACCCGGATCGACCCGTCCCTCGAGACCACCGCCTACACCGCTCAGGTCATGGACGAGGCGGGGTCCCAGCTCGACCCGGCGGCTCGCGACCTGCTCGAGGAGGACCTGCGCTCGCCGTGCACCGAGGAGGTCGCGGTGTTCCACGCGTTCGCCCGCACAGTCGCCCAGGCCGAGCACCGCTGGGTCGTGATCGACACCGCCCCGACCGGGCACACCCTGCTGCTCCTGCAGTCGTCGCACTCCTTCGTCGCCCAGGAGCACACGCGCTCGGGAGACCTCGCGACGTCCGACTCGGCGCGCCTCTACGAACGGCTGAGCAACCCCGATCGCACGCGGATCGTGCTGCTCACCCTGCCGCAGGCGACACCGGTCCACGAGGCCCGCGCGCTGCAGGAGGACCTGGCCCGCACCGGGCTGGTGCCCTGGACCTGGGTCGTCAACGCGGCGCTCTCGCAGCGGAGCACCCACCACCGCGTCCTGGCCGCACAGTCCGCCGACGAGGTGCACCGGATCGCCGAGGTCGCCGAGCTCAGCCCGCGACCACCCGTCGTGCTCCCGTGGACCGACCACCCGCCGATCGGCCGACCCGGCCTGCACGCACTGCTCACCCCGACCGGGTCCTGACCGCCGCCGACCGCCCACGAGGTCTCGTCGGCACTGTTCGCAGCACCGCCGGCTGACGCCGGCCGAACGACGCCGGCACGTGCGAGGCCCCGCCCCCCAGAGGGACGGGGCCTCGTGTCGACCGTGCGTCCATGACGGTCGAGTCGGCTCACGCCGCCAGGGCCGCCTGACGGCGGGCGAGGCTGCGCAGGCCCAGGCCGCCGATCACGAACCCGACGCCGACGCCGACGACCGCGAGCGCGACGCCGAACCCGATCACCGAGGTCATGAGGGACGCGCGCAGGAACGTGCCGGTCGCGACGCTCGGCCGCAGCGGGTCCTCGCGGTCGATCTCGGCGTACGTGCGGCCGTCGGTCATCTGCTCGAGGTCGGTGCGGATCGCCTCGGACTGCGCCCACGCCTCCCAGGGTGCGTCGACCCGCTCGCCGACGAACGCCGGCGCGGTGTCGGTCACGTTGACGTTCTCCTGCGCGAGTCCCTGGGCGACGGCACCCCAGGCGCCGATGCCGCCGACGATCATGATCGCGCCGAGCACCAGCAGGAGCGTGCCGAACAGGCGAGCACGCTTGTTGACGGGGGGCGGCGGCTCGGTGTCCTCGGTGATGCGGGTGGGTTCGGTCGCTGTGGGCTGAGCGGACACGGGTGCCCCCTTCGGTCTGCGAGTGGTCGGTCCACCACCGTCTCGGGCGCAGGCAAGCGACCGCACCCTGGCGAATCAATTCACCTGGACCGGATCGGTACGCAATTGCGTGCGCGAGACTCCGCGGCACCGCCGCCGACGCCGGCTCCCCCGCGCCGGCACAGCACGAGGCCCCGCCCCCAGGAAGGGGACGGGGCCTCGAGTCGACCGAGCGTCAGCTCAGGCGGCGACGACCTTGACGGTCACGGTCGCGGCGACCTCCGGGTGGAGGCGGACCGAGACGGTGTACTCGCCCAGGGCCTTGATCGGCTGAGCGATCTCGACCTTGCGCTTGTCGATCGCCGGGGCGCCCGACGCCTTGACCGCGTCCGCGATCTCCGCGGTGGTCACGGCGCCGAACAGGCGACCGGCGTCGCCGGCCTTGGCCGACACGACGACGGCCTTCGACTGCAGCGAGTCGCGCACAGCCTTGGCGTCGTCGAGGGTCGCGATCTCGCGGGCCTTGCGGGCCTTGCGGATCGCCGTGATGTCCTTCTCCGCACCCTTGGTCCACGGGGCGGCAAGGTTGCGCGGGATCAGGTAGTTACGGGCGTACCCGTCCTTGACCTCGACCACGTCGCCCGGGGCGCCGAGGCCGGTGACCTCGTGCGTGAGGATGATCTTCGCCATCTTCAGGCCTCCTTCTCAGCGAGCCGACGACGAGTACGGCAGCAGAGCCATCTCGCGCGCGTTCTTGACGGCACGCGCGATCGCGCGCTGCTCCTGCACGGACACACCGGTCACCCGGCGAGCGCGGATCTTCCCGCGGTCGGAGATGAACTTGCGCAGCAGCGCGGTGTCCTTGTAGTCGACAACCTCGATCTTGGCTGCCTTGAGCGGGTTCTGCTTCTTCTTGGGCTTGCGAACAACGGCCTTGGCCATCGCGGTGCTCCTGTCTCTGGAGCCCCGGGCGTTGCCATGCCCGGGGATGTGATGTCTGGGGTCTCGAAGGATCTAGAGGATCAGAACGGGGGCTCGTCGGAGTAGCCGCCACCGCCGCTGCCACCACTCGCGGGCGTGGCCCACGGGTCGTCGCCGCCGGTGTTCGACTGGCCGCCACCGGAGTAGCCGCCACCGCCGCCGCCGCCGAAGCCGCCGCCGCCACCCGAGCGCTGGGCGCGGGTGACCTTGGCCGTGGCGTAACGGAGCGACGGACCGACCTCGTCCACCTGCAGCTCGACGACCGTGCGCTTCTCGCCCTCACGGGTCTCGTACGAGCGCTGGACCAGGCGGCCGGTCACGATCACGCGCGTGCCCTTGGTGAGCGACTCCGCGACCGACTCCGCAGCCTCGCGCCAGATCGAGCAGCGCATGAACAGCGTGTCGCCGTCCTTCCACTCGTTGCTCTGGCGGTCGAACGTGCGGGGCGTCGACGCGACGGTGAAGTTGGCCACGGCCGCACCCGACGGGGTGAAGCGCAGCTCCGGGTCCCCGGTCAGGTTCCCGATCACCGTGATGACGGTCTCACCAGCCATGCCAGCTCCTCGATCGATCCTCGAACTGCTCTGTCCTTCGATGTGGTGCGCACGCGAGCGGCGCGCACCGACGGGTCACACGCCTCGGCGCAGGACCTTCGTGCGCAGGACGACCTCGTTGAGGCCGAGCTGGCGGTCGAGCTCCTTGGCCGTGGCCGGCTCCGCGGTGAAGTCGACGACCGCGTAGATGCCCTCGGCCTTCTTGTTGATCTCGTAGGCCAGGCGACGGCGACCCCAGATGTCCACCTTGTCGACGTTGCCGCCGTCGGTCTTGACGACCGACAGGTACTTGTCGAGCGACGGGGCGACGGTGCGCTCCTCGATCTCGGGATCGAGGATGATCATGATCTCGTACTGACGCAGGCTCATACCCACCTCCTCTGGTCTCAGCGGTCACGGTCGTTCCGTGACAGGAGGGTTCTCATGCGTCGCTGTCGACGGGGGCCGGAGCCCTCGTCGTCCCCAGTCCGGCGCTGATGGCAGCGGCGAGACGGAGGCACAGCAGTGTTCTAGCCTACCGGCCCGGTGACGGCCCGGTGAAATCGTCGCCCTGTGGACAGCCGGGGATCACCCGGCCGCGCCCCAGGGCGACGACGCTCAGTCGTTCTTCTTCGGCGGCGGGGCCGCCTCGGTCGGGTCAGGGCCCGGGGCGCCCGTCGGCTCGGGGTCCGGCTGCTGCTCGGGCCCGGTCGAGACGACGATCGTCACCTGGGTCCCCACGGGCACCTTGGTCCCGCCCGACGGCTCCACGGAGATCACTCGTCCCGCGGCCACCTTCTCCGACGACTGGGAGACGATCACCGGCTCGAGACCCACGGCGAGCAGCGCGGCCGTGGCGTCCGCCTGCGTCTTGCCCGCGAGCCTGCCCGGGACCTTGACGGTCGCGTCGATCGTCGGCTCCTCGGTCGGCTCCGTCGTCGGCGTGGCCGTCGGGGTGGGCGTGGGCGACGAGGTCGGCTTGTCGCCGACGTCCGCGCGCGGCGGGAAGTCGCGCTGCTTGGCGAACTGCTCCATGTCGAGCACCGGGCCCATGTACTCGGCCCACAGACGAGCGGGGATCGAGCCACCCGTCACCTCGCCGAGCGGCCCGCCGTACGGGCTCGGACCGAAGGGCTTGATCGTGACCTCGGACGAGCCGTCGTCGCCGACCTGGCTGAGGGCGACGGCCGTCGAGATCGTCGGCGTGTAGCCGACGAACCACGCGGAGATGTTGCCGGTCGACGTGCCCGTCTTGCCGGCGATCGGCACACCCAGCGGGGCGATGTACGGCTTGCCGGACCCCTTCTGGACCACCTGCGTCATCGCGTACGTCGCGTCCGCCATCACGTCCTGCTCGAACTTGCGCTCGGGGTCGCCGTCGGTCTGGTAGTTCACCGAGCCGTCCGGGTTGAGCACCTGGGACACGATGTGCACGTCGTGGTGCACGCCCTGCGCGGCGAACGTCGCGTACGCGTTCGCCATGTCGAGCGGATGCACCGACGAGCTGCCGAGCACGTTGGACGGGACGGCCTCGACGGGCGTCAGGATGCCCGCGTCCTTCGCGACCTGCGCGGTCTTGTCGGCGCCGACCTCCAGGTTGAGCTGCGCGTACACGGTGTTCACCGAGTCGGCGGTCGCGTCGACGAGGTCGATCGAGCCGTACGACGAGCCGCCGAAGTTGCTGACCTTCTGGTCGCCGGAGCCCCAGCCGTCGAGCGTCATGGGCGACTTGCCGGAGAACCGCGTGTCGAGCGAGATCCCCTCCTTGAGCGCGGCGACGAGCGTGAACGGCTTGAACGTCGAGCCGGCCTGCATGCCGTTGCCGTAGGTCGCGCGGTTCACCTGGTCGGTCAGGAAGTCCTTTCCGCCGTACAGCGCGATGACGCCGCCCGACGAGGGGTCGACCGACGACGCCGCGACCTTGAGGTTCTCGCTCGGCGGGGTGGCGCCGTCGGTCAGCTCACCCGACCAGAGCTTCTCCACCGAGGCGGTGAGCTGGTCCTGCACGGGCTTCTGGACCGTCGTGATGATCTTGTAGCCGCCGCGGTCGAGCTGCTCCTTGCTGATGTTGATGGCCTCGGTCGCCATCTCGTCCTCGACCATCTTGAGCAGGTACCCCGCGGTGCCCGTGTACTTCGCCGACCGCTGGTACACCACGGTCGTCGGGAACTGCGCGGCGTCGAACTCCGCCTGCGTGATGTGCTTGTCCTCGAGCATCGCGCTCATGACGATGTTCCAGCGCGCCTCGGCCTTCGTCGGGCTCACCGCCGGGTCCCAGTTGTTCGGGGACGGGATGATGCCCGCGAGCAGCGCGGCCTGCGAGATCGTCAGGTCCTTCGCGTCGACCTTGAAGTACGACTGCGCCGCGGCCTGGATGCCGTAGGAGTCCCGGCCGAAGTAGATCGTGTTGAGGTAGCGCTCGAGGATCTCCGGCTTGGACTCCTCCTGCGTGATCTTCAGCGCCAGGAGCGTCTCGCGGAACTTGCCGATGTAGTCGGTCGTCGTCTTCTCGACGTAGTAGCGCTCGACGTACTGCTGCGTGAGCGTCGAGCCACCCTGCTTCTTGCCGCCGGTCGCGTTGTTGATGAGCGCACGCGCCATGCCGGTGACGGAGATGCCGGAGTTCGTCTCGAACGTGCGGTCCTCGGCGGCGATCACGGCGCCGCCGACGTACGTCGGCAGGGTCGAGAGCTCGACGAGCTGGCGCTTCTGGACCTCGAACGTGCCCATGACCTTGCGGCCGCCCGCGTAGTAGACGGTCGTCGTCTGCGACTGCACCTCGGCACCCGCGGCGGGCACCTTGATCCCGACGTAGGCCGCGACGAGCGCGCCGGCGCCCAGGAACGCGACGGTCAGGAACGAGCCGAGCAGGAACCGCCACGACGGCAGCCAGCGGTGGAGCCCGTGGTACCCCGAGCGCGGGTAGTCGAAGAACTTGCGCTTGGGGGCGTTCGCGGGGCGAGCGCCGGATCCACGAGGGGCGCTGCGACGCGACCGCGGGGCGGAGGCGCGAGACGAGCCGGCCAACGTGTTGCCTTCCTGACGACGACGAGGAGCGTCCCTTCCGCACGCACCCTCGCACCACGACGAGGCGGGCGAGGGCAGGCGTCAGCGGACGCGCCGTCCAGTATGCGCGACCAGGCCCTGCCCCGGGCGGGCCGCGGGCCGGCGTCCTGCGACCCTTCACACGATCGGCACTCGGCACCCGCGAACCGGGTTCGGGCCCTGCGCGACCAGCGGCGCCGCGCGTCGTCGTCGTGGCGTCGTCGTCGTGGCGTCGCCGCGGTGTCGTCATCGGTGCCCGGCCGTGGGACGCACCTCGGAGCGGGTCGGTGACGCGCGCACACGCTGGCGCGACGGCGCGACTTGTGCACGACGAACGTCGCGCCCTACTCTTCTCGATGTATCGCGCTGATACATACGAGCGATACATCGAACGAGACACACACCGTGCGTCACCGACGCACGACCCCACAGCCTAGAGGAGGTGCCCCGGTGCGCGGTCGTTCCGACGTGCTCGAGCCGGCGATCCTCGGGCTGCTCCACGAGTCTCCGATGCACGGGTACGAGCTGCGCAAGCGGCTCAACCTCGTGCTCGGGTCGTTCCGCGCGTTGTCGTACGGGTCGCTGTACCCGTGCCTGAAGTCGCTCGCGGAGCGCGGATGGATAGTCGGGACCGAGTCCCCGGCCGACCCGCACGCGGTCGGCAGCAAGCGGGCCCGGATCGTCTACCAGATCACCGCGGACGGCAAGGAGCACCTGCAGTCGGTGCTCGCCTCCTCAGGCCCTGCGGCCTGGGAGGACGAGAACTTCGACGTGCGATTCGCGTTCTTCGCGCAGACCGACGCCGAGACCCGGCTGCGGATCCTCGAGGGTCGGCGCACGCGCCTGACGGAGCGCCTCGAGACCATCCGCATGTCCGTCGCCCGCACCCGCGAGCGCATGGACGAGTACACGCTCGAGCTGCAGCGGCACGGCCTGGAGCAGGCCGAGCGCGAGGTCCGTTGGCTCGACGGACTCATCGACAACGAGCGTGGCGTCCGCCGCGCGCGTCCTGCTGGCACCGGTCACCGCACCGTTGCAGCGTCCACCGCCGACGGCGACCTCGCCGCTCCGGCCAGAACCACCGAGAAGGAGCGAGGATGACCTCCATCCGCGTCGCCATCGTCGGCGTCGGCAACTGCGCCGCGTCGCTCGTCCAGGGCGTGCACTACTACGCCGACACGCCTGCCGACGGCAAGGTTCCCGGGCTCATGCACGTGCAGCTCGGTGACTACCACGTCAAGGACATCGAGTTCGTCGCGGCGTTCGACGTCGACGCGAAGAAGGTCGGCTTCGACCTGTCCGAGGCGATCCTCGCGTCGGAGAACAACACCATCAAGATCGCCGACGTCCCGCCGCTCGGCGTGACGGTGCAGCGTGGTCACACGCTCGACGGCATCGGCAAGTACTACGCCGAGACCATCGAGGAGTCGGACGCCGAGCCGGTCGACGTCGTCGCGGCCCTGCGTGAGGCGCGTGTCGACGTCCTCATCTGCTACCTGCCCGTCGGGTCCGAGGACGCCGCGAAGTTCTACGCGCAGTGCGCGATCGACGCGAACGTGGCGTTCGTCAACGCCCTGCCCGTGTTCATCGCGTCCGACCCGGAGTGGGCCGCGAAGTTCGAGGCTGCCGGTGTCCCGATCGTCGGCGACGACATCAAGTCGCAGGTCGGCGCGACCATCACGCACCGCGTGCTCGCCCGCCTGTTCGAGGACCGCGGCGTCATCCTGGACCGCACGTACCAGCTGAACGTCGGCGGCAACATGGACTTCAAGAACATGCTCGAGCGCGAGCGCCTGGAGTCCAAGAAGCTGTCGAAGACGCAGGCCGTGACGTCCAACCTCCACGACGGCCCCCTGGCCGGCAAGAAGGAGGACCGCAACGTCCACATCGGCCCGTCGGACTACGTCGCGTGGCTCGACGACCGCAAGTGGGCCTACGTGCGCCTCGAGGGCCGCGCGTTCGGTGAGGTCCCCCTGAACCTGGAGTACAAGCTCGAGGTCTGGGACTCCCCCAACTCGGCCGGCATCATCATCGACGCCCTGCGCGCCGCGAAGATCGCCAAGGACCGTGGGGTCGGTGGCCCGATCCTGTCCGCCGCGACGTACTTCATGAAGTCCCCGCCGGTGCAGATGGAGGACAGCCAGGGCCGCGAGCGGCTCGAGGCCTTCATCCGCGGCGAGATCGAGCGCTGATCGACCGCACCACCGCGCGCCGCTGACCCGGCGCAGCACCCGAGAGAGGGCCCGACGCACCCGCGTCGGGCCCTCTCTCGCGTCCCCCCGCCCCCGCCAGGGGAGGCCCGGCTCGTTGTGGGTGGGGTTGCGCTCGCTGAGCGAGCAGATCTCCACCCACACGCTCGGGAGCCTCGCTGCTTCGGGGCGGGGTGTGGATGACGTCGGACGGAGGGTCGGCGCTGCGGGGAGGGTGTGGGGGTGCAGAGCGGCGGGAGCGGCGGGTTTGGGGGCGGGCCGGGTGGGGTGGCGGAGCTGCCTGGGGTGCGGGCGCTGTCCGGCCAGGGGCGCGACGTCGTCGTGCGGCAGGACGGCGTGGCGAGCGTCGCGCAGCTCGTCGGATGGGGGGTGTCCTCCGCCGCCGTGCGGCGCAAGGTCGCGGCAGGGCACTGGCGACGCGCGTTCCGGGGCGTCGTCGTGCTGCAGTCCGGGCCGACGAGCTGGCGGCAGCGCGCTCGCGCCGCGCTGCTGTACTGCGGGCCTGACGCTGCCCTCTCGCACGAGTCTGCGGCCTTCCACCACGGCATCCTCACGGAGCCGGGCCGGTCGGTGGTGGTCACCGTGCCGCACACCCGCACGGTCATGCCGCAACTCGGGCTCGTCGTGCACCGGAGCCGGACGATGCCCTGGGCCGGCGGGCGTCTGCGCTCGGTCGAGCCCGCCGAGGCGATCCTCGGCATCGTCACGACGACGACCAGCGCCCACTCCCGCCGTTCGGCGCCACCGACGACGACGTCTGGCGCGACAACGCCACGCTCCTCGCGACCGGAGAGACCACGCTGCGCTACCGCTGGCGGCACGTCGCCGTGACCCCGTGCGCCACTGCGGCCCAGGTCGCCCGGGCCTTGCGCGACCGCGGCTGGCCCGGCCGCCCCCACCCCTGCACCGCCACCTGCGCCATCACGACCTGACCGCGCAGGGCTGAGTGGGTGGGGTTGCGCTCGCTGAGCGAGCGGAACCCCACCCGTTGCTCGCGCGCGCGGGGCGGGTTCGCCCGGTCGGCCGACCTGCGGGTCAGCGCTTCACTGGGCGACCACCCAGCTCAGCATCCCCGGGCGGTCGCCCCGGTTGTCGACGGGGAAGCCGAGCAGCAGCGTGTTGATGTGCCCCGCGAGGTCGTGCGCGGTGAGCGTGGACGGTGCCTGCTCGCCGTTGCAGCCCTGCTCCGACTGGACGTAGACGATCCCGGCGGCGACCTTCGGCACGGTCGCCCCGAACGCCCCGGGCTCGAGCACGTGGATGTTCTCCAGGCTGCCGTCCCGGTACCGCAGGGACGTCCCGGTGCTCGCACACTGCTGCTCGTCGAGGGTGACCGTGTCACCGACCAGCGTCCGGTCGGACAACCACTGGGCGCCGACGATGAAGTCGTCGTCGGCTCCGACGGTCCGGACCGACCGGTACGCGAGCTGCGCCCCGGACACGTCGAGCTCGAGCTCCTCGAAGCCGTCCTGGTAGGACGCGCCGGGCTCGACGCACCGCGCCAGCAGGTTGACCGGGTCGAGCCAGGTCTCGATGCCGCACCGGAGCCCGTCGACCGTCAGGGAGAACGGGCCGGTCACGTCGCCCGTCTCGAGGTCCACGACCTCGAAGGTCGTGTGGTCGCCGGTGGTCATGACGTCGCGGCTGCCGATCATCCGGCGGCCGGTCGGGTCGAGCTGGCCGAGGCCCTCGGACGGGCCGTCGTAGACGCTCCGGCTCGTGCCGTCGTCGGCGAGCAGGACGAACACGCCGCCGTGCCACAGCTCACCCTGCGTGGACCGGCCGACGAACGTGGCGTCGTCCGGCAGACCGCGCTCGTCGGGGGTCACCGTGCCGTCGGCGAGGTCGAGCACGGCTCGGTGGGAGTGCCCGTCGACGAACTCGCGCACGACCGCCGTCGTCGCACCCGCGCGCCAGTCGACGACGCGCAGCTGCGAGCCCGCGAGGACGCCAGGGACCCGGTAGGTGAAACCGTCGGGCGAGGTGAGCAGCACCGTGTCCCCGCCGTCGTCGCGCACGCCGCTCGGGTCGTACGTCTCGGCGAGGTGCACGCTCAGCACCCAGCCGGCGTCCGTCTGCGCCAGGACGTCAGGCGTGAGCTCGGCGTAGGGCGGGATGCCGGGGGTCTCGATCTGCTCCCCCGACGGGGTCGGGTGCGTCGTGACGACCGCGCCCCGGGTGGCCGGGTCGACCGGGTGCTGGAGCGCGGGACCGGCGAGCAGCGCGGCACCGCCGACCGCCGCGAGGCCGGCGACGCTCAGCACCGCGACGCGCGTGCGCCGCAGCAGCCGTCGGCGCCGCACCCCGCGGGCCGCACGCTCGAGCGGGCCGACCGGGCTCACACCGTCGAGCGAGCGCTCGTCGGCCTCCGCCACGGCACGCAGGTAGTCGTTCAGGTCACGCTCCACGGCGCACCTCCGTCGTCTGCACAGGGATGGTCTCGGCCGGGGCCGTCGTGCCGAGCGCTGCGTTGAGCAGGGCGACGGCGTCCGCGGTGTAGCGCTTCACGGCGCCCTCGGACAGGTTGAGCGTGTCGGCCGTCTCACGGACGGACAGGTCCTCGAGGTGCCGCAGCACCACGCACGCACGCGTCCGGGGCGGCAGCTGCGCGAGGGCGTCGACGAGCTCGCGCGTCAGGCCGGGCAGCTGGATCTCGACGACCGGCTGCGCGTGGCCCGCGAGCCGGCGGTGCGCGTCGCGCTCCCTCGTCGTGCGGCGACCGCGGTCGATGAACCTCGTCGCGATCGCGCGCCGGACGTAGTGCTCGGCCTCGCCGATCGAGTCGAAGCGCGCGCGACCGCCGAAGGTCGCGACGAGCGCGTCCTGGACGAGGTCTTCCGCGTCGTGCCGCGACCCGCACAGCAAGGTCGCTCGTGACAGCAGGCGCGGGTATCGCTCCCGCACGAGCTGGTCGAGCATCGGTTCCCACCGACTGCTCATGTGTCCCCCTGGTTCCTCGGGCCGCACCTGCCGGACACCCTTGAGAACGTGAGGTCCCGCGCGGGGGTTGGGTGGCAGCCGGGAGCGTATCGGCAGGCCAGGCCCGACGAACGCGCCGGGGCGCCACGCGCGCGACGCCGGGCGGGGCCGGCGCGGGTGCGAGGATGGCGCGCGTGCAGGTGATCGCGGACCTCAAGGCGCTGTGGCCGCTGCGGGAGTTCCGCAAGCTGCTCGCGGTGCGACTCGTCAGCCAGTGCGGCGACGGCATGTTCCAGGTGGGTCTGGCGACCCTGTTCTTCTTCTCACCCGAGAACGCGACGACCGCGGGCGGCGTCGCGGCGGCGTTCGCGGTGCTGCTGCTGCCGTTCACGATCGTCGGGCCGTGGGCCGGGGTGCTGCTCGACCGGTGGAGCCGGCGGCAGGTGCTGCTCGTCGGGAACCTCGTGCGGATGGGGCTCGCGGTGGTGCTCGCCGCGCTCATGGTCACCGTGGGCGTCGGGCCGGCCGTGTATGTGCTCGCGCTCGTCACGCTGTCGGTCAACCGGTTCCTGCTCTCGGCGCTGTCGGCCTCGCTCCCCCAGGTCGTCGAGGGCAAGCTCCTGCTGACTGCCAACTCCGTGACCCCCACGCTCGGCACCGCGGCGAACGGGATCGGCAGCGCGGTCGCCCTGGTGCTCGGCTGGGTCGTGCCGGCCGGCCGGGCGCGCGACGCCGCCGCGCTGCTCGCCGCCGCCCTCACCATGGCCGCCGCCGCCGGGCTCGCCGCCCGCATCGACCGGCACCGGCTGGGGCCCGAGCACCGGTCGGACGCCGAGCAGCTGCGCGCGCAGCTCGGGACGCTCGTGCGGGGGTTCGTCGAGGGCGGTCGCTATCTCGTCGCGCGTGGCACTCCCGCCCGCGCGCTGGCGGTCATGGCGTACCACCGCTTCCTCTACGGCGTGGTGTTCCTCGCGAGCATCCTCATCTCACGGAACCTGCTGTCCGACCCCGCAGACGCGCAGGAGGGCCTCGCGACGTTCGCGACCGTGCTCGCGGCGACCGCGGTCGGGTTCGCGCTCGCGATCGTCCTGACGCCCACGCTCTCACCGTCCACAGGGATCCACGCGTGGATCACCGGCTGCCTGGTGCTCGCCGCGGTCAGCCAGTGCGTGCTCGTCGTGACGTACGACCTGGTGCCCGTGCTCGTGGCCGCCGCCCTGCTCGGCCTCGCGGCCCAGGGCACCAAGATCGCCGTCGACACGATCGTGCAGCGCGACACCGACGACGCCTACCGCGGCCGCGCGTTCGCGCTGTACGACGTCCTCTACAACGCCGCGTTCGTCGGCGCCGCCGCGCTGGCCGCCGCGGCGCTGCCCGACACCGGCTGGTCGAGCGGGCTGTTCGTCGTCCTCGCCCTCGGCTACGTGGTCGGCGCGGTCGCCTACGGCCTGGCCGCGCGTCGCCGACCGGTGCCCGCCGAGGTCGCCTGACGCCTTGCCGACGCTCCCGCCAGCCGTGAATCGATCCGGATCACCTTGACGCACCGGCTCGCGCCGCTACGGTGCGGGCTGTGTCCCGTTATCGCCTGATCGTCCCGTTGCTGCTGGTCGCCGCCGTGACCGGTTGCTCGTCGGCCCCGTCCGGGTCCGCCTCGGCGGTCGTGACCTACGTCGACGAGTCCGGCGAGCAGCGCGTCGAGGTCGCGACCGAGGGCGCGCGGTGCGACGAGGCCGAGCCGCGCCGGCTCGGCTCGCCCGACGAGGAGATCGTGTTCGTCGTCGCCGCGACCGGCGAGGCGACGTTCCGGGTGCGCCTGGGCGACGAGCTGTCGTTCCTGTCGAAGGGCACGGCCAGCGCCACGCAGGGCGGAATCCAGGTCGACGGCGTCACGGGGACGGTCGTGCGGTCGGGCATCTCCGGGACGCAGACCCGCGTGAGCGCGGAGGCGACGCTGTCCGGCACAGTCGTCTGCCCGGAGTCCTGAGTCCGCACGACCAGGAACGCGCACGTCCGGGAGCGAGCGGTCAGGAGCGAGCGGCCCACCACGAGCGCAGCTCCGCCTCGGCGCGTTCCGGGCCGAGCGGGCCGTGCTCCATGCGCAGCGCGAGGAGGTGCTTGTACGCCTCGCCGACCTCGCGGCCGGGCGTCAGGTCGAGGATCGCCATGATCTGCGTGCCGTCGAGGTCGGGCCGGATGGAGTCGAGCTCCTCCTGCTCCTGCAGCCGCGCGATCCGCACCTCGAGGTCGTCGTACGCGGCGGACAGTCGCTGCGCCTTGCGGACGTTGCGCGTCGTGCAGTCCGAGCGCGTGAGCCGGTGCAGGCGCTCGAGCAGCGGGCCGGCGTCGGTGACGTAGCGGCGCACGGCGGAGTCGGTCCAGCCACCCTCGCCGTAGCCGTGGAACCGCAGGTGCAGCTCGGTGAGGCGCGCGACGGCCTGCACGGTCGCCTTGTCGAACCGCAGCTCCTTGAGCCGCTTCGAGACGAGCTTGGCGCCCACGATCTCGTGGTGGTGGAACGAGACGCCGCCGCCCTCCTCGAACCGCCGGGTGCGGGGCTTGCCGATGTCGTGCAGCAGCGCGGCGAGCCGCAGCACCAGGTCCGGCCCGGGCACGGCGCCGTCCGGTCCGGTCTCGAGCGCGATCGCCTTGTCGAGCACCGTGAGCGAGTGCTCGTAGACGTCCTTGTGCCGGTGGTGCTCGTCGATCTCGAGGCGCAGCGCGGGCAGCTCGGGCAGGACGTGGTCGGCCAGCCCGGTCTCGACGAGCACCTGCAGGCCCAGCCGCGGCTGACGCGCGAGCAGGAGCTTGACGAGCTCGTCGCGCACGCGCTCGGCCGACACGATCGAGATCCGCTCGGCCTGCTCGACGATCGCGGCGCGTGCGGCGTCGTCGATCGCGAAGCCGAGCTGCGCGGCGAACCGCGCGGCGCGCATCATGCGCAGCGGGTCGTCGTCGAACGACTGCCGCGGGTCCACGGGGGTGCGCAGCACGCCGCGCGCGAGGTCCGCGAGCCCGTCGAACGGGTCGACGAACGCCAGCTCGGGCAGGCGCACGGCCATCGAGTTCACCGTGAAGTCGCGTCGCGACAGGTCGCCCTCGAGCGTGTCTCCGAACACGACCTCGGGCTTGCGGGACGACGGGTCGTACTCGTCGGTCCGGTACGTCGTGACCTCGACGACCACGTCCGCGCCGCCGCCGTGCCGCGAGCCGAACCGGCGCGCCCCGATCGTGCCGAACTCGCGGCCCATGTCCCAGTGGGCGTCGCCCCACCGCGCGAGGATCGCCTCGGTCTCGTCGGGCGTCGCCGACGTCGCGAAGTCCAGGTCCGACGACGAGCGGCCGAGGAACGCGTCACGCACGGGCCCGCCGACGAGCGCGAGCTCGTGACCGGCCGCGCGGAACAGCTCACCGAGGGCCAGGGCGTCAGCCGGGAGGGCGGCGAGCACGCCGATGGCACGCTTCTGCAGCGTGAGGAGGGAGGGCGTCTCGTCCGGCACCTGCCCGATTCTAGGTGGCTGCCGCTCACCCGACCGCGCCGCGGGGTCCCGTCGGTTCGGGCTCGACCCGGGCAAGTCGTTACAGTGGCACGCATGTCCGGCGCCGCGCACCCGTCCCCCTCGCGGGGCGTCCCGGCGCCGCCCGGCGGGCACCGCCTGCAGGCGCCACGCCCCGTCGCCCCGGTCCGGCCCGTGCACGGTCCGGCCGCTCCCCCGCTGCCCGTCGTCGACGAGACCTCCGCGGGCGGTCTCGTCGTCCTGATGAAGGACGGCGTCTACCACGCGGCGATCATCGCGCGCCGCAACCGCGGTGGTCGGCTCGAGTGGTGCCTGCCGAAGGGTCACCTCGAGGGCGAGGAGACGCCCGAGGAGGCCGCCGTCCGGGAGATCGCCGAGGAGACCGGCATCCGCGGGCAGGTCCTTCGGCGGCTCGGCGTCATCGACTATTGGTTCTCGGGCGACGACCGCCGCGTGCACAAGGTCGTCCACCACTTCCTGCTCGGTGCGGTCGGCGGCTCGCTGTCCGTCGAGGGGGACCCCGACGGCGAGGCCGAGGACGCGGCGTGGGTGCCCGTCTCGATGCTCCCCGACCGCCTGGCGTACCCCAACGAGCGTCGGCTCGCCGAGGCCGCGCTCGTGGTGCTCGTCGGCGAGGCATGACCGCACGTACCGCGCGCCCGGTGGTGAGCGCGACCCTCGCCCGGGTGGCCCTCGTCCTGGCCGTGCTCGTCCCGTTCCTCGTGGCCGGCCCGGGCGCGGGCCGCGCGTCGGCGGACGACCCGCTCGACCCGTCGCCGCTCTCGGCCGCGGGGAGCACGCCGGCGCTGTCGCCCGTCGAGGCCTCACCCGTCACCGTGCGCCTCACGTCGATCGCGCCGCAGGTGCTGCGCGCCGGCGAGGACCTGCACATCTCTGCGACCGTCACCAACACGACCGACGACGTGCTCGAGAACCCCGAGGTCGTCGTCTGGTTCAACCGGTTCCGCATGTTCAGCCGCGACGAGGTCGCCGAGTGGGCCGCGCGGGACCTGCAGGACCCCGCCGGCCAGCGCTCGGTCTCGGAGCCGCTCGACGAGCCGCTCGGGCCACGCGCGACCAGGACGGTCTCGATCATCGTCCCGGCCGAGTCCGTGCGGCTCACGGACCTGCCCGGGCTGTGGGGGCCGCGCGGCCTCGCGCTGGAGTTCCGGGCGGACCGGGAGCGGCTCGGCATGGCCCGGACGTACGTGCTGTGGAGCACGACCGACGACGAGCCCCCGCGCGTGCCCGTCGCGGTCGTCGTCCCGTTCGTCGGCCCCCCGACCGCACCCGTGCCGCGCACCGCACCCGAGTCGCCCGAGGAGCCCTCGCCCGACCCCACCCCGACGGACGGCACCGCATCGGCCGCGTCCGCAGCCGTCACCGCGGCCGCCACGGCCGACGAGGACCTCGACGACCTCACCGACGAGGGCGGCCGGCTGCGCCGGATGCTCGCCGCGGCGAACGTCGACGAGTCCGTGACGCTCGTCGTCGACCCGTCGCTGCTCGCCGCGGCCGACTCCGGCAGTGCGACCGCGCAGCGGTTCGCCGAGCGTCTGCGCACCGCGATCGGCAACCACGAGACGTACGCGCTGCCGTGGGCGGACCCGGACGTCGCTGCGGTGCAGCACGCCGACCAGGGCGAGCTCCTCACCGTGGCGGTCGAGCGCACCGGCAGCACCGAGGACCTCGCCGACGCGAACACCCTGCTGTGGAGCGCCGACCCCGGCACGCCCGACGCCCAGACGCTCGCGGGCGTGCAGGTGACGCGCGCCGCGGCGATGGTGACCGGGCCGCAGCAGGCGCAGGCGTCGTCGGAGGCGCTGCAGACCGTCGCCACGTCGTCGGGCGACGTCACCACGATCGCACCCGACGCGCTGCTGACGAGCCTGGTCACGGGCGGCGCCGGCGCGCAGTCCACGCCCGCGAGCATCGCCCAGCGCGCGCTCGCCGACCTGGCCGTGGTCGCGCACGGCGCGGTGCCGCCCGCGGGCGTGGTCATCGCGGGCGACCGGGAGACCGCGCCCGGCCGCGAGGCCCTCGCGGCGGTCGTCGAGGCGCTGAAGTCCGCGCCGTGGACCGAGGCCGCGCCCCTGTCCCGCGTGCTGGCCGGCGACTCGACCGTCCCGGCGCAGCGCGCACCGCTGCCGACGGACGGCAAGAACGAGCTCGGCGCGCAGTCCGTGACCGCGCTCGCCGACGCGCGTGAGGACGCGCGCTCGTTCGCCGAGGTCCTCGACGACCCGGAGGCGTACCTCGCGGGCATCGACGACGAGGTCCTCGCTCCGTTGGCCGTCGCGTGGCGCGCCGAGCCGAAGACCCGCGCCGAGCTCGTGCGGCAGACCGTCCAGCACGTCCGCGAGCGCGCCGAAGGGCTCTCGATCGTCGAGACGAGCGACCTCAACGTCATCGCGACCACGAGCGACCTGCGCCTCACGGTGCGCAACGACCTCACCGTCCCCGCGCGTGCGCAGCTCGTCGTCGACCCGCGCAAGGCGTGCCTGACGGTGGGCGACTTCGAGACCCCCGTGCTGGACCCCGGCGACACGTCGATCACCGTGCCCCTCGAGGCGCACGCGAACTGCGACGTGCTCGTCGAGGTCGCGCTCGTCGGCCCGTCCGGGCAGGACGTCGCCGAGCCCATCGCGTTCTCCGCGCGCCTGTCGCCGACGATCGAGTCGGTCGGGACGGTCGTCGTCGCGATCCTGCTCGTGCTGGGGCTCGCGCTCGGCATCGCGCGCACGGTCCGGCGCGGTCAGAGCGCCCGCCGCGGCGCGCGGACCGTCGCCGAGGCCGACGCCCCCGTGAACCTCCCCGTGCTCGGCGGCACCCCCACCGAACCCGTCCCCGAGGTGTCCGACGACGAGCGCGCCCGCCGGCTCGCCGAGGACGAGGGCGCGCGGTGACCACGGCCCCGGCCGACGACGGGCGCATGCGGCGCGGTGCGGCGCTCATGGCGTCGGGCACCGCGGTCTCGCGGCTGCTCGGCCTGCTGCGCTCGATGGTGCTGTTCGCCGCGATCGGCGCGACGGGGCAGGCGGCCGACGCGTTCGCGGTCGCGAACAAGCTGCCGAACGTCATGTACATGCTGCTCGTCGGCGGCGTGCTCAACGCGGTGCTCGTGCCGCAGGTGGTGCGCGCCTACAAGAGCGACAAGGGCCAGCAGTACGTCGACCGCCTGCTGACGTTCGGCTTCGTCGTGCTGGCCGGGCTGACGCTCGTCCTCACCCTCGCGGCACCGCTGCTGGTGCGGCTCTACGCCGACGCGTCCAGCCAGGCCCAGATGGACCTCGCGGTGACGTTCGCCTACTGGTGCGTGCCGCAGGTCTTCTTCTACGGCGTGTACGCGCTGCTCGGCCAGGTCCTCAACGCGCGCCACTCGTTCGGCCCGTACATGTGGGCGCCGGTGGTCAACAACGTCGTGTCGATCGTGGGCTTCCTCGCCTTCATCGTCGCGTTCGGCGCCGTCCCGGAGTCCGGGCTGACGGTGGCCGGCGGCTGGGGCTCGTCGCAGGTGCTGCTGCTCGCCGGCTCCGCGACCCTCGGCGTCATGGCGCAGGCGCTCGTGCTGTTCCCCGCGCTGCGCGCCGCGGGGGTGCGGTACCGCCCGCGGTGGGGGCTGCGCGGCTCGGGGCTGGGGCGCGCGGGCACCGTGGCCACGTGGACGCTGGTCGGTCTCGCGGCGGGTCAGCTCGCGTACGTCGTCGTCTCGCGCGTGGTGTCGCAGGCCCCCGGTGCGGCCGACGGTGCCACGGACGTCGCCTCGAACGCGGCCTACGACGCCGCGTTCCTCATCTTCATGCTGCCCCACTCGCTCGTCACCGTCTCGCTCGCGACCGCGCTGTTCACGCGGCTGTCCGAGCAGGCGCACGACCAGGACACGCGCGCGGTGCGCGCGTCGCTGTCCTACGGGATGCGCGTCGTCGGCGTGTTCACCGTGCTGGCGGCCGCCGTGATCGCGGTGCTCGCGATCCCTGTGACCCGCCTGATCCTGCCGTCCGCGAGCGCGACGACGACCGACGCGGTCGCGCAGGTCGTCATCGCGATGATCGTCGGGCTGCCCGCGTTCGGTGCGTGGTCCATCTGCCAGCGCGTGTACTTCGCGTACGAGGACACGCGCGCGATGGTCCCCGTCCAGGTGGTGATGGCGGTCGTCGTCGTCGCCGGGGCGCTGCTCGCGCGCGTCGTGCTCCCCGCGACGTCGTGGGTGGTCGGCGTGGGCGTCGCGATGAGCGTGTCGTACCTCGTCGGGGCGATCGTCGCGCTGCGGCAGCTGCACCAGCGGCTGCGCGGGGTCGACGGCGGGCGTGTGCTGCGCATGCACCTGCGGGCGACGCTCGCCGCGGTCGCCGCGGTCGTCGTCGGGCTCGTCCTGATGCTCGGCGCCGAGGCGGTGCTGCCCCGCGGCCTGGTCGCCTCGCTGCTCGAGTGCGTGCTCGTCGGCACGGTCATGTCGCTCGTGTACGTCGTGCTGCTGCGTGCGCTGCGCGTGCGCGAGCTCGACGACCTGCTGCGCCCGATCCTGCCGCGGCTCTCGCGGATCGGTCCGCTGCGCCCGCTCGTGCGCCTGCTCGCCCCGTCCGGGCGTCCGGGCCGTTACGCCGCGGCGGCCGAGCCGGCCGACGACGGTCCCGCACCCACGGGCGCGGCGGGCGGGCGCGCGCCGCGTCGCGCGACCTCGTCGCCGCACTACCCCATGACCCCGTGGGCCGCGTGGCCCGACGTCTCCGCGCCCGAGCTCCCCGAGCCGACTCCCCCGGGCGCAGCCCCGCTCGCCCCCGAGCTGCCCGCACCGCCGCGCGCGCCGCGCACGCACCGGTCCCGCCCGCACTACCCGCCGGGCCACCCGTTGTACCGGCCGAGCCGCCCGACGTCGTCGTGGCCGGGCGCCGACGACGACGAGTCCCCCGACGGACCGGACACTACGGGCGGGCCCGTCTAGAGTGCTGGCAGACGCCGCGCACCGGTCTCGCGCCCCTGGCACGACGCGCGCACGGCGGCGTGCTCGACGATCCGAACGACGACGCAGCGCACGGAGGTGCACGTGAGCGAGGTGGTCGGCCCTGGCACGGAGCTGTCCGGGAGGTACCGGGTGCTCGAGCAGGGCACCTCGGACGTGCCCGGTGTCACCGTGTGGAACGCGACCGACCAGATCCTCGACCGCCCCGTGCGGGCCGTGGTCCTGGCGAAGGGTGACGTGTCCTCGGCCCTCGACGGCGCGCGGCGCGCGGCACTCGTGTCCGACCCTCGCCTCGCCCGCGTCCTCGACGTCGGCATGCACGACGGCTACGGCTACGTCGTCACCGAGGACGTCTCCGGACCGACCCTCGCGGACCTCGTCGCGCGCGGCCCGCTGACCCCCGACCAGGCGCGCGCCGTCATCGGGGAGGCCGCCGCCGCCCTCGAGGTCGCCCGCCGCCGAGGCCTGCACCACCTCGCGCTGCGCCCGCGGGCCCTGCGGGTCGTCGGGCCTGGCCGGGTGCTGCTCACCGGGCTCGGGATCGACGCGACGGTCATGGGCGCTGCCGGCGGGGACGCGCGCGCGACCAGCCGGCGCGACTCCGTCGACCTCGTCCGGCTGCTCTACACCGCGCTCACCGGCCGGTGGCCCGCGTCGTCGTCCGACGCGATCGCACCGGGCCTGCCGTCCGCACCCGCCGCCGCCGGCCTCCCCGTCCCGCCCGCCGAGCTCGTGCCGGGCGTCCCGAACGACCTCGACACGCTGTGCACCGTGACGCTCGGCCCGAACGACGACGGGCCGCACACCCCCGGCGACCTGGTGCGCGAGCTCGAGCCGTGGGGGGCGATCCGCACCGAGGGCGCGCCGGTGGTCCCGCAGGCCGACGAGCCCGACGCGGCGACCGCGGTCATCCGCGAGCCCACGCCCGAGGACGACCTGCAGGACACCGCCCCGATCCGGGTGCAGCGGCAGTCCGTGCGGGACGTCTTCGACGAGCAGACGACCTCGCCGTCCGTGAACCGGCCCGGCACCCCGCCGCCTGCCGCGCCCCTGCGCACGTCCGCGTTCGGCGCGACGGCAGTGGCGCCGCCCGTCGGGTCCGTGCCGACGCGCATGCCCGCGCGGCAGGCGGGTCTCGCCGCGGGGGCCGCTGCCGTCGGTGCAGGTGCAGGTGCGGGTGGTGGTGCGGGTGGTGGTGCGGGTGCCGGTGCTACGCCGACCGCCGCGACCACGCCGATCGGGGGGCCGCCGCACGGGTCCCCGCCCGCGGCCGCGCCGGCGAGCATCCCGCCCAGCATCCCCCCGGGCGGCGGTGCACCCGCTCCGCAGCACGGACCCGCCTCGGGCGCCCCCGCTCCCGCGCCGCACTCAGCCGGAGCTGTGGCTCCCCCGAGCGTCCCCGTCGGCGGTGGCGAGTCCGGCTGGCCCGCGGCGGGGCCCGGTGGCGGTGGCGGGTCCGGCGACTTCGCGTCCGTCATGGGCGAGATGGACGACGAGCCGCCCACGCGTCGGTCGTTCGACCCGACGGCCCTGGTGCTGACCGTCGTCGGCCTCGCGGTCGTCGTGGGCGTGGTGCTGGCCTTCAAGGCCCTGTTCTCGTCGCTCGACACGGGCGCGCCCGATCCCCGGCCGGCCGCGTCGAGCTCGCAGCAGGCGACGACGGGGGCGTCGGGCGAGCCGTCGGGCGAGTCCTCCGCCGAGCCGTCCGGCGAGGCGACGACGCCGGTGTCGACCGCGCCGCCCGTCATCAAGTCCGCGTCGAGCGTGGACCCCTCGGACGACGACGGCGAGCACGAGGAGGCCGTCACGCGCGCGTTCGACGGCGACACCTCGACGTACTGGTACACGATGACCTACCAGCAGCCGAACTTCTCGGGGTTCAAGGACGGCGTCGGCTTCGTCATGCTGCTCGAGGAGCGGGCGCTCGTCAGCAAGGTGACGCTCAAGACGAACTCCACCGGCGGCCACGTCGAGATCCGCACCAGCGGCTCGGACAACCCCGGCGGCGGCACGCTCCTGGCGTCCGGCGAGTTCGGACCCGAGGTGACGTTCGACCTCGACCCCGCGACGGAGCTCGAACGCATCACCCTGTGGATCACCGAGCTGCCCACCGCGGCGGACGGGTCGTTCCGCCTCGAGCTCACCGAGGTCGAGCTCAGCTGACCGCCAGGTGTCCACAGGCGGTCCGGTTCGCGTCCCCAGGAACAGATCCGGCCTACGATCGGTTGACTGCGACAGCCCGCCGTCTCACCGGCACCACCGACCTTTCGAGGACCACCCCGTGACCGACACGTCCATCCGCGAGCTCGTCATCGTCGGCTCCGGCCCGGCCGGCTACACCGCCGCGATCTACGCCGCGCGCGCCGGCCTCGCGCCGCTCGTCGTCGCCGGTTCCGTGACCGCGGGCGGTGCGCTCATGAACACCACCGAGGTCGAGAACTTCCCGGGCTGGCCCGACGGCATCCAGGGCCCCGAGCTCATGGAGAACCTGCAGAAGCAGGCGGAGAAGTTCGGCGCCGAGGTGCTGTGGGACGACGCGACGTCGCTGTCCCTGACCGGTCCGGTCAAGGAGGTCACCGTCTCCGACGGCACCACGTACCGCGCGAAGGCCGTCATCCTCGCGACCGGTTCGGCGTACCGCGAGCTGGGCCTCGACGACGAGAAGCGACTCTCGGGGCGCGGAGTCTCGTGGTGCGCCACGTGTGACGGCTTCTTCTTCAAGGACCAGGACATCCTGGTCGTCGGCGGTGGCGACTCCGCGGTCGAGGAGGCCACCTTCCTCACGCGGTTCGGCCGCAGCGTGACGCTCGTGCACCGCCGCGACCAGCTGCGCGCATCGAAGATCATGGCCGACCGCGCTGCGGCCGACCCGAAGATCTCGTTCGCGTGGAACAGCGAGATCGTCGGGATCGACGGCGATGCCAAGGTCACCGGCGTGACGCTGCGCGACACGGTCACGGGCGAGACCCGCTCGCACGAGGCCGGCGCCGTGTTCGTCGCGATCGGTCATGTGCCGCGTACCGAGCTGGTCCTGGGTCAGGTCGAGCTCGACGAGAACGGCTACATCCAGGTCGTCGGCCGCTCGACGCGGACCAACCTCGAGGGCGTGTTCGCGTGCGGTGACGTGGTCGACCACACCTACCGCCAGGCGATCACCGCCGCGGGCTCCGGCTGTGCCGCGGCGCTCGACGCCCAGCACTTCCTCGCCTCGCTCGGCGACGCCGTCGACCCGATGGTGCCCACCGAGGTCCCCGTGCTGGTGGAGGACGCCCGATGAAGGACGTGACCGACGAGACCTTCGCCGCCGAGGTCCTGCAGTCCGAGATCCCCGTGGTCGTGGACTTCTGGGCGCCGTGGTGCGGTCCGTGCCGCATGGTCGCGCCGGTGCTGGCGGAGCTCGCCACGCAGTACGAGGGCCGCGTCAAGATCGTCAAGGTCAACTCCGACGAGAACCCCGGCGTGGTCGGCGACTACGGCATCGTCTCGATCCCGACGCTGAACATCTACTCCGGCGGCGAGCTCGTGAAGCAGGTCATCGGTGCGCGCCCCAAGGCGGCGTACGCCCAGGAGATCGAGGCGCTGCTCTCCGTCTGAGCAGCCGGCCGGCGGCCGTCCCACTGCGCGGTATTGCGCGCCGGGGCGGCCGTTTCGCTGTGCCAGACTGCGGAGATGACCTCGCAGCCCCTGCCCCGGCCGGAGACGTCGGGCACCCCCACGTCCTCCGCCGCAGGCACGCGGCTCGACCCGTGGCTCGGCTCGTACGCCGAGCGCACGCACGGCATGCGTTCGTCGGAGATCCGCGCGCTCTTCGCCGTGGCGAACCGGCCGGAGGTCGTCTCGCTCGCGGGCGGCATGCCGTTCCTCGACGGCCTTCCGCTCGACGCGTTGTCGCAGGTCGCAGCGTCGGTCGTCGCTGAGCGCGGCCTGCAGGCGCTGCAGTACGGCTCGGGCCAGGGCGACCAGACGCTGCGCGAGCAGATCCTCGAGGTCATGGCTCTCGAGCAGATCACCGCGCACCCCGATGACGTCGTCGTGACCACCGGTTCGCAGCAGGCGCTCGACCTCGTCACGCGGGTCTTCGTCGACCCGGGTGATGTCGTCGTCGCCGAGGCCCCGTCCTATGTCGGTGCGCTGGGCGTGTTCCGCGCGTACCAGGCAGACGTCGTGCACGTGGCGATCGACGAGCACGGGCTGGTCCCGGCCGCGCTCGAGGAGACGCTTGCCGCGCTCGCCGCCGCGGGTCGCCGCACGAAGTTCCTCTACACGGTCCCCAACTTCCACAACCCCGCCGGCGTCTCGCTCGCGCTCGAGCGCAGGCCGCAGATCCTCGAGATCGCACGGCGCTACGGGGTGCTCGTGCTCGAGGACAACCCCTACGGACTGCTCGGCTTCGACCGTGACCCGTGGCCTGCCCTGCGGTCCTACGACGAGGACGGGGTCATCTACCTCGGGTCCTTCTCCAAGACCTTCGCCCCCGGGTACCGGGTCGGCTGGGCCGTCGCGCCGCACGCGGTCCGCGAGAAGCTCGTCCTCGCGTCCGAGTCCGCGATACTGTGCCCGTCGAACGCCTCGCAGATCGCGATCTCCTCCTACCTGTCGACCTGCGACTGGCGCGGACAGGTCAAGAGCTACCGGGAGATGTACCGCGAGCGGCGCGACGCCATGATCAGCGCGCTCAGCGAGCACCTGCCCGAGGCCTCGTGGACCGTCCCCGACGGTGGCTTCTACACCTGGGTCCGGCTGCCCGAGGGCCTCGATGCGCGGGACATGCTGCCGCGGGCCGTGACCGCGCGCGTCGCGTACGTGCCGGGCACTGCGTTCTACTACGACGGCACGGGCGCCGACCACATGCGCCTGTCGTTCTGCTACCCGACCCCCGAGCGGATCCGCGAGGGCGTGCGCCGGCTCGCCGGCGTCGTCTCGGGCGAGCGCGAGCTCGTCGAGCTGTTCGGCACCGGTGGTGGTGCCTCCGACGATGACGTCGTCTCGCCCGCGCCGAACATCCCATGATTTCATCGGCACTTCCCCGCCGTCGCTCGGTGGCGACGGTCCGCCCTCAGCTCGGAGCTCCATCGTGACCACGTCACCCGTCCCGCCCGCTGCCTCGCCGTCACCGTCGTCGACGCCGACTCCCGGCGTCCCCGACCGGGCACCTCGCGTCGCCGTGCTCGCCGGCGGGCTGTCCCACGAGCGCGACGTGTCGCTCCGGTCGGGCCGTCGCGTCGCCGAGGCACTGCGCTCCTCCGGCGTCGAGGTGTCCGTGCACGATGTCGACGCCGACCTCATCGCCGCGCTCACCGAGCTCCGCCCCGATCTCGTCTGGCCCGTGCTCCACGGGTCGAGCGGCGAGGACGGCTCGGTGCGCGACGTCGTCCAGCTGCTCGGGTTGCCCTTGCTCGGAACGGGACCCCGGGCGAGCCGCGTCGCGTGGAGCAAGTCGATCGCCAAGACCCTCGTCTCGCGCGCGGGCCTGGTGACCCCCGAGTTCGTCACCCTTCCGCAGTCGCTGTTCCGCGAGCTCGGCCCCGCGAGGGTGCTGTCCGCGATCGTCGAGCGTCTCGGGCTGCCCGTCGTCGTGAAGCCTTCGCGCGGTGGGTCGGCACTGGGCGTGTCTGTCGTGCAGTCCCCCGACGACCTGGCGCGCGCGATGGTCGAGTGCTTCGCCTACGGTGACAGCGCTCTGATCGAGCGTGCGGTCTCGGGGGTGGAGGTAGCGGTGTCGGTCGTCGACCTCGGTGACGGCGCGGTCGCCTTGCCGCCCATCGAGATCGTGACGGACGGCCCGTACGACTACGACGCCCGGTACAACCCCGGGCGCGTCGAGTACTTTGCCCCCGCGCGACTCTCGGACGCGACGCGCGCCGAGGTCGAGCGGGTCGCGCTCGTCGCCCACCGGTCCCTCGGCCTGAACCGCCTGTCGCGGTCGGACCTCATCGTCGACACCGAGGGAGTTGTGCACTTCCTCGAGGTCAACGTGAGCCCCGGGATGACCGAGACCTCGCTATTTCCTCAGGCGGCGGAGGCCGCTGGCCACAATCTTGGGGCCTTGTACCGATCCCTGGTAGAGGCTTCTCTCGCCGCTGCGCCGGTCGGTCTCGAGCCCGTTCCGGCGCCCTGAACGTCCCGTTTCAGCCCTTCAGCAGGCCCGGGTCGTCGGGAGCGAACGTCGCGAGGATGCGGTTGAGGTCCTGGACGGATGCGAACTCGACGGTCAGCCGGCCTCGGGACTTCCCCAGCTGGACCTTCACGCGAGTGTCGAAGCGGTCCGACAGTCGGCTCGAGAGCTCGTCGAGAGCCTCGTTGCGCTGGCCCGCGCGCGGCGCCTGGCGGCGCTTCCCCGGGGCGGCGTCGTCACCGCCGAGCGACACGATCTCCTCGACCGCTCGCACGGACAGACCCTCGGCGACGATCCGCTGCGCGAGCCGCTCGATCGCCGCGCCGTCCGCGAGGCCCAGGAGCGCGCGTGCGTGACCCGCCGAGAGCACTCCGGCGGCCACGCGACGCTGGACCAGCGGCGGGAGCTTGAGCAGACGCAGGGTGTTGGAGATCTGCGGGCGCGACCGGTGGATGCGCGTCGCCAGCTCCTCATGCGTGCACCCGAAGTCGTCGAGGAGCTGCTGGTAGGCCGCGGCCTCCTCGAGAGGGTTGAGCTGCGAGCGGTGCAGGTTCTCGAGCAGCGCGTCCCGCAGGAGGTCGGCGTCGTCGGTCTCCCGGACGATCGCCGGGATGACGTCGAGCCCGGCAGCCTGCGTCGCCCGCCAACGACGCTCGCCCATGATGAGCTCGTACCCGTCGTCGACGGCGCGCACGACGACCGGCTGCAGGACGCCGATCTCCCGGATCGAGTTGACGAGCTCGTCGAGCGCGTCCTCGTCGAACACCGAGCGCGGCTGGCGCGGGTTGGGTCGGATCGACCCGACGGGCAGCTCCGCGAAGCGTGCCCCGGGGACGGGGACGAGCCCGTCGGTCGCGATCGCGCTGAAGTCGGCCGGGTCGGCAACGCCTGCGGTGACGACCGCGGCACCGTCGGCGAGGGCGACTCCGCCGTTGGACGCAGCGGCCGGGACGCCGGTCGTCGTCCCGTTCGTGGCGGACCCGGTCGACTCGGCGACTGCCGTGCTCGCGGCGGCCGCGGCTGCGACCTGCGCGTTCGCGACACCGTTCGACTCGGCGGCCGTCGCCTCACCGCTGGTGCTCGTGGCGTCGGACCGGTCCGGGAAGAACACGTCGACCGGGCGGTCGCCGCCCGCCGGCGGTCGCTGCCCGTCGAGCCCGGCCGGGATCAGCGCGCCCAGGCCACGGCCCAGTCCCCGTCGCTTCTCGCTCATCGGTCCTCCTCCGCGCCGCTCTCAGCGGTCGCGCTGTTCGATGGGGTCACGTCTGTGGTTGCGGCGCCGCGCTCGGCGATCTCACGCGCGGCCTCCAGGTAGGCGAGCGCACCCGAGGAGCCCGCGTCGTACGTCATCACCGTCTGGCCGTAGCTCGGCGCCTCGGAGATGCGCACGGACCGAGGGACGGTCGTGCGCAGCGTCCGCTCCGGGAAGTGCTCGCGAACCTCGGACGCCACCTGCTGGGCGAGGTTCGTGCGGGCGTCGTACATGGTCAGCAGGATTGTCGAGACGTGCAGGTCGCGGTTCAGGTGCGCCTGGATGAGCTGGATCGTCTTCAGCAGCTGGCTCAGGCCCTCGAGTGCGTAGTACTCGCACTGGATCGGGATGAGCACCTCGCGCGCGACGACGAAGGCGTTGACCGTGAGCAGACCGAGGCTCGGTGGGCAGTCGACGAGCACGTAGTCGATGCGCTCGAGCCCGTTGTCGATCCGCCACTGCAGGTACGTGTCGAGCGCGCTGCGGAGCCGCGTCTCGCGCGCCACCATCGAGACGAGCTCGATCTCCGCACCCGACAGGTCGATCGTGGCGGGCAGACACCAGAGGTTCGGGACGTCGGGGCTCTCCTGCACCGCCTCCGCGATCGGAGCGCCCTCGACGAGCACCTCGTAGATCGACGGCGTTCCCGCGCGGTGCTCCACGCCCAGCGCCGTCGAGGCGTTGCCCTGCGGGTCGTTGTCGAGCACGAGCACGTTGAGTCCCGACTGCGCCAGCGCGGCCGCGAGGTTGACGGTCGTCGTCGTCTTCCCGACGCCACCCTTCTGGTTCGCCACGGTGACGATCCGCGTCTCAGCGGGACGCGGGAAGCGCCGACCGCGCAGCTCGATGCGGCGGCGCGCATCCTGCTGCAGCTCAGCCATCAGAGGGGTGTCGTCCGTGACCGTCGGAAGGCTCTGCACGAGGGCAGCGCGCCTCTGCTCGTCCGGGTCGAGTTCGGCTTGCGTTGTCATGTCTCCGTCAGGGTCGTGCAGGGAGGGTGACGCCGACGCGTCTCCCCTATTGTCCGGTGCGGATCCCCCTGCTTCCGACGCTGCCGGGCTCGTTTCACGTGAAACGCGCGACTCTGCGCCGTCGTGCTCGTCGTTCTCCACCATGGGCGACGCGTCCATGGGGGCGTTCAGGCCCTCGGGCTCCGCCGTTGCGGTGGTGGCCGCAGCGCTCGCGAACGCGGGCGCCTCGTCGGTCTGTCCGACTACCTTGTCGACTGTGCCCGTCAGGTCGCCGGGTGCGGCCTCGCCGTTCGCCGACGGCTGCGCCTCTCCGCTCTCGCCAGTGCTCTTGAGAACGCGGGCCTCCATCTCAGCGGGGATGCCGTTCGTCGTCGGTGCCTCACTGGCCGAGCCATCCGAGGCGTCGTCGACGACGATCTCCGTCGCTGTCTGCGTGGGTTCCGTGATCCCCCACGTCGCCGCCCAGGTGGCCGCGCGTTCGCCGACCTCGGCGATCCCCCCGTTCGATGCGGGCTCCGCGCCGGCCTCCGGCGGGACGGGCGAGGGCACGGACGCTACGGTCGCTGCCGAACTGGCTGCACCGTGGACGACACCCGTGCTCTCGTCCGTCGCCTGCTGGCCGTTCGACTCCGGCTCGACCAACGGATCGGCGACAGCCGTCTCCGTGCTGACGGGCCACGTGGCCGTTGCTGGTATCGGCTGTGGAGCTCGACCGTGCTTTCGCCTACCGAACACCCTTACCCCCTTCGTGCACGGCGGTCACCACGCGGGTGGGCTCGACGCCCTCGAGCGTCGCCACCTCACGCACCTCGACCGCTCCGACGAGAGCGCGGCGTGCAGCACGCCGCCCGTTGTCGATCTCCTCCTGCGCACGCGCGCCCTTCAGGGCGACCAGCGTGCCTCCCGGACGAATGAGGGGCATCGCCCATCCGTAGAGCTTGTCGAGCGCCGCCACAGCGCGCGTCGTCACGGCGTCGGCCTGCAGGTCCAACGCCTCCTGCGCGCGCGCACGCCGGACCTCGGCGTTCGACAGGCCGAGCGCGTCGACCACCTCGGTGAGCCAGTCGGTCCGGCGCTCCATCGGCTCGAGCAGCACGACCCGAGCGCCCGGCACCATCGCCGCGATGACGACACCTGGCAGGCCAGCACCGCTCCCCAGGTCGACGATCAGTCCGCTCGTCGGCAGGAACGGCACCGCAGCCGCCGAGTTGAGCAGGTGACGCTCCCACAGGCGAGACACCTCCCGAGGACCGATGAGACCCCGAAGCACTCCCTGGTCCACCAGCATGCGGCGGAAGCCCTCGACCTGCGGCCACGCGGTCCCGAAGAAGTCGGGCAGCCGCGGGTCGCCGTCCAACGGGTCGTGGAGGTCAGTGATGTCGTCGTCCTCGGTCACGACGCCACACTCCGTTCCACGTGAAACCTCCGCCACGGCACTCGCCAGCCTGCCTGGCTGCGCGAACGTCCCACGGTACCGGCTGAGGCGCTCGCAACGACGTCTCACCCACAGGCAGGTTGGGAGAGATTCCACCAGGGTGGCGCGTCGCCGACGATGCCCATCGGTTCGCAGCCCGTGCGGGGCTCTACACAGTCCCCGACCAGCGGGTTCGCCCTTCAGGCGTGCGGTCTCGAGCAGCAGACCCGAGCGCCATCCGAGACGTCCATCGATCGCTCACCGCACTCTCCGCGCCTGCCACACGTGGCTGTTCGACGAGCGCCGCGTGCTCCAGCTCCGGGTGGCACGGCCGCCTGGCGTCGCTCGCCAGCCGGCGACATTGCCATGCCCCCCGTGCACGAGGACCCGGATCGTGCGCCGGGTTCCGCACCGCCGCCCGTGCTCGCGCCCGGTGAGTCGAGGCGGAATGCGATCTCCACGGTCCCGCGAGGCCCGAGGTGCCGCGCCTGTGCGGCCGCCGTCCCTTCGGACGCACAGAGCCGCGGCGGCTCTCACAGCGCGCCGCCTGTCCCCTCGGTTCCACGTGAAACACGCCGCCGAAGACCACGCGCCTCAGCGGCCCTGGACCGATGAGGCGACCGATACTCCGTGCCTGGGTCCAGCGGACTCGCGTCCCTCGGAGCGCACGTCACCGCGGGCCGCCGAGCCCTCCGAGCACCTGTCGGCCCCGCGAGCGATCGAACAGCACGCGGCGTCTCCTACCCCACACGCCCAGAGGCCGCGGCGCGCGCCCGCTCGCCAGGTCACAGCAACCGCCCGGTCACTCTGACGCACGGCGCACACAGCTACGGCTCTGCACCGCTGGCACGCCTGCTCCCGCCGTGTGGACGCCGTCCTCAGCGCGACCCACGGCACCGCCGGACCCGCGGCCCAGACGACTAGCGCTCGGGAGCCCCTCACACGTCACCAGACTGGTCGCGCGCCGTCCACCGCTAGCGACGACACGCGATGCGCTCACCCGTGCCGCCGAACCGACCCACTCCCGCTGCGCACCTCCACGCCAGGGTCGGCAGATGACGAAGGTGTGGCCCGCCCTCGTTCCACGTGAAACGGGGACGCCCCACGAACAGCTCGCGGCGTCAAGCCGACATGCCTCGCCAACCCCGCCCGCACAGATCCTGCCGGGGTGACACGCGGTGGCACGGCGGCTCCTGTGGCGACACGCATCGCACCTACGCGTGCCATTGACGAGAGTCCGCGGGCGAGGTGTGGCGCCCACGGGCAAACCTCCGCGGACGCCGAGAGCTTCGCGCCCTGTCGCTGTTCCACGTGAAACAGGGACGGGGCACCGAGCAGCGCGCGGCGTCGCGTCGCTCGCGTCATCCGTCTCGCGCGTCCAGGCCATGCCAGGGCTCGAGCTCGCAACGGCACGTGCGGACGTATGGTCGACCGCGTACCACCCGCACCCACGCTCACGTGGAGCGAGGGCCGGGCCGGTGCCCGCGAGCAAGGCTCCTCGGATGCCGCCGGCTCGAGGCCCCCCGTTCCACGTGAAACAGGGACGCGCCCCACCGGGGAATGCGAAGGGTCAGGCCGATGTGCCTCAGCTTCCCCGCGGGTCCAGGCCCTGCAGTCGTCGAGCGCACGACGCGCCCGGTTCTGCTGTCACGCGCGTGCTACCTGCGCGCCCGTCCACGTAGAGCGGGAACAGGGCACCGCGCCCACGAGCCAGCCCTCTCTGCCTGCACGTAGGCTCAGGACTCGCCTCCGTTCCACGTGAGACAGGGACGCCCTCCGAGCCGCTTGCGGCCCCGAGCCGACACGCCTCGTCGACCTCGCTGGGGTCAGCTATGCCGGGGTCGGGCACGCAAGGCCGCGGCTGTCCTCTTGCCACGCGCGCGGCAACTGCGTGCCCCGTCCACGAGAAGGCGGGATGTCACGCGCACCGCCCGCGTGAGGCGGAGGCGACGCGTATCGGCGTGCGCCACCTGCCGGGCCTTGCTCAGCCATGCGCTCTCGCGCGGATCTCCCCGGGCCGCCCACCGAGCGCCGGTCCCGGGACCCGACCGTGGCCTGTTGTTGGCATCCCGTCTGTTCCACGTGAGGACGGAGCGCACCCGCTGGGTCCCACACGCTGTGCTCCAGCTCGCCGCCGGGCGCCGCCTCAGGCCCCCCTGGACGTGCGCCCCGGTCCAAGCCCCGCGGGCGATCGTCGCCGCGCGGGTGGCATGTCACGCGGAGTGCGCGCGCCAGCATCCGCACGCTCATGGAGCCCGAACGCCGCATCCGGCCCAGATCAGGGCGTGCTTCGTCAGGCGGCGCGCGACCCTCCGCGCCAAGGCCCACCCAACGCGGACGCCCGGAATCGCGCCGGTCGTCCGTCCGCGCGAGCCCGCCACGCCGACGGGCACACGTCCCGACCGCCCACCCCGCGCACGCTGTCGCGCGCTACGCAGGCGGAGGGCGAACCCGCGCACAGAGTCCCCACGCAGGCGTCGAACGCCTCACCAGTTCCACGTGAAACAGGGGCAAGGGTGGCGCGACAGGTGCCAACTCCCGCACCCACCGCTCACCGGTGCGCGCCCCACAGTCGCGCTCCCCCTCATGGCGTGACCTCTGTGACCGGCCTCGCGGGAGATAGCTCTGCGTGCGCACTCGCCATGGGGCCCGCAGGGCAACATGCACCGGACAGTGCGTCGGCATCGGCACGACGCCGTCCCGCGCCCAGCCCTCGCCTGAGCGCCTCGCTCCAACCCTGGTCATCCACGCTGTGCTCGCGACGCCGCGACTCGCACCGAGCCGCACCTTCCGCGTCGTCCTCGGGTACGGTCGCCGCCTTGGCCAGTCCGGGCGCCGACTCCCCCTGCGCCGTGTCTCTTGCGCGACTCCCCTACGCCGACTCCTCGCGGTGAGGCCGCGTGCGGACGACCACCCATCGGGTCCAGGCACCGCGCACGGCCGCAGGTCGTTCTCTACTCGTGCGAGTCGGTCTGCGCGAGCCTCCAGGTGCAGGCTCTCGAGAAGCGACCGCGGGCCGATCCTCATCGCTGAGCGCAACACACACCACTACACCCCCATGAGTTCACGCAGTGCAGCCCCGGACTCAGCTCGCTACACGCACCCTTCAGAGATCGACGCCGGGCCTCGGATCCACACGACGCCATCGCCTCACACGACGCGACGCGCGCCGCGAGCGCCCAGTGGATCGCTCGCGCTGATCCCTGAGCGCCGCCGCAGTCATTTCCGCGCGCCCTGCATGAAGGGAGCACACAAGCTCTGACCCCGCGGCTCCACGGCGATGCACCGCGTCAAACGCCACTTCCCGGGCCGAGCACGTCGGGTGCACCGAACGCTGTTCCACGTGAAACAGTGCCAGCAGACGGTGCCGCCACGCCGTACCCTCGCGCCGGGCGAGGAGCCCAAGGCCGCCCCCCCCCCCCCCCCCCCCCCCGCCCCGCGGTGGGGGCCCGCCGCCCCCGCCCCCGCCGCCCCGCCCGAGGCCCGCGCCGGCCGGCCCCGCGTCGCCCACGTCGGCGGGGCCATGGCCCCGCCGACGTGGGCGACGCGGGGCCGGCCGGCGCGGGCCTCGGGCGGGGCGGCGGGGGCGGGGGCGGCGGGCCCCCACCGCGGGGCGGGGGGGGGGGGGGGGGGGGGGGCGGCCTTGGGCTCCTCGCCCGGCGCGAGGGTACGGCGTGGCGGCACCGTCTGCTGGCACTGTTTCACGTGGAACAGCGTTCGGTGCACCCGACGTGCTCGGCCCGGGAAGTGGCGTTTGACGCGGTGCATCGCCGTGGAGCCGCGGGGTCAGAGCTTGTGTGCTCCCTTCATGCAGGGCGCGCGGAAATGACTGCGGCGGCGCTCAGGGATCAGCGCGAGCGATCCACTGGGCGCTCGCGGCGCGCGTCGCGTCGTGTGAGGCGATGGCGTCGTGTGGATCCGAGGCCCGGCGTCGATCTCTGAAGGGTGCGTGTAGCGAGCTGAGTCCGGGGCTGCACTGCGTGAACTCATGGGGGTGTAGTGGTGTGTGTTGCGCTCAGCGATGAGGATCGGCCCGCGGTCGCTTCTCGAGAGCCTGCACCTGGAGGCTCGCGCAGACCGACTCGCACGAGTAGAGAACGACCTGCGGCCGTGCGCGGTGCCTGGACCCGATGGGTGGTCGTCCGCACGCGGCCTCACCGCGAGGAGTCGGCGTAGGGGAGTCGCGCAAGAGACACGGCGCAGGGGGAGTCGGCGCCCGGACTGGCCAAGGCGGCGACCGTACCCGAGGACGACGCGGAAGGTGCGGCTCGGTGCGAGTCGCGGCGTCGCGAGCACAGCGTGGATGACCAGGGTTGGAGCGAGGCGCTCAGGCGAGGGCTGGGCGCGGGACGGCGTCGTGCCGATGCCGACGCACTGTCCGGTGCATGTTGCCCTGCGGGCCCCATGGCGAGTGCGCACGCAGAGCTATCTCCCGCGAGGCCGGTCACAGAGGTCACGCCATGAGGGGGAGCGCGACTGTGGGGCGCGCACCGGTGAGCGGTGGGTGCGGGAGTTGGCACCTGTCGCGCCACCCTTGCCCCTGTTTCACGTGGAACTGGTGAGGCGTTCGACGCCTGCGTGGGGACTCTGTGCGCGGGTTCGCCCTCCGCCTGCGTAGCGCGCGACAGCGTGCGCGGGGTGGGCGGTCGGGACGTGTGCCCGTCGGCGTGGCGGGCTCGCGCGGACGGACGACCGGCGCGATTCCGGGCGTCCGCGTTGGGTGGGCCTTGGCGCGGAGGGTCGCGCGCCGCCTGACGAAGCACGCCCTGATCTGGGCCGGATGCGGCGTTCGGGCTCCATGAGCGTGCGGATGCTGGCGCGCGCACTCCGCGTGACATGCCACCCGCGCGGCGACGATCGCCCGCGGGGCTTGGACCGGGGCGCACGTCCAGGGGGGCCTGAGGCGGCGCCCGGCGGCGAGCTGGAGCACAGCGTGTGGGACCCAGCGGGTGCGCTCCGTCCTCACGTGGAACAGACGGGATGCCAACAACAGGCCACGGTCGGGTCCCGGGACCGGCGCTCGGTGGGCGGCCCGGGGAGATCCGCGCGAGAGCGCATGGCTGAGCAAGGCCCGGCAGGTGGCGCACGCCGATACGCGTCGCCTCCGCCTCACGCGGGCGGTGCGCGTGACATCCCGCCTTCTCGTGGACGGGGCACGCAGTTGCCGCGCGCGTGGCAAGAGGACAGCCGCGGCCTTGCGTGCCCGACCCCGGCATAGCTGACCCCAGCGAGGTCGACGAGGCGTGTCGGCTCGGGGCCGCAAGCGGCTCGGAGGGCGTCCCTGTCTCACGTGGAACGGAGGCGAGTCCTGAGCCTACGTGCAGGCAGAGAGGGCTGGCTCGTGGGCGCGGTGCCCTGTTCCCGCTCTACGTGGACGGGCGCGCAGGTAGCACGCGCGTGACAGCAGAACCGGGCGCGTCGTGCGCTCGACGACTGCAGGGCCTGGACCCGCGGGGAAGCTGAGGCACATCGGCCTGACCCTTCGCATTCCCCGGTGGGGCGCGTCCCTGTTTCACGTGGAACGGGGGGCCTCGAGCCGGCGGCATCCGAGGAGCCTTGCTCGCGGGCACCGGCCCGGCCCTCGCTCCACGTGAGCGTGGGTGCGGGTGGTACGCGGTCGACCATACGTCCGCACGTGCCGTTGCGAGCTCGAGCCCTGGCATGGCCTGGACGCGCGAGACGGATGACGCGAGCGACGCGACGCCGCGCGCTGCTCGGTGCCCCGTCCCTGTTTCACGTGGAACAGCGACAGGGCGCGAAGCTCTCGGCGTCCGCGGAGGTTTGCCCGTGGGCGCCACACCTCGCCCGCGGACTCTCGTCAATGGCACGCGTAGGTGCGATGCGTGTCGCCACAGGAGCCGCCGTGCCACCGCGTGTCACCCCGGCAGGATCTGTGCGGGCGGGGTTGGCGAGGCATGTCGGCTTGACGCCGCGAGCTGTTCGTGGGGCGTCCCCGTTTCACGTGGAACGAGGGCGGGCCACACCTTCGTCATCTGCCGACCCTGGCGTGGAGGTGCGCAGCGGGAGTGGGTCGGTTCGGCGGCACGGGTGAGCGCATCGCGTGTCGTCGCTAGCGGTGGACGGCGCGCGACCAGTCTGGTGACGTGTGAGGGGCTCCCGAGCGCTAGTCGTCTGGGCCGCGGGTCCGGCGGTGCCGTGGGTCGCGCTGAGGACGGCGTCCACACGGCGGGAGCAGGCGTGCCAGCGGTGCAGAGCCGTAGCTGTGTGCGCCGTGCGTCAGAGTGACCGGGCGGTTGCTGTGACCTGGCGAGCGGGCGCGCGCCGCGGCCTCTGGGCGTGTGGGGTAGGAGACGCCGCGTGCTGTTCGATCGCTCGCGGGGCCGACAGGTGCTCGGAGGGCTCGGCGGCCCGCGGTGACGTGCGCTCCGAGGGACGCGAGTCCGCTGGACCCAGGCACGGAGTATCGGTCGCCTCATCGGTCCAGGGCCGCTGAGGCGCGTGGTCTTCGGCGGCGTGTTTCACGTGGAACCGAGGGGACAGGCGGCGCGCTGTGAGAGCCGCCGCGGCTCTGTGCGTCCGAAGGGACGGCGGCCGCACAGGCGCGGCACCTCGGGCCTCGCGGGACCGTGGAGATCGCATTCCGCCTCGACTCACCGGGCGCGAGCACGGGCGGCGGTGCGGAACCCGGCGCACGATCCGGGTCCTCGTGCACGGGGGGCATGGCAATGTCGCCGGCTGGCGAGCGACGCCAGGCGGCCGTGCCACCCGGAGCTGGAGCACGCGGCGCTCGTCGAACAGCCACGTGTGGCAGGCGCGGAGAGTGCGGTGAGCGATCGATGGACGTCTCGGATGGCGCTCGGGTCTGCTGCTCGAGACCGCACGCCTGAAGGGCGAACCCGCTGGTCGGGGACTGTGTAGAGCCCCGCACGGGCTGCGAACCGATGGGCATCGTCGGCGACGCGCCACCCTGGTGGAATCTCTCCCAACCTGCCTGTGGGTGAGACGTCGTTGCGAGCGCCTCAGCCGGTACCGTGGGACGTTCGCGCAGCCAGGCAGGCTGGCGAGTGCCGTGGCGGAGGTTTCACGTGGAACGGAGTGTGGCGTCGTGACCGAGGACGACGACATCACTGACCTCCACGACCCGTTGGACGGCGACCCGCGGCTGCCCGACTTCTTCGGGACCGCGTGGCCGCAGGTCGAGGGCTTCCGCCGCATGCTGGTGGACCAGGGAGTGCTTCGGGGTCTCATCGGTCCTCGGGAGGTGTCTCGCCTGTGGGAGCGTCACCTGCTCAACTCGGCGGCTGCGGTGCCGTTCCTGCCGACGAGCGGACTGATCGTCGACCTGGGGAGCGGTGCTGGCCTGCCAGGTGTCGTCATCGCGGCGATGGTGCCGGGCGCTCGGGTCGTGCTGCTCGAGCCGATGGAGCGCCGGACCGACTGGCTCACCGAGGTGGTCGACGCGCTCGGCCTGTCGAACGCCGAGGTCCGGCGTGCGCGCGCGCAGGAGGCGTTGGACCTGCAGGCCGACGCCGTGACGACGCGCGCTGTGGCGGCGCTCGACAAGCTCTACGGATGGGCGATGCCCCTCATTCGTCCGGGAGGCACGCTGGTCGCCCTGAAGGGCGCGCGTGCGCAGGAGGAGATCGACAACGGGCGGCGTGCTGCACGCCGCGCTCTCGTCGGAGCGGTCGAGGTGCGTGAGGTGGCGACGCTCGAGGGCGTCGAGCCCACCCGCGTGGTGACCGCCGTGCACGAAGGGGGTAAGGGTGTTCGGTAGGCGAAAGCACGGTCGAGCTCCACAGCCGATACCAGCAACGGCCACGTGGCCCGTCAGCACGGAGACGGCTGTCGCCGATCCGTTGGTCGAGCCGGAGTCGAACGGCCAGCAGGCGACGGACGAGAGCACGGGTGTCGTCCACGGTGCAGCCAGTTCGGCAGCGACCGTAGCGTCCGTGCCCTCGCCCGTCCCGCCGGAGGCCGGCGCGGAGCCCGCATCGAACGGGGGGATCGCCGAGGTCGGCGAACGCGCGGCCACCTGGGCGGCGACGTGGGGGATCACGGAACCCACGCAGACAGCGACGGAGATCGTCGTCGACGACGCCTCGGATGGCTCGGCCAGTGAGGCACCGACGACGAACGGCATCCCCGCTGAGATGGAGGCCCGCGTTCTCAAGAGCACTGGCGAGAGCGGAGAGGCGCAGCCGTCGGCGAACGGCGAGGCCGCACCCGGCGACCTGACGGGCACAGTCGACAAGGTAGTCGGACAGACCGACGAGGCGCCCGCGTTCGCGAGCGCTGCGGCCACCACCGCAACGGCGGAGCCCGAGGGCCTGAACGCCCCCATGGACGCGTCGCCCATGGTGGAGAACGACGAGCACGACGGCGCAGAGTCGCGCGTTTCACGTGAAACGAGCCCGGCAGCGTCGGAAGCAGGGGGATCCGCACCGGACAATAGGGGAGACGCGTCGGCGTCACCCTCCCTGCACGACCCTGACGGAGACATGACAACGCAAGCCGAACTCGACCCGGACGAGCAGAGGCGCGCTGCCCTCGTGCAGAGCCTTCCGACGGTCACGGACGACACCCCTCTGATGGCTGAGCTGCAGCAGGATGCGCGCCGCCGCATCGAGCTGCGCGGTCGGCGCTTCCCGCGTCCCGCTGAGACGCGGATCGTCACCGTGGCGAACCAGAAGGGTGGCGTCGGGAAGACGACGACGACCGTCAACCTCGCGGCCGCGCTGGCGCAGTCGGGACTCAACGTGCTCGTGCTCGACAACGACCCGCAGGGCAACGCCTCGACGGCGCTGGGCGTGGAGCACCGCGCGGGAACGCCGTCGATCTACGAGGTGCTCGTCGAGGGCGCTCCGATCGCGGAGGCGGTGCAGGAGAGCCCCGACGTCCCGAACCTCTGGTGTCTGCCCGCCACGATCGACCTGTCGGGTGCGGAGATCGAGCTCGTCTCGATGGTGGCGCGCGAGACGCGGCTCCGCAGCGCGCTCGACACGTACCTGCAGTGGCGGATCGACAACGGGCTCGAGCGCATCGACTACGTGCTCGTCGACTGCCCACCGAGCCTCGGTCTGCTCACGGTCAACGCCTTCGTCGTCGCGCGCGAGGTGCTCATCCCGATCCAGTGCGAGTACTACGCACTCGAGGGCCTGAGCCAGCTGCTGAAGACGATCCAGCTCATCCAGGCGCACCTGAACCGCGACCTGCACGTCTCGACAATCCTGCTGACCATGTACGACGCCCGCACGAACCTCGCCCAGCAGGTGGCGTCCGAGGTTCGCGAGCACTTCCCGGAGCGGACGCTGCGCACGACCGTCCCTCGGTCCGTGCGCATCTCCGAGGCGCCGAGCTACGGCCAGACGGTGATGACGTACGACGCGGGCTCCTCGGGTGCGCTCGCCTACCTGGAGGCCGCGCGTGAGATCGCCGAGCGCGGCGCCGCAACCACAGACGTGACCCCATCGAACAGCGCGACCGCTGAGAGCGGCGCGGAGGAGGACCGATGAGCGAGAAGCGACGGGGACTGGGCCGTGGCCTGGGCGCGCTGATCCCGGCCGGGCTCGACGGGCAGCGACCGCCGGCGGGCGGCGACCGCCCGGTCGACGTGTTCTTCCCGGACCGGTCCGACGCCACGAGCACCAGCGGTGAGGCGACGGCCGCCGAGTCGAACGGTGTCGCGAACGCGCAGGTCGCAGCCGCGGCCGCCGCGAGCACGGCAGTCGCCGAGTCGACCGGGTCCGCCACGAACGGGACGACGACCGGCGTCCCGGCCGCTGCGTCCAACGGCGGAGTCGCCCTCGCCGACGGTGCCGCGGTCGTCACCGCAGGCGTTGCCGACCCGGCCGACTTCAGCGCGATCGCGACCGACGGGCTCGTCCCCGTCCCCGGGGCACGCTTCGCGGAGCTGCCCGTCGGGTCGATCCGACCCAACCCGCGCCAGCCGCGCTCGGTGTTCGACGAGGACGCGCTCGACGAGCTCGTCAACTCGATCCGGGAGATCGGCGTCCTGCAGCCGGTCGTCGTGCGCGCCGTCGACGACGGGTACGAGCTCATCATGGGCGAGCGTCGTTGGCGGGCGACGCAGGCTGCCGGGCTCGACGTCATCCCGGCGATCGTCCGGGAGACCGACGACGCCGACCTCCTGCGGGACGCGCTGCTCGAGAACCTGCACCGCTCGCAGCTCAACCCTCTCGAGGAGGCCGCGGCCTACCAGCAGCTCCTCGACGACTTCGGGTGCACGCATGAGGAGCTGGCGACGCGCATCCACCGGTCGCGCCCGCAGATCTCCAACACCCTGCGTCTGCTCAAGCTCCCGCCGCTGGTCCAGCGTCGCGTGGCCGCCGGAGTGCTCTCGGCGGGTCACGCACGCGCGCTCCTGGGCCTCGCGGACGGCGCGGCGATCGAGCGGCTCGCGCAGCGGATCGTCGCCGAGGGTCTGTCCGTGCGAGCGGTCGAGGAGATCGTGTCGCTCGGCGGTGACGACGCCGCCCCGGGGAAGCGCCGCCAGGCGCCGCGCGCGGGCCAGCGCAACGAGGCTCTCGACGAGCTCTCGAGCCGACTGTCGGACCGCTTCGACACTCGCGTGAAGGTCCAGCTGGGGAAGTCCCGAGGCCGGCTGACCGTCGAGTTCGCATCCGTCCAGGACCTCAACCGCATCCTCGCGACGTTCGCTCCCGACGACCCGGGCCTGCTGAAGGGCTGAAACGGGACGTTCAGGGCGCCGGAACGGGCTCGAGACCGACCGGCGCAGCGGCGAGAGAAGCCTCTACCAGGGATCGGTACAAGGCCCCAAGATTGTGGCCAGCGGCCTCCGCCGCCTGAGGAAATAGCGAGGTCTCGGTCATCCCGGGGCTCACGTTGACCTCGAGGAAGTGCACAACTCCCTCGGTGTCGACGATGAGGTCCGACCGCGACAGGCGGTTCAGGCCGAGGGACCGGTGGGCGACGAGCGCGACCCGCTCGACCTCGGCGCGCGTCGCGTCCGAGAGTCGCGCGGGGGCAAAGTACTCGACGCGCCCGGGGTTGTACCGGGCGTCGTAGTCGTACGGGCCGTCCGTCACGATCTCGATGGGCGGCAAGGCGACCGCGCCGTCACCGAGGTCGACGACCGACACCGCTACCTCCACCCCCGAGACCGCACGCTCGATCAGAGCGCTGTCACCGTAGGCGAAGCACTCGACCATCGCGCGCGCCAGGTCGTCGGGGGACTGCACGACAGACACGCCCAGTGCCGACCCACCGCGCGAAGGCTTCACGACGACGGGCAGCCCGAGACGCTCGACGATCGCGGACAGCACCCTCGCGGGGCCGAGCTCGCGGAACAGCGACTGCGGAAGGGTGACGAACTCGGGGGTCACCAGGCCCGCGCGCGAGACGAGGGTCTTGGCGATCGACTTGCTCCACGCGACGCGGCTCGCCCGGGGTCCCGTTCCGAGCAAGGGCAACCCGAGCAGCTGGACGACGTCGCGCACCGAGCCGTCCTCGCCGCTCGACCCGTGGAGCACGGGCCAGACGAGATCGGGGCGGAGCTCGGTGAGCGCGGCGATGAGGTCGGCGTCGACATCGTGCACGGACACCTCGACGCCGGAGGAGCGCAGTGCCTCGGCGACGCGACGGCCCGACCGGAGCGACACGTCGCGCTCGTGGGACAGCCCGCCGGCGAGCACGGCGACGCGAGGTGCCCGGTCGGGGACGCCGGGAGTCGGCGTCGACGACGGTGACGGCGAGGCAGCGGGCGGGACGGGTGACGTGGTCACGATGGAGCTCCGAGCTGAGGGCGGACCGTCGCCACCGAGCGACGGCGGGGAAGTGCCGATGAAATCATGGGATGTTCGGCGCGGGCGAGACGACGTCATCGTCGGAGGCACCACCACCGGTGCCGAACAGCTCGACGAGCTCGCGCTCGCCCGAGACGACGCCGGCGAGCCGGCGCACGCCCTCGCGGATCCGCTCGGGGGTCGGGTAGCAGAACGACAGGCGCATGTGGTCGGCGCCCGTGCCGTCGTAGTAGAACGCAGTGCCCGGCACGTACGCGACGCGCGCGGTCACGGCCCGCGGCAGCATGTCCCGCGCATCGAGGCCCTCGGGCAGCCGGACCCAGGTGTAGAAGCCACCGTCGGGGACGGTCCACGAGGCCTCGGGCAGGTGCTCGCTGAGCGCGCTGATCATGGCGTCGCGCCGCTCGCGGTACATCTCCCGGTAGCTCTTGACCTGTCCGCGCCAGTCGCAGGTCGACAGGTAGGAGGAGATCGCGATCTGCGAGGCGTTCGACGGGCACAGTATCGCGGACTCGGACGCGAGGACGAGCTTCTCGCGGACCGCGTGCGGCGCGACGGCCCAGCCGACCCGGTACCCGGGGGCGAAGGTCTTGGAGAAGGACCCGAGGTAGATGACCCCGTCCTCGTCGTAGGACCGCAGGGCAGGCCACGGGTCACGGTCGAAGCCGAGCAGTCCGTAGGGGTTGTCCTCGAGCACGAGCACCCCGTAGCGCCGTGCGATCTCGAGGATCTGCGGCCTGCGCTCGAGCGCGAGCGAGACGCCGGCGGGGTTGTGGAAGTTGGGGACCGTGTAGAGGAACTTCGTGCGGCGACCCGCGGCGGCGAGCGCGGCAAGCGTCTCCTCGAGCGCGGCCGGGACCAGCCCGTGCTCGTCGATCGCCACGTGCACGACGTCTGCCTGGTACGCGCGGAACACGCCCAGCGCACCGACATAGGACGGGGCCTCGGCGACGACGACATCACCCGGGTCGACGAAGACCCGCGTGACGAGGTCGAGCGCCTGCTGCGAACCGGTGGTCACGACGACGTCATCGGGGTGCGCGGTGATCTGCTCGAGAGCCATGACCTCGAGGATCTGCTCGCGCAGCGTCTGGTCGCCCTGGCCCGAGCCGTACTGCAGCGCCTGCAGGCCGCGCTCAGCGACGACCGACGCTGCGACCTGCGACAACGCGTCGAGCGGAAGGCCGTCGAGGAACGGCATGCCGCCCGCGAGCGAGACGACCTCCGGCCGGTTCGCCACGGCGAAGAGCGCGCGGATCTCCGACGAACGCATGCCGTGCGTGCGCTCGGCGTACGAGCCGAGCCACGGGTCGAGCCGCGTGCCTGCGGCGGAGGACGTGGGGGTGCCCGACGTCTCCGGCCGGGGCAGGGGCTGCGAGGTCATCTCCGCAGTCTGGCACAGCGAAACGGCCGCCCCGGCGCGCAATACCGCGCAGTGGGACGGCCGCCGGCCGGCTGCTCAGACGGAGAGCAGCGCCTCGATCTCCTGGGCGTACGCCGCCTTGGGGCGCGCACCGATGACCTGCTTCACGAGCTCGCCGCCGGAGTAGATGTTCAGCGTCGGGATCGAGACGATGCCGTAGTCGCCGACCACGCCGGGGTTCTCGTCGGAGTTGACCTTGACGATCTTGACGCGGCCCTCGTACTGCGTGGCGAGCTCCGCCAGCACCGGCGCGACCATGCGGCACGGACCGCACCACGGCGCCCAGAAGTCCACGACCACGGGGATCTCGGACTGCAGGACCTCGGCGGCGAAGGTCTCGTCGGTCACGTCCTTCATCGGGCGTCCTCCACCAGCACGGGGACCTCGGTGGGCACCATCGGGTCGACGGCGTCGCCGAGCGAGGCGAGGAAGTGCTGGGCGTCGAGCGCCGCGGCACAGCCGGAGCCCGCGGCGGTGATCGCCTGGCGGTAGGTGTGGTCGACCACGTCACCGCACGCGAACACGCCCTCGAGGTTGGTCCGCGTCGAGCGGCCGACGACCTGGATGTAGCCGTTCTCGTCGAGCTCGACCTGACCCAGGACCAGCTCGGTACGCGGCACATGACCGATCGCGACGAACACGGCGCCGGCCTCGTGCGAGCGGGTCTCGCCCGTGACCGTGTCGCGCAGCGTCACGCCGGTGACCTTGGCATCGCCGTCGATCCCGACGATCTCGCTGTTCCACGCGAACGAGATCTTCGGGTCGGCCGCAGCGCGGTCGGCCATGATCTTCGATGCGCGCAGCTGGTCGCGGCGGTGCACGAGCGTCACGCTGCGGCCGAACCGCGTGAGGAAGGTGGCCTCCTCGACCGCGGAGTCGCCACCGCCGACGACCAGGATGTCCTGGTCCTTGAAGAAGAAGCCGTCACACGTGGCGCACCACGAGACTCCGCGCCCCGAGAGTCGCTTCTCGTCGTCGAGGCCCAGCTCGCGGTACGCCGAACCGGTCGCGAGGATGACGGCCTTCGCGCGGTACGTGGTGCCGTCGGAGACGGTGACCTCCTTGACCGGACCGGTCAGGGACAGCGACGTCGCGTCGTCCCACAGCACCTCGGCGCCGAACTTCTCCGCCTGCTTCTGCAGGTTCTCCATGAGCTCGGGGCCCTGGATGCCGTCGGGCCAGCCCGGGAAGTTCTCGACCTCGGTGGTGTTCATGAGCGCACCGCCCGCGGTCACGGAACCGGCGACGACGAGCGGCGCGAGGCCGGCGCGCGCGGCGTAGATCGCGGCGGTGTAGCCGGCCGGGCCGGAGCCGACGATGACGAGCTCGCGGATGGACGTGTCGGTCACGGGGTGGTCCTCGAAAGGTCGGTGGTGCCGGTGAGACGGCGGGCTGTCGCAGTCAACCGATCGTAGGCCGGATCTGTTCCTGGGGACGCGAACCGGACCGCCTGTGGACACCTGGCGGTCAGCTGAGCTCGACCTCGGTGAGCTCGAGGCGGAACGACCCGTCCGCCGCGGTGGGCAGCTCGGTGATCCACAGGGTGATGCGTTCGAGCTCCGTCGCGGGGTCGAGGTCGAACGTCACCTCGGGTCCGAACTCGCCGGACGCCAGGAGCGTGCCGCCGCCGGGGTTGTCCGAGCCGCTGGTGCGGATCTCGACGTGGCCGCCGGTGGAGTTCGTCTTGAGCGTCACCTTGCTGACGAGCGCCCGCTCCTCGAGCAGCATGACGAAGCCGACGCCGTCCTTGAACCCCGAGAAGTTCGGCTGCTGGTAGGTCATCGTGTACCAGTACGTCGAGGTGTCGCCGTCGAACGCGCGCGTGACGGCCTCCTCGTGCTCGCCGTCGTCGTCCGAGGGGTCCACGCTCGACGCGGACTTGATGACGGGCGGCGCGGTCGACACCGGCGTCGTCGCCTCGCCGGACGGCTCGGCGGAGGACTCGCCCGACGGCTCGCCCGACGCCCCCGTCGTCGCCTGCTGCGAGCTCGACGCGGCCGGCCGGGGATCGGGCGCGCCCGTGTCGAGCGACGAGAACAGGGCCTTGAAGGCCAGCACCACGCCCACGACGACCGCGAGGCCGACGACGGTCAGCACCAGGGCCGTCGGGTCGAACGACCGACGCGTGGGCGGCTCGTCGTCCATCTCGCCCATGACGGACGCGAAGTCGCCGGACCCGCCACCGCCACCGGGCCCCGCCGCGGGCCAGCCGGACTCGCCACCGCCGACGGGGACGCTCGGGGGAGCCACAGCTCCGGCTGAGTGCGGCGCGGGAGCGGGGGCGCCCGAGGCGGGTCCGTGCTGCGGAGCGGGTGCACCGCCGCCCGGGGGGATGCTGGGCGGGATGCTCGCCGGCGCGGCCGCGGGCGGGGACCCGTGCGGCGGCCCCCCGATCGGCGTGGTCGCGGCGGTCGGCGTAGCACCGGCACCCGCACCACCACCCGCACCACCACCCGCACCTGCACCTGCACCGACGGCAGCGGCCCCCGCGGCGAGACCCGCCTGCCGCGCGGGCATGCGCGTCGGCACGGACCCGACGGGCGGCGCCACTGCCGTCGCGCCGAACGCGGACGTGCGCAGGGGCGCGGCAGGCGGCGGGGTGCCGGGCCGGTTCACGGACGGCGAGGTCGTCTGCTCGTCGAAGACGTCCCGCACGGACTGCCGCTGCACCCGGATCGGGGCGGTGTCCTGCAGGTCGTCCTCGGGCGTGGGCTCGCGGATGACCGCGGTCGCCGCGTCGGGCTCGTCGGCCTGCGGGACCACCGGCGCGCCCTCGGTGCGGATCGCCCCCCACGGCTCGAGCTCGCGCACCAGGTCGCCGGGGGTGTGCGGCCCGTCGTCGTTCGGGCCGAGCGTCACGGTGCACAGCGTGTCGAGGTCGTTCGGGACGCCCGGCACGAGCTCGGCGGGCGGGACGGGGAGGCCGGCGGCGGCGGGTGCGGACGGCAGGCCCGGTGCGATCGCGTCGGACGACGACGCGGGCCACCGGCCGGTGAGCGCGGTGTAGAGCAGCCGGACGAGGTCGACGGAGTCGCGCCGGCTGGTCGCGCGCGCGTCCCCGCCGGCAGCGCCCATGACCGTCGCGTCGATCCCGAGCCCGGTGAGCAGCACCCGGCCAGGCCCGACGACCCGCAGGGCCCGCGGGCGCAGCGCGAGGTGGTGCAGGCCTCGGCGGCGGGCGACCTCGAGGGCGGCGGCGGCCTCCCCGATGACGGCGCGCGCCTGGTCGGGGGTCAGCGGGCCGCGCGCGACGAGGTCCGCGAGGGTCGGTCCGGAGACGTCCTCGGTGACGACGTAGCCGTAGCCGTCGTGCATGCCGACGTCGAGGACGCGGGCGAGGCGAGGGTCGGACACGAGTGCCGCGCGCCGCGCGCCGTCGAGGGCCGAGGACACGTCACCCTTCGCCAGGACCACGGCCCGCACGGGGCGGTCGAGGATCTGGTCGGTCGCGTTCCACACGGTGACACCGGGCACGTCCGAGGTGCCCTGCTCGAGCACCCGGTACCTCCCGGACAGCTCCGTGCCAGGGCCGACCACCTCGCTCACGTGCACCTCCGTGCGCTGCGTCGTCGTTCGGATCGTCGAGCACGCCGCCGTGCGCGCGTCGTGCCAGGGGCGCGAGACCGGTGCGCGGCGTCTGCCAGCACTCTAGACGGGCCCGCCCGTAGTGTCCGGTCCGTCGGGGGACTCGTCGTCGTCGGCGCCCGGCCACGACGACGTCGGGCGGCTCGGCCGGTACAACGGGTGGCCCGGCGGGTAGTGCGGGCGGGACCGGTGCGTGCGCGGCGCGCGCGGCGGTGCGGGCAGCTCGGGGGCGAGCGGGGCTGCGCCCGGGGGAGTCGGCTCGGGGAGCTCGGGCGCGGAGACGTCGGGCCACGCGGCCCACGGGGTCATGGGGTAGTGCGGCGACGAGGTCGCGCGACGCGGCGCGCGCCCGCCCGCCGCGCCCGTGGGTGCGGGACCGTCGTCGGCCGGCTCGGCCGCCGCGGCGTAACGGCCCGGACGCCCGGACGGGGCGAGCAGGCGCACGAGCGGGCGCAGCGGACCGATCCGCGAGAGCCGCGGCAGGATCGGGCGCAGCAGGTCGTCGAGCTCGCGCACGCGCAGCGCACGCAGCAGCACGACGTACACGAGCGACATGACCGTGCCGACGAGCACGCACTCGAGCAGCGAGGCGACCAGGCCGCGGGGCAGCACCGCCTCGGCGCCGAGCATCAGGACGAGCCCGACGACGACCGCGGCGACCGCGGCGAGCGTCGCCCGCAGGTGCATGCGCAGCACACGCCCGCCGTCGACCCCGCGCAGCCGCTGGTGCAGCTGCCGCAGCGCGACGATCGCCCCGACGAGGTACGACACGCTCATCGCGACGCCCACGCCGACCACCCACGACGTCGCGGGGAGCACGACGCGCGCGAGCAGCGCCCCGGCGACGACGACGACCGCCATCACCACCTGGACGGGGACCATCGCGCGCGTGTCCTCGTACGCGAAGTACACGCGCTGGCAGATGGACCACGCACCGAACGCGGGCAGCCCGACGATCATCGCGATGACGACCTGCGCGACCGCGTCGGTCGTCGTCGCGCTCGCGGACGGCAGGATCAGGCGGGTCACAGGGATCGCGAGCACCGCGATCACGGCGGCCGCCAGCACGGTGAACACGCCGACGACGCGCATCCCGTAGGACAGCGACGCGCGCACCGCGCGCGTGTCCTGGTCGTGCGCCTGCTCGGACAGCCGCGTGAACAGCGCGGTCGCGAGCGAGACGGTGACGAGCGAGTGGGGCAGCATGAAGATGAGGAACGCGGCGTCGTAGGCCGCGTTCGAGGCGACGTCCGTGGCACCGTCGGCCGCACCGGGGGCCTGCGACACCACGCGCGAGACGACGACGTACGCGAGCTGACCCGCCGCGAGACCGACCAGCGTCCACGTGGCCACGGTGCCCGCGCGCCCCAGCCCCGAGCCGCGCAGCCCCCACCGCGGGCGGTACCGCACCCCCGCGGCGCGCAGCGCGGGGAACAGCACGAGCGCCTGCGCCATGACGCCGAGGGTCGCGGAGCCGGCGAGCAGCAGCACCTGCGACGAGCCCCAGCCGCCGGCCACCGTCAGCCCGGACTCCGGGACGGCGCCGAACGCGACGATGAAGGCGAGGAAGCCCACGATCGACACGACGTTGTTGACCACCGGCGCCCACATGTACGGGCCGAACGAGTGGCGCGCGTTGAGGACCTGGCCGAGCAGCGCGTACACGCCGTAGAAGAAGACCTGCGGCACGCACCAGTAGGCGAACGTCACCGCGAGGTCCATCTGGGCCTGGCTGGACGCGTCGGCGTAGAGCCGCACCAGCAGCGGTGCCGCGAGGGTGAGGACGAGCGTCAGCCCGGCCAGCACGACGAAGCCGAACGTCAGCAGGCGGTCGACGTACTGCTGGCCCTTGTCGCTCTTGTAGGCGCGCACCACCTGCGGCACGAGCACCGCGTTGAGCACGCCGCCGACGAGCAGCATGTACATGACGTTCGGCAGCTTGTTCGCGACCGCGAACGCGTCGGCCGCCTGCCCCGTCGCGCCGATCGCGGCGAACAGCACCATCGAGCGCAGCAGGCCGAGCAGCCGCGAGACCGCGGTGCCCGACGCCATGAGCGCCGCACCGCGCCGCATGCGCCCGTCGTCGGCCGGGGCCGTGGTCACCGCGCGCCCTCGTCCTCGGCGAGCCGGCGGGCGCGCTCGTCGTCGGACACCTCGGGGACGGGTTCGGTGGGGGTGCCGCCGAGCACGGGGAGGTTCACGGGGGCGTCGGCCTCGGCGACGGTCCGCGCGCCGCGGCGGGCGCTCTGACCGCGCCGGACCGTGCGCGCGATGCCGAGCGCGAGCCCCAGCACGAGCAGGATCGCGACGACGACCGTCCCGACCGACTCGATCGTCGGCGACAGGCGCGCGGAGAACGCGATGGGCTCGGCGACGTCCTGCCCGGACGGGCCGACGAGCGCGACCTCGACGAGCACGTCGCAGTTCGCGTGCGCCTCGAGGGGCACGGTGATCGACGTGTCGCCGGGGTCCAGCACGGGGGTCTCGAAGTCGCCCACCGTCAGGCACGCCTTGCGCGGGTCGACGACGAGCTGCGCACGCGCGGGGACGGTGAGGTCGTTGCGCACCGTGAGGCGCAGGTCGCTCGTGGTCGCGATGACGTTGAGGTCGCTCGTCTCGACGATCGAGAGCCCTTCGGCGCGCTCGCGGACGTGCTGGACGGTCTGCCGCACGAGCTCGGCGCGGGTCTTCGGCTCGGCGCGCCACGCGACGGCCAACGGAGCGAGGACCTCGTCGTCGATGCCCGCGAGGTACGCCTCCGGGTCGTCGAGGACCTCGGCGAACGAGCGCGCGTCCTCACGCGCGTCGGCGAGCGCGGTCACGGACTGCGCGCCGAGCTCGTTCTTGCCGTCCGTCGGCAGCGGTGCGCGCTGCGCCGGGACGGTCGAGTCGCCGGCCAGCACGCGGGACAGGGGCGCGGCCTCGGTCCACGGCGCGGACTTCAGCGCCTCGACGACCGCCGCGAGGGCCTCGCGGCCGGGCGCGGTCTCCCGGTCGCCCGCGATGACCACGCCCGCGGGCGGCACCGCGCCGTGCGCGACCACGGCCAGGTCGGCGAGCGCGCGCTGGGCGATGCTCGCGGGCGTGGACTGCGCGCCGGCGCCGCCCGTGACCAGGCTCGTCAGCAGCGCGTCGGGTGCGATCGTGGTGACGTCGCCCGACGACGTGGCGACGGTCTGCAGCGCCTCCGACGACGCCTGCGCCTGCTGCGGCCCGGTCACCATCGCCGCGGCGCGCGTCACCTGCACGCCCGCGAGCGTCTGGGCGTCGGGCGTGCCGGGGTCGGCGCTCCACAGCAGGGTGTTCGCGTCGGCGAGGTCCTCGGTGCTGCCGGTGCGCTCGACCGCCACGGTGAGGAGCTCGCCCTGGTCGGCGTGCTGCACCGCAGCGACGTCCGGGTCCGCCCACGGCAGCGCGTACGTCTCGTGGTTGCCGATCGCGGTGCGCAGACGCTCGGCGAACCGCTGCGCGGTCGCACTGCCGGAGTCGGCCGCGGCGAGCAGCGACGGGTCGACGACGAGCGTCACGGACTCGTCGACGTTCGCCGCGGCGAGCATCCGGCGCAGCCGGCCGCCCTCGTCGGTGAGGTCGTCGAGGTCCTCGTCGGCCGTGGCGGCCGCGGTGACGGCTGCGGACGCGGCCGATGCGGTGCCGTCCGTCGGGGTGGGGTCGGGCGAGGGCTCCTCGGGCGACTCGGGTGCGGTGCGCGGCACGGGTGCGGTCGGGGGGCCGACGAACGGGACGACGACCGCGACGGGCACGCGCGGGGGCTCGTCGTCGGTCGTGCTCCACAGCACGTACGTCCGGGCCATGCCGAGCCGCTCCCGGTCCGCCCGGAACTCCAGCGCGAGGCCGCGCGGCCCCCACAGCCCGGGCAGGTCCGTGAGCCGCACGGACTCGGCCGGGACGATGATCGAGACCGTCCTGGTCGCGCGTGGCCCGAGCGGCTCGTCGAGCGGCTCCGAGACCGAGCGCTGGCCGGCGGGGTCCTGCAGGTCCCGCGCGGCCCACTCGGCGACCTCGTCGCGGCTGAACATGCGGAACCGGTTGAACCAGACGACGACCTCGGGGTTCTCGAGCACGTCGTCGGTCGTGTTGGTGACGGTCGCAGAGATGTGCAGGTCCTCGCCGGCGCGCAGCACCTGCGGCGCGATCGACGTGAGGCGCACGGTGACGGGTGAGGCCTCGACGGGCGACAGCGCCGGCGTGCTCCCCGCGGCCGAGAGCGGCGACGGGTCGAGCGGGTCGTCCGCCGACGCGCGGCCCGCGCCCGGGCCGGCCACGAGGAACGGGACGAGCACGGCCAGGACGAGGGCCACCCGGGCGAGGGTCGCGCTCACCACCGGGCGCGCGGTACGTGCGGTCATGCCTCGCCGACGAGCACCACGAGCGCGGCCTCGGCGAGCCGACGCTCGTTGGGGTACGCCAGGCGGTCGGGGAGCATCGAGACGGGCACCCACGCCGCGTCCTCGGCCTCGCCGTCGGGGTCCCCCTCGACGGACAGCGAGCCGCCGACCGCACCGAGCAGGAAGTGGTGGACGACCTTGTGCACGCGGCGGTCGTCGCCCGAGAACCAATAGTCGATGACGCCGAGCCGCCGAAGGACCTGCCCGCGGATGCCGGTCTCCTCGGCGATCTCCCGGACGGCGGCCTCCTCGGGCGTCTCCTCGCCCTCGAGGTGACCCTTCGGCAGGCACCACTCGAGCCGACCACCGCGGTTGCGGCGCGCGATGATCGCCGCGTGGTAGACGCCGTCCTTCATCAGGACGACGAGACCGCCCGCGGAGGTCTCGTCGACGACGGGCAGCGGGGGAGCGGCCGGACCGTGCACGGGCCGGACCGGGGCGACGGGGCGTGGCGCCTGCAGGCGGTGCCCGCCGGGCGGCGCCGGGACGCCCCGCGAGGGGGACGGGTGCGCGGCGCCGGACATGCGTGCCACTGTAACGACTTGCCCGGGTCGAGCCCGAACCGACGGGACCCCGCGGCGCGGTCGGGTGAGCGGCAGCCACCTAGAATCGGGCAGGTGCCGGACGAGACGCCCTCCCTCCTCACGCTGCAGAAGCGTGCCATCGGCGTGCTCGCCGCCCTCCCGGCTGACGCCCTGGCCCTCGGTGAGCTGTTCCGCGCGGCCGGTCACGAGCTCGCGCTCGTCGGCGGGCCCGTGCGTGACGCGTTCCTCGGCCGCTCGTCGTCGGACCTGGACTTCGCGACGTCGGCGACGCCCGACGAGACCGAGGCGATCCTCGCGCGGTGGGGCGACGCCCACTGGGACATGGGCCGCGAGTTCGGCACGATCGGGGCGCGCCGGTTCGGCTCGCGGCACGGCGGCGGCGCGGACGTGGTCGTCGAGGTCACGACGTACCGGACCGACGAGTACGACCCGTCGTCCCGCAAGCCCGAGGTCGTGTTCGGAGACACGCTCGAGGGCGACCTGTCGCGACGCGACTTCACGGTGAACTCGATGGCCGTGCGCCTGCCCGAGCTGGCGTTCGTCGACCCGTTCGACGGGCTCGCGGACCTCGCGCGCGGCGTGCTGCGCACCCCCGTGGACCCGCGGCAGTCGTTCGACGACGACCCGCTGCGCATGATGCGCGCCGCGCGGTTCGCCGCGCAGCTCGGCTTCGCGATCGACGACGCCGCACGCGCCGCGATCGTCGAGCAGGCCGAGCGGATCTCGATCGTGTCGGCCGAGCGCGTGCGCGACGAGCTCGTCAAGCTCCTGCTCGCGCGTCAGCCGCGGCTGGGCCTGCAGGTGCTCGTCGAGACCGGGCTGGCCGACCACGTCCTGCCCGAGCTGCCCGCGCTGCGCCTCGAGATCGACGAGCACCACCGGCACAAGGACGTCTACGAGCACTCGCTCACGGTGCTCGACAAGGCGATCGCGCTCGAGACCGGACCGGACGGCGCCGTGCCCGGGCCGGACCTGGTGCTGCGGCTCGCCGCGCTGCTGCACGACATCGGCAAGCCCCGCACCCGGCGGTTCGAGGAGGGCGGCGGCGTCTCGTTCCACCACCACGAGATCGTGGGCGCCAAGCTCGTCTCGAAGCGGCTCAAGGAGCTGCGGTTCGACAAGGCGACCGTGCAGGCCGTCGCGCGCCTCACCGAGCTGCACCTGCGGTTCCACGGCTACGGCGAGGGTGGCTGGACCGACTCCGCCGTGCGCCGCTACGTCACCGACGCCGGCCCGCTGCTCGAGCGCCTGCACCGGCTCACGCGCTCGGACTGCACGACGCGCAACGTCCGCAAGGCGCAGCGACTGTCCGCCGCGTACGACGACCTCGAGGTGCGGATCGCGCGGCTGCAGGAGCAGGAGGAGCTCGACTCCATCCGGCCCGACCTCGACGGCACGCAGATCATGGCGATCCTCGACCTGACGCCCGGCCGCGAGGTCGGCGAGGCGTACAAGCACCTCCTCGCGCTGCGCATGGAGCACGGCCCGCTCGGCCCGGAACGCGCCGAGGCGGAGCTGCGCTCGTGGTGGGCCGCTCGCTCCTGACCGCTCGCTCCCGGACGTGCGCGTTCCTGGTCGTGCGGACTCAGGACTCCGGGCAGACGACTGTGCCGGACAGCGTCGCCTCCGCGCTCACGCGGGTCTGCGTCCCGGAGATGCCCGACCGCACGACCGTCCCCGTGACGCCGTCGACCTGGATTCCGCCCTGCGTGGCGCTGGCCGTGCCCTTCGACAGGAACGACAGCTCGTCGCCCAGGCGCACCCGGAACGTCGCCTCGCCGGTCGCGGCGACGACGAACACGATCTCCTCGTCGGGCGAGCCGAGCCGGCGCGGCTCGGCCTCGTCGCACCGCGCGCCCTCGGTCGCGACCTCGACGCGCTGCTCGCCGGACTCGTCGACGTAGGTCACGACCGCCGAGGCGGACCCGGACGGGGCCGACGAGCAACCGGTCACGGCGGCGACCAGCAGCAACGGGACGATCAGGCGATAACGGGACACAGCCCGCACCGTAGCGGCGCGAGCCGGTGCGTCAAGGTGATCCGGATCGATTCACGGCTGGCGGGAGCGTCGGCAAGGCGTCAGGCGACCTCGGCGGGCACCGGTCGGCGACGCGCGGCCAGGCCGTAGGCGACCGCGCCGACCACGTAGCCGAGGGCGAGGACGACGAACAGCCCGCTCGACCAGCCGGTGTCGGGCAGCGCCGCGGCGGCCAGCGCGGCGGCGCCGACGAACGCGGCGTTGTAGAGGACGTCGTACAGCGCGAACGCGCGGCCGCGGTAGGCGTCGTCGGTGTCGCGCTGCACGATCGTGTCGACGGCGATCTTGGTGCCCTGGGCCGCGAGGCCGAGCAGGGCGGCGGCCACGAGCACGGGCACCAGGTCGTACGTCACGACGAGCACGCACTGGCTGACCGCGGCGAGCACCAGGCAGCCGGTGATCCACGCGTGGATCCCTGTGGACGGTGAGAGCGTGGGCGTCAGGACGATCGCGAGCGCGAACCCGACCGCGGTCGCCGCGAGCACGGTCGCGAACGTCGCGAGGCCCTCCTGCGCGTCTGCGGGGTCGGACAGCAGGTTCCGTGAGATGAGGATGCTCGCGAGGAACACCACGCCGTAGAGGAAGCGGTGGTACGCCATGACCGCCAGCGCGCGGGCGGGAGTGCCACGCGCGACGAGATAGCGACCGCCCTCGACGAACCCCCGCACGAGCGTCCCGAGCTGCGCGCGCAGCTGCTCGGCGTCCGACCGGTGCTCGGGCCCCAGCCGGTGCCGGTCGATGCGGGCGGCGAGCCCGGCGGCGGCGGCCATGGTGAGGGCGGCGGCGAGCAGCGCGGCGGCGTCGCGCGCCCGGCCGGCCGGCACGACCCAGCCGAGCACCAGGGCGACCGCGCTGCCGATCCCGTTCGCCGCGGTGCCGAGCGTGGGGGTCACGGAGTTGGCAGTCAGCAGGAGCTTGCCCTCGACGACCTGGGGGAGCGAGGCCGACAGCGCCGAGAGCAGGAACCGGTTGACCGACAGCGTGACGAGCGCGAGCACATACACGGCCGGCCCGACGCCCACGGTGACCATGAGCGCGGCGAGCACCACCGCGAGCCCCATCCGCACGAGGTTCCCGACGAGCAGCACCTGCCGCCGGCTCCACCGGTCGAGCAGCACCCCGGCCCACGGCCCGACGATCGTGAACGGCAGCAGCAGCACCGCGAACGCCGCCGCGACGCCGCCCGCGGTCGTCGCGTTCTCGGGTGAGAAGAAGAACAGGGTCGCCAGACCCACCTGGAACATGCCGTCGCCGCACTGGCTGACGAGTCGCACCGCGAGCAGCTTGCGGAACTCCCGCAGCGGCCACAGCGCCTTGAGGTCCGCGATCACCTGCACGCGCGCCATCCTCGCACCCGCGCCGGCCCCGCCCGGCGTCGCGCGCGTGGCGCCCCGGCGCGTTCGTCGGGCCTGGCCTGCCGATACGCTCCCGGCTGCCACCCAACCCCCGCGCGGGACCTCACGTTCTCAAGGGTGTCCGGCAGGTGCGGCCCGAGGAACCAGGGGGACACATGAGCAGTCGGTGGGAACCGATGCTCGACCAGCTCGTGCGGGAGCGATACCCGCGCCTGCTGTCACGAGCGACCTTGCTGTGCGGGTCGCGGCACGACGCGGAAGACCTCGTCCAGGACGCGCTCGTCGCGACCTTCGGCGGTCGCGCGCGCTTCGACTCGATCGGCGAGGCCGAGCACTACGTCCGGCGCGCGATCGCGACGAGGTTCATCGACCGCGGTCGCCGCACGACGAGGGAGCGCGACGCGCACCGCCGGCTCGCGGGCCACGCGCAGCCGGTCGTCGAGATCCAGCTGCCCGGCCTGACGCGCGAGCTCGTCGACGCCCTCGCGCAGCTGCCGCCCCGGACGCGTGCGTGCGTGGTGCTGCGGCACCTCGAGGACCTGTCCGTCCGTGAGACGGCCGACACGCTCAACCTGTCCGAGGGCGCCGTGAAGCGCTACACCGCGGACGCCGTCGCCCTGCTCAACGCAGCGCTCGGCACGACGGCCCCGGCCGAGACCATCCCTGTGCAGACGACGGAGGTGCGCCGTGGAGCGTGACCTGAACGACTACCTGCGTGCCGTGGCGGAGGCCGACGAGCGCTCGCTCGACGGTGTGAGCCCGGTCGGCCCGCTCGAGCGTGCGGCCCGCGGGGTGCGGCGCCGACGGCTGCTGCGGCGCACGCGCGTCGCGGTGCTGAGCGTCGCCGGCCTCGCGGCGGTCGGCGGTGCCGCGCTGCTCGCCGGTCCCGCGCTCCAGCACCCGGTCGACCCGGCCACCCGGGGCGCGGTCGTCACGACGCACCCGACCCCGTCGGGGGAGCAGATCGAGACCCCCGGCATCCCGCCCTACGCCGAGCTCACGCCTGACGTCCTGGCGCAGACGGACGCCGGCTGGGTGCTGAGCGTGCACCTCGCCGAGACGTACGACCCGAGCGGCGTGCGCGACGACGGCGGGGACACGGTGCTGCTCACCTCGCCCGACGGTTTCACCTACCGGGTCCCTGGCGTCCTCGCGGGCTCGCAGCTGCGCGTCGTCGACTGGCGCGCGGGTGCGACGACGGCGGTCGTGCGCGAGTTCGTCGACGGGCACTCCCACCGAGCCGTGCTCGACCTCGCCGACGGCACGGTGACCCCCGACGAGCGCGGTCTGCCGGACGACGCCACGTTCGTCGGCCGGTCCACGCAGGGTGAGCTGTGGCACGGCGGCGTGTTCGTCCTGCTCGCCGACGACGGCACGAGCCGGAGCGTCTACGACGGCCCGTCCGAGGGCCTCGGCCAGCTCGACCCGACCGGCCGCCGGATGATCGGCAGCCGCGACGTCATGACCACCGGCGACCACACGACCTTCGAGGTCGTGGACCTCGAGACGGGCGACGTGACCGGCCCGTTCTCCCTGACGGTCGACGGGCTCCGGTGCGGCATCGAGACCTGGCTCGACCCGGTCAACCTGCTGGCGCGGTGCGTCGAGCCCGGCGCGTCCTACCAGGACGGCTTCGAGGAGCTCGAGCTCGACGTGTCCGGGGCGCAGCTCGCGTACCGGTCGGTCCGGACCGTCGGAGCCGACGACGACTTCATCGTCGGCGCCCAGTGGTTGTCCGACCGGACGCTGGTCGGTGACACGGTCACCCTCGACGAGCAGCAGTGTGCGAGCACCGGGACGTCCCTGCGGTACCGGGACGGCAGCCTGGAGAACATCCACGTGCTCGAGCCCGGGGCGTTCGGGGCGACCGTGCCGAAGGTCGCCGCCGGGATCGTCTACGTCCAGTCGGAGCAGGGCTGCAACGGCGAGCAGGCACCGTCCACGCTCACCGCGCACGACCTCGCGGGGCACATCAACACGCTGCTGCTCGGCTTCCCCGTCGACAACCGGGGCGACCGCCCGGGGATGCTGAGCTGGGTGGTCGCCCAGTGAAGCGCTGACCCGCAGGTCGGCCGACCGGGCGAACCCGCCCCGCGCGCGCGAGCAACGGGTGGGGTTCCGCTCGCTCAGCGAGCGCAACCCCACCCACTCAGCCCTGCGCGGTCAGGTCGTGATGGCGCAGGTGGCGGTGCAGGGGTGGGGGCGGCCGGGCCAGCCGCGGTCGCGCAAGGCCCGGGCGACCTGGGCCGCAGTGGCGCACGGGGTCACGGCGACGTGCCGCCAGCGGTAGCGCAGCGTGGTCTCTCCGGTCGCGAGGAGCGTGGCGTTGTCGCGCCAGACGTCGTCGTCGGTGGCGCCGAACGGCGGGAGTGGGCGCTGGTCGTCGTCGTGACGATGCCGAGGATCGCCTCGGCGGGCTCGACCGAGCGCAGACGCCCGCCGGCCCAGGGCATCGTCCGGCTCCGGTGCACGACGAGCCCGAGTTGCGGCATGACCGTGCGGGTGTGCGGCACGGTGACCACCACCGACCGGCCCGGCTCCGTGAGGATGCCGTGGTGGAAGGCCGCAGACTCGTGCGAGAGGGCAGCGTCAGGCCCGCAGTACAGCAGCGCGGCGCGAGCGCGCTGCCGCCAGCTCGTCGGCCCGGACTGCAGCACGACGACGCCCCGGAACGCGCGTCGCCAGTGCCCTGCCGCGACCTTGCGCCGCACGGCGGCGGAGGACACCCCCCATCCGACGAGCTGCGCGACGCTCGCCACGCCGTCCTGCCGCACGACGACGTCGCGCCCCTGGCCGGACAGCGCCCGCACCCCAGGCAGCTCCGCCACCCCACCCGGCCCGCCCCCAAACCCGCCGCTCCCGCCGCTCTGCACCCCCACACCCTCCCCGCAGCGCCGACCCTCCGTCCGACGTCATCCACACCCCGCCCCGAAGCAGCGAGGCTCCCGAGCGTGTGGGTGGAGATCTGCTCGCTCAGCGAGCGCAACCCCACCCACAACGAGCCGGGCCTCCCCTGGCGGGGGCGGGGGGACGCGAGAGAGGGCCCGACGCGGGTGCGTCGGGCCCTCTCTCGGGTGCTGCGCCGGGTCAGCGGCGCGCGGTGGTGCGGTCGATCAGCGCTCGATCTCGCCGCGGATGAAGGCCTCGAGCCGCTCGCGGCCCTGGCTGTCCTCCATCTGCACCGGCGGGGACTTCATGAAGTACGTCGCGGCGGACAGGATCGGGCCACCGACCCCACGGTCCTTGGCGATCTTCGCGGCGCGCAGGGCGTCGATGATGATGCCGGCCGAGTTGGGGGAGTCCCAGACCTCGAGCTTGTACTCCAGGTTCAGGGGGACCTCACCGAACGCGCGGCCCTCGAGGCGCACGTAGGCCCACTTGCGGTCGTCGAGCCACGCGACGTAGTCCGACGGGCCGATGTGGACGTTGCGGTCCTCCTTCTTGCCGGCCAGGGGGCCGTCGTGGAGGTTGGACGTCACGGCCTGCGTCTTCGACAGCTTCTTGGACTCCAGGCGCTCGCGCTCGAGCATGTTCTTGAAGTCCATGTTGCCGCCGACGTTCAGCTGGTACGTGCGGTCCAGGATGACGCCGCGGTCCTCGAACAGGCGGGCGAGCACGCGGTGCGTGATGGTCGCGCCGACCTGCGACTTGATGTCGTCGCCGACGATCGGGACACCGGCAGCCTCGAACTTCGCGGCCCACTCCGGGTCGGACGCGATGAACACGGGCAGGGCGTTGACGAACGCCACGTTCGCGTCGATCGCGCACTGCGCGTAGAACTTCGCGGCGTCCTCGGACCCGACGGGCAGGTAGCAGATGAGGACGTCGACACGCGCCTCACGCAGGGCCGCGACGACGTCGACCGGCTCGGCGTCCGACTCCTCGATGGTCTCGGCGTAGTACTTGCCGATGCCGTCGAGCGTGTGACCACGCTGCACCGTCACGCCGAGCGGCGGGACGTCGGCGATCTTGATGGTGTTGTTCTCCGACGCGAGGATCGCCTCGGACAGGTCGAAGCCGACCTTCTTCGCGTCGACGTCGAACGCCGCGACGAACTCGATGTCCTTGACGTGGTAGTCACCGAGCTGCACGTGCATGAGCCCGGGAACCTTGCCGTCGGCAGGCGTGTCGGCGTAGTAGTGCACGCCCTGGACGAGCGACGCGGCGCAGTTGCCGACGCCGACGATGGCGACGCGGATGGAGGTCATCCTCGCTCCTTCTCGGTGGTTCTGGCCGGAGCGGCGAGGTCGCCGTCGGCGGTGGACGCTGCAACGGTGCGGTGACCGGTGCCAGCAGGACGCGCGCGGCGGACGCCACGCTCGTTGTCGATGAGTCCGTCGAGCCAACGGACCTCGCGCTCGGCCTGCTCCAGGCCGTGCCGCTGCAGCTCGAGCGTGTACTCGTCCATGCGCTCGCGGGTGCGGGCGACGGACATGCGGATGGTCTCGAGGCGCTCCGTCAGGCGCGTGCGCCGACCCTCGAGGATCCGCAGCCGGGTCTCGGCGTCGGTCTGCGCGAAGAACGCGAATCGCACGTCGAAGTTCTCGTCCTCCCAGGCCGCAGGGCCTGAGGAGGCGAGCACCGACTGCAGGTGCTCCTTGCCGTCCGCGGTGATCTGGTAGACGATCCGGGCCCGCTTGCTGCCGACCGCGTGCGGGTCGGCCGGGGACTCGGTCCCGACTATCCATCCGCGCTCCGCGAGCGACTTCAGGCACGGGTACAGCGACCCGTACGACAACGCGCGGAACGACCCGAGCACGAGGTTGAGCCGCTTGCGCAGCTCGTACCCGTGCATCGGAGACTCGTGGAGCAGCCCGAGGATCGCCGGCTCGAGCACGTCGGAACGACCGCGCACCGGGGCACCTCCTCTAGGCTGTGGGGTCGTGCGTCGGTGACGCACGGTGTGTGTCTCGTTCGATGTATCGCTCGTATGTATCAGCGCGATACATCGAGAAGAGTAGGGCGCGACGTTCGTCGTGCACAAGTCGCGCCGTCGCGCCAGCGTGTGCGCGCGTCACCGACCCGCTCCGAGGTGCGTCCCACGGCCGGGCACCGATGACGACACCGCGGCGACGCCACGACGACGACGCCACGACGACGACGCGCGGCGCCGCTGGTCGCGCAGGGCCCGAACCCGGTTCGCGGGTGCCGAGTGCCGATCGTGTGAAGGGTCGCAGGACGCCGGCCCGCGGCCCGCCCGGGGCAGGGCCTGGTCGCGCATACTGGACGGCGCGTCCGCTGACGCCTGCCCTCGCCCGCCTCGTCGTGGTGCGAGGGTGCGTGCGGAAGGGACGCTCCTCGTCGTCGTCAGGAAGGCAACACGTTGGCCGGCTCGTCTCGCGCCTCCGCCCCGCGGTCGCGTCGCAGCGCCCCTCGTGGATCCGGCGCTCGCCCCGCGAACGCCCCCAAGCGCAAGTTCTTCGACTACCCGCGCTCGGGGTACCACGGGCTCCACCGCTGGCTGCCGTCGTGGCGGTTCCTGCTCGGCTCGTTCCTGACCGTCGCGTTCCTGGGCGCCGGCGCGCTCGTCGCGGCCTACGTCGGGATCAAGGTGCCCGCCGCGGGTGCCGAGGTGCAGTCGCAGACGACGACCGTCTACTACGCGGGCGGCCGCAAGGTCATGGGCACGTTCGAGGTCCAGAAGCGCCAGCTCGTCGAGCTCTCGACCCTGCCGACGTACGTCGGCGGCGCCGTGATCGCCGCCGAGGACCGCACGTTCGAGACGAACTCCGGCATCTCCGTCACCGGCATGGCGCGTGCGCTCATCAACAACGCGACCGGCGGCAAGAAGCAGGGTGGCTCGACGCTCACGCAGCAGTACGTCGAGCGCTACTACGTCGAGAAGACGACGACCGACTACATCGGCAAGTTCCGCGAGACGCTCCTGGCGCTGAAGATCACGCAGGAGGAGTCCAAGCCGGAGATCCTCGAGCGCTACCTCAACACGATCTACTTCGGCCGGGACTCCTACGGCATCCAGGCCGCGGCGCAGTCGTACTTCAAGGTCGACGCGAAGGACCTGACGATCTCGCAGGCCGCGCTGCTCGCGGGCATCATCCCGTCCCCGAACAACTGGGACCCGGCGGTGAGCCCGACGAAGGCCGAGGCGCGCTGGAACATCGTCATGAGCGCGATGCTCGAGGACAAGCACATCACGCAGGCGGAGTTCGACGCCGCGCAGTTCCCGACGACCGTGGTGTACCAGCGGTCGGCGAAGTACACGGGCACCGCGGGGTACCTGCTCAAGATGGTCGAGGACGAGATGGCGACCGAGGCCATCAACATCAGCAAGGAGCAGCTCGACCGCGGCGGCTACAAGATCATCACGACGGTCCAGAAGCCCGTGCAGGACCAGCTCACCGCCTCGGTGGAGAAGCTCTGGTCGGGTGAGCTGACCGACGGCGCCACCCCGCCGAGCGAGAACCTCAAGGTCGCGGCGTCGTCGGTCGACCCCTCGTCGGGCGGCGTCATCGCGCTGTACGGCGGAAAGGACTTCCTGACCGACCAGGTGAACCGCGCGACCTACGGCAACGGCATGCAGGCCGGCTCGACGTTCAAGCCGTTCACGCTCGTCGCCGCGCTCAAGGAGGGGATCTCGCTCGACACGCGGTTCTCCGGCAAGTCGCCCATGACGCTCGACGGCTGGGGCTCCGGCGACCAGAAGGTCAGCAACTTCGGCGGCTCGTCGTACGGCTCGATCGACCTCGTCGACGCGACCGCCGACTCGGTGAACACCGTGTACGCGCAGCTCAACCTGGAGGTCGGCGCCGACAAGACCGCGCAGGTCGCGAAGGACGCGGGCATCCTGACGCCCGTCGAGGCCGTCCCGTCCAACGTGCTCGGCAGCTCGTCGGTGCATCCGCTCGACATGGCGAACGCGTACGCGACGTTCGCCGCGCAGGGCGTGCACCACGACGTGCACATCGTGTCCCAGGTGCTCAACCCGGACGGCTCGGTGAACTACCAGACCGACGGCGACCCCGAGCGCAAGTTCGAGCAGGACGTGATGGCGGACGCGACGTACGCGATGACGCAGGTGGTCCAGAAGGGGTCCGGCAAGCCGTACATCGCCCCGCTGGGTGTGCCGATCGCCGGCAAGACGGGCACGTCGACCGGCAACATCTCCGCGTGGTTCGTCGGCTACACGCCGACGATCTCGACGGCCGTCGCCCTCAGCCAGGTCGGCGACGACGGCTCGTCCGAGGTCACGATCAAGCCCTTCGGTCCGAGCCCGTACGGCGGGCCGCTCGGCGAGGTGACGGGTGGCTCGATCCCCGCTCGTCTGTGGGCCGAGTACATGGGCCCGGTGCTCGACATGGAGCAGTTCGCCAAGCAGCGCGACTTCCCGCCGCGCGCGGACGTCGGCGACAAGCCGACCTCGTCGCCCACGCCCACCCCGACGGCCACGCCGACGACGGAGCCGACCGAGGAGCCGACGATCGACGCGACCGTCAAGGTCCCGGGCAGGCTCGCGGGCAAGACGCAGGCGGACGCCACGGCCGCGCTGCTCGCCGTGGGTCTCGAGCCGGTGATCGTCTCCCAGTCGTCGGAGAAGGTGGCCGCGGGACGAGTGATCTCCGTGGAGCCGTCGGGCGGGACCAAGGTGCCCGTGGGGACCCAGGTGACGATCGTCGTCTCGACCGGGCCCGAGCAGCAGCCGGACCCCGAGCCGACGGGCGCCCCGGGCCCTGACCCGACCGAGGCGGCCCCGCCGCCGAAGAAGAACGACTGAGCGTCGTCGCCCTGGGGCGCGGCCGGGTGATCCCCGGCTGTCCACAGGGCGACGATTTCACCGGGCCGTCACCGGGCCGGTAGGCTAGAACACTGCTGTGCCTCCGTCTCGCCGCTGCCATCAGCGCCGGACTGGGGACGACGAGGGCTCCGGCCCCCGTCGACAGCGACGCATGAGAACCCTCCTGTCACGGAACGACCGTGACCGCTGAGACCAGAGGAGGTGGGTATGAGCCTGCGTCAGTACGAGATCATGATCATCCTCGATCCCGAGATCGAGGAGCGCACCGTCGCCCCGTCGCTCGACAAGTACCTGTCGGTCGTCAAGACCGACGGCGGCAACGTCGACAAGGTGGACATCTGGGGTCGCCGTCGCCTGGCCTACGAGATCAACAAGAAGGCCGAGGGCATCTACGCGGTCGTCGACTTCACCGCGGAGCCGGCCACGGCCAAGGAGCTCGACCGCCAGCTCGGCCTCAACGAGGTCGTCCTGCGCACGAAGGTCCTGCGCCGAGGCGTGTGACCCGTCGGTGCGCGCCGCTCGCGTGCGCACCACATCGAAGGACAGAGCAGTTCGAGGATCGATCGAGGAGCTGGCATGGCTGGTGAGACCGTCATCACGGTGATCGGGAACCTGACCGGGGACCCGGAGCTGCGCTTCACCCCGTCGGGTGCGGCCGTGGCCAACTTCACCGTCGCGTCGACGCCCCGCACGTTCGACCGCCAGAGCAACGAGTGGAAGGACGGCGACACGCTGTTCATGCGCTGCTCGATCTGGCGCGAGGCTGCGGAGTCGGTCGCGGAGTCGCTCACCAAGGGCACGCGCGTGATCGTGACCGGCCGCCTGGTCCAGCGCTCGTACGAGACCCGTGAGGGCGAGAAGCGCACGGTCGTCGAGCTGCAGGTGGACGAGGTCGGTCCGTCGCTCCGTTACGCCACGGCCAAGGTCACCCGCGCCCAGCGCTCGGGTGGCGGCGGCGGCTTCGGCGGCGGCGGCGGTGGCGGCTACTCCGGTGGCGGCCAGTCGAACACCGGCGGCGACGACCCGTGGGCCACGCCCGCGAGTGGTGGCAGCGGCGGTGGCGGCTACTCCGACGAGCCCCCGTTCTGATCCTCTAGATCCTTCGAGACCCCAGACATCACATCCCCGGGCATGGCAACGCCCGGGGCTCCAGAGACAGGAGCACCGCGATGGCCAAGGCCGTTGTTCGCAAGCCCAAGAAGAAGCAGAACCCGCTCAAGGCAGCCAAGATCGAGGTTGTCGACTACAAGGACACCGCGCTGCTGCGCAAGTTCATCTCCGACCGCGGGAAGATCCGCGCTCGCCGGGTGACCGGTGTGTCCGTGCAGGAGCAGCGCGCGATCGCGCGTGCCGTCAAGAACGCGCGCGAGATGGCTCTGCTGCCGTACTCGTCGTCGGCTCGCTGAGAAGGAGGCCTGAAGATGGCGAAGATCATCCTCACGCACGAGGTCACCGGCCTCGGCGCCCCGGGCGACGTGGTCGAGGTCAAGGACGGGTACGCCCGTAACTACCTGATCCCGCGCAACCTTGCCGCCCCGTGGACCAAGGGTGCGGAGAAGGACATCACGGCGATCCGCAAGGCCCGCAAGGCCCGCGAGATCGCGACCCTCGACGACGCCAAGGCTGTGCGCGACTCGCTGCAGTCGAAGGCCGTCGTCGTGTCGGCCAAGGCCGGCGACGCCGGTCGCCTGTTCGGCGCCGTGACCACCGCGGAGATCGCGGACGCGGTCAAGGCGTCGGGCGCCCCGGCGATCGACAAGCGCAAGGTCGAGATCGCTCAGCCGATCAAGGCCCTGGGCGAGTACACCGTCTCGGTCCGCCTCCACCCGGAGGTCGCCGCGACCGTGACCGTCAAGGTCGTCGCCGCCTGAGCTGACGCTCGGTCGACTCGAGGCCCCGTCCCCTTCCTGGGGGCGGGGCCTCGTGCTGTGCCGGCGCGGGGGAGCCGGCGTCGGCGGCGGTGCCGCGGAGTCTCGCGCACGCAATTGCGTACCGATCCGGTCCAGGTGAATTGATTCGCCAGGGTGCGGTCGCTTGCCTGCGCCCGAGACGGTGGTGGACCGACCACTCGCAGACCGAAGGGGGCACCCGTGTCCGCTCAGCCCACAGCGACCGAACCCACCCGCATCACCGAGGACACCGAGCCGCCGCCCCCCGTCAACAAGCGTGCTCGCCTGTTCGGCACGCTCCTGCTGGTGCTCGGCGCGATCATGATCGTCGGCGGCATCGGCGCCTGGGGTGCCGTCGCCCAGGGACTCGCGCAGGAGAACGTCAACGTGACCGACACCGCGCCGGCGTTCGTCGGCGAGCGGGTCGACGCACCCTGGGAGGCGTGGGCGCAGTCCGAGGCGATCCGCACCGACCTCGAGCAGATGACCGACGGCCGCACGTACGCCGAGATCGACCGCGAGGACCCGCTGCGGCCGAGCGTCGCGACCGGCACGTTCCTGCGCGCGTCCCTCATGACCTCGGTGATCGGGTTCGGCGTCGCGCTCGCGGTCGTCGGCGTCGGCGTCGGGTTCGTGATCGGCGGCCTGGGCCTGCGCAGCCTCGCCCGCCGTCAGGCGGCCCTGGCGGCGTGAGCCGACTCGACCGTCATGGACGCACGGTCGACACGAGGCCCCGTCCCTCTGGGGGGCGGGGCCTCGCACGTGCCGGCGTCGTTCGGCCGGCGTCAGCCGGCGGTGCTGCGAACAGTGCCGACGAGACCTCGTGGGCGGTCGGCGGCGGTCAGGACCCGGTCGGGGTGAGCAGTGCGTGCAGGCCGGGTCGGCCGATCGGCGGGTGGTCGGTCCACGGGAGCACGACGGGTGGTCGCGGGCTGAGCTCGGCGACCTCGGCGATCCGGTGCACCTCGTCGGCGGACTGTGCGGCCAGGACGCGGTGGTGGGTGCTCCGCTGCGAGAGCGCCGCGTTGACGACCCAGGTCCAGGGCACCAGCCCGGTGCGGGCCAGGTCCTCCTGCAGCGCGCGGGCCTCGTGGACCGGTGTCGCCTGCGGCAGGGTGAGCAGCACGATCCGCGTGCGATCGGGGTTGCTCAGCCGTTCGTAGAGGCGCGCCGAGTCGGACGTCGCGAGGTCTCCCGAGCGCGTGTGCTCCTGGGCGACGAAGGAGTGCGACGACTGCAGGAGCAGCAGGGTGTGCCCGGTCGGGGCGGTGTCGATCACGACCCAGCGGTGCTCGGCCTGGGCGACTGTGCGGGCGAACGCGTGGAACACCGCGACCTCCTCGGTGCACGGCGAGCGCAGGTCCTCCTCGAGCAGGTCGCGAGCCGCCGGGTCGAGCTGGGACCCCGCCTCGTCCATGACCTGAGCGGTGTAGGCGGTGGTCTCGAGGGACGGGTCGATCCGGGTGACGTGGAGGTTTGCCGGTGGGTCCTGCAGCACGAGCTCGACGTGGGCCGCGGGATCGGTGGTCGTGAGGGTGACCGGCAGGCCGCGCTCGGCCAGGGCGAGCGCGATCGCGGCGGCGACGGTCGTCTTGCCGACGCCTCCCTTGCCCATCGTCATGACGATCCCCGGCCCGGCCGCGGCCACGGCGTCCACGAGGTCGACCAGTCGGGTGGTCGAGGGGGACTTCGGTGGGAGCGACGGCGTCTCGGCTTCGTCGGCACACGGCTGTGCCGCGGCGCGCAGCGCGTCGACGCCGAGCGGGGCGCGGGCGAGCAGAGGCATCTCGTCGCCGGACCACACCCTCCTCAGAGGCTCGGGCATGGCGGCCAGCGCGGCGAGCTCGTGGTCGCTGCGGGCCTGGGCGAGCGCGTCGTCGTCCGGGTCGCCCAGGACGCCGTTGACGACGAGACGCTGGTTGAGCATCCCCAGATCGGTGAGCTCTCCGCTCGCCCGGGCCGCCTCGGTGAGCGAGGCGTCGTCGGGGCGGGCGACGAGCACCACCGTGGTGCGCGAGCCGTCACGCAGCGCGTCGAGGCCACCGGCGTAGGACTCCTGGGTCTGCCCGAGCGCCGAGACCGGGCCGACGCACGTGATCCCGCCGGTGTTGGACTCGAGGAATCCGTCCCACGCGGCCGGGAGGCTGAGCAGGCGCAGCGTGTGGCCGGTCGGCGCGGTGTCGAACACGACGTGGTCGTACCCACCGACCAGCTCGTCATCGACCAGCAGCCGCACGAACTCGTTGAAGGCGGCGACCTCGACCGTGCACGGCCCGGACAGCTCTTCCTCGATCTGCGCGACCGCCTCGGGTGGCAGCAGCCCCCGGTACGGTCCGACGACCGTGTCGCGGTAGCGCGACGCGGCGGCCGTGGGGTCGAGGTCCAGCATGACCAGGCCGGGGACGTCAGGCACCGCCACGGGACGATCGTCGTCGCCGGTGACGCCCAGGACTTCCGGAAGGTTGCTCGCCGGGTCCGTCGAGACGATCAGCACGCGGCGACCCGCGTCCGCCAGGGCGACCGCGGTCGTCGACGCGCACGACGTCTTGCCGACGCCGCCCTTCCCCGTGAAGAAGAGGAACGGCGTGGCGTGCTCGACGATCCCGGCCAGCCACGCGTGCTGGACGGCGGTCGTCGTCATCTCAGCACCCGCCTGTGCCGCCGCAGCACCCGCCGCCGGCCGACTGCGCCAAGGGCAGCAGCCGGTCCACCGGTGCAGCCAGCCCGGCCCAGCCCGCGAGCTCGGCGCGGTCCGGGTAGCGGCCCGTGGCGCGGACCTCGCCGTCGACCAGCAGCGCAGGCAGACCGTCGACGCCGAGCTCGGCCAGCACTGTCGCCACCAGCGGGTTGCCGACGAACTTGCCCGGCTCCTGGGAGAGCGTCGCGCGGCTCACCTGGACGCCCTGGCCGGACAACCACTCCAGGTCCGCCGCGAACCTGCTCAGCGTCGGGTCGACGTCCGTCCCGCACACCCCCGTCGAACAGCACATCGCGGGGTCGAAGACCTCGACAGTCGCCATGACGCCACCTCCATCCATCGATGTACGTTGATGGGACCACCGTCTCATCGACACGCGTCGATGCCTCGGACGAAGGTCCCGGCCGTGCACGACGTCAGGCGTCGAGGAGGCCGCGGGGTTCACGCCCCGACGGCAGGGACGCCGAGCTCGTCGAGCAGGGTCACGATGCGTGAGCGGATCTCGTCGCGGATCGGGCGGACCGACTCGATGCCCTGGCCCGCGGGGTCCTCGAGCTTCCAGTCCTCGTAGCGCTTGCCCGGGAAGTAGGGGCACGCGTCGCCGCAGCCCATGGTGACGACGACGTCCGAGGCCTGCACGGCCTCGGTGGTGAGGATCTTCGGCTGCTCGGCGGCGATGTCGACGCCGACCTCCGCCATCGCCGCCACCGCGACGGGGTTGACCTGGTCGGCGGGCATCGAACCGGCCGAACGGACCTCGACGGCCCCACCGGACAGGGCGGACAGGAAGCCGGCGGCCATCTGCGAGCGGCCGGCGTTGTGGACGCAGACGAACAGGACGCTGGGCTTGTCGGTGGTCGGGGCCATGACTCACTCCTCAGGTCGTGGGGGGGACAGGCTCGTGACGAGGGCCGCTGCGCGGTGGCTCAGGCGCTCACGCAGAGGTCGGACGCGGACATCTTGACCATCCGTACGTCGATCAGTCAACATTGACTCAATGAACACTGAGTGGCTAGCCCTGGTCGAACGCCGCGCGGCGCTGCACGGCGCTCTGTCCGACCCCGGCCGTCTCGCCGTGGTCGACCTGCTCTCGCGCGGGGACGCCTCCCCGTCCGAGCTCGCCGCTGAGCTGTCGATGCCCTCCAACCTCCTCGCGCACCACGTCAACGTCCTGGTCGAGCACGGCCTCGTCGAACGCACGCGCTCGGAGGGCGACCGCCGCCGCACCTACCTGCGCCTGCTGCCCACCGAGCTCGGCCCCCTGACGACGAGCCCACTGCCGCGCCCGGCCCGCGTCCTGTTCGTCTGCACCGCGAACTCCGCGCGCTCGCACCTCGCGGCGGCCCTCTGGCGGCGCGCCAGTCAGATCCCGGCGGCGTCGGCCGGCACCCACCCCGCACCCGTGATCCACCCGGGGGCGATCGCCGCGGCGGCGCGCCACGACGTCGACCTGCGCGACGGACGTCCGCGGACCGTCGATGACGTCCGCCGTGAGGGCGATCTCGTCATCACGGTCTGCGACCGCGCCCACGAGGAGGTCGGGCTCACCGCCGACGCGCACTGGTCCATCCCGGATCCGGTCGCCGACGGCAGCGACGACGCGTTCGACCACGCCGTCACCGAGCTGAGCCGCCGCGTCGCCCAGCTCGCCCCCCGCCTCGTCATGAGCTGAGGCGCCAGCAGGACGTGCGCAGATCGTCGGGACCACAGGCACGAGCTCCGCGGAGGCCGCGGGCCTGCCCCCAGCCCGCGTCATCCCCGGACGTCGACTCCGGCCGGGGTCGTCCCCGCGCCCAGGAGGACGACGACCTGTGTCGCTGAGACCTCTTGCCGCGGACTGGTTGCGCGTATAGCGTGCTGGTTGTGCGTACAGCATCGTCGCCGGACGACCGGCGCGCGAGCGAGCTCACCGCGTGGGCGAGGATCCGCGACGCGGCCGTCGAGTGCTTCGCCGAGCAAGGGTTCGACGCGCCGTTCCGGGTGATCGCCGAGCGCGCCGGCGTCTCGCCCGCGTTGATCACGCACCACTTCGGCTCGAAGGCCGGCCTGCGTGAGCACTGTGACGCCGAGGTGCTGCGTCGCTACGGGGCCCTCAAGGCGAGCAGCCTGGCCGACCCGAGCGCGTACCTGTTCGCCAACCTGACCGACCCCGGGCCCTCCGCCGAGCTCGTCGTCTACATGATCCGCGCGATCCATGCCGGGGGTGAGCCCGCACAGCAGTTCCTCGAGCATCTCGTCGACGAGGCGCGCGACATCATGCGCGACAGCGTCCAGTCCGGACTCGTGCGTCCCTCGCGAGACGAGGAGGCGCGCCTGCGCTACCTCGTCTTCCAGACCATGGGGTCACTGCTGATGCAGTTCCTCACCATGCCCGACGCCACACCCCGGGCATTCGTCGAGGCCGTGAGCGCGCGCAACCACGACCAGATCCTGCCGACCCTGGAGCTCTTCACGGAGGGCTTGCTGACCTCCAGGCGGATGCTCGACGACTACCTGCTGTACGTCGGCGACCCGCCCGACGGTGACCAGCAGCAGTCAGATCGACAGAGTGCGTGACGGCGCAGCCGTCCGCTCCCTCCACCTGCCACGACACCTCCCGAGGAACGTTCATGCCCACGGCAGCCTCCATGGCGGTGCAGGTCGAGAACCTGCACAAGAGCTTCGGCCACGTCCACGCCCTGCGAGGGCTGGACCTCACCGTCCCGACCGGTCAGGTGACCGGCTTCCTCGGCCCCAACGGGGCCGGGAAGACCACAGCCATCCGCGTCCTCCTCGGTCTGCTCAAGGCCGACTCCGGACGCGTCTCTCTCCTCGACGGCGACCCCTGGACGGATGCGGTGCGGCTGCACAGGCGCGTCGCGTACGTGCCCGGCGACGTGACTCTCTGGCCGAACCTCACCGGCGGCGAGGCGATCGACATCCTCTGCCGGATCTCCGGCCCGCTCGACCCGCGGCGGAAGCACGCCATGCTCGAGAGGTTCGAGCTCGACCCCACCAAGAAGGCACGCACCTACTCGAAGGGCAACCGGCAGAAGGTCGCGCTCGTCGCCGCCCTCGCCTCCGACGCCGAGCTGCTCCTCCTGGACGAGCCGACGAGCGGACTCGACCCGTTGATGGAGGCGGCGTTCACCGAGTCCATCCGCGAGATCAAGGCGCAGGGGCGTTCGGTGCTGCTGTCGAGCCACATCTTCGCCGAGGTGGAGAAGCTCGCCGACCGCGTCACGATCATCCGCGAAGGTGCCACCGTCGAGGCCGGGACCATCGCCGAGCTCCGGCACCTGACGCGCACCCAGGTCACCGCTGTGCTCGACGGGGGCGTGGACGGCCTCGCGACGCTGCCCGGTGTGCACGACCTGACGGTGCTCGACCGGCACGTGACCTTCGCCGTCGACGAGGCGGCGCTGCCGACAGTCCTGGCGCGCGTCGCGGTGCTCGGGCCGCGCTCGCTCGTCGCCAACCCGCCGTCACTGGAAGAGCTGTTCCTGCGGCACTACGGCGACGAGCTCGCAGCTCTGTCCGCACGTGCGGAGCGGCAGCCGTGACGGCCACGACCGCCACGCCTCCGCGGCGACTCGCGCCGACAGCCCGTCGAGGACGCACGCTCGAGAGCTGCGCAGGGTGGCGGCCGATGGTGCGCCTCCAGCTGCGCCGCAACCGGGTTCGTCTGGCGGCGTGGCTCGTCGCACTCGTCACGATGTTCGCCTACGTCGCGTCCTACTACCAGGAGCTCCTCCCCACCCAGGCGGCGCTCGACGACTTCGCCGCCGTCTCGAACACGCCCGGCATCAGGGCCCTCACCGGCCTGTCGCCAGCGGCGAACACGCTCGGCGGTGCGGTCTGGACGAAGGCCTGGATGACGATCGCGCTGGCCCTGGCGCTCGGGGTCGTGTTCCTCGCCACCCGGAACGGCCGGGCCGACGAGGAAGCGGGCCGCACCGAGCTGCTGCGCTCTCGGATGCTGGGGGTGCACGCCGCCACCGTCGCCTCGTGGCTGGTCCTGGCGTGCCTGTGCGTCCTGGTGGGCGTCGGCATCACCCTCGTCTCCGCCGCACAGGGCCTCGATCCTGCGGGCGCGGGACTGCGGGGTTCATCCGTGCTGGGCGCGTCAGTGGCGGGAGTCGGTCTCGTCGGCCTGGGCGTCGGCGCCGTTGCCGGACAAGTGGCCGGGACCGCGCGAGCCGCGAATGCACTCGGATCGGCGGTGATCCTCGGCTTCTACGTCCTGCGCATGGTGGGCGACCTCGGTGACGGCGCGCTCACGTGGGCGTCACCGATCGGGTGGGGCCAGAAGATGGAGCCGTTCGCGGGCGATCGGTGGTGGCCCCTCGCGCTGCTCGCCCTCCTTGCCGTCGTGCTGTGCACGGTCGCGATCACGCTCGAAGCCCGGCGTGACCATGGCGCAGGACTGATCGCGGCGAGGCCAGGGCGGGCGTGGGCGCCACGCCGGTTCGCCTCGCCCCTGGGGCTCGGGCTGCGGTTGCAGCGCGGGCCGATCGTCGGATGGACGATCGCGGTCGTGCTCGCCGCGGTGCTGTTCGGCTCCGTCGCCGAGGCCATGGCCGACCTCCTGGACGACGCCGGCGGCGATACGGCCGACCTGCTGCGAGGCGCGGGTGTTCCGGCGCTGCTGTCGATGCTCGCCAGCACGATCGGACTCGTCACGGCGGTCTTCGCGACCCAGTCGGCAGTGTCGCTGCGCGGCGACGAGGCGACCGGCATCCTCGAGCCGCAGCTCGCCGGAGCCATCTCACGCACCCGTTGGGCTCTGGAGCGCCTGCTCATCCCCGTGGCCGGCTCCGCCGTGCTGCTCGCCGTCGGAGGCGCGGTCCTCGGAGCCGTGTACGGAGCGACGGTCGGCGACCCCTCTCAGTCAGCCGCGATGGCCGGCGCCACGCTCGCGTACTGGCCGGCGGTCATGGTCCTGGTCGGGCTCGCGGTCGCCCTGTCCGGCTGGGTGCCCCGCGTCGCGGTGCCCGCCACCTGGGGCGTCATGGTCGCGATGTGGTTCGCCACCATGCTCGGTGAGGTCTTCGGGCTGCCCGACTGGGTCCTGGACGGACTGCCGTTCGCAGCAGTCCCGTACCTTCCGCTGGAGCCCTTCTCCTGGACGCCCCTGGTGGCTCTGACGATGGTCGCCGTTGCGCTCACCTGGGCGGGCGTCCACCGGTTGAGGCAGCGAGACCTCCAACCTGCCTGACTCGCGCGAGCGGCGGCGCCGCCTCGCGGAGGTGCGGGAGCTGCGGCTCCGACCGTCACGCAGGGTCACGGTCGGACAGACCGGGCACGGGCCTCAGACCTCGTCGCGCCAGGTGTGCTGCGGGTCGTACCCCAGCAGGCGACGTGCCTTGTCGATGGACAGGAGCGTCTCGCGGCCCTCGATCGGGCGTCGCACGGGGACGTCCGGGAAGTACTCGGCGACCAGCTCGGCCGACGGGCGGTCCAGCACCGAGTCGGGTGAGGCGACGATGAAGGCCTCGAACCCCCGCAGGTCGCTCTCGAGCGCGAGGCGGACCGCGAGGGCACCGTCGCGGGCGTCGATGTAGCTCCACAGGTTCCAGATCCGGCTGCGCGGGTCGGCCGCGAAGCTCGGGAACGCGGCGTAGTCGGCGACGTCCATGACGTTGGAGAACCGCAGGCCGACGAGCTTGAGCTCCGGGTCCCAGCGCGTGAAGTGCCGGGCCATCTCCTCCTCGACGGCCTTGCCGAGGGAGTACGTGCTCTCCGGGCGGACGGCGTACTCCTCGTCGACCGGGACGTACGGCGGAGGCGTCTCGAAGGGCAGCCCGAGGACGGTCTCGCTCGACGCCCAGACCACGTTCTTGATGCCTGCGCGGCGGGCGGCGCTGAACACGTGGTGGGTGGCGACGACGTTGTTCGCGAACGTCGCACCGCTCGGGCGCAGACCCGGCGCGGGAATCGCTGCCAGGTGCACCACCGCGTCGACACCGTCGTACCTGTCGTCGATCCCCGTGAGCGCCTCGGTCACCTCGCCGAGATCGGTGAGGTCGACCCGGGTGAACAGCGCCTGCTGATCCGCCGGCGGGGGAGCGGTGTCGACGTTGACCACGTCGTACCCGTGCGCCGCCAGGTGCTCGACGACGGCGCGGCCGAGCTTGCCGCTCCCGCCGGTCACGACGACGCGGCTCATGCGCCGACCCCGACGTGCGACGACGAGACCCGCGCGTCCCCGGCCTGCACGAGAGCTGCCGGGCGCGGCGACGGGACAGGTGCGGAGCGGGGCAGGTTCATGCGCACATCACATCACGGGCCGTCTCGCTGTCAGCCGCAGGGAAGCCCGCACTCGTCGTCCACGCGAAGCGTTTCAGGCAGGACCGGGGGGCATCGTCCCGTGTGACATTGAGCCCGACGCCGTGTGAACGATCACACGACGGATGCCAGTGGGTCCGTCCACGCGGCGCACCCGCTCCCGGATCGAAGGGAGATGGACAGTGAGAAGAAGCCCAAGGAGCCCGCGACGACGGTGGTCCGCGATGCTCGTCGCGCTGGGCGTCGCGGCGGCCGGTGCGGTCGCGGTCGCGGCGGCGCCGACGGCGACCGCAGCGAGCATCGACACCTCGGCGTCGTACGTGCTGGTCAACCGCACCAGCGGCAAGGCCCTCGACGTGTACGCCCGGGCCACCACTGACGGTGCCCGCATCACGCAGTGGTCGCGCAACGACGGCACCAACCAGCAGTGGCAGTTCGTCGACTCGGGCGGCGGCTACTACCGGCTCAAGTCGCGCCTGTCCGGCAAGGTCCTCGACGTCAGCGGCCGGTCCACTGCCGACGGCGCCGCGATCATCCAGTGGACCGACAACAACTCGTCGAACCAGCAGTTCAGCATCCAGGACGTCGACGGGTACATCCAGCTGATCGCGCGCCACAGCGGCAAGGCCGTCGAGGTGCAGGGCGCCTCCACCGCCGACGGCGGCAACGTCGTGCAGTACGCCGACTGGAACGGCAGCAACCAGCAGTGGCAGATGGTCCGCGTCGGCGGTGACACGCCCACGCCCACGCCGACGCCCACGTCGGGGACCGGGTGCTCGCTGCCGTCGTCGTACCGGTGGGACTCCTCCGGCCCTCTCGCCCAGCCGCGGTCGGGCTGGACGTCGCTGAAGGACTTCACGAACGTCGTCCACAACGGCAAGCACCTCGTGTACGCGTCGAAGGTCGAGAACGGCAGCTACGGCTCGATGGCGTTCAGCCCGTTCACGAACTGGTCGGACATGGCGACCATGAGCCAGAACGCCCTCCCCTCCGGCACGGTCGCTCCCACGCTGTTCTACTTCGCGCCCAAGAACATCTGGGTCCTGGCCTACCAGTGGGGTCAGTGGCCGTTCATCTACCGGACCTCGACCGACCCGACGAACGTCAACTCGTGGTCGTCACCGCAGCCGCTGTTCACGGGCAGCATCACCGGCTCCGGGACCGGCCCGATCGACCAGACCCTCATCGGTGACGGGCAGAACATGTACCTGTTCTTCGCCGGCGACAACGGCAAGATCTACCGCGCGAGCATGCCGATCGGGAACTTCCCGGGCAGCTTCGGGTCGAGCTACACCACGATCATGAGCGACACCACGGCCAACCTGTTCGAGGGCGTGGAGGTCTACAAGGTCGCCGGTCAGAACCAGTACCTGATGATCGTCGAGGCGATGGGCTCGGGCGGGCGGTACTTCCGCTCGTTCACGTCCTCCAGCCTGTCGGGGTCGTGGACACCGCAGGCCGCGTCCGAGAGCAACCCGTTCGCAGGCAAGGCCAACAGCGGCGCGACGTGGACCAACGACATCAGCCACGGCGACCTGGTCCGGTCCAACCCCGACCAGACCAAGACGATCGACCCGTGCAACCTGCAGCTGCTCTACCAGGGCCGCGACCCCAACGTGAACGCCGACTACAACAACCTGCCGTACCGCCCGGGCCTGCTCACGCTCCGGCGCTGACGAGCGCGGCGCACGACACCCACGAGCGTGGGAGCCAGGGGGTGGGCCCGGTTCATCCGAGCCCACCCCCCTCCGGCGCCGCCGGCGAAGTGCGTCGAGCAGGTCCTGTGCCGCGGCCGTGTCCGCTGCGGCCGCTTCCGCGACCTTCAGCAGGTGCGATCACGCCAGGTGCTTCTGCCAGACCGCCGCGACACCGTCCGCCACGAAGCCGAGCGCGACGTTGATCGCGAGCATGTGGGCGTTCTCCTGCGCGTTCCACGTGTGGATCCGCGCGACACCCGGCCGCCACGCGGCGAGCGCACGCAGGTTCGCGACCTTGACGAGCATCCCGAGGCGGTGTCCGCGGTGCTCGCGCAGCACGAGCGTGTCCTCCTGGAACCCGAACGGGACCTCGGGGAAGGGCACCTGGAGCACCGTGAACGCGACGAGCTCGCCCGACGCGACGTGCTCGGCCACCGCGATCAGCACGTGCTGCTGCCGGCCTGCGAGGTCCGCGAGATGGCTGCGCACGCGGTCGGCGTCCCACGGGTCCTCGTCGTAGTCGACGTCGCCGAGCGGCACGTCCGTGCTCATCCGGGTCCACAGCCGCGCGAGGTCGTCGAGACGCTCCTCGGGGATCTCGTCGCGCCACGTGACGATCCGGTAGGTGTCACCGGCCGCGGCGGCGGCATCGTCGCCGAGGCGGTCGAGCACCGGCGACGGAACCGGCAGGTACAGCGTGGAGTGGCGACCGACCTGCTCGAGCGCGTAGCCGCGCTCGAGCGAGGCGACCGCCTCGGGCGAGTCGACCGGCACGCGGCCGGCACCCGTGCGGGGTTCGAGCGCTCCCGGCCCCGCGGGCGGCTCCGGGGCGTGCGGTGCCGTGTAGACGACGGTCGTGCAGCCGAGCGCCGCGGCCTCCTCCTCGATCCCCGCGAGCAGCACGTCGAGAACGCCGTCGTGAGCGTGCGCGGGACGCACGGCCAGCGGTCCGGCCCAGAGCAGGTGCGTGTTGGCCTCGCGGCCGACGACGACGAGCGCGACGCCGACGACGTCAGCGGGCTGCGGCGGGACGTCCTGCGGGTGCGAGGCGCGCACCACCAGGAGCATCTGCTTGCGGTCGTACTCCTGGTGACGGACGACGCCGTGCATGACCCACGGCGGAGCCCACTGGTCGGTCCAGCCCCACACGGCGGCCTCGCGCTCGCGCTCGACGTCGCTGAACGCGTGCAGCGCCCACGCGTCGGGGTGGTCGAGGTCGGCGGGTGGTTCGGGAGCGCGCACGACGCGCCAGCTTCGGTCGGTCACGCGCCGAGTCTGGCGACCCGGCACCGGGCCTGACCAGGCATTAGTGTCCCGCTCCACGCTTGGGTGCGCCCTCGGCCCCGGATGACGTTCGGCACCGGGAGACGCGCCTAGCCGGCGCCGCCGGCCCCCAGGAACGGCTGGTACATGAGCCTGCCCTGGTTGACCGCGAGGAGCTCGTCGTCCACCTCGTTCCCGGCCCCGTCGAGCACCCGTCGGCGCAGAACGTTGTGACGCGTGAAGACGCCGGGCAGGTCGTTCCTCATCTCGTGCGCGGCTTCATACACCTCGTAGGTGTGCAACGGTGCCTGGTCGCTGGTCCACGCCCCGACGAGGTGCGTCTGCCCGACCGTCAGCGAGAGCCGGAACGTCGCGGACGTGCGGTTCTCGATCTGCAGGTCGAGCACGGGCCACGAGCACGTGGCGCCGCTGCCGAACGGCTGCGTGCGGCCGGTGTCCGGGAAGACGTCATAGGTGTGCCGCCAGCGCTCGACCACGGTCAGCGGTGAGTGCACGGTCATCCAGTACAGGAGGTTGGTCATCTGGCACAGCCCACCGCCGACGCCCTCGTCGACCTCGCCCTGCCGCAGGACCAAGCCGTCGGTGAACCCGCGCCGATAGCTCGGTCGCCCGACCACCCGCCAGAACGACATCCTCTGCCCGGGCCGTAGCGCACTGCCGTCCAACCGCCCGGCCGCGATCGCCAGGTTCACCGCCTTGTTCTCCTGCAGGCGGCGGTCCACCCCGGCCAGCTCGCGGAAGATCGGTGTGCGGTGGGCCGCGACCTCGTGCTCGAAGCCGTCCACGGCCACACGGTCCAGCCGCGCCTGCACGCCGGCCTGCCGCCACTGCCACTCCCGACGCAACCGCCACACTGCCGGCCCGAGCGACCTCCGGGCGCGCTCGCGCACGGAATCGGTGACCCTCGATGTGCCGCCCGGCCTCGTGCCCACCGCAGCTCCGCCCCCGCCCGCCGGGGCTCGATCCCCGTGCTCGCCAGCGCCGATGCGCTCGACGGACGTGATCGTCCCGTCCCCGGGTACGGCATGGCAAGGAGAGCGCCGGACGACGGTCGTCCAGACCTGGTGTCCGGCCGTCACCAGCTCTGAGTGCCCGGACCGCCCTTGAACGGTCCGACGACGTGCGAGGTGATCCAGCCGCCGTAGAAGCCGCCCTCCTGGGCCTGGACGACCTCGCCGTCGACCGTGCAGCGGTCCATGGCGCCCGGCATCACGGCGATCGAGCCGGCGAGCACCTCGTAACCAGCCGCCGGGTCCGGATACGTCCACCCGGCACGGTGCGCCACGAGTTCCCCGCCCACGACGTCGACGTACGCGGCCTGCCCCTTCCACTCGCACCAGGACGCTCCGGGGGCGGTGCGCAGCGACCCGGCGACGAACGCCGACCGGGGCAGGTAGTACGTCGGGGGGTGGCTCGTCTCCAGCACCCGCCAGCTCGACGAGGTCCGCGCCACCACCTCACCGCCGAGCACGATCACGAGCTCGGCCGTGCACGGCTCGACGCGCGGGGGGCGCGGGTAGTCCCACACCGACTCCTGCCCGGGTGCGGGGCGGATCGGGACAGGACGGGGCACGTTCTCGACCGTACGTCGAGCCCGGCCGCGTCGCAGCCCCGCGTCTGGTCCGGCGAGCAGGACGGGTCACCGCCTGCCGCGCGACGACGCCCGCTGCGGGTGACGATGGGAGGGCGCCGGCACGTCTTCGAGGCGCAGCTCAAGGAGCGGGAACGGACCCACGGTCGCCCGGGCCACGAGGCCCGCCCGGCGGCGCAGCATCCCGGGGCTCGAGCCGACGTGCCGGAGCATCCAAGCTGACACCGGCGCATGCGGCCATCCGTGGAACCAGAGACGCACTGCGCCCCCGACGGGCCAGCTGCCTCAGGGCAGGCGGCGCAAGCCGGTGGCCCGACCGGTCAGGGCGCGCGAACCTCGAGGACGTCGTCGAGCCCCGCGAAGTCGCCGACGTTCCGTGTGACCAGCACCGCGCCGTGTGCGTGGGCGGTCGCCGCGATCAGCAGGTCGAACGCTCGGGCACGCGGCTGCCGTCCGGCGGTGACGGTCTTGGTCGCCAGCAGGGCGTACGACGACGCGACCGTGTCATCGATCGGCAGGGCGGCAAGCGCGCCCTCTGCATTCGACAGCACCCGCATCCGCGCCGCCCGGCTCTCGGGTGTCCGCGCGATCAGGACCCCGAAGCGCAACTCGGCAAGCGTCGCGATACTGATCGCGGCTTCGTCGCCCGTGTCGGTGGGCACCAGCCCGTCGATCAGGATGTTCGTGTCGAGGATGAGCCTCACAGGTGAGCGTCCCGCTCGAACGGGTCGGTCGGCGCGCCATCGATCAGCGACATGTCCTCGTCCCAGTGGGGGTCATCCACGCCGGGGAAGAGCGCCGCCAGGTCCGTGACCGGACGCCAAGTCGGGCGGGCCTCGAGGTGGGGCACGAGGTCCGCGACCGGCCGTCCGTGAACAGTCACGACGACGCGCTCACCCTCCTCGACGCGACGCAGAACTCCTGACGCATCCTGCCTGAGCTCCCGAACCCCCACGGTCGTCATCCACCCAAAGTAGCACCGTGTGCTACTCAGGCACAGTCGAGCTCGATCGCTCGCGCCTGGACTGAGACGTCAGCCCGGGAGATCCCGACAGCCCACACCAGGTCGCGCAGGGGGTGGCTCAGATCCTCGACGGGTCCGGTCCGAGCCGGCGTTCGCCAGGCTCTGCGGGGTCGCCCCGATCCCAGCTTCCTCGGGGACGACCATCCGCCACCGACTCAACCGCGGCGGTCACCGACAGGCCAACGCAGCCCTCTACCTGGTCGTGATCGTACGGATGCAGCACCACGAACCGACCGGGTCCTACGTCACCCGCCGCATGACCGAGGGCAAGACCAAGTCCGAGATCATCCGCTGCCTCAGACGTCACCTCGCCCCCGCGCTCTGGGCCGCGATGCGACCCCTCCGCGTCGTAGCGACCGGTGCAGCGCAAGCCGCTTGACAGACGGAGGAGCATCAACGCCCTCGCTGAGGCGTTCAACTCCCTGTTCAAGGCCGAGCTCGTCCGCAGCGAGGGCCCGTGGAGAAGCGTCGACGGCCTCGAGATCGCCGTCGCGGAGTACGTCGACTGGTTCAGCCACCGACGCCTGCACGGCAAGATCGGGCTGATCCCACCCACCGAGCACGAAGACAACTACTACCGTCAGAACGACGCACCGACAACCGTCGACGCGTCACTTGCGGGCCCCCACTGAAGCCGGGTTCAGACTTCCCTTGCGAAACCACCCACGCGCGGCCGGGAGAACCGCTACTTTGCACACGCAGGCATCTTGACTCGAAGCGCACTGACAGGGGAGCTTCGGGCTGCATCACCTACTACAAGGCCTCTCCCAGTGCGACGGCGAAGGTGAGCTACTGCGGAAACAACGGCAAGCCTTCAGTCGCGGACATCGCGATCGAAGGCAAGCCGCCGGCGGACACTGGACCGGCATGATGGTCGAACCGAACGAATCCCGCACGCCTACCACCCAGATAGGTAGCATCGACGCGCACGAGGAGCCCCCGAAGCGGCGCCGCCGCATTTCGATTGCCGCGTCCGCAATTCTCGCAATCGTCGGGGTGACCGCTTGGCTTGTATTCCGGACCGTCCCGGGTGGCCCGCTGGAGGGCAGCGACAACACCGGCGTGATCGTCGACGCTTTCCCTGCCGACACGTGGGTGACCTTCGGGCTGCAAGACCTCACCAACCCAAGCGACAAGGACATCACCGTTGAGCACATCGAGGTGCTCTTCGGGGAGATCCCATTGCAGATCGCAGACCCGATCGACGCGATCGGTCCCGAGCGCGTGTTGCAGCGCGGCTCGAACCTGTTCGACGTTGCGCCAGGCTGGCCGCGGGCCGCGGGCAAGCCAGTCGAAGGAATGGCCATCCGCGCCGGTGACGACATCGGGCTCGAGTTGTACATCGGAGTGAAGGTTCCATACGCGCAGTCCGGCATCGGAACCCTCGCAGGCGTCAGGGTCACTTACCGTGCAGGCTGGCTCCGTTACGCCAAGACGTTCAGGACCGAGCTCACGATCTGCCCACAAGGCGATGCGGCGAAATGCGATTCATACGAGCCGCCAACTATCGGGTGATCGGTCCGCGTCAGGTAGTCGATCGGCGACGTCCCGCCCTGCGCGGCGAACCTGTGCCAGGCTGGGCGCCCGGCCCGCTGTGTGCGGTCCGGCTCGTACAGCGGGCTCGGGGCCCACGAGGCCGGACGAGGCCCTCGTACGACATCGTCGCGTAGCGCTCCTGATCGGCGGCGTCACTGATCGGCCATGTTCCGCGGTTCAACTCCCACGGCTCGGTGTCGGTGAAGTCGGCCCGCCAGCCGATCCACGAACGCCCCCAGGCGTCGTCGGCAGGAGCTTCGTGCCAGCCCGTGAGGTGGAGGTTCACCTCTGCCGACCTCGCGGCGGTCGCGCCAGTAGGCCAACGCCACGACCCCCGCCGGCCCTCCAAGTCCCCGGGCCAGCGGACGCCAGCATGCTCGGGACATTCGACGTCGCCGTCGCATCTCGACACCGCGGCGCCGCAATCAGTCGCAGAACGCCGCAACGACACAGCATTCCGGAGATGGACTCCGCAACTACTGCGCGGAACCTACACCGGCGGCGGCTTAAGCCTGCATGTCGACGAAGCGGCTGAAGTGGCCCTGGAAGGCGACCGTGATCGTGTCCGTCGGACCGTTTCGGTGCTTGGCGACGATGAGGTCGGCCTCGCCGGCGCGCGGCGACTCCTTCTCGTAGGCGTCCTCGCGGTGGAGCAGGATCACCATGTCGGCGTCCTGCTCGATGCTGTTGTGGACGGCGATGCCATTGGCGATGAAGTTATGGGTCCCCACGACGGTCGCGTCGAAGACCTGCTGATCCCCCATCGGCTCGATCGCGACGACCTCGTCCCACAGCAGGTCGTTGACGGCGTCAACCTGCAGGTCGGCGCGGTCGAGCACGTCGACGACCTGCGCGAGCGGCGCCCGTCCTTCGGCCTGGGAACGAGCGGCCGCGGCCACCAGGACCGCGCGGACCTCATCCCACATGCGGACCGGCTCGGTCGACGCATCGACGTCGCGTTCCCGGACCCGGCTGAGCAACTCGTCCGCGGCGACCGCGTGACGGCCCTCGATGCCGACCTCCTGAAGGAGGCGCCGCAGGTCGTCCTTCTCCACCAGCTCGAGCACCATGCCGTCGGTGGACCGGCGGATGCGCGTGGAGATACCGAACCGCAGCAGCAAGCGGCTCACGCCGTCGAGCACGCGGCGACCGGTTGCCCGAAGGGTCACCAGGCCCGTCCCGCCGTCGAGCGTCACCGCGCCGTTCTGGGTCAGCAGTGTGCGTAGGAACAGCGCGATCTGCGGCTTGGGCAGGTGGAACAGCGAGGCCGGCAGCGACTCGCCGAGCTGCTCCCACACCTCGTCGTCCCAGACTGCGGCACCCGGGGCGGTGCGCCCGGCGATCATGCGCGCCAGCATCGTCACGTCGCGGTCCAGCCACGTAGCCGTCTGCTCCGGGCCGGGGACGTGCCTCGGCACGCCGATGCGGGAGCCGGGCTCGAGCTCGCCGAGCGGGGTCCAACCCTCGTACGTCAGGAACGGGTGGTTCGCCGTCGCGGTGACCTCCTTGCCGGAGGCCAGGCGGAGCCGGTAGGTCGGCTTGATGCCCGTCGGGAACACGTGGGTCAGGTGGCGTCGGACGTACTGCAGCCGCTCGTCGAGCGCCCAGACCGGCACATCGGTGGTGCGCAGCGCGTACAGCTCGCCGAGCGTCGTCTCGGCTCCTGTGTCCGCCCGCAAGACGCGCGTGTCCTCGGTCAGACACCCGGACTCGCGAAGGTCGCTCATCTGCGGCTTCTTGTCCGTGCGCTGCTCCGGACCACGGTTCAGCTGGGAGATGGCGATGACCGGGACCTCGAGCTCCTTGGCGAGGAGCTTGAGCGCACGCGAGAACTCGGAGACCTCCTGCTGGCGCGACTCGACGCGCTTGCCGGACGTCATGAGCTGCAGGTAGTCGATGACGACGAGCTTGAGGTCGTGCCGCTGCTTGAGGCGCCGGCACTTGGCACGGATCTCCATCAGCGACATGTTCGGCGAGTCGTCGATGAAGAGCGGTGCCGCGGAGATCTTGCCCATCGTCTGAGCGATCTTCGCCCAGTCGTCCTCGCCCATCTGACCGGTGCGCAGCTTCTGCAGGTGCACTCGCGCCTCGGCCGACAGCAGACGCATGACGATCTCGTTGCGACTCATCTCGAGCGAGAACACGACAGCCGACATGTTGTGCTTGATGGCGGCCGATCGGACGACGTCAATTCCCAGCGTACTTTTCCCAATAGCCGGCCGGGCGGCGACGACGATCATCTGGCCGGGGTGCAGGCCGTTGGTCAGGCGGTCGAGGTCGGAGAAACCCGTGGGGACGCCGATCATGCCCTCGCCGCGGTGACCGGCGGCCTCGATCTCGTCGACGGTCCCGCCGATGATCTCGGACAGCGGCAGGTAGTCCTCGGACGAGCGTCGCTCGGTGACCGCGTAGACCTCGGCCTGCGCGTTGTTGACGAGCTCGTCGACGTCGCCGCCGTCGGTCCCGTAGCCGAGCTGCACGATGCGCGTGCCGGCCTCGACGAGCTTGCGCAGGATCGCGCGCTCGCGCACGATCCGCGCGTAGTACCCGGCGTTCGCGGCCGTGGGGACGGACGCGATGAGGGTGTGCAGGTAGGGCGCACCGCCGATGCGGCCGATCTCGCCGCGCTTGGTCAGCTCGTCGGCGACGGTGATCGCGTCCGCGGGCTCGCCGCGGCCGTACAGGTCGATGATCGCGTCGTAGACGACCTCGTGCGCGGGGCGGTAGAAGTCGGTGCCGCGGATCTGCTCGATGACGTCGGCGATGGCGTCCTTCGAGATCATCATGCCGCCGAGGACCGAGCGCTCGGCCTCGAGGTCCTGCGGAGGGGTGCGGTCGAACTCGCGCCGTCCGGATCCGGCGTCGGACGGCATGCCGTACTCGAGCTCTTCGATCGTCACCTACGCACCCAATCCCCGCTGGACGAAGTCCTCGAACCCGTGTTCTACCCCCACCCTCCGACATGCACGGCGAAGCACCGCTCGTGGGAAGGTTCCCGCGCACAGTAGGACCGCCGGGGTGCGCCGCGCGAATCGCCCAGAGCCCCTGTGGAAACACGCCGTCGAACCTGTGGATCGCCGTGGGGACGCCTGTGCATCAAGATGTGCACAGGCCGTGGACAGACTTGTGGATACCGCGGGTCGGGTCGGCGAATCGCCGGTGCGACGAGCACATACGCAGTTCAACGGGTGTGGAGCACGCCAGGGGGTCGGAACCATCTCAGCCACCGGACAGCCCCGTGTCACGATCGACCGGCAGATCCTCGCCCTCGCGATCCCCGCGCTCGGGGCGCTCGTCGCAGAGCCCCTGTTCATCCTGGTCGACTCGGCCGTGGTCGGGCACCTGGGCACCTCGGCGCTCGCGGGTCTGGCGCTCGCCTCGAGCGTGCTGCTCACGGTCGTCGGACTGTGCGTGTTCCTCGCCTACGCGACCACCGCGTCGGTCTCCCGCCGCCTCGGCGCCGGGGACCACGCGGGTGCGTTGCAGGTGGGTGTGGACGGGATGTGGCTCGCGCTGGGGCTGGGGGTGGTCCTCGCGGCGGGGCTGTGGATCGCCTCGCCGTGGGTGGTCGCCTTCATGGGCGCCGACGACGAGACCGCCCGGCAGGCCGTCACCTACCTCCGCTGGTCGGCGCCCGGCCTCGTCGGGATGCTCGTCGTCCTGGCCGCGACCGGGACCCTGCGCGGGCTGCAGGACACCCGCACCCCGTTGGGCGTCGCGGTCGTCGGCGCCGTGGTGAACACCGTCCTCAACGTCACGCTGGTGTGGGGGCTGCACCTCGGCATCGCGGGATCCGGCGCCGGCACCGCCCTGACCCAGCTCGGCATGGGCGTGGTGCTGGGGCTCGTCGTCGTGCGCGGTGCGCGGGCCGCCGGGTCGTCGCTGCGGCCCGCCGCCGGTGGGATCTGGGCGAGCGCGCGGCACGGGTTGCCCCTGCTCGCGCGCACCGCGACGCTGCGCGGCGCGATCCTGCTCACCACGTGGGTCGCCGCGGGGCTCGGCGCGGTGACGCTGGCCGGGCACCAGGTCGTCAGCTCCGTCTGGGGGCTCGCGGCCTTCGCTCTCGACGCGCTCGCGATCGCCGCGCAGGCTCTCGTCGGCCATGCCCTGGGCTCGGGCGACGTGCCCCGCACCCGGGGCATCCTGCGGCGCACGCTGCAGTGGGGGGTCGGGGCGGGCGTGGTGCTCGGGCTGATCCTCGGTGGCGCGGCCGCGCTGTACGCGCCGCTGTTCACGTCCGACGACGAGGTGCGGCACGCGATCGTGCTCGGGATGCTGGTCGCCGGCGTGTGCATGCCGATCGCCGGGTGGGTGTTCGTGCTCGACGGCGTGCTGATCGGCGCGGGCGACGGCCGGTTCCTCGCGTGGGCGGGGCTCGTCACGCTCGTCGTCTACGTGCCGTTCGCCCTCGCGGTGCGCGCGTACGCCCCGCCGGGCGCCGACGGCCTGTTGTGGCTGACCGCCGCGTTCTCCGGCGTCTTCATGCTCGCCCGCGCCGCGACCACCGGCTACCGCGCCCGCGGCACGGCCTGGATGGTCACGGGCACCTGACGGGGCCCGAACCGCGCGGCCCGACAGCCGCGCCGCCCGGGTCACGCCCGGTCGTGCAGGGTGATCTGGTAGCCGTCGGGGTCGGCGAACGTGAACGTGCGGCCGAACGGTCCGTCGACGGGGGCCGCGACGATCGTGTGCCCGTCGGCCGCCAGGGCGTCGTGGATCTCCTGCACGTCGGTCGCGTGCAGCCAGACGGCCGCGCCGATCCCGGGCCGGGGCGCGGAGTCGAGGTCGGTCCCGGGCATCACGTCGCGGACGGCGAAGGCGATGGGCCGGGTCTCGAAGACGACGGCGTGCGGGGGACCGGCCGGCGACCGGACCAGGCCGAGGTACTGCTCGTAGAACGCCTGCGACGCGGCGAGGTCGCGGACCTGCAGGGAGACGAAGTCGGGACCGGTGACGGGCATGGGGGCTCCTCGGGGTCTGTGTCAGGTTCCTGACACGGAGAACGTATGTCAGGATGCTGACATGGGTCAAGGGGATGCCGGCGTCGACCTCGGGACGTCCATGGGCTACGCGCTCAAGGAGGTCTCGGCCGCCCTGCGCACGGCCATGGAGGAGGTGCTCCGGCCGCTCGGCATGAACGTCACGCGGTACGCGTGCCTCGAGCTGCTCGCCCAGCGGCCCGGGATGTCGAGCGCGGAGCTCGCGCGGCGCGCGTTCGTCACGCGGCAGTCGATGAACGCGCTGCTCCAGGCGCTGGAGCAGGAGGGCTACGTCAGCCGGCCGAGCGAGGCGCCCGTGGGGAAGGTCCTGCCCACCACGCTCACCGACGCGGGGCGGCGCAGCCTGCAGCAGGCGACGGTGGCGGTCCGGTCCGTCGAGCTCGCGATGCTGACCGGCCTGACGCCCGACGAGCAGCGCAGCGCGTTCGACGCCCTGCGGACCATGGTCCGCAACCTGCGCGACGACAGCGACGACGAGCAGTAGCCCTCCGGGCTGCGCCGTGACCGCGGCTCAGCCGCGCGTCCGGTCCAGCCGCTCGGGCTCGGGCTGGAAGCCCGCGGAGCGGTAGGTGGCGACGGCCGTCACGTTGGCGGTCGGTGTGCAGACCAGCGCCGACGACGAGCCGAGCGCCCTGAGCTCGGCCGCGGCGGCGAGGCAGATGCGCCGCCCGTGCCCGCTCCCGCGGTGCGCGGCGTGCACGCCCATCGGCTCGAGCAGCCCCGGCCGCCCGGGACCGGCGGACCAGACCGTGACCCCGGCGACCGGCACGCCCGCCGCGTCCCGGCCGAGCAGGCACCGCGCGTCGACGAACGCCGACCCGGCGGCCATCGTCTGCCAGACCTCGTCGGTGAACCGCTCGTTCCCCCACGCCGCGCGGTGGACCGCGGTGAACTCCGCGGTCCGCCCGGCCTCGACCACCTCGACGTGCAGCCCGTCGACCTCGACCGGGTCGGTGAGGTCGCGGCGCAACGGCGTCCAGGGCCCGCCCGCACCCCACCCGCGCTCGCCCAGGAGCTCGTGGACCCGCGTCGCGTGGGGCGCCTCGACCACCACCGCACCGTCCGGCAGGACACCTCGCACGGGGTCGCACACGTCGGCGACGACCTGCTGCGCGACGTCGTCGTCCTGCCACGCGCCGGGTGCGACGGTCATGCGCAGCGCGTCGGGACCGTCGAGCAGGCCGATCGCGACGACCTCGTCGTCCCGGCTCCAGGTCCGCACAGCGGCGGCCGCGGCGTCGGCGCCGAACCTCCGGTACCAGCCCAGGTCGCCCGGGTGCAGCTGCAGGGGCGCGGACTCGTCCTGCCAGCCCCGCAGGGTCTCGACGACGCGGGGCAGCAGCTGCGGTGACGGCGTGCCGAGCTCGACGGTCATGGGCTGATCCCACACCGACAGCACCGCCGTCGCACGGCATTTCCGCCCGCCGCGGAGCGATCTGGGGCCGGCGCCCTGCCGGCATCCGCCCGCGCGGGCTTGACCTTCGACTCGGGTCGAAGGTCTACCGTCGCCGCATGAGCTACCGCATCGCTGAGGTCGCCGGGCTGGTCGGGGTGCCGGCCACGACGCTGCGCTACTACGAGGACATCGGCCTCGTCACGCAGCCCGCCCGGGGTGGCAACGGCTACCGGTCCTACGACGACGACGACATCGCCCGGCTGCGGTTCATCACCGCGACCAAGAACCTCGGCATCCCGCTGACCGACGTCGCCGACCTGGTCAAGGCGTACGACCTCGACGACTGCTCGAGCGTCGCGCACCAGGTGGTCGAGATGGTCGCCGTGCGGCTGGTCGAGACGCAGACGCGCATCGGTGAGCTCGTGGCGCTCGCGGCCCAGCTGCAGCGCGTCTCGGCGCGGCTCGCCGAGGCCGAGACCTCGGGCCCGTGTGGGCAGGGGTGCCCGTGCGCAACCGCGGCGCCGGAGCCGCTGGCGGACCGGCGCACGTTCGTCCCGCTGACCCGCGCTCCGGGCACAGCACCGGACGCTCCCGTGATCGCGTGCTCGCTCGACGCCGGCTCGGTGCCCGACCGGGTTGCCGAGTGGCAGGGCCTGGGGGCCCGGGCGGTGCGCCGCGAGCCGATCGCCGGCGGCGTGGCCCTCGACTTCGTGGCCGCGCCCGAGCTGGTCGCCGAGGTCGCCCGGCTGGCTGCCGCCGAGCAGGACTGCTGCACGTTCTTCGACTTCACCGTCCGGCTCACCACGGGGCAGATCCGCCTCGAGGTGCGCGCACCCGACCACGCCGCCGACGTCGTCGCCGCGATGTTCGGCACCGCGGCCTGAACCCGCACGAGCCTCGGCCGCACCGCACTCGGTTCCGGCCGCGATCCCCTCTGCCCGCACACCCCTGGGAGACGCCATGAACGCCTCGACCACCCCCGACCACGCGACGAGCGCGAACGCCACGACGAAGAAGGGGGTACTGGCTGGGTTCGGCCTCGCGCTGGTGTGTGCCGTGGCCTGCTCCGTGCCGCTGATCGCCGCGGGCGGCGTCGCGGCGGGGGTCGGGGCGTTCTTCACGGGTGGGGTGGCGCTCGCGCTGGGCGTGGTCGCACTCGTCGCCGTCGTGGTCGGTGCTGCCCTGTGGCTGCGAGGCCGTCGGGCTGCCGCGGCGACGACCGAGCCGGAGAGCACGTGCGGGTGCGGCGGCGCGTGCTGAGCGCGACCACTCGACGACCTCGCACGGCCTGCCGCGAGCGGGAGCCGAGGCACGAGAGACTGCGCGCATGACCGTGCTGCGCTCGCTCCTGCTGTTCGCCGTCGCGGCCGTCGCCGAGATCGGCGGTGCGTGGCTGATCTGGCAGGGCGTGCGCGAGCACCGCGGGGTCCTGTGGATCGGTGCCGGAGTGGTCGCCCTCGGCGCCTACGGCTTCGTCGCGACGTTGCAGCCGGACGCACACTTCGGGCGGATCCTGGCGGCGTACGGCGGGATCTTCGTGGCCGGCTCGCTCGCGTGGGGCATGGCCATCGACAAGTTCCAGCCCGACCGTTGGGACGTCGTCGGCGCGGCCATCTGCCTGCTCGGCGTCGCCGTCATCATGTACGCCCCACGCACCTGACCCCGAGCCGCCCCATGAGGTCGCGGTGACGCCGCCCGGGTTCGCCCGGAAGGCACCCGATCTGGCTGAATCCGCGCTTCCGACGAGGATGGGTGATACGTATCGGTAGCCGGTACGCAAGCGCACACGCGGTACGTCGAAACTCTCAGGTGAGCGCCTGATCCTGTCGATTGCTGGACCATGAGCGGAGCGAGCAGAGACGACCAGCGGCGCGATGACGTCGCGGGTGCCGCTCGCCCGCCCGTGATCGGGTACCTCGCCCCGAACGTGCACGGGTACTTCTACGGCAGCATCCTCGACGGCGTGATGGACACCGCGGCCGCGCACGGAGCCAGGGTCCTGGCGATCCAGGCCCGCGAGGCGGGGTTCTTCAAGGCGATCTCGGACGAGCAGTTCACGGCCCAGGTCGCCTGGGACCATCTCGACGCGCTCGTCGTGGTGGTGACACCGGCCGACGACTCGTACCTGCACGAGTTCGCCGCCACGGGCAAGCCGCTGGTCACCATGTACGCCGCGCCGTCGGGACTGGCCTGTCCCACCGTCGTTCCGGACAACGTCCAGGGCGTCTCGGCGGCCGTGGACCACCTCATCGGCCACGGGCACTCGGACATCGTCTTCGCGGGCCGGGAGCCCGCCAACGCAGACGACGCGATCCGGTACGACGCGTACCGCGGGGCGATGGAGGCCAACGGCCTGGTTCCGACCGACCCGATCATGGTGCCCTGGACCGGTGAGGAGAGGCACGACGGCTCGGCCGCCGCGCGACGCCTCAGGGAGCTGGACCGGATGCCCACCGCCGTGGTCGCGTGCACCGACGCGACGGCGATGGCGGTGGTCAAGGCGCTCACCGAGGACGGCCTCGTCGTGCCGGACGACGTCGCGGTGGTCGGCTTCGACGACATCGCCGCGGCCGCCGAGCACCACCCGCCGCTGTCCACCGTGGCACAGAGCTTCAGCCTCGCGGGCGTGACCGCCTGTGGGTTGGCCCTGCGCGCCCTGAGCGGGGAGCACATCGAGCCCGGCCAGCACTGCATCCCGGTCAAGCTGGTCGTGCGCGAGTCCTGCGGCTGCCAGGCGACCGTGGCCGAGACGGTGCCCGGCCGGGCGGCCCTGGACGAGGTGAGCCAGCCGTTCGTCGACCGGCTCGGTGACGCGCTGTACGGCGACGAGGAGCTGCCGTCGCCGCAGCACCTCGGGCTCCAGCTTGCGGTGCAGCGCCTGGTCACGCTGTTCGTCGAGACCCTGCGGGCGACGGACTCCGAGCCGGGCGCCCTGCTCGAGCTCGACAAGGCGGACAAGGCCGCCGCGGACGCGCTGCGCCGCGCGGTCTCTCGGTCGCGGTACCCCTTGAGCGCACTGCTCGTGGTGCGTCAGCTCGCGGAGGCCGTGGTCGACCACCTCGCCCCGGGGGACACGCTCGCCGGGGCAGCCGTGCAGGAGCGTGCCGTGGACGTCGCGACGCGCGCGCTGCAACGCCACCTCGAGCACGACAGCGCAGTCGTGCTCAACCAGCACGTCGACATCCAGCGTCGCCACTACCGGATCAGCACCGAGCTGGTGCGACGCAAGGGCCGCAACGCCAGGTCGTTGACGTGGCTGGCCGACACCGGCGTCCGCACGGCCAGCCTCGCGCTGTGGAACGACCTGGGAGAGCTGCGGCTCGTGGGCGTCTACCCCGGCGACGCGACCGGCACCGGGCTCGACGAGCCGTGCGACGTGCGGGCCTTTCCCCCGGCAGCCCCGGAGCAGCCCGGCGGGACCGAGCACGACGAGCTGACGTTCGTCGTGCCGGTGACCTTCGACGGCAACGACCACGGCTTCCTGGCGCTGACCGGCGAGTTCGACGTGATGGAGGAGGCGGTCTTCGAGCGGGTCAACCACTGGGCGGTGCTGCTCTCGGTGGCCCTCGAGCAGGACCGGTCGCTGGAGCGGCTGCGCGTCAGCGAGGAGCGGTACGCCCTCGCGGCCGAGGCCGCCAACGACGGCATGTGGGACTGGGACCTGGTGACCGGCGCCGCGTACTACTCGGCGCGCTGGAAGGCGCTGCTCGGCTACCGCGACGACGAGCTCGACGCCACGTCCCAGGAGTGGCTGACGCGCATCCACCCGGCCGACCGTGCCGCCTTCGACAAGGCGCTGGCGGACCACCTGTCCGGACTCGAGCCGTCGCTGGAGGTCGAGTACCGGCTGCGCACCGCGGACGGCAGCCACCGCTGGATGATCACCAACGCGTTGTCGGTGCGCGGCACTGACGGTCACGCCATCCGGCTGGTCGGCTCGATGACCGACGTCACCGAGCGCAAGGAGCTCGAGGACCGCCTGCGCAACGACGCCCACTACGACCCGCTGACCGGACTGCCGAACCGCGCACTGTTCCTGGAGCGGCTCGACCAGACGATCCTGCGCACCCGGCGCAACCCCGACTCCACCTTCGCGGTCGTCTTCCTCGACCTGGACGGCTTCAAGGTGGTCAACGACAGCCTCGGCCACCAGGTCGGCGACGAGCTCCTGGTCGAGGTCGCCACCCGGCTCTCCGCCGGGCTGCGGCCCGGCGACACCGTCTCCCGGTTCGGCGGCGACGAGTTCGTCCTGCTCCTGGACGACGTGCGCGACATCTCCGGCCTGCCCGAGGTCGTCAGGCGCCTGCTCACCGTGATGTCCGTGCCTGTGGTCCTCACCGAGGGCACGCGCGCGGTCAGCGCCGCCGCTGGCATCGCCGTGTCCGCGAGCGGCTACACCTCGGCCGACGAGTACCTGCGCGACGCCGACACCGCCATGTACCGCGCCAAGGCGCAGGGGCCCGGGTCGGTCGTCATGTTCGACGGCGCGATGCACGCGCGCGCGATGGCCCGCCTCCAGCTCGAGTCCGCGCTCGACCAGGGCATCGCGCTCGAGCAGTTCGAGCTGTACTACCAGCCGATCGTGCGGCTGGACACGCGTCGCATCGTCGCGCTGGAGGCCTTGATCCGCTGGAACCACCCCGAGCGCGGGCTGGTCCCGCCCAACGACTTCCTGCCCGTCGCGGAGGCCACCGGCCAGACCCGTCAGATCGGGCAGTGGACCATCACCCAGGCATGCCGCCAGATCGCCGAGTGGCGCGGGACCGTCCCCGGCTTCGACGGCATCACCGTGAGCGTGAACCTGTCCAACCGCCAGTTCTGGGACCCCGAGCTGCTGCCGACGCTGCGCGCCGTCATCAACCGCTACGACGTGCCCGCCACCTCGATGATCTTCGAGGTCACCGAGGGCGTCATCATGCACAACCAGGACGTCGCGGTCAGCTTCCTGCGTCAGCTGCGCGACGAGGGCATCGAGTTCCAGATCGACGACTTCGGCACCGGGCACTCGTCGCTGTCCGCCCTGCACGAGCTCCCCGTCGCGGCCCTGAAGATCGACCGCTCCTTCATCCAGCGCATGCAGGCGAGCGCGCGCAGCCGCGAGCTGGTCGGGCTCATGATCACGATGGGCGCGCGCTTCGGCCTGACCGTCATCGCCGAGGGCGTCGAGACGGAGGACGAGGCCGCGGCGCTGGCCGAGCTCGGCTGCCCGTTCGTCCAGGGCTTCCTGTTCTCCCGCCCGGTCCCCGCAGCCGAAGCCACCCACCTGCTGCTCGCCCAGGCCGCCGACGCCGTCCCTGCTCCGGTGTGGGTCGAGGCCTGACCTGACCCGACAGCGCGTGGTGCGCGCCACGCCACGACGGTCAGTGGCGGAGGCGGGTCGTGAGCCAGTCCAGCGCCGCGTCGCGGTACCACGCCTGGTGCACCCGGAGCCACGGCGACGTCTCCACCGGCGGGCGGCCGGCAGCATCGACGAAGTACCCGGCCAGCGCGACGAGGAACGCGTCGATCGAGGCGCGTGGGACGTCTCGGGTCAGGGAGTGCGTCGCGAGGATGCGCTCGGCGTCGAGTCCGTCGCCGTGCACGCTCACGAGCAGTCCGACGAGGTCCACCCAGGGCGCGGCCAGCTGGATCCAGTTCCAGTCGCACACCAGCACCCGGCCGTCCGTGGCGAGCAGCACGTTGTCGTCGCGCAGGTCGAAGTGCACCGCCGTGGTCCCGGATGCGGCCTGCGCCCACGCTCCCTCCCTGACCGCGAGCTCCGCGACGCGCGCCCGCCACGGGCCCGGGACGAGCGCGAGGTCGACCTCGCCGGACGCGCACCGACGCCAGAAGTGCAGGTCGCCGTCGAGGTCGGCGGTCGTGCCGAGCGGGAGCAGGGCGTCGGGCGCAGGTGTCAGCGCCTCGGCGAGACCCTCGAGGGCGGCGAGCACCGCGGCCAGCTCGTCGGGCTGCCACGGACGCTGCGGCGTCGCGCCCTCGACGTCCTCGAACCCCAGGACGACCCAGTCGCCGGCCTCGACGCTCCAGAGCAGCCGTGGCGCCGCGACGGTCTCGGGCAGCAGGGCGACGACCCGCGCCTCGTGCCGGTACGCCGGGTGGGCGTGCTCGCCGCGCGACGCCGTCGCGGCCTTGACGAAGACGCGCGTGTGGTCGGCCAGCTCGAGGCGGCTCGCGAACCCCTCGGTGAACCCGCCGTCCTGCGAGTGGGCGTGCAGCACGGCCGCCCCGGCGTGCGACTCGACCGCCGCGCGCACGGCGTCGGGCAGCTCGTGCCACGCGGGCCGCAGCGCGGTCCTGCGGTGAGGCGCGAGGCGCTGGGCGCGCTGGGCGTCGGTTCTCGCGTCGTCGTGCATCCCGGGACGCTAGCGGGCCGTGACCCGGCCAGTCGCTCGAATACCCGTCGGGCGCTCTGCGGACCGGGTGCGGGGTGACGAGCCGAGGGCCGGCCCGGTCGCGCAGACCGGGCCGGCCCTCGTCGTTCCCTCTCGACCGGTCAGCCGACCTTGACCAGCTGCCACTGCTGGTTGGCGCCGTTCCAGCTGCTGTACTGCACGATGTTCGCGCCGTCCGCCGTCGAGGCGCCCTGCACCTCGAGGGCCTTGCCGCTCAGGCGGCTGATGAGCGTGGCGTACCCGCCGGAGACGGTCGCCCGCCACTGCTGGTTGGTGCCGTTGTTGTCGCTCCACTGCACGATCGCCGCACCGTCAGCGGTGGACTTCGCGTACACGTCGAGGTTCTTGCCCGACAGGCGCGAGCGGATCTCGTAGTACCCGTCACCGGTGCTCACGAACTGCCACTGCTGCTGGTTGCCGTTGTTGCGCGACCACTGCGTGATCCGGGCGCCGTCGTTGGTCGCCAGGTTGTAGACGTCGAGCGCCTTGCCGCTGTTCCGGTTGAGCAGGACGTACCAGGCGCTCGTGTCGATCGAACCGTCACCGCCGCCGCCGTTGTTGCTGCCGGCGTTGAGCGCGTTGAGCACCGAGGTGTAGGCGGCCTTCTTGTTGCCCGACGAGTCGAACAGCAGCGGGTTGGCCCCGGTGCGCCACGAGTCGCTGTCCCGCACGCCCCACACGGTGATGCCGTTGCACCGCGCGACCGCGAGGCAGGCGTTGGTCACCGCGGCATACATGTTCGCCTGGTTGCCGCCCTGCTCGATGTCGAGCTCGGTGATCTGCACGTCGACGCCCAGGTCGGCGAACCGTTGCAGGTTCGCCTGGTAGTCGCCCGGCAGGCCCGTGCCGAGGTGCGACTGGAACCCGACGCAGTCGATGGGCACGCCGCGCGACTTGAAGTCGCGGACCATGTTGTAGACGCCCGTCGACTTCGCGTTGATGCCGTCGGTGTTGTAGTCGTTGTAGCAGAGCTTGGCGCCGGGGTCGGCGGCGCGAGCGGCGCGGAACGCCGCCTCGATCCAGTCGTTGCCCGTGCGCTGCAGGCTCGAGTCACGGCGGCTGCCGCGCCCGTCGTCGGCGAACGCCTCGTTGACGACGTCCCACGAGTGGATCTTGCCGCGGTAGTACGTCGCGACCTTGGTGACGTGGTTGATCGCGGCGTTGCGCAGCGCGCTGCCGGACAGGTTCTGCGCCCATCCGGGCATCTGCGCGTGCCACAGCAGTGCGTGACCGCGGACCTGCTTGCCGTTGTTGCGCGCCCAGTTGGCGATCTGGTCCCCGCGGCTGTAGCTGAAGGAGTTCTGCGACGGCTCCGTCGCGTCCCACTTCATCTCGTTCTCCGCGGTGATCATGTTGAACTCGCGGTTGGCGATCGACGAGTACGTCGAGTCGCTCAGCCGGCCGGCGGCGATCGCGGTGCCGAAGTACCGGCCCTTCTCCGCGGCCGACGCCCCGAGCGTCGAGGCCGCCTGCGCGGGGTTCGCCAGGGCGACGGCCATGGTCACCACCAGCCCGGTGGTGGCGAGGAGTGCGCTCGCCTGTCGTCGCCATCCGGGGCGGCGCAGGTGTGCGGGCGTCGTGCGCATGATGTCTCGCTCTCTTCTCGGTGGCCTCGCGTCGGTCGCGGGGTCGGCGGTTCGTCGCACGACGAAGCAGCCCTCGTCGTGCGGCGACGGTGGATCAGTCAGGACGCCCGGGTCAGGGCGTCGTGAGGTCGAAGCTGCGGACCGTGACGGCTCCGCCGAGCGCCTGCGTGGCGTAGTTGAAGATCCCGAAGCGGTAGCCCATGAAGAACTCCCACTGGTTGTTCAGGGTGAACGCGGGACCGAGCGGTACGAACGTGGTGCCGTCGGTGCTGTAGGAGAACGTCGCGGTCCGGCCCGAGCCTGGGCGGATGTCGGCGGTCGTCCGCAACCAGATCCGGCCGCCGGACACGTTCGCCGACGCACGCTCGACCCCGGTCCCGGTGGTCGCCCACGAGCTGTTCATCGTTAGCCCGTCGGTCATGACGACGCGCGTCGAGCCGCCTGACTTGACCACGCCGATCCACGCCGACGACTGCCGCAGCATCGCCAGGCCCGACCGGTCGCCGTTGGCCATGGCGGAGTAGTCGAGCTCGACCGTCGCCGTCGACGACGGGCCCTGGATGCGGTGGGTCAGGGTGTTACGCGCGTTGTAGAGGTCGTTGGTGACGGTCGCGGTCTGCAGCCGCAGGCCGTTGCCGACGCTGAACCGGCTGGTGTCCGGGTTGTGGTTCCACTCCCAGCGGTGGCCCAGGGTCGGGCCGACGAAGGTGTCGCGGCCGATCATCGAGGCGACCGTCTTGCTCGTCGTGATGTTCGGGCGGTTGTACGTGGTGCCCCAGCGCCCGTTGACCGTCTGCAGCGTGGGCCACCCGTCGCCGGTCCAGGTGATCGGTGCGAGCGTGGGCACCCGCCCACCCGGGAAGGCGTCGGTGAAGGCCATGTACCACCAGTCGCCGGCCTGCGTCTGGACGAGGCCGCCCTGGTGCGGGACGCCGCCGCCCGAGATCGGGCCGGGCAGGTCGAGCAGCACCTGGCGCATCTCGTACGGGCCGAACGGCGAGCTCGAGCGCAGCACGTACTGGCCGTTCGCGGGACGCGTCAGCCAGATGTAGTAGTAGCCGTTGCGCTTGTAGAACCGGGCGCCCTCGAGCGTGCCGACGTTCGACGGCGTCTGGAACACCTGCTGGGCACGCACCTGTGCGGTGCCGTCTGCGTTGAGCTGCGCGACGCTGATCGTCCCGTTGCCGTACGCCACGTACATCGTGTCGTTGTCGTCGACCAGCAGGCCCGCGTCGTAGTAGCAGCTGTTGATCCGGGCCTTCTTCGACCACGTGCCGTCGACCGCGGTGGCCGTGTACACGTAGGTGCGGTTGAACTCGGTGCAGCCCAGCCAGTAGTAGGTGGAGTTGCTCTTGCGGTAGCCGAGCGTCGACGCCCAGATGCCCTTGACGTACTTGCGGCCGCCGGACAGGTCGTACCCGCTGTCGTCGAAGTCGAGACGCGGCACCGAGTGCCCGGCGTACTCCCAGTTCACCAGGTCGTACGAGCGCAGGATCGGGGCGCCGGGGGAGTAGTGCATGGTCGACGCCGAGTAGTAGTAGGCGTCGCCGACGCGGATGATGTCGCCGTCGGCGAAGTCCTGCCAGACCACCGGGTTGGTGAACGTGCCCGTGGGACCCGGCGGGGTCGTGGGCGTGGGCGTAGGCGTCGGTGTGCCGCCGAGGCGGACCAGCTGCCACTGCTGGTTGGCCCCGTTCCAGTCGGAGTACTGCACGACGTTGGCGCCGTCCGCAGTGGACGCGTTCTGGATCTCGACGGCCTTGCCGCTGTTGCGGCTGATCAGCTGGATGTAGCCGTCGACGTCCTGGATGCTGAACTGCTGGTTCGTCGCGTTGGTGTCGGTCCACTGGATGAGCGCGGCGCCGTCGGCGGTCGACCGGTTCGCCACGTCCAGCACCTTGCCCGAGACCCGCGACTTCAGCCGGTAGAAGCCGTTCCCGGAGTCGAGGAACTGCCACTGCTGCTGCGCACCGTCGTTGCGGGACCACTGGGTGATCCGGGCGCCGTCGTTGGTGGCGAGGTTGTAGACGTCCAGGGCCTTGCCGCTGTTGCGGTTGACGAGCACGTACGACGCCGAGGTGTCGATGGTCGCGGCGGTCGCGGTGGGTGCCCCGCCGACCGCGACGAGGCCGGCGAGCGCGACGGCGAGCACGACGAGGAAGGCCTGTCGGCGTCGGCGCCGACGAGGTCCGTGCGGCTGCTTCGTCGGGAGCTGTGCGGGCGGTGGTGCGGTGTCGACGTCGTCGTCGCGCATGGTCGTCTCCTGTGCGGTGTGAGACTCACGGGCTCCGCGTGTGATCGCTAACACGGGCGGATGTCGCCACTGTGGCACGCACCGAGACAGACCCGACCAGCGGCCAAACGATTAGTGCGACGGACCGACGCGGAGCGCCGCCGAGGACGCGGGGGGCCGCCGGGCCGCTCGCCGACGGTCGACGACCTCGCGGAGGGCCACGACTGCGGTGAGCGCGCGCGGTGACAGCAGCAGGACGCCGAGGACGAGCGCCTCGTAGAACGCCCAGGTCGCGGGCCCGGCAGTGATCAGCGCGTCGCGCATCCAGCTCAGCAGGTGCCAGGTCGAGGGCACGAACAGCACGACGAAGAACCACGCGGCGACGGCCATCCCCGCGACGTGCACGTACCGGTACCAGCGCGCGACCGCGAGGTCCCGCGGCGGGCTCGCGGCCAGAGCGGCGCGCTCGTCGGGCGTGAGGCGACGCACCGTGCGCCGCAGCAGCAGGCGCGTGGTCCGCTGCAGGTGCGTGCAGCCGAGGACCGCCGTCATGACGGCGTACACGTCGCTGCGCAGGAACACGAAGAACTGCACGACGATCGCGGACACCTCGACGAGCGCGAGCGCGGCGAGCAGCGCGTCCGGTCCGACGCCGGCGACGCGCAGCGCGAGGACGACCGCCAGGACGACCGCGTCGAACGCCATGCCCGCGACGAGCGGGCCGATCCGCCGCCGCGGCGGCAGCGCCCACAGGCCCGTCAGGTTCGTCTCGAAGGTCAGGAAGTACAGCCGCCGCGTGATCCGCAGCCGCGCCGGGACGCCCAGCGCCGCGGCCGCCATGACGTGCGCGAGCTCGTGCAGCCCGGCGAGCACGTATGTCAGGACCGTGAGCGCGGCGAGGCTGCGCGCCGGGGTGCCCAGGAAGAACACGTCGAGCGCGTCAGGGCGCACGTCGGGCACGACGACGAGCATCGCCACGACCGCGGCCGCGCACAGACCCGCGAACGCGGCACCCCAGCGTGAGAACAACCAGCGGGCGCGGGCGCGCGGCGCGACGACGAGGCCCCGCGTGGTCGGCGCGGGCGACGCACCGGCGCCCGCGCGCTCGTCGTCCACCTCGGCGACGAAGCCGAGCCGCACGAGGCTGCGCGCGAACGCCAGCACGTCGACGGGCTCGGCGGAGCCCGCGGGCGTCACGGCGGCCTCGACCGCCTCGACCGTCAGCCCGGCCTCCAGGAGGTCCAGAGCCTGGGCGCCTACGGCGGGGATCGCCACGAACCGCCCGGTGTCGGCGCGTCCGACGACGACGCGGTCGCCCTGCGTCGTGCGCGTGAGCGGGTGCAGTCGCAGGACGGAGCCGGCCCGGACGTGCGGTGCTGGAGTGGGCTCTGCTGGGGTGGGCGCTGCCGGGGTGGGCGGCCCGGCGCTCGCGCCCGCGTCGAGCGTGGTCATCAGGCGGCGGCGGTGCGCGCCGCGCGTCCGGCGCGGGTCCCGCGGGCCGGGGCCGTCGCGCAGACCGGGCAGTCCGGGTCGGCGGGCCACGCGTCGGTCGTCGTGCGGCCGTCGCCCGCGAAGTCGACGAGCTGGTAGCGACCGAGGGACACCGGCGCGGTCAGCCCGGTGAGGAACCGCATCGCCTCGAGCGACACGAGCCCGCCGAGCACGCTCGTCACCGGCCCGATCGCCCGGTTCACACGCGCCTGCTCGAGCACCCGCGGCCGGTCGACGACCTCGCGGTCGATGCCCGTGGCCAGGCGCTCGCGGTGCCGCTCGAGGCACTCGCGGCACGCGCTGCGGCCCGGGTCCACGGACCAGTACAGCCCCTGCGTGTACGCCAGGCCGCCGCGGATGAACGGCACCCCGGCGGCGACGCACGCCTCGTTGACCCAGCGGTCGACCTCGTCGGGCTCGTCGATCGCCGAGACCACGAGGTCCGGCAGGGCGCTCAGCGCCGAGCCCCGCAGCAGCGCGGTGACGTCGTCGGGCGACTCGACCCGACGCGCGAACGCCTCGACGCGCAACGTCGGGTCGAAGGCGGTGAGCCACTGCGCGACCCGCTCGGCCTTGGGCTGGCCGAGCTCGGCCTCGGTGTAGGTGAACTGCCGCGCGAAGTTGCGCAGCTCGACCCGGTCCTGGTCGACCACGGTCACCGCGCCCACCCCGAGCCCGGCGAGGTTCATCAGCACCGCCGACCCGAGCCCGCCGGCGCCGAGCACGAGCACGTGCGCGTCGCGCAGGCGAGCCTGCGGCTGCTCGCGCGGGACGGTCAGGGTGGTGAACGCGTCGAAGAACGCGAGGTTGCTGAAGTAGCGCTCGCGGTCGTGCGTGTCGAACGTCTGCGGCGCGGCGGCGTCCTCCAGCCAGCCGAGGTGGTCCAGCTGGGCGAGCACGGCGGCGACGTCCGCCTCGGTCAGGCCGGGCGCGCGGCCGCGCAGCGCGGATGCGAGCTGCGCGGCGTCGCGGGTGCCGTCCTGCAGCAGCCTGAGCAGGGCGAGCACCTGGCCGTCCGGGTCCGCGACCCGCGTGCGGACCTTGGGGTCGAGGCTCACGATCAGCTCGCCGTCGCCGGCGAGGCAGTTGAGCGACTTGAGTCGGGGCAGCATGGTCGGTCCTTGAGCGAGGCGAGCGGGGTCGGACGAGAGGAGCCGGCCCGGTCGTGGTGACCGGGCCGGCTCCGTGCGGCTCAGGCGCCGCCGGCCTCAGGGTCGAGGTGGATCCGCGTCGCGGTGATCTCCTCGACGTCCATGATCTCGATCGTCATCTTCCTTGCACCCCCCTGCTATCTCGCCGTCCTGCGTCGCTCTCGCGGCGACAACGGGGAGGAGGACCGGGGGCGGCCCGGGCAGATACGGCGACGCGACGGTCTTCACCCTGCGCGGCGGGTCGGGGGGCGGCGGACGACGCTCGTCGTGTCCGATAGATTGCCGCTGCCCGCCCGCTCCCATCGGGCGTGCGCGAGCCTGGTGCGACGACGCGAAGGGGATGGTTGTGCCGACGATGGCCGACGTCGCGCGGCGTGCCGGCGTGTCCGCGAAGACCGTCTCGAACGTGCTGAGCGGCTACCCCTACGTGCGCGAGTCGACGCGCGAGCGCGTGCTGGCGGCCGTGAACGACCTGGGCTACGAGATCAACGTGACGGCGCGCATCCTGCGGTCGGGGCGCAGCGGGCTGATCGGGCTCGCGGTCCCGGAGCTCGGCCAGCCGTACTTCGGCGAGCTCGCCGACGAGGTGCTCGCGGCCGCTCGTCGTCGCGGCGTGCACGTGCTGATCGAGCCGACCGGTTTCACGCGCGAGGGCGAGCTCGAGGCGCTGCGTGAGCCGCGTCGGCGCCTGGTCGACGGTCTGGTGTTCAGCCCGGCGGCGCTCGACCAGAGCGACGCCCACCTGCTCGAGAAGCTCGACTACCCGCTGGTCCTGCTCGGCGAGCAGGTCTTCTCGACGCACGTCGACCACGTGACGATGCACAACGTCGAGGGCGCGCGGGCCGCCACGGACCTGCTGCTCGACGTGGGCCGGCGCCGGATCGCGGCGATCGGCATGCTCCACGCACCGACGGCCGGCTCCGCGACGCTGCGGTTCCAGGGGTATCGCGAGGCGCTCGAGGACCGCGGGCTCGCGGTCGACGACCGGCTCCTGGGCTGGGCCGACGACGGCTGGCACCGCGCGAACGGCGCGCGCGCGATGGCCGCGGTGCTCGACGCGGGCGTCGAGGTCGACGGCGTGGTCGCGTTCAACGACGCGCTCGCGCTCGGCGCGATGTACGAGCTCGGGGTCCGGGGCCTGTCGATCCCGCGGGACGTGGCGGTCGTCGGGTTCGACGACGTCGAGGACGCCCGGTACTCCGCGCCGGCGCTGACCACGGTGGACCCCGGTCGTCGTGAGATCGCCGAGGTCGCGGTGGACCTCCTGCTGCGCCGCCTCGACGAGGTCGCGTCCCCTGACCTGCCGCGACGCCCGCCCGTGCTGCACGTCGCCGACCTGAGGCTCGTCGAGCGGGAGAGCACGCCGCGCCGCGACTGAGGTGCGCGGCCCCGGGGGCGCGCGCGGGCAGGCGTGCTCCGTTCCAGGAACGTGCGCAGACCGTGACAGAACGGTGATCCCAGACGATTGACACCACCGCCCGGGGTTGCCACGGTGTTCACGGACGCGTTCTCCAACGGTGAAGAAGGCGGTTCTGAACCGTGGTGGACGAGTGCGACAGAACAGCGCGCGGGTCCGCGCATCGTCGCCTCGTCGGCGCGGCTGCATCACTCAACGAGGAGTACGGAGGCAGCTCGGATGAAGATGAGGGCGATGCTCGCGGCAAGCACCGCGATGCTCCTGTGTGCCACGGGTCTCGCAGCCTGTAGCAGCGACGACGGCGGCGGCGACGGCGAGACCGGCGGGAAGGTCTCGATGACCTTCTGGCACAACGCGTCGACGGGTCCCGGCAAGGCGTTCTGGGACGACACGGTCGCGTCGTTCATGAAGGACAACCCCGACGTCACCATCAAGGTCCAGTCGATCCAGAACGAGGACCTCGACGGCAAGCTCCAGACGGCACTCAACTCGGGTGACGCGCCGGACATCTTCCTGCAGCGCGGCGGCGGCAAGATGGCCGCGATGGTGCGGGCGAACCAGCTCCTCGACATCACGGACCTGGTCTCCGAGGACACCAAGAAGCTCATCCCCGAGGGCTCGTTCAAGGCGAACGAGCTCGAGGGCAAGACGTACGCGATGCCGATCGCGGTGCTCCCCGGCGGACTGTGGTACTCGAAGGACCTGTTCTCGCAGGCCGGGATCATGGCGACGCCGAAGACGATCGACGAGCTCAACGACGCGGTGACCAAGCTCAAGGGCACGGGCGTCGCCCCGATCGCGCTGGGCGCCAAGGACGCCTGGCCGGCCGCGCACTGGTACTACTTCTTCGCGCTGCGCGCGTGCAGCCCGCAGACGCTCGAGGACACGGCCGCGTCGATGAAGTTCGACGACCCGTGCTGGCTCGACGCCGCGGAGAACCTCGAGGCGTTCGCCGCCACCGAGCCGTTCAACCAGGGCTTCCTGACGACCTCCGCCCAGCAGGGCGCCGGCTCGTCGGCCGGCCTCGTCGCCAACCACAAGGCCGCGATGGAGCTCATGGGCGCGTGGGACCCGGGCGTCATCGGCTCGCTCACGCCCGACGAGAAGCCGCTGCCGGACCTCGACTGGTTCGCGTTCCCCGAGGTCCCGGGCGGCAAGGGTGAGCCCGGCTCGATCCTCGGTGGTGTCGACGGCTACTCGTGCTCGGCCAAGGCGCCGAAGGAGGCGTGCGCCGCGTTCCTCAACTACATCGCGCGCACCGACGTGCAGGAGGCGTACTACCGCGCCTTCAACGCGCCGACGGTCAACACCGAGTCGCAGAAGGTCATCGAGGAGCCGTACCTGAAGAGCGTCCTCGAGGCCTACAACGCGGCGCCGTTCGTGTCGCAGTGGCTCGACACGGTCTACGGGCAGAACGTCGGCAACGCGCTGAACGTGGCGATCGTCGACCTGCTCGCCGGCAAGCGTGACGCCGCCGGCGTCGTCCAGGCCGTCAACGACGCTGCCGCCAAGTCGTAAGGGGCAGCAACGCAGATGTCGTCCACGCGAGCGAGCTCGCACCCCGCGAACGGCTCGCCCGTCGACCTGCCGGCCGGCGGGGACGGTACCCCTGTGGTGCCGCCCCCGCCGCGCCGCGGCAGGCGTCGCGTCGGCTGGGGCGAGCGGCTGGAGATCGCGATCCTGGCGGGACCGGCGCTCCTGGTCTTCCTGTCCTTCGTGATCTTCCCCGTGCTGATGGCCGCCTACTACGGCTTCTTCAGCTGGGAGGGCTACGGGCCGCCGACCGACTTCGTCGGCCTGAAGAACTACCAGACGATCCTGCAGGACCCGCTGTTCCACGACGCGGTGCGCCACAACGCGTTCATCGTCGTGTTCTCGCTGATCCTGCAGGGACCCGCGGCGGTCCTCATCGCGCTCCTGCTCAACCGCCGGATGCGCGGGCAGTCGGTGATCCGGGTCCTGATCTTCGTGCCGTACGTGATCTCCGAGGTCGTCGTCGGCACGGGGTGGAGCCTGATCCTGCAGAGCACCGGCGCGCTCAACGACCTGCTGGAGCGCATCGGCCTCGGAGGGCTCGCGAACGACTGGATCTCCGACCCGGACATCGCGATCTGGACCCTGATGGGGATCATCACCTGGAAGTACATCGGGTTCGCGGTGATCCTCTTCCTCGCGGGTCTGCAAGGGATCCCCCAGGAGCTCAACGAGGCGGCCGCGATCGACGGCGCGTCGTACTGGCAGGTGCAGCGCAGCATCACGCTGCCGCTGCTCGCCCCGACGCTGCGGATCTGGGCGTTCCTGTCGATCATCGGCGCGCTGCAGCTGTTCGACCTCGTCTACATCATCTGGGGGCAGTACGTCGCCTCCACCGCGGGCACGTCGACGATGGCGACGTACATGGTCTCCTTCGGCCGCAATGCCGGCAGCTACGGCTACGGCAACGCGGTCGCCGTGGTGCTGTTCCTGATCTCGCTCGTCGTCGCCCTCGTCTACCAGCGGTTCGTCCTGCGCCGGGACACCGAGGGTGCGATCACAGGAGGTGCGCGCTGATGGCCGTCCCGACCGTCGCAGTGCCGCCGGTGGTCCCCGACGAGGCGCCGCAGACCACTCGCAACCAGCGGGACCTGCGCTGGGGGAGCCCCGGCGTGTACGTGGTCGCGGTGCTCCTCATCCTTGTGATGCTCGCGCCCGTCGCCTACGTCGTCATCGGCGGCTTCCGGACCAACTCGCAGATCACGACGAACCCGTCCGGCTGGCCGGACCCGTGGCAGGCGGGCAACTACGTCGACGTCCTGACGGGCAGCGTGTTCTGGCGTCAGGTGCTCAACTCGGCCATCGCGGCGGGGGCGACCACGATCGGCGTCGTCGTGCTGGGGCTCATGGCGAGCTTCGCGATCGCGCGGTACCGGTTCGTCGGGCGGGGTGCGCTCTACGCGCTGTTCGCGGCCGGGCTGATGTTCCCCATGACGGTGGCCATCACGCCGCTGTACATCCTGGTCCGCACGCTCGGGCTCATGAACGACCTGTCAGGCGTGATCCTGCCGCAGATCGGGTTCGCGCTCCCGACGACCATCATCATCCTGGTCCCGTTCCTGCGGGCGATCCCCGCCGAGCTGCAGGAGGCGGCGGCGATCGACGGGTGCAGCCGGCTCGGCTTCTTCTGGCGCATGGTGCTGCCGCTCTCGCTGCCCGGCGTGATCACGGTGGGCATCCTGGCGTTCATCGGCAGCTGGAACAGCTACCTGCTGCCGCTGTTCATCCTCAACGACTCCGACTCGTTCACCCTGCCGCTGGGGGTGCAGGCGTTCGCGTCGGAGTACTCGGTCGACACCGCTAAGGTGCTCGCGTTCACCTCGCTCGCGATGCTGCCCGCGCTCGTCTTCTTCAGCCTGTTCGAGCGCCGCATCGTCGGCGGCCTGACGGGCGCGGTGAAGGGGTGAGTGGGCTGGTCGGACGCGGTGACGGGAGGCCGGGGAAGTCGTGACGGACGTGCTCGACGACGCGCGCGCATTCCGGGTGGAGGCGGCGCGGCACGCCCTGACGGTGCCGCGCGCCCTCCCGGATCTGCCCAGGGAGACGTTCCAGGTCATCGACGCGGGGGCGCAGGCGCCCGTGCGTGACCTCATGGTCTACCGGCCGCAGGACGGCCCCGAGGTCCCCGCCGTGTTCGTGAACCTGCACGGCGGCGGGTTCGTCCTGGGTGACTGGCGCGACGACGACCCGTACTGCCGGCTGCTCGCGGACGTCTCCGGCTGCGCGGTGATCAACGTCGACTACGTCCTGGCGCCCGAGCACCCGTACCCCGCGGCGGTGCACCAGGTGTACGACCTGCTCGTCTGGCTCGAGGCGCACGGCGCCGAGCACGGGCTGGACGGCTCGCGCCTCGCGGTCGGCGGGCACAGCGCGGGCGGGAACCTCGCCGCGGCGTGCGCGCTCCTGGCCCGCCGGTCGGGCCGGCCCGCGCTGCGCGGGCTCGTCGTCGACTACGCGCCCCTCGACCTGGCCTCGCCGCCGGGCACCAAGCTCACGGACGCGATGCGCGCGGACCCCGGCACGACGGAGTTCGCCGAGATCGGCGCGCGCTTCAACGCGTGGTACCTGCCGGACCCCGCGCAGGGCACGGACGAGCTCGCCTCGCCCGTGCTCGCGGCTGACCTGAGCGGCCTGCCGCCTACGCTCGTGCTCACGGCCGAGCTGGACTTCCTGCGGGACGACGGCGACCTCTTCGCGGCGCGGCTGCGGGCCGCGGGCGTCGCGACCGAGCACACCGCGTTCCCGGGCTGCGGCCACGCGTTCACCCACCAGGGGCCGCAGGAGCACGCGCTCGCGGCGTGGCAGCAGATGGCGCGGTTCGTGCGGCGCGTGCTGGTCGACGAGGGAGCGCCGTGAGGCTGACGGGCACGCACGTGCTCACCATCGAGGCGCTCCTGGGCGAGGTCCGCGACGTGGGCCTGACGCCGACCGGACGACGCCGCGTGATCCCGTTGGTCGGCGGCACCGTCCGCGACGGCCTCGACGGCGAGGTGCTGCCCGGCGGCGCGGACTGGAACCTCGAGCACGCCGACGGCTCGGTCGAGCTGTGGGCGCGGTACGAGCTCCGGCTGGCGGACGGCTCGGTGGTCGTCGTGACCAACACCGCGACGCACGAGCCGGACGCGCAGCTGCCGATCCTCACCTCTCCCCGGTTCGACGTGGGCGACGGCGGGCCGGTGTGGCTGCGCACGGGGGTGTTCGTGGGTGCGCTCGTCCCGGTGCTCGAGGAGCACCGCGTCGTGCTCGAGGTGCACCGGGTCGACGTCCAGGCCTGAGCGCGCTGCGCCGCGAGCCGCCGGGAGCGGTTCCGAATCACTGCGCCGCCTGCCCGATAGTTGCGGAACCGGAAGAATCCGGACAGTGCGCAGACAGGGCTCAAGTCGGGAGCATCCTACCTTCGAGTGACGTTCTACACCGATGAATGTCACTCTAAAGTGTGACAAAACGCTTCGGAACCGGGTCCGAAACTATCAGCACTCGCCCGGGTCTTGACGGGTCTCCCGGACCGGGCGAAAGGTGACGTGCCGGGCAATGCTGACCGGCGTACACCCACGATCAAGGAGGGATCGATGACGACCCCACGTCACCGCCACCGCCGTACGGACAGCCGCCGCATGGTGGCAGTCGTCGGCGGATTCGCCGCGGCCGCGATCGCTGTCACGCTTGCCATCCCGGCGCAGGCCGCCGGCAGCACGCTGCAGGCCGCCGCGAAGGAGACCGGCCGCTACTTCGGCACGGCGATCGCCGCGAGCCGGCTCAACGACGGCACCTACTCGGGTATCGCGAACCGTGAGTTCAACATGATCACGGCCGAGAACGAGATGAAGATGGACGCCACGGAGCCGAACCAGAACCAGTTCAACTACTCCAGCGGCGACCAGATCGTCAACTGGGCGCGCAACAACGGCAAGCAGGTCCGCGGCCACGCGCTCGCCTGGCACTCGCAGCAGCCGGGCTGGATGCAGAACATGTCCGGCACGTCGCTGCGCAACGCGATGCTCAACCACGTCACGCAGGTCGCGACCCACTACAAGGGCAAGATCTACGCGTGGGACGTCGTGAACGAGGCGTTCGCCGACGGCTCGTCGGGCGCGCGCCGCGACTCCAACCTGCAGCGCACCGGCAACGACTGGATCGAGGCCGCGTTCCGCGCCGCGCGCGCCGCCGACCCGGGCGCCAAGCTCTGCTACAACGACTACAACACCGACAACTGGTCGCACGCCAAGACGCAGGGCGTCTACAACATGGTTCGCGACTTCAAGTCGCGCGGCGTGCCGATCGACTGCGTCGGCTTCCAGGCGCACTTCAACTCCGGCAACCCGGTGCCGTCGAACTACGACACCACGCTGCGCAACTTCGCCAACCTGGGCGTCGACGTGCAGATCACCGAGCTCGACATCGAGGGCTCGGGCAGCTCGCAGGCCCAGCAGTACCAGGGTGTCGTGCAGGCGTGCCTCTCGGTCGCGCGCTGCACCGGCATCACGGTCTGGGGCGTGCGGGACAGCGACTCGTGGCGCGCCTCGGGCACGCCGCTGCTGTTCGACGGCTCGGGCAACAAGAAGCAGGCGTACACCTCGGTGCTCAACGCCCTCAACGCGGGCGGCACCCCGGTGCCGGGTGAGACGACGGGCAACCCGACGCAGAACCCGACGGGCAACCCCACCAGCAACCCGACGACGCCCCCGCCCACCGGTGGTGGCAGCTGCACCGCCAGCTACTCCGAGGGCCAGAAGTGGAACGACCGCTTCAACGGCAACGTGACGATCCGCGCGAACGGCAACATCAGCTCGTGGACCGCCACCGTCCAGCTGCAGAACCCGCAGCTCATCAGCGCCGTCTGGGGAGCCCAGGCGAGCTGGCCGGCCCAGCGCACGATGGTCGTGACGGGTGGCGCGCTCGGCAGCGGGCAGTCGACCGGCTTCGGCTTCACCGTGAACCACGGCGGCAACTGGACCTGGCCGTCGATCAGCTGCTCGGCTTCCTGACCTCGCCGAGCTAGACAAGGACGGGCGCGGCACCGTGCGGTGTGCCGCGTCCGTCCTTCGTCGTCCCCGTGGCTCCCCCCGTGCCGGTGTCGGTGGCCGGTGGGACCGTGGCCGGATGGAGATCACGAAGCTGCAGCCGGCCGGGCTCGTCGTGAGCCCGGCGTTCAGTCACGTCGCCGTCGTGCCCGCGGGGGCGACGACGATCTACGTCGGGGGCCAGGACGGCGTCGACGAGAACGGCGCGATCGTCTCCGACGACGTCGCCGAGCAGTCGGTCCGGGCGCTCGACAACGCGAGCACCGCGCTCGAGGCGGCGGGCGCCACGCTCGCCGACGTCGTCCAGTGGACCGTGCTCATCCACGAGGACGCGGACCTGGGAGCCGCGTACGGCGCGATCGCACCGCGACTCGCCGCGGGTGGCGCGCCACCGCTCGTGATCGCCGCGCGCGTCGCGGGCCTCGGCGTCCCGGGCGCCCTCATCGAGATCGCCGCGATCGCCGCGACGCTCCCCGCCTGACCTCGTCACCCGTTCGTACCCGCGCGAGGCGGACCACGCGGCGTATCGGTCGGTGACTACCCGTGCTCGGTGCATGCGTCGGCGACCGCGCCGACCGCCGAGCCGTCCTGGTCCGTGACCGGGTCGGAGCACATCATCGCGACGACGACGGAGCGCCGGTCGAGGTGCGCGCGCGCGACCGCCTGGAACCCCGCACCCCAGCCGTGCGTCTGGACGACCGTCTCGGTCCGGTGCCGCAGGAGGAACGCGCCGAGCGCCGCATAGCTCGTCGGTCCCGGCGCGGACCACAGGGTGCGCGCGCTCGTGGGCGTCAGGACGCCGTCCGACGACCCGTGCCACGAGTCCACGAGGTCGGTGAGCAGGAGCGCGAGAGCCGTGGGCGTCGCCCAGAGCCCCGCAGCGGCGAGCCCGCGGTACACCGCCCGGTCGCCGGCCACGACGCCACCGGACGTGGTGTGCCCGACCGCGGCGAGATCGTCGACGACCCGCTCGGCTCGCCCGCCCGCACCGGCGTCGACGTAGGCCCACGCCGTGCTCGCACCCGGCCCGGCTGCCGGACCGGTCAGGCCGAGCGGCGCCAGCACCAGGTCGTCGACGACGTCCGCGTACGGCCGTCCGGTCGCGCGCGCCACGACGTGCTCGACGACCCAGTAGCCCACGTCGGAGTACGCGAAGCCCTCACCGGGCGGGACGGTGACGGGAGCCGGGCCGGTGGTGCCGGGCCCAGTGCTGGTGCCGAGCCCGGTGGTGGTGCCGAGCCCGGTGGTGGTGCCGAGCCCGGTGCGCACGAGCGCGGCGACGTCCGGCGCCGGCCCCGGTGCGACCGGCTCGCCCGCGGCGTCGGGGTCGACGAACCCGGCCTGGTGCGAGAGCAGGTGCGCCAGCGTGACGGGGCGGGCGGGGTCGTCGTCGGAGCGTGCGAGGGGTGCGTCGAGGTGCCGCTCGACGTCGGCGTGCAGATCCACCGTCCCGAGCTCGGCGAGCCGCAGCACCGCGACGGCCGCGACGAGCTTGCTCATCGAGCACGCGTGCAGGAGCGTCCCTGGCCGCAGCGGCCGGCCGGTGCGGACGTCGGCCAGTCCCGTCGCGCCCGCGTCCGGCTCGAGGCCGCTGCCGCCGACGGCGACGCTCAGCCCGACCGAGGGACGGTCGCAGGGCACGCCCGCGAGCAGACCCTGCGCGGTCCAGCCGCTGCGACGTCCACCAGGGGCACGCTGATCAGCGGGAACGGTCGACGTCGGGCGCTCACTCACGAGGGCGCTCACTCACGAGGGGCTCACTCACGAGGGGCTCATTCACGACGGCGACAGTAGGCCCGGGCACCGACAACCCCGCGACCCAGTGCCTGCTCCGGCGATCGGTCGCGAGAGCCGGAGCAGGCACTGGGTCGGCGGGGTGGGGGCCGGGGTCAGGGGACGACGTAGCCGGCGGCGCGGAGCAGCTCGTACCACTCCGGGCGCGTGAGGATCAGGTCGGAGCCGGCGGCCGCTGCGGTGACGCGCGACGGTGTCGTCGTGCCGAGCACCACCTGCGTGCGGCCGGGGATCCGGGTGATCCACGCGGTGGCGATCGCGAGCGGCTCGACGTCGTACTGGGCCGCGAGCCGGTCGATCACGGCGTTGAGCTCGGGGTAGCGGTCCGGGTCGAGGAACACCCCGTCGAAGAACCCGGCCTGGAACGGCGACCACGCCTGGATCGCGATCTCGTTCAGGCGGCAGTAGTCGAGCAGGCCGCCGCCGTCGCGGACGATCGACTGGTCGAGCCCCTGCATGTTGCCCGCGACGCCCTGCGCGACGAGCGGGGAGTGCGTGATCGACAGCTGCACCTGGTTGGCGACGAGCGGCTGACGCACGGACGTGCGGAGCAGGTCGATCTGGCGCGGCGTGTGGTTCGAGACGCCGAAGTGCCGGACCTTGCCCGCGGCCTCGAGCTCGTCGAACGCGCGCGCGACCTCCTCGGGCTCGACGAGCGCGTCGGGCCGGTGCAGGAGCAGGATGTCGATCCGGTCGGTGCTCAGCGCACGCAGCGAGCCCTCGACCGTCTCCATGAGGTGCTCGTAGGAGAAGTCGAAGTACGGCCCGTCGGTGACGATCCCGGCCTTGGTCTGGATCGTCAGCTCGTCGCGCTGCGACGGCGTCAGCGCCATCGCCTCGGCGAACCGGCGCTCGCACGTGTGGACCTCGCCGCCGTAGATGTCGGCTTGGTCGACGAAGTCGATGCCCGCGTCGCGCGCGGTGCGCACGAGCTCGCGGATCTCGTCGTCGGACTTGTCCGCGATCCGCATGAGCCCGAGGACGACCTCGGGGGCCTCGATGTCGGTCCCGGCCAGGGTGAAACGCTTCACGGTCAGCTCACCTGCTCAGGTCAGTGCGCGAGCGCGGACAGGGCCGCGATCTCGTCGTCGGTCAGGGTCAGCTCGGCGGCGCGCAGCGAGTCCTGGATGGTCGCGGGGCGCGACGAGCCGGGGATCGGGATGACGACGGGCGCGAGCGCGAGCTCCCACGCGAGCGTCACCTGCTGCGGGCTCACGCCGTGGGCGTCGGCGACGTCCTGGAACACTGAGTGCCGCCCTCCGACCTCGCCTGCGCGGCTGATGCCGCCGAGCGGGCTCCACGGCAGGAACGCGATGCCGAGCGCGGCGCAGTGCTCGAGCTCGCCCTGCGACGACCGGAACGCGGGCGAGAACTGGTTCTGCACCGAGACGAGGCGTCCGCCGAGGATCTCGTTGGCCAGGTCGATCTGCTCGACGTTCGCGTTGGAGATGCCCGCGAGCTCGATGACGCCCTCGTCGAGCAGGTCGCGGATCGCGCCGACCGAGTCCGCGTACGGCACGCGGGGGTCGGGGCGGTGGAACTGGTAGAGGCCGATCGCCTCGACGCCGAGGCGCTTGGCGGAGGCCTTCGCGGCCTCCTTGAGGTACTCGGGGCGTCCGTCCTGCGTCCAGGTGCCGTCGCCCGGGCGCAGGTGGCCGCCCTTGGTCGCGACGAGCACGTCGGACGTGTCGCCACCGAAGGAGCGCAGGGCCGCGGCGATGAGCTCCTCGTTGTGCCCGACCTCGTCGGCGAGCAGGTGGTAGGCGTCCGCGGTGTCGATCAGGGTCACGCCCGCGTCGAGCGCGGCGTGGATCGTGGCGACGGAACGGGCCTCGTCGGGCCGGCCCTCGATGGACATCGGCATGCCGCCGAGGCCGATCGCCGAGACGGTGCGGGGGCCGAGGGTGCGCTGCTGCACGTCTGTCTCACTTCTCTCGTGGTGTGGCTCCGACCGTAGGTACGCTTGATCAAGAAGTCCAACAACTACAAGCGATGCCATTCACCACCGGAGTCGATCAATGGATCTGCGTCAGATGGAGTACCTCGTCGCGCTCGCCGACGAGCAGCACTTCACCCGGGCCGCCGCGATCGCGGGCGTCTCCCAGTCTGGGCTCTCGGCCGCGATCCGCAGCCTGGAGGACGAGCTCGGCACGCCGCTGTTCCTGCGCACCACGCGTCGCGTCGAGCCCACCGACGCGTGCCGCGCCCTGCTCCCGCACGCCCGCACGATGCTCGCCGAGGCGGTCGCCGGACGCGACGCCGTCGTGCGCGCGACGAGCGAGCTGTCGGGCCGCCTGCGCGTCGGCGCCGAGCAGTGCCTCGGGATGGTCGACGTCCCCGCGCTGCTGTCGCGGCTGCAGCGGCGATACCCGCAGGTCGACATCGACTTCACGCAGGGCGGCTCGCACGCGCTCGCCACGCAGGTGCGGGCGGGCGCGCTGGACATCGCCTTCGTCGCGACGACCGACCACCTCGGGGCCACCGCGCGGACCGTGCTCGGCCAGCGCCCCGTGGTGCTCGTCTGCCCGCCCGAGCACCCGCTCGCCTCGACCGGCCGCATCGACTGGCCCGAGCTCGCCGACACCGACTTCGTCGACTTCCACCCCTCGTGGGGCGTGCGCTCGCTCAACGACGCCGCGTTCGCGGCCCGCGGCGTGCATCGGCGCGTGCGGTGCACGGTCGACGACATCCACACGCTGCTCGAGCTCGTCGACCGGGGCATGGGCGTCGCACTGGTGCCCGAGCACATCGCCGCCAAGCCCCAGGCCGCGCGGCTCACCACCGTCCGCATGGTCCCCGAGGCCGAGCCGCAGTGGATCGTCTCCGCGGTGCATGCCACGCCGGCGAGCCCCGCGGCGCTCGCGCTGCTCGAGCTCCTGGACGCCGCCGAGGTGCCGCGCGAGCCCGTCCCGGCCTGACGGCACTGCTCTGGTCGCCCGGGACTGCGTCGGGGCGGCCGACGTGACGGACCCCGGCACACCCGCGGCTGTATCGGCGCTGTATCGCCCCCGGTGGCGCGCGACCTAGCCTCGCCGCGCGCGCCCAGCACACCTGCGGCGGGCGCCGGGAGAACGACGAGGAGACGTCGGACGGCCCAGGGGCGCCGGGACCCGCTCCCGCCGGGGTCTGACCCAGCGCCCAAGTCGGACACGGGTCCAGTCGCCGAGCGCGCGTCGTGGCGTGAGCATGGCGGGGTCCCGACCTGTGCACCGACGGAGCTGCCACCATGACGACCACGACGCGGAACCTGCCCGAGTACACCGACGAGGAAGCCGCCGAAGTTCTGCGGGACGACACCGAGGTTCCGGTCGGGGTGGTCGAGAAGCCACGCTGGACACCCGGGAAGGTCGCGCTGTGGGTCGTGATCTCGCTGGTCGGCGCGACCGGCTGGACGATGCTCGCGATCATCCGCGGCGAAGAGGTCAACACGATCTGGTTCGTCGTGACCGCCGTGGCGACCTACGCGATCGCGTACCGGTTCTACGCGCTGTACGTGCAGCGCCGGATCATGCGGCCCGACGACACGCGCGCGACCCCGGCCGAGCGCATCAACAACGGCCGCGACTTCGACCCCACCGACCGGCGCGTCCTGTACGGCCACCACTTCGCCGCGATCGCGGGGGCGGGTCCGCTCGTCGGGCCGGTGCTCGCCGCGCAGATGGGCTACCTGCCCGGGACGCTGTGGATCATCTTCGGCGTCGTGGTCGCCGGCGGGGTCCAGGACATGCTCGTGCTGTTCTACTCGATGCGGCGCGGCGGGCGTTCGCTCGGGCAGATGGCGCGCGACGAGATCGGCAGGTTCGGCGGGACCGTCGCGATCGTCGTCGTGTTCGTCATGCTGATGATCGTCCTGGCCGTGCTCGCGCTCGTGTGCGTGAACGCGCTCGCGGACAGCCCGTGGGGCGTGTTCTCGGTGGGCTGCACCATCCCGATCGCGCTGCTCATGGGTCTGTACCTGCGGTTCCTGCGGCCCGGACGCGTCAGCGAGGTCTCGATCATCGGGTTCCTCGCGCTGCTCGCCGCGATCATCGGCGGGCGGTACGTCGCGGAGTCGTCGTGGGGGGAGTTCTTCCACCTGACGCCCACCACGCTCGTCGTCTGCATGGTGGTCTACGGGTTCCTCGCGGCGGTGCTGCCGGTGTGGCTGCTGCTCACGCCGCGGGACTACCTGTCGACGTTCATGAAGGTCGGCACGATCATCGTGCTCGCCGTGGGCATCGTGGTCGTGCGGCCGATCGCGCAGATGCCGGACTTCACGGAGTTCGCGTTCAACACCGAGGGGCCCGTGTTCGCCGGCGCCCTCTTCCCGTTCCTGTTCATCACGATCGCGTGCGGCGCGCTCTCGGGGATGCACGCCATGGTCGCCTCCGGCACGACGCCGAAGATGATCCAGAAGGAGTCGCAGACCCGGATGATCGGGTACGGCGGCATGCTCATGGAGTCGTTCGTGGCGATCATGGCGCTCGCGGCGGCGGTCTCGCTCAACCAGGGCATCTACTTCTCGATGAACATGTCCGCGGCGTCCATCCAGTCCACCGCGGGCTCGTCGTACTCCGCGCAGGCGACGCCCGAGGAGAACGCCGCCGCCGCCGTCGCGAACCTCGGCGTGTCCGACCCCGCCGGCAACCAGCCCGAGATCATCTGGGAGACGGTCGTCGACGGCGACGAGGTCACGCTCACCGGAGCCCCTGCGCTCGAGGCCGTGGCCGACGACGTGGGCGAGCCGTCCGTCGTGTCGCGCACCGGCGGCGCGCCGACCCTCGCGGTCGGGATGGCGAACATCATGCACAACGTCGTCGGCGGCAAAGCCATGATGTCGTTCTGGTACCACTTCGCGATCATGTTCGAGGCGCTGTTCATCCTGTCCGCGGTGGACGCGGTGACCCGTGTGGCGCGGTTCCAGCTCGGCGACGCGATCGGCAACGTGCTGCCCAAGTTCCGCGACCCCGGGTGGCGCGTCGGCTCGTGGCTGACCACGGGTGTCGTCGTCGCGGCGTGGGGATCGCTGCTGCTCATGGGCGTGACCGATCCCAACGGCGGGATCCGGACGCTGTTCCCGTTGTTCGGGATCGCCAACCAGCTCATCGCTGCCTGCGCGCTCACGATCGTCACGGTGATGGTGGTCAAGAAGGGCTACCTGAAGTGGGTGTGGATCCCACTGGTGCCGCTCGCGGTGGACACCGCCACGACGTTCACCGCGTCGTTCCAGAAGATCTTCTCGAGCGACCTGGCGCTCGGGTACTGGGCGCTGCACAACGCGACGAAGGACACGATCGCCGCGGGCGGGCTCGAGGGGCAGGCGCTCGCCGACGCGCACGCCACGGTCCGCAACACCGCGATCCAGGGGACGCTGTCGATCGCGTTCCTGGTGCTCGTGGCGCTGCTCATGGTCACGGCGCTGATGGCCGTGCTCAAGGCGGTGCGTGCGGGCGCGGGCCGGGGTGCGCCCGCCGAGTCCAGTGAGGACCCGTACGAGCCGTCGCACTTCTACGCACCGCAGGGGCTGCTCGTGCCGAGCCCGCTCGAGCGCAAGGTCGAGACGGAGTACGCGCAGGTCGGCGACCCGAGGCTGCTCGCGGGAGGGCACCACTGATGTGGGCACGGCTGCTCGACGGCGCGCGCGGCGTCGCGACGAGCGTGCGGCGGTTCGTCCGGGAGTCCACGGGTGAGGCGGCGTACGACCGGTACGTCGCCGCGCACGCAGGCGCCGACCACCCTCCGCTCACGCGCGCGCAGTGGTGGCGGGCGCGCGACGACGCCCGCGAGCTCCTCACGCACGACCGCTGCTGCTGACGGCGGGCTCGTCCGACGAACGAGCGTCCGACGAACGCGGCTCCTGGCTCGGACGCGGGCGTCCCGACCGGCCCACGGGTGGAGAAAGGCACGCCTGGCGTGACCAGGTCCACCCGATACGCGCGCCGAGACGCCTCTCGTGCGGGAAGGTGGGGCTACCGACTGACGAAGGGGTGCAGATGGCTGACCTTGTGGGAGCCGGGCGGGAGCGGCTGGAGGCGGCGCGGGCGTCCGCGCACGGGAGAGACGCGCAGCTCGTCGTGCACGACGGGGTGCTCCGGCAGACCGTGCTCGCGCTCGTCGCTGGTACCGAGCTCGCGGAGCACAACTCGCCGCACGCGGCCAGCCTGCAGGTGCTCGTCGGGCGGGTGCGCGTGACCGGGATCGACGAGTCCGAGGTGGCCGAGGGCGAGCTCGTCGTGCTCACCCACGAGCGGCACGCGGTCCTGGCGCTCGAGGACTCCGTCTTCCTGCTCACGACCGTCACCGGGCTCGAGCCCGGCCAGCGCACCGGCTGACGCGCGTTCGTCGGACGCGACGTGTGTCCGACGCGCGTGTCCGACGAACGTGTCCGACGAGCGTGCGGCCGGGGTGGTCAGTCGGCGGAGGACGCGCCGCCGGAGAGCAGGGCCGCGAGCTCGTCGAGCTGCGCCAGGATCGCGTCCCGACCGTCGCTCTGCGGCAGCTCGGCGCGTGCGGTCGTCGGGAGCTCGGCGACGAGCCCCACGAGCTCGGTGCGCTGCTCGGGCGCGAGGTCGTCCAGGCTGAGCATGCCGAGGTTGTACTCGCTGATCTCCCGCAGGATCTCGGCGAGCGGCTCGGACGCACGGTCGGCCAGCGCGTCGAGCGTCCAGTAGAAGATCGACGACGACGTGCTCCAGTCGCGGCCGTCCTCGAGAAACACCGTTCCCGCCATCACTTGTCTCCCACGATGACGACCTGGACGTTCGCCAGGCCTCTCACGAACTCGCGGACGAGCACCCGCTGCTCCTCGGTGAACTGTGCCACGTCCACCGGCACGACCTGCGCCTTCTTGAGGTGCAGCACGATCTGCTCCTTCAGCTTGTCCCACTGCTTGTCGAAGAACTTCGCCGGGAAGTTGCCCACGGCGTCGTAGGTCGTGCCGTGCTGGTCGACCCAGTCGTGCCGGGCGCCCGGCTCGGCGCGGCGCAGCCTGACCTGCCGCTCGTCGATGATCCGCCGAGCGGTCTCGTACTCCGACTGCCGGAACTTGCCGACGGCCGGGTCGAACGCGAGCAGGTACGCGGGGGTCCCGGGGGTCGGCGAGGCGGGCAACGCGTCGTCCGGGCCGAGGAACTCGCCCCCGACCGGGAGGTGGCTGAGCGGTGCCGGGGTCAGGGCCGGTGTGGCGGGGGTGGGGACCGGCTCGGGCTCGGGCGCGCTCGGCGTCGCGATCTCGTGCGTCAGCTCACTCACGGAAGGCCCCCTCCGCCCCGACCCGCGGACTGCGTGCCGGTGGCGTGGGCCAGCCTCGCGTGCGGCCGGCGGCCCGCGCGTCGGTATCCACTACGCAAAGCGCCGCGTCGGTATCCGCTGTGCAGACCGCCGCGCGGCGCCCGACAGGCGGCGGCGCCCGGCATCCGTATCGTCGGCAGGCATGAGCACCGAACCGCGGCAGGCAGGCACCGACGACGTCGTGGCGATCCACGCGCTGCGCCGTTCGCTCGAGGACTGGATGGCCGCGCGCGGGATCGACCAGTGGCCCGTCGGCTCGGTTCCGCTCGAGCGCATCGCGGCGCAGGTCGCGGACGGGCAGTGGTGGGTGGTGCGGGACGACGACGGAGTGGTCGCCGCCGTGCGACTCGTCGGTACGGACCCGGAGTACTGGGGCGACGACGACGCGTCGGCGCTGTACGTGCACGGGCTCATGGTCGGGCGGCGCGCGTCGGGCTCCGGGCTGGGCCGGGCGCTCGTCGAGTGGGCGGACTCGCGGGCGCGGGCGGCGGGGGTGACGTGGCTGCGCCTCGACCACCGCGCGTCCAGCCCGCACCTGGACGACGTCTACCGCTCGTGGGGCTTCGAGCCCGTCGCGCAGACGGGCCGGCCCGGGTTCGAGGTCGTCCTGATGCAGCGACCGCTCACCTGACCCCCACGCCGTCCGACGGCGCCGTAGGCTCGCTCGGCATGGGGGCCACACCGCAGCAGCCGAACCAGCCTGAGCCGAACCCGTCGCAGCCGCAGCCGTACCCAGGCCCGCCCCCGGGCCAGCCGTACGCGGGTCAGCCGTACCCGGGTCCGCCGTACCCGGGGCAGGCGCAGCCGGGGCAGCCGTACCCCGGTCAGCCGTACGCGGCGGGGGCGACCGTGCCCTACGGGCCGTACGGAGGGCCGCCGCCGGGCGTGCCGCCGCGGCCGGTCAAGACGTCGCTCGCCGGGCCGATCACGCTCACGGCCGTGGGAGTCTTCCTGGTCGTCGCGACGATCGTCGTCGCGTTCTTCGTCGTGCGGACGTTCGTGTCGCTCGTGCCGCTCGGCGTGCTCGACGGCAGCGGGAACCCGGGTTCGTCGTCGCTCGCGTCGACCGACGCCCCCGGCACGACGACCGCCACGCTCGAGCCCGGCTACTACGACCTGTACCTCGTGGTCCCGGCGAGCGAGCGCTACGCGAACCTCGAGGGCACGGCGCAGCTCACCGGCCCCGACGGCGAGCTGGTGACCGCCGAGCCGCCCGGCGTGAACGGCAACGCGAGCATGGGGGGCAGCCGCGCGTTCACCGTCGCGGGGTTCCGCGTGGAGTCGGCGGGCGAGTACACGTTGACGGTCCCGGCCGCGTCGTCCGACGACGCGCTGGTCGTGCTCGTCGAGGGGCACGACGTCGCGGGCTTCGTCTCGGGTCTGCTGGGCACGGTCGGGGGCGTGTTCGTCGCGATCGGCCTGGGCGTCGTCGGGTTCGGGCTGACCGTGGGCGGTGTGATCTGGTGGGTGGTGCGCGCCAAGGCGCGCCGCCGGTCGCTCGCGGGACCGCAGGCCGCGTAGCCGAGCGGGGTCAGTGCAGGACCGCGCCCCGACGACGAGCGTGCAGCACGGCGGGACCGTGAGCGCCCGGTCCGTCGGGCGGGGCGGTCTCGACCGTCCAGTCGCCCGGGCCGAGCAGCGCCGCGAGCTCGCCCTCGCCCGCGTCGGCCCCGACGACGAGTGAACCGCGCGGTGCGACGAGCGCCGCGAGCGCGCAGAGCCAGCGGTCAGGTCGAGGAGTGACGCTCGTCGACGTCACGAGGTCGAACCGCTGCGCGGTGAGCCAGGTCGCGGGGTCGGCGCACACCCAGGTGAACCGGCTCGTCGCACCCGCGTGCTCCCGGGCGCGGTCGAGCGAGTCCTGCGCCGGGTCGACGACGGTCACGGTCCAGCCGCGCTCGGCCAGCACCGTCGCGTCGGTGCCCGCGGCGCCGACGACGAGCGCGCGCCCAGGGGTGAGTCCCGCGAACCGCTCGGCGACGCCGCTCATCAGCCGCTCACCTCGTCGTCGGGCCGTGTCACGCGCCCATCCTGGGCCCGGGACGCATGCGCTGTCGACGCCACGGGGTGGTGCCGTTCGGTGCTGCCCGGTCGGTGCTGCTGCGGTCGGTGCTGCTGCGGTCGGTGCTGCTGCGGTCGGTGCCGGCTGGCGGTCAGTCGCCCACCTGGAAGACCGTCGCCGAGCGGGGGCGGCGTGAGCGACGCCGGCGCCACGCGGTCCGGATCCACACCTCGCGGCCCTCGGCGACGGTGTCCTGCGTGAACCGGACCCGCTCGACGCGCCCGTCGGGGAACGTCACGACGGCCTGACCGGGCACGTCCTTGACCTTGTTGCGGCCGTAGCGACGGCCGTCGGATCGGGCCTCGAGCGCCTGGGCGTAGTCGGCGAGGGAGACGCCGCGCGCGGGCGCGGTGCCGGGGCGGTTCTGCACGCGCGTGACCGAGGCGCGCTGGTAGGTCGAGTGCATCGGGTTCTCCGGGGGGAGTCGTGCGGCGGGGGAGCCGGCGGGGAGGGCGGCGACGCTGCCGCCCGGGTGTCGGGGAGGAGCGGGCCGTGGCCGGCGTGATACCTCGCTACGTTGGCGCCATGCCCGACGGCCCGCCCGCCCCCTCGGCCCCGACGCCCTCGTCGACCGGTCCGGGCGCGCCGGCGTCACCGGCTCGGCCGGGCTCGCGCGGATCGCACGGCGGGCGAACGCAGGCGCGGTTCGCGCGGTGGGTGCGGTTCGCGCTCGGGGTGCTGGCGGTGCTCGTCGGGCTGTTCCTGGCGTTGCGGCCGTTCTCGTCGCTCGCGGTGCTGCTGATCGCGGCGGTCGTGGGGCTCGTCGTCGCGGGCGGCACGCAGCTCGTCGCGGCGGGTCGGGACGGTCGCCACCTGCGCTGGGTGTCCGGTGCGCTCTACCTCGCGGCGGCGGTCGTCGTGCTGGTGTGGCCCGGTCCGACGATCCGTGTGCTCGCGCTCGTCGTCGGCGTCGCGCTCGTCGTCGACGGGGCCCTGGACCTGTGGGCGGGGGTGCGGGCGCGCGGGACCGCGCGGTGGAACGCGTGGCTCGGGGGCGCGGCGTCGGTGCTGCTCGGGCTCGTCGCGCTCGCGTGGCCGGACGTCACGCTGCTCGTCGTGGGACTGGTCTTCGGGCTCAAGGTGGTGATGCTCGGCGCGCGTGCGATCGTCGCGGTGACCACGGGCCGGCCCGCGCGGACCGGCGCGCGCGAGCGGGCGCGCCCGGGACGGTGGCGGCTCGGCGGCAACGCGGCCGTGCTGCTGCTGGCGGTCGTCGTCGCGGTGGTCAGCGTGGGGCTGCAGCGCGGAGCGCACCGGCCCGACGCGTTCTACACGCCACCCGAGGCCGTGCCCGCCGAGCCGGGACGGCTGATCCGCAGCGAGCCCTTCGCGGCGGACTGGGTCCCGGACGGCGTCGCGGCCTGGCGGATCCTCTACACCACGACGCGTGACGACCGGACGCCCGCGGTGGCGTCGGGGCTGGTGCTCGTGCCGCGGTCGTCGGTCGGTGCGGGGGCGCCGCCCGCCGACGTCGTGACCTGGGCGCACGGCACCACCGGCGTTTCGCCGGGCTGCGCGCCGTCCGTGCTCGAGTCGGGGCTCGCGGCCGGGGCGATGTTCGTCGCCGACCAGGTCGCGGCGCACGGCTGGGCGATGGTCGCGACCGACTACGTGGGCCTCGGCACCCGGGGCCCGCACGCGTACCTCGTCGGCGACGCCACGGCACGCTCGGTCCTCGACTCGATCCGCGCCGCGCACCAGCTCGGGGGCGTCGCGCTCGCGGACCGGACGGTGGTGTGGGGGCACTCGCAGGGCGGGGGAGCCGCGCTGTGGACGGGCGTGCTCGCGTCGTCGTACGCGCCCGAGCTCACGCTCGACGGCGTCGCCGCGCTGGCGCCCGCGGCCAACCTGCCGGAGCTCGTGCACAGCCTCGACGGCATCACGGGCGGTGAGCTGTTCGCGGCGTACGTCGCGGAGGGCTACACGAGCACCTACCCGGACGTGCGGTTCGACGACTACGTGCGCCCGGCCGCGCGCACGCTCGTGCGGGAGATGGCGCAGCGGTGCCTCGAGGACCCGGGCGTCCTGGTCTCGGTGCTCTCGACCCTCGTGCTCGACAAGCCCATCTGGGACGGCGACCCGGACCGCGGCGCGCTGCACGACCGCCTCGTGCAGAACGTGCCGTCCGGCCCGATCGACGCGCCGGTGCTCGTCGGGCAGGGCGCCGACGACTCGCTCGTCCTGCCGGCCGCGCAGGACGCCTACGTGCGGGCGCGCTGCGACGCCGGGTACGCCGTGGACTACCGCACCTACGCGGGGCTCAACCACGTGCCGCTCGTCGAGGCGGGCTCGCCGGCGATGCGCGACCTGTTCGCCTGGACGGGTGCCCGCTTCGCGGGCCAGCCGGCCGCGGACACCTGCTGAGGCGTCACCGCACCCGGCGTGCCTTGCGGAACCCGTCGAACGTGTCCCACAGCCCGCTGCCGACGAACACGAACGCCAGCACGGTCGCGACGACGCTCGTGACCTCGGCCGCGTCCCCCTCGACGAGCGCCGGGAAGAACTCGGGGTTGACCAGCCGGTCCTGCGCGTAGAGCCACAGCACGCCGCCGACGAGCACCGCGTTGAGCACCGCGTTCGCGGCCGCCAGCGGCATCGTCCAGCGCCGCCGCGCGTACACGGTCACCGCGATCAGCGCCTCCGCGGCGAGCAGGACGAACAGGCCCGTGGTCCACACCGGCCACAGCGACGGGTCGAGGAACGACTCGTCCGTCTGGCCCGTCACGACGACGCCGCGCGCGTGGTCCCAGAGCACCGCACCGGCGGCGAGCGCCAGCAGCCCGAGGGTCGCGACGAGCTCGCCCAGACCCGTGCCGGCGTCCTGCTTCTCGGGCAGCTTCTCGACGCTCCACGGCGCGAGCGGCTCGTGGTCCGCCCGCGACGTGCGCTCGACGACCGCGAACACGAGCGTCGTCCAGAACGCGAGGTGCACCGCGACACCGATCGCGGTGACGACGACCGAGCCGACGACCGAGCCGAACGAGTCGCCGTCGAGCGCGCCCCCGAGGGCGACCGCGAACGCCACGCAGGGCACGACGATCGCGAGCAGGAGCCTGAGCAGGCGCGACCACGCCAGGAAGAAGCGCGGGCCGATCAGGTGCAGCGGGCGGTCGGTGTAGCCCGCGGCGAGCGCGTCGGGGTCGCCGAGCGCGGTCAGGACGGCGCGCTCGGCCGCCGCGGGGTCCTCGCCCTGCGCGGCGCGCGCCTCGACCTGGTCGTCGATCGACGCGCGCAGCTCGGCGGCCACGTCGGCGCGCTGCGCGTCCGGCACGGTGCGCGTCGCGGCCTCGACGTACCGCGCGGTCAGGCTGGCGTCGGTGAGGGCCTCGCTGGTCGCGCCCGGGTGGGCTGGGGTGCGGTGCATGGTCACTCCTTGTCGGGCAGGGCGTCGACCGCGGCGGCGATCGCGCGGAGCTCGTCGGTCAGGGTGCGGGCGAGCTGCCGGCCGGCGGCGCTGGTCCGGTAGAACTTGCGCGGCCGCGACTCGTCGGTGTTCCACTCGCTCGTGAGGTGCCCCTGCTTCTCCAGGCGGCGCAGCAGCGGGTACAGCGTGTTGGCGTCGGTCTCGAACCCCCGCGCGGCGAGCTCCTCGAGCAGCCCGTACCCGTAGCCGGGCTGCTCCAGCAGGCGGAGGCAGGCCAGCACGACCGTCCCCCGGCGCAGCTCCTGCCGGTGGATCTCCCACGTCTCTTCGTCGGTCACACAGACACAATACTGTGTGGCGCACATCATCGTCCACCCCCAACATCACGCACCCCATCCAGACCGACCCAGCACCTCCTCCGGCCACACCACCGCTCACCCGGCGCAACCCCTGGGTCGCGGCGGGTATGGCTGCCCGACCCAGGGGTTGCTCCGGCGTGCACGCCCATCGCCCGGAGCAGTCGCTGGGTCGGGGGGTGGGTGCGCGACCCAGGGGTTGCTCCGGCGTGCGCGCCCGTTGGCCGGAGTACGCGCTGGGTCGCGGTGGGGGTGGGTGGGCGAGCCAGGGGTTGCTCCGGTTGCGGAGGCCGTTGGCCGGAGTAGGTGCTGGGTCGCGGTGGGGGTGGGTGGGAGTGGGGGGTGGTTGGGGGTGAGGTGGGGTGTGGGGCGGGGGGACAGGCCGGTGTGGGGTCGGCCGGTCGGGTGAAACGCGCCTCGTCGGCCTGGTGATCAGCGGGTGAAAGTCATGATCAGGCAAAGAAGTAGTAGACGGCGCGCGTCTGACCTGCGAGGCTGCTCCGTTCGCCGCTGGACGGTCGGGACACCGGCCACCACGGGGGACACCCGACACGTCCCCGTGCGCTGCCAGCACCGATGCGCACGGACCGGCCTCGACGAAGGAGCAACGCATGGGCTTTGCGGACAAGCTGCGCGGTCAGCTGATCGACATCATCGAGTTCCTCGACGACTCGCGGGACACGATCGTGTGGCGCTTCCCGCGGCAGGGGAACGAGATCAAGAACCAGGCACAGCTCGTGGTCCGTGAGGGTCAGGTCGCGGTCTTCGAGAACGAGGGCCAGATCGCCGACGTCTTCGGCCCGGGCCGGTACGTGCTCGAGACGAAGAACCTGCCGATCCTCACGACGCTCAAGGGCTGGAAGTACGGCTTCAACTCGCCGTTCAAGGCCGAGGTGTACTTCGTCGCGACCCGTCAGTTCACGGACTTCAAGTGGGGCACGCAGCACCCGATCACGCTGCGCGACCCGGAGTTCGGCATGGTCCGCCTGCGGGCGTTCGGCACGTACGCGCTGCAGGTCGCCGACCCGTCGGTGCTGCTGCGCCAGCTCGTCGGGACGGACTCGAACTTCCGCACCGACGAGATCGGGGAGTTCTTCCGGCAGAACATCATCGGCCACCTCGCGCCGGCGATCGCGAGCTCGGGCATCCCGATGCTCGACCTCGCCGCGAACCAGCAGTCGCTCTCCTCGAGGCTCGCGCCCGCGCTGAGCGCCGAGCTCGCCGAGTACGGCGTGACGATCCCGCGGTTCGTCATCGAGAACGTCTCCCTGCCGCCCGAGGTCGAGGCCGCGCTCGACAAGCGCACGCAGATGGGCGTGCTCGGCGACCTCGACGCGTACACGAAGTTCCAGACCGCGACCGCGATCGGCGACGCCGCGAACAACCCCGGCGGCGCGGGCGAGGGCCTCGGGCTGGGCATGGGCATGGCGATGGGCACGCAGATGGCGCAGACCATCGCGCAGTCCAACCAGGCCCACCAGGCGGCGCCCCAGGCCGCGCCGGCCGGACCCCCGCCGCTGCCCGTCACCGACGAGCTCTGGTACTACGCGACCGGCGGCTCGCAGGCCGGCCCGGTGACGCCCGAGGCGCTCGCGCAGCAGGTCGGCGCGGGGCAGGTCACGCGCGACACCCTCGTCTGGAAGCAAGGCATGGCCGCCTGGACCGCCGCGGGTGAGGTGCCGAACCTCGCCGGGCTGTTCCACGCCCCGCCGCCGCTGCCCCCGACGGCCGCCCCGACGCCGGGCGCCTGACCATGACGCACGACTCCTTCGCGCCGCCGCCGCTCCCGCAGGACACGACGGCCGGTCCCTGGACCGACACGCCCTCGACCGACTCGACCCCGACCGCCGCGACGGCCGGCTGGGGCGAGGACTCGGCCGCCGTCGAGCGCGGTCGCTGCCCGGTGTGCGGTGCGGCCCTCGCGTACGGCGCGGGCTCCTCCGCGCTGGTCTGCGGCTCGTGCGGCCACCGCGTCGAGATCACGCACGGCGACGACGAGAGCGTCTCCGAGCACTCGTTCGAGCAGTGGCTCGCGCACAACGACCGCTACGAGGTCGCCTCGATCGGCGGCCAGGTGCTCGCGTGCGACGGCTGCGGCGCGAGCACCGAGACCAAGGACGTCGCCGGGCACTGCCAGTTCTGCGGCGGGAACCTGGTCGCGTCGTCGAACCCCGAGGGCGTCATCCCGCCCGAGGGCGTGCTGCCGTTCCTGGTCGACAGCCGCGCCGCGCGCGACAACTTCACGAAGTGGGTGCGCTCGCGGTGGTTCGCACCGGGCGCGCTCAAGCAGGTCGGGGACACGGAGTCCATCCGCGGGACCTACCTGCCGCACTGGACGTTCGACGCCAACACGACGAGCGACTACACGGGCCAGCGCGGCGAGCACTACACCGAGAAGCAGGGCGACCAGGAGGTGCGGCGCACGCGCTGGCACCACGCCAGCGGCCGCATCCGCAACACGTTCGACGACCTGCTCGTCCCCGCGTCGACCACGCTGCCGCGCAACCGGGTCGCCAAGCTCGGCCCGTGGACGCTCGGCGAGGTCAAGCCGTACAAGGCCGAGTACCTCGTCGGGCACTCGGCGGTGCGGTACGACGTCGACCCGCAGGCTGGGTACGTCGAGGCGAAGCAGACGATGGACGACGAGATCCGCGCCGACGTCAAGCGCGACATCGGCGGCGACGAGCAGCGGATCCACCACATCGACACCACCTACTCGCAGGTGATGTTCAAGCTGATCCTCCTGCCGATCTGGATCGCGACGTTCATGTACGCCGGCAAGCAGTGGCAGGTCATGGTCAACGCGAACACCGGCGAGGTCGTCGGGGACCGCCCCTACAGCGTCCCGAAGATCGTCGCCGCAGTCGTGGTCGGGCTCGTCCTGGCCGGGGTGGCGTTCTGGCTGTTCAACCGCGACGGCTAGCGCCCGCTTCACGACGACGGCGACCTCCCGGGGGTGGGGGGTCGCCGTCGTCATGCTCAGCCGGTGCTCAGTCGTCGTTGCCGTACGTGTGCTCCCAGCGGTCCTCGACCGCCTGCGAGACGCTGCCCTGAGCCACGAGGTCCGTGCCGCGGCCACCGCTCAGCGCGTCGGTGTCGCGCCCGCCCTCGAGCAGGTCGTGGCCGTCCTGGCCCCACAGCTTGTCGCGCCCCGCCTCACCCTCGAGGTGGTCGTTGCTCGTCCCGCCGTAGAGCCGGTCGTCGCCGGTGCCGCCCTCGAGCTCGTCCTTGCCGGCGCCGCCGTCGATCCAGTCCGCGCCCGAGCCGCCGTCGATCTCGTCGTGGCCCGTCCCGCCGCAGATCGTGTCGTCGCCACCGTTGCCGTCGATCTCGTCGTCGCCCCCGAGCCCGACGATCACGTCAGCACCCGACGTCCCCTCGATCTCGTCCGCGGCGCCGGTCCCGACGATCGTCGCGGCCTTGCCGTGGCACGTGGGGACGGCGGCGCTCGCGGCCGTGCCGCCGACCACCGTCAGGGCGAGCCCCACGCCGAGGGCTGCGACGCCCGTCGTCCACGCGAGCACTGGCTTCTTCGTCATGGTCACTCCTCAGTCGATGGCAACCCGTCGTGCACGAGGGAACCGGCCGGCGATGAGGCGCACGTGAGCGCTCCGTGAGAGAACCCTCATCTGACGCGTCGGTGCGGTCAGCGGAAGTGGGTGGCGAGCCAGTCGAGGAGGAGAGACTTCTCGGCGGCCTGGACGCGGGTGCGCAGGGAGGCCACGTCGTCGGACGGCTCGACGGGCACGACCGCCTGGGCCAGGACGGGACCCGCGTCGTACTCGGCCGTGACGATGTGCACGGACGCGCCGGTCTGCGGGGCGCCGTCGGCAAGGACCGCGGCGTGCACGCGGTCGCCGTACATGCCCTGGCCGCCGTACGCGGGCAGGAGCGCGGGGTGGGTGTTCACGACGAGACCGCTGAACGCGTCGAGCGTGCGCAGACCGAGCTTCTTCATGTAGCCGGCCAGCACGACGAGCTCGACGCGCGCGTCCGCGAGCGCTTCGACCATCGCGGAGTCGAGAACGTCCGGGTCGGGGTGCGTCACGCCGGACAGGTGCAGGGTCGGCACGCCACGGGTGCGCGCGTGCTCGAGCGCGCCCGAGCCGCTGTTGTTGCTGATGACCAGGGCGACCGTCGCGTCGATCGTCGTCCCGGCCGCGTCCATGATCGCCGCGGCGGTGGACCCGGTGCCGGACGCGAGGATGGCGAGGCGCGCGCGAGGGACATCGGAGGTGGGGGAGGTCACGCGCACAGCATAGGAGCGGCTCGTCGTCGGGCGATTCTCCCGGTCGCACGCAGGTGGCCACCCGGGCGACCCCTGCCCGCCCCGGAGCGTTCGTCGGCGCTTCACCTGGCGGTGCCATCGTCGCAGCGCCCCGGCGGCTGCCGGGTCCCACGACGACCGGGCGGACCCGGTGGGAGGAGCGCAGCGCGCGATGGCCGTCGTGCCCGTGCTCGTCGGCACCCGCCACTTCGGGAGTGCCTCCGCGGAGGCGGACGGCGGGGGAGAGCCTCCGACGATCCCGCCCGCACCGCCGCCGGCCATCCCCCCTGCGCAGCAGGACGAGCCGCGCCGGATCGGCACGCGCCGCTCGGGCAGCGACCGCGTGTTCCGCGCGGTGCTCACCGCGAGCGGTGTCGGGGTGCTCGTCGTCATGGCGACCGTGGGGCTGTTCCTGCTCGCCCGGGCGTGGGACGCGCTGCGCGTGGCGGGGTGGGGGTTCCTCACCACGCAGGCGTGGGAACCGGACTCCGGGAACTTCGGGATCGCCGCGATCCTCGTCGGGACGGTGCTGATCGCGCTCGTGGCGATCCTCGTCGCGGTGCCGTTCTCGCTCGGTGTCGCGCTGTACATCAACGAGTTCGCGCCGCCGCGCATCAAGCCCGCGCTGACCAGCGTGGTCGACCTCATGGCCGCGATCCCGTCGGTGGTGTTCGGCCTGTGGGGCTTCTTCTTCCTGCAGGGGCACGTCACGGGGCTCGCACGCTGGCTGTCGACGACGTTCTCGTGGTTCGGCCCGTTCCAGGTCCCCGGGACGGACCCGAGCGACCCGCTCGCGACCGCGACCGTCTACACGTCGTCGACGTTCATCGCGGGAGTCGTCGTCGCCATGATGATCACGCCGGTGATCGCGTCGATCATGCGCGAGGTGTTCTCGCAGGCGCCCGTGGGGGAGCGCGAGGGGGCGCTCGCGCTGGGCTCGACGCGCTGGGGGATGATCCGGTCCGTCGTCCTGCCGTTCGGCAAGGGCGGCATCATCGGCGGGACCATGCTCGGGCTCGGCCGCGCGCTGGGCGAGACCATCGCCGTCTACATGATCATCTCGCCGGTGTTCGCGATCCAGTGGCACGTGCTCGCGAACGGCGGCAGCTCGGTGTCCTCGCTCATCGCGCTGCGCTACGGCGAGTCGACGCCGTTCGGGATGTCCGCGCTCATGGCGGCCGGTCTGGCGCTGTTCCTGATGACGCTGGTCGTCAACTTCGTCGCGTCGTCGGTGGTCGCACGCTCGCGTTCGGGGTCGAGCAGCTGATGAGCACGACGACGAGCACGACGAGCAGCGTGACGACGAGCACCGGCACGACGAGTACGACGAGCACAGGCACGACGAGCGGGCCGGAGACCCGGCGGCAGCTGCGCGGCATCCGGCTCGGCGACCTGCTCGACGTCGTCGGCGCGGCCGTGGCCGCGTTCGCGCTCACCGGGCTGCTCGCCTCCCAGGTGCTGCCGATCAACCACCCGATGGGCTTCGGCGCGGTCGGGGTCGCGCTGTTCGTCCTGCTGTACGCGCTCCTCGTCGGGCTGACGGAGAGCTCGGTGATGGTCCGTGACCGGCTCGTGGCGGTCGTCGTGCACGGGCTCGCGGGGGCGGTGATCCTCGTGCTCGCGTTCGTCGTCGTGTTCACCGTCGCGCGCGGCGCGAGCGCGCTGCCGCACCTGAACTTCTTCACCGACGACATGGCGCAGGCCGGTCCGCTCGACCCGCTCGACCGTGGCGGGATCTGGCACGCGATCGTCGGGACGCTGCTGCAGATCGCGATCGCGCTGGTGATCACCGTGCCGCTCGGCCTGCTCACGGCACTGTTCCTCAGCGAGATGCCCGGGCGGCTCGCGCGGCTGGTGCGCACGGTGGTCGAGGCGATGACCGCGCTGCCGTCGATCGTCGCGGGGCTGTTCGTCTACGCGACGCTGATCCTCGCGCTCGGGGTGCCGAAGTCCGGCGTGGCCGCGGCGACCGCGATCAGCATCATGATGCTGCCGATCATGGTCCGGTCCTCGGACGTGGTGCTGCGGCTGGTGCCCGGGACGCTCAAGGAGGCGTCGTACGCGCTCGGCGCGGGCCAGCTGCGCACCGTCACCCACGTGGTGCTGCCCACCGCGCGCTCGGGCCTGACCACGGCGGTGATCCTCGCGACCGCGCGCGGCATCGGCGAGACCTCGCCGGTGCTGCTGACCTCGGGCTTCACGGCCGCGCTCAACGCGGACCCCACGCAGGGCCCGATGGTCTCGTTGCCGCTGGCGATCTTCCAGTTCGTGAAGTCACCCGAGCCGACGATGGTCGCGCGCGGGTTCGGCACGGCCGCCGTGCTGATGCTCCTGGTCCTGCTGCTGTTCGTCGTCGCGCGGGTCGTCGGCGGACGCACGCCGCTCACGGTCGACGCGCAGCGTCGCCGCCGCGAGCAGCGCCGCGCCGCGCTCGCCGCCGCGTGGCGGTCCGAGCTGCAGCGCACCCGCGCCCTGCTGCGTCGGGGCCGCGGTCAGCGGCCCTCGCCCGTCCCCGTCGCTCTCGAGGAGATCCCGTGAACCGCACCACGCGCACCACCCTCGCGGGGGTGCTCGCGCTCGTCGTCGCCGGGCTCGGCGCCGTGCTCGCGGCGGTGCCCGCGAGCGCCGCCGACTCCTACGTGCCCGTGAACGGCGCGGGCTCGTCGTGGAGCTCGAACGCGGTCGACCAGTGGCGGCGCAACGTCGAGCAGTACGGCATGCGCATCAACTACGCGAGCACCGGCTCCTCCGACGGGCGCAACCAGTTCAAGGCCGGGACGGTCGACTTCGCGATCACCGAGATCCCGTACGGCCTGACCGACGGCGGCGTGGTCGACACGCCACCGACGCGCGGCTTCGTGTACCTGCCGATCGTCGCGGGCGGCACGGCGTTCATGTACAACCTCACGGCGGGCGGCAAGCGGATCACGAACCTGCGGCTGTCGGGCGAGGCGGTCGCGGGCATCTTCGCGGGGACCATCACGTCGTGGGACGACCCGGCGATCGCCGACGACAACCCCTCGATCCGGCTCCCTAAGCGCAAGATCGTGCCCGTGGTCCGCTCGGACGGCTCGGGCTCGACCGCGCAGCTCACGACGTGGCTGGCCTCGCAGCACCGTTCGGTCTGGGACGCGTACTGCAAGGCCGCGGGACGCTCGACCCCGTGCGGCGTCACGTCGACCTACCCGGTGATCCCGGGCCGCGGCTTCGTCGCGCAGCCGAACTCCCAGGGGGTCGCGGGGTACGTCGCGCAGACCGGCAACGAGGGCACGATCACCTACGTCGAGTACTCGTACGCCCTGAAGACCGGCTACCCGGTGGCCAAGGTGCTGAACCAGGCGGGCTACTTCGTCGAGCCGACCGCCTCGAACGTGGCCGTCGGGCTGCTCAAGGCGACGATCGACACCGACGAGGGCTCGCCGACGTACCTCACGCAGGACCTCACCGGGGTGTTCACGAGCGCCGACGACCGCACGTACCCGTTGTCGTCGTACTCCTACGTCGTCGTGCCGACCGGGACCGAGAACGGCTTCACGACCGCGAAGGGCTACACGCTCGGCGCGTTCGCGAACTACTTCCTGTGCGAGGGCCAGCAGCAGGCCGAGGTCCTGGGGTACTCGCCGCTGCCGATCAACCTCGTCAAGGCGGGCATGGACCAGATCGGCAAGATCCCCGGCTCCACGACCGTCACCCTCGACGTCGCGAAGTGCCACAACCCGACGTTCTCCTCCGACGGCAGCAACACGCTCGCCACGAACGCCCCGCACCCGTCCGCGTGCGACAAGCGCGGCGCCGACGAGCAGTGCGACGCACCCACCGGCGGTGCTCCCGGCGCGCCGGGCGGCGGCGGTGGCGGCGGCAAGGGCGGCGGCGGCTCGGGCGGTGGCTCGGGCGGCGGCGGGACCGGTGGCACCGGCGGGACCGGCGGCTCGGGGTCTGGTGGCGCCGGCGACGGGACGACGGACCAGGGCGGCACCGGCGACGGCACGGGTGGCACGGACGGCGTGAACGGCGGCGCCGGCGGCTCGGGTGGGCAGGGCGGGAGCAACGCCGGCGGGTGGGGCGCGCTCGCGGGCGGCGGGCCGGTGATGTGCGAGGACGACACGGGCGTGTGCACCAACGTCGTGGCGATGCCGGTCGAGACCGCCGCGGGCACGACGAGCGGCGTGAACCCGTGGGCGGTCGTCGCGGCGGGGGCGCTGGTGGTCGCGATCGTCGTCGTGCCGCCGCTGGTCGCGCGCGGCGCGGCGGTGCGGGCGGCGCAGGCGGCGCAGGCGGCGGACGGTCCGGGCGGCTCGTCGCGGCGTGCGTCACGGCGTGCGTCACGGGTGAGCCGGCGGCGCGCGCGTCGGGCCGCGGCGGGTGCGGCGTGACCCCGCAGCGCCTGCGCCGGTTCGGCGCGTGGCTCACGGCCACGGGCACGCTCGTCGTCGCGCTGGGGGCGGGGATGCTCGCCGCGGCTGGCGCTCCGGCCGGCGCCGCGGACCGCACGCAGACCGGGAGCTCGCACGTCGTGCAGGCGTGGGCGGACGCGTCGGTCGTGGGCACGCGCGAGCCGTCCGACGACGACTACGCGACGTTCCGTGACCTCGAGGTCACGGTCAGCCAGACGCGGGACCTCACGCACCAGGGGGTCGTGGTCTCGTGGTCGGGCGGGCGCCCGACGAGTGCGGGCCGGTTCGCGACGAACTTCCTGCAGGTGATGCAGTGCTGGGGCGACGAGGCCAGCGGCCCGACCCCCGAGCAGTGCCAGTGGGGCGCGCCGAACCCCGCGCTGTCGTCGCTGCTGGGCGACCGCGTGGGGCTGCGCACGCTCAAGGCCGGGGAGGACGAGCGGCAGGCGTACGACGCGGCGCACCAGGTCCCACCGCCGATCACCAACCCGAACCTCAAGGCGTACGCGATGCCGTTCACGCCCGTCGGCGGCACGCCGGTCACCGACGTCGCGGACTACTTCACGCCGACCTCGACGAACGAGATCACGGGCGCCCGCACGGGCGACGACGGCACCGGCGCGGCCACCTTCGAGGTGCAGACCGCGCTCGAGGCACCGCACCTGGGCTGCGGCGAGGCGCGTGGGTCCGGCGCGGCGCGCGCGTGCTGGCTCGTCGTCGTGCCGCGCGGCGAGCTGCTCGCCGACGGCACGTTCGCGCAGGACACGCCCTCGGGCGCGATCGCGGGCTCGCCGCTGTCCGCGTCGAACTGGGCGAACCGCATGGTCTTCCCGCTGCAGTTCTCCGCGATCGGGTCGTCGTGCCCGATGGGCAGCGCCGAGCAGCGCCTGGTCGGCAACGAGCTGTTCTCCGCCGCGATGACGTCGTGGCAGCCCGCCCTGTGCCGCACGGGCACGACGTTCGGGTTCTCGCAGGTCGGGGACGACGAGGCGCGCGCGCAGCTGGTCTCCACGGTCCCGGGTGCCTCGGGCTTCGCGGTCGTGAACGAGCCGGTGCCGAGCGAGCCGACAGCGGGCGCCGAGGACCCCGTCGAGGACACCGGCCTGCGTTACGCGCCGCTCGCGCAGGGCGCGATCGTCATCGCGTTCCAGATCGACCGCGCGCTGCGCGCCGACAGCCCCGACATCGGGCGGGCGGGCACGCCGGTCGAGGACCTCGTGCTCAACGCGCGGCTCGTCGCGAAGCTGCTCACGCAGTCCTACCGCGCCGACGTCCCGGGCGGCGGCACCACCGCACCGCTCACGACCAACCCGCGCAGCATCGTCAACGACCCCGAGCTCGTCGCGCTCAACCCCGAGCTCGCCCAGCTCGTGGCGACCGCCGCGCCCGAGGGCCTCCTGGTGAGCATCGGCTCGTCGGACGCGTACGCGCAGCTGTGGCGCTGGATCGTCGCGGACCCGTTCGCGCGCGCCTTCCTGCAGGGCGAGCCCGACGAGTACGGCATGCGGATCAACCCCGTGTACGCCGCGCTCGACCTCGCGGACGACACGAGCCTCGACAGCTTCCCCAAGTCGGACCTCAGCACGTACCGGCAGGACGAGACCGTGCCCGCGCCGGGCTACGGCACGCTCGACCTGCGGCCGTACACGCAGGACATGGCCGACGCCGCGGTGCGCGTGCAGCGCGCGAACGCCGGCGCGAAGGTCGTGTGGGAGCCGAACAAGGTGCCGCCGTCGTTCGTCTCGTCCGGAGCGCAGCTGCCGGGTCAGCGGTTCGAGCTCGCGGTCACGGACCTGACCTCCGCGCACCGCTACGGCCTGCGCACGGCGCGGCTCGTGAACGCCGCGGGCCAGGCGGTCGGTGCCGACGACACGAGCATGCGCGCGGCCGTCGACGCGATGGTCCCGACGCCGGTCGAGGGCGTCGTCCGCACGGACCCGGGCACCCGGGTGCTGGGCGCCTACCCGCTGACGCTTGTCGAGTACGCGGGGGTCGCGGTCTGCCGCGCGGACGACGAGCAGCGCGGCGACTACGCGAGCCTCCTGCGCTACGCGGTGACGACCGGGCAGCAGCGCGGCGACGCCAAGGGTCTGCTGCCGCGCGGCTACCTGCCGCTGTCCGAGCGCGACGTGCAGCGCACGCTCGACCTCGCCGAGACCCTCGAAGACGACGCGCAGCTCGCGCAGCTGTGCCCCGCGGAGCCGAGCCCCGCCCCGACGCCCACGCCGACCCCGACGCCCACCGCGACGCCGACCACGGCACCCGCCCCCGACCCGGCGGCTCCGGCAGCCCCGCCCGCCCCGGTCCGACCGGCGCCCACGTCCACGCCCGGGTCGACCCCCGCGCCCGCCGCCGACCCCGACACGGGCATCGCCGAGCCGGACGCGCCGCTGACGGGCGCCGCACCGCTCGGGGCCGCGCGGCTCGCGGTCACCGGGTCCATGGGGCTGGGCGCCGCGTGCGCGCTGACCGGGCCGGTGCTCATGCGTCGGGCGCGCGTGCTCGCGGCGCGTGAGTCGTCGCATTGAGCGGCGGAGTTCGTGCCGTGATGACGGGCCGTTGTCAGGCGCGCCACCTGGCGTTCGCCTGCGATTCCTAGGTTGACCTGCGGTGCGGCCTGACCGCGCCGGCACGACCCCTTCGTCGCCTCAGAGAGGAACACCATGAAGGTCTCCACCTTCGGGCGGATCGGCCTGGCCGCGGGCCTCGTCGCGATCGCCGTCAGCACGGTGGGCGCGCCCGCGCTCGCGGACCCGCCGGCCGGCACGTTCGGCACCCTGGCGGGCCTGGGCTCGGACACCACGCAGGACGTCGTCGGCGGACTCGCCACGGCCGTCGGCAGCGGCGTCCTGGCCTCGTACGACGCGACCGGCTCGAGCACCGTCGTGACACGCTCCGGCGGCGTCGCGATCCCGCGGGCGAACAACTCCGGCGGCGGACGCGACCTCCTGCGGGTCGCGATCGGCCAGACCGAGACGGCCGCGATCCCGGTCTTCAGCTCGAGCCCCGTGACGGTCACGACCGCGCAGGTCGCGGGCCAGGTGCAGTTCGCGCGCTCGTCGAGCGGTCCCTCCAGCAGCGACGTCACCCCCGACGGCGTGCTGACGTACGTGCCGTTCGCGATCGACGCGGTCTCCTACGCCACGGCGCCGGGCTCGGTCGTGCCCGCCAACCTGACGAAGGCGCAGATCGTCTCGATCTACAAGGGCGAGTACACGAAGGTCGTCGTCAACGGCGGCACCACCACCCTGCAGGGCCCGGCGTACACGCCCGTGGCCGGTGACACCGTCACCGCGATCACCACGTTCCTGCCCGCCGCGGGCTCGGGCACGCGCTCCTACTGGCTGGGCCAGATGGGCATCACCGAGCAGCAGATCTCCGACGGGACGTACCCGAACCTCAAGGCCGTGGACTTCGACGGCGAGTCGGTGCAGGAGCACAAGGGTGCCGCGCTCGTCTCCGGCACCGCGGCGCAGAACGCCGGCGCCATCGCGCCGTTCTCGATCGCGCAGTGGGTCGCGCAGGGCAACGCCAAGGTCACCGACCACCGCGCGGGCGCGCTCATCAACGGCGTGAACGGCGTCGCCGCGACCACGGGCGACGCGGGCGCGCACACCCTCGCGCTCAACTCGTCGTTCAACGCGTTCACCCGTCCCGTCTACAACGTCGTGCCCTCGGCGCTGGCCGACGACCCGACCTCGCAGGTGGCGCGCACGTTCGTCGGCTCGAGCTCGCGCGTGTGCCAGCAGACGTCGACGATCACGTCGTACGGGTTCGGTCTGCTGTCCGGCAGCGTGACGTGCGGCGACACGACGACGCGCGCGTACCGGGCGTCGACGAGCCAGGTCGCCGTGACGCTCGCGAAGTCGTCGGCCGTCGTCGGCTCGTCGGTCGGCGCGACCGTCTCCGTGACGTCCGTGGGCAACGGCGGCGGCGTCGTGCGCCTCTACTCGGCCACGGACGCGCTGCTCGGCTCGGTCACCGTGCCCGCGGGCGCGTCGACCGCCACGGGCGCCTTCACGCCGACGACCGCCGGCTCGCTCGCGGTGCGCGGCGTGTTCGTCCCGAGCCTGCTCGGGGTGGCCGCCTCGGAGTCCGCCGCGCAGCCGCTCACCGTCGTCGCCGCTGCGGTCGCCTCGACCACCCGCGTGACCGTGAGCTCGCCGCGTACGGTCGGAAAGTCGTTCACGGCGACCGCCACGGTCACGGCGACCAAGCCCGTGCCCGGCACCGTGACGTTCTACGACGGCAGCAAGGTCCTCAAGAAGGTCTCGATCGCGTCGGGCAAGAAGACGGCGACGCTCTCGATCAAGGCGACCAAGACCAGCTACTCGCTCAAGGCCGTGTTCGCGCCGTCGAGCGCCGCGACCGTCAAGGGCTCGACGAGCGCCGTGGTCAAGGTGACCGTCGCCAAGGCGGCCGCGAAGCTCGCCGTGACGGCGCCGTCGAAGATCAGCGCGGGTCGGTCCGCGAAGGTCGTCGTCACGGTGACCGCGACCGGTGTCACGCCGTCCGGCAAGGTCACGGTCAAGGAGGGCAGCAAGGTGCTCGGCACCGCGACGCTCCAGGGCGGCAAGGCGACGATCACGGTCAAGGGCCTCAAGAAGGGCTCGCACACCCTCGTCGTGAGCTACGCCGGCTCGACGACGGTCTCGACCGCGAAGGTCAGCAAGACCGTCAAGGTCGTCTGACGGACTGACGCGCCCACGATGACCACCACCGCCCACCGCCTCGACGTCGCCCTCGCGCCCGTCCCGCCGAGCGAACGCTCCCGCCTGCTCGGCACGACGCTCGCGATCGTCGCCGCCCTGGCGGTGGGCGTGGTGGTCAACGCCGTCCTGCTCTCGCCGCTGCACCACGCGCGCGACCAGCGGCTCGCGTACGCGAGCTTCCGCTACGACCTGGCGAACGGGACCGCGCCCGTCGGTCAGGTCACCCCGTCCGACGAGCTGCTGGCGCTCGGCACGCCCGTGGCGATCGTGCAGATCCCGCGTCTCGGGGTCGACGAGGTCGTGCTCGAGGGCACGACGTCCTCGGTGCTCAAGTCCGGCCCCGGGCACCGGCGCGACACGGTGCTGCCGGGCCAGGCCGGCCCGAGCGTCGTGATGGGCCGGGCCGCCGCGTACGGCGGGGTGTTCGGCTCGATCGCGGCGCTCCGCGCGGGCGACACCGTGCTCACCACCACCGGGCAGGGCACCAGCACGTACGTCGTCTCGGGCGTCCGCCGTCCCGGCGACCCGCTGCCCGACCCGCTCGCGTCCGGCGACGGGCGCCTCACGCTGGTCAGCGCGAGCGGGTCGCGCTGGGCGCCGGACTCGCTCGTGCGCGTCGACGCCGAGCTCGTCACGCCCTCGCTGCCGACGCCCGTGGGCGTGCTGGCCCGGACCGTGCTGGGGGACGACGAGGCCGCGTTCGCCGGTGAGCGCTCGGCGTGGCCCACGTTCCTGCTGGCGCTCGTCGCGCTGGCCGGTGCCGCGGTGCTCGTCGTCGTGATGCGGCGCTGGTGGGGACGCTGGCAGGCGTGGGTCGTGGGGCTGCCGCTCGTCGGCGTGTGCGCCGCGATGGCCGCCGGGGAGCTGTTCTCGCTCCTGCCCAACCTCGTCTGACGCTCATGCCGCGGTGGTCCCCGGTTCGACCGGCGGTGTTCGTCGGGCGTTCACGTCGTCGTCGTCCGGGTGCGGCACGGTGACCCGGTGAGCCTCGACCTCGCGGAAGCGACCCGTGACCCCCTGACCGAGACGCTCGTCCTGGCCGGCGGCCTGGCGCTCCCCGCCGAGCGGCACGCGATGCAGGCGAAGGCGGTCTCGGCGTGGTTCGGCACGCACAAGGTGCTCGAGCGCGTGTCGCTCGACGTGCCCGCGGGCAAGGTCACCGCGCTCATCGGCCCGTCCGGCTGCGGCAAGTCCACGTTCCTGCGGATCCTCAACCGCATGCACGAGCTCGTGCCCTCGGCCGCGCTCGCGGGCGAGGTGCTGCTCGACGGCGAGGACATCTACGACCCGGGCAAGCGCGTGACCCACGCGCGCCGGAACATCGGGATGGTGTTCCAGAAGCCCAACCCGTTCCCGGCGATGTCGATCCAGGACAACGTGGTGGCCGGGCTCGCGCTCACCGGGGTGCGCGTCTCGTCGCGCGCCCGGGCGGACCTCGTCGAGGAGTGCCTGACGCGCGCCGGGCTGTGGAACGAGGTCAAGGACCGGCTGCGCGCGCCGGGCGGGGGACTGTCCGGCGGTCAGCAGCAGCGCCTGTGCATCGCGCGCTCGCTCGCGGTCCGGCCGCGCGTGCTGCTCATGGACGAGCCGTGCTCCGCGCTCGACCCGACGTCCACGCGCCGCGTCGAGGAGACGATCGCCGCGCTGAAGGGCGACATGACGGTCGTGATCGTCACGCACAACATGCAGCAGGCGGCGCGCGTCTCCGACCGGTGCGCGTTCTTCCTGGCCGAGGCGGGCACGCCCGGCGGGATCGTCGAGCACGGCCCGACCGCGGCCATGTTCGGCGACCCGCAGGACCAGCGCACCGCCGACTACGTCAACGGCCGCTTCGGCTGACCCGCGTCGACGCCCAGGTCCGCCGCGGGGACCGGGTCGAGCGTTATCTGCGCGCAACACGGGCGTCACACGGCGCTCGTACCGTCGCAGCAACGGGGCAAGGACAGCGCGGTCGCACCGCGCACCGCCCACCCCGAACGGCGGACGTGAGGGAGGAGCGCGGGTGTTCGAGCACGTGGACCCGTTCATCGGCACGGACGCGACCGACCTGCCCGCGCCCACGGGCCTCGCCGCGACGTGGTGGTGGCCCAAGCCGCAGGTCGGCAACACGCACCCGGGGGCGACGTTCCCGTTCGGCATGGTCTCCGCGTGCGCCTACTCGGGTGCCTACCCCACCGGCTACGGACGCTACGACCTGTCGACCGAGGGTCTGCCGCCGGTCCTGCACGACCGGCTCGTCGCGAGCGGGTTCACGCACTTCCAGCAGTCCGGCACAGGCGCGATCCGCAAGTACTACAACTACTTCCGCGTGACGCCGATGCTGCGCCCGCTCGACGACCTCGGCAGCACGTGGGAGATCGTCGACGAGCAGGCGGAGCCCGGGTACTACGCCGCGACACTCGCCTCGGGCGTGCGCGCGGAGATCACGGTCGGGCCCAAGTCGGCCGTGCACCGGTACACGTTCCCCGCGCACCACGACGCGCGCGTGGTCATCGACTTCTCGCTCGGCGGGCTGGACATCCCGTTCGGACGGACCGTGCCGCTGCGGGCGCACCTGGGCACGGTCGGGGCGGGCTGCGCGGAGGGTGAGGTCGTGGTCGAGGGCGCGCCGCTCGCGGTGCGTGTCGAGTGCGACGCCCCGGGCTGGCGGCAGCTGCTCTGGTACGACCGTCGCCTCATGCCCGGCGGCACGCGTCTGGACTTCGACCGCATCCGCCCGACGACGCTGCGGCCGTTCGGCCTCATGTGGGCCGGACCGACGCACGCCGGCCAGGTCGTCGAGCTGCGGTTCGGGTTCTCGCTGCGGGGGGTCGAGCAGGCGCGCGAGTCGCTCGAGCGTGAGTGCGGGCCGGGCCCGCGCTCGTTCGACGAACGCCGCGCCGCCACGCGCGACGTGTGGCGCGAGCACCTGGGCAAGGTCGCGGTGGACACGCCCTCGTCGGACAAGCAGCAGGTGCTCGCCACGGCGCTGTACCACTCGCTCATCAAGCCGTGCCTCGCGGTCGACGAGTCCCCGTTCTGGCCCACGCCCGGCCCGTTCGCGTTCGACCTGTCGACCATGTGGGACATCTACCGCACGCACCTGCCGCTCATGACGGCGCTCGTGCCGGACAAGGCGGTCGAGCTCGCGAACGCGTTGCTGCAGATCGCCGAGGAGGAGGGCAACCTCCCGATCGGGTACCGCATGGCGCGCGGCGCGGACCGGTTCTCGCGGCAGGGCTCGGCGCTCGCGCACACGTTCCTCGCGGACGTGTGCGCGCTCGAGCTGCCGGGCGTCGACTGGGACTGGGCGCTCGTGCACATGCACGACGACCTGCGCCGTACGTACGGCGAGGAGTACCTGACCAAGGGCATCACCCACCCGGTGAGCCACACGCTCGACATCGCGTTCGGCTACTGGTGCACCGCGGTGGTCGCGGCGCGGGTGGGGGACCGCACGCTCGTCGACCAGCTCAGCGCGCTCGCGGGCGGGTGGCCGCGCGCGTTCGACCCGCGCGACGGGCTGCTCGTCGACTCCACCTGGTACGAGGGCGGCAAGTGGAACTACTCGTTCCGGCTGCTGCACGACATGGCCTCGCGCATCACGCTCGCGGGCGGCGACGTCGCGTTCGTCCGGATGCTCGACCGGTTCTTCGGGTTCGGCGCGGACCCCGTCAAGCAGCCCGGGCACGCGCCCGGGATCGACGAGATGACCGCGGGCTACGCCCTGCACCGGTTCGAGGGGCTCAACAACGAGCCGGACATGGAGGCGCCCTGGTCGTACATGTACGCCGGGCGCCCCGACCGCACCGCGCAGGTGGTGCACGACGTGGTGCAGCAGCAGTTCGGCACGGGTCGCGGCGGGCTGCCCGGCAACGACGACTCCGGCGGGCTCTCGTCCTGGTACGTGTGGGCGTCGCTCGGGCTGTTCCCGGTCGCCGGGCAGAACCTGTTCCTGCTCAACGCGCCCGCGTGGCGCGAGGCCCGGCTCGACGTGGGCGGCGCGCCGCTGTCGATCGAGACCACCGGGTTCGTCGAGCCCGAGCCCGGCGGCCCGGCTCAGCACGTGCAGTCGGTGCACCTCGACGGTGAGCCGCTCGACCGGCCGTACCTGACGGGTGCCGAGCTGCACCGCGGCGGGCGCGTGCTCGTCGGGCTGGGGCCGGAGCCGTCGGGGTGGGGCAGACGACATCGCCCACCCAGCACACCCGCCCCGGCCGGCAGCAGCCTTCCCAGGCCAGCGACCCGCTGACCGGCGCGGCCCGGCGCCGTCCGTCGGGCACCCACGCGTGATCCCCACCCCCCCCTGATCCGAGAGGACGACGCCCGTGACCCCTCACGTCGCCCGCCCGAACCGCCGCCTCGTCGTCGTCGTGCGCGCCGATCCCGTCATCTGCGGCCACTCCGGAGAGGCCCGCAACCTCGCCGAGGCCGCGCTCGACCGCGGGTTCGACGAGGTGCGGATCGTCACCTGGCCCATCGACCGGCTGCAGGCCGCCGGCCTGCCGCTCAAGCCGCTCGACGGCGTCCTGCCGTACAGCCCCGGGATCGTGGTCGAGCGCCCCGAGCCCGTCGGTGACTACAAGGTGCCCGACGGCCGCTGGCTCGCGGGCCTGACCGGGCGCCTCGTCGAGCTGTTCACCGACGGCGTCCCGACCGTCGCGATGTCGCTCTACCTGTCGCCGCACGCGACCGCGATCGCCGACGCGGTGCACGTCGCTCGTCGGACCGGGCTGCCGGTCGACGTCGTGACGGTGGCCGAGGCCGTCGGCTCCGACGTCACCAACGTGGTGCGCGCGTGCGTCGAGGAGGGCCGGTTCGGCGCCGCCGCGCACGTGCTCGCGTCCTACCTCGAGCACGACGTGTGCCTCGCGGTCTCGCAGTACACGCGCGACCTCGTCGTCGCCGAGGCGGCCGCGCTCGACGCCGAGCACGGGACCCGGTTCGCCGCGCAGCTCGCCGAGCGCGTCGCGATCTCCTACCCGGCCGTGGACGTCGCGGCGTACCTGTCCCGCGACGACGACGAGACCGCGCGCGTGCTGCACGCGCGGGGCCTGACCCACGGCGGGTACGTGCTCTACCTGTCCCGGCTCGCGCACGCCAAGGGCGTCGACGACCTCATCGCGGGCTACGCGCGCTCCGGCGCCCCCGCCGCGGGCCAGCGCCTGGTGATCGCCGGCAACGGCCCGCAGGCCGACGAGCTGCACGCGCTCGCGGCCGCGTCGGGCCACGGCGAGCTCGTCACCTTCCTGCACGACGTCACCGACGACGAGAAGGTGCATCTCATGGCGGGCTGCACCACGTTCGTCCTGCCGTCCAAGCCGCGCCCGGAGTTCGTCGAGACGTTCGGGATCGCGCTGGTCGAGAACATGCTGTCCGGCGGCGGGCCGGTGGTCACCACCGTGACCGGCGGGATCGGCGAGGCGGTCGGTGACACCGCGCTGATCGTGCCCGTGTCCGACCCGGACGCGATCGCCGCGGCGATCGACCGGGTCGTGGCGATGGGCGCCGACGAGCGTCGCGCCTGGTCGGCGCGGGCGCGCGAGCACGCGCTGCAGTTCGATCGCGGCGTGGTCCTGGACAAGATCCTCGCCCGCGTCGCCGCCACCGCCCGCACCCCGGCCCTCACCCACTGAGCCACCGCCCCCACTCGTCGCCCCCACTCGTCGCCCCCACTCGCGCCTTCGTCGCTCCCGCCCGCCGCTTCGTCGTCCGAGCGCCGGTTCGTTGCTCCGAGCCGACGAACCGGCGCGGGAGCGACGAACCGGCTCACGAGACGGTGCGCGCGCGAGCGGGTGCCGACGCGCGGCGACCGGTTCGTGGGCCGTTCGGCCGTCGCGGGGGCGGGTGCGCGGCGGGAACCTGGGTGCCTGCGGGCTGCGCTCAGGGCGGAGGGGTCGTGGCGGTCGAGGTCGTGTGGGTGCCGGTGGGGGCGGGTGAGCGGGTGTCCGTCGTCGCCGTGAGCGGGTGGCTGTTCGAGCGTGCGGTCGCGGCGCTGGCGCGTCGTCGCCCGCGTCGCCTCGTGCACGCGGCGCTCGTCGTCCACCTGCCACCACCGCCCGGCCCCGACGTGAGCGCGCGCGCCACGTGGACCGTCGAGATGGTGCCGGCGTGGGCGGGTCCACCGGGCACGGCCGTGGCGGTGTCGGGGCCGGTCGGGCTCAAGGTGCTGGGCCGCTCGCGCTGGTTCCGGTACGAGGTGCGCGTGCGCCCGGGCGTCGCGATCCCCGACGTCGCGTACGCGGTCGCGCGCACGGAGCTCGACGAGGGCGACGAGCGCGCGGGCCTGCTGCTCGCGTGCACGTCCGACGTGCCGGAGCTGACGTGGGGCCGGCCCGTCGGGACCGCGGGCATGTGGAACTCGAACTCGGTCGTCGCGTGGCTGCTGCGCGCGTCGGGCCACGACCTGAAGGACGTGCGGCCGCCGGACGGGTGGCGTGCGCCCGGGTGGGAGGCCGGTCTGGCGGTCGGTGCCGGCCGCGCGTCACGGCAGCCCGGGAGGGTGCTCGGGGTCTGGGGGCCCCACAGTCGCGTGACGTGACGTCCTGGTGGGCGAGTCGACAGCCCGCGGGACGAACCGCCACAATCACGACGTCCTGCCTGTGAGCCGACGAAGGGGACGCGCACATGTCCGGGTCCACCCCGCGGGAGATCCCCGTCCCGCGCGTCCCGACGAGCGTGCGGCTGCTGTGCGGCATCGGCGGGACGGGGCTCGTCGTGCTGGGATGCGTCGCGGTGTTCGTCTCCGCGAACAGCGCCGGCACGGCAGCGGTGATCGCCGCCGGGATCGCGCTCCTGCTCGTCGCGGTGCTCGCCGACCGCATCACGGCGGTCGAGGCCGGTGGCGTGAAGGTCGAGCTGGGCAAGGTGGCCGCGCGCAAGCTCGACGAGGCCGACGAGGCGGAGGACCAGGGCGACCACGAGCGCGCGGCAGAGCTGCGCGACGAGGCGCGCGCGCTGATCACGGGCAACGCCGACGACATCGCGCGGTTCGCGCGGACGCGACGGTCGTCACCGGGCTGGCGGCGCTCGGCCGACCAGGAGCTGCAGGTGCGCGCGTGGGCCCAGGACGCGCAGGAGAAGAAGCCGACGAGGGAGGCCCTCGAGGCCCTCTACGCCGACGCTCGCGAGGAGTTCTCCGTCGGCGTCGAGGAGCGCCGGGTCATGGTGCTGGCGATGATGAGCGGCTACCCGCCCGCGGCCAGCCACGCGGTCGCGACCAGGGCGATCACCGAGCCTGTCAGCGCGTTCGAGCAGTACCACGGCCTCGTCGTCGCGCACGTGCTCGCGCTGCACGACCCGGGCTCGGCCGCGACCCACGCGCTGCGCGAGGTGGTGGCCGAGGCCCTGGCGTCCGGCGGTCTCGGCCACGCCGGCACGGATCGCGTCGCCCTGGCCCGCCGCGTGCTCGAGCTCGTGCCGACGCGCCCCCACGCGACCGCTGACCCAGCCCGCACACCGCGCGGCTGATCCCGCACCGCGTCAGTCCTTCGGGAGCGCCGTGCCCTGCGGGTCGCGCGACCACCTCAGCACCTTGGTCGCGTCGGTCTCCAGCTCGTCCCACGTCACCCGGTGCTTGAACATGCTGCGGAACTCGAACGGCAGCAACGGCGCGGCGGGGTCCGACGCGTCCACGCCCACCTCGTTCATCCCCCCGAACAGCACCTGCTGGCTGACCTGCTCGTCACTGCCCAGACCGGCGCGCACGTACTCGCCCAGGGACGCGCTGCCGACGGCCGGGTCGTCGCTCGTCAGGCTGTAGCCCTCGGTGAGGTCCACGCCGAGCTTCTCGCCCAGGTGATCGGAGAACGTGTCGAGGATCTCCTCGACGTTGGCGGAGAGATACCCCTGGGCGGCCGGGTCCAGCATCGAGAACGCCAGTGCGAGCGAGGCCCGGGGGAGCGCGACGACCTTGTTCTTCGGCTGCCCCTTGCCGAACGGCTCGCTGGCGGCCGCACGATCACGGAGGCGCTCCCGCGGCTCTCGGCGGTCGTCGAGCTTCGTCTTCTTCTTCTTGAGCTTCTCGAGCCGGTCCGTCTCGTCAGGGGTCAGACCGGACGTCGCCTCCTTGCGCTCGAGCGCGCGGATCTTGGTTCGCAGGCTCTTCACGGGCTTGTCCGTCTTGGCGAGCACCCTCTCGGCGTCCTCGCGCTGCAGGCCGACCGTCCGGTCGATGAACACCCGCATCTGCATGTAGGTCAGCGCGAGCTGGCCGAGGACCTCCTGCTGGACGTCGGCGGTGAACGCGACCGCGGGAGGCGTCGTCACCAGGACGCGCGCCGCGACCTCGCGGGCGTCCGTCGACAGCTGGACCCCCCGGGTCGAGGCAGTGTCCTTGCGGCTGACGTTCGTGACCTTCGTCAGCATCGTGTGCCAGTCGCGGGGCCGGAAGCCGACCGTGTAGTGGACGTACACCTTGCCGTCGTCGCCGGCGGGGTCCGGGCTCGGCGCGACGCGGAACGTCGAGGTGTCGCCGTGGACGCTGGCCTTGGCCTGGTACTCGTCCCCCGGGCCCGCCGCCACGCCGTGGGCGGTGACGTGCGGGACGACCGTCCCGAGCGCGCCATGACCCGCGTAGAGACGGTCGCGCAGCGTCTTCATCGCGGTCAGGCGGACCTGGAGCTGGGCGATCGCGTCGGCCTCCGAGCCGGCGAGCTGGTCGAAGTGCTTCATGACGAACTCGAGGTTCGAGTACTGGATCCTCTTGTCCCGAGCGTTGACGAACGACGTCTTGTCGGACACCAGGGAGAAGTGCGGGTGGCTGAGCACCTTCGTGTCGCCCTCGGCGACCTTGGCTCCCGTGGGCGTCTGGATCTGCCTCTTCGTCTCCGCCTCGAGCCCCATGCTGCGCCGGATCGTCAGGGGACGGGGTGCGGTCGGCGGCGCGTCCGGCTCGTCACCCCCGTACCGGCGGAGCGCGCCCAGCGGGCGGATGGTGGGCTCGGCGTCGGGCCGCCGGGTGCCGGTCGCGCCATCGGGTACGTGGCCTGCGACGACGAACGGCACGGGACTGGGAGCGAGGTGCGACGCGGCGGGTGCGCCGGGCGCGGCGGGACCACCCTGCTTGCGCTCAGGCGCCGCGTGCGGTGCCGCGTGCTGCTGCTCGGACATCTGCGCCCCCGGCCGAAGTCGTCCTCGCCAGGTTCTCGCCGCGGGGCCGGGCCGTCAACCGCCGCGGGTCGCACGGGTTCCTGACGAGGCGCGCGGGCCGCGCTACGCGCGCCCGGCGGTGCCGGTCCTGCGTCGCCGGAGCGGGCCGGTGACGTCGGGGCGCCAGCCGAACCGACGCGTCGGCCGCGCGGTCGCGGCCGGCACGCGGTAGTACGGCAGGTGGAGCGTGGGGCGGAAGCCCAGGGTCGTCGCGAGCCGGTACGAGCCGACGTTGTCCTCGCGGCACGACCACACGGGCGTCAGGTGCGAGACGAGCAGGTTGTCGATCATGGCCGCCGCGGCGGTCGTCGCGAGGCCGCGGCGCCGCCAGTCGGGCGCGGTCTCGATCCCGAGCTCGACCTGACGGCCCGCCCGGTACGACGCGAACGCCATCGCCGCGACCTGCGGCCCGTCGGCGAGCACCCACCCGCCGCCGTTGGCCAGGAACGTGTCGGCGTCGGGCCAGAACTCGCTCGGCACCACCGACCCGGGCCAGTCGAAGTCGGCGCGCACCGTGCGGCGCACCTGCCACGGCTCGACGGGCAGGTGCTCGTCGCGCCGCTCCCAGAACGCGCCGGCGTCGAACGTGAAGTTCACGCGCGTGTGCCGCACGACGCGCTCACCGCCCGCGAGCTGGTCGTGGTCCTCGAACGGGACGGCGTCGAGCGTGTCGTCCCAGTCGATCGCGTCCCAGCGCGGGTCGACCTGCAACCACTCGCCCTGCCCCTCGTCGGCGCGCTCGCGCAGGTACGCGACGACCAGGTCGAGGGCCTCGTCGACCGCGTCGCCCCAGACGAGCGACATGCCGTACGGGTGCACGGCGTGGAACGCGCGCGGGTCCTCGGCGCGGTCCGCCCACAGCTCACCGGCGACCGTCTCCTCGACCACCGCGCGGGCGAACGCGGTGTTCATGGGGACCTCGGCGAGGGTGCGTGCCGCGATCGCGCGCAGATCGGTGCTCACGAGATCTCCAGGACGGGCCGGTCACCGTCGCGTGAGGCACCCGCCCGTTCGTCCCGCGTCGGACGACGAGGCCGGGCGCCACCGGCGGCGGCGGATCAGAAGGTGAACGTGGCCACCTGCTCACGCAGGCTGCGCGACAGGCTGGCGAGCTCGGCCACGTGGTCGGAGACAGATCCTACGGCGCGGGTGCTCGACAGCGCGGAGGCCGCGACGCCGGTGATGTTGGTCGCGATCTCGCCCGAGCCGGTCGCGGCCTCCGCGACGCCGCGCGACATCTCGTTCGTCGTGGCGGTCTGCTCTTCCACGGCCGAGGCGATCGTCAGCTGGTACTGGTTGATGTTCGCGATGATCGTGCCGATCTCGCCGATCGCCGTCACCGCACCGGTGGTGTCCTGCTGGATCGCCTCGACCCGCCGCGCGATGTCCTCGGTGGCCTTCGCGGTCTCGTTCGCGAGCTCCTTGACTTCACCCGCGACCACGGCGAAGCCCTTGCCGGCCTCCCCGGCCCGCGCGGCCTCGATCGTCGCGTTGAGCGCGAGCAGGTTGGTCTGCTGCGCAATCGTCGTGATGAGCTTGACGACGTTGCCGATCTCGGCCGACGAGGTCCCCAGCCGGGTCACGGTGTCGTTCGCGTGGGCCGCCATGTCGGTGGCCGTGGTCGCGACCTTCGCGGCGTCGGCGGCGTTCTGTGCGATCTCCCGGATCGAGCTGCCCATCTGCTCGGCGCCCGCCGCAACCGCTTGCACGTTGCGCGAGACCTGCTCGGCCGCCTCGGCCACGACCCCCGCCTGCGCGGACGTCTCCTCGGACCCCGCGACGACCTGCGACGACGCGGCGGACAGCGACTCCGACGACGCCGCCACCGCGGCCGCCGCGTCCACCACGCGCGACAGCGTGGCGCCCACGGCCTCCTGCGCGGTGGTGAGCCACGCGGCCATCTGTCCGAGCTCGTCGGAGGTCGTCACGCGTGCGCGGACGGTCAGGTCGCCCCGGGCGAGCGCGGTGACCGCGACCTGCAGAGCCTGGACCGCGCGCCGCAACGAGCTCGCCAGCGCCAGCCCGAGCGCGAGCAGCGCCGCGACGCCGACCGCCAGGGTCACGAGCAGGAGCGTGATCTCCCGCGCGGCGTCCGCCTCGGCCTCGCGCGCCATGGCGTCGAGGTCGGCCGCGACCCCCTGCTCGACGGCGTGCAGGTTGTCGAGCATCTGCCCCCCGACCGCGGCCACCTCCTCGCGCGCCGCCTGGAACGCCTCGCGGTCACCTGCCCGCGCGACGGCGACGAGCTTCTGCTGCACCGCGCCGCGGTACGCGTCGAGCGTGGACTGGAACGCGGAGAACTCGTCCGGGAGTGCGGCGCCGTTCGTCGAGTACTCGCCCTTGAACCGGGAGACGGCGCTGTCGAGGGCGACGCTCGCATCGGCGTAGGCGTCGACGCTCGCCTCGACGTCGTCGCCCACGTACGTCCCGATCACGGCGACCTCGTGGCGCACCGTCCACAGCGCGTCCTTGAGCTCCTGCAACGCGGCGGACACGGACGTCTGCGTGCGCGCCATCTCGGCGGTCGTCGCGCGCAGCCGGCCCGTGCTGGCCGTCGCGAGCAGCCCGATCGTCAACGCCACGACGATCGCGACCGCGACGACACCCAGCACCTTGGTGCGCACGGCGATGCGGAACGAGAGCCGAGGCGCCGCGAACCGGGGCGCCGGGAGTCGGGGTAGGGAGAGTCGTGGCAGCGACATCGTGGGCTCCAGAGTCTGGTGCGGCAGCAGTGCCGCTGGTCGTCCCGATCGGCTGCGGGAGCGCCGCGCTGACCGATGTGAGCCCGCGACCTGCGCGTTTCATCCGGACGAGTGAGGTGCCCCGTCACCTGATGGGTGGTTCACCGCTCTCGCGGAGCGCCCGCCTCGTCGTCCGAGGGCGTACGGGGGCGACGACGGGACCGACGCGCCGCCGCCCGTCACGGTCAGCGCGCGACCGTCACGGTCCGGAGGTAGTCCGACGACCGACGACCGTGGGGGCCGCGCGGACGCCCGCCCCCGCGGCCGCCCGTCCGCCCCTTCCTGCGGGCGCACGCCGGGCAAGCAGAAGGGCCTCTGACCCGGGTCATACCCTGGTCAGAGGCCCTTGCTCTGTGTGCGCGAGGGGGGATTTGAACCCCCACGCCCTTTCGGACACTGGCACCTGAAGCCAGCGCGTCTGCCGTTCCGCCACTCGCGCGCGCTGCAGAAGGCTAGCACGATCGAGAGGCCCTCCTGTCCACCCGACGGGCCACCGACCCGCCCTCGGAACGGTCGCTGGTGCGCCGGACGCGTGGGCGGCGAGGATGGCGCCATGACCGACGACGCGCCCGTGCTGGTGACCGGTGGGACAGGGATGCTCGGGCGTGAGGTGGTCGCCGAGCTCGTCCGACGAGGGCGCGCGGTGCGGGTGCTGAGCCGTCGCCCGGGGCCGTCGGTTCCGGGGGTCGAGCGGGTCGTCGGTGACTTGACGACGGGGGAGGGTGTCGACGACGCGCTCGCGGGCGTCACGTGCGTGATCCACTGCGCGAGCGAGCCGGCCAAGCCCGCGCACGACGTGACCGCCGCCGCCCGGCTCCTGCTCGCGGCGCGCAGCACGGGCGGTGCCGCGCCGCACGTCGTGTACATCTCGATCGTCGGCGTCGACCGGATCCCGTACTCCTACTACCGCGCCAAGCACCAGGTCGAGGAGCTGCTCGAGGCCGGCGACGTGCCGTGGACGGTCCTGCGCACGACGCAGTTCCACCCGTTCGTCGCGCTGCTGCTCGACCGCCTCACGCTCGGGCCGGTGACGGTCCTGCCCAGCGGCACGAGTCTGCAGCCGGTCGACGTGGGCGAGGTCGCCGCGCGGCTCGTCGACCTCGTCGAGGCCGGGCCGTCGGGCCGGGTCGAGGACATGGGCGGGCCGCAGGTGCTCACCGTCGACGAGGTCGTCGAGACGCTCGAGCGAGCGACCGGGCGCCGGCGGCGCACCGTGTACGTGCGGCTACCGGGCAAGGCGTTCGCCGCGTTCCGCGCCGGGCACCAGCTCACGCCCGGCCACGCCACGGGTCGTCGGACGTTCGCGGAGGCTGTCGCGCCCTCGTCGGACGGCTGAACCCGTCCGGTCAGGCGACGTGACCCGTCCAGCGCGTCCCGTCCCAGAAGCCGTACCGGCCGTTCGCCAGCGGGTACCAGCCCGGCGGCACGGCCACGGGCGCGGGGTGGAGCACGCCGTGCGGCAGGCACGCCCACACGAGCGTCGCGACCCACCCGACGAGGGTCCAGCCGAGCAGCAGGTTGACCCAGAAGATGCCCCACCGCGCGGCCTTGCCGCGGGTCGCGGCGATCGCCCACGGCAGCAGGTAGAAGCTCGTGAACACGGTGACGACCCACGCGACCACCACGACCGCGCTCGACGGCGGCACCTGGTCCGTGCGCGTGGCGAGCCAGGGCGGCGGCGGGCCGGTCGGCGCCGGCGGGTAGACCGTGACGTCGTACGGCTGCACGGGCGCGACGTCGTCGTGCACGCCCCACGCGGAGCCCGGTGTGCCCGGAGGCGACACCGGCGGCGTGCCGTAGACGGGCGTGGGCGGGCCGGACGAGACCACCGGGACCCCGTACGGGCTCGTCGGCGGCACGTCGTACGGGCCGCGGTCGCTCTCGGTGCCCCCCACGGCGGTCCCCTTCCGTCAGTCGCGTGCGGTCAGGACGAGCGGGCCGTCCTTGGTCAGCGCGACGGTGTGCTCGAAGTGCGCGGCGAGCGACCCGTCCGTCGAGCGGATCGTCCAGCCGTCGTCGTCGACGACGTACCCGTTGCCGCCCGCCATGAACCACGGCTCGATCGCGATGACGAGCCCCTCCTGCAGCTTCAGGCCGCTGCGGCGGCGGCCGTCGTTCGGGACGTGCGGGTCCTCGTGCATCGTGCGGCCCACGCCGTGCCCGCCGAAGTCGGTGTTGATGCCGTACCCGGCCTCGTGGCCGACGTCCCCGATCGCCGCGGAGATGTCGCCCATGCGCCCGCCGACCTTCGCCGCCGCGATGCCCGCGTACAGCGCGCGCTCGGTGGTCTCGATGAGGCGCTGGGCCTCGGGCGTCGTCGTCCCGACCTGGAACGTGATCGCGGAGTCCGCGACCCACCCCTGCACCTGCGCCGCGAAGTCGATCGACAGCACGTCGCCGTCGGCCAGCACGTACGGCGACGGCAGGCCGTGCAGCGCAGCGTCGTTCACCGACGTGCACAGCACGCCCGGGTACGGGATCGCGCCGAACGAGGGGTGGTAGCCGAGGTACACCGAGTGCGCGCCCGCGTCGTCGATCATCCGGTGCGCGTGGTCGTCGAGCGCCTGGAGCGTCATCCCGACCTTCGCGACGTCGCGCAACGACGAGAGCACGCCGGCGACGAACTTCCCCGCGGGGCGCATCGCCGTCAGCTCGGACCTGGTCTTCAGCATCACGCCCTCACCTTGCCACCTCGCGGCGGTCCGCCGTAGCCGCATCGCCCCTACTGTCGAACCGGCGTCCCGCGCCCCGTCACCTCGACGAGCGGGACGGTCCCGCACACCCTCGGGAGGACGACATGACCACGGCGACCCACCTGGTGCTGCTGCGCGGCGACGAGCGTGCGTGGGAGGCGCGCACCGACGACGAGATCGCGGCCAACGACGCCGCGCACGTCCGTTTCAACGCGCTCGCGGCCGAGCGCGGGCACACGATCATCCGCGGCGAGGAGCTGGGCCCGACCGCCGTGGGGAAGGTCGTGCGACGACGAGCCGGCACGACGACGACCGTGACCGACGGCCCGTTCGGCGAGACGACCGAGATCGTCGGCGGCCTCTACCTCGTCGCGACGACGGACGTCGACGACCTGGCCACCCTCGTGGCGGACACCCTCACCGAAGACGCCGAGATCCGCCCCCTCGTCCCCCACCCCTGACCCCTCCAACCCGCCTCGCCCCGCGCCCCCACCCGCCGACCCCCACCCGCCGACCCCGACCCGCCGACCCCGACCCGCCGACCCAGCACCTGCTCGGGCTTGCGGCGCTGATTCCGCGAGCAACCGCTGGGTCGGGGGTGGGGGGATCGTCGAGACAGCGGTTGCTCCGGCGAACGAGGGCTGGGGGGCGAGTAAGCGCTGGGTCGGCGGCGTGGGCGGCAAGCGTGAGCCCGACCTCGCCGACCCCCGCCCGCCGACCCCGACCCGCTGACCCAGCACCTGCTCGGGCTTGCGGCGCTGATTCCGCGAGCAACCGCTGGGTCGGGGGTGGGGGGGATCGTCGAGACAGCGGTTGCTCCGGCGAACGAGGGCTGGGGGGCGAGTAAGCGCTGGGTCGGCGGGGTGGGTGGGGAGTGTGGGCCGCACCCCCGCCGACCCGCACCCGCCGACCCGCACCCCGCCGACCCACGCCCGTCGACCCGCACCCGCCGACCCAGCGTCTGCTCTGGCTTGCGGGCGTGAAGCCGCGAGCGACCGCTGGGTCGGGCGTGGGGGGATTAGCGAGGCAGTGGTTGTTCCGGCCAATGAGAGCTGGGGGGCGAGTAGGCGCTGGGTCGGGCGTGGGGGGATTGGCGAGGCAGTGGTTGTTCCGGCCTATGGGGGCTGGGGGGCGAGTAGGTGCTGGGTCGGCGGGGGGTAGGGGGTGGGGGCGGGAAAAAGGGGTGGCAGGGGGCGGAGGGGGGCGTAGCGTCGAAGCACACACGGAAGGAGGTGGTCCGAGACATGAAGTTCTCCAGGACGCGTGAGGTGACTGTCCGCTAGTCGCCCGAGCACTTCGGACGGATTGCATGATCCGCCCGCTGAGCCCGCCGGACCCCCAGGATCCGGACCAGGGCGGCGAGCGAGTCTCAGGCAGTCACCGCAGCCCGTGGGAGCCGCGACCTCGTCCTTCGCGGCAGGGCCCCGTCAGGGGTTCCGGCCCACGGGCTGTCCCATGCCCACCTCCGGCCCAGCCCCCCGCGCCCAGGCCCGGCCACACCCCCGTGCCGGTGCCATCCGCACGGGCGGGCCCGCCTCTGCCTGGGACGCCGACGCGGCGGGCCCCCGCGCGACGTGTCGCATGGTGAGGCTCGGGATCGTCGTGCGCGCCGGGGCAGGCGCGGCGGGCGGGCTACGCGAAGGTGGTGCGGATCTCCTGGTCTGCGAAGGTCGCGTACCTCTGGAGCTCGGCGAGGACCGCGTCGCGTTCGGCGACGGACAGGTCGCGCGCCGGGTGCACGCGGACCTCGATCACGCCGCGCTCGACGCGCCGCTGCCACCAGCCCGCGAGCTGCTCGTCGACGAGCAGCACGTGCAGTGACGCGTAGTCGAGCGGGCGTCCGGCGGCCAGGCCCGCCGGGTCGACGAGCGAGCGCGTGGCGGGGAACGAGCCGTACACCTCGTCGTACGCCTGCAGGAGGTCGACCCGCGGGCCCGGGCCCGACGAGGGTGCGCCCAGGTCTCGCGGCACCCACCACAGCTCGTGCTCGTCGACCGTGAGCTGCTCGGCGGCGTCGCCGAGACCCGCGAGGCCTCGTCGGACCTGCGTGAGCGTGAGGCTGGCCCACCACGCGAGGTCGCGCACGGAGGCAGGACCGTGCCCGACGAGGAAGCGGCGCACGAGCTCGCTGAGGGCCTCGTCGCCCGTGAGGTCGCCGCGGGGACGGGACGCGCCGCGCTCGTCGGCCAGCGCGTAGGTGTGCAGGGTGCCGCGCGCGCGACCGCTCACGACGATGCCCTCGAGCTCGGCGTGCATCACGACGAACGACAGGCGGTCGGGGGTCGTCTCGACACCCTCGGTGGCGAGGGCCACGCCGATCTCGGCACGCGTGGGGTGCCCGCCCGGCGTCAGGCGCTCGACGACGCGCGCGAGCGCCACGTCCGTGCGCACGAGCGTCTCGTCGTCGAGCCCGAGCTCGCGGCCCCGCGGCGCGCACTGCCGGTGCACCCGGGGAGATGTCAGCGCGAGCACCCAGCGCAGGTCCTCAGGTGTGAGCAGGTGCCACGTGGGCCGCAGCGCGTGCGTGCGCAGGATCGCGCCGTCGTCGAGCGCGCGCCGCACGTCGTCGTCCGACGAGTCCGCGCACCGCTGGCCGAGGGACCACCGGGCGACCGGGAGCTCCTGCCCCTGCACGGCGAGCTGCTCGGCGACGACCTGACCTGCGCCTCGAGCCCGCGGGCCGCGCAGGCGCTGGGTCTCGAGCCGGCGGCGGACGACCTCGGCTGCGCGCATGCACCGAGGCTAGGACCGAGGTCCCACACACGACCCACGCAGAACACCCCTGGCGCGAACAGGCCCGCGGGGTACTCTGGCCAGGCGATCGGCACCCGCCCATGGCAACGACGCCCGCCCACGGCGGGCCCACCACCCCGGCAGGTGCTTCATCGCCACAACCACTCCCCCCGTGACCTCGACCGTGCTGCGTGAGGGCTTCCGCCCCACGGTCGCCCGCGACACCACGTTCCCGCACCTCACGCATGCGTACACGCAGGTCGCAGCCGTGGTGCGCGAACGCGGGCTCCTGCGCCGGGCATACGGGTTCTACGGCGGGGTGGGCGCGGTGCTGCTCGCCGGGTTCGTCGGCGCCCTCGCGGGCTTCCTGCTGCTCGGCCACAGCTGGTTCCAGCTGCTGATCGCCGCGGGGCTCGGTGTCCTGCTCACGCAGACCGCGTTCCTCACGCACGAGGCCGCGCACAAGCAGGTGCTCGCGGGCGGCAAGGCCAACGACCGGCTCGCGCGCATCCTCGCGTGCGGCGTCGTCGGCGTGAGCCTGTCCTGGTGGGAGACCAAGCACAACCGGCACCACGCCAACCCGAACAAGGTCGGCAAGGACCCGGACATCGAGATCGACACGATCTCGTTCGTCGAGGAGGACGCGGCCACCGCGACCGGCCTGCGGGCGCTCATCACGCGGCGCCAGGGCTGGCTGTTCTTCCCGCTGCTCACGCTCGAGGGCCTGAACCTGCACCGCCTGGGCCTGCAGCACCTGCTCGGCCGCGAGAAGGTCGACCGCCGCTGGCAGGAGCTCGTGCTCATCGGGGTGCGGTTCGTCGCCTTCTGGGTCCCGGTGTTCTGGCTGCTGCCGATCGGGATGGCGTTCGCGTTCGTCGGCGTGCAGCTCGCGGTGTTCGGCGTGTACATGGGGGCCTCGTTCGCCCCCAACCACAAGGGCATGCCGGTGATCGGCCGCGACTCCAAGCTCGACTTCTTCTCCAAGCAGGTGCGGACCTCGCGCAACGTCCGGGGCGGCTGGTGGGCGACGTCGCTCATGGGCGGCCTCAACTACCAGATCGAGCACCACCTGTTCCCGAGCATGCCGCGCCCGCACCTGGCCCAGGCCCGCCTGCTGGTGCGCGAGCACTGCCGCACGCTCGACGTCCCGTACGCGGAGACGACGCTGCTGCGCTCGTACGCGATCGTCGTGCGGTACCTCAACGAGGTCGGCCTCGCGGCCCGTGACCCGTTCGAGTGCCACATGGTGTCCCGCTTCCGGCGCGTCTGACCCGACGGGTCGCGCCCGTCCCGCACGACCTCACACCCGCGCCCGCGCAGTCGGCGAGCGCGGGTGTCGTGCGTCCACGGGCGTCTGCGGGGGCGGGCAGGCGTGTGCGGGGACGACGAAGGGGCCGTACCGGGAGGCACGGCCCCTTCGAGCTGATGCCGGCGGACCGGCGTCAGAAGTCTGGCTTCAGAGCGGGCGGATGTTCTCCGCCTGCGGGCCCTTGGGGCCCTGAGCAACGTCGAACTCGACCTGCTGGTTCTCCTCGAGGGAGCGGAACCCGGAGGACTGGATCGCGCTGTAGTGCGCGAACACGTCGGCGGAGCCGTCGGACGGGGCGATGAAGCCGTAGCCCTTCTCAGCGTTGAACCACTTCACAGTGCCGGTGGCCATGATGTCTTCTCTCGTTCGAGGGGCGTGGTCGCGGGCGCGACCTCGCTCGCCGCGCCCAGGGGGTCGCGGACGGTTGTGGGCGCGGGCTCGGCGAGCACGCGGGTGGGGACGGGTCGCACGGTGCGGGACCAGGAGCGCGTCGGCGGCCGCCCAGGTGGCGACGACGCCGAGCGACCGCGTGAAGCGGTCGCTGATGCGCAGACCGTCGGCGGTGCGCTGGGCCAGGCCCGCGTACTCGTCCGCGACGGTGGCGACCCAAAGGTCCTCGTCGGCCTGGCGCCAGCGCGGTGCTGCGGGCCGGGGACCTGTCTGGGACAGGGGATCAAGACTGGTGAAGATGCTGACTACTCTCGCGCCCCGCGCGTTCGTCGGGGTGGATGGATCTCAAGGTGAATCGGTGACGGCGGTCGCCGTCCGGGCTCGCGGTCCTGCTTCGATGCGATGAACCGAAGAGCTGCGACGGGGTGACCCGTCACGTGAACGCGTGTCCGAGAGTACACGACACGCCGCCAACCGCACAGGGTCGCCTCGGTCACGTGCTCTGCGGTCGGCTCGGCGCACGCGTCCGGGCGGCGCGGCAGCCCGACGAGACCGCCTCGCCGACCGACTCGTCGAGCGCCCGCCGCAACGCGTTCACCTGCGGTTCCGTGCCCGGACACGCACGGTCGGCACAGTTCGGCGCGACCCCGTCCTGAGGAGAGCTGATGCTGCCCGCACGCCCCCGCCGCGCGCTCGCCGGACCCACGGCGCTCGCCGTGACCGGCGCCCTGGCCGTCACGGGCCTGACCGTCGCCCCCGCGTCGGCCGCCCCCGTCCGACCCGCCGCATCCGTCACGTCCGCCGCGTCACTCGCGGCCGGCACCCCGGCGAACGGCTGGTCCGACGACGGCTGGACCGCGCCGACCCCCGGCTCCGCGTTCCACCGGCTCGCGACCTACCCCGTCTACCTCAACCGCCCGGCGGGCGTCGACGCCGCCGCCGCGACGGTCGCGGAGATCTCCGCGGTCTCCCAGGACGGCACGACCTTCGTCCACACGGACGCGCTGGCGCGCCGCATCGGCTTCGTCGACATCACCGACCCCGCGCACCCGGTGGGGCGCGGCACGCTCGATCTCGCGGCCGACCTCGGCGTCGGCGCGCACGCGGAGCCGACGAGCGTCGCCGTGGTCGGCGGGTACGTGCTCGTCGTCGTCGACACCTCGACGTCGTTCACGAGCCCGTCGGGTGCGCTCGTCGTCGTGGACCTCGCGACGCACGAGGTGGTGCGGACGCTCGACCTCGGCGGTCAGCCCGACTCGATCGCGCTGACGCCCGACCAGGCCCACGCCGCGATCGCGATCGAGAACGAGCGCGACGAGGACGCCAAGCCGGCGGGCGGTGCGAAGGGGGACCTGCCGCAGCTCCCGGGCGGCTTCCTGCAGCTCGTCGACCTGCCGGACCCGGCGAGCCCCGAGGGCTGGAGCCTGCGCGAGGTCCCGTTCACGGACGGCGGGGCCGCGCTGCCGGCGTTCACAGCCGCGGGGCTCGACACGCCGCAGGACCCCGAGCCGGAGTACGTGGCGATCGACCCGACGGGCACGACGGTGGCGGTGACGCTGCAGGAGAACAACGGCGTCGTGCTGGTCGACGTCGCGACGGGCGCGATCACGAAGGTCTTCTCGGCCGGCACGCAGGCGGTGACGGGCATCGACACGAAGAAGGACGGCGTGATCGACCAGACCGGCGCGATCGCCGCGGTGCCGCGCGAGCCCGACGCGATCGGCTGGCTCGATGCGCGGCACGTGGCGACGGCCAACGAGGGCGACTGGAAGGGCGGCACGCGCGGCTGGTCGGTGTTCGACACGACCACCGGTGACGTCGTGTGGGACGCGGGTGCCTCGCTCGAGCGCCTGGCGGTACGCGTGGGGCTGCACACCGAGGACCGGGCGGCCAAGAAGGGCGTGGAGATCGAGGGCCTCGCGGTCGCGACGTTCGGCGGTACGCCGTACGTGCTCGTCGGCTCCGAGCGCTCCAACTTCGTCGCGGCCTACGACGTGAGCGACCCGACCAGCCCGGTGTTCGCGCAGGTCCTGGCCACGACGAACGGCCCCGAGGGCATCCTGCCGGTGCCGGCGCGCGACCTGCTGATCGTCTCCTCCGAGACGGACTCCGCGGCGGTGAACGTCCGCTCGGCGGTCACGGTCTACGGCCGCGGCGAGGGGTACGCCTCCGCGGCCGGGGCGCCGACGTTCCCGTCCGTGGTCTCCGCGGACGCCGCGGGTGCGCCGATCGGCTGGGGCGCGCTGGGTGCGCTCGCGGCGGACCGTCGCGACGACGAGCGCCTGTGGTCCGCCACCGACGCGGCGTACGCCGACACGCGGCTGCTGTCGATCGACGTCAGCGGCACGCCCGCGGTGATCGACCGCCAGCTGCGGGTGACCGAGCGCGGCGTCGGGCTCACGCTCGACGTCGAGGGTGTCGCCACGCGGCGCGCGGGCGGGTTCTGGCTCGGCGTCGAGGGCGCGGCCGGGGCGGGCAACGAGCTCGTGCGGACCAACGCGTACGGCGCGGTCGTCGAGCGGGTCGCCCTGCCGGCCGACGTCGCGGCGGGCCTGTCCAAGTGGGGCGTCGAGGGCGTCACGACGACCGACGACGCCGACGGTGAGCACGTGTGGGTCGCGCTGCAGCGTGGCCTGACGAGCGACCCCGGCGGCCTCGGGGGCACCGCGCGGCTCGGGCGGTACGACACCGCCGACGGCACGTGGACGTGGTTCGCCTACCCGCTGGGCACGACGAGCGTGGCCGGCGACTGGCTGGGGCTCTCGGAGGTCGTCGCGGTCGACGACGACACGCTCGCGGTGATCGAGCGTGACAAGCTCAACGGCCCGAACGCCGCGGTGAAGCGCATCTACACCGTGGACGTGCCGGCTGACCCCGCACCCGGCGAGGTCGCGGTCCTGACGAAGTCGCTCGCGCACGACGTCCTGCCCGACCTGCGGGCGACCGCGGGCTGGACGCAGGAGAAGCTCGAGGGCCTGACGATCGCCGGCGACGGCACGGTGTGGGCGATCACCGACAACGACGCGCTCGCCGACGCGACCGGGGAGACGGTGCTGCTCGACTTGGGCACGCGCACCTCGGTGTTCGGTGCGACCGCGACCAGCGCGACCCTGCGCGTCACGGGCGGCCTCGCGTACGGCCAGCGCCAGACGCTCACGGCCACCGTGACGCCTGCGGTCACCGGGACGGTCGCGTTCCTCGACGGCACGCGCACGGTCGCGAGCGCCCCGGCGGTGTCCGGGACCGCGACCGCGTCCGTGGCGCTCGCGGCGGGCACCCACGCGCTCGTCGCGCGGTTCACGCCGTCCGACGACACCGCCGCGCCCTCGTCGTCGCCGGCCGTCCGCGTGACGGTCCGCAAGGCGACGACGAGCACGACGACGCGCGTCGCCGCGAGCACCCCGACCTACGGCACGCCGGTCAAGGTCACGGTCACCGTGACGGGTGCGACCGCCGCGCCCACGGGCCGCGTGCAGGTCCGCGAGGGGTCGAAGGTGCTGGGCACCGGGACGCTGCTCACGTCCGGGAAGTCGGGCCGCGCGACGGTCACGCTCCCCGCGTCGCTCGCGGTGGGTCGCCACCGGCTCACCGCGGTGTACGCGGGTACGTCCGACGTCGCGGGGTCGTCGTCGGCGGCCACGGTCACCGTCCGGCGCGCGACGCCGAAGGTGAGCCTCGCGGCGTCGTCGTGGACCGTGGCGAAGGGCACGCGGCCGACGATCGTCGTGCAGGTGACCGGCGCGGGCGCGACCCCCGGCGGCACCGTGACCGTGAAGGTGGGCCGCACGACGGTGGCGACCCGCACGCTCGTCGGCGGCCGGGCTGTCGTGACGCTGCCCCCCGCGACCCGGACCTCGGCGGTCACGGTCCGCTACGCGGGCTCGACCTCGTACCTGCCGGTCACCGCGTCGCGCACGCTCACCGTGCGCTGACCCCGGGACGTCGGCACCCGCGACCCGGAGCAGCAGTCCGTGCCGCGTGCACGTCACCCGTGTGCGCGCTCACGGCGCTGTCCGGCCGGCTGCGTCGTCGCTGATCAGGTCTACGATCAGCGCAGCCGTGCCGGGGTCGCGAGGAGGGGAGCCGTGCGGGTCACCAGTGCTGATGTCGCACGCGAGAGCGGCGTCTCCCGCACCACCGTGAGCTACGTGCTCAACGCGAAGCCCGGCGTCGTCATCACCGAGGCCACACGGCGGCGCGTGCTCGAGGCGGCCAGCCGGCTCGGCTACACGCCGTCCGCCGCTGCTCGCGCGCTGCGCTCCGGGCGCAGCGACCTCGTGCTGTGCGTCCTGCCCGACTGGACGGTCGGGCCGGTGCTCGACACGCTCATCGACCACGTCACCACCTCGCTCGCCGAGCACGGGCTGTCGGTGCTCGTGCACATCAGCCGCGGCTCGCGCCCGCTCGCGGAGCTGTGGCGCGCGGTGACGCCGTGCGCGGTGCTCGGGCTGGTGCCGTTCGCGGCGGCCGATGCGCGGGCGATGACCCGCTCGGGCATCGTCGTCGTCGGCTCGGCGCTCGACGAGGACCCGCACCCCGAGACGTTCGTCGTGCCGCAGACGAGCATCGGCCGCCTGCAGGTCGAGCACCTCGTGGCCCGCGGCCACCGCGCGCTGGCGTACGCCGCACCGGCCGACGACCGCCTGGTCGCGTTCGCCGACCGTCGCCTCGCCGGCGTGCGCGCCGAGTGCGCGCGCCTGGGTCTGCCCGAGCCGCGCGTGACGACCGTGGACCTCACCGTGGAGTCGGCGGCGGCGGCCGTGCGCGGGTGGCGGGACGACGCCGTACCCGTGACCGCCGTGGCGGCGTACAACGACGAGGTCGCGCTCGCGGTGCTGGCCGGCGCCACCGCCGCCGGGCTCGTGGTGCCGGACGACCTCGCGGTGATCGGGGTCGACGACATCCCCGTCGCGCGCCTCGCGTCGCCGCCGCTGACGACCGTGTGGCAGGCCATCGACGCGCAGGCCGAGTACCTCGCGGCGTCCGTGCTGGCCGCGCTGGACCCGTCGCTCGAGCCGCCCGTCCGGCCCGACGACGTGTTCCACGTGCTCGAGCGCGCCTCGACCTGAGAGCGGCACTGCCTGAGAGAACGCGGCCTGAGAGCGACGCGCCCGGACGCGAGCAGGGCCCCCGCCGGGTGCGAACGGCGGGGGCCCTGCTGCTCGGGACTACCTCGCGGTCACTGGAACGTGAACCAGTTGACGTTCACGAAGTCCGCCGGCTGGCCGGACTCGAACGTGAGGTAGACGGTGTGCCGGCCGGTGGTGCCCGCGATGTTCGCCGGGACCGTGCGCCACGCCTGCCAGCCGCCGGTGCTCGCGATCGCGAAGCTCCCGACCGGTGCCGCGGTCGGGCTGTCGAGCCGGACCTGGACCAGGCCGCTCGCGCCGTTGATCGCACCCGAGGCCACCCGCGCCACGAACTGGGTGCGCGGCGTGCTGCCGAAGTCCACCCGGTCGAAGCGCAGCCAGTCACCGTTCGAGATCCAGCCGACGTTCGAGCCGCCGTCGAGGTCCTCGGTCGCCTCGACGGCGACCGCCGACGCCGCCGCGTACGCCTCCGCCTGGATGCGGGACGTGGCGGGGATGCCCATGCCGGGCGTCGGCGTGGGGGTCGGGGTCGGGCTGGGGGTCGGGCTCGGGGTCGGGCTCGGTGTCGGCGACGGCGTGGGGCTGGGGGTCGGCGACGGCGTGGGCGTCGGGCTGGGTGTGGGCGTGGGAGTCGGCGTGGGGTTCGTCGTCCCGCCCGTCGAGCTCGCGACCGAGCGCGCCGGGACGTTCAGCGTCACGCCGTTCGAGAAGCGCACCGTCACGGCCGACGAGCCCATGTTCGCGGCCTGGTACGTCCGCACCCCGTTCTTGACGAACACCGCGTGCAGCGGGGTGTTCGCCGTGACCGACCGGTCGACCGTCCCCACACCGGCCAGGTTCTTCAGCCAGTAGAAGGTGTGGGCCCGCGACTCGCCCTCTTCGATCGTGTACGAGCCCGCCTGCGAGCGGAACTGGGACAGCGCGGTCGGGGCGTCGGCCAGCGCCTGGAACTCCCAGATGATGTCCTTCCACACCGTGGCCGGGCCGCCGTTGTTGCGTTCGAGCTCGGCGATGTTCCGGCCGATGTACGCGGGGTCGTAGCCCAGGTACAGGTGGCCGGCCGTGGACGGCAGCAGGTTGATGCCCTGGATCATCTCCGGCTCGGCGCTGAACCAGGTGGCGTAGGCGCCGCCGTCGCCCCACACCATGCCGACCGTGGAGTGCCCGAACGCTGCCGGGAACGCCTCGTCGTCGGTGTCGAACCAGTAGTTCTCGATGGCCGAGGCCTGCGTCGTGTAGAGGTAGATGCCCAGGTCACGAACGGTCTTGTTGTTCGTGACCTGACCCCATTGGATGAGCCCGCTCGCGAAGTTCATGCCCTCCGACGACGACTCCTGGTTGTTGCCCGCCCCGAACGCGCCGTGCCCGGCCGCCCAGTCGTGGCCCGCGTAGATGTCGAAGTCGCGCAGGAACGGGAAGCGCGTGTCGTTGCGGTCCCAGTTGGCGGCGTCCTTGATGACGGTGTTGACCATGCCGCCGTACGCCGAGTCCGCCGCCCAGGCCGGGTCGAACTGCGCGACGGTCGCGGCGCCCACCACGTAGTAGCCGTAGTGGAAGTGGTGGTCGTTGAGGTCGGTGTCCGAGCCGTACGACGCGGGGTACCCGATGAGCGTGCCCCACCTCGAGTCGTACGCGAACAGCCGCTGCGTCTCGCCGGGCGAGGCGGTCATCCAGTCGGTGAGCCGCGTCTTGACCTTGCCGAGCAGCGCGTCGCGCGCGCCCGTGTTGCCGGTGAGGTTGGCGATCTGCGCGACCTGTGTGGCCCGCCCGATCGCCTTGCCCGTCCAGTACGTGTCCTCACCGAAGCCCGCGAACGGGTCCGTGCCCGCGACCTCGTTGACGTAGCCGTTGAGCTGGTTGACGTCGGCGCCGGACGTGAAGCCGGTGTTCGCGAGCTGCGGCAGCACGCCGTTGAAGGGCGTGACGGTCTGGAACTGCGACGCACCGATCGCGACGCGCATCGGGCCGCGCGGGGAGACGTAGGAGTACGTGCTCAGCGTGGTCCCGGCGAGGTTGTCGCGCTGGTGCGGGTAGAGCGCGAAGACCGTTCCCGCGCTGCCGGCCTGCTTGGCGGTCGTCGTGAACTGGTACGTCGCGGTGAGCTTGGCCGCGGACTCGTCGTACGTCCACGAGACCTTGGTGCCCGTGACGTGGTTGTGCGCGTACGGGGCGTACGCCGCGAGCGCCGCGGCGCGGCCGGACGCGCTGCCCGTCGACGGGAGCACCGCGACGGAGAAGTACGCGCCGCCGTTGAGCGACGAGCTGATCGTCGTGCCGGACACCGACCACGTGGAGCCCGTCGGGCCGAATGCCGCGTAGTCGTGGCCGTTGACGCTGAAGCCGACCGCGCCGTTCGCGGTGCTCCAGACGGTCGGCGTGCCGGTCGTCGTGAGCGTCGCGTTGCCGCCGGTCTTGGTCGCGTAGACGAAGGGCAGGCCGTGGCCGAACGTGGTGCGCAGGCTGTTGCCGCCGCTGCTCCACAGCTCGCTCACGGTCCAGTCGGAGTAGCCGTCGACCTTGCCGTCGGCGGTCAGGCCCGCGATGCCGATGCGCACGTCCTCCGCGTACGAGTAGTGGTACTCGGAGACGCCCGTGGCCGTGCCGGAGATGCTCGCGTTGGTCGGGTAGCTCATGCCGAGCCCGTTGGTGAACGCGTGGAACGCCGCGGGGTGCGCCATGAGGTTCTCGGAGATCGAGGCGCAGTCGAACTTGCGCCACAGCAGCGAGGTCCACCAGTCGTTCGTCGGGATCGCGCCCGCCGGGAAGTTGCTCGTGACGTGCGCGCGCGGGTTGGTGATCGGGGTGTTGTTGCACTCGGTGGGGACCGCGCCCCCGGCCGGGATCGCGTCGGCGTAGCTCCCGGAGCCGACGTTCGCGGCGTCGGCACGTGGCGACATCGCCACGGCTTGGAGCAGCGACACGACGAGCGCCGCGGCCGCCACGAGGGCGACGACGACGCGGCGGTCGGGGATCGGGAGGGGGCGGGCGCGCGACGGATCGGCGTGGGCAGGCATCCGGGCATCTCCGTTTCTCGGCTGCCGGACGCCGGGGACGGGTCGGGCAGCGTAGGTCACCGGCGGAGTCAGGGGGACATCCGCCGGACGCGATCCGACCGACTTCGCGCGACGTTGCGGGAAGCGGGTCGGTCAGAGCAGTGGTGACGGGCACCGGTTCGCAGCGCCCGCGACGCACGCCTCCACGTCGAGGCGCAATGTCCGTTGACTCGTGTCACCAGCGCTATGGCCAGATTGCTGCCGGGGGCGCCTGATGTCAAGCGGAACGGTCTGGCACCTGCTCGGACGCGCACGTGCGGGCGGTCGCTGGGGCCTTGTCCGGACCCGTGGGGCTCCGTGGGCCAAGATGACGGGCGTGACCTACCGCGTGATGACCGTGTGCACCGGGAACATCTGCCGCTCGCCCATGGCGGAGATCGTGCTGCGGGCGCGCCTCGAGGAAGCCGGGTTGGCCCACGAGGTCGTCGTCGACTCCTCGGGCGTGTCCGACGAGGAGCACGGCAACCCCGTCGACCGCCGCGCGCGGGCGGTGCTCGCTGCGCACGGCTACCCGACCGGCGACGGGCACCACGCGCACCGGATCACCGCGACCGAGCTGAGCACGCGCGACCTGATCCTGCCCGCGACCGCGCAGCACGCCCGCACGCTGCGCCGCATGGCCCCCGCCGAGGTGGCCGACCGAATCGTCATGCTGCGCCGCTTCGACCCGGCCGCGCCGGTCGTCGGCCCCGGCGAGCCGGAGCACGTGCTCGACATCGACGACCCCTGGTACGGCGGCATGCAGGACTTCGAGGACTGCCTCACCCAGATCGAGGCCGCCACCGCGGGCGTCGTCGCCCACCTCCGCGCCACCCTCCACCCCTGACCCCACCCACCCCCACCCACCCCCTCCTGCTCCGCCGCGCCGCGGCCCCACGTGCCCTGCCCACCCCCGCTCCCCGCCGCGAGCCCGGTGGGTGCAGGGATGAATGCAGGGGAGGTGCCGTTCCAGGTGGTGTGATCTGCATTCATCCCTGCACTCACCGCGCGGTGAGTGGCGTGCTGCGCGGTGAGGGGAGTGCTGCGCGGTGGGTGGCGTGCCGCGCGGTGGGTGGCGTGCCGCGCGGTGGGTGGCGTGCCCGTGGCGGGATCGTCGGGTGGGGGGTGGTGGGGGCGGGCAGGATGGGGGCCGTGAAGGTTGCTGCTCGCGCGCATGTGCCGCCGTTCGCCGTGATGGAGATCATCGCTGCCGCCAACGCCCGGCGGGCGGCGGGGGAGGACGTGCTCAACCTGTGCGCTGGCGAACCTGCCACCGGGGCGTCCGACGTGGTGCGGCAGCGCGCGATCGAGCTGCTGACCAGCGGGGACCTCGGCTACACCGAGGCGCTCGGGGCGCCCGGGCTGCGCGCCGCGATCGCCGCGCACTACGGCGACTGGTACGGCGTCGCGCTCGACCCCGCGCGCATCGCGGTGACGACGGGCTCGTCGGGCGGGTTCATGCTCGCGTTCCTCGCGGCGTTCGACGTGGGCGACCGCGTGGCGCTCGCCCGCCCCGGCTACCCGGCCTACACGAACATCCTCGCGGCGCTCGGCTGCGAGGTCGTCGAGCTCGCCGCCGGGCCGCAGACCCGGTTCCAGCCGACCGTCGCGATGCTCGAGGCGGCGCACGCGACGAAGCCGCTCGACGGGCTCGTCGTCGCCTCACCCGCGAACCCGACCGGGACCATGATCGACGCCGCCGAGCTCGAGGCCCTCGCCCGCTGGTGCGGCGAGCACGGCGTGCGCCTGGTCAGCGACGAGATCTACCACGGCATCACCTACACCGACGCGAGGGTCGCGACCGCCGCGTGCTACCTCGGCTCGGGCGCCGTCGTGGTGAACTCGTTCTCCAAGTACTGGGCGATGACCGGGTGGCGCCTGGGCTGGCTCGTCCTGCCCGACGACCTCGTCGCGCCCGTCGACGCGCTCGCGGGCAACGTGGCGCTGTGCCCGCCGGCCCTCGCGCAGCACGCGGGCATCGCGGCGTTCTCGCCCGAGGGCATGGCCGCCGCACGCGAGAACGTCGAGCGGTACGCGGCCGCCCGCGCACTGCTGCTGTCGCGACTGCCCGAGCTCGGCTGGACCCACGTCGCCCCCGCCGACGGCGCGTTCTACCTGTACGGCGACGTGTCCGCGTCCGGGCTCGACTCGGTCACGTGGTGCGCGCGCCTGCTCGACGAGGCGGGCGTCGCCCTGACGCCCGGCACCGACTTCGACCCCGTCGACGGGTCGCGGTACGTGCGGCTGTCGTTCGCGTCGTCGGTCGACGTGGTGCGCTCGGCGGTCGACCGGATCGTCGCGTGGCAGCGCACACTGGCGACCGGCTGAGCCCGACGAACCGGGCACGTCCGCGGTCGTTCGGTCGTTGGTGTGGCGTCAGCAGCCCTCACTCCCTCAGGAGCGCGCCATGAAGTGCCCCGTCGACCAGGCCGAGCTGGTCATGTCCGAGCGGCAGGGGGTCGAGATCGACTACTGCCCGACCTGTCGCGGCGTGTGGCTCGACCGCGGCGAGCTGGACAAGATCCTCGACCGCGCCGCGGCGGTCTCGGCCCCCGGGGTACCGCCGGCGCCCGGTGCCGCTGCGACGCCGCCCCCCTACGGCACGCCGCCCGCAGGCGCCGGGCCCCGCCATGACGCACCCCGCTACGACGCTCCTCGCTACGACGCCCCCCGCCACGACGGCCCCCGGTACGACGAGCCGCGCTACGACGAGCGGCGGCGCGACGACGACCGCTCGCGCTACGGCTCGTCGGGCGACCCGCGGTACGACGACCCGCGCTACCGGCGCAAGAAGAAGCGCGAGTCCTGGCTGGGCGACCTCCTCGACTTCGACTGACCCCAGCCACGACCGGCCACCCAGCGCTTGCTCCGGCCACCGCCGCCCTTCGCCGGAGCAGTCGCTGGGTCGTCGGGGTTCCTGGGATGACCCAGCGCTTGCTCCGGCCACCGCCGCCCTTCGCCGGAGCAGTCGCTGGGTCGTCGGGGTCGGGGGCGGGACGGTCGTAGGTTGGGGGGGTGGGGAACTCAGCGCTGGTGCAGCCGGGCGGAGAGCTGACCGCTGAGCAGATGGCGCGCAGCTCGCGGCACCTGCTCCTGCCGGGGATCGGGCTCGTCGGGCAGCGGCGGCTGCGCGCCGCGCGCGTGTGCGTGCTCGGTGCGGGCGGGCTCGGGGCGCCCGTGCTGCAGTACCTCGCCGCGGCGGGTGTCGGGACGCTCGGGATCGTCGACGACGACGAGGTCGACGTGTCCAACCTGCAGCGGCAGGTCGTCCACGGCTCGTCGGACGTGGGCCGGCCCAAGGTGGACTCGGCCCGCGACGCGGTGCACCACCTCGACCCGAGCATCGTCGTCGTGCCGCACGCCGTCCGCCTGACCAGCGACAACGCGCGCGAGATCCTCGGCGGGTACGACGTCGTCGTCGACGGGACGGACAACTTCCCCACGCGCTACCTCGTCTCCGACGCCGCCGCGGCGCTCGGCATCCCCGTCGTGTGGGGGTCGGTGCTGCGGTTCGACGCGCAGGTGTCGGTGTTCTGGTCCGCGGCGCCGGGCGGCGGCGTGACGCTGCGCGACCTGTTCCCGGTCGAGCCCGGGCCCGACGAGGTGCCCTCGTGCGCCGAGGCCGGCGTGCTCGGGGCGCTGTGCGGGCAGGTCGGCTCGCTCATGGCGACCGAGGTGGTCAAGCTCGTGTGCGGGCTCGGCGAGCCGCTGCTGGGTCGCGTGCTGGTGCTCGACGCACTGCGCTCGCGCTGGACCGAGGTTCCACTCGCGCGGTCGTCGCGTCCGGGGGCCGACGCGGGGCGGGCCGACGCGCGGGACGAGGCGCCGACGGGGGAGCCGTCGCCGGCGGGCTCGTCGGTGCAGGTCCCGGCGCAGGCGCCCGGGCCGTCGCCGGTCTCGCCCGCGGACCGTGTGCCCCAGGTCAGCGCCGACGAGCTCGCGGCGCGGATCGCCGACGCGGCCGACGGTGTCGTCGTCGTGGACGTCCGTGAGCCGTACGAGATCGCCGCTGCACCGTTCCCGGGCGCGGTGCCCGTGCCGCTCGCGACGGTGCTCGACGGCTCCGCGCTGCACGACTGGTCGCACGGTCCGGCGGTCGTCGTGGTGTGCCATGCGGGTGCCCGCTCGCACGCCGCCGCGCAGGTGCTGCGCGCGGCAGGGATCGACGCGTCGAACCTCACGGGCGGCATCGTCGCCTGGCTCTCCCACGCGCCGACGGCGACATCCCACCGCTGACCCACCAGCCGGCGCCCACGTCGTCGGGCGCTCGATGCACGAATGAATGCAGGGCGGATGCCTCTGCGCTGCGCGCACCCTGCATCCATCGCTGCACCGACGGATCCATCGCTGCACCGACGGGACGGCGGGGCGCGTGGTGCGGCGCACGGGGTGGGGCGGGCGTGGGAGCATCGGGCGACGACGAGAGGGGTACACGTGCGGTCGCTCGACGAGCACCGGGCAGCGACGCTCGCGCTGGCGGCGCCGCTGCCGGCCATCGAGGTCCCGCTGCTCGACGCGCTGGGGCTCGTCCTCGCCGCCGACGTGACCACGCAGGCCGCGCTGCCGCGATGGGACAACTCCGCGATGGACGGGTACGCGGTCCGCGCGGCGGACGTCGCGGCGGCGGCCGTGGACGCGGGTGTCGTCCTGCGCGTGGTGGGTGACGTCGCGGCCGGCTCCGCCGACGAGCCCGAGGTCGCCCCGGGCACCGCGGTCCGGATCATGACCGGCGCACCGCTGCCCCCGGGCGCGGACGCCGTGGTCCCGGTCGAGCAGACCGCCGTGCCCGACGCGCCCGCCGGAGACCCGGCCGAGCCGCAGTGGGCCGACGGCGGCGGCGCGGGGCTCGTCGAGGTGCGTGCGGCGGTCGCGCCCGGCGCGCACGTGCGACGAGCCGGCGAGGACGCCGACGCGGGCGAGGCCGTGCTGCCGGCGGGCGCGCTCGTCGGCCCGACGCACCTCGCAGCCGCGGCGTCGGTCGGGCGCGCGACGCTCGTCGTGCACCGTCGGCCGCGCATCGCGGTGATCTCGACCGGCGACGAGCTGGTCGAGCCCGGCGCCGAGCTGCGGCGCGGTCAGATCCCCGACTCCAACTCCTGGCTGCTCGCTGCCGCGGTGCTCGACGCGGGCGCCGAGCCGCTGCGCCTCGGCCCTGTCGCCGACGACCCCGCCGCCCTGCACCGACTGCTCGTCGGCCTCGACGCCGGTGAGCACGGGACGGTCGACGGCATCGTGACCTCGGGCGGTGTGAGCGTCGGGGCGTTCGACGTGGTCAAGGCCGCGCTCGCCGACGAGCGGGGCGTCGAGTTCGTGCGCGTCGCGGTGCAGCCGGGCAAGCCGCAGGGTCTCGGCCGGCTCCCGGGCGGCACCCCGATCTGGACGCTGCCGGGCAACCCCGTGAGCACGCACGCGTCGTTCGAGGTGTTCGTGCGGCCCGCGATCCGCCGCATGCTCGGCCTCGCCGACGTCGAGCGGCCGCGCACGCGCGTCGTCGTCGGCGAGGGCTGGCGCACCCCGCCCGCGCGCGCCCAGCTCATGCCGGTCCGCCGCGTGCCGTCCGACGAGGTGCCGGCCGACGACGTGCGGTCCGACGACGTGCGGTCCGACGACGTGTCGTCCGACGAGGGAGGCCTCCCGTGCGTCCGGCGCGCGACGCCGCGCGGCTCCGGCTCGCATCTCGTCGCGCGGCTCCCGCAGGCGCACGGACTGGCGATCGTGCCCGCCGACGTGGACGAGGTCCGCGCCGGTGACACCCTGGAGGTCTTCTGGACATGAGCGAGTTCACGCACCTCGACGCGCGCGGTCACGCGCGCATGGTCGACGTCACCGAGAAGAAGCCGACCGTCCGGTCCGCGACGGCGTCCGGGCTCGTGGCGTGCGGTCCTGCGGTGGTCGCCGCGCTGCGCGACGGGTCCGTGCCCAAGGGTGACGTGCTCGCGGTCGCACGCATCGCGGGCATCGCCGCGGCCAAGCGCACGCCCGAGCTGTTGCCGCTCGCGCACGTCATCGGGGTGCACGGCGCGTCCGTGGACCTGTCGATCGACGACGACGGCGTCCGGATCACCGCGACCGTGCGCACCGCCGACCGCACGGGGGTCGAGATGGAGGCGCTCACGGCGGTGAGCGTCGCGGCGCTCGCGGTGGTCGACATGGTCAAGGGCCTCGACAAGTCCGTGCGCATCGCGGACGTCCGGCTCGAGGCGAAGACGGGCGGCAAGTCGGGCGACTGGCACCGGGCGTCCTGACGTGTGGGACGCGATCGTGCTCGCGGGCGGGGCGGGTCGCCGGCTGGGAGGTCTCGAGGCGGGCGTGGTGAAGCCCGAGGTCGTCGTCGCCGGGCGGGCGCTCGTCGACCACGCGCTCGCGGCGGTCGCGCAGGCGCGTCGGCGCGTGCTCGTCGCCCCGGACGCCCTGGCCCGCCCGGACGTCCCGACGACCCTCGAGGACCCACCGCTCGGCGGCCCGGTCGCGGGGATCGCCGCGGGCCTCGCGCTGCTGGAGGGGCTCGAGCAGGAACGCGAGCACGGGGCGGCCGACGTGGTCGTCGTGCTCGCGTGCGACGTGCCGCGCGCGGGCCTCGTCGTGGGGGCGCTCGTCGCGGCGGCGCAGGACCCCGGTGTGGACGGCGCCCGGCTCGTCGACGACGAGGGTCACCCCCAGCACCTCGTCGCCGCCTACCGCCGCACCGCACTCGTCCGCGCGCTCGCAGCGCTCCGCGCCGGTGCCGACGACGCCGACGACGTCGCCGCCGACCACCGCGCACCCGCTCACGACCGTGGTGTGCGCGGCGCCTCCGTCCGCCGGCTCGTCGCGACGCTGAGGCTCGCGGACGTCCCGGACCCGGGCGGCGCAGCCGCGGACGCCGACACCTGGCCGGCCATCCACCGGCTGGACGCCGAGCTCGCGTCGGCCGCACCCGACCGCCGGGGGGAGACTCGTACGACTGAACGGGCGGACGCGCACCCGGAGGGTGGCACCATCAGGGAAGCGCACAGCGAGCCGAGGGAGCGTCATGAGTGATCCGCGTCGAGCACCCGGGGCCGACCTGCCGCTGTGGGTCGACCACCTGACCGACCGGCTCGGCGTCGAGCGGGAGCTCGTCGACGTCGACCGCCTGCTCGACCTGTCCAGCGAGGTCGCGCACTCGGTCGCGCGGCCCGCGGTGCCGGTGTCGATGTTCGTCGCCGGGCTCGCGGCCGCGGGACGCACGCCCGACGAGATCGCGGCGATCCTTGCGGACGTCGAGGCGGCCGCGAGCGCGTGGGACGACGAGTCCGCATGATCACCGTCCGCTACTTCGCCGCCGCGGCGGAGGCCGCCGGTCGTGACGCCGAGCAGGTCCCGGCGGGCACGGGTGAGGCGCTGCGCGCCGCGCTGGTCACGCGACACCCGGCCCTCGAGCCGATCCTCGGCCGGTGCGCGCTGCTGGCCGACGGTCGCCGCGTCGAGCCGTCGGACCAGGTCGCGCCCGGCGCGACGCTCGACGTCCTGCCCCCCTTCGCGGGCGGCTGAGCCCTGCCGGCGAGCCGCCGAGCGGGCGGGAGGGGACGGGGCGGGTGGTCAGCCGCCGATCGCGCTCATGGGACGGCGCGGCTGCAGGAACGTGGGGTCGTCGATGTCGTGGCCGGCCTTCTTGCCGGCCAGGCACTGCCGGTACGCGGCCGCGAGGCCCTCGTCGATCAGGGGCGCGGGCTCGTCGGACCGTAGGACGTCGCGCGTGTCGACCTCGGTCTGCGAGAACAGGCACGCACGCAGCTGCCCGTCGGCGGTGAGGCGCAACCGGTCGCACGCGCCGCAGAACGGCGCGGACACCGACGCGATGACGCCCACGGTCGCGGGCCCGCCGTCGACGTGCCAGAGCTCGGCGGGCGCCGCACCCCGGCCGGGGACCTCGGTCAGCGTGAACGCCGCCCGCAGCCGCTCGAGGATCTCCGCCTGCGTGACCATCTCGGTCCGGTCCCAGGTGTGTCCGCCGTCGAGCGGCATCTGCTCGATGAACCGCATCTGGTAGCCGCGTTCGACGGCGAACCGAGTGAGTGCGACGACCTCGTCGTCGTTCACGCCGCGCATCGCGACCGCGTTGATCTTCACCGGGTGCAGCCCGGCGGCGTCGGCCGCCGCGATGCCGGCGAGCGTCTCGACCAGCTTGTCGCGGCGCGTGAGCTCGGCGAAGCGCGCCCGGTCGAGCGTGTCGAGGGAGACGTTGACGCGGGTGAGGCCGGCGTCGCGCAGCGGGGCGGCGAGGGCGGGCAGGCGCAGCGCGTTGGTGGTGAGCGAGACCTCGACGGGCGCGCCGTCGGGGGTGGTGAGCGCGGTCAGGCGGCGCACGACGTCGACGACGTCCACGCGCAGCAGCGGCTCGCCGCCCGTGAGCCGGATCTCCCGGATGCCGAGCGCGACGCCCACCCGGGCGACGTGGACGATCTCGTCGGTGCTGAGCATGGTCGAGCGCGCGAGCCACGGGACGCCCTCGGCGGGCATGCAGTAGGTGCAGCGCAGCGAGCAGCGGTCGGTGAGCGAGATGCGCAGGTCGTGGTGCGCGCGGCCGAACCGGTCGACGAGCGTGCCCCGCGGGGGCACAGCGGGAGGTGCAGCAGGAGGCACAGCGGGCCCGGGCGGCGAGGTCGGCGGGGGAGTGGTCACAGCCCCACCCAGTGGTGGGTGCCGTCGGCGAGCAGCTCGCGCTTCCAGACCGGCAGCTCGGCCTTGACGGTCTCGACGAGCCGACGGCACGCGTCGAACGCCTCGGCCCGGTGCGCGGCCGCCACGGCCGCCACGATCGCCGCCTCGCCCACGCGCACGTGCCCGACCCGGTGGCTCACGGCGACGCCGAGCACGTCCTCGTCGGACGCGACCTGCGCGGCCAACCGCTCGAGCGTGCGGCCCGCGTCCGGGTGCGCGCTGTACTCGAGCCCGACGACCTCGCCGACCACCGACGGGTCGTGGTCCCGGACCAGCCCGACGAACGTCGCCACCGCGCCCGCGCGGGGCCCGGACACATGTTCCACGTGAAACAGCAGGTCAAGCGGCTGGTCCGTGACGGCCGCGATCACCCGTGGTCTCCGCCCTCGACCTGGCTCAGCAGGTGGGGGAGCAGCGGCACGAGCACGACGAGCCCCTCCCGCACGCCGCCCGTCGAGCCGGGCAGGTTCACCACGACGACGCCCTCGGCGGTCACCCCGGCCAGCCCGCGGCTGAGCGTGGCGGTGGGCACGTCCGACGACCGGCGCAGCAGCTCGGGCACGCCGGGCAGCTCCTTGGCGAGCAGCGGGCGGGTGCCCTCGGGCGTCTCGTCGCGCGGCCCGACGCCCGTCCCGCCGGACGTCACGACGAGCCGCGCCCCGCCGCTCACCGCCGCGAGCACCGCGGTGCGGACCGACTCGGCGCCGTCCGGCACGACGACCGGATCGCCCACGGCGTACCCGGCCGAGCGCAGCAGCTCGACCGCGGCAGGACCGGACCGGTCCTCGCGCGTGCCGGCCGCGCAGCGGTCGGAGACGACCACCACGACCGCACGGGGTTCGCTCACCCGGCCAGGCTAACCACGCCTGCGCCCGATCTGCCCGGCGTCTCGCCGTGGAAACCCGGACCGGCACCCGCCGTCACCCGGCAGCGGTGAGCGGGTAGCCTTGCCCCAGCGTCGTCGGCCGGTCCGGTCTCAGCGGCGGACAACTGAACACGCTGCTCGAACCGAGGCGGGAGAGTCCCGCAGGAGCGGGCGCCGAAGGAGCAACCCTCCCCGGGAATCTCTCAGGCCCCTGTACCGCCACGGCGAGGCAACTCTGGAAAGCGGCCGGCCCACCACGGGACGGCCCACCGACGGTGCAAGCCGGCGCGCCCCGGGCTGGATCGACAGCCATGGCGGACCGGCAAAACTCTCAGGTCGTCGCGCCACGCGACGGATGACAGAGCGGGGAGCCCACCACCCGTCCCGGCGTCGCCGGACGACCCCCGGAGCAGCTCGTGTCGATCACCACGCCCCCCGCAGCCACTGCCCCCACGGGCGCCGGCCGCGTCTCGCCCGCCGCGCAGCAGTTCGTCGACCGGCACGTCGGGCCCCGCGGCGACGAGACCGCGCGCATGCTCGCGACGGTCGGCTACGACTCCCTCGATGCCCTGATCGACGCGGCCGTGCCGCAGAGCATCCGCAGCGGCCGCCCGCTGGACCTGCCGGAGGCGCGCGACGAGCACGACGTGCAGGGTGCGCTGCGCGCGATCGCGGACAAGAACCAGGTGCTGCGCCCGATGATCGGCCAGGGCTACTCCGGCACGATCACGCCGCCCGTGATCCGCCGCAACGTGCTCGAGTCGCCCGCCTGGTACACCGCGTACACCCCCTACCAGCCCGAGATCAGCCAGGGTCGTCTCGAGGCGCTGCTCAACTTCCAGACCATGGTCGAGGACCTCACGGGCCTGGCGATCGCGAACGCGAGCCTGCTCGACGAGGCGACCGCGGTGGCCGAGGCCGTAGCGCTCATGTGGCGCGTGCAGCGCGGCAAGGCGGGCACGGTCGTGCTCGACGACCAGCTCTTCGCGCAGTCCCTCGCGGTGACCGTGGGCCGCGCGCAGGCGATCGGCCTGCCCGTCGTAGTGGCCGACCTGTCCCAGGGCCTGCCCGACGTCGAGGGTGACCTGATCGGTCTCGTCGTGCAGCAGGTGGCCGCGTCCGGCCAGGTCCGGGACCTGCGGGACGTGATCGCGACGACGAAGGAGCGCGGGGGGCTGGTCACGGCCGCGACCGACCTCCTGGCGCTCACGCTGCTCACCTCGCCGGGGACGCTCGGCGCGGACGTCGCGGTCGGCTCGGCGCAGCGGTTCGGCGTCCCGTTGTTCGGCGGCGGCCCGCACGCGGCGTTCATGGCGGTGCGCACGGGCCTCGAGCGCATGCTGCCCGGCCGCCTGGTCGGCGTGAGCGTCGACGCGGACGGCGCGCCCGCCTACCGCCTCGCGCTGCAGACCCGCGAGCAGCACATCCGTCGCGAGAAGGCGACGAGCAACATCTGCACCGCGCAGGCCCTGCTCGCGATCGTGGCCTCGATGTACGCGGTCCACCACGGCCCCGACGGCCTGCGCGCGATCGCGGACCGGGTGCACGCACGCGCCCACCGGCTCGCGGAGCTGCTCGTCGAGCACGGCGTCGAGGTCGAGCACGACGCGTTCTTCGACACCGTCCGGACGGTCGTCCCGGGGCGGGCGCGCGAGATCGTCGCGCATGCCGCGCGCCTGGGCGTGAACCTCTTCGCACCCGACGACGACCACGTGCAGATCGCCTTCGACGAGACGACGACCCCGGCGGACCTGTCGCCGGTGATCGGCGCCTTCGCGCTCGCCGGGGCCACGACGCTCGAGGTCGACGAGCAGGGTCAGGTCGACTTCGGCTTCGTCGCGCAGGACCGTCCGAGCGCACCGCTGCCGGACTGGGCGACGCGCACCGACGAGTTCCTCACGCACCCGGTGTTCCACCTGTACCGCTCCGAGACCGCGATGCTGCGCTACCTGCGCCGGCTCTCGGACCAGGACCTCGCGCTGGACCGCACGATGATCCCGCTGGGCTCGTGCACCATGAAGCTCAACGCGACCGCGGAGATGGAGCCCATCTCCTGGCCGCAGTTCGCGGACGTCCACCCGTACGCGCCCGCCGACCAGACGGCCGGCTACGCCGAGCTCGTCACGCAGCTGCAGGACTGGCTCGCGGAGATCACGGGGTACGCGGCGGTCTCGGTGCAGCCGAACGGCGGCTCGCAGGGCGAGTTCGCGGGGCTGCTCGCGATCAAGGCGTACCACCACGCGCGCGGCCAGGCGCAGCGCGACGTGTGCCTCATCCCGGCCTCGGCGCACGGCACGAACGCGGCGAGCGCGGCGCTCGCGGGTCTGCGCGTGGTCGTCGTCGCGACCGCCCCGGACGGCGAGATCGAGCTCGACGACCTGCGCGCGAAGCTCGAGCAGCACGGCCCGCAGGTCGCGGCGATCATGATCACGTACCCGTCCACGCACGGCGTGTACGAGGAGCACGTGCGCGAGGTCTGCGACCTGGTGCACGAGGCGGGCGGCCAGGTCTACATCGACGGCGCCAACCTCAACGCGCTCGTCGGCCTGGCGCGCCCGGGCGAGATGGGCGGCGACGTCTCCCACCTCAACCTGCACAAGACGTTCTGCATCCCGCACGGCGGCGGCGGTCCGGGCGTGGGTCCGGTCGCGGTCGCGGCGCACCTCGTGCCGTACCTGCCGGGCAACCCGACGACGAGCCCGACGCGCCCGTCCACGGAGGCCGACCCCGCGGTGCACGTGCCGCCCGTGTCCGCCGCGCCGTGGGGATCGGCCGGCATCCTGCCGATCTCGTGGGCGTACGTCGCGCTCATGGGCCCCGACGGCCTGCGCCGCGCGACCGAGGTGGCTGTGCTCGCCGCGAACTACCTCGCGACCCGCCTGCGCGAGCACTTCCCGGTGCTCTACACGGGCCCGAACGGGCTCGTCGCGCACGAGTGCATCCTCGACCTGCGCGAGCTCACCAAGGACACCGGCGTGACGGCCGAGGACGTGGCCAAGCGCCTGCAGGACTACGGCTTCCACGCCCCGACGCTGTCCTTCCCCGTGCCGGGCACGCTCATGGTCGAGCCGACCGAGAGCGAGGACCTGGCCGAGCTCGACCGGTTCGTCGACGCGATGGTCGCGATCCGCGCGGAGATCGACGAGGTCGCGGCGGGCACGTGGCCGCTCGAGGACTCGCCGCTGCGCAACGCGCCGCACACCGCGGCGTCGGTCACGGCCGACGAGTGGTCGCACCCGTACGGCCGCGAGCTCGCCGCCTACCCGCTGGCGAGCCTGCGCCGGAACAAGTACTGGCCGCCGGTCCGCCGGATCGACGGGGCCCGGGGAGACCGCAACCTGGTCTGCTCGTGCCCGCCGGTCGAGTCCTTCGCCGAGTAAACCCCGCAGGACGAGAGCACACCGAGGAGCACCGCATGAGCGAGCACGAGGCACGCCGGTCGCCGCTGCACGACGAGCACGTCGCGCTGGGCGCCGCGCTCACCGACTTCGCGGGGTGGCAGATGCCCCTGCGGTACGGCTCGGACGTCGCGGAGCACACCGCGGTGCGCACCGCGGCCGGGCTGTTCGACCTGTCGCACATGGGCGAGCTGTGGGTCACGGGACCGGGGGCGGGCGACGCGCTCGACCGCGCGCTCGTCGGGAACCTCACGGCGCTCGCCGTGGGCCGCGCGCGCTACACGATGCTCTGCGCCCCCGACGGCGGCGTGCTCGACGACCTCGTCGTGTACCGCCTCGCCGACGAGGACGGCGCGGCGCAGGCCTCGCGCCGCTACCTCGTCGTCGCCAACGCCTCCAACGTGGACGTGGTGCGCGACGCGCTCACGGAGCGGCTCGCGGGCCGCGACGACGTGACGCTCACCGACCGTTCGCTCGAGACCGCGCTGATCGCGGTGCAGGGCCCGCGTGCCGAGCAGGTCGTCGTCGGCCTGGTCGACGACCCGGCCGAGGCCGAGGCGGTGCGCACGCTCACGTACTACGCGTCCGTGCCGGCGCGCGTCGCCGGGCTCGACGCGCTCGTCGCGCGCACCGGCTACACGGGCGAGGACGGCTACGAGCTGTTCGTGCCCGCGCCGGACGCCCCCACGCTGTGGCGCGCGGTGCTGGACGCCGGCACGCCGCTGGGCCTGGTCCCCGCGGGCCTGGGCGCGCGCGACTCGCTGCGCCTCGAGGCCGGCATGCCGCTGTACGGCAACGAGCTCGACACCACGACGACCCCGCACGACGCCGGCCTGGGCCGCGTGGTCAAGCTCGACAAGGTCGACGACGAGGGTGCGCCCCTGCCGTTCGTCGGCCGCGAGCCGCTCGCCGCGCGCGCCGCGTCGGCGCCCGCGCGCACGCTCGTCGGGCTGCAGGGTCTGTCCCGCCGCGCCGCACGCCACGGCTACCCGGTGGTCACCGGCTCCGGCGCGGTCGTCGGGACCGTGACGTCCGGGGCGCCCTCGCCGACCCTCGGCCACCCCGTCGCGATGGCCTACGTGACCCCCGAGGTCAGCGCCGAGGGCACCGAGCTGGCCGTGGACGTGCGCGGCCGGCACGAGCCCGTGCGAGTGGTTCCACTTCCCTTCTACCGCCGCGACCGGTAGACCTCCTTAGTAGACGACGTACGAGAGCGGAGCACCTCCATGACTGACCTCCCCGCCGACCTGAAGTACACGCTCGAGCACGAGTGGCTGACCGACGGGAGCCCCGCGACGGTCGGCATCACGTCCGTGGCCGCCGAGGCGCTCGGCGACATCGTCTACCTCGAGCTCCCCGCGGTCGGTGAGTCGATCGACGCCGGCACCGTGATCGGTGAGATCGAGTCCACCAAGTCCGTCTCCGAGCTGTTCTCGCCGGTCTCCGGCACCGTGGTCGAGGTCAACACCGCGGCCGTCGACGACCCGTCGGTCGTCAACGCCGACCCGTTCGGCGCGGGCTGGCTCCTCAAGGTCGAGGTCACCACCGCCGGTCCGCTGCTCACCGCCGAGGAGTACGCCGCCCACGCGGCGGGCTAGGCGACGCCGGTCGGGGGAACCGTCCGGCACCGCCGACGACGCCGCGTCGCGGGTGACGCGCACCTGGGCCGAACGGGTGAAAGCCCGGGGCCGCACCGGGGTCGGGTGTATCAGGCCGACGACCTCGCGTTCATTGTGGGCACAAGCGGGACGACCCGTGGGTGCGGATCACGGTGAGAAAAAGAAGTCGGGCGAAACGGCGTCATGGACGCGTGCCCGGCCCCTCTCATCCACCGAATGACCCACGGATGCCCGGCACTGCCGGGCCCGTGCAGCCGATCGGAGGACAAGATGAGCATGTTGGAGACCACCGGGACCGTGACGGTCGCGGAGACTCTCACCCGTCGTGAGCGCGTGGTGCTCGCGGAGCTTGCCGAGGACGTCACGCTCGAGGAGATCGCCACCCAGCTCTTCGTCACGCGCAACACCGTCAAGTCGCAGGTCCGCAGCGTCTACCGCAAGATCGGCGTCTCGACGCGCGCCGAGGCCGTCGCGTGGGCGGTCGAGCACGGCATCCGCTGACTCCCGCCTCGTCGACCCACGCCGCTCCACGACGAACGGCGGTCTCCGCTCCGGCGGACACACCCGACCGGCCCGCTCCCTCCAGGGCGGGCCGTCGTCGTACCCGGGCCCCTTGGCGGTCCCGGTCGGGCGCTGTTCGACTGGCAGACTCACCGCATGGATCCCGTGCTCGTCGTGGCCGCCGCGATCGTCAACGACCTCGACGCGCCGTACGAGCTGCTCGCCGCCCGACGCACGACGCCCGCGAGCCTCGCAGGGCGGTGGGAGTTCCCGGGCGGCAAGGTCGACGACGGCGAGTCCCCGGTCGACGCGCTGCACCGGGAGATCCGCGAGGAGCTGGGCGTGCGGATCACGCTCGGTGCCGAGGTCGTCGGGCCCGACGACGGGCTGTGGCGGCTCTCCGAGCAGTACGTGATGCGGCTGTGGTGGGCCGAGCTCGCGAGCGGCACGCCCGAGCCCCTGGTCGAGCACGACGAGCTGCGGTGGCTGCCCCGCGCGCACTGGATGGACGTGCCGTGGCTCGACGCGGACGTGCGCATCGTCGAGTCCCTGCGCGTGCCCTGACCGCAGCGGTCAGGAGCCCCGCGCCGGTCAGGCGGGGGCCGGTCTGGCGAGTGCCGCCGCGATGCGGCTCACCGCGTCGGTGAGGATCGCCGGCGACGTCGCGAAGTTGAGCCGCACGAACCCGTCGCCTGGAGCGCCGAACGTGTGGCCCGGATTGACCGCGACGCGCCCCTCGGTGAGCACGCGCGCAGCCGGGTTGGCGTCGCCCGGGAGCTGCGCGCGCAGGTCCAGCCACGCGAAGTAGGTGGCGGCGCCGGGCGTCCAGGCGACCAGCGGCAGGTGCTCGTCGAGCTGGCCGCGCAGGTGCGCGCGGCTCTCACGCAACGAGTCGAGCAGCGCGTCCAGCCAGTCCCCGCCACCGGTCAGCGCCGCCGCGTGCACGAGCACCGGGACGTGGCCGACGCCCATGCCGACCAGCTCGGAGAGCCGGGCCAGGTCGGCCACCGCGTCCGGGCCGGGCACCGCGAGCGCCGCCTTGAGGCCCGCGAGGTTGAACGCCTTCGACGCGGAGTGCAGCGCGACCGCGTCGGGGATCACGGTCGTCGCCGAGGTGAACGGCTCGTCGAGCGCGAGCGGAGCGTGCACCTCGTCGGACACGACGCGCACGCCGTGCTCCGCCGCCAGCGCGCCGACCGCGCGCAGCTCGTCGGGCCGGTGCATCGTGCCCGTCGGGTTGTGCGGGTGGCACAGCAGGTAGGCCGCCCGGCGCCCGTCGGACCGGGCCCGCGCGAATGCCGCGTCGAGCGCCGCGAGGTCGAGGCGGCCGTCCGCGCCCAGGTCCGCCGTGACCACCCGGCGGCCGATGCGCTCGACGAAGCCGCGGAACGGCGGGTACACGGGCGGGGTGATGACGACCGCGTCTCCGGGGTCGGTGAGCAGCGACAGCACCTCGACCGAGCCCTGCATCACGTCGGGGACCAGCGCGATCGTCGCCGGGTCCACGGTCCAGCCCCAGCGACCCTCGGCGAACCCCGCGAACGCCTCCTGGTACGGCCGGCCCGCCGGGTACCCCGTGTCGCTGCGCCGCACGACGTCGGCCAGCGCCCGCTCGACCGGCTCGCACACGCGCACGTCCATCTCGGCGACGAACAGCGGCAGCACGTCGGCGGGGTAGCGTCGCCACTTCTGGCTCGTGCGGCTGCGCAGCTCGTCGAGGGGAACGTCGAAGACACTCACGGCTCGGACACTACCCACCCGGGCGCCCCCCACCCTCCACAGCCTGCGCCCCAGATGTCCGGTTCGCCGCTACGGTCGTCTCCCATGGACGCGAGCACCCTGCCTCCCGAGCTCGGGACCTCAGAGTGGCCCAGTCGGCGCCGGACCGGGTCGCGGTGGCCCTCGTCGCGGTCGCGTCCAGCAAGTACCGCAAGAGCATCAGCACGCCACGCAGGGTGACGAGGAGGCGGCGACCGTGAAGCAGAGCGATGCGACGTCCGGCCACACGGTCCGGCGTGGGCCCGCCCGCCGCCTGAGCGCGAGCGACCGTGCGGCATTCGAGGTCCTGGACGCCAAGCTCGCCCCTGGCGGTGAGTACGCCGTGAAGGCCGCGCAGCGTGAGAAGGATCGAGAAGCTCGCGATGCCGCGATCATGCGCCTGATCACCAAGGGTGCCTGAGCGGCAGGTGGCGCAGGGCGGGGAGAGCCCCGGGCGGGTGAGCCGGGGTCGGTCACGACCAACGGGCCGGCCCCCGCAGGGAGGACCGGCCCGTCGAAGGACGCGCGTCAGAGCGTGGCGCGGACCGTGCGGGTCGCCGCCAGGATGCGCTCGAGCGAAGGGGTGACCTCCTCGTAGCGGCGGGTCTTCAGGCCGCAGTCCGGGTTGACCCAGAGCTGGTCGACCGCGATGGCCTTGACCGCGTCGGTGAGGAGCTCAGTGACCTCCTCCTCGGACGGCACGCGCGGCGAGTGGATGTCGTAGACGCCCGGGCCGACCGCGCGCGGGTAGCCCGCCGCCGCGATGTCGCCGAGGATCTCCATCTTCGAGCGCGCGGCCTCGATGGACGTCACGTCGGCGTCGAGGCCGTCGATCGCGCCCATGATCTGGCCGAACTCCGAGTAGCACAGGTGCGTGTGGATCTGGGTGTCCGGGCGCACGCCCGACGTCGAGAGCCGGAACGAGCTCACCGACCAGTCGAGGTAGTCCGCGTGGTCCGCCTCGCGCAGCGGGAGCAGCTCGCGCAGCGCGGGCTCGTCGACCTGGATCACGGCGATGCCCGCGGCCTCGAGGTCGGCGATCTCGTCGCGCAGTGCCAGGCCCACCTGGTTGGCGGTCTCGCGCAGCGGCTGGTCGTCGCGCACGAAGCTCCACGCGAGGATCGTGACCGGACCGGTGAGCATGCCCTTGACGGGCTTGTCCGTGAGCGACTGGGTGTACGTGGTCCAGTCGACGGTGATCGGCTTCGGCCGCGAGACGTCGCCCCACAGGATCGACGGACGCGTGCAGCGCGAGCCGTACGACTGCACCCAGCCGTTGCGCGTGACTGCGAACCCGTCGAGGTTCTCCGCGAAGTACTGGACCATGTCGTTGCGCTCGGGCTCGCCGTGCACCAGCACGTCCAGGCCGATCCGCTCCTGCAGCTCGACGACGCGGCGGATCTCCGCCTTCATCTCCTCGACGTACTGCTCGTCGGTCAGCTCGCCCTTGCCGTGCGCGGCGCGGGCCTTGCGGATCTCAGGCGTCTGCGGGAACGAGCCGATCGTCGTCGTCGGCAGCGGCGGCAGGTTCAGGCGCGCGGCCTGGGCGATCTTGCGGTCGTCGAAGTCCCCGCGGTGGAACGCGTCCTCGGTCAACGAGCCGGTGCGCTCGCGGACCTCGGGCCGCACGACGCCCGGCGCACCGCGGCGCGAGGCGACGGCGTCGGAGGCCTCGAGCAGCTGCTCGTGGATCGCCTCGCGGCCCTCCGACAGGCCCTCGGCGAGCGTGACGACCTCGGCGACCTTCTGGTCGGCGAACGCGAGCCAGCTCTTCAGCGCGGGGTCCAGGTCCGGCTCGTCGGCCGTGTCGTGCGGCACGTGGAACAGCGACGTCGACGTGCCGACCGTGACGGCGGCGGCGCCCAGCACCTCGAGCTGCTCGAGCACCTGGAGCTTGGCGTCGAGGTCCGCGCGCCAGATGTTGTGCCCGTCGATGACCCCCGCGACCAGCGTCTTGGTCTCCAGGCCCGGGACGGCCTCGGCGGGCGCAGCGCCCTTGACCAGGTCCAGGCCGATCGCCTCGACATCGGTGGCGGCCAGCACCGGGAGCGCCGCGCCCAGGTCGCCGTACGGGGCGGCGACGAAGATCGCGGGCCGCTGCGGACGGGTCAGGTCGGTGCTCAGCGCGCGGTACGCCTCGACGGTCGCGGCGAGCAGGCGCTCGACCGGCACGTCGATGCTCTCCGAGACGAGCGCCGGCTCCTCGAGCTGCACCCACGTGGCGCCCGCGGCGGCGAGATCCTGCAGCAGGTCGGCGTAGACCGGCAGCAGGTCGTGCAGGCGGTCGATCGGGGAGAAGTCCGCGGGTGCGCCCTCGGTGGCCTTCGCGAGCGCGAGGTAGGTCACCGGACCGACGATCACAGGGCGCGTGAGCACGCCCTCGGAGAGCGCCTCGACGAACTCCGCGACCGGACGCGTGCCCGCGTAGCGGAACGTCGTCTCGGGGCCGATCTCCGGAACCAGGTAGTGGTAGTTCGTGTCGAACCACTTGGTCATCTCGAGCGGCAGGTCGTCGCCGCGGCCGCGCGCCACGGTCGAGTAGCCCGCGAGGTCGAGTGCGCCGTCCTCGTCGACCAGGTCGGCGAACCGCGCGGGGATCGCGCCGACGACCGCGCTCGCGTCGAGCACGTGGTCGTAGAACGAGAACGCGCTCGGGATCGCGGGGACGTCCTTCGGCAGGCCGAGCTCGACCAGGCGGTCACGCGTCCGACGACGCAGCTGCGCGGCGGTCGCCTCGACCTCGTCGGCCGTCGACCGCCCGGCCCAGAACGCCTCGATGGCCTTCTTGAGCTCGCGGCGCGGCCCGATGCGCGGGTAGCCGAGCACGGAGCCGGTCGGGAACTGCGGGGTCTCGCTCATCAGGGTCCAGCCTTCGGTGTCGTGGTCGTGCAGGGGACTGACGTTCTGGGGTGGTGCTCGGGTGGTGCGTGGTTCTCGGGTCGTGCGTGGGTGCGGGCGGGCCGACGACGGGCGTCAGTCGCGACCGCGGCCGTCCAGGTCGGCGCCCTCGAGCAGGTCGAGTGCGGCGCCGTGGGTGTTGAACGTGTAGAGGTGCACGCCGGGTGCGCCGCCGTCGAGGATCCCGTTGATGAGGTCCACGCCCGCGCGGATCCCGCGGCGGTGCCGCTCGCGCTCGTCGTCCGCCGAGGCGAGCGTCTCGAGCAGCGCGCGGGGCACGGGGACGCCCGTGAGCGCCTGCACGCGCTCGAGGCGCGCCGGGTCGGTCGCCGGGATGATGCCCGGGATGATCGGGATGACCACGCCGGCCTCGCGCGCCTCGGCGACGAGCCCGAGGTACGCCTCGGCGTCGTAGAACACCTGAGTGATCGCGAAGTCCGCGCCCGCCTCCTGCTTGGCCAGCAGCGACGCCACGTCCTGCGCTCGCGTGCCGCCCGTCGCCGCGTTGCCGCGCGGGAACGCGGCGACCGCGACCGACAGCGGCCGCACCCGCGCCCGCACCGCCTGGGCAGGGCTCGCCGTGCACCGGCGGCTCTCGATCTCGCGCAGCAGCCCGACGAGCTCGCTCGCGGTCGCCAGGCCGTCGGGGTGCGCCTGCCAGTCGTCCTGGCCGACGGGCGGGTCGCCGCGCAGCGCGAGGAACGAGCGGACGCCCTCGTCGAGGAACTCCTCGACGATCGTCGTGATCTCCTCGCGGCTCGTCCCGACGCACGTCAGGTGCGCGATCGGCGACAGCGACGTCTCCTGGAGCAGCCGGGACACCAGCGCGCGCGACGTCTCGCGCGTCTTGCCCGAGGCGCCGTAGGTCACCGAGACGAAGTCCGGGTGCACCGACTCGAGCGCCCGCACGGTCTCCCACAGGCGCGGGGCGGCCTGCGGGTTGCGCGGCGGGAAGAGCTCGAACGAGATCGTCGGGCGGTCGACGCTGCCCAGCGGACGCGGTGACGGCGCGACGTGCGTGCCGGTCACGGCGCGCGTCTCGGTCGTCGTGGTGGCGCCGGGCGCGGCGAGCGCGTCGGAGGGCCGCGGGGCGGCCACGGGCGGGACTGCGGTCGCGGCGCTCACGCGGACGGACCGTTCAGACACGAGGTCTGCGACATGTCGACTCCATCGGTCCTGGCGGAAGCACCCACACCCTCGTCGCGGAGGGGGGTTGCTGCGGCGTCAACGAGCCAGGTCTCTCGGCCGCTCTGGATGGTTGTCGTGATCGTAGGCCGGGAGCCCACATGCTGACCACGAGTTCTCACTTTGTGAGACCGGCGGGTCGCAGAGCGGACAGTCCACGACTGCGTCGGCCGTCGTGGAACGCGAGGGGGCGATCGCGTCCCTTGCTGGTGCGGCCCGGGGCGCGGAGGTCAGCCGAGCGGGCGCGGGCGCTGGTGGGGGATCTCGCCCCAGTTCAGGGCGCCGCCGGCCACCGACAGCAGGCCCGCCTCGACGGCCTCGAGCACGTCGGCGTCCGGTGCCTGGGCACCGGCCATGGCCTCCCGCGCACCGAGAACGGCTTCGAGCCGCATCTCGGGGTCGGGCATCTCGGTCATGCGCGGAACTGTAGCCGCGGTCCTCGATCAGGCGAAGTCCCGGCGCAGCGATCACCCGAGCGGAGCACACGCCGCCGCGACGGACACGTGTCCCGGGACCGGCGGCCGCGCCCGGGGCAACCGGGTCAGTGGGGTGCGGAAGGGCAGGTCACGAGGTGGTCGTCGACGAGTCCGCACGCCTGCATCGCCGCGTAGGCGGTTGTCGGCCCGATGAACCGGAACCCTGCCGACTTGAGCTCGCGGGCGAGCGCGCGCGACTCGGGCGTGGCCGCCGGGACGTCCGCCCACGACGCGGGGCGGACGTGCTGGGAGCGGTCCGGCGCGAACGACCAGAAGATCGAGTCGAGCGTCCGACCGGACGCGTGCAGGTCCAGCAGCGCGCGGGCGTTGGCGATCGTGGCCTCGATCTTCTGGCGGTTCCGCACGATGCCCGCGTCGCCCAGCAGCCGTTCGACGTCGTGCTCGTCGTACCCCGCGACGACCTCCGGATCGAACCCCGCGAACGCCGCCCGGAACGACTCACGCTTGCGCAGCACCGTGATCCACGCGAGCCCGGACTGGAACCCCTCCAGGGCGATCCGCTCGAACAGCGCCGCCTCGCCGTGCACGGGGACGCCCCACTCCTCGTCGTGGTAGCGCTCGTACAGCGGGTCCCCGTCCCCGAAGCACCGCCCGCTGACCCGAGGCGGCTCGGGTGCGCTCGCGGGCGCCAGCAGTGCGCTCAGGACATCGGGCGTGCGGACATCGGGCGTGCGGGCATCAGGTGTGAGCGCGTCAGGTGTGAGCGCGTCAGGTGGGGATGCAGCCATGGGGCGAGTCTGGCCCGTGGCACCGACACGCGTGGCCTCTTCGACACAACCTGTGGACAACGAGCGGTCACCCCCGCCGCACCCCCGCCCCCGCCCCGACTCGACCGGCCCCGACGCGACCCGCCGCGGCTCGACCCGACCCGACCCGACTCGACCCAGTGTCTGCTCCGGCTTTGGCGGCGGAATGCGCGAGTGGCCGCTGGGTCGTCGTCTCTCCGATCCGCGACCCAGCGTGTGCTCTGGCTCCGGCGGTGGAATGCGCGAGTAACCGCTGGGTCGTCGTCTTCCCAGTCCGCGACCCAGCGTGTGCTCCGGCTTTGGCGGTGGGGTGCGCGAGTAGGTGCTGGGTGGTGGGGGTTCGGGTGATCGAGGCGGGGGCTGCGGTGGCTCGGCGGAGCGTCAGGACAGTGCGGTGAGCAGCTTGCGGACGCGCTGCGGAGAGACCGGCGTCGGCGTGCCGAGCTGCTGCGCGAACAGGCTCACGCGCAGCTCCTCGATCTGCCACCGGACCTCGGCCCGGCGTGCCGGGTCAGCACCGGGCGCCGCGGCCAGCGCGTCCTCGAGGTCACGCACCTGCCACGCCAGGTCCGCGTCGCGCGCGGGGTTCTCCGCGGCCTTCGTCAGTCGGTACCGGGCCGCGCGCAGGTAGCGCGGCAGGTGCACCAGGCGGTCGGCACCCGTCTCGACGACGAAGCCCGCGTGCACCAGGCCGCCGGCCTGCGCCCGGACGTCCGAGGCGGTGGCCAGCAGCGCCAGGCTCGTCGTGCCCTTGAGGTCGACCTCGAGCTCGCGCGAGGCCGTGAGCACGTCGACGAGCGTGCCGACGAGCGCGTGCACCCGGTCCTCGAGCCGGTCGCGCAGCCACGTGCGCAGCTCGGCGTACTGCGCGGCGTCGCGGACATCCTGCGGGGCGCGGCGCGGCGTCCCGGCGCCGAGGTGCTCGGCGACGAGCGCGTCGATCGCCGCGAGCTGCACGTCCTCGACCAGCGCCTCGCGGCTGGGGTAGGGGTTGGCGGCCAGCGCGAGCGCCTGCGCGCCGCTCCAGCGCGACGTGACGCGCGCCGGGGCGAGCCCGATGTCGAGCATCAGCAGGCGTCGCAGCCCGGCGCGTGCGGCGGCCGGGCGCGCGGACTCGTCGGCGAGCGTGCGCACCGAGACCGTCGCCGGTCCGCCCGCGCGCTCCTCGACCAGCGAGGGGAACGCGCGCACGAGCGTCGCGCCCGAGCGCACCTCGACCACCTCGGGGAGCGTGAGGTCGTCGGGCCACGTCGTGAGCCCGCTCCGCGTGACACCCTCCACGAGCGACCCCGCGGCCGACGAGCCCGTACCCGACGGGCCCCCCGCCGACGAGCCCGCAGCAGACGGACCCGCAGACGACAAGCCCGCAGCCGACGAGGCTCCCGACGATCCCCCGGCGCCCGCGGACGCACCCGCGCGGTCCGACGAGCTGCCCGGCACCGCGCCGCCCCCGCCGCCCGGCCGACGCCGTTCGTCGTCCCGCCCACGCCCGCGCGGCGCAGGACGGCCCGCGTCGTCGGCCACCAGACCCGCCTCGCGCATCGCCTGCCGCAGCGCGGACCGCACCGCCGTGTCGACCGCGTCCTGCGCGCGGTCCGCGAGCCGGTGCTGCAGCGCGGCGAGGTCCTTGCCCTCGTCGACCACCCCGCCGCGGTCGCCGACCACCCGGAACGTCACGCGCAGGTGCGCGGGCAGCCGCTCGTCGTCGAAGGCGTCGGCGGGGACGTCCACGTCCCGCACGGCGCGCACGGCCGAGGCGAACGCCTGGTGGAACGACGGAGCGGCGTCGCCGGCGCGGACCGTGTCGGCCCACGACGCGGTGTGCTCGCGCAGCCACGCGCTCACCGCGCGGCCCACGTCGGGTGCCGGGACCAGCTGCACGCGCACGGGCTTGGGCAGCGCGCGGATCGTCGCGACGACGAGCTCGTCGAGCAGCCCGGGCACCATCCAGCCGAACCCGTCGGGCGTCAGCCGCGGCAGCTGCGCGAGCGGGATGTGCACGGTGACCCCGTCGGCCTCGGTGCCGGGCTCGAACTGGTAGGTCAGCGGAAGCGACAGGTCGCCCTGCGGCCAGCGCGACGGGAACGACGACTCGTCGATCGCGTCCGCGTCGGACGAGACGAGCAGCTCGCGCGAGTACGTGAGCAGGTCGGGGTCGCGGCGCCGCGCGGTCTTCCACCACTGGTCGAAGTGCCGCGCCGAGACGACGTCGGCCGGCACGCGCTCGTCGTAGAAGTCGAACAGCGCGTCCTCGTCGGCCAGCAGGTCCGCGCGGCGGGCGCGAGCCGCGAGCTCGGTGGCCTCGGCGAGCAGGCGCCGGTTCTCGTGGAAGAACTCGTGGTGCGTGGTCCACTCGCCCTGCACGAGCGCGTGCCGCACGAACAGCTCGCGCGCCGCCTCCGGGTCGACCTTCGCGTACAGCACGCGCCGCCCCGCGACGACGGGCAGGCCGTACAGCAGGACGCGCTCGGTGCACATCGCGGCGCCCTGCTTGGTGGACCACGCCGGGTCGGAGTACGAGCGCTTGACGAGGTGAGCGCCGATCTCCTCGGCCCACGCGGGGTCGATGCGCGCGACGTCGCGCGCCCACAGCCGGGACGTCTCGACGAGCTCGGCGGACATGACCCAGGCCGGCGGCTTCTTCGCGAGCCCCGAGCCGGGGAAGATCGCGAACCGCGCACCGCGTGCCCCGAGGTACTCGTTGCGGCCGCGACGGTCGGGCTTGCCCGGGGTGCGCTTGTCGCCCCGACGAGCGGGCGCGGCGACCTCGGTGGCCTCCTGCATGCCCACGTGGGACAGCAGCCCTGCGAGCACCGAGCGGTGGATCGCGTCGGCGTCCCACTCCTGGCGCAGCTCGCCGCGCCGCGGCCCGCCACCCGCCTGCTCGTCGGCCGCGTCCCCGGTCCCGCCAGGTGAGCCCGCTGTGGCCGACGACCCGACGAGATCGGCAGTCCGGTCCGAGCTCGGCAGTCCGGACTGCCGAACCGGCGTCGCTGTGCCGAGCTCGCCGCGGCCGCGCGCGCGGTCCGCCCCGGGCAGGTGCTTGGCCAGGTCCTTGAGCTGGGTCACCACGTCCTGCCACTCGCGGACGCGCAGGTAGTTGAGGTGCTCGCTGCGGCACAGGCGGCGGAACGCGTTGCCGGACAGCTCGCGCTGCTGCTCGCGCAGGTACGTCCACAGGTTGAGGTACGACAGCAGGTCGGAGGTCGGGTCGGCGAACCGCGCGTGCAGCGCGTCGGCCTTCTCGCGCTCCTCGGACGGGCGTTCGCGCGGGTCCTGGATGGACAGCGCGGCCGCGACGACGACGACCTCGCGCAGCACCCCGCGCCGCGCCGCCTCGACGACCATGCGCGCGAGCCGCGGGTCCACGGGCAGCTGCGCGAGCGCGCGGCCCGTCTCGGTGAGCCGCGTCCCGCCCGCGCCCGTCTCGATCGCGCCGAGCTCGGTCAGCAGCTGCACGCCGTCGCGCACCGCGCGCACGTCCGGCGGGTCGACGAACGGGAAGTCCACGACGTCCTCGGGGGTCGCCGCGACGCCCACCGCGATCATCTGCAGGATCACGGACGCGAGCGACGTGCGCAGGATCTCCGGCTCGGTGAACCGGTCGCGGCGCTCGAAGTCCTCCTGCGAGTACAGCCGGATCGCGATGCCGTCGGCCACACGACCGCACCGGCCCGACCGCTGGTTCGCCGACGCCTGGCTGATCGGCTCGATCGGCAGCCGCTGCACCTTGGTCGCCTTCGACCAGCGGCTGATGCGCGCCGTGCCCGGGTCCACCACGTACCGGATGCCCGGCACGGTCAGCGACGTCTCCGCGACGTTCGTCGCGAGCACCACGCGGCGGCCCTGGTGCGACGAGAACACGCGGTGCTGCTCGGCCGCCGACAGCCGCGAGTACAGCGGCAGCAGCTCGACCGCCTGCGGGTGCCGCGGGTCGGTGACGCGCGTGCCGAGAGAGGCGCGCAGCGCGTCGGCCGCGTCGCGGATCTCACGCTCGCCGGACAGGAACACCAGGATGTCGCCGGGGCCCTCCGCGCTGAGCTCGTCGACGGCCTCGGTGATGCCCGTCATGAGGTCGCGCTCCCGGACCGCCTGACGTGCCGGCGCACGGGACGACGGGCTCGCGGCCGACGATCGCGCACCGACCTTCGTCGGACGGGACGACGAGCGCCCCCCGCGACCCGGACGCTCGTCGGAATCCGTGAGCTCGTCCTCGTCGTCGACGCCGAGCGCGTCCGGCGACAACGGCCGGTACCGCAGCTCGACCGGGTACGTCCGGCCCGTGACCTCGACCACCGGGGCGGGGACGCCGTCGGGGTGCTCGGGCGTCGCCGGTCCCGCGAAGTGCCGCGCGAACCGGGCCGAGTCGATCGTCGCCGAGGTGATGACGACCTTGAGGTCCGGGCGGCGCGGCAGCAGGCGCGTGAGGTAGCCGAGCAGGAAGTCGATGTTGAGCGAGCGCTCGTGCGCCTCGTCGATGATCAGCGTGTCGTACGCCAGCAGCAGCGGGTCGCGCTGGATCGCCGCGAGCAGGATGCCGTCCGTCATGACCTTGACGAGCGTGTGCTCGCTGGACGTGTCCGTGAACCGCACCTGGTACCCGACGAGCTCGCCGAGCGGCGTGCCGATCTCCTGCGCGATGCGCTCCGCGACGCTGCGGGCCGCGATGCGCCGAGGCTGGGTGTGGCCGATCTGGCCCTCGCGGCCGCGGCCCAGGCCCAGCACGATCTTGGGGATCTGCGTCGTCTTGCCCGAGCCGGTCTCGCCCGCGACGACGACGACCTGGTGGTCGCGGATCGCCGCGGCGATGTCCTCGCGGCGCGCGCTGACCGGGAGCTCGGGCGGGTAGGTGAGCGGGGGCAGGACGGCCGCCGCTCGTGCCTGCGCGGCACGTGCTCGTCGTGCCGCGCCCCCGCCGCGCGGGTTCGTCGTCTGCCCACCCTGCGTCTGTTCGGTCGTCGTCCGGCCCTGCTGGCCCTGGCGTCGCTTGCCGGGGCGGCCCCGGCGCTGCCCTGCGGGCTGGTCTCCCGACTGCTCACCCGAGCGACCGGAGGCGCGGCGGGGACGGTCCGCGCGGTCCGGGTGCTGGGGCTGGTCGGTGGTCACGACCTCCCATCCTCCCAGGTCTGCCCGGAGGTCCGCCCCTGGATTCCGCTGAGCCGGGTGCGAGCGGTCCCCGTGTGATGAGGTGGGGGCATGACTGGGCAGGACGGAGAGCGCCGAGCGCTCGCGGCGCTCGAGGCGTCAGGGATCGGGTTCGAGATCACGCGGCACGGGCCGGTGCGCTCGCTCGCGGAGGCCGCGGCGGTGCGGGGCGTCGAGCCGGGGGACGTCGTGAAGTCGCTCGTCGTGCGGCGCGGCGACGACGACTACCTGTTCGTCCTCGTCACGGGTGACCGCGCGATCTCGTGGCCCAAGCTGCGCGCGCTCCTCGGCGTCTCGCGGCTGTCGCTGCCGGACGCCGGGACCGCGCTGGAGGTCACCGGGTACGAGCGCGGCACGATCACGCCGTTCGGGTCGCTCACGGCCTGGCCGGTGGTCGCCGACGAGCGCGTGCGGGGGCGGCGGGTGTCGATCGGCGCGGGTGCGCACGGCGTGGCCGCGACCGTGGACGGCGACGACCTGGCGCGCGCGCTGGAGGCGACCTTCGCGGACGTCACGCAGGACGCGACGCCTGCCTGAGCGACGCCCGCCTGCGCGCCCTGCCGCTCGGCCTGCGGATCGTGTCCTGCGGATCGTGTCCCGCGGGTCGTGTCCCGCGGATCTGGTCCCGCGGATCGTGTCCCGGGGGGACGAGGACGGGGGCCGCGACGCGGACGTCGCGACCCCCGTCGGGATCGATCAGGACCTCACGAGGCCCAGGTCGCTCAGAGGTGCGGGGCGGTGCCCGGGACCGGCGGCGTGACGGGCGCGCGACCCTTGGCGTGCGTCAGCGCGAGCGAGGCCGACTCACCGGAGTCGAGCTTCCACGCGAACGGCTGAGCACCCGTGCAGGTCTTGGTGCCGAGCGCGGCCTTGCCCGTGAGCAGGTAGTTCGTCAGCGTCGTGTCGACGCACTTCGACGAGCCGAACGCGGTGTGGCCCCAGCTGTTGCTCGAGATGAACGAGGAGTTCTTCAGGAGCTTGGCGGCCTTGTACGCACCGCGGTAGTTGGTCGCGGGGTCCCACTTGTTGCCGATCACGAGAATCGGGGCGGACGTGGCGGCCGAGAAGCTGCCGCGGTAGGAGTCCTCGTCCTTGGCCGTCCACGTGGACGACGCGCACGGCGCCGAGGCCCAGGTCCACAGCTGACCGAAGCCACCGCCGGTCTTCTCCGCCTCCTGGCCCGCCTTGGTCCATGCCGACGCGTTCGCCGGGTTGAGGCCGTCGGTGCACAGGACGGACTGGAAGGCCTCGGGCGAGTTGTCGTACGGGTACCCGAAGCCGGGCGCCTTCGCGAGCCTGGCGATCTCGCGCTCGTCGGCGTCCTTGAGGTCCGTGAAGTCCTTCATGCGCTTGGTGAGCTGCTTCTTCGCGGCGTTCCACGCCTTGCGCTCGGCGCTCGTCTGGGGCTGCTGCTGCAGCGTGATCAGCATGTCGAGGTCCATGTCGACCCACGCCCAGCCGTCGGACGAGTACAGGTCGCTCAGGAGCAGCGACATGACGAACGGGTAGTCGATGATGAAGCCGTCGCCCAGGTCGATCGGCTTGGCCTTGACCTTCTTCGCGAAGGAGTCGAACAGCGCGGTCGGGTTCGAGCTGCGCTGCGCGAGCATGCAGTACTTGGGGCCCTTCACGCCGCAGCGCCGCAGGATCTCGCGGAACGCCTTCCATGCGCCGTCACCGGAGGCGATGCGCTGCGTCTGCGGGATGTTGGCGGTCGCGGCGCGACCCTGCCAGCCGGCCGGGTCCACGACGCCGTCGATGACGATCGCGCGGACGCGGTCCGGGTAGAGGTTCGCGTACACGTTGCCGAGGTAGGTGCCGTAGGAGAAGCCCAGGAACGACAGCTTCGAGTCGCCGAGGGTGCGGCGCAGCACGTCCATGTCGCGCGCGACGTTCGCGGTCGACATCGACGCGGACAGCGGCTGGCCCGTGGTCGAGCAGGCCGTGCCGAACTTCTTGGCGGCGTTGATGTAGTCGATCCGCGTCGCGACGGTCGCCGGGTAGGCGTTCTCGAGGATCGGCAGGAGCGCGTCGGTCTGCGCGCCGAGGTTGCGCCAGCAGGAGACGTTCGAGCTGAAGTTCGTGCCGCGCGGGTCGATCCCGACGACGTCGAACCGCTTGACGATGTCCGCCGGGAGGAAGTACGCCGCGTTGGCGGCGAGCGAGACGGCCGAGCCGCCCGGGCCGCCGGGGTTCACGAAGAGCGTGCCGAGCTTCTTGGTCGGCTGCGTGGCGCGCGAGCGCAGCACGGCGACGCTGGTCTGCTCACCGGTCGGGTCGTCGTAGTCCAGCGGGAGGTCGACCGTCCCGCAGTCGACGCCGGGGCCGACCACGTTGGTGCAGTCGAACCAGTCGATGTCAGCGGTGACGGAGTCGACGCGGGCCGCCTCCGCGGCGCTCGTGCGGTCGGCGGGCGTCAGGGCGGGCGTCGCGGCGGGCGCGGCAGCGGGGCCGGCCGCGGTGGCGGCGGTCATCGACGAGGCCGTCAGGGCCACCGTGACGACGAGCGCCGCGAGGGCGGACGCGCGAGTTCGGGCTTGCATGATGAGAAACCCCCTGTCATCAGGTACGACGCCGGGCCGGGTCGGCCTGGTCTCCCGTCGTACTGAGAGCAACCCTGGCGTCTCGGCAGGCCGCGTGGGGTCCCCCCAGGGGATGATGTCGTGTGAAGAATCGGTGCAGGCGGTGCCGATCGGACGCTCGCGGCCTGTCCACCGCAGCGGTGTCGGACGTGGCGGATACCGTCCGGCTCATGCGGATGCTGCACACGTCGGACTGGCACCTGGGCCGGTCGCTGCACGGGGTCGACCTGCTCGACCACCAGGCGGCGTACCTGGACCACGTGGTCGACGTCGTGCGCACCGAGCAGGTCGACGCGGTCGTCGTCGCGGGGGACGTCTACGACCGTGCGATCCCGCCGGTCGAGGCGGTCACGCTGCTCTCGGAGACGCTCGCGCGGCTCGCCGAGCTGACGACGGTCGTCCTGACGTCGGGCAACCACGACTCGGCGACGCGGCTGGGCTTCGGTGCCGCGCTCATGCGCGAGCGCGTGCAGCTGCGCACGCGCGTCGCGGGCCTGGACCGGCCGGTCGAGGTCACCGACGACGAGGGCCGCACGCTCCTCGTGTACGGCCTGCCGTACCTCGACCCGGACACCGTGCGCTCGCAGCTCGCCGAGCCCGGTGCGCCCGTGCTGGCCCGCTCGCACGAGGCGGTGACCGCCGCCGCGATGGCGCGCGTGCGCGCCGACCTCGCCGCGCGCGCGGGCGGGCCGCGGACGCGCTCGGTGGTCGTCGCGCACGCCTTCGTCGTCGGGGGAGTGGCGAGCGAGTCGGAGCGGGACATCCGGGTGGGCGGCGTGGACCACGTGCCGTCGCACGTGCTCGGCGGCGTCGACTACGCGGCGCTGGGGCACCTGCACGGGCCGCAGGTGGTCAGCGGACCGGCCGGCACGACGATGCGGTACAGCGGCTCGCCGTTGGCGTACTCGTTCTCCGAGCAGCACCACACCAAGTCCAGCGTGCTCGTCGACCTGTCGGGCGAGCAGGTGCGCACCGAGCTCGTCGCCGCTCCCGTGCCGCGCCGGCTGGCCGACGTCACGGGCACGCTCGAGGACGTCCTGGGCGCGGCGGGCGCGCCGCACGTGGACGACTGGGTGCGCGTCGTGGTGACCGACGAGCGCCGGCCGCAGGACCTGTACGCGCGCGTGCGGGCGCGCCTGCCGCACGCGCTCGTCGTGCAGCACCGGCCTCCCGCAGCGGTCGGCGCACCCGCGCTGCGCGCGGTGACCGCCGCCGCCGACCCGGTCGAGGTCGCGTGCGACTTCGTCTCCCACGTCACGGGCGCACGCCCGGACGACGACGAGCTCGCGGTGCTCCGCGCCGCGCACGAGCACGCCGCGGCCGCCGAGCGGAGCGCCTGATGCAGCTCGTCTCGATGACGCTCCAGGCCGTCGGGCCGTTCGCGGGGCGTCACACGATCGACTTCGCCGAGCTCGGCGCGTCGGGCCTGTTCCTGCTCGAGGGCCCGACCGGCGCGGGCAAGTCCACCGTGATCGACGCCGTGGTGTTCGCGCTCTACGGCAAGGTCGCCTCGGCCGAGTCCAGCGGTGACCGCGTGCGCTCGGCCTACGCCGACGACGAGACGGAGTCGTTCGTCGACCTGACCTTCGAGGTCGGCGCCGGGCGGTTCCGCGTGCGCCGGACGCCCGCGTTCGACCGCGCGAAGAAGCGCGGCACCGGGACGGTGCGGCAGCAGGCGTCGGTGCGGCTGTGGCGGCTCGCCGCGGACGCACCGGCCTCGACGGACGACGAGCCGACGGGCGAGATGCTCTCGACGCGGCTCGACGAGGCGGGCGCGGAGATCCAGCGCGTCGTCGGGCTGGACCGTGAGCAGTTCGTCCAGACGATCGTGCTGCCGCAGGGCGAGTTCGCGCGCTTCCTGCGCGCGGACCCCGAGAAGGAGCGGCCCGCGCTGCTGCAGAAGATCTTCGGCACGCAGGTCTACCAGCGGATGCAGGTACGGCTCGTCGAGATGCGCCGCGAGGCGGACCGCGCGACCGAGGGGACCCGTCGGGTCGTCGAGGAGAAGGTCGCGCACCTCGCGGGTGCGGCCGGGCTCGACGCGACCGCGCTCGCCTCCGTGCACGAGGCCGTGTCCGCAGCGCTCGTCGGACGCTCCGACACTCGCGCGCTCGACGCGGCGCTGGCGGGGCCGCTGGGACTGCTCGCCGACGAGGCGACGCGGGCCCGCGCCGAGGCTGACGCGGCCACCGCCGAGCACACCGCGGCCGGCTCCGCGGCCGAGCTCGCGCGGCGCACCGTGCGGCTGCTCGAGACGCGGGATCGGCTCGGTCGCGAGCACACCGCCCTCGAGGCGGCCGCCGGGGTGCAGGCCGAGCGCGGGCTCCGGCTGGTCCGCGCCCGCGCCGCCCGGACCGTGCGACCGCTGCTGCGCGCTGCCGAGGAGGCGACCGTGGCCGTCGACGCGGCGGCGAAGGGCCTCGCCGCGGCGCGTGACGTGGCACCGCCCGACCTGGCCGAGCTCGTCGGGGACGTGGTGCCGGGCGACGGCATGCCTCCGAGCGCCGGACTCACGGCAACCGGTCCTGACGCCGCCGGGCGGGTCGGCGCCGAGCCGGGCGCGCGGGCGGGGCTCGTCTCGGCGTACGAGGACGCCGTGCGGGAGGCAGCGGCGCTCGAGCACGCGGTGCAGGTCGAGGAGTCGCTGCAGGGCCTTCGGCTCGCGCTGACGACCGCTCGTGGCGCGGTCGAGAACCACGACACCGAGCTCGCCGCTCACGACGAGTGGCTCGCGGCGCGGCCTGCCGAAGCCGCAGTGCTGGGGTCGTCGCTCGAGCTGGCGCGGACCGCGTCGGCGGGCGAGGCGGACCTCGCGGTGGCGTTGCAGTCCGCGCGGCACCGCGTCGAGGCGCACCTGCGTCTCGCGGGGCTGCTGGAGCGTCGCGACGAGGCCGCGACGAAGGCCGAGCGGGCCACGCGCGACGCCCTGGTCGCCGTCGAGCGCGAGGCCGCCGCGCGCACCGCCCGGATCGCCGGTCTCGCCGGTGAGCTCGCCGCCGGGCTGCGCGCGGGCGACGGCTGCCCGGTCTGCGGCAGCGTCGAGCACCCCGCCCCGGCCGCGCTCGGCGCGGACCACGTGACCGCCGACGAGGTGGCCCGCGCGGAAGCGGCGCGGCAGCGGGCCGAGGCGGCGCTGACCGGCGCCCGTGAGGCGCTCGCGGGGGTCGAGTCGCAGGTCGCGACGGCGCGCGACGCGACGGGCGGCGTCTCCGCGCAGGACGCGGCACGCCAGCTGACCGAGGCCGAGGCGCGCCTCGCGGCCGCCCGCTCGGCGCTCGCGGACGTGACGCGCCTGACGGCCGAGATCGACGCGCACGCCACCGCGACCGAAGAACGCCGCCGGGACCGGGCGCTCGCCCAGGCCGCGCGCGAGAAGGCCGTCATGGTCGTCGACGCGTGCACCGCCAAGGTCAGCGAGGCCGAGGCGGAGGTCGCACTCGCGCGAGCGGGACACCCGACCGTCGCCGCCCGGCACGCGGAGCTCGTCGAGCGCGCCGCGGTCGCCGCGGGTCTGCGCGCCGCGCTCGACGACCTCCTGGCCGCGCACCGTGAGCTGAGCCGGGCCGCGTCCGAGCTCGCCGCCGCGCTCGCCGAGCACGACTTCGCCGATGCGGCCGCCGCACGCGCGGCTGACCTGCCCGACGGCGAGGCCGCCGCGCTCGAGCGTGCCCTGCGCGAGCACGACGCGGCGCTCGACCGCGTCCGGACCGGCCTGCGCGAGCTCGAGGACGACCCGCTGCTCGTCGGACGCGACGCGCAGGACGGGCAGGCCGGCCCGGACCTGCCCCGCGCGCTCGAGGTCGAGCGTGAGGCGGCCGAGCACGCGCGCACAGCGGCCGCGCGGGCGGGCGTCTGCGCGTCACGTGCGCAGGCCGCGCAGGAGGCGGCACGGGCCGTGCGGCAGTCGGTCGAGCTCCATCTGCGCGGGCTCGGGGACGCGGCGCCGGTCCTGCGCATGGCCGGTCTGGCCAGCGGCACGGGGACCGAGAACGACCACGGGCTGTCGCTGTCGACGTACGTGCTGGTCCGGCGGTTCGAGGACGTCGTCGCGGCGGCCAACGCACGGCTCGTCGGGATGTCCGACGGCCGGTACGAGCTCGTGCGCAGCGACCGCAAGGAGGACGTGAGCTCACGTCGCACCGGCCTGGCGATGCGGGTGCTGGACCACCACACCGAGCAGCCGCGGGACCCGCGCACGCTCTCGGGCGGGGAGACGTTCTACGTCTCGCTGTGCCTGGCGCTCGGGCTGGCCGACGTCGTGACCGCCGAGGCCGGCGGGATCGACCTGGGCACGCTGTTCGTCGACGAGGGGTTCGGGTCGCTCGACCCGCACACGCTCGACCAGGTGCTCGCCGAGCTGGACCGGTTGCGCGCCGGTGGCCGCGTGGTCGGGGTCGTGTCGCACGTCGACGCGCTGAAGCAGACCATCGCGGACCGCATCGAGGTCCGGCGCACACCGGCCGGACCGAGCACGCTCACGGTCCGCGCGGGCTGACGCCGGGCCGGAGCTCGGCCCTGCTCAGGACCGGTCGTCCCTGCACGGGTCTGGCCGCGCGCTCACCACGACCAGCCGCGGGAGGCGAGCTCGACCTCCTCGCGGAACCTCTCGGCGGGGTCGCCCAGCGGGCTCGGCACCACCTGCACCCCGGCCAGGCCGCAGGCCTTCGCGAGGAGCTGGTCGTAGGCGAGCTGCGAGGCGATGATCCGCTCGGCGCGCGCGTACCCGCGGGTGTCGCTCTCGAGCTGCCGGACGTGGTCGGCGACCTTCGTCAGCCGGTCCTGGACCCACAGGGCGTCGAACGGGTTCGTCGTGACGGGTGGCTCGTGGCGCAGCGCGTGCGCCCAGCGCTCGAACCGCCGTGCGAGGGCCGCACGCCACCGCGGCGTCTCCTCCTCGCCGGGGAACAGCGACCACACCGCCCCGAAGAGGAGCGCCGGGAGCAGAGAGCTGAGTACCAGCAGCAGAACCCACGTCATCGGGCGTCCCTCGTCGCGACCTCGACACCAGGCTAGGCGCGGGGCGTGACGCGCGCCACATGTTTGTGCCCGGATCTGGCGCGGCGTCGAGCACCGCTCGGTGGCCACTCGGCGCCGCTCGGCGCGGCGATGACCTGGGCGAACGCCACGCCGTCGCCCGGCCCGCGAGGGGGTGGGCCACGAACCGCGTGTCGTCGTCCGGACGCGCGGCAGCGCCGCGGCTCTCCTACCGTGTCCGGATGACGACGCATCGACGACGGACCGGGCTCGTGGTGGGCCTCACGCTGCTCGTCCTCGTGGCGCTCGGGTTCGTCGTCGCCGACGTGGTCGCGGCGCAGCGCACCCGCGAGACGGTGTCCGACGCGATCGTCGAGAACGTCGACGAGGTCGTCGGGGCGCCCGTGGTCGACGTCGGCGGGTTCCCGTTCCTGCCGCAGCTCGCGCGCGGCGAGCTCGACCGGCTCGACGCGACGGTCGACGGCGCGACGCTCGGTGGCATCGCGATGACGGACCTGGTGATCGGCGCGGACGGGGTCTCGACGAGCACGCCGTACCGGGCGGACGAGGTCGTCGTGCACGCCACGATCCCGACGGCGTCGTTGCAGGGCGCGGTGGTCGAGCGCACGTCGCTCGAGCTCACCGTCGAGGTCGCCGGGGATGCGCTGCGTCTGAGCGGGCAGGTGCTCGGGCTCGACCTGGCGGGCGAGCTGACGCCGCGTGTCGAGGATGGTCGACTGCTCGTCGACGTCGCGACGGTGAGCGTCGGTGGCGTGCGGGTCGAAGCCGCGGCGCTGCCGAGCGACCTCGCGTCGCGACTGCAGGACCTCGAGATCCCCGTCGAGGACCTCCCCGACGGGCTGGTGCTCACCGACGCCGTCGTGCAGAGCGACGGCGTGCGCGTCACTGCGTCGGGCACGGACGTCGCGGTCCCGGGAGCCGCGCCCTGAGCGTCTGAGCCCGGCACCGGCGTGCCCGGCACCTGACGTCCGGCACCGGTGCCCTCGCCGACGGCGCGCGCCCGACCATCAGGACCGGCATCGGAGCCGACGCGGGCGCGCCCGCGGTCAGGCGGTGACGCAGGTGTCCAGCGCGTCGTCGAGGGCTGCGCGCTCGTCGTCGGCGACCGACAGGCCGTACGCCGCCTTCACGCGGATCTGGCGGAGCGCGTAGACGCACGCGAAGCCGGGATCGGGCGGGAGCCAGGCGGCGGCGTCGGACGCGCCCTTGTCCTGGTTCGCTGGCCCGTCGACGGCGAGCAGGTTGGCGGGGTCGTTCGCGAACGCCTCGCGTGTGCGCCGGTCCCACGACGCCGCTCCCGACGACCATGCCGCGGCGAGCGCGACCACGTGGTCGATCTGCACCAGCGCCGAGCCCTTGCCCCGCGCGAACACGATGCGGCGCCCCGTGTACGGGTCGGCGAGGACGCCGGTCAGCACCGTGCAGCCGTCGGCGTCGATCGTGGTGGCCGTCAGGTCGCGGCGCAGTACGTCGTTGCGCGTGTCGCACCCGTTGCGATCGACGTCCGCCCATGCCGTCCCGAACTGCTCGCGCTCGTACGACGACCCGTCCGCCACCCCCGACCCGTCCGGCACCGCCGATCCGTCCGCCGCGGCCGGGCGCTGATCTGGCCCCGCGAGCGCAGCCAGCGCCGACCGCCCCGCCGCGAGGTCCGCGGCCGTGACGGGGTACCGCGCGCTGGCCCGCTCGCGCAGCACCACGGGCCCGCCGAGCCCCACCGCCACCCCGACGACGACCACCACGACCCACCCCACCCACCACCGGCTCACCCCACGCCCCCACCGACCCGCACCACCCGCCCCACGACCAGTCCCCACCCTCCGCCCCACGTCACGACCAGTCCCCACCTCCCGCCCCTCATGGCGCCCCTCCACCCCGTGCCCACCCCGACCTCGACCCAGCGACTGCTCAGGCTCTGAGTCCTTGAGGCCTGAGCAGGTGCTGGTTCGTGCGGGTCTCGTGCTCGACCCAGCGGTTGCTCAGGCTCTGAGTCCGCGAGCCCGGAGCAGGTGCTGGGTCGCGTTCGATGCCTTGCGCGACCCAGTGGTTGCTCAGGTCTTGGCTCCTTGAGCCCGGAGCGACCGCTGGTTCGTCTCGGGTCTTGTGCGTGAGCCAGTGGTTGCTCGCGGTTGGAGGGCGGCGGGCCGGAGCAGCGGGTGCTGGGGGGCGTGGTCGGGGTGGGTGGTCGGTATCAGGGTCGTCGGGTCGGTGGGGTGTGGGGGTGTGGGGGTCGGTGGGTGGGGACGAGGGGGGCGGGGACGAGGGCTGGGGTCGGGTCGGTGTCCGGCCGATGAGACGGGCGGGGCGGGCGGGCGGTGCGCCGGGGTGTCGCGGGCGTGGCTACGCCGGAGGGAGAACCACCGCTGCCAGAGTTGGCGCATGGATCCGTCGTTCGACCTCACCACGCGCCTGGCCTGCGAGTTCATCGGGACCGCGATCCTGATCATCCTGGGCAACGGGACCGTGGCGAACGTGCACCTCAAGGGGTCGAAGGGCTACCGCGGCGGTTGGTCGCTCATCGCGATGGGCTACGGCTTCGGTGTGATGATCCCCGCGCTCATGTTCGGCGGGATCAGCGGCAACCACATCAACCCGGCGTTCACGCTCGGGCTCGCGACCTGGGGGCTGTTCCCGTGGGCGGAGGTGGCGCCGTACATCGTCGCGCAGCTGCTGGGCGCGATGGCCGGCCAGCTCGCGATCGTCGCGACCCACAAGCCCTACTACGACCGCACCGAGGACCCTGACGACATCTTGGCCACGTTCTCGACGGTCAACGCAGCCAAGTCACGCCTCAACGGTTTCGCGAACGAGCTGCTGGGCTCGGTGGTCCTGTTCTCGTGCGCGCTGGCCATCACGCACTCGCCGCTGACCGCGAACGAGCCCGGCACCGCGCACCTGGCGCTCGGGTTCTTGGTCTGGGGCCTGGTCGCGGGCCTCGGCGGGCCGACCGGTCCGGCGCTCAACCCCGCGCGTGACCTCGGGCCGCGCATCGTGCACGCCCTGCTGCCGCTCAAGCACAAGGGGAGCTCGGACTGGCGGTACGGCTGGGTGCCGGTCGCCGCACCGCTCGTCGCGGGCGTCATCGGCGTCGGCGGCTGGCACCTCCTCCTGGGCTGACCCTCCTCGGCTGACCGCTCCTGGGCAGACCGCACGCGGCGCCCGAGACCACCACCCAGCCTTCGCTCCGGCCTCCCCGGCCGATTGCCTGAGCAACCGCTGCGTCGCGTCGTCTCGTGGCGGTGAGCCAGTGGCTGCTCCGGGTATGAGGTCGAGATGCCTGAGCAGGCGCTGGGTCGGGGGTCAGGGGGTGGGGGTGAGGACGAAGAGCGGGATCGTGCGGGTGGTGCGCGTGACGTACTCGTCGTAGTCCGGCCAGGTCGCGACCGCGCGCGCCCACCACTCGTCGCGCTCCGCGCCGGTGGCCTCGTGGGCCACGAAGCTGCGCACCGTCGGGCCGTCCTGGAGGTCGACGAGCGGGTGCGCGACGACGTTGTGGTACCAGGACGGGTGCTGCGGAGCACCGCCCAGCGAGGCGACGATCGCGTACCGGCCCTCGTGCTCGACCCGCATCAGCGCGGCCTTGCGCAGCTTGCCCGACGAGGCCCCGACGGTCGTGAGGATCACGACGGGCCGGCCCCGCATGGTGGTGCCCTTGGTTCCCCCGCTGGCCTCGTACAGCTCGACCTGGTTGCGGGTCTGGGCCGACGCGCTCGGGACGTACTCGCCAGTCAACGTCATGCACAGGGGAACGACCGCGCCGCGTCGTCGATTCCCGCCCTCGGCAGGGAGCCCACAGGTGCCGTCCACGCAGCCGCGGCGCGCGCGGCGTGAGCGCGGGATCGTCGACCTCGCGGACGGTCCCGAGGGCGAAGGCGGGAGGCTGAGGCACAATGGACGGTGGCTGCTCGAGGCAGCCGGGCGCGGCAGAGCGCGACCGGGCACCGGGGTGCACGGATCAGAGACGGACGAGGAGAGCGCGGATGCATCGCATCGCAGGTTGTGGGGTGGCCGTTGCGGCCTGCTCAGGCCGCGCCGCGCGCTGCGTCTGAGTCCACCGCACACACCGCCCCCCGGACACACCGCCCCGCCGCTGCGCGAGGCATGACCGGGCACGTCCCGGACCGGTGAGCGACGTCCCGCGCACCGCCCGCCGGGCGGGGCCGCACCTGATCCGGTGCGCCACGAGCGCGAGGACCGGTCCGACGACGCGATCGACCACTTCACCGCCCTCCTCCGCCGACGGGCGGGACGCACCGGCCAGGCCCGCGGGCCGCGCCGTCGCGACCAGCCCACGCGCGCCGCACGATCGACGACGGACGACCGTCGCCGTCCGCGCGCGCCCGGCGGAGACCTCGAACCCCGGAGAACCACGACTCATGGAACCCCTGACCGACAAGCAGATCCGCGCGTCCTTCGTGAACGCGAGCCGACGCGAGGCCGCGCAGGCGGTGCTCCCCGTGCTCGACACGCTCGACTGGGAGCGCCTCGACTACCTCGGGTGGCGTGACCGCAAGGCGCCGCTCGTGGCGTACGCGGTCGTCCCCGTGGACGGCACGCCCACGGGCGTGCTGCTCCGCTCGACCGACGCCAAGGAGCGCATCCGACGCCGCGCGGTGTGCGCGTGGTGCGAGGACGTCGTCGCGACCGACGACGTGAGCCTCTACGTCGCACGACGAGCGGGCGCGTCCGGCCGCCGCGGCAACACCATCGGCACGCTCATCTGCACGCACTTCCTGTGCTCGGCCAACGTGCGCCGTCCTCCGACGCGGACCGAGGCCGGCTCGGCGATCGAGGAGGTGCGGGCGCAGATGGTCGCGAACCGCATCGAGGGTCTGCGCACGCGCTCGGCCGCGTTCGTCGCCGAGGTCCTGCGCGAGCACTGACGAGCGGTGCGGTGCCCGTCCGACGAGGGCGGGCACCGCACCCGCACGGAGCCGTGGTCGAGCGCCGTCTCCGACGGGCCGGCATCCGCCCCGGCACCAGCGGCCCGGCGTCAGGCGTGGCCCGTGTACTCCTCCGCCGCGGCGTCCTCGGCGCCGTCGACGTGCATCCACGGGGTGTGGGAGATCCCGACGAGCAGGCCCTCGGGGCTCTGCAGGCGCGCGGTGGTCTGGCCCCACGGCTCGAGGTGGGCCTCGCGCAGGAGCCGGTGCCCGAGCCCGACGAGCTCGGCGGCGGCCTCGGCCACTGCCTCGTGCGTGGCCACGTCGAGCTCAAGCCACGCCTGCGGGACGGGGTGCGACTCGGGCCACTGCGGCGTGCCGAACGTCGACTCGGCGGCCTGCGCGAGCGGCCACAGCGCGAAGGCCTTGACGCCCTGGAGCGTGTCGTTGGTCAGGTACCCGGGCGCGGGCTCCTCGAGCGGGATGCCCAGCCCGCCCTCGGACCAGAACGTGCGGGCGGCGTCGGCGTCGCGCGTGATCGGGCCGAAGCCTGCGACGAAGGAGATCTCCATGCGGCCACCCTGCACCAGGCCTCCGACACCCGCACCGCCCGCACCCGCCGACGCCGGCACCTGCACCGCCGCGTCGGCACCGCCATGCAGGTACCGCCACGCCGGAACCGCTGCGGCCCCGGCGTCAGTCGCGCGCGAGGGCCTGCGCACGGCGCAGCACGTCGTCGAGCATGTCCGGCGTGAGGCGGCCGGTGAAGGTGTTCTGCTGGCTCACGTGGAAGCACCCGAGCAGGGTGAGCGTGCGTGGCCCGCGGTGCACCACGACCTCGGCGCCGTGCCCGAACCGGGGTGCGGGCCGCGGCACGGCCCATCCCAGGTCGCGCAAGGTGTCGAGCAGCGCGGCCCAGCCGAACGCGCCGAGCACCACGGCGACGCGCGGGTCGACGATCTCGAGCTCGCGTGCGAGGAACGGCGCGCACGCGCGGCGCTCGTCGGGCGTGGGCTTGTTCGCGGGCGGCGCGCACCGCACGGGCGCGGTCGCACGGATGCCGGTCAGGCGCAGCCCGTCGTCGGCGGACACGGACGTGGGCTGGTTCGCGAGCCCGACGCGGTGCATCGCGGCGAACAGGAAGTCGCCCGAGCGGTCGCCGGTGAACATGCGGCCGGTCCGGTTGGCGCCGTGCGCGGCGGGCGCGAGCCCGACGACGAGGATGCGCGCGGCCGCGTCACCGAAGCCCGGGACCGGACGCGCCCAGTAGGTCTCGTCGCGGAACGCGGCGCGGCGCTCCCGCCCCACCTGCTCGCGCCACGCGACGAGCCGCGGGCAGCGCCGGCACTCCACGACGTCGGCGTCGAGCGAGGCCAGCGCCGGTGAGTGCGCGGCGTCGGGGTCGCCGGGCGGGATCGTCGTCGGCGCACCAGGACCGCGCGCAGCCGGGCCCCGCGCACCCGGGGGCGGGGCGGGCTCGTCGGACCGGTGACGCGGGCCGCTCACTGGAACCGGTCGGGGTCTCCCGCACCCACGCGGACCACCTCGGGCGCGCCCGAGGTCCAGTCGACCACCGTGGTCGGCGTCGTCCCGCAGTCGCCCGCGTCGACGACCGCGTCGAGCTCGTGGTCGAGCTCCTCGCGGATCTGCCAACCCTCGGTCAGCGGCCAGTCGTGGCCCGGCATGAGCAGGGACGACGACAGGAGGGGTTCGCCGAGCTCGCGCACGATCGCGGCCGCGACGGGGTGGTCGGGGATGCGCACCCCGACCGAGCGCTTCTTGGCGTGCGCGAGGCGGCGCGGCACCTCGGGGGTCGCCTGCAGGATGAACGTGTACGGGCCCGGGGTCGCGGCCTTGATCGCGCGGAACGCCGCGTTGTCGAGGTGCACGAGCTGACCGAGCTGGGCGAAGTCGGCGCACACGAGCGTGAAGTGGTGCTTGTCGTCCAGGTGGCGCAGGCGGCGGATGCGGTCCGCGCCGTCGTGCGAGCCCATCGTCGTACCCAGCGCGTAGCACGAGTCCGTGGGGTACGCGATGACGCCGCCGTCCCGCAGCACCGCGACCGCCTGGGCGACGAGACGCGGCTGCGGGTCGTGCGGGTGCACGTCGAGGTAGCGGGCCATGCCGCCACCGTAGTGCGCGGCACCGACGGCTGCCTGGCCGCACCGGGGCGCGCGGGATGCCCCGAGGCGCAGCCGTCGGCCAGCGCCGGTGCGGGCCTTCGGACGTACCGGAGCGCGCTGACCAGGACGTTCGTCCATGAGGGGCACCCTGAGGCCACCCCCACCACTCTCAGGGTCGGATCCGGGGGGAAACCCGATCGCTTCTGTGGGCGGGGAGGGCAAGGATCAGTCACGTGAACACGCCGACCACTACCCCGGACTCTGCTGCCGTGATCGCCTCCGCGCGCGGCCTCGTCAAGACCTACGGCCGCGGAGACACCGCGGTCCACGCCCTCGCGGGCATCGACGTCGACTTCGAGCGCGGTCGCCTGACCGCGACGATGGGCCCCTCGGGCTCCGGCAAGTCGACCCTCATGCACTGCATGGCGGGCCTCGACCGCCCGACCGCCGGCACCGTGACCGTCGACGGCGAGACCGTCTCCGCCATGTCCGAGCGCGGCCTGACCAAGCTGCGCCGCGACCGTCTCGGCTTCGTCTTCCAGGCCTTCAACCTGGTCCCCACGCTCACCGCGCTCGAGAACATCCTGCTGCCGCTCGACATCGCGCGGCGCTCGGTCGACAAGGACCACCTCGACGCCGTGGTGCGCGCGGTGGGCCTGCAGGACCGCCTGTCGCACAAGCCCGCGGAGCTGTCCGGCGGGCAGCAGCAGCGCGTCGCGTGCGCCCGTGCGCTCGTCACGCGGCCCGCGGTGGTCTTCGCCGACGAGCCGACCGGCAACCTCGACTCGACGTCCGCCCGCGACGTGCTCGGCTTCCTGCGTCGCAGCGTCGACGAGCTCGGGCAGTCGGTCGTCATGGTCACGCACGACCCGACCGCGGCGTCCTACGCCGACCGCGTCCTGTTCCTGGCCGACGGCCGGATCGTCGACGAGCTGCGCGACCCGACGCCCGACACGGTCCTCGAGCGCCTCGGTGCCCTGACGCGTCGCGTCGAGGCCGGCGCCGACTCGGCCCCGTCCGCCCTGCTGGACGCCACGCCCGCGCAGGTGCGCTGATGCTGCGCGTCACGCTCCGCGGGGTCCGGGCGCACGCGGTCCGGTTCCTGCTGTCGATCCTCGCCGTGGCGCTGGGGGTCGCGTTCGTCGCGGGCACGTTCAGCCTGCGCACCATGATGTCCAGCACGTTCGACGGGATCGTCGACGCGTCCGCTCCCGCCGACGCGTACGTGCGCGGCGCGACGCAGGTCGCGGGCGGCGACGCCGGCTTCAGCGTCGGCGAGACCCGCAACCCGGTCCCGATCGCGCTGGCCGACGAGCTCGACGACCTGGACGGCGTGCAGATCGCGCTGCCGGACGTGTCGGGCATGGTCGTCCTCGTCGGTGCCGACGGCACCGCCGTCCAGTCCACGCAGGCGCCGTCGTTCGGTCTGAGCTACGACGAGCGCGACCCCGGCCTGACGCTCGTCGACGGCGCGATGCCGTCCGGGCCCGACGAGGTCGCGCTCGAGATCGCGACGCTCGAGTCGTCCGGGCTCGCCCTGGGCGACGAGACGAACCTCGTGATCGGTGGCGAGGTCCGACAGGTGACGGTCGTCGGCGAGGTCGACGCGGGTGGCCCCATGGCCGGCGCGACGATCGTGCTCCTCGACCCCGCCACCGCGCAGGCCGCGTTCGCGCCGGACGGGAACGTCGCGCAGATCGCCGTCTTCGGCGACGAGGGCGTGACCGAGTCCGCGCTCACCCAGACGCTGGCCGCGGCGCTGCCGGGCCTCGACGGGGGCAGCGACGCGTCGGCGGTCGAGGGCTCGCAGATGCGCGAGGCGCTGCAGTCGGACATCGGCGAGATGCTCGGCTTCGTCACGACGTTCCTGCTGATCTTCGCGGTGATCGCGCTGTTCGTCGGCGCGTTCATCATCGCGAACACGTTCGCGATGTCGGTCCGCCAGCGGGTGCGCGAGTTCGCCCTGCTGCGCGCCGTGGGGGCGTCGCCGACGCAGGTGTTCTCGGTCGTCGTCGGGCAGGCGGCGGTCGTCGGGCTCGTCGGCTCCGCGCTCGGTGTGCTCGGCGGGCTGGGGCTCGTGCAGCTCGTGCGCGTCGCGCTCTCGGGAATGGGCATGGACCTCGCGAAGGACATCCCGCTCAGCACGACGACGGTCGTCGGCTGCCTCGTGCTCGGCACCCTGGTCTCGGCCGTGGCGGCCGCGTTCCCGGCGCGCACCGCGGCGCTCGTCGCACCCGTCGAGGCGATGCGCGGCGACATCACGGTGCACGAGCGCTCGCTGCAGCTGCGCGGCGTGCTCGGTGTCGCGGTCGCGGCGGCCGGCGCTGCGAGCGTGGTCGCCGCGGCGATCAAGGCGGAGGCGGACTTCGCCGACGCGCTGCTCGGCCTCGGGGCGACGCTCGTGCTCGTCGGGGTGCTGGTCGCCTCGCCGATGCTCGCGCGGTCCGCGATGCGCTTCCTGGCCGCGCCGTTCGTGGCGCTGCTCAAGCCGGTCGGTCGGCTCGCGCGCGGCAACGTGGTCCGCAACCCGCGCCGCACCGCCAACACCGCGGGTGCGCTGACGATCGGCATGGCGCTGGTCGGGGCGGTCTCGGTGATCGCGGCGTCGGCGACCGCGTCGCTGTCGAGCGTCGTGGAGAGCTCGACCAACGCCGACCTGATCCTGCAGTCCGCGACGTTCGCGATCCCGCAGGGCGCGGTCGACGACGTCCGGGACCTGCCCGAGGTGGGCAAGGTCGCCGAGCTCGCGTTCAGCTACGCGGGCGTCTCGCCCTCGCCGGGTGTCGCGCCCACGCCGCAGGACTCCGGCGGCGTCGTGTCGCTCGAGCCCGGGGTGCTGGGTTCGACGCTCCTGGTCGACGTCACGGCAGGCTCGACCGACGACCTCGCCGACGACACCGCGCTGCTCAACACCGACTTCGCCGGTGACGACTGGGCGGTGGGCGACACGGTCACCGTGACCACCGCGACGGGCACGCGCGACCTGCGGGTCGGGGCCTTGTTCGAGAGCCAGATCATCGGCTCGTCGGTGGTCGTCACGCCCGCGGTGCTCGACGAGCTCGCGCCGGACGAGGCCCAGGTCATCGACACGGTGACCCTGGACGCGGCATCGGGCGTCTCGCAGGCGGACCTGCGCGCCGCGGTCACGTCGGCCGTCGCGCCGTACGTGGTCGTCTCGGTCCAGGACCGCGACGAGTTCGTCGACGAGATGGCCGGCCAGGTCGACCAGCTCCTGGTGATCCTGTACGCGCTGCTCGGGCTGTCGCTCGTGATCGCGGTGCTGGGCATCGTCAACACGCTCGCGCTGTCGGTGATCGAGCGGACCCGCGAGATCGGGCTGCTGCGAGCCGTCGGGCTCGGCCGGACGCAGCTCGCGGGGACCGTCACCGTCGAGTCGGTGCTGACGGCGTTGTTCGGGACGGTCCTCGGGCTCGTCGTCGGCGTGGGGCTCGCGTCCGCACTGCCGACCGTCTACGCCGACGAGGGGCTCGACCAGCTCGTCGTGCCGTGGGGCGGGCTCGGGACGATGGTGGCGCTGGCCGTCGTCGTGGGCGTCGTCGCGGCCCTGTGGCCCGCGATCCGGGCCGCACGGATGCGTGCGCTCGACGCGATCGCGAGCGAGTAAGGCGTCGGGCCGGGCGCGCGGGTCGGAGGGGACCCGCACGCCCGGCCCGCGAACCGTCCCACCGACGCCCCCGCGGGTGCCTGCGGGGGCGTCAGCTCGTCACGAGGTGGTCGGGGCAGATCTCGTAGGTGCTCGGCGAGACGACGAGCTCGGCGCGGCCGCCCGTGAGTGAGCGCAGGTCGAGCACGTACCGCGTGAGCTCGGACTGCGGCACGTCCGCCTCGATCACGACCGTCCCGTCGTCGAGCGCGGTCGAGGCGGTGATCCGCCCCCGACGCCCGGACAGGTCGCCCATCACGTCGCCCTGCACCGACGACGGCACGGTCACCGCGACGTGGTCGATGGGCTCGAGCACCACGGTCCCCGCGGCGGCCAGCGCCTCACGTACTCCGTTGGCGGCCGCGGTGCGGAACGCCATGTCGGACGAGTCCACCGAGTGCGACTTGCCGTCGTAGACCTCGACGCGCAGGTCCACCACCGGGTGCCCGTGCGGACCGCCGTGCGCCATCGCCTCGACGACCCCCTTCTCGACCGCGGACAGGTAGTTGCGCGGGATCGCGCCGCCCACCACGGAGTCCACGAACTCGAGCCCGGCGCCGTGCGGTGCGGGCCCGACCCGCAGGTTCGCGACCGCGAACTGCCCGTGCCCGCCCGACTGCTTCTTGATCTTCCCCTCGGCCTCGACCTTGCGCCGGATCGTCTCCCGGTAGGCGACGGGCACGGGCGAGGTGGTGACGTTGACGCCGAACACGCGCGAGAGGCGCTCGAGCGCGACGGCCAGGTGGGTGTCGCCCAGCCCGCGCAGGATCGTCCGGTCCGACGAGCGGTCGACGACGAGCGTCGGGTCCTCGGCGACCAGGCGCGCGAGCGCCGCGGAGAGGCGGTCGTCGTCGGACTGCGTGACCGGCGACAGGACCAGCCCGTAGACGGGCGGGCGCGGACGCAGCGCGGGCGCCGACATCGCGGCGCCCGGTCCGGACCTGTCCGCCAGCAGCGAGCCGCTGGGCGTACCCGTCAGCTTCGCGACGGCCACCACCTGCCCCGCGGGCGCCGCGTCCAGCGGCAGGTGCTCCTTGCCGCGCAGGCGGAACAGGCCGGGCACGCGCTCCTCGGTGCGGGTCGCGGTGTTGAGCAGGCGGTCGCCGGGGCGCAGCGTGCCGGACAGCACGCGCAGCAGCGTGACCTGCCCGACGAACGGGTCGGCGACGGTGCGGAACGCGTGCACGAGCAGGGGCCCGGCAGGGTCGGCCGCCACCTCGACGGGGGTATCGCCGGCCAGGACGCGCGCGGGTCGGTCGGCCGGCTCGGGCCCGAGCTCGCAGATCAGGTCCGCGAGCCGGTCCACGCCGACGCCCGTCACACCCGAGACGACGAGCACGGGGAACGCCTCGAGGTCGCGCACCTCGTGCGCGAGCGACCGCTCGAGCTCGGGCGCGCTCGGCTCGTCGCCGCCGAGGTACCGCTCGAGCGCGTCGTCGTCGTGCGACACGATCTCCTCGACGACCTCGTCGTGCAGGCGGTGCTCCTCGTCGGCCACGTCGTCGGGCAGCGCGCCCGTGCTGTGGCGACCGTCGGCTGAGTACTCGAGCCCTTCCTGCGAGAGCAGGTCCGCGACACCGTGGAACGCGTGCTCCTCGCCGAGCGGCAGCTCGAGCGGCACGAACCCGTCCCCGAGCTCGGTGCGCAGGTCGTCGAGCACGTGGTGGTAGTCCGCGCGCGCCTTGTCCTCCTTGGTGACGACGACGAGCCGCGGCACCCCGGCCTCGGCCGCGAGCCGCCAGGCGACGTGCGTCCCGGCCTGCACGCCGTCGACCGCGCTCACCACGACGACCGCGAGGTCCGCCACGGCCAGTGCCGCGTCCACGGCCCCCGCGAAGTCCGCCGAGCCGGGGGTGTCGAGCAGCGTCACGTCGTAGCTCAGGCCGTCCGGGGCCTTCCACGTGAACGGCGCCGACGAGAGCGTCAGCGAGATCCCGTGCGCGATCTCCTCGGGCTCGTGGTCGCTCACGGTCGAGCCGTCCTCGACCTTGCCCGGGCGTGCGATCACGCCGGCGCGGTGCAGGAGCGCCTCGGTGAGGGTGGTCTTGCCCGCTCCGGCGGCGCCCACCAGGGCCACGGTGCGGATCCTGGGCGTCGTTGCCTGGTCCATGCTCGTCTCCCCGGCCGCCAGGCGGGTACGAGGGTGGTTCCCACGGCGATCGTCGGCGACCTGCGGCCCACACTAACGACGCACCCCCGGTCCCGTCAGGACGAGAGTCCTGGGGACCGGGGGTGCGGTCGGAGGTGCCAGCCCGGGGTCAGGAGGCCCAGAGGATGTCGACGACGAACACGAGCGTGGAGTTGGCGGGGATCGAGCCGCTCTCCTTGTCGCCGTAGCCCTTGTCCGGCGGGACGACGAGCAGCACCTGGCTGCCGACCTTCTGCCCGACGAGGCCCTCGTTCCAGCCGTCGATGACCTGCGCCTGGCCGATCGAGCTCACCTGGAACGGCGCGCCGCGGCTCCAGCTGTCGTCGAACGGGGTGCCGTCCCACAGGACGCCCGAGTAGTGCACGAGGACGTTGTCGCCCGCCTCGACCTCCTTGCCGGAGCCCTCGATGAGCGGCTGGACGGTCAGCGTGGTCGGGGCGTCGCCCGTGGCGGCCTTGACCGTGGGGGTGCCGTCGTCGGCGAGCGTGACGGTCGGGAGGCCCTCGACGGGGGCGACCGCGGTGCCCTCGGCGCGCGTCGGGATCTTCGCGACCGGCTCGAGCACGTAGACCTGCGTCACGCCGTCGGAGGCGAGAGCGAACAGCACCTGCGCGCCGACCTTCGTGGTGAGCAGGACCTCGTCGAGCGCGGGGATGCCGCTGCCGTCGTCCTTGACCGTCCACGTGCCCGTGGCCTCGTCGGTGTACGTGCTGCCGATGACCTTGCCGTCCTCGCCGTTGACGGCGGTCAGCTGGATCTCGACCGTGTCGCCGGCCCCGAGGGCCTCGCCGTCACCGTCGGTCGCGACGCGCGCGACGGCGGCCGAGACGCTGAACGGCGCGCTGGGCAGCGTGATCGTCGGCTGCGTCCCGGGCTCACCGTCGATGGTGACCTTCTCGAGCGCGGCGATGTCCTCGGCGCTCGCCGTGGGCTCCGCGGTCGCGCTCGGGTCGGCGTCAGCCGTCGACGTGGCGGTCGCCGTGGCGCTCGGCTTGCCGTCCGAGTCGTCCCCGCCGCACGCGGTGAGCGCGAGGGCGAGGGACGCTGCGAGAGCGGCGGCTGCGAGACGGCGGGTGGTCGTGCGGCGCACGATCGACTGCACGGTGGACTCCGGGGGTTGGGGCAGGGGCCGCGGTGGCGGCGCCCCCGGCACGGTACGCGACGAACCTGGGAGCTGTCTGTGCTTCTCGGCCCGCGAGCGGCCCGCGGACCGATTCGGGACCGGTCAGGACGAGCCTGCGACCGGTGTCCCGAGCCGTGCCCGACGAGGCATGCGGCGGTCGATCAGGACGATCAGCAGACCCAGCAGGTAGAAGCCGGTGCCGTAGATCAGCACGTTGAGCAGCAGCCCGCCCCAGCCGTGCGCGTCGAGGTCGATGAACCCGTACGGGTAGCCGAGGTCCCAGACCGTCCCGCGGATCGTCGTGAACGTGACGTACGCGAGCAGGTACGTCAGCCACCACCACGCGTATCGCCAGCGCATGCGGCGGTGCGGGTCGAGCAGCAGGAAGTCGAGGAACGCGAGCACCGGGTTGAGCTGGTGCTCGATCTGGCCGGACGTGAGCCCGATCGTGAGGTCCGGCGTGCCTGCCGCCTCGGGGTCGAGGACGAAGTACGCGACCAGCCCGGTGATCGCCAGGAACAGCGTGACGCCGCCCTTCAACCAGGCGGGCGGCTGCCGCTTGCGCAGCAGCGAGGCGATCCCGGCCCACGTCATCACGACCGCCAGCAGGATCCCCGACTGGTTGGTGAAGTAGAGCAGGTCGTCGACCTGGCCGTCCCGCCAGATCTCCCGCGTGCCCATGAGCGCCAGGTAGACCATGAAGAACCGGAACAGCGCGACGACGACGTTCACCGAGACCTCCTCGTCGGGTGACCGGACCGACCCGAGCACGCTGCCACGCAGCGCCCCGACGTGCCAGGACGCGCGCGGTGTGTCCTGATCAGGAGCCGTCGCACTCGGCAGGCGGGTGATGCGACGTCTCGGTCATGATGGCGACCGAGGAACCACCCGGGACGTCGACCGTGCGGGTGAGGCCGAGCGTGGTCACGTCGAGGCGCAACGAGTCGATCCCCGTGCCGCTGCCTCCCGCGAACTCGGCGCACCCGAACCCGAGCGCGAACTGCACGCCGAACGACTCGCCGGGACCGACCGTCAGGACGTCGGCCGCGCGGTCGATGATCTCGTCGGTCACGCTGCCGTCGTCCGGCAGGCTGAACAGGTGCGCGCGCCACTCGTAGGTGCTCGGCTCGAAGGCGGCGAGCCGCACGTCGACCGGGACGCGTCCGTCGTTGCGGAAGCTCCACATGCCGTCGTAGGTGCCGTCGGACGGGTCGACGACCGTCGACTCGTCGGGGCCGAACAGCCCGAACCCCAAGGGTTCCTCGAGCGCGTCGGGATCTGCGGCCCCGGTGTAGCTCGACGACAGCGTCGGGTTCAGCCCGACGACGAGCCACGCCCCGAGGACGAGCGCGACGGCGCCGCTGACGGCCCATGGCAGCCACCGTCGCAGCCGGACCGGCGTCGACGCGACGGACTCGTCCGGTACGGCGGGAGGAGCGGTTGGCTCCGGCGTGGTCATGGCGTCCGTTCCCCCGCGCTCGGGACCTGCGGCGTCGTCGGTGGCGTGCACCTTTCACCCGGGAATGTAGCGCGAGCAGGGGAAGCCAGGGGCCGGTCTGTGGATGAAGCGGGGACGCGGTTAGGGTCGCAGGCGACGAGGAGGTCGCGATGGCGCAGCTGCGGTTCGGGATCGTGGGGAGCGGGTGGCGCGCGGAGTTCTTCGCGCGGGCGGCGCGGGCGCTGCCGGAGCGGTTCGCGTGCACGGGAGTCGTGACGCGGTCGGCGGAGCGCGGCGCGCACGTCGAGGCCGAGTGGGGCGTGCCGACGGTCCGCTCGATCGCCGAGCTCGTCGCGGGCCCGGACCGGCCCGACATCGTCGTGGTGTCCGTGCCGTGGCCCGTGACGCCGGAGGCGACGCGCGAGCTCGTCGCCGCGGGCGTCCCCGTCCTCGCCGAGACGCCACCCGCCCCGGACGTCGAGGGGCTTGAGCGGCTGTGGGCCGACGTGGGCGCCTCGGGGCTCGTGCAGGTGGCCGAGCACAGCCCGTTCATGCCCGCGCACCAGGCGCGTCGCGCCGTGGTCGACGCCGGGCTGATCGGTGCGGCGACGAGCGTACAGATCTCGTCCACGCATCTGTACCACGCGGTCGGTCTCATCCGTCACCTGCTCGACGCCGGCCGCGACGAGGTCGTCGTGCGCGCCCACCGGTTCACCGCGCCGCTGCTCGAGCCCCTCGCGCGCGACGGCTGGACCGGCGAGACGCAGCCGCGCGACGCCCGCACGCTCATCGCGACGCTCGACTTCGGCGGCGGCCGCTCCGGCACGTACGACTTCACGGACAACCAGTGGCACAACCCGCTGCGCACCAACCGGATCGTCGTGCGCGGGTCGCACGGCGAGATCGTCGGCGACGACGTCACGTGGTTCGCGGGCGAGCGCACGGTGCTGACCAGCTCGATCGAACGGCGGGTCAGCGGGCGCGAGCAGAACCTCGACGGGTTCGACCTGGAGCACCTGAGCCTGGGGGAGCGGGTGCTGTACAGGAACCCGTTCCTCGGGTCGCGGTTCGCCGACGACGAGCTCGCGGTCGCGCACCTGCTCGCGGCGTGCTCGTCGTGGCTGCGCGACGGCGGCCCGGAGCCCTACCCGCTCGCGGACGGCTGCCACGACCACCGCGTCGCGCTGGCGATGGAGGAGGCCGCGGACACCGGCCGCACCGTCACGGTCCCGACGCCGCCCTGGCGCTGACGGCCGGGCTCACCCCGAGGAGGTCAGTCCCCGTCGTGCGCGAACAGCGCGCTCACGGACTCCCCGGAGTGGATCCGGCGCACGGCCTCCGCGAACGCGGGCGCGACCCCCAGCACGGTCACGCGGTCGTCGTCGGCGAGGTCGTCGTGCGGGACGGTGTCCGTGCAGACCACCCCGGAGACACGGCCTGACGCGGTGATGCGGTCGAGCGCGCCGTGCGAGAACAGCCCGTGCGTGCAGGCCACCTGGATGCGCCGCGCACCGGCGTCCTCGAGCAGGCGGACGATCGCCAGGATCGTGCTGCCGTTGGCGATCTCGTCGTCCAGCACGATCACGTCGCGGCCCGCGACGTCGCCGATGATCGTCGAGATGGTCACCGCGTCCCCGTCGAGCCGCTCCTTGGACCCCGCGGCCACGGGCGTGCCGAGCATCTTCGCGAACAGCGTCGCGGTCTTGGCGTTGCCGAGGTCGGGGGAGACGACCGTCGTGCGGGACAGGTCCTGCAGCGAGAAGTGCGTCGCGAGCTCGTGCAGCGCGTGCAGCTGGTCGGTCGGGACGCGGAAGAACGCGTGCACCTGCGGGGCGTGCAGGGACATCGTCAGGATCCGGTCCACACCGGCGGTGGTCAGCAGGTCCGCGACGAGCCGGCCGCCGATCGAGATGCGCGGCGCGTCCTTCTTGTCGGAGCGCGCGTAGGCGAAGTGCGGCATGACCGCGGTGATCCGCTTGGCGGAGGCGCCGCGTGCCGCGTCGATCATCAGCAGGAGCTCCATGAGGTTCTCCTGCACGGGCGCGACGATCGGCTGCACCAGGAACACGTCCCGCTCGCGGCAGTTCGCCAGGAGCTGGACCTGCAGGCAGTCGTTGGCGAACCGCTGCAGCCGTGACCCGCTCAGCGGGACCTGGAGGTAGTCGCACATCCCTGCCGCGAAGCTGCGACCCGCCTGCCCCGCGAACACCCGGATCTTCCTCACCAGGCGGATGCTAGCGGCGTGCGACCTCCGCGGCGCGGCGGAACCGCGGGGCCCTCCGGAACGGTGGATTCGGCTCGGCGAACTCGCGCTCGTGACCGGAATGTCCGATGCCCGCCTGGCACGATGGCGGCGTGACGACCCCGACCCCGCCCACGCGTTCCCAGGTGCGGCGGTGGCGTCAGTACCTGGCCGACGAGCGCGCCGAGGCCGCCGCGTACCGCGACCTCGCGTCGCGCCGCAGCGGTGAGGAGCGCGACATCCTGCTCGCGCTCGCCGAGGCCGAGCGCCGCCACGAGCAGCACTGGCTGGACCTGCTGGGCGACGACGTGGGCAAGCCCCTGCGCGGGGACTTCCGCACGCGTGTGCTCGGCTGGCTCGCGCGCCGGTTCGGGTCGGTCTTCGTCCTCGCGCTCGCGCAGCGGGCGGAGGCACGCTCGTCGTACGACGACGACGTGGACGCGACCGCGCGGATGGCCGCCGACGAGCGCATCCACGAGGAGGTCGTGCGCGGCCTGGCGATCCGCGGGCGCAACCGCATCTCCGGGACGTTCCGCGCGGCCGTGTTCGGCGCGAACGACGGCCTCGTCTCGAACCTGGCGCTCGTGCTGGGCATCGGCGCGTCCGGGGTCGCCTCGGGGACGGTCCTGCTGACCGGCCTGGCGGGACTGCTCGCCGGGGCGCTGTCGATGGGTGCGGGGGAGTACGTCTCGGTGCGCTCGCAGCGCGAGCTGCTCGAGGCCTCGCGCCCCGGCCCGCAGGCACGCGCCGCGCTGCCCCACCTCGACGTCGACGCGAACGAGCTCGCGCTGGTCTACCGCGCTCGGGGCATGGCGCCGCAGGACGCCGCGGAGCACGCCCGCACGGTGCTGACCTCCCTGGAGGAGCTCGCAGGAAGGGCGCTGGTCCTGCCGGACCTCAGCTCCGACGAGCCCGCGGCCCCTTCGCATCCTGGCGAGGCCGCCGCGTCCTCCGAGGCCGTCGACGAGCCCGACGAGCACGAGACGATCGGCACCGCTGTCGGGGCGGCGGTCGCGAGCTTCTGCTTCTTCGCGTCGGGCGCGGCCATCCCCGTGCTGCCGTACCTGCTGGGCGCGACCGGCTGGACCGCGGTCGCCTGGTCGACGGGGCTCGTCGGGGTCGCGCTGCTCGGGACCGGTGCGGTCGTCGGGCTGCTGTCGGGGACCTCACCCGCCAAGCGCGCGCTGCGCCAGCTCGCGATCGGCTGGGGCGCCGCCGCGGCCACCTACCTGCTGGGTCTGACCTTCGGGACAACGGTCGCCTGACCGCGGGTGTGACGTAGGCCCGCCGGACGCCCCTTGATAGGTAAGGCTTGCCTGCCTACAGTGCAGGGGTGACTGCGACCCAGATCGAGACCGAGGCGCCCGCCGCGAGCCCGTTCCGCACCTTCGCGGTCACGGTCCGCGAGGTCCGCCGCATGTGCCCGAGCCTCCTGCGCGTCACCTTCACCGGCGACGACCTGCACAAGTTCGCCGACAACGGCTTCGACCAGCGCATCAAGTTCTTCCTCCCGCTGGCGTGCGGCTACGCCGAGCTCCTCGACCTCACGGCCAGCGGCGACTGGTACGGCCGCTGGCGCGAGCTGCCCGACGAGCAGCGCCACCCCATGCGCACCTACACCGCCCGCCAGGTGCGCCCGCTCCAGCGCGAGCTCGACGTCGACATCGTCCTGCACGGCGACCACGGCCCCGCGTCGCGCTGGGCGATGAACGCGAAGGTCGGCGACGAGCTCGTCGTCCTCGGCCCGAACGCCGACGCGAGCGGCCCGCACGGCGGAGTCGACTTCATCCCGCCGATGCGCACCGAGCAGTTCCTGCTCGCCGGCGACGAGACGGCCCTGCCGGCCATCGCGAACATCCTCGAGCGCCTGCCCGCCGACGCGCGCGGCGAGGCCCTCATCGAGATGCCGTTCTCCGACGACCGGCTCGACCTGACCGCACCCGCAGGCGTGACGATCCACTGGCTCGGCCGCGACGGCGCCCCGCACGGCTCGCTGCTCGACCCCGCGGTCCGCTCCGCCGCCGAGCGCGTCCTGCCCGCCGTCCGGACCGCCGACACTGACCTCGTCGACGTCCCGTGGTCGTACAACCCCACCGACGACGACGTGTGGGAGGTCCCGGTCGACCACGCGACGGGCACCCCGCTGCGCGAGGCCGCGCCTTTGTACGCGTGGCTCGCCGGTGAGTCCGCCGTCATCCGTGGCCTGCGCCGCCACCTCGTCACCGAGCGCGGCATCGACCGCAAGGCCGTCGCGTTCATGGGCTACTGGCGCCACGGCAAGTCCGAGTCCAACTGATCGCTGCCTCCCGTACTCGCCCAGCGCTAGCGTCTGGCGGCCCGGCCGCGAGCGCGAACGCTGCTAGTACGAACGACGACGAGACGAAGGCGCCCCGAGTACTACCAGGCGGCGAGGCTCGCTACGCGTCGGCGAGGGGGCGGCGGGCGACCGCGAGCCTCCAGATGGCCACGGCCCACATCGGCAGTGACCCTGCCGCAGCGAGGGCCACTGCCGCGACCGGGCCGAGCGGTGTCACGCCCAGCAGATGGGGGACGAGCGCGGTCGTGAGCGCAGCGAGCAGTGCGATGGCCGAGGCGACGCGGTAGCCCAACGGCAGGGTGCCTGCGAGGCTGAACACGAGTGCCTGCCCCATACCGAGGACGAAGATGGTCCAGATGCCGCCCTCCGAGCTCGCGGAGGACGCCGAGACCCCGATCGCCGCGGCACCTGCCGCGGCGAGTGCGAGCGCGGCGACGCCATTCGCGTAAGGGTGGACGTTCTGCGCGGCTCCGCCCGGGTGCGCGGCCGGCCGCGGCATGGAGTAGCTCATCAGTCCCCCTTCGCCGACCCGGACCTCGAACGGTCCAGGTCGCTCACCTGACCCTAGCGCGCCAGCCCTGCGGCGTGGGCGGAACGGGTGAGCCTTGGTGCGGCGGCGCCGAACCGCTGTTCGCGCCCCCCGACGCTTGGCAAGTTCTAGACGGGGGCGTTCAGCGGCGGGCGTCGGCCCGGTGGGAGATCGGCACCATCAGGAGCACGCGGGTGTCGTGGTCCAGGGCGAACAAGACGCGGTAGTCGCCGCGGCGCGCCGAGCGCAACCCTTCGAGCTCGTCACGCAGCGGCCCGGACATGCGCTCGGAGTTGGCATTGTCCTCTCAGATCGGCCCAGGGAAGTCCGGGCAGTCAGCCCCTCGCCCAGTGCTCGTTCAGGCGGGCAACGGCGTCGTCCTTCGTGATGGTCCTGAGCTCATCCTCACTCAGCCCGAGTTCGCGCTTGAGGGTCATGACCAGGCCGAGGGGCAGGGCGGTCTCGGGTTCCGCCGGTGCCGGCGAACGCTCAGGTTGTCGTCCGTCCTTCGCGCACGACCAGAACTCGTCCTCGGTGACGTCCAGCTGGTCTCGCAGGATGTGGTCCCAGAGGCTCACCCCGTAGACGGTGGCGTCGACGGGCCGCGAGATCCGAGTGCGCAGGATCCGGCCGTCCGGCAGGGCGAGCTCGTAGGTGGCGTGGTGGCCGGTGAGCTTGCCACGGGCGCTGCGCACCTGATCCCAACCCTCGACCTCGCAGAACCTCTCGTGGTCGTCACGGGTGCCGATCCGCCGGCCGGCGCTCACCGGCTCGAGGACTCGAGCTGGCGCGTCGCGTCCCCCACGAGCCACTCGCGGAGGTCGTCGTCGTCGGACAGTGCGACCAGCTGGACGAACTGCCAGTTCGCCGCGTGGTTGGGTGCGCTGGTGAGGTGATCGTTGAAGTCCTCGGCGTACTCGCGCACAGCGACGAGCAGGTCCTCGATCGCCTCTTCCACCGTGCTTCCCGACGCCGAGATCGGGCGGCCCACGAGGAACGCGGACCAACCGCCGGCCTCTGCCACGAGGTGCGCGTCAGCGTCGACGAGACCGGCGAGGGCAGACCGGAGTCGCTCACCGTCGACGACCGCGAAGTGGACGCGGTCGCGGACGATCGTCGTCGCCCGGCCTTCCTCGGCGGCGTCCAGGACGTCCTTGAACCGTGCCCGCGCTTCGGTCGCGGGCAGTTCGAGCACAGACACAGCGGCTCCCGGTTGAAGATGGTGGTCGCGGTGGCGACCATGTACGCCGTGTACGTTCTGTACAACGTCCCGAAACGTACCCGCGTTCCGCCGGGAACGCCACCCCCGTCGTCCTGCACTGGCGGCATGCCGTCACCCTTCGCCCGTGCCGTTCGAGCTCGCGACGCGACGCCGACCGCTGGGGTCGACGATGTCTGTGAGGGTCCACTGGCGGACCGGGAGGGGGCGGGTTGCGGCGCAGGTGGAGAGCAGGGGTTCTGACTGCGTCTCGACGAGGCGCACCGTGATCGGTCCGTCGGGGGTGCTCAGCTGCACCGACCAGCCGTCGGCGGTGCGGTGCTCGTGGAGCGGGGGGTAGGCGTCGAGGGTGTCGTCGCCGAGATCGGCGCGGGCGAAGTGCTGCGCGGCCTGGACCGGGTGGGAGTAGGCGCTGCGGCCGCGCAGGAACCGCGGGTCGACGCGTCCGGCCAGGTAGGCGTCGACGATCGCGACCGCGTCCCCGTCGTCGGCCCAGCCGTAGTACAGGCCGTGGGGGAGCAGCACCATCGTGCCGGCGAACCGGTCTCCGCCCAGGTGCGAGCACTCCCAGGTCTCCTCGGGGTAGGCCGCGGCGAGGCGCGCGGCGACGACGCGCCCGCGCACCGCGCAGCACTGGTCGTGGCGGCCGTGCGCGCAGACGGCGAGCACCGGGCGGTCGGACGGGGTGCCCGCAGACCCGTCGAGGGGGACGTCCAGCAGCTCGCGTTCGTCGTCGACCCGCCCCCACCGCACCGACTCCCGGCCCGGGCGGGAGTCGACCAGCGCCCACCGCGTCCCCTCCTGGGTCACGCGGCGCCCGGGCCGCCGGATGGCGAGCGGCCGGATACCGGCACCCTCGATCCGGTGGACGAGCGCGCGGCCCAGCGTGGGGTCGAACGGCGGGTCCAGCAGGGCGTGCCGGCCCCACCCCGCCTGGTTCTCGACGAGGAACCAGCGGTCGCCGTGCGAGCCGGTGGCCACGAGCGAGTCCCGGCGTGCGCGGGCGCCGTCGCTGCACGGCACCCACGCGTCGTTCACTGCGACGTCACCACCACGCCCTCGCGCAGCAGGCGCCGCACGACGACGAGCGCGCTCGCCCGGTCGAGCCCGGGCAGCGACCCGACGGCGACCGGGTCGCCCGTGCGCAGGGTCTGCAACGCGCGCGACGTCTCGGCGGGCAGCGACAGGACGACGCCTCCCGCGGTCAGCCGCACCTTGTCGTCGGCGGTCTCGAGGCGACCCCCCAGGCCCTCGCGCCAGCGGACGCGCGTGTGCTCGGACAGGGAGGCGATGGCGCTCAACGTGGCCAGCGGCGCGACGGGTGCGGGACGCGTGTCCCGGCCGAACCGTGCGCCGAGCCGCCCGGCCGCCAGGCCGGCGGGGTCCGGGGCGCTCGTCAAGGCCGTGACCAGCGCCTCCACGGTCTCCTGCACGATCGGCCGGAGCTCGTCGGCGTCGGACACGTCGAGCCCCAGCGGCAGGGAGGTGCGCAGCGCCGGCGTGTCGCCGACGACGCTCAGCAGGGTGTCGACGACGTCGGCCCGCGTGTAGGCGGCCATGCCGACGGTCAGGTGGATCGACGTGTCGCCGAGCGCCGTCGCCGAGTGGATCCACCCGCGCGGCAGGTAGAGGGCGTCGCCGGGACGCAGCACCCGGTCGATCACGGGCTCGCCCGCAGCCGCCGCAGCGACCGCCGCGCGGTGGTCCGTCCACACCTGGCCCTTGAGCGGGTCCGGGTGCACTGGCGCGTGGATCACCCAGTGCTTCTCGCCGGAGACCTGCAGGACGAACACGTCGTGCGTGTCGTAGTGCGGCGAGAAGCCCTGCGACGACGGCGGCGTCACGTACGCGTTGACCTGCGCGGGGTGGCCGAGCTCGCCGACGAGCGCACGCGTGAAGTCGACGAGCGGGGGCCACATCCGGTGCAGGCCCTGCAGCACGATCGTCGCGCCGGCCGCGAACTCGGCCAGCACCTTGTCGCTCGACACCTGGTCGGACACCTCGGCGCCGAACCCGCCCGACGAGGTGAACCGCTCCGCGGCCAGCACGCTGCCCTCATGGGCGAGCCGGATGAACGGCGTGCGCAGCCCTCGTCGGCCCACGAGCTCGTCGACCGCGTCCGGCGAGAGCAGGTCGTGGAAGTCGTCGTGCTCCGGGGACAGCAGCGGCGCGCGGCCCCAGTGCTCGCGCGCGAACTGCTCGGCCGGGACGGCGATGCAGCGCGAGAGCGCGGACCGGGTGACCGGTCCGCGCTCCGTCAGGGCGTCCTGCGCCACTACGCCGAGCCGTCCGCCCCGCCGTCGTGCCCGCCGGGGTTCGCGCCGCCGTCGGCCGGGCCTTCGCCCGCGGAGCCGTCCGCTCCGCCGTCGTGCCCGCCCGGGTTGGCGCCGCCGTCGGCGAGGCCTTCGCCGGCCGAGCCGTCCGCTCCGCCGTCGTGCCCGCCGGGGTTGGCGCCGCCGTCCGCCACGCCTTCCCCTGCGGGTGCCGGCTCGCTGGTGATGTCGTCGTCCTTGATGCCCACTGGACTCTCCCCTCGTCTGCCGCCGTGCAGCGGCGTTGCCGCCTCAGCGAGCGTATCCACGCCCCGGCGGACGCGCCGGGTGAGCGTCGAGGTCGCCCGTCAGGCGGCGGCGGGAAGGCTGACGACGAACACCGCGCCACGCCCCGGGCCTGGGCTGCTGGCGAGGATCGTGCCGCCGTGCGCCTCGGTGAGGGCCTTGCTGATGGCCAGCCCGATCCCGGAGCCGCCGCTGTCCCGGTCGCGCGCGACGTCCGCGCGGTAGAAGCGCTCGAACACGTGCGGAAGGTGCTCCGCGGCGATGCCGTCCCCGGTGTCCGAGACCGTGAACGTCACGGCACCGCCCTGGCGGCCCGCGAGGACGCTGACCGCGCCGCCGGGCGGCGTGTGCCGCAGGGCGTTGGTCACGAGGTTGTCCAGCACCTGCGCCATGCGGTGCCGGTCGACGCTGACCGCCGGCACGCCCGGGTCGACGTGCGCTCGCAGCTCGACCCCGGCATCGGCGGCGCGTTCGGCAGCCGCCTGGACGGCCGCGTGGACGAGCTGCTCGGGCGGCGCGAGCTCCAGGTCGAGCACGACGTCGCCGGCTTCGGCGTGCGTGACGGCCGACAAGTCGTGCGAGAGCCGGGTCAGCCTGTCGGCCTGGTCCCGCAGCACAGCGACGGTCGTGTCGTCCATGGGTCGCACGCCGTCCTCGACCGCCTCGAGGTACCCGGCGATCGTCGCGATCGGCGTCCGCACCTCGTGGGCCAGGTCCGCCAGGAGTCGTTCCCGCAGCCGTTGCGCGTCCTCGAGCCGGTCCGCCATGGCGTTGAAGGACCCGGCGAGCTGGTCGAACTCCGCGCCGAGCCCCGACGACGGCACCCGGACCCCGTACGTGCCTGCCCCGAGGGCCGCGGCGGCGGTGGAGACGGCGCCCAGCGATGCGGCGATGCGCCGCGCGAGCACCACGCTCACGCCGGCCGACGCGAGTGCGGCCGCCGCGAACGCCAGGGTCGCAGCCGTGCTCGTCGCGGACCGGAACGCCTCTTCGGCGTGCAGCACCGCGGCGTCGTTGTCGTCGAGCCCGGCCTCCACCATGTGCTGGTGGAAGAGCCTGGGCCCGACGAGCGCGCCGACGACCCAGGCGGTGACCGCGGCGGTCGCCAGGACGATCAGCAGCGCCAGGAGCAGCCGAGGCGCGAGCCCGACCTGATGCCGGCGGCCGGACGGGCTCACGACCCGGTGCCGATGCGGTAGCCGACTCCTCGCACGGTCCGCACGAAGCGTTGCTCCTGGGCGGTGTCGCCGAGCTTCTGGCGCAGGTGCAGCACGTGGACGTCAACGAGGTGGTCGTCGCCCACCCAGCCGGTGCCCCACACCGCGTCGATGAGCGCCCGGCGCGACAGCACCGAACCCGGGCGGACGGCCAACGCGGCCAGCAGGTCGAACTCCGTGCGCGTGAGAGGGACGAGCTCTCCGTCGACGTGCGCCTCACGGCCGTCCACGTCGAGCTGCAGCGACCCGATCTCGAGCGCGGGTGCCGACGCGACCACACCGTTGCTCGCCGCGCGCCGTGGCCTGCGCATGAGGACGGCGACGCGTGCCATGAGCTCGCGCGGGCTGAACGGCTTCGTCATGTAGTCGTCCGCACCCACCGACAGCCCGATGAGCGTGTCGACCTCCTCGGACCGTGCGGTCAGCATCACGACGTAGCAGTCGGAGAAGGTCCGCAGCTGTCGGCAGACCTCCACCCCGTCGATACCGGGGAGGCCGAGGTCGAGGATCACCACGTCGGGGTCGACGTCGCGCAGCACGTCGATCGCCGCGCCACCGTGGTGGCAGAGCGTCACGTCGAAGCCGTCGCGCTCGAGGTAGGAGCCGATGAGGCCGGCCAGCGCCTGCTCGTCGTCGACGACGACCGCACGCCGCCCGGCCGCCGGGGTCTGTCTCATCCGCCCATTCTCCGCATGTCCGGGGGTCGTTCCGGAGTCTTCACCGAACCTTGATCGAACCACGAGCGGGCGTGCCGGGCTCCGGGCCGAGGCTGCTGGGTACCGGAGCTGACCCAGGAGGCTGCCATGCGCGACCGTGCCCGACCGAGTGCTCAGATCACGGTGGTCGAGGCCTCGGCCTGCCATCTGTGCGACGAGGCCAAGGCGACGTTGGCCGAGCTGTCGAAGGACCACCCCATCGTGGTGGAGATCGTCGACGCGACCTCCCCTGACGGGCGCGCGCTCGTGGCCAGGCACCGCCCGGCGCTGGCGCCGCTCGTGCTGCTGGACGGCGAGTTCTTCTCGTCGGGACGGCTGCCGCGTCGCAAGCTCGAGCGCACGCTCACGGCGCTGGGCGCGCGCGTGCCGGCGGTGCACTGATGGGCACCGAGCTCCTGGCGACGGGCAGCATCCTCGCGGCGTTCCTCGCCGGCGGGGTCGCGTTGTTCGCACCCTGCTGCATCGTCTTCCTCGCGCCCTCGTACCTCGCGGGCGCGGTGAAGAACGCTCGGTGGCGCCTGCTGCCGCTGACGTTCGTCTTCGCCGCCGGTCTGGCCGTCATCCTGGTGCCGATCACGCTGGGCGTGAGCGTGCTCGCGGGCGCGATCGCGCAATACCACGCGCCTCTGTACTGGGCCGGTGGCGTGCTGATGCTCGCGCTGGCCGGGCTGGCGCTGTCGGGACGCATGTGGTCACTGCCCTCGTTCGTGCGGTCGCCGGACACCACGCGCGGTGACACCGCGAGCTTCTTCGCGCTCGGGGTGTTCTCCGGCATCGCGTCGTCGTGCTGCGCGCCGGTGCTCGCCGGGGTGATGACCCTCTCGGCGCTGTCCGGCTCCACCGGGGGCGGCCTGGTCCTCGGGCTGGCCTACGTGTTCGGGATGGTCTTCCCGCTCTTCGTCATGGCGTTGCTCTGGGACAAGGCGCGGCTCGGGGACCGCCGGCTCGTGCGCGCCAAGGTGGTGCGCCTGTCCGTCGCAGGTCGCACCCTGGTGACGAACAGCCTGAACGTCGCGGTCGCGATCGGGTTCGCCCTGATGGGCGTCGCGGTCATCGCGCTCGCGTGGCGCAAGGACATGAGCGGCGGCACCCCGATCCAGGACGCTGCGAGCCGCACGCTCACCACGGTCTTCGGCCGGGTGCAGGACTGGCTCTCACCGGTGCCGGAGCCGGTGCTCGCGATCGCGCTGTTCGCGGTCGCCGGCGCCTTCGTGTGGGCGACCCTCACCGACCGCGGGACGCGCGCCACGGCCGTCGACGGGGGAGACCTGGGCGACCCGGACGACCAGGACGTCCACCCCGCCGACCGCTCGGCGGCCCCCGTCTGCCACCACGAGCCCGCCTCCGCCACCAGCCAAGGAGCACCGTCATGACCTCCGGCACCGCCGTCCGTCGCCAGCGCGAGAGCACCCTCGACGCCGTCCGCGCCCAGCAGTCCGCCGACGCGCGACACCACCGCCGGCGCACGCGGACCGTCTGGGGCTTGGCCGTCCTCGTCGTCGGCGTGCTCGTGACCGCGGGCCTGATGTCCGCACGTCCCACGGTCTCCGACGACGTGCGCGTCGCACCCGGCTTCACGCTGCCCGCCTCGGACGGGTCGACAGTCTCCCTGGCGGACTTCCGCGGCGGACCGGTCGTCCTGTACTTCAACGAGGGCGCCGGGTGCGACGCCTGCCTCACGCAGATGGGCGCGATCGAGAAGGACGCGCGGTTCGCCGAGGCGGGGATCACGGTCCTGCCGATCGTGATGAACACGGCCGAGCAGATCAACGCCGACCGCGAGCGCCTCGGGGTGCAGGCCCCGTTCCTGATCGACGACGGCACCGTCTCCGACGCGTACGGCACCCTCGGCACCGGCATGCACGAGGGCCTGCCGGGTCACGGCTTCGTGCTCGTCGACGCCGACGGGAACCAGGTCTGGCAGGGCGACTACCCGTCGATGTGGCTCGCACCCGATGACCTGCTCGACGAGGTCACCAGCCGTCTGTGAACCATCACCCACCCGCACACCATCCGAGGAGAAGACGATGTCCCGACGCCTGGCGGCCGCGGCGGCCGTTCTGACCCTGACCGTGACGCTGACGGCGTGCGCGACGAGCGACGCCGGTGGTGCGCTCTCCCCGGACCGGGCGACGACCGTCTCGTCGCAGGCCGCGAGCACCACGCGCAACGCCGCGGACGCGCAGTTCGCGCAGATGATGATCGTGCACCACGAGGGCGCGATCGAGATGGCCGAGCTCGCGATCGACGCCGCCTCCACGGACGAGGTGAAGGCGCTCGGGGAGCGGATCGCCGCCGCCCAGCAGCCCGAGATCGACCAGATGACGGCGTGGCTCCGGGCCTGGGGTGAGCCCGGACCGCCCGACATGAGCCACGCCGGGATGGACCATCGCGGGATGGACATGGACGGCATGGACCAGGCCGGCGCGGTGACCGACCTCGAGCGGCAGTCGGGGGTCGGGTTCGACCGGCGGTTCCTCGAGCTGATGATCGCGCACCACGCGGGTGCGATCGAGATGTCGGAGGCGGAGCTCGCGCGCGGTCGGAATGCCGACGCGCTCGCTCTCGCCCGCACGATCATCGACGCCCAGACCGCCGAGATCGCGGAGATGACCAACCTGCTGGGCGGGCTCTGACGGTGACGGGACCGTCGGCCGACCGGGTGACGAAGGGGTGCCGTAGGTCGTTCGTCCCCCGGCGCTGGGCGACGGCGCCCGCAGGACGAGCCTTGATCGAACCTTCATCAGATCTCAGGCGAACCGATCCGGGCGTGCAGAACGGTGGTCCTGCGCCGGACGGTCCGGCGATGTCACGGAGGAGCCCCGCATGGTCGCCACCGACACCACCACCCGTCCCCGCACCCCGCGTACGCCCGACACGGTCGTCGGCGGCCGCACCTTGCGCCTCGCGGTCGTCGCGGCGCTCAGCCTGCTCGTCGTGGTCGTCGCGCTGGCGCTCCCCGCCTGGCCGGCGGGTCAGGACATGGGCGGCACGCACTACATGGGTCTGCTCGCGGCGAACCAGCCGTGGAACCTGCTCCTGTTCATGGCGGTCCCGGTCATCTGCGCGGAGACGATCGCGGTGACCGAGCTCGTGATCCTGTTCAGCCCCGCCCGCGCCGGCCGTGCCGTGCGCGCGGCGAACCGGTACGCCGGGCTGATCGCCGGGTTCTACTTCCTGGGGGTCTTCGTCTACCTCATGAAGCACGCGGTCATCCCGCTGACCGCGGACGGTGGCTGGCGTGGCCCGGCCGACGTCATCGCCGTCAGTTTCTACCTGCTCGGTCTGGTCCCGCTGTACGGGATCAGCCTGATGGAGACGCGGGTCGTCGGAGCCGGCTGGGACCAGCAGCGCTGGCTCAAGCTGCACGCGACGTTCGTCGGTGTGTTCTTGGTGGTGGCGCACGTCGCGATGATCGTCGGCATGCTCGACCCGACCGTGCTGGGCTGGAACCCGACCCACACGATGGACGACGGGTCCCTCATGGACGGCATGTCGCACTGAGCCCCGCGGCGCAGCACCAGCGGCCGTCGTGCAGCGTGGTGCGGTACTCGGTCGGTCAGGTCGGCGTCGGCGGGGTGCCAGCCAGAGGGCGCGTCACGAGGTCGACCGCGCGGCGGACCTCGTCGGGGTCGTGCGCCTCGGTGTCCAGGGCGCGGTGGATCGTCAGGCCCTCGATCAGCGCGTCGAGCAGCCGTGCCGTCGCGGGGTCGAAGTGCCGCTCGAGCGCGTGCCGGCTGCGCGCCATCCACGCGTGCGTGAGCTCCCGGTAGCCGGGGTCGCGTGCGGCGAGCGTGTACAGCTCGTGCGTCAGGACGAGCTCGCGGGGGTCGACGAGGACGTCGGAGGTGATGAGGTCGACCACGGCTCGTCGTGCCTCGTCGGCGTCCGTGGCCCGCGCCAGGTGATCCTCGAACCGGTCGCTGACGTGCCGCGCGAACCGTCCGAACGCCTCGCGCAGCAGCTCGTCGGTCCCGGCGAAGTGGTACGTCATCGAACCGAGGGAGACGTCGGCGGCGGCCGCGATGCGCCGGTTGGACGCCCCCGCGACACCGACCTCGCCGATGACCGCGAGGCACGCGTCGATGATGCGGTCGCGGCGGTCCGGGTCGAACCGGCGCCGTCGCCGGTCCGGTGGGTTCGTCACGTCAGCCCTGATCCGTGATCTCGCGGACCACGCGCGCGGGGTTGCCGACCGCGACGACGTTCGCCGGGAGGTCACGCGTGACCACGGCCCCCGCGCCGACGACGGTGTTGTCGCCGATCGTCACGCCGGGGCAGACGATCACGCCGCCACCGAGCCACACGTTGTCGCCGATGGTGATGGGCTTGGCGGCCTCGAGCTTGTCCTTGCGCGGCTGCGGCGCGACGGGGTGCGTCGGCGTGAGCAGCTGCACGTTCGGGCCGATCTGGCAGTCCTCGCCGATCGTGATGGTCGCGACGTCGAGCGCCGTCAGGTTGTAGTTGGCGAACGTGCGCGCCCCGATATGGAGGTTCTCGCCGTAGTCCACGAACAGCGGCGGCTTGACGTACGCGCCCTCGCCGAGCGAGCCGAGCAGTGCGACGAGGTGCTCGCGCGCGTCCGGGTCGCCGACGACCTCGGCGCGGTGGTACGCGTCGGAGAGGCGCAGCGCCTCGCGCGCGATGCGCTCGCTGTCGGGGTCGTCGGCGATGTAGAGGTCCCCGGCGAGCATGCGCTCGCGGTTGGTGCGTGGGTCGTCGGCGAAGTAGTCGTGGGTCACGGAGCCCATGCTAGGTGTTGATATGCACATCTGTACACATCGACGGACGCGAGTCACCGCATGCGCAGGGAAGCGACGCGAACGGCGCCGCCGCGCGCCGGCCCCGTGAGCGCACGCCGCAGCACGAGGAAGTTGACGACACCCATCAGCGCGTTCACCGCGTAGACCAGGACGACCCCGCTGAGCCGGTCCGCCTCGGGGGCCAGGTGCCGCCACACGTCGAGCGTGAGCGTGCTCATCGCGAGCCCGACCACCGCTGTGATCGCCCCGACCGTCTGCCCCTGCTGCCACGACGCCGTCCCGGTCGCGCGGAACGTGAACCGGCGGTGCAGCGAGCTGGCCAGGACGGTCGAGGCCGCCGTGGCGGCGAGGTGGGAGACCTGCGCGGGCCACCGGTAGGCGGTCCCGAGCGCGAGCGCGACGACGCCGTACAGCAGCGCGGCGGACGCGCCGGTGGCGCCGAACCGCATCACGGCACCCGCGCGACCTGACCGGCGCGCGGTGGCGGCGGCCGGGGCGGCCGTGGGCATGCGATCTCCTCCGTCGACGACGCGACGCCGCCCATTGACTCACGTGCGCGAGGACGACGACGAGGGCCGATGGTCCCGCACGGAGCGCGCGGGCCGCACCGTCATTCAGGACGCTCCGGTGCGACGCTGTCCGGTGCAGGACGATGAGCGTGCTCGACGAACACGAACCCGAGAGAGCTCGCCCACTGATGCCGGTGGTGCCGTGTCGGTTACTAGCGGTCGAGGCGGAAGGGCTGGGTGACGTAGACGCCGACGTCGGATGCCGAGGCGAACGAGGGAGCGGACGTGGCTTCGTTGCCGCGCGTCTGGTCGTACTTGCCGCCCGACACCTCGGTGCCGTGGTTGGTCTCGAGGCGTGGCACCGACGTGGCGCGCTTGAAGGCGGGCTTGGTGTTCTGGCCGAGGTGCCGCCCGCCGGTCGGGTCGGCGGACGTCAGGAAGGCTTGCGAGTGCCGCTGGACGTAGGTCTTCTCGTCGTCGGACAGCGTCGCGAACAGACCCTCGACGCGGGCCTTGGCCTCGTTGCGCCGCGTCTCCCAGGTCGCGATCGCGGCCGGGCCCGCTTTGAGGGTGTCGGTCGAGACGAGCCTGGCGACCTCCCCGGGCGCGATCGAGCCGACGACGTAGGCGCCGAGCGCCACGGTGACGGCCTGGCGGGACACCTTCGCGGTGTCGGGATCCTGCAGGACGCGCGCGCACGCCTCGCGCACCAGGTCGTGCGCGGCGCTCTGGCCGGACTGGCTGATCCCGGAGCCGGAGTGGCCGGCCGGCTCGCCGTCGGGTGCGGACAGGATCGTCAGGGCGGTGTCGGTGCGGAACCCGTCGGCCGCGCCCAGCAGGAAGTCGAGCACGCTCTTGTCGACGATCGCACCCTGCAACGCCTGCAGCGGAGCGGTGTTGGCCGTGGCCGGGAGCTCCGCGGTGCCGTCGCCCTGGTCGTCGGCGTTGCGGAAGAACGTGAAGGTGTCGGTGGTGACCGCTGCCTCGTGGTACCCCGAGCTCACGCCGACCGTCGTCGGGTTCGAGCGGAACCGGAAGTCCTCACTGGTCGTGTGCGCGTCGGGCTTGAAGCCGCCGGAGGCTCGCTGGCTCAGCGTGAGCGTGCGGTCGGTGGTGGCGTACCGCGTGCCGCTGGTCATGTCGAAGCGGCTGGCCTTCGACCGCCGGTGCTTGCGCACGCCCCCCGAGAAGTGCTTCCTCGAGGTCCGCTTCGTGCGTGCGCGGCGGATGATCGGCAGCGGCTCGGGCGGCGCGGCGGCCGACGGCGTGCGGTCGGTGTAGCGGCGCAGGACCCCGAGCCCGCCGGGCGTCGCCGGTGCCGGGGCGCTCGTGGCGCCCGCTGACAGGGGGAGCGGGGCGGGGAGCAGCGGCGCCTTCGGGCTCGGCTCCGACGAGCGTCGTGGGACGGGCAGCGCGGACGCGGCGGCCTGCGCGCGCGCCCTGACGTGCTGCCGATCCATCCGTGCCCTCCGGGCTGTCGACTCGCGGGACCGGCTCAGCCTGACCGCCGGGCGTGCCCCGCGGCATCCGTAGCCGGTACGGAAGTCACCATGACGACCTGCCCGTGGGCGCCCCCAGCACGCCCACGGGCAGGGTGCGTCACTCGCCCTGCAGGCCCGCGGGGCGCGTGACCCGTCCGAGCAGCGGCAGGAGCGCCGCCGTCGCGAGGAGGACCACGGCGGCGGCCCCGCCCGCGGTGACGCCGATCCCCGCGAGGTCCAGGCTCACCGGCAGGTCGGCGCCGGCCTGCAGGATCACGGCCAGGCCGCTGCCGACGACGACCGCGAGCGCGAGCCCGACGACCACGGGAACCGCGACCTGGAACAGCACCGACAACCCGAGCACGCGGCGGCGGACGCCGAACGCGGCGAGGACCGCGAGCGGGCGTCGGCGTTCGCGCAGCTGCTCGGCCGTGGTGACCAGCAGGTTCGCGCCGACGACCGCGAGCAGCGCGACCGTGCCCAGCATGAGCCCCTGACGGATGCCCGTGACCATCGAGCTGGTCGCCTCGGGGTCGTTGATGATGACGGTGGCCGTCGGGTCGATCTGCGCGATCGCGGTCTGCAGGTGCGCGGTCACGTCGGGCGCGGCGTGGTCGAGCGCGATCGTCACGATCGCGTTGTCGTAGTCGCCGGACGGCACGACGACCGCGTCGCCGAGCGCCCGCGGCGTGACGAACAGCCAGGGCGCGCTGTCCGGGTACTCGGGCTCGACGGTGGCCACGTCCGCGGGCACGGACCAGGTCGACGCGCCCGAGCCGGGCGCGCCCAGCACGTACGTGGTGCCCGGTGCGGGCGCCTGGGCGTCGGGGGGTGCGACGAGCATGACGTCGCCGTCGGTGCAGGTGGTCGCACCGGTCGTGTCCGTGAAGGAGGCACAGCTGCCGACGACGAGGGCGATCGGCTCGCCGCCGTCGACGGGCTCCGCCGACGTCATGACGCGCGTCTCGATGCCCTGCACGCCCTCGATGCCGGCGAGCGCGGACGCCCAGTGGGAACCGTCCGAGCCCGGGAGGTCGTCGTACACCACCGCCTCGAACCGCCCGTCCTCGGAACCCGGGGTCCCCGTCTCGCTGCCGAGCAACCCGTGCACCGCGACGAGCGAGGCGACCGAGACGACGACCGCGGACACTGCCCGGACGGCCGTGCCGCTCTCGTGCTGCAGACGACGCAGCGCGAGGTCCCACGAGAGCGCCCCGGGTCGCAGCCGGCGCACGGTGACGTCGAGCAGCCAGGGGAGCAGGAGCGCGACGCCGACGAGGAGCAGCACCATCCCGAGCAGCACGAGACCCTGCGAGTCCCCGAAGGAGCCGGTCCCGCCGCTGAGCAGCGGCGTCAGCATGAGTGCGAGCCCGACGACCGGGACCGCGACGCGCCACCACAGGCGCCGGTGGACGACCGTGCTGCGCCGGACGACGCCGAGCGGCTCGACGATGACGTGCTTGAGCGCGGACCGCGTGACGAGCACGGACGCGACGGGGACGAGGACGACCACCAGCGCGGCGAGTACCGGCACGGGCCGCAGGTCGGCGCCGTGGAACGTCAGCGACGACGGGACCAGTGGCGGGACCACCGCGCGCAGCGCCAGGAACAGCAACCCGCCGACGAGCAGGCCACCGACCGCTCCGACGAGGGTCTCGCCCGCGGCGATGCGTCCCGTGGTCGCCGCGTCGGCGCCCGCGAGGCGGACGGCGGCGAGACGACGGTCGCGCGCCTCGCCGCCGAACCGCACGGCGGTCGCGATGAAGCCGGCGACGGGGACGAGCAGGCCGGTCAGTCCGACGAGCGCCATGAGCATCGTCGTCGCGTCCGCCCCGTCGTCGCGCACGGCGCGTCCGAAGTCGCTGATGCGCTGCGCGTTCTCGCCGGTGAGCTGGTCCGTGCCCACGTAGACGCGCAGCTCCTGTGGCCCGACGAGGCCCTCGGGTGCGATCGTCCCCACCGCCCGGTCGCCCCAGCGCCCGTCGAGGAGCTCGCCCTCGGGCGAGTCCAGGACGCGCTGCAGCGCGGGCGACATCAGCGCCTCGCCGGGCGCGAGGACGCGGTCGACGCCGGGTGGCAGCGGGGCGTTCGCGCCCTCCGGCTGCACCAGGTAGCCGACGACGAGGTCGGCCGCGACGTCCGAGGCGAACCGCTTGACGAGCAGCGTGTCGTCGCCCGGCTCGACGACCTCGGTGCCGGGGGAGCGGGCGGCATCGCGCTCTGCTCGCGTGTCGAGGATCGTCGGCAACGACGCGACGAGCAGGAGCATCGCCACCCCGATCCCGAGGCCGGTCGCGATGAGTCCGAGCCTGGCCCAGCCGGAGCGGCCGCCGCTCACGCTCATGCGGACGCCGAGCGCGAGGTCGGCCGGCGCGCTGCTGCGACCGGGCGTCATGCGGGCACCTGCTCGCGCACGCGACCGTCGCGCACGACGGCCTCACGGTCGGAGTACGCGGCGACGCGCGCCTCGTGCGTGACGAGCACGACGGCCGCACCGGTGTCCTTGGCCGCGGCGACGAAGAGCTGCATGACGCGCTCGCCGTTGAGGGAGTCGAGCGCGCCCGTGGGCTCGTCGGCGAACACGACGCGGGGCCGGGTGATGAGCGCGCGGGCGACCGCGGCGCGCTGCCCCTGGCCGCCGGAGACCTGCCCGGGTCGCTTGTCGGCGATGTCGGGCACCTCGAGCCGGTCGAGCCACCCGCGCGCGGTGCGGTGCGCGTCGCGGCGCGTGACGCCGGCCAGGCGCAGCGGCAGCGCGACGTTCTCCACGCACGTCAGCTCGGGGACGAGCTGGCCGAACTGGAACACGAACCCGAACTCGGAGCGGCGCAGCGCGCTGCGCTCGGCGTCGGACATCGCGGTGACGTCGCGGCCGTCGAACGCGACCGTCCCGGAGTCCGGTCGCAGGATGCCCGCGAGGCAGTGCAGCAGGGTCGACTTGCCCGAGCCTGAGGGCCCCATGAGCGCGAGGACCTCGCCGCCGTGGACCTCGAGCGAGGCGCCGGCGAGCGCGGTGGTCGGGCCGAACTCGACGTGCAGGTCGCGAGCGACGAGCAGCGGTCCGGACGACGGGATGACGGCGCCGGGGCCGGTGGTGACTGGTGCGGTGGTCACGAGATCCCCCTGGAGTGGGTGCGGGTTCGAGCGCGTGCTGGTGGTCGGGTGGGCTACGCGCGCACCGAGGCGGCGAGCTGGTCGAGGCGGGCGGCGGTGAGCTCGAGCCAGCGCAGGTCCGCCTCGAGGTGGAACAGGGCGTGGTCGCACACGAGCTGGTCGGCGAGGTCGCCCTCGGCCTTGCGGCGCGTGAGCTCGCGCATGAGGCGCAGGTGCTCGGCGCGCTGCGTGTCCAGGACGTCGGTCGGCTCGTGCCCGGTGAGCAGCGCGAGGACGACCTTCGTGTAGAGCGTGCTCTGCAGGTACGGCTCGGGCTTCTCGGGGCGCGACAGCCACTGCTCGACGTCGCTGACCCCGGCGTCGGTGATGGCGTAGCGCTTGCGGTCCGGGCCGTCGCCAGGCTCGAGCTCCACCTCGACGAGCCCGTTCTTCAGCAGGCGGGCCATCGTGGCGTACACCTGGCCGTACGCGAGCGGGCGGTCGTGGCCGAAGCGCTCGTCGTAGGCGCGCTTGAGGTCGTAGCCGTGCCGGGGACCGGTCTGCAGGAGCCCGAGGAGGGCGGGTGCGATGCTCACGGGGCGACTATACACACCACGTATACACACCATGTATAGGTGCCCGGACGAAGCAGGCGGCCATCTCTCTGGACGCGTCAGGCGATGAGGGTGTCGATCGCGGCGGCCGAGAGCACGTGCTCGGCCGCCATGGCGCTCGCGCCCAGGACGCCGGCCTCGGCGCCGGTCCGGGTCGCGACGATGCGCAGGTGCTGGGTCGCGAGCGGCAGGGAGCGGCGGTACACGACCTCGCGGATGCCCGCGATGAGGTGCTCGCCGGCCTCGGCCACCTGCCCGCCGACGACGATCACGGACGGGTTGAGCAGGCTCACGCACGCGGCCAGCACGCCGCCGATGCTGCGCCCGGCTTCGCGCACCGCGTGGCTCGCGGTCAGGTCGCCGGCGCGCACGAGGGCGACCACGTCGGCGCTCGTCGTCGCGTCCAGGCCCCGTGCCCGCAGCTCGCCGGCGATCGCCGGACCACTCGCGACGGCCTCGAGGCAGCCGGTGTTGCCGCACCGGCACGGCCGGTCCTGCCCGCCCGGGACCGCGACGTGCCCGAGGTCGCCCGCGGCGCCCTGCGCACCGCGCCGCAGCGCGCCGTCGGAGATGATCCCGGCGCCGATCCCGGTCGCGACCTTGACGTAGAGCAGGTGGTCCACGCCGCGCCACTGCGAGGTGTGCTCACCCAGCGCCATGAGGTTGACGTCGTTGTCCACGAGCACCGGGACGTGCAGGCGGGACCGCAGGAGGCCGGGCACGTCGGCGTCGTCCCAGCCGGGCATGATCGGCGGGTTGATCGGACGGCCGGTCGAGTGCTCGACCGGCCCGGGCAGGCCGACGCCCACGCTCACGAGGTCGCTCTGCGGGCGGCCGGCGGCCACGAGCAGGTCCAGGCCGATCTCGACGACGCGGTCGAGGACCACGGCCGGTCCCGCGCCGATGGAGATCGGCTCGCCGTGCTCGGCCAGCACCGTGCCCGCGAGGTCGGTCACGGCCAGTCGCGCGTGCGTGGCGCCCAGGTCGACCGCCAGGACGACCCGCGCGGCGGGGTTGAACGCGAACGTGGCGGGCGGGCGGCCGCCGGTCGACGACGCCTCACCCGCCGGGCTGACCAGGCCGGACGAGAGGAGCAGGTCGACGCGCGTCGCGATCGTCGAGCGTGACTGGCCGGTCACGGACGCGAGGTCGGACCGGGTCCGGGGCTGCCCGTCGCGCAGGAGCTGGAACAGCTCGCCCGTGCCGCTGGGACGCGGCGCGCGGGTCTGCTCGTCCATGCGCACAGTGAACCACTCCGTTTCAGCAGGTCGGCGGCACGTTCGTCCTGGCGTGCGCGCGTAAGGGCACCGCTTCTGTGGATCGCAATCGTGCAACTCTGATTCGCAATAGGCAACTTTTGCTTGACGCTGAGCAGAAGTGACCCTACGTTCATCCTCATGGTCGACGCAGACCGCCCGATCCCGGGCGCACCGGACGCAGCGCCGCGTCCCGACGCTCCGCTTCTCGTCATGCGGGGGATCGTCAAGCAGTTCCCCGGCGCCCGCGCGCTCGACGGCGTCGAGCTCGACGTCCGGGCGGGCGAGGTGCACTGCCTGCTCGGCCAGAACGGCGCGGGCAAGTCGACGCTCATCAAGGTGCTCGCGGGCGCGCACCAGCCGGACGCGGGCGAGATCGTCGTCGACGGCGAGGTCGTGACGATCGCGGACCCGGTCGCCGGGCTGCGGCTCGGGATCGCGACGATGTACCAGGAGCTCGACGTGGTCGACGGCCTGTCCGTCGCCGAGAACATCTACCTGGGCCACGAGCTGTCGAGCGGCGGGTTCACGCGGCGCCGGGAGGCGACGCAGCGCACGCGCGAGCTCATGGCCCGGCTGGGTCACTCCTCGATCCCGCCGCACCGCGAGGTGGGGCGGCTGTCCGCGGCGGGCAAGCAGATCGTCAGCATGGCGCGCGCCCTGTCGCACGACGCGCGCGTGATCGTCATGGACGAGCCCTCGGCGGTCCTCGACTCCGAGGAGGTCGCCAACCTCTTCCGCGTGGTGCGGGACCTGACCGCCCAGGGCGTCTCGGTCGTCTACATCTCGCACCGCCTGGAGGAGATCCGGCAGATCGGCGACCGGATCACGGTGCTCAAGGACGGCCGGACCGTCGCCTCGGGCCTGCCCGCGACGACCCCGACGCCCGACCTCATCCGGCTCATGACGGGCCGCACGGTCGAGTACGCGATCCCGCGCCGTGCTCCCGTCGCCGCCGACGCGCCCGTGGTCCTCGACGTCGCCGACCTCGCGCTGCGCGGGGCGTTCGAGAGCGTGTCGTTCTCGGTGCGGGCCGGCGAGGTCGTCGGGCTCGCGGGCCTGGTCGGCTCGGGCCGGTCCGAGATCCTCGAGACCGTGTTCGGCGCACGACGCGCGACGAGCGGGACCGTGCGGGTGGGCGAGAGGCGCGTGCGGACCGGATCGGTCGCCGACGCGGTCGCCGCCGGGATCGGGCTGTGCCCCGAGGAGCGCAAGAGCCAGGGGCTGCTGCTCGACGAGCCGGTCTACCGCAACGTCACGCTCTCGACGTTCACCCGCACCGCGCGCGGCGGCTTCCTGGACGAGACCGCCGAGCGCGAGCAGGCCCGCGCGCAGGTCGAGGCGCTCGAGGTGCGGCCCGCGGACGTGACCCGGCACGCGCGCACGCTGTCCGGCGGCAACCAGCAGAAGATCGTGCTCGCGCGCTGGCTCGTGCACGGCTGCCGCGTGCTGCTGCTCGACGAGCCGACGCGCGGCGTGGACGTCGGCGCGCGCGCCGAGATCTACGCGCTCGTCGCCGAGCTGACCGCGGCAGGGACGGCGGTCGTCGTCGTCTCGAGCGAGATCGAGGAGGTGCTCGGCCTGGCCGACCGCGTCCTTGTCGTCTCCGAAGGGCGGGTGGTCCACACCGGGCCCGCCGCCGACATCGACGAGCACCGCGTGCTCGACCTCGTCATGGAAGGAAGTGCCGCATGAGCGAGCACGACGTCGCGGCGAGCGACGCGCCCGCCCCGGGCACCGTGGCGTCGCCCCCGGGATCACAGCCACGGCGGCGCCGCAGCCTGCTGCACGGCCCCGCGGGTCGCAACCTCGGGCTGGTGATCGCGCTCGTGGCGATCTGCCTCGTCGGGATCATCACCGCGGGTGACCGGTTCGCCACGCTCGACAACCTCCTGACGATCCTGCGGCTCGCGTCCGTGCTCGGCGTGCTGTCGATCGGCATGACGTTCGTGATCACGGGCGGCGGCATCGACCTGTCCGTCGGCTCGGTGCTCGGCCTGGCCTCGGTGTGGGCGTCGACGATCGCGACGCAGACCATGGCCGAGGACTCGCACTGGATCGTCATGGTGCTGGTCGCGCTCGGCGTGGGTGTCGGGGCGGGGCTGATCAACGGCGTCCTCGTCGCGTACGGCAAGGTCGTCTCGTTCATCGCGACGCTCGCCATGATGGTCGCCGCGCGCGGCCTGGCCGAGGTGATCGCGAACCGCCGCACGCAGGTGGTGCGGGTGCGCGACTTCCTCGACTTCTTCCGCGCGGACCCGCTCGGCGTGCCGGTGCTCGTGTGGATCTTCGCGGTGGTGTCCGTCGCCGGGTGGGTGCTGCTCAACCGCACCACGTTCGGGCGCCGCACGGTCGCCGTCGGCGGCAACGCCGAGGCAGCGCGTCTCGCGGGCATCAAGGTCCAGCGCCACACCATGTACCTGTTCGCGCTGTCCGGCCTGGCCGCGGGCATCGCCGGCGTCATGATGCTCGGCCGCACCACGGCGGGCAGCTCCACCAACGGCATGCTCTACGAGCTCGACGCGATCGCGGCGGTGGTCGTCGGCGGCACGCTCCTGGCGGGCGGCCGCGGCAGCATCGTCGGCACCGTCCTGGGCGTCCTGATCTTCACGACGCTGACCAACGTGTTCACGCAGAACAACCTGTCGATCTCCGCCCAGTCCGTGTTCAAGGGCGCGATCATCGTCGGCGCCGTGCTGCTGCAGCAGCGGCTCGCCGACCGTTCCCGGGCCGGCACGTAGCCGCCTCGCCATGACCCCAGCTCGCGCCGGCTCCCGCCCGGCGCACCACTCGCGCACCACCGATCAAGGAGGATCGTCATGTCCGCACGTCTGAGCCGGCGCTGGGTCGCCGCCGCCGGGGCGCTGGCCGCCGCGTCGCTGCTCGTGGCCGGCTGCACGTCCAACGAGCCGCAGGAGACCGACGACGCGACCACGCAGGCCGCCGTCGTGCCGGGCGGGGAGAACGACGAGAAGGGCGACACCGTCACGATCGGCTTCTCCGCCCCCGCCGCCGACCACGGCTGGATGGGCTCGATCACCAAGTCCGCGCAGGACCTGGCCAAGCAGTACCCCGACATCGACCTCAAGGTCGCCGACGGCACGAACGACGTGAACCTGCAGATCAGCCAGATCGAGCAGTTCATCAACGACAAGGTCGACGCGATCGTCCTGCTGCCGTTCGACGGCGCCGCGCTGACCGAGGTCGCGATCAAGGCCATGCAGGCGGGCATCGTCGTCGTGAACGTGGACCGCGAGTTCGACGACCCGACCGCGGCGCGCACGACCGTGCTCGGCGACAACTACGGCATGGGCATCAGCGCGGGCCGGTTCATCTGCGAGCAGCTCGGCGGCAAGGCCGACGCGAAGGTCGCGGAGATCGCGGGCATCGACTCGCTGCCGCTCACGCAGGACCGCAGCCAGGGGTTCGCCGACGCGCTCGGCGAGTGCGGGCTCAAGGTCGCCAACCGCGTGGCGGCCGACTTCACCGTGCAGGGCGGCGAGGCCGCCGCGGCGAACCTGCTGCAGGCCGCGCCGAAGCTCGACGCGATCTGGAACCACGACGACGACCAGGGCGTCGGCGTCCTCGCGGCGATCGAGGCCGCGGGCCGCGACGAGTTCTTCATGGTCGGCGGCGCCGGGTCGAAGAACGTCATGGAGGCCATCAAGGCCGACGACACCGTGCTCAAGGCCACGGTCATCTACCCGTCCACGCAGGCGGCCGACGGCATCAAGCTCGCGCGGCTCCTGGTCCAGGGCAAGTCGATGAGCGACCTGGTCGAGGTCGAGGTGCCGCGCACGATCCAGCTGTACGCGCCGGTCGTGACCAAGGAGAACGTCGACCAGTACCTGCCGACGGCCTTCGAGTCCTGACGCTCCCGGTGGGGCGGCCGCACCCCGGCCGCCCCGCCCCGGCTCCTGAGGAGGACCCGTGACCGCACCGAGCACCGCCCGACCCCGCCTGCGCGTCGGGATGGTCGGCTACGCCTTCATGGGCGTCGCCCACTCGCACGCGTGGCGCACCGCGCCGCGGTTCTTCGACCTTCCGCTCGAGGTCGACATGGCGGTGGTCGCGGGACGCCGTGAGCCGGAGCTGCGCGCCGCCGCCGCGCGCCTCGGCTGGCGCGAGACGACCACCGACTGGCGCACCCTCGTCGCGCGCGACGACGTCGACCTCGTCGACATCTGCACGCCGGGCGACACGCACGAGGAGGTCGCACTGGCCGCGCTCGCCGCGGGCAAGCACGTCCTGTGCGAGAAGCCGCTGGCCAACACGGTCGCCCAGGCGGAGGCCATGGCCGCGGCGGCCGCCGCCGCGCCCGGGCAGGTCGCGATGGTCGGCTTCACCTACCGCCGCGTCCCGGCGATCCAGCTCGCGCGCACGCTCGTCGTCGAGGGACGGATCGGCCAGGTGCGGCACGTGCGCGCGCAGTACCTGCAGGACTGGATCGCGGACCCGTCGGTGCCGCTGTCCTGGCGTCTCGACAAGCAGAAGGCAGGCTCGGGTGCACTGGGGGACATCGGCGCGCACGTCGTCGACCTCGCGCAGTTCATCACGGGCGAGCAGGTCACGGGGGTCAGCGCGATCCTCGAGACGTTCGTCCACGAGCGCCCGGTGGCCGACGAGTTCACGGGCCTGTCCGGCTCGTCGTCGTCCTCCGGCGCGACCGGGCCGGTGACCGTCGACGACGCCGCGGTGTTCCTGGCCCGCATGTCCGGCGGCGGCCTCGCGACGTTCGAGGCCACGCGGTTCGCCTACGGCCGCAAGAACGCGATCCGGCTCGAGATCAACGGCTCGAAGGGCTCGCTCGCGTTCGACTTCGAGGACATGAACGTCCTGCACTACTTCGACGCGAGCGAGCCTGCGGTCACCGCCGGGTTCCGCCGGATCGTCGTGACGGAGCCCGAGCACGCGTACGTCGCCGCGTGGTGGCCCGCGGGCCACGGGCTCGGGTACGAGCACGCGTTCACCCACCAGGCCGTCGACCTGGTCCGCGCGATCGCCGCCGGCGACCACCCGGCCCCGACCTTCGCCGACGGACTGCAGGTGCAGCGCGTCCTGGACGCCGTCGAACGCTCGGCGGCAGCCGACAGCACGTGGACCCCGATCGAGACGCAGGAGGCCTGACGATGACCCGCCCGATCACCCTGTTCACCGGCCAGTGGGCCGACCTGCCGTTCGAGGAGGTGGCGCGCCTCGCGTCCGGCTGGGGCTACGACGGCCTCGAGATCGCCTGCTGGGGCGACCACCTGGACCCGTGGCGCTGGGACGACGACGCGTACGTCGCCGACCGCCTCGCGATCCTCGACCGCTACGGCCTGAAGGTCTGGGCGATCTCCAACCACCTCAAGGGCCAGGCGGTCTGCGACGACCCGATCGACGCCCGGCACCGCGACATCCTGTCCGACCAGGTGTGGGGCGACGGCGCCCCCGAGGGCGTCCGGCAGCGCGCCGCGGAGGAGATGAAGCACACCGCGCGCCTCGCGGCGAGGCTGGGCGTGAAGACCGTCGTCGGGTTCACGGGCTCGTCGATCTGGAAGTTCGTCGCGATGTTCCCGCCGGCCTCGGCTGCGATGGTCGACGCGGGCTACCAGGACTTCGCCGACCGCTGGAACCCGATCCTCGACGTGTACGACGAGGTCGGCGTGCGGTTCGCGCACGAGGTCCACCCCTCCGAGATCGCGTACGACTACTGGACGACGCAGCGCACGCTCGAGGCGATCGGCCACCGCGAGGCGTTCGGCCTGAACTGGGACCCCAGCCACTTCATGTGGCAGGACCTCGACCCGGTCGACTTCATCCTCGAGCACCGCGACCGGATCTACCACGTGGACTGCAAGGACGTGAAGCTCCGGCTCGGCAACGGTCGCAACGGTCGGCTCGGCTCGCACCTGCCGTGGGCGGACCTGCGCCGCGGGTGGGACTTCGTCTCGACCGGCCGCGGCGACGTGCCGTGGGAGGCCGCGTTCCGCGCGCTGAACTCCATCGGCTACGACGGCCCGATCTCGGTCGAGTGGGAGGACGCGGGGATGGACCGCCTCGTGGGCGCCCCCGAGGCCCTCGAGTTCGTCCGCCGCAACGCCTTCGACCCGCCGTCGGCGGCGTTCGACGCGGCGTTCAGCTCCCGCTGACCGACCACCGACGGTGTGGGTGGAGAAGGTCACGCCTGGCGCGCGTTTCTCCACCCGCACCGTCGAGGTCGCGCTCGTGCCGCTCGCCCAGGTGCTCGGTGGCGAACCGGGGCGCGGCCGTGACGTCCATGACGAACGCCCCACCGGGCCGCAGCGCCTCGCGCGTGCGCCGCAGCAGCCCGCCGCGCTGCGCGGGGCTCAGGGCGCAGAAGTCCTCGTAGAGGAGGAGCGCGGTGTCGTGCTCGCGGCCGAGGTCGTCGACGAGGTAGTTCGCGACGCGGAACTCGGCGGGCCGGCCCTCGGCGTCAGCGACGGCGCGCGCGTGCTCGACCGACCGGTGCGAGGCGTCGGGGTCGAGGTGCAGCGCGAGCATCTGGGCCGAGACGTGCGGGTCGTCCCAGAACTCGGGCGTCGTGTAGGCGCTGAACGGGGCAGGACGAGGCGACGACGGCTCGCGCACGGGCACTGGGCTCTCTTCGATCTGCTGTCGGGGGCGCCAGGAATGCTGGCACGCAACACCCCGACCGTCGCCCAGATTTGCCCGCTGCCCGCCCGAGCCTGCGGTGGAACCTCGCTCGGCGGTCTGCGACGAAGGCCTCAGCGTGGGCCGTGCGACGGCGCCCGGGCGACCTCGCCCGTGGCGCGCCAGACCTGGCAGTGCTGAAGGAGCCAGCGTTGCGCCGCCTCGATGCGCTGCGCGTCGGTGTCGGTCGCGTGACTCGATCCCAGACGGTGTTCGGATCGACGAACCGCGCCTGGATCAGTGCCCCGACATAGGTGTGGTCCTTCTCGCGGTTGACAGGAGTGCGGTGCGTCGGCCGACGCCTTGGATGTAGAAGCCGTGGGTCTCGTGGAAGCTCGAGAGCTCACCGATCCGGGCGTCAAGCTCGGTTGCCAAGGACTCCGCGTCGTCGTCGTGCATCGGGCACACGTCGATCTCGACCGAGAGGGTGGCCTCGGCGGGCAGCTCATCCTCGTCCCAAGATCCGAGCACCGCCTGCGAGCCGACGATGATGACCGACTGCTGCTGCACGATCCTGGTCGATGCGCGGATGGCGTGCTCGAGATCGGACCGGCTCACCACTGGCGGGCCTTGCGGATCGCTGCGGTGCGTTCGTCGTCGCTGAGCACGCCGGCGAACGGGGAGACCTGGCGCATGTCGATGCCGTGCTCGTCCTCACGTACCAACAGGTCGACGAGCTCATGCGTCGGCCCGTCGAGCGCGTCGCGCCACTGACGGACCCAGTCGACCGCCTGCCGCCCGTGCACCTTGCTCTCGATCCTCGGCAGGTTCGCCCTCGCCTTGGCCCGCACGCTCGGGCCGTCGTGGCGCAGCCGCCGCGCGACCGCACGGTGCAGCTCCAGGGAGATCTTCTCCTCGCGGCGCTCCAGCGCGGGACGTCCGTGGGTCTTGCCGCGAACACGCCGACTCACGGGCGGCTGGTGCTCGGCGGTCGGCAGGGTGAGGGGCATCTCGAGGACGGCGAGGACTGCGAGCACCGTGCGCATCGTCGATCCATGTCCGGACTCCAGGCGGCGCACTGCGCTCGTGCCGACTCCCGCCAGCTCGGCCAGGTCGCGCTGGTCGAGCTCGCGGGACAGGCGCTGCGCGCGCACGGCCGTGCCCACCTGCGTCTCAGTCGTCACCGCCACGCTCATACGGCGATCCTAGGCGCTATCGTTCGAAAAGCAACGATAGACAGCGCCGCGCGCTGGGCCGTGGCCGTGCAGAGCGCATCGTCGCGCGGACGCGCCGGAACCCCGCCCGGTGTGCGGCGGCGGGCGTGGCAGGCTCTTCGTCGTGCCGATGCCGACGCGTCCCGTGATCTCCGGGTTCCATCCCGACCCGTCCGTGTGCCGCGTGGGGGAGACGTACTACCTCGCGTGCTCGAGCTTCGAGTACGCGCCGGGGGTGCCGATCTTCCGGTCCGACGACCTGGTGACGTGGACGCTGATCGGCCACGCGCTGTCGCGGCCCTCGCAGCTGCGGGTCGCCGACGCGAAGCCGTCCGGCGGCATCTACGCGCCCACGCTGCGGCACCACGACGGCCGGTTCTGGATGATCACGACGAACGTGTCCGACGGGCCCGGGCACCTGCTGGTGACCGCGACCGACCCGGCGGGGCCGTGGTCCGAGCCGGTGCGGATCGAGGGTGCGGGCGGCATCGACCCGGACATCGCGTGGGACGACGACGGCCGCTGCCTGATCACGTGGTGCGACGCCGGTCTGCGCCAGGCCGAGCTCGACCCGGTGACCGGTCACCTCCTCACCGAGCCGCAGCTCACCTGGGCGGGCACGGGTGGCGCGCACGTCGAGGGGCCGCACCTCTACCGCGTCGGGGACCTGTGGTACCTGCTCGCGGCGGAGGGCGGGACGGCCGCCGGGCACATGGTGACGATCGCGCGCGGACCGTCGCCGTCGGGCCCGTGGGAGCCCTGCCCGACCAACCCGGTGCTGTCCGCGCGCAGCACCGACGCGAGCATCCAGAGCACCGGCCACGCCGACCTCGTCCAGCGTCCCGACGGCTCGTGGGCGATCGTCTTCCTGGCCGTGCGGCCGCGCGGCTACTTCCCCTCGTGGCACGTGCTGGGCCGCGAGACGTTCGCCGCGGAGGTCGAGTGGCGCGACGGCTGGCCGGTGCCGACGACCCCGATCCAGCCCGCCGCGATCGCGCCTGCGCGCGAGCACCTGGGCGCCGAGCTCGGTGGTGAGTGGGTGGGCGCGCACGTGTTCCCCGACGAGGTGCTGCGTCCGGCCGGCGACGGCACGTGGCGGCTGACCGCGACGACGAGCGGGCGCACGTTCGTCGGGCGGCGGCAGGAGCACAACCGGGTGGTCGCGCACGCGCGCGTCGAGGCGTCCGCGGGCGTGGGCGGGCTCGAGATCCGGCTCGACGCGACGCACGCGGTGACCCTCGAGGTCGACGGGTCGACGGTGCGGGCGGTCGCCCGGATCGGCTCGCTCACCTCCGTGCTGGGCGAGGCGCCGCTGGACGACGACGCCGTGCTCGAGCTCGAGGTCCGTGCCTCGCCGTTCGGGGTCTTCAGCCCGCAGCGCGGGCCCGACGAGGTCGTCGCGCGCGTCGAGAGCGCGGCGGGGCGGCGTGAGCTCGGGCGGCTCGACGGCCGGTACCTGTCCACCGAGGTCGCGGCCGGGTTCACCGGGCGCATGGTGGGCGTCGTGGCCGAGCGCGGGGACGTCGTCGTGCGCTCGTTCGAGTACCGCGGGCACGACGAGCCCGAGGGCCGCTAGCCCCGCTCCGCGGCACGCCCTGGGGCCAGGTGGCCCTTGAACCGCGTGTCGGTCGTGCGCGCTAGCGTGGCCGCGACGACGAGCCACCGCCGGCTCCGACGGACCGGTCCTCCGTCGGGAGGTGCGCAGCGAGGGAGACGCGAGCGATGACGCCAGCAACGACGACGAGCGAGGGTGCCCCTGGGCGGCACGCCGCCGACAGCCATGACCTGATCCGGGTGCGCGGCGCGCGCGAGAACAACCTGCGGGACGTCAGCATCGACCTGCCCAAGCGGCGGCTCACGGTGTTCACCGGGGTCTCGGGCTCGGGCAAGAGCTCGCTCGTGTTCTCGACGATCGCCGCGGAGTCGCAGCGCATGATCAACGAGACGTACAGCGCGTTCGTGCAGGGATTCATGCCCAACCTGCCGCGCCCGGACGTCGACGTGCTCGACGGGCTGACCACCGCGATCATCGTCGACCAGGAGCGCATGGGGGCGAACTCGCGCTCGACGGTCGGCACCGCGACCGACGTCAACGCCAAGCTGCGCATCCTGTTCAGCCGCCTCGGGCAGCCGCACATCGGCTCGTCGCAGGCGTTCGCGTTCAACATCCCGTCGGTGAGCGGCGCGGGCGCGATCACGATCGAGGGCGCGTCCGGCAAGAAGACCGAGCGTCGCGAGTTCTCGCAGATCGGCGGCATGTGCCCGCGCTGCGAGGGGATGGGCAGCGTCACCGACTTCGACCTGACGGCGCTGTTCGACGCGAGCAAGTCGCTCAACGAGGGCGCGCTGACCATCCCGGGCTACACGATGGACGGCTGGTACGGGCGCATCTTCCGCGAGTGCGGCTACTTCGACCCGGACAAGCCGATCGGCCAGTTCACCAAGCGCGAGCTCGACGACCTGCTCCGCAAGGAGCCGACGCGCATCAAGGTCGAGGGCATCAACGTCACGTACGAGGGTCTGATCCCGCGCATCCAGAAGTCGTTCCTGTCCAAGGACCGCGAGGCGATGCAGCCGCACATCCGCGCGTTCGTCGACCGCGCGATCACGTTCACCACGTGTCCGGACTGCGACGGCACGCGGCTCAACGAGGGCGCCCGCTCGTCGAAGATCGCGGGCATCTCGATCGCCGACGCGTGCGCGATGCAGATCAACGACCTCGCGTCGTGGGTGCGCGGGCTCGACGAGCCTGGGGGTACCTCCCACGGGAAGGATGGCTCCGCCATCCCGTGGGGGACTGTCGCGCCGCTGCTCACCTCGCTCGGCGAGACGCTCGACTCGTTCGTCGACATCGGGCTCGGTTACCTCAGCCTCGACCGCCCCGCGGGCACGCTGTCGGGGGGCGAGGCGCAGCGCACCAAGATGGTCCGGCACCTGGGGTCGTCGCTGACGGACGTCACGTACGTGTTCGACGAGCCGACGATCGGCCTGCACCCGCACGACGTGCAGCGCATGAACGAGCTGCTGCTGCAGCTGCGGGACAAGGGCAACACCGTGCTCGTGGTCGAGCACAAGCCCGAGGCGATCGTGATCGCGGACCACGTGGTCGACCTGGGGCCCGGCGCCGGGACGCAGGGCGGCACGGTGTGCTTCGAGGGGACGGTCGACGCGCTGCGGCGCAGCGACACCCTCACCGGTCGGCACCTCGACGACCGCGCCCGGCTCAAGGACACGGTGCGCACCGCGACCGGGGCGATCGAGATCCGCGGCGCGAGCACCCACAACCTGCAGGGCGTGGACGTGGACGTGCCGCTCGGCGTGCTCGTCGTCGTGACGGGTGTGGCGGGCTCGGGCAAGAGCTCGCTCATCCACGGGTCGGTCGCGCGGCGCGAGGGCGTGGTCGAGATCGACCAGACCGCGATCCGCGGCTCCCGGCGCAGCAACCCCGCGACGTACACCGGGCTGCTCGAGCCGTTCCGCAAGGCGTTCGCGAAGGCGAACGGCGTCAAGCCCGCGCTGTTCAGCGCGAACTCCGAGGGCGCGTGCCCCACGTGCAACGGCGCGGGCGTCATCTACACGGACCTCGCGATGATGACGGGCGTCACGACCACGTGCGAGGTGTGCGAGGGCCGGCGGTTCCAGGCCGCGGTGCTCGAGTACACGCTCGGCGGGAAGAACATCGCCGACGTCCTGGCGATGTCGGTGACGCAGGCCGAGGAGTTCTTCGGCGCGGGGGACGCGCGCACGCCCGCCGCGCACGCGATCCTCGACCGGCTCGCCGACGTCGGGCTCGGCTACCTCAGCTTGGGCCAGCCGCTCACGACGCTGTCGGGCGGCGAGCGTCAGCGCCTCAAGCTCGCGACGCACATGGGCGACAAGGGCGGCGTGTACGTGCTCGACGAGCCGACGTCCGGCCTGCACCTCGCGGACGTCGAGCAGCTCCTGGCGCTGCTCGACCGGCTCGTCGACTCCGGCAAGTCTGTGATCGTCATCGAGCACCACCAGGCGGTCATGGCGCACGCGGACTGGATCATCGACCTGGGCCCCGGTGCGGGCCACGACGGCGGTCGGCTGGTGTTCGAGGGGACCCCCGCGGCGCTCGTCGCGGACCGCTCGACGCTCACGGGCCAGCACCTGGCGACCTACGTCGGCGCGTGAGCGGGGTGTGTCGCGTGTGTCGCTGTCGGGTTGCGGTCTGAGCTGGTCGCAGGCAGGGCAGAAGGCCCGTCAGAGCGGGTGGCCGTCGGCGTCCGTCGCGGAGGACTGCGACGAGAACTTCGAGACGAACACGGCGTAGCCGCCGTCGGGGCGCAGCACGAGCGTCGCGCCGTCCTGCCAGATGGCGTTGTCGTCCCACCACTGCGAGCCGGCCGGGTCACCCTGGTTCTGGTGGATGTTGTGCACGCCGAGCCCGCTGGTGAACGGCTCGCCGAAGACGAGCGTGCGCGCCCCGACCTGCAGCACCGACTCGAGCGCGGTGGCCGCGGCCACGTTGTCGCCCGCGGTCCAGGCGTGCTCGGCGAGCCACGTGATGATCGCCTGCAGCCACGCGGGCGGTGCCGTGACGAACAGGCACCCGCCGCGGGGGCGGAACGCGGGGTGCCGGATGAGGTCGACGGCCCCGCTCGTCGGGTTGCTCGCCAGGAAGTGGAAGCCGGGCGTCATGGTCGCGACCGGCCCGAGATCCCGGGCCGAGACGCCGAACGTGCGCCACTGCACCCCGATCGCGGACTTCGCGGAGTCCACGTCGACCGCGCACCGGTAGCTGCCCGCCGGCGTCTGCACCTGCAGGTTGACGTGGAACCACCGCCCCTGGTTGTCGGGGGTGTCGCGCTCGTGGGACGTCAGGGTGCCGACCAGCACGCCGTAGCCGTGTTCGAGGGGCATGCCCTCAGGGTGCGCCGGTCGCCCGGCGCGCACCAGGCGAGCGGACGGACCGGGCCGAAGGGCCCATACCCGGCGCAGGGGCCGGAGGTACAACCGAAGGGAGAGCAGTCCCGCGTGGCGGTCCCGAGCCGTCGACTGGACGACTGCCGCGGCGCGGCTGCCCGTGAAGGAGTGGCGGCCATGAGCACCCCCACGACGACACCTCGTCCCGACGAGGCGACGACGCACGGTCCCGATGACCTTCGCCCCTGGCTGGTGGTCGGCGACGACCGCACCGACTCCGCGGCGGACGTGTGGGCCTGGGTCGCGGCACAGCCCTGGTCGGGCTGGCGTGTCACCGCGATCACCGCGCGACCCCGCGAGGACGGCTCGCCCAGCGACCAGGCCGCACCGCACGCCTGGCACCCCGAGCCGGCGCGCGCGCTGACCGAGCCGGACGTCCCGGTCGAGCACCTGCTGGCCGAGGCCGACCCGCGTGTGGTCCTCGACGGGTACGACGACGCCGACCTGATCGTGATCGGCCCGCGCGGGCACGGGTTGCTCAAGCGTCTGCACCTGGGCAGCACCGCCGAGTGGCTCGTCTCCGCCCACCGTCCGCTCACGCCCGTGCTGATCGCGCGCTCGACCGAGCCGGTGCGCTCGGTGCTGGTCTGCGCCGACGGCTCGCCCGACGCGCTCGACGCGGTGCGCACGCTCGGCAGCCTGCCGCTGCTGCGCGACGCCGCGGTGACGGTCATGGGCGTCGACACCGCGCAGGGCGACCCGCGCGCGGCGATCATCGAGGCCGCGCACGAGCTGCGCGCGGCGGGCGCGCAGGAGGTCCGGACGTTCCTCGTCGGCGCCGTCCCCATGACGGTCTCGTTCGACGTGCGCCCGACGATCCTCGGCATGATCGAGAAGACCGAGCCGGACCTCGTGGTGCTCGGGACCCGCGGCCTGAGCGGCCTGCGCCGCGCGGTCATGGGGTCCACCGCGTCCGCGGTCGTGCACCACGCGCGGTGCTCGGTGCTCGTCGGCCGCGCCGGGGACCGCGGCCAGTAGAACTGGTCGGTCTCGTCCTGCTGCGCCGCAGGTCACGCGGCACAGCAGGACGCTGAGACCGTCGGCCCCACCCTCTACCCGAAAAGCGGCAAGTCGGCCAAGGTGGTGCCGTGATCATCGACGCCCACGCCCAGGTCTGGGACCCGGCGTGGGTGCGGTACCCGTGGCTGCGCCCGCGGATGGGCCCGCTCACGGGGGCGTTCACCTACCCGGACCTCGCGGCGCACCTCGACGACGAGCAGGAGGACGACGGGTGCACGGCTGACGACCCCGTGCGCGCCGTGCTCGTGCAGGCATGCGACGACCCGCGCGACGTCGAGGTCATGGCGTCGGTCGCGCGCGACGAGGCGCGGGTCGCGGGGCTCGTCGTGTGGGCGCCGCTGGACCGGCCCGACGAGGTGGCGGACGAGGTGCAGCGCGCGCGGGGCATGGCCACGGCGGCGGGCACGCGCGTCGTCGGCGTCCGCACGTTGCAGCACCACCGCCGCGACCCGGGCTGGGTGCTGCGGCCCGAGACCGACGCCGGGCTCGGGGTCCTCGAGCGGCTCGACCTGCCGTACGACTACGTGACCTCGGACGGCACGACGGTGCGCAGGGCGCCCGCTCGCTCGGCGGTCGACGGCACGCCCCTGCAAGGCACGCCCCTGCAAGGAATGCCCCCGAACGGCACGACGCTCGGCGGCTCCGGGGGGATCCTCGTCACGGGATCGATCGCGGTGGACCCGGCCGCCGGTGCGGCCGCCCTTGCTGTGCTGCCCGCGGTCGGCGAGCGTCACCCTGGGCTGCGACTCGTGCTGGACCACCTCGGCGGGCCCGTGCTCGGCGACCGGGCCGGGCTCGCGCGGTGGCGCGCCGCGCTCGCTGAGGTGGCGCGCAACCCCCTCGTCGTCGCGAAGCTGTCCGGGCTGTACGCGACCGACGGTCCTGGCCCGTCGTACGCCGACGACGTGCGCGAGGTGGTCGACGTCGCGCTCGACCTGTTCGGGCCGCAGCGCCTGATGCTCGGCTCCGACTGGCCGGTGTGCCTGCTCGCGGATCCCGGCCGACGCGCGCGGGCGGCCGTCGACGCGGCGCTGGAGCGGGCACTGGACGGGGACGACCTGGCCGCGGTCCGCTCGGGCACCGCGGCGCGTACGTACGGGCTCGCCCTCGTCTCGCGCTAGACGGAGCGCGCCCCGCAGTCCCGCGCGCGTGGTGCCGGTGGCTCAGATGTCGTAGCGCGTGTCCGGCTCGACGACCACGCTCGGCGCATCGTCGCCGGACGTCCCCGTGGCCGAGCGGGCCGCCTCGAACGCCTTGTCCTTGAGCGCGGTGCCCTGCGCCTTGGCGAACTCCTTGGCCTGCACCTCGACGTCCTGCACGTACTCCTGGACGCGCGGGTGCCGCCACACCTCGCCCGCCTTGCCGCCCGCCTTGCCGAGCAGCTCGCGCCCGCGACGTGTGCCCAGCAGGTACCCGACGCCGACTCCGACGACGAACGTCCCGGCTCTCGTACCCACGACGACCACCTCCCCACGATCGGGTCACCCGAAAGAGCCGACCCTAGTTGCCGTCCGTGCGTCCCGCGCCCGGAGACGGTCGCCCGGTCGGCCCAGCCGGCGCGCGGGGCCTTCCCTTCGCGGCGTGTGAGCGTTAACATCGCCGCCAACCGGACGACAGTTGCCCGGGTACAGCCGACGACGACGTCGCGGACCGTTGCGAAGGAGCACGGTCAGCCCCCCGACGCGACACGCACGACCGGGCGCACGACGAAGCACGAACCACGAAGCCCGAACCACGAAGCACGACGGACCACACGAGCGCTGCGCGCGCGAGCAACCGCCGACCGCGTCGCGGACCCACAGCGCTCACCCTGCGGGTCGCTGACCCGCCCGGCCGCCCCGGAGGGCCGCAAACCTCCGGGGCGGCCGCCCCTTGGCGCGCGCGAGCGCGTCCTGTGGCATGCGCCGGTGACGTCACCGGTGCGCAGCAGCGACGAGAGGAAGACGATGCGCTCCACCCTCACCCGCACGACCAGCGCGGCCGCGCTCGCGGGGCTCGTGATCGCCGGGCTCGCGATGCCCGCGACCGCGGCCGAGCCCGCCGGGCCGCCCACCGACGCCCTGGTGGCGCACTACGACTTCGCGGACCTGGGCTCGTCGACCGTGCCGGACGTCAGCGGCAACGGACGTGACGCGACCGTCGTCGGGCGGGTCGCGGCGGGGGAGCGCGGGCTGCTGCTCGGGCCGGACGCGTACGTGACCCTGCCGTCGCTGCTCGCGGGGACGTCGAGCGCGAGCGTGTCGGTCGAGGTGCGCGCGGACGCGGCGGCGTTCCTGGCGAACAACTTCGTGTGGACGTTCGGCGGTGTCGGCGTGAGCGCGTCGGGCGGTGGGACGGGCTACTGGTTCGGCGCGGTGCACACCGGGCAGGCGCGGACCAAGATCACGTCGACCAACTGGCAGAACGAGCGGGACGCGCGCGCGACCAGCGCGTTCGCCGCGAACACCTGGTACAGCATGACGAGCGTCCTGGACGCCGACTCCCAGACGCTGACGCTCTACGTCGACGGCGTGCAGGCCGCGCAGGCCACGAACGTCACCGTGACCCCGGGGCAGTTCGGGAGCCACGCGGTCAACTACCTGGGCCGGTCGGCGTACGCCGACGACGCGCGGTTCAGCGGTGAGGTCGCCGACCTGCGCGTCTACTCGGACGCGCTGACGGCCGCGGAGGCGGATGCGATCGCCGACGAGCAGGCCGCCGAGGCGCTCGCCGCGCAGCGGGCGCAGGTCGAGAAGGCGCTGCGGGTCGTGGCGGGCGAGGGCCGGGCGACGCGCAGCCTGGCGCTGCCTCCGGGTGTCACGCTCACGTCGTCGGACCCGGCCGTGATCGGTGCGAACGGTGTCGTCGTGCGGCCCGTGGCGGGCCAGCCCGACGCCCTGGTGACCCTGCAGGTGAGCTACGCGACGCGCGGGCTCACCGACGCGGCCACCTACGCGGTCACGGTCCCCGCGCAGCGCGCCGACCGTCTCGTCGCGCACTACGCGTTCGACGAGACGAGCGGCACCGTCGCGGCCGACGGCTCGGGCAACGACGCGGATGCGACCGTCGTCGGGAACGCCGCCTGGATCGGCGGGCACGGCCTGCGTCTGGACGGCAGCAGCTACGTCTCCCTGCCGAACAACCTGCTCGTCGGCGCCCGCAGCGCGACCGTCTCGATCGAGACCAGCGCGGACCCGGTCTCGCTGGGTCGCAACAACTTCCTGTGGAACATCGGCGGGACCGGCACGCAGGGCTACTGGTTCGCGACGACCGGCAACGGCCACGCGCGCACCAAGATCACCGCGACCACATACACGGCCGAGCAGAGCGCCGAGGACCCGGCCGTGCTCCCCGCGCGTACGTGGACCAACCTCACCGCGACGATCGACGGCTCGGTCTCGCCGGCGACGATCACGCTGTACGTGGACGGCGAGCAGGTCGCGTCCACGACGAACGCCTCGGTCGTCACGCCCGCGGAGCTCGCGACGCAGACCCTCAACACGATCGGCCGCTCGGCGTACGGCGCGGACTCGATGTACGTCGGGGGCGTGTCCCAGGCGCGCATCTACGCGACCGCGCTGACCCCGGAGCAGGTCGCCGACCTGTACCGCTCGAACTCCGCGACGGTCGCCGGGGCGTTCGCGGCCGACGTCGCCGCGGTCGCGGGCACGCAGGTCACCGCGTCGCTGCCCGGTGCGCCGGGCGTCACGTGGACGGCCGACGTGGCGGGGATCGTCGCGCCCGACGGCACGGTCACGCGCCCGCAGTCCGAGCAGGACGAGCTGATCGACGTCACGGCCACCGCCACGCTCGTCGACCGCACCGGCGTCACCCGCACGCTGCCGCCCGTCGCGTTCCAGGTCCCCACGCGACTGCCGAACGACGGCCCCGCGCTCGTCGACGCGACCGGCGGCCACTTCTACGCCGACCCGAACATCGCGGTCTTCGGCGACACGTACTACATCTACGCGACCACCGACGGGAAGCCCGGCTGGGGCGGCAACACGTTCTACGCGTGGAGCTCGAAGGACCTGGTCACGTGGACCCGCGCGGCCGAGCCGTTCCTCACGCTCGACGGCGCGAACGGCAACGTGCCGTGGGCCACCGGCAACGCGTGGGCGCCGACGATCATCGAGCGCGACGGGAAGTACTACTTCTACTTCTCCGGCCACCATCCCGGTGACAACGCCAAGAACATCGGGGTCGCGATCGCGGACAGCCCGCAGGGCCCGTTCACGGCGGAGCCCGACTCGATGCTCAAGGGCTCCACCGGCAACGGCCAGGAGATCGACCCGGCGGCGTTCCAGGACCCGCAGACCGGCAAGTACTACCTGATGTGGGGCAACGGCACGCCGTACTACGCCGAGCTCGACGACTCCATGACCTCGCTCAAGACGTCCGCGATCTCGATCCGCGGGCTGACGAACTTCCGCGAGGGCCTGTTCATGAACTACCGCCAGGGCACCTACCACCTGACGTACTCGATCGACGACACCGGCAGCGAGAACTACCGCGTCGGCTACGCGACCGCGACGTCGATGGCCGGGCCGTACACCTACCGCGGCGAGATCCTCGTCAAGGACCCCGCGCTCGACGTCTACGCGACCGGGCACTCGTCGATCCTCAACGTCCCCGGCACCGACGACTGGTACATCGCGTACCACCGGTTCGCCCAGAGCGTCCCGGCCGGTCAGCGCACCGGGTACTACCGCGAGACGAAGCTCGACCAGATCACCATCGGCGCGAACGGCCTGTTCCAGACCATCCGCCCGACGCTGCGCCACGTGACGCCGCAGACCGTGATGGTGCCGGCGCTGACCGGTGCCGCGCGGGTCGGCGCCACGCTGACCGCTGCGCCCACCGGCGCCGAGTGGACCGCGACCGGGTTCCGCTGGTTCGTCGACGGCGACCCGGTGGCCGGGGCGACCGGGTCGACCTTCGTCGTCCGGGCCGCCGACCTGGGGCTGACGGTGACCGCCGAGGTCACCGCGACCGACGCCGCCGGGCACGTCTCGGTGCGCACCACGCCGGCCAGCGCGGCGGTCGTCGCGCCGCGCACCGACGCGACGCTCGCGTCGATCACGGTGGACGGCGTCGCGCTCCCCGGGTTCAGCCCGGCGGTGCGGCAGTACGCGGTGCAGACCACGTCCGGCAGCGCAGTCGTCCGCGCTGTCGCGACCGACACCGACGCCACCGTCGTCGTCGCGCCGAAGGCCGCCGACGGCACCTACGTCATCACGGTGACGGCGCAGGACGGCACGACGACCGCGACGTACCGGGTGGTCGTGACGAAGAAGCCCGTCGCGTCGACGACCGCCGTGACCCTCTCGTCGTCCGTGGCGTACGGCGCCACGCACGCCGTGAAGGTCAAGGTGACCGCGGGCACGACGAAGGTCACCGGCACCGCGACGGTCACCGTCCGCAAGGGCAGCACGGTGGTCTCGACCAAGAAGGTGACGCTGGCCTCCGGCGCGGCCACGGTGACGCTGCCGCGCCTCGCGGTCGGGTCGTACTCCGTGGCCGTCGCCTACTCGGGCAGCGCGAGCGTCAAGGCGTCGTCGGCGACCAGGACGACGAAGGTCGTCAAGGTCTCCTCCAGCATCACGACGACGCTGAGCCGCACGAGCCTGAAGGCCGGGACCGGCATCGCGACGCTCAAGGTGACGGTCCGCACCACGACCGGTGTGGTCCCCACGGGCAAGGCGAAGATCCAGCTGGTGCAGAGCGGCAAGGTCCGGCGCACGATCTACGCGCCGCTGTCCGGTGGCAAGGCCTCGGTCTCGCTGAAGGCGCTGACCAAGGGCACGTACACCGTCAAGGTCACCTACCCCGGGACGACGAACATCGCCTCGAGCGCGGCGACGAACCGCACGCTGCGCGTCGTCTGACCGACCCGTCGCGGCGTCCGCCCCTCACGTGAGGCGGACGCCGCGACGGTCCTCGACTACCTGCCGCCTACAGTGAGGCAGTGAGGTCCCTCGTCGTCGACACGACGCCCCTGCGGATCAGTCCCGCGTTCCGCAGGCTGTGGTGGGGGCTGTCGGTCTCCAACCTCGGCACGCAGCTGACGGTCGTCGCCGTGGGGCTGCAGGTCTACGACATCACCGGCTCGACCCTGTCCGTCGGGGTGCTGGGGATGTTCGCGTTCGTCCCGCTCGTGATCTTCGGGCTGTACGGCGGGGCGATCGTCGACCACTACGACCGCCGGCAGGTGGCGCTCGTCGCGAGCCTCGTGTCCTGGGTCGCGATCATGGTGCTCGCCGTGCAGGGCTGGTTCGGGAACGAGCACGTCGGGCTGCTGTACGGGCTGACCGCCGTGCAGTCCGCAGCCAACGCGGTGAACTCCCCAGCGCGGTCCGCGATCATTCCGCGCCTGCTCGAGCCGCGGCTCATGCCCGCCGCCAACGCGCTGCAAGCCATCGGCTTCCAGACCGCGCTGACGGTCGGCCCGCTCGCCGGCGCAGCGCTCGCGTCCATCGACTTCGGCCTCGCCTACACCGTCGACGCGGTGCTGTTCACCGCCGCGCTCGTCGCGGTGTTCCGGCTCCCGCCCGTCCCGCCCGAACCCTCCGACACCCGCCGCGCACGCGTCGGCCTCGGCTCGGTCGTCGACGGCCTGCGCTACCTCGGCACCCAGCCGAACGTGCGCATGACGTTCCTCGTGGACCTGTGCGCGATGGTCCTGGCCATGCCGCGCGTCGTGTTCCCCGCCGTCGGCATCTGGTACCTCGGCGGCGGCGCGACCACCACCGGCATCCTCACCGCCGCGCTCGCGGTCGGCGCCGTGACGTCCGGCCTGCTGTCCGGCGGGCTCGCGCGCGTGCGGTGGCAGGGGCGCGTCATCACGTGGGCCATCACGGGGTGGGCCGGGTCGGTGGCGGCGTTCGGGCTGGTGCTCGTCGTCGTCGGGCGGGATCGACCGGAGAACGTGCTGTGGGGGGCGCTCGCGATCGCGTGCCTCACCCTGATCGCCGCGGGCGCGTCCGACGAGGTCAGCGCCATCTTCCGGCAGACGATCCTGCAGACTGCGACGCCCGACGACATGCGCGGGCGGCTGCAGGGCGTGTTCATCGTCGTCGTCGCGGGCGGGCCGCGGCTCGGCGACATGTTCATCGGGTCCGTGTCCACGGTCGTCGGTGAGGGCTGGGCCGTGGTCATCGGCGGCGTCCTGTGCGCGAGCGTCCTGTGGCTGCTGGTCCGCACCCAACGCACGTTCTGGCGCTACGACGCCCGCGCCACCCTGACCACGCTCACGTAGGTCGCCCCGGGAGCTCGGTCCACGGCGGTCCGTGCGCTCGTGCCGTGACACCGAGGCACGGGTGTCAGGTCAGGCGCTCCGTGAGGTGGACCGTGACGTCGTCGCCCACGGCCTTGCCGAGCTTCTTGCGGAGCTTCGCGCTGATCGAGAGCATGTGCCCGCCCGAGCCGGTCGGCATCAGCCCGGCCGTCACGGGCTCGCCGTCGACCGTCGCGACGACCTTGACCGCCTTGCCGGTCCCGAACAGCTCGACCGAGCCGGGGACCTCGACGCACGACCACACGTCGTCCTTTACCGTGACGCCGATCGGCGCGGAGAACGTCAGGTCGACAGGACCGGGGCTCGTGCTCATGGTGTCTCCTCCATCTGGCCGGGCTGGCTCGCCCTCGACCCTATGGGGGCGTGTCGGCGGCGCAGGCCGGCCGTGAGCCGGCGTGCGCCGTCGTCGGTCCGTCTGGGCCGGGTTCGGAGTGTGAGCCCGCCGACGACCGTGCGGGCCAGGGTGCCCGCCTCTCCGTCCGACGTAGGGGTGGTGCTCTCCGTCTGCGAGCCTCCGGGCTCCGTAAGGTCAATCAGCTGCTCGTCGTCGCCCTCCGGGATGTCGTCGGGCAAGGGCTCCGCCTCCGGGTCATCCGGAGGCTCCACGACCTGGGCGGACACCACCTCTGCGTCCTGCAGCTCCGGCACACCCAGACCCGCCACCACCGCGGCCAGGTTCTCTGTCCGCGCCTCCAGCGAGTCGACCACCTCGTCGTCCGCACCCGCCAGTGCCGGGTCCAACAAGAGCGCGAACGTCACGGCAGCCGCCACGGTGCGCGAGGGTGTACCAATGCGGGTGATCGTCGAGCCTGGTGGCGAGGGCATCATCACCGGATTCCCGCTGCCATGACGGGAGAAGCGATGGACCCGAGCGTTGTGATCGGCGAGTTGAGACGGGCGCTTGAAGGTGCAGGCGGTCTGCCTGCGAGCGATGTTGACTCGATTGCGGTCTTGATCAATGCTGGCGAGTGGCGGCTTGCGCTCGAGACGCTCTGCACCCAAACGTATGAGTACGACGTTGAGGTGAGTGAGGAGCAGCGAGCGCTCCTGGGCCGTCTCGGGCGGGTACTCGACGTGCCGGCGGGTTACCTGCTCGGGGACCCGTGGGCGCCCGCACCGGGTGAGCCGTGACGACGCTGAACATCGACGCGACCGTCGCGGCCGAGGCGGCCGTTGAGCCAGGGACTGCCTGCGGCCGGAGGGGCACGAGGTCCGCGTCCCGCGCCCCCCAAGCCAGATGGTCGGGCTGGGTCCCTTCGCTGATGGCCGCACTCCTGGCCATCGTGTCCGTCATCTTCGGTTCGGCACCCGCGTCGGCCGCTCCGGCTCCCTGCAGCTACGACACCGTCGCCTACACCTACGACGCGACGGCACGTTTGTCGGCTCCGTACGCGCTGGTCGAGGCGGGGACGGGCTGCCCTGCGGGGTCGGGCGCCGCGTCCTGGGTGAGCCCTGTCTCGTCCGGGCGGTTCGGTGTTGCCGCAAACACCGCGGCTGACGTGGCGCGTCCCCTGTCGCAGGTCGAAGCGAGGACACTGACTGATGCTCTGCGTCCGGACAAGCTGTCTCACGTGTTCGACCCGAAGCACAACTTCGGACCTCTCGTCGAGACCTATGGGAGCGAGGCCGGGGCCATGGAACAGATAGTTCGACGCCTGGATGGAGCCGGCCTGCTGAGTTCAGGAGTCTTCGAGGTGACGACGCAGGTCGGCGGCCAAAGCGTGGTCGTCCGCGGTGCGGTGGTCAATGGAGTGGCCCGGATCGGGACGGCGTTCACGCCATGAGCGATCAGCGCTTCATCGACGTGGCCCCGGCGGCGTACGCCGCGCTCGGCCCGGTGCTCGCTTCGCTCGGCGGGGAGACGGCCAGGGTCCTGGATGCCCAGGCCCGCCGGGCCCTCGTGATCCGCGACGTGCCGGGTCGGATGATTGATCTTGAGGTCCCCGTGGGTAGTCAGCCATGTGATTGCAGCGATGGCCCCCTTCCCGTTCGTGCTGCGGTCGTCCGACAGGGTGGCCAGCTCGTCGGTGAGTTGCTCGTGTGGGTGAGGGACGGCTGGCTGGTCGGTCTCGAGCAGGCCTGGTTCACCGACGAGCCCCCTGAGCGCTGGCCATTGGGTGAGGAGTTGGTCTTCCAGTGACAGGCCGCGCCGTGCGGAGAATCTGGGTCGGCGCGCCCGCATTGCTCACCACTCTGCTGGTCGCGACTGTCGGCGTCCTCGCACTAGTCGTCGGCTTGGTGGGCGCCCAACCGGCTTCGGCCGCGACTGCGACCTACCCCTACGACACCACCGCCTACGCCTGGGGCTGATGCACGAGTAGGTGACACCCTGACCTGCCCCACGGCCTGGTTACCACTGTCGGTGTGGTGGTCAGGCGGGGATGGCTGGCGATTTGGAGCGTAGTTCGAACTCGATCGGGCTGAGGTAGCCCAGGCTGGAGTGGCGTCGGCGGCGGTTATGGAAGATCTCGATGTACTCGAAGATCGCGTTCGCGAGCTCGACCCGGGTGTTCCAGCGTTGTCGGTCGAGCAGCTCGATCTGCATGGAGGACCAGAAGGACTCCATCATCGCGTTGTCCAGGCCGTCGCCGACGGATCCAAACGAGGGCATGAGCCCGGCCCGGCGGATCCTGTCGCCGAACGCCCAGGAGGTGAACTGGGCGCCGTGATCGGCGTGCACGATCCCGCCGGGCGCTGGGTCGCGGTTGCTGATCGCCATGTCGAGCGCGTTGATCACCAGTCGGGTGTCCTGGGTGGAGTCGATCGACCAGCCGATGATCCTGCGGCTGTAGGCGTCCAGCACGCAGCAGCAGTAGAGCTTGCCTTCACGGGTGGGGTGCTCGGTGATGTCGGTGACCCAGAGCTCGTTGGGTCGCACCCGGTGGAACTTGCGGTTCACCAGGTCACCGGCGGTCACGACACCCCGCAGGCGTTTGACGCGGGAGGGTCCGGGCAACCCGTAGACCCCGGCGTCGTGTATGAGCATGAACACCAGCCGTGAGCTGACGGTCACGTCCATCGCCATGGTCAGCTCGGCATGCACCCGTCGGTAACCGTAGGTGCCTCGGGAGGCGACATGAACCTCACGGATCAGGCCGGTCAGCCACTGCCGGCGCAGCTGGGTCTGTGAAGTCGGTCGGTTGCGGTATCGGTAATAGCCCGGCTTGCTGACGCCCAGGATGCGGCAGCAGGTCAGGACGGGATGCCCGGCGGCGACGAGGGTGTCGATCACCGGGTGGACTCTTTTGGGTGTGGGGCCTCCTGTCCGAGCAGCTTGGAGGCGACCCGCAAGATCTCCACCTCACGCTCGAGCTCGCGGACCCGGGCCCGCGCCCGTCGCAACTCGGCGCTCTCCGTGCGCGGGACGCCCTCGATCTCGCCGCGGTCGATGCGATCCTGACGCAGCCAGTTCTGCAGACAGCTGCCGCTGATCCCGAGATCACCAGCAACGGCGGTCGCGGGCTTGCCGGCCCGCACGAGCGCGATCGCTCGGGTGCGGAACTCGGCCGGATACGGCTTCGGCATGGTTCAGACCTTCTCTCGTGAGAAGCCCGAACCACCAGACCCGAACTGGTAACCGAACCGTGGGGCAGGTCAGAGTGTCAACCAGCCCTGCAGCAGTCCCGTTCAGCGGTTGTTTGTGCAGGCTCCTGGCGGGCTGAACAGTTATCGTGGGCGGCACGAGTGGCTTGTTGAGGGGGACAAACTGGTGCATCAGCTGTTCGTGCGGAATGGGACTATCAACGGAATTCCGATCAAGCCATGAGTGACGAACTCATCAGGTTCGAGATTCCGGCGCAGTTCATCAATGCGCGGGTTCGCCTGACTCCTGGAGAGTTGGCGTATGGGTACGGGCAGGGCTGGATCAAGGACCAAGACGTGGTCAGCCTTGCGCTGGCGCACTACAGCCAAGGCGGTTCTGACTCGGACGCACTTGACGGGCTGGCTCTCTTGCTGAACGACGAGCTGGACAGAGTGCGTGAGCTGATCGATGAGATAGCGCGGGGCATCGACCCCGCGGAACTGGGCGCTCTCAGGGCGGTGTGGATCTACCTGGCAATGGCGTGGATATACGAGCACAGGTCGAATTTTGTAGACCCATTGGGTCTGGTTGAACTGCTCTACGCCGACTTTGGCTACCCGAGTGAAATTGAAGGCGTGGTGCGCTTCATGCCTGGCCATTCCGGTGCCTCGGGCGGTGCTCGAGGGCTGGAGCGCCGGTGGAAAGAGTTCCTGGATCGCGAGTCGGTCGTTTACCGCTGCCGTGGTGCCGAGCCTGTGTGAGCGATGGCTCTGCTCGCCGGTGGTCGGCGACGTCGGGGTTGGAGCGGCCGCGGGCCTGCCCTGGCCGCGTTCCAGGGGCATACGCGCCTTACGACAAGGTCGTCGATGCGTCCGGAGCGACGGTCGGCTACACCAAGACGACCGTTCTTCCTGACGGGGCGGTCCTCCACACCGAAGATGAGTTGAGCCCATGACCGCGTCACCCGATCGACTCCGCCTTCTCGAGTTCGTGATCGGTTTGGTCGGGGATCTCGATGCCAACTTTGCTGCTCTTGCGGCGTGTGGCCCGGCTCAACCGGGCGCGACGATCCAGGTCGATCGTTCCCTGCTCAGGGGCGTGCTTGATGCCTTCGGGAAGAACGCCATATCGGCCGTTCAACTTGAGCGATGGGCGGAACTGGCGCAGGGAGCTGACGACGTGACTCTCGACCCAGCAGACGAGGAGTACCTGGCTGCGGCGCTCTTCGAGCTGTCCACACCGCGACTCTTCGGCTCGATGGATGGGATCGTTGCGGACCTCCGACGTCGTGACGGCAGGACGTGACGCGGCCACGGCGGGTGATCCTCGTAGACGGCTCCGCGAATTCCGCGATGGCAGGTGGTCGACTCGCTTGTCGGCCTGGGGACCGTTGCGGGGCTGGTTGTCAGGGTGTCAATCGAACCGGCCGCAGTCCCTACAACATGGAGCTGAACCAGGTGCGCGGTCATTGGAGCTATCTCCAGGACTTCCAGCCTTGATCCGGGTGCGTCGCATATCGAGGCGATGGTGCCGTCGCCCGTCATACGAGGTGGAGTACCGCCCGACTGTCGGAGCCAGGGATGGCACAAGGTCACGGCCTACCCCGTGTTCGACATCGAGAAGGTCGTCGGAACCGGGGACGCCTGGGCGCTCATCAAGGCTGCTGACCAGGCCTGGAATGGCCTGACCGGAGACTGGGTGACGATCCTTCGAACCCGGACAGAGGCCATGAGGAGCGCCCTGGTCCTCTCGCCCGGCTTCCTCATCGGGTCGCCGGTGGTCGCCAGAGCAGCGGAGGCCACGCCGCTTGATCCGCCCGCTGCACGCTCAGACCTGCGCCTACGACAGCGGCCGCGGGCCCCCTCGCCAGGCGCCCGCCCGCCACTTCCTCGCCTGCGCCAGCTCAGCGTCGTTGATACCGCGAGCCAAGCCCCGGACCGCCGTCGCCGCGTCATTTGTGAGTCCCCCTTGATCTCTGCCGAGGGTCAGTGGCCGACGGTGATGAGGCCTGACTCGTAGGCGGTCACGACGAGCTGGGTGCGGGTGGTGCAGCCGAGCTTGCGGAGCAGGGCGTGGACGTGGGCTTTGACGGTGGCTTCGCCGACTCCGAGCTGGTCGGCGACGTCGGGGTTGGAGCCGCCGCGGGCGACGGCGATCAGGACCTCGCGCTCGCGCTGGGTCAGGCTCGCGACGGCACCGGCCGCACCGCTACCGGCAGCGGGCTCGGATGCGCTGCGGCCGGCGGCCCACGTGCGCCACTGACTGACGACGACGCCGGTGACCTTCGGGTCGAGGACCTGCTCGCCGGCGCGCACGCGGTGCACGGTCGCGACGAGCGTCGCGGGCTCGGTGTCCGGTGAGCCGCTTTGACGGCCAGACCGTCGCTGTGCGCGACAAGAACGGTCTGGGCGGGGTCACCTTGCTGGTGTCCGACCCCCACGGCACGGCCTTGCCGCGATCCCGAACACCAAGTGGGCGGCGAACGACGTCGTCAAGCAGTACACCGACCCGTTCGGTGCGGCGCGCGGCACGACGGCGAGCATCCCGGGCGACCGGCAGTTCCTCGACAAGACCCGTGACACCGCCACCGGTCTGACGATGGTCGGGGCCCGGTACTACGACGAGGCCAACGGACGGTTCATCTCCGTCGACCCGGTCCTGGACCTGGCCGACCCGCAACAGTGGAACGCCTACGCCTACGCCAACAACAACCCCACCACGTTGTCCGACCCGAGCGGCCTGACGCCCCGCATCGACGACGACTACGACGGCGGCCGCGGCCCCCTGGCCAAGCGCCCACCCGCCACCTCCTCGCCTGCGCCAGCAGCTCAGCGTCGTTCATACCCTGAGCCGAGCCCGAGCCCCGGACCCCCTCCGCACCCCTGCCCATGCAGCGGTTCTAGTTCCGCGCCGACCGCCGCAGAGATGGGCCACGTGGCGGTCGATGTCGTTGGGCTGGTTTTCGAACCCGCAGATGGCGCAAACGCAATCTAGTACGCGGCCGAGGGGGACTGGGCAAGCGCCGGTCTCTCCGGGCTCTCGCTGATCCCCGTTGGCGGGTGGCTCTCGACGGCCTTCAAGTGGTGGAGGAACGGCAAGAAGGCAGCCGACGCTGCGGAGGCGGCCGCGAAGGTCGCAACTGACATTCGTCCGCCGCTCTCGATTAGTTCGAAGCAGTTTGGTACGAAGTGGGGCAGGCATGCCTCGGACTACGGGCTTGACCCCAACAGCGACTCGGCCCGCGCCTGGTTCGCGAGTCGCGTACAGGACGTGCATCGCAATCCTGACGAGGTGCGCCGTGGACCGTGGAATCCTCGAGGGAATGGCGGTGATGACTACTTCTTCTTCCGCCAGGGTCGCGATCTCCTCATCACCCGCGAAGGGGGCGAGTTTGTTACCATGTTCCCGAACGAAGGAAACGCCTGGTTTAAGCACGCGGAGGTGATCGGTTAGTGATCGACGAGCTGCCGGGTCATCGGTGCGAGATGGTTCGCATCGTGAGTCATCGGATGCCAGGTGAGAACGCTCGGGACGTTGTGGCGCTTGAGTTTACTTGGGACGACTCCACCGTCCTCACCATCGACGTGAACGCAGACTGGACTTTGTGTCTCTCTCGCAGTCGTTGGGTGGAACCATTTCCCGGGGCGACCGCTGCCGAGCGTGAACTATTCCCTGATCTCGGTATCTGGGAAGTGGACGACGCGCCCGTTGGCCCTGCATCGATCGTCGGCCGCACGGTGATTGCGGCCGAGCCGATGTTCAACGAAGTCGGTGAGTTCTCAGGGATAACGATCCTGTTCGAGGGCGTGAGTGTCAGGGCATTCAGTTTCGGCGGCGATCTGCAGGTGGAACTGGGGCGCTAGTATGGCGTGCGTAGTCGTCTCCGAGGCGGCAATGCCAGTCTCGCTCGCGCGGACGACCCCTCGACTGGTGGCCGACGGCGACGAGGCCTGACTCGTAGGCGGTGACGACGAGTTGGGTGCGGGTTGTGTAGCCGAGCTGGATACGGCCAGAACGCCGCTGCCGCCGCCGCGTACGCGATGCGCACCTGGATGACGAACTCGCCACAGGAGGCTGCCTGGGCGGCCCGCCATGGATATGAGCTTGCCGACTACGCCGTCCTCAATGGCGACCCTGATCTAGATCCAGACGGCCTCGTCCCCGTGAAGAGCCCGTTATCGGGACGGCGGTCGGTGCTGGAGTAGGTGCCGTCGTAGGGTGGGCCACGACGTGGGTGGTAGGCAGGACATCGCGCACCGCGATCGACATGTATGTGGAGGGGAAGTAGTTGGACGCAATGATTGGTCGTTTCGCCAAATGAGCCAGTATGGCCTGCATATGGCTGCGATATCGGCCGTATTCACGGCGGTTGTCGCGGCGCTCTACATATTCGTGCACCGTCGAAATCTTGCGTCTGCCATAGATCGTGTGCGTAAGGAGCGGCCGTCCGCGGCCATATTCGCCGCGGCCCTAGGTGTCGACTTTGCGCCCTATATCTCGCTGCACGCCCGCTACTCTGGGGACTATCCTGCAGTATTCTCCTACCGACCTGGCGCGATCGAGGTTTGGCAAGTCGACGGCTTTCGCCTTCTGGCCGAGTATGAGACCGACACCCTGATTGATGTGTCTGTGGGACCCGTGAGAAGGTTCAATGAGCAGTTCGGGGACGGTGTTGTCTGTGTCTTCGCCGATGGCGAAGAGCTGCGGATCCGCCTCCGACGTGGTGCCTTTCGCAACCTGGGTACGCCGGAGCTTGAGGATGTGGTTCGAGACCTCCGGCTCGTCGGTGAGCTCCCCAGCGACTGACCAAGCCGCACCATCTACCTAGCGCCTAGTGGCCGACGGTGATGAGGCCTGATTCGTAGGCGGCCACGACGAGCTGGGTGCGGGTGGTGCAGCCGAGCTTGCGGAGCAGGGCGTGGACGTGGGCTTTGACGGTGGCCTCGCCGACGCCGAGCTGGTCGGCGACGGCCGGGTTGGAGCCGCCGCGGGCGACGGCGATCAGGACCTCGCGTTCACGCTGGGTCAGGCTCGCGACGGCACCAGCCGGACCGCTTCCGGCAGAGGGCTCAGGTGCGCTGCGGCCGGCGGCCCACGCGCGCCACTGCCCGACGACGACGCCGGTGACCTTCGGGTCGAGGACCTGCTCGCCGGCGCGCACGCGTTGCACGGTCGCGACGAGCGTCGCGGGCTCGGTGTCCTTGAGCAGGAACGCATCCGCCCCGGCGCGCAGCGCACCGGTCACGTACTCCTCGTCGTCGAACGTGGTCAGCACGACGACGCGCACGTCACCCAGCAGAGGGTCCGCCCGGATCTGGCGGGTGGCCTCGACGCCATCCATCCCGGGCATGCGCACGTCGAGCAGCACCACGTCGGGCAGCGTGGCGCGGACCACGTCGAGCGCGGCGGTGCCGTCGCCGGCCTCGCCGACGACCTCGACGTCTGGCTCGTGGTCGAGGATCATCCGCAGGCCCAGGCGGATCGTCGGCTGGTCGTCGACGACGACCACGCGGGTCAGGTCAGGCATGTGCGCCCTCCAAGGGGAGCGTGAGGTGGACGGCCCAGCCGCCGCCCGGTCGGGGTCCTGCGGTCACCGTGCCGCCCGCCGCGACGGCGCGTTCGCGCATGTGCAGCAGGCCGCTGCCACCGCCGATGTCGCGGGGCCGGGGTGGGCCCGGGTCCTGCACGACGAGCTGCAGCGTGCCGGCCCCCGCGGTCAGCGTGAGCGATGCGGTCGTCGTCGCCGAGTGCACGAGCACGTTCGTCAGCGCCTCCTGCGCGACCCGCACCACGGCGATCCCCACCGCGGGTGCGCACGCCGGCAGGGGAGCGGGCAGGGTCGCGTCCACGTCCAGACCCGCCTCGCGGACGCGTCCGACGACCGCGGGCAGCGACTCGAGGCCCGCCGTCGGGGCGTAGGGGGCGGACTCGTCGTCGCCCGTGCGCAGCACGCGCACTACGGACCGCATCGCGTCCAGCGCCTCGCGGCCCGCCTGCGCGATCCACCGCACGGCCTCGCGCGGCGCATCGGGCTGGGCGTCCGCGACGCGGTCGGCGGCCTGCGCGCGCACGACGATCGCCGAGACGTGGTGCGCGACCACGTCGTGCAGCTCGCGCGCGATGCGCGTGCGCTCGTCGAGCACCGCCTCCCGCGCCCGGACCTCCTGCAGCGCGACGAGCTGCGCGTTGCGTTCCGCGAGCGACGCGGACGTCTGCGCGAGCCGGTGCACCATCGCCCCGATCACCGCGGAGGCGACGACGAGCGCGACGAGCTGCACGGCCGAGGACAGGTCGAGCACGGGGTGCCAGTCGAACGTGCTCAGGCCCCACGCCGCGTTGGCCACGCCCGCCTGCAGCGCCACCCCCGTCACCGCGGCGACCGGCGCCGCGACCCAGACCGGCAGCGCCCCGGCGCGGGTCACGGCATACGTCGTGGCGAGCAGCGGGATCACGTGGACGAGCGCCTGCATGCGGCCGCCGTCGACGACGAGCGTGTACGTGAGCGCGTACCCGAGCGTCACGAGCAGGAAGCCCGCGCGCGGTGCGGCCCGGCGCAGCGCGATCGCGACGACGAGCCACAGCCCGGCCCACCACCACGTCGCCATGGACCGCGGCATCCAGTAGTCCCACGAGCCCGCGATCATCAGGCCGCCGGCCCACAGGACCCCGACCGTCAGGGCGATCCCGACGTCGTTGCGCAGCTGCGCGCCCGTGGCGCGCGGTGCCAGGGGCGCGCTCGTCAGGGCCGGAGGCGGCGGTGCTCCCCAGCGCAGCAGGGCCTCGGTGGCGGTGTCGCCCTGCGTCGCACCGCCGGACGGCGACGCGTCCGGCCTGGTCACGGCGTTGCGGGCCGGATCAGCGGGCGACATACGCCACACCGTACGCGCGTGCGGCAGTGCGGCCGACGCACCCCAGACCGACACGCTCTCCACCCTGGGGTGGACCCGCGGCGCGCGAGGTCACCGCCGGGTGGGGGTCGCCTCGGCCGAGGGTCGGGTGCCGCGCGCGCCAGGACCCGACCCCAGCCCGACGCCCCGCGATGCCTCACCCGGCGAGGCTCATGGCATGACGACGAGCACCGGGGCCACGAGCCCTACGCCAGGCCGGTCGGTGCGCTCGGCAGCGATCCACGTGCCCGACCCGGCCGGCGCCGCACACCACCGCAGCGCACCCGGCACCGCCGGGGACGCGGCGGGTGAGGAGCCGCGCGTACCACGCACGGCTCACTCGACCGGGTCGTCGGCACCGGTGCCGGGCGGGGTGCTCGCGGCGGCCGTCGCGCAGGAGGGTGCGCGACGTCGTCGGCGGGGGCTCGGGTTCGTCGTCGCGCTCGTACTCGCTGGAGGGGCGGTGTACGGGCTGGGGCAGGGACGTTCGGACGCGGCCGTCGGGGAGCAGGGGGACCCGACGGCTGCGTCCGACCGTGGCGCAGTCGGGCCGGTGCCGGCCGACCAGACCGACGACGGCGTCGTCGGCGAGTGCCCCGAGCAGAACGACGAGGGCTGTGACGGGGACGCCGGCCAGGACACCGTCCAGGACGGCACCGACGACGACGCGCACGTCGAGGCGGTCTCCGACGCGCTCGTCGCCACAGGACTCGACCCGACCCTCGCGCGGCGGCTGGCCCGCGCGCAGGCCGCCGCCGAGGCGGACGGCGTGGTGCTGACGCTGACATCGGGCAAGCGGACCGCCGAGGAGCAGGAGGGCCTCGTGGCGGCCGCGATCAAGCGGTACGGGTCGAAGCGCGAGGCCAGCCGCTGGGTGCTCCCGCCGGAGAGCTCCGCGCACGTGCAAGGGCTCGCGGTCGACGTCGGCCCCACCGAGGGCGCGCTGTGGCTCGGCGAGCACGGCCTCGACTTCGGCCTGTGCCGCACCTACGCCAACGAGGTCTGGCACTTCGAGGCGCTCCCGAAGGGCGCCACCGCCTGCGCCCCCATGGCCCCGGACTCCTCGTCGGGCTGGTGACCCGATCGAGTCAGGTTGCGCTTCGTCGTTCCAGCATCGGTTCGTTGGTGCGAAGCGACGAACCGGTGCTGGAACGACGAACCGGCGGCTGGGGGGCGACGAACTGGGGGCGCGGGCTACAGCTGGTTGATGCGGAGGTGGTTGCCGGCCGGGTCGCGGAACGCGCAGTCGCGCACGCCCCACGGCTGGTCCATCGGCTCCTGGGTCACCTCGGCACCCGCGCCGGCGACCTTCTCGAACGTGCCGTCCACGTCGGACGTGGCCAGGACGAGCGTCGCGTACGAGCCCTTGGCCATCATCTCGGCGATGGTGCGGCGCTCGTCGTCGGTCAGGCCCGGGTCCGCCCCCGGAGGGGACAGGACGATCGAGGTCTGCGGCTGGTCCGGCGAGCCGACCGTGATCCAGCGCATCTGGCCGTAGCCGACGTCGTTGCGCACCTCGAAGCCCAGGACGTCGCGGTAGAACGCCAGGGAGGTGTCGGGGTCGTCGGCCGGCAGGAACGTGGTGTGAATGATGAGGTCCATACCGCCACGCTAGGAGCGCGGGCCGGTGACCGCTTCTCGATTCCTGACCTCTTGACCGGCGCCTTGCGACGACGAGGGCGGGGCAGTGTCCGACGAGCGCGACGACTGCCGGATGGGCCGCATCACCTGCTTGGCCACACAGCTCGGGATGCCCGCACCGTCGTCGGCGGCCAGGCGCTTGTACTCGCTCGGCGACATCCCCACGAGCTCGGAGAACCGCGTGCTGAACGTCCCCAGCGACGAGCAGCCGACCGCGAAGCACACGTCGGTCACGGACAGGTCGCCGCGCCGCAGCAGCGTCATCGCGCGCTCGATGCGCCGCGTCATCAGGTAGCTGTACGGCGACTCGCCGTACGCGGCCCGGAACTGCCGGCTCAGGTGCCCGGCGGACAGGTGCACGCCGCGCGCGAGCGCCTCGACGTCGAGCGGCTGGGCGTACTCGCGGTCGATCCGGTCGCGGACGCGGCGCAGCAGCGCGAGCTCGCGCAGGCGTGCGTCAGGCGTCCCGGTCATGGGCCTCAGCCTGCCTCGCCCCGGCGTCCCGACGCTAGACGCGCGCAGGCTCGGGGGAGCCGAGCGTGTCCAGCGCGCGCAGCAGGTTGGCGTGGCTCGTCGTGCGGTACCACTGCGCCCAGTCGCCCGTGTAGCCGCGCGGCGAGCCCTCGATCGTCATGACGAGCGCGAGCCACATCCGGTACAGCAGCAGCCGCTCCGCCGCGCCTGGCGAGGTGACGTCGAGCGCGCCGACGAGCGCGGCGTCCTCCGGGCGGTCGAGCCCGTCCCACATGGGGTCCGCGCCGACGAGGTCGACGAGCGGGTCGCCCCACATCGCGCGCTCGGGGTCGATCACGCCGACGATCTCGCCCGTGGCGGGGTCGACGAACAGGTTCCCGGGCCACAGGTCGGTGTGGACGACCGACGGCACGACGACCTCGTCGAGCAGGTGGCCGTGCGCGTCCAGCGCGGCGCGGACCCGGTCCGCGCACACGTCGAGGTCCCACGTGGCGGCGTCGGCGAGCAGCGCCTCGACGATCGCGGTGAACGCCCCGCGCCACGTCGTGGCCTGCAGCGCGGGGGACTGCGGGTAGCCGAACGTCGTCCCGGTGACGGTCGCGAGCCGGCCGATGAGCGAGCCGAGGTCGCGCCGGGCGCGTGCCGCTCGCTCGTCGTCGGCGAACGACCCGAACCCGGCGTCCGACTGCGGGACGCCGTCCAACCAGGACGCGACGACGACGTCGCTCGGCAAGATCGTGCGCGTGAAGTCGGTGTGCAGCACGCGCGGCATCCGCAGCGCGGGGTGCTCGGCCGCGAGGCCGTAGACGAGCGCCTCGGTGCGGATGAGGTCCTTCTCATAGGTCATGAGCCGCGACGTGTCCGTCGGCGCGGTCTTCACGACGACGCGCGTCCCGTCGTCGAGCGTGACGCGGTACGAGGTCGCGAAGTAGCCGCCCTCGAGCCGGACCGCATCGACGAGCGCACCCAGCGGCGCGACGAGCGCCGTCAGGGCGTCGAGCGGGACGGTCACGGTAGGCGTGCGGGACTCGGTCACGCGAGGAGCGTAGGGCCCGCTCAGGTGTCGCGGTGCAGGTCCGACGGCCCGTCGGCGTCGACCACCCGATCGGCGACGCGCTCGTCGGGGACCGGCTCGTCGGCCGTGTGACCCGCGCGCGCGAGCTCGTCGGACAGGCGCGCCCGGTGGCCCGCCCGCAACGTGCGCAACGAGGCGAGCGTCGCGACCACGGCCGCACCGCCGGCGATGACGACGACGAGGAACCCGGCGTGCGACCCGTGCGCGTCGATGCGCGCCCCGGCGATCGACGACCCGATCGACACCCCGACGCCGAGCGACGTCCCCACCCAGGTCAGGCCCTCGGTGAGGCGCCCCGGCGCGACGAGCTCCTGCACCAGGCCGTTGCCGTTGATGAGGGTCGGCGCGATGGCGAACCCCGTGACGAACATGACGGCCGCGAGCGCCCACAGCGAGTTCACGACGAAGAAGAACGAGACGCCCACGGCGAGCAGCACCATGCCGATCGCGAACCGCACCCACAGCGGCTGCACCCAGCGGCGGGCGCCGTACAGCAGGCCGGAGACCAGCGACCCGGCGGCGAACACGGCCAGGATCAGCCCGGCCATCGACTTGCGGCCCTCCTCCTCGGCGAACGCGACGGTCGCGACGTCGGTCGCCCCGAAGATCGCGCCCATCGCGAGGAACACGCCGATGAGCAGCACCATGCCGGGCGCCGCGAGGATCGACGGCCCGCCGGCGTCGTGGCGCGGCGTGGGCGGCGGCTGCGTGCGTCGCTGCAGCAGGAACCAGGTGCCGCCGACGACCGTGGCGACGAGCGGCACGACGATGCCGGCCGTCGGGGTGACACCGGTCGCGAGCAGGGTGGCGGCCGCCGGCCCGATGATGAAGACGAGCTCGTCGAGCGCGGCCTCGAGCGAGTACGCGGTGTGCAGCGCGTTCGAGTCCCCGCGCAGCACGTACGTCCACCGGGCGCGCACGAGCGAGCCGAACTGCCCGCTCACGCCCGCGACGACCGCGGTCACGTACAGGACCGGCTCGGGCGCCTCGGCGACGAGCGCGACGATGAGCGCGACCATCCCCGTCGCGCAGGTCGCGAGCGCCGGGAACATCGCGCGGGCCTGGCCGTACCGGTCGACGGCGCGCGCGATCAGCGGCGCGGTGATCGCCGAGGAGACGATCAGCACGGCGGACACCCGGCCCGCCATCGCGTACGACCCGTAGATCGAGGAGACCGCGAGCACGACCCCGATGCCGACCATCGAGATGGGAAGCCGGGCGATCACGCCGGCGGCGGAGAACGCGAGAGCGCCGGGCCGTGACAGGACTTCGCGATACGGCCGGAACACGGGCCCATCGTCGCACCCGACCTGCTCGCGAGCCGCACGCGCAGCCGTGGTGCCGGACACGTTCGAGGCGCGCGCCGCGACACGGCGGGACGATTCGGTCATGTGGCGAGCCGGTGCGGTGCAGGCGCGCGAGGCCCGGCACGGGTGCGGTCCCGCGGCTCGCGGGTGAGGATGTGCGGATGGTGGACGTGGTGGAGGTCGTCGAGGAGCAGCGGTTCGAGGCGCGCGACGCGGACGGGGCGCTGCTGGGGATCTCGGCCTACGACGCGCAGGGGAGCACCGTGGTGTTCACGCACACCGAGGTGCTGCCCGCGGCGGAGGGCCGGGGGGTCGGCAGCGGGCTGGTGCGCGGCGCGCTGGACCAGGTGCGCGCGTCGGGGCGTGACGTGGTCGCGCTGTGCCCGTTCGTGAAGGCGTGGATCGAGCGCCACCCGGAGTACCAGGACCTCGTGCGCGTCCCCGCCTGACCGGTGCCGTCCGACCGCCGCCGGGTGCGACACGGGCGACCGTGGGACCACGGACTGTGACCGTTCCCGGCCCGGGGTTCTAGAGTGCGTGCGATGGACACGACCGGGGTACCGCGCAGACGGCCGACGATCCGTGACGTCGCGGCCGCGGCCGGGGTCTCGCGCGGCACGGTGTCGCGCGTCATCAACGGCGGCCACTGGGTCTCGCCCGAGGCGCTCGCCGCGGTGCAGGAGGCCATCCGCACCACCGGCTACAAGACGAACCAGCACGCGCGCAGCCTCGTGACGGGCCGCGCCAACTCCGTGGCGTTCCTGCTCACCGAGCCGCAGCACCTGCTGTTCGAGGACCCCAACTTCTCGATCCTGCTGCGCGGCGCGGCCACCGAGCTCGCGGCCCGCGGCATGCCGCTGCTGCTCATGGTCGCCGGGTCGCCCGCCGAGCAGGAGCAGATGCTCGGGTACGTCGGGGCGGGGCACGTCGACGGCGTGCTGCTGATCTCCTCGCACGCGGGCTCGCCCGTGCTGCGCGAGCTCGTGTCGCAGGACATCCCGACGATCGCGTGCGGCATCCCGCTGGGCTTCGAGTCGCGGGTGGGCTACGTCGCGGCCGACGACCTCGGCGGCGCCCGCACCATGACGCGTCACCTGGTCGAGCGCGGTCGCGAGCGCATCGCGATGATCACCGGCCCCATGGACACGCCCGGGGGGCGGCTGCGCCTCGAGGGCTACCGGCAGGAGCTCGGCGACCGGTTCGACGAGTCGCTCGTCGTGCACGGCGACTACACGCGGGCCTCCGGCACGGTGGCGATGACGGAGCTGCTCGAGCGGCGCCCGGACCTGGACGCGGTGTTCGCCGCGAACGACCTCATGGCGGCGGGCGCGATGGTCGTCCTGGCCGACGCGGGCCGCTCCGTGCCCGGCGACGTCGCGGTCGGCGGCTTCGACGACGCGGGCGTGGCCGTGACCGTGAACCCGCACCTGACGACGATGCGGCAGCCGTTCGAGCGGATCAGCGCGGAGATGGTGCGGCTGCTGCTCGAGGTCGTGGAGGGCAAGTCCTCCGCGGCGGTGACGCTCCCCGCGTCGCTCGTCGTGCGCGAGTCCACCTGACGCACGCCTGTCCGGACGCGACAGGACCCCGCGGCCCGACGAGGGCGGCGGGGTCCTGCGTCGTGCGGCGTCAGTCTGCGAGCGCCGCCGCGACCACGTCCTTCGCCTCCGACTGCACCTGCGCGAGGTGCTCGGCCGAGACGAACGACTCGGCGTAGATCTTGTAGACGTCCTCGGTGCCCGACGGCCGCGCCGCGAACCATGCGTCGTCGGTCGTCACCTTGAGCCCGCCGATCGCCGCGCCGTTGCCGGGCGCCTCGGTCAGACGAGCGGTGATCGCACCGCCCGCGAGCGTCGTGGCCGTGACCTGCTCGGCGGACAGCACCGCGAGCCGGGCCTTGTCCTCACGCGTCGCGGCCGCGTCCACGCGGGCGTACCAGGACTCGCCGAGCTCGTCGACGAGCGCGCGGTGGTGCTCCGAGGGGGACTTCCCGGTGGTCGCGAGGATCTCCGAGGCGAGCAGGCAGGCGATAGGCCCGTCCTTGTCGGTGGTCCACACGGTGCCGTCGGTGCGCAGGAAGCTCGCGCCCGCGGACTCCTCACCACCGAACCCGACCGAGCCGTCGATCAGCCCGGGCACGAACCACTTGAAGCCGACCGGCACCTCGAGCACCTGCCGGCCCAGCTTCGCGCCCACGCGGTCGACCAGGGACGACGAGACGAGCGTCTTGCCGATCGCCGCCCCGGCGGGCCACTGCGGGCGCGCCCCGCCGAACAGGTAGGAGATCATCACCGCGAGGTAGTGGTTCGGGTTCATGAGCCCGCCGTCGGGCGTGACGATCCCGTGCCGGTCGGAGTCCGCGTCGTTGCCCGTGGCGATGTCGTACGGCGCCGGTCCGTCGCCCGCGGTCATGCGGCTCACGAGCGAGGCCATCGCGTACGGCGACGAGCAGTCCATGCGGATCTTGCCGTCCCAGTCCAGCGTCATGAACGGCCAGCGCGGGTCGACGGTCGCGTTCACGACGGTCAGGTCGAGGCCGTAGCGCTCACCGATCACGCCCCAGTACTCGGCCATCGCCCCACCCAGCGGGTCCGCTCCAATCCGCACGCCCGCCGAGCGGATCGCGTCCAGGTCGACCACGTTCGCGAGGTCGTCGACGTAGGCCGTCAGGTAGTCGTGGCGCTTGATGAGGTCGGACGCGATCGCGCGCTCGTACGGCGTCCGGGCGACCCGGCGCCAGCCGTCGGCGAGCAGCTCGTTGGCGCGCGCCGCGATCGGGCCGGTCGCCTCGCCGCCGGCGGGGCCACCGTGCGGCGGGTTGTACTTGAAGCCGCCGTCAGCGGGCGGGTTGTGCGACGGCGTCACGACGATGCCGTCGGCCAGGCCGGGCCCGCGCGTGCGGACGCCCTCCGACGTGCCCGCGCCGTTGTGGCGCAGGATCGCGAGCGACACCGCGGGCGTCGGCGTGAACGAGTCGCGCGCGTCGACGTGCACCTCGACGCCGTTCGCGACGAGCACCTCGATGGCCGTGCGCTGCGCAGGCTCGGACAACGCGTGCGTGTCACGGCCGATGAACAGCGGGCCGTCGGTGCCCTGGCTGCGGCGGTACTCCACGATCGCCTGCGTGATCGCGACGATGTGCGCCTCGTTGAACGCGGTCGACAACGACGAGCCGCGGTGGCCGCTCGTGCCGAACACGACCTGCTCGTCGGGGACCGTCGGGTCCGGTACACGGTCGTAGTAGGCGCCGACGAGCGCGTCGACGTCGATGAGGTCCTCGGGCTGGGCGGGAGTTCCGGCGCGCGGGTGCATGCCGCCCATCCTTCCCCGACGACCACACCCCTGCACACCCCACCCCGCCACGCCCCGCGTCACACCCACCCGAGCCACCGCTCCTCGCCCCGGTGGTTCGTTGCTCGGACGTCGATTCGTTGCCCCAGAGCAACGAATCGACGCGGCAACGACGAACCGGCGTCGGGAGCAACGACTCGGCGGCGTCAGGTGCGGGGCGCCTTGGGTGGGGGGTGGGGGGTGGGGGTGGGCCGGTAGGCTCGCGCGCATGGCCAAGGGTTCTGTGGAGTTCGTGCTGCGTCCGTTCGAGGGGCTCCCCGGCGAGCCCGACTGGGTCGCGCTCAAGGAGGTCGTCCCCGCAGCGACGGCCACGGCGCGCACCACCAAGGAGTACGGCGCCAAGGAGGTGCTGGTCACGACGGTGCTGCCGCAGGCGTGGCCCGCGCTGCACCGCGCCGACGGCGTGATCCTGCTCGCGCTGCAGACCGCGTCGAGCTCGGGCGACGCGAGCCGTGACCTCGCGGTCGCGCTGCTCGAGGCGCTCGAGGTCGAGCCCGGCACCGCGATCGAGACGATCGGCCTGCCCGAGCCCGGCCCGCGCCTGCAGGACGTCCTGGACCTCACCGTGCCGTTCGAGGTCACGGTGCAGACGTCGTTCTCGTACTGGCTCGCGCCGGACGTCGAGCGCACGTCCGACCTGGAGGCCGCGATCGAGGACGCCGACGCGGGCATCATCGACACCGCCCCGGTCGCGGGCGTCGAGTCCGCGTACTGGTGCCGCATGGGCACCAAGGAGTTCCTGCGCTGGGCGCAGCCGCACGACGAGCAGGTGGTCCTCGACGGTCTCGCGCGGCTGCACGCCAAGCGCGAGTCGGGCTTCGCGGACGGCAAGTTCATCGGCTACTTCCGCTCGTGCGGCCTCGTCGTGCCGGTCTGGGAGCTCGCGCGCGGCACCGAGGCCGACGAGCTCGAGGGTCCGATCGCCGAGTTCCTGCCGCGGTTCACGGCCGCGCTCGAGAGCACCGAGCCGCTCGACGCGAACGAGCGACGGGCCCGCGCGGGCCTCGTCGCGCGCCAGGTCACGTTGCGCTGAGCGACCTCACGTCCCACGGTGCCCGGGCGTCTGCACGACGACGCCCGGGCACCGTTGTGTCGGACCCGCGGCGCATCCTGGACGACGAGGAGGGCGACGTGACGACGCTGAGCGCGCAGCACCAGACGGAGCACCAGAGCAGCGGGCGGCTGCACACGGTGCTGACGACGCCGATCGGGCCGGTCGCGGTCGCGGTGGCGGACGGCGCGGTCACGCACGTGCGGATGACGCGGTCCGACGACGCGTCGCCCGACCCGTTCGGCGACGCACCCGGCACGCGCGTCCTGCCCGACGACGACCCCGTCCTGGCCGAGGCGGCACGCCAGCTCACGGCGTACTTCGCGGGGACGCTGCGCGCGTTCGACCTCCCGCTGCGGCCCTCCGGCTCGGCGTTCCAGCTGCTCGTCTGGGCGGGCCTGCGCCGCATCCCGTACGGCACGACGACGACGTACGGCGCGCTCGCGGCGGACCTCGGGCTGGACCCGCGCACCTCGTCGCGCGCGGTCGGTGCCGCGAACGGGGCCAACCGCATCGCGATCGTCGTGCCGTGCCACCGGGTGATCGGCGCGGACGGCACGCTCACCGGGTTCGCCGCGGGCGTCGACCGCAAGCGGTCGCTCCTGGACCTCGAGCAGGGGGACTCCACGCGGACGGGCAGGCTGTTCTGACCTGTGCGCGCCAGCCGGACGTGGACGTCCCGTGCGGGTTCGGTGCCCGCGGCGGGACACAGGACCGTCCGCGCGCGGCGTGCGGGCCGCACGTCGATAGGCTGACGCCGTGAACCCCCCCGTTCCCGCCGACCCCGCAGGTGACGAGCCCGGGACCCCGACCGGTGGCTCGTCGGCCAAGGCCGTCGGCCGTGCGCCCTCCGGTCCGCGCGTACGTCAGCGCGTCGCCGTGATCATCCCGGCGAAGGACGAGTCGCGGCGCATCGCGGCGACCGTCCGCTCGGCCAAGGCGATCCCGCACGTCGACCTGGTGCTCGTGGTCGACGACGGCTCGGAGGACAACACCCAGCACGTCGCGCGGGAGGCCGGCGCGGTCGTCGTGCGGCACTCGCACAACCGCGGCAAGGCCGCCGCGATGGAGACCGGTGCCGCGGTGGTCGCGATGCGCGACGCCCCGGACCGCGCGCCGCGCGTGCTGCTGTTCATCGACGGCGACCTGGCCGAGACGGCCGTCAACACCGCACCGCTCGTCCCGCCGGTGCTCGAGGGTCACACGGACCTGGCGATCGCGCTCCTGCCGCCGCAGCCCGGGGCGGGTGGGCGCGGGATCGTCGTCGGCGCCGCGCGTCGCGCGATCGCGTCGCTGACCGGGTGGACGCCCACGCAGCCGCTGTCCGGCATGCGCTGCCTGACGCGCGAGGCGTTCGAGGCCGCGACGCCGCTCGCGCACGGCTGGGGCGTCGAGACCGGCATGACGATCGACCTGCTGCGCCAGGGCTTCCGCGTGGTCGAGGTGCCGTGCGAGCTGCGGCACCGGCCCTCGGGCTCGGACCTGCGCGGGCAGCTGCACCGGGCCGCGCAGTACCGCGACGTGCAGCTGGCGGTGAACGCGCGCCGGCTGCGGGCCGCCGCGGGCACCGTGAAGCGGACCGTCTCGCCCTCGCGCCCGGCGACCCACCTCTGAGCCAGAGCCCCTCGCCCTACCCTGGACGAGTGCCCGCCCTCCGCCCTGCCCGCGCCCGCCGCGGGCTGCGGGCCGCGCGCGGTGCCCTGACCGCGCTGCTCGGCGCCGTGCTCGGGACCGCGCTCGTCGTCGGCGGGGCGTCGGCCGCGGCGGCCGAGCCCACGGACGAGATCGCGGCTGCGCGTCCGGTCGTGCTCGTCGGCGTCGGCGGCCTGCACTGGGACGACGTGGACCGCACCGGCACGCCCACGCTGTGGCGCATGGTCGACGAGGGCTCGGTCGGGTCGATCTCCGTGCACACGTCGGCGGCGCAGATGTGCCGGCTCGGCGGCTGGCTCACGATCTCCGCGGGGCGGCGCGTGCCGCCCGTCGAGTCGCCGCAGACCGTCCTGCCCGCGCAGGACGGGTCGGGCGAGCAGGGCGGGTCGGGCGAGCAGGACGACACCGGCGACACGGGCGACGACTGCCCGCCCCTGCCGGAGGTCAGCACCGACGACGCGCTGCCCGGCCCGGCCACCGTGGACGGCTGGGGCGACCTCGTCGACCCGCCCTCGGCCGACGTGCCCGCGGGCTCGTACGGCACGCCGGGGACGGTCGCGACCCTGATCGCGCCGACGCAGCGCTGCACGACCGCGATCGGCGCGGGCGCCGCGCTCGCGCTGGCCGACGAGCAGGGCAGCCTCGCGCGGTACGCCGAACACCTCGGCGAGGTGGCCGACCCGGCGCTCGTGGCGTGCCCGGTCACGGTCGTCGACGGCGGTGACCTGCCCGCCGACCGTGCCGAGCGGCGCGACGCGCTGTCGCTCCTGGACGACGAGCTGCGCCGCATCGTCGCGGCGGTCGAGACCGGCACGCGCGTCGTCGTCGCGGGCACGTCCGACGGCCCCACGGGTGAGACCGGGCTGCAGGCGGTCGTGCAGTGGCGGGCCGGCGGCGGGACGGTCGGGTGGCTGACGTCGGACTCGACGCGGCGCACGGGCATCGTCACGCTCACCGACCTGTCGGCGACGCTCGTCGACGCGGCCGGGGCCGACACGTCCGAGCTCGACGGCGCACCGCTGCGGGTCAGCGCCGAGCGCCGCATGACCGCGGACCGCACGGTCGAGAACCGTCGATACCTGACCGAGATGACGACGATCGCGCCGCACCTGCTGCCGCTGCTGCTCGGCGTGGTCGGCGGGGCGTGCGCGCTCGTCCTCGCGGCCGTGGTGCTGCTGCGCCGCCGCGGGCGCCGCCCCGTGCCCGCGCTGCGCCGACTGACCGTCGCGCTCCTGCTGCTGGGGGCGTGCACGCCCGTCGGCGCGCAGCTCGCGGCGCTGTCGCGCTGGTGGGGCTCGCCCGCGCCGATGTTCGCCGCCGCCGCGTGGTGGGGTGCGGCCGCGGTCGGGACCGCGCTCGTGGCCTGGGGGGTCATGCGGCTGCTGCCGGTGAGCCGGTGGCGCCTGGCGACCGCCGCGGCGGGCGTGACGTGGGTGGTCGTGACCGTCGACGGCGTGACGGGGACGGTGCTGCAGCAGGGCTCGGTGCTCGGCATCTCGACGCTCGGCGCGCGCTACTACGGCTTCGGCAACACCACGTTCGGCGTGTACGCCGCCGCGGGGCTCGTGCTCGCGGCGGGCTTCGCGGCCTACGCGCTCGAGCGCGGACGACGACGCCTCGCCGTCGCCGGGGTCGCGGTGATCGGGCTCGTCTCGGTGGTCGTCGACGGCTGGCCGGGGTTCGGCGCCGACTTCGGCGGCGTGCTCGCGCTCGTACCCGCGTTCGCGGTGCTGCTCGTCGGCGTCGCGGGCGGGGTCATCGGCGTCCGACGCGTCCTGGCATACCTCGGCGTGGCGGTCGCGCTCGTCGCGGTCGTCTCGGTGGTCGACTGGGCGCGGCCGGGCCGGGGCTCGCACCTGGGCCAGTTCGTGCAGCGGGTCCTCGACGGCGACGCGTTCGGCGTGGTCGCGGGCAAGGCCGCGGGCGCGTGGGCGACCGTCGCCGAGCCGATCGGCATGGTCGCGGCGGTCGTGTGCCTCGCGGTGTGCGCGGTGCTCGTCGGGCCGGACCGCTGGCGCCCGCCCGTGCTGCGCGGGCTCTACACGACCTGGCCGGGGCTGCGCCGCACGCTGCTCGCGGTCGTCGTCGCCGCGGTCCTCGGCTCGCTGCTCAACGACTCGGGCGTCGTGGTGGCGTCCGCGGTGCTCGCCGTCGCGGGCGTCCTGCTGCTCGGGTCGCTGCTGCAGCACCGCTGGGCGCACCTGGCCGACGAGCCCGCGCCCGTGCGCGCCCCGCTGCACCGCATGCCCGCGGTGATCCTCGCGACGGGCGGCGGCCTGCTCGCCACGCTCCTGCTCGCCACCGTCGTCGTGCCGCTGCCCGCCGCGGTCGCGGGGGACGTGACGACGGGTACGGGGACCACCGCGATGCCCGCCGAGCGCCCGGTCGTGCTCGTCGGGACGACGGGCGTCGACTGGTCCGCCGTCGACCGCGTCCAGACCCCCACGCTGTGGGGTCTGCTGCGCGACGGCGCACCCGCGGGCGGCGTCACCCCCGGTGCGTCGGGGCGCAACGCGTGGTGCGCGTCGGGCGGGTGGCTCGCGCTGTCCTCGGGCCGCGCACCGGTCGCGGGGAGCACGCAGGGCGGGCAGTGGTCGTGCGCCGACTGGTCCGTCACGCCCGACGCCGCGGGCGGCGCGACCGTGCAGCGCTGGGACGACCTCGTCGCGCTGCAGCGACGCTCGGAGTTCCGTCCGCGCCTCGGTGCGCTCGGCGCCGGCCTGGCCGCGTCCGGGACGTGCAGCACGGCCGTCGGGCAGGGTGCGGCCCTCGCGCTCGCGGACCTCGACGGCACGATCGCGCGCTACCGCACGCTCGACGCCGCGCTCGCGGACCCGACCGACGCGTTCTCCTGCCCGACGACGATCGTGGACGCGGGCTCGGCCGTGGTCGAGCCCGTGCTGCGGGACGTGCTCGGCGAGGAGGCGGAGCTCGAGGCGATGCGCGCGGTGGACCGCACGGTCGCACGCGTGCTGCGCGCCGCGCCCGACGACGCCACGGTGCTCGTGGTCGACACCGGGCGCGCGCAGCGCGGCCCGGCGGCGCTCGGCATCGGCATCGGCGACCCGGACACGGGCGCGGGCTTCCTCGGCAGCGCGTCGACCCGCTGGGTCGGGGTGTTCCGGCTCCTCGACGTGCCGGTCGCGCTGCTCGGCCACGTGGACGCACCCGTCTCCGACGACTTCGCGGGCTCGCCCGTGCGGGTCGGCGCGGACCGGCCCGCGGCGGTCGCGACGACCGTGCGCCAGCTCGCCGACCTCTCCGCGCGGGACCAGGCGCTGCGCGGCACGTCCTCGCCCGTCACCACGCCGCCGCTGCTGCTCGCGCTGCTCGTGGTGGCCGTCGCGGCGGTCGCCGGACCGCGCCTCGCGCGCAGCCGCCCGGCCCTCGCGGAGCGGCTGCGCCGCGTGGCCGACGCGGTGCTCCTCACGCTCGCGGCGCTCCCGGTGGGGCTGTTCCTCATGACGACGACGTCGTGGTGGCGGTTCGCGGACCCCGACCGCAACCTGTGGCTCGGCCTGGCCGCGGGCACGGCGGCGGTCGCAGGCGTCGCGGCGCTCGCCCCGCGGCGGCCGCTCACGCTCGGCCCGGGACTGATCGCCGGCATCACGTTCGTGGTCCTCACGCTCGACGCGGTGCTCGGCACCCCGCTGCACCGCGGCAGCCCGCAGGGGCCCGCCGTGACGCTCGGCGGGCGGTTCTACGGCTTCGGCAACCCGACGTACTCCTTCTACGTGGTCGCCGCACTCGTCACGGCGGCGATCCTCGGCTGGGCGCTCGTGCGGCGCGGCCGGCGGCTGCTCGGCACGGCCGTCGCGGGGCTCGTCTGCCTCGTCGCCCTCGTCGTGGACCTGTGGCCCGCGCTCGGGGCGGACGTCGGCGGCGGGCTCGTGCTCGTCCCCGCCGGGCTCGTCGTGGTGCTCGGGGTCGCGGGCGTGCGCGTGACGTGGCAGCGGCTGCTCGTCGCGGGTGTCGCGGGCGTGGTGCTCGTCGGGGGCATCGCGGTGGTCGACTGGCTGCGGCCCGCCGCGGAGCGCACGCACCTGGGGGTGTTCGTGCAGCGCGTCGTCGACGGCTCGGCGTGGGAGACGGTCGCGCGCAAGCTCGGGTACGCGGCGGACACCGTGACGAGCGGGTGGGTCGCGGTGCTGACGCTCGCGATCGTCGTGGGCGTCGTCGTCGTGCTGTGGCCGCGCTCGCGCGTGCGCGTCCCGGCGTGGGAGCTGCTGGAGCGGCGCTGGCCGCCCGCGCGGCCCGTGGTCGTCGGGCTGCTCATCGCGGCCGTCGCGGGTGGGCTGGTCAACGACTACGGCGTGCGGATCGCCACGGTGATCCTGGTGGCGGCTGTGCCGCTGCTCGGGACGCTCGGGCTGCGCGCCGTCGTGGACGACTACCCTGCCGAGCACGACCTCACCGAGACCCGGCACGACCTCACCGCACCCCGACCGGACGGCCCCGATGTCCACGAGCCAGCCTGAAGACGACCGGCACCGCCCCCTGCGCTACGCCTACCTCGGCCCCGCCGGCACGTTCACGGAGGCCGCGCTGCGTCAGGTCGCCTCGCCCGACGAGGCGGTCTACCTGCCGCAGGTCGACGTCGCGTCCGCGATCGACGCCGTGCGTGAGGGCGTGGCCGACCACGCGGTCGTCGCGATCGAGTCGACCGTCGAGGGCGGCGTGACCGCGACGCTCGACAGCCTCGCTGCCGGCACCCCGCTCGTCCTGCTGCGCGAGGTGCTCGTCCCGGTGCAGTTCACGCTCGCCGCGGCGCCGGGCGTGGCGCTCGGCGACGTGCGGCGCATCTCCGCGCACCCGCACGCGTGGGTGCAGTGCCGGCGCTGGCTCGCGCACCACCTGCCGGGCGTCGTGCACGTGCCGGCGACCTCCAACACGGCCCCCGCGGCGCTGCTCGCCGAGGCCGCCGCGCAGGGAGCGACCGCCGACCTGGGCTTCGACGCCGCGCTCGTCCCGCCGCCCGCGGTGGACACCTACGGCCTGACGCCGCTCGCGCACGAGGTCGCGGACAACGTCTCGGCGGTCACGCGGTTCGTCGTCGTCGGGCACCCCGGGCAGATCCCGCCGCCCACGGGCGCGGACAAGACGACGCTCGTCGTGCACCTGCCCGACAACGAGGCCGGTGCGCTGCTCGCGATGCTCGAGCAGTTCGCGACGCGCGGGGTGAACCTCTCGCGCATCGAGTCCCGCCCGATCGGCGACGCGCTCGGCCGGTACTCGTTCTCGATCGACGCCGAGGGTCACGTGACCGACGAGCGCGTGGGCGAGGCGCTCATGGGCCTGCACCGGCGCTGCCCGTACGTGCGCTTCCTGGGCTCCTACCCGCGCGCCGACGCGGTCCGGCCCACCGTGCACGTCGGCACGAGCGACACGGACTTCGTCGCCGCCCGCGCGTGGCTCGACGAGGTGCGCACCGGCCGCACGTCCTGACCGTCGGTCAGCGGGAGGGCTGGCCGCTCAGGACGCCAGCCCGCGCCGCACGGCCTCGGCCATGAGCGTGTGACCCAGCTCGAGGACCAGGTCGTGCACCGCGTCGCCCGCGGTCCCCGGGTCGCGCGAGCGCAGCGCGTCGACCAGCGCGGTGGTCCGCTCCTCGACGAGCGTCGCCTCGGGCCAGCCGGGCAGCAGGCCCAGCAGCCGGTCCACGTGCGGCCGCATCCCGACGACCGTGCGCGTGAGCACACGGTTGCCGGCACGGGCCAGGAGCACGTCGAGCGCGGCGTCGAGCTCGACCGCGCGCGCGATGCCCTCGCCGTTGGCGTGCGCCTTGGCCGCCTCGTCGAGGTGCGCCTCGACCATCGCGAGGTCCGCCGCGCCGAGGTCGGGGGCCACGCGCGCGGCCGCCTTGCCGGAGAGGGTCGCGACGACGTCGAGGACCTCCTCGAGGTGCCGCGGGTCCAGCGGCGCGACGCGCGAGCCGCGGTTCGGCTGGTACGAGAGCAGGCCCTGGTCGCCGAGCCGACGCATCGCGTCCCGCACGGGGGTGCGTGACACGGACAGCCAGGCGCCGATCTCTTCCTCGCGGACGACCTCGCCCGGTGCGAGCTCGCCGCTGACGATGACCGACATGAGCCGCTCGTAGACGACGTCCGCGAGGAGCAGCCGTCCGGACTCGACCGCCGCGGTCTGGGTGGGGACAGGCACGATGCCTCCTGCGCGTCGCAGTGCTGGTCGATCGAGCGTATGCACGCACACGGGACCGCATGAGGGACCCACGTCCCGGGGACCAGGCGGGCTGCGTCACGTCGGCGTGCCGCGCCGGTGGGCCCCGCGCGCCGTGCCGGCCGGGCTCAGCGTTCCGTGCGGGGCACCCGGACGACGAGGGCGCCGGGGTCGACCCGCGCCGCGACCTCGGTGACGCGGCCGATGACCTCGCCGTCCACCTGCGCGTGCTCACCGCCCGTGACGACGACGCGGATCTCGCGGGCCCGCGTGTGGTCGATGCGCCCGACACCCCGCGGCATCCCCTTGACCCCGACCCCCTGGAGCACGACCTCGCCGAACAGCTGTGCCCAGCCCGCGACGCCGCCGCGGGTGTCGATCGCGGCGACGTCGAGCCACCCGTCGTCGACCACGGCGTCGGGCAGGAGCGTCAGGCCGCCCGGGAGCTTGCCGCAGTTGCCGATGAGCAGGCTGCGCAGGCGTGTGGACGTGGCGGGGGAGTCGTCGATCCGGACGTGCACGCGTGTGCGACGGCCGTGCAGGTGCTTGATCCCGGCGACGAAGTACGCGATCCACCCGACGCGTGCCTTGAGGTCGTCGTCGGCGTCCGCGACCATCGCGGCATCGAAGCCGAGCCCGGCGATCACGAGGAAGAGGTGCTCGTCGTTCGTGCGGGCGTGCACGCCGTCGCTCTCGGTCAGGTGCGCGGCGTGGACCACCCTGAGCCAGCCGACGTCGATCGTGCGGTCGCGGCCGCCGAGCGCGACCTCGAGCGCGGACAGCGCGTTGCCGAGCGGGATGTCGAGGTTGCGCGCCAGGAGGTTGCCGGTGCCGAGCGGCATGAGCCCCATCGGCACACCGGTGCCGACGAGGGCCGAGGCGACCGCGCGCACGGTCCCGTCCCCGCCGACGGCTACGACGACGTCGGCACCCTGTGCGATCGCCTGCTTGGCCTGCCCCGCGCCAGGGTCCTCGACGCTCGTCTCGAACCACAACGGCTGCGGGAGGTCCTGCTCGTCGGCGGCGCGCTCGATGGCCTCGCGCAGCGCGGGCACGTCCTGCTTGGTCGGGTTCGCGACGAACGCGAGCTGCTGCCCGCGCTCACGCACCTCGCGCCCGAGCGACTGCGCGCGCGGGCTGCTCGCGACGCTCGAGGCCTCGAGCCGACGGCGCAGCTCGCGCTGGCGGATCCCGACGACGGCGGCCACGACGAGTGCGGCCACCGCCAGGACACCGGCGACGACCGCGACCCAGGCCTCCCACCTCACATGCGCAACCTACCCAGCGCATCGCCCCTGGTCGCGTGGAATGTCGAGGGGGTTCGTGCGGGCGCGCCGCCACGGCGCACCTTCACCCAGCGACGGCGGTCGCTCGCGCTCATTCAGGTTCAGGGTGGAGCGGCCGGGTCGGTAGCCTTCAAGGGTGATCGATCTCAAGCTCCTGCGCGACGACCCCGACACCGTGCGCGCCAGCCAGGTGACCCGTGGGGACGACCCCGGCCTCGTCGACGAGGTCCTGGACGCCGACGCACGCCGGCGTTCCGCGCTGACGGAGTTCGAGTCGCTGCGTGCCGAGCAGAAGGCGCACGGCAAGAAGGTCGCGCAGGCGACGGGCGACGAGAAGCACGCGCTGCTCGCGCACGCCAAGCAGGTCGCGGACCGCGTCAAGGCGCTGCAGGTCGAGGCCGACGCCGCGCAGGCGAGGGCGGACGAGCTCGCGCGCCGGATCGGCAACATCGTCGAGGAGGGCGTCCCGGCGGGCGGCGAGGACGACTTCGTCGTGCTCGAGCACGTGGGCACGCCGCGCGACTTCGCGGCCGAGTACGGGCCGGACTTCGTGGTCAAGGACCACCTGGAGCTCGGTGAGGGGCTGCGCGCGATCGACACCGAGCGCGGTGCCAAGGTCTCGGGTGCGCGGTTCTACTACCTGACCGGGGTCGGCGCGCGCCTCGAGCTCGCGCTGCTGAACGCGGCGGTCGACAAGGCGCTCGCGGCAGGGTTCACGCCGGTCATCACGCCCACGCTGGTCAAGCCCGAGGTCATGGCGGGCACCGGGTTCCTGGGGGCGCACGCCGACGAGGTGTACCGCCTCGAGGCCGACGACCTGTACCTCGTCGGGACCAGCGAGGTCGCGCTCGCGGGCTACCACTCGGGCGAGATCCTCGACCTGACGGCGGGTCCCAAGCGCTACGCCGGGTGGAGCGCGTGCTACCGGCGCGAGGCCGGCTCGTACGGCAAGGACACGCGCGGGATCATCCGCGTGCACCAGTTCCACAAGGTCGAGGCGTTCTCGTACACGACCGTCGAGGACGCCCGCGCCGAGCACCGCCGGATCCTGGCCTGGGAGAAGGAGATGCTCGCGCTCGCCGAGCTGCCGTTCCGTGTGATCGACACGGCCGCGGGGGACCTGGGCAGCAGCGCGGCGCGCAAGTTCGACTGCGAGGCGTGGCTGCCCAGCCAGCAGCGCTACCTCGAGCTGACGTCGACCTCGAACTGCACGACGTTCCAGGCGCGCCGCCTGGGGGTGCGCGAGCGCACCGCCGACGGTCAGGTGCGCACGGTCGCCACGCTCAACGGCACGCTGGCCACGACCCGGTGGATCGTCGCGATCCTCGAGAACCACCAGCAGGCCGACGGATCGGTGCACGTCCCGGTGGGGCTGCGGCCCTACCTGGGCGGCCTCGAGGTACTGGAGCCCTGATGAGTCGCACACGCCTGGTCGCGCTCGACGTCGACGGGACGCTCATGTCCTACGACGGTGTCGTCTCCGACGACGTCCGGGAGGCGATCGGCGACCTCGTCGCCGCGGGTGTGCACGTGGTCCTGGCGACCGGCCGCGGGGTGCACTCCGCGGCGCCGGTCGCGCGTGACCTCGGCCTGACCGAGGGCTGGCTCGTGTGCTCGAACGGTGCCGTGACGGCCCGCCTCGACGCCGACGAGCCCGCGGGCTTCGCGATCGTCGACACCGTGACGTTCGACCCCGGCCCGGCGCTGCGCGCGATCGCGATGGAGCTGCCCGACGCGCTGTACGCGGTCGAGGACCTCGGCGTGGGGTTCCGCGTCTCCGACCTGTTCCCCACCGGTGAGCTGAGCGGCGAGATGGACGTCGTCGGGTTCGACGAGCTGGCGGCGACGCCCGCGACGCGCGTCGTCATCCGCGCCCCCGGCGCGAGCCCCGACGAGTTCCACGCGCTCGTCGAGCGCGTCGGCCTGCACGAGGTCGAGTACGCGGTCGGCTGGACCGCGTGGCTGGACCTGACGCCGGGCGGGGTGTCCAAGGCGAGCGCGCTCGAGGAGGTGCGCCGGCGCCTGGGGGTGGAGCCGTTCGCGACGCTCGCGATCGGCGACGGTGGCAACGACCTGCAGATGCTCGAGTGGGCCGCGCGCGGCGTCGCGATGGGTCACGCCTCCGAGCGCGTCCGCGCGGTGGCCGACGAGGTGACCGGGACGATCGACGACGACGGTGCCCTGACCATCCTGCGCGGCCTCCTGGTCTAGCCGCCCCGACCTCGGCGAACGCCCTCGCGGTGCCCGCCGAGGGGCGGCGCGCCATGACTGCCGTTTCGTGACGCAACCGTGACCGCTTTGTCCCGTCTTTCGGGTTGCGGGGGATTTCTGTAACGGATTGCATCGTGGGGATGGCACGCGGACGTGGACGTCCGCGGGTGCGGCCATGACGACACGGAGGTCTCATGAACGGCATGCGCAAGCGTCGGTACACCCTGGTCGCGGCCTCGGCTGCGACCCTCGCACTGGTCCTGACCGCCTGCTCGTCGAACGACGACGGTGACGGGGACGGCGACGGGGGTGGCGGCTCGACGGCGAGCGCCGACTGCGCCGCCTACGAGTCGTACGGCGACCTCAAGGGCAAGACCATCACGATCTACGCGGGCATCGTCGACCCCGAGGACCAGCCCTACAAGGACTCGTTCGTGCCGTTCGAGGAGTGCACGGGCGCGAAGGTCGACTACCAGGCCGACAAGCAGTTCGAGCAGCAGATCCTCGTGCGCGCGCAGGCGGGCAACCCGCCGGACATCGCGATCGTGCCGCAGCCGGGCCTGCTCGCCCAGCTCGTCGCGACCGGCACCGTCAAGGAGGCGCCAGCCGGCGTCGCCGCGAACGTCGACGAGTTCTGGGGCGAGGACTGGAAGGCGCTCGGCACCGTGGACGGCACGTTCTACGCCGCGCCGTCCGGGGCGAGCGTGAAGTCGCTCGTCTGGTACTCGCCGCAGGAGTTCGAGTCGAACGGCTGGAAGGTCCCGACGACCCTCGACGAGCTCAAGACGCTCTCCGACACCATCGCCGCCGACTCCGGTCACAAGCCGTGGTGCGCGGGCATCGCGTCCGACGCCGCCACCGGCTGGCCGGTCACCGACTGGATGGAGGACTTCGTCCTGCGCGAGGGCGGCGCCGACGTGTACGACCAGTGGGTCAGCCACGAGATCCCGTTCAACTCCGAGGTCCCGACGAAGGCGCTCGACGGAGTCGGCGAGTACCTGAAGAACCCGGAGTACGTGAACGGCGGGTTCGGCGACGTCTCGTCGATCGCCACGACCGCGTTCCAGGACGGCGGCCTGCCGATCCTCGACGGCCAGTGCTCGCTGCACCGCATGGCGAGCTTCTACGCCGCGAACTTCCCGCAGGGCACGGACATCTCCGAGAACGGCCAGATCTTCGCGTTCTACCTGCCGGGCAAGACGACGTCGGACAAGCCCGTCCTGGGTGCCGGTGAGTTCGTCACCGCGTTCGCCGACCGTCCCGAGGTGCAGGCGCTGCTCGAGTTCTGGAGCACCGACACGTGGGCGAACCTCAAGGCGCAGGCCAGCGTCGACCGCACCAACGGTGGCTGGATCACGGCCAACAAGGGCCTGGACGCGTCCATCCTGACGAACCCGATCGACAAGCTCTCGGCCGACATCCTGCTCGACCCGAACGCGGTGTTCCGCTTCGACGGCTCGGACATGATGCCCGCCGCGGTCGGCTCGAACGCGTTCTGGAAGGAGGCGACGAGCTGGATCACCGGTCAGTCGACCAAGGACACGCTCGACAAGATCGAGGCTGCCTGGCCGTGACCTGAGCTCGGTGCCCCGGGGGTGGACCGCCCCCGGGGCACCGGTCTGCACCCAGCCGTCCCGCTCGTCCCCTGCTCCTGCCGGGAGGTGCCATGGAAGCCGCCGACAAGCTGGTGGGGATGGTGGTCGCGCTCGTCGCGTTCGCCGTCGTCATCGGCGTGATCCTGCTCGTCGTCCACCTGCTCGAACGCCGCGGCGCGCGGCGCGTCGCCTGGTGGTTCATCGGGCCGACGATCCTGCTCATCGCGATCGGGCTCGTCTACCCCGCACTGCGGACCGTGTGGCGCTCGTTCTACGACGCCGCCGGGACGGCCTTCATCGGGCTCGGGAACTACACCGACATCTTCACCTCGGGCGAGCAGCTCGTCGTGCTGCGCAACACCGTGCTGTGGGTGCTCGTCACGCCGTTCGTCGCCACGGTCGTCGGGCTGATCTACGCGATCCTCGTCGACGGCGCCAAGGGTGAGGCCGCCGCGAAGGCGCTGATCTTCCTGCCGATGGCCATCTCGTTCGTCGGCGCGTCGATCATCTGGAAGTTCATGTACGAGTACCGGTTCTACGACCCGTCGGTCGAGAACAACCCGAACCAGATCGGGTTCATCAACCAGATCATCGTGTGGCTCGGCGGGTCGCCACAGAACTTCCTGCTCAACAGCCCCTGGAACAACTTCTTCCTCATCGCCGTGATGATCTGGATCCAGGCGGGGTTCGCGATGACGATCCTGTCCGCGGCGATCAAGGCCATCCCGACCGAGATCACCGAGGCGGCGCGGCTCGACGGCGTGAGCTCGACACAGCTGTTCCGGTTCGTGACCGTTCCGAGCATCCGGCCCACGCTCATCGTCGTCCTGACGACGATCGCGATCGGCTGCCTGAAGGTCTTCGACATCGTCCGGACCATGACCGCCGGGCGGTACGGCACGTCGGTCGTGGCGAACGAGTTCTACACGCAGAGCTTCAGCGCCGGGAACCAGGGGCTGGGTGCCGCGCTCGCGGTGCTGCTGTTCGTGCTCGTCGTCCCGATCATCGTCTACAACGTGCACCACCTGCGGAAGGCGAACCGATGAGCGCCGTGCAGATCGACACCGCGACCGTCGGCGGACCCGTCAAGCCCGGTGGCGAGAGCACCGCGGCCGCCGCGCGTCGCCGCCTGTCCAAGCCGTGGGCGTCGCTGTTCGCGGTCATCCTCGCGGTGCTGTGGACCATCCCGACGTTCGGCCTGCTGGTCACGTCGTTCCGCCCCGTGGCGGACATCAACAACAGCGGTTGGTGGACAGTCCTGACCAACCCGAACTTCACGCTCGAGAACTACCAGACCGTGCTCTCGACGGAGAGCTCGCAGTCCCTGGCGCCCTCGATCGTGAACTCGATCGTCATCACGATCCCCGCGGTCGTGCTGCCGATGTTCCTGGCGACGCTCGCGGCCTACGCGTTCGCGTGGATGAACTTCCGCGGCAAGAACGTCCTGTTCATCGCGGTGTTCGCGCTGCAGGTCGTGCCGATCCAGGTCACGCTCATCCCGCTGCTCAGCCTGTACGTCGACATCAACATCGCCGGCACGTTCTGGGCCGTGTGGCTGTCGCACACCATGTTCGGGCTCCCGCTCGCGGTGTTCCTGCTGCACAACTTCATGCAGGAGATCCCGGGCGAGCTCATCGAGGCGGCGCGCGTGGACGGCGCCGGGCACGTGACGATCTTCTTCCGCCTCATGCTGCCGATGCTCAAGCCCGCGATCGCGGCGCTCGGCATCTACCAGTTCCTGTGGGTGTGGAACGACCTGCTCGTCGCGCTCACGTTCGCGGGCTCGTCGCGTGAGCTCGCACCCATGACCGTCGCGCTGCTCAACCTCACCGGGACGCGCGGGTCGCAGTGGTTCCTGCTCTCGGCAGGCGCGTTCGTGTCGATCATCATCCCCGCGATCGTGTTCCTGTCCCTGCAGCGCTACTTCGTGCGCGGCCTGCTGGCGGGCTCCGTCAAGGGGTGAGCCGGCGGACCGGCCGACGCGGCGGGGCGGGCTAGCCTGACGGCGTGCCCGCCCCGCTGCTGTTCGTCGTCTCGGCGATCGCGCAGTACGTCGGGGCCGCGGTCGCGGTCGACCTGTTCGACCGGATGGGTCCGGGCACCGTCGCGTGGCTGCGCGTCGCGATCGCCGCGCTCGTGCTCGTGCTCTGGACCCGCCCGTGGGGCTCGCGCGGCCGGTGGACGCGACCCGCGCTGCGGACCGCGGCGCTGTTCGGCGTGGTGCTCGCGGTCATGAACGTGGCGTTCTACGTCGCGCTCGACACGCTGCCGCTCGGCACGGCGGTCGCGCTCGAGTTCGCCGGCCCGGTCGCGGTCGCGGCGATCACCGGCAGCGGGTGGCGCGACCGGGCGGCGATCGTCGTGGCGGCGAGCGGTGTGGTGCTGCTCGCGGGCGTGAGCCTGCACCTCGGCGACGAGGCCGTGCGCGGGCTCGTCGCGATCGCCGTGGCCGCGACGTGCTGGGCGCTGTACATCGTGCTCGGGCGCCGCGTGGCGACCGCGCCGACCGGCGGGCTCACGGGGCTCGGCGTCGCGATGGCCGCCGGTGCGCTCGTGCTCGCGCCGTTCCTCGCGCGCGACGCGGGCCCGGTGCTGACCGACGCGCGGCTCGCGGTGCTCGTCGTGCTCGTCGCACTGCTCTCGTCGGTGGTGCCGTACGGGATCGAGCAGGTGGTGCTGCGGCGCGTGCGACCGGCCACCTTCGCGGTGCTGCTCGCGCTGCTGCCCGCGACCGCGGCGGTGGTGGGCGCCGTGATGCTGCAGCAGGTGCCGCACGGCGTCGAGGTCGTCGGGCTGGTGCTCGTCTCGGGCGCGATCGCGCTGACCGCGCGCACCACGGACGCCGACCGCGAGGCCCCGCCGCCGGCCTGAGCCCTCCGGGCCGAGCCCTAGAGGTACTGCCCGGTCCCCCCCGGTTCGTCGGAGGAGCGCGCGTCCATCGCGCGGGCGTCCGGGGACAGACCGGGCGCGTGGATCGCGCCCGGGGGCAGGGCGCGGCGCATCTGGCTGAGCTGCGCCTGCGTCGCCATCTGCTGGGCGACGAGCGCGGTCTGGATGCCGTGGAACAGGCCTTCGAGCCAGCCGACGAGCTGCGCCTGGGCGATCCGCAGCTCGGCGTCGGACGGCGTGGCGTCCTCGGTGAACGGGAGCGTGATGCGGTGCAGCTCCTCGATCAGCTCGGGGGACAGGCCCTGCTCGAGCTCGTGCAGCGAGCGTTCGTGCACCTCGGCGAGCCGGGCCCGGGCGGCGTCGTCGAGCGGTGCGCTGCGCACCTCGTCGAGCAGCTGCTTGACCATCGTGCCGATCCGCATGACCTTCGCGGGCTGCGCGACCATGCCGCGGATGTCCTCGTCGTCGCTCGCGCCGACGGGCTCGTCACTCGGTTCGCCCACGCCGTCCGGCGGGACGACGAGGATGCGCGGGTCACGTGTGCCGGGGCCGCTCTGCTCGTCGCTCACCGTCGCATTCTCGCCGAACACGGTGATGTCGACCAGGCCGCGGCGCACGTGACCTCGGCGGCTAGGGTGAGCGCATGCCTTGGCTGAGCACGCCGTCGCACGCCCGGTGGCTGGAGCAGGAGACGGACCGGCTGCTGGCGTTCGGGCGCGGGTCGGTGGTCCCCGGGGGCGCGTTCGCGCGGCAGGACGACGCGGGACGGCCCGCCGACGGCCCGTGGGAGCTGTGGATCGCGTGCCGCATGACGCACGTCTACGCGCTCGGTCACCTCCTCGGCCGTCCGGGCTCGGCCGCGGTGGTCGACCACGGGCTTGCTGCGCTCGCGCAGGTGTTCGCCGACGACGAGCACGGCGGCTGGTTCGCGGAGGTCGCGCGCGACGGTGTCCCCGTGACGACGACGAAGGCCGCCTACCCGCACGCGTTCGTCGTGCTCGCCGCGGCGTCCGCCACGGCCGCCGGCCGCCCGGGTGCGCGCGCCCTGCTGGACGCGGCCCTCGCCGCCTCCGCCGGGCACTTCTGGGACGACGAGGCGGGCATGGCCGTCGAGGAGTGGGACGCGTCGTTCGCCGAGCTCGACGCGTACCGCGGGGTCAACGCGAACATGCACACGGTCGAGGCGTACCTCGCCGCCGCGGACGTCACCGGCGAGCGGGTCTGGCTCGACCGCGCCGCGCGGATCGTCGAGCGCGTGGTGCACGGCTTCGCGCGCGGCAACGGCTGGCGCATCCCCGAGCACTTCGACTCCGCGTGGAACCCGCTGCTCGAGTACAACGCCGACGCGCCCGCGCACCCGTTCCGGCCGTACGGCGCGACGATCGGCCACTCGTTCGAGTGGGCCCGTCTGACGCTGCACGTCCGGACGGCCCTGCTCGCGCGCGGCGACGCGGCGCCGGACTGGATGGTCGAGGACGCGACGCAGCTGTTCGACGCGGGCGTCGTCGAGGGGTGGCACGTCGACGGCGCGCCCGGTTTCGTCTACACGGTCGACTGGGCCGGCGCCCCCGTGGTGCGTGAGCGCATGCACTGGGTCGCGGCCGAGGCCGTCTCGGCGGCCGCCGCGCTGCACGCCGCGACGGGTGAGGCCCGTTTCGACGCCTGGTACACGACGTGGTGGGAGTACGTCGGTGCGCACCACCTGGACCGCGAGGGCGGCTCGTGGTGGCACGAGCTCGGCACCGACAACGAGGTCTCGCGCACCGTGTGGGCGGGCAAGGCCGACATCTACCACGCGGTGCAGGCGACCCTCATCCCGCGGCTACCGCTCGCGCCCGCGCTCGCACCGGCCCTCGCCGCGGGGCTGCTCGCCTGACAACGGCCTGAGGCCGACGGCCGTGGCGCGTGCACGGCCGTCAGGGCAGCAGGACGAGCTTGCCGAACACCTCGCCGCTCTCGAGCAGCTCGTGCGCGCGGCGCGCGTCGTCGAGCGGGAGCGTCGCGTGCAGGACGGGGCGCAGCCGGCCGTCGAGCACGAACGGCCACACGCGCTCGCGCACCTCGGCCATGATCCGTGCCTTGTCCGCCGGGTCGCGTGAGCGCAGCGTCGTCGCGATCACGCGACCGCGGCGGGCCATGAGAGCACCGAGGTCGAGCGTCCCGCGACGACCCTTCTGCAACCCGATCACGACGAGCCTGCCGCCGGTCGCGAGCACGCGGACGTTGTCCTCGAGCCCGCCGGCGCCCAGCACGTCGAGCACGACGTCGACGCCGCGGCCGTCGGTCGCGGCGAGCACCTGGTCCGCGAGGTCGTCGGCGCGGTGGTCGAGGACCACGTCGGCACCGAGCGCCGCGACGCGTGCCACGCGCTGCGGCCCGCCCGCGGTCGCGACGACGCGCAGCCCCAGCAGCCGGGCGAGGGGCACCGCGATCGAGCCGATGCCGCCCGAGCCGCCACGCACCAGGATCGTCTCGCCCGCGCGGGCGTCCGCCTCGCGCAGGTTCGACCACACGGTCGCGAGCGCCTCGGGCAGCGCCGCGGCCTCGGCCGACGAGAGGCCGTCGGGTACCGGCAGCGTGAGCGCCACGGGGGCGACGACGTGCTCGGCGTAGCCGCCACCGCCGAGCAGCACCGCGACCCGGTCGCCGACCGCGCACGCGGCCGGACCCTCGCCCGTCGTCGGACCCTCGCCCGTCGTCGGACCCAGGGCCTGGACGACCCCCGCGGCCTCGAGGCCAGGCCACGGCGGCGAGCCGGGCGGCGAAGGGTAGGCGCCTGCGCGCTGCAGGAGGTCCGCGCGGTTCACCCCCGCGGCCTCGACCGCGACCAGCACCTCGCCCGGACCCGGGCTCGGGACGGGCACCTCGCGGGGCACGAGGACCTCGGGTCCCCCCGGCTCGGCGACGACGACGGCACGCACGCTCCGCACCTTACGGGCGATCCGGACCCCTCGAACGGTCGAACCCGTGCCGGGGCGTGCCAGGTTGTCCCGGTTCGTCGTATCCCTCCGGGTGAGGTCCGTGGCAAACTCTGGCGCGGGCTAATGGTCGATCGTCCAACGGCCGATACTGCGGCACGGGTGATCCATCGTCGTGTCCGCGCCGACGGAGCCCCGTGTCAGGCGAGGAAGGGAACGAGATGCTGCGACGACTTGGCATTAGAGCCAAGGTGCTGGCCGTACTGGCCGTGCCGATGCTCGTGCTCGTCCTTCTCGGTGTCTACATCTCCGTGAGCGCCCTCGACGAGATGAACGAGGCGCGCGCGACGCAGAGCGTCACGACCACGCTGCGCGCGTACATGCCGCTCGGGCAGGCGATCGACACGGAGTACATCGTGTCGATGACGAGCAACGACCCCGAGGCGATCAAGGCCGCGCAGGCCGCCACGGACGTGGCGCTCGCCGACGTGCGCAAGTACACGGCCAAGCTCCCGCTCGACCGGTTCCCCACCGCGCTGGTGCAGCAGTTCGACTCGGTGCAGGCCGACTACGAGACGACTCTGCCCGCCGCACGCCTCGCGGTGGAGCGCGGTGGTGTGTCCTCCGTGGTCCGCGCCAACTTCCAGACGATCGAGCGCGGTCAGCTCGAGCTCGTCGCCCAGCTCGCGGAGATCTTCCCGAACCGTGAGGTCGCCGCGGCCGTCACCGGGTACCGCACGCTCTCGCAGACGTCGACGGACCTCGTCGCCGAGCTGATCCAGGGCTCGAGCCTGCTCGCCGGCACCATCAGCCCCGCGCTCGGCGCGGTGTACCAGGAGAAGGTCGACGCGGTCGAGCTCAGCCGCACGTCCGCCGCCATCGCGCTCAACCGGATGCCCGGCGACCTGACGCTGCCCAAGGGCCAGCCCACGTCGCTCTTCATCTCCCAGCGCGCGCAGCTCGCCTCGGGCGAGCTCGAGTCGGTCCAGAAGGTCGACCCCGCCGCCTACGCCGCGGAGGTCGAGGCCCAGACCACCGCGCTCGTCGGGGTCGCCGAGGACGCCATCCAGCAGGCGCAGGTGCTCGCCGCCGCCGACGTGGACGCCGCGACCCAGCGGACGTACGTCACCGTCGCCGCCACGATCCTCGCGTTCGTCCTGTCGCTGCTCCTCGCGCTCGTCGTCTCCCGGTCGATCGTCATCCCGCTGCGCCGCCTGACGTCGGCCGCCTCCGACGTCCGTGAGCGCCTGCCCCAGATCGTCGAGCAGGTGGCGACCCCCGGTGAGCAGCCGGACGTGCAGCTCGAGCCGATCCCCGTCAACTCGCGTGACGAGGTCGGCCGACTGGCCCAGGCGTTCAACTCCATGAACTCCACCACCGTGCGCGTCGCCCAGGAGCAGGCCGCCCTGCGTGGGTCCATCGCGGAGATGTTCGTCAACGTCGCTCGTCGCGACCAGGTCCTCCTCAACCGCCAGCTGTCGTTCATCGACTCGCTCGAGCGCTCCGAGGAAGACCCGAACACGCTGGCGAACCTGTTCCGCCTCGACCACCTCGCCACCCGGATGCGTCGTAACGCCGAGTCGCTCCTCGTGCTCGCCGGCATCGACTCGGGTCGTCGTCTGCGTGACTCGATGCCGCTGTCCGACGTGATCCGTACCGCCTCGTCCGAGATCGAGCAGTACGACCGCATCGAGCTCGACCTGCAGGTCGACCCGCACATGCTGGGCTTCAACGCGCTGCCCGCGGCGCACCTGCTCGCCGAGCTGCTCGAGAACGCCACGGTCTTCTCCGAGCCGGAGACGCCCGTCACGGTCACCACCGGCGTGTCCGGCCAGTTCGTCGCGGTCCGCATCCGCGACCACGGCCTCGGCATGACCGAGGAGGAGATCGTCGCCGCGAACGCGAAGATCGTGTCCTCCGGCGCCGGTGACGCGCTCGGCGCCCAGCGCCTGGGCCTGTTCGTGGTCGGCCGCATCGCCCAGAAGCTCGGCGCCGCCGTGCGTCTGGCGAAGGCCGAGGGCGGCACGGGTACCGACACGACCGTGCTCCTGCCCGCGTCGCTCTTCGCCTCCAACGAGTCCACGGCCTACGGTGCCCCGTCGATCGCGGCCGAGGTCGCCGCCGCGGCCGCCGAGGCCCCCGAGGTCGCACCCGTCGACCTCGCCGCGCTCACCGACGGCGAGACGTCGCTCGGTCTGCCGCGCCGTCGTCGCGGCGAGGGCGAGCCGTCCGCGGACTCCGCGCCCATCCCCGTCGCGAGCTCCGGCCTGCCGACGCGTGGCGGCGGCGAGCTGCCGGCCCGTCCGCGCAAGACGTTCGACGAGAACGCGATCGTCCTGCCCGAGACCGCGGTGCCGACGCTCTCGCCCGACCTGTCGTCGTCCGCTCCCGACTGGGCCCCCGCGACCCTGCAGTCGGTGTCGGGCACCGGTCTGCCGAGCCGCGCCGCGCGCTCCGCTTCCCCCGCGATCACCCCCGCGGCTCCGGCAGCGCCTGCGCCGGACGAGACGCCGGCCATCCCGACGCCCGCCGCGCGTGCCGGCCTGTTCTCCGGGTTCCGCGGACGCTCCGCGTTCGGCGACGGCGAGGGCAGCGACCAGGTGCGCGCCCCGTGGATGTCGCTCGGCGCGCACGGTCTGCCGCCCGCCGCCGGTGACGTCCCTGCGCTCGCGCAGGACGACGAGCCCGCATGGGCCCCGGAGGACTCCGCGCCGACCCAGCTCGAGGTCCCCGGCCTGGTGCCCGACGACGAGCCCGAGGCCGCCGAGGCCGAGCCCGCCGCCGTGTCGCAGGACTGGGCCCCGACGTTCGTCGAGGACGAGGCGCCCGCCGAGCACACCCACGCCGAGCCGACGTACGCCGAGCAGCACGAGGCCTCCGCCGCGCCGATCGCGTACGAGGACGAGGCCGTCGAGACCCAGACGCCCGCCGCTGAGGTCGCGTACGAGCCGTTCCAGGCCGAGCAGTCCGCCTACGAGCCCGAGCACGCGCAGCCCGAGTACGCGCAGCCCGAGTACGCCCGGTCCGAGTACGCGCAGCCTGCTGACGCGCCGCTCACGTACGAGCCCGCCGGCTACGCGCAGGCCGAGCACTCGTACGACGACCAGCCCGCGGCGCAGGACGAGCCCGCAGCCGCGGCCGACGAGCTGGCCGGTGACGAGCAGCCTGCCGCGTACGAGCCTGTCGGCTACGAGCAGCCTGCCGCGTACGAGCCCGTCGGCTACGAGCAGCCCGCTGCCTACGAGTCCGAGGGCTACGAGCCGGTGAGCTTCGAGCCGGCACCGACGGCCGCGATCGGCGAGCCGCTCGTCGCACGCGCCGCCGCCTCCGGGGCGACCGCGGACAGCTTCCCGCAGTGGGAGGCGCCGTCGGTCGAGCTCGCCGAGGCCGTCGCCGCACAGTCCGACGAGACGTACCAGCCCTCCAGCGAGCAGCCCGCCGCGTTCGCCGCCGCGCCGGTCGCGGAGGCGCCTCGCGTCGTGACGCCCACGCCGGTGCCGTACACGTCGTACAGCGGCTACGCGGGCTGGTCTGCCGCGGGCCGCGCGCAGGCGGAGGCAGAGCAGCCGTTCGACTTCGAGCGCACGCTCGACGAGGCCCGCGCCTGGCACACCGGCGCGATGCCGACGGTGGCTGAGCCGGCCGTCGAGGCGCCCGCCGCGCACGAGCCTGCCGCGTACGAGCCTGCCGCGTACGAGCCCGCCGCATACGAGCCCGTGGCCGAGGCGCCCGCGTACGAGCCGGCAGCCTTCCAGCCCGTGGCCGAGCCGGTGTCGCACCAGCAGGTCGCGGAGCCCGTGGCCTACGAGCCGACCGCGTACGAGCCCGTCGCCGAGCCCGTCACGCACGAGCCGGTCGCGCACGAGGCCGTCCAGCCCGAGCAGGCCGTCGAGCCTGCCGCGGCCTGGCAGGCACCCGTGTGGGAGGCGCCGACCGAGCAGCTCGCCGAGGCAGTCCCGGCCGAGCCGGCCGCCTACGAGGCGTTCACGGTGCCCGCCCTCGCCGAGGACGAGCCCGCGCAGGAGGCGGACCCGGTCTGGGCCGAGACGACGCCGGCGTGGGGTGCCCCCGCGTGGCCGTCGATCGCCGACGGTGAGCAGGGTGCGCAGTCGTACGCCCCGCCCGCCGCACCGCAGCCCGTGTTCGAGGCGCAGCCGGCCCCGGTCGAGCCGCAGCCCGTCGCCCCGGTCCAGCCCGTGGCCGAGCAGCCCGCCCCCGCCGCGCCGTGGGGTGCCGCTGCCGGGTTCGGTGCCGCCGGCGTCTCGGAGCTCGAGCACGCGGCGTCCGAGGACAAGGGCTCGAAGAAGCGCTGGGGCCTGTTCGGTCGCCGCAAGGGTGAGCAGGCCGCGGCGCCCGCGGCGAGCTTCACGCCCACGCAGGCGTCCGCGCCGGCGGCGCCGTCCTGGTCGTCGTCGGTCCCTGTGGAGCAGCCCGCGCCCGCCGAGCCCACGCGTCAGTCCGCGTGGTCCGCCCCCGAGCCCCCGGCGCCGCACGCGCCGGCCCCGGTGGCGCCCACGCCTCCCGCCGCCGGTGGGTGGGCGCCGCCCGAGTGGGCCGCCGCTCGCCAGCCCACGCCCGCCGCGACCACGGTCGACGTCCCCAACCCGGTCGTCCCGCAGTCGGTGGCTCCGCGCATCGGCACGCTCGACGACAACGTCGCCGCGATGCTGGCGCTGCGCTCCGACATCCAGGAGCAGGCGCTGTCCGAGCTGAGCCAGCTCTCGTCGTACCGGCCCAGCGTCAACAGCTCCGGCGAGCGCCTGACCAAGCGCGTCCCGACGGCCATGCCGCCGATCGCCCCCGAGCCCTCCGAGGCCGCAGGCCAGGGCCCGCAGCGTGACCCCAACGAGCTGCGGAGCCGCCTGTCGAGCTTCCAGTCCGGCACGTCCCGCGGCCGTCAGGCAGCGGGCGACTCGCCTCGGAGCTCGTCATGACCACCACCGCAGCTCCCCACATCGCCCCCGTCGTGGGGACGTTCGAACCCGCAGTCGTCGACTGCACCAGCAAGGAGGAAGTGTGACCGCGCTCAGCACCGAGGCAGCCAATTTCGGCTGGCTCCTGGACAATTTCGTCCGGACCGTGCCCGGCACTCGCCACACGCTTGTGGTGTCGGCCGACGGTCTTCTCATGGCGATGTCGGAACAGCTGGACCGCACCAGCGGCGACCAGCTGGCCGCGATCGTCTCTGGCATGTCGAGCCTGACCCGCGGCGCGTCGCGGCAGCTGCGTGCGGGGGAGGTGCGTCAGGCGATCATCGAGATGGACACGCTGTTCCTCTTCCTCATGACCGTCTCGAACGGCTCCGTCCTCGCCGTGGTCGCCGACTCGAGCTGCGACGTCGGCCTCATCGGATACGAGATGGCCATGCTCGTGTCCCGCACCGAGGCGACGCTGACCCCGCAGCTCATCTCCGAGATGCGTGGCCAGCTCCCCGTCGACGGCGCTACCCGAGCCCCGGCAGTCTGAGGAGCCCATCCTTCATGAGCGAGCACATCGAGTACGTCGCCCGAACGGTCCGGCCCTACGCCGTGACCGGCGGGCGCGTGCGCTCGGCGCGCTCCGACCTGCCGATCGAGGCGTTGGTCGAGGCGCTGCCTGACGCAGTGTCGAGTCAGGGTCTGCCGCCCGAGCGGCGCGCGATCCTGCAGCACGCGGCAAGCACGTACATCTCTGTCGCGGAGCTGTCGGCACTGCTCCACCTGCCGATCGGCGTGATCCGGATCCTGGTCTCGGACATGTCCGATCAGCAGCTCGTGCGCGTGCACACCTCACAGCCGGTCGAGGTCAACACCGGTGAGTCCCCCGCCCTGTCCCTGAGCGTGCTGGAGAGTGTTCTCAATGGCATTTCCGCCCTCTGACGCCGCGGTGGCCGCTCCGGCCGGAACCGCTGGCGCCGTCGCCCCCACAGTCGTCAAGATCGTCGTGGCCGGTGGTTTCGCCGTCGGCAAGACGACCTTCATCGGGTCCATCTCGGACATCGAGCCCCTCAACACCGAGGCCGCGATGACCGAGCACTCCATCGGCGTCGACGACGCCGGTGGTCAGTCGGACCGCAAGACCACCACCACGGTCGCCATGGACTTCGGCCGCATCGCGCTGCCGGGCTCGCTGTGGCTGTACCTGTTCGGCACGCCTGGCCAGGACCGGTTCCTGTTCATGTGGGACGACCTGGTGCGCGGCGCGATCGGCGCCGTCGTGCTGGTGGACACGGACCGTCTCGACCAGTGCTTCCCCGCGGTCGACTACTTCGAGAGCCGTGGCATCCCCTTCGTCGTGGGTGTCAACTGCTTCGACGGTGTCGCCAAGCACGCGCTCGACGACGTCCGCGAGGCGCTCGCCATCCCGGCGCACGTCCCGGTCCTCTACACGGACGCGCGTTCGCGTGCGGCCACCAAGCAGGCCCTGATCGCCCTGGTGCAGCTCGCGATGGAGCGTCTGCGCCAGCGCTGACCAGCGACGTCGACGGCCGACCACCCGTGTTCAGGGTGGTCGGCCGTCGGCGTTCGTGGGACGTGCGGGCAAGGCACGGCGCCGAGCGCGGCGCGTGGGCGATCATGGGATCGTGCCCCAGCGAACCGTCGGACGACCGCGCGTGTACGCGGACGGCTCGGCGCTGTCGCGGTACCTGCCGGGGGCACCGAACCGCGCGCCGTGGCTGATGTGGGCGCGGAAGAACGGGCCGAACCTTCTGACGACGCAGCTGGGCGTGAGCGAGTTGCGCGGCACCGCGCGCATGCACGACGCCGAGGCGCGGGAGATCGCGCAGCGCGTGCTCCTGGAGATCGAGGTCGTGCGCATCTCCGACCAGGCGGTCAACCGCGCGACCGACGTGGCGGGCGTCCTGCCGCCCTTCGTCGCCGTGCACCTGGGGACCGCTCTCGCGCAGCCGGACGTGACGGCGGTCGCGACGTACGACGCGCGGCTCGCGCGCGTCGCCGCGCTCTACGGCCTCGAGGTCGTGACGCCGGGCCGCCCGGACCGCTGGTGGGAGGACGACTCGACGCCCTGGCTGTCCTGACCGCGGGCGTGCCTCTACGGTGGCGGTGTGAGCACCCCGACGTCGGGAGTCGTCGAACCGGTCACGGCCGGCGCGGAGCGAGGACGCGCGGCGCGCGCGGCACTGCCCCGCGGGGGCCTGGCCGCGGTCGCGACCGACCGCCCGGGCCGGGACCCGGTCGCGGAGGTGCTCGCGCAGGAGGTCGACCGGCTGCCGGACCTCATCCCGCTGCGCCATGCGCGCATGGCCGCGTCACCGCTCGCGTTCTACCGCGGCACGGCGGGCCTCATGGCGGCGGACCTCTCGGGGAGCCCGCACACCGGCCTGCTCGCCCAGCTGTGCGGTGACGCGCACCTGAGCAACTTCGGCGTGTTCGGCACCCCCGAACGCCGTCTGGTCTTCGACCTCAACGACTTCGACGAGACGCACCCGGGCCCGTTCGACTGGGACGTGAAGCGGCTGGTGGCGAGCATCGAGGTGGCCGCGCGGACGCTGGGCCTGGGCCAGGACGCGCGGCGGCGCGCGTGCCGACGCACCGCCCGCGAGTACCGCGAGGCGATCCGCTCCTTCGCGCAGGCCCGCGCGGTCGACGTCTGGTACGCGAGCCTGGACGCCGCGGACGCCGGCCTCGGACGCCGCCTGGGTCTGGACCCGACCGCTCGTCGCGGCTGGCAGCGCCTGACGAGCCGCGCGACGTCACGCGACCACCGGCAGGCGGCGGCGCGGCTGACGACGCTCGCACCCGAGGGTGAGCGCAGGTTCGTCGCGGACCCGCCTCTGCTGGTCCCGGCGAGCAGCTACCTGACCCCCGACGAGGTCGTCACGTTCCGCGCGGGCATGGAGCAGCTCGTCGAGCAGTGGCGGGAGAGCCTGCCCGCCGACCGGCGCCACCTCGCGGCGCAATACCGCGTCGTGGACGTGGCGCGCAAGGTCGTCGGGGTCGGGAGCGTCGGGACGCGCGCGTGGGTGCTGCTCCTCGTCGGGGCCTCGTCGGACGACGTCCTGGTGCTGCAGGCGAAGGAGGCGCGCGCGTCCGTGCTCGAGGCGCACCTCCCGCCCGGTCCGTACGCGCACCCCGGCCGGCGCGTGGTCGAGGGGCAGCGCCTCATGCAGGCGGCGAGCGACGTGTTCCTCGGCTGGCAGGACAGGGTGGGCCTCGACGGCGTGCCGCGTGCGTACTACGTGCGCCAGCTGCGCGACTGGAAGGGCGCGGTCGACGTCGAGCGCATCCGCCCCGAGGCGCTCGTGCCGTACGGGCGCGCGTGCGCGTGGACGCTGGCTCGCGCGCATGCGCGTTCGGGGGAGCGCGTCGCGATCGCGGCGTACCTGGGCTCGTCGTCCCGGGCCGACGAGGCGTTCGCGCGGTTCGCTGCGACGTACGCCGACCAGGTCGAACGCGACCACGCCACCTTCGCCACCGCGATCACCGCCGGCAACCTCCCCTCCTGACCCCCACCCACCCCGCCGCCACGCCCGCCCCGCCGGCTGCCACGCCCGCTGCTGCGCGCGCCGTCGCCACCAGGCGCGGCCCCGTCCCCGGTGCGGCCATCCCGTCGATGCAGGGATGACTGCAGCTTTGGTCGTGGTGGGGCGCCGCTGTTCTGTATCCATACCTGCATCGACCTCGCTCGATGGTGCGGCCGAGGGCTCGGATGGGTCGGGAGGGTGGGGGCTGTGGGAGACTCGTCGCCGCCGGTTCAGGCCGGCGAGGAGGGCTGGCTGAGCGGCCGAAAGCGACGGTCTTGAAAACCGTTAGGGCGGGACCTCTCGTCCTCAAGGGTTCGAATCCCTTGCCCTCCGCCCGACGACGCACGGCCCGCACCGGTGACGGGGCGGGCCAGGGGAGCGCGCGGAGAGCCGCGGCCGGCGAGCTCGCCGGCGGTGGCTGACCCCGCACGGGGAACGGCCGCCCCCGGCGGTGGCTGACCCCGCACAGGGAACGGCGGCCCCCGGCGGTGGCTGACGCCGCGCACGGAAGGGCCGCCCCCGACGGTCGGCGTGGTCGTCAGGGGCGGCCTGCGGCGTGAGGGCTCGCCCGCGTGCTCGTCGTCAGCCGAGGAGGCGGGCCTTCTGGGCGTCGAACTCCTCGGGCGTCAGCACGCCCGCGTCGCGCAACGAGGCGAGCTCCTTGAGCTGGGAGATCTTGTCGTCCATCGAGGGTGCCGCCGCCTCCACGGGGACCGCGTACACGGTCTGCGGTGCGGCGTAGGCGGGTTGCGGCTCCGCGTACGCAGGCTGGGGCGCTGCGTAGCTGGGCTGCGCCGCCGCGTCCTGCGCGGCCCAGCGGCCCTGCTGGCGGCGCTGGACGCGGCCCGAGACCGCGCTGGCCGTCCCTGCGACCACTGCTGTGCGGGCGACCCCGCGGATCAGTCCTGGCACGTCGTCCTCCTGGTGGTTCGTGGTGCCGTACGTCGTGACGTCGCGGTGGACGTCGGGTGGCTCATGCGGTCTCGACGGCGTCGAGAGCCGCGAGGATCGCGGGGATCGGGATGCGCCCGCCGGCGACGACCTGGGCGCCGCCCTTGCGCAGCGCGGTGGCGAACGGGGCCGCCCAGGCGTTCTCGTAGACGAGCACGCCGGCCGCGGAGCCGGGGGTGAGCGCCACGCCGACCTCGTCGAGGTCGTCCTGCCCGACGAGCGACGACGAAGCGCCCTCGAAGATGGTCAGGTCGAAGTCGCCCGTCACGTCCAGGTCGGTGATCTCCACGCCGGACACGACGCCGTCATGGCCCTTGCGGACGAACGCGAGGTCGAGCACGCGGATGATGCCGCGCTCGACGAGGTCGACGAGCAGCGGGAACGCCGTCCCGTCGAGCCGGTCCTGGGGGAACTCGACGACGAGGTAGTCGACGGGCCCCATCTCCTGAAGGTCGACATCCATCTCTTCCTCCTCACGCACCGGGGCGGTCCCGGTGCCGTCGGTGCGCGTGAGCGGGAGCCACGCGTCGGGTGTGGTGTGGTCCGCTGCGCGCACCGCGGACTCGACCCGCGCGAGCAGGTCGGCGAGCTCGGCGTCCTCGAGCAGGTAGGTGCGCGAGCTCGCACGGGTCGCGGTCCGTTCGGCGCCGAGCATCCGTTCCATGAGCGGGCCCAGGGCGCCCCGGATGACGATCTCCACCTCGGGCGGGTCGTGCGTGTCGAGCGTGCGCAGGCCCCGCACGTCCAGGCCCAGCGAGCCGAGGCGCTGCAGCACCCCGAACAGGGCCGCGGTGTCCCGGATCTCCGCCACGAGAACCGTGTGCGCGGCGGCGCGCCGCACACCGGACTCCTCGAGCGCGTCCAGCTGGGCGTGCTTGACGGGCCCCTCGATCGTGAGCTCGATGATCCTGGACCGCACGGTGCCACCTCCCGCGCGTCCCACTGTGGCGACCCGCGCGCTTCGACAAATCACCCGAAAGGGGTGGATGACCCCTAGGCTGCGAACATGGCCGGGAGGGTGTCGGCGACCGCGGGGGCGGTCCGCCGGGGGGTACCGGGAGCGCCGGCGTTGGCCCGCGCGCGCCGCACGGTGCCACGCCAGGCGGGCGTCGTGCGGCGCCCAGCGATCGAGGCGCTGCTCGAGCGCGTGGTCGAGCGACGCCTCACGATCGTCACGGCCGGCCCCGGCTGGGGCAAGACGGTCGCGGTCGCGCAGTGGGCTTCGGCCACGGACAGGCGGGTGGTGTGGCTGTCGCTCGACCCGCACGACGACGCGCCGGGCGCCTTCTGGAGCGACGTCCTCGAGGCGCTCCGGTCCTGCGACGCGGTGCCCGACGACCACCCGTTGCATGCGTTGCGGGTGCCGCCGGGTGCGTCGCCCGAGTTCCGGTCACGCCTGTTCCGGGCGCTCGAGGACCTCCCGGAGCCCGTGGTGCTCGTGCTCGACGACTTCCACCACGTGACCCGCCCCGCGCTGGTCGAGGCGGTCGACGACCTCCTGCGCTACCCGTCGCCGTTGCGGCTGGTCGTCGTCACGCGCGTCGACCCGCTCCTGCGGGTGCACCGGCTGCGGGTCGAGAACGAGCTCGGGGAGGTCGTCGCCCAGGACCTCGCGTTCGACGCGCAGGCCGTCGCGGCGCTCGGGGCGCAGCGCGGGCAGACGCTCTCGAGCGACGACGTGGCGCGGGTGCTCGAGGGCACCGACGGGTGGGCGGTCGGCGTCCGGCTGCAGCTGCGCTCGTCGGGCGGCGTCGGCAGGGCGACGCGTCCGGACCAGGACGCCTCCGAGTACCTCGTCGAGGAGGTCCTGTCGCAGCTCGAGCCGGACGTGCAGCGGGTCCTGCTCATGACGAGCGTGACCCGGTCGACGTGCGCCGACCTCGTCGACGCGATCCTGCCGGGCGGTGCCGCGCGCGCGCAGTGGGAGACGTTCGTGCCGCACAGCACGTTCGTGACCGCGCTCGGGCCCGACGGCACCTGGTTCCGCTACCACCCGCTGCTGCGCGAGGTGCTCGTCGGGCGGCTGCGCACCACGGAGCCGGCTGACTGGCGGCTCGCGCACCGCCGAGCCGCGGCGTGGCTCGTCGGCCACGGAGAGTCCCAGCGTGCGCTCGAGCACGCGGCGGTGATCGAGGACTGGACCTTGTTCGGCGAGGTGTTCGTCGACAGCGCGGCGCCGGGCCTGGTCGCCGCCGAGCGGGAGCCTCTGCTCGAGCTCGTGGGCAGGGTGCCGTTCGCCGAGCTCGCACCGGATGCCCGTCTCGAGCTGTGCGCGGCCGCGCTGGCGGTCGTCACCGGGCGGTTCGAGGCCGCGACGGCGCACGTGGGCCGGGCGCGGGAGCTGGCCGCGGCCCACGACCCGGACCCCCAGGTCGCCGCGCTGACGGAGATCCTCGCGGCGAGCGCGGCCCGCGGGACCGGGGACGCGGTGACGACGACGAGCGCGTCGGCCGCCGCGCTCGTCGTGCTGGACGCGGCACCGCTCCCGACCGACGCGTGGCCCGCCTACCGCGCGCTCGCGGCGAACGCTCACGCGGTGGGCCTGTTCTGGAGCGGACGGCCGCTCGAGGCGCGGGAGGGGCTCGAGGCGCTCGTCCGCGCGTCGGCCGAGGCGCGTCCGCTGCTGCCGCTGCTGAACGCGCGGTCGTACCTCGCGCTCGCGGAGGCGCTGGGTGGCCAGGTCGACGTGGCCGCGCAGCGCGCGCGGCAGGTCATCTGCGACGCGCGTGAGCTCGGGTGGGCGACGTACCTGCAGTGCCGGTGCGCGTACACGGCGGTGGCGTGGGCGGCGCTGCTGCGCGGTGAGGCCGACGAGGCCGACCACATGCTCGCCATCGCGCTCGCGAGCGACCTCGGGGGCAGGGAGCCACCGACCGAGGCGACGATCCACCTCATGCAGGCGCTCGTCGCGGTGCAGCGCGGCCGGAGCCGGGCGGCCCGGACGGCGGTGCGGGCCGCCACGGAGAGCGGTGCCGGGCTCTCGCCCGTGCTCGCGGACCTCGCATGGCGGGCACAGACGGAGACCGCGCGTCTGGTCGGTGAGGCTCCCTCAGGGCCGGCGCCGGCGGGTGTCTCCTGCGCGCTCACCCTGCTCGGCGACGCCCGCGTGCAGGTCGCACGCGGGGAGGTGCGCGCCGCGGTGCGCCTCGCGAACGACGCCCGCGAGTGGGCGGGCTCTGACGGTGACGCGCTGTCCGAGACCGAGGCGTGGCTGGTCGTCGCGGCCGCGTACGAGCGCGGCGGCGACCACGTGCGGTGTGACACCGCACTCGACCGGGCGATCGAGACGGCCGCGCCGGACGTGCTCGTCCGGCCCTTCCTGCTCCTGCCGACGCCCGCGCTCGCCGCTCGCGCCGCGACCCGGCTGAGCCGCCATGAGGGCGACCTCGCCGAGCGGTGGCGCACCGTCGTGCACGGCGAGGCCGCGCCGCACGAGCCGGAGCCGCTGGTCGACCCGCTGACGAGCCGTGAGCTCGCGATCCTCGGCGCGCTGCCGACCATGCAGACCAACTCCGAGATCGCGGCCGACTTCTACGTCTCGGTCAACACCGTCAAGGCGCACCTCAAGGCGCTGTTCCGCAAGCTGGGCGTGGACAGCCGCCGCGAGGCGGTGCGGCGGGCGCGGGAGCTGGGGCTGCTGCCCTGACCCGGCCTCGCGGGCGCGCGGAAGGCGGCGCGGGCCGGCGTCCGCCGGGTCAGCCGCCGAGCACGGACTCGGCCGCGTCGTTGGGCTGGGGGTCCGGCCGGCGGCGCATGCGGAGCGCGACGAGCGCACCCGCGACGCCGGAGACCAACGGCACGAGCAGCGCGACCTGCAGCGCGAGCGGACGGACCTCGGTGTTGATCCGCTGCACCTCGGCGGCCACGTCGGGCGGCTCGTCGGCGAGCAGCTCCTGGAGCTGTGCGTCGCTCATGACCTGCGCGTCGTCCTCGAGCGCACGCGCGATCTGGGCCTTGTCGTCGGGCGGGAGCACGTCGCTCGCGTCGGTGCGGGCGGTGAAGCCGACCGCGAGCGAGGCGAGCATGACCGCTCCCGTGAGCGCCAGTCCCAGGGACAGCCCGAACGAGCCGGTGGCCGAGTTGACCCCGGCGGCCTCGCTCACGCGCTCCTGGCTCACGGGGGACAGCGTGTAGTTGTTGAGCTGCGAGACGAGCAGGCCGAGCCCGCACCCGGCGACCGCGAGCGGGAGGGCGAGCCACCAGCCGGAGGTCGCGCGCGGGACCACGGGTAGGAGCGCGGCGACGCCGACCGTGAGCAGCGCGAACCCCGCGAGGATGACCACCGCGGGGCGCCGCTGGCCCGCACGCCGACCGGCGAGCAGCGCGGTGGCGAACATGCACAGCGACAGCGGCGCGATCGACAGGCCCGCGAGCATCGCGTCGTAGCCGAGCACCATCTGCAGGAAGATCGGCAGCGCGATCATGGCCCCGCCGAGGGCGATCTGCTGGAGCATCTGCCCCGTCACGCCGAGGCGGAACAGCGGCGCGCGGAACAGGTCCGGGTCGATCAGGGTCGGACGGCCCCGACGGTGGCGCACGACGAGCCAGCGGGCCAGCCCGAGCAGCGCGCCGAGCCCGAGCACGATCAGCGCGGCCACCGACTCGCCGCCCTCCTGCCAGACGAGGACGCCGAGCACGATGCCGCCCATGCCGATCACGGACAGCACGGCACCGAGCGGGTCGACGGCCCGGTCGCCCAGGTAGGGCGCGTCCTGCACCAGCCCCGCACCGGACAGGACGACGAGGATGACGACGGCCTCGAGGCCGAACGCGACCCGCCACGACAGGTACGTCGTGATGAACCCGCCGAGCAGCGGTCCGACCGCCGCAGCGATCGAGGCCGCGGCACCGACGAGCGCGTACACGCGCTTGCGCGCCGCGCCCGGGAAGTTGCCGTGGATGAGGGACTGCATGGAGGGCAGCAGGAGCGCCGCGCCGAGCCCGCCGATGACCGCCCAGCACACCACGATCAGCGTCAGCCCGGTCGCGAGGGTCATCGCGACCGCACCCACGAGGTAGCCGCCGAGGCCCAGCAGGTACGCGCGCTTGCGGCCGAACAGGTCGCCGATCTTGCTGCCGATGAGGATGAACGCCGCCGAGACGAGGGCCTCGAGCGCGATCGCCGTCTGCACGCCGCTGACCGTCGTGCCGATGTCGCGCACCACCGCCGAGATCGACACGTTCATGATCGACGTGTCGACGACGAGGACGAACATCGCCATCGCGAGCAGGAGCGCGAGCCGGCGCCGGGGTCCTTCGAGCCGGCCGGTGTCCTCGCTCGCGCCCGCCGGGGCGGCCGGACCGGTCACGCGAGGGCCGTCTCGCCGGACGGTGCAGCGCCGCCGCGCCGCCGCACGACGCTGCGCAGCACGAGCTTGCCGAGCTCGGCGAGCACCAGGAACGCCAGCGTCGCGAGCAGGCACGCGCGCCACTGCGGGCCGTCGAGCTCGACCGTGCCGAAGATCCGCTGCAGCCCGTCGATCGTCGTGACGAGGAACGTCAGGGCGATGACCACGAGCATGAGGACGACGAAGCGCCCGTTCGTGAGCGTGTCGTGCGAGAACACGCTGGCCAGCGGGTCCCGCCACTGCATCGCGGCGACGACGTGCAGGAGCGACATCGTCGTCAGGCCCATCGTCGTGGCGATCGTCAGCCCGTACCGGTCCTCGCCGTACGCGACGACGACAAGCGTCCCGATCGCGATGAGCAGCCCACCGGTCGCGAGGCGCGCACCGAGGGCACGCCCGATCACCGGCGTCTCGGGCGAGCGTGGCCTGCGGCGCATGAGCCCCTCGGTGGGTGCGTCGAACCCGAGCCCGATGGCCAGGACGACGTCGATCGCGAAGTTGATCCACAGGATCTGCAGCGGCGTGAGCGGCGTGCCGTCGGCGATCGTGAAGATCCCCGCACCCACGAACGTGAGGATGAAGCCGGTCAGGACGACCATCTGGAACCGGATGTACTTCATGAGGTTGTCGTAGAGCCCGCGACCGCCCTCGACGGCTGCGACGATCGTCGCGAAGTTGTCGTCGGTGAGGATCATCTCGGCCGCGTCCTTGGTGACCTCCGTGCCGGTGATCCCCATGGCGACGCCGATGTCGGCGCGCGTGAGCGCGGGCGCGTCGTTGACTCCGTCGCCGGTCATCGCCACGATCTCGCCGCGGCGCTTGAGGACGTCGACCAGGCGGACCTTGTCCTCGGGGGCGACGCGCGCGACGACCCCGATCTCGTCGACCTGCGCGTCGAGCTCGGCGTCGGACATCGCCGCGAACTGCGCGCCCGTGAGGGCGCGCCCCTCGATCCCGAGCTGGTGCGCGATGGCCGCTGCGGTCGTCGCGTGGTCGCCGGTGATCATGCGCACGCGGATGCCCGCGTCGTGGCACTCGGCGATCGCGTCGCGCGCCTCCTTGCGCGGCGGGTCGACGATCCCGACGAGCGCCAGGAGCTCGAGCCCGTCGACGAGCGCGAGCAGCTCGTCAGGACTCGCGACGGTCACCGACCCCGCGGGCAGGTCGCGCTGCGCGACGGCGAGCACGCGCATGCCCTCGGCGGCGATCGCGTCGTTCTCCGCGAGCACGGCTGCGCGGACCTCGTCCCACGTCCGCGCCGCCCCCTGCGCGCCACGGACACTGGTCGAACGGGCGAGCAGGACGTCCGGCGCGCCCTTGACGTAGCAGCGCACCACGTCACCGATCTCGTGGAACGTCGCCATGAGCTTGTACTCCGCGTCGAACGGCACCTCCGCGACGCGCGCGTAGGTGCGGCGCGTCCCCTCGACGTCCAGCCCGGCCTTGGCGGCCAGGACGACGAGCGCGCCCTCGGTCGGGTCGCCCACGCACGCGCCGTCGCGGATCACCGCGTCGGACGCGAGCGCCATCGGCAGCGCGAACGGCTCGAGCGGGAGGTCGCCCGTCCCGGCGACCGTGAGGATCCGGCCCGTCGTCGAGTACCCCTCGCCCTCGACGGACAGCCGGTGGCCGGCGGCGACGAGCGTGCGCGCGGTCATCTGGTTGAGCGTGAGCGTCCCGGTCTTGTCCGAGCAGATCGCCGACGTGGAGCCGAGCGTCTCGACCGACTTCAGGCGCTTGACGATCGCGCCCTTCTCGGCGAGCTGCCGCGTGCCCAGCGAGAGCAGCATCGTCACGACCGCGGGCAGCCCGGTGGGGATCGCCGCGATCGCGAGGCTGATGCCGACGACGAAGAGGCTGTCGAAGTCCTGCCCGCGCGCGAGCCCGAGCAGCACGATCGCCACCAGCGCGATCGCCGCCATGACGGTGATGATCACCGTGATGCGGTCGAGCTGCTTGGTCAGCGGCGTCTTGTCCTGCTCGACCCCGCTGAGCATCCCCGAGATCCGCCCGACCTCGGTGGTCATCCCGGTCGCCGTCACGACCATCTCGCCGCGACCGCGCGTGACCTGCGAGTTCATGTAGGCCATGTCGAGACGGTCGCCGAGCGGCACGTCGTCGCCCGGCACTGCGGCGATGGCCTTCGCCACGGGCGCGCTCTCGCCGGTCAGCCCCGACTCCTCGATCTCGAGCGCCGCGGTGACCAGCAGGCGCCCGTCGGCGGGCACCTTGTCGCCCGCTTCGAAGCCGACCACGTCGCCCGGCACGAGCTCCTCGGCGGGCACGATCTGCTGCTGGCCGTCGCGGCGCACCTTGGCGTTCATGATGAGCATCTGGCGCAGCGCGGCGACGCTCTGCGCCGCCTTGCCCTCCTGGTGCAGGCCCATGAGCGCGTTGAAGACCGTGAGCGCGAGCACGACGACGCCGGTCGTGACGTCGCCGAGCGCGATGATGCTGACCACGGCCGCGCCCACGAGGACCAGCTGCATGAGGTCCTTGTACTGCCGCAGGAACGCCTGCCAGGCGGGTTCCTTGCGCTCCTCGGCGAGCGCGTTGCGGCCGTACCGCTCGCGTCGCTCGAGCACCTGGGCGGAGGTCAGGCCGACGGCCGGGTCGACGTCGAACGCCGCGCACACCTGCGCCGGGTCGGCCGCGTACGCCTGGAGGGTCGTGCGGGTCTCGGGTGCCACGGTCATGGTTCCTCCCGGTACGTCCGGGTCCCACGCTCACAGCACGCCCCTGCGGGGGCCTCACCCATCAGGGGTGACCTCACGCATCCCTGCGGAGCCTGTCATGGCCTGACACGCCGGGCCATGGTCGTTGGTACGGGGCGGTCGCCCCGCCCTGTCCCGGGATCGAGATGGGGCGCCGCTTGCTGCCGGCCGCCGTCGTCGAGTCGCTCGCGCCTGGTGGAGACGCATTCGACGCTGCCATCGAGCTCAACGCGACTCCGCTCGACACGGGTCGAGCCGACGCATCAAGGGCCGCGCAGAGCACGACCCGGTTCGGCACGCCCCACATGCTCCTGACGTGGGTCCCGTCGAGCTCGAAGGCGTCGACCCTCGGCGCGCAGGACTTCGACGCGAAGCGGGGGACCCGGTGGGTCGCGGTCGAGTACATCTCGGGCACGGCCGTCTCGGCGATCCAGGTCGACAACGCAGGGGCGTTCGTCCAGCTCGATGGCTGGCTGCCGGACGACATCGCGATCCTTGCGGCGCTCCCCGACGACGCCAAAGTTGTCGGGACGTCGCTCTGGGGCGACGAGCTCTACTCGATGACGCCCGACAACCGCCGTCTCACAGCTCTGACTCCAGCCGCGCAGGCGCTCGTCGGGAGCAAGGCCGTGACGGCGAAGGCGTTCCGCGACGCCAAGAACGAACAGCACGCTCGTGGGCTCGCTCAGCAGCCGACCAACGTCTCGGATGACGCCATCGGAGCGTTCGCTCCCACCGGCGGTGCGAGCACGGAGGACAGGCGACTTGCCTTGAGCTGGGGCTCCCTCGCCGCGGTCGTCGGCGGCTTGGTGCTGATCGGCGGTGGCGGCTACGCCCTTGGGCGTCGGCGCACGAGCGAAGCACCTTGATGTCACCGCGCGGGTGGCTGACGCGAGTCCGACGGCCTGTCAGCCACCTGCGCCGCTCGTTCGGCTAGATCACTGGGCTTAGCGTGCGAGCGTGCACTCGCACCGCAGGAGTGCTCCCAGAGCAGACAGGGCGCGCGGGTCAGTGCAGCGCGTGCTTGAGCACGACCATGACCACGCCGAGCATCCCCGTCAGGAGCGCGGACAGTGCGAGCCGTAGGCCGCGCAGGCCACCGGCTCGGCCCATGCGCCAGCCCACGACGATGAGGAGCCCGACGTTGACGGCGAGGGCGATGTCGACGCCGACCTTGGTCTGCACGCCGAGCGCGGCCTCGATGAGGAGCACGCCGACGGGGACCAGGCAGGACGCGACGAGCGGAAGCCCGTCGGCGAGCACCGTGCGCCGCTCGTCGCGCGTGAGGTCACGCCCGTGCACCGTGCGCGCCGCGATCCAGTGCGCGTACGACTCCGCGACCCAGTAGACGGTGAGCGTGAGCACGACGGCAGCCGCGACGCGTCCCAGCCCGAACTCCACGGGTGCGGCGGCCAGCACGGACCCGCTGATGATGAGGCCGTAGAGGTGCGACGCACGGCGGCGGTGCAGCCGTGCGGGTTCGACCGTGCTGGTCGAGGCGCTCATCCGTGCATCGTGACACCACACCGCTGCGGCGACTACTCGCGGCGACTACCCGCGGCGGGTGATGGACGCGCGGCGACGCGTCCCGACAGTGGGGGACGTCAACGCGTGTGCACCGGATGAGGAGACGACCATGGACTTCTGGGACTGGTTCTGGCTGATGGTGTGGTGGTTCTGCTTCTTCGCGTACCTCATCCTGCTGTTCCAGATCGTCGCGGACCTCTTCCGTGACCCGGAGCTCGGCGGCTGGGCGAAGGCGCTGTGGGTGATCGGCCTGATCTTCCTGCCGTTCCTGGTGGCGTTCATCTACATCGTCGCGCGCGGCCGCGGCATGGCTCAGCGGCAGATGAAGGACGCCGTCGAGACGAAGCAGGCCACGGACGAGTACATCCGCGCGACGGCCGGCACGGGCAGGTCGCCGGCCGCCGAGATCGCCGACGCCAAGGCACTGCTGGACGCCGGGGCGATCTCGCCCGACGAGTTCGCGACGCTCAAGGCGCGGGCGCTCGCCTGAGCCGTCCGGGACCTGCGCGTGCCGCTCGGCGCCCGGCGAGGGCGTCGGCGGTAGCGTCCTCGGGTGCACGAGGACGCGACGGACACGCAGGTCCCGGACGAGCGCGTCGTCGCGCTCACGTTCGACGACGGGCCGGGGCCGCACACGCGGCGCCTGCTCGACGAGCTGGCCGCGCGGTCGGTCCGCGCGACGTTCTTCCTGTGGGGCGAGCACGTGGCCGCGGACCCCGCGACGGTGCGTGCGACGCACGAGGCGGGGCACGCGCTCGGCAACCACTCGTGGAGCCACCCGGACCTCACGACGCTGTCGGCCGACGAGGTCGGCGAGCAGCTCGACCGCACCGCTGCGGCGATCCACGCGGCGACGGGCGTCACGACGCACCTGTTCCGCCCGCCGTTCGGCGCGATCGACGACCAGCTGCTGCGGCTCGTCGGCGCACGCGGCGACGCGGCGATCCTGTGGGACGTCGACACGCGCGACTGGGACCACGGCGACGCGACGGCGACCGCTGCGCACGCGCTGGCGGGGATCACCCCCGGTTCCATCGTCCTCATGCACGACCCGCTGGTCTCGACGGTCGACGCGGTGCCCGGCATCGTCGACGTGCTGCTCGCGCAGGGCTACACGTTCGTCACCGTCCCGGAGCTGCTCGGCGACGCGCTGACGCCGGGCGGGCGGTACGAGCGGCGCTGACCCGCGTCACGCTCGCGGGGATGCGCGGCCGCGCGCACGGGTGGACCTACGCCTCTAGGCTCGGCGCGTGCCTCGTCGTCACGTACGCCTGGTCCCCGCGGTCGCCGTCGACCGGGCCCGCGAAGTGGACACCGCCGTCCGCAGCGGGCTCGCCGCGCTCCGGGACGAGCTCGGTGTCCCCGCCGCGTTCCCCGCCGCGGTGCTCGCCGAGGCGCAGGCCCGCGCCGCGGCCGGGCCCCTGCCCGCGGAGCGCCTCGACGCGCGCGACATCCCGCTGCTCACGATCGACCCGCCCGGCTCGATGGACCTCGACCAGGCGCTGCACGTCGAGCGCCGCGGCAAGGGCTTCCTGGTCCGGTACGCGATCGCGGACGTGGGCGCGTGGCTCGAGCCCGGGCACCCGATCGACGACGAGGCACGTCGCCGCGTCACCACCCTGTACGCACCCGACGGCCGCACGCCCCTGCACCCGCCGCAGCTGAGCGAGGGTGCGGCGAGCCTGCTGCCGGGCCAGGAGGCTCCCGCCGCGCTGTGGGAGATCGAGCTCGACGACGACGGTGCGCCGCGGCGCGTCGACGTGCGACGCGCGCTGGTGCGCTCGACCGCGCGGCTCACGTACGACGAGGCCCAGCGCGCGATCGACGCGCGCTCCGGGCTCGCCGCCGGGGACGGGCCGCTCGCGCTGCTGCGGCGGGTCGGCGAGCTGCGGGTCGCCGCCGAGCGCGAGCGCGGTGGGATCACGCTGCCCATGCCCGAGCAGGAGGTCGAGCTCGGGCCGGACGGCACGTGGCAGCTCGCGAGCCGCACGACGCTGCCGGTCGAGGAGTGGAACGCGCAGATCTCGCTGCTCACGGGCATCTGCGCGGCACGCCTCATGCTCGACGCGCGCATCGGGGTGCTGCGCACCCTGCCTGCCTCGCACCCCAAGGACGTGGCCCGGCTGCGGCGCACCGCGCTCGCGCTCGGCGTCGCGTGGCCGCAGGGCGCGCAGGTGGGCGACGTCGTCGGCGAGCTCGACGCCGCCGACCCGCGTCAGGCCGCGGTGCTGACCGAGGCGACGACGCTGCTGCGCGGCGCGGCCTATGTCGCGTTCGACGGCGAACGTCCCGAGCACCCGGGGCACGGCGCGATCGCCTCGCCGTACGCGCACGTCACCGCGCCGCTGCGGCGCCTCGTCGACCGGTTCGCCACCCAGGTCTGCCTCGCGATCGCGGCGGACGAGGAGCCCGCGGACTGGGTGCGTGCGGCGCTGCCCACGCTGCCCGACCTGATGACCGCGGGCGACCGACGCGCGTCGGCGTACGAGCGCGGGTGCCTCGACCTCGTCGAGGCCGCGCTGCTGGCCGGCCGCGAGGGGGAGGTGTTCGACGGGATCGTCGTCGACGCGTCCGACGACGGCACGTCCGGCGTGCTGCAGCTCGCCGACCCGGTGGTGCACGCCAAGGTCGCGGGCACCGGGCTCGAGGCAGGTACGCGGCAGCGCGTGCGACTCGTCTCGACCGATGTCGCGACGCGGAGCGTGAGGTTCGAGGAGGCCTGACGCCCGGTCCGGGAGCAGGGTGCCCCCGGACCGGGCGAGCGCGTCGGCCTTCGCTCGGCGGCCGGCGTCAGGCGACGACCGCACCCTCCGTCGGCAGGTCGTCGCGCCGGGCGACGACGACGGTCGCGGCCACGAGCAGGGCGAGCGCGAACATCCCCGCGCCGACGACGAACGCGACGTGGTACCCGGCCACGTTGGCGGTGGCCTGCGTCGCGGGCGACGCCGGGTCCGCACCGCCCGCGACGAGCGAGGCGAGCTTGCTCGTCGTGGCCGACAGCGCGAGCGTGTTGAGCAGAGCGATGCCGAGCGACGCGCCGACCTGCTGCGCGGTGTTGAGCATGGCGCTCGCCACGCCCGCGTCGTGCCCGCCGACTCCGACGAGGGCGGTCGAGGACACCGGGATGAAGACCATCGCCATGCCCAGGCTCAGCACCACGAGCGCCGGGAACACCGTGGTCCAGTAGCTCGAGTCCGGCCGCGTGAGGGTGAGCAGGAGCATGCCGGCGACTGCGAGCGCGAGCCCGGTGATCATGAGCGGCTTCGGCCCGGTCTGCGGCAGCAGCCGCGCCACGACCCCGGCGAACAGGATCAGCACCAGGCTGAACGGCAGGAACGCGAACCCGGCGCGCAGCGGCTCGTAGCCCATGACGTACTGGAAGTAGAACGTCATGAACAGGAACATCGACATCAGGCCCGCGCCGACCAGCAGGAACACCAGGTAGGAGCCACCGCGGTTGCGGTTGAGCACGATCCGCAGCGGGAGCAGCGGGTTGCGCACCCGGCGCTCGAGCAGGACGAACGCGGTGAGCAGCACGCCGGCGGTGACGAGCAGGCCGACGACCAGCGGGTCGCTCCAGCCGACGGTCGTCGGCGTGCCGTTCTCGCCCGGGACGCGGCGAGCGGCCTCGGTGAACCCGTAGACCAGCGCGACGAGCCCGACGGTCGACAGCAGCGCACCGGGGATGTCGAACCGCGTGTCGCCGTGCGCCTTCGACTCGCGCAGCACGCGCGCGCCGATCACCGCGGTGACCAGCGCGATCGGCAGGTTGACGAACAGGCACCAGCGCCAGTCGAGGTACTCGGTGAGTGCTCCGCCCGCGATCAGGCCGATCGCCGCGCCACCGCCGGAGATCGCGCCGAACACGCCGAACGCCTTGGCGCGCTCACGCGGCTCGGTGAACGTGACGGTGACGAGTGCGAGTGCTGCGGGTGCGAGCAGCGCGCCGAACACGCCCTGCAGCGCGCGGGCGCCGAACAGCATCCCGGCGTTGACCGCGGCCCCGCCGAGCGCCGAGGCCAGGGCGAACCCGACCAGCCCGATGAGCATGGCGCGCTTGCGCCCGAGGTAGTCGGCGACGCGACCGCCGAGCAGCAGCAGCCCGCCGAACGCGAGCGTGTACGCGGTGACGGCCCACTGGATGTCGTTCGGGGCGATCTGCAGGTCGTCGGCCGCGGACGGCAGGGCGATGTTCATGATCGACCCGTCGAGCACGAGCATGAGCTGCGTGATGGCGATGACGCCGAGGATGCGCCACCGCCGAGGGTCGGGCGCGGACGAGCCCGGCTGGGCCGGGGTGCCGGGCATGGCGGGTGTCGCCGTCGCGGTGAGGGGCTCGGACATGGGGTTTCTCCGTGCTGTGAAGGGCGCGCGGTGGCGCGGCGTCGAGACCGTCCGCACCCGGGCTGGAGCGCGGGTGCGGGAGCGAGAGGACCAGTGAAGGGGCCGTGCTGACGTGGTGCTGGGGTGCGGGGGTGCTGGCGTGCTGCGGTGCTTTGGGAGCGGCCGTCGGCGCGACGTCCGAAGAGACACCGGCCGAGGGCCAGACGCTAACGAGAGGGTCTGACACGCCCTGATACGTCCGGTCCGCGCGGCCGCGCGTGGCGTCCGACGCGTCCCCGTCGTCGTCGGACGTCGTCAGCACACTCCCGAGGTGGGGTGCGGGTCAACGCATATTCGCCCACAGCGGACACCCTGCCCGGCGCAGACCCGCGGAGCCGGCAGCGCCCGCAGCGCCCATCCAGCGAGCGCCCATCCAGCGCGTCACGTCACCCGCTCCCGGGGCTCCCGCACGCAGACGACCCGGCGTACGGTGAAGGCGGACGCGGCGCCGCTGCCAGGGGAGGTCCGCATGACTGACGTGGCGATGCACGTGCACGAGTCGTCGCGGGGGACGGCGCCCCCGGACGCTCAGGACGGTGCCCCGCAGCCCGTCCCGGGAGCGCCGCTGCGGCCCGCCCCCGTGTCGCACGTCGTCGCCCCCGACCTCGTCCGACGAGGCGGAGTCGCGGCGGACCCGTTGGGCGGGACCGAGGTGGCCACCCCGCTGCGCCGGGTCCTCGACGCGCGCCGGAGCCGCGGCGAGCGCCTGCCCGCCGAGATCGGCGAGTCGCTCGGCGCCGCGATGGGCACCAGCTTCGAGCGCGTCCGCGTCCACGCGGACCCCGCGGCCGCCGGGATCGCCGATCAGCTGCAGGCGCGGGCGTTCACGTACGGCACGGACGTGTACTTCGCGCAGGGCACCTACGCGCCCGGTACGACGGGCGGCCGGTCGCTGCTCGCGCACGAGCTGGCTCACGTCGTCCAGGAGGGCTCGGGCTCGTCCGGCACCGGCCGCGCCCCGCTCGTCGGACGGGCCGACGACCCCGCGGAGGCCGCCGCGGACGCGCTCGCGCACCGCGCGCTCGTCGGGCACCTCCCGTCCGACCGGCCCTCCGACGCGACCCCCGGTGCCCCGCACGCGGTGGCGGCCGGCGCCGAGGAGGTCCGACGCGTCGTCGTCGTGAACGGTGCGCGCTGCACCGACGCGGAGGCGACCTACCAGGCGATGTACCAGGCCGTCACCGGGACGACGTACCCCAAGACGGGGCGCGTGCTGTCGAACGAGATCGCGATCGTGAAGGACAAGGTCGTCGCACTCCTGGCCTCCTGGATCGCGGTCGAGAACACCGCTGGGATCGGGCCGCAGGTCAAGCGCGCGGTGCTGGGCCAGGTCCCGGTGGGGCGCGTGTACTCGAACTACGTCGACCTGGCCGTCGCGCTGGTCGGCGAGATCGAGGCCGCCCCCCAGCTGAAGGCCGAGACCGACCTCGCGGCGCGTGCCATGGACAGCGCGTACCTCTCGCACCAGCTCGACACGCTCATGCCCAAGCTCAAGACCCAGTTCCAGACCCGGATGGGAACGACCATCGCGGCGCGGTACGGCAACTGGCACATGGGCAAGTACTACCCGTGGTACCTGATCGGCTTCACCGGCGGGTTCGGCGACGTGTTCGACAACCCGTCGACCTACTCGCTGGCCGCCAAGGTCGCCGCGATCCACGATCTGACGGACTGCTACTTCGAGATCCAGCCGGCCGCCGTCCAGGTCCCGCCCAGCAAGTCGAAGGGCACCTCGCTGGTCGGCGGTGAGCACAAGGCCGACCTGGTCGACGGCACGGGCAAGGCGACGTTCCGGGACAAGGCGACCGGCACGCTCGACGAGCAGAACGAGGTGATCGTCTCCGCGCGGTGGCTCAAGAAGCCGATCCAGATGGGCCCGAGCTTCACGACCGGCCGGTTCATGGAGCTGGCGCACGGCGCGGGTGCCGACGTCGAGACGCTCGAGGCCCTCGCGTGGGCCCTGTTCGCGTTCTGGAACCAGAAGTACACGACGTCCGCCTCCGGCGTGCACCGGTTCCACTTCGTCATGGACATGGCCAACAACTACGGCGTGCCGTACTCGATGACCGCCGACCTGCCGGCAGATCCGCCGACCTTCAAGCGCGAGGAGGTCGTGATCGACCTGGGGGTCTAGGGCAGAGCGAGTGCGGTGAGCGACGGCGGTTCGTTGTCATCAGGTAGTGGATCAGATACAGTACCCGTCGTGATGCAACGACCGACGCCCGACACCGCAGGCGACGCCTTCTCGGCCGACCTGCTGCGCGGCCACACCGACACGATCGTGCTCGGCACCCTGCGCCACGGCGACCGCTACGGCTTCGAGATCTACAGGGCGATCCGCGACGCCACCGGCGGCACGCACGAGATCAAGGAGGCGACGCTCTACGCCACGTACCGGCGCCTGACCTCCGACGGCCTGGTCGAGGCGTACTGGGGCGACGAGTCCCAGGGCGGCCGCCGCAAGTACTACCGGATCACCGACGCCGGGCGGGCCGTCTACCGGCGCAACGTCGCGGCCTGGGTGGCCACGCGCGACGTCATCGACTCGCTGCTCGACCAGCCCGCCCCCCGCACCTCTCCCGCCACGAAGGGCTCCGACCGATGAGCTCCGTCCACGAAGGGCTCCGACCCATGTCGACCGTCCACCGCCTGCTCGACGACGCCTTCGCCGGGGTCGACCTCACGCCCGAGGTCCAGGACCTCAAGGAGGAGATCCGCAGCAACCTCGAGGCCCGCGCGCTCGAGCTCCAGCTGGCCGGCGTCTCGCCCGACGAGGCCCCGCGGCGCGCGTTCGACGAGCTCGGTGACGTCCGGGCGCTCGTCGCGGACGCCGCAGGCGCCGCCCCCGTCACAGTCGGCTCGCCGGACGGCGCCCGGCCGCAGGTCACTGCGGTGCAGCGCGCCGCGCAGACCGCACGGCTGCAGAAGGTCCGCCCCCGCCCCGGGTTCGTCGTCGGCGTGGTCCTGGCGTCGCTCGTCGGCGCGGGCGCACTCGTCGTCGCGACCCTCGGTGCGCTCGGCACCGTCGACGTCGCCGACGCGGCGCTCCTGGCCGCCCTCGTCGTCGCAGCGGCTGCGGTCGGCTGGCTCACCGGCGCCTCGCTGGCTCAGGAGACGACGACCAACCACCCGCTGCCCGCCCGTCGCGCCGCGGGCTACGGTCTCGGCGCCGGCCTGACGGTCGGCGGAGCCGCACTCGCCGGTGCGACCGCGCTCCGGCCGCTCGCCACCGGCTGGTACGTCCCCGCCGGGCTGCTGCTCGTCGTCGGGGTGTGCCTGCTCTCGGCCCTCGGCGCGACCCAGACCAACCGCAAGAAGGCCTGGGCCCGCGACGCCGAGCAGGCCTACGTCGCCGACAACCGGTTCGAGCAGGACCCGGCCGCCGCCGCCCGGTTCGGCATCTACACCGCCGCCCTCTGGACGGTCGCCGCCGCCGTGTTCCTGGCCGTCGGGTTCGCGGGCGGCTGGGCGTGGGCGTGGCTGGTGCTCGTCGCCGCGTCGGGCCCGTGGCTGCTCATGCTCGCGAGGATGCTGTTCGGCGCCGGGACGGGTGACCGCCGCGCCTGACGGGGACGCGCACAGTCACGCGACGCGTCCAGTGTCCGCGCCCGGTCGCGCACACTGGACGCGTGGCCCCCACCCGCTGCCCGTGCTCGAGCGGGCTCACGTACGACGAGTGCTGCGCACCCCTGCACCACGGGACCCGCGCCGCCGGCACGGCCGAGCAGCTCATGCGCTCGCGGTTCAGCGCGTTCGCCGTGGGCGACGCCGCCTACCTGCTGCGCTCGTGGCACCCGAGCACGCGCCCGGCGGGCCTCACGCTCGACGACGACGTGCGGTGGTACCGGCTCGACGTGCGCGCGACGAGCGGCGGGGGAGCGTTCGACACCGTCGGCACCGTCGAGTTCGAGGCGTTCCACCGCGGCCCGGGTGGCCGTGGGTCGTTGCACGAGGTCAGTCGGTTCGTGCGCGGCCCGGAGGGCTGGCAGTACGTCGACGGGGACGTCACGACGAGCGCGTGACCCGCCCGGGTGTGACGAAGGTCGTCCTGCACGACCCGCCGCCTGGGACCGATCGACCCAGCCGCGCGCGCACGGGCACGCCAAGATGTGCAGGTGTCCACGTCCTCGATCCAGCCCGACGACGACGAGCTCGACCTGATCCGTCGCTCGGGAGCGGCGCTGCAGGTCGGCAAGCTCAGCCTGTCCGGCGGTACCGGCTCCTACCGCGTCAAGGCGTCGATGGCGCGCATCGCGCGCGCGATGGGCGTCGAGCGGCACGAGGCGCACGTGACGCTCACCGAGATCACGACGACGTCGCACCGCGAGCGGTCGTTCCGCACCGAGGTCACCGAGGTGCGCGCGGTCGGCGTGAACGCCGACCGGCTCGCCCTGATCGAGCGCATGGTGTCGCGGTTCGAGCGCCGGCACGACGAGACCGGCGTGCCGGTCCCGGTCGACGACGTGCTCGCCGAGGTCCGCACCATCGCCGCCCGCCCGCCGCTGTACAACGCGCTCCTCAACGCGCTGTGGTCCGCGATCGCGTGCGCCGCGTTCGCGTTCCTCAACAACGGCGGACCCGTCGAGATCGGCGGCGTGTTCGTCGCCGCGGGGCTCGGCCAGCTCCTGCGCCGCGCGATGCTGCACCGCGGCTACAACCCGTTCGGCGTGACCATGCTGGCCGCGGCGCTCGCGTGCTTCACCTACCTCGGCCTGGTCACCGGCCTGCACGAGCTCGGTGCGCTGTCGATGCGGCACGAGGCCGGCTACGTCTCGTCGGTGCTGTTCCTCATCCCGGGGTTCCCGCTCGTCGCGGGCGCGCTGGACCTCGCGCGGCTCGACTTCTCCGCCGGCCTGTCCCGGCTCACGTACGCGCTCATGGTCCTGACGTCGGCGGCGCTCGCGGTCTGGGCGGTCTCCTCGCTCGTCGGCCTGCAGCCGGACCCGCCCCCGCCGCCCGCGCTCGACCCGTTCGCGCTGTGGGGGCTGCGGTTCGTCGCGAGCTTCCTCGGCGTGATCGGGTTCGCGCTCATGTTCAACAGCCCGTGGCGCATGGCGGTGCTCGCGGCGACGGTCGGGATGGTCGCGAACGTCGGGCGTCTGCTGCTCGTCGAGGTCGGCGTGGTCACGCAGGGTGCCGCGGCCTGCGCCGCGCTCGTCGTCGGCCTGCTGGCCGCCTACCTGGCGCCGCGGCTCGACGTGCCGCGCGTGACGGTCGCGGTGCCCGCGGTCGTCATCATGGTGCCCGGCGTGCTGGCCTACCGAGCGATCTTCCACCTGTCCGACGGCCAGACGCTGCAGGCCCTCGCGTACGGCGTGCAGGCCGCGCTGGTCGTCGTGGCGCTGTCGATCGGGCTCGCGGTCGCCCGGATGCTCACCGACCGGACCTGGGCGTTCGACCGCTGAGGCGACTCGTCGCGGACGCGCTTTGGTTCCCGGCGACCTGCACGGGTAGCCTGTGCGCACTTGGAGACGTCGCATAGCCAGGTCTAGTGCGCGGCCCTGCTAAGGCCGTGAAGGGGTCAACCCTTCCGTGGGTTCAAATCCCACCGTCTCCGCCGAGTGCACGTCGCTGCGCCGTGAGGCCGGGCCGAGGCTGGTCCGGCCTCTCGCGCGTCCGGGAGCGTCGCCGTCGTCGGTGGGTCGGTGCCGGTAGCGTGCCCACCGACCGAACGACGGGCTGAGGCAGGCGCATGTACGAGCTGCTCACGGACGAGCTGCGGGTCGAGGTGCTCGACCCGGTCGCGGACGCGGCACTGACCGGCCCGCGGTACTGCACGGGCGGATACGTCTTCCAGGTGCACGACGCGCGCCACGGCCCGCTCATGTCCGGGCCGACCTACCCCGACGACTTCAACTGGTTCGACGGGCAGGGCATCCCCGACTCGTTCGCGCTCGAGCCCCTGCGGGCTCCCGGAGCGGAGGACGGCGACGCGCTGCTGCTCGGTGTCGGGGTGTGCGACGTCGAGGCGGGGACGGTCGTCGAGCGGTGCGCGTGGGACGTCGCTCAGGAGGCGACGACGTTGACGTTCCGCACCGCGCACGCGTGGGGCGGGTTCGCGTGCACGCTCGAGCGCACGCTCACGCTCGTCGGGCGGACGCTGCGCTCGGCCACCGAGCTGATCAACGCGGACGACGGTCGTGCGCTGCCCGTGCGGTGGTTCCCGCACCCGTTCTTCCCGCAGCCGGCGGCCGACGAGCTGTTCCGGACGAGCGCCGCGGTCACGCTCCCCGAGAGTGAGGGCTACCGGGTCGCCGAGGACGGCAGCGTGCACCGGCGCGTGCTGGCGCCCGGGCACGTCGGTCACTATCAGGAGCTGGACCACGCGGCGAGCGACCCGCTGACCCTCGTCCACTGGCACGACGCGGTCGGCAGCATCACGATGACGACGAGCTACGTCCCCGAGCGGTTCGTCGTCTGGGGGAACCACTACACGGTGTCCGCCGAGCCGTTCCACGTCGCCACCCTCGCTCCTGGCGCCCAGGCCCGCTGGACCGTGACCTACACGTTCTAGTCTCCGGGCTCCGGTGCGCGTCGTGCGCGGCGGAGTGCTCGCGGGGCGACGGTCGTAGGCTCGGCGGGATGGTGGACCCGCGGCACTTCGAGCAGCACGCGGCGATCTACGACGACGCGCGCCCGCCCTATCCGCGCGCGCTCTGGGACGAGCTGACGCGCGCCGGCTACCTCGTGCCAGGGCGCCGGGTGCTCGAGCTCGGCGCTGGCAGCGGGCAGGCCACCGGTCCGCTGCTGGCGGCGGGTCTGCACGTCACGGCCGTCGAGCCCGGGCCGCAGCTCGCGGCACGCCTGCGGGCGACGCACCCGGCCGCGGAGGTCGTCGTCGCGCGCGCCGAGGACGCGGACCTGGGCGAGGACGCGTTCGACCTCGCGGTGGCGGCGACCTCGATCCACTGGCTCGACCTCGACGCGGTGCTGCCGAAGGTGCGGCGCGCGCTGGTCCCGGACGGCACCTTCCTCGTCTGGCGGAACGTGTTCGGCGACCGCGACGTGCCCACGCCGTTCCGCGCGCGGACCGACGAGATCGTCCGCGCCCGGACGCGGCCACCGCGCCCGGGTCCCGACGCCGAGGACGCCGCCGCCACGGTCGCCACGCTCACGCGCTCGGGCCTGTTCCGCGCCGACGCGGTCCGCACGTTCCGCTGGTCCGTGGACCTGGACGCGCAGCAGGTGCACCGCCTGTTCACGACCTTCAGCGACTGGACGCCCGACGAGGTCGACGCCGCCGCGCGCGCCGTGCGGGACCTCGGCGGCACCGTGACCGAGCACTACCTGTCCTGGCTCATCGCGCTGCACCCCACCGACCGCCCTCCGTCCTGACGTGCGCCGCTCCCGGCGCACCGCCCTGCGGCCGGACGGGTGAGGCTCGACGCCCGTTCGTGCAGGTCGGACGCGCTCGGCATCGACCGGACACCTCGGCGTCGCCCGAGGTGGGACCGGTGTTCACCCACGCGCGTGAGGCTCGCCCCGGATCACCCCCGACCCGAAGCGAGACCTCATGCGTGTGCACGCCCCCGGGGTGCGGCCGGTCGCCGCCCTCGTCTCCGCCGCTGTCGTCGGCACGGCCCTCGCGGTCGCGGCCCCCGCCGCCGCCGACGATCCCGCCCTCCCGACGCTCCTCGTCTCCGAGATCAACCCCGACAACGGCGCGCACGTCGTCGACGGGCACCCGAGCACGCAGGACAACTTCGAGTTCGTCGAGATCGCCAACCCCGGCGCACGGGACGTGGACCTCGTCGCGTCGGGCGTGAGCGTCGCGTACACGAACGGCACGAACGTCACGTCGCTGAGCCTCGCGGCCGACTCGCCCAGCCCGGCGGTGGTGCCCGCGGGCGGCGCGCTGACGCTGTGGCTGCGGTACTCCTCGGGCACAGCCGACGGGTACTCGTCGGGCAGCCCGAACGCGTTCCTGTTCGACGCGGACGACTTCCGCGCGCACTACGGGCTCGACGCCGGCGTCCCGGTCGCGTACGTGACCGGTCAGGCCGGGTTCGCCAACAGCGGCACGCGCGGGGTGGCGTTGCGCTCGGGCGGGCAGACGATCGCGTCGTCGACCTACACCGCTGGCACCGACACCGCCGCCGAGCGGAGCGCCCACTACCGTCGGCCGGCCTCCGGGACGGCGGCCGGCGTGCACGCGCAGGCCGCGATCCCGTCGCCCGGCAGCGTCACGCCGGACCAGCTGGTCGCCCCGAGCCCGGACCCGTCGGGCACGCCGACGACCCAGCCCACGACCGAGCCCACGACCGAGCCCACGACGGAGCCGACGACTGAGCCCACGACGGAGCCCACGACGGAGCCCACGACCGGCCCCACCACGCCCCCCGGCGCGGTCGCGCCGATCCTGCAGGTCACCGAGCTCGCGCCGGACACGCCGAACCTGGCCGGCGCCGACGCCTACGAGTTCATCGAGGTCTACAACGGCTCCACCGCGCCCGTCTCGTTCGACGACTTCACGATCAGCTACCTGTACGTCGACGCGAACGCGGTGCAGACGAGCGCGGCCCTGTGGCCCGCGACCCCTACGGACCCGGCGATCCCCGCGGGCGGCACGCTCGTGCTCTGGATCAAGAACGACGCGAGCCGCGCGCTGACGGCGGCCGACTTCAACGCGCAGTACGGCACGGACCTCGCGGCGGGCACGCAGCTCGTCGAGATCGCCTCGGGCGGCATGGCCAACGCCGGGCCGCGCGGCATCCGGGTCGCGACGAACACGGGCGAGGAGGTCAGCTCCGCGTACTGGTTCACCGACGCGCAGACCACGCCGACCACCGCGATCCAGTACGCGTGGAACCCGGGACCGGGTGACCACCTGTGGACGCCCGCCGACCCGGCGGGCCCGGCGCAGACGCTCGTCGGGCTGGCCGCTCCCACGCCGGGCCGGGTCTCCGCGTCGCAGGTGCCCACGACCCTCGTCGTGCCGCCCGTGGACGCCACCGCGCCCGTGGTGCGCGACCTGACCGGCGGCTCCGAGAGCCCGGACGCCGACTCGCTCGACCTGCTCTTCGACGTGACCGACGACCGTCAGGTCCGCACGGTCGCGCTCACGCTGACGACGAACGTCGACGCGCCCGTGACGCACCTGCTCACGGCGAGCGCGCCGCACAGGTTCGGGTACTCGATCCCGGCGGTCGACCTGCTCGGCAAGCGGTGGGTCGAGTACACGGTGCGCGCCTCGGACGGCACGCACACGACGACGAGCGAGACGGTGCGGCTCGAGCTGGGCGACGGCCAGCCCGACGCGGTGCGGCTCGACGTGCGCGACGGCCAGTTCGTCGGCGGGCGGACCCGCGTGGCCGCCACGACCGAGGGCGACCCCGCCGACCTGGGCCTGGCGATCGACGGCGAGCCCGTCGGCAGCGTCGTGCCCTCGCTCGAGAAGGCGCCGGTGTTCGCGTTCGAGGCGACGAGCACCGACGCGTTCTTCCGCAACGGCGTCAAGCTGGGCGACCAGGTCCTGACGATCTTCGACGAGGGCTTCTACTCGCGGGTCGAGACGGTGACGGCCGAGGTCCCGGTGGACCAGGTGCTGCGCGGGCGTGAGCTCACGATCGGCATCTACGCGGGCACCAAGGCGTGGCCGCAGCCGGACGTGAACGAGAACAACGACGACTTCTCGGCCTCGAACGTGCGGCTGGCCCTGCCGGACGGCCGCGTGCTGCGGCCCACCTCGTGCGGCGTCGCGGGTGAGGCCGCCGGCGCCGAGCACGCGGCGGTGCCGTGCCCGGACCCGTCCGCGAGCATCGGCTTCAAGGACGCGACGCTCGTCTACTTCACGGCGACGTTCACGATCCCGGACGACGCATTCGGCTCCCTCGCGCACGTGTGGGACACGACAGCGGTCGCCGACGGTGAGCACACCGTGACCGCCACGGCCGGCACGACGAGCGTGACCCGCACGGTCGTCGTCGACAACACCGCGCCGCAGGTCACGACCCCGCTCGTCGACGGCACCCTGTACCGCGGGCCGTTGACGGTCGACGCGCAGGCCACCGACGCGGGCTCGGGCGTCGCGTCCCTGACGGCGACGCTCGACGGAGCGCCCGTCACGCTGCCGCACGTCACCTCGTCGCTCGACCTGACGCCCGGCGAGCACGTCGCGGTGCTCGAGGCGCGCGACACGCTCGGCAGCACCACACGCCGCACGCTGACGTTCCGCACGGCCGACGAGACCCCCGTGACGGACCTGCTCTCGCCGCTCGACGGCGCGCGGGTCCCGGTCGGGGACGTGGTCCTGCGGGCCACGCCCACGAGTCCCGAGGGCGACGCCCTCGGCGTCGCGCTCCGCGAGGGCTACGCCTTCACGGCGGGCGACGACGAGGTGACGGCCGCCTCGGGCGTCACGGGCGTGGCCGCGGGCGACGACCTCGACCCGACGCTCCTGTCCGCCGACGAGCTCGCCAAGCTCGCCAGCACCGACGGCCTGGCGTCGCAGGTCAGTTCTGCGACGCAGTTCCCGTACCAGCTCTTCACGGTGGCGGTCCCGGCCGACGCGGGCGCCGACGCGCACGTGCGGGTCGCGTGGAGCGGCTCGGCCAACGCCGACGCCAAGGTGCTCCTGTACGTCCGGAACACCACCGCGAACCGCTGGGACGAGGTGGACCGGCACCTGACGACCGACGGCGGGGCCACCGACTTCACGCTCGGTGCGCTCGTGCCCGTCGCGGACCACCTCGCGGACGGCACGGTGACCGTGCTGGTCCAGCACTCCGAGGGCTTCGCGGGCGAGGTCCGCTCGACGCGCGAGTCCGCGGTCACGCCGTTCCACGCCGCGGCGACGCCGCGCGACGAGTACGACTTCACCGTCGCGTGGGAGTCGGACACCCAGTACTACAACGAGAACCCCGCGTTCTACCCGCACCAGCTCGCGATCCACCGGTTCCTGCTCGAGCAGCGCGACGCCCTCAACCTGCAGTACCTGGTGCACACGGGCGACATCGTCGACGACTACGACCAGCCCGAGCAGTGGGAGCGCGCCGACGCGGCGTACGCCCAGCTCGACCAGGCCGGGCTGCCGTACGGCGTGCTCGCGGGCAACCACGACGTCGGGCACGCCGCGCAGGACTACTCCCAGTACAGCGCGCGGTTCGGCGCCGCACGGTTCGAGGGCAACCCCTGGTACGGAGGGCAGCTGCAGGACAACCGCGGCCACTACGACCTCATCACGGCCGACGGCATCGACCTGCTGGTGCTGTACATGGGCTGGGGTCCGGCCGACGAGCAGATCGCGTGGATGAACGAGGTCGCGCGGGCCTACCCCGAGCGCAAGGTGTGGATCGCGCTGCACGAGTTCATGCTCACCACGGGCGGCCTCGGGCCGATCCCGCAGCGGGTCATGGACGAGGTCGTCGCGACCAACCCGAACGTGTTCGCGGTGAGCTCGGGCCACTACCACGACGCCTACACGCGCACCGACGAGTTCGACGACGACGGTGACGGCACCGCCGACCGCACGGTCTACTCGATGCTCTTCGACTACCAGGGCCTGACCGAGGGCGGCCAGGGCTACCTGCGCCTGCTGCACTTCGACAACGACGAGGGCCGGATCGTCGTGCGGACGTACTCGCCGTCGCTCGACGACTTCGACTCCGACGACGCGTCCCTCAACTCGCCGCCGGGGATGCAGGAGTTCACCGTGCCGTACGCGGCGGTGGGCCTGACCCCGACGACGAAGACGCTGGCGACCGACTCGTTCCGCGTGGACGTGCTCACGTCCCGCACCATCGCGTCGTTCGCCTCGGTGCCGTCGGGCGCGACGGTCTCGGCCGTGTGGCGCGACGTCCCCGCGGGCGAGCACGGCTGGTACGTCCTGACCACCGGCCCGCACGGCGGCGTGCACCGGTCCGCGGTGCGCACGTTCGTCGCCGCGGCACCGACGACGATCCCGCTGTCGCCCGTCCCGACGATCTCGGGCACCGCAGCGGTCGGCGAGGCGCTGCGTGCGGTGCCGGGCACGTGGACCTCGGGGACCACGCTGCGCTACCAGTGGCTCGCCGGCGGCACGCGGATCGCGGGCGCGACCTCGTCGTCGCTCGTGCTCGCTCCCGCGCACCGCGGCAAGCGCATCTCGGTTCAGGTCACCGGCACGCTCGCGGGCCACCCGCAGGTGGTCCGCACGTCCGCGGCGACGCCGTCGGTCGCGGCCGGCGCGCTGCGCACGGCGACCCCGGTGGTCGTCGGGGCGGCCACGGTGGGCCGGACGCTCACGGCGCGGCCGGGGTCGTGGGGTCCCGCGCCGGTCACGCTGGCCTACCAGTGGTACGCCGACGGGTCCGCGATCCGCGGCGCGACCTCGTCGTCGTACCGCCTGGCACCCGCCCAGGCCGGCAAGCGGATCACCGTGCGTGTCACGGGGACGCGCACCGGGTACGCGACGACGAGCGTGGTGTCGCGTGCAACCGCGAAGGTCGCCCAGGCGCAGCTCACCAGCGCGCGGCCGACGATCACGGGCACGCCAAAGGTCGGCCGGACGCTCACGGTCGCGCGTGGGACGTGGACACCCGGCACTCGGTTCACCTACGCGTGGTTCGCGGACGGTCGCCGGATCTCCGGCGCGACGAGCTGGCGGTTCACGCCCGGGGCGGCGCTCGCGGGCACGCGCGTCACGGTGCAGGTCACGGGGACGCTCGCGGGCTACGAGACGCACACCCGCACGAGCGCCGCGGTGACGATCCGCCGCTGAGGCCCGCGGGGACCGCGGGCAGCGCCCGGCGGGGACGGAGGCAGTCGACGCGCTCGTCGAGCGTGGCCGCTGCCTCCGTCCCCGCACCCGTGCCCGGCGGTGCGGAATCGGCGGCGGCCGGGGGTGGTTCTGGTGGGGGTGAACGCGACTCAGGCGCAGCAGGTGACGTTCGGCCTCGACACGTTCGGGGACGTCACGACGACGAGCGACGGCCGGCCGGTGCCGCAGCACCAGGTGCTGCGCGACGTGGTCGAGCAGGGGGTGGCCGCGGACCGTGCGGGCGTCGACCACTTCTCGGTGGGGGAGCACCACCGCGACGACTTCGCGGTCTCGGCGCCCGACGTGGTGCTTGCCGCGATCGCCGCCCGCACGCAGCGCGTGACGCTCGGCTCGGCCGTGACGGTGCTCTCGTCGGACGACCCCGTGCGCGTCTACGAGCGGTTCGCGACGCTCGACGGGATCTCGGGCGGGCGCGCGGAGATCCAGGTGGGGCGCGGGTCGTTCGTCGAGTCGTTCCCGCTGTTCGGGTACGACCTGGCCGACTACGACGCGCTGTTCGAGGAGAAGCTCGACCTCCTGGTGCGCCTGCGCTCCGAGGGTCCGGTCACGTGGACGGGCCGCACGCGCGCACCGCTCGACGGGCGCCGCGCCTGGCCGACGACCGCCGGTGGTGCGCTGCCGGTCTGGGTCGGGGTCGGCGGGACGCCCGAGTCGGTGGTGCGGACCGCGCGGCACGGGCTGCCGCTCATGCTCGCGATCATCGGCGGTGCGCCCGCGCGGTTCGCGCCGTTCGTCGAGCTGTACGGGCGCGCGGTGCGCGAGCTGCACGGCGCCGACGCCGTGGTGCCGCCCGTGGGCGTGCACTCGCCGGGGTTCGTCGCGGAGTCCGACGAGGACGCGCGCGACCTGCTGTTCCCGCACTTCAAGGCGAACCGCGACCGGATCGGCGCCGAGCGCGGCTGGCCGCCCATGACCCGCGACGACTTCGAGGCCGAGGCCGACGAGGGCGCGCTCTTCGTCGGCTCGCCGGACACCGTGGCGCGACGCATCGCGGACACCGTGCGCACGCTGGGCGTGCAGCGGTTCGACCTCAAGTACGCCCACGGCCCCCTGCCGCACGAGCACCTGCTGCGCGCGATCGACCTCTACGGCACCGAGGTCGCCCCCCGCGCCCGCGCCCTCCTCACCCCCTGACCGCTTCCCACCAACGCCGGGCCCTCGCGGGCCGGCCGTCGGACCCGTTGTGGGTGGAGAAACGCCCGCCCAGCGATCGCTTCTCCACCCACAAGCGCCGCCGAGCCGACGCGCGGGCCGGCGCGCGGGCCGGGCTAGCGGGTCAGGGCCGTGCGGACCAGGGTGGAGAGCTTCTTGCCGTCGGCGGCCAGGCCCGCGCGGGACGTGGCCTCCTTCATCACCGCGCCCATGTCCTTCATGCTCGTCGCGCCCAGGTCGGCGACCACGGCCGTCACCAGCGCCTGCAGCTCGTCGTCCGACAGCCGTGCCGGAAGGTACGTCTCGATCGCGTCGGCCTCGGCGGTCTCGTTCGCCGCGCGCTCGGGGGCGTGCGCGTCGGTGTAGATCTGCGCGCTCTCGCGGCGCTTCTTCACCTCGCGGGCCAGCACGGCCAGCACGTCGTCCTCGCTGAGCTCGCGCACCGTCGGGCCGGACTTCTCCTCGGCGCGCACGGCGCCGATCAGCTGGCGCAGCACGCTGGTGCGGGCGGTGTCGCGGGCCTTCATCGCGGTGGTGAGGTCGGCGGTCAGGCGGTCCAGCGTCGGGGTGCTCATGCGCTCATCGTCCCCCGCGTGGCGCCGCGTGGGCCAGTGGATACCGCGCTCGCGCCGGGTGCGGTGGCCAGCGTCACGCGGTCCCGGTTTGGGCGTCGCGGTCCGCGCCCTGTATCGTCTCTTCCGGCCCGCAAGGGTCGTGCGCCCGTAGCTCAATGGATAGAGCATCTGACTACGGATCAGAAGGTTGGGGGTTCGAGTCCCTTCGGGCGCGCATCGTGAAGCGGCTCTCATCGGTTCTCCGGTGGGGGCCGCTTCTTCGTCGGCGCCCGGACGCTGTCGCGGAGGCCGTAGCGGGCGGTTCGTCCGGGACTAAGGTCACCCGTACGGGTGAACGTGAGCCACTTCTCAAGGCGTTTCGCAAGAATTGCAAGGGATTGCGTCACTCACGGGACACACTCCGTGGCTACGGTGGACTGGTGACGGCAGAGACGACACCCCCCATCGCGACGCGCGAACACACCGTCGACGGCTTCGTGCGCGAGTTCTTGCGCGAGCTCAACTTCGGGCAGGGCGTGGACCTGACCCGGGCGTCGGTGAACGACAAGTACCTGGCGATGGCGCGCACTGTGCGCCACTACCTCATGACCCGCTGGCTCTCGACGCTGCGCAGTCAGGCCAAGCTGCAGGCCAAGTCGGTCGCCTACCTCTCGGCGGAGTTCCTGCTCGGCCGCCAGCTCGACAACGCGCTGCTCGCGTCCGGCCTCGAGGACATCGTCTCCGAGGGCCTCGAGAGCCTCGGCATCGACCTGGAGGAGCTGCGCCAGGCCGAGATCGAGCCCGGGCTCGGCAACGGCGGCCTCGGCCGGCTCGCGGCGTGCTTCATCGACTCGCTCGCGACCATGAACGTGCCGTCGATCGGGTACGGCATCCGCTACGAGTACGGCATCTTCAAGCAGACGTTCGTCGACGGCTGGCAGGTCGAGAAGCCCGACGACTGGCTGCGCCTCGGCTCGCCGTGGGAGTTCCCGCACCCGGAGGCCGCGGTCAAGGTCAACTTCGGCGGGCACGTCGAGCAGTACCAGGACGACGACGGCGTCGTGAAGCGCCGCTGGGTCCCGGGCTGGTCCGTGCTCGGCGTCCCCTACAACTACATGGTCCCCGGGTACGACGAGGGCCGCGTCAACACGCTGCGCCTGTGGAGCGCCCGCGCCACGCGCGCGTTCGACCTGGAGATCTTCAACTCGGGCGACTACGCCGAGGCCGTGCGCGCGCAGACGTTCGCGGAGAACATCTCCAAGGTCCTCTACCCCGAGGACTCGACGCCGCAGGGCAAGGAGCTGCGCCTGCAGCAGCAGTACTTCTTCGTCGCGTGCTCCATCAAGGACTTCGTCGACCAGGTGCTGCCGCAGGACTTCGACCTGCACAAGCTGCCGGACCGGATCGTCTTCCAGCTCAACGACACCCACCCGGTGATCGCCGTCCCCGAGCTCATGCGCGTGCTCGTGGACGAGAAGGGCTGGGACTGGGACGAGGCGTGGGCGGTCACGAAGCAGTGCTTCGCGTACACGTGCCACACGCTGCTGCCCGAGGCGCTCGAGGTCTGGCCGGTCGACCTGCTCGGCCGGCTGCTGCCGCGGCACCTCGAGATCATCTACCGCATCAACGACGAGTTCCTCGCCGAGCTGCGCGTCGCCTACCCGCACGACGAGCTGCGCGTGCGCCGCATGTCGATCATCGCGGAGTACCCGGTGCGCGCGGTGCGCATGGCCTACCTGGCCACGGTCGCGGGCACCAAGGTCAACGGCGTCGCGGCGCTGCACAGCCAGCTGCTGCGCGACAAGGTGCTCGACGACTTCGCGGGCTACTGGCCCGAGAAGTTCACCAACGTGACCAACGGCGTCACGCCGCGCCGCTTCCTCAAGCTGTCGAACCCGGGGCTCTCGGGGCTCATCACCGAGGCGATCGGCGACGGCTGGGTCACGGACCTCGACCAGCTCAAGGGCCTGGAGCCGCTGGCCGACGACGCCGAGTTCCGCCGCCGGTTCCGCGAGATCAAGTACGCGAACAAGCTGCGGATCGCCTCCGTGCTCGAGCAGCGCGACGGGATCGTCGTGAACCCGGACACGCTGTTCGACGTCATGGTCAAGCGCCTGCACGAGTACAAGCGCCAGACGCTCAAGCTCCTGCACATCGTGTCGCTGTACGAGAAGATCACGACCGGCAAGATCGCGGTCGCCGACGTCACGCCGCGCACGTTCGCGTTCGGCGCGAAGGCGGCGCCCGGCTACGCCCTGGCGAAGCAGATCATCGCCCTGATCAACGCCGTGGGTCGCACGATCAACGAGGACCCGGCGCTCGACGGCCGCCTGCGCATCGCGTTCCCGGCCAACTACAACGTCACGCTCGCCGAGACGCTCATCCCGGCGGCGGACCTGTCCGAGCAGATCTCGCTCGCGGGCAAGGAGGCGTCGGGCACGGGCAACATGAAGTTCATGCTCAACGGCGCCCTGACGATCGGCACGGACGACGGCGCGAACGTCGAGATCCGCGAGCTCGTCGGCGACGAGAACTTCTTCCTGTTCGGCCTCACCGAGCCGCAGGTCGCCGAGGTGGTCGAGCGCGGCTACCACCCGTCGGCGTACTACGAGACGAACCTGGACCTGCGCAACGCGCTCGACCTCATCGCCTCGGGGGCGTTCTCGGGCGGCGACCGGGCGACGTTCGAGCCGATCGTCTCGAACCTGCTCAACGAGGACCGCTTCCTCGCGCTGGCCGACTTCCAGGCGTACGTCGACGCGCAGGCCCGGGTCGACGTGGCCTACGCCGACTCCGAGGACTGGACGCGGCGCGCGGTGCTCAACGTCGCGCGCGGCGGGTTCTTCTCGTCCGACCGGTCGATGCGCGACTACATCGACCGCATCTGGCACACCTACCCGGTCGCGCCGGAGGCCTGAGCCACACCGACGAACGCCCCTCGCCCACCTCGGGCGCAGGGGCGTTCGTCGTCCGACGACGAGCCCGCGTCCAGACGGGCCGGCACGCGCATGCACCGGGGGCTTGACCTGGAGTGCGCTCCAGGTTGCAGGCTCGTCGTCATGGACCAGGACCTGACGACGACCCGCACCGCCGAGCCCGTGCTCGGTGCCATGTACTTCGGCACGCGCGCCGACGACGCGCTCTCCTTCGACCTCCTGGACGCGTTCGTCGACCAGGGCGGCCGGTGGATCGACACCGCGAACTGCTACGCCTTCTGGGAGGACCCGTCGGGCGTCGGCGGGCAGAGCGAACGCGTGCTCGGACGCTGGTTCGCGGCACGCCCGGGGATGCGCGAACGCGTGCGGCTCGCGACGAAGGTGCGCCACCAGCCGCTCGTCCCGCACGAGTGGCCCTCGTCGGCGGAGGGGCTGTCCGCGGAGGCGATCGAGCGCGGGTTCGCGGCCTCGCTCGACCGGCTCGGGCTCGACTCCGTCGACCTGCTGTGGGCGCACGCCGAGGACCGGTCGGTGCCGCTGGACGAGACGGTGGCGGCGTTCGGCGAGCTCGTCGCGGACGGCCGGGTGGGACGGCTCGGGGCGTCCAACCACGCCGCGTGGCGCGTCGAGCAGGCGCGCGCGATCGCGCGTGAGCAGGGCGTGGAGCCGTGGACCGCCGTGCAGCTGCGCTACTCGTACGTCGTGCCGCGGCCGGGGGTCACGCTGCCCGAGGGCGGCCACGTGCACGCCGAGCGCGACCAGCTCGACCACGCGCGCTCGCAGGGCCTCGACCTGTGGGCGTACTCGCCCCTGCTGACCGGTGCGTACGTGCGCAGCGACCGCCCGCTGTCGCCGGGCTACGACCACCCGGGCACTCACCGCCGCCTCGAGGTGCTCGCGCAGGTGGCCGACGAGCTCGGCGCGACGCGCAACCAGGTCGTGCTCGCGTGGCTGCTGGACCAGGGCATCCACCCGATCCTGGGCGTCAGCTCAGTCGACCAGCTCACGGAGGCGATGGCGGCGCGCGAGGTCGCCGTGACCGACGAGACGCAGACGCGCCTCGACGAGCCGGCCTGACGCGGGGGCGGCAGAGGTCGGTGGGAGCATGACGGCTATGACGGGGTACGCACCGGGTGAGGTCGCGCAGCGCACCGGCCTGAGCCTGGACACGCTGCGCTACTACGAGCGCGAGGGCCTGGTCGGGCCGGTCGGTCGCTCGGCGGGCGGGCAGCGCCGGTACGACGAGGACGACGTCGCCTGGATCGGCATCGTCACGTGCCTGCGCGAGGCGGGCCTCGGCATCGCAGACCTGCGCCGGTTCACCGAGCTCCTGCGCTCGGAGGCAGGGCAGGACGACCGCGTCGCGTTCTTGCGCCGTCGTCGCGCCGAGCTCGAGGATCAGGCCGTGCGCATCCGGGCCGCGATCGACGTCCTCGACGGCAAGATCGCCCACTACGGGGGCGACGCCTGAGGGGTGGTCGGCGTCGCACGGCGCGCGGGGCGCCCCCCGTTCGCGCGTAGGGTGTCGCCGTGGCCAAGAAGACGCAGGAGATGAAGCCGTCCACGGCGGCGGCGAAGCTCGACGTGTACCTGCCGGCGACGCCCGAGGAGTTCCGCACCGGCACGGTGACGCGCGACGAGCTCGCCGAGCTGCAGCAGGACCCGCCGCAGTGGCTCGTCGACCTGCGTCGCAACGGACCCCACCCGCGCAACGTCGTCGCCGCGCGGCTGCGCGTCTCGACGTCCGGGCTCGCGCGTGCCGGGGTCACGGACGCGCTGACGACCGACGAGATCAACGCGCTGATCGCCGAGCCGCCCGAGTGGCTCGTGCGCGAGCGGCAGACGTTCGAGGAGGTCCGCCGCGAGGAGCGTCGGCTGGAGGCGCGCGAGGCCGACCGCCGCGCCGAGCAGGCTCGCCGCGAGAAGTCCTGACGCGTCGCGTGCGGTCAGCGCTTGCGGCCGCGGTTCGTCCCGGGCTTGCGACCGCCTGACGTGCGAGGGCTCGGGGCGCGTCGCCCACCGGCGGCAGCGCCCTTCGTCGCCTTGCCGGCACCACCCTTGCCGGTGCCGCTCTTCGCGCCGCCGGCCTTCCCGGCCCCGCTCTTCCCTGCCCCGCCCTTGCCGCTGCCCTTGCCCGACGCCTTCGTCGGCGCCTCGGCCGTCGCACCCCGGCCGCGGGAGGACGTCGCGGTGCGCCCCCGGACGATGCCGATGAGCTCCTCGGTGAGGTCGTCGTAGGACTCGGTCAGCCACGCGAGGCCCACAGCGGAGCCCGGCGCGTCGGTGACCGGACGCGTCGTCAGGCCGCGGCGCAGGTGCAGCCGCGCGACCGAGTGCGGCGCGACGAGCACCGCGTGCCCCGCGGCGACGAGGTCGACCGCGTCGCTCGTCGTCGCGACCGCACCCGCGAACCGCTCGCCGGGCGCGTCCGCCCAGCCGAGCACGTCGTCGACGGGCACGACGAGCGTCTCGTCGGCGAGGTCCGCGGCCGTGATCTCCTCGGCGGCGGTGAACAGGTGGTCCTTGGGCACGACGACGACCGTCGCCTCGGTGTACATCGGGATCGCGTCGATGCCCGCGCGGTCGACGGGCAGGCGCAGGAGGCTCGCCGCGACGTCGCCCGCCCGCAGAGCGTCCACGGCGTCGGCCGCGGCGACCGGCACGAGGTCGAGCGCGACGTCCCGGATCCGCTCCTCCCAGACGCGCACCCACCGGCCCGGGTTCACGCCCGGCACCATGCCGAGCCGGAACGCCGGCGGCGAGGTGTCCGCCGACGAGGCGTCCGACGCCGGGCCGTGCGTGGGGTCCTGCTCGCTCATGCCGTGCGCCTCGCGATCACGTCGGTGGAGGGGCGGCCGGTCGCCAGCCCACGGGCCTCGAACTTGGTGACCGGGCGGTGCGGCGGTCGGGGGACCGCGCCGGCCGAGTCGAGGCCCTCGTCGGCCGCGAGGACCTCGACCATCTGCTCGGCGTACGGCGCCCAGTCCGTCGCGACGTGCAGCGTGCCGCCCGGCCGCAGGCGCGAGCGCAGCAGCGCCACGTGCTCGGGCTGGACGAGCCGGCGCTTGTGGTGGCGGGCCTTGGGCCACGGGTCGGGGAAGAAGGCGTGCACGGCGTCGAGCGTCGACTCGCCGATCGCGTGCCGGGCCAGGTCGAGCGCGTCGCCGTGCGCGACGCGCAGGTTCGTCAGGCCGAGCCGTTCGACGAGCACGAGCAGGTTCGCCAGGCCCGGCAGGTGCACCTCGACCGCGAGGTAGTCGCGGTCCGGGTCGGCCTGGGCCATCGCCGCGGTCGTCTCGCCCATGCCCGGCCCGATCTCGAGCACGAGCGGCGCGCGGCGACCGAACAGCGCGGTGGCGTCGAGCAGACCGTCTGGCGTGCGGGGGAACGGCGAGGCCTCGTCGTGCACGGAGAAGCCGAACCGGGGGAACAGGCGCGTCAGCGCGTCCGTGCGGTCGCGGCCGAGCGCCGCGCGCCGCGGATGGAACGTGCGCAACGGCTCGTGCGGGCGCGCAGCCTCGTGGCGGAACGCGTCGGGCGGCTGGCTCACGCACAGCAGCCTACGGACCCCGCGCGGCCCCGCCGTCGCGTGGCTACTGTCGGCCTCATGCCGCAGGCCGGTGAGCCCGCTTCGCACGTGCCGCCCCGCGACCTGGCACGCCTCGCGCTGCTGGGAGCGCTCGTCGGCCTGCCCGCCGGTCTCGTCGCCTTCGCGTTCATCGGCCTGGTGCACGAGCTCGAGTCCTGGCTGTGGGACGACCTGCCGGTGCTGCTCGGCGCCGACGCGCCGCCCTGGTACCTCGTGCTCGCCCTGCCCGTGCTCGGCGGCCTGCTCGTCCATCTCGCCCGGATGCTGCCCGGTGACGGCGGGGCGTCGCCCATCCACGGGCTGCACCTGGGCGGCGCGCCGCGGCCGCGGGACGCCTGGGGAGTCGCGCTGGCCGCGGTCGCGACGTTGCCGTTCGGCATGGTGCTGGGCCCCGAGGCGCCCCTGATCGCGCTGGGGGCGATCGTCGGCACGTGGGTCACGTCGTGGGCGCGGATGACGGACCAGGGCCGGACCGTCGTGGCGACGGCCGGGTCCGGCGCGGCGATGTCGACGCTGTTCGGGGGGCCGCTCGTCGCGGGGCTCATGCTGCTCGAGGGCGGCGTCGGAGCCGGCGCGCTCGTCATCCCGCTGCTCGTGCCGGCGCTCGTGTCCGCCGCCGTCGCGTACACGCTCGTGACGGGCCTCGGCTCGTGGGCCGGGCTCCCGGTCGGCGGGCTCGCGATGCCCGGACTCCCGGAGTACGAGACCGTCCTGGTGCGTGACGTGGTCGTCGCGGTGCTCGTCGGGGTGCTCGCGGCCGTCGTCGCGCGGTTCGTGCGACGGGCCGCCACGTCGCTCGCGGGCCTCGAGCCTCGGCTCGGTCGGGGGCCCCTGCTGCTGCTGGGCGGGCTCGCGGTCGGCGTGCTGGCGCTCGTCGCGGACGCGCTCGGTGCGGACCCGCAGGAAGTCCTGTTCTCGGGGCAGTCGTCGATCCCGGACCTCGTCGCCAGCGGATCGGTCGCCGCCGTGCTCGTCGTGCTCGTCGCGAAGGTGCTGGCCTACGCGGTGAGCCTCGGGGCGGGCTTCCGGGGCGGGCCGATCTTCCCGGCGATCTTCATGGGGGTCGCGTTCGCGTCGTTCGCGGTCGTGACGGTCGACCTGTCGCCGACCGTGGCGATCGCGGTGGGCGCCGGGGCGGGCATGGCGGCGATGACGCGCATGGTCGTCTCGCCTGTGCTGTTCGCCGCGCTCCTCGTCGGGCGTCCCGGGCTCGACGCGGTGCCCGTCGCGGTGATCGCGACCGTCGCGGCCTGGCTCGGGTCCGCGGTCCTGGACCACCGCGACCTCCTGGGCCGACGACGGGCGGACGCCGACGAGGCGGCGACGGCGGCCGCCCCCGCCGGGACCGCCCTGCCCGTGCCTGCGCCGAGCGTGCCCGCGCCGGGCGCCCTCGAACCGGGTGCCCTCGAACCGGGCGTCTCCGAACCGGGCGTCCCCGAGCCGGGCGTCCCCCGACCGGCGGCCGCAGCCGGGGCCGAGCCGACGCCGGACCCGCCCGCCGCGGGGGAGCGGCCATGAGCGGGCCGTCACCCGTGGAGCCCGGCGCGCCCGGCGCGCTGCCCGTCCTGACCGGGTCCGACGACACGCGGGACGAGTCCGCGCTGACGGTGGCGATCGCGCTCGGGGCCAACCTGCTCATCGCGGTCGCCAAGTCGATCGCGGCCATGGTCACGGGCGCAGCGTCGATGCTCGCCGAGGCCGCGCACTCGTGGGCGGACACGGGCAACGAGGTGTTCCTGCTCATCGCGCAGCGCAAGGCCGCCCGCCCCGCCGACCGCACCCACCCGCTCGGGTACGGCCGCGAGGTCTACGTGTGGTCGCTGTTCGCGGCGATCGGGCTGTTCGCGGTGGGCGCCGGGGTCTCGATCACGCACGGGATCTCCGAGCTCGCCCACCCCGAGCCGGCCACCGACTTCGGCGTCGCCTACGCCGTGCTCGGGGTCGCGTTCGTCCTGGAGGGTGTCTCGTTCCTGCAGGCCAACCGGCAGGTGCGCACCGCCGCGCGGCGCCGCGACCAGGGGCTGCTCGAGCACGTGCTGCGCACGTCGGACCCGACCGTGCGCGCGGTGTTCTTCGAGGACGCGGCCGCACTCGTCGGCATCGTCATCGCCGCCGCGGGGATCGCGGCGCACGAGATCACGGGGTCGTCCGTGCCCGACGCGATCGGCTCGATCCTCGTCGGGATCCTGCTCGGCGTGGTCGCGGTGGTCCTGATCGAGCGCAACCGCAGGTTCCTCGTCGGCGAGGTCGCCGACGACCGCCTGTGGAACGCCGCGCTCGCGACCCTGCAGGCCCAGCCCGAGGTCGCGCGCGTCAGCGAGCTGAGGCTCGAGCTCGTCGGGGCGCGGCAGGTGTTCCTGTCCGGGGCCGTGGACCTGGTGGGCGAGCCCGACGAGACAGCGGCCTCGCACCAGCTCGCCGCGCTCGAGCGTCGCATCCGTGCGACGCCCGGCGTCGTCGGTGCGCTCCTGTCGCTCGCGGAGCCCGAGGACCCGGGGCTCACACCCCGCCGGGCCCCGCACTGACGCCGCGGCCAGGCGTCCGTCGTCAGAGGTCGGCGTCCGCAGCCGTCGGCGAGGGGCGCGGGCCGTCGGTCGTCGGCACACGAGCGTCCGGGCCGGTGCCGCGGACCCATCGGCCCACGGGGCCGTCGTCGGACGCGCACGCGTGCCCGATCGCCATGCACGCGATCACCACGAGCGCGAGCGCGAACAGCCACCCGAGGTAGGCGAACACGAGCCCCAGCGCGCCGAACTGGCGCGCACCGGCCGTCAGCGCGAGCGGCAGGTAGACGGACCCGGCCTGACCGAGCAGCGCGATGGCGACGCCCGTCAGCACACCCGTCACCACGACCGGGCGGCGCGGGAGCTGGCGGCGCAGCAGCAGCTGCGGCACGAGCGTGAACACCGCCGACCAGATGAGCGCCTGCACCGCGAGCTGGGTGACGCCCCGCCACGACGACGTCACCACGTCACGCGTGAACGCGACGATCGACGTCGCGAGCGCGACGGCCAGGACGGTCGCGAGCCAGCGCCACGCGTTGCGCAGCCCGGGACGCCGGGCGCCCCAGACACGGACGTAGACCCGCTCGAGCGCACGCGCGAACGACGTCGCTGAGATCAGCGCGACGAGGATGCCCAGGATCCCGATGGTGCTCGCGATCTGGCTCGAGTCCGGCACCGAGCCCGCGAGCGCGGCGCGCGTCTCGTCGGACAGGCCGAGCGAGCCCGAGACCCAGCTGCCGACCCCCTCGTCGTCCGGCCGCAGCGCGGCGGTCACCAGCATGAGCGGGACGATCGAGGTGAACGCCTGCGCGGCGAGCGTCATGGCGCGGTCGAACACCTCGATCGCGACGAGCTCGCGCACGATGCGCTCGAGCAGACGACCGGTCGGGGTGCCGCGCGTGGCGTCCCAGCGGCGCAGCCCCCAGGCTCGTGCCGCCGCCGCCCCCCGCGCGACCCCGCCCGCCACGGCTACCCCTGCGGCGGTACGCGCTCGTCGAGGAACCGGACGACCTCGGCCACGTAGCGCTCGCGGGCGGGGCTGGGGGACAGCGCCAGGTCGTGCGAGCCGCCCGGCACGACGACGAGCGTGACGTCCGGGCCGAGCAGCGGCGCCCGCGCGGCGATGTGGTCGACGTCGAGCACGGAGTCGGTGGTCAGCAGCGCGTCGTGCTCGCGGTCGTCGGGACCGGTCGCGTCGGACGTGAGCACCAGCACGGGCTCGGCGATCGCCAGCCCACGGCCCACGCGCGCGTGCCCCACCCGGATGGTCCGGACGAACGAGGCCCGCGCGGGGAAGCCCTCGTGCGGCTTCCAGGCGAGGTCGAAGTCCCACTCGCCGCCCGTGTCCTGGTGCAGCGCGCGCCCGTAGTGCGGCGCGATGTGCCCGAGCACGAGGTCGGGCGCGACCCTGCTCAGCGGGCCCAGGCAGTGCGTGAGGACGTGCCGCTCGAACCAGGACCCGCGCAGGTCGAGCCACGGGGAGTTGAGCACGACCGCGTCCACCCCGCCGGGGCGCGCGTGCGCCCACAGCGCGGCGACCAGGCCGCCCGTGGAGTGGCCGAGCAGGGCGACATGGTCGTGGTCGGTGCGCAGCAGCGCCACGGCGGCGTCGATCTCCTGGGCGTACGTGGCGAGCTCGCGTGTGTGGTTGGCGGGCCGGCCGGGCCGGATCGAGCGCCCGTAGTCCCGCAGCTCGAGCGCGTACAGGTCCCAGCCGGCGGCGTCGAGGGCGTCCGCGACGTGGGTGTGGAAGAAGTAGTCGACGAAGCCGTGCAGGTAGAGCACGGCCCGACGATGCCGCGCGGGCCGGTGCACGAGCGTCGCCACGGGCTCGACGCCCTCGCGGGCCGTCTCCGCATCCGGCGGCAGGTGCAGCGTCCGCGCGACCCACGGCTCCCCGAGCAGGTCGGCCCGCTCGTCGTCCCACACCGCCGCGCCGGCCCGCCCCGCGCCCGCCGCGCTCGTCGTGCCCCCGCCGCTGCCCGTGTCGTCGCCCATCCGGGCATCGTCGCACCTCCCGCGGGGACCGGGTGGAGGCGGGACCGGGTGGAGTTCCGCTCGCTGAGCGAGCGCAAGTCCACCCGGTCGCGGCTCAGACCGGGCAGGGAGGGAGATCAGGCCACCGGGGCCAGGGCGGGGGCGGGGCGGGATGCGAGGTGGCCCTGGCCCGCGACGTCCTGGGCCAGGGCCGTGATGCGGGCTGCGCCTGTCTCGTCGACCTCGACCGTGGTGACCGAGGCGTTCGGCAGCGCGACGAGACCGATCGGCTCGAGCGTGGCCAGGTAGGCGCCGAGCGCGAGCCCGTGGCCGACGACGAGCACGTGCTCGTCGGTGCCGAGGTGCCGCTCGACGAGCCGGCCGAACACGCGCGTCGTGCGGGCCATGAAGTCTGCGGCGTGCTCTCCGCCGGGCAGGCCGGGATGCGTGCCGGCGAGCACCTGTCCGACGAGCGTCGGCCACGCGACCACGGCGTCAAGGCTCGTCTCGGGCCGACGCTCGTAGATCCCGAAGTGGTACTCGCGCAGGTCGGCGTCGGTGCGCAGCCGGAGGTCGTCGTGGTGTCGCAGGAGCTCGACCGCCGTGGCGATCGCGCGCCCCGACGGCGAGGACCACGCCGCGGTGAACGGGGTGTCCGCCAGGTGCCGCGCGGTGGTGCGCACGCCGGTACGGCCCTCGCGCGTGAGCGGGGAGTCGCAGCGGCCCTGCAGGACGCGCCGCGCGTTGAAGTGGGTCCGCCCGTGCCGCACGAGCGTGAGTGTGAGGGTCATCGTCGCCCTTTCGTCGTCATCGGTCGCTGCCGACGCTAGGCGCGGGACATGACGAGGCGGCGACGGCGGGGTGTCGGGCCGATGCACGTTCCGGCGCGTGGCGCGCCGGCCGTCAGCGGCGGGCGAGGGCCGCGTCGATCAGCACCTCGGCCGCGCGGCGCGCGTGCACGGCGGCGTCCGGGCGCCCGGCGATGGCGGCGGTCGTCTGCGCGCCCTCGGCGAGCAGCGCGAGCTGGGCCCCGAGCTCCGGGTCGCCGCCGAGCTCCTGCGCGAGCCGCGCGACGTACTCCTGGAACGACTGCTTGTGCGCACGCGCCGCCTCGGCCACGGCGGGTGACGTCGCGCTCAGCTCGCCGAACGCGTTGATGAACCCGCAGCCGCGGAACGCGTCGTTGCCGAACCACTGCTCGAGGAAGTCGAACACCGCGAGCAGCCGCGCGCGCGGGTCCTCGAGCCCGGCCGCGGCCTGCGCCAGCCCGGCCTCCCACTGCCGGTGCCGCGAGGCGAGCACCGCGAGCACGAGCTGCTCCTTGCCGGGGAACTCGCTGTAGAGGCGCTTGAGCGACACGCTCGCGGCGGAGCGCACCTCGTCCATCCCGACGGACTGGATGCCGCGCGCGTAGTACAGCGCGTCCGCGGCGTCGACGATGCGCGCGCGCACCTCGTCGTTCGTCGGCGCCGTCGACGCCGTCCCCTGTGCCGTGCTCGCCATCGTCGACTGCTCTCCTGAACATTGCTCCGCCCCAGCACTTGCGCCGAGAACGCTCGTTCTCTACTGTAGTCCACATCGGCGGAGAACGATCGTTCTCCCGGACTCGAGAAGGGGCGCATCATGGGTCGCATCAAGGTCGGCACGGAGAACTCGGTCGACATCGAGCTGCACTACGAGGACAAGGGAACCGGTCAGCCCGTCGTCCTCATCCACGGCTTCCCGCTCGACGGCAACTCGTGGGAGGGCCAGACGGCCGCGCTGCTCGACGCGGGCTACCGCGTCGTCACCTACGACCGCCGCGGGTTCGGCCAGTCGAGCCAGCCGTCGGTCGGCTACGACTACGACACGTTCGCCGCGGACCTGCACACGGTGCTCGAGACGCTCGACCTGCGTGACGTCGTGCTCGTCGGCTTCTCGATGGGCACCGGTGAGGTCGGCCGGTACCTCGGCACCTACGGCTCGGCGCGCGTCGCCAAGGCCGCGTTCCTCGGCTCGCTCGAGCCCTACCTCACCAAGACCGACGACAACCCCGACGGCGCGGCTCCGGCCTCGTTCTTCGAGGACATCGCCGCGACCGTCCGCAAGGACCGGTACGCCTACTTCACCGCGTTCTACCAGGACTTCTTCAACCTGGACGAGTTCCTCGGCAGCCGCATCAGCGAGGAGCAGGTGCGGCACGCGTGGGACGTCGCCGCGGACTCGGGCCCGTACGCGTCGGCCGCCGCGCCGCTCACGTGGGGCACGGACTTCCGGGCGGACATCCCCAAGATCGACGTGCCGGCGCTGATCGTGCACGGCACGGGTGACCGCATCCTGCCGGTCGACGCGACGGGCCGCCGGTTCGCCCAGGCACTGCCCTCGGCGACCTACGTCGAGATCGAGGGTGCGCCGCACGGCATGCTCACGACGCACACCGCCGAGGTCAACAAGGCCCTCCTCGACTTCCTCGCCGGCTGAGCTCCACCCACAGCCCAGGCGCCGGATCGGGTGGAGAAGGTCACGCCAGGCGTGACCAGGTCCACCCGCAGAGCGCGCAGGCGCCCGACGACGAGGCGTCCGACCCCCAGTCGGGCGCCTCGTCGTCTTGCTGCGCCTGGGCGCCAACGCCCGGTGCCGTGTCCGCGCGACCGGCACCGGGCCGCGTGCCCGGGCGAGTCCCTCAGGCTGCCTGGCAGGTCACCGTGGCACCGGCGCCCGTGCCGACACCCTGGAACCCGAAGCTCGTGCTCTGGCCCGGTGCCAGTGAGCCGTTCCACGGCGCGTTGCGCACGGTCGGCGACTGACTCGGGCCGGACTGCACGCCGCTCCACGTGTTGCTCGCCGTGGCGCCGTTGGCCAGCGTCACCTGCACGACCCACCCGCTGAGCGCCTGGCCCGCCTTGACGTCCACCTGCGCGACGAAGCCGCCGGGCCACTGGTTGACGACCGAGTAGGTCGCGGTGCAGGCGCCGCCCGGCGTCGACGTCGGCGTCGAGGTGGGCGTGGGCGTCGCAGTCGCGGTGGGTGTCGGAGTGGGCGTCGGAGTGGGCGTCGGTGTCGGAGTCGGCGTGGGCGTCGGCGTGGGCGTCGGCGTGGGGGTCGGGGTGGGGGTGGTCAGGACGAGGTTCTTGCGCTGCACCGACCACTGCGCGCCGTTGGCGCACAGCCCGCAGCCCTGGTTGACGAAGACCCGCCCGGCGTCGGCGTCGCCCTTGAGCTGCCACTTCACCCACAGCACCGCGGCACGGCCGAACTCCCCGCCGTTCTGCTGGTCGTACGTCCCTCCGTGGCCGACCGGCAGGTTGCCCATGAACGCCGGGAGCCCGGACGGGAGCTTGCCCCAGTCGTCCATCGCGTTGGGGTAGGCGATGTCGCCCGAGCCGCCGATGAAGTAGGCGATCGGGTGGTCGAGCCGCCGGAGCTGGTAGTCGTCGCCGTCGTTGAGCAGGCCGCTGCTGAAGATCATCGTCGTCGTCACGCGCGGGTCGCCGGAGACGGCGTAGGCCTCGATGCCGCCGCACGAGAACCCGGCGACCGCGATCTTGCTGGTGTCGAGGCGGTCGCGCAGGGGACTGCCGTTGCGCGCGTTCTCGGCCACGGCCCAGTCGATCGACTGGGTGAGCATCGCCGAGTTCGTCGAGCCCGAGCCGTTGGGCGCGCCGTTGGAGATGACGAGGAAGCCGTGCGAGGCGATCTCGCGCAGGAAGTTGTACGCGGACGTGCCGTTGGCCGAGCAGGCGCCGTTGCCCCACACCAGGATCGGCATCTTCGCCGAGGGCAGGTTCGCGGGCCGGTAGATGGTGTGGTTCGCCAGCGAGCCCGAGGTCTCGTAGTCCGCCGGGTACGGACCGGACCCACCCGCGGCCGCCGAGGCCGGGATCGCCAGCACGGCCGTGGCGAGCAGCGTGCCGATCGCGACGGCGCCGGCACATGCCGCCCGTGCAAGTCGTCTCATCGTGCAACCTCCCAGGTCGTCAGTCGTCGCGCGGTCGGCGGCCGGGTGGCGCGCCGGGCAGAGCTGCGCGACTCCACCGTCGCGACGGCTCGGTCGGGTGTCGAGGGAGGCGGCTCTACTTCGATGGAGAAAATCGATTCGGTCCCCTCGGCGCGCTCGTCGCGCACGTCCGTCGGCGCTCGCTGCCGTCGCGCGGGTGCGACCACCGGGCAGTGCGCGACGGCGCCCTCGCGTGCTGTCGCCGCGACGAATCGGGGTGGAGCGGATGAAGTTGAGCGGAATACACTCAACTTTGTCGCGTTGAGGCGAAGAGGACGACACAATCAGCGATGCGCGAGTCGTTCGCGCTAGGAGGTCACGTGGACGCCAAGTTCACCACCCGCTCGCAGGAGGCGCTCGGCAGCGCCTTCCAGTCCGCGAGCGCTGCCGGCAACCCACAGCTTGAGCCGGCGCACATCCTGGACGCCCTGCTCCAGCAGGAGGGGGGCGTCGCCAACGGGCTGCTCGACGCCGTCGGCGCGGACCGGGGAGCGCTCGGTCGCTCCGTGCGTGGCGTCCTGGTCAACCTCCCGTCGTCGTCGGGCTCGACGGTCTCCCAGCCGCCCGCCTCGCGGCAGACGACCGCGGCCCTGCTCGCCGCGAACGACGAGGCCCGCGCGCTCGGTGACGACTATGTCTCCACCGAGCACCTGCTGATCGGGCTGGCCGCGGGCCAGTCCGGCGTCGCCGACGCCCTGCGCGCCGCGGGCGCCTCGCGCGACGCGCTGCTCGCCGCGCTGCCGACCGTGCGCGGCAACGGCCGCGTGACCTCGGCGAATCCCGAGGGCACGTACAAGGCGCTCGAGAAGTACGGCCTCGACCTCACGCAGCGCGCCGCCGAGGGCAAGCTCGACCCGGTGATCGGCCGCGACGCCGAGATCCGGCGTGTCGTGCAGGTGCTCTCGCGCCGCACCAAGAACAACCCCGTGCTCATCGGCGAGCCCGGCGTGGGCAAGACCGCCGTCGTCGAGGGGCTCGCGCAGCGGATCGTGGCCGGTGACGTGCCGCAGTCGTTGCGCGGCAAGAAGCTCGTGTCGCTCGACCTGGCCTCGATGGTCGCGGGCGCCAAGTACCGTGGCGAGTTCGAGGAGCGGTTCAAGGCCGTCCTCGAGGAGATCACCGCGTCCGAGGGTGAGGTCGTCACGTTCATCGACGAGCTCCACACGGTCGTCGGCGCGGGTGCCGGCGGCGAGGGCGCGATGGACGCGGGCAACATGCTCAAGCCCATGCTCGCGCGCGGCGAGCTGCGCCTGGTCGGCGCGACGACGCTCGACGAGTACCGCGAGCACATCGAGAAGGACCCCGCGCTCGAGCGGCGGTTCCAGCAGGTCTACGTGGGCGAGCCGTCGGTCGAGGACACGGTCGCGATCCTGCGCGGGCTCAAGGAGCGTTACGAGGCGCACCACAAGGTGACGATCTCGGACGCCGCCCTGGTGGCTGCCGCCGCGCTGTCGGACCGGTACATCACGGGCCGCCAGCTCCCCGACAAGGCGATCGACCTCGTCGACGAGGCCGCCTCGCGCCTGCGCATGGAGCTCGACTCCTCGCCCATCGAGATCGACGAGCTGCAGCGTGCCGTGACGCGCCTCGAGATGGAGGAGGTCGTCCTGTCCGAGTCCGACGACCCCGCCTCGCTCGACCGGCTCGAGCGGCTGCGCAAGGACCTCGCGGACCGTCGCGAGGAGCTCGCGGCGCTCAACGCGCGGTGGGAGAAGGAGAAGGCCGGCCACAACCTCGTCGGCGACCTCAAGGCACGCCTCGACGCGCTGCGCTCGGACGCCGAGCGGCTCCAGCGCGAGGGCGACCTCGAGAAGGCCGCGCGCATCCTGTACGGCGAGATCCCGACGCTCGAGCGGCAGATCGCCGACGCCGAGGCGAGCGAGAGCCAGCAGGACGTCGTCGACGGCCCGCCGATGATCGCCGAGAAGGTCGGGCCCGACGAGATCGCCGAGGTCGTCTCGGCGTGGACCGGCATCCCCGCGGGCCGCATGCTCGAGGGCGAGACCGCCAAGCTCCTGCGCATGGAGGAGGTGCTCGGCGAGCGCCTGATCGGCCAGAAGAAGGCCGTCGGCGCGGTCTCCGACGCGGTGCGCCGCGCCCGTGCGGGCATCTCCGACCCCGACCGTCCCACGGGCTCGTTCCTGTTCCTGGGCCCCACGGGCGTCGGCAAGACCGAGCTCGCGAAGGCGCTCGCGGACTTCCTGTTCGACGACGAGCGCGCGATGGTCCGCATCGACATGTCGGAGTACGCCGAGAAGCACTCGGTGGCGCGGCTCGTCGGGGCCCCTCCCGGGTACGTCGGCTACGAGGAGGGCGGCCAGCTCACCGAGGCCGTGCGGCGACGCCCGTACTCGGTGGTCCTGCTCGACGAGGTCGAGAAGGCGCACCCCGAGGTGTTCGACGTCCTGCTGCAGGTGCTCGACGACGGCCGTCTCACCGACGGCCAGGGCCGCACGGTCGACTTCCGCAACGTCATCCTCATCCTGACGTCGAACCTCGGCTCGCAGTTCCTGGTCGACCCGATGCTCTCGGAGACCGAGAAGCGCGAGGCCGTCATGGGTGCGGTGCGCTCGTCGTTCAAGCCCGAGTTCCTCAACCGGCTCGACGACGTGGTGCTCTTCGACCCGCTGTCCCTCGAGCAGATCGGCTACATCGTCGACCTGCAGGTCGAGCTGCTCGCCAAGCGCCTGCGCGACCGCCGGCTCACCCTCGAGGTCAGCCCGGCCGCCCGCGAGTGGCTCGCGATCGAGGGCTACGACCCCGCATACGGCGCCCGCCCGCTGCGCCGCCTCGTCCAGCGCGAGATCGGCGACAACCTGGCCCGCGCCCTGCTGTCCGGCCAGATCCACGACGGCCAGACGGTCGTCGTCGACCGCGACGACACCGGCCTGAGCATCACGGGCGCCTGACCAGCCCGGCCGGTCCCGGCGCCGAGCGGTACTGATGCGGTACTGCCCGGCGCCGGACGCCGTGCGATCGGCGTCGCCCGAGGGTCGCGGCAGGACGCTCCGCGCTATCCGACGCCGTAGACGGAGCTTGTTCTCGTGCACCTCGTGAGAACCTCGTCAGGAGGGACGCCGTCGACGTTCTCGCGTCCGAACACCGCGGGCTCTCCCATCGCGAAAGCCCTCCCCGGACCCAGCGTCACATGGTCGCTCGTCACGTGCGCGTCGGGACCGACGGCGGCGATGAACGTCGAACCTTCCTTGTCATCGACGACGACGTAGAGGCACGAGTCAGCACCCAGCAGGAACGTGCCTGCGTGCTCGACCGCGTCGCCGAGCTGCGGCTGGTGGCGCAGGAAGAGGACGCCATCTGCTTCGTCGGCCCGCAGCTGATGGGGGCCCCGGACTCGGGAACTGCCCAAATGAGGAGCCCGATGCCAGCGGCCACCAGGAGGGACGTTCCTGCAATTACTGCTCGTTTGAGCAGTCGCGTCCCTAACTGACGATGACCGTGAGGCCCAGCAGATTGAGGGAACCGATCCCGCTGAACAGGCCCTCATTCTTTCCAAAGCCCGAGGTAATGCCCATCGCCTTCGTTCCGAAAAACCACGTCCCGCCAGAGTCGCCACGGTCGAATGTGCGAGCCTTGGTTCCGTTGGCTCGCCCGTGTGCAAATGTGGCTACTCCGCGGGCTACTCGTGTGGGCAGCGTGGCAAAGTCTGGCGTGTGTGTCGAATAAGGCGACCGGCCAGTATGGTGCGGTATTTTCACACTCCTCCAGCGATTGCGTGCGAAACTCGTATGACGCCCCCTTGACCAGTAGATCCACCCGAGATCGTCCGATGTGCGGACGGTACCAACTGGAACCGCCAAGCGGGTCCATTTCGACGAAGTTGGCCCCGATCTCCCCGCTCCCGCGTGCCGCGATCAGCGTGTGGGAGTGCTCGAACTATCGGACGACTGGTCGGTCGTGACGATCCGAGCGGCTGGCCGACCGACGAGCATCTTGCGGTGTGCCTCGGGAGATCCAGTTGGAGTTGGGCCTTCAGCGAGAGTTGTTCTATCGGGTCGTGCGAGTCGAAGCCCGCTCCAGACCCTCCGATGACGTGGCGCTGGTTGCAGGCGGATGCGCTCCGGCCCCGAGCTCGCCACACAGGGCAGGTTCGCGGGTGGTCTCGCAGCGGACGAGACGCTGCGGCGTTCCCGCTCGCGTCGCCCCACTGGTTCTCGCGCGGCCGGCGCCGCGCGCCGGCCGCGCGCAGGAACGCCTGCGCTCAGGCGGTGAGGTTTCCCGCCCGATTCTCTGACTCTCGAGCGATACCGCGGCCCGCGTGGTGGTGCGGCAGCAGTGCGTCCGGGCGTGCGGTATTCATCGGCCGCGCGGGCAATCCCGGATGTCCGGATTGACATGGTATCGGCGGCTAGGTACCGTTCCGTCGGTTCGCTCAGCCCGGAGGTCAATATGAAGTTCATCCATGCCCGTCGATGGGTTGTTGCTGGGGCTGTCGCCGCGACTCTCCTGGCAGCTGCGTCCGGCTGTTCTGCTTCACTCCCGGGGAACGGCGAGTGCGTTCTTACAGTCGATAACGCACATGCCTCGGCCACGAAGTCGGGCTACATTGACGGCAAGGGCAAGGTAAAGTGTGTCTACACTCAGGGCAAGCTGACAAACCTCACTATCGAGACCAAACTGCAAAAGAAGAGCGCTGCGGGCGTATGGACTGACGTGAGGGGTGGGTCAAATACGACCACGAAGGCGACGGTAAAGTCAGGCGTTACATACACGGGGGTCAGCGGCTTCGTGCGGTGCCAGAAGGGCACCTTCCGAACGGGTTCTCGTGCTGGCGCCTACCTCGACGGTCGCTACTCGGGCTTGAGCTCTTGGGAGTACGGTCGCGCGACGACGAATCCGTGCCCGTAGCGCTTCGCTGGCCTGGCCGGCTTCCGATCGCAGCCCTGACGCTATCCGGAGTCGTTGCGGCGTACCTGGCGGCCCCAACCTCGCGCGTGGTCGTATTCGGTGTTGTGGTGGCACTCTTGCTCATCGCCGGTCTGCAATTGGCAGTGGATGATGGGCCACGTTCGAGAGTAACAGTCGCGATTGGACTGTCTCTTTCGCCTATGGGCTTTGGGCTGGCGTGGGGAACGCCCGCTGTGGGTGTGGTGTGCCTCGCTCTCGCGCTTCGGCCACGTTGGCGGGAACTGTTCTCGCGCACGTTCCCGCGTTCGGCGGTGTGGATTTCGGTCCTCTCTCTCTCTGGGCTCGCGGTTTTCATCGTGTGGCAGGGTTCGACGAGCGGGCGCACCGGTGCGGCGATTAGCTGGAACGAGCCAACCCGGCCGGATCTTCCGATCGGCTTGGTTGTCACTGGAGTGGTACTGGTGGCGGTCGTCAACAGTCTCTTTGAGGAGTTCCTCTGGCGGGCCGGAATGGCCGACATGCTTGCGCCTCGTGACTCCACTGCTGCGCCTTGGTTGATTATGGTCTCTCTCGGCTTTGGCCTGTCTCATCTCTACGGAACGCCCGGCGGGTGGACTGGCGTTGTGGCAACAGCTTGCTTCGGGCTCGCAATGGCCGCGCTGCGATTCTGCTGTCGAGGCAGTATCCTTCTGTGTGTCGCTGTCCATGCGATCGCCGATCTCGTTCTCCTGGGTATGCTCTATGTCTGACGTTGCAGGACCCGCCCTGCGCGCGGTCGTGGACGAACTCTCGCAAGAGTTCGGGGCGTATCTGTGCGCCGGGGCGGACCGTGAGGCGATGGTGTGGTCGTCGGACACGGAGATCACGGTGCGCCTGTCCGCGCGGGGTGACGACGAGATCTGGGTCATCGCGGGATCGGGGCTGCTGGTTCGGTTCGTTGCGGCGTCTGACGGGGACATGGGTGACGTCGCCGAGGTGGTGCGGCGGATCGTCGCGGGCGAGGCCGTAGAGATGTTCGGCGACCGTCGTCGCGCGGACGACGGGTTCGCGGTGGCGACCGGCTACGCGCTAGGCCCGGACCGCGCGTTCGCCGGTGGGCTGGACGGCGACCAGGCGCGATGGACCGCGCGGATCGGCGGGCCGTTCGCCGCCCCGTGAAGTGTTCGACGTGCTGCTGCAGGTGCTCGACGACGGGCGTCTGACCGAGGGTCAGTGATCCCGACTGACCGCCGGTCGAGCGGCTCCTGGTGCGCCCGGGCCGCGACAGCGATCCTGGCGGTCGTGCGTCGAGCAGGCGGCGCCGCTCCTCCCACGGGTCGGTTGCGCGCGTGCGGCCGGTTCGTGCTGCACGGGCCCACTGCCGACCAGGACGTGCGGTTCGGCGTCGTGACACTGACCCGAGCATCGGGGGTGCGACAGCCCAGGGGTGCCCGGACCATGAGGACGGCAAGGGCGATCAAGCTGTCGCGCAATCGCCGCCGACCGCGCCGAGAGGATGGGGGGTGCTTCTGGCGTGGGGTCCCGGTCGGTCAGCATGAGGCCGGACGGTAGCGACGCCGTCCTGTGTTCTCGACAGGCCGTGCTCCGCCCCGTGCGGCGCACTCGACGCGCGTGCGTCGGCGCCGTGGGCACGGTGCACCGTGGTCAGGACGACGAGGCGAGCGTGGTTTGCGCGGTGGCCGCGTCCCTCGCTAGGCGGTTCGTCGGGCCGCGCACCGGCAACCGCGCCCGGGACGCCGGACCGTCGTGACCTGGGCGCGTGCGAGAGTGTGGGCGTGACGCTGCGACTGCCTGAGCCCCGGTTTCCCGACCCGCGTGATGCGCCCGTGCTGCGGTGGGGGGTGCTGGCGCCCGGGTGGATCGCGGGGCACTTCGTCGGGTCGCTGAAGCGGCACACGAACCAGCGCGTGGTCGCGGTCGCGAGCCGGGACGCGTCGCGTGCGCAGGCGTTCGCCGACGAGTTCGGGGTCGAGCGCGCGCTGTCGTCGTACGACGAGCTCGTCAACGACCCCGAGGTCGACGTCGTCTACGTCGCCAGCCCGCACAGCCACCACCCGGCGCAGGCGCTCGCGGCGATCGCGGCGGGCAAGCACGTGCTCGTCGAGAAGCCGATGGCGCGCAACGCGGCCGAGGCGCGCCTGATCGTCGAGGCGGCGCGTGCGGCGGGGGTCTTCGCGATGGAGGCCATGTGGACGCGATACCTGCCGCACATCGACGTGCTGCGCCAGGTGCTCGAGGACGGCACGATCGGCCAGCCGCGCTGGGTCACGGGCTCGTTCGCGACGCGAACGGTCGTGCCGGACACGCACCGGCTGATGGACCCGGCGCTCGCGGGCGGGGTGCTGCTCGACATCGGGATCTACCCGCTGTCGTTCGCCTCGTTCGTCGCGACGACGATCGGTCTGCCGACCACGCCCACGGACCTGCAGGTCATGGGCTCGCTCGCGCCGACGGGCGTCGACGCGCAGGTCGCGTTCCAGGTCGCGTACCCGGGCCTGCAGGCCCAGCTGTTCACCTCGATGCTGACGCCCGCGGACGACGAGGCGCGCGTGCACGGTGAGGCGGGATGGGTCGCCACGGGTCCGCAGTTCCGTGGCCCGACGAGCGTGCACCTGCACGTGGGCGACGAGACGGCGACGTGGGACGACAACCGCATCGAGGACCTCGACGGGCTGTGCTTCCAGGCCGCGGCGCTCGCGCGCTACGTCGGGGCCGGTCTGACCGAGTCGCCGCTGCACCCGCTGGACGAGGTGGTCACGGTCCTGGAGACGGCCGACGAGATCCGCCGCCGCCTCGGGGTGGTCTACCCGGGGGAGTGACTCGGGTCAGTCCGCCAGGTCGAGCACGACGGGCACGTGGTCGGACGGCTGCTTGCCCTTGCGCTCGTCGCGCTCGATCGTCACGCCTGCGACGCGCGCGGCCAGCGCCGGGGAGGCGTAGGTGAGGTCGATGCGCATGCCCTTGTTCTTGGGGAAGCGCAGCTGCTGGTAGTCCCAGTACGTGTAGGTGTGCTCGGCGGGCAGGTGCACGCGCGACACCTCGGTGTACCCGACCTCGGCGATCGCCGTGAACGCCTCGCGCTCGGCGGGGGTCACGTGAGTGCGGCCGGCGAACCACGCGGGGTCCCACACGTCGGTGTCGAGCGGGGCGATGTTCCAGTCGCCGACGAGCGCGATCTGCGCGGCGGGATCGGCAGCGAGCCAGCCGGCCGCGGCCTCGCGCAGTCGCGCGAGCCAGTCGAGCTTGTAGACGTAGTGCGGGTCGTCGATCTCGCGACCGTTCGGCACGTACAGGCTCCACACGCGCACGCCGCCCGCGGTCACGCCGATCGCGCGCGCCTCGACGGCCGCGGGGTCGCCCCACGTCGGCATGCCGGGGAAACCGATCTCGACGTCGTCGATCCCGACTCGGGACACCACGGCCACGCCGTTCCACTGGCTGTAGCCGACGTGCGCGACCTCGTAGCCGAGCGCCTCGAACGCCTCGTGCGGGAACTGCTCGTCCTTGCACTTGGTCTCCTGCAGCGCGAGCACGTCGACACCGCTGCGCTCCAGGAACGACACCGCGCGTTCGGTACGGGCACGGATCGAGTTGATGTTCCAGGTGGCGACGCGCATGGCGGGCAGGCTACCGGCGCACACGGACATACCCGCGCGAGGTCCCATGAGACGTCCTGCACACAGAGCGATACTCGACCGCTAGAGTTTCGGCAACCAGCACGAAACTGAGGAGATGGGCGCATGCACGCTCGCGGTGCCACGGCGGTCGCCACCCCGACGACGACGCACGACGGTCGGCTCGTCGCCCCGCTCGACCACGGCGAGGAACCGGCAGCGCTCGCCGGCCCGTTGGTCGACGGCATCTGGACCGCCGACCCCTCGGGGCACGTCTGGGACGGCACGCTGTGGATCTACCCGTCGCACGACGAGGACACCGGCGCCGCCGCGGACGACGAGGGCAGCCACTACGACATGCGCGACTACCACGTGCTGTCGCTCGCGAGCCTCGACAGCGAGGTCGTCGACCACGGGGTCGCTCTCGCCGTCGAGGACGTGCCCTGGGCCTCCCGGCAGCTCTGGGCGCCGGACGCCGCACGCCGCGGCGACACCTACTACCTGTTCTTCCCCGCCAAGGACCACGAGGGCGTGTTCCGCATCGGCGTCGCCACCTCCGCGCACCCCGGCGGGCCGTTCGAGGCGCAGCCCGAGCCGATCGCGGGCGCGTACAGCATCGACCCCGCGGTGTTCACCGACGACGACGGCTCGTCGTACCTCGTCACCGGCGGCATCCTCGGCGGCCAGCTGCAGCGCTGGCGCGACGACGAGTACACGGGCGTCGACGCGTACCCGGCGCTCGACGAGCCCGCCCTCGCCCCGCGCATCGCGCGCCTGTCCGACGACCTGCTCTCCCTGGCCGAGCCGACGCGTCCCGTCGTGCTGGTCGACGACGAGGGCCGGCCGCTCGCGGCGCGTGACGTCAACCGGTTCTTCGAGGGTGCCTGGATCGCGAAGGTCGCGGGTCGCTACGTCTTCATGTACTCCAACGGCGACTCGCACCAGCTCGTCTACGCGACGGGCGACTCGCCGTACGGGCCGTACACCTACCGCGGCGTGCTGCTCGGTCCCGTCACCGGCTGGACCACGCACGGGTCGATCGTCGAGTGGGGCGGCGAGTGGTACCTGCTGTACCACGACGCCGAGCGCTCCGGGCGCGACCACCTGCGCAGCGTGCGGATGGCCCGGCTCGAGGTCGACGACGACGGGTCGATGCGCCTCGCCCACGGCTGACGGCGCACGACGCAAGGGCCGCCACGGACTGGTCCGCGGCGGCCCTTGCGTGCGTCGGTGCGTCAGCGCTGACGCGTGCGGCGCCGCGCGACGATCACCGCGCCACCGCCCACGACGAGCAGCCAGAGCGCCAGCAGCGCGCCGGGACCGGTCGACGTACCGGTGACCGCGAGCGTGTCGTCCTCCGGCCGCGACGCCCCGGGGGCCACCGGCTCGTCGGCCGCCGCCCGCACGACGATCCCGGCGGCGATGCTCACGAGCTCGCCGTCGGCGCGCGCGCCGTTGAGCTGCAGCGTGTGCACGCCAGGCAGGACGCCCAGCGGGAGGGCCAGGCGGTCGTCGAACGCGCCGTCGGCGTCGACCGTGACGGTGCCGAGCAGGACCGGCGTCGAGAACAGCCACACGTCGACCTGCTCACCCGGCGCGAAGCCCGAGCCGGCGACGTCGACGAAGCCGCCCGCGCCGACGATGATCCGGCCCTCGGGGTCCACCGGGAGCTGCACGCCCGCCGCGTCGGAACCGCCGAGCACCACGTCGAAGCCGGGCCCGGACACCGTGCGCCGGCCGTCCCGGACACCGACGACGAGCGGCGTCGTCTCGTCGCCGACCCAGCCCCGCACCACGCCGGGGTCGACCCGCGGGCGAGCCGGCGAGCCGTCCTCGCCGGGCACCTGGACAGGTGCCGGACGCGGCGTCCCGGTGGCCCGCGCGCTCGCGGGGCCGGTGCCGACGACGGTCACGGCGCGCACCTGCACGACGTACTCGGTCCCGTTCACGAGCCCGGTCAGCTCGACCGGGGAGCCGTCGGCCGCGGTCCAGGTCGCACCGCCGTCGCGTGTGTATTCGTACCGCTCGACCGCCGCGCCGCCGTCCGAGGCGGGGGCGTCGAACGTGACCTGCAGCGTGCGGTTGCCCGACTCGACCGCGGTGATCGTCGGAGCACCGGGCAGGCTGACCGGCGTCGCCGTGACGGAGGTGCTCCACGCGCCGGCGCCGAGCCCGTTGACCGCCCGGACCCGGAACGCCACGGTGCGACCGTCGTCGAGGCCCGTGACCGTCGCACTCGGGCGGGTCGTGCTCGCGGCCGCCGTCCAGGTCTTGCCGTCGAACGACTTCTGGACGTCGTACCCGGTGGGTGCGCCCGCGGGCACGGACCACGCCAGGTCGACCGAGCCCGAGCCGGCCGTCGCCGAGACGACGGGCTGACCGGGCACGTCCGCGTCGGACAGGTGCAGCTCGAACCGCGACGTGCCGACGAGCACGTGGCGGGCGTCCGCCGCCTGCGCGGTGACGACGAGGTCGCCCGTGAGCGCGTGCGAGCCGGCCGGGATCGTCGTGCCGTCGAGCAGGTACGTCACGCCCGCGACCGCCGGGATCGTGACGCGGTCACGTGCCGTGCCGGGCTCGTCGCGCGTCGTCGGCGCGAGAGCGCTCACGTGGGTGAGGTCCGTGAACGCGTGCGAGAACACCGTCGTGCCGGTGAGCTCGTAGCCCGGCGCGGCGGTCGCGACGACCGTGACCGTGCCGGAGGCCGGGTGCGTGCCCGGCGCGACGACCCCGCCGCCGACCGTGTACACGACCCCGTCGACCGCGGGGATCGTGTACGTGTCGGACGCGGTGCCGTCCACGTCGGTCCAGGTCGGCGCGACGGGCGTCGCGAGGACGATGTTCGTGAACACGAGCGTGAACTGCGACACCCCGGACAAGGCGTGACCCGCGGTGGCGGTCGCCGTGACGACGACCGTGCCGGAGCCCGGGTACGTGCCCGGTGCGACGACCTCGCCGCCGACCGAGTACTGCACGCCCGTGACCGACGGGATCGTGTACGTGTCGTCCTCGGTGCCGTACGGGTCCGACTGCGTCGGTGCGGACGCCGTGACCAGGCGCATGTCGGTGAACGCGAACGTCCACTGGGTCGGGCCGGTCAGCTCGTAGCCCGCCTGCGGGGCCGCGGTCACGACGACCGTGCCCGCGGCGGGGTGCTCGCCGGCCGCCGCGGTCGAGCCGTCGATCGCGTACTGCACGCCCTCGAGGGTGGGGATCGTCACCGTGTCGTCCTCGGTGCCCCACGGGTCGGCGAACGTCGGCGCGGTCGCGGTCACCAGCCGGATGTCGGTGAACGTGAACGTGAACTGCGACGCGCCGGTCAGCTCGTAGCCCGCGGTCGCGGCGGCGGTCACGACGACCGTCCCGACCCCGTGGGCGACGCCGGCGTCGACCGGGTCACCGTCGAGGAAGTACTGCACGCCCTCGACGGACGGGATCGTGACCGTGTCGTCCTGGGTGCCGTACGCGTCGGCCCACGTGGGCGCGGTCGCGGTCACCAGGCGGATGTCGGTGAACGTGTACGTGAACTGCGACGGTCCGGACAGCACGTAGCCCGTGGTGGCGGTCGCGGTGACCGTGACCTCGCCTGCGGCGGGGTGCGGGCCCGCAGCCACGGGGCTGCCGCCGACCGAGTACTGCACGCCGGTGACGTCCGGGATGACGTACGTGTCGTCGTCGGTGCCGTACCCGTCGTTCCAGGTGGGCTCCACCGCCGTCGCGAGGCGGATGTCGGTGGTCGCCAGCTCCCACGTCGACGGACCGGTCAGCTCGTTGCCGCGCAGGGGCCGTGCGGTGACCGTGAAGGTCGTGGGCGTGGACACGGAGTAGGTGCCCGCCGGAACCACCTCGCCGTCGATCACGTACTCGACGCCTGCGGTCGACGGGATCGTGTAGGCGTCCTCGTCGGTGCCGTACGGGTCGTGGACCGAGGGTGCGGTCGCGCTGACCTGCTGGCCGTTCGTGTACGTGTACGTGAACGCGGTGGGGCCGACCAGGACGTAGCCGGACGTGGCCTGCACCGTGATGCTGAGCTCGGCGGTGCCCGAGGCGATCATGTACGTGCCCGCGCTGACCACGTAGCCGTTGCTGTAGTACCGGACGCCGGGGACCGACGGGATCACCACCCGGTCGTCGGCCGTCCCCAGCGGGTCGATCCAGGTCGGCTCGACGGCGGTGACCTGCCGGATGTCGGTGAACGTGTGCGTGAACTGCGCCGGGCCCGTCAGGACGTATCCGGGCACGGCGGCCGCGTCGACCGTGACCGTCCCGGTGGCAGGGTGGGTACCGGCGGCGACGGGGTTGCCACCCACGGAGTACTGCACGCCGGTGACGGACGGGATCGTGTAGGTGTCGTCCTGCGTGCCCCACGTGTCGGTCCAGGTGGGCTCGGAGGCGGTGGCCTGGCGGACGTCGGTGAACGTGTGGCTGAACTCGGTCGCACCGTTGAGCACGTAGGCGCTGCTCGCGGCCGAGGCGGTGACGGTCACGGTGCCGGTCGCGGGGTGGGTGCCGGCGGCGACGGGGCTGCCGCCCACGGAGTACTGCACGCCGGTGACGGACGGGATCGTGTAGGCGTCGTCCTGCGTGCCCCACGTGTCCGTCCACGTCGGCTCCGTGGCCGTGACGTGCGCCGCCGACGAGAACTGCAGCGTGAACTGCGTCGGTCCGGAGAGCGCGAAGCCGGACGCTGCGATCGCGGTCACGACGACCGTTCCCGTGCCCGGGTACGTGCCAGCGGGCTTCACGGCACCGTCGACCGAGTACACGACGCCGTCGGTCGTCGGGATCGTGTACGTGTCGTCCGCGGTGCCGGACAGGTCGACCGTCGTCGGCGCGACCGCGGACACGAGGTCCTCGGGCCCTCTGACCGTGGCTCCCCGCACGTACTCGGTGGCGGGGTCGGCGACGGTCCCGATGCGCAGGTTGTCGATCATCACGGCCGAGTCGACCGAGGCGTCGCCGGCGTCGAAGATGCTGAAGAACAGCGACTGCTGCGTCCCGGGGGTCAGCGGCACCTGGGCCGTGAGGCGGGGGCTCGCGAAGGCGTAGGACGTGCCGGCGGCCTCGGCGACAGCGGCGGCCTGGTTCGAGAACAGCCCCGAGTTGACGGAGACGACCTTGCCCGCCGAGTCGAACGCGAAGTTGTTCGGCGCGTTGATGGTGGAGCCGGAGATCTGCCACGTGCTCTGGCCGACCTCGGCGATGAAGCCGTCGTTGTACAGATCCCCGGGGGCCTCGTCGGTCAGGAAGCGGAAGGTCACGCCGAGCATGCAGTTGGCCGTCGTGGGGACGTCGAGCCTCACCTCGAGCGTCGTCACGTCGTACGCTGCGGCGCCCCGCGTGCCCGCCGACGACGACCCGAACTCGCCGGGGGTGTACTGCGGGTTGCCGAGGTGGCTCGCCGCGCCGGTGGCCAGCACGGCGTACGAGCCTCCTGCGCGGCTGGGGAAGCCCGCGAGCGCGTCCGTGCGCACGGCCGTCGCGGTCGCGTCCGGCGACGTGAGGTTCGAGCTCGTCACGAGTGCGCGCGTCGTGGGCGAGAGCACCGCCGCGGTCAGCTCGGAGCCGGTCGCGGCGGCGGCCGGTGCCGCGACCCACGCGGTTGCTGTGGTCAGTGCCACCGCGGTGGTGGCCGCGATCTTGCGCGCGCGCATGAGCGCTCCTCACGTCGACATGGACGCCCACGCCTGGCGCCTGCGTCGGGTATCGACGCTCTGACCTGCACCTTGAGCGTCGAGTGCGGACGTAAGTCCCGGGTGACCGGGTTACGGCGGTACATCCGAGCGGCGTCTCAGATGGCGGAACGCGCGTGCCACGACAGAGGGCCGGGACGCCTTGCGTCCCGGCCCTCCGCCTTCGTGAGGCGGTCGACTACTTCACGTCGTCGTCGACCCAGTCGAACGTCTTCGTGACGGCCTTCTTCCACAGGCGGTACTGACGGTCGCGCTCGTCGGTGTCCATCTGCGGGGTCCAGCGCTTGTCCTCGGCCCAGTTGTCGATGACGTCCTGCTCGCCCGACCAGTAGCCGACCGCGATACCGGCCGCGTAGGCCGCACCCAGCGCGGTGGTCTCGGCGATCTTCGGCCGCACGACGTCCACGCCGAGGATGTCGGCCTGGAACTGCATGAGCGCCTCGTTGGCGATCATGCCGCCGTCGACCTTGAGCTCGGTGAGGTCGACGCCCGAGTCTGCGTTCATCGCGTCCAGCACCTCGCGGGTCTGGAACGCCGTGGCCTCGAGGGCCGCGCGAGCGATGTGCCCCTTGTTGACGTACCGCGTGAGCCCGACGAGCGCTCCGCGGGCGTCGGACCGCCAGTACGGCGCGAACAGCCCGGAGAACGCCGGCACGAAGTACGCGCCGCCGTTGTCCTCGACGCTCGCCGCGAGCGTCTCGATCTCCGGCGCCGACGAGATGATCCCGAGGTTGTCCCGCAGCCACTGGACCAGCGACCCGGTGACGGCGATCGACCCCTCGAGCGCGTACACCGCGTCCTTGTCGCCGATCTTGTAGCAGACGGTGGTCAGCAGGCCGTTCTTGCTCGGCACCGGCGACGTGCCGGTGTTGATGAGCATGAAGTTGCCCGTGCCGTACGTGTTCTTCGCGTGCCCCACCTCGAAGCACGCCTGCCCGAACGTCGCGGCCTGCTGGTCGCCGAGGATCCCCGCGATCGGCACGCCCGCGAGCAGGCCCTTCTCGCGGCCCTGCCCGTAGACCTCGGACGACGAGCGGATCTCCGGGAGCATCGACATCGGGATGCCCATCTCGCCCGCGATCTCCTCGTTCCACGACAGGGAGTCGAGGTTCATGAGCATCGTGCGCGACGCGTTGGTGACGTCCGTGACGTGCACGCCGCCGTCAGGCCCGCCCGTCATGTTCCACAGGACCCACGCGTCGGTGTTGCCGAACGCGAGGTGACCCGCCTCGGCCTTCTCGCGGGCGCCCTCGACGTTGTCGAGGATCCAGCGGATCTTCGGGCCGGAGAAGTAGGTCGCCAGGGGCAGGCCCACCCGGTCCTTGTAGCGCTCCGCACCGCCCCCGAGCGCGCCGAGCTCGTCGCAGATCTTCTGCGTGCGCGTGTCCTGCCAGACGATCGCGTTGTACACCGGCTCGCCCGTGCGCTTGTCCCACACCACCGCGGTCTCGCGCTGGTTGGTGATGCCGACCGCGGCGATGTCGCCGTTCTGCAGGCTCGCGCGCCCCAGGGCCTGGCCGACCACCTCGCGGACGTTGACCCAGATCTCCGCGGCGTCGTGCTCGACCCAGCCCGCCTTGGGGAAGATCTGCTCGTGCTCCTTCTGGCCGGTCGCGATGATGTTCGCGTGCTGGTCGAAGATGATCGCGCGCGTGCTCGTCGTTCCCTGGTCGATCGCCATGACGTACTTCGTGTCAGACATCTGCTTCCTTCACCTCGTCGTGTCGGGGGTTGGTCGTCGGTAGCGGTCAGCCGAGGTAGGTCAGCGACCAGGAGGCGAGCAGGCCCGCGAGCACACCGCCGACGATGGGGCCGAGGACCGGCACCCACGCGTACGACCAGTCGCTCGAGCCCTTGCCCTTGATCGGGAGCACGGCGTGCGCGATGCGCGGGCCGAGGTCACGGTTCGGGTTGATCGCGTACCCGGTGGGGCCACCGAGGCTCGCGCCGATACCGACCACGAGCAGGGCGACCGCGAGCGGCCCGAGCTGGGCCGGGGTCTTGCCGAACATGAGGATCACGTACACGAGCACGAACGTGCCGAGCACCTCGGTCACGAAGTTCCACGCGTAGCTGCGCACCGCGGGGCCGGTCGAGAAGACCGCGAGCTTGGTGGCGGGGTCGGCGTCCTCGTCGAAGTGCTTCTTGTACGCGAGGAACGCGAGCACGGCACCGAGGAAGGCGCCGAGCATCTCGCCCGCGAGGTAGACCATCGTCGAGGCGAACGTGATCGCGACACCGGGCGCGTACTCACCCGCGTCGTTGGCGAGCAGGCCCATCGTCACGGCGAAGTTCAGGTGTGCGCCGGACTTGTACGCGCCGTAGACACCGGCGAAGACGGCGAGGCCCCATCCGAAGTTGATGAGGAGCCAACCGCCGTTGAAACCCTTCGTCTTGGGGAGGATCACGTTCGCGACCACCCCGGCACCCAGCAGCAGCAGCAGCGTGGTACCGATGACCTCGGAGACGAACACTTGCATGAGCGAGACGTCCATGGGGGTCCTCACTTCTGGCAGACGGACTTCGTTGTCACGTGCTCCCGCGCGTCGGGCGCGCGGGCGTCGGGGGAGTGGTGCCTCAGGTCTCGAGAGGCTTCATCGGGGCGAGGTCGAGCGCGCGCAGGCGGACCTTCTCGGCCGACGCGTCGTCGGGCTCGGCGGCCGCAGCCTCCTCGGCCTCGGCGCGCGCGCGGTACGCCTCGATCTCGCGGCTGCGCGTCGCGTCGTCCCAGCCGAGCACCGGGGCGACGAGGTCGGCGATCTCGTCGAGCGCACCGACCCCCTTGTCCGCCTGCTCGTAGTTGAGGCGCGTGCGGTGCATGAGCACGTCGTCGAGGTGCAGCGCGCCCTCGTGGCTCGCGGCGTAGACGATCTCGGCGCCGATGTACGCCGGCGCGTGCGGCAGCGGTGCGGCCAGCTCGGGACGCTCGTCGCACAGGTCGGTCAGCTCGCCCAGCAGCGAGCCGTACCGGTGCAGCAGGTGGTCCATGCGGGGCCGGTCCCACCCGTACTTCTTGCCGATCGCCCTCGCCTGCCGCTGGAAGACGTGCAGGCCCTCCGCGCCGACGAGGGGCAGGTCGTGCGTGAGCGAGGGCAGCGTGGTCGCGCGTGAGCCGATCGCGAAGTCGACCGCGTCCTTGGCCATCACGCGGTACGTCGTGAGCTTGCCGCCGGCGATCACGGTCAGACCGGGAGTCGGGGAGGCCACGGTGTGCTCGCGGGAGACCTTGGCCGACGAGGTGCCTTCCTTGGTGCCGGGCTGCAGCAACGGCCGCAGGCCCGCCCAGGTCCCGATCACGTCGTCGCGCGAGATCGGCCGGGACAGCACGGCGTTCGCGTGGTCGATCACGTAGTCGATGTCGGCGCTGGTCGCCACGGGGTGCGTGAGCTCCTGGACCCACGGGGTGTCCGTGGTGCCGATCACCCAGTACCGCGACCACGGGATGATGAACAGCACCGACTTCTCGGTCTGCAGGATCAGGCCCGTGTCGCCCGCGATCCGCGAGCGCGGCACGACGATGTGGATGCCCTTGGACGCGAGCACCCGCAGGCCGCCCTCGGAGCCGGCGAGGGACTCGGTCTGCTCGGTCCACACACCGGTCGCGTTGATGACCTGGCGCGCGCGCACGTCGATGCGCTCACCCGTCTCGAGGTCCTCGACGACCGCACCGGTCACGGCGCCGCCCGTCGTCGTCTGCAGGTCGACCACCTGCGTGCGGCTCGCGGCGTGCGCGCCGTAGCTCACCGCGGTGCGCACGAGCGTGGAGACCAGGCGCGCGTCGTCGACGCTCGCGTCCCAGTACCGGACCGCGCCGATCGCGGCGTCGTGGCGCAGGTCGGGGAACAGGCGCTCCATGCCCTTGCGGGTCAGGTGCCGGTGGATGGGCATCGCGCGGCGCGTGCCGGAGACCGTGGCGAGCGTGTCGTACAGCGCGACGCCCGCGCCGACGTACGCGCGCTCCCAGACGCGGTTCTCGAGCGGGTAGAGGAACGAGACGGGCTTGACCAGGTGGGGCGCGAGCCGGGTGATGAGCAGGTCGCGCTCCGTGAGCGCCTCGCGGACCAGGTGGAAGTCGAGCATCTGCAGGTAGCGCAGGCCGCCGTGCACGAGCTTGCTCGACCGGCTCGAGGTCCCGCTCGCCCAGTCCTGGGCCTCGATGATCGCGGTGGACAGGCCGCGCGTCACGGCGTCGACCGCGATCCCCGCGCCCGTCACGCCGCCGCCGATGACGAGGATGTCGAGCTCGTCGCCCTGGCGGGCCGAGTCGCGCAGTCTCGTCAGTGCGTCCTGCCGTGCCTGGGCCGTCAGTGGAGCGGTCCTCATGGCGCGTTCTCCTCTTTGCTGTTCCTCGAGCGTGCTGGTCGTCCTCCGGGTGCCCGTGTGCACGGATACCCGGCCCACCGACGCTGCGCCGCCCGACCGAGCACGGGCACCGCCGGAGGCGGACCGTGCGGTGGGAGGTCCCCTCGCCCGATCCGGTTGCGCTCGCTATGGTCATCACGAGCAGAACAGATGCGCAACCGGACTGCACATACGTGCAACGGGAGCGACGCCCCGGGGGCCGTGCGAGGGGGAGAGATGGAGCTGGACCGCGAGCAGGACGTGCTGCGCGCCGCGTCGATGTACTACCTGCAGGACCTGAAGATGGAGGTCATCGCGAGGCACCTCGGCACGTCGCGCTCGACCGTGTCGCGGCTCATCAAGCGCGCGCGGGAGACCGGTCTGGTCGAGATCACGCTGCGGCCCGCGAGCACGCGTGCGCCCGGCCTCGGCCGCTCGGTGAGCGCCACGTTCCACGTCGACGCGTACGTGGTCCCCGTTCCGGACTCGTCGTCCCACATCGAGCGGCTGGACCAGGTCTCGATGACCGCCGCCAAGCTTCTGACCTCGTGGTTCGACTCCGACATGGTGCTGGGCATCGCGTGGGGGACCACGCTCGCGTCGGTCTCGCGGTACCTCGTGCCCAAGCCCACGCGCGGGGCCGCGGTCGTGCAGCTCAACGGCGCCGCGAACATGCGGACCTCGGGCGTGGACTACGCGAGCGACCTGATCTCGTCGTTCGGTACCGCTTTCGGGGCGGCCGTGCACCATTTCTCGGTCCCGGCGTTCTTCGACTTCTCCGACACCAAGGCCGCGATGTGGCGCGAGCGCTCGGTGCGCCGCGTCCTGGACATGCAGCGCCGCGCGGACATCGCGGTCTTCTCCGTGGGCGCGGTCGCGGGCGCCGTCCCGTCGCACGTCTACTCGGCCGGCTACCTCGACGACGCGGACGTGCGCGTGCTGCACGACGAGGGCGTCGTGGGCGACGTGTGCACCGTGTTCCTGCGCGCCGACGGCTCGTGGCAGGACGTGCCGCTCAACGCGCGCGCCACGGGCCCCACCCCGACCGAGCTGCAGCGCCTGCCGCGCCGCGTGTGCGTGGTCGCCGGCGACAACAAGGTCGCACCCCTGCTCGCGGCGCTGCGCGCGGGAGTCGTCACCGACCTCGTCGTCGACGAGGTCACCGCCGGGGCGCTCCTCGAGGCCGCCGAACCCACGCCCCTGCGGCGCGGCAGGGCGCGGACGGGCGCGGCGAGCGCGTAGCCGCGCGGTCTAGGTTGTCCCCGTGACCGCCGCACCTGTGCACGTCCGTCCAGCGCTCCCCGCTGACGTCCGGGTCATCCGATCCCTCGTGCAGCCGTACGCCGACGAGCGGATCCTGCTCGCCAAGGAGTGGGTCGGCTACTACGAGTCGGTGCAGGAGTTCGCCGTCGCGGTGTCCGACGAGCCGGACACCGCCGGCGAGGTCGTCGGGTGCGGCGCGCTGCACGTCATGTGGGAGGACCTGGCCGAGATCCGCACGCTCGCGGTCTCGCGGCAGTTCCGCGGTCGCCGCGTGGGGCACGCGCTGCTCACCGCGCTCATGGAGCGGGCGCGTGCGCTCGGGCTGCAGCGGCTGTTCTGCCTGACGTTCGAGGTCGAGTTCTTCACGCAGCACGGCTTCCGCCCGGTCGAGGGCCAGGCCGTCGACGCGACGGTGTACGCCGAGCTCCTGCGCTCGCACGACGACGGCGTCGCTGAGTTCCTCGACCTGGCCCGCGTGAAGCCCAACACCCTGGGCAACACGCGGATGATCGTCGACCTGTAGCCCCGCGGCGCGCTCAGGCGGGCAGGGCGTAGAGCGGAGGCTCGTCGGGCGACGGCTGGGACTCGACCACGAGCCCGTCGGCGAGCAGGCCGGCCAGTGCCCGCGCGCGTTGCGGCGTCGCGGGCCACGCCTCGTCCAGCACCGGCTCCGGGACGTGCACCGGTGACTCGCGCAGCAGCGCCATGATCCGGCCGCGCACCTGCCGGTCCGTGCCCGCCCACGCCTGCGTCCGGCGGCGGTGCGCATGCTGGTCGGCGGGCCGCCCCGCCGCGACCCACGCGCACGACGAGACCAGCGGGCAGACCTCGCAGCGCGGCGACCTGGCGGTGCACACGAGCGCGCCGAGCTCCATGCTCGCCTGCGCCCAGCGCGCGGCGCCCGCGTCGTCCGCGGGGACCAGGGCCGCCGCACGCGCGACCTCCGCACGCGTCTGGGTCGGGGCCGGGAGCGCGTGACCGTCGACCGCGCGCGCCAGGACCCGGCGCACGTTGGTGTCCAGCACCACGGCACGCCGGCCGAACGCGAACGACCGCACCGCCGCGGCGGTGTACGCGCCGACGCCGGGCAGGGCCAGGAGCGCATCCTCGTCGTCGGGGACGTGACCCGCGTGCCGCTCGACGACCGCCTGCGCGCACTGCACCAGGCGCAGCGCGCGGCGCGGGTAGCCCAGCCGGTCCCAGGCCCGCAGCACGTCCGCGGTCGGTGCGGCCGCGAGGTCGGCCGGCGTCGGCCAGCGCTCCATCCACGCGCGCCATGCGGGCTCGACGCGGACCACGGGCGTCTGCTGCAGCATGACCTCGCTGACCAGCACGCCCCACGGCGTGCGGTCGGGTGCGCGCCACGGCAGGTCGCGCGCGTGCTCGTCGTACCAGCCGACGACGTCCGCGACGAGGTCCGCTGCGGTGCCCGCGTCGGTGGCGACGAGGGTCGCCCCGACGCGCGACGACGAGGAGGCCGGGCGGGTCATCCCCGCATCCTGCCAAAGTCCGATGTCCGATCCGCGGCGCGCCGGGGGCCGGGGCGCCGCGGGGGTGCGCGCGACTCGTACGGTGGGCGACGACGACGGCACGGGCGAGGAGGAGGACGTGGTTCAGGGCAGTGGAGCAGGCCGACGGCCCGGTGCGCCGCGGGCGCCGTTGCCGCGCCGCGTCTACGTGGTGCGCCGCCTGATCGTCGTCGCAGTGCCGCTCGTGCTTGTCGCGTTCGTCGTCTGGTGGTTCCTGGGCCGCAGCTCGTCCGACGGGACGACCCCACGCGCGCAGACCACCGCGACCAGCACCGCGAAGGCGACGACGAAGGCCACGACGAAGCCGACCGACAAGGGGACGAAGGGGAGCAGCGCGAGCTCGTCCGAGGACGACGACGCCACGTCGGACGACGAGGTCCGGTCCGCGGCCGAGGAGGCTGCCAGCGCGGCCGGCGTGCCGGTGTGCGTGCCCGACTCGCTCGACGTCGAGTTCGAGGCGACCGCGGACGCGTACTCGGGCGGGGACAAGCCCGCGTTCCGCATCACCGTGACCAACACCGGCGACGAGGCGTGCCTGCTCGAGGCGGGCGACGCCAACCGTCGCGTGGCGGTGTCGTCCGGCGACGACCTCGTCTGGTCGAGCTCCCACTGCCTGCCCGCCGAGCCCGCGAGCCGCCCGCTCCTGCTCGGGCCCGGTGCACCCAGCGACGAGGTCTACACGTGGCCGCGCGTCCGCTCGGCGAAGGGGTGCACGTCCGGCGGCGACGCGCCGCGCGCCGGGACGTACACCGCCAAGCTCAGGCTCGGCGGCGAGACCGTCGGCAAGGCCGTCTTCGACCTGCGCTGAGCCGACGCCGAGCGAACGGCGCGGGCGCGGAGCGGCCGGCGCGGGCGCGCGTCCGACAGAGCGAGCGGGTCAGGCGAACGGGTCAGACGTAGCGTTCGAGGATGCTGGACTCGGCGAGCCGGGACAGGCCCTCGCGCACCGCACGCGCCCGCTGCTCGCCCACGCCGTCGACCGCCATGAGGTCGTCGATGCCCGCGGCCAGCAGCTTCTGCAGGCCGCCGAAGTGCGCGACGAGCCGGTCGACGATCGTCCCCGGCAGGCGCGGGACGCGCGAGAGCAGGCGGTAGCCGCGGGGCCCGACCGCGGCGTCGAGCGCGTCACCGCCCCCGGGCAGGCCGAGCACGCGGGCGATCCGGGCGATGTCGAGCAGCTCGGTCGAGTCGAGGTCGGCCAGCGAGCTGAGCACGGCGTCGAGGCCGACGCGGGACTGGTCGAGGTAGTCGCGGATGACGAGCTCGCGGTCGGAGCCGATCGTCCCGACGAGCTCGTCGTGCTGCAGCGCGAGCAGACGACCGTCGGTGCCGAGCTCGACGACGTAGCTCTCGATCTCGTCGGAGATGCGCCGGACCATCTCGAGGCGCTGGACCACCGCGGAGACGTCGCGGACCGTCACGAGGTCCTCGATCTCGAGCGCGGACAGCGTGCCGGACACCTCGTCGAGGCGGGTCTTGTAACGCTCGAGCGTCGCGAGCGCCTGGTTGGCACGGGACAGGATCGTGGTCGAGTCCTCGAGCACGTAGCGCTGGTTGCCGACGTAGAGCGCGATGATCCGCATCGACGCGGACACCGAGATCACCGGCAGGCCGGTCTGCTTCGCGACCCGCTCGGCGGTCCGGTGCCGCGTGCCGGACTCGGAGGTCTCGATCGTGACGTCCGGCAGCAGCTGGACCGCCGAGCGCACGATGCGGCTGATGTCGCGGTCGACCACGACGGCGCCGTCCATCTTGCACAGCTCGCGCAGGCGGGTGGCCGAGAACTCGACGTCGAGCACGAAGCCGCCGGAGCAGATGCTCTCGACCGTCTTGTCGAAGCCGAGCACGATCAGCGCACCCGTGCGGCCCCGCAGGATGCGCTCGAGACCGTCGCGCAGGGCGCTGCCGGGCGCGACCGCTGCGAGCGTCGATCGCAGCAGGTCGTCGGGAGAGTGCAAGGCGGCCACGCGACGATGGTAACGATGCGACCGGTCAGGCCCGGACCGACTGCCCGGCGGCCGCGGGTGAACCCACGGCCCCGACGAGCTGGACGGCGTGCGCGAGGTCCGTCGCACCGAGCACGTGGACGCCGTCCGGGGGCACCAGGTCGTCGACCGACGAGGCAGGAACGATCGCCCGCCGGAAGCCCAACCGGGCCGCCTCCGCGAGCCGCCGCCCCACGCCGGGCACCGCGCGGATCTCGCCCGCGAGCCCGACCTCGCCGAGCGCGACGAGCCCGCGCGGCAGCGCGACGTCCTCGCGCGACCCGATCGCGGCGAGGGCCAGCGCGAGGTCGCCCGCGGGCTCCACGACGCGCGCGCCGCCCACCGTGGACAGGTAGACGTCCTGGTCCGCGAGCCGCGCGCCGAGGCGGCGCTGCAGCACCGCGAGCACCATCGCGAGCCGCGCGGAGTCCACGCCGCTCGTCGTGCGCCGCGGGTTGGGAGACGCCGAGGGCGCGACGAGCGCCTGGACCTCGACCGCGAGCGGGCGGCGACCCTCGAGCGTCACCGTCAGGCACGTGCCGGGGACGGCGTGCAGCGCCTGCGAGACGAACAGCCCGGACGGGTCGGGCAGGCCGACGATGCCCGACTCCGACAGGTCGAAGCACCCGACCTCGTCCGTGGGGCCGTAGCGGTTCTTGGTCGCGCGCAGGAGCCGCAGGCGCGAGTGCCGCTCACCCTCGAACTGGCAGACCACGTCCACGAGGTGCTCGAGCGTGCGCGGGCCCGCGACCGACCCGTCCTTGGTCACGTGCCCGACGAGCACGGCAGGCATGTCGCGGGACTTGGCGGCCTGGATCACCGCGGAGCTGACCTCGCGCACCTGCGCGACGCCGCCCGCCGAGCCCTCGACCTGCGTGGACGCGACGGTCTGCACCGAGTCGAGGACGAACAGGTCCGGCGCGGACTGCTCGATGTGCCCGAGCACGCTCGCGAGGTCGGTCTCGTCGGCCAGCAGCAGGTTCGGGTCGAGCGCGCGGATGCGGTCCGCGCGCAGCCGGACCTGCGCGACCGACTCCTCGCCCGTCACGTAGAGCACGCGCCGCCCGCCGCGGGCCGCGCGTGCGGCCACGTCCAGCAGCAGGGTCGACTTGCCGACGCCCGGCTCGCCCGCGAGCAGCACGACAGCACCGGGCACCAGACCCCCGCCGAGCACGCGGTCGAGCTCGTCGACCCCCGTCGGCCGGGCCTGCGCGGTCTCGCTGGGGATCTCGCTGATCGGCCGCGCCGGTCCGCGCGAGGGTGCGGCAGCCGCGGTCCTGGGTGCGCCGCCACCGGGTCCCGCGTCCTCGACCACCGAGCCCCAGGACTGGCACTCGCCGCACCGGCCGACCCACTTGCTCGTCGTCCACCCGCACTCGGTGCACCGGAAGCCCGCGCGCACGGGGGTCCTGCTCTTGGTCGCCACGGCCCGCACGCTATCCGCCGCGTCCGACACGGCCGGCACCCGACCCCTTCTGCGCGTCGGACCGCGGCCGCGGCCATGAGCCGGCTGCACGTGCTGCTCGTGACCCTCGTGGCGGGTCTGCTCGTCGCGCTCGGGCTGGTCGGGCTGCGCCGGCGCGACCTCGCGGGGTGGCGCGCGGGTCGGCGGGCTCGGCGCCGTGCGCGCTGGGTAGGCTGCGGCTCGTCCCGGACCACGGGCACCGTACGGCGAGGGGGATCGATGAGCGACACCGGACGACCTGACGAGCCGCGCCAGCCCGCGCCGGACCGGCGTCCGGCCTGGACGCCGCGCGAGGACCAGCCCGGGTGGCCCGGGAGCTCGGCAGCGCCCCAGGCGCCGGTCGGGCCGCCCGTCGAGCCGCGCCGCGACCAGCAGGGCCAGCTGCCCGTGCGGCGCACGACGCCGCCGCCCGCCGCGCCGACCGTGGCGCCGCGCGTCGGCGGAACTGCCCCGCACGGCGCGCACGCCGGGCCGCCGCAGGGCGGGTACGGCCAGCAGGGCCACGCAGCACCCGGCGGGTACGGCGCACCCGGTGGCGCGCACAGCGGCCACGGCGCGCACGCGGCCGGTCCCGCCGCTCCCACGGGCCCGGTCCCCACGGGCCCTGTCCCCGGCAGCCCGGTCCCCGCGAGCCCCGCCGCTGCGACGTCCGCCTTCCCGGCGGCGTTCGCGGCCACGGGTGCACCCGTCGCCGGGCAGCCGACGACGAGCGAGGGTCAGGGTTCCGGCCCGGGCACGGGCGGACCCGAGCCCGAGTCCGGTGACAAGCGGCCGAAGTGGCTGCTGCCCGTCGCGATCGGCGGCGGCGTGCTCCTCGTCGGCGCCGTGGCCGCCGGGATCGTCCTGGCCAACCGCGGCAACGACTCCGCGTCTCCCGAGCCGCTCGTCGCGACGACGATCCGCCTGCCCTCCCCGACGCCCTCGATCGAGCCCGTCGCGCGCGAGGCGACGACGCCGTTCGCGACCGCGCTGCCCTCGTCGGTGCTGCAGTACGCGCTCGCGTCGTCGGCCCCCGAGGCGACCTGGGTGACCGCCGGCGCGCTCGAGGCCTACACCGAGTCGTTCACCGACGGTGGCGACCTGACCGCGACGGTCCTGTCCGGCCAGTGGGCCACGCAGGACGAGGCGCGCGCGTTCACCGACGCGCTCGTCGCCGAGCTGCCGACCGCGGAGGCGGCCGTCGAGGGCACGAGCGAGGAGCTCGGCGCGACGCCGTCGGCCGACGCGACGGCCACGACCCGCGCCGGCGCCCCGGCGTCGGGCCGCGACAAGCTCCCGCAGACCGGCGCGGTGCGCGTGGGTGACGAGCGGGTCGGCACCTACACGGCCGTGGCGCTCGGGGACGGCACGGGCGTCGTCGTCTGGCGCAACCTCACCGCGGTGTTCCGCATCGAGGCCCCGGTCGAGGACCTCCTCGACCTGTACCGCGCCTTCCCGCTGTAGCCCGCACGAGCATGACCGGCCACCCGCAGGTGAGGGCGGCCGGTCGGCATGCGCAGGGTCGGCGGCGTGTGAGGTGCGGCGTCAGGAAGCGCGCAGGACGTAGCCCAGGCCGCGCTGGGTGTGGAGCATCGGGGTGCGGCCCTTGTCGATCTTGCGGCGCAGGTAGCTGACGTACAGCTCGACGACGCCGTCGGCTCCGCCCCGGTCGCCACGCCACACGCGGTCCAGGATCATCCGCTTCGACAGGACGCGGCGCGGGTTGCGCATGAAGTACGTGAGCAGGTCCCGCTCGGTGGGTGTGAGGTGGATGGGCTCGCCCGCACGCGTGACCTGGCCGCTCGTCTCGTCGAGCTGCAGGTCGCCGACGACGAGCGTCCCGGGGGCGGTCGCAGTGGTGGTCGTGGCTGTCATGGCCGCAACGCTGTCGGGGCCCGCTGGAACCAGCCTGGGCCGGACCTGGGAGATCGCTGGGAAAGCCGCGGGGTCAGCCCAGGGTGGGGATGGTGGTGTCGGGGCAGGCGGCGGTCAGGATCGCCTCGATCGCGACGCGCGTGCCCTCGGCGAGCTGGACGGCCGACGGGTCGAGGAGCCACTGGACCTGCAGCCCGTCCATGACGCCGATGATGGCGTTCGCCGCGCGCGTGGCCGCCTCGTCGCTGGTGCCGGGGCCGCCGACGACCGTGACCGCGTGGGCGATCTCGCCGCGCAGCACCCGGAACCGGTCGGTGACCCACGTGCGCGCTGGGTGGTTCTCGGTGACGGACTCGCCGGTCAGCACGGTGTAGCCCTGGACGATCCCGGGGCGCAGCTCGTTCGCGCGGGCGGTGCGCACGAGGTGGTGGAACAGCTCGAGACCGTCGGGGATGTGCTGGCCCTCGAGCTCGCGCACGTCCTCCTTGTCGCGGAACTCGAGCACCTCGACGAGCAGCTGCTCCTTGGAGCCGAAGTGGTGCAGCACGCCGGCGTGCGTGATGCCGACCTGCTCGGCGACCTCGGCGAGCGAGCCCGTCTTGTAGCCCTTGGCGCCGAACGTGCGGGCGGCGGCGCGCAGGATCTCGGCGCGGCGCTCCGCGGTGGCCTGGCGGGGGCGCCGCTGGCGGCGAGCGGTCGTCGTGGGCAGCGCTGCCCCCGCCGTCGTGCCCGTGCGGGGGCGGTCCACACCGCTGGCGTCGTCGTCCATGGCCGCAACCATACTGTGATCATTGGACTTACTGACAAGTTAGTAAGAATTGTGGTTCGATCACCGCACACGACGACGAGGTCGACCACGAGGAGAGCCCCACCGTGTCTCTCGGCACCACCGAACCCGCTCCCGCGCAGCCCGCACCAGCCGGACCGCGCGCCACGGCCACCGCCGCGCCGGCCGCACGCAGCACCGATCGCGCCATCGCCGTGCTGCGGGCGCGTCTCACGCTCGAGGAGAAGGTCGCGCTGCTCGTCGGCGCGGGCCTGTGGTCCACCGCGGCGGTCCCGCGCGTCGGGCTGCGGGCCGTCCACGTGTCCGACGGTCCCGCGGGCGTGCGCGGCGTGTCCGAGGACGCGGCCGAGACCTCCGCGTCGTTCCCCGCACCGAGTGCGCTCGCCGCGACCTGGGACGTCGACCTGGCCGACGAGCTGGGCGCGCTGTTCGCTGCGGAGGCCAGGCGGCACGGCGTCGACGTCGTCCTCGCGCCGCAGGTCAACCTCCAGCGCACGCCCGTCGGCGGCCGACACTTCGAGTGCTACTCGGAGGACCCGACCCTCACGGGCCGGATCGCCGTGCACGTGGTGCGCGCGGCGCAGGAGCGGGGCGTCGGGATGTGCGTCAAGCACTTCGTCGCGAACGACTCCGAGACGCAGCGCACCACGTACCTCTCGCGTGTCGACGAGCGCACGCTGCGCGAGGTCTATCTCGCGCCGTTCGAGCAGCTCGTGCACGAGGCCCGCGCGTGGTCCGTCATGGGCGCGTACTCGGGGATCGACGACGGCACCACGGCCGCACCCGCGCTCGAGCACCGGCCGCTGCTCACCGGGGTGCTCAAGGACGAGTGGGGCTTCGACGGCGTGGTCGTGAGCGACTGGGTCGCCACGCGGTCGGTCGCCCGCGCGTTCGAGGGCGGTCTCGACCTGCAGATGCCGGGCCCGGACGGGGTCTGGGGCGACGGGCTGCTCGCCGCGGTGCGCGCAGGGGAGGTCGACGAGGCCGCGCTCGACGAGAAGGTCGAGCGGATCCTGCTGCTCGCGCGTCGGGTCGGCGCGATCGACGGACTCGCTCCCGAGGGCGCGTCGCGGGACCGCGTCGCCGACGTGGACGTGCGGGGCACGCTGCGCCGCCTGGTCGCGCGGTCGATGGTCGTGCTCAAGGACGACGAGCACGCGCTCCCGCTCGCGAGCGGCGACGTGCGCCGGGTCGCGCTCGTCGGGCCCAACGCGCTGGCGCCGTTCGTGCAGGGCGGCGGCTCGGCGTACGTGCGGCCCGAGCGGCGCGCCGAGCTCGACGACGCGGTGCGCGACGCGTTCGCCGGCGCCGAGGTCACCGTGCACGCCGGCGCGGTCTCCCGCCTGCTGCCCCCGGCGCTCGACCTCGCGCACCGCTGCACCAGCCCCGCGGGAGAGCCCGGCGTGCTCGTCGAGGTGCTGGACGCGGCAGGCGCCGTGCTCGAGGCGCGGACCGTCACCGCGTGGACCGGGTGGCTCCGGGACGTGCGCGCCGACGCCCACACGGTGCGGCTGCGCACGACCGTCACGCTCGACGAGCCCGGACGCCACGAGGTGGGCGTGGGCACGGTCGGGCGGCACCGCGTCGTCGTGGGCGGCGAGGTGCTCTCGACGAGCGAGCACGAGGTGGGGGCCGAGGTGATCCTCGACTCGTCGGTGAACGCGCCGACGCCCGTCACGCTCACCGTCGAGACGCCGCACGCGGCCGCGGGCCACGCGGAGCCGGTGACGATCGAGCTCGACGCGACCGTCCAGGCCGTGCACCCCGTCGGCTACGCGTCGTTCGCGCGCGCCGAGCTCGTGCACCGCACGCCCGGTACGTCTCCCGACGAGCTGCTCGCCGACGCGGTCGCGGCTGCTGCGGCGGCGGATCTCGCGGTCGTCGTCGTCGGCACCAACGAGGAGGTCGAGTCCGAGGGGTACGACCGCACGTCGCTCGCCCTGCCCGGCACGCAGGACCAGCTCGTCAAGGCGGTGCTCGCGGCCAACCCGCGTACGGTCGTGGTCGTCAACGCGGGTGCGCCCGTGCTGCTGCCGTGGCTCGACGAGGTCCCGTGCGTGCTCTGGGCGTGGCTCGGCGGCCAGGAGTGGCCCGAGGCGCTGGGCGACGTGCTCACGGGCGTGACAGAGCCCTCGGGCCGGCTGCCGTGGACGCTGCCCGCGCACGAGAGCGACGTGCCCGTCCCGGACGCGGTGCCCGTCGACGGCGTCGTCGAGTACCGCGAGGGCGTGCACGTCGGGTACAGGTCGTGGCTGCGCCTGGGCCGCACGCCCGCCGCGCCGTTCGGCCACGGGCTGGGCTGGACCACGTGGTCGTACGACGGCGTGCGCGCCGAGCCCGTGGCCGACGAGCCGGCCGCGTACGACCTGGTCGTCACGCTGCGCAACACCGGGCCCCGCGCGGGTCGCGAGGTGGTCCAGGTGTACGCCGAGCCGCCCGCGGCCTCGTCGGACCGTCCCGTGCGCTGGCTGGCGGGGTTCGCCGTCGCCGAGCTCGCCCCGGGCGAGCGGCGCGACGTGACCGTCCGGGTGCCCGCGAGCACGTGGCGCACCTGGGACGCGGGCTGGGTGGTGCCCCCCGGCACGTACCGGCTGCGCGCGGGCCGCTCGGTGCAGGACCTGCGGGTGGGCACCGAGGTGACCGTCCGCACCTAGACCGGCCCGGGGGTCGACCTGCCCGCAGACGACCCCCGAGCCCCCGGCCCGGCGACCTCCGCAGTGCCGCCGGACCAGCACGGCAGGACCAGCACGGCAGGACCAGCACCACCACTCCCGCAGTTCACCCAGTGCAAGGAGGCACTCTCGTGAGGATCCGCAAGCTCTCGACGGCGGCAGCCAGCGTGGCGGTCGTCGCGCTGCTCGCCACCGCCTGCTCAGGCGGCGGCAACGGCAGCGACGACCCGACCTCGGGGCAGACCCAGGCGACGAGCGACGAGCGTTCCGACAAGGTCCTGACCGTGGGCATGCCCAACGGTGAGGCGTCGGGGAACCAGAACCCGATCGCCCCCGGCTCGGGCTCCACCTCGTTCGGCTACGCGTACGCGATCTACGAGTCGCTCATGCAGGTCAACGACGTCAAGCCCACCGACCCTCCCATGCCGTGGCTCGCGGAGAAGGTCGAGTGGAACGACACGTACACCGAGGCGGTCATCACGCCGCGTGCGGGGGTCACGTGGAGCGACGGCGAGCCGTTCACGGCCGACGACATCGCCTACTCGCTCCAGATCCGCAAGGACAACCCCGAGCTCAACGTGGACTTCCCGGAGCAGTACGGCGAGATCACGACGGACGGCACGACGGTCACGGTGGGCTTCACGACCGGTCAGTACGTCAACGCCGCCAAGCTCTACCGGCTCCTGATCGTGCCCAAGCACATCTGGGAGAACGAGGACCCGGTCACGTACACGGCCGACACCATGATCGGGACGGGCCCGTTCACGCTGAAGAGCTTCACGCCGCAGGCCGTCACGCTCGTCCCGAACGACACGTACTGGGGCGACGCGCCGCTCGTCGGCGAGCTGCGCTACGACGCGTTCAAGGACAACGCGGGCCTGACGACCGCGCTCACGTCGGGTGAGGCGCAGTGGGGCTGGACGTTCATCCCGGACTTCGAGAACACGTTCATCGCGCAGGACCCGGAGCACTTCCACCAGGTCGCGGGCGGTGGTTTCGGCGTCGACGTGCTGTACCTCAACACCCAGAAGAAGCCGTTCGACGACGTCGCGTTCCGCAAGGCGCTCAACATGGTCGTCGACCGCGCGGACATCTCCGCGACCGCGGGGTACGGCGTGTGGCCGCAGATCACGTCGGTCACCGGCCTGCCGCAGCCGTCGGGTGACGCGTTCATCTCCGACGAGTTCGCCGGCCAGGAGCTCGAGGTCGACGTCGACGGCGCCAAGCAGGTGCTGACCGACGCGGGCTACACGTGGGACGGCGACGCGCTCGTCGACCCGGACGGCGAGAAGGTCTCCTTCGCGCTGACCAACCCGCAGGGCTGGACGGACTACCTCGACGCGCTCGGGATCATCGCCGAGGGTGCCAAGGAGCTGGGTGCCGAGGCGACCGTCGAGCCCGTCGTCGCCGACACGTGGTTCAACCAGGTCATCAACCTGGGCGACTTCCAGGCGTCGCTGCACTGGACCGACGGCGGTTCCACGCCGTGGAACCTGTACTCGAACATCATGGACGGCGCGTCGTACGTCGAGCTCGGCCAGCCCGCGAACTGGAACTTCGGCCGCTACCAGAACGACGAGGCCACGGCCGCGCTCGCCGAGTTCAAGTCCGCCACGACCGACGCGGACCGCATGGCCGCGCTGCAGGTCGTGCAGAAGCGCTTCGTCGAGGACGTCCCGGGCCTGGTCATCTGGTCGCGCCCGGCCGTCGCGCAGTACTCGACCGCGAACTACACGGGCTTCCCCACGGACGAGGACCCGTACGCGAACCCGCAGCCCACGGGCCCGCAGGCCGCGCTGATCCTGACCAAGCTCAAGCCCACGGCCTGAGCCGACCGGACCGCCCGGCCCCGCGGGGCGTCGCGGTCCGACCCGAGTCAGGGCGCGGGGTGCCGGAGCTCCTCCTCCGGCACCCCGCGCCGCGGCCACGTCCCCAGGTGAACCCCTCATGCGAACCTCCCCCCACGGGTCCGACGAGCTCGTCGGCCCGCCCGACGCGCGTCGGCCCGGCCCCGACGCCGACGAGCCACCCGTCCTGCGCGCCGTCGGGCTGCGCAAGCACTTCCCGGTGCGCGGCCTGCGCAACCACGCGGTCGTGCACGCGGTCGACGACGTCTCGATCGACCTGCACCGCGGCCGCGTCGTCGCGCTCGTCGGCGAGTCCGGCTCGGGCAAGTCGACGATCGCGCGCCTGCTCGCGCAGCTCGTGCCCGCCACGAGCGGCCAGATCCTGCTGCACGGTACGGACGCCACGGCCACCGGCCGACGCGCGTTCGGCCGTTACGTGCGGCGCGTCCAGATGATCTTCCAGGACCCGTTCGGCTCGCTGAACCCGATCCACACCGTGCGCTACACGCTCACGCGCAGCCTGCGGATCCACCAGGGGCGCCTGCGCGGTGCCGAGCTCGAGGCGGCGCTCGACGAGCTGCTGACCCGCGTGCAGCTCACCCCGCCGGCGCGTTACGTCGACAAGTTCCCGCACGAGCTGTCGGGCGGTCAGCGCCAGCGCGTCGCGATCGCGCGCGCCCTGGCCGCGGACCCCGAGGTGCTGCTGGCCGACGAGCCCATCTCGATGCTGGACGTCTCGATCCGGCTCGGCATCCTCAACCTGCTGCGCGACCTGCGCGACCGCCTGCACATCGCGATCCTGTACATCACGCACGACATCGCCTCCGCGCGCTACTTCGCGGACCGCACGATGGTCATGTACGCGGGGCGCGTGGTCGAGCAGGGCGACAGCGAGTCGGTGACGCAGGACCCCGCGCACCCCTACACGCAGCTGCTCATCAGCTCGGCGCCCGACCCGGACGACCTCGCGGCCCGGGCCCGCGGCGCACGCGGCGAGGCGCCGAGCCTCGTGCGGCCACCCGCGGGGTGCCGGTTCCACCCGCGCTGCCCGTTCGCGGTCGACCTGTGCCGCACCGAGGTCCCACCGCTCCTGCCGGTGAGCGACGGCCGCGAGGCCGCGTGCTGGGGGTACTCGCAGCGCGACGGCCGGCCCGAGGTCGGCTCGGTGCTCGAGGCCTACGGCGCGCGTCCGGGCGCGGCGGGGGAGGTGGACCGATGAGGTTCTTCGTCCGCCGCACGGTCTTCTACGCGATCACGTTCTGGGCCGCGATGACGATCAACTTCTTCATCCCGCGCCTCATGCCGGGCGACCCGGTCTCGGCGCTCATCGCCGCCAACCAGGGCAAGATCAGCCCGGACGCGATCGACGCGCTCAAGGCGCTGTTCGGGCTCGACGAGAAGACGACCCTGTGGCAGCAGTACGTCACCTACTGGGCGCACCTGTTCCAGGGCGACCTCGGGATCTCGTTCTCCGGGCGTGAGCCGGTCGTCGACATCCTCGCGCGCTCGCTGCCGTGGACCATCGGGCTCGTCGGGATCGCGACGATCATCAGCTTCACGATCGGCACGCTCGCGGGCGTCGCGATCGGGTGGCGACGCGGCACGCGCGCGGACATCCTGCTGCCGATCTCGACGTTCTTCTCGACCGTCCCGTACTTCTGGCTCGCGCTCGTCGTGATCGCGGTGTTCGCCGTGCGGCTCGGGTGGTTCCCCGCGAGCGGGTCGTACGACCGCAGCATGGTCCCGAACCTGTCGTGGGAGTTCGTCGGCTCCGTCGTCTACTACGGCACGCTGCCCGCCCTGACGATCGTCGTGACGTCCGTCTCCGGCTGGATCCTGGGGATGCGCAACATGATGGTGACGGTCTCGTCGGACGACTACGTGACGGTCGCGCAGGCCAAGGGCCTGCCGGAGCGCACCGTGATGCTCGGCTACGCCGCGCGGAACGCGATCCTGCCGCAGCTGTCGAGCTTCGCGCTGTCGCTCGGGTTCATCGTCGGCGGGACGCTCGTCATGGAGACGGTCTTCTCGTACCAGGGCATCGGCTACCAGCTGCTCAAGGCGACGTCCGCCAAGGACTACCCGCTCATGCAGGGCTGCTTCCTGGTGATCACGCTCGCCGTGCTGTTCGCCAACGTCATCGCCGACTTCGCGTACGGCGTGCTCGACCCCCGCACGCGACAGGAGGGCTGACCGTGGCCGCCGAGCTCGTCACGACCGAGACCACGCAGGTCGGCACGGAGCAGACCGCCCCGACCGGCACCAAGCGGCGCTTCCTGTGGATGCGCAACACCAAGGCCCTCACGGGGCTCGGGATCCTCGCCTTCTTCGCCCTGATCGCGGCGATCGGGCCGTGGATCGCCCCGTACGACCCGGACGAGCGCTCGTCGGACCTGCTGCAGCCACCCTCGTGGGAGCACTGGATGGGCACCACGCACCTGGGGCAGGACGTCATGTCCCAGGTGATCCTCGGGACCCGGTCGGTGCTGCTCATCGCGTTCGTCGCCGGGTTCCTGGCGACGTTCATCGGCGTCGTCGTCGGCATCACCGCGGGCTACGTCGGCGGGTTCGGCGACGAGGGGCTGTCCGCGCTGTCGAACGTCTTCCTGGTGATCCCGCAGCTCCCGCTCATCATCATCATCGCGGGGATGCTGCCGTCGGCCGGCGGCCTGACCGTCGCCGTCGTCATCGCGATCACGGGGTGGGCGTGGGGCGCGCGCGTCCTGCGGGCGCAGACCCTCTCGCTGCGCAAGCGCGACTTCGTGGAGGCCGCCCGCGCGAACGGCGAGCGCACGTGGCGCCTGATCCTCGCCGAGATCCTGCCGAACCTGACCGCGATGATCGCCGCGGGGTTCGTCGGGACCGTGTCGTTCGCCGTGCTGTCCCAGATCACGCTGTCGTTCATCGGCATCACCCCCACCGACACGTGGAACTGGGGGACGGTCCTGTACTGGGCGCAGGCGCAGCTCGCGCTCCAGCGCGGGGCGTGGTGGTGGTACATGTTCCCGGGCCTGTGCATCGCGCTCGTCGGGATCTCGCTGACCCTCATCAACTTCGGCATCGACGAGTTCGTCAACCCGCGCCTGCGCAGCACCGGCCTGAACGCCAAGACCCTGCGCCGCCGCGGCATCCGCCCGCGCATCGGCTTCACGCCGGTCGTGCACGAGGCCAAGGAGGACCGCGCATGAGCGCACAGCCCGTCTCGCCCGCCGGACCCCACGCCCGTGGCCGGGCGGCCGACCCCGTGCTGGAGATCCGGAACCTGTCGGTGGACTACGGGTACGACGAGCCCACGCACGTGCTGCGGCAGGTCTCGCTGACCCTCAACCGCGGCGAGGTGCTCGGCCTCGCGGGGGAGTCCGGGTGCGGGAAGTCGACCCTCGCGTACGCGGCGACACGGCTCCTCCCGCCGCCCGGCCTCATCACCGGCGGGGAGGTGATCTTCACCGACCGCGACGGCACGCAGCGCGACATCCTCACGCTCGACGACCGCGCGCTGCGCGCCTCACGCTGGCAGGACCTCGCGATCGTCTTCCAGGGCGCGATGAACTCGCTCAACCCCGTGCACCGGATCGGCCGGCAGATCGCGGACGCGATCACCGCGCACCGGCCCGGAATGAAGAAGCCCGAGGCGCTCGAGAAGGCCGCCGAGCTGCTCGACCTCGTCGGCATCAACCCGGACCGCGCACGCGACTACCCGCACCAGCTCTCCGGCGGCATGCGCCAGCGCGTGATGATCGCGATGGCGCTCGCGCTCGACCCGCAGGTCCTGATCATGGACGAGCCGACGACCGCGCTCGACGTGGTCATGCAGCGGCAGATCGTCGAGCAGATCGCCGACCTGCGTGAGCGGCTCGGGTTCTCGGTCGTGTTCATCACGCACGACGTCTCGCTGCTCATCGAGATCGCGGACCGCATCGCGATCATGTACGCGGGCGAGATCGTCGAGGACGCCGCCGCGCTGGACGTGTACCGCGCACCTCGCCACCCCTACGCCGACGGGTTGCTGCACTCGTTCCCGCCGCTGCGCGGGCCTCGTCGCGAGCTCGGCGGGATCCCCGGCTCGCCGCCCGACCTGGCGAGCCTGCCCACGGGCTGCCCGTTCCGGGACCGGTGCGCGCACGCGTTCGACGCGTGCGCCGCGATCCAGCCCGAGCTCGTCCCGAGCGCCGTCCCGGGCGACGACCCCGCCCGCCGTGTGGCCTGCCACCTGCACACGCCCGCCCTCGTCGAGGCCGCAGGGTTCAGCCCCCGCCTCCTCCCGCCGGCCCTCACCCACCCCGCCCCCTGACGGTCGTCCCGTGCCCGAGCGCCCACCGCACTCGCGTCGGCTGGTGCTCGAGGGGTCGTTGGGGCGGGTGTGTGGTCAGGACGTGGAGACGGCGGGGGTGGGGTGCTCGGGTGGCTTAGCGTGGGCGCGTGACGAGCACGACGACGACGCGACGGCCCGAGCGCGCCCGCGCCGGGGTGGTCACGGCGTGCGTGCTCACCGCCGTCGCCTGCATGGCGGGAGTGCTCGCGCTGTGGGGCGTGTTCGTGCGCACCGAGAAGGGTCAGCAGGTCGACGCGGCCGCGGTCGAGGGCGCCGCGTACGGGCAGACCGAGCTGTGGCGCGTCGCCGAGCGCGTGCTGGACGTCGTGTCGGTGTCCGCGATCGCGGTCGTGCTGCTGGTCGCGGTCGGGATCGCCGTGCTGCGCCGGCGGTGGGAGCTCGCGGTGCAGGTCGCGGTCGTCATGGGCGGGGCGAACCTCACCACGCAGGTGCTCAAGTACGCGGTGCTGGCGCGGCCCGAGCACGGCATCCCGATCGGCAGCCAGGCGAACTCGCTGCCCAGCGGTCACACGACCGCGGCGATGTCGATCGCGGTCGTCCTGCTGCTCGTCGTGCCGTCCCGGATGCGGCCGCTCGTCGCGGCGGTCGGCGCCGCGTACGCCGCCGCGACCGGCGTCTCGACGCTCGTCGGGCAGTGGCACCGGCCCTCGGACGTGATCGCGGCCGTGCTCGTCGTGCTCGGGTGGACCGCGGCCACGTGCGCGATCACGGCGCTGTGGCCCGCGCGGCTGTCGGAGGACGCGCTCGACGGACCGCCGCCGACGCCCCGCACGCTGCGTGGCACACTCGTCGCGCTCGGCTCGGTGGGCGCGTGCGCGGCCGTCGTCGCGGCCGTCGCGCTGTCGCGGACGTTCGCCGCGCTGCCCTCGGTCGAGACGCGTGACGAGCTGCTCACCGCCTACGCGGGCGGCGTCGCGGGAACCGTCGCGGCGTGCGCGTGGGCCTTCGCGATGAGCCTCGCGCTGCGCCAGGGAGCGGGCCGACGATTGCGGAGCGCTTGACCGGGCGTCGTAGAGTCCCCAGACGGACGGCACCACTCGAACGGCCGAGTGGGCCGAGCACGAAGGAAGAGGCACGCATGTCGGCAGGGCGCAAGCTCGTCATCGTCGAGTCGCCCGCCAAGGCCCGCACGATCGCGGGGTACCTGGGCGACGACTTCGACGTGGAGGCGAGCGTCGGGCACATCCGTGACCTGCCGCAGCCCTCGGAGCTGCCGGCCGACATGAAGAAGGGCCCCTTCGGCAAGTTCGCGGTCGACGTGGACAACGGGTTCACCCCGTACTACGTGGTCGACTCGGACAAGAAGAAGAAGGTCGCCGAGCTCAAGAAGCTCCTCAAGGAGTCCGACGAGCTCTACCTCGCCACCGATGAGGACCGCGAGGGCGAGGCCATCGCGTGGCACCTGCTGTCCGAGCTCAAGCCCAAGGTCCCCGTCAAGCGCATGGTGTTCCACGAGATCACCCGCGAGGCGATCACCCGCGCGCTGGAGAACACGCGCGAGCTCGACGACCGCCTGGTCGACGCGCAGGAGACCCGCCGCATCCTCGACCGCCTGTACGGCTACGAGGTCAGCCCCGTGCTGTGGCGCAAGGTCCGCCAGGGGCTGTCCGCGGGTCGCGTGCAGTCGGTCGCGACGCGCCTCGTGGTCGAGCGCGAGCGCGAGCGCATGGCGTTCGTCGCCGCGGACTACTGGGACGTCACCGGCACGTTCGCGGTGGCCGACGACGACGAGCCCGCCTTCTCCGCGCGGCTGTCCGCCCTGGACGGCGTGCGCGTCGCCTCGGGCCGGGACTTCACCGACCGCGGCGTGCTCAAGAGCGAGGCGGTGCAGCTCGACGAGGCCGCCGCCACGTCGCTCGTCGCGGCGCTCGACGGCGCGGGCTTCGAGGTCCGCAGCCTCGAGACCAAGCCGTACACGCGCCGCCCGGCCGCGCCGTTCACCACCTCCACCCTGCAGCAGGAGGCGTCGCGCAAGCTGCGCATGTCCTCGCGGCAGACCATGCGCACCGCGCAGTCGCTGTACGAGAACGGCTACATCACCTACATGCGTACCGACTCGCCCGTGCTGTCGTCGCAGGCGATCTCCGCCGCGCGCCGGCAGGCGGCCGAGCTGTACGGCGCCGAGTACGTCCCGGACGCGCCGCGCGTCTACACCTCGAAGGCGAAGGGCGCCCAGGAGGCGCACGAGGCCATCCGTCCCGCGGGCGACCACTTCCGCACGCCGGCGCAGGTCGCGCGCGAGCTGTCGGGCGACCAGTTCCGGCTGTACGAGCTGATCTGGAAGCGCACCGTCGCCTCGCAGATGGGCGATGCGCGCGGGCAGACCGCCTCGGTCCGCCTGGGTGCGGTGGCGTCCGACGGTCGCGACGCGGTGTTCTCCGCGTCCGGCACGGTCATCACGTTCCGCGGCTTCCTCGCCGCGTACGAGGAGGGTCGCGACGTCTCGCGGTACGACGACGACGCGGCGCCGGCCGACGAGAAGGACGCGCGCCTGCCCAAGATGGCGCAGGGCGACCCGCTGACGGGCCGCGACCTGGCGGCCGACGGCCACCGCACCTCGCCGCCGCCGCGCTTCACCGAGGCGTCGCTCGTCAAGGCGCTCGAGGAGCGCGGCATCGGCCGACCGTCGACGTACGCGGCGACGATCTCCGTGATCCAGGACCGCGGCTACGTGACGAACCGCGGCCAGGCGCTCGTGCCGTCGTGGCTCGCGTTCGCGGTGACGCGCCTGCTCGAGGAGAACTTCGACTGGCTCGTCGACTACGACTTCACGGCCGAGATGGAGCAGGACCTCGACGCGATCGCGGCGGGCGACAAGGACCGCGTGGCGTGGCTGACGCGCTTCTACTTCGGCGACGGCTCGGGCAGCACCGAGGGCGAGGGCCTGCGGGACCTGGTGGCGAACCTCGGCGAGATCGACGCGCGCGAGGTCAACTCGATCCCGATCGGCGACGGCATCACGCTGCGCGTCGGCCGCTACGGCCCGTACCTCGAGGACCCGTCGGTGCTGGGCGAGGACGGCAACCCGCGCCGCGCGTCGGTCCCCGAGGACCTCGCGCCCGACGAGCTGACGCCCGCCAAGGCGCGCGAGCTCATCGAGAGCGAGCCCGAGGGCGACAAGGTGCTCGGCACGGACCCGACCACGGGCACGACGATCGTCGTGAAGAACGGCCGCTACGGGCCGTACGTCACCGAACTGCTGCCCGAGCCGGAGATCGACCCGTCGCTGTCCGCCGCGGCCAAGAAGAAGGCCCTGGCGGCCGCGCCGAAGCCCCGCACCGCGTCGCTGTTCAGCACGATGTCGCTGGACACGGTGACGATCGAGGACGCGCTCAAGCTCTTGTCCCTGCCGCGCGTGGTGGGCGTCGACCCCGAGTCGGGTGCGCAGATCACGGCGCAGAACGGCCGCTACGGCCCGTACCTGAAGAAGGGCACGGACTCGCGCACGCTGGCCTCGGAGGAGGCGCTGTTCTCGACGACGCTCGAGGAGGCGCTGGCGATCTACGCCCAGCCCAAGCGCGGGCGCGGGGCCACCGCGACGCCGCCGCTGCGCGAGCTCGGCGACGACCCGACGTCGGGCAAGCCGATCGTCGTGAAGGACGGCCGGTTCGGGCTGTACGTGACCGACGGCGTGACGAACCGGACCCTGCCGCGCGACGTGACGGCCGAGTCGATCACCGCCGAGCAGGCGATCCAGCTGCTCGCCGACAAGCGTGCGTCGGCCCCGGCCAAGAAGAAGGCCCCGGCCCGCCGCACGACGACGACGCGCAAGAAGGCCGCCACGAAGTCCTGAGACCTCCACGTCCTGAGCGCCTCGACGTCCTGAGCACCTCGACGTCCTGGGCACGCGGGCGTGACGACGCCCCGCCGGCAGCCCATCCGGCGGGGCGTCGTCGTCTGTGGGGTCAGCGCACGCGGAGGGTCGCCGCGTGGCTCGTCACGCGACCCTTCTCGTTCGTGACGACGACCCGGAACCTCGCCCCGGACAGGCCGGCCGACGCGCGTGTGGTGTACGACGAGCACGTCGCGCCCCGGACCTCGACCCACGTGCTGCGGCCCGGCGACTGCCGGTACCACTGGTAGGTCGGCGCCGGGTAGGCGTCGACGGTGACGCGGAAGGTCACCGCGGCGCCGCGCGCCACGGTTGCCGACGCCGGCTGCGACAGCAGGTGCGGCGCCTTGCGTGTGATCGTCACGGTGGCCGCGTCCGAGGTCGCCTGGCCGAGCGTGTTGGTGAAGACCGCGCGCACCTGCGCGCCGTCGAGGCTCGGGGTGAGCCGCAGCGCGAGCGTCGTGGACGTGGCTCCCGGGATCGGCTTCCAGGTCCCGTGGCGCGTGCCGCGGCGCTGCTCCCACCGGACCGTCGGGGCCGGCTGGCCCGAGGCCGCCGCGGTGAGGGTGACCGTGCTGCCGTGGGTGCCGCTCACGGACGTGGGCTGCGTCGTGACCGCGGGTGCCGCCGGGGCGGGCTCGTCGGGGAAGTCGCCGACGGACAGGTCGTCGACGAAGAACGACCCGGTCGCGGGCCGGGAGGCGTCCGCCTGCGTGGCCATGAGGATGACCTCGTTGACCTTCGCGAGCTGGGCCCGGGTGGGGCGCAGCGCCTGGTCGAGACCGTTCGGGTACGTCACGACGGCGTCGTCGAACGCCGCGTGCACGGTGCGCGCGGCGCCCGTGAGCGGCACCGGCAGGTCCCAGTACCAGTCGTCGCCCGTGCCGTCGGCCGAGGCCGTGCGGAACCGCAGCGACAGCGACTGGCCCGAGCCGTTCGGGTCGACCCACGCGGTGATCCCGTCCAGGCCCGCCCACGAGTGCCCACCGAGCCAGCGCGACTCCTGCAGGTACGTGGTCGAGGTGAAGTCGTAGACGAACTCGCCCGCCTTCGACCCGCCGGAGCCCTTGCCGGGCGCGAGCGCCAGCTGCCAGCCGTCGCCCCACGCCTGCTCGGCGATGTTGCCCCACATGACCCGCAGGTCCGTGGTGGTGCCGTACGCGTCGAACGTGTCGAGGACCTCGGGCGTGCCGTCCGGGATCTCGGGTGCCCCGTCGCCGCCGACGACCGTGAGGTCGTCGACCCCGAACGTCCCCGCACCGCTCGTCGAGCTCGACGCGAGCACGAGCTCGTTGACGACCGCGAGGCGCGCGTCCGTCAGGGGGTCGGTGAGCTCGGGCGGCCAGGACGGCGCGAACGACGAGAACGGGATCTCGACCGCGTGCCAGGAGGCGTCGGTCAGCGGGACCTGCGCGAGGTAGTAGCCGCCCGAGCCCGTGCCGATCTGGATCGCGAGCTGGTTGGCCGAGCCGTCGCCCTTGACCCGCAGCGACAGCGCGTCGCGGCCCGACCAGTCCTGCCCGCCGAGCCAGCGCGCGACGTCCTGCCAGCCGCCGTCCGCGTGGTCGTACGTGAACGCGAGCGCCTGCGCGCCCTGGCCCGCGTCCGTGGACAGCGCGATCCGGTCCGTCTTGGCGCGGTTGCCCCACGCGGCGTCGAACGCGGCCTCGTCGGCGTAGGACTCGAAGTCGTCGACGACGATCGGGTCGGCCGACGGCTCGGGGTCGACGTACTCGCCCTCGCCGCCGGCCTTGAGGTCGTCGACGAGGATCGACCCGGTCAGCGGCGCGGTGCCGCCCGCGTCGTTCACGTAGACGAAGACCTGGCCGACCTTCGCCAGGCGCTCCCACGTGAGGGTCGCCTCCGCGTTGGCGGTGTCCCACGGCGCGGGCGCGAAGGTGCTCCACGGCAGGTGCGCGACGTACGGGTCGTCGCCGGTGAGCGAGGGGTACGCCTCGAACGCGACACCGCCCGCCTGGACCTGGACGACGAGCTTGTGGCCCGAGCCGTCCGGGTCGATCCACACGTCGAGCTGGCCGAACCCCGACCAGTTCTGCGTGGGCGCGAACGACCGGCCGAAGCCCAGGTAGCCCGTGCGGGACGCGGGGAAGTCGTACGACAGGCGCGCGGCGTGGCCCTCGTCGGGCGCGGACGCGTCGTGCGGCGCGAGCGTGAGGGCCGACGAGGTCGCGTTCGCCACCGTGTACGCGGCGCGCAGCGCGAGGTCGTCGCCGTAGCCCTCGAAGTCGTCGACGGTCCCGACCGGGAGCACCGGAGCCGCGCCGAGGATGAGCGAGACGGTGCTCGACAGGTCGTGGCCGCCGCCGGTCGCGGTCACCGTCGCCTGCACCGTGCGGTTCGTGAGGTTCTCCTCGCCGACGTCCCACGTGGCCGAGTAGTACCCGTCGGCGTCGAGAGTCAGCGCGAGCGGGTCGCCGCCCGCGGGCGTGAACGTCACGGAGTCCACGCCGGGTGCCGCGGTGAGCCGGGCGCGCACCGTCGTCGTCGCGGTCGTGACGCGCGCGCCGTCCGCGGGGGAGACGACCCGCAGGAACGGCTCCTGCGCGCCGGGGCTCGCGGCCAGGTCGAAGCGCGGTCCGGTCTGGCTCGCGAACACGGACGCCTCGTCGTCGTACAGGGCCTGGAAGTCCGCGGCCATCTCGTGGCCGGCGTACGGGACGTAGATCTGCCCCGAGCCGAAGTTCGCCCACGTGAGCATGAACGCGACCTGGCCGGCCCTCGGGTTGGCCGTGAGCCCGTCGAGCAGCTGCGTGAAGAACGCGAGCGACTTGTTGCCCGTCGGCTTGATCGTGCGGTCCCCGTTGCGGCCGAACTCGGTGTACGCGGGGATCTTGCCGCGCTCGCGCGCGACGTCGACGACCATCGCCAGGTCGGTGACGGACGCGCTCACGTACGCCGACGAGTCGTCGGCCGCGTTCGAGCTCTCGTAGTTGTCGTAGCCCAGGACGTCGACCCACTGGTCGCCCGGGTACGTCTCGAGGTAGCGCGCGGAGTCGCCGTCGAACGAGCCGTTCGGCGAGAACGCGTACAGCAGGTTGTGCACGCCCTTGACGTCACGCAGGTACTCGACGGTGAACCGGAAGATCTCCTTGTACTCGCCGGTCGTCGCGTGCGCGGCGCCCCACCAGAACCACGAGCCGCTGTTCTCGTGGAACGGCCGGAAGACGACGGGCACGAGCGAGCCGTCGGGCCGCTCGGCGCTCTGCGCGGTGAGCGCGACGAGGTCGAGGTACGCGCGGTACTCGGCGTGGGTGTCGCCGCCCGGCAGGATGTGGCTCACGACGCGGCCGGCCGTGTCGTTGTAGGGCCCGCCGGTGACGAAGTTGGGCATGTGCGCCGAGAGCGTGACGACAGCGCCCAGCGCGTCGGCGCGCACGAGCTCGTCGGCCAGGGCGCGCGCGTTCTGCTCGCCGGTGTTCTCGTGCGTGCCAGGCTTCTCGTCGCCGCGCAGCGCGAGCGTGTCGAAGCCGAACACCCCGGGCAGGTCGCCCGTCACGTCGTGCACGTCGGACCGCAGCGGCTTGCCGTCCGGGCCGGTGACCGACGACGAGACGGACTCGTCGACCGCGTGCTGCTGGCCGAACAGGATGCCGCCGGACTCCTGGTCGCGCAGGTAGCGGAACAGGGCGCGGGTGTCGGCGGTGGCCTGCGGGTCGGAGATGGCGACGGTCTCCTCCTCGGGATCCGTGCTGGCGGCGGCGGCGGTCGTGGCGGCAGCGGGCTCGGCGTGGGCCGTGGTGCTCGTGGCAGTGAGCCCCGCGAGAGCGAGCGTGGCGGTCGCGGCGAGCGCGAGGGCGCGGCGTGGTCCTGACTGGCGGCCGGGTCTGGTCATGGAGCTCTCCGTTGAACTGTCCGACGGGTGCGTCGGGATGACCGCTCGGCCCACGGGCGAGCCCGAGCAGATCGACGCTAACTAAATCAAGTAGGTAAAGAAAGTGCCTGACGGAAGACGAAACGGTACGGATCTGGCGGGGGCGACGACGTCGCTGGTGGGCCGGCGGTCCGTCGACGCGCCGGACCAGGGCGGTCGCTGCTCGTCGGGACCGTGCGCGCTTGCCGAGAGGCCGCACGTGCGCGCTACGTTGGCGCCATGGCTCGCACCGAGGACCCCCGCACCGCACCGTCGATCCGCTGGGGCATCCTCGGCGCAGGACGCATCGCCGGCGCCTTCGCCGACGCCGTCACGCAGCACACGCGCGCGCAGCTCGTCGCCGTCGGCTCGCGCCACCGCGACCGCGCCGAGCGGTTCGCCACCGCGCACGGCATCCCGACGACCCACCTCGGCTACGAGGCGCTCGTCGAGGACCCGCAGGTCGACGCGATCTACGTCGCCACGCCCCACTCCGAGCACCTCGAGCACGCCCTGCTCGCGATCCGTGCGGGCAAGCACGTGCTCGTCGAGAAGGCGTTCACCCGGAACGCTGCCGAGGCCGAGCAGGTCTTCACCGCGGCGCGTGAGGCCGGCGTGTTCGTCATGGAGGCGATGTGGACGCGGTTCCTGCCGCACGTCGCCGCGCTGCACCAGGTGATCGACGCGGGCGAGATCGGCGAGATCGTCAACGTGACCGCCGACCACGGCCAGCTCATGGCGTTCGACCCGACCTCGCGCCTGTACGACCCCGCGCTCGCGGGCGGCGCGCTGCTCGACCTGGGCGTCTACCCGGTCTCGTTCGCGCACGACCTGCTGGGCGCGCCCGACGCGGTCCTCGCCGCCGGGACGCTCACCGAGACCGGCGTCGACGGGCAGGTCTCGATCGTCCTGTCGTACGGCGCGCGCACGCAGGCCACGCTCTCCACGACGCTGTGGGCCAAGACCCCGACCGTCGCGCTGATCTCCGGGACCGAGGGATCGATCGAGGTCGCCGGGCCGTTCTACACGCCGACCTCGTTCCAGGTCACGCGCGTCGACGGGCGTCGGTGGACGTTCGAGCAGCCGGGCGCCAAGGGGTTGCAGTACGAGGCAGCCGAGGTTGCGCGGCGCGTGGCCGCGGGCGACGTGGAGAGCCCGCGCATGTCGTGGCAGGGCACGCTCGAGGTCATGCGCACGCTCGACGAGGTGCGACGGCAGATCGGTGTGGTCTACCCGGGCGAGTGAGCCGGTCGGCCCTTCGCCGTCGCTCGTCGTCCTCGCCCGTCGTCGGCGTTGCTCGTCGTCGCGAACGGTCGTCGTGCACGGTCGTCGTGCACGGTCGTCGTGGGGGTGCGTGGGTGGGGGCGGCTAGCCTGACGCCGTGACGAGTCCCGCCGGTCCGACGAGCCTGCCCGCACCAGCCGGTGGCGCCGAGCCGACCCTCCCCGGTGTCTTCGTGTCCTTCGAGGGCGGCGACGGCGCGGGCAAGTCGACCCAGGCGCGGCTGCTCGCGCAGTGGGCGCACGAGCACGGGCGCGAGGTGGTGCTCACGCGCGAGCCGGGCGGGACCACGCTCGGGCAGACCCTGCGGGACGCGGTGCTGCACGGCGAGCACGTCGACGCCCGCACCGAGGCGCTGCTGTACGCGACCGACCGCGCGCACCACGTCGCCTCGCTCGTGCGGCCCGCGCTGGCCCGTGGCGCGCTCGTCGTGACCGACCGCTACCTCGACTCGTCCGTCGCCTACCAGGGCTCCGGTCGCGACCTCGGGGCCGACGAGGTCGAGCGCCTGTCCCTGTGGGCGACCGGGGGTCTCCTGCCCGCGGTGACGGTGCTGCTCGACGTCGACCCCGACCTGGGCCGTGCGCGGCTCACCGGGAGCCCCGACCGGCTCGAGAGCGCGGGCGACGAGTTCCACCGGCGCACGCGGCAGGCGTTCCTCGACCGGGCTGCGGCCGAGCCCGGCCGCTGGCTCGTGCTCGACGGCACCGGCGACCCGGACTCGCTCGCGCAGGCGGTGCGGACGCGCGTGGCGCCGCTGCTCGGGCTCGCCGCGGACCGTGCCGCGGATGCGCGCGGGGGTGGGGCGTGAGCGTCTGGACGGGGCTCGTCGGGCAGGAGCCCGCGATCACCGAGCTGCAGCGCGCGATCGTCGACCCGCAGGCGATGACGCACGCGTGGCTGCTCACCGGCCCGCCCGGGTCCGGCCGCTCCAACCTGGCGCGCGCGTTCGCCGCGGCGCTGCAGTGCCCCCAGGGTGGGTGCGGCACGTGCCACGCGTGCACCACCGCGCTCGCGGGCACCCACCCCGACGTGACGGTGGTCGCGACCGAGGGCGTCAACATCCTCATCGACGCGGTCCGCCCGCTCGTCGAGCTCGCGCAGCGCTCGCCGTCGGAGGGGCGCTGGCGCGTGATCCTCGTCGAGGACGCCGACCGCCTCGTCGAACGCACGTCGAACCTGCTGCTCAAGGCCCTCGAGGAGCCTGCGCCCCGCACGGTGTGGCTGCTGTGCGCGCCGAGCCCGCAGGACGTGCTCGTGACGCTGCGCTCACGCTCGCGCTCCGTGGCGCTGCGCGTCCCGCCGGTCGAGGCGGTGGTCGAGCTGCTCGTGCAGCGCGACGGGATCGACCCGCAGGTCGCCGAGGTCGCAGCGCGTGCCGCCCAGAGCCACGTGGGGATCGCGCGCCGTCTCGCGAGAGACCCCGAGGCCCGACGACGCCGGGCGGACGTGCTCGGGGTGGCCGCCCGCATCCGCGGGGTCGGTGACGCGGTGCTTGCCGCGGGCGACCTCGTCGCGACCGCGCAGGCCGACGCGAAGGCCGCCACCGAGGAGCGCGACGCGGCCGAGCGCGCCGCGCTGCTGCGCACGCTCGGAGCCGAGGGCTCCGCGACGATCCCGCCCGCGCTGCGGACCCAGGTCCGTCAGCTCGAGGAGGACCAGAAGCGCCGCGCGACCCGCGCGCAGCGCGACGTCCTGGACCGGGCGATGCTCGACCTGCTCTCGCTGTACCGCGACGTGCTCGTCGTGCAGCTCGGCGCCGAGGTGTCGCTCGTGAACCTCGACCACGCCGAGACCGTGGGCGAGCTCGCCGCGACGTCGACGCCCGAGCAGACGCTGCGGCGCATGGACGCGATCGGTCAGGCGCGCACGCGGCTCGAGGGGAACGTCGCGCCGCTGCTCGCGGTCGAGGCGATGGCGATCGCGCTGCGCCCGCAGGGCTGAGGCGGCGACTGGCCCGGGCCGGGGCTGGGCCGCGCTGGGCGATCCGCGCGCCCGTCGTGTGTGGGTCTGGTGCCTCGTTGTCCACAATCGCTCGATCCGTGGCTGGGGACCTCGCCGGGCCGGTTACCGTGTCGGCGTGCTTCGTCCCACCGCGCGTCCTCACCCCGTGCGTCCTCACTCCGGGGGTCCTCGCCCCGTGCGTCCTCACCCCGTGCCCCGTCGGCGTCCGCTCGCGCGGCTGTCCGCGCTCGTCGCCGTCGTCGCGCTCGTCGTCGCCGGCTGCACCGCGACCACCGAGGAGCAGGCGCCGCCGCAGGTGGTGACGCCGGATGCGTCAAGTGCGCCGGACACCGCGCTGGAGCGGTTCTACGGCCAGGAGCTCACCTGGCAGTCGTGCGAGGACGACCTGCAGTGCGCGACGATCGACGTCCCGCTCGACTACGCCGCACCCGCCGGTGACACCATCAAGATCCGGCTGAACCGGCACCCCGCGACGGGCACCGAGCGACTCGGCTCGCTGCTGCTCAACCCCGGTGGCCCCGGCGGCTCGGGCTTCGACTTCCTGACCGACGCGCTCGACACCGTGAGCAAGGACGTCCAGGAGCACTACGACCTCGTGGGCTTCGACCCGCGCGGCGTGCAGAACTCGGACCCGAGGATCACGTGCTACTCCGCGCCGGAGATGGACACGCTGCTCGCCGCGGACGCGGACACGTCGACCCCCGAGGGCGTGCAGGCCGCGATCGACAGGTTCGCCGCCTTCTCCCAGGCGTGCCTCGACAACACCGGTCCGGTGCTCGGCCACGTCGACACCGTGAGCGCCGCACGGGACCTGGACGTCCTGCGCGCTGTCCTGGGCGACACCGAGCTGCACTACCTGGGGTTCTCGTACGGCACGCAGCTCGGCGCGACGTACGCGGCGCTGTTCCCGCAGCGGGTCGGCCGGCTCGTGCTCGACGGCGCGGTGGACCCGACGCTCAGCAGCGACGAGGCCACGTTCCAGCAGGCGGTCGGTTTCGAGAACGCGCTGCGCGCCTACGTCGCCGACTGCCAGGCAGGCAAGGCATGCCCGCTGACCGGCGACGTGGAGGAAGGGCTGACCCAGGTGCGTCGCCTGCTCGACCGAGCCAAGGCCGCGCCGCTGCCCACGGGCGACGACGACCGCCCGCTCACGCAGTCGCTCGCGTTCACCGGGATCGCGGTCACGCTCTACTCGCAGACGTTCTGGACGTACCTGACCTCCGCGCTCACCGCGGCGATCCGCAACGGCGACGGCTCGATCCTGCTCACGCTCGCCGACGCGTACTACGACCGGCAGGCCAACGGCACGTACGCCACCAACTCGACCGAGGCGTTCTGGTCAATCGGCTGCGCCGACTCCCGTGCGAGCGCGGACCTCGACGACATGCGGGCGCAGGCCGAGCGCATCCAGGCCGCCGCACCCACGGTCGGCGAGCTGTTCTCCTACGGCCCGATGCTGTGCGCGCAGTGGTCCGTGCCCGAGGTCGGCGGGCTCGAGGACTACTCGGCGCCCGGCGCCGCGCCCATCGTCGTCATCGGGACGACGAACGACCCCGCGACCCCGTACGCGCAGGCCGAGGCGCTCGCGGGAATCCTCGACTCGGGCGTCCTGCTGACGTACGAGGGCGAGGGCCACACGGCCTACGGCCGCTCGAACGACTGCATCACCAAGAACGTCGACGCGTACCTCATCGACGGCACGGTCCCTGCGGACGGCACACGCTGCTGACCTCAGCCGACCTCAGCCCTGACCGCTCGCTGACCTCGGGCCGACCTCCCTGGTCGACGGCGGTCCGGGGCTCGGTCGCGGACGGGATCGAGGTCACTGCGGCCCGCTTTGGAGACCCGGCACCCGTCCGGGTACAGTAGGCGCGCTCGCCGGACCGGCTGGTCCGACAGCGCCGCCTTAGCTCAGTCGGCAGAGCGTCTCACTCGTAATGAGAAGGTCAAGGGTTCGATTCCCTTAGGCGGCTCCCTCGAAGGCCCCCCACTCCGGTGGCGGGGCCTTCACCCTTTCCCGCCGACCCGCACCCGCCGGGCTCAGACCCGGCCGGCCCGCACCTTGTCGGATCCGCACCAGGTCGGTCGACCGCGGCCTGACTGCGCCGACCAGCTCGTCGTGACGCGCGCACGAACGCGGCGACGCTCGCCGGGCGCCCGGCTGGCCCGCGCCCGGCTGGCCCGTACCTGCTGGAGATGCGCCTGGTCGGCCCACGCCACGCCCGCGACGCCGAACGGCGCCGTGGGGCGGTGGGGTGGTCGGGGAGAATGGCGCCATGGCCGTCGGAGCTGAGCAGGGAAGTGGGTCGCGCGGATCCGTGCTGGGACGTGTGCTGCGGGACGGGGCGGTGCGCTCGGCGCTCGGCGCCGGGCTGGTGATCGGGCTGTCGGCGGTGTTCTCCGGCGGGCGGTACCCGTGGCCGTTCGCGGTGATCGGCGTCGTCTGGCTGGTCGCGACCGTCCTGCGCATCCGCGACGTGGTCACGGCCGCCCGCGCCGAGGAACCGGACACGCAGCAGGGCGGCGCGGAGGCGTCGCCGCAGCCCTCCGGGTCGGAGTCGCCTCGTGCGCAGCCGCCGGTCTCGTCGGGCGATGCCGAGGCCGCGGGCGCCGCAGAGGTCCTGGAGACCGCCGTCGCGCTCGAGGGCGACGAGCCCGACCCGGGCGCAGACGGGCCCGCCCGCAGCTGACGCCCCCACCCTGCGACCCAGCGCTTGCTCAGGCTCTCGTGCGGCGTCGCCGGAGCAAGCGCAGTATGACCCGCTATGCACCCCGCGACCCAGCGGTTGTTCCGGCTCTGGCGCGGGATGGCCGGAGCAAGTGCTGGCTGGGGCCGGCATGCACCCCGCGGCCCAGCGGTTGTTCAGGCTCTGGCGCGGCGTCGCCGGAGCAAGCGCAGTCTGACTCGCTATGCACCCCGCGACCCAGCGGTCGTTCCGGCTCTGGCGCGGGATGGCCGGAGCAAGTGCTGGCTGGGGCCGGCATGCACCCCGTGACCCTGCGGTTGTTCAGGCTCTCGTGCGGGGTCGCCGGAGCAAGCGCAGTCTGACCCGTGCCGAGGTCGTCGGGCCCGACGACGGGCTGTAGAGGCTATGCACCCCGTGACCCTGCGGTTGTTCCGGGTCTGGCGCGGGGTGGCCGGAGCAAGTGCTGGCTGGCCCTGTACGCACCCCGTGACCCTGCGGTTTCTCCGGTTCTGAGGCGGGGTCGCCGGAGCAGGCGCTGGCTGGGCAGGGGGTGCGCCCCGTGAGCCTGCGGTTGTTCCGGTTCTGGGGCGGGATGGCCGGAGCAAGTGCTGTCTCGTGGAGAGGGTGGACCGGTGAGGGCCGCGGGGAGTGGGCGGTTGGGGGTGGAGTTCGCCCGGTGGGGGTGTGGTGCGGGCGGTGGCGGAGTGGTGACATGGAGGGGTGAGCCCGACCACCGGGGTCCCTGCAGCGCCCGCTACGGTCGAGGCGCAGGTGGCGGCGCTGCGCCTGGCGGTCTCCGCGACCATCCCGCCCCGCCTGCCGGACAACCTGTTGATCGGCACATGGAACCTGCGCGCGTTCGGGGACGTGAGTCCCACCTGGAAGGCCACGGCGAAGTCGTCGCCCAAGCGTGACTGGGCGGCGGTCGCGGCGATCGCCGCCGTCGTCGAGCACCTGGACGTCGTCGCGCTGCAGGAGGTCCGGCGCTCGACGACCGCGCTGCGCTTCCTGCGCTCGCTGCTCGGCCCGCACTGGCGCGTGCTCGCCTCCGACGTCACCGAGGGCAACGCGGGCAACGGTGAGCGCCTCGCGTTCCTCTACGACTCGACGCGCGTGGAGCCGTCGGGGCTCGTCGGGGAGATCGTCCTGCCGCCGGCGGTCGACCACCCGGCCGCGCAGTTCGCCCGCACCCCGTACGCGGTGGGCTTCGAGCGGGTCCTGCCCGATGGGCCGGTGTCGTTCGTCCTGACGACCGTGCACGTGCTGTGGGGCAGCCCGCAGGCGCGGCTGGTCGAGATCGAGCAGTTCGCGCAGTGGATGCGCCGATGGGCCGAGCGCAACGACGACTGGAACACCAACCTGCTGGTGCTCGGCGACTTCAACCTCGACCGCCTCGGCAACCCGCTCTACGACGCGTTCGTCTCGACCGGCCTGTGGCCGCCGGCGGAGCTCAACGACCTGCCGCGCACCATCTTCGACGACGACCGCGACCGGCACTTCTACGACCAGGTCGCGTGGTTCTCCGACCCCGGTGGAGCGTCGATGCTCGAGGCCATGACGTACACGAACCGCGCGGGGGGTGTCGACTTCCTCCCGCACGTGTTCCCCGGGCTGACGCGCACGGAGGTGTCGTGGCGCATCAGCGACCACTACCCGCTGTGGGTCGAGTTCCGGCTGGGCTGAGCGCGCGTCACAGGAGGGTCGGGCACGGCCCGACGATGAGCGGCTCGCCGATCGGGCCCGCGTCCGGGCCCGCGCTGTACCGGTGGGCGACGACGAGGCCGGGCAGCCGGGCGTCGGACGCGAGCACGACGACCGCGTGGTCGGCGCCCAGCGCGGCAGCGGACTCGTCGGACGGGAGCGCCCCGAGGCCGGGGACCGCGACGCCGCCGTCGGGGTCGAGGGCCACGATCCAGCCGATCGCCGCGCGCACCCCGAGGCCGTCCTCGACCCAGCGCTCCGCCTGGCCGAGTGCCTCGTCGGGGCTCATCCGGAACCACTTCACGTGGACGTTGGTGCCGTCGTCGCGCATCGCGAACGGGGTCGGGCCGTCGGACAGTGCCGTGGTCAGGCCGCGGTCGAGCGCGCGCAGCGCGAGGTTCTGCACGTCGACCGAGGGGACGAACGGCAGCTCGGTCGGGGTGCGGTAGCGCATCACGGGCTCGTCGGCCCGGTCGGCCGCGCGCGAGCGTCGGCGCCGCGTGCCGTCGTCCGGGTCCGTGGTGTGGCCGGAGTCTGTGGCGGTGGCACCGGCGGGCACCGGCTCGGCGACGGCGTACTCGTCGGCCGCGTGCCGCGAGAGCGATCCGGTCTCCGGGACAGGCGGCGCGCTGACGGGATCCGCGGGGGCGTCCGGGACCGGCGCGGCCTCGGTGTCGGCGGCCCAGGCGTGCTCGCCCGGCACGGGCGGACGAGGTGTCGGCACGACGGCAGCGGCATCCGCCGCCGCGAGGTGTGCGGAGGCCGCGGTCACGTAGCGCGTGAGCCACGCGGCGTCGACGGCCACGTCGGACTCGTCGTCGGACGACGCCCCCCCGTCGAGGTGCGACGAGTCGGCGCCCTCGGCCCAGCGCCGGTGCAGGTCGGCGAACGGCACCACGGCGGCCGAACCGTCTGCGGACAGCAGCGCGGGGGAGGCCTGGCCGACGACGTGCAGCACCCAGCGCGCCGCGGGCGCACCCGCGAGCACCAGGTCGCCGACGCCGACGGCGATCGACGAGATCATCGGCCCCGGGTCGGGCCGGCCGGCCTGCGGGGTGCGCACCCAGGCGGTGTGCGCGGCCTGCAGCAGGTGCCCGAGACCGTCGAGCGTCCCGACGGGCGCGCCGCTCGACGCGAGGTGGCCGCGGAGCCGGTCGAGGTGCTGGTGCTCGGTCTCCGTGAGCTCGCGCATCCCGGCGGCCGCGGGGGCGGCAGGCCCGGCCGTCGGCGTCTCGGGCGCGCGGACGTTGGTCATACGTCCACGATCGGTCCGACGGCTGTCGGTCTTGAGCGGCGCCCCGCGGTTTCAGCCGGACGGAGGGTGATCACGCGGGTCGTGGCGTCGTCGTACCGGTCGTCGTGCCCGTCCGACCGTGCGCTGACGTGTGGCGTTGCGCCGGATTCGTCCGACGGGTCACACTCGCCCGATGGTCCGACCGACGCCACCGGCGACACGCCGCCGAGCCGCGGTGGCCGCGGCCGTCGTCGCGGTCGCGCTCGTCGCGGGCGTCGGGGTCGGCCTCGGGCTGCAGCGCAGCCAGGACCACGCGCGGCTGCAGGCGGAGGCGAGCGCGTCGGCCGAGGTCGCGGCGAGCGCCCGCGCGCAGGACACCGCCGCGTACGGGGCGGCCGTGGCGCGTGCGGGGCGCGAGGCGGGCGCGGCGGCGCGAGGTGCCGCGCGTGACGCATTGCTCGCGGCCGTCGAGCAGGGCAACGAGACGCTCGCCGCGAGCGACGGCGAGGTCGCCGACGGAGCCGTGCGCGACACGCTCGCCGAAGTCCTGCAGCGGGCCAAGCACGCGCTCGAGTCGACCCCCGCCGCGTCGGCGACCACCTCGTCGGAGCCGGCCGCCGACGGCGAGTCGGCAGCGGCGCTGCGGACGCTCGCGGCCGAGGTGCTCGCCGCGCAGAAGGCGGTGCAGACGGCGCACGACGAGTGGGATGCCGCACGCGCCGAGCAGGAGGCGCGCGAGGCGGCCGAGACGCAGCGCCCCCGCGCGCCGGGCGGCGGCTCGGGCGGCGACCGGTGCGAGACGACGTACGACGGCCCGCCTTTCTACACCTCACCGCCCACCCGCGGCGGGGACGGCTCCAACGGTCGGCTGCCGGAGTCGATGCTGCGGGCCACCTCCTGGGGCGTCGACCCGAAGGGCACTCGCTACTGGCTGCGTACCGAGGCGACGCAGGCGCTCGAGCGGCTCAACGTGGCGTTCCGCGCGCAGTTCGGGCACGACCTCGACCTGGACCTCACGTACCGCGACTTCGATACGCAGACCGCGATGCGCAAGGCGCTCGGGTCGATCGCCGCGGTGCCGGGGACCTCGAAGCACGGGACCGGCTACGCCCTCGACGTGCCCGAGCTGCCCTGCGAGTACGGGTGGGACACGCCGCAGCGTGCGTGGCTCGTCGCGAACGGCCCGTCGTACGGGTGGGTGCAGCCGTCGTGGGCGCTGCGCAACGGCAGCAACCCGGAGTACTGGCACTACGAGTACGTGGGCTGACGCCCGACGAGGTCCGAGGGGACCCGACCGGGCCGCTCAGTCGCCCGACGACGCGTCCGGCTTCTTGGCGCGGGACGGCTGGACGCGCGGTGGCTCGCCGGGCATCTTCGGGTACTCGGGCGGGTACGGCAGGTCGCCGTGGCCCTCGTCGTGCTCCTGGCGCTCGGCGAGCTCGAGGAGCGAGGCGATCGAGAACCGCCCCGGCGCGTGCGCGGCGAGCGGCGCAAACAGGTCCCCGACGGACGCGAACCGCGCGGGCATCGTCGTGACGTCGAAGTCGTCGGGGTGGACGTCGGCGACCTCGTCCCAGGTCAGCGGAGCGGAGACGGTCGCGCGCGGGTTGGACCGGATCGAGTACGCCGACGCGATGGTGCGGTCACGGGCCATCTGGTTGTAGTCGACGAAGATCTTGGCGCCGCGCTCCTCCTTCCACCACTTCATGGTGACCTCGTCGGGCAGGCGGCGTTCGAGCTCACGGCCGAACGCGATGGTCGCGCGCCGCGCCTCGACGAAGGTCCAGCGCGGCTCGATGGGCACGAACACGTGGATGCCGCGCCCGCCGGACGTCTTGGGCCAGCCCTCCAGCCCGTGCTCGGCGAGCAGCTCGCGCACGTGCGGGGCGACGCGCGCCGCGTCGGAGAAGTCGGTGCCGGGCTGCGGGTCGAGGTCGATGCGCAGCTGGTCGGGCCGGTCCACGTCGTCGGCCGTGACGGGCCACGGGTGGAACGTGAGCGTCCCGAGGTTGGCGGCCCACGCGACGACGGCGAGCTCGCTCGGCGCGACCTCGTCGGCGGTGCGTCCCGAGGGGAAGCCGATCCGCGCGGTCCGGACGTAGTCCGGCGCGCCCGCCGGGACGCGCTTCTGGTAGAACGCGTCGCCCGACGAGTCCGCGCGCGTCGCGAGCTTCGCGCCCTCGAACACGCCCTTGGGCCAGCGCTCGAGGGTCGTGGGCCGGTCGAGCAGGGCCGCGAGGATGCCGTCGCCCACGGACACGAAGTAGCGCACCACGTCGAGCTTCGTGAGCCCGCGGCCGGCGAAGTAGACCTTGTCGGGGTTGCTCACGCGCACCGCGCGGCCGCGGACGTCGATCTCGGTCGCGGGTGTCGAGGACGGCATGTGCCCCAACCTAGGGGCGAGCAGTGACGCGCGTCACCCGCTGGTGGAACGATGCCGTCGTGCCCTCGCAGCCCCCGGTCACGCCGACCCCGGCCACGGGGACCGCCGCGGTACCACCGTCGCTCACGACGCGCGAGCGGGATCAGCGTGCCGTTCACGGGGCGCGAGAGCCGATCGTCGGGCACCCTGTTGCGGTGGGCGAGGTGAGAAGCATCCGGAGCGCAGCGAGCGTGCGCAGGCGTGGCGCGAGCGTGCGCGAGGAGATGGTCACCCGTGCGGAGCCGCTCGCACCGCGCACCGCGCGCCGCTGGGTCATGCAGGTCGCCGCGGCGGCTGGCGTCGGTGGCGCCGCCAACCAGATCGCCGAGCTGCTCACGGGCGAGCTCGTGGCCAACACCGTGGTCCACGGCCCGGCCGGGCTGCCGGTGGTGATCCGCGTCGAGGTCGCGGGCAGCGTCCTGCGGGTCGAGGTCGAGGACCGCGGCGGGGGCCAGCCGGTGCTGCGACGCACCGAGCCGACGGCCGCGCACGGGCGCGGGCTCGCCCTCGTCGACGCGCTCGCGACGAGCTGGGGGACCACCCACGAGGGCGGTCACACGACGGTCTGGTTCGAGGTCGACGACGCCTGAGGCACTCCTCGGGGGTGTCGTGACGCATCCCACGCAGGTCGCGGCGGCTTTTCGCCTCATTCGCTCCGCGCGCGCAGGCTCCCTTTCGCGTAGTTTCGCACTCGGGGGCCGACGAGGAAGGACCACCGATGAGCGACAGCGAGAGCACCACGCGGACGGCACGGCTGCCGCAGGTCACGGCCGAGGTCCGTGACGACGGGACCGGGCAGATCTCCATCGACGGGGTGATCGAGCGGATTCGCATGGCCAACCTCCAGGAGGCCGGCGCCGCGATCACCGAGCGGATCGCGGCGATCGCCGGTGAGGTCGGCGAGCCCGTGCCCGTGCAGGTGCGCGACCCTGACGGCATGTGGTCGCTGCTGATCCACCCGGACGGGCTCGTCGACGAGGCGCCGGCGGACGGCGCCGCCGCGCTCACCGGCCCGGGCCTGAGCGTGCCGGACACGCTCGCGGGCGTCGACACGGCAGGGCTCGAGGACACCGACCTGGGGGTCGGCGGTACGCGGGCGTCGGGGACGACGAGCGGCGCACGCGGTGCCACGGGCGGCACGACGAGCGGCGAGTCGTCGACGACCTCGTCGTCCGACGCGTCCACGCCGTCCCCCGCGGCCACGTCCGCGCCGTTCGGCCCGTCCGCGTCGACCGCCCCTGCGTCGGGCAGCGCGACCGGGACGTCGACCGAACCCGCGACCGACGCAGGACCCGACCGTGCGTCCGGCACCGCCGCGGCCGACGAAGCCGCCGGCGCGCGCCTCGGCGCCGCCGCGACCGCGGCCGCCCGCCAGGGCGAGCGCGCGTCCGCAGCGACGCTCCCGACGCTCGACGACCTGCTCGCCAAGCGTCACCCGGCCTCCGCCGGACCCGCCGAGCACGGCTGGCGCGGCGGGCTGCGCAAGGTCACGTTCGGCGCGATCAAGCCCGGCCCCGGCCGCGCCGAGCGGCAGCGCCGCGTGCAGACCGCCGCGGTGCGCCGCACGTTCGACGGGCCGCGCACGGTCGTCGTGCTCAACCCCAAGGGCGGCGCGCACAAGACCACCGCCACCATGCTGCTCGCCGCGACGTTCGGGCTGCAGCGCGGCGGGTACACCCTCGCGTGGGACAACAACGAGACGCGCGGCACGCTCGGCTGGCGCTCGGCGCACACCGAGCACCAGCACACCGCGGTCGACCTGCTGCAGGCGTTGCCGTCGCTGGGCGGCGCCGCCACGGTCCGCGTGGGCGACCTCGACGGCTACGTGCGCACGCAGACCGACGAGCAGTTCGACGTCCTGGCGTCCGACGAGAACGCCGCGTCGGCCGCGTCGATGGACGCCGAGGCCTTCGGTGCCCTCCACCAGGTGCTCTCGCGCTTCTACCGCGTGATCGTCATCGACACGGGCAACAACATGCGCGCGTCGAACTGGCAGGCCGCGGTCTCGGCCGCCGACCAGGTGGTGATCGTCTCGACGATCCGCGAGGACACCGCGCAGTCCGCGGCGTGGGCGCTCGACGCGCTGCGCGCCACGGGGAACGACGACGCCGTGCGCCGCGCCGTGACGATCCTGTCCGCACCGGACCGCAAGATCGACAAGGACCTGCGCAAGCGTCTGCGCAGCCACTTCGGGGCGCTCACGCGCGCCGTCGTCGAGGTACCGCACGACCCGTCGCTCGTCCCGGGCGGGCCCATCGACTACGAGTCCCTGCGTCCCGCGACGCGCGACGCGTGGCTGCGGGCGACCGCGATCGTCGCCGACGGGCTGTAGGCCGCGCACGTCTCTCGAGAGCTTCCGGGTCACGTGCAAGAACATGTGGTGCGGGGACACAGAGGGGTGCAGGGTGCGCTGTCGCGCGCCCGTCGACGGTCACGACGAGACGGGGAACCAGTGGTGCCGCGCAACGAGCCGCCCGAGGACGCGATCGACCAGCTGGAGCGGGTCGGACCTGCGTCGGACGAGCCCGCCGCGGACCAGCCCGGCACGAACGATCGCGCCGCGGACCCGTCCGACGAGCCGGACGCTGGGGGTCCCGGCGGCGACGAGCTGAACGCCGACGAGACTGGCTCCGACGAGCTGAACTCCGACGAGACTGGCTCCGACGAGCGCGGGACCGCTGAGGGCGACGACGACGTGCTGCCGGGTGACGGCACCGGTGACCGGGTGCCGCGCACCGGACCGCGTGACGCGCCGTGGTTCACCGCGCTCGTGCGCGCGCACGAGCGCGACGTGCACCGCTACCTCGTGCGCCGCGCCGGCCAGGACGCCGAGGACCTCACCGCCGACGTGCTGACGATCGCGTGGCGCCGCCGCGACGACGTCCCCGAGGGCGCCGAGCTGCCGTGGCTCTACCGGACCGCGGGCTTCGTGCTCGCCAACCACCGTCGCAAGGGCCGGCCGATCCCGGTCGAGCACCTGCCCGAGATCGTCGACGAGGACGACCCCGCGCTGCGGGCCGTGAACGACGAGCGGGTCCGGCTCGCTCTGGGCGCGCTGAGCCCGCGCGACCGGCAGATCGTGCTGCTCAACGCCTGGGAAGGTCTGACGGGACAGGCGCTCGCGGACGTGCTCGGAGTGGGCCGTGGGGGAGCGGACGCCGCGCTGAGCCGCGCCCGGGCCCGCCTCGCGACCGCGTGGGCCGGTGCGTCGGACTGAGCTCGTCGGACTGAGCTCGTCGGACTGAGCTCGTCGGACTGAGCCCGTCGGGCTCTGCCCTGCAAGACCGGCACCCACCCCGACACGAAGGGGGTGGAAGGGCGCTCCCCGGCGCTCGGCAGCACACCCCCGTACGCCCGAAGCCTCAGGAGGACCGGTGAACACCCAGAAGCCGGACGACCGCGACGTCGATCCCCAGCTCGTCGACGACGCCTTGGCGCGCGTCGCGGCGGCTGACCCCGCAGCGCACGCGGTGCTCGACACCGAGCGCCTGCACGCGACGCTCGCCGCGACCACGGGAGTGCAGCTCCCGACCGACGAGCTCGCCGCGGCCCGGTCCCGCCGACGCCGGACGCGCTGGCTGCAGGCCGCCGCAGCGGTCGCCGCCGTGGCGGTCGTCGGCACGGGTGGGTACGCGATCGGCGCGGACGGCAACGGCTCGTCGGTCGCACCCCCGATCTCGCTCGGCAGCAGCGAGGGCGCCCGCGACACGGGTGCCCCGGCGGCCGAGGTCGCCGGCGGCGCCGGCATGATGTCGAGCGACGCTGCCCGGACGATGATCGGGTTCGGCGGGCGCCAGGTGTTCCACGCGAAGGGCCTGTCCGACGACGGCGGCTCGCAGGCCGCGTGGGGCTTCGACGCCGCGAGCGTCTACTCCGAGGCGACGCTGCAGCGCGCGGCCGACGTCTTCGGTGTGACCGGCGACGTGACCCGCGAGTACGGCCTGTCGATCGGCACGCTCGACGGCTCGGGCCCGAACGTGAGCCTGTCGCCCGACGGTCAGGCGAGCCTGTCGTTCTACGACCCGACGCGTGACCCGTGGTCGTGCGAGACGCTCTCGGCCCCCGACGAGCCCAACCAGTCCAAGGACGACGGCCTCAAGGACGACGAGGCAGGGTCGGCCTCCGGCGACGGTGTCGACATCGTGCTCGGCGACGAGACCTCGCCCGCAGCGGACTGCGCGGGTGACCCGCCCTCGAAGTCGTCGGCGATCGCGACCGCCAAGGACACGCTCACCGAGCTCGGCCTCGACACGGACGCGTTCACGTTCGACACGAGCAGCGACTCGCAGGCGAGCACCAACGTGACCGCGACGCTCGTCGTCGACGGCCAGTCCGCGAACGTGACGTGGACGTTCCTCGTCATGGTCGACGGCCTGCAGTCGGCCTACGGCCCGCTCGCGCCGCTCGTCGCGCTGGGCGACTACGACGTGGTGAGCCCCGCCGACGCGGTCGAGCGGCTCAACGACCCGCGGTTCTCGAGCTTCTCGAGCGGCGTGTGGCCGATGGCCGCGAACGCGCGCGGTGCCCTGGAGGGCGTGGACGCCCTCGAGTCGGACTCGTCGGACACCGCGGTCGCCCCCGAGAAGCCGGGCGTGCCGCCCACCCTGCACGCGGGCGACCCGATCGCGTGGCCCGTCCAGGACGTGACCATCACCGGTGCGCGCCTCGGCATCGCGCTGCAGTACCTCGACAACGGCGCCGCAGCGCTCATCCCGGCCTACGAGCTGACCGACAGCACGGGCGGGTCGTGGAGCGTCATCGCCGTGGTCGAGGACCAGCTGGATCTCTCGAGCTGAGCTCGGGCGCCTGAACCGGGTGACGTCACTCCCCGGGACGGGCATGGACGCGAGGTCGGCCGACGCGGAGGGGCGTCGGTCGGCCTTTCGTCGTCCCGGGGCGCTGCTCTGTCGCCGTGGCCCACTGCGCTGTCGCCGGCCGCTCGGTTGTCTGGCCCAGTACTCGGTCGACGCGCTGCGCGGCGGTGTGCGCGCTAGCGTGGCGCTCGTCGGAGGGAGGCCACCGTGACCACGGCACTGGTGGTGCTGGTCGTCGGTCTGCTGCTGTGCTTCTACGGGATCCGGTCGGTGAACCTGGCGCTGGTCGCGGCGGGGTTCGCGCTCGGGTTCCTGGTCGCCGAGGCCTTCGGCGCGGACTCCTGGACGCAGCTGTGGGTGGGGCTCGGGTCCGGCGTGCTCGTCTGGATGATCGTCTCGCTCGTGTTCCGGTTCGCGACGTTCGTGGTCGGGCTCGCGACGGGCGCCGTGATCGGGGCGAAGCTGTGGTCCGCGCTCAGCGACCCGGGCACGAGCGCGCTGCTCGGCGTCGTCCTCGTGCTGACGACCGCGTACACCTCGGCGCTGCTCGCGGAGAAGTACGCGCGGCGGGCCCTGCTGTGGTTCACGGCGCTGGGTGGCGCGAGCGTGATCCTGTCCGGCGCCGCGCTGCTGTGGCCCTCGGCGCTCGGGTTCCTCGCGGAGCCCGACGACGGCTGGCAGCAGACCGTCATGCTCGTCGTGTGGCTCGCTGTGGCCGGCAGCGGCTGGTACGTGCAGCGTCAGCTGTTCCGCGAGCGTCTGGGTCTGCCCCCGAAGCCGCCCAAGCCCCAGCCCGCCCCTGCCTCGACCCCGACCGCGTCGGCCGCGCCGCCACCCGCGCCGCCCGCCGCCGGCTGACAGCTCACCGGCTGACCGGCGGGACGCGAGTCGATCCGGGGCGGCGTCGGCGGGGGCGTCTCGTCGGCCGCGGCCCTACGGTGTGGACCATGGCTGGTGACGGCAGGCTGCTGCTCCTCGACACGGCGTCCCTGTACTTCCGCGCGTACTTCGGGGTGCCCGAGTCCGTGGGGCGTGCACCGGACGGCTCACCCGTGAACGCGGTGCGCGGGCTGCTCGACATGATCACGCGGCTCGTCACCGACCGGCACCCCACGCGGCTCGTCGCGTGCTGGGACGACGACTGGCGGCCCGCGTTCCGGGTCGCGGCGATCCCGTCGTACAAGGCGCACCGGGTGGTGGCGGAGGTCCCCGCGCCCGGCGGGACGACGACGAGCGTCGAGGAGGTCCCGGACACGCTCGCACCCCAGGTCCCGGTGATCGCCGAGGTGCTGGCCGCGCTCGGCATCCCGCGGCTCGGGGCGCCCGGGTTCGAGGCCGACGACGTGATCGGCACTCTCGTCGCCCGCGAGGCCGCGCGGCCCGCCGACGAGCGCGACCCGGTCGACGTGATCACAGGCGACCGCGACCTGTTCCAGCTCGTCGACGACGACGCGCGCGTGCGGGTCCTGTACACCGTCAAGGGCATCAAGGACCTCGAGGTCGTGGACCTCGCGCGGCTGCAGGAGCGGTACGACGTGCCGTCGGGGGCCGCGTACGCGGACATGGCGGCGCTGCGCGGCGACCCGAGCGACGGGCTGCCCGGCGTCGTGGGGATCGGCGAGAAGACGGCCGCCGCGCTGATCCGCCGGTACGGCTCGCTCGCCGGCGTGCTCGCCGCGCGCGACGCGGGCGACAAGGGCCTCACGCCGACGCAGCTGCGCCGGCTCACCGAGGCCGCCGACTACCTGGACGTCGCGCCGACGGTCGTGCGCGTCGCGGCGGACGCTCCCGTCGCGGCGGTCGACGACCGTCTTCCGACGACACCCGCGGACCCCGACGCGCTCGTCGCGCTGGCGGCGCGCTGGGGCCTGTCGTCCCCGATCACCCGCCTGGTCACCGCCCTCACCGGGTGACCCCCGGCCGAGCGGACCCGACGAGCAACCCCGACGAGCCAGCGAGTGCTCCGGCTCCGGGACCCGGAGGCCGGAGCAACCGCGGGGTCGCTGGGCTGGGGGACCGGGTCGGTCAGGGGCGGGTCCAGAGGTGGTCCGTCAGGCGGTGCCAGCCGTCGCCCGAGGTCGGGGCGGCGTCCTGCGCGGTCAGGAGGACGACGTCGCGGCCGTCGAGGTCGGTCGTCGTCAGCGAGAGGTGCGCGTTCGGACCGCCGCAGGCCTGGGCGGGGAGCTGACCGTCGAGGACCGTGACGAGGCAGACCGCGCCGGACTCGTTGAGCGCGGCGTAGTGGCTGCCCCACTCGGACGTCCCGAGCAGGCGCGTGCTCGACGAGAGCACGGTGAGCGAGTCGAGGTCGGCGCCCGCGAGCGTGTCGGCGGCCGTCTGCGCGGCTCCGAGCGCGGGCACGATGCTCTCCGGCGAGGCCGCCGCGGTGGGGGCGTCGCGTGCGGCGTTCAGCCACACCAGGCCCAGCGCGACGAGCACGAGCGCGATCAGCGAGGCCACCAGCCCCCACGCGCGGGAACGTCGGAGGGGTTCGGTGCCCGCGTCGCCGAAGTCACCGAACGCCTCGCCGATGTCGAGGTCCTCGAACGTCGTCATGCCCGCACCATCGGCACGTCCCGCCCGGGACATGAGACGAATCGCCCTGATGGGTGCAACCCCACCCCACCCCACCCCACCCTCACCCCGTCCACCGCACCACCTCCACCTGCTCCGCCGGCCTGCCCGGTCACGAACCAGCGACCGCTCCGGTCTCGACGCGCGTTGGCCTGAGTGAGCGCTGGGTCGCTGGTTGGTGCTGGCGCGAGCCAGCGACTGTTCCGGGCTCGGTGCGCGTTGGCCTGAGCAACCGCTGGGTCGCTGGTGGGTGCTGGCGCGAGCCAGCGACTGTTCCGGGTTGGGTGCGCGGTGGCCTGAGCAGTCGCTGGGTCGTGGGTGCCGGGAGGGGCGGGGTGGGATGCGGACGGGGTGTCGTGGCGGTGGGGCCGCCACGACACCCCGTCGGCGTGCGTGATCCGCCGCGTCAGCGACGGGCAGGGGTCGTCAGCGCGTGACCGTGAAGGTCACGGTCTTCGACGAGGCCGAGGTCCCGGCCGTGCCCGCGTAGCCGACGGTCAGCGTGTGCTTCCCGACCGCCAGCGAGGTCGGCAGCGTGATCGTGGCCTTGCCGGTCGTGCCGCTGACCGTGAGGGTCCCCGACGCGATCGTCTTGCTGCCCTCCTTGATGGTCACCTTCCCGGAGGGAGCAGCGGTCGCGCCCTTGACGGTGACGGTGGCCTTGACCGTGCTGCCCTTCTTCGCGGTCCACTTCGACAGCGAGACGCTCGTCGTCGTCGTGGACTTCGCGACCGTGAGCTTGACGACGGCCGACGTCGACCCGACGTACGCCGAGCTCGTCGGCACGAAGACCGCCTTGAGCTGGTGCGTCCCGACGCCCAGGGCGACGGCCTTGGTGGCCTTGCCCGCGGACACCGTGACGGATCCGAGCGACTTCGTGCCGTCGTAGAAGGTCACGCGCCCGGCCGCGGCGGGGGAGACCGTCGCGGTGAGCGTGGCCTTCTGGCCGTACGAGGTGCCACCCGAGACGGCGAGCTTCGTCGTCGTCTTCGTCGGGACCGGGACGGTGACGTCCACGACCTGCGCCCGCGACGTGCCGGTGTTGTGGTGCTGCAGGACGAGCAGCTTGCCCGACTTCGCGGTCGCCGAGCGGTGCACGGGGATCGTGCCGACCTCGCCGATCGCCGGGACGAGCAGGCCCGGGTCCGTCTCGAACCAGAACGACGGGTCGTACGGGTCGACCGTGAACGGCGTGACCTCGTCGACGACGGAGTCGCGCGCGTAGTCGGAGTACGTCCACACCGAGACCGTCGGGGTGTCGCCCTTCTCGATGCCCGTGGCCACGAGGCCGATCGGCGCGACCAGCACGTTGCTGTCGAACAGGCCGCCGTCCATGCCGATGACGCCGTTGACGAGCTGCGTGTCGATCGCGTCGTCGGACGGGTCGGCGTGCAGGTCGAACGTCTGGACGACCGTGAGGTCCACCTCGGGGTCGATCTTCGTGATGATCGACTGGAGGTCGGCCTCGCCGTCGTTGTCCACGTCGATGTCGATGACCGGGATGACCCCGGTGCCGATGGAGGCCCAGTCGCCGTCTGTCGCGATGCCGATGTTGAGCGTGGCCCACTCCGGGTCTTCCTCGAGCGCGTCGACGTACGGCGCGTTCGACGACCAGCCGACGTACCGCAGGTCGCCCGAGGCGATCGCGGACGCGGACGTGGTCAGCGAGGCGTCGGCCTCGAGCCGGGGGCTCGTGGCCGCCAGGATCAGCGGCGACGTGAGCGACGTCCAGCCGCCCGCGTCGACACCGCGACCGGTGAGCGCGAGGCCCGCGGTCGTGGCCGTGCCCGAGAACGCGACGTTCGACGCCTTGAGGTCGGCGACGAGGCGCGGCGCCGCCTGGACGGGCACGCGCAGCTCCTGGTCGTCGGACGTCGAGGTCAGCACGACGCGACCCGAGAGCGTGGTGACGTACTCGCGCGGGAGCCCGAACTGCGCGAGCTCCTGCGTCGGGTCGATCTCCCGCTCGAGCGTCGCCGGGTCGACCGTGAGGGTCAGCGTGAGCGTGGACGCCCGGCCGGCCGGGACGGTGACCTGCGACGGCGAGACCGTGATGCCCGCGCCGCCGGCGGTGGACGCCGCGACGAACGCCGTGTCGTACGTGCGGGCCGACGAGCCGAAGTTGCGCACGGTGACCGTGGCCTTCTTCGTCACGACCTGGTCCGCCACGTCGACGACGCCGAACGCGACCGACGTGAGCTCCTCGTCCTGCGAGGCGTACGCGATGACGTCCGTCTCGACCGCGGCGAGCGCGTCCACACGGCCGGAGCCGACGCGCTCGGGGCCGTAGGCGATGCCCGCGCCGTCGGCCTCGGTGGTCACGTCGTGCGTCGCGGTGTTCATGACGGCCGCCTTGACCTGCTGGGCCGTCCAGCCCGGGTGCGCCGCCCGGACGAGCGCGGCGATGCCGGCCACGTGCGGGGTCGCCATCGACGTGCCCGAGAGCACGTGCCCGGCAGCACCGCCGCCGGACGCGGCCGACAGGATGCCCGTCCCGGGCGCGGCCACGTCGGGCTTCACGATGCCGAGCGACCCGTGCACACCGCGCGACGAGCCCGAGTTGAGCAGGTCGCCCGCCCCGGCCTGCGTGCCGCGCATCGCGAGGCTCGGACCGATCTGCAGCCGCAGGGAGCCGGCCTCGATCTCGCTCATGAGCGCCTCGGTCGAGGACTTCGTGAGCTGGATGCCGGGGATCGCGGCGTTGCCCGAGATGCCGGCGGAGAACACGTCGACGTCGGTCGGCAGCACCACACCGGCTGCGCCGGCGTTCGAGGCGTTCGTGAACCGGGCGACCGAGCCGCACACGCGCGCGGGCGTCTCGTCCCACCACAGGTACACGATCCGGCCGGCGACGGCCGCGGCCTGCTCGGGCGTGAACGGCGTGCAGCCGTCGAACTTGGCACCCAGGAACACGACGGGCGCGGTCACGTCGGCGCCGCCCGAGTACGCGATCGAGTTCTGGCCGGCGAACGTCTGGCCGCGCAGCGCCGCGGCGTCCGCCTCGATGACGCGCGCCGCGTCGAGCACGGGGGCGCCGACCGAGTTGGCGACCGTGAGCGAGCTCGCGGCGTTGCCGGGTGCGCCGCCGACGTCGGTGATGTCGCCCGCGTTGCCGGAGGCCACCGCGACGACGACGCCGAGCTTGGTCAGCTCGTCGACGAGCAGGTTGTCCGGGTCGTCGGCCGGGGAGCCGTCCGAGCCGAGCGACATGTTGACGACGTCGACGTGGTCGGACAGGTCGCCGTCGCCGTTCGGGTCCGCGGCGCGGTCCAGGGCGAGGCTCGTGAGGTTCGTCGAGCCGCCGATGTCGCCGAAGACCTTGAACGCCCAGACCGTCGCGCCCGGCGCCGAGCCGGGGCCGATCTGCCAGTCGGAGACGTCCGTGAGGTCGTCGTACCCGCCGGTGAACGTGGTGCCGCTCTCCGTCACGCCGTACCCGGCGGCCGAGCCGGCGACGTGCGTGCCGTGGCCCGAGTTGGGGGACGTCGACAGCGAGTCGATGGGGTTCGCGTCGGGCGTCGGGACGTCCGTGGAGCCTGGCTCGTCGAGGCTCGCGTCGTACAGCGGCCCGGCGAAGTCGTAGCCGCCCGCGTACTTGGCCGCGTCGAACCACGCCGGGTCCACGGCCTGCGTGCCGTCGTCGCCGTACGCGGCCTCGTACGCCGCAAGGGTGCCCGCGCCGCCGAAGTCGGCGTGCGTGTAGTCCAGGCCCGTGTCGATCACGGCGATGCTCACGCCGTCGCCGGTCTCGCCCGTGTCCTGCCACGTCGCGAGCGCGCGCGTGAAGTCGACCGTGTTCGCGTTCGACGGACGCTTGGTCGCCACGCGGTAGATCGCGGTGACGTCGTCGGACGCGGCGAGCGCCGCGATCTTCTCGGCGTCGCCGGTGACGAGCGTGCCCGCCATGAGGTTCGTCAGCGTGCCCAGGCGCTTGGGCGTGGCCGAGCCCGCGTTCTTCGCGGTGAGCTCGGTCGGCACGACGTCGGCCGCGAGGTCCTCGGCAGCCGCGGCGGCCTCGAGGACGGCGTCGGCGCCCTCGTCGGCGACGTCGACGCCCGCGTCGGTCGCGAGCTGGACGAGGGCCGTGATCTGGCCCTCGTCACCGGTGACGCCGATGCGCTTGCGGGCCTCGGCGAGCGTGGTCGAGGACAGTGCGGGGTCGAGGCGCGAGGCGGCCGGCCCCGCGTCGGAAGGCGCAGCGGTGGCGGACGTGGCGAGCAGCGCGCTGGTCAGCGCGACCGACACCGCCGTGGTGGACGCCAGGAGTGAGCGCCGGACTGGTCGTGACATGCGTGTCCCTTCGTGTATCCCTCGGGGCGCCCCGCGACCCGATCTCGACGAGGGCGCGGTGCGGAGCGTGGGGCGCACGTTACTGACCAGTAGGACGATCGAGGGGCGAGTTCACCTGATCGCAACGAAGTCGCGGCGAGATGGCGGCAACATCCCGAGGGGTGGACATCTCGCCCCGGCGACGACGCCCTGAACAGGGGCGACGACGAAGGTGTGGACGGTGACGACCGTGCGCGTCCGGGTGGCCGACAATGGTCGGCGATGATCACCGTGAGCACCGACGGCTCCTGCCTGCGCAACCCCGGGGGTGCGATCGGGTGGGCCTGGGCCAACCATGACGGCACGAGCGCCAGCGGCGGCGAGACGTCCGGCACCAACCAGATCGCCGAGCTGATGGCCGTGCTCGAGGCCGTCCGGGCGCACCCCGGCGACGAGCCGCTGCGCATCGAGGCCGACTCGCAGTACGCGATCAAGTGCTCGTCGGAGTGGGTGCACGGGTGGCGGCGCCGCGGCTGGCGCACCGCGGGCGGCGGCCCGGTGCAGAACCTCGCGCTGGTGCAGGCGATCGACCGCGCCATCGCGGAGCGCTCGGGCCCCGTGACGTTCACGTGGGTCCGCGGGCACCGCGGGGACCGGTTCAACGAGCGGGCCGACGAGCTCGCAGGCATCGCCGCGCGCGCCGCCCGCGACGGGCTCCTCCCGCGGCCCACGACCGTCGCCGACGCCGCGACCCGGCCCGACGGGGCGGCTCAGCCCGCTGCGCGCGGGCTCGTCGTCGACACGCTGTTCTGAGCGGGCTCGTCCTCCTCTGACCGGTCTCGTCTTCTGAGTCGGCTCGTCGCGCGAACGCCCGGGCCGGGGCCCGGCACGACGGCGGGGCGCCGCGGCCGTGGCCACGACGCCCCGCCGAGGGCGTGCTCGTCAGGGCGACCGCGTCAGCGGCGGACCGTGAACGTGACCGAGCCCTGCGAGGCCTCGGTCGACTTGCCGCCGGCGTAGCTCGCCGTCAGCGTGTGCGGGCCCGGCGCGAGATCACGCGGGAGCGCGATCGACACCGTGCCCGTGAGGCGCTGGACCTTGAGCGTGCCGGTACCGATGACCTTCGTCCCCTCGGTCAGCGTGACCGTCCCGAACGGGGCCGCGGTCGCGCCGGTCACCGTGACGACGGCCTGCGACGCGCCCGGACCGCCCGGGTACGGCTTGCCGCCGCCGCTCGTCGTACCGGACGCCCCGGAGCGGACGGAGGCACCGGTCACCGTGACCTTCGTCGTCGTCGCCGACTTGGCGACCGTCACCGGGACCGCCGCGGACACCGACGGCAGGAACGTCGAACCCCTCGCCGGGACGAACGACGCGGTGATCGAGTGCGCGCCGAGCCCGAGCTGCACCGACGCGGTGGCCGCGCCGCGGCGGACGTCCGCGACGGCGATCAGGTGCGTGCCGTCGCGGAACGCGACGGTGCCCTTCGCCGACGGCGGCGTGAGGCTCGCCTTGAGGAGCGCCTTCTCGCCGTACGACGTCCCGCCGACGACCGACAGGGTCGTCGTCGTGGCGGTCGGCAGGGTCGCCTTGACCACCTGGACGCGCTTGCCCGCGACGTTGTGGTGCTGGAACACCAGGAGCTCGGCCGAGGCTGCGCTCGCGGAGCGGTGCACGGGGATGGTGACCCCGCCGGCGCCGTTCGTGGAGATGAGCGAGTCGCGGTCGTTCTCGAACCAGAACGGCGGGGCGTACGGGTCGACCGTGAACGGCTCGGCCTCGTCGACCACGTCGTCCTTGCCGTACGGCGAGTACGTCCAGACGGTGACGGTCGGGGTGGCCCCCGGCTCGATGCCGACGGCACCGAGGCTGATCGGCGCGACGAGCACGTTGTTGTCGAACACGCCCGTGTCGACGTCGCCGAGCTCGTTGTTGATCGGCTCGATGTCGACCGCCGGGTTCGACGCGGGTGCGTGCAGGTCGAACGTCGAGACGACCGTGAGGTCGATCGACGGGTCGAGCTTCCACACGTACGACTCGAGGTCGTACGTGCCGTCGCCGTCGACGTCGGTGTCGATCACGGGGATGACGGCCTGGCCGAGCGAGGCCCAGTCGCCCTGCGTCGCGACACCGATGTTGAGCAGCCCGTACTCCTGCGGGTCGGCGCCGAGCGCCTCGACGTAGGGAGCGGTCGAGGACCAGCCGACGTACCTGATGTCGCCGGACGCGAGCGCCGAGGCCGACGTGGTGAGCGTCGGGTCCTCCTCGAGCTGGGGGCTCGTCGTGCCGAGGATCAGGGGCGTGGTGAGCGACTGCCAGCCGCCCGAGGACACGCCCTTGCCCGTGAGCGCCAGGCCCGCGGTCGTGGACGTCCCGGAGAACGTGACGTCCTTGGCCTTGAGGTGCGAGACCAGACGCGGCGCGGCCTGCACCGGGACGCGCAGGTCGGAGGCGGCGGTGCGCGAGTCGAGGACGACCCGACCGGTCAGCCCCGCGACGTACTCGCGCGGCAGCCCGGACTGCACCGAGGCGGACGTGGGGTCGATGTCACGCTCGAGCGTGGCCGGGTCGGCCTTGAGCGTGACCGTGAGCGTCGTGGAACGGCCCGGCGGCACGTTGACGCGCGTCGGGTGGACCGTGATGCTCGCGCCGCCCGCGGTGGACGCGGCGACGAACGACGCGTCGTAGCTGGCGAGCGTGCGGCCGGTGTTGCGCACGGTCACCTTGGCGGTGCGCACGACCGTCTTCGGGCCGACGTCGACGACGCCGAACGCGACCGACGTGAGCGCCGGGTTCTTGGCGTTGTACGCGAGGACGTTCGTCTGCACGGCCTGCAGCGCGTCGACGCGACCGGCGCCCACCCGCTCGGGTCCGTACGCCAGACCTGTGCCACCGGGCTCGGTGGTGACGTCGTGCGTCGCGGTGTTGACCACGGCGGCCTTGACGTCGGTCGCCGACCAGCGCGGGTGCGCGGCGCGGACCAGCGCGGCGATGCCCGCGACGTGCGGTGCGGCCATCGAGGTGCCCGACAGCAGCTGGCCCGCCGTGCCGCCGCCCGAGGCGGCCGACAGGATGCCGGTGCCGGGTGCGGCGACGTCGACCTTGGCGATGCCGAGCGAGCCGTGCACGCCGCGCGACGAGCCGTCGTTCAGCAGGTCGCCCGCGCCCTCCTGGCTGCTCGACTGCGCGAGGCCCGGGCCGATCGTCAGCGACAGCGTGCCCGCCTCGATCTCCGGCAGGAGCGCGTCGGTCGACTGCTTGGTGAGCTGCGCGCCGGGAATCGTGGCGTTGCCCGCGATACCTGCGGCGAAGACCGCCTGCTCGGTGGGCAGGACCACGCCGACGGCGCCCGCGGCGGTCGCGTTGTTGAAGCGGACGGCCGATCCGCACAGCCGCGCGGAGTCGTCGTCGTTCCACCACAGGTACGCGATCTTGCCGGCGACGAGCGCGGCCTGCGCCGCGGTGAACGCCGTGCAGCCGTCGAAGTCGGCCGCCACGTAGGCGACCGGGGCGGTGACGTCCGGCCCGGAGTACGCGACCGAGTTCTGCGCCGCGAACAGCTTCCCGACGAGCGAGGCGTCGGAGGCGGCCGTGACCTTGACGGCGTCGAGCACCGGGGCGCCCACGGAGTTCGCGACCGTGATCGCGCTCGCGGCGTTGCCCGGCGAGCCGCCGATGTCGGTGATGTCGCCCGCGTTGCCCGAGGAGATCGCGACGACCACGCCGAGCTTGGTCAGCGCGTCGATGAGGGCGTTGTCGGGGTCGTCGGCCGGGGTGCCGTCGCTGCCGAGCGACAGGTTCAGGACGTCGACGTGGTCGGACAGGTCGCCGTCACCGTTCGGGTCCGCGGCACGGTCGAGCGCGAGGCCGGTGAGATCCGTCGAGCCGCCGATGTCGCCGAACACCTTGAACGACCACAGCTGTGCGCGGGGCGCGGCGCCGGGGCCGATCTGCCAGTCGGAGACGTCGGTCAGCGTCGAGTAGTCGCCGTCGAACGTGCTGCCGGTCGAGTCGACGCCGTAGCCGGCGGCGGTGCCGGCGACGTGCGTGCCGTGGCCCGAGTTGGGGGACGTCGACAGCGAGTCGATGGGGTTCTCGTCGGGCGTGGGGACGTCCGTGGAACCGGGCTCGTCGAGGCTCGCGTCGTACAGCGGCCCGGCGAAGTCGTAGCCGCCCGCGAACTTGGCCGGGTCGTAGGAGCCCGCGGGGATCGGCTGGGTGCCGTCCTCGCCGTACGCGGCCTCGTACGCCTCGACGGTGCCCGCACCGCCGAAGTCGGCGTGCGTGTAGTCCAGGCCCGTGTCGATGACGCCGACCGAGACGCCCTCACCGGTCTGGCCGGTGTCGTGCCACGCCTGCAGCGCACGCGTGAACGTGACGGTGTTGGCGTTCGTCGGGCGCTTGGGGACGACGAGGCGGATCGCGGTGACCTTGTCCGACGACGCGAGCGCCCGGATCTTGGCGGCGTCGCCGCTGACGAGCGTCCCGGCGATGAGGTTGGTGAGGGTGCCGAGCCGCTTCGGTGCGGCGCTGGCGACGTTCTTCGCGGTGAGCTCGGCCGGCACGACGTCCTGCGCGACGGCCTCCGTCTGCGCGGCGGCGTCCTGCACGGCGTCGGCACCCTGGGCGGCGACCTCGACGCCCGCGGCCGTGTCGAGCTCGACGAGCGCGGTGATCCGACCCTTGGCACCGACGATCCCGGCGGCCTTGCGCGCCTCGTCGAGCGTGACCCTGCTGAGCGCGGGGTCGATGCCGTGGTCGGACGGGGTGGGTGGACCGGGTGGCGCGGCGGTGGCCGACGAGCCGAGGAGCGCGGTGCTGAGGGCCACCGCGAGCGCGGTGGTGGAGGCGAGGACGGATCTGCGTGACATGTGCACCCCTGGAGTTGTGGGTTCTCACGGAGCGTCCGTGGGACCGTCGGGCTGACCGTTGCCCTCGTCGGCGGAGACCACGCACGCCCGACGCACGCTACTGACCGGTACGCCCCACGTCATCCGGTACGACCGAATTGGTGGCGGCGCTCGTCGAACGCCCCGCCGAGGACTGGCGCGCCGGCGCGCCCCTCAGCGCAGCGGGACGAACGCGTACGACCCGTGCGTCGTGTCGCTGACCTGCCCGTCCGCGACGACGAGCAGGTGCATCGTCGACCGGATCGGCAGCACCAGGCGGCCCGGGTCGGCCAGCATCCCGACGAGCTCGTCGGGGAGCGTGCGCGCGGCCGCCGAGACGAGGATCCGGTCCCAGCCGCCCGGGCGAGAGCGCCCGACGGTCCCGGGCGGCGCGATCTCGAGCCGCGCGCGAGGGGTCGCACGGCCGGCGCCGGCCGGGGTCCCCAGGTACTCGGCGACGTTCGCCGCGCCCCAGACCGCGAGCTCGGGGTCCAGCTCGAGCCCCAGCACGTCGCCGTCCGGTCCGACGAGCCAGGCGAGCAGTGCCGTCGTCCACCCCGAGCCCGCGCCCACGTCGAGCACGCTTGCACCCGGCGGGACGTCCAGCAGGCGCAGCATCGCCACGACCGTGCTGGGCTGCGAGCCCGTCGAGCCGTGCCACAGCGGCAGCGCGCGGTCCTCGTCGGCGTGCGCCCGCTGCGGGCGCGGCAGGAACTGCACCCGCGGCACCGCCCGCAGCGCCTCCCGTACCCGGTCCTCGCTCATCCGATGGTCACCCGGCCGTCGTCGTGCTCGTCTCGTCGTGCTCCGCCGCGCCGCTGCGTGGCCGTGCGCGCGGTCGGCCGTCCTCAGCACCGACACTAGGCGCGTGAGTGATCCCCGGCCCGCGACACCGTCGTCGCCCCCCGGCCCGACCGCGGCCCTCGACGCCGACGTGATCGTGGTCGGGTCGGGCTTCGGCGGTTCGGTCGCGGCGCTGCGGCTCACCGAGAAGGGCTACCGCGTCATGGTCCTGGAGGCCGGGCGGCGGTTCACGCCCGAGACGCTGCCGCGGACCTCGTGGGACGTCCGGCGGTTCCTGTGGGCGCCGCGGCTCGGCTGCACCGGGATCCAGCGCATCCACGCGCTGCCGGACGTGCTCGTGCTCGCGGGCGCCGGGGTGGGCGGCGGCTCGCTCGTCTACGCCAACACGCTGTACGAGCCCGAGCGTGACGAGTTCTGGGACGACCCGCAGTGGGCGGGCATCGCCGACTGGCGCGCCGAGCTCGCGCCGCACTACGACCAGGCGCGGCGCATGCTCGGCGTCGTCGAGAACCCCGCGACGACGCCGGCCGACGAGGTCGTCCGCGGCGCCGCCGAGGAGCTCGGAGTCGCGGGCACGTACCGGCGCGCACCCGTCGGCGTGGTGTTCGGGCGCGAGGGCCGGGTCGAGCCGGGGACCGTGGTGCCCGACCCGTTCTTCGGGGGCGTCGGGCCCGAGCGCCGGGGCTGCACGCAGTGCGGCGCGTGCATGACAGGCTGCCGGTTCGGGGCCAAGAACACGCTCGAGACCAACTACCTGCCGCTCGCGGAGCGCGGCGGCGCGCGCGTCGTGCCGCTCACCACCGTGACCGCGGTGCGCCCGGCCGACGACGGCACATGGGAGGTCGACGTCGTCGCGACCGGCCGTCGGCGTCTTCGTCGGACGGCCCGTCGGACTGCTCGTCGGACCCTGCGGGCCGGGCAGGTGGTGCTCGCCGCGGGAGCGTGGGGGACGCAGGACCTGCTGCACCGGCTCAAGGCCGACGGCGTGCTGCCCGCGCTGTCCGACCGGCTCGGGCACCTGACGCGCACGAACTCCGAGGCGCTCGGCGGTGCGGTCGCGCGGTGGCGCGACCGGCGGACCGGGCCGGACCTGACCCGCGGCGTCGCGATCACCTCGTCGATCTGGCTCGACGAGCGCACCCACCTCGAACCCGTCCGGTACGGCCGCGGGTCCAACCTCATGGGCCTGCTGTCGACCGTGCTCACCGCGGGCCCGACGACGGGCGAGCGACCGACCGGTGCGCGGGTGCGCCACGTAGGGCGCTGGTGCGCCGCGGCCCTGCGCCACCCCGGCCAGATGGGCTCGCTGCTGCTGGGCCTGGGCTCGTGGTCGCAGCGCACCGTGATCGGGCTCGTGATGCAGACCGGTGCGGCCTCGATCGTCGTGCAGCCGCGGCGGACCTGGCGCGGGCGCGTGCGCCTGACCTCGACGCCGGGCGACGGCGAGCCCAACCCCACGTGGATCCCGCAGGCGCACGACGCGTACCGCGCCATGGCGCGCCAGCTCGGCGGGTTCCCCGCCTCGAGCGTGGCCGAGGTGGTGGACGTGCCCATGACGGCGCACTTCATCGGCGGCTGCACGATCGGGCGCTCCGCGGCCGACGGCGTCGTCGACCCCTATCACCGCGTGCACGGCTACCCGGGGCTGCACGTGCTCGACGGGTCGACGATCTCCGCGAACCTCGGGGTGAACCCGTCGTTGACGATCACCGCCCAGGCCGAGCGCGCGTGTGCGCTGTGGCCCAACCGGGGCGAGAGCGACCCGCGGCCGCGACCCGGCGAGCCGTACGTGCGGTTGGCGCCGGTACCGCCCGCGCGACCCGTGGTGCCCGCGCACGCCCCGGCGGCGTTGCCCAGGCACTGACGGGTCCTTCACCGCACCCGTCTTTCACCAGACCCGTCCTTCACCGCACCCGACGCTCGTGCACGTGCCGGTGGCCGCGGCGCTCCGGGTGTCGGCGACATGGAAGCGTGTGCACGATTCGTCCGACGTGTCCGGTCTGCGCAGGTCAGCACGGCGTGTCGCGGCTCCTGTGGTCGCTGTCACAGCCTCGTCGGAGCGGGTGAACTTGTGTGTCGGAGACGTGAAGACGCCCGTCGAGGGCCTGCGGCGAGCCCGTGTCCGGTATGCGGAAAGTGCTCCGCAGGGCCCTCGGCGCGCATTCGGGACGTGACCAGGAGGGACGTCCGTCGGTCGCTCCGGAGGCGTTCCGCCGCCTGATCGCTGCCCGGTTGGGCGTTGTGTCGGACATGTGCGACTGCGCCGGCCAAGCCTTGCAGGACCTTGACGGATCTCAACCTGGACATCCCGCGAACGCTCCTTAGCGTGGAGATCGATGACTGACGAGCCGCAGCGCCGGCGTACGTCCGGAGGCGGCCGCCACGCGGCAGCAGAGCGGACTCGCACGCGCCCCACCACCCGCATGACCCCCAGCCGACTGGCGAAGGGGTTCGTCGTCGTCGCCCTCACGGCGGCGTTCGGCGGATTCGTCTCGCAGAGCACGGCCGCGAACGAGCAGGACCGCACCGCGATGCGCGACGCGCGAGCCGCCGTCGCCGACGCCGCGCTCGACGCCGTGCAGACCGCGCGCGCCGCGACCGACGCGGCCGAGGTCGTGACCCCCGACGACGACACGCTCGACGAGCTCGACGCCGCGACGGCCGAGCTCGAGGACCTGCTCGACGAGGCCGGCGTCCTGCGGGCGCGGTCCGCCGATGCCCCGTCCCGCAGCGGCGACCGCACCGCCGACGGCACCGCTGACCGCACCGCTGACCGCACCGCCGACCGCACCGCCGCGACCGAGCGCGGCGCCGACGGCTCGGCCACGACGCCCTCCGACGACGCCGCCTCCGACGGCGCCGCGACCGATGAGACCGCGACGGACGCCCCGGCGCGTGTGCCCGGCCTGCTGAGCGCGTCCGAGGACCGCCTCGCACCGGCCGCCCCCGACGCCACGACGACACCCGACGCCGCGGCCACGGCCCCGGCCGACGACGCCACGGCTCCGGTCGACGGCGCGACCGCCGAGCCGACCGCCCCGGCCGACGGCGCGACCGCCGAGCCGACCGCCCCGGCCGACGGCGCGACCGCCGAGCCGACCACCCCGGCCGACCCGGCCGCAGACCCCGGTGCCGCGGACCCGAGCAGCGCAGCCGACCCGAACACCCCCGCCGAGGTCGTCGACCCGGCCGACGAGGTCGTCGTGCCGCCCGTCGCCGGGCCCGAGGACGAGACGACGCGCAAGATCCGCGAGGCGGTCGCGCGAGTCGTGGAGCTCAGCAGCGAGGTCGCCGAGACGACCCAGGAGACGCGCGAGCGCATCGCCGCCGAGCAGCAGGCCGCGGCCGAGAAGGCGGCCGCCGAGAAGGCCGCCGCCGAGGCCGCGGCGAAGGCCGAGGCGGAAGCCGCCGCGAAGGCCGCCGCGGAGGCCGCCGCCGCCAAGGAGGCCGAGCGTGCCGCCTGGAAGCAGTCCCTGCTCGGCTACGCGAACGGCCAGATCCCGTCCTCCGCGCTGTGCGCCCCGTCGTTCGACTCGAGCGCGCTGCTGCGGTGCGACGCCGCCGAGGACCTTGACGCGCTCGACGCCGCGTACCACGCCGACTTCGGCGTGCACCTCGCGATCTCCGACTCCTACCGCTCGTACGGCAACCAGGTGAGCTGCCGTGCGCGCAAGGGCTGGCTGTGCGCCCAGCCCGGCACGTCGAACCACGGGACCGGCATCGCCGTGGACCTCGGCGGCGGCATCCAGGTGTTCGGCACCAAGCAGCACGCGTGGATGCAGCAGCACGCGGGCGAGTTCGGGTGGGTGCACCCGGCGTGGGCGCGGGCCGGCGGCAGCAAGCCCGAGGCGTGGCACTGGGAGTACACGCGCTGAGCCGCGGAGGTCCGGTTGCCGTGGCGCGCGAGAGCGAGCGCCCGGTCCGCCGGCCGCGCAGGCAGTCGGCCGCCCGTGCGTGTCCCGCTCTTCACCCAGCCTGGTAGTGGCCAGCTGCACCTAGCATCGGTCCATGCCTGCACCGGGTCGTGCCTGGCCGCTCGTCGGCCGCGCCGCTGAGCTCGACGACCTCGAGGCCTACCTGACCGAGGCCACCGACGGGCCGGGCGGCGCCGTCCTGCTCGAGGGTGAGGCCGGGGTCGGCCGCACGAGCCTCGTCGAGGCGCTGCAGTCGGGCGCCCAGCTCCTCGGCATCCGCGTGTGCGGCGGCGCCGACGCGCTCGACGAGCTGCGCCGCCCGTGCGTCGACGGGTCCGCGCGGCTCGTCGTCCTGGAGGACGTGCACTCCTGGGACGACGACGAGCTCGCGGGCCTGGCCGCCGCGTCGGGCGACGGCTTCCCGCCGCGCACGCTCGTCGTGCTGACCCTGCGCCCGGTGCCGCACCGCCCCGCGGTCACGCACGTCGTGAGCCGGTGGACGCGCGCCGGCGCCCGCTACCTCGAGCTGCGCCCGCTGCCGACCGCCGCGGCCGTCGAGCTCGCCGAGGCGATCGTGGGCGCGAGCCTCGGTCCGTCGCTGCGCGGCGCGATCTCGACCGCGGGCGGCAACCCTCGGTTCGTCGTCGACGTGGTCACGACCGCGCACGACGCCGGCGCGCTCGTCGCCGTCGAGGGCGGCATCGACGCGGTGCTGCCCGGCTGGCGGGGCGAGGTCGAGGAGGTCGTCCGGTCGCGCGTCGCCTACCTGGGCGCCGACGTGCTCGCGCTGCTGTCCGCCGCGTCGGTGCTCGGCGTCTCGTTCGTCGTCGTGGACCTCGCCGCGCTCGTCGACCGGCCGGTCGCGGAGGTCTGGCGGACCCTGCGGCACGCGCTCGCGGCGGGCGTCGTGCAGGCGCGTGGCGACCGGCTCGTGTTCCGGCACGACGTGGTGCGCGCGGCGCTGTACGGCGGGCTGCTGCCCGCCGACCGACGTGCGCTGCACGCCCGTGCGGCGTGGACGCTGCGCGAGGCGGGTGCGCCGCAGGCGGTCGTGGCGACCCACCTCGAACGCGCCCGCTGACCGTCGCCGCCGTCCTGGTCGCGGTCCTGGCCGGTGGCCCGCGCGCCGGTCGTGCCGCGATGTGGGCGCCGGGCTGCGCCGCGGCGGGCAGGGGCCTAGCGTGGGCGGACGGGCCCGGCGGCGTCGCTTCGCGCGGCACGACGAGCGCCCACCACCCCGACGAGAAGGAGCGGACATGCCCACGCGCAGCGCGAAGACCTCTTGGCACGGCACCCTGACCGAGGGCACCGGTCACGTCGAGCTCACGAGCTCGGGCGCCGGGGCGTACGACGTCTCGTTCCCGCGCCGCGCGGCCGACGACGCCGAGGGCGTCACCAGCCCCGAGGAGCTGATCGCGGCCGCCCACTCGTCCTGCTACGCGATGCAGCTCTCCGCGGTCATCGCCGAGGCCGGCGGCACGCCAGTCGGGCTCGACGTGACGGCTGACGTCACGCTGCGGCCCGACCCCGCCGGCGGCTTCCGGATCTCCGGGATCGCCCTGCGGGTGCGCGGGCAGGTCGAGGGGCTCGACGCCGACGGCTTCCTCGCGGCCGCCGAGAGCGCCAAGCTCGGCTGCCCGGTGAGCAAGGCCCTGACCGGTACCGAGATCACGCTGGACGCAGCTCTCGCCTGACCCGAGGGCACCTCGCCCCGGAACCCAGGTCCCGGGGCGAGGTGTTCGGGACTTCCGTCCCGTGAGGATTGCCTCACCTCATCACTAGCGTCGAGTGCGTGAACCTCGCGCAGAGCACGCCGGGCGACGTGGTCCGGGTCACGCGCATCGACCTCGACGGGGCGATGCGCAGACGCTGCCGTGAGCTGGGACTGGCTCCGGGGGCGGTCGTGCACGTCACGCACCGCGGCGGGTTCGGCGGCCGGGTCGTGGGGATCGGTGCGGACCGGTTCGCGCTCGACGCCCAGACGTGCGTCCACGTGTACGTCGCGCCCGTCGACCTGACCACGTCATGAGCTGCCACGAGGCGCCCGCGGCGATCTCGCCCGGGCCGGTCGGCACCGCCGTGCTCGACGAGCCCCGCATCGTGCTCGTCGGCAACCCGAACGTGGGCAAGTCGACCCTGTTCAACGCGCTCACGGGCGCGCGACAGCGCGTGGTCAACGCCCCCGGGACGACGGTCGAGCTGCAGGAGGGCCGCTGGCGCGTGGGTGGCGCCCCGTGCCGCCTCGTCGACCTGCCCGGTACGTACAGCCTCGACGCGCGCTCGCCCGACGAGCAGGTCGCCGCGCACGCCGTGCACGACGACAGCACCGACCTCGTCGTGCTCCTGGTCGACGCCGCGGGGCTGGCCCGGTCGCTCGTACTGGCGGGTCAGGTCGCGAGCGCCGCGCGGCCCGTCGTCGTCGCGCTGACCATGACCGACGTCGCTCGCACGCGAGGGCTGACCGTGCCCGCCGACGCCCTCGCGGACCAGCTCGGCGTCCCTGTGGTCGTGGTCGACCCGCGCACCGGGGCCGGCCTCGACCGGCTCGCCTCGGCCGTCGCCCTCGCGCTGACGCACCCCCGCCGCCTCACCACCGCGCCGAGCCGACGCGTCACCACGCCCGGGACCGCTCCGGACACCGTGCTCGAGGGGGAGGCGGCCGCGGCCGGCACCGCCGCGAGCGACGACGAGGCCGAGCGCGTGTTCGCGTGGGTCGCCGACGTGCTGGCCGCCGTGCAGCTCGGGGGCGACGCGCCGCGGGCACCCGTGCGCACCTGGTCGGACCGCGTGGACCGCGTGCTCCTGGACCCGCGCGCGGGGATCCCGGTGCTGCTCGTCGTCATGTGGGCCCTGTTCCAGCTCGCGACGACCGTGGCCGCCCCGCTCATCGCCGCAGTCGACACGCTCGTGAACGGGTGGCTCGCCGACGCGGTGCGCGCCGCCCTGCCGTCGTCGGGCCCGTGGCACTGGCTCGAGGGCCTGCTCGTCGACGGCGCCCTCGCGGGCGTCGGGACGGTGCTGTCGTTCGTCCCGCTGCTCGCGCTCGTGTTCGTCGCGGTCGCGTTGCTCGAGGACTGCGGCTACCTCGCCCGCGCGGCGTTCGTCGCCGACCGCGCGATGCGGGCGATCGGACTCGACGGCCGGGCGGTGCTGCCGCTCGTCGTCGGCTTCGGCTGCAACCTGCCCGCCCTGGCCGCGACCCGCACGCTCCCGCACGCGCGTCAGCGGCTGCTCACGGGGCTGCTCATCCCGTTCACGTCGTGCACCGCACGGCTCACGGTGTACGTGCTCCTCGCGTCGGTGTTCTTCCCGCAGCACGCGGGCACCGTCATCTTCGTCATGTACCTCGCGTCCGCCGCGCTCGTCGTGCTCGGCGGTCTGGCGCTGCGGCGCACGCTGTTCCGCGACGTCCGCCGCGAGCCGCTCGTCCTCGCGCTGCCCGCCTACCAGCGCCCCGCGCCGCGGCCGATCGCGTTGTCGGTGTGGGTCCGGGTGCTCGCGTTCGCCCGGAAGGCGGGCGTGATCATCGTCGGGACGCTCACCGCGGTGTGGTTGCTCATGGCGATCCCCGTGACGGGCCATCACGCGATCGCGGACGTGCCCGTGCAGGACTCGTTGTACGGGCGCGCCGCCTCGACGTTCGCCCCCGTGCTCGCACCCGCCGGGTTCGGCACGTGGGAGGCGGCGGCCGCGCTCGCGACCGGCTTCGTCGCCAAGGAGGTCGTCGTGGGGTCGCTCGCGCAGACGGCCGCCGTGGCCGAGCCCGACGACCCCGCGCACCCGGGCGGCCTCGGCGACCGGCTGCGGGCGACGTTCGAGCGGTCGTCCGGTGGGCACCCGGGGGCCGCGGCCGCGGGGTTCCTGTGGTTCGTGCTCGCCTACAGCCCGTGCCTGGCCACCCTCGCCGAGCAGCGGAGGATGTTCGGGCTGCGGTGGACTGCGCTCGGGGTCGGCGTCGGGTTCACCGTCGCGTGGGTGGGCGCGGTCGTGGTGTTCCAGGTCGGGCGGTTGCTGGGATGAACGCGGAGAGGGACGTGCCACGACCCGCGCGGACAGGGCGCGCGAACGCTGCTGGTCCGGAGGTGACCCGATGAGCGTGCTCGACGACGTGCTGCGCGTGACGCGTTCCGGCGCTACGCCCGCCACGACCGCGCGCACCCTCGGGATCGACGAGGGTCTCGTCGTCGCCGCGCTCGACCACTGGGCGCGCCGCGGCGCCCTCGCGCCGACGCTCGCCCGCCGCGACGCGCCGTGCTCGTCGTGCGACCCCGGCACGCCCAGCGACACCCCGCTCCCACTCGCGTGCGCCGGCTGCCCCCTCGCCCGCCGCTGACCTGCCCGCACCAAGCCCGCCCCTGACCGGCCTGCGCCACAGACCAGCCGCCCCCGACCGGCCTGCCCCTGACCGGCCTGCCACTGACCGGCCTGCACCTGACCGGCCTGCCGTGACGGGCCTGCCGCTGACGGGCTCGGCCTGGTCGTGGCTCGAGGGCCATGGGGGTCGGCGTCCGGTCTGCGACCGGTCCCGGTCCGGGTCCGCGCGCGAGTGCGAAGATGCCCCCCGTGACTGCCGTGGCCGACGAGAACCGCTTGCGCACCGACGTCGTCGCCGCGCTCCGGTCCGCCGTGCGCGGCGCGGTGGACGACTCGTCCCGTCGCCGCGCCGAGTACTCGACCGACGCCTCGAACTACCGGGTCGTGCCCGAGGTCGTCGTCTTCCCGCGCGACCGCGACGACGTGCTGGCCGCGCTCGCGGTCACGCGCGAGGCCGGTGTGCCGCTCACGGCTCGCGGTGCGGGGACCTCCGTCGCGGGGAACTCGATCGGCCCCGGCGTCGTGCTCGACTTCTCGCGCCACGTGAACCGCATCCTCGAGATCGACCCGGAGGCACGCACCGCGCGCGTCGAGCCGGGCGTGATCATGGCCTCGCTGCAGCGGGCAGCCGCACCCCACGGTCTGCGGTTCGGGCCGGACCCGTCCACGTGGACCCGCGCGACGCTCGGCGGGATGATCGGCAACAACGCGTGCGGGCCGCGCGCCGTCGCCTACGGCCGCACCGCGGACAACGTGCTCGCACTCGACCTCGTCGACGGCACCGGCCGTCGCCTCACGGCCGGTGCGGGGGAGGGCGCGCTCGACGTGGTCCCCGGCCTGGCCGAGCTCGTGCGAGGGAACCTCGACCTGCTGCGCACCGAGCTCGGGCGGTTCGGGCGCCAGGTCTCCGGGTACTCGCTCGAGCACCTGCTGCCCGAGAAGGGCACCGACCTGGCGAAGGCGCTCGTGGGGACCGAGGGCACGGTCGGCACCTTGCTCGAGGCCACGCTCCGGCTCGTCCCGGTCGCGGCAGCGCCCGTGCTCGTGGTGCTCGGCTACCCGGACATGCCGACCGCCGCCGACGCCGTGCCCGCACTCCTTGCGCACCGGCCCATCGCGATCGAGGGCATGGACGCGCGGCTGGTCGACGTGGTCCGACGAGTCCGCGGTGCCGCCGCGGTGCCCGACCTGCCGCCCGGTGGCGGCTGGCTGATGGTCGAGGTCGGCGCCGACACGCTCGACGAGGCACTCGACCGGGCCCGGGCGCTGGCTGCCGACTCGGCAACCGACGCCGTGGCCCTCTTCCCGCCCGGTCCGGCGGCCACCGCGATGTGGCGCATCCGTGAGGACGGTGCCGGTCTCGGCGGGCGCACGCCGTCCGGCGAGCAGGCCTGGCCGGGCTTCGAGGACTCGGCCGTGCCGCCCGCGAAGCTCGGCGGGTACCTGCGTGACCTCGAGGCGCTCATGGCGCAGCACCGGGTCGACGGGCTCGCGTACGGGCACTTCGGCGACGGCTGCGTGCACCTGCGGCTCGACATCCCGCTCGAGCGGTCCGGCAACCCGCTGCGGGCGTTCATGGAGGACGCGGCGGAGCTCGTCGCGTCGCACGGGGGGTCGCTCTCCGGCGAGCACGGCGACGGGCGGGCTCGCTCCGAGCTGCTCTCGGTCATGTACTCGCCGCGGGCGATCGAGGTGTTCGGGGCGTTCAAGGACCTGTTCGACCCCCGCGACCTGCTCAACCCCGGCGTCCTCGTCCGGCCCCGGCCGCTCGACGCCGACCTGCGGCGCCCCGCCGCGCACCGTCTGCCGGCCGCCACGGGCTTCGCCTTCGCGCACGACGCGGGTGACCTCACGACCGCCGTCCACCGGTGCGTCGGGGTGGGCAAGTGCCGCGCGGACTCGACCGCCGCGGGCGGGTTCATGTGCCCGTCGTACCTTGCGACCAAGGACGAGAAGGACTCGACGCGCGGCCGCGCGCGCGTGCTGCAGGAGATGGCCAACGGCTCGCTCGTCTCGCGCGGCTGGTCGTCGCCCGAGGTCCACGAGGCGCTCGACCTGTGCCTGAGCTGCAAGGCGTGCTCGTCCGACTGCCCCGCGGGCGTCGACATGGCTCAGTACAAGTCGGAGGTGCTGCACCGTACGTATCGCCGCAGGCTTCGCCCGATCAACCACTACGCGCTCGGCTGGCTGCCCCGCTGGGCGCGCATCGTCACGGGAGTGCCCGGGCTCGCGCGGGTCGTCAACGCGGTGCTCGGGGTCCGACCGATCGCCAAGCTCGTCCTCGCCGGGGGCGGCATGGACACCCGCCGCGAGATGGTCAGCTTCGCGGACGAGCCGTTCCGGCGCTGGGTCCGACGGGAGGGCGCGGACCAGGTCACGGTCGCGAGCACGCCCGACGAGCCTCGGCCTGAGCGCGGGGACGACGAAGGCCGACGTCCGCGCGTGCTGCTGTGGACCGACTCGTTCAGCGACGCGCTCGCACCCTCGGTCGCCCACGCGGCGGTCGCCGTGCTGCGGGACGCCGGGTACGAGGTGCTCGTCCCCGACCACCAGGCCTGCTGCGGCCTCACGTGGATCAGCACGGGCCAGCTCGACGGTGCGCGTCACCAGCTCGAGCACCTCCTCGAGGTGCTCGGCCCGTTCGCGGTCAACGGCATCCCGATCGTCGGCCTCGAGCCCTCGTGCACCGCTGTCCTCCGTTCCGACCTGACCGACCTCCTGCCTGACGACCCGCGCGCGGTCGCGGTCGCGCGCGAGACCCGCACCCTCGCGGAGCTCCTCACGGCGCCCGCGCCGATCGGCCCCGGCGACCGCTGGCAGGTGCCCGACCTGTCCGACGTCACCGCCGTCGTCCAGCCGCACTGCCACCACTACTCGGTCATGACGTGGACCGCTGACCGTCGACTGCTGACCGACGCGGGCGCGCAGTTCTCGGCCATGGCCGGCTGCTGCGGCCTCGCAGGCAACTTCGGCATGGAGAAGGGCCACTACGACGTCTCGGTCGCCGTCGCGGAGAACTCCCTCCTGCCCGCACTGCGCGACGCGGCACCCGGTGACATCTACCTCGCCGACGGCTACTCGTGCCGCACCCAGGCCGACCAGCTCGCCGGTGTGGAGGGCATCCACCTCGCGCAGCTCCTGGCCTCCCACCTCCCCGCCCAGCGAGACGCGGCCACGCCCACCTCCTGACCTGCTCACGGGCGGTCGGGCTCTCACGGCGGGACCGCCTCGACACGCGCGCCCCCGGCCGGCACTGCTCCTGGAGCGTTGTACGTGCGACCGCCGCGCGTGCGGAACACGTACCGCCGACCCTCGCCGCCGACTGGTGAGCCGAGCGTCGACAGCACCCCGGGCTCGGCCCGTTCGACGCGCTCGACGTCCAGGTCGAGGCGGTGCACCTCGTGATGGTGGAAGCCGCACAGCAGCAGGGCGTTGTCGAGGTCGGTCGCGCCGCCGTCGCGGTGCCACCACGCGATGTGGTGCAGCTGGCCGTACGCGGGCGGCACGCTGCAGCCGTTCCACGCGCACACCCGGTCCCGCGCGATCACGGCGTAGCGCTGCGCGGGCGTGAACGCTCGCCGCGTCCGCCCCACGTCCAGCGGCAGCCCCGCAGCGTCCATCACCACGCGCGCCATGGCGCAGTCGCACAGCGCGGCAGCGAGCTCGGTCGCCGAGAGCGGTACCCCCGCGTCGGTCACCGCGGACGGGACGGTCGGCGGCATGAGGGGCACGCCCTCTGACCGCCGCCCCTGTGCTCGTGGACCGGCCGCGCGACGCTGCCCCTGCTGACTCCTCACGAGCGCCCATGTCTCGGCCGGAACCAGCAGCGAGACGTGCGACCCCGACCCGGCGCCGCCGACGCCGGGAGCGCCGACTCCACGAGGCCCCGCCGCCCCGTCGGCGTCGCCGCCCTCCACCGGCATGTCGTCCTCGTCGCAGCCAGCGGTCTGCCTGGCGTCGCCGCCGCTCGCCGCCGCGGCGACACCGCCACCAACCCCGTGCCGGACTGACCCGCCGGCGAGCGCCGTGAGAGCGTCGGCGCGTGCCTGCTCAGGCGTCCGGTCCTCGTCGGGGCGGTGGCCGGTCGCGTCGAGCGCGCGCTGCAGGCGGGCGCCCGCGAGCGGGTCGAGCCGGCCGCGCAGGAACGTCCCCTCGGCCGCATGCGTCAGCGTGAGGAACCGGGCGCGGCGGTGCGCCTCCCGCCGGTCCGCGTGGTGCGCGGGGTCCTGCGCGGCCACCCAGGCGGCGAGCCCGCGCCCGAACTCACGGGAGTCGACGCCCTGCGCGAGGTCGACCACCGCGGCCTGCCCCTCGGCGGTGCTGAGCGCCTGCGCCACCTGCGCGGGCGCCTCCGCGAGTGTCCGGGCGAGCACGTCGGCGTGCCCCTCGCGCACACGCCCCTCGGCCATCGCGGTGCGCACGTCCGGCAGGCGGGTGAGCGTCTCGGCGGTGCGCACCTGCGTCGCGACCTGCCAGCGGGACGAGCCCGTCTGCCGCGCCCGGGTGTCGGCGAGCTCCCGCTCGGCGCCCGCAGCCGCTGCCGCCGCTTGGTGGGCCGCGAGCACCGGCGCGCGCACCGCGGGGACGAGCGCCGCGAGCCGGTCGAGCGTCCCGAGCACAATGGCACGCTGCGCACCGGTCCACCGATCGGCGTCAGCCGCTCGACGCGCGAGCCCCATGAGGCGCTCGCGCAGGTCCTCCAGCTCCGCGAGCACGTCCTCGGCCCGCGGAGCGGCACTGCCGGAGCGCGCGCCGCCCAGCACCGCGCCCACGCCACCCGGCCCCCATGGATCGAACATACGTACGATTCTAGGGAAGGTTCGACGTGCCAGGCCGGCCCTGTGGACAGCGAGGGGTCACGGTGGGACGGCCATCGCGACGGCGGCGAGCGAGCCTCCCACGCCGCGTCGCACCCCGCGGTCACACGAGACGTCGTCGCCCCGCCCCGCGTGTCAGTCGCGCGACGACGTCGTCCCCCCGCCCCGCGTGTCAGCCGCGCGACAGCGTCGTCCTCCCGCCCCCCCGTGTCAGTCGCGCGACAACGTCGTCGTCCCGCGCCCGGGGTGCCACGACGTGACGACCAGCCGCGTGCCCGACTCGTCGAGCCGCGTGTGCACCACCTCGGTGACGTCGAGCGCGAAGTACGCCCCCGGTGGCCCCTCGGCGGGCCGGGCGACCTCGACCAGCCGACCCGCGAGCTTGGCGTCGCCCAGCCACTGCGTCGTGTCCGACGGCGGCTCGAGCGTCGGGCTGTGCACGGCCACGCGCGGGTCGCGCAGCACGTCCTGCAGCTTGACCGAGCCCGGCATCATGCCGAGCGTCACGTCGTCACCGAGCTCGAGCTCGGTGCCGGAGATCCGCGGCGAGCCGTCGGCCCGCAGCGTCGCCATCGTCTTGTTCGTCCCCGCGCTGAACAGCGCTTCGACCACCGTCGCCAGGTCCGGCGCGTCACGCCTCACGTCCGCCCATCGCACTCGTGCCGTCATCCGCCCATCGAACCTCCGACCACCCACACGCGCCGGACCCGAGGCGTCGGACCCCGCACGCGTCGGGCCACACACGCGTCGGGCCACACACGTCGGACCAGCCGTTGCGTCCCGGCCGCCAGACGGGCAGGGTCGGGGGATGCTCGTCGCCTTCTCCGTCGCCCCCAGCGGAACCGGCCGTGCGGACGGCTCCGTCTCCGAAGCCGTCGCGGCGGCGGTCCGGGTCGTGCGGGAGTCCGGTCTCCCGAACCGCACCGACGCGATGTTCACGACGATCGAGGGTGACTGGGACGCCTGTTTCGACGTCGTCAGGCGCGCGACCGAGGCGGTCGCTCCGTTCGGCTCGCGCGTCTCGCTCGTCCTGAAGGCCGACATCCGGCCCGGTTACGTCGGCGAGCTCGACGGGAAGGTCGCTCGGGTCGAGGACGCGCTCCGGGACGCCTGAGAGCGGCCACCGGTCCACCGGAGCAGACGCTCCACGAGAACGGCGAGCGGCCAGGGGCGTCCTCGCTGCGCCGACACGAGCGCCGACGCGTGACATGCGTCCCCGTCAGGGCGAGGATTGCCCCGGTACGTCACCCGCACGGCCGTCGCGGGCGGTCAACTCGACCCGTCCGGCGGACAGACCGGACATGCGCGCACGTGCCAGAGTGTCGCTGACACGTGGAACTTCCGCGTGCACACCGTCGTCGGGGCTGCCACGAACGCCGGGACGAGGACCTCAGACGCCCGGGCAGGGCGCAGAGACCGCGCCGGTCGGACGTCGCGCGCCCCAGGAAGGCCGGGACCGGATGCCCCTGTTCGAGCTCGACGACGGTCGCCCGCGCCTCGTCCAGCCGATGCAGCCGTTGCCCGGGTCGTTCGCGCAGGATCTCGCGTCGCTGCTCACGCACCACCTCGCGGCGATCGCGGGGGAGCCGCTGTTCCCGGTGCGTCACCGCTCGAGCGCGCCGGACCACGCGGACCTGCCCGAGCTCCTCGCGCTGGACGCGACGGGCCGCGCGGTGGTCCTCGAGGCCGTGCAGGTGCTGGACGACGACGCGGTCGTCGCGGCGCTGCGGCACGCGGGCGCGGCAGCGCGCATGACGGGCACCGACCTGGCGCGCTCGTACCACGCGGACCCCGACCGGTTCGCGGTGGACTTCGCGGCGTTCCGCGACCAGGTGGCGTACGGGATGGCGACGAGCCGGCGTGAGGGCGTACGCCTCGTCGTGATCTGCTCGGAGGTCGCGACCGAGGCGGGCGACACGTTGAGCTACCTGCGGGGCCCGGGCCGGCACGTGGACGTGCTGCAGCTCGGCGTGGTCCGCGGCGTCGACGACCGCCGGTTCCTCGACGTCTCGCCGCTCGCGCGCCACGAGAACGTGCGGCGCCCGGTCGAGCCGACGGCGCTGCGGCTGGTCCGGTCGAGCGAGGCGTCGTTCGCGACGGCCATGGCGTACGAGGACGGCCGTCGCCGCCCGCCGGCACCGCTCGGCGGCGCCACACCGAGCCTCCCCGGATTCGGCACGAGCCACGGCGGCACAGGTCACGGCGGCACAAGGAACGGCGGTGCAGCGAACGGCGGTGCAGCGAACGGCGGCTCGCCGTACGGCTCGGGCCTGCCGTCCACCTCCGCCTTCCCCTCGGGCCCCAGCCAGCCGACGACCGCCCGACCCCCGCAGCCGGGAGCGCACCGTCCGGTGGCTCAGACGACGAGCCGCGCCCCGGGCCTGCCCACGACGAGCCGCGAGAACGCCGCCGTCCCGCCCCCGCCGCCGCAGCCCGCACGCCCGACGACCGCCGCGCCCACGGCCGCGGTGCTGCCCGTCGCGGGCACCCCGAGCGCGCAGGTCTCCGCGTCCACGCGCGCGACCCCGGCCGTGATCCCGCAGTCGGGCCGCGCCGCCGGTGCGCCCGTCCCGCCGTCGTACGCGCCGCCGACGAACCGCACGACCTCGTCGTACGCGCCGCCCGTGAACCACGCCCCGGCGCACCCGCCCCTGACGAACCCGCACGTCACGGGCGCGACGCCGGGCCGTCCACCCGCGCCGTACGGTGCGCCGTACTCCGCCGCGCACGCGGCGCGTCCGCCCGCACCCGTCCCGTCGCCGCCCGCGTCCCGCACGACGAGCACCGCCCCGATGCCCGCCGCGTCCGACCCGGACGGTGAGCGCGGCTACCCGGCGACCGCGTCGCCGCTGTACGAGTCGATGTCCTCCTTCCTGTCGGACCTCGCGCCCGCCCCCGCGCAGCTCGCCGAGCCGCTGAGCCACGTCCTGGGCACGTCGCACGAGCCGTTCGGCCACCCCGGACCCCGGCGGCCGGCGCCCGACGCGCAGGCGTACGACGACCGTGCACACGACGAGCGTGCACACGACGAGCGTGCACACCGCGAGCGTGCGTACGACGAGCGTGCGTACGACGAGCAGACGCCCGACGAGCAGCCACTCGACGAGCAGGCGCTCGACGAGCCCGCGTACGAGGAGCCGGCGCCCGACCCCGACCCCCCTGCCACCCCCGCGCCCGTCGTGCAGCTCCCACCCCCGCCGCCCCGCCGACCGGACATGCCGTACCCCGAGCTCGCGACGCTCGCCAAGCAGCGCCGCGCGCTCGTGACGCTCGTGTGGTTCCGTGAGCGCCGCGGTCAGCGCCTCGTCGCGACGCTCGCGCCCGACGGGTCGATCGAGTTCGCCGACGGTGCCCGGTTCTTCGAGCCGAGCGAGGCCGCGACGTACGCCGCGGGCACGCCCGTCGAGGTCGACGGCTGGCGCGCGTGGCGCCTGGGCGACGGCGGGCCGACGCTCGCCGAGGCCACGGGACGCCACGACGAGGTGCGCGGCTGAGCCTCAGGCCCAGCCGTACCCCGCCGACCAGCGGTCGATCTCCGCGTAGACGCGCGCCCGCACGGGCGGCGCGGACAGCACCAGGTCGTGCAGGCCGCCCGCGATCCGCACGACCGTCACGCACGGACCGAGCTGGGTCGCGCGCCGTGCGAGCAGCTCGACGTCGAGCACGGTGTCGGCCGAGCGCATCGCGTCGTTCCAGCGCGGCGTGATGAGCGTGCGCGACGACGCCATCATGAGCACCGGCACGTCGATCTGCAGCCCGCGCGCGACGATCGTGTGCCCGGTCATGATCGCCGACAGCCACCCCGCACGGACCGGGAACGACGGGCTGGGCCGCCACCGGTCGTCGAACGTCCACTCGCCGCCGGACGCCGCGGACAGCGTGCGGTTGTAGAAGCCCGGGTCGATGTTGGGCAGCGGCGCCTTGGGCTGGAACCGGGCGATCTGCGCGACGGCGGGGCTCGACAGGTGGCGCAGCATGCCCGAGCCCTGGAGCTCGAGCCACGGGCTGTTGAGCACGAGGCCGGCGAGGCGTCCGGGGTTGCGGTGCGCCCACAGGGAGGCGATGAGGCCGCCGGTCGAGTGGCCCATGACGACGACCCGCGCGTGCCGCCCGAGCTCCTCGTGGACGAGGTCCAGCGCGGCGGCGAGGTCCTCGTCGTACGTCACGAGGTCGTCGACGTAGCCGGGCGTCTGGTGCGGGCGCAGGCTGCGGCCGTACTTGCGCAGGTCGAGCGCGTAGAACGCGACGCCGCGCGCGGTCCAGTGCTCGGCGAGCTCGGTCTGGAAGAAGTAGTCGGACCACCCGTGGACGTACAGCAGGGCGCGCGCGGGGCGCACGGCCTCGTCGGACGGGGGTCGGTGCCGCACGACCGTCGCGACGACCGCACCCTCGTCGTCGGGCGCCAGGTACAGGGTCTGGGCCTGGTAGTCGGGCCCGAGCACGTCGGGCACCCACGTGCCGGGCGGTGAGACGACGGTGGGTACGTCCTCGTCGGGCGTCGCGGGAGCGGTCGTCGGGCCGGTGGCCGCTCCGCTCGCCGGCTCCGTCGCCGTCGTGTCGCTCACCGTCCTCGCCTCCCTCGTCGTGCGCCCGCCTGCGTGCTCACGTCGTCAGGACGATCTTCCCGAACTGCTGGCCGGCCGCGAGCCGAGCGACGGCGTCGCGCGCCTGCGTGAGCGCGAACGTGCGGTCGACGAGCGGCCGGACGCCGGTCCGCGCGAGGAACGCGAGCAGGTGCTGGAGGTCGTCGCGCGAGCCCATGGTCACGCCGAGCACGGAGATCTCCTGGAAGAACACCCGCGTGAGCTCGGCGGCGGTCGGGTCGCCCGAGGTCGCCCCCGCGACGACGACGGTCCCGCCGGGACGCACCGAGCGCAGCGAGTGCGACCACGTCGCCCGGCCGACGGTCTCGAGCACCAGGTCGACGCGCGGCACGCGCGCCCCGGGCTCGACCGCGGCGGCCGCACCGAGCGTCAGGGCGTGCGTGCGCCGCTCGTCGGACCGGCTCGTGACGAGCACCTCGAGCCCGGCGGCCGCCCCCAGCAGGATCGCCGCGGTGGCGACCCCGCCGCCCGCGCCCTGCACCAGCACGCGCTGCCCGGGGGTGGCACGTCCGGTCGTGAAGAGCATGCGGTAGGCGGTCAGCCACGCGGTCGGCAGGCACGCGGCCTCGACGAAGGAGAGCTCGGCGGGCTTGTCGACGAGGTTCCACGTCGGCACCGCGACCCGCTCGGCGAACGTGCCCGGGTACCGCTCGGACAGCAGCGAACGCGGCTCGTCGGGCCCGACTCCGTGCCCGGACGTCCCGCCGATCACGCCGTGCACGACGACCTCGCGCCCGTCGACGACCCCCGCGGCGTCGGTGCCGAGGATCATCGGGAGCTGCTCGGCGCGCAGCCCGACGCCGCGCAGCGACCACACGTCGTGGTGGTTGAGCGCCGCGGCACGCACGTCGACGACGGACCAGTGCTCGCGCGCCTGCGGCTCGGGCCGGTCGCCGACCTCGAGGGCGGCGACGGGGTCGTCGGGGGAGAGGTCTCGTGCGTAGGCCGCGATCACACCGTCACGTTACCCACCGGTAGTGCGCCGGGCACGGGAATCGCCCGGCCCGGGGACGCGCAGGTCCGGAACCCGGGCGGGCGGCTACGGCCGGTCGAGCGGGTCCGGGAACACCGTCAGCAGCTGGCGGCTCACGAGGCCCACGGTCCGGGCGAGCGCGTCGCGCGCGGCGGCGGCGACGAAGCCGAGGTCGCGCACGTGCCACAGCACGAGCGCGTTGGCCCACGCCGCGTCGCGCGCCTTGTCGATCGAGAAGTTCGAGACGAGGTCGGCCACGGGTGACAGCTCACCGCCCGCTGCGACCACGCGCGCGTCGAGGAACGACTGACGCAGCGGCCGCACGACCTCCGCGAGCACGTCGTTGACGCGCTCGAAGTCCGCGTGGACACCGCGTGCGGTCGGTGGCACTCCCCGCGCCTCGCACGTCGCGACGACCGCGAGCGGGAGGTCGTGGTTGATGTGCGCGTTCATGCCCGCGAGCGCGAGCTGCAGCGGCCACAGCCCGGCGTGCGCGCGACGCTCCACGAGCGGCGCCCATGCCTTGTTGACCGTGCGCCGCGCCGCGAGGTCGCGCGGCACGTCGAGGAACAAGCCCGCGAACCGCACGTCGAGGTCCTCGACGAAGTCCGGGTGCGTGAAGGTCCCGTCGGTCACCCGCACCGCGACGAGCGCCGTCACGTCCCGGTACACGTCGCTGAACACGCCCAGCCCGTCGGTGCGCGACCACTGCGCGCGCTCGGCGTCCATCGCGGCCAGGACCCGCCCGATCGCGACAGACCCGCTCGGCACCCCGTTCGGCTCCCCGCTCGGCACCCCCATGCGCCCACCTTGGCCGATGCCGCCGCCGCTGCCCAGGGTGAATCCGGGTGCCGGGGCCCTCAGAGCACGGGCAGCATGCGCCCGAGGTCGGGCACGGAGTCGCCGGTCCAGCGTGGGGCGATCGCGGCGGCGAGCGCGTCGACGTCGTAGGGTGCGCGACCACTGGCCAGGCGCACCCAGGCGCGCGCGTCCGTCACCTCCAGGTCCCACCCGCCGCGTGCGACGACGATCGCGAGCAGCTCGCGCGCGACGAGGTCGAGGGCCCGCGGCTCGACCGGGTCCGGGCCGGCGCCCGCGCCCGGCACGCGGCGCACGGACACGAACAGGTCGTCGGCGTGCACCACGAGCTCGATCACGCGCGAGACGGTCATGGTCGACAGGCGCACGGGCCCGCGGCGGGCCTGCACCACGGGGTCGCCCGCCGCGGTCAGCGCGTCGAGCGCCGCGAACGCGGCCGCCGCGCGGTCGTCGATCCAGCCGATCGGGTCGCCGGCCACCTGGGCGGCCAGTGCGCGCGTGGTCTCGGCGATGTCGCCCGCCCGCCCCGCGTACGTCCCGAGGTACTCCGCGAGCGTGAGGGGGACCGTGCCGGCCGGCAGCGGGGAGCACGCGGCGAGCGCATCCATGGCCCGGCCGAGGTGCGCGACGAGCGCCGTGACCGTCCAGCCCTCGAGCACCGAGGGTGCGTCGCCGACGGAGTCGTCGACGACCTCGACGACCCAGCGCCGCAGCAGGTCCCACTGGTCGTGCAGCGCGGTCGAGGCCTCGGTCAGCGACGCGGTCATGGCCCCATCCTGCCGTGCGGGCTCGCCGATGCGGGGCGCAGGTCAGGGGCGGGTGCGGACGAGCTCGCCGAGGAACTCCGAGACGTGCCTGCCGACCTCGTCCTCCTCGATGAGGAACCCGTCGTGCCCGAAGTCGGAGTGCACGACGCGCACGGGTCCCGCTCCCGGGACGTGCGCGGCGATCCGCTCGGCCTGTGCGAGCGGGAACAGCCGGTCGGTGTCGACGGCCACGACGAGCCCGCGCGCGGTGATCTGCGACAGCGCGTTGTCCACGCCGCCGCGGTCGCGGCCCAGGTCGTGCGTGATCATCGTGCGCGTGAGGGTGACGTAGGTGTTGGCGTCGAACCGTCGTACGAGCTTGTCGCCGTGGTGCTCGAGGTACGACTGCACCGCGAACCGCCCGCCCTCGAGCGGGTCCTCGGCGCCCTGCGGGATCCGCCCGAAGCGCTCGTCGAGCTCGTACGCCGAGCGGTAGCTCTGGTGCGCGATCTGCCGCGCGAGCCCGAGCCCGACGTGCGGGCCGTCGCCGTCGGGTGCGTCGTAGTAGTCGCCGCCGCGGAACTTCGGGTCGGCGTGGATCGCGACGAGCTGGGTGTGGAAGTTGGCGATCTGGTCGCCCGAGGTCTGCGCGCTCGTCGCGATCGCGGCGAACGCCTCGACGCGCTGCGGCTCCGACGCGGCCCACTCGAGCACGCGCAGCCCGCCCATCGACGCGCCGATCACGAGCGCCCACGTGCGGATGCCCAGCAGGTCGGCCAGGCGGACCTCGGCGGCGACCTGGTCGCGCACGGACAGCTGCGGGAACCGGCTGCCCCACGGGCGGCCGTCGGGCGCGGGCGACGAGGGTCCCGTCGAGCCCTGGCAGCCGCCCAGCACGTTGGGCGCGACGACGAACCAGCGCTCGGTGTCGATCGGCGCACCCGGCCCGACCATCGACTGCCACCACCCGGGCGTCGGGTGCCCGTGGCCGGCCCCGCCCGTGACGTGCGAGTCGCCGGTCAGCGCGTGCAGGACGAGCACGGCGTTCGAGCCGTCCTCGTCGAGCTCGCCCCAGGTCTCGTACGCGAGCCGGACCGCGGGCAGGCGACCGCCGGACTCGAGCGCGAACGGTCCGAGGTCGGCGAACTGCCGACGCCCGACCTCGTCGCCGTCCTGCCATGCCGACGACGCGGGCACGGCAGCCCGCTGCGCGACCGGGGTGCGGCTCGCGCGCGTGCTGGCCAGCGCCCGGGCGGGGGCGAAGGCGGAGGACTCGTCGGACATGGGGAACCAATCTACGCACGGGGGCGGCCGACGTCCCGCCGCGACCGCGGTGCGGGACGAAGGTCCGTGGACCGAGCGGGGTGGGGCGCCGTGCGACGCCCCACCCCGCTCGTCGGGACGAGCGTCAGGCGGCACCCTTGGCGGCCCGGAAGCCCGCCTCGAGGTCCGCGAGGATGTCGTCGATGTGCTCGATGCCCACCGCGAGGCGCACGAGGCCCGGCGTCACGCCGGACAGCGCCTGCTCCTGCGGGGTGAGCTGGCTGTGCGTCGTCGACGCGGGGTGGATGACGAGCGAGCGCACGTCGCCGATGTTCGCGACGTTCGAGTGCAGCTCGAGCGCGGAGACGAACGCCTGACCGGCCGCCGACCCGCCCTCGATCTCGAACGCGAGCACTGCGCCGCCGCCGCGCGGCGCGAACTTGACCTGGTTGGCGTGCCACGGGCTCGACTCGAGGCCCGAGTAGTGCACGCCGAGCACGTCGTCGCGCGCCTCGAGCCACTGCGCGACCTTCGTCGCGTTCTCGACGTGCCGCTCGACGCGCAGCGACAGCGTCTCGATGCCCTGCGAGATGAGGAACGCGTTGAACGGCGAGATCGCCGCGCCCAGGTCGCGCAGGAGCTGGATGCGCGCCTTGAGGATGAAGGACAGGTTCGCGCCGAACGCGGAGCCGACGCCGAGCGCCTCGGCGATCACGAGGCCGTGGTACGACGGGTCCGGCGAGTTGAAGCCCGGGAAGCGGTCCGGGTACTGCGCGTAGTCGAACGAGCCGCCGTCGACGATCACGCCGCCGATCGCCGAGCCGTGCCCGCCGAGGTACTTGGTGGCCGAGTGCACGACGACGTCGGCACCCCACTTGAGCGGGTTGATGAGGTAGGGCGTCGCGACCGTGTTGTCGACGATGAGCGGCACGCCGTACTCGTGCGCGACCCCCGCGACGAGCTCGATGTCGAGCACGTCGGACTTGGGGTTGGGGATCGTCTCGGCGAAGAAGGCCTTGGTGTTCGGGCGGATCGCCGCGCGCCAGGCCTCGGCGTCGTGCGGGTCGGTCACGAAGGTCGTCTCGACGCCGAGCTTCGGCAGCGTGTAGTGCAGCAGGTTGTACGTCCCGCCGTAGAGGGACGGGCTCGCGACGACGTGGTCGCCCGCCTCGGCGACGTTGAGGATCGCGAGCGTCTCGGCCGCCTGGCCGGAGGCCACGAGCAGCGCGGCGACGCCGCCCTCGAGCGAGGCGATGCGGTTCTCGACGACCTCCTGCGTGGGGTTGCCGATGCGCGTGTAGATCGGGCCGAGGTCCTGCAGCGCGAAGCGCGCGGCGGCCGTGCCGGCGTCGGGGAAGACGTAGGACGTCGTCTGGTAGATCGGCAGCGCGCGGGCGCCCGTCGTGGGGTCGGGCGTCTGGCCGGCGTGGACCTGACGGGTCTCGAAGTTCCAGTTCTCGTTGCTCATCTGCGTGCTCCTGGTGGCGGGAAGGGGATCCGCGGGGAGCTCGGGCAGCCGACGTCCGTCCCGCGGGAGAGGGGAGGGTCGCGCACGGTTCGAACGGGGAGGGCCCCGCTGGACCTTCGTCGGTGTGCTCGTCGGATCGACGTCGAGCAGCCGGCGGGCAGGCCGAACGTGCGCGTCAGCGACACATTCGACGGCAGGGCATGGGGTGAGAGTAGGCACCACGTACCGCAACGTGAAACGCCCGTCTCGCATGGTGAACATCCCCTGTCTCGTCCATCCGGTTCGTCCGATATGTGACTAGTGTGAAAGGTGGGACTGTTGTGACTGGTGTTCACTTCTGGGGCTCCCGCAGGTAGCGTCCGCAGAGCGCGTCCGTCACCGCCGGTGGCGTGCGCAGGGGCACGCACGAGCAGGGACCGCTGGAAGGGGCACGACGACGTGGGCGAACGAGGGGCCGTGCGACGAGCACGGGGCGCGAGTGCGCTCGCCGCAGCGACGGTCGGGCTGCTGCTCGTCAGCACGCCGGGAGCCGTCGCCGACCCGGGCGCGCCGTCCGACGACGACGTGCGCCAGGCGCAGGCCGCGGTCGGTCGTGCGCAGCGCTCGGTCGCCGAGATGGAGATCCGCCTCGCGCAGCTGAGCTCCGAGGCCGACGCCGCCGAGCTCGAGGTCCAGCAGGCCGGCGAGGCCTACACGCAGGCGATGTCCGACGCGCAGGTCGCGCACGACGCCGCCGCCCAGGCGCAGGACCGGTCCGACGAGGCCGCCGCCGCCGCCGAGAAGGCGCGCCGCGAGCTCGTCGCGATCGCGCGTCAGGTCGCCCGCTCGGGCGGGTCCGCCGACCTCGTCGAGGCGCTGCTGTCCGCCGAGGGGTTCGAGGACGTCGCTCGTCGGACCAGCCAGATGGACCAGTTCACCCGCAAGACCGACGAGGCCGTCCAGGCGTACCAGGCGACCACGCTCGTCGCCGGCACGCTCGCGGGCGCCGCGACGCAGGCCGCCGACGACGCGACCGACGCGCAGGCGCAGGCGCAGACGCTCCTCGATGCCGCGCAGGCCACCGCCGACGACGCGGCCGCCGCCCAGGCCGCGGGCGAGGCCGAGCGCGAGACGCTCCTGGCCGAGCTCGCCACCGCGCGTCAGACGAGCGTCGACGTCGAGCGTCAGCGTCAGGCCGCGATCGACGAGGAGCGGCGCAAGCGCGAGGAGGAGGAGGCCCGCCGCAAGCGCGAGGAGGAGCAGCAGCCCACCCCGCCGCCCACGCAGCAGCCGACCCGCCCGCCGGTGACGACTCCGCCGCCGACGACCCCGACGACGCCGCCGCCGACGAACCCCACGACCCCGCCGCCGGCCAACCCGACCACCCCGCCGCCCGCGAACCCCACGACGCCGCCACCGGCGAACCCGACCACCCCGCCGCCTGCGCCGACGACCCCGCCGCCGCCCAAGCCCACCACGCCGCCGTCGCAGTACGGCCTCGGCACCGGCATCTCGCGCGGCTCGGCCGCGCAAGGGCAGAACGCGGTCGCGGTCGCCAAGACGCGGCTCGGGGCGCCGTACGTGTGGGGCGGCACGGGCCCGGGCTACGACTGCTCCGGCCTGACCATGACCTCCTGGCGCAGCGCGGGCGTCGCGATCAACCGCACCTCGCGCGACCAGTACAAGCAGGTCCTCAAGATCAGGTACGCCGACATGCGACCCGGTGACCTCGTGTTCTGGGGCACCAACCCGAACGACCCGGGCTCGATCTACCACGTCGCCATGTACATCGGCGGCGGTCAGATCATCGAGGCCCCGCGGCCGGGCGTGGCCGTGCGCATCACGTCGATGCGCTGGGCCGGCTCCATGCCGTACGCGGGTCGCCCCTGACCCGCACCAGCGACGACGAAGGCCCGGTCCCTCACGGGAGCCGGGCCTTCGTCGTACGTGCGGGGTGGGTCAGTGCTCGTAGCCCGCGTCGATCGCGCGCTGGCGCGAGCGCTGGATCTCCGCCTCCGCCTCGGCGCGGCCGGTCCAGTGCGCGCCCTCGACGGACTTGCCGGGCTCGAGGTCCTTGTAGACCTCGAAGAAGTGCTGGATCTCGAGGCGGTGGAAGTCGGACACGTCGTCGATGTCCTGCCGCCAGGCCGCGCGCTGGTCGCCCGTCGGGACGCACAGCACCTTGTCGTCGCCGCCCGCCTCGTCGCGCATGCGGAACATGCCGAGCGCGCGGCAGCGGATGAGGCAACCGGGGAACGTGGGCTCCTCGAGCAGCACGAGGGCGTCGAGCGGGTCGCCGTCCTCGCCGAGGGTGCCCTCGATGAAGCCGTAGTCGTCGGGGTAGCGGGTCGACGTGAAGAGCATGCGGTCGAGCCGGATCCGCCCCGTTGCGTGATCCACCTCGTACTTGTTGCGCTGACCCTTGGGGATCTCGATCGTGACGTCGAACTCCACGGCTCTCCTGTCCGCTCGCCGGGTCGCGGATCGGACGCGTGGCCGGGCGGCGTGGTTCGGGGACCGGCGCGCCGCAGGTACGGGCGGACCGTCTTGTCGACATATTCTGACCCACCGGTGGGCCGACCGTCCCATCGGGTCCCCGAGCGGAGCGTGACGATGGCCACAGGTGCGCGTGTCGTCGGCACGACGATGCTCGTCCTGGTCCTCGGCCTGGGCGGCTACGTCGCAGCCGACGCGTACGACGTCGCGCCCGGCTTCGTGACCCTGGACCCGGTCCCCGCCGAGGCCGCGCCGTTCCCGAGCGCGCCCGCCGCGGTCGCGCCGCCGGACGTCGTCCCCGCGCTCGGCGACCTCGACGAGCAGGTGCCCGAGCCCGCGTCCGACCCCGTCGCGACGCTCGTCGACAAGCTCGCGAACGACTCCCGGCTCGGCAAGAACGGCGCGACGGGCGTCGTCGTGGCCGACCAGCTCACGGGCGAGGTCATCGCCGAGCGGCGGTCCACCGCGCCGCGCGAGCCCGCGTCGACCGCGAAGCTCGTCACCGCGGTCGCGGCGCTCGGCACGCTCGACGCCACGACGACGCTCACGACGAGCGTCGTGCGCGGCAGCGGCGACCAGGTGGTGCTCGTCGGTGGCGGCGACATGATGCTCGCGCCCGACGCGGGCGACGCCGCGGTCGTCAACGGCCGCGCGGGCCTGGGCGATCTCGCGCGAGCGGCGGCCAAGCAGCTCAAGCTCGTCGGGCTCACGACCGTCACGCTGCGGGTCGACGACACCCTGTTCACCGGGCCGCGCACCAGCCCCGGCTGGGACGAGGGCGACCTGAACATGGGCTACGTCGCGCCCGTGACCGCGCTCGCGGTCAAGATCGCGGCGACCAAGGAGGGCGTGCCCTACCCGCCGCGGTCAGCCGACCCGACGATCGCCGCCGCGAAGATCTTCGCGCAGCGGCTCACCGAGGCGGGCATCACGGTCACCGGCGACCCGGCGCGCGCCGCCGCACCGGCCGGGGCGACCGTGCTCGCGAACGTCTCGTCGGCCCCGCTGCCCGAGCTCGTGCACTTCTTCCTCGAGGACTCCGACAACACCATCACCGAGGTGGTCTCGCGCGTCGTCGCGCTCGACCAGCGCCTCCCTGCGAGCTTCGAGGGCGGCACCCAGGCGGTCCTGCGCGCGGTGACGCGGCTCGGCGTCGACACCAAGGACGCCGTGCTCGCCGACGCCTCCGGCCTGGCCGAGGGTTCGCTCCTCACCCCGCTCACCCTGCTCGACCTCGTACAGCTCGTCGTCGACCCGGCCCATCCCGAGCTGCGCTCGATCGCCGCGGGGATGCCGATCGGCGGCCTGACCGGCACGCTCGGCGACCGCTACCTGTCGTCCGACGCGCGCGGGCTGGTCCGCGCCAAGACCGGGAGCCTGTCGGGGGTCAAGGGCCTGGCCGGCACGGTCGTCGACGACAACGGTCGCCAGCTCGTCTTCGTCGTGCTGGTCAAGCACGAGAAGGAGACCGGCCCGTTCGGGCCGCGCCAGGCGATCGACGAGTTCGTCACCAACCTCCACGCCTGCGGCTGCACGGGCTGACCCCCCACCGCCCCCCGCTCCCTCGCGACACCCGCCCGCGACGCCCGCGAGACCGGCCCTCTCCCGCGAGGTCGTGAGTTCCGACTGCCGACCTCGCGCAGAGCTGCCGACCTCGCGCAGACCTGCCGACCTCACGCCGGCCGGCCGCCCCGCCGCGACCTGTGGTGAGCGCCGGCGAGGTCGGCACTCGCACGCGAGGTCGTCAGTCCGGACTGCCGATCTCGTACGGGACTGCCGATCTCGTGCACGGGAGTCGGGGGCGGCACGTGGGCGGGGGTGGACGGGGCGTGGGCGGGGCGGTGTGGTGGGGACGCTGTGGGCGAACGGCGGGGAGGGCGGCCAGGGTGGCGGGTTACCGTGAGCGGCATGAGCGCGACGACGGGCCCGGTCGACTGGGACACCGCCCAGCGGGTCGCCGCGCGTGCGGCCCGGCCGGGGCCCGCTGCGCCGCGGGCCGAGCTCGAGGACCTGGTCGCCGGGCTGCGTGACGCCGCCGGTCCCGCCGCCGAGCATGCCGCGCGCGTGACCCGCCTTGTCCCGGCCGACGGTCGGGCGCCCGCCGACGTGTCGCGCATCCTCGTCGTCGACCGGGCCGGCTGGACCCGGGCGAACGTGCGGATGTTCGCGACGATGAGCGCGCCGCCCGCCGGTGCCGCGCCGGCCGACGGCGCTCCGCTCGACCCGCCCGCGCGCACGGGCTTCGCCGGGCGGCTCGCCGCCGGTGCCCAGCTCGGAGCGGCCCTCGCCCTGCTCTCGGGCAAGGTGCTCGGGCAGTTCGACCCGTTCACGCCGCCCGCGGGAGCCGCGCCGGACGCGCCCGGGGAGGGGCGCCTGCTCCTCGTCGCGCCCAACGTCCTGCACCTCGAGCGCCGCCTGGGCGTCGACCCCGACGACTTCCGACTGTGGGTGTCGCTGCACGAGCAGACGCACGCGCTGCAGTTCGCGGCCGCGCCGTGGCTCGCCGGGCACCTGCGCACTCGCTTCGCTGAGCTGCTCGGCGACCTCGCCGGGCAGGGCGAGGAGACGTTCGGCCGCATGGTGTCGGCGGTCGGCAAGGTCCTGACCGACGACGAGGGCAGCCTCCTCGACGTCCTGACGCCCGAGCAGCGGGTCGTGGTCGACGAGGTCGGCGCGGTCATGTCGCTGCTCGAGGGGCACGCCGACGTCGCGATGGACGCCGTCGGCCGGGGCGTCGTGCCGTCGGTCAAGGAGATCCGACGCAAGTTCGAGGAACGGCGCGACCACGGTGCGCGCGCTCGGGGGCCCGCGGGCATCGTGCGGCGGCTCCTCGGCATGGACGCCAAGCTCGCGCAGTACCGCGAAGGCGCGGTGTTCGTGCGCGCGGTGCGCTCGAGGGTCGGCGTCAACGGGCTCAACGCGGTGTGGACGTCGGTCGAGCAGCTGCCGAGCCCGGCCGAGATCGCCGACCCGAGCGCGTGGGTGCGCCGGGTGCACGGCTGACCGTGCCCGGGCCGGACCCCCGCGTCGCCGACGTGCGGCGCGCGGTCACCGCCGCGGTCGCGGACCTGCCCGACGACGCGCTCGTGCTGGTCGCGTGCTCCGGCGGGCCGGACTCGCTCGCGCTCGCGGCGGCGGCGGCCTTCGCGGTGCCACGCTCCGGGTCCGCTGCGTCGGTCTCGGCGGTCTCGTCGGGCTCGTCGGCCTCGTCGGGCTCGGCGGGCTTGTCGGGCTCGGCGGTGCGGCCGGCTCAGTCGGCCTCGGCGGGCCCGTCGGCGGCGCGACGGGCCGGTGCGGTCGTCGTCGACCACGGGCTCGTGCGGGGCTCAGCCGACGTCGCCGAGCGCGCCGCGCAGCAGTGCCGCGCGCTCGGGCTCGACCCCGTGCTCGTCGTGCGCGTGCAGGTGTTCGGCGCGGGTGGGCCCGAGGCCGCCGCACGCGCCGCGCGGTACGCCGCGCTGGAACAGGCCGCGGACGAGACCGGGGCCGCCGCCGTGCTGCTCGGCCACACCCTCGACGACCAGGCCGAGACGGTCCTGCTCGGCCTCGCCAGGGGCTCCGGCGGGCGTTCCCTGGCGGGTATGGCCGCGGTGCGCGGACGGCTGCGCCGGCCCCTGCTCGGCATCCGGCGCGAGGACACGCTCGCGGTGTGCGAGGTGCTCGGCCTCGACCCGTGGCACGACCCGACCAACGCGGGCCAGCCCGGCGACCCGCTGCGCAGCCGCGTGCGCGCCCACGTGCTGCCGGTGCTGGAGCGCGAGCTGGGACCGGGCGTCGCGCGGGCACTGGCCCGCACCGCGACCCACCTGCGCGAGGACGCCGCAGCGCTCGACGCCGCGGGCGCCACACTCCTCGCCGACGCCCTCACCCCTGCCGACTCGTCTTCCCCCGCCGACCCCCGTGTCCCGGTCGCCGGGCGCTTCGTTGCTCCGGCACCGCTTCGTCGGCCCGAAGCGACGAACCCGCGCGGGAACGACGACGCGGCCCCGGTCGGCGACGGCGCGGCGGGCTCCGACGGCGGGGTGGGGGTGGGGGTGGGGGTGGTGCTCGACGTGGGTGTCCTGCTCGGGGCCGAGGACGCCGTGCGGCGGCGGGCCGTGCGTGCGGCGGTCGTCGCCGCGGGGGCGCCCGCGGGTTCGGTGCACCGGGTGCACGTGCTCGCGGTGGACGCGCTGCTCACCGACTGGCACGGCCAGGGCCCCGTCCAGCTGCCGGGGCGGGTGGTGGCACGCCGCCGCTGTGGCACGCTTGTCGTCGGGCCCGACAGCCCACCGATGCCAGCCCGGGCGACCCGTCCGGCGGACCAGCACCGCACCTGACAGGAGCAGCAGTGGACCCTGCGGACATGGGAGCCGACCTCGAGAAGGTCCTGCTCACGCAAGAGCAGCTCCACGGCAGGCTCGACGAGATCGCGGCCCAGATCGACGCGGACTACGCGGGCAAGGACCTCCTGCTCGTCGGCGTCCTCAAGGGTGCCGTGATGGTCATGGCCGACCTCGCGCGCCGGCTGCACTCACCCGTGCAGATGGACTGGATGGCGGTCTCGTCCTACGGGTCGGGGACCAAGTCGTCCGGTGTCGTGCGGATCCTCAAGGACCTCGACACCGACCTGATCGGCCGGCACGTCCTGATCGTCGAGGACATCATCGACTCGGGCCTGACGCTGTCGTGGCTCGTGTCGAACCTGCGCAGCCGCGGCCCGGCGAGCGTCGAGATCGCAACGATGCTGCGCAAGCCCGACGCCGCCAAGGTCGAGGTCGACGTCCGGTACGTCGGGTTCGACATCCCGTCGGAGTTCGTCGTCGGGTACGGGCTCGACTACGCCGAGAAGTACCGCAACCTGCCGTTCGTCGGCACGCTCGCACCCCACGTCTACGGCGCCTGACCCCGCGGACCCGTCCGTCGGCGGTGCACGACCCGGCCGTCGGCAGGCTGTGCCCTGCGCGAACAGGGCCCGGGAACGCCAGGCGGAACGTGTACGTTCGACCGATCAGCCCGCTCGAGCAGGAGGATGAGGGGCCGAGCCCCGAACGCCTATGAACGTCAAGCGCCTCGCCCGCGGTCCGCTGCTGTGGATCGTGCTCGCCGTCGTGCTGCTCTGGATCGGCGTGTCCACGCTGACCCAGCCCAGCGTCAAGTCGATCGACACGTCCGACGGCCTCGCGCTGCTCGCGGGTGACACCGTCGAGTCCGCGAAGATCACCGACGGCGTCCAGCGCGTGCAGCTCACGCTGGACAAGAACTTCGTCAAGGGCGACGACGACTTCGGCAAGCTCGTGCAGTTCCAGTACGTCGTGCCGCAGGGCGAGACGGTCGTCAAGGCGGTGCAGAGCGCCGACCTCGAGAAGGGCTTCACGTCCGAGAACCCGCAGACCTCCTGGTGGAGCAGCCTGCTGTCGCTCGTGCTGCCGTTCATCATCATCCTGGCGATCTTCTGGTTCCTCATGGCCAACATGCAGGGCGGCGGCTCGCGGGTCATGAGCTTCGGCAAGTCGCGCGCGAAGCTGGTCTCCAAGGAGTCCCCACAGGTCACGTTCGCGGACGTCGCGGGCGTCGACGAGGCGGTCGAGGAGCTCACCGAGATCAAGGAGTTCCTCTCCGAGCCGGCGAAGTTCCAGGCGGTGGGCGCCAAGATCCCCAAGGGCGTGCTGCTGTACGGCCCGCCCGGGACCGGCAAGACCCTCCTGGCCCGCGCCGTCGCGGGCGAGGCCGGCGTGCCGTTCTACTCGATCTCCGGCTCGGACTTCGTCGAGATGTTCGTCGGCGTGGGCGCGAGCCGCGTGCGTGACCTCTTCGAGCAGGCCAAGCAGAACGCTCCCGCGATCATCTTCGTCGACGAGATCGACGCCGTCGGTCGCCACCGTGGCGCCGGCCTGGGGGGCGGGCACGACGAGCGTGAGCAGACGCTGAACCAGATGCTCGTCGAGATGGACGGCTTCGACGTCAAGACGAACGTCATCCTGATCGCCGCGACCAACCGGCCCGACATCCTCGACCCGGCCCTGCTGCGCCCGGGCCGCTTCGACCGCCAGGTCGCGGTCGAGCCGCCGGACCTCAAGGGCCGCGAGAGGATCCTGCAGGTGCACGCGCAGGGCAAGCCGATGGCCCCGGCCGTCGACCTGACCGCGGTCGCTCGTCGGACCCCCGGCTTCACGGGCGCGGACCTGGCGAACGTCCTCAACGAGGCCGCGCTGCTCACCGCGCGGCAGAACGCGCAGATCATCGACGACCACGCGCTCGACGAGGCGATCGACCGCGTCGTCGCAGGTCCGCAGAAGCGCACGCGCGTCATGAACGTCAAGGAGCAGAAGCTCACGGCGTACCACGAGGGCGGCCACGCGCTCGTCGCCGCCGCGCTGCGCTACACGGACCCCGTCACGAAGGTGACGATCCTGCCCCGCGGTCGCGCGCTCGGCTACACGATGGTCATGCCCGTCGAGGACAAGTACTCGGTCACGCGCAACGAGCTGCTCGACCAGCTCGCCTACGCGATGGGTGGCCGCGTCGCCGAGGAGCTCGTCTTCCACGACCCGACGACGGGTGCGGGCAACGACATCGAGAAGGCCACCGCGACCGCGCGCCGCATGGTGACGCAGTTCGGCATGAGCAGCTCGATCGGCGCGATCCGCCTCGGTCAGGACTCCGGCGAGGTCTTCCTCGGCCGCGACATGGGCCACCAGCGCGACTACTCCGAGGAGGTCGCGGGCCGGATCGACGCCGAGGTGCGCGGGCTCATCGACCGTGCGCACGACGAGGCCTGGGAGATCCTGGTCGAGTACCGCGACGTCCTGGACGCCCTCGTGCTCGAGCTCCTCGAGAAGGAGACGCTCAACGCCAAGCAGCTCGCGGAGATCTTCGAGCCCGTGGTGAAGCGCGAGCCGCGGCAGGTGTGGCTCTCGAGCGACCAGCGTGCCGTCTCGGACCGCCCGCCGATCCAGACGCCCGCCGAGATCGCCGCGCAGAACGGGCACGCCGTCGTCCCCGAGGACGAGGCCGTCGCCGCGAACCACGAGCGCCCGCCGGTCGAGACCATCGAGCTCCCGCCGTCGCAGACGCCCGAGGCCAACTGATGGTCGACCCGATCACGGAGCCCACCGGCCCCGTCGGTGAGTACGACCAGCCGCGCGCCGAGGCCGCGATCCGTGAGCTGCTGATCGCCGTCGGTGAGGACCCGGACCGCGAGGGCCTGCAGGACACCCCGGCGCGTGTGGCGCGTGCCTACCGGGAGATCTTCGCCGGGCTGCGGATGACCCCGAAGGACGTCCTGACGACGACCTTCAACCTCGGTCACGACGAGATGGTCCTGGTCAAGGACATCGAGGTGTACTCGACGTGCGAGCACCACCTGGTGCCGTTCCACGGTGTGGCGCACGTCGGCTACATCCCGGGCGCCGACGGTCGCATCACGGGGCTGTCGAAGCTCGCGCGGCTCGTCGACGTCTTCGCGCGGCGCCCGCAGGTCCAGGAGCGCCTCACGACGCAGATCGCCGACGCGCTCGTCGCGGAGCTCGAGCCCCGCGGCGTGATCGTCGTCATCGAGTGCGAGCACCTGTGCATGTCGATGCGCGGTGTCCGCAAGCCTGGTTCACGCACCGTGACGTCCGCGGTGCGCGGGCAGATGCGCACCGCCGCGACGCGTGCCGAGGCGATGAGCCTCATCCAGGCGCACTGAGCACGAGGAGCGAGTCGTGAGCGTTCGTCGGACGGTGGCCCGCGCGTTCTGGCGGGTCAGCCGCTGGGACCTGGTCACCGAGCGTCCGCCGCGGGACGGCGCGGGCATCCTGATCGGCGCCCCGCACACGTCCAACTGGGACTTCATCTTCATGCTCGGCATCGCGTGGGAGCAGGAGCTGCCGTTCCGGTGGCTCGGCAAGCACACGCTGTTCTCGGGCCTCGCCGGCCCGCTCATGCGAGGGTTGGGCGGCATCCCCGTGGACCGGCGCGACCCCGCCGGGCTCGTCGACGAGCTCGTCTCGCGGGTGCGCGACGGCGAGCGGTTCTACCTCGTCGTGACGCCCGAGGGCACGCGCAGCGGGTCCGGCTGGAAGTCGGGCTTCTACCGGATCGCCCGCGAGGTGGACTGGCCGGTGACGCTCGGCTACGTCGACCGGACCACGATGACGACGGGCCTCGGACCGACCGTCCGGCTCACCGGCGACGTCCGCGCGGACATGGACGTCATCCGTGCGTTCTACGCCGACAAGTCAGGTTTCCAGCCGCGGCGGCGCACCGAGCCACGCCTGCGCGCCGAGTCGGGGGAGGAGTCGGTATGAGGTTCATGCGGTCGCGCAGGGTGCTCGTCGTCGTGTCCATGGTCGCGGCGATCGCCCTCGTCGGGACGCTCGCCATCGGCCTGCTCGTCTGACCCCGGCACCCCCCGGTACCGACTGCCCGCCCGACTCCGCGGCCTGGGTCAGCTGGTCTCGCCCTCGTAGAGCCCGATGTCGTTGCCGTCGGGGTCGCGCACGACGGCCCACCAGCTCGTCTCGCTGATCGGCGACTTGGGCATGAGGACGGTCGCGCCGAGCTCCGTGGCCTTCGCGATCGTCTCGTCGATCGAGTCGACCTCGACGTAGCTGCGCGGCTGGGTGAAGCCCTCAGAGCGCGGAGCGAGGCCGCCGCCGCTGATCTTGTTGGGCGCCTGCCACATGGGGTAGCCCTCGTAGCCCGCGACCTCGGCGATCTGCCAGCCGAACAGCGTGCCGTAGAAGCGGGTCGCGGCGTCGTTGTCGGACACCGGGATGTCGATGTGGGTGATGTCTCCGTGGGGCATCGCACGCTCCGTCCTCGTCGTGCCGCCCGACCGCGAATCGGCCGAATCGGACCCCCAGCACGCTACGACAGCCCTCCGACACCCGCCCACCCACACTCGACCCAGCCCCGCACGTGCCCCTCCACCGCCCACGCCTTCCACTCACTCCACGCCACGCACGCCACCCGCCCGCGCTGCTCGACCCGCACCGCTGCTCTCCACCCAGCGCACGCTCAGCCTCCGACCCCCCGACCCCGAGCGAGCGCAGGCTGGTCCGCGCGCCCTGGCCCTCGACCCAGGACTTGCTCCGGCCACGGCGGTGTGAGGCCTGAGCAACCGCTGCCTCGTGGGTGGTGGGCGGCATGACCCAGGGCTTGCTCCGGCGGTGACTCGGTGGGGCCTGAGTAGGTGCTGGCTCGGTGACGCGCTGCGCTCGACCCAGGGGTTGCTCCGGCTGTGGCGAGGTGAGGCCTGAGTGAGCGCTGGTTCGTGGGTGGTGGGAGGTGCGACCCAGGGGTTGCTCCGGCTGTGGCGGGGTGAGGCCTGAGTGAGCGCTGGCTCGCGGGGGGGTGGGTGGGAGTGGGGGTGGGGTGGGGGTGCTGGGTGGGGTGGGCGCATAGGCTCTGCGGGTGAGCGTCGAGGGACCGGTCGGGCTGCCCGACGAGCTGCGCCGTGCCGGTCGCACGCTCGTGATGGGCGTCGTGAACGTGACACCGGACTCGTTCTCGGACGGTGGTCGCTGGTACACGCCCGCCGCGGCGGTCGCGCACGGGATCACGCTGCTCGAGCAGGGCGCGGACCTGCTCGACATCGGCGGCGAGTCCACGCGGCCCGGCGCGCGCCGGGTGCCGGTCGACGAGGAGCGCGCACGTGTGCTGCCGGTCGTCGCCGAGCTGGTCCGGCGCGGCGCGGTCGTCAGCGTCGACACCACGCGTGCGCAGGTGGCGCGGGCGGCGGTCGAGGCGGGCGCGCTCGTCGTGAACGACGTCTCGGGCGGACTGGCCGACGACGCGATGTACGACGTCGTGGCGGAGACCGGCGTCGCGTACGTGGCGATGCACTGGCGCGGGCACGCGGACGTCATGGACGAGCTCGACGCGTACGACGACGTCGTGACCGACGTGCGGCGCGAGCTCGCGGCGCGGGTGGCCGCGCTGCGGGCCGCGGGCGTGCGCGACGAGCAGGTGGTGCTCGACCCCGGGCTCGGGTTCGCGAAGCCTGGCGCGACGAACTGGCCGCTTCTCGCGCGGCTCCCCGAGCTCGTCGCCGACGGCTTCCCGGTGCTCGTCGGCGCGAGCCGCAAGCGCTTCCTGGGCCACCTGCTCGCGGGCCCCGACGGCACGCCCGCGCCACCGCTGCGCCGGGACCACGCGACCGCCGCGATCAGCGCGCTCGCGGCGGCGGCCGGGGCCTGGTGCGTACGCGTGCACGAGGTCGCAGCGTCCGCGGACGCCGTGCGTGTCGCCGCAGCGTGGCAGGGTGGCAGCCGCACCGACCGCACCGACACCCAGCGCCCGGGGACCGGGGAGACCGGTACCGGGCCGACCAGCACCGGACCGACACGCACCGCAGGCACCGGCAGCGAACGACAGGAGGACGCGTGAGCGACGTGACCGACGCCCAGGGTCACCGCCTGGACCAGATCCGCCTCGTCGGGGTGAGCGCGACGGGGTACCACGGCGTGTTCGAGCACGAACGCCGCGAGGGGCAGACCTTCGTCGTGGACGTCGTCGTCCACCTCGACACGCGCCGCGCGGCCGCGCGCGACGACCTCGCGCACACTCTCGACTACGGCGCGCTCGCGCAGCAGGTGGTCGCGGTGATCGAGGGGCCGCCCGCGGACCTGATCGAGACGGTCGCGGAGCGGGTGGCCGCCACCGTCCTGGCCGACGGCGCGGTGAGCGCGGTCGACGTCAGCGTGCACAAGCCGCAGGCGCCGATCACGGTGCCGTTCGGGGACGTGGTCGTGACGATCCGCCGCGACCGCACCAAGCTCCCCGCGGCCGAGCCGCACCGCCCCGAGCAGCACCGCCCCGAGAACCACGGTCCCGAGAACCACGGTCCCGAGTCAGCCGCGCGGGCCGCAGCACCCGGGGCCGCGCAGGGCGCGGCCGCCGCTCACCCCAGAACCGCGGCGCTGCCGGTCGCGCCCGACGCCCCGCACGCCCCGGCACCCACGGGCGCTCCGGCCGCCGTGCCCGGCGCGACGCCTGTGGGTCTCCCCGCCGCGGCAGGATTCGCCGGCGCCCCTGTCCCCGCGCCGCTCGTCGACCCGACGGCCGCGTCGCTCGTCGGACCCCTGGGTGCGGCGGCCATGACCCCGCCGCTCGTCCCGCTGCCGCCGCCGGGCGACGTCGTGACCGGCGGGCCGTCCGGCGACGAGGCGCACGTGCACGCCGCGGACGCGACGCAGGTCATGGCCGCGACGCCGTTCGCGGCCGACGAGACGCAGGTGATGTCCGCACCGCCGTTCGGCGCCGACGAGACACAGGTCGTCTCGTCGCTCCCGTTCGAGCCGGACGACGCGACGCACGTCGCCGCCTTCGCGGCGCCCGAGCAGGACGACGAGCGCGTCGTCGACGGCGAGATCGTCACCGACAGGCTCGACGAGGTGCCCCCCGGACCTGTCGGCGCGGTGCTCGCGCTGGGGGCGAACCTGGGCAACGCGCAGGAGACGCTGCGCACGGCGGTGGGTGACCTCGACCGCACGCCGGGCATCGACGTGGTCGACGTGTCCCCGCTCGCTCGCACGGCTCCGGTGGGCGGTCCGGAGCAGCCGGACTTCCTCAACGCGGTCGTGCTGGTGCGCACCACGCTCTCGCCGCGCGAGCTGCTGCGCGCGACGCAGGCGGTCGAGCAGCGGCACGGGCGCGAGCGGCTCGAGCACTGGGGCCCGCGCACGCTCGACGTGGACATCGTCGTGTACGGCTCGGTGCTCGCGGTGACGGACGACCTCGAGCTGCCGCACCCGCGCGCGCACGAGCGCGCGTTCGTGCTGCAGCCGTGGGCGCAGGTGGACCCGTCGGCGGTGCTGCCGGGCCTGGGCGGCGGTCCGGTGGCCGCGCTGGCCGCGACCGCGCCGGACCGCGAGGGCCTGCGCTGGCTCGCGCTCGACTGGCTGACCGCACCGGTCCCCGCCGCGCAGTGGGACGAGCACGCCGAGCACGACGCCCAGGGGCATCCCTCGCCGCCGGAGTCCTGATGCAGCGCACGCGTTGGCAGACGCTCACGCTCCTCGCGGTCGGGGTCGCGGCCGTCACGTGGCTCGGGTTCTCCGTGCTCGCGGGTCGCGGCGGGCTTCCCCCGCAGGTGCCGTGGCTCGTCGCGGCGGTCGAGGTGCTGATCGCGTGCGTCGTGTTCTCGATGGGCTGGGCGGTGCGGCAGTTCCTGCGCGGCAAGCGGCCCACGCTCGACCCGATCCGGGCGGCGCGCACGGCCGTGCTCGCGAAGGCGTCGTGCTACACGGGTGCGCTCCTCGCCGGGTGGTACGGCGGTCAGACGGTCGTGCTGGTGACCGACCTCGCGACGCACGGCAACGGCGGGCGCGCGGTCGCTGCGGGCATCGCGACCGTCGGCGCGCTGGTGCTCGCGGCGGTCGGGCTCGTCGTCGAGTGGTTCTGCCGCGTCCCGCCGCCGCAGGACGACGAGAAGGCCGAGTCGACGACGTCGCCGCAACCCACGGCCGGCTGAGGTCCGGCGGCAGGGTGTGCGGGACGACGATGGAAGGATGACGGTGTGACCTCCGAACCGACTCCTGCGCCCAGCCAGGCCCCCGACGCGGCAGCGCCGACGAGCGCGAGCCTGCCCTTCGAGCCGCACGGCGTGACGTGGACGCCGGTCTCGCCACGCCTGGCCTCCGCGCGGCTCACGTCGATCGCCCTGGTGCTCGGCCCGGTCGTGCTGCTGCTCGTCGGCCTCGCGCTCGCGACCAAGGCCGTGTGGCTGTGGATCCCCGCGGGCGTCGTCGCGCTGCTCACCCTGTGGGGTGCACTGCTCGTCCCGCGGCAGGTGCGCGCCATGGCGTACGCCGAGCGCGACGACGACCTGCTGATCCGGCGCGGCATCATGTTCCGCTCGCTCGTCGTCGTGCCGTACGGCCGCATGCAGTACGTGGACGTCAGCGCGGGGCCGTTCGCGCGCCGGTTCCGCATCGCCTCGGTGCAGCTGCACACCGCGTCGCCCGTGACGAGCGCGTCGATCGACGGCCTGCCGCCCGCGGAGGCGGCGCGCCTGCGGGACCGGCTCGCCTCGCGCGGTGAGGCTCGGCTGGCGGGGCTGTGAGCACCGTCGTGCACGACGAGCACGTCCCCGAGGAGGCGTGGCGTCGGGTCCACCCGGTCACGCCGGCGCTCAAGGGCTGGAAGACGCTCGTGGCGGTCGTCGTGATCGCCGGGTACCAGGCGGCCGACGACGTGCGCTCGGCCGCGGACCTGCTCGGCGGTCCGGGCTGGCTGATCGCGCTGGGGATCGTGCTGCTCGTCGCGCTGATCGGCTGGGGGTACGCGGCGATCGCGTGGCGGCACATGCGGTTCGCCGTGACCGACGAGGCCGTGCACCTGCACTCGGGCGTGCTCTTCCGCACGCAGCGGCAGGCGCGCCTCGACCGGCTGCAGGCGGTCGACGTGGTGCAGCCGCTGCTCGCGCGCCTGGTCGGGCTCGCCGAGCTGCGGCTCGAGGTCGCGGGCGGCAGCGGGTCGGCCGTGCAGCTCGCGTACCTGCGTGAGCCCGACGCGCAGGCGCTGCGCAGCGAGCTGCTCGCGCTCGCGGCGGGGCTGCGGCGCCCGTCGTCGGCCGCCGCGACGACGCCGAGCGCGGTGACCGCCGCGGTCGGCACCCCCGTGAACACCCGCCCGGAGCCCGCCGCCGGCCCCGGCGATGCCCCCGCGGTCGGCACCACGCCCGGGACCGGCCAGCACGGGACGGCGGGCGAGACCGTCCTCGCCGACGGGACCGTCGGCGACACCCGCGCTGCGGAGATCCCTGCCGCTCAGACCCCGGTCGCTTCGTCGTCGGCCACCCTGCCGCTGCCTCCCGCGTTCGAGGAGGCGCCCGAGCAGGAGGTCTACGCGGTGCCGATGCCGCGCCTGCTCGCGGCGACGCTGCGCTCGGCGACGGTCGTCGGGCTCGTCGTGCTGGTCGTGGTCGCGGTCGTGAGCGCCGTCTGGTCGCGTGACGTGGGGATCCTCGCGGTGCTGTTCCCCGCGTTCGTCGGGTTCGGCGGTGCGCTGTGGGGCCGCGTGAACGCGGGCGCGAGCTTCCGTGCGGCGGTCTCGCCGGACGGCATCCGGCTGCGGCACGGCCTGACCGAGCAGCGCGCGCAGACCGTGCCGCCGGGGCGTGTGCAGGCCGTGCGCCTCACGCAGCCGCTGTGGTGGCGACGGTCGGACTGGTGGCGCGTCGAGATCAACGTCGCCGGCTACGGGACGAGCGAGGACGCCAAGCGGGCGACCGTCCTGCACCCGGTGGCGACGCGCGACGAGGCAGCGACCGCGCTGTGGCTCGTGCTGCCGGACCTGGGCGTCGCCGACCCGCGTGCGCTGGTCGACGCGGCACTGTCGGGCGTCGGTGACGAGGGCGGGTTCACGCCCGCGCCCCGGCAGGCGCGCTGGGTCGACCCGATCGCGTGGCGTCGTCACGGCGTGCGGGTCACGCGCACAGCACTGGTCGCGCGCTCCGGCCGGCTGGTCCGGCAGGTCGACGTCGTCCCGCACGAGCGGACGCAGTCCCTCGGGCTCGAGCAGGGGCCGCTGCAGCGCCGGCTGGGGCTCGCGAGCTTCGTCGTGCACTCGACGCCCGGGCCGGTCTCGCCGCGCGTGGACCACCTGGACGGCCGCGTCGCCGCGGCGCTGCTCGACGAGCAGGCGGAGCGGGCACGCACGGCGCGGGCCGCGGCGCGTGCCGAGCAGTGGATGCGGGAGAGGTCGTGAGCGTCGGGCCGGCCGACGTCGCGCCGGGTGCGCCCGAGCGTCGTCCGGGGCGGCTCGGGGTCGGGATCGTCGGCGCGGGTCGCGTGGGCGCGGTGCTGGGCAACGCGCTGCGTGCGGCCGGGCACCCGGTCGTCGGGGTCAGCGCGGTGTCGCAGGCGTCACGCGACCGAGCCGAGGCGCTGCTGCCGGGAGTGCCTGTGCTCGAGGTCCAGGAGGTCGTGCGGCGCGCCGAGCTCGTCGTGCTCGCCGTCCCCGACGACGCGCTCGCCGACCTGGTGCGCGGGCTCGCGGAGACCGGCGCGTGGCAGCTCGGTCAGATCGTCGTGCACACGTCCGGGCGGCACGGCACGGACGTCCTGACGCCCGCGCGCGCGGCCGGGGCGATCCCGCTCGCGCTGCACCCCGCGATGACGTTCACCGGGACGTCGCTCGACCTGGCCCGCCTGATCGGCTGCCCGTTCGCGGTGACCGCGCCGGCGGCCGTGCTGCCGATCGGCCAGGCGCTCGTCGTGGAGATCGGCGGCGAGCCGACCGTGCTCGACGAGGACGCGCGCGGGCTGTACCACGCGGCTCTCGCGCACGGTGCGAACCACCTCGTCGTGCTGGTCGCGCAGGCCGCGCAGGCGCTCGCCGCGGCGGGTGTCGACGACCCCGGCCGGATGCTGACGCCGCTGCTCGAGGCGGCGCTCGACGGTGCGCTGCGCGCCGAGTCGCCCGGTGACGTCCTGGGCCGGGACGCACGGGGGAGCGGGGCGATCGCCGCGCTGACCGGGCCGGTGCGCCGGGGCGACGCGGGGACGGTCGTGGAGCACCTCGCGGTGCTCGACGCGTTCGCCGCCGTCGAGGGCGCACCCGACGTCCCGGCGGCCTACCGGACGCTCGCGCGGGCCGCCGACGCCCGTGCGCTGGCCGCCGGGCTGCTCTCCGCGGACGCCGCCGCCCGGGTGCTCGACGCGCTCGCGTCGGGTACGTCACAGTCCTCGCCGGTCGCGGGCATCGATCCGGATGCGGGATCGTTGCAGTCAGAGCACAGCGCCGATCCCGGGTCCGCGCACGACGACGCCCGGGGCGACGAGCAGCACGACGACCCGCAGGACGGGCCGCCCGGCCCGCAGGAGGACGCATGACCACCGCCGTCGGTACCCCGACGCTCGCGCGCACCCGCGCGGAGCTCGACGCCGCCCTGCGCGCGCCGAGCACCGGTGCGGCGCAAGCGCGGCACGCGCGTGCCGTCGTGATGACGATGGGCGCGCTGCACGCGGGGCACCTGTCGCTCGTGCGCCACGCGCGGACGCTGGCGGACCGGGTGGTGGTGACGATCTTCGTCAACCCGCTGCAGTTCGGGGCGGGCGAGGACCTGTCGCGCTACCCGCGCGACCTCGAGCGTGACCTCGCGCTGCTCACCGGCCCTGGGCTGCTCGGCCCCGACGACGTGGTGTTCGCGCCCGAGCCCGATGTCGTCTACCCCGGCGGCGACCCGGTGGTGCGCGTGAGCGCCGGCGCGCTGGGGGAGTCTTTCGAGGGCGCGATCCGGCCGGGCCACTTCGACGGGGTCCTGACCGTCGTGCTCAAGCTCCTGCACCTGACGCGTCCGGACGTCGCGCTGTTCGGCCGCAAGGACGCGCAGCAGCTCGTCGCGGTGCGGCGCATGGTCCGGGACCTGGACGTGCCCGTCGAGGTGGTCGGCGTGCCTTTGGTGCGCGACGACGACGGCGTGGCCCTGTCGAGCCGCAACGCCTACCTGTCGCCCGACGAACGGCACCGCGCCCGGGGTCTGTCCCAGGCGCTGCGGGCAGGGGAGCAGGCGTCCGACGCCGGCGCGGGTGCGGTGCTCGCCGCGGCGCGCGAGGCGCTCGCGGCGGCCGGGGTCACGGACGTGGACTACGTCGCGCTCGTCGACCCGGACGACTTCACGCCGGTCCCCGACGACCACGCAGGCGAGGCCGTGCTCGCGCTCGCGGCCCGCGTCGGCACGACGCGCCTGATCGACAACACGAGCGTGACGCTGGGAGGCGAGGCATGACCACGCTGATGCGCACGATGATGACCGGCAAGATCCACCGCGCGACGGTGACGCAGGCGGACCTGCACTACGTCGGGTCGGTCACGGTGGACGCGGACCTGCTCGCGGCGGCGGACCTGCTGCCCGGCCAGCAGGTCGACATCGTCGACGTGACGAACGGCTCTCGCCTGACCACGTACGCGATCGCGGGCGAGGCGGGCTCGGGGCAGATCTGCATCAACGGCGCCGCGGCGCACCTGGTGCACCCCGGGGACGTCGTGATCCTCATCGCGTACGGAGTCATGTCCGACGCCGAGGCCCGCACCTACGAGCCGCACGTCGTGCTCGTCGACTCCGACAACCGGATCGTCGACCTGTCCGACGACCCCGGTCAGGTGCCGGACGAGTGGACCCAGGCCGCGGGCCTCCTGCCGAGCGGCGTGCCGTTCGCGCAGGGCCGGGACCTGGTGGACCACCCGCACGCGGTGGACCGCGGCGCGCCGCACACGCACGCCGGGTGCGGTGTGCGCGAGCCCCACACGCACGGTCCGCACGAGTCGGTCGTCGACGGGAACGCGGTCGAGCACCGGTCCGACGAGCGTCCCGACGACCGGCGGGACGCCGCGTCCGACGAGCAGGCCCAGGGTCCCGTCACGCACGGCGCCACGCGGTGACGACGACCGCCCCGACGACGGCGGGCGTCGCCACGACGGGCGTGCACGCGGCCTCGTCGGACCCTGTGCAGGCGACGTCCGGTGACACGCCCCCGCGGCTCGCGACCCGGCTCGCCGCGCCGCCGGCGGGCTGGACGATCGAGGTCGACGCGATCGTCGTCGGCTCGGGCATCGCGGGGCTGACGGCGGCGCTCGAGCTGCGCACGCGTGTGCCGCGCGTGCTGCTGGTGACCAAGGACCTGCTCGGGTCGGGCTCGACGGTCTGGGCCCAGGGTGGGATCGCCGCCGCGCTCGACCCGGAGGACTCGCCCGCCGCGCACCTGGCCGACACGCTCGTCGCGGGCGCGGGTCTGTGCGACCCGCGCGCGGTCGAGGTGCTCGTGACCGAGGGGCCCGCGCGTGTGCGCGAGCTCGTGGGCCTCGGCGCGGTGTTCGACACCGCCCCCGACGGGCAGATCTCGCTGACGCGCGAGGGTGGCCACCACGCGGACCGCATCGTGCACGCGGGCGGCGACGCGACGGGTGCCGAGATCTCCCGCGCGCTCGTCGCACAGATCGAGGCGGTCCGCGAGGACCCGGGCATCGAGATCATCGAGCACGCGCTGGTGCTGGACGTGCTGACCGGCCCTCCCGGACCGGACGGGCGGCCCGGCGCGGCGTGCGGCGTGACGCTGCACGTGATCGGTGAGGGACAGCGCGACGGCGTGGGCGCGGCGCTCGGCAAGGCCGTGATCTTCGCGACCGGCGGGATCGGCCAGGTGTTCCGCTCGTCGACCAACCCGCCGCAGGCGACGGGCGACGGCATCGCGGCGGCGCTGCGCGCGGGCGCGGTCCTGGGCGACGTCGAGTTCGTGCAGTTCCACCCGACCGTGCTGTGGCTGGGCTCGGGCGTGAAGGGCCAGCTCACGCTGGTCTCGGAGGCCGTGCGCGGCGAGGGTGCGCTCCTGCTCGACACCGACGGCGTGCGGTTCATGCCGGACGTGCACCCGATGGCCGAGCTCGCGCCGCGGGACGTGGTCGCGCACGCGATCGTCCGGCAGATGGCCGCGACCGGCTCGGACCACGTGTGGCTCGACGCGCGGCACCTGGGCGCGGAGTTCCTGCGCAAGCGGTTCCCGACGATCCACGAGCGCCTGCTCGAGCACGGCATCGACCTCACGACGGACCTGGTCCCGGTCGCACCCGCGCAGCACTACCACTCGGGTGGCGTCGTCACTGACCTCGTCGGGCGGTCGTCGCTGCGCGGTCTGTACGCCGCGGGCGAGGTCGCCTGCACGGGCGTGCACGGCGCGAACCGTCTCGCGTCGAACTCGCTGCTCGAGGGGCTGGTGTTCGCGCACCGCGCGGCCCGGCACATCACCGAGCAGGTCGCGGTCGGCACGCTGCATCACCAGGACCCGGTGCAGCGCGCGGGCGACGAGGCGCTGGTCGCCGCGGCGTCCCGGTCGCGCGTGCAGCGCCTGGCGACCGACGGTCCGGGCGTGCTGCGCTCGGGCGACGGCCTGCGCCGCGCCGCTGCCGGGCTGGCGGCGGTCCCCACCGACGCGCACCAGCGGCACGACGACGACCGGCTGCTCGCCGCCCCGCAGGTGGCCGAGTGGGAGACGACGAACGTGCACCAGGTCGCGAGCGTGCTCACGGCGACCGCGCTCGCGCGCCAGGAGAGCCGCGGCGGGCACGCCCGCTCCGACTTCCCCGAGCCCGACGAGCGCTGGCGCCTGCGCCTGCACGCCCGGCTGGGCGAGGACGGCCGCCTGGAGCTGTCCCGCACCCCGATCGACTGAGGACGACGATGACGCACCCGACGAGCGCGCCCACCGGCGCGCCTGCCGCCCGCCCGGGCGTGCTGCCCGGTGACCCCGGCCCCGACGAGACCGCGATCGAGCGCCTGGTCGCGACGGCGCTCGACGAGGACCTCGGCCCCGCGCCGGGGCGGGACGTGACGTCCCAGTCGACGATCGCGCCGACGACGACCGGCACCGCCGACCTGGTCGCGCGCGCCGACGGCGTGGTCGCGGGGCTCGTCGTCGTGCCCGTGGTGCTGCGCCAGGTGGCCGAGCGCCTGGGACTGACTCCCGCGACGTTCGTCGTGCGCGTGCCCGACGGCACCCGCGTGACCCGCGGCGACGTGCTCGCCGAGCTCACCGGCCCTGTGCAGCTCCTGCTCGTCGCGGAGCGCACGCTGCTCAACCTCGCCTCACGCGCGTCGGGCGTCGCTACCCACACACGCCGCTGGGCCGACGCGCTCGACGGCTCGGGCGCCCGCGTGCTCGACACCCGCAAGACCACGCCGGGCCTGCGCGCGCTCGAGAAGTACGCGGTGCGCTGCGGCGGCGGCACCAACAAGCGCATGGGCCTGTACGACGTCGCGATGGTCAAGGACAACCACGTCGCCGCGGCCGGCTCGGTGACGGCCGCGATCGAGGCCGTGCGCGCGGGGTTCCCGGATGTCGCGATCCAGGTCGAGGCGGACACGCGCGACCAGGCGCTCGAGGCCGTCGCCGCGGGCGCCGACTTCCTGCTGCTCGACAACATGCCGACCCCGGTGCTGGCCGACGTGGTCGCCGCGGTACGCGCGGTGGCCCCGAGCACGGAGCTCGAGGCCACCGGGAACCTGACCCTGGACCGTGCCCGCGAGGTCGCGGGCACGGGCGTCGACTACCTGTCCGTCGGGGGCCTCACGCACTCGTCCCCGATCCTCGACCTGGCCCTCGACCTGCAGGCCTGACGTCAGCGGCGCTCGGCCACCAGCCGGGCGAGCGCCCGGGCCGTCAGGCGCACTCCCAGACGATGTTCGTCGCCTCGGGCCGCAGCTGCAGGTGCCACTCGCCGCCCGGACCCTGCACGCCGTACAGCGACTGCGCGGCGAGGAAGTCGTCCGTGGTGGCGAACCGGTAGCCGGCGTCGAGCCCGGTGAGCGTGTCGCCCGAGTCCGGGTCGATCGTGCCGGAGTTCTCCAGCTGCCAGTCGTGCACCGCGGCGGCCAGTGGGTTGCCTGGGGCGGGGACGACGACGTCGCGCCCGTCGGCGGTGCGGCCCGCCGTGCGCCACTGCGCCGCGTCGTGCGAGCTCTCGACGGAGAACTGCGCGGTCGAGCACGTGCCCACGGCGGGTGCCTGCGCGTAGTTCGCCCAGTCGCCGTCGGCGCCCCTCGTGCTGCGGTCCACGCCGTCGTCCCACGTGATGTCGAGGTAGTCCAGGCCCGGCACGTCGGCGTCGGCGACCGGGATCATCGAGCCGAACGGGGTGCGGACGACGTACGACGAGGACCGCAGCCCGTCGAGGTTGCTGACGACGTCACGGCGCGCGACGGTCAGCGGACCGAACGTCGCGACGTCCTCGAGCCGCTCGCCGGACCCCGCGGCCGGCAGCGACATGCCACCCACCCGGTTCGCCTCGGCGCGGGTCGCCTCGGTGGACAGCGCCCACCCGTCGCCGAGCGCGAGGCTCGCGGGGAGCGTGAGCGTGTCGTAGAACGTGTCCCGGTCCTCGACGGCCTTCGACGAGGAGAAGTCCGTCGCGCACGCGTCGGTGGTGCGGGCGCTCGGGCAGACGATCGCCCGCGGGCCGTCCTCGTCGATCTCGTAGAGCTCGACGCGCGCGCCCCACGCGACGCTGTCCTCCTGCACCCCGGGGAAGGACAGCGCGTAGATCGCCGAGGCCTCGCGGTCGCCGACGAGGGTCAGCTGGTAGTCCGGGCCGTTCGCGAGCTCGTCGGCCGTGAACAGCGCGTCGAGCGCGTCGGACGCCTCGATCGCCTCGTCGAACCACCGCTCGCCGGTGCGCGGCGCGGACAGCCGGGCGAGCACGGTCGCGTCGTCGATCTGCGCGGCACGCACCGCGGGACCGTCGTCGACCGCCGTCGTGGGCTCGGTCGTCGGCTCGGTCGTCGCGTCGGTCGTCGGGCTGGGTGCGCTGGTCGGGCCGTTCGTCGCGCTGCGCGTCGCGGGGTCCACGGGCGTGCTGGAGTCCGACGAGGTGAGCGACCAGGCGCCGAGACCGAGCACGCCCGCGCACGCCGCGGCGCCGACGGACTCGAACGTGTGGCGCTGGATGCGGGCGCGGCGCACGGTGCCGCGCACGCGCGTCAGCTCACGCTCGTCGATGGGGCCGGTCGCCTCCGCGATCTCGTCGCGTGCGCCGTGCAGGAGCTGGCCGAGGTCGTTCATCGTGCGCCCTCCGGGTTCGTCGTCGGCGTGAGGCGGGGGACCTGCACGGCGGGGGTGGTCGTGGGACGGACCGGGACGGTCTCGTCGGGGTGGTGCGGGTGGGTGCCGAGGATCTGCGCGAGGCGTGCCAGGCCGTCGGACGTGTAGCGCTTGACGGCGCCCTCGCTGAGGTTGAGGACGTGCGCGGTCTCGGTGACGGACAGGTCCTCCATCTGCCGCAGCACCACGCAGGCACGCTCACGCGGGCTGAGGAGCGCGAGGGCCCGCAGCACGTCGCGGCCCGGACCCGGTGGCTCGACCGTGTCGGGTGGCGTCGGCTCGGCTGCGGCGCGCAGCGCGACGAGGCGTTCGCGCTTGCGGCGGCGGACCTCGTCGATCGCGCGGGACGCGATCGCGCGCCGCACGTACGCCTCGGCCTGCTCGACGGTCGTGAACCGTGCCCGGCCGCGGAAGGTCGCGATGAGCGCCTCCTGCACCAGGTCGGGTGCGTCGCTCGTCGACCCCGCGACGAGGGCGGCGTGCGCGACCAGGCGCGGGTAGCGTTCGCGCGCCACCTGGTCCAGCAGCTGTTCCCACGGTCTGGCCACGTCGTCTCCTCGTGCTGCTCGATCCCACTGTCGCTGTGACAACGGTCGCGGGTGCAGGTCGCGTTGGGGTGAATGTCGCGACGGACCCGCCGATTACCATGGGTCCGTGACCGACACCCCGCTGCCGCCCGCTGCCGACGCGCCCGAGGTCGTCACCGACGACACGCCCGAGCAGATCCGCATCCGGCGCGAGAAGCGCGAGCGCCTGCTGGCGCAGGGCACGGCGCCTTACCCGGTGTCCCTGCCCCGGACCCACACCATCGAGCAGGTGCGCGCGGCGTACCCGGCGCTCGAGCCCGGACAGGAGACGGACGACGAGGTCGGCGTGGCCGGCCGCGTCGTGTTCCTGCGCAACACGGGCAAGCTGTGCTTCGCGACGCTGCAGGACGGCGCCGGCACGCGGCTGCAGGCGATGCTGAGCCTCGCCGAGGTCGGCGAGGAGCGCCTCGCGGCGTTCAAGGCGGACGTCGACCTGGGCGACCACGTGTTCGTGCACGGGCGCGTGATCCAGTCCAAGCGCGGCGAGCTGTCGGTGTTCGCGGACTCGTGGCAGATGGCCGCCAAGGCCATTCGTCCGCTGCCGAACCTGTACGAGGGCGCCGAGCTGTCCGACGAGGCGCGCGTGCGGCAGCGTTATGTGGATCTCATCGTCAACTCCAAGGCGCGCGACATGGTGCGGACCCGCGCCGCCGTCGTGCGATCGTTGCGCGACAACTTCGCACGGCGTGGATTCCTCGAGGTCGAGACCCCGATGCTCCAGGTGCGCCCCGAGGGCGCGGCAGCGCGTCAGTTCGAGACGCACATGAATGCGTTCGACATGGAGCTGTTCCTGAGGATCGCACCGGAGCTGTTCCTCAAGCGTGCCGCGGTCGGTGGCGTCGAGCGCGTCTTCGAGATCAACCGGAACTTCCGCAACGAGGGTGTGGACGCCACGCACTCGCCGGAGTTCGCGATGCTGGAGGCGTACGAGGCCTACGGCGACTACGACACCATGGCGGCGCTCACGCAGGACCTGGTGCAGACCGCCGCGCTCGAGGCGCTCGGCACGACGACGGCCGTCCTCGCCGACGGGACCGAGTACGAGCTGGGTGGCGACTGGACGCACCTGACGATGTACGAGTCCCTGTCCGAGGCGGTGGGCGTCGAGATCACGCACGACACGGACGACGAGACGCTGCTCAGGCTGCTCGAGAAGGCCGAGATCGAGCTCGCCCCGGCCCAGCGCAACCACGGCAAGCTCGTCGAGGAGCTGTGGGAGCACCACGTGGGGGCGCACCTGCACGCGCCGACGTTCGTGCGCGACTTCCCGGTCGAGACCTCGCCGCTCACGCGCGACCACCGCAGCAAGCCGGGCCTCGTCGAGAAGTGGGACCTGTACGTGCGCGGCCTCGAGCTCGCGACCGCGTACTCCGAGCTCGTCGACCCCGTGATCCAGCGGCAGCGGTTCGAGGCGCAGGCGCTGCTCGCGGCGCGCGGCGACGACGAGGCGATGCGCATCGACGAGGACTTCCTCACGGCGATGGAGTTCGCGATGCCGCCGTCGGGCGGCATGGGAATGGGGATCGACCGCCTTCTCATCGCGCTCACCGGACAGTCGATCCGCGACACCATCCTGTTCCCGCTCGTGAAGCCGCAGGCATGAACGGCATCGGGGGCGTGCTCGCGGCGGTCATTCCGTCGATCGGTGTGGGGCTGCTGTTCTGGTTCGCGATGCGTTCGATCGTCAACGCGGACCGCACCGAGCGTCAGGCGCTCGCGCGGATGGATCGTGAGGAAGCGGAGCGGGCCGCCACGAATTCATCGACGGAATCTCGCCCATCCATTTGACGTGAATTGTTTCCCGGTGTGATGCTGACTGTCGACAGAATGACGGTGCGACACAATTACGGGAGAACACCGGATGGCTCAGAAGGTTCAGGTCCTGCTGATCGACGACGTCGACGGCGCCGCCGCGGACGAGACGGTCACCTTCGCGCTCGACGGCGTGACGTACGAGATCGACCTCACGGCCGAGCGCGCGGCGCAGCTGCGTGACTCGTTCGCGACGTGGGTCGGCCACGCACGCCGGGTCGGCGGCCGTTCGACGTCCGCCGCTCGCCCCGCCGGCGCGCGCCGCCGCCGCAGCGACAACGACGCGCACGCGATCCGCGAGTGGGCCAAGGGTCAGGGGCTCGAGGTCTCTGAGCGTGGCCGCATCAGCGCCGAGGTGCGCGAGGCGTACGACAAGGCGCACTGACGCACGCGGCACGACACCGCACACGACGAAGGCCCGGTACCTCGCGGTACCGGGCCTTCGTCGCGCCGAGCGGGGCGTCCGAGCTGCGGAGTGCCTCAGACGTCCGTCGGGCGGGTGGCGGTCAGGTCACGCACCGCCGCGTACTGCTCACGCACCCGGGGGTCGGGTGCGGCCGTGAACACCTCGGCCGAGCCGGCGGCGCTCCAGGCGGGCGGCTCGTCGGCGCCCGAGAGCACCCACGCCGCCTGCCGCGCGGCACCGTCCGCGACGTACTCACCGGGAGTCGGGACCAGCACGTCGAGACCGAGCACGCTCGGCGCGATGCGCCGCACGGCCTCGGACCGCGCACCGCCCCCGATGAGGAACAGCCGCTCCACGGCGACGCCCTGCGCCCGCAGCGCGTCGACGCCGTCGGCGAGGGCGCACAGCATGCCCTCGACCGCGGCCCGCGCGAGGTGCGCGGGCGTGGTGTTGGCCAGGCGCAGACCGTGCAGCGCGCCCGTGGCGTCGGGCTTGTTCGGCGTGCGCTCGCCCTCGAGGTAGGGGACGAGCACCAGGCCGTCGGCACCCGAAGGAGCCTGCAGCGCGAGCTCCGAGAGGCCCGCGTGGTCCACGCCGAGCATGCGCGCGGTCGCGTCCAGGACGCGCGACGCGTTGAGCGTGCACGCGAGCGGCAGGAAGTGCCCGCTCGCGTCGGCGAAGCCGTTCACCATGCCGGTGCCGTCGGTGGTGGCCGAGCCGGTGACGGCCGAGACCACACCCGACGTGCCGATCGACACCGCGACGTCGCCCGGGCGCAGGCCCAGGGCCAGCGCCGCGGCCGCGTTGTCGCCCGCACCCGGTCCGAGGACCGGCTTGCGTGCGCCGACGGCCGAACGCGGTCCGGCCTCGTTCGGGCCCAGCACGCGCGGCAGCACCGCGTCGTGGCCCAGGCCCAGCTCGAGCAGGTCGTGCCGGTAGTCGTTCGTCGTGGGCGACCAGTAGCCCGTGCCGGACGCGTCGGAACGGTCGGTGACGAGCTGGTCGAGACCTCCCGTGCCCGGCCCGTGCCCCGCGAGGCGCCACGTGAGCCAGTCGTGGGGGAGCGCGACGGCCGCGACCTTCGCCGCGTTCTGCGGCTCCGCGTCGCGCAGCCAGCGCAGCTTGGTGACCGTGAGCGAGGCGACGAGCACGGAGCCCGTCGCGTCCGCCCACGCCTGCGGGCCGCCGAGCTCGTCGATCAGGTCGAGCGCGGCCTGCGCCGAGCGTGTGTCGTTCCACAGCAGCGCGTCGCGGACCACCTCGCCGTTCTCGTCGAGGGTGACCATGCCGTGCTGCTGCCCGCCGACGCTGATCGCGTCCACGTCGTCGAGGCCGCCCGCGTCAGCGATCGCGGACTGCAGTGCGTCCCACCACGCCGCGGGAGCGACCTCGGTTCCGTCGGGGTGGGACGCGCGACCGGAGCGCACGAGCGCTCCGGTCGCGGCGTCCCGGACCACGACCTTGCAGGACTGGGTCGAGGAGTCGACCCCGGCGACGAGCGCCATGCCTGTTCCGTCCCTGTCCGGTGCTGCGTCAGCCGCGCGCGCCGAGCGCGTGCTCGAGCGCGAGCTGGTTGAGGCGCACGAAGCCGTAGCCGTGCTTGGCCACGCCGTCGACGTCGAAGTCCTCGAACGCCGAGCGGTCGGCGAGGAAGTCCGCGAGCGTCTCGCCCTCGTTCAGTGTGGGCTTGGCGAGCTCGAACACACCGGCGGCCTCGAGGGCCTCCTTGACCTCGGGGTCCTCGCGGAACGCGATCGCGCGCTCCTTGAGCAGGAGGTAGGTGGCCATGTTGGCGCGAGCCGACTCCCACACGCCGTCGAAGTCCTCGGTGCGCGAGGGCTTGTAGTCGAAGTGCACCGGGCCGGTGTACTTCGGGCCGCCGCTCGGGAAGCCGTTCTCGAGCAGGTCGACCGTGGCGAACGCGGAGAACAGGTCGCCGTGGCCGAACACCAGGTCCTGGTCGTACTTGATGCCGCGCTGGCCGTTGAGGTCGATGTGGAACAGCTTGTCGGCCCACAGCGCCTGCGCGAGGCCGGTGGTGTAGTTCAGGCCGGCCATCTGCTCGTGGCCCGTCTCCGGGTTGAGGCCGACGATGTCGCCGTGCTCGAGCTTGGCGATGAGGCCGAGCGCGTGGCCGATCGTCGGCAGGAGGATGTCGCCGCGGGGCTCGTTGGGCTTGGGCTCGAGCGCGATGCGGAGCTTGTAGCCCTTCTCCTTGATGTACGCGGCGACGGTGTCGATGCCGTCGGCGTAGGCCTGGTGCGCGGCGTAGAGGTCCTTGGCCGAGTCGTACTCGGCGCCCTCGCGGCCGCCCCACATGACGAACGTGTCCGCGTCGAGCGAGGCGGCCAGGTCGACGTTGCGCAGGATCTTGCGCAGCGCGTAGCGGCGCACGCGACGGTCGTTCGAGGTGAACGCGCCGTCCTTGAAGACCGGGTGCGTGAACGTGTTGGTCGTGACCATCTCGACCGTGATGCCGGTCTCGGCCAGAGCGCCCTTGAAGCGGTCGAGGATCTTCTCGCGCTCGGCGTCCGACGAGCCGAACGGGACCACGTCGTCGTCGTGGAACGTCACGTGCGACGCGCCGAGCTCGGCGAGCTTGTGGACCGACTCGACCGGGTCGAGCCACGGCCGGGTGGCGGCGCCGAACGGGTCCTGGGCGTTCCAGCCGACGGTCCAGAGACCGAAGGAGAACTTGTCAGCGGGGGTGGGCTTGCGCACCATCTTCAGACCTCTCAACGTTGAGACGGGGATTAGTTGTACGGATGAACTTATGCCGTCCAGCCGCTAGGGTCAAGCCCTATGAGAGCCACGGCGGCGCGGCAGGCGAGCCTGCGGGAGCACAACCTCGGTCTGGTGCTCCGCACCGTGCTCGAGGTGCGTGCGGCGCACCAACCGCCACGGTCCCGCGCGGACGTCGCCGCCGCCACCGGGCTGGCCAAGGCGACCGTCTCAGCGCTCGTCGACCAGCTCGTCGCCGGCGGACTGCTCGCCGAGCTCGCTCCCGCCGCGCCCCAGCGCGCCGGACGCCCCGCGGTCCCGCTCACCGCCCCGACGGGCACGCTCGCGGCCATCGGCGCCGAGGTCAACGTCGACTACCTCGGCGTGCGCGCGCTCGACCTGGCCGGCACGGTCCTCGACGAGCGGCTCACGCACGCGGACCTGCGGGGGAGCGCGCCCGACGAGGTCCTGTCGATGCTGGGCACGCTCGTCGAGCAGTCGGTCGCGGCACTCGCGGGCGGGCCGCGGCTCGTCGGGACCGCACTCGCCCTGCCGGGCCTCGTCGACCGGAGCACCGGGATCCTGCGGCTCGCCCCGAACCTGGGCTGGCGCGACGTCGACGTCGCGCGCATCCTCGCGCAGGCCTCGCCGACGCTCGCCGCGAACCCGCCCCTGCTCGCCAACGAGGCGGACCTCGCCGCCCGCGCCGAGGCCGCGGCGCGCGTCGTGCCCGGCGGCGACCGGCCGAGCTTCGTCTACGTCTCGGGCGAGATCGGCGTCGGTGCCGCGCTCGTGCTCGACGGCGAGCTGTTCGCCGGGCGGCACGGGTGGGCGGGCGAGGTCGGCCACATCGTCGTCGCCGAGGGCCGCACGCTCGAGCAGGTCGCGGGCCAGGACGCGCTGCTGAGCGCCGCAGGGCTGAGCGCCGACGAGGGTCTCGAGGCGCTCGTCGCGGCGGCCGACCGCGGCGAACCGCGCGCGGGGCGCGCGCTGGCGACGGCCGGAGCGGCGCTGGGGCTCGCGCTCGCGAACGTCGTGAACGTCATCGACGTCTCCGACGTGGTGCTCGGTGGGACCTACGCCCGGCTGGCGCGCTGGCTGACGGAGCCCGTGCTCGTCGCGATGCGCGACCGCGTGCTCGCCGCGCCCTGGGCCGAGCCGCGCGTGGACGTCGCGCTCGCCGCGCCCCTGCCCGCCATGACCGGTGCCGCGCTCGCCCAGCTCGGGCGGGTCCTGGCCGACCCCGTGGACTGGCTCGCGGACCCCGCGGACCATGCGGAGCCCGCAGAGCCCACGGAGGGCGCGGCGCCCACGGAGCGCGGGGGTGCGCCGGTTCCCGCCGGCGCCTGAGCGGTCCCGGCCGTTCGTCGTCCCACCTGCGCGGACGCCCTCCGCGCGCCGTAGGCTCGGGCACCGTGACCCAGCTCTGGATCGGTACCTACCCGTCGGCCGGCGCCGGCACCCCCGTCGGCCGTGGCGAGGGCATCTGGTCGGTCGACCTCGACGACGCGACCGGCGCGCTGAGCGGCGCGCGGCAGGTGGTCGAGACGCCGTCGCCGTCGTTCCTCGCGACGAGCGCCGACGGGCGCGTGCTCTACGCGGGCAACGAGCACGCGGACGGCACGATCACGGCCTTCGAGGTCACGCCCGGCTCCGAGGGCCTGGACGACGGGCTCGTGGAGCGCGCGTCGCGACCGTCGGGCGGCGACGACCCGTGCCACCTGCTCGTCGACGACACCGACCTGCTGGTCGCCAACTACTCCTCGGGCACGCTCGCGGTGATCGGCCTGACGCCGGACGCCGGGCTCGCCCCCGGCGGGCAGGTCCTGGGCCATGCGGGCGGCGGTCCCGTCGTCGACCGGCAGGACGGCCCCCACGCGCACTTCGTGGCGGTCGCGCCCGGCGGTGCGCACGTGCTCGTCGTCGACCTGGGCACCGACGAGATCCGCCGTTACTCCCGCACCGACGACGGGCTGCGTCCCGACGGGGTCGCCGCGACGCTGCCGGCCGGCACCGGGCCGCGGCACCTGGGCTTCTCGCCCGACGGGCGGTTCGCGTACGTCGTGGGTGAGCTCGACGTGGCGGTGCACGTCCTGGCGTGGGACGCGGCGAGCGCGACCGGCACGCTCGTGCAGTCGGTCCCGGCGGTCGTCGGCGCGGAGGTCTCGCCCGACGCGCGTGCGCTGCCCTCCCACGTCGTGGTCGACGGGGTCGACGTGCTCGTCGGGGTGCGCGTCGCGGACGTGCTCACCCGCTGGCGCATCGGCGCCGACGGGCTGCTCGCCGACGGGCGCTCGTTCGCGCTCGGCGGGCGGTGGCCGCGGCACTTCGCGGTCGTCGGGCGCTGGGTGGTCGCCGGGCTCGAGCGGTCTGACGAGCTCGTCGTGCTGGACCGTGCGGCCATGGGCGACGACGAGACGCGCGACCCGGTCGTGGCGCGCCTGGCGCTGCCCGCGCCGACGTGCGTCCTGCCCCGCCCCTGACCGGCACGGCGGCGCGCGCGGCGCACCCATCGGCACGCGGGACGCCCGACTTGAGCAGATGATCCCGGTTATGACCGAATCGTGATGTTGCCGTCCGGCGTCCGGTCGGTGGGATGTGACGCGCTCGCCCCTGCAGCGCTCGCGGACTGGGTGAGAATGGCGGCCGGACCGAGTCGAGCTGGAGGAGACGTGGAGCAGGCGCCGCGCGTCGCGATGCTGTCCGTGCACACCTCGCCGCTCGACCAGCCCGGCACGGGCGACGCGGGCGGCATGAACGTGTACGTGCTCGAGCTGTCGCGCGCCCTGGCCGCGCGTGGCGCACGCGTCGAGATCTTCACGCGGGCGACGTCGTCCGAGCTTCCCGAGACGGTCGTGCTGCCGGGCGCCGAGGCCGACGGGACCCCGCTGACCGGTGTCGACGACCGCGAGCGCGTGCGCGAGATCCTCACCGCGGCCGAGGTGCCGCCGGGCGTGACCCCGCCCGTGCTCGTGCACCACGTGCCCGCGGGCCCGTTCGAGCGGCTCGACAAGAACGACCTGCCCGGCCTGCTGTGCGGCATGGCCGCGGGCGTGCTGCGCTGGGAGGCCGCACGCCGGCCCGGCTGGTACGACGTGGTGCACTCCCACTACTGGCTCTCCGGCCAGGTCGGGCGCATCGCCGCCGACCGGTGGGAGGTGCCGCTCGTCCACACCGCGCACACGCTCGCGAAGGTCAAGAACGCGTCGCTCGCCCCGGGTGACGACCCCGAGCCGGCCGCGCGCCTGCTCGGCGAGGAGCAGGTGGTGCAGGAGTCCGACGCGCTGGTCGCCTCGACGCCCGCCGAGGCCACTGAGCTCGTCGAGCTGTACGGCGCGGACCCGTCTCGCGTGCACGTCGTCGAGCCGGGCGTGGACCTCGACCGGTTCGCGCCCGTCGACGACGACGAGCGTGCGGCGGCCCGTGCCGCGCTGGGGCTGCCCGCCGACCGCGACATCGTGCTGTTCGCGGGCCGCGTGCAGCCGCTCAAGGCGCCCGACGTCCTGGTCCACGCGCTCGGCGTCCTGCGCGCCACCGGCCGTCCGGTGCCCCTGCTCGTCGTGCTCGGCGGGCCGTCCGGCCGGTCCACCGCGGTGCGCGAGCTCCAGGCGCTCGCGGAGATCACGGGCGTCGGCGACTCGCTGGTGATCCGCCCGCCCGCCTCGCGCGACGCGCTCGTGACCTGGTACCACGCGGCGGACCTCGTCGCGATGCCCTCACGCTCGGAGTCGTTCGGGCTGGTGGCGGCCGAGGCGCAGGCGGCGGGCGTGCCCGTGGTGGCGGCGGCCGTCGGCGGGCTGCGCAGCATCGTCGACGACGGCGTCTCCGGCGTGCTGGTCCGCGGGCACGACCCCAAGCGCTGGGCGACCGTGCTCGCGGACGTGCTGAGCGACCGCGAGCGGCTCGCGTCGTTCGCCGGCGCCGCACGGCGCTCTGCTGAGCGGTTCGGCTGGGAGTCCGCCGCGGACCAGGTGCTCAAGGTCTACGCGGTCGCCCGCGAGCGCGGCGGCACCTGACCCCGCGCGACGCCGAGCGCAACTGGCTCCTAGCCGCGATGCGTGGCGTGCCCGGGGGACGGACGTCCCTGCGACGGTCCGGTGCCGCTGCGGCAGGATGGGTCCCATGACCTACACCCTGGTGCTGCTCCGTCACGGCGAGAGCGAGTGGAACGCGAAGAACCTCTTCACCGGCTGGGTCGACGTGCCCCTGTCGGAGAAGGGCGTCGAGGAGGCCAAGCGCGGCGGCGCGCTGCTGAAGGACGCCGGCATCCTGCCCGACGTCGTGCACACGTCGCTCCTGCGCCGTGCGATCACCACGGCAAACCTGGCCCTCGACGCGGCCGACCGTCACTGGATCCCCGTCAAGCGCTCGTGGCGCCTGAACGAGCGCCACTACGGTGCGCTGCAGGGCAAGGACAAGAAGCAGACGCTCGAGGAGTTCGGCGAGGAGCAGTTCATGCTCTGGCGCCGCTCCTACGACGTCCCGCCGCCCGCGATCGAGCCCGGCTCGGAGTTCTCGCAGGACACCGACCCGCGCTACGCCGGTGAGCCCGTCGTGCTGACCGAGTGCCTCAAGGACGTCCTCGAGCGCGAGATGCCGTACTGGGAGTCGGGCATCGTCCCGGACCTCCAGGAGGGCAAGACCGTGCTGGTCGCCGCGCACGGCAACTCGATCCGCGCGCTCGTGAAGTTCCTCGACGACATCGACGACGACACCATCTCGGGCCTCAACATCCCGACGGGCATCCCGCTGGTGTACGAGCTCGACGAGAGCTTCAAGCCCACCGTCAAGGGCGGCACGTACCTCGACGCGTCCGCGGCCGAGGCCGCGATCGCCGCAGTGGCCAACCAGGGCCGCTGACCCCAGCACACCGGAAGGGGCCGCTCCACGAGGAGTGGCCCCTTCCGCTGTCCCCGCCCTCACGCCCTCCTCGCCCTTCCGCCACGACGAGTTCGGCACTCCTGCGCGAGGTCGGCACCCCGGCGCGAGCTCGTGCGTCCGGAGTGCCGCGCTCGCGCCAGGCTGCCGATCCCGCGCCAGACTGCCTGCCTGCCTGGCGTCGCGCGCGTGTGGACGGCTGCTGTGGCACGGCTGGCGCGAGGCACGCTGTTCGGAGCGCGGCGGTTCCGGGAGCGGGTTCAGCTCAAGAGGTCAGGGCGGGGGGCGCACCGATCGCTGCACCGAGGCGGGGAGCAGGGGCAGGATCCGTGCGGAGAGAGCTGACCCGCCCAGGTCGGCGGACACCACGCGCACGACGCGCTGACCGGCCTCCTGAAGCGCGTCATGGCGGCGCTTCTCCGCCATGAACGTGGCGCTCTCGGCACCGCGGTACTTGCCCTCTCCGTCGTACTCGGCGAGCACCGCGAACTCCGCCCAGCCCCAGTCGGACCACACGGTGCCGAGGTGGGTTCGCACGGGGACCTGCGTCTGTGGCAGCGGTAGCCCGTCACGCAGCACGACGAACCTGCTCACCGTCTCGTACGGCGACTCGGCGCCCGGATCTGCGTAGGCCACCACGGCCCGCATCCTGACCGCGTGGCGCGCGCGGTGCGCGTCGTGCGCACGGCGGGCGACGTCCTCGGGATCGGCGCCCGCGGCGAGCGCGGCGTCCGCGACGACGAGGCCGGCGACGGGTGCCAGCATCGCGGCGCAGTCCAGCAGCGTCCGCTCGAGGCTCGTGACCCGGACACCGGCGACCGAGCGCACGTCGTCGTCGTCGAGACGCGCGGTATGCCGGACGATGGCGCCGTCGCTGCGCGCACTGGCCCTGCTGGGGTGCATCACATGCACGTGGGCGGGTGTCCGCAGCAGCGGAAGCCCCCACAGCAGTGCCGCGCTGACGTGGGAGAACACCACGGGAGCGCGCAGTCGACGTGCCACGCCGGCCACCCGGGCCAGCGCGAGGGTCCGTGCGTCGAAAGCCGCCGGGTCGGGTGTGGCGTCCACGGGCAGGTAGGTGCCGTAGCCGACCTTCTGCCACCGGCCTGCGCGCAGGTGGGCGGCGACGACCCCGCGCGGTCGGTCCGAGGCGAGGTGCACCAGCGGCAGCCGCGTCGTCGGCGTGGGGCTCTTGGCCCCCGGTCGTCGTCCCATGCCGCGCAGCATCGCCGCTCCGCGAGCGCACCCGGGCCGCCGCGCACCCTCCTGTGGACAACCGGGCGACACCCGGTCCCGCGCCGCCGGCCCGCCCCCGACGAGATCGGCACTCCCGCTCGAGCACGGCAGTCCGGATGCACGAGGTCGAGCGAGAGTGCCGAGGTCGATCGGGGCGCCAGCGGCGGATCAGCCTGAGGCCGCGCCGCTCAGGGCGCGGCCTCAGGCGGGGGTGCTCAGGTCTTCGGCGACGGCGCCGGTGACGAGGTAGGTGACGCGGCGGGCGACGGAGACCGCGTGGTCGCCGAAGCGCTCGTAGTAGCGGCCGAGGAGCGTGACGTCGACGGTCTGCTGCGGGGTGCCGGTCCAGGTGCCGCCGAGCAGGGCGGCGAACGTGTCCTCGTGCAGGCCGTCGAGCAGGTCGTCGTCGGCCTCGATGCTCTCGGCGAGCGCGATGTCGCGGTTCTCGAGCAGCGTGGTGGTGCGGCGGGCGACGCGCACCGCGGCGTCGTGCATCTGCGCGAACGTGGCCGCGAGCGGGTCGGGCACGGCGTGGTTCGGGTAGCGGCCGCGGGCCACCTGGGCGACGTGCCGGGCGAGGTCGCCCATGCGCTCGAGCGTCGCGCTCATCCGCAGCGCGGAGACGACGATGCGCAGGTCGGTGGCGACGGGCTGCTGCTGCGCGAGGAGCAGGATCGAACGCTCGTCGAGGTCGCGCTCCATGGCGTCGATGCCGACGTCGTCGGCGATGACCGACTCGGCCAGCGCGAGGTCGGCGGTCAGCAGCGCCACACCTGCGTCGGTCACGGCGCGCTCGACGCGTCGGCTCATGGCGACGAGGTCCTCACCGAGCTGGGTGAGCTCGGCGTCGAAGATGTCCCGCATGTCAGTCCTTCCCTCAAGGCGCGGCCACGGCCGTGGGCCGGGTGGCCGCCCTCACGGTCGCAGGCGAAGGTGAACGAGCGGGACCGTCCGGGTGAACGCCCGGCGGCTTTCTGGGCGACGACCACGCACGGGCGGACCTGCGCGCGTCACCCATTGTGGATGAGATGTACGAACCGGACATCTGGCTAGGCTCGGCCTCGAGCGTCCGCCCGGGTGTGCGACGAGCCCTCCCGGGAGGCCCTGACGAACGGGGGACTGCCATGGAGCAGAGGGTCACGGGGTGGGTCGGCTGGGTCTGGTTCGGCGCGTTCGCGCTGCTCAGCGTGGGCTTGTTCAACCTCATCACGGGTCTGATCGCCGTCTTCGACGAGGACAAGCTGCTCGCCTGGAGCCCGGCGAACGGCGCGTACGTGCTCGACATCTCGACGTGGGGCTGGGTGCACCTGTTCCTGGGCATCCTGCTGACGTTCACCGGGTTCGCGCTGTTCGCGGCGGCCGGCTGGGCGCGCGTGGTCGCGATCGTGGCGATGCTGGCCGCGATCGTCTGGAACTTCTTCTGGCTGCCGGTGACGCCCTGGTGGTCGCTCGCGATCATCGTGCTCGGCGCGCTCGTGCTGTGGGCGCTCACGGTGCACGGTGACGAGGTCGAGCGCGCGGTGCGTTGACCTCAGACGGTGCGGGGCAGGGACGAGAGAGGAGCGGTCGATGACGACGTTCACCGCCTGGAGCTTCAAGGACCCGGACGGCGCCGGCAAGGCCCTCGCGGCGCTGCAGAGCGCATCGTCGGACGGGCTCGTGAAGATCGTCGACCATGCGGTCGTGCGGTGGCCCGAGGGTGCGGCCAAGCCCGATGTGGTGCACGGGCACGAGGACAAGTGGCGCGGCACGGGCTGGGGCGCGTTCTGGGGTCTGCTGTTCGGCTCCCTGTTCTTCGCGCCGCTGCTGGGCGCGGCCGCGGGTGGTGCGCTCGGCGCGCTGAGCAAGAGCCTCGAGGCCGTGGGCATCACCGAGGACCAGCTCGGGACGATCCGTGACCAGGTGACGCCCGGCACGTCGCTGCTGTGCGCGGTGACCGACGAGGGCAACCTCGACCGGGTCGCGGAGCGGTTCCACGGCCTGAACCTGACGCTCGTGGCCACCAACCTCACCGAGGCGGAGCGCAGCACGCTGCTCGAGGCGTTCGGCTGAACGACCAGCCACGCGCGCGAGCGCGTGAACGACAGATGAACGCTGGACGAGCGTCCGGTCACCGAGCGCCCGCCTGGTCTGATGCCGACCGCGTGCCGCCCTAGGGTGGCGCTGTGGACGGTATTGACGGCCTGGCGCCGCTCGTGGCCGGCTTGCTCGGCGTGGGCGTCGGGCTCGCCTCGGCGCTCGCGTTCCGCTGGAGCGAGCGCGCGCAGAAGCACGCGCCGCCCCAGCCCGAGCCCGAGGTCGACGACGGCCTGGTGCGCACGCTCGCCGTGCTGCGCTCGGCCGCCGTGGTGCTGGACGAGCAGGACAACCTGGTGCGCGCGAGCGCCCCGGCCTACGCCCTCGGGCTGGTGCGCGGTGGGCGGATCGCGCCGCCCGCGATCCGCGACATGATCGCCTTGGTGCGCCGCGACGGCGTGATCCGCGACGAGGAGCTCGAGCTCGACCGCGCACCCGTGGGCCGCGGCTCGTTGCTGGTGCAGGTGCGCGTCGCCCAGGTCAGCGGGCGCCACCTCGTCGTGCTGGCCGAGGACCTGACGCAGGCGCGCCGGCTCGAGGCCGTGCGGCGGGACTTCGTCGTCAACGTGTCGCACGAGCTCAAGACGCCCGTCGGCGCGCTCTCGCTGCTCGCGGAGACCGTGCAGGACGCGGCCGACGACCCCGAGGCGGTGCGGCGGTTCGCGGGCCGCATGCAGGCCGAGGCGCAGCGCCTGTCGGCGCTCGTGCACGAGATCATCGAGCTCTCGCGGCTGCAGGTCGCGGGTGCACTGGGCCCGCTCGCGATCGTCGACGTCGACGCGGTCGTCGCCGAGGCCGTCGACCGCGCGCGCACGGGCGCCGCCGCCAAGAACGTGCGCCTCGACGTCGGCGGCGACACGGGCGTGCAGCTCTTCGGCAACCACGACCTGCTGGTCACGGCCGTGCGGAACCTCGTCGACAACGCGATCGCGTACTCGGGCGAGGCGTCGCACGTGGGGGTGGGGGTGCGCGAGCACGGCGACGTCGTGGAGATCGCGGTGGTCGACGAGGGCATCGGCATCTCCCCGTCCGAGCAGGAGCGGGTGTTCGAGCGGTTCTACCGCGTGGACGCGGCGCGCTCGCGGGCCACCGGCGGCACGGGCCTGGGGCTCTCGATCGTCAAGCACGTCGCGGGCGACCACGGCGGCGAGGTCACGGTGTGGTCCCAGCCGGGACGCGGCTCGACGTTCACCATGCGCCTGCCGCGCGTCCCGGGTCCGGACACCGCAGCGCCCGACGAGGGTCCCGCGGGGCCGGCCGACGAGCACGGCGTGACCCGGCTCGACCAGACCACGCTCGACCACACCACGCCCGACCGGACCTCGCCCGACCAGACTTCGCTCGACCCGGGCGCCCACCCCGACACCGACCCCGACCAGGGAGAGCACGTGCAGCACCGGAGTGCGTCATGACCCGCATCCTTGTCGTCGAGGACGAGGAGTCCTACCGCGACCCCCTGACGTACGTGCTGCGACGCGAGGGGTTCGAGGTCGTCGAGGCCGCGACGGGCCCGGACGCGCTCGCGCGGTTCGACGAGGGCGGCGCGGACCTGGTCCTGCTCGACCTCATGCTGCCGGGGCTCTCGGGCACCGAGGTGTGCCGGCAGCTGCGCACGACGAGCGACGTGCCGGTGATCATGCTGACGGCCAAGGACGACGAGATCGACAAGGTCGTCGGCCTCGAGCTCGGCGCCGACGACTACGTCACGAAGCCGTACTCGTCGCGCGAGCTCGTCGCGCGGATCCGCGCCGTCCTGCGCCGGCGCTCGTCGTCGGCCGCCCCCGGCGAACCCGCCGACGAGCTCGAGGACGACGACCTGCTCGTTGCGGGGCCGGTCGTGATGGACGTCGAACGGCACACGGTGCGCGTGCGCGGCGAGCTCGTGGGGTTCCCGCTCAAGGAGTTCGAGCTGCTCGAGCTGCTGCTGCGCAACGCGGGTCGCGTGCTGACGCGCGGCCAGCTGATCGACCGCGTGTGGGGCTCGGACTACGTCGGGGACACCAAGACGCTCGACGTCCACGTCAAGCGCGTGCGCGCCAAGATCGAGGACGACCCCGCGAACCCGTCGCTCCTGGTCACGGTGCGTGGGCTGGGCTACAAGCTCGAGGACGCGACCCCGAGCGCCTGAGGCGTTCGTCGGCCAGCGTTCACCCGGGGTTCACCCGCTGACCCAGGGCGCGTCACGTCGAAGGGCCAACCTGCCGTTGCGCGCACATCCCGGTGCGCATCGGATCGAAGGACGGACCCACAGTGAAGCTCTCCCTCCACGGCCGCGTCGGCGCGGTCGCCCTCGCCGGCGCCCTCGCCCTCACGCTTGCGGCCTGCGGATCGGACGACCCCATCGCTGCCGCCACGGGCGGAGCCGGCGCGAGCGACGCGCCCGCCAGCGACGCTCCCGCCAGCGAGCTGTCCGGCGAGCTCAACGGCGCGGGCGCCTCCTCCCAGGAGAAGGCGATGGACGCGTGGCGCGCCGGCTTCCAGTCGAGCAACCCCGACGTGACGATCAACTACGACCCGGTCGGCTCGTCCGGCGGTCGCCAGCAGTTCATCGACGGCGGCGTGGCGTGGGCCGGCTCGGACTCGGCGCTCAAGCCCGAGGAGATCGAGTCCGCCAAGGCGCGCTGCGAGGCCGTCGACATCCCCGTCTACGTGAGCCCCATCGCGGTCGCCTTCAACCTCGAGGGCGTGACCGAGCTCAACCTCTCGGCGGAGACGATCGCCAAGATCTTCCGCGGCGAGATCACCTCGTGGGACGACGCGGCGATCGCCGCCGACAACCCCGACGCGACGCTGCCGAAGCTCGCGATCACGCCCGTGCACCGCGCCGACGGCTCGGGCACGACGAAGAACTTCACGGACTTCCTCAACAAGGCCGCGGGCGGCGTGTGGACCGACGAGGCGGCCGACGACTGGCCGCTCCAGGGCGGCGAGTCGGGCACCGGCACGTCGGGCCTGATCCAGTCGGTGCAGGCCGCGCAGGGCACGATCGGCTACGCCGACGAGTCGGCCGTCCCGGCCGAGCTCGGCCAGGTCAGCGTCAAGGTGGGCGACGCGTTCGTCGCGCCGACCGCCGAGGCTGCCGCCGCGGCCCTGGCCGCGTCCCCGCGCGACGAGGAGCGCGGTGAGCACGACATCGTCGTGAAGGTCGACCGCACGACGACCGCCGCGGGTGCCTACCCGCTGATCCTCGTGTCCTACGCGGTGGCGTGCCTCGACTACGACTCGGCCGACGAGGCCGCGCTCGTGCAGGGCTTCCTGGGCTACATCGTGAGCGACGAGGGCCAGGCCGCCGCGCAGCAGTCGGCGGGCTCCGCGCCGCTCCCGAGCGACATCGCCGCAGAGGCGCAGGCCGCGGTCGCGGCCATCACCGGCGCCTGACCCCTGTCGTCGGTGGCCGGCCTGTCCCGGGGGGGACGCGGGCCGGCCACCGACGATCTCGCGGCCCCGCCGCGGGACGTCCCCCCCGAGTCCTCCCCGAAGGAGCAGACGTGACTGCCACCACCAGCCCCGCGCCGCCGGGGACCGAGCCGGGCGGACTCCCGGAACCGCGACGCCGGCCGTCGCGCCTGCGCCCCGCAGGCCGGGCCCGCACGGTCGAGCGCGGCGCGAGCCGCGTGTTCCGCTGGACCGCGACGAGCGCCGGGGCCCTGATCCTCGTGGTCCTCGCCGCCGTCGCGGTCTTCCTCGTCGTGAAGGCGATGCCCGCGCTGACCTCGACGTCCGCCGAGCTCGTGGACTCCGTGAGCTTCATGCGGAACTCGTCGTCGCTGCTCGACTACGTCGGCCCGCTCGTGTTCGGCACGGTCCTGGCGGCCGTGCTCGCGCTCGCGCTCGCGGTGCCCGTCGCGATCGCGATCGCGCTGTTCATCTCGCACTACGCGCCGCGCCGCCTGGCCTCGGGTCTCGGCTACGTGGTCGACCTGCTCGCCGCGGTGCCGTCCGTGGTCTACGGGCTGTGGGGCGCGATGGTCCTGGCGCCGATCGTGCAGCCGGTGTGGAGCTGGCTGAACTCGACGCTCGGCTGGATCCCGTTCTTCTCCGGCACGGTCTCGCCCACCGGGCGCGTGATCCTCACCGTGGGCGTGGTGCTCGCGGTCATGATCCTGCCGATCATCACCGCGGTCAGCCGCGAGGTGTTCCTGCAGACGCCCCGGCTGTACGAGGAGGCGGCGCTCGCGCTCGGTGCGACCCGCTGGGAGATGATCCGCATGACCGTGCTGCCGTTCGGCCGCTCGGGCGTGGTGTCCGCCGCGATGCTCGGTCTGGGCCGCGCGCTGGGCGAGACGATGGCCGTGCTGATGATCCTGTCGCAGGGCTTCCTGTACAGCGTGCTGCTCCTGGTCGCCGGGCAGCAGCAGACGATCGCCGCCAACATCGCCGCGCAGTTCCCCGAGGCGAGCGACCAGGGCATGTCGGTCCTCATCGCGACGGGCCTCGCGCTGTTCGTCATCACCCTCGTCGTCAACATGTCGGCCCGTGCGATCGTCGCGCGGCGCAAGGACTTCTCGGGAGCCAACTGATGGCCACCACCACGGACGCTCCCACGCCGTCCTCCTCGTCCGCCTCGTCCTCGGAGCTCGCGAGCCTGCTCCGGCAGGTCGACCCGCGCCGCCGCCGCACCGACCGGGCCATGCGCTGGGTCATCACCGGCGCGTTCGCACTGGCGATGCTCCCGCTGCTGTCGGTCGCGTGGACCGTGGTCTCGCACGGCATCGAGCGGTTCGACATGTACTTCCTGACCCACTCGATGCGCGGCGTGTACGGCGGCATCGACGCGGGCGGGATCTACCACGCGATCATCGGCACGGTCGAGATCACGCTCTTCGCGACGCTGATCTCCGTCCCGATCGGCCTGCTCACCGCGATCTACCTGGTCGAGTACGGCCGGGGCCACCTCGCGCGCGCGGTCACGTTCTTCGTCGACGTCATGACCGGTATCCCGTCGATCGTCGCGGGCCTGTTCGCGTACGCGCTGTTCGCCGTGATCCTGGGCCCCGGCATCCGCATGGGTGTCGTCGGGTCGGTCGCGCTGTCGGTGCTGATGATCCCGGTGGTCGTGCGGTCGAGCGAGGAGATGCTGCGGCTCGTGCCCAACGAGCTGCGGGAGGCCGCGCTCGCGCTCGGGGTGCCGCGCTGGCTCGTCGTGATCAAGGTCGTGCTGCGCACCGCGGTGGCCGGGATCGTCACGGGCGTGATGATCGCGATCGCCCGCATCATCGGCGAGACCGCGCCTCTGCTCATCACGGTCGGCGTGGCCGACTCGATCAACTTCAACCTCTTCGAGGGTCGCATGATGACGCTGCCGGTGTACGTGTACCGGCAGTTCCAGCAGGGGCTGATCCCGTGCTCCGCGGACGACATGTCGTGCATCGCGACCATCACCTACGACCGCGCCTGGGCCGCCGCACTGACCTTGATCCTCCTGGTCATGCTGCTCAACCTCGTCGCGCGCCTCGTCACCCGACTCTTCGCCCCCAAGACCATCAGCTGAGGACCCCCCCATGGCACAGCGCATCGACGTCAAGGACCTGAACATCTACTACGGCGAGTTCCGCGCCGTGGCCGACGTGGCGATGTCCGTCGAGCCCCGCTCGGTGACCGCCTTCATCGGCCCGTCCGGCTGCGGGAAGTCGACCTTCCTGCGCACGCTCAACCGCATGCACGAGGTCATCCCCGGCGCGCGCGTCGACGGGCACGTCGAGATCGACGGTGTCGACCTGTACGCGCCCGACGTCGACCCCGTGGCCGTGCGCCGGCAGATCGGCATGGTCTTCCAGCGGCCCAACCCGTTCCCGACGATGTCGATCGCCGACAACGTGCTCGCGGGCGTGCGCCTCAACAACAAGCGCATCTCCAAGGGCGACGCACAGGACCTCGTCGAGGCCTCGCTGCGCGGCGCCAACCTGTGGAACGAGGTCAAGGACCGGCTCGACCGGCCCGGCTCGGGGCTCTCGGGCGGTCAGCAGCAGCGGCTGTGCATCGCGCGGGCGATCGCCGTCAAGCCGCAGGTCCTGCTCATGGACGAGCCGTGCTCCGCGTTGGACCCGATCTCGACGCTGGCGATCGAGGACCTCATCGCCGAGCTCAAGGCCGAGTACACGATCGTGATCGTCACGCACAACATGCAGCAGGCGGCGCGGGTCTCCGACCGGACCGCGTTCTTCAACCTCGCCGGCCAGGGCCAGCCCGGCAAGCTCGTCGAGGTCGACGACACCTCGGTGATCTTCTCCGCACCGCGCGAGCAGGCCACCGAGGACTACATCTCGGGCCGCTTCGGCTGACCGCGCCCGCGGGACCCGTGCCGTCCGGGCGCGTGTCCGGCGCACCGTCCCGGCGCCGTCCTGCCCGGGGGACGACGAACGCCCCGTCGCTCACGTTGCGACGGGGCGTTCGCGCTGCGTGCGTGCACGCTCAGCCCTCGGGCGCGGCGGTCGGGACCAGCGACGCGTAGTCGGGCAGCGTCCCGTCGAGGACGGGCACCCGCAGGGTCTCGCCGCCCGCGACGTCCGAGCTCACGCTGATCGGGGCGAGGCTGCCGGGTGCGACCGGCGTCGAGGTGACCCCGACGCGCTCGGTGACCACCTGCAGCTTGCTGTCGTCCTCGGCGTCGGAGAGCAGGACCGTCTCGCCCGCGGGCAGGTCGATCGTCGCGGGGTCGTCGCTCGGCTCGGCGTCCGCCGCGGCGCCTGCGGCGCCGAACGCGATCGTCAGCGTGACGTCCTGGGTGCCGTCGTTCGTGAACGCGCCGTGCAGCACGCCGGGCTTGCCGGCGCCCTCGGACAGGATCATGAGGTTGATGCCCCGGACGTCGCCCAGCGTGACGCCGACGCCGTCGGACGCGTCGTACGGCTTGCTGGTCTCGATCGGGTTGGTCGCCGAGCAGCCGGCCAGCAGCAGTCCCGCGACGAGCGCGGCGGCGACGCCGCTGGCACGCAGGGGAAGCCGGACGGGCAGGCGGCGGGGGCGGTGCGAGGTCACGATGACTCCTGCTGCCGTCGCGCGGCGACGAGGCGCGCGCGGGTGGTCGAGGGCGGGGCCAGCCTATCGGTCGCCGTGCGCCAAGAGGCTCCTGAGCGGGCGTGCGAGGGACGTTCGTCCCTCGCACGGGCGTGAGGCTGCCCACACGATCGGAGCGGGTGTGCGTGACGTCCCCGGGTCACGAGGTCCGTCCCCGAGCGGTCTCGCGCGCCCGTGTGCGCCCGCGTGCAAGCCTCTGACCTGCGACGACGTGCGTCCGAGTGATACCATCGGCCGGTCGGCGCGTCCGATTGGCGTGCTAAGATAGGCCCCCTGCGAAAGGGGACACCTGCAGATGACTTTCACGGTTGGGGAGACTGTTGTCTACCCGCACCACGGTGCAGCGCTGATCGAAGAGATCAAGACCCGGACCATCCGCGGCGAGGACAAGATCTACCTCAAGCTCAAGGTCGCCCAGGGCGACCTGACCATCGAGGTCCCTGCGGAGAACGTCGACCTGGTGGGTGTTCGTGACGTGGTCGGCCAGGAGGGCCTCGACCGCGTCTTCGAGGTGCTTCGCGCCCCGTACACAGAAGAGCCCACCAACTGGTCGCGCCGGTACAAGGCCAACCTCGAGAAGCTCGCCTCGGGCGACGTGATCCGCGTGGCCGAGGTCGTGCGCGACCTCTCCCGGCGTGATGCGGACCGCGGCCTGTCCGCGGGCGAGAAGCGCATGCTGGCCAAGGCTCGCCAGATCCTCGTCTCGGAGCTCGCGCTCGCGGAGCACACCGAGGAGGAGAAGGCCGAGGCCATCCTCGACGAGGTTCTCGCCTCCTGACGCCTCCCGGCGTCGTGGTGGCGTACGGGTGGTGGATGTGGCCGACCTGACGACGGCCGGCGCGTGAGCGTCGTCGCCGTCCTGACCGCTGCGGGCAGCGGGTCCAGGCTCGGCCATGCGCTGCCGAAGGCTCTCGTCCCTCTCCGGGGCGAGGCGCTCGTCGTGCACGCCGCTCGTCGTCTCCTGGACGCGAGCGGCGCGCACGGACCGTTGCTCGACGAGATCGTGGTGACCGCACCGGCGGAGCACCTCGACGCGTTCGTCGTCGCGCTCGCCGCGACACCGACCGAGGACCCTGGGACGCCGTCCCCGGGTCCTCGTGTGCGTGTGGTCGCGGGCGGCGCGACGCGGCAGGCGTCGGTCGCGGCCGGGCTCGCGGCACTCGGTGCGGACCTCGACGCCGGCACGACGGTCCTGGTGCACGACGCCGCGCGGCCGTTCGCGCCCGCCGCGCTCGTCGCGCGCGTCGTGGCCGCCGTCGCGGCGGGGCACGAGGCGGTGGTGCCGGGGCTTCCCGTGACGGACACGGTCAAGCGCGTCGGGCCGGCCGACGCGGGGGGAGCCGAGCCGGTGCGCGCGACGGTCGAGCGCGCGGACCTACGGGCGGTGCAGACGCCGCAGGGCTTCACGCTGGGGCTGCTGCGGCGCGCGCACGACGAGGCCGCGCGGCACGCGCACGACGAGTCCCTCGCCGCGACCGACGACGCCGGCCTCGTCGAACGGCTCGGCCACGCCGTCTGGGTGGTGGCCGGCGACGAGCGTGCCGCCAAGATCACGACCGCACGCGACCTGCGGGTCGCCGAGCTCCTGGGGGACGCATGACGCACGAGGCTCCCGTCCCGTCGAGGCCCGCGTACCCGCTGCCGCGCACGGGCGTCGGCGTGGACGTGCACGCGTACGACGAGGACCCCGCGCCCGACGCGGTGCTGCACCTGGCGGGGCTCGCGTGGCCCGGGGAGCGGCCGCTCGCGGGCCACTCCGACGCCGACGTCGCCGCGCACGCCGCAGCCGACGCCCTGCTCTCGGCGGCCGGCCTGGGCGACCTGGGCTCCAACTTCGGCACTGCCGAGCCGCAGTGGGCCGGTGCCGCGGGTGCGACGCTGCTCGCCGAGGCGGCGCGGCGCGTGCGGGCCGCGGGCTTCGAGATCGGGAACGTCGCGGTGCAGGTCGTCGGGAACCGGCCGCGCGTGGGTCAGCGGCGGGCCGAGGCCGAGGCCGTGCTCTCGTCGGCGGCCGGTGGGCCGGTGACGATCTCGGCGACGACGTCGGACGGGCTCGGGCTGACCGGGCGGGGCGAGGGCGTGGCGGCGATCGCCACGGCGCTCGTCGTGCCGGTGACCCCCGCGCCCGACGCGAGCGGCACGACGGGCTGAGGCCGCCGCCGCGCGGTGCTGCCCAGCAGGACGCCCGCGACCACGAGCGCACCCCAGCCGAGCTCCGCGAGCGACGTGCGCTCGCGCAGGATCAGCCACGACGAGCCGATGCCGACCACCGGCACGAGCATCGAGAACGGCGCGACGACGCCCGCGGGGTACCGGGACATGAGCGACGTCCACAGGCCCGAGCCCGCGAGCGTCCCGACCAGGACGGTGAACGCGAGCGCGCCGAGCGCGGTCCAGCCCGTCGGCGTGGCCAGGCCGGTGAACGACGCGCGGATGCGCGCGGGGCCCTCGAGCGTCAGCGAGAGCGCGAGCAGCGGGAGCGGCGGGATCACCGACATCCACAGCATGAGGCGCAGCGGCTCACCCGGTGCGGCCTGCATCGCGCGCCGGTTGCCGAGGTTGCCCATCGCCCAGCCCAGGCCGCCGCACAGCGTGAGCAGCACCGGGACGAGCGTCGCGCCACCGTTCAGCCCGGCCCGGTGCACGGCGATCCCCGCGAGCCCGACGACCGCGACGAGCACGCCGAGCGCCTGGCGCCCGGACACGTGCTCGCGCAGCAGCGCGGCGGCGAGGACCACCGTGAACGGCGCCGACGACTGCAGGACGAGCGAGGCCAGGCCCGTCGGCATCCCGGAGTCGATGGCCGAGTAGAGGAACACGAACTGCAGCACGCCGAAGCCCGCGCCGTAGAGCAGCACCCAGCGCCACGGCGCGCTCGGGCGCGGCACGAGCAGGAGCGTGGGGACCGCGAGGAGCGAGAAGCGCAGGGCCACCGCGAGGAACGGCGGGAACTGCTCGAGCGTCAGGTGGATCGCCGGGAAGTTCAGGCCCCAGGTCACGGCGACGACGACGGCGAGGAGACGGTCGCGCACGGTCATGGCCACGAGCGTGCGGCAGGCTGATCATTCACGACAAGCGCATTGTCGTGAACGGACGTTGTAGCGTTGTTGCATGGATGCACGCGCCCTGCAGACGCTGCGCGCGGTGGGCACGCAGGGCGGCGTGACCGCGGCGGCGCGCGTGCTGCACCTGACGCCCTCGGCGGTCTCGCAGCAGGTGCACCAGCTGGAGCGCGCCGTGGGCGTGCCGCTCACCGAGCGCGTGGGCCGCGGCGTGCGCCTCACCGCCGCGGGAACGGCGCTCAGCGAGGCGGCGGTGGACGTGGCGGTCGCGCTCGAGCGTGCCGGGGCCGCGGTCGACCGGCTTCGTGAGCGACCCGGCGGGACCGTGCGCGTGAGCGCGTTCGCGAGCGGTGCGCAGCTGCTGCTCCCGGGTCTCCTGGAGCGCGTGCGCGCGCTGCCCGACGTGCGCGTGGAGTGCTCCGACGACGACGTCCCGCAGGCGCAGTTCGTCGCCCTGACGGACGAGATCGACGTCGTCGTGGCGCACCGGCCCGACGGGTCTCCGGGCTGGGGCGGCGGGGTGGTGGTGCGGCACCTGCTGCGTGAGCCGCTCGACGTCGCGCTCGCGCCCGACCACCCCCTCGCCGCTCGCCGCAGCGACGGGCCCAGCAACGAGCACGACGACGAGTACAGCAACGCGCACGGCATCGAGCCGCGGGACCTGGTGGACGAGGACTGGGTGGCGGTGCGTGCGGGGTTCCCCGTGGCCCACGTGCTCGCCGCGATCGGCGCGCGGGCCGGGGCCGAGCCGCGGGTCCGGCACCGGATCAACGACTTCCACGTGGCGGCCGCGCTGGTCGGCGCCGGCCACGGCATCTCGCTGCTGCCGCGCTACACCTTCGGGGCGGACCCGCGCGTGCGGCTCCTCCCGCTCGCCGGGGTGCGCGCGGGACGGCTCGTCGAGGCGTTGGTGCGCCGGGACAAGGCCGAGCGGCTCGTCGTGCAGCGCGTGCTGGCCGAGCTCGAGGCGCTCGCGGCGCAGATCACCACTCCCGCGCGCCCGGCACCGGCCGAGGGGTGAGCGCTCAGGGCAGCAGGACGAGCTTGCCGCGGGCGTGGCCCGTCCGGCTGTCGGCGTGGGCCTGCGCGACGTCCTCGAGCGGGTAGGTGCGCGCGACGTGGACGTCGAGCGTCCCGTCGCCCGCGAGCTCGACGAGCTGCGCACGGGCCGCGTCGCGCACCGCGGTGCCCGGGTCGGCCCCCGGGCCGCCACCGAGCGCCTGGATGCCGAGCTCGCCCGCGCGCCGGAAGCCCGCGATCGTCGCGATCCGTGAGCGGTCGGTGACCAGCGCGACGGAGGTGTCGAGCGCCTCGTCGGAGCCGACCGTGTCGATCGCGACCGTCACGGGTGCGCCCAGCTCGGCCGCGGCGGCCTCGACGCGCCCGAGCAGGCCCTCGCCGTACGCGACGGGGACGGCGCCCAGCGTGCGCAGGTCGTCGTGCGTGTCGGGCGACGCGGTCGCGATCACGCGCGCGCCGCGGAGCTCGGCGAGCTGGACCACCATGCGGCCGACCGAGCCGGACCCGCCGTGCACGAGGACCACGTCCTGCGGCCCGGTGCGCGTCGCGGTCAGGGTGTGCACGGCGGTGGTCCCGGCGACCAGCAGACCGGCGGCCTGCGGCCAGCCGAGCTCGGCGGGCTTGCGGACGGTCGCCTGCTCGGGGACGACGAGCCTGCGCGCGTACCCGCCGCGCACCGGCCACGCCACGACCTCGTCGCCCACCGCGAGCCAGCGCACGTTGGGGCCGACAGCCGTCACGACCCCGGCGACCTCGATGCCCAGTCGCAGGGGCAGGCGTTGCGGGTCCGCGCCCGGCCCGCCCGCGTACATCTTCCAGTCGATCGGGTTGACGGCGGCGGCCCGGACGTCGAGGAGGACCTCCCCGGGCCCCGGCTCGCCGGGGTCCACGTCGATCACGCGCAGGGAGTCGGGTCCGCCGTAGGAGATCGCCACGACGGCGGTGCTGGTGTGCGACACGCCGATCAGAGTGCACCCGTGGGCCGTGCACGGCCAGGGCCGTTCCGCGGTGGGCGCGCTGAAACGGTTCTCATCACCCTCACGGGTGACACGTGTCAGGGGCGTGGGCCGAAGACGCGCGTGAGGTAGTCGTTGTCGAACACGCCCGTCGGGTCGGCCTGGGCGCGGACGCGCTGCGCGTCGGCGAACCGTGGGTACAGCTCGGCGAGGCGGGACGCCTCGAGCCCGTGCAGCTTGCCCCAGTGCGGGCGTCCGGCGTGCTCGGCGACGATCCGCTCGACGGCGGCGAAGTAGCGCTCGTGCGGCAGCCGCCAGTACTGGTGCACGGCCACGTACGCGGTGTCGCGGCCGTGCGCGGTCGAGAGCCACAGGTCGTCGGCTGCCGCGAACCGGATCTCGGCCGGGAACGGCAGGCGCTCGCCCGACGACTCGATCCACCGGTCGATCTCCGCGAGCACGTCGAGCAGGGCCTCGCGCGGGACGGCGTACTCCATCTCGCGGAACCGCACGCGCCGCGGCGAGGCGAACACCTCCGGCGACCGCGCGACGTAGCTGCGGGCGGACAGGCTGCGCGCGGCGATCGCGTTGACGCGGCGCGTGACCCGGGGAACCGCGGTGACCAGGCGGTTGGTCGCCTCGAACACGGTGTTGGACAGCAGCTCGTCGTCCACCCAGCGCCGCAGGGGGTTCAGGCCGGCGCCCGCCTCGACCCGGTTGTTGCGCTTGGTCAGCGCGCGGCGCGTGTGGGGGAACCAGTAGAACTCGAAGTGGTCGTTGCCCTCGACGAGGCCGTCCGGGCCGTCGAGCTGCTCGAGCACCGCGTCGAGCGGCCACGGCTCCTCGACGGCCTCGAGCAGGAACGCGGGGACGGCCTCGAGCGTGACGGCCGCGAGCACGCCAGCGCTGCCCAGTCCGAGGCGCGCGAGCTCGAACAGCTCGGGATCCTGGGTCGGCGAGGTCTCGACGACGTCGCCGGCCGCGGTGACGAGGCGGGCGCCGACGACCTGCGTCGCCAGGCCACCGAGCCGCGCGCCCGTGCCGTGCGTGCCCGTCGAGATCGCGCCCGCGATCGACTGCCGGTCGATGTCGCCCAGGTTGCGCAGCGCGAGACCGAGGGCGGCGAGCACGCCGTTGAGCGCGGCCAGGCGGATGCCTGCGCCCACCGTGACGAGCGCGGTGCCGTCGGGGCGGCGGTGCACGTCCTCGAGGGTGTCGATCGCGTCGAGGCTGAGCTGCACGCCGTCGGTCACGGCCGCGGGCGTGAACGAGTGGCCGGCGCCGACCGCGCGCACCGTCAGGCCCTGCGCCGCGGCGGCGGCGACGCTCGCAGCGAGCTCGGGCACGTCGCGCGGCCGGTCGAACCGGACAGGGGATGACGAAGCGGTGCGCGCCCAGTTCACCCAGCGCGTCGCGTCTGTCCCGTTCGTCATGGGGACGAGGGTGGGACTGAACACTTGTCCAAGTCAAGCGCAGCGGTCATGCTTGGCTATCGTTGTCGCGGCGGCACTGGTCGCGGGCGGGGGCCCGGGCCCTGACCGGTGCCATGTGAAGGGGACCGCATGCCGGTGGCCGAGCGGCGCGAGCAGCTCATCGAGGCTGCCATCACCGTGGCGAGCAGGGACGGGATCGAGGCAGCGACCGTGCGCGCGGTCGCCGCCGAGGCGGGCGTCTCCCTCGGGGTGGTGCACTACTGCTTCCAGGACAAGTCCGAGCTCATGCGCGCGATGGCGCACAAGATCACGGCGCAGAACGCGCCCACCGACCTGTCCGAGCTGCCCGACGGCATGTCCACCGAGGACGTGGTCCAGGCCGTCGTCGGCGCGTTCTGGCAGTCGATCTCCACGTCGCGCGGGTCCCAGCTCCTGTCGTACGAACTGACCACCGCCTCGCTGCGGCACGCCGACCTGCGTGAGGTCGCGCTCGAGCAGTACCGCGGGCAGCGGTCCGCCGCGGAGGCCGTGCTCGAGGAGATCGCGCGGGTCGCGGGCGTCGAGTGGGCGCAGCCGGTGCCCGAGCTGGCGCGAGCGATCGTCGCGTTCGTCGACGGGCTCTCGTTGTCCTGGCTCGTCGACGGCGACGACGACGCCGCCCGGGAGTCGATGATCCGCTTCGGCGAGTTCCTCGTGACCCGGACGGTCGCGCACGGCGCCGCGAGCAGCGAGGCGTGAGCGCCCTGCCCGCACGTCGCGCCGGGACCCTGGCCTTCGCGGCCCAGGGCTACGTCCTGACGACGATCCTCGCGAGCCTGCCCGTCGTGCGGGACCGCTACGGCATCAGCGAGGACCAGCTCACCTACGCCGTGCTGGGCGTCCTGCTCGCCGCGGTGGCCGGCTCCGGGCTCGCCGACCTGCTCTCGCGGCGCCCCGGCGGCAGCCGCGTCGCGCTCGCCGCGGGCCTGTTCGGCATCGCCGTGACCCTGCCTCTCGTCGCGCTCGCGCCGGTGTTCCTCGCGGCCGTGGGCGCGTTCGCGCTGTACGGGATCGCGCTCGGCATGGTCGACGCGGGCACCAACATGCAGGGCGTCGCGGTGCAGCGCGCCGCGGGCCGCCCACTCATGGCGAGCTTCCACGCCGGGTGGTCCGCCGGCGCGATCGTCGGGGCGCTCGTCTGCTCCGCGACCGTGATGTGGCTGCCCTACGACCCGGTGATGCTCGTGTTCCTGCCCGGCGTGCTCGTCGCGCTCGGTGCGGGGTGGATCGAGCTGCGCGACGGCCTGCGGACGGACGCGCGTGCCGTCGGGTCCGACGAGCGGCGCGCGGCGGACGGCGAGCACGCGGGCACGGCCCCGGCCGCGCCGATCCCGTGGGGACCCCTGCTCGTGCTGGGCGTCGCGCTGCTCGCGTTCTACGCAGCCGACAACGCGGCGCAGACCTGGGGCTCGCTCTACGTCGACAGCACGCTCGACGCGGCCGCGTGGCTCGGCCCGCTCACGCTCGCGGCCTACCTCGTCACCGCGTTCGTGCCGCGCCTGTTCGGCGACGCGGCCGTGCGCCGGTGGGGCCGCGTGCGCGTCGTGCGGACCGCGTCGCTCGTCGCCGCGGCCGGTCTCGGCGTCGTGGTCGCGGCCCCCGGTGCCGGTGTCGCGCTGGTCGGGTTCGCACTCGCTGGTGCGGGGCTCGGGCTCGGGGCGCCGCTGTGCTTCGCGGCCGCGGGCGCGCTCGACCCCGACAACGCCGACGCGGTCGTCGCGCGGCTCAACGTCTTCAACTACGGCGGCACCTTGCTGGGCGCGGTGCTCGTCGGCGTGGTGAGCGGGTTCTCGTCGCTGCGCGTCGGGTTCCTCATCCCGATCGCGCTCGTGCTCGTCATCACGACGCTGTCCGGGCGGTTCGCGGTGCACGACGACGCCGAGGCGGCCCGCCGTGAGAGAGAGGTGATCGCGTGACGATCGGAGACCGGCTCGACGCCGCGACCGGGCACCTGCCCGCGCCGCTCGCCGTGGTCGACCTGGACGCCCTCGAGGCCAACGCGGCGGACCTCGTCGCGCGCGCCGTCGGCACTCCGGTGCGCGTCGCGAGCAAGTCCGTGCGCGTGCGCGCGGTGCTCGAGACGGTCCTCGCGACGCCCGGGTTCGCGGGCGTCATGGCGTATTCGGTGCGCGAGGCCGTGTGGCTCGCACGGCACGGTGTGGCCGACGTGCTCGTCGGATACCCGTCGGTCGACACGGTCGGGCTCGACGAGCTCGCCGCCGACCCCGTCGCCGCGGCCGCGGTGACGCTCATGGTCGACGACGTCGCGCAGGCGGACCTCGCGGCGAAGGCCGCGGCCGCGCACGGCCGGACCCTGCAGGTCTGCCTCGACGTCGACGCGTCGCTGCGCGTGGGCGTCGGACCGCTGCGCGCGCACCTCGGCGTGCGTCGCTCGCCCGTGCACACGCCCGCCGAGGCGCAGGCGCTCGCGGAGGCGATCGCGCACCGTGACGGCCTCGAGGTGCGGGGCGTCATGTTCTACGAGGCGCAGGTCGCGGGCATGCCCGACTCGAGCGCTGCCGTGCGTGCCGTGAAGCGGCTGTCGGTCCGGGATCTCGCGCGCCGTCGTGGGCTCGTCGTCGAGGCGGTCAGCGAGGCCGTCGGCCACCGGCTGACGCTCGTGAACTCCGGCGGCTCGGGCTCGGTCGAGTCGTCGGTCTCCGACCCGACGGTCACCGAGGTCACCGCGGGCTCGGGGCTGTTCGTCCCGACGCTGTTCGACCAGTACCGCTCGTTCGAGCCACGCCCGGCCGCGTTCTTCGGCCTGGACGTCGTGCGCATCCCCGCGTCGGGGTACGCCACGGCGTTCGGCGGCGGCTACATCGCCTCGGGGCCACCGACCGCGTCACGCCAGCCGCGGCCCGTGTGGCCCGGCGGGCTCACGCTCACGCCGCGCGAGGGTGCGGGTGAGGTCCAGACCCCGCTGCGGGTGCGGGGACGCGCGGACCTGCGCGTCGGCGACCGCGTGTGGTTCCGGCACGCGAAGTCCGGCGAGGTCATGGAGCGGTTCGCCGACGTGCACCTCGTGCGCGGCGAGGCCGTCGAGGCGACGGTCCCGACGTACCGGGGCGAGGGGCGCACGTTCGGCTGAGCCGTCGCGCCGCGCCCGGACGTCCGACGAGCGTCGCGCCGGTAGCCTTGCCCGCGTGAGTCTTCGCCTGTACGACACCGCCACCCGCACGGTGCGCGACTTCGTCCCCCGGGTCGCCGGCGAGGTCGGCATCTACCTGTGCGGTGCGACCGTGCAGGCGCCGCCCCACGTCGGGCACGTCCGGTCCGGCGTCGCGTTCGACGTGCTCGTGCGCTGGCTGCGCCGGCAGGGCGTGCGCGTCACGCTGGTGCGCAACGTGACCGACATCGACGACAAGATCCTCGCGAAGTCCGCCGAGGCGGGCGTCGAGTGGTGGGCCTGGGCGATGACGAACGAGCGCGCGTTCACCGCCGCGTACGACGCGCTCGGGGTCCTGCCGCCCACCTACGAGCCACGCGCCACCGGCCACGTCCCGGCGATGGTCGACCTCATGCGCACGCTCGTCGAGAAGGGGCACGCCTACCAGGCGGCGCCTGGCGACGTGTACTTCGACGTGCGGTCGTTCCGCGACTACGGCGCGCTGACGCGCCAGCCCGTCGACGACATGGTCCCCGCGCCCGACGACGCCCCCGCGGGCGGCGCCAAGCGCGACGTGCACGACTTCGCGCTGTGGAAGGCGCCCAAGCCGGGCGAGCCCGAGACCGCGTCCTGGGACACGCCGTTCGGCCGGGGGCGCCCCGGCTGGCACCTCGAGTGCTCGGCGATGGCGGCGCGCTACCTCGGCCCCGAGTTCGACATCCACGGCGGCGGGCTCGACCTGCGCTTCCCGCACCACGAGAACGAGCTCGCGCAGTCCCGCGCCGCCGGGCAGGAGTTCGCGCGGTACTGGCTGCACAACGGCTGGGTCACGCAGGGCGGCGCGAAGATGAGCAAGTCGCTCGGCAACGGGCTGCTCGTGGACGTCGTGCTGCGCGACGTGCGGCCCGTGGTGCTGCGGTGGGCGCTCACCGCCGTGCAGTACCGCTCGATGCTCGAGTGGACCGACGACACGCTCCGCGAGGCCGAGGCCACGTGGGACCGGCTCGCGGGCTTCGTGGAGCGCGCGGTCGAGCGCACGGGCGACGTGCCCGACGACGCCGTCGCGGCCGCGCCGCTGCCCGACGAGTTCGTCGCGGCGATGGACGACGACCTCAACGTGCCCGCCGCGCTCGCGGTCGTGCACGAGACCCTGCGCTCCGGCAACACCGCCCTCGCGGCGGGTGACCTGCCCGCGGCGCGTGACGCGCTCGTCACGCTCCGTGCGATGCTCGACGTCCTCGGTCTCGACCCGGGCTCGCCGCAGTGGCGCGCCGACGGCACCGACGAGCGGTACGCGAGGGCGCTCGACGAGCTCGTCGAGGCCCAGCTCGAGGCGCGCGCCGCAGCGCGTGCCGCGCGTGACTTCGCGACCGCTGACGCGATCCGCGACCGGCTGACCACCGCCGGTGTCGTGGTCGAGGACTCACCTGCGGGCGCCCGTTGGACGCTCGCACCCCGATCGGAGGACTGATGGCCGGCAACAGCTCGCGTCGCGGCGCGACGCGCAAGGGCGGCAAGAAGGGCGCGACCGTCGGCACCGGCGGTCACAGCCGCAAGGCGCTCGAGGGCAAGGGCCCCACGCCCAAGGCCGAGGACCGTCCGTACCACACGGCCCACAAGAAGAAGGTCGCGGCCGAGCGTCGCGTGGCGGGAGCCCGGGGCGCCTCCGGCCGACCTGCCGCGTCCGCGTCGCGGTCCGCCGCCGGCAGCAAGGGCGGACGCAAGTCGTCGACCCACGAGATCGTCTCGGGGCGCAACTCCGTCCTCGAGGCGATGCGCACGGGTGTGCCCGTCACGACCCTGTACCTGGCCGCCAAGCTCGAGGCCGACGACCGCACGCGCGAGATCGTCTCGACCGCCGCCGACGCGGGCTACCCGCTGCTCGAGGTGTCCCGCACCGAGCTCGACCGGCTCACCGACGGCTCGGTGCACCAGGGCGTCGCGATCCAGGTCCCGCCGTACGCGTATGCCGAGGACGAGGACCTGCTCGACATCGCGGCGCGCGCGGGCGTGCCCGTGCTGGCCGTCGCGCTCGACGGCGTGACCGACCCGCGCAACCTCGGCGCCGTGCTGCGCTCGGCCGGTGCGTTCGGTGCGCACGGCGTGATCGTGCCCGAGCGTCGTGCGGCCGGCGTCACAGCGGCTGCGTGGAAGGTGTCCGCCGGTGCCGCCGCACGCGTGCCCGTCGCGCGGGTCACCAACCTCGCGCGGACCCTGCAGGAGTGGAAGAAGGCCGGCGTGTTCGTCGTCGGGCTCGACGGTGGCGGGGACGTCGCCGTCGCCGACCTGCCCTACGCCGGTGACCCGCTCGTCGTCGTCGTCGGGTCCGAGGGCAAGGGCCTGTCGCGGCTCGTGCGCGAGCAGTGCGACGCGATCGCGTCCATCCCGATCTCGTCCGAGGTCGAGTCGCTCAACGCGGGCGTCGCCGCGGGCATCGCCCTGTACGAGGTCGCTCGCCACCGTGCCTGACCCGGCCGCCGACGCGGTGACCGAGGCGGCGCCGACGATCCTCGAGATCGCGGTGCAGGACGTGAGCGGGGCGGTCGCGGCGGTCCGCGCCGGCGCGCAGCGGCTCGAGCTGTGCACCGCGCTGGCCGCGACCGGTGGGGTGACGCCCGGCGTCGGGCTGCTCGAGGCGGTCGTCGAGGCGGTGCCCGGGACCGGCGTGCACGTGCTCGTCCGCCCGCGCCCGGGCGGATTCGTCTACGCGCCCGACGAGGTCGCCGTGCAGGTCCGGGAGGTCCGCGCCGCTGTGCGCGCGGGGGCGTCCGGTGTCGTCGTCGGCGCGCTCACCGCCGACGGCCGGGTCGACGAGGGCGTCCTCGAACGACTCGTGGCCGCGGCCGACGGCGTCGAGGTGACCTTCCACCGCGCGTTCGACGTGCTCGCGCCCTCGTCGCCGGCGTTGTCTGCGGCGCTGGAGGTCCTGGCTCGGCACGGGGTCACGCGCGTGCTCACCTCGGGGGGTGCGGCCCGAGCGGGCGACGGCCTCGCGCGGATCCGGACGACGGTCGCGCACGTGGGTGGTCGCGTGCAGGTCATGGCGGGCGGCGGTGTGCGCGTCGCGGACATCCCCGCGATCGTCGAGACGGGCGTCGCCGCGGTGCACCTGTCGGCCTCGCGCGCGGTGGCGGGCGACGGCGGACCGGGTGGTGGGGCGGACGCGGGCTGGACGACGACCGACGAGCGTGTCGTCGCCGCCGCGCGCGCCGCACTCGACCGCCCGCTGACCCACCAGCCGCAGACCGACTAGTCACTCCCGACCCGCCGCAGGCTGACCCGTGACTGCCGCCCGGCCGCGGGCTGACCGAACCGACCAGGTGCATGCTCACCAGCATCTGCCGACCGGCCGTGCGCGAACCGGCCGCCGCCGACCAGCGCCAGCCCGACCCGCCGCCCACCGGAACGGGCGGGGGAGGTGCCGTCAGCCGATGAGCTGGTCGTCGTCGATCGTCGGGATCGTGTCCGTGCTGTCCCTCAGGTCGCCCGGCTGGATGCCGAGGATCGACTGCTCGTCGGGCCGGTTCGGCAGGATGTGCTTCACGTAGCTCTTCGCGACCTCGTTGAGCGGCACGTCGCGGTGCTGCTGCTGCGAGAGGTACCACCGGTGGTCGAGCAGCTCGTGGAAGATCTGCGCGGGCTCGAGCTTGCCGCGCATCTCTCGCGGGACCTTGCGGACCGCGGGCTCGAAGACCTCGGTGAGCCAGTCGTGCGCGACGAACGACTCGTCCTCGGCCTGACGGTCGGTCGCTGCCCGGTACTCGTCGAGGTCGTTGAGGAGCCGCCGCGCCTGGTTCTCGCCGACGTCCAGACCGGTCAGGCGCATGAGCCGCCGCGAGTGGTGGCCGGACTCGACGACCTTCGGCTGGATGCGCACCGTGGTGCCGTCGAGGTCGCTCGTGATGTCGAGCTCGCCCACGTCGAAGCCCAGGTCGTTGAGCCGGTCGATGCGCGCCTGCACACGCCACCGCTCGCCGTAGCCGAACGACTCGACCTCGGTCAGGGCGCGCCACAGCTCGCGGTACCGCTCCGCGAGCGCGTTGCCGATCGCGACCGCGTCGACGTCCTCCTCGAGGAACTCGCCGGCCTGCAGGTCCATGAGCTCGCCGATGATGTTGACGCGGGCGACCTCGAGGTCGTACGCGCGCTGACCCTCGGTCAGCTGCTCGTGCAGGTCGCCCGTCTCGGCGTCGACGAGGTACGCGGCGAAGGTCTCCGCGTCTCGTCGGAACAGGGTGTTCGACAGCGACACGTCGCCCCAGTAGAAGCCCGCGAGGTGCAGCCGGACGAGCAGCACGGCGAGCGCGTCGATGAGCCGCGTGGCGGTGTCCGGGCGCAGCGACTGGCTGAACAGGGAGCGGTACGGCAGCGAGAACTGCAGATGCTTCGTGATGAGCACCGCCTCGAGCGGCTCACCCTCGGGCGAACGCCGACCCGTGATGACGCCGACCGGCTCGACCGACGGCACGTCCAGGCGGCGCAGCTGGCGCAGCAGCTCGTACTCGCGGTACGCGACCGTCTCGCCGATCTCCTTGATGGCGATGACGCGACCCGACAGTCGCGCGAACCGCACGATGTGCCGGGAGATGCCGCGAGGGAGCGCGGCCAGCGTCTCGGCCGGCCACTCCTCGAGCGGGATGTGCCACGGCAGGTCGAGCAGCGCCGGGTCGGGCGTGGCCGCCGTGATCTGCAGGCGCTGCCGGGTGGGGCTCATGGGTCAATCCTGCCAGCGAGGTCCGACGGTCCGTTCGTCGGAGCAGCGGACGTGGCGCGCAGAACCCGTGAAGGGTGCCGTCCGGTCCGCGGGACGGGGTGAAAGCCGGGGGCGAATGCTGAAGGGGTGAATGCCGAAGGGGCGGCAGCGGCCCGCAGGCCACCACCGCCCCTCCGCGTGGTGCAGGGGGATCAGGCGAGGCGCTCGCCCGAGCCGGCGTGGAACAGGTGCTGCTCGCCGGGACGGATCTTGATCGCGACGGTCTCACCCTTGGCGGGCACCTGACGCGGGTCGACGCGCACGATGACCTGCGCGTCGCCGGCGCCCGAGTGCACCTGGCTGGCGCCACCGAACTCGTTGGTGAGCGAGCCGTAGACGAACGCGTCCGAGCCGAGCTCCTCGACGATGTTCACGATGACCGGGACGGCGTCCGGCGTGCCGGCGGGCACGACGTCGACCGACTCGGGGCGGAAGCCGAGCGTGATGTGGTTCTTGTCGTCCTCGGTGAGGCTGCTGATGACCTCACGCGTCAGCGGCACGCGCGAGCGGCCGAGCGACGCGTGGCCGTCGAGCACCGGGAACGTGCCGATGTTCATGGCCGGCGAGCCGATGAAGCCGGCGACGAAGACGTTGGCGGGCGTGTCGTACATCTCGCGCGGCGTGCCGACCTGCTGCAGGAGGCCGTCCTTGAGGACCGCGATGCGGTCACCCATCGTGAGGGCCTCGGTCTGGTCGTGCGTGACGTAGACCGTGGTGACGCCGAGACGGCGCTGGAGCGAGGCGATCTGCGTACGCGTCTGCACGCGGAGCTTCGCGTCGAGGTTCGACAGGGGCTCGTCCATGAGGAACACCTGCGGCTGACGCACGATCGCGCGACCCATGGCGACACGCTGACGCTGACCACCCGAGAGGGCCTTCGGCTTGCGGTCCAGGTACTCGGTCAGGTCGAGGATCTTGGCGGCCTCCTCGACGCGCTGGCGGATCTCCGCCTTCGGCGTGCCGGCGATCTTGAGCGCGAAGCCCATGTTGTCGGCCACCGTCATGTGCGGGTACAGCGCGTAGTTCTGGAAGACCATCGCGATGTCGCGGTCCTTCGGCTGGACGTCCGTGACGTCGCGGTCACCGATGAGGATGCGGCCGGCGTTGACGTCCTCGAGGCCGGCGAGCATGCGCAGCGAGGTCGACTTGCCACAGCCCGACGGGCCGACGAGGACGAGGAACTCGCCGTCCTCGATGTGGAGGTTGAGGGCGTCCACCGCGGGACGCTCCGTGCCCGGGTAGACCCGGGTGGCGTGGTCGAACGTGACAGTAGCCATGGCGCTACCAATCCCTTCACCGGCAGGTACGTGCCGGACGATCCGTTGTGGAGGGTGTTCAGTGTCTTCACTGACACAGACCGGGCGGGAGGACCCGCGCCGGTCTGTGGGTCATCCTGCCACACGCGGGTGATCTGTCTCACCGGGAGGTCCCAGGCGCCCTGGCGGGACCGCGTGGTAGGACGCACCCGCGCCTGACCGTCGTCGGGCGCGACGGTCCGACCGCAGTGGGCGCGACGGTCCGACCGCAGTGGGCGTCAACGCGCGGCCGCGGCGCCGGTCGGGGCGACGAGGAACGCGCCGCGCTCGTGGGGGCCGTCCTCGTCGCTGCGGACGGCGACGAGGACGCCTGGGGTCGTGCTCGTGATGTCGAGGCCTGCAGGTGCCCCGCTGTCGTCGAGCGTCCCCGCCCAGCGTTCGGTGCCGTCCTCGAGGTCGTGCGCGCGCAGGGCCCGGCCGTCCTCGACGGCGATCACCACCCGACCGTCGGTCGCGAGCGAGCACCACGCCGTCTCGGTGCTGCGGTCGACGTGCCACAGCGTGCGGCCGTCGTCCGCGTCGATCGCGTCGAGTGAGCCGTCCGCGCACACGTACAGCCGCCCGCCGAGAGCCAGGCCCGCGCTCACCGTCAGGTCCTGGCTCCACACCACCTCGCCGGTCGTCGTGGAACGGGCCTCGAGCGTCTCGTCGTCGGGCCCCGTGGTGAACCACATGAGCTCGGGCGCGCTGCCGTCGTCGACCGTGAGGTGCAGCTCCCTGCCCGGGAACTCCACCGAGCCGGTGGCGTGCTCGAGGACCACCCGTCCGGCCGGGACGAAGCTGCCGTCGTCGACCTCGACCAACGGGAGGTCGAGCAGGGCGGTGCCGCGCCCCGGCGAACGCTGGTAGTCGCCGGGTCCGCTGCCTTCCTGCGTCAGCCGTCCTGCGTCGTCGAGGCGCCACCAGTGGCCCTGCACCGACAGGAGCGGTCCGTCCGAGCTCGCGGTGAGCGAGCCCGTGTACGTCAGCCCGTCGCGCGCGATCGGCTCGGCCGCTGTCCACTCCCAAGCAGGCTCGCCGGTCGCGGTGGTGGCGGCGACGGTCCAGGTCTCCGCACCGTCGTCGTCGCGGCGTGCGGACGCCTCGACGACGAGGTCGCCGAGCGTGGTCCACGCCTCCGCGCGCAGGGTGCGCTCGGCGACGACGCTGCCGTCCGAGGTGCGCAGGACCACGAGGCGCTCGGGCTCGGGTGGGATCACCTGGCCGCTCGCGCCGACGGTGCACGCCACCTGGTCGCTCCACCGCTTCGTCCCAGGTGTGCCGAGGGGTTCGCACCGGACGTCTGCCGGGAGAGAGAGGTCCTGCCCGGGGCGGCCGGAGCCGTCGAGGAGTGCGACGTCCGCCGACCACACGCGCTGTCCCGTCGCGCGGTCGTAGCCGACGACCGTCGCGGTCCTCGTGTCGCCGCTCGATCCGATGACCACAGGTCCGGCGGGCACCAGCTGCCACGGCTCGGGGACGTCGCCGGTCGCGACGACGGGCATGGCATCGAGGGGTCGCAGCACGCCCGGCACGTGGTCGAACCGCGCCTCGTGCGCCAGGCGCCGCTCATCCATGACGTGCTGGGTGACGACGAGCACCCCGACGAGCAGCGCCGCACCCAGCGCGAGCCACCACCCGGCGCGGCGTGGCCTCGCAGCCGAGGCGCCGGCCGTCGGTGGGGTCGGCTCGGGCTCGACCAGCTCGACCAGCTCGACTTCGACGGGCATGCGCCGATGATGGCACCCGTCGCGGGCCGAACGGCCGCCGTAGGCCGCGCGGCGGCCGGTCTGGAGCGGGCGGTGGGCGCTCCCGTGCGCGGTCGCCCGGCTCGGCAGTCGGGCTCAGGCAGGCAGACCCATCTCGGGTGGACTCGCGCAGGTGGTGCGGGTGGGGTGTCCCGGCCGGGGTCGGGCCGGCAGGTCTGGAGGGCGGGCCGGCATCAGGTGGGGAGAGCGGCGGCGAGGGCGACGAGCGCGTCGACCAACTCGTGCGGGTCGGCGGCGCGCAGGCGCGCAACGGTGTCGCCTGCGCCGACCTTGATGGTGACGTCGTGCTCGGTGAGCGCCGCGAACGCGTGCTCGTCGGTCACGTCGTCGCCCGCGTAGACGACGACTCGCGCGCCGAGCTCGTCGCGCAGCGCGCGCAGCGCCTCGCCCTTGCTGGCACGCAGCACCGAGATCTCGACGACGTCCTTCCCGTGCAGCACGCCAGAGCCGAGCTCCTCGCCGAGTGCCAGAGCTTTCGACTCGGCGTCCCGCGCGTCGTCGTGCTCGGCCAGGCGGGTGTGCACGACGACGGCGGTGGGCTTGGACTCGACCCAGACCCCGTCGCGTCCGCGCGCGATCTCGGCGGCGCGCGCGCCGAGAGTCGCGAGGCGGTCCGCCTGCTCGTCGGTGAGCTGCACGACGTCGCGGTCCAGACCGTGGCGCATCACGCGCGCCCGTTCGGCGCCGTGCGACCCGATCAGGTACGTCCCGACCGGGACCTCGGCGAGCGCGTGGAGGTCGTGCAGCGCACGCCCGGACACGAGCGCGAGCGACACGCCGGGCGCCTCGACGAGCGTGCGCAAGGGCGCGACGGCGTCGGGCAGCATCCGCGAGAGCGACGGGTCGTCCTGCAGCGGCGCGAGAGTGCCGTCGAAGTCCAGCGCGACGAGCAGCGGCCGCGCGGTCCCGTCGTGCGCGAGCCCTTCGAGCGTCGACCGCACGTCGACCGCCGACGCCGACACGGACCCCGACGCGGAGGTGGCGGCACGCACCGACCGAGGAGCCGGACGTGGGTGCTCAGGATGCTGCGGGGACTCAGACATGCGTGCTCCGCTGGGGGACCGCGGTGAGGACCGCGAGGAACTCCTGCGACCAGGCGTTGACGTCGTGCCCGAGCACGCGGCGGCGCAGGCGGCGCATGCGCTTGCGGGCCTCGCGCGGGTCGAGGTGCGCGGCGTACGTGATGGCGTCCTTCATGCCGTCGATGTCGTGCGGGTTCACGAGGATCGCGCCGGTGAGCTCGTCGGCGGCGCCCGTGAACTCGCTCAGCACCAGCGCGCCACGGTCGTCCGACCGTGCCGCGACGTACTCCTTGGCGACCAGGTTCATGCCGTCGCGCAGCGCGGTGACGAGCATGACGTCGGCCGCGAGGTACAGCGCGGCCATCTCCTCCATGGGGAACGACTGGTGCAGGTACTGCACAGGCGCGTGCCCGACCTGCCCGTAGTCGCCGTTGATCCGCCCGACCAGCAGCTCGACCTCGTCGCGCAGCTGCGCGTAGGCGCCCACGTTCTCGCGGCTGGGGGAGGCGACCTGGACGAGCGTCGTGTCGCTGGGGGACAGGCGGCCGTCCTCGAGGAGCTCCCCGTACGCCTTGATGCGGTGCCGGATGCCCTTGGTGTAGTCGAGGCGGTCGACGCCCAGCAGCAGGGTCTTCGGGTCGCCGAGCTCGCGGCGGATCTCCTTGGCGCGCAGCTGCACCTCGTCGGTGCGGGCCAGCTCGTCGAACGCCCGGGAGTCGATCGAGATCGGGAACGCCGCCGCGCGGACGTGGCGGGTGACGCGGCCGTGCGCGTCGTTGAGCGTGATGACCTGACCGCGCGTGGTCAGGTCGGTCAGCCGGCGCACGACGCGCACGAAGTTCGCCGCGTCGCCGCCACGCTGGAAGCCGATGAGGTCGGCCCCGAGCAGACCCTCCACGACCGCCTTGCGCCACGGCAGCTGGGCGAAGATCTCCAGCGGGGGGAACGGGATGTGGTGGAAGTAGCCGATCCGCAGGTCCGGCCGCAGCGCGCGCAGGAGCTGGGGGACCAGCTGCAGCTGGTAGTCGTGCACCCACACGGTCGCACCCTGCGCGGCCTGCGCAGCGGCGGCCTCGGCGAAGCGCTGGTTGACCCGCCGATAGGCGTCCCACCACTGCCGGTGGAACGCGGGCGGGGCGATCACGTCGTGGTACAGCGGCCAGAGGGTGTCGTTCGAGAAGCCCTCGTAGTAGAGCTCGATGTCGGCGTCCGACAGCGTCACCGGCACGAGCTGCGTGCCGTCGACCTCGAACGGCTCGAGCTCGAGGTCGGGCGCCCCGCCCCAGCCGACCCACGCACCGTCAGCCTGGGCCATCACCGGCGCGAGAGCCGTCACCAGCCCTCCGGGCGAGCGGGTCCAGGTGGGCTTCCCCTTCTCGTCCAGGCTCACGTCGACGGGCAGGCGGTTGGCGACGACGACGAGGTCGTAGCCGTCTTGCGGCACGGCAGGCACTACTACTCCCGGGATTGACTGATTCTTGACCTTAGTCGCGGGCCCTCCACCGCGCTGCCCGAACGTCCGAATTGCGCACCCGCCGCTCCTCCTCGGCGCGTCACGCGCACGTCCGGTGCAGGTCTCCCGTTCACGGTTCGGGGCCGTTGACGACGAGTCCTCGTCGGTCGCGGAACTCGTACCGCGGCGGTCCGGCGAGTCCGGCGAGCGCCACCGATCCCGCCCGTCCGGGGTCCTCGTGCTCCGGTGAGGCGTCCGGGGCGTGCCGCCGGTGGATGTCGAGGTCGAGCCGGTGGACCTCGTGGTGGTGGAAACCGCACAGGAGCACGGCGTTGGCCAGGTCCGAGCGACCCGCGTCACGGTGCCACCAGCGGATGTGATGGACCTGGCTGTGGCGGGCGGTGGTGGAGCAGCCGTTCCAGGCGCACTGCCGGTCGCGGGCGATGACCGCCGTCCGTTGGGCCGGGGTGAACATGCGGCGAGCGCGTCCGACGTCCAGCGGCAGCCCCTGCGCGTCCATGACGACCCGCGTCATCGTGCAATCGCACAGCGCGGTGGCCAGCTCGGTCCGGGTCAGCACGATCCCGTCGTCGCTCACCGCCGGCAGCACGAGCCTGCGCGCGCCGCCGGTGGGCGAGGCATCGAGCGTGGGCGCGTCGGTCACGGCGCGACGGGCTCGCCGGTGCTCGCGGATCTCCAGCCAGGTCTCGGCCGGGACGAGCAGGTTCACCTGTGCGGCCGGTGCGCTCACGGCACCGTCGGGCTGGGCGGCGTCGCGCGCGCGATCAGCAGGGGACGCCTGCTCGTCAGCGGACGCACCGGAGCTTGTGCCGCAGCCGGGCTCCGGGCGGTGACCCGCGGTCAGGGTGTGATGGGCCAGCGCGGTCAAGGCGTCGGCGCGCGCCTGGTCGGCGGTGCGGTCGGGGTCGGCGCGGTGGCGGGTGGCGTCGAGCGCGCGAGCCAGGGCCTGCCCGGACAGGGGGTCGAGCCGCCCCTTGAGGAACGTCCCCTCGGGGGTGTGGGTCATGGTCAGGTAGCGCGCGCGGCGCGCAGCTTCGCGGGTGTCCGCCAGCGCGTCGGGGTCGTGCGCTGCGACCAGCGCGGCCACCGAGCGGGAGAACTCACGCGGGTCGCTGTGCCGGGCCAGGTCGACCAGGCGCCGCTGCGTCTCGGGGCGGGTCAGGATCGCGGTGACCTGCGGGCCTGCCTCGGCCAGGGTGCGCCCCAGGACGTCCAGATGACCCGTGGGCATGGCCTGGTCCAGGACCGCCTGCCCGACGTCAGGGAGGGCCTGCATCGCCCGGGCCGAGTCGACCTGGCGCGCGGCGGTGAACCTCGTCGTCCCGGTCAGCCGGGCGCGCGTGTCCACGAACGACCGTTCGGCACCCGCCGCGGCCGCCGCGGCGTGCTGCGCGACCAGCACCGGCCCGCGCACCGCCGTGACCAGACCGGCCAACCCGTCCAGCACCCGGATCGCCGATGCACGCGTCGCCCCGGTCCACGCCTGCGCGCCACTCGCCCGCACCGCCAGCGTGCGCAGCGCGTGGGCGACGTCCTGCAACGACGCCAGCACCCTGGCGCCCTCGTCGGACACCGCGGCGCCCTCGTCGAGCACCACGGCGGCACCGTCCGACGCGACGGAGCTCTCGCCTGACGACGACGGCGCACCGCTAGGGCGCACCAGCGCGCTGCCGGTCGGCACGGAGGTCATGGAGTCGAACACGTGTTCGACTCTACGCGAACCGGACGCACCGCACCAGACCTGGCCACAGTCCGGACGCGCTCGCGGGCCGGCCAGGTCCGCGCGCCTGTTCGCGCGCCCGCGCGCCGCCGCCTACCGTGACCAGGCATGGAACGGATCGGCCTGGCACCGGGGTCGCAGATCGGTGGGTACACGATCGTCGCGCCCCTGGGTTCCGGGGGCATGGGGACGGTCTACCGCGCGGTCGACGACGGCGGCACCGCCGTGGCCCTGAAGCTCCTGCACCCGCAGATCGGCGCGGACGCCGAGGGGCGAGACCGCCTGCGCCGCGAGGTCCTCGCACTGCAGCGCCTGCGGCACAAGGCGGTGGCCGCGGTGCTGGACGCGGAGGCGGACTCGACCGAGGCGTTCATCGTCACCGAGCTCGTCGCCGGCCCGAACCTCGAGGAGCACGTCAGGGCGAGCGGCCCGTTGGCGCTCACCGAGCTGCACGAGCTCGCGGCGGGCCTGTTCGACGCGCTCGCGGCCGTGCACGCGGCGGGCGTCGTGCACCGCGACCTCAAGCCCACGAACGTGCTCGTCACGTCCGACGGCCCGGTCCTCATCGACTTCGGCATCGCGCAGGCCGCGGGCGACGACGCCGCCCAGATCACGTCGGCGGGGCTCGTCGTCGGCACGCCCGGCTACCTCGCGCCCGAGCTGCTGGGCGGTGCCGAGCCGTCGCCCGCGACCGACCTGTGGGGCCTTGCCGCGGTGATCGCGTTCGCGGCGACGGGCCGACCGCCGTTCGGCGTACGCCCGCTCCAGGCGGTCCTGGCTCGTGCGAGCGCCGGCGAGGTGGACGTCGACGGCCTGGGCCCGCTCACGGCAGACGCCCTGCGCCGCGCGCTCGACCCCGACCCCGACAGTCGCCTCGACGGTGACGACCTGATCGCCGCGCTCGCAGTGGTGGCGGTGGACGGCGACCCGCTCGACGGGCCCGTCGCGGCGGCGCACACGGTCGCCTACCCCGTGGACGACGACCTGGACGACGACGAGGACGCGCTCGACGAGGGCGACGCGGACGGCGACGCCGCGGCAGCCGATGCCATGGGTGACGACGACGTCGACGAGGACGCCGACCAGCACGACGACGCTGACGGCGAGAGCGCCGACGGGGACGCGGACGCCGCCGCCGACGAGGACGCGGACGCCGCCGCCGACGAGGAGGCGGACGCCGGCGCCGGCGACGAGGCGGACGCCGGCGCCGGCGACGAGGACGACGACGTCGACGGGATCGCCACGACGCAGGTCAGCCAGGACGACCTCGAGGATGACGGCCGCGACGACGACCCCGAGGACGACGACCCCGACGAAGACGACCACGACGACGACGAGCACGACGACGACGAGCACGACGACGACGAGCACGACGACGACGAGCACGACGACGACCACGAGGGCGACGACCCCGACGAGGACGGCGAGCGCTCGCTCGCGCTGGCCGCGACGACCGTCATCCCGAACCCGACCGCGAAGCCGGACCCCACGCGCGTCCTGCCGGCCCAAGGCGTGCACGACGGCGCGACCCGCGTGATGCCCGCGGGTGCGGGTGCGGGTGCGACGACGGTGCCGCCCGCCGGTGCGGGCGCCGACTTCGACGAGCGCGCGTACGACGACGACCTCGACAACCCCGACGTCGAGGACTTCGACCTCGACCCCGCCGACCTGCAGGGCCAGCGCCTCGCGCCGGACGGGTTCCGCCGCCCGGGCCGGTACGACGACGAGCCCGACGAGCCCGACGCGTTCGACGGCGACGGCGACACCGAGTGGGTCGACGAGACGGGCGTCGAGTGGATCGAGGACGACCTCGACGCGTCCGAGGTCGTGCCGGAGGGGTCGGGCTACGAGCGCCCGCCGGCGGTGCGCCGCTGGGGCTCGTTGCTCGCGGCGGCCGCGGTCGTCGCGACGGCCGCCGCGCTGGCGCCCGTGGTCGTGCTCGTCGTGCTCGTCGTGCTGCTGCTGCTCGTGCGGACGTACGGGACGGCGGTCGAGGCGATGCACGGGCGGCGCGAGGTGCGCGGCGTGCGCGCGAGCGACGTCCCGCGCACGCTCGCGGCGACGCCGTGGTACCTGGTGCGCGCGGTCGTCGGGCTCGTCCCGTCGTTCGTCGTCGCGTCGTGCGCGACCCTGCTCGCGGGCGGGGCCGTCGCGTGGCTGGTGGACAACGGGACGTGGACGATCGGTGACCTGGACGCGGGCGACGAGGTCGACGGCACGGCCGCGGCGATGGTCGTCGCCGTGCTCGTCATGCTCTGGCTGGTCGTGGCGTGGTGGGGGCCGGCGTCGGGCATGACGCGCACGGGGGCCCGCAGGGCGCTCGCGGTCGTCGCGCCGGGCCGGCTCGGCGCCCTCGTGATGGTCGCGGTGTGCCTCGTGGCGGCGGCGGTGATCGCGGCGCTCGTCTCCAACGGGGCGGGCATCGTGTGGGCTCCCGCGCCGGTCCCGACGATCCCCTGACCTGGGCGGCTCCCGACGCACGGGAACGCCCCGTACCCTGTGGGCTGTCGTCCACGACCGAGGAGAGACCGTGCCCACGAACGACCCCAAGCCGACCAAGTCGCAGCGGCGCGACGAGGCCCGCGCCAAGGCGCTGCAGATGCGGCAGCAGCAGGAGCGCAAGGCCAAGCGGACCAAGATCCTCAGCGCGAGCCTGCTCCTGCTGGTCGTCGCCGCGGTCGCGGTGGTCGTCGCGATCACGATCCGCGGCAACGCCGACCGTGAGGCGCGCTACGGCACGGTCGTGTACGGCGGTTCGTCGGCGCAGGTCGTGGCCCCGCTGCTCGCGGACGTGACCGCACCGGCCACCGCGAACGACAAGGGCGGCATCCCCGTCAGCGCCGCGGGCGTGGGCAAGACCTCGCCCGACGACGTCAACGTGACGATCTACTTCGACTTCATGTGCCCCTACTGCGGCATGTTCGACGCCGCGAACTCGGCGGACCTCGAGGCGCTGGCCGCCGAGGACGGCGTGACCATCGAGTACCGCCCGATCTCCTTCCTCGACCCGCAGTCGAAGGGCACGTCGTACTCGACGCGCGCCGCCAACGCCGCCGCGATCGTCGCCGACAAGGCCCCCGAGAAGTTCACCGCGTTCGTCACGGCGCTGTTCTCGGCCCAGCCCAAGGAGGGCACGACGGGCCCGACCGACGACGAGATCGCGGAGCTGGCCGTCGGGGTCGGCGTCCCGCAGGACGTCGCGGACACGTTCACGGACACGGTCGAGGGCACGTACGAGGTGGGCGAGCCCGCCGAGGAGCGCACGGGCGAGTGGCGCACCTTCGCGCCGTGGGTCTCGGCTGCGACGCACCAGATGCAGCTGGACCGCGGCAAGGTCGGCACGCCGACCGTCACGATCGACGGCCAGGACTGGCCGGGCGCCGAGGGTGACAACGGCCTGCTCTACCAGCAGGGTCCGCTGAAGGAGGCCGTCGAGGCCGCGCTCGCCGCCAAGGGCTGACCACCAGCACGACGAACGGGCCCGGTCCGGGTCGCTCTGCGGAGCGGCTCCGGGCCGGGCCCGTTCGTCGTCCGCCGCGATCTGCACGCGGCGGCTGGGGAGCCCCCTATCGGATTCGAACCGATGACCCCCTGTTTACAAGACAGGTGCTCTGGCCAGCTGAGCTAAGGAGGCGGGTCGGCGCTCAGCCTACCGGTGCTCAGAGGCCCGGCCCGGTCTCCTCCAGGAGGCGCAGGGCGGCGCTGACGCGGGGGTTGCGGGACGGGTCGGCGTCGATGCCGAGCGTCGCGTAGAGCGCGTTGACGTGGTTCTGCACGGACTTCTCGGTGATGCCGAGCTTCTCGCCGATGCCGGCGTTCGACAGTCCCGCGGCCAGCAGTCGCAGCACCTCGTACTGGCGGTGCGTGAGCTGGGCGACGTCCGAGCCGGCGCGCGGCGTGATGCGCGCGAGCAGCTCGGGGTCGAGCACGGTCTGGCGCACGGCCGCCGAGCGGACCGCGGAGACCAGCAGGTCCTCGCTCGTCGAGCTGTTCTTCGACAGGTAGCCCCAGCCCTCGGCGACGTCCGCGGGAAGGTCGAGCAGCAGGTCCATCGCGTCGTGCGCGGACAGCAGGAGGATGCCGAGCTCGGGCTGCTGACGGCGCAGCGTCACGCCCAGGGCGATGCCGTTGCCGTCGGGCAGGTCGATGTCGAGGATCGCGACGTGCGCGGCGCCGGGACGCAGCGCACGTCGCGCGTCGCTCACGGTCCCGACGGACACGACCACCTGGAGCCCGGCCGTCTGGCCCAGGGTGCGCTCGAGCATGGAGCGAAAGAGTGGCTGGTCCTCGACGACCGCCACTCGGATCACGTCCGGGTCAAGAGTGCTCATCGGGTTCAGTATCGTCTGCGACGGCCCGGGAAGCGGGCAAGGACCACAGCGGGTCGGGCGGGAGCGACGATGAGCGACGTGACGCGCGAGGTCGTGCGCCCCGGCGACGACGCCCAGAACCGTCGGCTGCTGCTGCGGCTGACCGGCATCGTCGCGCTCGGCTACGGGTTGGGTGCTTCCCTGCAGGCGGCCTACATCTACTCCCGGTACGTGCCCGACTGGGCGGAGGTGAGCGTCTGGTCGCGGATCGCCGCCAACGTCGCCGCCGTCGTCGTGCTGCTCGTCGCCCTCGGGGCGCTGCGGGTCTACCGGTGGCCGACCGCACCCCAGCTGTTCGCGGGCGCCGTCGTGGCGTCGACGATCGCGGCCGTGTGCCGGGTGTTCGTGCAGCTCGCGCTGGGGGTGTACGACGAGCCCGACGGGTTGACGATCGAGGCGGAGTTCTCGGCGGGCCTGATCATCGCGGGCATCTCGTCGGGCATCGGCATGTGGGGGCTGCTCTCGCGCCGCAGGGTTCGTGCCGAGCTGCGCCGGGCCGAGCGTGAGGCGGTCGAGGTCGAGCACGTGCTCGAGGCGCTCGAGGCCGAGGAGGTCAGGGTCCGGCGCGAGGTCGCCGAGGGTCTGCACGGCACGCTGCAGGGCAAGCTCGTCATCGTCAACGCGCACCTGGTCGAGGTGATCGACCGCATCCGGGCGCGCGGTGACCACCCCGACGACGTCGCGTCGCTGGAGTGGGCGCGGCGCGAGCTCGACGTGGTGCGCGAGCTGGACGTGCGGCAGATGAGCCGGCTGCTGTACCCGGAGCGGCTCGAGCTCGGCGTGGTCCCGGCCGTGCGCGCGCTCGTCGGGCGCCTGCCGATGACGATCGCGACGAAGATCGTCGTCGCGCCCCCGGTGCGCGAGATCGACGACCCCGAGCGCGGCTCGCTGACGACCGCGCAGCGCCTCCTCGCGGTGCGCGTGGTGGAGGAGGGCGTGACCAACGCGCTCAAGTTCGGGCCGGCGTCGCGGATCGTCGTCGAGCTCGACGTGCAGGACGGTGCGCTCGTCGTCTCGGTGGAGAACGACGGCCAGCCCCTCGACCCGTCGCACGCCGACCCGGACGGCGGCACGGCGCGTCTGGCGAGCCGGCTGCACCTCGTCCGGGGGACGGTGACGCTCGCCCCGCTGCGGCCCCGCGGGGTGCGACTCGAGGCCCGCCTGCCCCTCTAGCAGGCCGCCGGCGTGACGCGTCCGCCGCGGCCCGGCCCGCACTGCATCGTCGCAGGTGAAGTCCGATTTCGGACACTCGTCCAGATCTTCGGGTGACCACTGTCGGGTGAATCACCTCGGCATTTCGGACGGGGTGGGTGGCAGCACCCAGCCCGTCGGACACCCCGTTTCCGATGACTCCTATGTTCGCTACCGGCCCGCCCCCCACGGACCACAGCGAGCTGGCCCTCGGAGCGAGGGTTGCGATCTTCGTCGAGGAGTCCCCCATGAGCAAGAAGAACAACCGCCGCAAGGTCATGGCCGTCGGTCTGGCGATCGTCGGCGTCGCGGGCCTGTCGCTCGCGTCCGCGTCGCAGCTGAACCTCAGCTGGAGCGGCAACTTCCAGACGGGCACCGTCGCGGTCAACGCGAGCTGCCAGCCCGCGGCCACCCCCATCACGACGTCCTTCGCGACGCCGACGTTCGACGGCACCGTCACGGCGCCCTGGAAGGTCGCGAACGTGACCTTCTCCGGCGTCGACGCCGCGTGCGCCACCAAGAAGTACGAGGCCGCCTACAAGCTGGCGTCCGGTGACTGGGTCAAGTTCACGCCGGCCTCGGCCCCGTCCGTCGGTGCCGCCGGTGGCTCGCTCACGGTCGCGCTGCCGACGGGTGTCGCGCCCGACACCATCGCCCAGTTCGCGCTCACCATCTACAGCTGACCTCCGGGCTGACGTGCTGGACCGGCCAGAGCTCGTAGCGCCCGACGCGCCCCTCGCGCGTCGGGCGCTACGCGCGCTCCCGTCGGTCCTGTTCTACGTGGCGGTCGCGGTCATCGCCTGGTTCATCTGGCCGACGAGCCTCGGCGGCTGCACCACCCTGACGCTCGTCTCGGGCCACTCCATGGAGCCCACGTACGTCACGGGCGACATCGTGGTCGCGCGCTGCGGGCAGCCCGCGGTCGGCGACGTGATCGTCTACGCGCCCGACGAGGTCGCGGGCAACAGCCGCATCATCCACCGGGTCGTCGGCGGGACCGCCGACGGCTGGGTCATGCAGGGTGACAACAACGAGTTCCTGGACCCGTTCGAGCCGGCCGGCGACGAGGTCCTCGGCGTCGCGCGGGTGCACATCCCCAAGGTCGGGCTCGTCTTCCAGACGTTCTCGAACGCGTGGGTGTGGATCGCCATGATCGCGCTCGCGCTCGCGATGCTGGTCTGGCCGTCGAAGGACGAGTCCGACGACGACCTCGACGACGACGACCGCGACGAGCTCCCGTCCGACGACGGGCCGTCCGACGAGCAGCGCCCCGACACGCTGTCCCCTGACGAACTGAGCCCTCACGAGCTGAGCCCTCACGAGCTGAGCCCTCACGAGCAGAGCCCTGACGAGGGCTGGGACCTGCTGGGCGGCGATCGCGGTCGCGCCCCGGACCGGGCCCCCGAGCTCGAGCCATCGGCATGACGACCGTGTCCCGCGCCGCCGCTGGGCGGGCACGTCTGCGCCGCCGGGTCGCCGCGGCGCTCGTCGTCGTGCTCAGCCTCGCGCTCGTGACGACGACCGTCGCGCACGCCGCGAACCTCTCGCTCAGCGCACCCCAGCGTCCGTACGCGACGACCAAGGCGCGCTGCGCGAACGGCCCCGTCACGGTCACGCCCACGGGCACGCCGAGCAACGGCCAGTACACGCAGGTCCGCGTGTCGGGCATCTCCGGCACGTGCGCGACGGGCGCCGTGCGCGTCGCGACCGGCGCCGACGCATCGTGGACGCAGACGTTCATGTCGACCTCGGCGACGGCCGTGACGAGCGGTGCGCTCACGGCCACGGGCGCCGCGTTCACGCCTCCCGACACGTCCGGCGGCAAGGCATTCGTCCTGCTCGACGGCTGGCCCGTGCCCGCGACCTGGACCTTCACGCCCCCGAGCCTCCCGGCGCTGTCCTGCCAGACGTTCACCCCGAGCGGCGCGCCGCTGGCGACCCCGTGCCAGGCCGTCGTGACCGGCGGCTCGGAGTGGGGCAACCCGCTCAACGTGTTCTACCGCGGGATCCGGGTCACGACGACGTCGACCACCGCGGTCCGGTGGCGCGTGACGATCCGGTTCACGGACACGTCGGTCTTCCCGTTCGTGCCCGAGAAGGTGGCGGAGGGCAGCGGCGGAGACGCGCAGCTCGTCGCGGGGTCCTCGACCTGCACGCCCACGCCCGTGGCGGTCATGACCGGCAACCCCGGGCACGGCCAGGTCAGCATCTCCGCGGGCTCGCCCGCGCAGTTCCAGATCGCCGGGACGCGCAACGGCGCCTCCTACGGCACGGTGGTCCTCGACTGCAGCTGAGCGGGTGCTCGGCCCGGGGACTCAGTCCCGTCGGCCCGCGTCCTGCGCGCCGACGTCGGGCGTGCCCGCGTCCTGTGCGCCTGCGTCGGCTGCGTCCTGCGTGACGACCGGCTCGGGTACGGGGCGCTTGGGCCTGCGGGTGTCGCCCGACGAGCGGCCGCGCAGGCGCCGGGTCGCCCACGGGTAGACGTGCTCGCGCGCCCACCGCGCGTCGCCGCGCAGCTGCTCGAGGCGGGGTGCGGGCGGCTGCGGCGCGAGCGGGTCGTCCCAGCGCTCGTCGTCGGGTGCCAGGCCCAGCCCGACGAGCGCGGCCTGCGCGACGCGCGCGTGCCCCTCGGTGGTGAGGTGGATGCGGTCGTCGGCCCACATGCGCCAGTCGAGGAGCGAGCGCATGCCCCACAGGTCGACGACGTGCGCGCCGTGGCGTCGCGCGATCGACCAGATGTGCGCGTTGTACGTCGCGACGCGGGGGCGCGTGGCGCGGATCAGCCCGCTGTGGACCGTGTCCACGCCGGTGCCCAGCAGCACGTCGATGCCCGCGGCGCGCAGCCGGACGACCGCGGTCTCGAGCTGGCGCGCGAGCCGGTCGACGTCCGCGGCGGGCCGCAGGATGTCGTTGCCTCCGCCGACGAGGCTCACCAGGTCGGGGCGCAGGCCGATCGCGGCCGGGACCTGGTCGGCGAGGATCGGGCGCAGCAGGCGACCGCGGATCGCGAGGTTGGCGTACTCGAGGGGGTCCTCGCCCGCTGCGACGCGTCGCTCGGACAGGCGTGCGGCCAGGACGTCGGCCCATCCCCGCAGCGGGACGTCGGGCGTCGCGGGGCCGGCGTCGCCGTCGGGGGAGTCCCACAGGCCCTCGGTGAACGAGTCACCGAGGGCGACGTAACGGTTCCAGCGGACGGTTGGCTCGGGCACGTCCGCCATTGTGCCGCGCGTCGGGCCGGGCGTCCGCGTGCCGCGCGAGGTGTGCCCGTCCTGGGTGCAGAGGGTGCGCATGGTGCGCAGGTCGTGAAAGGGGCACATCGTTCGGATGCCGCGGAGCGGGTGAAACGGTGGACACCTGTCCAGATCGGGACTCTCGACCCACATCTTGAACAGTCGTCCAAGTCATTCTTCTACTGCACGTGATAACCATTCGCAACTAGGTGACCGCCGTCACCCCCGCGTGCAGCAGAGGGAGGAACCCACCATGACCACGACGACCACTCACGCTCGCCTCGAGACCACCGAGCGCGACGAGCGCAAGCGCAAGCGCGCCGCGATCATCAAGTTCTCGCTCGCGGGTGCGGCGGTCCTCGGCATCGGCGCGGCCGCGACGTCGGCCGGCTGGACCGACGACGCGTGGTTCGGCGCCGGCGCGAGCGCCGTCGACCCGGACACCGCGATCGACCTGCGCGGCGCGTTCGTCGCCGACGGCACGCCCGCGGACGGCGACTTCATCACCGCCGACGACGCCCCCGGGACCGGCGACGACGTCGTCGTGATCCCCGCCGAGGTCTTCGCGGACCTCACCGCGGGGGACTCGATCACCGTGCCCGTCTGGATCAAGAACATGGGCACGTCCGACCTCGTGATCGCGCCGCCGACCCTCGAGACCGAGGGCGACCTGTTCGAGGCGGGCGGCGCGACCGTCACCCTCGGGTCAGCTCCGACGTCGCTCGCCAGCGGCAGCGCCGCGACCTCGGTCGACGTGACCATCGCACTGCCCGACTCCGCCGACGCCGACGTGTTCGGCGGCACCGAGGGCGACGTCGTCATCGGGTTCCAGGGCTCGATCGCCAACCGGGCCTGACCCCCACCCGCCCGCCGGCGCACCTCGCGCCGGCGGGCGGCCACACCCGTCACCCGCGCCGTCCTAGGAGGTCGTCATGCGCGCACTCAAGCTGCTCGGCAACGCCGTGCTGTGGCTCGTCGCCGCCCTCGGGCTGGCCAGCGTCCTCGTCTGGGGCGCGACGCAGGCAGGGTGGATCCGGCCCCTCGTCGTCATCTCCGGTTCCATGGAGCCGGGGATCATGACCGGTGACCTGCTGATCGACCGCCCCCGCCCGACCAGCGAGCTGCAGGTCGGCGACGTCGCCTCGATCTACTCCGAGGTCACCCGGAACCTCGTCACGCACCGTGTCGTCGGCATCGAGCCCGCCGCCGACGGCCGGTGGGAGATCCGCATGCAGGGCGACGCCAACGACTCGCCCGACGGCGGCGTGTACGTCGTCGGCGGCACCGTCTGGCAGCCCACCTGGCGGATCAGCGGCGGCGGCGTGGTCCTGACGACCCTGACCCGGCCGTCCGTCGCGGTGCCCTTGGGCGTCGCGCTCCTGTCCCTGCTCGGCCTCAGCCTGCTCCCCGCGTCCCCGCCGCGTCGCCCCACCGACGAGCGCCGGGACGACGAGTGCCGGGACGACGAGCACGGCGACGACGAGCGGTCGGGTGGCCGGTCCCTGCACGACGGGTCGGACGCGAGCGGTGAGCCGCCCCGGCTCGTGGCGGTGCCACGATGAGGCGGCGCCGGGCGCGCGCGGCCGCGGTGAGCCTCACCGTCGCCGCGGCGTGCGCCCTCGCCGCCGTCCTGACCGCCGCCGCAGCTCCGACCCCGTACGAGCGCGACGAGTCGCTCGCGCTGTCCCTGGACGCGGTGCCCACGGGCACGACCTCGACGCTCCTGCGCGTCGTGCGCGTGCCGACGCCCGTGCGCGTCACGGACGTCGTCGTCACGACGAGCGGGCCCGACGACCTCACGTGGACGGTCGAGCTCTGCGGCCGGTCCACCGGAGAGTGCCGACCTGTGACGCGGGAGCTCGTCGGCGACGTGCTCCCTGCGGGCGCGCACGACCTTCGGGTGGACGTGGACCGCCCCGCGCCCGGCCCTGGCGCGGCGCCCGACGCGCACGGTCCGGGAGCCGTCGCGGACTCCGACGCGCCGCAGCTGCGCGCCGCTGGGGCGCTCGCGGGTCTCCTCGCCCTGCGCGAGGAGTCGCCACCGGCGCGCGACCTGCGGGCGGTCGGTGCCCTCGTCGGGCTCGCCGCCGCGACCACCCTGACCGGGGCGGTCCTGCTCCGTCCCGACCCGCTCCCGTCCGTCCCCACACCCGAGAGGAGCCCCGACCGTGTCTGACACCCCGCCCCGCGACCACCGGCGCGGCCCCCGGCACCCCCGCTGGCGGGTCGTCGTGCCCGCCGTGCTCGGCGGCGGCGTGCTCGTGGGCTTCGGCTCCGCCGCGACGAGCGCCGCCTGGACCGACGACGCGTACGGCGTCGCCGAGGCGTCCGCGGCGCTCGTCGACCTGCGCGGCTCGTCGGACGGTGCTGCCTGGTCGCCCGCCGACACCGCCGGCGCCGCCGTCCGGCTCGCCGCCGTGACGGGCCTGACGCCCGACAAGCCCGTCCAGCGCACCGTCCACCTCTGGAACGCCTCGAGCGTCCCGCTCGCGCTCACCTGGGCGTCCACCAACCCGACGACGCTGCTCGACGGCTGCGTCGCCGTCACCTACTCGCCGCTCCCGGCCGCCGAGCTCGCCGGGAGCCCGTCCAGCGCGACCGCGGCAGCCGTGACGACCGCGACCGTGACCTTCTCGGTCCCCGCCGGGGCGAACGCCGCCGCGTGCAGCGGGCGCTCGCTCGGGGCGGTCGACGTCGTCGTCCAGGGAGGAACCTCATGACCGTGACCCTGAGGCGGGCGCGCGCCGCGGTGGCCGTGCTCGTCGTCGCCGTGCTCGCCGCCGCCGGCGCCCGCGTGGCCGCGGACTCCGCCGCCCGCACCTCCGCGGCGTGGACCGACGACGTCCACGCCACCACGACGGTCTCCCTCGGCACGTGGTCGACTCACGCCCTCGGTTGCGTCGTGCTCGCCGCCGACGGCTCGGTGAGCGGGAAGGCAACCTGTGACGTGCTTGGCCTGAGAGTCTCCAAGCCGTGGGACGAGGGCGCCGGAGTCGGCCTGCGCGGAGCGGACATCAGGGTTCAGGTGAGACCGCAAGGTGTGAACCCGAACGCTGGGGAGCGGCTGCGGATCACGGTCGACCTTTCGAAGGCGCCCGGGATGCCGGCTGACTGGAAGTGGTCGACCTCGGGGGCGTCGGGCGAGTTCACCGCCACCGACTGCTCGGCGCTGCCCGTCATGGCCTTCACCGCCAAGGACTGGGCGGGCTGGGGTCAGACCGAGATCGAGATCAACCTTCACGAGACACGCAAGCCTGGCGACTGCGCGCGCTGACTACGGCAGGCGCCAGTCGACCGGGGTGCCGCCCTGGGCGACGAGCAGGTCGTTGACGCGCGAGAACGGGCGCGAGCCGAAGAACCCGCGGGAGGCCGACAGCGGGCTCGGGTGCACGGACTCGACGGTCGGGACGTCACCGAGCGCGGGCTTGAGGGTCTGCGCGTCGCGTCCCCACAGGATCGCGACGAGCGGGCCGCCGCGCTCCACGAGCGCCTCGATCGCGCGGCCCGTGACGGCCTCCCAGCCCTTGCCCCGGTGCGACGCGGGTGCACCGGGCCGCACCGTCAGGACCCTGTTGAGCAGCATGACCCCCTGGTCGGCCCAGGGGGACAGGTCCCCGGTCGTCGGGCGGGGCACCCCGAGGTCCGCGACGAGCTCGCGGAAGATGTTGTCGAGCGAGCGCGGGACCGGGCGCACGTCGGGCTGCACGGAGAAGGACAGGCCCATGGGGTGGCCGGGCGTGGGGTAGGGGTCCTGGCCGACGACGAGCACGCGGACCTCGGCGAGCGGGCGGGCGAAGGCCCGCAGGATGGCGTCCGGAGCGGGCAGGTACTCGCGGCCCGCGGCGACCTCGTCGCGCAGGAACCGGCCCGCCGCGCGTACGTGCTCGCTCGCCGGCGCGAGCGCGCGCGCCCAGTCGTCGGCGACGATCCCCTCCAGCCCACCATCCACGCCCGGGACCCTACTGCCCTCACCGGTCCCGGCACCGGCGAGGTCGGCAGTGGCATGCGAGGTCGTGAGTCCGGAGTGCCGATCTCGCGTCGGACCGACGACGTCGTCCGGGGCGGGTGGGCCGACGAGCGCGCGGGTGGGACGGGTGGGTGAGGTGGGGCCGGACGAATGACACGGATGTGGTTCGGGGCCTATCCTGGCGCGCATGGACGCAGCGACCGCATCGACCGCGCAGCTCCAGCCGACCCCGCTCGCGCCTGCCGGGCGTGACGGAGGTGTCGAGCTGAGCGAGCGGGACGCGTCGATCCTCGCGTTCGAGCGGCAGTGGTGGAAGTACGCGGGCGCCAAGGAGCAGGCGATCCGTGAGCTGTTCGACCTGTCCGCCACGCGCTACTACCAGATCCTCAACGCCCTGATCGACGACCCGGCGGCGCTCGCGCACGACCCGATGCTGGTCAAGCGACTGCGGCGCATGCGCTCGTCGCGCCAGCGGGCCCGCACCGCCCGGCGGCTGGGCGTCGAGGCCTGACGCCGACGCCACGACCGGACCCGGCGCCCGTCGTCGGACGCCCGGACCGTCCTGATCGTCCGCTCCGGGCGCGCCAGCCGCGAGCGTGTCCGACACGCCGGTGCCCGCGCACACGGCTCGGGCGGATAGCCTTCCTGCCGTGAGTAAGGCCGACTACCCCTACCCGGACGACGAGTTCGACGCGCCCGCGGACCCCACCGCCCCCCGCGGAGTCCACCGCGCGCCCCGTTCGGCGTGGAGCCGCTGGTCGCCGTTCCTGCTGGTCCTCGTCCTCGCTCCGCTCCTCGCCTACGGCGCGGTCACGTTCGCGACGCGCGGCGGCGACCTCCCCCTGGTCGGTGGCGGCGGCGGTGACGACGACGGCACGCCCGCCGCGACCTCGACCGCGACGCCCGGCGGCTCCGACGACGAGACCGGCGGCGAGTCGCCGGAGCCCACGGAGCCCGGGCAGGACGAGACGGCCGAGGAGCCGCCGGCCCTCGAGCCGGACCTGGCGACCTCGGTGACGGTCTACAACGCCGCGGGCATCCAGGGCCTGGCCGCGAAGGCCGGCGAGCAGCTCACGGCTGCCGGCTTCACGTCCGTCAAGCCCGACAACTTCACGGGCACCAAGCCTGCCGCCTCGACCGTGTTCTATGGGGCCGAGGAGGACCAGGCCACGGCCGACCTCGTCGCGTCGACGCTCGGCCTGAGCACCGCGCAGCTCGACCCGGCGCAGGCGCCCTCGGGAGTCGTCGTCGTCCTCGTCTCGGCGCTGCCCTGATCGTTCCCCGGCGCCACGCGGCGGGCTGACCAGGGTCGATCCGTGCCTCCGGGGCGGGCGCGCCGTCGTCCACAGCCGTCGCGTCGACCCCTGTTGTCGGTGCGCGCGCTCCCACTAGGCTCGGCGCCACTTCGTGCAGGGGCGCGAGGTCATTCGGTATGAGGGAGCACGGGCATGGCTCAGGGCACGGTGAAGTGGTTCAACGCGGAGAAGGGCTACGGGTTCATCACCCCGGACGCGGGGGGTGCCGACCTGTTCGTGCACTTCTCGGCGATCCAGAGCGACGGGTACCGGAGCCTCGACGAGGGGCAGCAGGTCGAGTTCGAGGTCGGGCAGGGCGCCAAGGGCCCGCAGGCCGACCAGGTCCGCCCGCTCTGATTCCTGGGCCGCGTGCGGCCTAGGGGTCCAGCGCGTCGAGGGCGAGCAGGGCGCACGCGGCGCTCCAGGTGAGCGGGGCGACCGCGGCCGGTCGGCCGTCGGCGAGCACCTTCTCGGGCACGGAGCCGGTCAGGGTCCGGTGCGAGTCGATCGCGCTCAGCAGCGCGAGCGCGCGTGCGTGGTCGCCCTGCTCTGCCGCGACCCAGGCGTAGAGCGACGTCTGCGGCGTCCACGTGACGCCGTCCTGCCGCCACTCACCGGCGGGGGCCAGCCCGACCGGGCGTCGCATCGCCTCGGCGGACGCGAGCCAGGCGGCGCGGCCGCCCGTCGCCGGTCGCTGCCAGAACGGTGCGAGGACGAACGCCGCGGCAGCGTCGTGGTCGGCGCCGTCGGCGTAGCGCGTGAACCCGGCCGCGCCGAACGTCTCGACCGTCGCGGTGCGCACGGTCAGTGCGCTCGCCCGCGCGCGCTCGGCGCGCTCGACGTCGCCCGCCTCGGCCAGCACCGTCACCGCCTGCTCCAGGCCTGCGACGAGCGGCGCGACGGTGCCCAGGGTGAGCTCGTCCTCGTCGCGCTCCCAGTAGTCGGGCGAGGCGGGCGGGAGACCGGTGGTGGTGAGCAGGCTCGTCGTGCCGTCGACCGCGCGGGCCACGAGCGGCGCGAGGCGCGCGGCGACGACCGTGCGCACCGGTCCGGGCGGCAGCTCCGCGAGCACGAGCCCCGCGGCCCACATGGCCCAGCCCTGGCCGTCGGTCTGCGCCGTGCGGTCGTCGGGCGGTCCCGAGCCGTCGGGCAGGTAGCGGGCCTCGAAGCCACCGTCGTCGTGCTGGGCGCGCGCCAGGAAGTCGAGCACCTCGAGCGCGTCGTCGACGTGACCCGTGCGCGCGAACGCGACGGCGACGAACGCCGCGTCGCGCGGCCACACGTACCGCCAGCGGTCCTCCCAGCCCGCGACCATGGCGCCGCCCGGCAGCAGGAGCGTGTGCAGGTCGAGCAGTGCGGTCCGGCTCAGGTCCTCGAACGGGCCGCCCGCACCCGGCACCGAGCCCGCGGCGAGCCACGCGAGCTGCGCCTTCGCGAGCCGGTGGGCCTCGCGGGTGCCGTGCTCCACCTCGCCGCCGTCCAGGACCGCCCCGAAGTTCGTCAGCTCGGGGTCGAGCACGCGCGTGCCGTCGAGGAACGCGGGCCGGGTGCCGGCGGGGACCGCGACGACCGCACCGTCGGGCCCGATCGCGACGCCCTCCTGGAAGAGCGGCAGGACCGCGTACGGCGTGGTCGGGGCGCCGGCGGCCGGGGCGTCCGCGGCCGCGGCGGGCCGGGCTGCACCCACCTGGACGCCCACCGGGAGCACCGCGGCGAGGATCGCGCCGACCGCGAGCAGCGCGGGGCCGACGGCGCGGGACGCGCGTCGTCGGCCTGTCGTCCGGGCGTCGTCACCTGGCACGCGCGGCACCCTATCGAAGCGGCGGTGCCCGGTGGGCCGAACCGCCGCGCGTCGGTGCGTTCGCCAGGCGTGAAGGCGGGCACCGCTGCTTGCACTCTCGGGGGTCGAGTGCTAACCATTGACTTAGCACTCTCGGGTAGAGAGTGACAGAACCACCCCGGCCGTCAGGTGAGACGTCGGGTGTGCGGGACAAGACCGCGCGCCCGGTCGTCGTCCGTCGCGGGCACCGACCGGCCGACCCGAACCCAAGCGAAGGATCGCTCGCCACATGGCCAAGATCATTGCCTTCAACGAGGAGGCCCGCCGCGGTATCGAGCGGGGTCTGAACGTCCTCGCCGACACCGTGAAGGTCACGCTCGGCCCGAAGGGCCGCAACGTCGTGCTCGACAAGAAGTGGGGCGCGCCGACGATCACGAACGACGGCGTCTCCATCGCCAAGGAGATCGACCTCGAGGACCCCTTCGAGAAGATCGGTGCGGAGCTCGTCAAGGAGGTCGCCAAGAAGACCGACGACGTCGCCGGTGACGGCACGACGACGGCGACCGTCCTGGCCCAGGCGCTCGTGCGCGAGGGCCTGCGCAACGTCGCGGCGGGTGCGAACCCGATCGCGCTGAAGCGTGGCATCGAGAAGGCCGTCGAGGCCGTCACCGCTGCCCTGCTCGCGCAGGCCAAGGAGGTCGAGACCAAGGAGCAGATCGCCGCCACGGCCGCGATCTCCGCCGGCGACCAGGCGATCGGCGACCTGATCGCCGAGGCCCTCGACAAGGTGGGCAAGGAAGGCGTCATCACCGTCGAGGAGTCCAACGCGCTCGGTCTCGAGCTCGAGCTCACCGAGGGCATGCGCTTCGACAAGGGCTTCCTGTCGGCGTACTTCGTCACCGACCCGGAGCGTCAGGAGGCCGTCCTCGAGGACGCGTACGTCCTGCTCGTCGAGGGCAAGATCTCGAACGTCAAGGACCTGCTCCCGCTGCTGGAGAAGGTCATCCAGTCCGGCAAGCCGCTGTTCATCGTGGCCGAGGACGTCGAGGGTGAGGCCCTCGCGACCCTCGTCGTGAACAAGATCCGTGGCCTGTTCAAGTCGGTCGCCGTCAAGGCTCCCGGCTTCGGCGACCGCCGCAAGGCGATGCTGCAGGACATGGCGATCCTCACGGGTGGCCAGGTCGTCAGCGAGACCGTCGGCCTCAAGCTCGACACGGTGGGCCTCGAGGTCCTCGGCCAGGCGCGCAAGATCGTCGTCACCAAGGACGAGACCACGATCGTCGAGGGCTCCGGCCAGGCCGACCAGATCGCCGGTCGTGTCACGCAGATCCGCGCCGAGATCGAGAACTCGGACTCGGACTACGACCGCGAGAAGCTGCAGGAGCGCCTCGCCAAGCTCGCCGGCGGCGTCGCCGTCATCAAGGCGGGCGCGGCCACCGAGGTCGAGCTCAAGGAGCGCAAGCACCGCATCGAGGACGCCGTGCGCAACGCCAAGGCGGCCGTCGAGGAGGGCATCGTCGCCGGTGGTGGCGTGGCGCTCATCCAGGCCGGCAACACCGCGTTCGCGGACCTCAAGCTCGAGGGTGACGAGGCGACGGGTGCCGCGATCGTGAAGCTCGCGATCGAGGCCCCGCTCAAGCAGATCGCGATCAACGCCGGTCTCGAGGGCGGCGTCGTGGCCGAGAAGGTCCGCAACCTGCCGACGGGTCACGGCCTCAACGCCGCGACCAACACGTACGAGGACCTGCTGGCCGCGGGCGTCAACGACCCGGTCAAGGTCACGCGCTCGGCTCTGCAGAACGCGTCGTCGATCGCCGCTCTGTTCCTCACCACCGAGGCCGTCGTGGCCGACAAGCCGGAGAAGGCCCCCGCGGCCCCGGCCGGTGGCGGCGAGGACTTCGGCGGCGGCTTCTGAGCCGACGCCGGCCTCTGAGCTGAGCACCGCCGGACGCCGAGCGTCCGGCAGCACGACCCAGGACGGGCCGGTCACCTTCGGGTGGCCGGCCCGTTCGTCGCCCCCGGGCGCGCCGACGCTGGCACGGACGGGCCAGCGCAGCCCCTGCCGCCGCGCGGGCGTGCGCGCTAGGGTCGTGGTCGGCCGCAGTGGCGCGGCCGTGCTGCGAGCACCGGAGCAGGGGGCTTCCGTGACACAGCTGTGGCGCAACTTCTCCGACCTCGCCGCCGTGGTCACGGTGGTCGGGGCGGTGGTCGCTGGTGGGGTCTTCCTCGGGTGCTGGGCGTACCGGGGGACCGAGCGGTCGTCGTCGGCCGTGTGCCGCTCCGTGGGCGAGGCGCTCGTCGTCGTGTGGGCGCTCGTGCTCGCCACGGTGACGCTGCGGCCGTTGCCGCACACGGGTGAGGCCGATCCCGAGCTCGTGCCCTTCCGGGACCTCGGCTCGTACGCGCAGGCGTCCTGGCCGGCGACGGTCGGGCAGGTCGGCGGGAGCCTGCTGCTGTTCGGCCTGGGCGGTGCGCTGCTCGCGGCGCGGCTCGGCTGGGGCCCGTGGCGGGCCGCGCTCGCGACGGCGATGACGGGCGTCGTCATCGAGGTCCTGCAGCACGTCCTGGTCACGGGGCGTCGCGCGACGACCGACGACGTGCTGGTCGCCGCGGTCGCCGGGGCGCTGGGTGGTGCGCTCGTCGTCGTCCTGCGCGTGGTGGGTGACCGGCGGCGTGGGCGTCGTGCCGGGGTGCCGGTCGTGGACCCGGCGGTCGTCGGCGACGCGGCCCGACGCCCGGCGGTGCGGGTCCGCGCCCACTAGCCTCGGGCGTGTGCAGGAGACCACGATCACCGTCGAGGGCCGGTTCGAGCACCATCACGCGGCCGAGCGCGGGACCGTCTCGCTCGTCGTCGGGTTCGAGGGGCCGCAGCGGGACGACGTGGTGCAGCGCACGACGCACGCGCACGCCCGGATCGTCGACCAGGTGCGCGCGCTGCACGACCCGTCGTCGGGTCCGGTCACGTGGTGGTCGGCGCAGCGGCTCAGCGTGTGGAGCCGGCGGCCGTGGAACGACCACGGCAAGCAGCTCCCGTTCGTGCACCACGCGCAGGTCGGGCTCGAGGCGAAGTTCTCGGACCTCGCGCGTCTGGCCGAGTGGGTCGAGCAGGTCGCGGTGCTCGACGGGGTCACGGTGCAGGGCGTGACCTGGACGCTCACCGAGGTCACGAAGAAGCGGCTCGTCGCCGACGCACGCGCCCGGGCCGTCGCGGACGCGGTCGAGCGTGCGGGCGCCTACGCGCGGGCGCTCGGGCTGGCCGACGTGCGTGCGGTCGCGCTCGCCGAGCCCGGGATGCTGGGTGACCAGAGCCGACCGGTGGCGCACGAGGCCGTCGCGATGATGCGCGGTGCCGTCGCCGACGGGGCGGGCGGCCAGCTCGACCTGAAGCCCGAGGACATCACGGTCGAGTCCGCGGTCCACGCGCGCTTCGTCGCGAGCTGACCACCGACGACCTCGCCCGTCAGCTCTCCTCGGGTCTCACTGGCGGTAGGAGGACAGGAAGTTGCCGAGGCGCTCGACGGCCTCGCCGAGCACGCGCGCCTCGGGCAGCGTGACGATCCGCAGGTGGTCCGGCGTGGGCCAGTTGAAGCCCGTGCCCTGCACCAGCAGGATGTGCTCGCTGACCAGCAGGTCGTAGACCAGCCTGGCGTCGTCGTGGATCTCGTGGACGTCGGGGTCGAGGCGCGGGAAGAGGTACAGCGCGCCGTCGGGCCGCACGCACGTCACGCCCGGGATCGAGGTCAGGCCGCGCCACGCGACGTCGCGCTGCTCGTGCAGCCGCCCGCCGGGCGCGATCAGCGCGTCGATCGACTGGACGCCGCCGAGGGCGGCCTGCAGCGCGTGCTGCGCGGGCACGTTCGCGCACAGGCGCGTCGACGCGAGCAGCTGGATGCCCTCGAGGAACCCCGTCGCGTGCTCGCGCGGCCCGGTGACGACCATCCACCCCGAGCGGTACCCGGCGACCCGGTAGGTCTTGGACAGGCCGTTGAACGTCAGGCACAGCAGGTCGTGCGCGACCGAGGCGAGCGGCGTGTGGACCGCGCCGTCGAACAGGATCCGGTCGTAGATCTCGTCGGCCAGCAGCAGCAGCGAGTGCCGGCGCGCGATGTCCGCGAGCGCCACGAGCGTCTCGCGCGGGTAGACCGCACCCGTCGGGTTGTTCGGGTTGATGACGACGAGCGCCTTGGTGCGCGGCGTGACGAGCGACTCGAGGTGCTCGAGGTCCGGCTGCCAGCCCGTCGTCTCGTCGCACCGGTAGTGCACCGGCTTGCCGTCGGACAGCGACGTCATCGCGGTCCACAGCGGGTAGTCGGGGGACGGGATGAGCACCTCGTCGCCCTCGTCGAGCAGCGCCTGCATGACCATCGTGATGAGCTCGGAGACGCCGTTGCCCAGGTAGACGTCCTCGACGTCGAACAGCGGGAACTCGGGGTCCGTCTCGTAGCGCGTGACCACGGCGCGGCGCGCGGACAGGATGCCCTGCGACTCGCTGTAGCCGTGCGCGGTGGGGATCGCCGCGATCATGTCGCGCACGATCTGGTGCGGCGCCTCGAACCCGAACGCGGCGGGGTTGCCGGTGTTGAGCTTGAGGATCGCGTGGCCCTCGGCCTCCAGGCGCGCCGCCTCGGTGAGTGTCGCCCCACGGATCTCGTAGAGGACGTCCTTGAGCTTGGCGGACTGGTCGAGGGCGCGCAGGTGCATGGTCGCAGCGTAGGCGCGTGCCGACCCGCGGTGCCGCACCCGCAGGCGTGACCGGATCGGGATCAGGACGAAACACCCCGTTCACGCCGGGGCGCCGCTGTCCGAAACACCCGGCTCCTACCGTCCTGCGACATGGGCACAGGGATGTATACACCCCGGGACACAGCGCGGTGCGCCGCGGTGCCTGCGCCCCCGTCCGGTTCCGCTCGTGAGCTCCACCCCAGCGAAAGGGTCCCCTCCGTGACCAGAACCATGCGCACCACCCGCGCGCTCGCGGTGTCCAGCGCGGCGCTCGCCGCTCTTCTCGCCCTGTCGGCCTGCGGGTCGCGCACCGACGACGAGGCCTCCGGCGAGAGCGCCGCGGGCTCGTGCGTCGAGACCGACGGCGACGCGGTGAAGATCGGCTTTCTCAACTCGCTGTCCGGCACGATGGCGATCTCCGAGCAGACGGTGCGCGACGCGCTCGACCTCGCGGCCAAGGAGATCAACGCCGCGGGCGGCGTGCTCGGCAAGCAGCTGACGATCGTCGGTGAGGACGGTCAGTCCGAGCCCACGGTGTTCGCCGAGAAGGCGGAGAAGCTCATCAAGTCCGACTGCGTGGCCGCGGTGTTCGGCGGGTGGACCTCGTCGTCCCGCAAGGCGATGCTGCCGGTCTTCGAGGACAACGAGTCGCTGCTGTTCTACCCGGTCCAGTACGAGGGCCTGGAGGCCTCGCCCAACATCTTCTACACGGGCGCCACGACGAACCAGCAGATCATCCCCGCGATGGACTACCTCAAGGAGGAGGGCGTCACGAAGGTCTTCCTCGTCGGCTCGGACTACGTGTTCCCGCGCACCGCGAACAAGGAGATCCTCGCGTACGCCGGCGCGAACGGGATCGAGGTCGTCGGCGAGGAGTATGCCCCGCTGGGCCACACGGACTTCTCGACGATCGTCACCAAGCTCAAGGGCTCGGGCGCGCAGGCGGTCTTCAACACGCTCAACGGCGACTCGAACGTCGCGTTCTTCAAGGAGTACAAGAACGTCGGTCTGACCGCGGAGACGGTGCCGGTCGTCTCGGTGTCGATCGCCGAGGAGGAGGTCGGCGGCATCGGCGTCGACAACATCGTCGGGCAGCTCACCGCGTGGAACTACTACCAGACGGTCGACAGCCCCGAGAACGAGAAGTTCGTCGCGGCGTTCAAGGCCGAGTACGGCGACGACCGCGTGACCTCCGACCCCATGGAGGCCGCCTACACCTCGCTCTACCTGTGGAAGGGCATGGTCGAGAAGGCGAAGTCGTTCGCGGTGGCCGACGTGCAGGCCGCGGCCGACGGCGTGACGTTCGAGGCCCCCGAGGGCACGGTCACGGTCAACGGCGACAACCACCACATCGCCAAGACCGCGCTCATCGGCAAGATCGACGCCGACGGCCTGATCTACCCGGTCTGGGAGTCCGACGGCCCCATCGAGCCGGACCCGTTCCTCGAGGGCTACGAGTGGGCCGAGGGCCTGTCCTGACCCACCCCTGACGGCGGTGGTCCGACGATGCTCTCCGTGCGTCGGGCCACCGCCCCCAGCCGTTCGTCGCCCACGGGCGTCGGCAGGCCGCGTCCGACGAGGGCGCAGGAAGGACGCGGGTGCATGGATGCCCTGGTCTCACAGCTCTTCGCCGGGCTGAGCCTCGGGTCGGTGCTGCTGCTCGCAGCACTCGGCCTCGCGCTCACGTTCGGGCAGATGGGCGTCATCAACATGGCGCACGGCGAGTTCATGATGGCGGGCGCCTACACGGCGTTCGTCGTGCAGAAGGTCGTCGCCGACGCCGGTGTCTCGCTGCTCGTGTCCCTGGTGATCGGGTTCCTGGTCGGGGGGCTGCTCGGCCTGCTGCTCGAGGTCACCCTGATCTCCCGCATGTACCACCGGCCGCTCGACACGTTGCTCGTCACGTTCGGGGTCGCGCTCGTGCTGCAGCAGCTCGCGCGGGACGTGTTCGGGGCGCCGAACGTGGACGTGCGCGCGCCGGACTGGCTCTCGGGCGCGGTCCAGGTGCTCGGGGTCGGCGTCCCCAGGACGCGCCTGTTCATCCTCGCGCTGGCCACGCTCGCGGTCGTCGCGCTGGCCCTCGCGCTCAAGCTCACGCCGCTCGGCCGGCGCATCCGCGCGACGGTCGCGAACCGCGACCTGGCCGAGACCGCGGGCATCTCGACTCGCGCCACGGACCGGCTCACGTTCTTCCTGGGCTCGGGCGTCGCGGGTGTCGCGGGCGTCGCGCTGACCCTGCTCGGCTCGATCGGGCCGACGCTCGGGACCTCCTACATCGTCGACGCGTTCCTCGTCGTCGTGGTCGGCGGCATCGGCCAGCTCAAGGGTGCGGTGATCGCCGCGTTCGGGCTCGGGCTCCTGCAGGCCGGCATCGAGTACTCGTCGACCGCGAGCGTCGCCAAGGTGCTCGTGTTCGTCATCATCGTCGCGTTCCTGCAGGTCAGGCCGCAGGGTCTGGTCGCCGTCCGGACGAGGAGCCTCGCATGAGCGCCCTGTGGTCGCACGAGCGGGCCCGCCTGCTCGTCGGGATCGGCGTGGCCGGTCTGCTGCTGTTCGTCGTCGCGCCGAACGTCCTGTCGGACTTCCGGCTCAACCTGCTCGCGAAGTTCATCTGCCTCGCGATGGTCGCGGTCGGGATCGGGCTCGCGTGGGGCCGCGGCGGGATGCTCACGCTCGGCCAGGGCGTGTTCTTCGGGCTCGGCGGCTACCTCATGGCGATGCACCTCAAGCTCGCCGACGCCGGCCCGGACGGCGTGCCCGACTTCATGCTCCTGTACGGCGACGGCACCGTCCCCGCGTGGTGGGAGCCGATGCGCAGCCCCGTCGTCACGATCCTGGCGATCCTGCTGCTGCCCGCAGGACTCGCCGCGCTGCTCGGGCTCGCGGTGTTCAAGCGGCGCGTGCGCGGCGCGTACTTCGCGATCCTGTCGCAGGCCCTCGCGGCCGCTTTCGTCATCCTGCTCATCGGCCAGCAGAAGGTCACCGGCGGGACCAACGGGCTCAACGGTTTCCGGTCGTTCTTCGGGTTCTCGCTGGCGGACCCGTTGAACAAGCAGATGCTCTACTACATCGCCGCGGGCACGTTGCTCGTCATGGTGCTGACCGTGCGGCTGATCATGCGCTCGCGCTACGGCGAGCTGCTCGTCGCGGTGCGCGACCAGGAGAACCGCGTGCGGTTCCTCGGGTACGACCCCGCGCTGGTCAAGGTGCTCGCGTACACGGTCGCGGCGCTGTTCGCGGCGATCGGCGGGGCCCTGTTCGCGCCGATCGTCGGGATCATCTCGCCCGCCGACGTGGGGGTGGTGCCGTCGATCGCGTTCCTCGTGGGCGTCGCGATCGGCGGGCGCGCGACGCTGCTCGGCCCGGTCGTCGGCTCGCTCGCCGTGTCCTGGGCGGAGACGAGCCTGTCCGAGCGGTTCCCGTCGTTCTGGACGTACTTCCTGGGCGGGTTGTTCATCCTCGTCGTCGCCTTCCTGCCCGACGGATTCGCGACGCTCGGCCGGCTGCGCGTGCGGCGTCGCTCGTCGTCCGACGAGCCCGCCGGCCCGGCCGCCGACGCGCCCGGTACCGACGTCCCCACGACCCCCGACGACGAGCACGACGAGGCCACCGCGAGCGCAGGGAGGACCGCATGACCGAGCAGCCAGCCCTCACCGAGCCGGGCGTGGACGAGCCGCAGGTCACGCTCGACCCGCAGGCGCTCGAGGCCGTGATCGCCGCACCCGGCGAGCGGTTCCGGCACGACTACCTCGAGGTCCGCGGGCTGCGCGTCGAGTTCGACGGGTTCGTCGCGGTCGACGGGGTCGACCTGACCGTCACGCAAGGCGACCTGCGGTTCCTCATCGGTCCGAACGGCGCGGGCAAGACGACGATCGTCGACGCGATCACGGGACTCGCACGGTGCTCGGGCTCGGTGCAGTTCGGCCGCGTGGAGCTCGTCGGTCGGCCCGCGCACCGGATCGTGCGCGCGGGGGTGGGACGCACGTTCCAGACCGCGAGCGTGTTCGACGAGCTCAGCGTCCTGCAGAACCTCGACATCGCGGCCGGCTCGGGCCGGGGGCTGCCGACCCTGCTGCGGCGGCGGCGCACGATCCCCGACGAGGTCGCGCAGGCCCTCGAGACGATCGGGCTCACCGCGCTCGCCGACGCACCCGCGGGCGTGCTCGCGCACGGGCAGAAGCAGTGGCTCGAGATCGGGATGCTCCTGGTCCAGGACGCGCGCCTGCTGCTGCTCGACGAGCCCGTGGCCGGCATGAGCCACGCCGAGCGGGAGCAGACCGGGCAGCTGCTGCGGCGCATCGGCGAGCAGCGCACGGTCGTCGTCGTCGAGCACGACATGGAGTTCCTGCGCGCGTTCGCCTCGTCGGTCACGGTGCTGCACCAGGGGCGCGTGCTGTCGGAGGGGACGGTCGCGCAGGTGCAGGCCGACCCCAAGGTCGTCGAGGTGTACCTGGGCCGTGGCGCGGGCGCGCGCGGCTCCGCGACGGAGGTGGAGTGATGCTGCGACTGACCGGGGTGCACGTGGGCTACGGCCGCACGTCCGTGGTGCACGGCGTCGACGTCGAGGTGGGCGAGGACTCCGTGACCGCGGTCATGGGCCACAACGGCGCGGGCAAGACGACGCTGCTGCGCGCCGCGGTGGGCCTGCTGCCCGTGCGCAGCGGGACGGTCCTGCTGGGCGGCGAGGACGTCACCAGGCTGCGGCCGCACCAGCGCGTGCGGCGCGGGCTCGCCTACGTGCCGCAGGGGCAGCAGTCGTTCGGCACGCTCACCGCGCGGGAGAACCTGCAGCTCGTCGCGGACGGCGCGGGCGCCGCGGGGCGGGCTCGGATGGACGCCGCGCTCGACCTGTTCCCGGCCCTGCGTGAGCTGCTCGGGCGGCGGGCGGGCCTGCTGTCCGGCGGGCAGCGCCAGCAGCTCGCGATCGCCCGCGCGCTGATCACGGGCCCGCGGGTGCTGATCCTCGACGAGCCGACCGAAGGCATCCAGCCGAACGTCGTGCAGGAGATCGAGGACGCGATCATGACGTTGACGGCCGCCGGCGGGCTCGCGGTGCTGCTCGTCGAGCAGCACGTCGGGTTCGCGCTGTCCGCCGCGGCCCGGTACTACGTGCTCGAGTCGGGGCGTGTCACGAGCGAGGGGTCCGGCGGGCTCGAGCGGGAGGACGCCGTGCGCGCGGCGATGGCGCTGTGAGCGAGCGACGCGGGTGGGAGGGGCCCGGCGCGCGCAGCGTGCGCCGGTCGGCGGGGCGCGCGGGGCGCAGGGTTAGGCTCCATGTCCATGAGCACGGGTCCGCGTCCTGACGTGGCCGACGCGAGCACGACGAGTGCGCCGACGGACGGTCGGTCGCTGCGCGAGGTGGTGTACCACCGGCTGCGCGACGAGATCCTCAACGGCCGGATCAGCCCGCGCGAGCGGCTCACCGAGCCCAAGCTGGGCAAGACGTTCGACGTGTCGCGCACCCCGGTGCGCGAGGCGCTGTCGCGGCTGCTGTCCGACGGGCTGATCGAGCGCACGGACTTCGGGTACGCGGTCGTCGTGCCGTCGCTGGAGGACCTGCGCAACCTGTACGAGCTGCGCATCACGCTCGAGCTGCGCGGCATCCAGCGGGCGATCGAGAACCCGTCGGTGCGGCACGACGAGGCCGCGCTGCGGGCCGAGCTCGAGTTCTGGGTGGGGCTGCGCTCGGCGCCCCCGGCACCCGACCCGTCGTTCGTGCTGCTCGACGAGCGCTACCACCAGGTGCTCTCCGCGTCGTCGGGCAACGCCCAGCTCACCGAGGCGCTCGTGACGGTCAACCAGAAGATCCGCGCGGTGCGCATGCACGACTTCGTCGAGACCTCCCGCATCGCCACGACCATCGACGAGCACATCGAGATCCTCGAGCTGGTCGTGGCCCGCCGCCTCCCGGAAGCCCTCACCGCCCTGCACCAGCACGTGGGCGAGTCGCTGGAAGTCGTCATGGAACGCGCGACGAGCGCGATGACCCGCATGGCCCTCGCAGGCTGACGCCCTGCGCCCGGTGTCGCCGCCCCTCGGTGCGCGGCGACACGGGTACGTCGCGCGGCGGTTCGTTGTTCCCGCTGCGGTTCGTCGCTGCGAGGCGACGAACCGGCGCGGCTGCGACGAACCGACGCGATCAGGCGACGAAGCGGCGCCATGGGGGCGTAACGCGGCGTTCATCTAGGTGGGTCCGGGAGGAAACATCCTGTTCGTACCGTTCGGGATACGGGGGTGTATACGCCCCGGACCTACATCGGGAACGACGGGAGGGGTGCCGTGGGACGCACGCTGGTCGTCGCGAACCGGGGGGAGGTCGCGGTGCGGGTGCTGCAGACCGCCCGGCGGCTCGGGTGGCGGACCGTCGCGCTGTGCACCGACGACGACGTCGCGGCGCCGCACGTGCGCCTGGCCGACGACGTCGTGCACCTGGGGGTGAACCCGCGCGCCTACCTCGACGCGGGGCTCGTCCTGGCCGCCGCGCGGCGGTCCGGTGCGACCGCGCTGCACCCGGGCTACGGGTTCCTGTCCGAGGACGCGGTCTTCGTCGCGGACGTCGAGGCGGCCGGGCTCGCGTTCGTCGGCCCGACGCCCGCGCAGGTCGCGACGTTCGGCGACAAGCTGCGCGCGCGGCACGCGGCGCACGCGGCCGGCGTCCCCGTGCTCGCGGCGTCGGACGCGCTGACCGGCCTCGACGACGCGCTGCTGGCCGCCGACGCGATCGGCTACCCCGTGATGGTCAAGGCCGTCGCGGGCGGGGGCGGGCTCGGCCTGCGCCGGTGCGCGACGCCCGCCGAGCTCGTCGCGGCCGTCGAGGACGTGCGCCGCACCGCCCAGGAGCTGTTCGGCAACCCCGCGCTGTACGTCGAGCGACTCGTGCGCCGTGCGCGGCACGTCGAGGTCCAGGCGTTCGGCGACGGGCGTGGCCGGGTCGTGACGCTCGGGGACCGCGACTGCTCGGTGCAGCGCCGCCACCAGAAGGTGATCGAGGAGGCGCCCGCCCCGGGCCTGCCCGACGCGCTGCGCGCGCGCCTCGTCGGCTGGGCCCGGGACCTGCTCGCCGCGCAGGCGTACCGCAGCGTCGGGACCGTCGAGTTCGTCGTCGACCTCGAGCGCGGCGACGCCGCGATGCTCGAGGTCAACGCGCGCCTGCAGGTCGAGCACACCGTGACCGAGGAGGTCACCGGGGTCGACCTGGTCGAGTGGATGCTGCGCCTCGTCGACGGCGACGACGTCCTCGCGGGCCGTCCCGACGCCGTGCCGACCAGCGGGCACGCCGTGCAGGCCCGCGTGTACGCCGAGGACCCGCGCCGCGGCGGCCTGCCCAGCACCGGCACGCTCACGCACGTGACGCTGCCGCCCGTGCGCGTCGACGGCTGGGCCGAGCCCGGGCAGCGCGTCACGCGCTACTTCGACCCGCTGCTCGCCAAGGTCGTGGTGCACGGCCGGGACCGCGCGCAGGCGCTCGCCCGGGCCGGCGAGGCGCTCGCCGGGACGCGGGTCGAAGGGGTCGCCACCAACCTGCCGCAGCTGCGCGCCGCGCTGGCCGACGCTCGCGTGCACGCCGGTGCCGTCGACACCGGGCTGCTCGCGGACGTGCGCGACGACGAGCCGTGGGTCGAGGTGCTGCGCGGCGGGGACATGACGACCGTGCAGGACTGGCCGGGCCGGCGCGGGCTGTGGGAGGTCGGGGTGCCGCCGTCGGGGCCGATGGACGACCTGTCGTTCCGGCTCGGCAACCGCGCGCTGGGCAACGACGAGGGTGCGCCCGGGCTCGAGTGCACGCTCACCGGGCCGCGGCTGCGGTTCAGCCACGACACGTGGGTGTGCGTGACGGGCGCCCCGGCCGTGGTGACGCTCGACGGGCGCTCGGTCCCGCAGTGGGAGCCCGTGCGCGTCGCGGCCGGGGCCGTGCTCGACGTCGCGGCACCCGGGCACGCCGGCCTGCGGACGTACGTGCTGGTGCACGGCGGGCTGGATGTTCCCGACTACCTGGGCTCGGCGGCGACGTTCACGCTCGGCGGGTTCGGCGGCTACGCGGGCCGGGCGCTGCAGACCGGGGACGTCCTGGTGCCGGCCGACGAGCGGGTGGCCGACGAGCGGGCGGCCGACGAGCGGGCGGCCGACGAGCGAGCGGCGGTGCCGATCGAGCTGCGGCCGCGGTTCACGCGCGCGTGGCGGCTGGCCGTGCAGGAGGGCCCGCACCCCGCGCCGGACTTCCTCACGCGCGAGGACATGACCACGCTGCTGGGGGCGACGTGGCAGGTGCAGGCGCACGCCAGCCGCACGGGCGTGCGGCTGTCCGGCCCGCGGCTGCGGTGGGCGCGGCCCGACGGCGGCGAGGCCGGCCTGCACCCGTCGAACGTGCACGACACCCCGTACTCGGTCGGCGCGCTCAACGTCAGCGGCGACACCCCGATCCTGCTCGGCCCGGACGGACCGTCGCTCGGCGGCTTCGCGTGCCCGGTCACGGTGGTCTCCGGGCACCGCTGGAAGCTGGGCCAGCTGCGACCGGGCGACACGGTCCGCCTCGACCCGGTCCCGACGCGCACGGCCGAGCGCCTGCGCACCGACGACCGCCTGCGCGGCGCGGCGACCCTGCCGCCCGGCCTCGCGACGGGGACCGACGGCGACGACGGCGTGCTCGCGGTGGTCCCCGGCGACGCGAACGACGCCGTCGGCCGGCCGCGCGTGCGCTACCTGCGCGGCGGCGACGACAACGTGCTCGTCGAGTACGGCCCGCCCGTGCTCGACCTGGGCCTGCGGGTGCGGGTCCACGCGCTCGCGGAGGCGCTGCGCGGCCGGGTGCGCGACGGCCTCGTCGGCGTGGTCGACGTGACGCCGGGCGTGCGCAGCCTGCACGTGCACGTCGACCCGGACGCGCTGCCCGTGCGCGCGCTCGTCGGTGTGCTCGTCGAGCTCGAGCACACGCTGCCGCACACGGACGACCTCGTCGTGCCGTCCCGGCGCGTGCACCTGCCGCTCTCGTTCGACGACCCCGTGGTCGCGGCCGCGGTCGAGCGGTACGTCGCTGGCGTGCGGCCGCACGCGCCGTGGCTGCCGTCGAACGCGGAGTTCGTGCGCCGCGTCAACGGGCTCGACACGGTCGACGACGTGCTCGCGACCATGACCGCGGCCGAGTACCTGGTGCTCGGGCTCGGCGACGTGTACCTGGGGGCGCCGCTCGCGGTCCCGCTCGACCCGCGGCACCGGCTGCTGACCACGAAGTACAACCCGGCGCGCACGTGGACCGCGGAGGGCACGGTCGGGCTCGGCGGGCAGTACCTGTGCGTGTACGGCATGGACTCCCCGGGCGGGTACCAGCTCGTCGGCCGGACCGTGCCCGTGTGGTCCGCGTACGCGCAGCACGGGTCGTTCGAGCCGGGCGTGCCGTGGCTCCTGCGCTGCTTCGACCGGATCGTCTGGCACCCCGTCGCGCCCGACGAGCTGCTCACGTGGCGGGCCGAGCTCGCCGCGGGGCGCCGCACGCTCGTGATCGAGGACGGCTGGTTCTCGGCGCGTGAGCACCGCGAGTCGCTGCTCGACCACGCCGAGGACGTCGCGCGCGTCACGGGCCGTCGCGCGGCGTGGTTCGCGGCCGAGCGCGACGCGTGGGCGCTCGCGGGAGAGCTGGACGCGCCCGACGAGGCCGCGACGGCACCGCCCGTGAGCGCACCGCGGCGGCGCGCGCCGCAGGGCTGCGTGCTCGTCGAGGCGCCGATGGTCGGCGCGGTGTGGCGCATCGACGCGCAGGTCGGTGAGCGCGTGCGGGCGGGGGAGCGGCTCGTCGCGCTCGAGGCGATGAAGCTCGAGCTCGCGGTGCCCGTGCCCGTCGACGGCCGGCTCGTCGAGGTGCTCGTCGAACCCGGTCAGCAGGTCGTGCCCGGCGAGGCGCTCGCGGTCGTGGCGGTGGGCCTGTGAACACGGCTGTGCACCCGTCCGTGAACCACCCGAAGGAGGGCCCGTGCACCTGACGCCAGGCGACACCGAGAAGCTGCTGCTCGCGGTGGCGGGCATGGTCGCGCGCGACCGCCTCGCGCGCGGCGTGCGCCTCAACTACCCGGAGACGGTCGCGCTGCTGACCACGTGGGTGCTCGAGCGCGCGCGTGAGGGGCGGTCGGTGGCGGACCTCATGGTCGAGGGGCGCAGCGTGCTGGGCCGCGACGAGGTCATGGACGGCGTCGCGGACATGCTGCCCGACGTCCAGGTCGAGGCCACGTTCCCCGACGGGCGCAAGCTCGTCACCATCCACGAGCCGATCGCCTGAGGGGGCCCGCGACATGGCAGGCACGACGACGAGCGGGCCGGGTGCGATCCGGCTCGCACCCGGCCGCGAGGACGAGCCCGTGGTCCTCAACGCGGACCGCGCGGCGCACGAGCGGATCACGCTCGTCGTGACGAACACGGGCGACCGACCCGTGCAGATCGGCTCCCACGTGCACCTGCCCGACGCGAACGCGGCGCTCGACCTGGACCGGGTCGCCGCGCACGGGTTCCGGCTCGACGTGCCGTCGGGGACGTCGCGGCGGTTCGAGCCGGGGGCGTCGGCCGTGGTCGCGGCCGTGGCGCTGCGCGGCGCCCGCCGCGTGCCCGGGATCCAGCGGGGCAAGGCAGACGGGGGCGCGCTGGGCGCGGTCCCGCCGGCCGGGGCGGGGGACTGACGCGTGGTCGAGATCTCGCGCGCGCGGTACGTCGCGCTGTACGGCCCGACGACGGGCGACCAGGTGCGCCTGGGCGACACCGACCTGTGGATCGAGGTCACCGAGGACCGCACGTTCGGTGGCGAGGAGGCGGTGTTCGGGGGCGGCAAGTCGATCCGTGAGTCGATGGCGCAGGGGACCACGACGCGCGCGGCGGGTGCGCTCGACACCGTGATCACCAACGCGATCGTCCTGGACTGGTGGGGCGTGGTCCGGGCGGACGTCGGCATCCGCGACGGGCGGGTCGTCGCACTCGGCCGCGCGGGCAACCCCGACGTCGCCGACGGCGTGCACCCGGACCTGCACATCGGCCCGTCGACCGACGTCATCTCGGGTGAGGGTCGGATCCTCACCGCCGGGGGCATCGACTCGCACGTGCACCTGCTGTCGCCGTCCCAGGTGCACGAGGCGCTCGCGACCGGGCTCACGACGATCGTCGGCGGCGGGACCGGGCCCTCCGAGGGCTCCAAGGCGACGACCGTGACCCCCGGCGCGTGGCACCTGGGCACGATCCATCGCGCGCTCGACGTGCTGCCCGTCAACGTGCTGCTGCTCGCCAAGGGCAACACCGTCTCCGACGAGGGCCTCGACGAGCAGGCGTTCGCGGGTGCGGCCGGCTACAAGGTGCACGAGGACTGGGGCTCGACGCCCGCCGCGATCGACGCCGCGCTGCGCGCCGCGGACCGGTGGGGGCTGCAGGTCGCGCTGCACTCGGACTCGCTCAACGAGGCGGGCTTCGTCGAGTCGACGCTCGCAGCCATCGCGGGGCGCGGCATCCACGCGTTCCACGCCGAGGGCGCGGGCGGCGGGCACGCGCCGGACATCCTCACGGTCGCGTCGCACGCGAACGTCATCCCCGGCTCGACCAACCCGACGCTGCCGCACACCGTCAACACCGTGGCCGAGCACCTCGACATGCTCATGGTCTGCCACCACCTGAACCCGCACGTGCCCGAGGACCTCGCGTTCGCGGAGTCCCGGATCCGGGCGACGACGATCGCCGCGGAGGACGTGCTGCACGACCTGGGGGCCATGTCGATCACGTCGTCGGACGCGCAGGCGATGGGGCGCATCGGTGAGGTGATCACGCGCACCTGGCAGGTCGCGCACGTCATGAAGGCCCGACGAGGCGCGCTCGGGACCGACGAGCCCGCGGACAACCTGCGCGCGCGGCGGTACGTCGCCAAGTACACGATCAACCCGGCGATCGCGCACGGCATCGACGCGCACGTGGGGTCCGTCGAGCCGGGCAAGCTCGCGGACCTGGTGCTGTGGGAGCCGAAGTTCTTCGGGATCAGGCCTTCGGTCGTGCTCAAGGGCGGCGCGATCGTGTGGGGTGCGCTCGGCGACCCGAACGCCTCGATCCCCTCGCCGCAGCCGGTGCTCATGCGGCCCGCGTTCGGGGACGCGATCGCGCCCGAGCTCTCGGTCACGTTCGTCGCCCCGGCCGCGATCGAGGACGGGCTCGCCGCACGGCTCGGGCTGCAGCGCACGCTCCTGCCCGTGGCGGACACGCGCGACATCGGCAAGGCCGACATGCGCCTCAACGACGCGCGGCCGCGCATCGACATCGACCCCGAGTCCTTCGCGATCGCCGTCGACGGTGAGCCGATCGCACCTGCCCCCGCCGACCGGCTGCCCCTCGCGCAGCTGTACACGATGTTCTGAGGCCGCCGTGACCGCCGCGCACCCACCGACGAGCGTGCTGTTCGCCCTGCTCGCCGACGCGCGCCTGCCGACGGGCGGGCACACCCAGTCCGCGGGGCTCGAGCCGGCGCTGCTCGCGGGCATGTCGGTGAGCGACGTGCCCGGGTACATCGGCGGCCGGCTCGCGACCGTCACGCGGACCGAGGCGGCGGTCGCGGTCGTCGCACGGCACGCGGTGTGCGGCGAGCCCGACGAGCGGGTCGCCCGGCTGCGCGGCGCGTGGCAGGCGTGGGCCGCCCGCACCCCGAGCCCTGCGCTGCGCGAGACCTCGCAGCGGCTCGGTCGCGGCTACCTGCGCCTCGCGCACCGGCTCTGGGGCTCGCACCCGGGCGTGGTGGCGCTCGACGCGGCGGTCGTCGCGGAACGCACGCGCCTCGCCGCCGAGCACGTGGTCGGCGCCGGGCCCGTGGGCCGCAGCGACCGGGCGCAGCCGCCGCGTCCCCTGGTGCTGGGCGTGGTGGGGGCGTGCGTCGGGCTCGACGCGCGGCAGGTCGCGCAGCTCGTCGGGTACGACGACGTGCAGACGATCGCCTCCGCGACGCTCAAGCTCGCACCCGTCGACCCCGCCGACGCGACCGCGTGGGTGGTCGCCGCCGCGCCCACCGTCGAGGCCATGGCCGCGGGCGTCGCGCGCCTGACGGACCCCGCCGACATCCCCGCGTCCGGCGCCCCGCTCCTCGAGGAGTGGGCGCAGCAGCACCTCCGCCGCACAGAGAGGCTCTTCAGTGCCTGACCACACGCCTGACCCCGCCCACCCTCACGACCACGCCCACCCTCACGACCACGCCCACCCCCACGCGCAAGCCCACGGCCACGCGCACCCGCACGCTGACGCGCCGCCGCACGGACACGCGCCCGCGCCGACCAGGTCGTTGCGGCTCGGGGTCGCCGGCCCCGTCGGCACCGGGAAGAGCTCGCTCATCGCGCTCGTGTGCCGCGAGCTGGCCCACGAGCTCGCGCTCGGCGTCATCACCAACGACATCTACACCGACGAGGACGCGCGCTTCCTGCGCTCGGCGGGCGTGCTCGATCCCGAGCGCATCCGCGCGGTCGAGACGGGCGCGTGCCCGCACACCGCGATCCGCGACGACGTCACGGCCAACCTGCTCGCCGTCGAGGACCTCGAGGAGGACTTCGCGCCGCTCGACGTCGTGCTCGTCGAGTCCGGCGGCGACAACCTGACCGCGACGTTCTCGCCCGCGCTCGTCGACGCGCAGATCTTCGTGCTCGACGTCGCCGGCGGCGGGGACGTGGCGCGCAAGGGTGGCCCCGGCATCGGGCGGGCCGACCTGCTCGTCGTGAACAAGACCGACCTCGCGCCGTACGTCGGCGTCGACGTGACGCGGATGGTCGCGGACGCGACCGCGGCGCGCGACGGCCGCCCGGTGCTCGCGCTGTCCCGGCACGACGCGGCCTCGGTCGAGGCCCTGAAGGACTGGGTGCGCGTGATGCTCGCGGCGCACCGCGCGGGCGCGCACGTCCCGCAGGACCCGGGCCCCATGGCCCCCCACTTCCACGCCGACGAGGAGCACCCCGCCGGCGGGATCCTCCACACCCACGCCTGACCATGCCCACCCACCGCACCCACCCCACCGCTCCCGCACGTGCGCACCGCTGCGCGCGCCCCGCCGAGGGCGCCCGCCCCGCCGGTTCATCGGTTGCGCACGGCTGTTCGTCGGCAGTGCGTCGCTTCGTCGGTTCGGGACGACGAAGTGCCGCCGCAGCGACGAACCGGCGCGGGAACGTGGGGGCGACGCGATGAGGACGGTCGTCGAGGTCGCACGTGCGGGGCACCGGGTGCGGTGCGTGCTGCGCGCCGGGCACCTCGCGCCGCGCGTGCTCACCCAGACCGACCGCGCGGTGACCGTCGCACTGGTCGCGACCGGTGCGCTCCTGCTCGGCGGCGACCACGTCCGTGTCGAGGTGCGCGTGGGCGACGGCGTGGCGCTCGAGCTCGTCGAGACGTCCGGCACCGTGGCGTACCACGGGCGGGGCCTGCCCTCGTCGTGGAGCGCGGACGTGCACGTCGGTCGGGGTGCGTCACTCGTGTGGGACGCGTTGCCGTTCGTCGTGTCCGACGGTGCGGACGTCGCACGCACGACGAACCTGCGCGTGCACGACGAGGGCGCGGCGCTGCTGCGCGAGACGCTCGTGCTCGGCCGCGACGGGCAGCGCGGCGGTCTGCTGCGGTCGGCGACCAGCGCCGTCGTGGGCGGCGCGGACCTGCTCGTCGAGGAGCTCGACCTCACCGGCCCGCACACCGCTGCGGGTGTCCTGGGCGCGGCGCGCGTCGTCGACTCGGTCCTGCTGGCGGGCGCCCGCCCGCCCCGAGCCGACGAACGAGCCCACGGACGGCACCACGGGCGGGACGGCGCGGGGCCTGACGAGCGGCGCGGCGTCGTCGTGCTCGACCTGCACGGACCCGGTGCCCTCGCCCGCGCGGTCGGCGCCGCCGCCCACGTCGCCGACGTCGGACCGCTCGTCGGCCGCTGGCGGACCGCCCTGCGCGCCGACGCCGCGGCACCCGAGGGCACCGGCGCCCCCACCGCACCCACCGCCGACGCACCGCCCGGCACCACCGGTATCGACGACAGGAGCACGCCATGCATGTCCCCGACCACGTGATGGACCCCGGCACGAGCCTCGCGACGGCCGTCGTCGCGGGCGCCGCGCTCACCTACGCCGTGCGTCGCGCGCGCGCCGAGGCGACCCGTGAGCGCGTCGCGCTGACCGCGGTCGCGTCCGGCTTCGTCTTCGCCGCGCAGATGGTCAACTACCCGGTCGCGCCCGGCACGAGCGGGCACCTCGTCGGCGCGGCGCTGGCCGCGGCGCTCGTCGGGCCGTGGCTCGGGGCGCTCGCGGTGACCGCGGTGCTCGTGGTGCAGGCCGTGCTCTTCGCCGACGGCGGCGTCACCGCGCTCGGCGTGAACGTGCTGCTCATGGTGGGTGTCGGGACGCTCGTCGGGTGGTCGGTGCAGCGACTCGTCGCGCGGCTCGCGACACGCGTGCCCGACGTCGGACGCGTCGCCCTGGCCGCCGCGGGCGGCGCGCTGGCGTCGGTCCCGGCCGCCGCGCTCGCGTTCGTCGCGCTGTACGCGGTGGGTGGTACGGCCGACGTCGGGCTCGGCGCGGTCTCGGCCGCGATGCTCCCCGTGCACGCGGCGATCGGGCTCGGCGAGGCGGTGAGCAGCGGCGTCGTCGTCGCCGGCGTCGCGGTGCTGGCGCCCGGCGTCACGGCCCTGGACCGACGCCCGGCCAGCCCCGCCGCGACCCGTCGCGGGTCGCTCGCGCTCGGCATCGGCTCCGTCGTGACGGCCGGTGGGCTGTCCGCGCTCGCCGTCAGCGCCCCGGACGGTCTGGAGTGGGCGGCCCAGCGTGTCGGCTTCGACCACACCTTCGGCTCCGTGCTCGCGGAGGTCCCGCTGGCCGACTACGGCGCGGTCACAGGGGTCCCGGGTGGCGTCGCGGGCCTCGCAGGGGTCGCCGCGGTCGCGGTTCTCGTCGTCCTCGGCCTGCGCCGATCCTCGACCGCACCGGCCTGACCGAGCGCCGGCCCGTGGCCGCGGCCGGCTAGAGGCCGAGCGCGTGCTGGGTGGCCAGGAGGGTCTGGGCCGAGTGCTGGAGCTGGTCCTCCTCGTCGGGCGTGGTCGACATGTCTGGGACGTACTGCACGCCGCCCCCACCGACGACGCTCGGCACCGACAGGGCGACACCGTGCAGCCGGTGCAGGCCGTCGTGCACGGTGCTGACCGGCAGGACGGCGTGCTGGTCGCCGAGGATCGCCTCGATGATCCGCGCGCACGCCAGGCCGATCGCGAGGTTGGTCGCGCCCTTGCCCTCGATGATCCGGTAGGCGGCGTCCCGCACGTCCTGCGTGATCGCGTCGAGCTCGGCAGGCGTGAAGCGGTGGCCGTCGGGCGCGACCCAGTCGAGCACGGGCGTCGTGCCGATGCGCGCCTGCGACCACAGCGCGAAGCCGGTGTCGCCGTGCTCGCCCACGATGTCGGCGTGCACGCTGCCGGCGGACACCAGCGCGCGGTCGGCGACGAGGCGGCGCAGGCGCGAGGTGTCGAGCACCGTGCCCGACGAGAAGACGCGCGACGCCGGCAGGCCCGTGATCTGCTGCGCCGCGACCGTGAGCACGTCGCACGGGTTGGTGACGATGCAGTAGACCGCGTTCGGCGCGTGCTCGAGCAGGACCGGGAGCAGGCCCTCGAGCAGCCGCACGTTGGTGCCCGCGAGGTCGAGCCGGGTCTGCCCGGGCCGCTGCTTGGCGCCCGCGGTGAGGACGACGAGGTGCGAGTCCGCGACCACCTCCGGGTCCGACCCGCCGACGACGCTGCCGCCCGTGAACCAGGTGCCGTGCGCGAGGTCGAGCACCTCGGCCTCGACCTTCGGCCGGTCGATGTCGTACAGCGCCACGGTGTGCGCCGACCCGCGGATCAGCGCGGCGTACGCGATGCTCACGCCGACGCTCCCCGCGCCGACGACCGTCAACCGGGAGTTCTCGATCCTGGCCACGCGATCACGCTAGCCCCGCACCCGCGCGCGGGCAGGGCGAGCGGCGACCGCCGGCGAAGGGGGCGGGTCGGGCGGGGTCGGGTGGGGCTACGGCATCGACGGGCGTCGACGGTCTGCGGTCGGGTCAGTGGCGGTCGCGCGCCGGGATGCGCAGCCCGCTCGCGCGCAGGCGGCGGATGAGCTCGCGCGTCCCCACCGGTACGGCACCGGCCGCGACGAGCTCGTCGTACCGCTCCCGGGGCACGTCGTAGTGGTCGCGGTCGAACGCGCGGGGCGGCACGCCCGCCCCCGCGGCGAACGCGTGCAGCTCGGCGAGCGACGCGTCACTGACCAGGTGCCCCCACGTGGTCCCGTGGCGTGGCCACAGCGGCGGGTCGAGGAGGATCACGGCGTCGCCGCGGGACCCTCGCCGACGAACGGCCCCTCGCCGGAGTGCCTGGTCGCACCGGGGGTCGCGTCCGACTGCTGACCCGACTGCCGCGCCGCCTCGCGCTCGAGCTCGACGCGCTCGTCGTGCACCGCGCGCGCGGCCTCGAACGCCGCCTGCTCCTTCTCGAGCCGCTGCAGCTCCGCCTCGACGTTCTGCCGCGCGGGCTCCTCCCACGCCTGGGCGAGCGGCGAGGAGAACAGCGACGGGCGCGCCAGGAGCTTGCGCAGGATCCGGGCGCGCGCACGGACGTAGTCCTCGGCGGGCAGGTGCGCGTACTCGGCGCGCACGTCGTGCAGGTACGCCTTGTAGCGCTGCGGCTCGGTGGCCAGGACCGCGAGGTCCGCGTCGCACAGCACGGCGCAGTCGACGTCGAGCGAGTTCGGCGAGTGCCGGACGAGCGCGACGACGAGGTCGTGCACGCGCCGCGCGTGCGCCTCCGGGACGCCGAGCCCGACGAGCTCGTCGTAGGCGACGCGTGCGCTCGCGGCCTCGTCCTCGCCGCCCTTGTTCGCGTAGGCCTTGCGGTCCGCGGAGTCGAACACCGCGCCGTGGTACCAGGCGGCGAGCCGTACGAGGTCGGGCTCGTGGCTCTCGGAGTCGAGCTCGTCGACCCGGACCAGCACGTCGACCAGGTGCTTGACGTTGTGGAACTCGCGGCCCGGGGAGGACCAGCGCTCCAGGAGCCTGTCGCCCGCGGCACGGATCTGCTCGGGTGCCGCGGTGGCTCCGGCACCGACGACATTGCGGACGAACGCCGGGACGAGCCAGGCAGGCGCTTCGTGGACGCCCATGGACCACCCTCACGACGACGACTGGGAACGGGTCAGCATAGCCCCGCGCGCGGCGTCGAACGGGGCGGCTTCGTCCCGCTACCGCCCGATGTGCGCCCCCGTCGGCGGGGCGCCCGGCGCGTCGCCCGGTGAGTCGCCTGGTGAGTCGTCCGTCGCGGCGCGCTGCGGGTCGGGTGACTCGTGCGTGGAACCACCCGGTCCCGGCCGCGGTGGTGCCGCCGGGATCTCGACGCGCACGGTCGTGCCGCCACCGGGCGTCGCCGACAGGCGCACGTGGCCGTCGTGCGCGTCGACGATGGCCGCCACGATCGCCATCCCGAGACCCGCGCCGCCCGAGGACCGGCCCCGTGAGGCGTCGACCCGGTAGAACCTCTCGAACACGCGCGCGGCGTGCTCGGGGTCGATGCCCGGGCCGTGGTCGCGCACCTCGATGACGCCCACCGGTCCGCCGGGAGCCCCGTCCCGGGCGTCGGCGTGCGCCAGTCCCACGGCGATCTCGACGGGCGACCCCGCCGGCGTGTGCTGCGCGACGTTCCCGACGAGGTTCGCGACGACCTGCCGCAGCCGCGCCTCGTCGCCGTCGACCGTCGTCGGGCCCGTGACCCCGCCCGGCGTGAGCGGCACGATGCGCGTGCTGCGCGACGGGTCGAGCGCGTGCAGATCGCTCACCGCGTCGGCTGCGACGACCGTGAGGTCCACCTGCGTGCGCCGCATCGGGCGCTGCTCGTCGAGCCGGGCGAGCGACAGGAGGTCCTCGACGAGCCGGCCCATGCGCGTCGCGGACGACTCGATGCGCCCGAACGTGTCGTCGACCTGGTCCTTCGTCGTCAGCGCACCCATGCGGTACAGCTCGCCGTACCCGCGGATCGCGGCCAACGGCGTGCGCAGCTCGTGCGACGCGTCGGCGACGAACCGGCGCATGCGCGCCTCGGAGGCCGTGCGCACCGCGAACGCCTCCTCGATCTGCGCGAGCATGCCGTTGAGCGCCGCACCGAGCCGCCCGACCTCGGTCGAGACCGGCGCGGGCGGCACGCGCTGCGAGAAGTCGCCTGCCGCGAACGCCGCCGCGGTCTGCTCGATCTGCGTCAGCGGCCGCAGCGAGCGTCGGACGGCCCACCAGCCGACGAGCGCGCCCGCGAGCAGGATCACCGCGCCGGAGGTGACCAGCACGAGCGCCATGAGCTGGATGGTGTCGTCGATGTCGGCGAGCGGGAGGGCGACCATCAGGGCGACCGGCTCGTTGGTGAACGTGTTGGTCGCGGGCAGCGCGACCACGCGCCAGTCGGAGCCCCGGTCGGACGTGACCGTGAACGGCTCGCCGCCCCGCTCCTCGGCCTCGTCGTACGTCATGCGCGGCAGCGAGGGCGTGCCGCGCTTCGCCAGGACGCTCGCGCGCGGCGAGAACAGCGTGTGCACCACGCCCGTCTCGACTGCCGCGCCGTAGTAGTCCGTCGGCGGTCCCTGCGACTCCCACGGCTCGTCCTGCGTGCGGTACGTCGTGACCAGCTGGACGCCCTCGGTCGCGAGCTTGTCGTCGACCTGGTCCACGAGCGTGCGCTGCACGAGCCACGTCGCGGTCACGCCCGCCAGGACGAGCCCGACGAGCAGCAGCACCGTGGAGATGCCGAGCAGCCGCCCGACGAGCGGCACCCCGCTCCACCAGCGCACGGCCTCGCCGACGACGCCGGGCTCGGCCCCGTCGGTCGCGCGCCCGGCCGCGGAGCCGCCAGGCTCGCTCGTCGGTGCGTGCTCGCTCGTCGGCGCGGGTTCGTTCGTCGGTGCCCGCTCGTCGGTCGGGGTCGGCGCGGTCGCCGGACGCCGGGCCGGGGGCGGCGGGACGGGACCGGGGTCGCGGACCGTCACGACGCCGTGCGCAGGAGGTAGCCGACCCCGCGCTTGGTGTGGATGAGCGGCGGGAGCTTCTCGCCGTCCGGGCCGGTCAACGAGTCGACCTTGCGGCGCAGGTAGGAGATGTACGACTCGACGATGTTCGCGTCGCCGCCCCAGTCGTACTGCCACACGTGGTCGAGGATCTGCGTCTTGGACAGCACCCGGCCCGCGTTGAGCATGAGGTAGCGCAGGAGCTTGAACTCGGTGGGGGACAGGTCGATCTCCTGCCCCGCGCGGCGCACCTCGTGCGAGTCGTCGTCGAGCTCGAGGTCGGCGTAGCGCAGCACGTTGGCCTGGTCGTCGTCGCCGGGGCCCGTGCGCCGCAGGATCGCCCGGATCCGTGCGACGACCTCCTCGAGGCTGAACGGCTTGGTCACGTAGTCGTCGCCGCCGACGGTCAGCCCCTGCACCTTGTCGGACGTGTCGTCCCGCGCGGTGAGGAACAGCACGGGCATGTGCTGGCCCTTCTCGCGCAGGCGCCGCGTGACGGTGAACCCGTCCATGTCGGGGAGCATCACGTCGAGCACCAGGAGGTCCGGCTCGAGGTCGCGCGCCATGCGCAGCGCTGCGCCGCCGTCGGCCGCGGCATGCACCTCGAAGCCCGCGAAGCGCAGGCTCGTGGCCAGCAGCTCCCGGATGTTCGGCTCGTCGTCCACGACGAGCAGACGGGCCTCGGCGTCGACCGCATGCGTGCTCATGGTGCCGATCCTGCCCCCGAACCCTGGGTGCTGCCTGGGAACCCGCTGAAGGTTCGGGAGGGTGTCGGGCGCGCCTGTGAGCAGCGGGTTTCGGACGAGCGTCCGGCAGCCGGTACCGTCGGCGGACGTGACTCGAGTGACCGTGGTACAGAGCTCGGCCGATGTGCCCCAGGACCGGTTCGCCGGCTGGTGGAGCGAGGCGGAGCTGACGATCGTGCGCGCCGACCTCGGCGAGGCGGTCCCGGAGCTGCGCGAGGTGGGCGACGGGCTCGTCGTCCTGGGCGGGCACATGAACGCCTACGACGACGAGGCGGCCCCGTGGCTGCCCGCGCTGCGCACGCTGCTCGCGCAGGCCGCGGCGGCCGGCGTCCCGACGCTCGGCGTGTGCCTGGGCGCGCAGCTGCTCGCGGTCGCGACCGGCGGGCACGTGCAGGTCGCGGCGCCCCCCGGGCCCGAGGCGGGACTCGTCGACCTGTGGTGGCGCCCCGAGGCGGCGTCCGACGCGCTCGTCGGGCCGCTCGTCGCCGGGCTGCCGGGTGCGGGAGACCGCAAGGTCAGCGCGCAGCCGACCCTGCACTCCGACGCGGTCGTCGACCTGCCGCCGGGCGCGGTGTGGCTCGCGTCGTCGAACCAGTACCCGTACCAGGCGTTCCGCGTCGGGTCGGCGTGGGGCCTGCAGTTCCACCCCGAGGCCTCGGCGACGACGCTGCGCGACTGGGCGACCTGGGACGGGACGGTCGACACCGAGGCGATCCTCGCCGCCTACGCGGCCCGCGAGGACGAGCTCGTCGCGACCGGTGCCGTGCTGGCCTGCGCGTTCCTCGACGTCGTGCGCGAGGCCGCCGAGGCGAGCGTCTCGGCCTGAGGTCGGCGTGCCCTCGTACCGGGTCCGCGCGAACGTCGGCCTGCTGCGGCCCGGCACGTCGGCGCCCGACCTGCTGCCCGACGCGGTGGCGTTCGCGCGCACGCTCGTGACCGTCGAGGCCTGCGACGTCGAGGTCGTGCGGGGGCGCGCGCGGGTGACCGTGCGCTACCAGGCCGACGACGACCCGTCCGCGCGGCGGGCCGGGTGGGCGATCCTGCACCGCCTCGACGAGCTCGCGGAGATCGACGGCCGCCAGCTCACGCGCCGCTTCGGCAACCGCTGGTACCCGGTCCGCCCGGACCGCGCCCCCTGACGCGGGGGCCGCTGAACCCGCTGCTCCGACGCGGGCCCGGGCGTCAGCCCGCGTGCTCGGTCTGCCGTGCGCGCCGTAGCGCGACCGCGCGCCCGACCACGCCCACGGCGAGTACGACGAGGCCGCCCGTCACGGCCGTGCCCGGGAGGGTCAGGGCGAGCGTCGCGCAGCCGACCGCGCCGAGCACCTGCACGCCGCGCGGCCAGCGCCGCTCGTGCGACGGCTGACGCCACGCGGCGAGGTTCGCGACGAGGTAGTACGTGAGCACGCCGAACGACGAGAAACCGATCGCCGCCCGGACGTCCGCGACCAGCACGAGCGCCACGACGAGCGCGCCGAGCACGAGCTGGGCGCGCGCGGGCACGCCGTGCCGCTCGTCGACGGCCGCGAGCGGGCGCGGCAGGTCGCCCTCGCGGGCCATCGCCATCGCGGTGCGGCCCAGGCCCGCGACCAGCGCCAGCAGCGCGCCGAGCGACGCCGCGGCGGCGGCCAGGCCGACGACGGGTCGCGCCCAGTCCCACCCCGCGGCGGCCACGACGTCCGCCAAGGGAGCCGTCGAGTCCGCGGCACCCTGCGCGCCGAGCGTCGCGAGCACCGCGAGAGCGACCAGCGCGTAGACCGCGACCGCGATCGCCCACGCGGTCGTCACGGCCCGGGGGATCGTGCGCGCGGGGTCGCGGACCTCCTCGCCGAGCGTCGCGACGCGCGCGTACCCCGCGAACGCGAAGAACAGCAGCCCGGCCGACTCGAGCACGCCGCGCACGCTCGTCGTCCCCGTCGTCCCCGTCGTCAGCGGCGGCCACGACGACGCGGAGGCCCCCGCGCTCACGACCACCGCGAGCCCGACGAGCACGAGCCCGAGCAGCGCGGCGGCGACCGTCGCGGTCCGCGTGATCCCGCGGTTCGCGACCAGGACGAGCACGACGACCGCCGCGACCGCGACCGGCCGCCGCCACGCCGGCGGGGCGAGGTACGCCGCGAACGTCATCGCCATGGCCGCGCAGCTCGCGGTCTTGCCGACGACGAAGCCCCACCCGGCCGCGAAGCCCCACCAGGGCCCGAGGCGGGCCCGGCCGAACGCGTACGCGCCGCCGGCCACGGGCAGCGCCGCGGCGAGCTGGGCCGTCGACGTCGCATTGGCCCACGCGACGACGGCCGCGACGAGCAATCCGACGAGCAGGGCCACCCCGGCCGCGCGCGCGGCGGGCGCCCACACCGCGAACACGCCAGCTCCGAGCATCGCGGCCAGCCCGACGACCACCGCCCCCCGCACCCCGAGCACCCGTCGCACCCGGCCAGCGTCCCACGCCGACGCGACCACTCCCCGCCCCCCACACGACCCCCAGGTGAACACCCGCCCCACATCCCCGCGACCCAGCCCCCGCTCCGGCTCCGCAGCGCCCAAGCCGGAGCGGGCGCTGGATCGCGGGTGGGGCAGGGCGCGAGGCCGGGGTTGCTCCGGGTGGCGGGGCTCAGGCCGGAGTAGGTGCTGGGTCGTGGGTGGGTGAGTGCGCGAGGCCGGGGTTGCTCCGGGTTGGCGGGGCTCAGGCCGGAGTAGGCGCTGGGTCGCGGGTGGGTCGGTGCGCGGGGCCGGGGGGTGTCAGGCGACGCCCAGGTCCTCGGCGTCCTTGATCGTGTACGCGTAGCCCTGCTCGGCGAGGAAGCGCTGGCGGTGGGCGGCGAAGTCCTGGTCGACGGTGTCGCGCGCGACGACGGTGTAGAAGTGCGCCGTCCGCCCGCTGGCCTTGGGGCGCATGATGCGGCCGAGCCGCTGCGCCTCCTCCTGGCGCGAGCCGAACGAGCCCGACACCTGGATCGCGACCGACGCCTCGGGCAGGTCGATCGAGAAGTTCGCGACCTTCGACACGACGAGCTTGGAGATCTCCCCGGTGCGGAACGCGTCGAACAGGCGCTGACGCTCCCGCACGGTCGTCTCGCCCGTGATGAGGTCCGCGCCGATGTGCTCGGCGAGCTCGTGCAGCTGGTCCAGGTACTGCCCGATGACGAGCGTCGGCTCGCCGTCGTGCTGCGCGACGAGCTGCTCGACCACGCGGTTCTTGCCCGACGCGGTCGCGGCGAGCCGGTACTTCTCCTCCGGCTCGGCCGTCGCGTACGCCATGCGGTCGGCGTCGGGCAGGGTCAGGCGCACCTCGATGCACTCGGCGGGCGCGATGTACCCCTGCGCCTCGATGTCCTTCCAGGGCGCGTCGAACCGCTTGGGCCCGATGAGCGAGAACACCTCGTCCTCGCGTCCGTCCTCGCGCACGAGCGTCGCCGTCAGGCCAAGGCGGCGGCGCGCCTGCAGGTCCGCGGTCATGCGGAAGATCGGCGCGGGCAGCAGGTGCACCTCGTCGTACAGGACCAGGCCCCAGTCGCGTGCGTCGAGCAGCTCGAGGTGCGAGTAGACGCCCTTCCGCTTGGTCGTGAGCACCTGGTACGTCGCGATCGTGACCGGCCGGATCTCCTTGCGGGCACCGGAGTACTCGCCGATCTCGTCCTCGGTCAGCGACGTGCGGCGCACGAGCTCGTCGCGCCACTGCCGTGCCGAGACGGTGTTGGTGACCAGGATCAGCGTCGTCGTGGAGGACTTGGCCATGGCGCCCGCGCCGACGATCGTCTTGCCCGCACCGCAGGGCAGCACGACCACGCCCGACCCGCCGTGCCAGAACCCCTCGACGGCCTGCTGCTGGTAGGGCCGCATGGCCCAGCCGTCCTCCTCGAGCGCGATCGCGTGCGCCTCGCCGTCCACGTACCCGGCGAGGTCCTCCGCGGGCCAGCCGAGCTTGAGCAGCACCTGCTTGAGGTGGCCGCGCTCGGACGGGTGGACGATCACGTCGGTCGCGTCGATGCGCGCGCCCAGCAGGCCCGCGGTGCGCTTGGACTTCATGACCTCGGCGAGCACCGCCGGGTCGAGCGCGTGCAGCACGAGGCCGTGCACGGGGTCCTGGACGAGCTGCAGCCGCCCGTAGCGCGCCATCGTCTCCGCGACGTCGACCAGCAGCGCGTGCGGCACCGGGTAGCGGCTGTACTCGAGCAGCACGTCGACGACCTGCTCGGCGTCGTGCCCCGCGGCGCGCGCGTTCCACAGCCCGAGCGGCGTGAGCCGGTAGGTGTGCACGTGCTCCGGCGCGCGCTCGAGCTCCGCGAACGGGGCGATCGCGCGACGGCACGCGTCCGCCTGGTCGTGGTCGATCTCGAGCAGCAGCGTCTTGTCGCTCTGCACGATGAGCGGTCCGCTCACATGTCCTCCTGGTCCGTGCCCGCGAGGTCGTCGGCGCGCTCGACCGTGCCGATCCGGTGGACGGCGACGGTCAGCTCCGACTCGCGAACGGGGTCGGCGGCCCGCAGCCGGCCGCCCTCCACGCGCAGGGGGCGCAGCAGGCGGCGTTCGGGACGCCCCGTGGGTCCGACGAGCTCGACCCACACGTTCGCGCGCTCGGCGGCGGCCTCGCGCAGGAGTGCCAACGCATCGACGGGGTCGGCTGTTCCGGCAGGGGCTGACGAGCGCGGCGCGCGCGTGTCGTGCGTCGTCGGGCCGGTGCGGAGGTTCGAGTCGTCGGGCGTCCCCGCGTCACTGACCGTGGAGCCGCTGCTCGCGGCGTCGCTCGTCGTGCTGCTCGTCGTGCCGGCGGGTCCGGCGCCCGGGACCGACGCGCCGGTCGCCGGGGTCGTGCCCGCGTCCGACGTGCCGCGCTCGTCCGACGAGCGCAGCCGGCGCACGAGCGCGAGCGTGTCGACGGTGCGCGACGCGACGGGCGTGAACGCGCGCCGCGAGCCGCGACGCCGCGCTCGTCGGACCGTGCGCTCGAGGTGCAGCACCTGACCGTCGGGCGTCTCGGCGACCGGCGCGAGGCCGTGCGCGCGCAGCGCTTCGACCACCTCGTGCGTGGAGGCCTGCGCGGCCAGCACCGTCGGCGCGAGCTGCAGCAGGCCCAGGTCCGCCAGGCGCGGGTCGTCCGCGAGGCCCGCGAGCAGCGCCGGGTCGTCCGCTCGCAGGTACGACGAGGCGGCGCCCGCGCGCAGGCGTCCGTGGCGGCGCGCGGCGTCCCGCACCAGGTACTCCAGGCCCTGCGGCACCGAGCCGCGCCCGAACGCGGCGAGCCGGTCCAGGAGCTCGTCGGCCGTGAGCCCGTCGTCGAGCGCGCGGCGCACCGAGTCGGGCGTGAACCGCACGGTGATCGCGCCTCCGCGCGACTCGACCGCCGCGGCACGCTCGATCAGCGCCTCGAGCGCGGGCGACGGGCGTCCGGGCACGATGCCCGTCAGGTCGCCCTGCAGCAGCAGGTCGCCGACCTCGGGCGCGAGCCCGGTCGCGAACGCCTCCGCGGCCGAGGCGGCATCGGGAGCGCCCGGTGCGGTTCCGGGAGCGCCCGGACCGGCATCGGGAGCGCCCGGTGTGGACCCGGGGGCGGAGCCCGGCGCGGGCGGCAGCAGGGCCCCGCCCGCCTCGCTCAGCGCGCCCGCGCCGAGGACGCCCACGCGGGCCGCCTCGGTCAGCACCGACTGCACGGCCGCGAGCGGCGGCACCGAGCGCGGGGTCGCCCAGCCGAGCGCGTCGAGCACGTCCTGCGCGCTCGGCGCCGTGCCCGGCACGCGGGCGAGCACGCGCAGCACCGCGGCGCGCAGGCGCGGCGCCCACGGGCGCGACAGCTCGGGGTCGAGCGCGGCGATCAAGTTCCCGCGCTCGTCGCGCGAGCCGACGAGCCAGGGCGTGCGGGCGGTGACGAGCCACGCCGAGGCCAACGCGACCCAGCGTGCGGGTAGGTCGAGCGCCGTCCAGGCGTCGACGTCGGCCGTCGGGACGAACGCCGCGGGCTCGTCGTCGTCCTGCGCGAGCAGCCCCGCCGCGAACGCGAGCTCGACGACGAACGCGGCCTCACCCTCCTCGACCTCGAGCAGCTGCGCGGCGCGCCGCAGCTCGCGCACCGCCAGGCCGCCGGACCGCAGCACCCCGGGCGGTTCGTGCTCCCACTCGCGCAGCAGGCGTGCGACGAGCCGCACGCACCGCTCGCCCGCGCTCGCGGACTCCGCGGCGACCGTCTCGGGACGCCGGCTCGGGGCGTCCGAGAGGTCCGGCGGCGTCGCGACCGCGCGGTGCGTGCGCCAGCCGCGCAGCTCGAGGGCGACTGACGCGGGCAGCAGCACGTGCCGGCCGCTGCCGCGCACCAGCAGCCCGCGCGCGACGAGCAGCGCGACCGCGTCGCCGGCGGTCGTGCCCGGCGCGGGGGCCAGACCGACCGGCGGACCCCAGGCGAGCGCGTCGAGCACCGCGCGCGCGGGTGCGCCGAGCGGTTCGTCGTCGTCCGGGAGCGCGCTCGTGAGGCTGGTGGTCGGGCTCGTCGGGGTGCCCGCCGGGCCGCTGCGCGCGGCGGGGCCGCTGACCTCGACCGCGAGGCCCGCAGGGTGCGCGTCGAGCAGGTCCGCCAGGCCGGGGGCCACGCGCAGCACCGCGTCGGCGCTCAGGCTCTCGGTCCGCTCGTCGTCCGGGCCCTGGTCGGCGTACAGCAGCGCGAGCGTCAGGGCGTCGTCGACCGCGCGTGCGACCTCGGCGTCGCGCCGGCCCGCGATCGCGTCCTGCAGCGCGGCGCTCGTCGCACCGTCGAGCACGACCGCGGCCTCGAGCACCTGCAGGACGACGGCGTCCACGGACGCGAGCGCGCGCTCCAGGCTCGCGCGACCCGTGGCGCGCACCGCGAGCGACGTGAGGTTCCCCGGCGACGGCGAGGCCAGGTCCGGGCGGCGTGCGAGCAGCGCACCGAGGCGCTCGTCGGACGACGACCGCAAGAACCCGGTGAACGTGGACATCCGCTCCACGATACGTGGCCTCGCGGGGGCGGGGGTCCCGGGCGCGGGACGTGGACCCGACGCGCGGGCTCGTCAGCCGGCGGCGCCGGCCGCGGGAGCGGCGCGCGGACGACGACGCCCGCGGCCGATAGCGTCAGGGCAGGACGTGTCGGACGTGGAGGGTGACGTGGGCGAGCTGACGGGGCTGTACGACGAGGCGCGGGCGCTGCTGCCGGAGCTGGCGGCGCTGCGGCACGAGCTGCACAAGGTGCCCGAGCTCGCGCTCGACCTGCCCAAGACGCAGGCCCTCGTGCTCGAGGCGCTGTCCGGCCTGGGCCTGGAGGTCACGGTCGGCGCAGAGCTGAGCTCGGTGGTCGCGGTGCTGCGCGGCGCCCGGCCCGGCCCCGCGGTGCTGCTGCGCGGCGACATGGACGCGCTGCCCGTGACCGAGGAGACCGGCGAGCCGTTCACGTCCGAGCACCCCGGCCTGATGCACGCGTGCGGCCACGACATGCACATCGCCGGGCTCGTCGGCGCAGCCCGCCTGCTCGCCGCGCGGCGCGAGGAGATCGCCGGCGCGGTCGTGTTCATGTTCCAGCCCGGCGAGGAGGGCGACGGTGGCGCGGAGATCATGATCCGCGAGGGCGTGCTCGACGCCGCCGGTGAGCGTGTGGTCGGCGCCTACGGCGTGCACGTGTCGTCGGGCCTGCTGCCCGGCGGGGTCGTCGGCGGTCGACCGGGGACGCTCATGGCCGCGCCCGACTCCGTCACCGTCACGGTGCGAGGTACCGGCGGGCACGGTTCCGCACCGCACCGCGCGCTCGACCCGGTGCCGGTCGCCGCGGAGATCGTGCTCGCGCTGCAGGCGATGGTCACGCGGCGGTTCGACGTGTTCGACCCGATCGTCGTGACGGTCGGGTCCATCCACGCGGGCACCGCGAACAACATCATCCCGGCCACCGCGACGCTCGAGATCACCGTCCGCACGTTCTCGGAGGCGACCTGGCTCGCCGCGCCCGAGCGGCTGCGCGAGGTGTGCGAGCACGTCGCCGCGGCGCACGGACTGACCGCCGACGTCGACTACCAGCGCGGCTACCCGGTCACCCGCAACGACCCGGCCGAGCTCGAGCGCACCGCACGGCTCACGCGCGAGCTGCTCGGCGACGACGCGTGGTTCGAGATGCCGCAACCGCTCGCGGGCGGCGAGGACTTCTCCTACGTGCTGCAGGAGGTGCCCGGCGCGTTCGCGTTCGTCAGCGCGCTGACGCCCGGCGCGGACCCCGCGACCGCCCCGTACAACCACTCGCCGTACGCCCGGTTCGACGACTCCGCGCTCGCCACGAGCGCCTCGCTCCTGGCCGCGCTCGCGCTGGACCGCCTCGCCGAGGGCTGACCGGGACGGCATGCTCCCCGCTCGTCATCGCACCTCACGCGTCAGGTGACGGTAGGTGCCGACGACCGCCGGCACGGCCAGCCAGATCAACGCCGACGTGACGACGGCCGCCGCCGGTGTCGACGCGGGCGCTCCCGTCACGATCGACGACCATCCCGGCGTTCACCTCGTCACCATCACCACGACGGCCGCGGCTGCCCCGAGCAGCGCCACCGCGCCCCAACGGGCTGAGCGCTCGCGCAGCGCTGCGACGAGACCGCTCACCAGCGCCAGGAGTGCGATGACTCGCACCGCCTGGCTCGCGCCGTTCGTCCGCCCGAGGGGTACCGCGACGGCCGCGGCCACCCCGAGCAGCACCCACCCCGCGCTCGCGAGGGCACGCGAGTACCCCTCGGTGTCCTCTGGCGCTTCCTGCGTGTCCTGTTCTCGGTTCAGCTGGCTCACTGCTCCTCAACTCGTGCGGTACGGAGGGCCGAGGCGCCGGCCCTTGCTCGTACGCCCGGTACGTCCGCCTCGAGCACCGCGGGGCCGATCCCGTTCGGTCCGACGGTCCCCGGGCTCGTCGGACCGGGGTGCGAGGGTGCGCTCACCGCGGCTGAACCGGTCGCTGTTGCCGCAGCGCAGCCGGTCCGCTGCGGGGGCGCGATGGGTGCGTCCCCGCAGCCGGGACGGCCGCCGCCGGTGGTGTTCCCGCGACTCCCTGCCCTGGCGAGGAACCTTGGCCGTATCGGGTGTTGTGCGTCAACCGTCACAAGACGGACCTGTGGACAGCCGTGTCCCTCTGGGCCGGGTCGCTCGCCGCGTCCCAGCCGCTCGGGCGGAAGGCGCCCGTGAACGACGCCGGCGCTCCCGGCGCGTCCGTGTACCTGTCCTCATGGCGGCTCGCCGTCAGCGGACCACGAGCGGCGTGCGCCGCTGTTCGCGCGAAGGGACGTGCCCGGCCCGGTAGCCTTGCTCCGACGTAGCTCTTCTCACGACAGGGGTCCGCCGTGCCTACCGGCAAGGTCAAGTGGTTCGACACCGAGCGCGGGTTCGGGTTCATCGCCGCCGACGACGGCGGCGAGGTGTTCCTGCACGCCTCGGCGCTGCCCGCGGGCGTCACGGCCCCCAAGCCCGGCGCCAAGGTGGACTTCGGCGTGGCCGACGGCAAGCGCGGACCGCAGGCGCTGTCCGTCAAGCTGCTCGACCCGATCCCGTCGGTCGCCAAGGCGCAGCGCCGCAAGCCCGACGAGATGGTCGTGCTCGTCGAGGACCTGATCAAGGTCCTGGACCGGGTCGGCGGCGACCTGCGCCGCGGCCGCTACCCCGACGCCGCGCGAGGCAAGGCCTACGCGGCCGCGCTGCGCGCCGTCGCCGACGAGCTCGAGGGCTGATCATGGCCACTGCCACCCGCATCAAGGACGCCGTGCTGGGCTCGGCCGTCGACCTCGCCCGTGAGGTCGCGATCGAGATCGCGGTCGACCCGTCCGACGTGGGTGAGCACCTCGGCGTCGTCGTCGAGGGTGAGCGCCTGGTCTCCCACCGGTTCGCGTGCCTGTCCCGCGGCTACCGCGGCTGGGAGTGGACCGTCACGGTCGCGCGCGTGCCGCGCGGCCGCACCGCGACGGTCTGCGAGGCCGAGCTCCTGCCCGGCCCCGACGCGATCCTCGGCCAGGCGTGGGTGCCGTGGTCGGAGCGGCTGCGCCCCGGCGACATCGGCCCGGGCGACGTGCTCCCGTTCCGCGCGGACGACCCGCGCCTCGAGCCGGGCTGGACGCGCACGGGCGACCCCGAGCTCGACGAGGTCGCGATCGACGAGCTCGCCCTCGCCCGCGTGCGCGTGCTCGCGCCCCAGGGACGTGACGAGGCCGCCGAGCGCTGGTACCGGGGGTCGCGCGGCCCGACGAGCCCCGGCTCGCTGGCCTCCGCGGGTGCCTGCTGGTCGTGCGGGTTCCTGGTGCCGCTGCAGGGTGCGCTCGGCACCGTCTTCGGCGTGTGCGCGAACGAGTGGTCGCCCGACGACGGTCGCGTCGTCTCCCTCGACCACGGCTGCGGCGCGCACTCCGAGACGGACGTCGACCCCGCCCCGAGCGACTGGCCCAAGCCCGACCCGCTCATCGACGAGCTCCGCGTCGAGCTGGTCGACCTGGCTCCTGCGGCCGACGAGCCCGCTGCGGTGGAGCCCACCTCCGACGAGGCTGCGTCCGACGAGGTCGCGGTGGTCGACGAGGTCGCCGTGGTCGAGCCCACCCCCGACGAGGCCGCCGTGGTCGAGCCCACCCCCGACGAGGCCGCCGTGGTCGAGTCCGGCTTCAGCGAGCTCGCGCTCGCCGGGTCCCCGACCGACGAGCCTGCGGTCGTCGAGCCCGCGGCCGATGAGGCCCCGCTCGACGAGGTCGTGGTCGACGAGGTCGTGGTCGACGAGGTCGTGGTCGAGGAGAGCGTGGTCGACGAGACGGCCGTCGGCGAGGGTGTGGCCGACGACGCGGTGGTCGACGAGGTCGTGGTCGACCAGGGCGTCGCGGTCGGGCTCGACGACGTGAGCGATGCCAGTGGTGCCGACGCCGAGCCCGGCGACGAGTCCGGCTCGCCCGACGCGGAGCAGTGACGCAGGACCAGTTCGGCACCGCCGCCCTTCGCGCGGCGGCCCTGACCGCCTGGCGGTCGTCTCCCGCGCGGCTGCGTGAGGACGCGAACGTCGAGGAGGACCACGCGCGCGGCTACTACCGCGACCGCGTGGTCGTCGAGCTCGCGCAGAACGCCGCCGACGCGGCCGTGCGGGCCGGCGTGCCCGGCCGGCTCCTGCTGCGGCTGGCCCGCACCGACGAGGGCACGACGCTCGTCGCCGCGAACACGGGCGCTCCGCTCGACGACGCGGGCGTCGCGGCGCTGTCCTCGATGCGCGCCTCGGCGAAGCGCGACCACGGTGGCCCGGGCGTGGTCGGCCGGTACGGCGTCGGGTTCGCGGCGGTGCGCGCGGTGTCCGACGAGATCAGCGTGGTCTCCGCGACCGGCGCGGTCCGGTTCTCGCTGGCCGACACGGCGCAGGAGCTCGCGGACGTGGCGGAGCGTGTCCCGGCGCTCGCGCAGGAGGTCGTGCGGCGCGACGGCTCGTTGCCCGCGCTGCGGCTGCCGTTCGCCGCCGAGGGTCGTCCGCCGGAGGGTTTCGACACCGCGGTCGTGCTGGTGCTGCGCGACGAGGTCGCCGCCGACGAGGTGCGCAGCCTGCTGCACGCGGTCGACGACGCGCTCCTGCTCGCGCTGCCCGGGCTGACCGAGGTCGTCGTGGAGGACGAGACGTCCGACGGCGGGCCGCGCCGCGTCGCGGACGTGGCCTCGCGCTGGTTCGTCGCGACGTCCGCGGGTGACGTGCCGCGTGACCTGCTGACCGACCGCCCGGTCGAGGAGCGCGAGGCGACGCGTTGGCGCGTCACCTGGGCCCTGCCGCGGCGCACGGTCGAGCCGGGCGGCCGCGCGCCGGACCCGTTCTCCGACGAGGCGGCGGGTGTGCCCGCGCGCGCTCGCGTCGTCCACGCCCCGACCCCCACCGACGAGCCCCTCGACCTGCCCGCGCTGCTCGTCGCGACGCTCCCGCTGGACCCTACGCGACGCCGCGTCGCTGCGGGACGGCTGACCGACGCGCTGCTGCGGCACGCGGCCGACGCCTACGCGACCCTCGCCGAGCAGCTCGCGAGCGCGGGCCACGACCCGCTGACGCTCGTGCCCACGACGCTGCCGACGGGCACGCTCGACGCCGCGCTCCGCCCCCTGCTCGTCGACCGCCTGGCCGCGGCCCCGATCCTCACCCCAGCCACCACCCCGCCCGCGACCCAGCCCTTGCTCAGGTCTGCGGCCGGTGTGGCCGGAGTGTCCGCTGGGTCGGTGGGGGAGGACGGGGCGAGCCAGGGGTTGCTCCGGTCTGCGGCCGGTGTGGCCGGAGTGTCCGCTGGGTCGGTGGGGGAGGACGGGGCGAGCCAGGGGTTGCTCCGGTCTGCGGCCGGTGTGGCCGGAGCGTCCGCTGGGTCGGTGGGGGACGGGTTGGTGTCCGGCGGGGCGGCGCCGGACGGGTTTGTGGTGCCGCGGCGGGCCGTGGCGGTGGCCGGTGGCGGCGGTGCCGAGGCGTTGGCGGTGCTCGGGCGGCAGGTGGGGGCGCTCGTCGTCGTGCCGCCCGGACGGGACGCGCACGCGCGGCTGCTCGGGGTCGACGTACGACCGCTCGCCGAGCTCGTGGAGGAGCTCGCGGCCCCGGCCGACGACGAGGGATGGCCCGCGCTCTACGGCGCGCTCGAGTCGCTCGCGGCGGCAGACCCCGCGGGCCTCGAGTCGCTCGCCAACCTCCCGGTCCCGCTCGCGGACGGTCGCGTGGTCCGGGGCGCACGCGGCACGGTGGTGCTCGACGACGCGCTCGCGGGGCTCGTCCGGCCCGTCGTCGGGACGCTGGCACGCTGGGGCGTGCGCGTGGTCGACCCCGTCGCGGCGCACCCCCTGCTCGAGCGGCTCGGTGCGCGGGCCCCGGACGCGGTCGGGCTGCTGCGTCTCGCGCCGGTGCGCGAGGCCGTGCTGGCGTGGGACGAGGACGACGAGCCCGACGAGCCGGACCTCACGACGACCGTCCTCACGCTCGTCGCCGCGCACCTGCCGCCGCGCGACCCGGCCCGCTGGTCGGCGACGACGGACGCCGCGCAGGCGCTGCCCGGCGACGTCCGCGAGTGGTTGGCGCTGCTGCCCGTGGGCGCGGCGACCGGGGAGCGGGCACCCGCAGACGGTCTGGTGCTGCCCGGCTCACCCGCGCACCGCCTGCTCGACGAGCGGGTGCTCACCGCGGTGTCCGCCGAGGAGGTGGACCGCTGGGGCGCGGCGACGCTCGTCGCGGCCGGCGTCCGCGAGGTGCTCGTCACCGTCACGGTGCCGGACGTGGTCACCGAGGAGGAGCAGGACGAGGACGCGCCCGGGGCGTTGACCGCGCAGGCGCTCGACGGCTGGGCCGAGTACGTCGAGCACCTGGCCGACGAGCTCGGCGCCGGCGCGTACCTGGGGGACCTGACCGCGGTCGCCGACCTGGACGCCGTGGCGAACGAGGCGTGGCCGCAGGTCCTCGAGCTCGTCGCGGGGGAGCCCGCGCTGCGCAGGGCGTTGCTCGAGGAGGTCCGCAGCGACCGGGGTGCGGTCGCGGAGTCGTACACGGCGTGGTGGTTGCGCGAGCGCTCGCCGCTGGGGCTCGGCGCACCGTTCGCCGTCGCCGACGACGGACCGCTGCGCGCGCTGCTGCCCGCCGCGCCGCGCGACGTCGCCCACCTCGACGTCCAGGTGCTGCGGGCGCTGGGCGGCGTCGCCGAGCCGCACGACCTGACGCCGCACGCCTGGACCGACCTGCTGGACTCCTGGCCGACGTCGACCGTGCTGGACGTCCGCGCGGCGACCGCGGTGTGGCGCCACGCGGCGCCGTCGCAGGCGCCCGAGCGGGTGCCGGCGCTCGTCGGACCGGGCCGGGTGATCGTGGTGCCCGCGCACGACGCCGCGGTCGCGCCGTGGCCGATGTGGTGGCAGCGTACGGACGTCGCAGCGCTGGTCCCCGCGCACGGCCACGACGAGGCGTTGCGCCTGTCGCGCGAGCTCGACCTGCCGCGCGTCTCCGAGCTGGCCCCGGGGGTGGTGACGCGCGAGGACGGGGTCGACGCGCCCGTGCCGCCGCAGGTGCACGACGTGCTGCCGGGGGCGCCGAGGCTCTGGTGCGAGCACGAGGACCTGCGCGTGGACCACGTGCAGGTCGAGTGGTGGGTCGACGAGGTCGCGGGTGAGCCGCGCTTGCACGCGACGACGCTCGCGGGCCTCGCGGCGGCGCTCGCGCAGTGGAGCGGGCGGTGGGGGTTGCGTCACCTGCTCGAGCTCGCGCTCGCCGACCCCGAGCGTGCGGGAGAGCTCGCGCTCGACGCGGCGTTCGAGCAGCCGCCCGGGACGGGTGACGCGGCAGAGCCCGCGGCCCAGCCCGCGACCGAGGTCAGCCGACCGACGTCGTCGGCCGGCGCGTGAGCACCCCGACGAGCTGCCGGGTCGGGCCGTCGAGCTCGTCGAACGAGCGGCGGTAGAGCGACGCAGGTCCGCCGTACGGGTCGACGACGTCGTCGTCGCCGGGACCGAGCGCTGCGCGCTGCGCCGCGGCCAGGGGCAGCAGCGCGACGAGCCGCTCACCGGCCGTGCCCGCGGGCAGGCGCTGCAGGTCGACGGCACTCGAGAGCCGCGCGAGCTCGCGCAGCGTGAAGGTGCGGCGCACGGCGGCGGGCTCGAGCTCGACGACCGCGGTGCGGTGCTCGCGGGTCAGCGCCAGGACGAGCGATGCCTCGCGCACCAGGGCGGAGGTGAGCTGGCGGGCCACGAACCCGTCCGCGCGCGCCCCTGCGGCCTCGACCAGCTCGGCCATCGGTGGGGACATCGGGTGGCCGCGCATGGCCCAGGTGCCCGCGGACGACACCTCGACGTCCGTGCCCGCGAGCCCGCTCGCCAGCAGGCGCTCGACCGCGGGGGACCGGCAGATGTTCCCGGTGCAGACCACCAGCACGCGCGTCGCCATGGCGGACATCATGCCCGTTGCGGTGCGGTGGTCAGCGGTGCCGGACGGCCCAGAGGTAACCGAGGCCGCCGAGCGCGAGGCCCGTGGCGCACACCGCGACGGGCAGCCAGCCGGTCGTGCCCGTGCCGGCCAGCACGAGGCACACGACGAGGGCGAGCGCCCACAGCGCGCAGCCGACGACGGTCACGCGGGCGAGGTCCACCTGGACCGGGGGAGCGAGGGGGCGGGGCTCGGCTGGCACCCCCGCAGCCTACGGCCGGTGGGCGAGCGGGGCCGCCATGTGCGAGGCCGAGGCGAGGGCCTCGGGCATCGCCTCGAGGTAGACGCGCGCGACGTGTGCCGGGTCGAAGCCGGCGGCCAGGATCGCGTCGTCGTCGTCCGCCTCGTGCGCGAGCGCCGCCTGCAGCGCCGGGCCGTACGGTCCGCCCTCACCCTGCAGCGCCGCCGCGACGTCGGGCGAGACCCCCGACCGGTCGACGACGGACTCGACGGAGATCTTGAGCGCCGCGCTCACCGCGGACAGCAGCCCGACGGTGTACCCGACCTCGTTGCCGCTGAGCCGCCACACGGCGAGCCCGCGCGTGATGACGGTCCAGAGCACGTCCACGGACGCCGGGTCGCTGCCGAGGACCACCGACGAGACCAGCGCGGCGAGCCGGTGCGGGCCGAGCAGGCTCACCGCGTGCGAGACGGAGTCGACGTGGTGCCGCAGACCGGTCGCCGAGGCGTTCACCGTCCGCAGCACGCGCATGGTGAGTTCGGGGTCGACGCCGACGGCGCGCACGATCTCCTGGTGGTCCGGCATCTCCTGCGAGAGGACACGCACGAGCTGCAGGTGCTGGGCCTCGCCCGCGGACACCGTGCGGCCCGTGCCGGGTGCCTGACGGCGCACGAGGGGCGCCTGGACGAGCTCCAGCTCGAGCTCGCGCGCGAGCCGGGCGAGCTCGGGGGTGTCGGCGTGCACGCCGATGACCCACACGCCCGCCTCCTTGAGCTGGGCGACGCGCGCCTGCAGGTTCTCGGTCAGGCGGCGCAGGTCGACCTTCGCCATGTCCACGAGCGGCAGCAGGGCGCGCTCGGCGAGGGTCCCGGTGAAGGACCCGAGCGCGACACCGAAGCCCAGCTCGCGCATCGCGACGAGCGCCTGCTCGGCGTACTCCTCGTGCACCCACGGGGCAGGCACCTCGACGACGAGGCTGCGCGGCGCGGTGGGGATGGTGACCTCTCCGCGGAGCATGGGCCCGGTGGCCCGCAGCACGACGGCGTTGTCACCGACGACCTGGCCGAGGTCGACGCGGTCGTAGGCGTCGCTGACCATGCGATCCTCGGCGGCGAGCGTCACGAGGGGGCCCGAGTCGTCGACGCGGGCGTGCACGGCGTAACCGAACAGGGACCCGTCCGGATGGAGGAGGGCCTGGCGCTGGACGACGGCGGGCATCGAGGCTCCTGAGGCTGCAGGGTGTGGTTCTGACCAGACCATCGGCGCGCGTCGTGCGGGACTGAGGGTTTCGTCGGAACCGGCCTCGTGGCCGGTACGGGGAGAGCGGCCGTGCTCAGCCCAGCGGTGCGCGCAGCGGCCAGTCGCCGTCGAGGACGAGCTGCGCGGCGGCCCCGGTCGCGACGTCCACGACGATCGGCGCGAGCAGGTTCGCGGTCGCGGGCTCGTCGTCGGTGGGCGGGTGCACGACGACCAGCGCTCGCCGCTCGCCGGACCCGGGCAGCTCCGGCTCGTAGCCGGGCAGGTACGCGTCGGGGTCGACGACGTACAGGCGCGTGGGCGGGCCGTCGAGCGACCGGAGCGTGAACAGGCCCGCCGCGTCGGCCACGGGCTCGAGCACGTACGACGAGCGTCCGGGCAGGCCGGGCAGCTCGTCGGCGACCCGGAGCGTGGTCGGCAGCGTGGCGCCGCCGACCTGCACCGTCGCGGGCGCGCTCATCGCAGGAAGTCCAGCAGCGTGGGCTGGAGCACCTTGGCCGCGGCCCCGAGGGCGCCCTTGTAGGCGACCTCCTGGGACTGCAGGTCGAGGATGATCGTGGCGAGGTCGACGTCCTCGATGTCCGCCAGACGCGACTTCGTCTCGACCTCCTGCGCCGCGAGCGTCTGCTGCGTCGTGAGCACGTTCTTGTGCCGGGCGCCGACGCTCGCGAGCTCGGAGAGCATCGCGTCGAGGCGCGTGTCGATCGCGCCGATCTCGCCGGTCGGGTCCTGACCGGCGCGCAGCGTCGTCACGATCCGGTCGACGAGCGCGAACACCGAGGCGTTGCCCGAGCCGTACACGGCCTGGCCGTCGCCGTCGACGCGCACGGTCGTCGTGCTGCTGACGCGCCGCTCGACCGAGGCGCCCGTGCCGGTCCACGCGTAGGAGGCGTCGAAGGCGACGCCGGTGTCCGACGTGCCGGCGAACACGGACCGGCCGACGTACGTGGTGTTGGCGTTCGAGAGCATCGTGTCGCGCAGCGACTCGATCTCGTCGGCGAGCGCGTTGAGCGAGGACGGGCCGAGCGCGCCGTTGCCACCCTGGATGGTCAGGTCGCGCACCTTGCGCAGCGCGGCCGTCGACGACGTGATCGCGGTGTCGACCGTCTGCAGCCACGAGCCCGCGTCGCCCGCGTTGCGCGCGTACTGGGAGCTGACCCGCTGCTCCGAGCGCAACCGGAGCATGTCGGAGGCCGCGGCGGGGTCGTCGGACGGGACGTTGACCTTCTTGCCGCTCGACATCTGGTTCTGCAGGTCGGCCATCTTGCCGAGGTTGAGCTGCAGGTTGGCGAGCGTCGAGCGCTGCACCGTCTGGTGGGTGACGCGCGAGATCATGGCTGGCTCCTCATCGTCCGACGACGCCGGTGCGGTTGATCAGTGTGTCGAGCATCTCGTCGATCGCGGTCAGGACGCGAGCCGCACCCTCGTACGCGCGCTGGAACGCGAGCATGTTCACCGACTCCTCGTCGGTGTCCACACTGGCCTGCGCGAGCTGCTGCTGCACGGCGGTCGAGCGCGCCGCCTCGGCGACCTTCGCGCGCGAGCCCGCGCCGGCCGCACGCACGCCGAGGTCCACGACGACGGTGCTCCACTCGCTGTCCGGCCCGGTGGCGGACGTGCCGAGCGAGCCGATCACGTCCGCGATCGAGCCGTCGAGCGCTCCCGCGCCGGCCGCGGCGACCGCGATGTGGGTGGGGTCGTCGAGCGCGACGCTGAGGCCGAGGGCTGCGGGCAGCCCGGGGGTGAACGTGAAGAAGCTGCCGCCGGGGGTGCCGTCCGCGCGGACCGCGGTCGAGTGCAGGCCGTTGACCTGGGTCGCGATCGAGGTCGCGACCGCGTCGAGCCGCGCCGCGGTCTCGGCGAGCGGGCCGCCCGCACCCGTGCCGTCGGCCGGTGCGAGCACGGAGAGCTGACCGGCGACCCGGCCGCCGGTCAGGGCGACGGCCTGCGTCGGACGCTCGCTCCACACGACCGAGACCGACTGCCCCGGGGTCGCGGTGACCTGGTCGAACGCCGTGGCGCCGGCGATGCTCAGGGTGCTGACCCGCGTGCCACGGACCAGCGCGTTGCCGCCGACCATGACGTCGAGGCTGCCGTCGGGGCGCACGTCGGCGACCGCGCCGACCAGCGACGAGAGCTGGTTGACCAGCAGGTCCCGCTCGTCGGCGAGCTCGTGCGCGGTGGCACCCGAGGCCGTGATCGCGGCGATCCGGCCGTTGAGGTCCGCGATGCTCGCCGCGGCGCCGTTCACCTGGTCGACGAGCGCGACCGTGGTCTGCCGGGCCTGCACCCACTGCGTCCGCACGTCGGAGTAGAGCGTCCCGATGCGCTGCGCGACCGCGCGCGAGGACTCGAGCAGCACCGCGCGGCTCGAGGACTTGTCGGGGTAGTTGCCGACCTCCTGCCAGGCCGCCCACATGTCGGAGAGCTGGGTCGACAGCCCGGTCTCGCTGGGCTCGCCGAGCGAGCTCTCGAGCGTCGAGTACGCCTCGGCGCGCGCCGTCAGGTACGACGACGACGACGTCGCGACCCGCAGCTTGGCGTCGAGGAACACGTCGGCGAGGCGGTCGACGCTGGAGATGCGCGTGCCCTGGCCCGCGCCGTTGTTGGTGGAGAACAGGGACGGCACCTGCACCCCCGACACCGACGAGAACGTCGCGCGCTGGCGCGTGTAGCCCACGGTGTTGGCGTTCGCGACGTTCTGGCCGGCGACGTCAAGCGCCTGCCGCTGCGCGATCAGCGAGCTCAGCGCGGTGCCGAGCCCGGAGAAGGTGCTCACGGTCGGTGTCCTCCTGTCCGCCGTCGTCGGCGGGTCGGTGAGTGGGGAGCGGGGTCAGAGGGTGCGGTCGACGAGCAGCGCGTCGGCCCGGCGGCTCGTGCTCTGGCCGGTGCCGTCGTACGTGGCCACGTCGTGCATCGAGGCGAGGGTCTCCTGCGTCGCGCGGTGCGACATCGCGAGCAGCTCGCGGTTGCCGTCGGCGAGCTGGGAGATCTCGGTGGTGAGGGTCGCGAACGCGGCGCGGTGCTGGCGCAGCAGGTCGTCCCACGGCGCGGGTGCGGCGTCGGCCAGCTGCGCGAGGCTCGCGCCGTCGGGCAGGCCCAGCGCGGCGCACGCCGCCGACGCCTCGACCGAGCGGCCGAGCTCGGCGTCGCGGATCTGGTCCAGGACGGCCTCGACCTCACGCGTCGCGTGCGGCAGCCACCGCGTGCGTCCGCTCGTCAGGAGCAGCTGCTCCTCCTCGAGCTTGAACAGCAGCAGCTCGAGCAGCGAGCGCTCGTGCCACAACACCTCCGACAGGGCGTCGATGGTCATCTCACCTCCTTGGTGGACCGCGCCGCCCAGCAACCGGTCGGTGTGTCCTCGCCCGCACCCATCGGCAGGGACGGGCTGGTGCTGAACGTCTCGCGGTGGTCGTTTCGATTGTCTCGTGGGGAAGTGTCGCGATCGGGCGTGCGGCGCGCGATTGCTGCCCGGGTCAACAGGCTTCTGACCTGGACGGTCGTCCACCTGGGCGGCAGGTGAGGGCTCTTGGCTGTGATGTGCATCACACCGGCGTGTCGTGGGTGCTGCCACCCAGGTGAGTCCACACATCGGACACTGCGCAGGTCGGAGGCTGTATGCGCGCGACCCGTTTTCCGAATTGTTCCATCGCCGATGGGAGCGTTAACAAACGGGTCGCAGGACTGGACCTTCAAGGTCCGGGCCGCGGGCGCCGAACAGCATTTCGTGACCCAGCAGAACGATGTCGACGCCCTCGTCGTCACGAACCTCCCGCTCGTCGGATACGCCGTGTCCGAGATGCTCCGGCGCGTGCCGCCGACCGTCTCGCGCGACGATCTCGCGTCGGCCGGGAGCCTCGCGCTCGTGCTCGCCGCGCGGTCGTACGACGCGACCACGGGCGTGCCGTTCGCGCGGTACGCGTCGCTGCGGATCCGCGGCGCGCTCGTCGACGAGCTGCGCTCGATGGACTGGGCCAGTCGAGGCGCACGGGCCCGGGTCCGTGAGCTCACCGACACCACCGAGCGGCTCACCGCAGCGTTCGGCCGGCCGCCGACCCGCGAGGAGCTCGCGTCCGCGCTGGGCACCCGGGTCGAGGCGGTCGACGAGGCGCGCAGCGACGCCGCCCGTCGCGTGCTGTCCATCGACGCGACCGACGGTCCCGGCATCGCCGACACGATCGCGGACGCGGGTCGCACGCCCGAGCAGGTCGTCCTCGCGAACGAGCGGCTGCGCTGGCTGCGCTCGGCGGTCGACACGCTGCCCGAGCGCCTGCAGGCGGTCGTGCGCGGGATCTTCCTCGAGGACCGCTCCGTCGCGGAGCTGGCCGACGAGCTCGGTGTGACCCAGTCGCGCATCAGCCAGCTGCGCACCGAGGCGCTGGGCCTCCTGCGCGACGGGCTCAACACGCACCTCGACCCCGACCTCGTCTCGACGCCCGATCGGCCCGAGGGTGTCGCCGAGCGTCGTCGTCAGGCGTACTTCGCCTCGATCGCCTCGCGCAGCGCGCAGTACGCCGCTGCCGAGCGCCTCTCCTACGTGCCGAGCCCGGCGTCGTCGCCCTCCGAGGCGGCCCGCTTCGCCGGCTCTGCCTGACCCGCAGGACCGGCGCAGAAACTCGTCGCGAGAAATCCTCACCCGGGCCCCTCGGGAGCCGATCGGGAAGGTGTGCCCACGGAAGGGCTGACCTGACCCGACTCAAGGAGGAAGATCACGATGGGTCTCTCGATCAACAACAACATCGCGGCGATGAACTCGTACCGCAACCTCTCCACCACGCAGAACGACCTGAGCAAGTCCCTCGAGAAGCTCTCGAGCGGTCTGCGCATCAACCGCGCCGCTGACGACGCTGCCGGCCTCGCGATCTCGGAGGGCCTGCGGGCTCAGATCGGTGGCACCAAGCAGGCCGTCCGCAACGCTCAGGACGGCATCTCGGTCGTCCAGACCGCTGAGGGCGCTCTGACCGAGACCCACTCGATCCTCCAGCGCATGCGCACCCTGGGTGTGCAGGCCGCCAACGACGGTGGTCTGTCGACCACCGCCAAGGGCAACATCCAGGACGAGATCGACCAGCTCAAGACCGAGCTGACCCGGATCGCGGACACCACGAAGTTCAACGGCAAGACGCTGCTGGACGGCACCTACAACGGTTCCTTCCAGGTCGGCGCCAACACGGCGTCCGCCGACAAGATCGCCGTGGACCTCACCGCCGCGTCGATGAGCACCGCGGGCCTCGGCCTGTCGGCGATCGACGTCACGGGTGACGCGACGCAGTACCGCGGCACGGTCGACCTGTTCGGCGCGGCGCCGACGGCCACCGACGTCGTCATCAACGGCAACGCCTACGCGGTCGACCTGACCGGGTGGGCTGCCGGTGGCACCGCGGCGGACGCCGAGGCCAACCAGAAGCTCATGAACTCGGCGCTCTCGACGGCGCTCGCGGGCACGAACTTCGCGGCCGAGGCGGACTCGTTCGGCACGATCAAGCTCTCGGGCCCCGTCACGACCGCCGGTGCGGTCTTCGACGCGGCCGCGACCTCGGTCACGGTTGCCGGTGGTGGCGCCAAGGACGCGATCGACAAGATCGACACCGCGATCAACACGGTGTCGCAGACGCGTTCGCAGCTCGGTGCGGTCCAGAACCGTTTCGACCACACCATCAACAACCTCAACGTCGCGGTGGAGAACCTGTCCGCGTCGGAGAGCCGGATCCGCGACACCGACATGGCGCAGGAGATGGTGGCGTTCACGCGCTCGCAGATCCTGTCGCAGGCGGGCACCGCGATGCTGGCCCAGGCCAAGTCGCTCCCGCAGAGCGTCCTGCAGCTCCTGCAGTGACGTCTCCGGTCGTCTGACCGGACCCCAGCTCGGGTGCACGGCCGGCACCCCCATCGCCGGCCGTGCACCCGAACACTCGTTCTCCGTACGACACGAGCTCTCCGCAGGACCCCCGTCCTGCGGAGGACCCCAGCAGCGCAGGAGCAGCCATGCCGACGATCGACGGCCTCGTCAGCGGTCTCGACACGACCGCCCTGATCGACAGCCTGATCACGCTGCAGGCCGGCCCGCAGTCGCTGCTGAAGAACAAGCAGTCCACCGCGAGCTCGCTCGTCACCGCGCTGCAGTCGCTCAACACCAAGGTCGCCTCGCTCGCCGAGCACGCCGCCAAGGCGTCGAAGGCCCAGTCCTGGAACGCGGTCACGGCCTCCGCGAGCGGGTCCGGCGTCACCGCCGCCGCCAAGGAGGGCGCCCAGGCGGGCACGCTCACGCTGCGCGTCGGCGCGGTCGCGGCCTCGCAGTCGTCGCTGCTGACGCTCCCCGCGGCGGCCGATTACGGCACCGCGACCCCCACGTTCACGATCACGCGCAACGGCGAGACGACGAGCGTCACGGCCCAGAGCACGTCGGTGGCCGACGTCGTCGAGGCCTTCAACTCCTCCGGCTCGGGCGTGCGTGCGACCGCGATCAAGGTCCCCGAGCTCGATGGCGACGGCAACCCGACCGGCGGCACCACCTACCGCGTGCAGCTCACCGGCACGGACACGGGCGCCGCGAACGCGTTCACCGTGACGCGTTCCGCGACCGACGGCACCGCACCGGTGGCGCTCGAGCAGATCCGCGCCGCCGCGGACGCCTCCGTCACGCTCTTCGCGGGCACGTCCGCCCAGCAGACGCTCACCTCGGCGAGCAACACGTTCGAGGGCCTCATGTCGGGCATCGACGTGACGGTCAGCGCCGTGACCGCGGCCGACGCGCCCGACGTGACGCTCACGGTCGCGTCCGACAAGACCGCGCTGCGGGCGCTGGCGTCCGGGCTCGTCTCCAACCTCGGCGCGATCCTCGGCGACATCACCTCGCGCACCGCGTCGACGACCTCGACCGCGTCCGACGGCGGCTCGGTCGTCAAGGGCGGACTGTTCTCGGGCGACTCCACGATCCGCTTCCTGCAGCAGAACCTCCTGGCGCAGGCGTCCGCGCCCGTCAACGGCGTCTCGCCGTCCGACGTCGGCATCGTGATCGGCAAGGACGGCACGTTCTCGTTCGACCAGGAGAAGTTCGACGCCGCGCTCGCGGCCGACCCCTCGCGGGTCCAGTCGATCGTCAGCACGGTCGCCGAGCGCCTCGCGGGCACCGCGAAGTCGGCCTCGGACTCCAGCACCGGCAGCCTGACGCTGTCGATCCAGTCGCAGCAGGCGCTCGTCAAGGACCTCGGCGAGCGGATCACCGACTGGGACGACCGCCTCGCGATGCGTCGCACGTCGCTCGAGCGCGTGTACGCGGCGCTCGAGACGTCGATGGCGAACCTGCAGTCCCAGTCGAGCTACCTGACCAGCCAGATCAACGCGCTGACGTCGTCCAAGTCGAGCTGACCCCGGAGAAGCCATGTACTCAGCACGCGCGAGCTACGTCACCGCTGCGGTCGAGACCGCCGCACCCGCCAAGCTCGTCACCATGCTGTTCGACCGCCTGCTGCTCGACGTCGACCGCGCGAGCGCTGCGTTCGAACGAGGCGAGACGCTCGAGGGCCGCACGCTGGTGCAGCACGCCCAGGACATCGTCGCCGAGCTCATGGCGAGCCTCGACGTCGCGGCGTGGGAGGGCGGTCCCGCCCTGATGTCGGTCTACGCCTTCCTGTACTCCTCGCTCGTCGACGCCGCGCTCACGAGCGATGTCGCGACCCTCGCGTCGTGCCGTGAGCTCATCGCGTCCCTCACCGCGACGTGGCACGAGGCCGCCGAGCTCGCAGTCGCCGGCACGGCTCCCGCGGCGGCTGCGACGCCCGCCGGCGCCGGTCTGCTCGGGATCGGCTGACATGAGCGCGCCCGGCCTCCGGCCGGCACCACCCGCCGACGAGGCGACCTGGCAGCACCGCTGGGAGGAGGCGCTCGCCTCGTTCGAGGTCGACCTCGTCGCGGCCGAGGAGCTGCTGCGCGTCGCGCACCTGCCCGGCGTCGCCGAGGTCGCCGAGCTCTCGTCGTGGCACCCGCCCGCCGACCTCGGGCCCCTGCCCGCGCCGCTGCTCGCGCGCGCCCAGGCGGTCCTCGAGCGCCAGATCGAGGTGGCCGGGCTCATCGCCCAGGCCGCGGCCTCGTCGCGCCGCCAGATGGCGACGACGCGAGCCCTGCGCGCGCGCCCCGAGGCCGTCCCCGTGTACCTCGACGCGCAGGGCTGACCTCGGCCGAACGGGTGAGAGCAGATCCCGACCGCTCGAACTGCTCACGAACCGCCTCGAGGCTCCGATGGGCCACTGTGAGCACGGACAGCTCACCCAGCAGGCCACGGATGGCCGCCCCGCCCTCGCGGATGAGGCGAAACCTGTGGGCCTTCTCGACTCTGTGAGCTACAACGCGGTCAACACCGCGCTCGACGCTCTCGCGCTGCGCCAGCGCGCCATCGCCGACAACGTCGCGAACATCCAGACGCCGGGCTACCACGCCCAGGTCGTCGAGTTCGAGGACGCGCTCGCGCGTGCGGTGGGCCGCGGCTCGGGCGTCGCCGACGCCACGGTGCGCCGCTCGCTCGCCCCCACCCAGCTCAACGGCAACAACGTCAACCTCGACGAGCAGACGACGCTGAACGTCGAGACCAACCTGCGCTACCAGCTCGCGACGCAGGCCGTCGGCGGCCAGTACTCGTCCGTCCGCGCAGCGATGAGGACCTCCTGATGAGCATCTTCGGCGCGATCGGCATCGCGCAGTCCGGCCTGACCGTGCACCGCACGTGGCTGGACGCCGTGTCCGACAACCTCGCGAACGTCTCGACCGTGACCTCGACCGACGAGGCCGCGTTCCGCGCGCGGTACGTCGTGGCGCAGGAGACCCCCGGCGCCGAGGGCGGCGCGCGGGTGGTCGGCGCGGCGTTCGGCTCGGCGGAGGGCCGGATCGTGTTCGAGCCCGGGCACCCGCTGGCCGACGAGAACGGGTACGTGCGCTACCCCGACATCGACATGGCGAGCCAGATGGCTCAGCTCGTGATGGCGCAGCGCGGCTACCAGGCGAACGCCGCCGTGGTCGACCGCGCCAAGGAGACCTACACCGCCGCACTCCAGATCGGACGCTCCTGATGCCCACCCCCGTCGCGCCGATCGGCGCGTTCATGCCGACGGCCGTCACGGCCGTCGCCCCGTCCACCGCCGCGGGCGGGCTGGACGCCGCAGCTGCCGCGTCGGGAGCGCAGTTCGGCTCCGTCCTCAGCTCGGTCGACTCGCTGCAGGCGATGCAGTCGAAGACCGCCGGCCTCGCGGTCGCGGCCGTCACGGGTGACCTCGAGAACGTGCACGACTACACGATCGCGGCGGCCGAGTCGTCGCTCGCGCTCGAGCTGACCGCGGCCGTGCGCAACAAGGCCGTGGACGCGTTCAACGAGATCATGCGGATGCAGGCCTGATGCCCGCGCAGATGCAGGCCGCCCTGGGCAAGCTCACGGGTGCGGTCAAGGAGTTCTCGCTCGCGCAGCGCACGCTCGCCGTGATCGGCGTCGCGGTGCTGGTCCTGGGCGCGGTCGCGCTCACCTCGTGGCTCGGCAAGCCCGCCATGAGCCCGCTGTTCACGAGCCTGTCCGGAGCGGACGCCGCGGCGGTCGTCGACGAGCTCGACGCGCAGGGCGTGCCGTACGAGCTCGCCGACGGCGGCGCGTCCGTCCTCGTGCCCGCGTCGCAGATCTACACCCAGCGCATCCGGCTCGCCGCGGCGGGCATCCCGGAGAACTCCGACGGCGCCGGTTACTCGCTGCTCGACGACATGCCGATGACGTCGAGCGAGTTCCAGCAGGAGAAGACCTACCAGCGCGCGCTCGAGGGCGAGCTCGCCCGCACGATCGGCGCGATGGACGGCGTCGACAGCGCCACCGTGCGGCTCGCGATGCCCGAGGAGAGCGTCTTCACGGCGACGGTCGGGGAGCCGACCGCGTCGGTCTTCGTCCGGACGCGCGCCGGCAAGTCGCTGACGAACGACCAGGTCGAGGCCATCACCCACCTCGTGGCCGCCGGCATCCCCGACATGGTGCCGAACGACGTCGCGCTCGTCGACGCGTCCGGGCAGGTCCTGTCCGCGGTCGGCTCGGGCACCACCGGTCGCTCGGGCGGCGAGGCCAGCGACTTCGAGGAGCGCGTGCGCGCCTCGGTCCAGGCCCTGCTCGACCGCGTCGTCGGCGCGGGCAACTCCGCCGTGACCGTCACCGCGACGCTCAACTTCGACGAGAGCCAGCGGACCACCGAGACGTTCGGCTCGACGCCGGAGACGCCGCCGCTCGCGTCGTCGACGACGACCGAGGAGTACACCGGCACCGGCACGACGCCCACGGGCGTGCTCGGCCCGGGCGAGGACGGCGTCAACCCGGTGACGACCCAGGAGGGTGGGACGTACAGCTCGACGAGCGAGGACCTCACCAACGCGGTCAACAAGACGACCGAGACGGTCGTCGCAGCACCGGGCTCGGTCGAGCGCCAGTCCGTGGCCGTCGTCGTCGACTCGGCCGCAGCCGCGCGCCTGGACCTCACCGAGCTGCAGGCGACCATCGCCGCCGCGGCCGGCATCGACACCGAGCGGGGCGACACGCTCGCGCTGCAGTCGGCGGCGTTCGACACGAGCGCGGCCGAGGCCGCCCAGGTCGCGATCGAGAAGGCCGACGCCGCGGCCAAGGCCGAGGCGCAGAACACGCTGCTGCGGCAGGCCGGGACCGCCGCGCTCGTCGTGGTCCTGCTCATCGTCGCGGTCATCGTGCTCGCCCGTCGTTCGCGCCGGGCGCGCCGTGAGGCCGTCGACCTCGGCATGCTGCCCATGCTCGACACCCCGGGCGGCGGCGCGGCCGCGGAGCTCGAGGGCCTCGACATCGACAACCTGCCGGTGCTGCCGCCCACGCCGCTGCCGACCACCCCCGACCCGATCGCCGTCAAGCGCGCCGAGATCTCGGCGTTGGCCGACGAGCAGCCGGAAGAGGTCGCGGACCTCCTGCGCTCGTGGCTCGCGACGCCCAGCGGACGGCGCTGATGAGCGTGCAGCTGAGCGGCCCGCAGAAGGCCGCCATGGTGCTCGTCCAGCTCGGTCGTGAGCGCGCGTCGCGCGTCATGGCGAGCATGGAGGCCTCGGAGATCGAGGAGCTGAGCGCGCAGATCCTGCGGCTCGACCGGGTCGACCAGGACCTCGCGGACGCGGTGCTCGAGGAGTTCTACGACGCCTCGGTCGCCGGTCCGGGGCTCAACGGCGGCATGGCGCTGGCGCAGCAGCTCCTCGAGGCCTCGCTCGGCGTCGAGGCGGCCGCGGCCGTCATGGAACGCCTGCAGGTGCACCTGGCGGGGCAGCCGTTCGAGTTCCTCCAGCAGGCCGACGCGCGCCAGGTCATCTCGCTGCTGTCCGCCGAGCACCCGCAGGCGATCGCGCTCGTGCTCGCGCACCTGCGGCCCGACCACGCGTCGGCGATCCTCGCGGGGCTCGAGCCGACGCTGCAGGGCGAGGTCGCGCACCGGATCGCGCTCATGGAGCGCGCGTCGCCGGACGTCGTGCAGGTCGTCGCGGAGCAGCTGCAGCGCAAGGCGTCGGCCGTCCTGACGCCGCGCGAGCTCGCGGCCGTCGGCGGCGTGCAGCCGCTCGTCGAGATCATCAACCGCGCCGACCCGACCACGGAGAAGGCGATCCTCGAGGGCCTCGCCGAGCGTGACGAGGAGCTCGCGGAGGAGGTCCGCGGCCGGATGTTCGTCTTCAACGACGTCGTCCTGCTCGAGGACCGTGCGATGCAGATGGTGCTGCGCCAGGTGGAGAACTCCGACCTGTCGCTCGCGCTCAAGGGCGTGTCCGACGAGGTCCGCGACACCGTGCTGCGCAACCTGTCCGAGCGGGCGCGCGAGAACCTCGTCGAGGAGATCGAGCTGCTCGGCCCCGTCCGTCTGTCGCAGGTGGAGGAGGCGCGCTCGACGATCGTGCAGTCCATCCGCCGCCTCGAGGAGAGCGGGCAGATCGTCATCCGCCGCGACGGCGAGGACGAGTACGTTGCCTGACGCCCTCACGCTGCAGCCGCTGACGTCGACCGCTCTCGACGCGCAGGTGCACTCCGCCGCGCGCGCCGAGGGGTTCGCGGCCGGGTACGCCGCCGGCGCACGACGCGCGGCGGTCGACGCGGCCGCCGCGGCCGAGCGGGTCGCCGCCGCGTCCGCCGCGGCTGCGGTGGAGCAGCAGGAGGCGGCCGCGCGGGCGCTGGCGACGCTGGCCGCCGCGGCGCAGGCCGTGCGCGCGCTGACCGCACCCGTGCTCGCCGAGTCCACCGCGACGGTGCACGCGGCCGCGCTCGAGCTCGCCGAGGCCGTCCTGGGCGTCGAGCTGGCCGACGACGAGCGTTCGGCACGGGCCGCGCTGGCCCGCGTGCTCGCCGACGAGCCCGGCCCGGGGCCGGTGACCGTGCGGCTGCACCCGTCGGACCTCGCGACGTTGCAGCACCTGGACGCCGTCCCCGAGGCCCTGCGCCTCGAGGCGGACCCAACGCTGCACCGCGGTGACGCGCTCGCGCACCACGCCGACGGTCACCTGGACGCGCGCATCGGCGCCGCTCTCGACCGTGCGCGCGACGAGCTCGCCCGGGTCGCCGACCCCACGGGCGGCACGGGACGCGCACCCGGCCGGGCTCCGGGGGCGGGCGCATGACCGCGCTCGCTACGCGCCGCGTCCTGACCCCCGAGGTCGTCGCAGCGGCCCGTCCGCAGCCGGTCGGCGTGCTGCGCACCGTCGTCGGTCTCACGCTCGAGGTCGTCGGGACGCGCAGCGCGGTCGGTGACCTCGTGCGCGTCGGCGAGGGCCCCGACAGCGTGCTCGCCGAGGTCGTCGCGACCACCGGCGGGATCGCGCGCTGCCTGCCGCTCGGCGCGACGCACGGCCTGCGCGTGGGCACCGCGGTGCGCCCGGCCGGCGCGCTGCGCGTCCCCGTCGGCTCGGGGCTGCTCGGCCGCGTGCTCGACGGTCTGGGTCGCCCGATCGACGGTCGCGGACCGCTGCGGGCGCAGGCGTGGGTCCCGGTCGACGGCTCCGCGCCGCACCCGCTCGAGCGCACGCGCGTCGACACCCCGCTGGACCTGGGCGTGCGCGTCCTGGACACCCTGGTCACCGCGGGCCGCGGTCAGCGGCTCGGCCTGTTCGCGGGCTCGGGCGTCGGCAAGTCGAGCCTGCTGTCGATGATCGCGCGCGGCACCGAGGCCGAGGTCTCCGTGATCGCGCTCGTCGGCGAGCGCGGCCGTGAGGTGCGCGAGTTCCTCGAGGACGACCTGGGCGCCGAGGGACTCGCGCGGTCCGTCGTCGTCGTCGCGACGTCCGACGAGCCGCCCATGGTGCGTATGCGGTCCGCGTTCGTCGCGACGCGCATCGCCGAGCACCTGCGCGACGAGGGCCGCCACGCGGTCCTGATGATGGACTCCCTGACGCGCGTCGCGATGGCGCAGCGCGAGATCGGGCTGTCGGTCGGCGAGCCGCCCGCGACGCGCGGCTACCCGCCGAGCACCTTCTCGCTGCTCGCCCAGCTCCTCGAGCGCGCCGGGACCGGCGCGCGCGGCTCGGTCACGGGTCTGTACACGGTCCTCGTGGACGGTGACGACCACAACGAGCCCATCGCGGACGCCGCGCGCTCGATCCTCGACGGGCACGTCGTGCTCGACCGCCGCCTCGCGGTCGCCGGGCACTTCCCGAGCGTCGACGCGCTCGGCTCGATCAGCCGCGTCGCCTCGCGCGTGACGTCCGACGAGCAGCGGGCGCTCGCGCAGAGCCTGCGGTCGGTCATGGCGGCGCGCCGCGCCGCGCAGGACCTGCTCGACGTCGGCGCGTACGTCGCCGGCTCCAACCCGCTCGTCGACGCCGCCGTCACGCATGGCGCGCAGATCGACGCGTTCCTGCGGCAGGGCATGGCCGAGGCCGCGCCCGCCGACAGCTCCTGGGCACAGCTCGCCGCTCTCGTGCACACCTTGGGAGACCCCTCATGAGCCGACCGTTCCCCCTGGGTGGCCTGCTGCGCGTGCGCGAGCGCGCGGAGGAGCGTGCCGCCGCCGAGCTCGCCGCGGCCCGCCGCGAGGCCGAGGCCGTGCGGCTGCGCCAGCAGAGCGCGCGCGAGGCGTTGGCGGACTCCGCGCTCCCCGAGGGCGCGGACCGGCTCGCGTGGATCGCGGCCGTGGCGAGCCGCTCGTCGCTGGCCCTGCTGCTGCAGGAGGCCGAGCACGACGTGCACGTCGCGGAGCAGTACGTCTCCGAGCAGGCGCAGCACTGGTCGTCGGCGCGCCGTGACGTGCGGGCGATCGACCGCCTCGCGCAGCGGCACGACGAGGCCGAGCGTGCGCTCGAGGCGCACACCGAGCAGGTCGTGCTCGACGAGGTCGCGTCGCGGCGCGCCGCGGCCGAGACCGTCCGGACGCCGGGAGGTGGCGCATGACCGGGATCGCCGCGGTGCAGGCGCGGATCGCCGAGCTCGAGCAGCTGGTCGCCCCGCGGCCCGCGACCTCGTCGGTCGCGCCGTCGACCGTCGACTTCGCCGCCGCGCTCGCCGCGGCGGGACTGACCCCGTCCCCGACGTCGCTGCCCGCGGCGCCCGCGGACCCCGGCGGTGTGACCGCCGACATCGCGCCCGGCTCGGGCGTGAGCGCGCAGGACCTCATCGAGGCGGCCACGAAGTACACCGGCACGCCGTACGTGTGGGGCGGCGAGACGCTCTCCGAGGGCGGGCTGGACTGCTCGGGGCTCGTGCTGCGCGCCCTGAGCGACCTCGGCATCGGCCGGGGGATCCCGCGCGTGGCCCGCGACCAGCAGGGGCTCGGCACGAAGGTGGCCTCGCTCGACGAGGCGCTGCCGGGCGACCTGCTCGTGTTCGGCGGCGGCACGCACATCGCGATCTACGTCGGCGACGGCAAGATGCTCGACGCCCCGAAGCCGGGCGGCACGGTCGGCGTCCGCGACGTGTGGGCCGAGCCGACGAACATCCGCCGGATCTTGCCGCAGGAGTCCGCCACGGCGGCTGCCGCGGTCTCGGCCGGCGCGGGGGCCGCGCCCTCCGGCAGTGGGCTCGCGTCGCTCGCCGGGCTGCTGGGCGGGTCCTCGGCCGACTCGACCGCGGCGACGCAGGCGGCCTGGCAGGTGCTGCTGGGCGCCGTCGGCACGTCCGCGCCCGCGAACCCCGCCTCGGCCGGCGCGCTGCTCGGCGCCGGTTCGCCCCTGGCCTCGACCGGCACCTCGTTCGCCGCCGGCACGTCCTTCTCCGCCGGTGCGGGGCTCGCCCCCGCCTCCCTGATCGCCGCTCTGACTGGTGGTGCCGCATGACGACCGTGACCGCAGCCTCCGCCCCGCCCGCCGCGGCGGTCCCCGCCGCGCGCGGCACACGCCCCACCGGGAGCGACCGGGACTTCGCCCGCGCGCTCGAGGGCGCCGACCGTGCGCTCGAGCGGCCGACCGACGCCGCCTCGCCCGCGGACCCGTCGCTCGAGCGGGACGTCGCGCAGGGGACGGACCCCGCCGACGAGACCGCGGCCGACCGTACGGACAGCGCGCCGACGACCCCGGCGAGCTCGGCCCCGGCGACCCCGACGACGACCGTCGACGGCTCCGCGTGGAGCGTGGTCGCGCTCGCCGCCACGACCGCGACCAGCGAGGCGGAGACGGTCGCTGCGGACGCCACGGCGACCGACCAGGCCGACGCCGCGCTCGCCCCGGCGGCGCGCCCGACCACGACCCCCGCCGAGCAGCCGAACAGGGCCGCGACGCCCGGGCAGGCGTCCGGGCAGACAGCCGGGCAGCCGGCCGGGCAGGTGGCCGGCGGCGACGCACCGACCGCGCCCGCCGAGCAGGCCACCGACCAGCGCACCGCGGCGACCGCGCGCGCCGGCACCGAGCGCCCGAGCTCACCCGCGGGCGCGCTCCGCGACGCCCCGGCCGCCGACGCGTCGGGCGCCCCTGCGCCGGGGTCCGCAGAGCGCGCGACCGGCCCGGCGACGGGTCAGCCGACCGGCCCGGCGGCCACAGCGGCGCAGGCGTCGGCCCCCGCGGCCTCGTCGGCCCCGACGACGGCGACCCCGGTCGCCGTGCCGGCAGCCGTCCCGCCCTCGGCCGCAGGCGTCGCCGACGCCCCGGCGCCCGTCCCGGCGGCTCCCGCACCCTCGTCCTCGCCCGCGACGCAGGCGGTGCCGCTCGCCGAGCAGCTCGGCGCACGGCTCGCGACCCTCGGCGGGCTGCACCGCGGCACGCACGTGCTGTCGGTGCCCGTCGACCCGGTGCACCTCGGGCCGGTGCGGATCGTCGCGCACATCGGCGCCGACTCGGTGCGCGTCGAGCTCGTCGGCGCGGGGGAGGCCTCGCGGCAGGCGCTGCAGGCCGCGCTCGGCGACCTGCGCCGCGACCTCGCCGCGGCCGGCGTCCAGGTGGACGTCGGCGCGGAGGGCCGCCGCGGCGGCTCCGGCACGGCGCCCGAGACGTCGTCCGGCTCGCCGGGCGGCGCCGGCGGGTCGCAGGACGGGCCCGACGAGCGCACGGGCCGAGCGGGCGACGCGCGAGCGACGCCCGCGACCTCGTCGGACCGGCAGCCTCCGCAGCCGGACGCGACCTCCACCCGCAGCCGCCACCTCGACCTCGTCGTCTGACGACCAGCACGGACAGGACCACGCATGAGCATCGACACCTCGTACGCCACGGGCGCGACCGGCGCCACGGCCTCGACGACCGCCACCACGCCGAGCGGCACGCTCGACCAGCAGGCGTTCCTCAACCTGCTCGTCGCGCAGCTGCGCAACCAGGACCCGTCCTCGCCGATGGACTCCTCGCAGCTCATGGCGCAGACCACCCAGCTCGCGACGATGGAGCAGCTCACCACGCTCACCGACACGTCGCGCGAGGCGTTCGCGCTGCAGATGCGCGTCGCCGCCGCCTCGCTCGTCGGGCAGACCGTCTCGTGGGCCGACGCCGAGGGCGTCAAGCACTCGGGTGTGGTCGACGCCGTCGACTACGCGGGCTCGGTGCCCGTGGTCACGGTCGGCGACGAGAAGATCCCGCTCGACCAGGTCGCCACCGTCACGCGCACGGCCTCGTCCACCGACGACGAGTCCTGACCCGGCCCCCGCGCCGCACCCGCCTCCTCACCTCACCACCCGCGCCGTCCGGCGCGGCCCTCGAAGGGAAACCGCCATGCTCCGCTCCCTCTTCGCCGGCATCAGCGGCCTGCGCAGCCACCAGACGATGCTCGACGTCACCGGCAACAACATCGCCAACGTCAACACGACGGGCTTCAAGTCGTCGCAGGTCGTGTTCCAGGACACCCTGAGCCAGCTCCTGACGGGTGCGGGCGGCGCGCAGGACGGCGTGGGTGGCACCAACCCCGCGCAGATCGGTCTCGGTGTGCGCGTCGCGGGGGTGACCACGAACTTCACGCAGGGCGCGTCGCAGATGACGGGCCGCAGCACCGACATGATGATCCAGGGCGACGGCTTCTTCGTGGTCCGCAAGGGTGCCGAGACGTACTACACGCGTGCCGGCTCGTTCGACTTCGACGCGACCGGCCAGATGGTGCTCCCCGGTGAGGGCGCGCTCGTGCAGGGCTGGATGGCCGTCAACGGCGTCATCGACACCAACGGGCCCGTGACGGACCTGAGCGTGCCCGCCGGGACCGTGATGCCCGCCGTGGCGTCCACGAGCGCGACCTACAAGGGCAACCTCGACGCCGCCGCGCCCGACGGCACCGTGCTGCACCGGACCATCGACGTCTACGACGCGACCGGCTCCGCCCGCACGCTGACGCTCACCTTCACGAAGTCGGCCGCCGGCTGGGCCGTCGAGGGCTCCGACGGTGCCGCGACGGTCGCGTCGACCGCGATGACGTTCGACGCGGCGGGCGCCCTGACGTCCCCGACGACGATGACCGTGGGCGGCGTGGCCGTGGACCTGTCCACCCTCACGGGGTTCGCGGGGCTCGACACGGTCAAGGCCGACTCGCAGAACGGTCAGGGCGCGGGCACCCTGCAGTCGTTCACGCTCGGCGCCGACGGCACGATCATGGGCTCGTTCTCCAACGGCATGAAGCAGGCGATCGGCCGCATCGCGCTGTCGGCGTTCACCAACCCCGCGGGCCTCGAGAAGGCCGGCGGCTCGCTGTTCCGCACGACCGTGAACTCCGGCGAGCCGGCGATCGGCACGGCCGGCACGGGTGCGCGTGGCTCGCTCGCGGGTGGTGCGCTCGAGATGTCGAACGTCGACCTGTCCTCGGAGTTCACCAGCCTGATCGTCGCGCAGCGCGGCTTCCAGGCGAACTCGCGCGTCATCACGACGTCCGACGAGGTCCTGCAGGAGCTCGTCAACCTCAAGCGCTGACCGCCCGGGACGCACGCACCCGGGCACGTCCCGGCGGCCTCGCCGAGCACCACCGCGCACCGCGCCCCACGCCCACCCGGGACGTGGGGCGCGGTGTTTGCCGGGTTCGTGGCGGTCCCGGGGCGTGGGAATGCGTGGGAATGGACCGCGTTCCGCCAAATCCCCACGAGGTCCGGTGGCGAGCCGCTACGGTCCCGTGTGAGCGCTCACATGGAGGCTCACCGCGACCGTGCGGCACGACGACGTGCTCCGGCGCGGACTTTCTCGATGAGGAGAAGGCATGCTGAACAGGTCACGTCGTACCCGCGGGATCGCTGCCACGATCGCCGTGCTCGCCCTCGGTCTCACCGCGTGCAGCACGGGCTCGGACGGCAAGGCGACCTCGACCAGCACCGCCGGCGGCGGCCAGGGCGGCACCATCAAGGTCGGCTTCTCGCAGCTCGGTGCCGAGTCGGGTTGGCGCACCGCCAACACGGAGTCGGTCAAGGCGAGCCTGACGGCGGAGAACGGCATCGAGCTGGTCTTCAGCGACGCGCAGCAGAAGCAGGAGAACCAGATCAAGGCCCTGCGCGACTTCATCGACCAGGGCGTGGACGTCATCGCGTTCTCCCCGGTCGTCGAGACGGGCTGGGACGAGGTCCTGCAG